>PPCM01000002.1_pt1 | contig 1121948 bp, 948 predicted proteins | sample 1555541 | NCBI WGS metagenome assembly PPCM01 (sample SAMN05284479, study PRJNA326546) | Marine sediment metagenome, whole genome shotgun sequencing project. | isolation source: marine sediment | place: Germany: Wadden Sea | collected 2012-09-05 | reverse complement strand
CCGGCCTGTCACGCCGGGGGTCGCGGGTTCGAGTCCCGTCCGCTCCGCCATTAATGATAAGCTTTTCTTCTTAGATAATTCCCCCTTCTGGGGACACTCAAAAAGTTCTTTCTCACTCTGCAGTTAAAATTGCTGTTCTCGCAATCGCACTTTATTTATTCTTACCCTCTTGTCAGTTAGCCATTCAAGAAATTGCTCCGTTTCCCAATTGCACAATGTGACATTAGAAACATTATTCCTCTTCGATTAATAGTCTTCTATAAAGTAAAAAAACACCCAACAAACAGTAACATGCCCTAAAGTCGTAGTGTCTTTTTTTTAATTTGTACTAAAGTTAGGTCGTTCACGCTAAAAAAACACGGAAATTATGAATAAAAGCGACCAAAAACAGTACTTTCTTGCTGATAATTTAAAAGCAATTGGGGTGTCATTGCTAAGCGTAGTGGGTGTGACCCTATTACTCGCTATCGTTATGTTTATGTTTATTCGAGAACAAGAGGAGAGTCGCGCTACAGAAATACTAGATAATGTGCGCGTAGTATTTAGAGATGCTGAGATCACGCTCGATTACCTAAATGCGCTGCCGTATCAAACCTGTGAAATGGATAACTTAGCGGAAATGCGAAAAACCTTGTTTCGCTCTCGATTTGTAAAAGAGATAGGTTTTTATCAAAATAACGAGCTATTGTGCAGTACTTATTTGGGCATTCTAGAAGAGCCCATGAAAGAGGTTAAGCCTGATTTTTATACTCAGCTTGGCGACGCTTTTTGGATAAATACTCCTCTTCAGCTTTTCGATAAACAAGCTACCGGTACTATAGTACAGCGCGGACGTTACAACGCAGTATTGGATATGGATAGTGTCATTGGTTACAGCTACACGCAAGATTGGCAGCTGTTCTACAATGGCGATCAGTTTTATCATATGGCAGGTAATCCTAGCCTTGTCGGTTCTACCCTCAGCCAAGATGACATGGACGCACGCACTGGCTACTTTTCCTTACAATTTATCCAGTGTGATGAACGCTACAATCATACCTGCCTAAAAGTGAAATCTGATCACGGTCGCGTATTAGATTTGCACATGGGCAAGCTGGTGTTGTTTGTGTTTGCTATGCTAATGACAGCAGCGTTGACGCATATGCTTACCTTTAACTATTTAAGACGACGACGTTCACTTGAGTCTCGCGTCAGTAAAGGGCTAAAAGAACATAAGTTCTACTGCTTGTACCAACCTTTTGTAAACTTGGAATCGGGAAAGGTCATTGGGTGCGAAGTATTGAGTCGATTTGAGGATGAATTTGGGCCGATTTACCCTGACGAATTTATTCCTCAGGTAAAAGAGCAGGATATGACCTGGGAATTTACGGTTGATATGATTACCACCGCCATGAGAGAACTCAACGAAAACCCAGAGATCCCCGAAGGCTTTAAGGTATCGTTTAATCTATTCCCCTTCGATTTTACCCGCGAAGGTTGTTTGGACCTAGACTTTGTACTAGATATGAACGTAAAGAACTTCAAGTTAGTTTTAGAGATCACTGAAGATGAGCAAATCGCCACTCATAGTGCGGTGAAGCATATTAAGTCACTGAAGAGTAAAGGCTTCTTATTTGCAATTGACGACTTTGGAGTGGGTTATTCAAATTTAAGCCAGCTTAAAACGCTAAACTGTGATTACCTTAAAATTGACCGCAGCTTTGTTATGGATATGGAAGATAACAGCATTCGTTCATCACTCATCCCTCACATTGTGAGTATTGCCGAAGGACTTAATGTTGATTTGATTGCAGAAGGGGTTGAAAACATTGATCAATGCAATGAACTGAAAGGATTAACCATCGGCTTTGGTCAAGGGTGGTTATTTGGCAAGCCACAGTCTGCGGATGCGTTGGCCAAAAGCGTTCAAGGCACGCAATAATACAGATTGATATTTACGTTTTAGCGCTGTTATTTTTCAGTTGGTGTTGGTAGTGTTTAACGCTACCATTCACCGTCTGGAAATTAAAGAAGAATACTCGCATGCAGGACGTGCTAATTTGCCGCAATATTAATAAAACCTATCAAGATGGCAGTAATGCTACCCCCGTTTTACACGATGTCTCTCTTTCAATAAAAGCTGGCGAACATGTTGCTATTTTAGGTAGCTCCGGCTCAGGTAAAAGCACCCTTTTACATATTCTTGGAGGGTTAGATAAATCTTCTAGCGGTGAAGTCGAATTCAATGGAAAATCACTCGGTCAATTATCTGGAAATGCATTAGCAAAGCTTCGCAATGACGAAATGGGCTTTATCTATCAATTTCATCATTTACTCGGTGAATTCACAGCGTTAGAAAATGTAGCAATGCCGCTAAGAATTAGAGGGCTTTCGACCAAATTGGCCCACGGCAAGGCTCGTGAAATGTTAGATGAAGTTGGGCTTTCTCACCGCGTCGACCATTTACCATCGACCATGTCAGGCGGTGAACGACAGCGTGTGGCAATAGCACGAGCTTTAGTTACCGAGCCATCAGTGGTACTGGCCGACGAACCTACAGGAAATCTTGATGACTCGACGGGTGAGCAAATTTATAAACTGCTTACTAGCTTAAGTGATAAAAAAGGGACAGCGTTTGTTGTCGTTACCCATGATATTACCTTGGCCGGGAAAATGGACAGGGTGCTGAAGATAAAGGACGGCAGATTAGCGAGCGATACGTTATTCAAGGAGAGCCAAGATGCTCGCCTTTGAATTGGCCCAACGCTTCAGAAAAACACGTTCAGAACAGCGTTTCATCTCTTTTATTTCTATGTCATCCACCATTGGGATTGCCCTTGGTTGCTTTGTACTAATTGTGTTGCTGAGCGTAATGAACGGGTTTGAAAAAGAGCTTACAAGTCGTATTTTGAGTGTGGTTCCTCATGGTGAATTATATAGCAAGAGCGAAAGCGGAATAGAAAATTTAGACGCGCAGCTCTATCGTTTGTCTCAAGATAGCCGTATTGCCTCTGTCACGCCATACACAGGGATAACCGGAATGTTGCAGTCAAAGGGGGAATTGAAGGCAATTAGCGTTACTGGTATTCCGGTTAACAGTGTTAGCGACAAATATACTGAAAGAGTCACAAGTGAGGATTGGCAACGTTTTTCGACGCAGAAAAATGGTCTCATTGTAGGAAAGGGTATTTTCGCTTCCATGGACCTTAATATTGGTGACATTGTTCAAATACTCATTCCTCAAACAACTCAGGATCTAACCTTCAAAGCCCCACGTTCAATTACGCTTTCTATTTCTGGAGTGCTATCTGTTGGCGGTGAACTCGATAACCAACTGGGTTTAATGCACTTGGAAACAGCGTCTGAAGCTATTGGTATTTCATCTAAGTCACAAGGAATTCAGTTTACACTTATCGACCCATTTTCATCTTACGACACGATGCGAGATATAGGTTACAGCTACCCTCAGGGTGTTTACATGTCTGACTGGACACGTACCCAAGGCCACTTATATAACGATATTCAGCTAGTTAGAGCTGTGGTGTATATCGCCTTGACGCTGGTCATTGCCGTTGCTTGTTTTAACATTGTGTCGTCACTGGTTATGGCGGTTAGAGACAAACAGGCTGCCATCGCAATATTAAAAACCATGGGAGCGACGGATCGTTTAATTCGCAATACCTTCGTGTTGCAGGGCGTTATCAATGGCGTTATAGGCATTACTGTAGGTGTGGTTTTAGCGCTACTGGTAGCACCTAACCTCTCTGAGATTGTTCGCTTTATTGAGGTGGCGATAGGCATAGAAATTCTATCAGGCGATATATATTTCATCGATTTCCTACCATCTGATCTACATTGGCAAGACGTTGTAGTAACCGTGGTTGTTGCTATGTTCTTGAGTGTGGGCGCTACTATTTATCCAGCGCAAAAGGCAGCCAAGGTATCACCTTCATCAGCGCTTCACTAACTTTAAGCTCAACAGGGTAAGTAATACCAGTCAGCATAGATCATTACCCACTCAGCGAGAGTTAAAATGTTCGTAATCGCGGCGTGTTACCGCAGGTATAGTGGTCTACATCAAGGTGACACAACAAAGAGTACGGACATTTTAAACTCGCCCTTCGGGAAGGTGTGGCAAGCTTCCTAGCTTCATTCTGGGAATTTGAAAGGGTACAGCCATTCCTGCATTCCCACGCTTTGCTAGGAAGCTTGCCAGCGCCTTCTGAGTGGGCAATTATCTATGCGGATTGGTATAACGGAGCAAGCAACTAACTAAAAAGGCCAGCAATTGATGCTGGCCTTTTTTAGTATGCGACTGCTTCTGTAAACTCATATGTAAATCGAGCTAAAGAAGCTTTTGTAGTCGTTATTTATTCTTTTCAAAATGTTCGAAGTCCACATCTTCCTGCTTCAAACCGGCTTTAGGATCGTTATAAACGCTTTCGTCCAATGCTCCTTCGCTTTTAGCTACAATGCACGACACCATACAGTCGCCTGTAATGTTTACCGCAGTGCGTGTCATATCCAGCAGTCTGTCTACACCGATAATAAGTGCGATCCCTTCAACCGGTAGGTTCACTTGCTGCAATACCATAGCTAGCATGATAAGGCCCACACCTGGCACACCGGCGGTTCCGATAGAAGCAAGGGTGGCGGTAAGTACTACCATCATATAGTCGCCAAGGCTTAAATCGACAGCGTAAACCTGGGCAATAAAGACCGTGGCAACACCCTGCATTATGGCCGTGCCGTCCATGTTAATTGTTGCGCCTAGCGGCAGGGTGAACGACGATACCGAGTTACCTACGCCAAGCTTGTTTTTCGCCGTTTCCATAGTGACGGGCAAGGTAGCGCTACTGCTTGAGGTACTAAATGCGAATAGCGCAGCGTCACGCATTTTCTTCATCAAGATAACAGGGTTTAATCCCGATAAAGCTTTTAGCAGCACTGAGTAGGTTACCAGGCCGTGAAGGATTAACACGCCAAATACTAAGAAGAAATATTTCGCCAGGCTCAGAATTGTTTCGCCACCAATAGTGGAGAAGAGTTTCGCCATCAACACGTACACGCCGTATGGCGCTAAGTTCATGATGATGGTAACAAGACGCATGATTACCGTATTAATATCTTCAAAGATAGCGGTAAGACGCTTGCCCGCATCACCTGTCATCGCCATAGCTATACCAAACAGTACGGCAAACACAATGATCTGTAGCATGTTGCCCTGTGCCATTGAGTTAATTGGGTTGCTTGGGAACATGTTAACGATAACGTCAGACAGGCTAGGGGCCTCTTTCGCTTGGAAGGTAGTTTCTGTTGTTAGATTTAGCCCGTCACCCGGAGACACCACTAAAGCTATACTCATGGCTAGTGTTATGGCAATGGCGGTTGTGACAACATAGAGTCCGACTGACTTTGCGCCAAGTCTTCCCAATTTACTAGGGTCAGACAGTGTGCTGGTTCCGCAAATTAAGGAAACAAACACAAGAGGAACCACAAGCATTTTTAAGCTGGCAATAAATATTTGGCCGAGAGTGGAAAATATACCTTCTACAAGAATGTTATACGTTGAGAACTCTAAACCGAATATCGAAAAAGTAAAATCTCCGCTATCATCAAACAATAATTGGAGAAAGACACCAGTCAAGATACCGGCAGCCATGCCGATAAAGATGCGGGCGGTTAAACTATATTTATGTGCAGATGAAGACATTAATGTTCCCTGTGCATTTTTATATTTTTAATCTTTCGTAGTGTGCCAGATTCAGTTGATTTTTAAACATAAAAAACGACGCAATTGTCAATAAAAGAGGTTCAGGAACGAATTATGTCGACATTAGCGAAAACGCTAAGCCTAATTAGCGCATTATTTATGCTAACAGCATGTGGTGGGGGCGGTTCATCAGTCTCTCGAGATAACACGGATAACGGAAGCGGAGACGGCGGTACCACATCACCGACCTATTCAATCGCTTTAACACTGGAAAATGAAAGTGGAGCAAGCGACAACAGCCTTTCTGAAGACAATAGTCTGTTTGTTGTTGCGACCGTGTCAGATCAAGATGGCAATCCGCATGCAGACGCGTTACTAACCTTTACGCTAAGCAACGAACAACTAGCCGAGTTTGGCAACGACACGGGAACGGCGCGTACAAATTCAAATGGTGTAGCCCGATTACGCCTTAATGCCAGCACGGCTTCTGGAGATGGCGAAATTACCGCTGCGCTCGGTAGCGGCGAAACGGGAACTACCACGTTTTCAGCCACAGCGGTGACAAGCACCGACCCAACAACAATAAGTGTATCGCTAGCCCTACAAAATGCAGGTGGGGAAGCAGATAACAGCTTATCTTCTAGCAACGCATTGGTTGCGCTGGCAACCGTGACTAATTCTGAGGGTGAGCCTCAGGCCGATTTGCTCCTAACTTTCTCATTGAGCAATGATGATTTAGCGACGTTTTCTAACGATACTGCCACTGCACTGACTAATGCAGAAGGCGTAGCGTCGATCGGTATGTCGGTGGGAAGCGCATCAGGGGATGGTGAAGTAACGGCTACTTTGTCAACGGGTGAAGCGGATTCAACTACATTCAGCTCTTCGGGCAGTACAACGGTAAGTGAAGAGCCCGCGTCACTGGAGCTTTATGCTAACAGCATTCAGCTCGCCTCAAGCGGTAGTGATGAAGTTGAGTTGATAGCACTGGTTAAAAATGAACAAAGTGTGCTGATGGAAGGGGTAGAAGTAAGCTTCTCTGCCGCATCAGGCGATGGGGTTGAACTTCAATTAACTCAACCAGAAACCGCCGCAGATGGTACAGCGCGCGCAATATTAACGTCTCAAAACGATGCGTCAAACCGCACCGTCACCATTACAGCAGGTGCAGGCAGCCTTACGCAAACAGTTGAAATTACCATTGCTGGTACAGAAGTCACCATCAACGGTGCATCGTCAGTTATTTTGAACGACAGCGTAGATTATACAATTCGTGTTCAGGACTCTGACGGAACATCAATTCTCAACCAAGACGTAGTGCTAAGTGCGGTTAACGGAACGCTTAGCAGCACGACTGTTAATACGGGCGCAAACGGACAAGCGACAGTGTCTTACACTGCATCAACGTCTGGCGAAGATACTATCACTGCGGCAGCACTTAACGCTGAGACCAGCTTTACGGTGCAAGTTCAGCAAGACGAATTTAACTTTGTCAACTTGCCTACAGAGGAAGTGCCGCTAGGGCAGACTCAAACTATTACGGTCCAGTGGCGTCAAGACAACACGCCTGTGGTAGGTCAGAATGTTACTTTTAGCGCGTCACGTGGCGTTATTGCGGGCAACGCAACTGTAGTGACCGATGCTGAAGGGCAAGCGAGTATTGATATCAGTGCGAATAATGCTGGTATCTCTTCAATTACTGCATCAGCGAGTGACGGAAGTGGGAATGTGTTGGTTTCAGCACTCACTCAGATTGAGTTTATTGCTACCACACCTCACACACTGATTGCCGATGCATCACCTGACATCATTGGCCCTGACGGTCAAACCAGTACCATCAGTGCAGTTGTTCGCGACGTTGATGGAAACTTAGTGAAAAACAGTGTGGTTAACTTCTCTGTATCTGACGTATCGACCGGATTTGTATCACCTTCTCAGGCAACCACCGACAGCAAGGGGATAGCGACCACTGTCTTTACTTCAGGATCGGTATCGACTCAAGACGCGGTAGTGGTTACTGCTTTTGTTGCTGACGACCCAGCCATTGACGACGAGGTTGTGTTAACAGTGGGCGCACGTGCTTTTGATATCTCGCTAGGAACGGGTAATGAGCTTGAAGAAGCCACATCGACTTCTTACCTAAAGCGCTTTGGTGTGTTTGTATCAGATTCTGCAGGTCAGCCAGTCAGTGGCGTCAACCTGACTGCGTCAGTTGCGCCGGTAAAATACGTAAATGGCGGTGAGTATAGAACCGGCTTTTGGGTATTCGACGATGATGCTTCTCAATGGGTTGCAATAGTAAATCAAAACTGTGAAACCGAAGACGTTAACGACAACGGTATTTTGGATACAACACCAAGAGATGAAGATACCAATGAAGACGGTATGTTAACTCCTGGATTAATTGGGACCATCGCGTTTGCCAACGGTGCAGCGGTGACAGATGAGAATGGTTACGCGGAATTGGAATACCGTTATCCTCGCAGCTATGCAATCTGGTATGACGCTGTCATTTCAGTGTTCGGGCAGTCTACAGGCAGCGAAGCAAGTGCGAAGATGCGTTACACCCTAAGTATCTCTGCTGACGACGTGACGGATGAAGGGGCGTCACCGCCGGCTAATCCATTCGGCGTAACTGATCAGTGTACGCTGGTCACACCATAAAGAGTTTATACTTAACAAGTAACAAAAAGCCGGCTTATAGCCGGCTTTCTTTTTCGCTTAATTTTAATCAGACTTAACTTACGCCTGTTGGAATGGGTAAACCGAACCAATTTTAAGGATTTGTGTAAGCTCATCAAGCGCAGTACGAGATTCAATGAGAAGCTGCGGATCGCGCAAGTCATCTTCGCTTAATTCATCGCGATAGTGTTTGTCGACCCATGCATTTAAGCGTGCGAACTGTGAATCGTTAATTAACGTATTTTGATTAACCGCGGCGAGTTCTTGGTCATTCATTGCAACGCGCAAACGCAAACATGCCGGACCACCGCCATTACGCATGCTTTGTTTAACATCAAAATAATTAACCGACTTAATGGGCGTACCCAGTGTTACCAGCTTGTCTAAATAGCGCTTAACGGCTTCATTTTCCTCACACTCAGTTGGCGCAATGATGGTCATATCACCACCTGGAAGCGTTATAATTTGCGTATTGAACAAGTAGGTTTTTACTGCGTCTTGTACAGAGACTTCAGCAGTCGGCACTTCAATAAAATGCAGCGGTTCGCTACCAAATTTAGCTTGAAGCTCTTTAAATCCAGCGTCTTTTTGATAAAACGCTTGCTCGTGGAAAAACAACACATTTTGGTTACCAACAGCGATCACATCGTTGTGGAATACGCCCTGGTCGATAACGTCTGGGTTTTGCTGCATGTAAACTACGCCATCGTCGTCTAGACCGTGTAAGCGAGCTACTGCTTGGCATGCTTCTAGCGTTTGGCGAGCCGGATATTTTTTCGGTGCTGGTTTGCTGGTATCAAATGCATGACGACCATAAACAAACAACTCTACGCCTGCCTGACCATAGTTGCTGCAAATTCGCGTGTGGTTAGCTGCACCTTCGTCACCAAAATGCTCGTTATCTGGCAAGTGCTGGTGATGAGCAAAGTGCTTTTCATTGGCAAATGTACCACGCAGGATATTGCCTGTAACCTGAGGCTCTAGTGAACGATGGAACTTGTTGGTTAAGTTTGCAGGGGTAAAGTGAACGCGACCATCGGCAGTATCGGCACTAGGAGACACAGTGGCGGCATTTGCAGTCCACATGCTACTGGCAGAACAACAAGCAAGGAAAATCTCGCGAGATTGCTTTGCAGCGCTTTCTAGCACGCGAGCATCAGAGCCTGTGAAACCTAATCGACGCAGTGCGGCGATGTCAGGACGCTCTTGTGGGGCCAACACACCTTGAACCATTCCCATATCGGCCAACGCCTTTGCTTTGGCTAAGCCTTGCTTTGCAGCTTGTTTTGGACTGCTCTTTGCGTTTGCGTTGTTCAGGGAAGCGACATTGCCAAACGACAAACCGGCATAGTTATGGGTAGGTCCTACAAGACCATCAAAGTTAACTTCAAACTGCTTCATACTTTCCCTCATTCTTGGAGTTTTGGCGCTTGACCCTATATGTTACTTTTCCATACGCACTGCGATTAATTTAATAGCAGCGGCAACGCTTTCGTTCTTTTACAGGGGCAAACGATGCACTTCTTCACACCTGAACATGTTGTCAGGCTAGGTTGGAATGGCTGGCATTATACGGCTTTTAAGGCCAATGCCAATCGCGCTGTTTGTTTTTTGTGCAGTTTTTGCGCGTGTTTAAAGCAAAGGAAAGAATAAGTATGAAGAAGATCTTGTTTTCCATTCACTTTGTAGATATATGTTAAAAAAGAGCGAGTACCCTATATATAGTGCAAGGTTGCTCCAATTTTCAGAATTTGACGTAAATAGTCATTAAAAATCAATAGGTTTAGTTCAATTATATGGCAAAATCACTGGTCATAGTCGAGTCACCAGCCAAAGCGAAAACGATAAATAAATATCTCGGTAAAAATTTTATCGTAAAAAGTTCGGTTGGCCACGTGCGAGATCTTCCGACGAAGGCTTTAGGCAAAGTAGAGCCTAAAAAACCGGCTAAAGAACTCAAAACTTTAAGCGAAGAAGAGCGTCAAGAATATCTTCGCCGTCACGAATATTTGAAGCTTGTAGACAGAATGGGTGTGGATCCAGAGAAAGACTGGAAAGCCCACTATCAAGTGCTGCAGGGTAAAGAGAAAGTCGTTAACGAACTTAAAAAGCTTGCTAAAGATGCTGACACTATCTATCTCGCGACCGATTTGGACCGCGAAGGGGAAGCGATTGCATGGCATTTACAAGAGCTGCTAGGTAAAAAAGACAAAACTTACCAGCGAGTGGTGTTTAACGAAATTACTAAAAACGCGATTCAAGATGCGTTCTCAGATCCGGGCGAACTAAATATCTCTCGCGTCAACGCCCAGCAGGCTCGTCGATTCCTGGACCGTGTTGTAGGCTTCATGGTATCGCCACTTCTGTGGAAAAAAATTGCGCGAGGCCTCTCAGCAGGGCGAGTTCAATCGGTAGCGGTTAGACTTGTTGTAGAGCGTGAGCGAGAAATTAAAGCGTTTGTACCTGAAGAGTTTTGGGACGTACACGCAGATTTAACTAGCAAGCAAAAAGCGGCACTGCGCATGCTGGTAGCAAAGCACCAGGGCAATGCGTTCAAGCCTAAAAACAAGGCCGAAACTGATAAAGCGCTTGCTGACTTAGAAGGGGCTAACTACACGGTAGAAAGCCGCGAGTCAAAGCCTACGCAAAGTCGTCCTTCTGCACCATTTATTACCTCAACGCTACAACAAGCGGCAAGTACTCGATTGGGCTTTGGTGTTAAGAAAACCATGATGATGGCACAGCGCCTTTATGAGGCGGGCTACATCACCTATATGCGTACGGATTCAACCAATTTAAGCCAAGAGGCGTTGGACAGTGCTCGTGCATACATTTCAGATAATTTTGGTGACAAGTACCTGCCTGATTCGCCAAATCGCTACGGCAGTAAAGAAGGTGCGCAAGAGGCGCACGAAGCGATCCGTCCTTCAAACGTGAGCATAAGTGCTGCAAGTTTAGGCGATATGGAACGCGATGCACAGCGTCTTTATGAGCTTATTTGGCGCCAGTTTGTGGCCTGTCAAATGACCCCAGCTAAGTACGATGCAACCACTATCAAAGTGGCGGCGGGTGATTACGAGCTGACGGCGAAAGGCCGCGTACTTAAGTTCGATGGTTGGACTTGCGTTCAGCCTCAGCTTCGCAAAAAAGGCGAAGAAGAGCTCATGTTGCCTGATGTACAAAAAGGCGATGTGCTTGACTTAAAAGCGCTTGATCCTAAACAACACTTCACCAAGCCTGTAGCGCGATTTAATGAAGCTTCGTTAGTAAAAGAGCTTGAAAAACGCGGTATTGGTCGTCCATCGACCTACGCCAGTATTATTTCGACGATTCAAGATCGCGGCTATGTGCGCTTAGAGAACAAGCGTTTTTATGCCGAGAAAATGGGCGAAATCGTAAACGATCGTCTGATGGAAAACTTTGACGATTTAATGAGCTATGACTTCACTGCCAACATGGAGCAGCATCTTGATGATATTGCTGAAGGCAAGAAAGATTGGAAGGACGTGCTCAACGACTTTTACAGCGGCTTCTACGGAAAACTGTTAAACGCTGAGAAAGACCCTGAAGAGGGCGGTATGCGCTTGAATCAGGCAGTGCCTGCAGGTGTTGAGTGCGATAAATGCGGCCGTGAAATGAACGTGAGAACCGCGTCAACTGGCGTATTCTTGGGCTGTTCAGGCTACAATTTACCGCCGAAAGAGCGCTGCACAAACACCATGAATTTAACGCCTGGTGATGAAGTCGTGAAAGTGGACGATGAAGAAGAGCTCGAAACGGAAGCGCTTCGTTCTAAAAAGCGTTGTCCTAAGTGCGGCACGGCGATGGACAGTTACTTGGTTGACGAAACCCGTAAACTTCATGTGTGTGGTAACACGCCAACATGTGATGGCACCTTAGTTGAAACAGGCACATTCAAGATAAAAGGCTATGACGGCCCCATTATTGAGTGTGATAAATGTGGCAGCGATATGGAGCTTAAAAACGGTCGATTTGGTAAATACTTCGGCTGCACCAACGAAGAGTGTAAGAATACTCGTAAGCTACTTAGAAACGGTGAAGCTGCGCCGCCAAAAGAAGATCCGGTAGATTTACCTGAGCTTCCGTGTGAAAAGTCTGACGCGCATTTTATGCTACGTGATGGCGCTTCGGGAATTTTCTTAGCGGCGCATAACTTTCCAAAGTCGCGTGAAACTCGTGCGCCGAAAGTGGAAGAACTTGCTCGCTTTAGAGATAGAATTTCGCCGAAATTCTACTATCTTGCTGATGCGCCACAAACAGACCCTGATGGTAACCCTGCAATAGTTCGATACAGCAGGAAGACCAAACAGCAATACGTGATGTCTGAGAATGACAACGGTAAAGCAACAGGGTGGTCTGCGTGGTACGACAATGGCAAATGGCAGGAGCAAGCCGCTAAAAAGCCAGCGACTAAAGCCAAGAAGAAGTAACGCCTTTAATTCGGAAAAGGTAAAAATAGACCTTTAATTGAAATTCACAAGCCCGACATTGCTCGGGCTTGTTACGTAGTTAAAAGACGGTAAACGTCTGCAAAGCGTATCAATAGAAACAGAGTAACAGAGAGTAATTATGGCCTCCTTACAAGACCAACTACTGAAAGCCGGTTTGGCCGATAAAGCGTCTGCAAAGCAAGCGCGTGCAGATAAACGCAAAAAACAAAAGCAAAAGAATAAGCAAAAACAACCTGTCGCTGATGAAGCGACTATTGCTGCTCAACAAGCAGCTGAAGAGAAAAAAGCGCGCTCACGCGAGCTAAACCAGCTTCAACAGCAGGAGCGAGAGAAGCGCTCAATTATTGCGCAGGTAAGGCAGCTTATTACGGTAAACAAACAACCGCGCAATGGCGAAACCTTACTTAACTTTACACACGACAACGTAGTAAAGCGTCTGTATGTGAGTGAAGAGATGCACAAGCAAGTGACAAAAGGTCGTTTGGCTGTTGTATTGCTAGATGACGCTTATGAACTAGTACCAGCCCCCGTTGCTGACAAAATTGCACAGCGCGACGAGGCTTCAGTTATTTACCGTGCTGATTTAGATAAGAGCGGAGCCGATGGTAAAGATGAAGAAGAAGATGATTGGTACGCCGATTATGAAATTCCAGATGATTTAACCTGGTAGGCCCTCTAATTGATTCTCGCAGCCGCGTTCTGTATCACAGAGCGTGGTAAGCGGGAAAGTAGACGTAAAAAAATTTCAATAATTCGCCCCCTCCCAATACGCCATTGTGCCAATGGCGAACGACTTACCGTTAAGCATTCTCTGTTAAAAAATTCAACACGTTGATCTTTAGTAATTTTTACTTTTGCCGTTAACAAGCAATCTTTCTCATAACTACTTACGGTTTTCTCTACTATAGTTTTTTTTAGTCCTTACCCTGTTGAGCTTTGAAATACAGCAAAGATAAACAGGCCTACGTTACTAATTTTATTTGCATCGAACGTTTTTTCTTAGTTTTGGAGGGGTGCCATGGGTGTCTCAATTAAGTGGTTCTTCAGTGTTGTGGTGTCGTTGTGTGTGTCTTTTTCAGCAAATGCAGGACTATTCAAAATTTCTATTAACGATCTTGGTGGTTTAACACCTTCACAATCCAGCGTTTTTGATGATGCAATCGCTTATTGGGAGTCTTACCTAATAGGCGTTCAAAGCGAGTTTAATCACAATATTGTTATAGATGCGAGTGGCGTTGCACTTGATGGTGTGGGTGGCGTATTGGGTAGTGCTGGCCCAACGGGTATCACTCAGCTACCAGACAGCACTTTTGTTTATGCAAATAAAGGCCGCATGCGTTTTGATACGGCAGACCTTGATAGCTTAGAAAGTCGCGGTACGCTTTTTGATGTCATCGTACACGAGATGGCCCATGTTATTGGATTTGGAACATTGTGGACGACCGACTTTTTTATTGCGGGCAGCCAATCTAACTACGTCAGCGGTTCAGGGCGTTACATCGGAGAGTACGCTTTGGAAATTTATCGCCGCGAGTTTGTTGAAAACGCCACATTTATTCCTGTAGAACTGGGGGGAGGAGCCGGCACTGCCAACAGTCACTGGGACGAACCTTGGCCTGGTGGTTCATCAGATTTAATGACAGGGTATTTGGGGCCATATCCAATTTCGTTAAGTGATACCACTGTAGCGTCGTTTGCTGATATTGGCTATTTGACTACGGTTACTCATGCAGTAAGTGAAGCCGCAACGGTATGGCTATTTCTATTTTCAATGGGACTTGTTGTAAGAAGGCATCATCAAAGGTCAACAGGCGCTAGTACACGTCGTCTACAAATTTTTCAGGCGATGTCGGTCTAGCAGCGTTGAAGCGCTTGCGCAGAACAAAATGCTAAATCTATGCTGGGCGAATAATCTTGAGTGATAGTTTCTATCAATCAGTATGTGCACATATTTTTGGGATTTTTGGCTTATTCTAAAAACATGCGTTTAATGTACTTACAAGTCAAGCATTTCATTGGTAGAATCATGATAGAAGCTATCTATCATGATTAAGGAATTGGTCTTTGGATATTCGTCAGCTCCGGTTTCTGGTCGCGTTAGATGAGACGCAGCACTTCGGTAAAGCGGCTAAGTCGTGCAATGTTACACAACCCACGCTTTCTTCACGCCTTCATAATTTAGAAGATGAGCTTGGCATTCAGTTGGTGGCTCGCAACCACAGATTCCAAGGCTTTACGCCGGAAGGTGAAAGAATTTTGGCATGGGCAAGGAATATCTTAGCGGCGTGTGACGGACTACAAGCGGAAGCTGCATCGTGCAAAGGTGCCTTAGTTGGCCGACTTCGGATTGGTGCCGTTCCTCTAGCGAGTGTCGATCCTATCGACATTATTGACACCCTCTCAAAACAGCACAGTGCACTACAGTTTTCCTTACAAACACATAGCAGTGAGTATATCGTTAACGCGCTACACCGTAACGAGCTTGACCTGGGTCTTTGTTACCTTGAAGGCATGAGCGCGCAACACTTCCATATTTTGCCGTTTAAAGCTACACCAATGGTGTTGCTGTATCACCCTAATCATTACTGCTTTGAGCAAGATACCCTAAGCTGGCAGTCTCTTTCATCACTGCCACTTGGGTTATTAACACCTTCAATGCACTTTAGGCAGTCAATCACGTTAAACATGGCTAATGTGGGCGTGAACAATGAGCCTGTTATTGAATCAGACTCGGTTCATTGTTTACTGCAAGCAGTGAAAAAGGGGATGTGTTGTACGATCCTTCCAACCAACGTCGCAAAGGCCAATGATGATTTAGGACTCGCCTATGTTACTGTTGACGATGGTAAAACCATTTCGCCTTTAGGGCTCATCATGCGAAAAGGCGAACCCAGCTCTCCCATTGCCAAACAATGCTTTGAGTTTTTAAAAGGATATGAGGAGATTTTCAATAAAGGGGGCATATGCTGTGAGTAAAGTGAATACGACACTCATCGGTTTAGCGCTTGCGGGTGGTCAATCGCGCAGAATGGGGCAAGATAAAGCACTTATGCGTTATCAGGGCCGTACTCTCATCGATAATGCTTCGTTACTTTTACAGTCTGCGAGTTGCGATAAAGTGTTAATTAGCCGCAACGCGCCAGGTTTTTTGAATGACAAAATTGAAGATGCAGGTCCGCTTAGCGGAGTACATGCTGTTTTAGACGCACTATCTCAACCTGATAATCACAATGGCAATCCTTGTGAACTACTTGTTCTTCCCGTTGACATGCCGCAGATGACGCCCGAGCTTTTGAGAATATTAGTCTCGCGAGGGCGAGAGGCTGAAAAGGCATGTTATGTGGAAAAACGCTTTTTGCCTTTCTATTTACCCGTTACTCAGGACACCAAAGCCCTCTTAGCCAACTATCTAGTTGAGCAAAGTAAAAGACGAGTGGTAGGATTTTTAGAAATTCTCAATGCAGTTTCTCTTAAAGAAGGCGACCTCAAAAAAATAGCGCGTAAAGATGAAAGCGATAACAAAAAGCGTCTCGCAAATATGTCCAATGAAGATGGCGTAGAGTGGTTGAATGTGAATACTCCAGGTGATTGGCCACATGAAAAGTAACACTGAACAACACGCATTAGTTTTAGATGCTACACCCTATACGCAAAAGTTTGCCCTTGCCGAAGAAGTCGCTTTAAGCATTAGTTATAACGGTATTAATTATGCCGTAATGCTGATAACCCCAAACGACATTGAAGATTTCATTGTGGGCTTCAGTTTAAGTAACGACATTATCGAACATCCCCGCCAGCTTTACGGTATTGAATTGACGCATCACAAAGAACACATCAATGCGGAAGTTGAAATTGCCAATCAGGCGTTCTGGAAGTTAAAGGAAAATAAACGGCAATTGGCGGGGGCGTCGGGCTGTGGGCTCTGCGGTGTTGAGGCATTAGACAACGCTTTGCCTCAATTGACGTCTATTGATGTATCGCCTTTGCCTGATGTGAGCTGGTTTAAAGGATTGCGAAGCCTTATATCTAATGCGCAAGCATTAGCTCAGCAGAGCGGTGCGGTGCATGGAGCGCTCTACATTGATGCTAAGCGCAATGTGCTGGCATGCCGAGAAGATATAGGAAGGCATAATGCTTTTGATAAATTAATTGGTGCTATCACCACCAAAAAACTCTTTCAACCTGAAGGTATTGTTGTGCTCACAAGCCGCTGCAGTTTAGAGTTGGTTCAAAAAGCGATAAGAGCTAAATTACCTTTGGTAGTGACGCTATCTGCTCCTACAGCCTTATCAGTAAAGTGGGCAAGCCGTTATGGTCTCACCCTGATCCATGTACCTAAGTATGACCCTCCAAGAGCTTACGCACCGCAAGAAAAGTAGTGCGCAGCGAGCCAGTTAGAAACAAAGGGCCTGTACTGATAAGTGCCGGATAAGCAAAGAAAAGCTTACACCGCAGAGACTGCTATTCTGCCATCTGATTCAGATTTAGAAAGCTTGATCGCGATAAATTTCGATGTTGGTGTGAACGTGCCATCACCGTAACTTTCTAGTGGTACTAACGGATTGGTTTCGGGGTAATATGCTGCCGCTTGACCTTGCGGGATGTCGTAAGCCACCAACATAAACTGTTTAACTTGGCGTGTTTTGCCGTCGTTCCACATTGACGTAATGTCGACTTTATCGCCATCGTTAAAACCCAGCTTCTTAATGTCACGTTCATTGACAAACAGAACGTCCCGCGCGCCAAACACGTTTCTGTAGCGGTCATCCATACCATAAATAGTTGTGTTGTACTGATCATGAGAGCGCAGTGTTTGTAAAATGAGGTCCGGCTCTTCACCTTTCGCAACGAGGTCGGCATTTAACAGTGAATCAGGCAGGGCGTTAGCAGCAAACTCGGCTTTGCCCGATGGTGTTAACCAGCGTCTCTCACCTGCTGCATTACCTAAATGAAAACCACCTGGTTGAGCGAGTTTGGTGTTAAAGTCTTTAAAACCGTCTATGGTGTCGGCAATGAGCTCACGAATATTGTCGTAATCGCTTATTAAGAAGTCCCAGTCTACCGGCGTGTTGCCTAACGTCGCCTTCGCGATACCAGCAATAATAGCGGGTTCAGAGCGAAGTTCGGGCGAGCTTGGCGGAAGTTGGCCATAAGAAATATGGACCATAGAAAATGTATCTTCCACAGTCACGCCTTGTTGCCCGCTAGCCTGCATGTCAATTTCAGTACGTCCCAAGCAGGGTAATATAAGCGCGTCTTTACCTGTGGTTAGGTGAGAACGATTTAATTTGGTGGCGATATGAACGGTTAAGTCGCATTGTGACAGCGCAGCGTGAGTACGCGGCGTATCTGGCGTCGCCTGGGCGAAATTACCGCCTAAGCCGATGAAAACTTTGGATTCACCACTTTCCATAGCCTGGATAGCTTGAATCGTATTGTGACCTCTTTCTCGTGGAACGGCGAAGTTAAACTTGTTCTCTAGTGCGTCAAGCAATGCTTTGGGGGGTACTTCGTTAATACCCACAGTTCTATCCCCCTGCACATTGCTGTGGCCACGAACGGGAGAAAGCCCTGCACCAGGCTTGCCCACGTTTCCTCGTAGTAGTTGTACGTTCACTATTTCCTGAACCGTAGCTACTGAGTGCTTGTGTTGGGTGATCCCCATTGCCCAGCACATGATCACCCGTTCTCCACGTCTGTACATGGTTGCCGCGTGACGTATTTCGTCTTTTGATAAACCGCTCTGCGCTTCAATATGCTCCCAGCTCGTCGCTTCAACGGCACTCAAATAATCGTCCATTCCATTGGTATGTGCGTTAATAAAGTCGTGGTCGAATACGGGAGGAGCATTGTTCGCTTTGGCTTCTTGCTCCCAAGTTAACAGCCATTTAGCGATGCCGCGCATAACCGCCATGTCACCACCAAGAGCAGGCCTGAAATAGGCGGTATTGGTTGGCTCAGAGCCATTGGTAAGCATTTCAACGGGATGCTGCGGGTTTTGAAATCGTTCAAGGCCACGCTCTTTTAACGGGTTGAAGCATACCACTTGCGCCCCTCTTCGTACTGCTTCACGAAGAGGTTCTAGCATGCGAGGGTGGTTAGTTCCCGGATTTTGGCCGATAACAAAAATGGTGTCTGCTTTTGCAAAATCATTGAACGTAACTGTGCCTTTGCCCACGCCTATCGTAGGTTTCATACCTTGCCCCGACGCTTCGTGGCACATATTTGAACAATCGGGAAAATTATTTGTGCCAAATGCGCGCACGAATAACTGATATAAATAGGCGGCTTCATTACTCGCCCGCCCGGAGGTATAAAACTCCGCCTGATGAGGGGAATGTAAACCCTTCAAGTGTTTGGCAATAAGTGCGAAGGCATCGTCCCATGATACTGGTTCGTAATGGTCTGCTTGAGCATTGTAGCGCATAGGGTGGGTGAGTCTCCCTTGTGACTCAAGCCAGTAGTCGGTGTGCTTTTTCAGTGAGCCGACCGAATACTTAGAGAAAAATGTTGGGTCTACATAGCGACCGGTAGACTCCCAGTTCACTGCTTTAGCACCATTTTCACAAAACTTCACTAAACCACTTTCTGGTGATTCACCCCACGCACAGCCTGGGCAGTCAAAGCCTTTGTCTTGGTTCGTTTTGAGCATGGCTCGTAGATTCTTAAGTGGCTTTTCGCTTTGGATCCAGCTCTGGGTTACACTCTTTAGTGCTCCCCATCCGCCAGCGGGTTTGTTGTACGTTTTTATGTTACGCTTATCACTCATGTTCTGCCCCTGTGTCTACGCGGGCATTTGCCCTTGTCTACAAAACCTAACCAAGACTTTTTGTCTAAACAGCGTAACCATTCTGGTTACGGTATTCCAATTGATTACGCTAACTAGATGATAGGGTTCATCAATTAACCGCTTATTTCCAGTCGCCTGTCTTTAGTGTATAGGGGGACATGTCTGTAATCTCATGGGAGTAGGGATATACACCCGAAATATGTGTTACCGAGAGTACCGAAAGAGACACAAAGCGCTCTGCACCTTCAAATGCGGTTATATTCGATTCGAGGGATTCGATACTCGCCTTTGCTTTTATAAACAGAAGGTCACCTGTTTCATTATCCCAAAAACACAGACCGACGCGTGGGTCCAGTAGGATGTTGCCCAAGGTATTAAAGAATTTATTACCGCTAAAATCAGGAAAGATTAACGAATTCCCTTCCACTTTAACAAAGCCTGCTTTGCCCCCCCTGTGAGAAACGTCTAGCCCTTCATTCGCGGCATGGCCTAAAGATTTATGTCGTGAGGCAATAAAAAACGTTTCAGCCCTTGATATTAGCGAGCGTGCGCTTGGGGTGAGCTCATTCGATGTTGAAGTAAAAAATGTAGAATCACCGGCACCTACTGTGTTTTTCATTGGGGCAGTCTGAACGGCACGTTGTTTTTTGACTGTGGTTCGTTTGTGAATGTATTGGGGGCAGTTACCGAAACTTTGATCTACCAATACCAAAAGGTTTTCATTAGTTGCGTGACTTATCGTACCGTTCAACCGATTTCTTCGCCTTGTAGCGTATTCAATGCCGACGATTCCAATTTTGCTGCCTGAAGTCACGTCGAGATTTAACGAGTGTTGCATCATATTCCAAACTTCTACTGGTAGGCTAAAGCGCAATTGGGTAGCAGAGGGACTTTCTATGAAACCTCCTTCTCCCCAAACAGGGGTGGCTACAGGGTGCCCTTTTTCGTCTACCAAGGCGAAAACAGTGAACGGACTGGATGTAAAGAACTGTCTGTGTTGTTCCGGCATAAAGCTACGGATAAAACCATTCGTCCGCTCACCGATTTCCCTGTCAATTTCCAGCTTTTTTTGCAGTGCAATTTCGCCTTGATGAAACGCTGGGTTCAAGGATGATAGCTTAGGTAGAGACATAACGACCTCAATTAACTATGCGGACTGGTATTGCGCGCTGGTGCGATGTCAGACGCTGGCATTGGAACAAAATTATCCAGACTCTCAACCGCATTTATCCAGGCATTGATAAGAGGAAACTTGGACAACGATATTCCTCCTTCAGGGGCATGAGCTATATACGAATACATGGCGATGTCTGCTGCGGTAACGTGTTCGCCAACCAAAAAAGCACTTACCGTGTTTCCTAGATGAGCCTCGATGTTTGCAAGTAACGTCTCGCTGGTGGCTAGTACTGTGGGCACATGAATAGTTGCTCCAAATACGTATTCTAATCGCGCTGCGGCCGGCCCTTTAGCAAGTTCACCCGCTGAGACTGATAGCCAGCGTTGAATTAGCGCTTTTTCTTTGGCGTCCTTTCCTAGCCAATAGTCACTGTCTGCGTATGCGTGGATCAAATAAACCAGAATGGCATTGGAGTCAGCCAACGTGATATCACCGTCTGTTATCACGGGGACTTGTTTAAACACGTTAAGTGAGCTGAAGCGATCACTCTTGTGCTCGCCTTTGGCCATGTCAGGCTCAACGGTTGTGAAAGGGATGGCATTCAGTGTCATAAATAATGAAACTTTGTGACAGTGGCCAGATTTAGGGTTTTGAATCAAAACAATAGGGCTTTTTGGCAATGTATTGCTTGTTGGATTTGTCATAAATTCATCCTCTCAATAGAAATGGTTAGTTGGGTGTTATTATCAACATTGTTTACAGCTCAAGCTCGGACAGCGTGGGAAAATCGTCAGGGCGTCGTTCGCCATCCCACGTGAACTTTCGGTCACTTTCTGAAATAGGATGTTCGTTGATACTGGCAATACGTTTTTCCATTAAGCCATCAAGGTTGAACTGCCAATTTTCATTACCGTAAGCTCTATACCATTGACCAGAATCGTCCTTGTACTCGTATGCAAAGCGCACTGCTATGCGGTTTGCGTTGAATGCCCATAGCTCTTTTACTAATTTATAGTTGAGCTCTTTGTTCCACTTTCTCGTCAAAAAACTCACTATTTGAGCACGTCCTTCAATAAATTCTGCTCGGTTGCGCCAACGGCAGTCAAAGGTATAAGCACCTGCAACTTTTACCGCATCTTTGGTGTTCCATGCGTCTTCAGCAAGGCGCACTTTTTGCGCTGCGGTTTCAGGTGAAAAGGGGGGAAGTGGTGGTCTCATAAATAACTCCTGTAGGCATTGGGCTGTAGTGTAAAAACGTTAACCTGAACGAAAACGTGTAAAAGCTGATAGCGATATTAGAACTTTCCTTTTATTTAATAATTAGCTATTTTTGAAATTTATAATTTCATTGAGTGAAATAATATGGACAAGCTTTTGTGCATGAGAGTGTTTGCAGAGGCTGCTAAGTCGGGAAGCTTTGTAGGAGCTGCAGACGCGATGTCGATGTCAGCGCCTGCGGTTACTCGGTGTATTGCACATTTAGAGGCACAGTTAAATACTCGACTTTTTCATCGCACAACGCGGCAAGTGAAGTTGAGTGAGGTTGGTGAACATTACCTTATTCATGTTTCACGTATACTGGCAGATATTGAGCAAAGTGAAGCTGCTGTGTCTGGCATTGACTTGGTGCCCAGAGGTGAGCTTAACATCACGGCACCAATTTTGTTCGGCGAACGTTATGTAACGCCAATAATATCCCAATTTCTTAAGGACTATCCCGACATTAGGGTTAACGGGCATTTTCACGACGATGTGGTGAATCTAATTGATAGCAATATGGATGTAGCAATACGTATAGGTAACCCGAAAGACTCTTCGCTTTACGGTGTTACGGTAGGATACGTACGGCGTGTAACCTGTGCGGCGCCTAGCTACTTGGCGAGTAGCCCGGCCATAAAAAAGCCAGAAGATTTAAAACGGCATAGTGTGCTTTATCCGAAGCGCTTTAACGAGCCAGCGGTATGGACGTATCACAAAAACGGCAGACCTATTGCCATTAAGCTCACACCTCGTTTTCAATCCAACCAAAACAGAGCGGCTATTAACGCCGCCATTGCAGGCGTTGGGGTTGTTCGGTTGATGTCCTATCAGGTTGCAGAAGCACTTAGAAGTGGTGATTTGGTAAGTTTGTTAGAAGATGTGGAAGACAAAAAGTTGCCTATACAGGTGGTAAGTGTTGAAGGGCGTAAGAACCTTACTAAGGTTAAAATGTTCATTGACTATGTCAAGGCAGGGTTGGCGAACAACGAGTATCTTAACCCTAGAGCCTGAATAATCCAGAGTATCTTGACCTACGCGTGTGGTGCTCAGACTGTAGCATAAGTTGTGAGTAAAATGGGTTGCGTTACACTAAACCAATCGTTATCGTCGCAGAGATTTTAAAGTTAGCATTTTAAAATTGGCATCTTAAAATTTGTATTTTGACATCTATAACTTTAACAGGATCTGTTAAAGGCGCTACTCAAACGTTAATAATAAAAATCATCGAGGCAACATGGTTTCCTGGCAATCACTTACATTTAATGAACTGACTAATCATCAACTCTTCGACTTGCTCAAGCTGCGTGTCGATGTTTTTGTCGTTGAGCAAAACTGTGCCTATCCGGAGCTTGACGAAAAAGACCGCCATCCAAAAACTCATCATTTAATGGGGTTTCAAGATAACAAATTGGTAGCGTGTGCACGATTACTTGGCGAAGGGGTTAGTTATCCATCGGTGAGTATCGGTCGAGTAGCTACCAGCGAAGCTTTCAGAGGTAAAGGGGCGGGCAGAGCACTTATGCGTGAAGCCATTGATCATTGTGAGGCGTTATGGCCAGGCTGTGATATTGAAATTGGCGCGCAAGAGTATTTAAAACGGTTTTATGAAGGTTTTGGGTTTGAAGCCACCTCGACTATGTACTTGGAAGACGATATTCCTCACATCGATATGAAAAGAGCAGGCACGGCAACAGAGTAGCTCAGTGCCTAGCTCGAAATATTGGTTTGCATGACCTTTTATGGCCCAGGCGTTTAACCTAATAATTATGTTTACCCGTGCCAACCTTTAAGCTGTGCTTTTATGTGCACCTAGATACCATCAACCCTAACGCTTATTTGGCATCGGGTAATTGGGAAACTAATTCATCTAGTCCGCTTACCACCGTGTCAGGCGCTATTGCTAACGGGTAAAGTACCTTACCGGGGCGTGCAATGAACGCGGCTTGCCAGCCTGCCTGTTTAGCACCAGCAATATCCCAACCGTGTGCCGCCACTAACATAGCGTCTTCTGCTGCTATACCCATTTTTTCAATAGCCCACTCATACGTGCGAGTATCGGGCTTATATAAGTTAATGTCTTCAACACTTAGTCGCTCGTCGAAATAAGACAAAAGATCAGCATTCTTAAATTGGGTATATACGCCTTGATTAGACGAGTTGGTAAGGCTTACTAGTTTATAACCCTTGTTTTTAAGTGCCTGTAAGCCATCGCGCACGTCAGGATGGGGTGGTAGGCTTCGCAAAGGCGTGACAATTGCCGTTTTCGCTTGCGCTTTGGTCAATTCAATACCTTCAATTTCAGCCACCATCAGCAAGGAGGCAACGCCAATTTCTCCAAAGGTATGAAAGCGGCCAGTCGTTGAATCAACCAGTGAATGATGCAGCATAGTAGAGAACCACAGTGGCAACAAATCATCTCGACCGCCCAAGGCTTCGCCTACCGAGCTGCGCATGGCGGTGAGGTCAAGCAAGGTCTCATTAACATCGAAAAAGATAACCTTTGGTGCTCGCAATTCCCGTGCAGACATTGCTGTATTCTTATCAGGCTGCGCGGCACCCCTGGTGTCTGTCTGAGCGAAGACTGGTGATGACAATAGACTAATGCCTACAGCGGTTGCGCAACATAGCCTTGAGAGTAATGAAGAAAGTGAGCGAGCCATAATTATCCTTTATAAAATTTGAACGAGTGTTCAAATTAGGCGGGATAACACATGAATGCAATAGCTAATGAGACGAAACGACTATTTTCTGGTGGTCAACCGATAGCCGTTGCCTCTCAGAGTTTCAATAAATATGGCATCACTGCTGTGAAGCTTTTGTCGCAGCCTACTGATATACACATCAACAACATTAGTTAGCGGATCGCTGTGACTTCGCCATACTCGACTTAATATGCGTTCTCGAGACAGCACTTTTTCAGCATTTTCTGCGAAGTAGTAGAGCATGTCGTATTCTAGTTTGGTGAGTGAAATCTCTTCCCCAGACAATGTCGCAATACGTGACTCGTCATCGATGTTTAACGGTCCGATGGTGAGGCCTAATTGGGTAACCGGTGTATTCGTCACTCTTCGGCTTAAGGCCGTTATGCGCGCAAGTAGTTCGTCAAAGTCAAATGGCTTGCACAAATAGTCATCCGCGCCTTGTTTTAAACCATTCACGCGCTCGCGTACTTCGTCCACCGCGGTTAGCAACAAAACCATAGGGGCATGGGGAAGCGACTTGATTGCGGGCAGCAGCTCTACGCTATCTTCATCACCAAACATGCGATCAAGTACAATAATAGCAGGGGCTTCATGGCGAATGCGCGTGACTAAGTTGTGTAATGCCGACTCTTCGATGCACTCAAAACCTTCAGCGCTTAAGCCTCGTGATAGAAAGCGTAGCAAGGGGGCTTCGTCATCAGCAATAAGAATTTTCATTGTTGTTATGATCCTAGTCGTTCGAAGTTACTTAACGGTTGTTATTAATCTAAGGACGTCGCGTGGTCTTGTAAAACTGGCAGCGTCAACGTGAACTGCGAGCCTTTACCTAATGTGGAATGCGCACTCAATGTACCGTGGTGGGCTTCTGCTATCGCTTTAGCGATAGACAAACCTAGCCCCATTCCATTGCCTTTGCGCTTTAGCCTAACGAAGCGTTCAAAAACGTGCTGCAAATCACTTGAAGAAATGCCTTCACCGCTATCAATGACCGATACATTAATATTCGGGCCTTCGCTCTCAACGCGCAGCACAATGGGCGTATCGGGATAAGAATAGTTGTGCGCGTTTTCGATAAGGATGGTCAGTACCTGCGCAATTCTGTCTTTGTCGATGAGCACTTGGACCTCATTATTGGCAAGCCATTTAAGATCTAAGTCTCTTGGCTTTGTGAGCTTTTGCCATAACGCCATATTTTGTGTAAGCAGGTTATGTAAGTCAGATTTAACCAGATCTACAGTAAATTCGTGCATCTCGGCACGCGCTAGCAGCAGCAAATCATCAACCAACTTACTTAAGTTCACGGCTTGCTCAAGTATGGTTTCCAGCGTTTCTTTATAAATCTCGTTGCTAGCCGCAGCCTGCCTAAGGGTTACCTGCGCTTCGCCACGAATAATGGTTAACGGCGTGCGCAATTCGTGACTTACATCAGCCATAAATTGTCGGCGCTTTGCGTCCAGCTGAGTGAGTTTATTGTTGGCTTCTTTTAAAGCCCGGGTTCGGCTCTCCACTTCAAACTCTAAGTGCTTACGATGGGCATCAGCCTGGTCTTCGTGTTCTTGTAGTCGCGCTATCATCGAATTTAGTGCTTTGACCAAGTCAGTAAATTCGCTATCCAGGGTTTCAGGCAATCGATAGTGGTAGTTTCCCGAGGCAATGGCATCGGTACCCGTGCGAATAACTGTAAGCGGCTGATACAGGGCATTGAATAGCCAATAACAACCCAGCAGAATGAAAGGACAGGTGATAAGGCCTAAACTGATAGTAAACCACACAATGCTGCTGTTTAGCGTTTCAATGCTAGCGTTAATGCGCGATACAACGCCTGTTTGGCGGTTTACTGCAGAGTTGATGGCCTCCCTAAACTGGTTGTCGATAGTTACTTCTAGTAATGTTTGAAGGCGCTGCTGTTGATTAAGTGGAGTACTGTCGTTACTTAGTGCAATAGCTCTAAACTCTTCCACAATGCCTTGAATCAGCGCTTCAAGTTCATCGGTATCTTCAACACTTCCTAATGTTGCCTCAAGCCCTAGTGCTTCGCGTTGGGCAAGTTCCAGAGATTTTATACGGTTCAACGAGTTTTCTATTTGTTGTTGTTTGTTTCTCACTTTCGCTTGGTTCGCATTCTTGCCAAAAATAAGCTCATCGGTTAGCTGTTTGAAAAGCCTGTAGGAAATACTTGATAACTGCTGGTGCTCTGACAGCAGGGATTGAGCGAGTTGAGCTTGCGCTAAGTTAGTGCGCGTTAAATGCGCAGATACGGCTGCACTGGCTAAAGCAATCAACAGAATAAAAGTGGAAAGTAGCCCAAAAAGGTAGAGTTTACGTTTGTACATTGGCAGCAGCGTTATGATTATTTGTCACTATATACGCTAAACGTAATTTAATGGTGCAGTTTCACGGCAATAAAATAGTAAGTCTGAGCAGATGGGCTACCAGCGACATGTCGTCTGAATTGGTGTAAAAATAGAACGTAAAAAAGGGCGAGAGAGAGAAAAAAGTACGTTCATAAAAGTCGTGATCACTATGAAAACGTAATCGTTTAAGCCGTGCGCTCAAGAATAGACAAGGCAATATCTGTTTGATATTGGAGCTCTTCATCTATTTTCCAGTGTTTGGGGCTCCAACCCGCTAAGAACCGATAAAAGTCAGCGCAGGCGAAGGGGTACAGGTACTTCCATTCAGCAATGATAAGCGCAATATCAGCACGCTTGAAACAAGCCGAGCTATCATTGTTAGCCAATCGAGTGTGTAGCGCATCTTCGAGCGCTTGAAAGTAGGTATTGAGCAGTGCATCACGATGCTTCATGTGGGTTTGGGTTGATAGTGCACTGCCCAAAAAATACGCCACGTCCTTTATGCCTGCGCCATAACCCACGTACTGAAAGTCGACAGCTGCACAGTCAGAAAAATCTTCGGTAAAACAAAAGTTAGCCACTTTAGCATCACCGTGCACCAAAGTGTGATAGTGAGCGTTGCCTAACGTGGTAGATATATCGACAGCATGTTGCTTTAGTAATCCATCCGACATGGCGTTGAACTCATCTTCACGGGTTGCCAAGTGCCAATAAGTGCCTTCAGGCCATAATTGTAAACTTTGGCTATCAAATTCATCTCTTACATTGACAAAGCGTGCATGAAAGTTGGCAAGCCATTTTAGAACAGTGATGCATTGCTCAGCGGTAAGTGAAGAGGCCGTGCGAGAATAGCCGCTGTGTGCTAAGTCTTCCATAACAAGAAGGGAGGCTTCGCCCTGTTGGCTGTGCCCTAAGTATTTAGCTGTACGGCACGACGCATCAGTTTGGACTTGAACGTCGTTATAAAAACAGTTCTCTACCTTAAAAGATTGGCACTTACGGTTGTGGCTAGCTTCACCATTCCAGCCTTTAGGGTGTGAGAGCCTGTGTGGCGGAGTGGCGCATTTCACGACTACTTTTAGCGCTGCTTCGTCTCCACTTTGTTGCGCGCCAAGTGGGTTTTGTTGAGCTTGGTGATACTGGCTTTCTTGGAAAGGGCTTCTCTCGTCCTGGTTCTTTGAAAAAGTATTATTAGGATAGCCCAAAGTGGCACGAAAGCACGCTCCGTAGCCACTCCAAAGAGGTTGAATCATTTGTGTGTCTAATACTTGCGCGTTACATACTTGGCTTAACCAATCTATATACTGCTGGTTTACCGTATCTGACATTTTATTCTCAACTCGGACTCGATGTTAAACGTACACTAACAAACAAAAAAGCCGCTCGAAAGCGGCTTTTACGTCAATTAGCTAGTAGCGCACTAGCGACTGAAAATTATTCAGCCACTGCTGCTACTTCGGCAACGTCATCTACCGACTGAGGAAGCGTTGTTACTGCTGATGCACGTGACGTTACGTGCGACATCGCTGCAGTTTTACCCGATACTGCGAGTGCAGGTCGTGTGTCGTCAGCTTTAGCGGTAAGCGCTACATCAACAAATGCGTCGTTTACTGCTGCAGGCAATGCCATAGGGTGCGATGCACCACGCTTTCCTTTGCCACTCGCTGCTAGGCTCGAAGAAGGCGCTGCTGTTGTTTCAGCTTTTTCTTTAGCCGCTGGCGTATCTGCTTTCGCTTCTTGTACCTGTGCTTCTGGTTCTGCAACTACAGGTGCGTCAGCCAAGTTTATTTCAACTTGCTCTGGCGATGCTGTTGCTTCGTCTTTAGCTTCTGGCGCCGTATCAGCTTGCGTTGTTTTAGCTTCAACTGCCGGTTCCGTTTGTGCTGCCGGAGCCGTTTCTTCAACGTTGCTTTCTTGCACTGAAGTTTGAGCTTCTTTAGCCGGTTTAGCTTCAGTTGTCGCGTTATCGTCTGCTGACGTTACTTCATCAGTTGAGTCTACAGCTTCCGAAGGTTTATCGTTCGCTGACGGCTCTGCATCCGCTGAAGGCTTATTTCCCGCTGAAGGCTCTTTACCCGCTAAAGGCTCTGCATCAAACTGAAGTTCGTCCTGAACGGCTTCAACGTCAAGTTTTGCTTTCTCTTGCTTAGCAACAGGTTGCTCTTCAGCTGGCGCTAGTTGCCCAGGCTCTTTTGCTTGTGTTTCTTCGACAACAGGTGCATCTGTCTTAGCTGTCGCTTCAACTTCTACTTCTGGCTGCTGCGGTGACAACTCACCAGGCTGTTTAGCTTGCGTGTCTGAATCGTCAAATTGCTGCGACTCTTTCTTACGACGTTGACCAGCCGCACGAACGTGACGTGGAGAGCGGCGTGAACGGCCACGGCCTTCACGTTTTTGACCATGCTCTTCACTGTTAGCGTCGGTATTCGCATCAGTGCCATCAACGGCATCACTAGTTATCGCTGATGAGTCACCTTCACCCTTAACAGCATCCGATACTGGCTTCGCTTCAGCAGGTTTATCCGCTGGCTTTTGCGCGGCTTTGACTGCTGGCTTTTGCTCATCCTTCTTCTGTTCAGCAGTGTTTTCGACCGGTGACTCTGCTTTCGGCGCTTTAGGCTTGGTGTCAGCTTTAGCTTTGTGCTGCATTGTCGCTTCTTTGGCTACTGGTGTGGCCTGCGCTTCGCTTTGTTCAGCAGTATTCACCGCGTTGTCATCTTTCTTCACACGAACGCTGCGGCGTTTATCACGACGTTTTCTACGTTCAGCAACTTCACGCTTCTTCTGCGCTTGGTTTTCTTGCTGCTCGCCATCTTGCTTTTCGTGCTTAGGCTTTTGTTGCTCATCGCGAGGTTGTTGTGCCTTACGAGGCTTACGACCTTTGTTATTGCGCTTATCATCTTGATCTTGACGTTGGTCTCGCTGCTGCTCGCCGCGCGGTTTGCGATTATCCTGCTGCTCACCATCGCGGTTCTGGTCTTTACCTTGGTCTCTGTTTTGAGACTGGTTGCCACGACGATTGTTCTTGTTGCGCGGCTTGCGGCGACGGTCGTCATTATTGCGGCTGCGGTTGTTTCTATTTTTATTACCAGACTGTGGCTTCTTGTCTTTATTGGTTTCTTCTTCGCTTTCGCTACCGAATAAATCACTAATCCATTTGCCAAATCGGGCAAATAGTGAAGGCACATCGTCGGCTTTCTTTGCTGTTTCTTCTTTTGGCGCAACTACAGGTGCAGCCGTTGGTGCAACAAGGCCTTTCAGTGCTGGCTCTTCGCGCTTAATCGGAGCAGAAGTCGTTGTTTCCGTCTCAGCTTCTACCGCAGGCATTAACTCTACGTCGTAACTCGCTTCAGATATAACGTCATCTGGGCGTCTGCGTAATACCTGGTAGTGCGGTGTATCTAGGTTTGCATTAGGAATAAGCAGTAAATCTACGCCGTGACGCTTTTCGAGAAGCTGAATTGACTTACGCTTTTCGTTAAGTAGATAGGTCGCAACTGGAACAGGCAACTGTGCTTCAATTTGCCCTGTGTTTTCTTTAATACTCTCTTCTTCCAAAATACGAAGAATAGACAGTGCCAAAGACTCAGTGCCACGAATGGTACCGTGACCAGAACAGCGAGGACAAACGTGATGCGCTGATTCGCCTAAAGAAGGGCGTAAACGCTGGCGAGACATTTCCAAAAGGCCAAAGCGAGAAATACGACCCAATTGTACTCGTGCTCTGTCGCTTCTCACCGCGTCTTTCATGCGGTTTTCAACTTCACGTTGGTGACGTACTGGTGTCATATCAATGAAGTCAATTACAACCAATCCACCTAGGTCACGAAGACGCAGTTGACGGGCAATCTCGTCTGCCGCTTCTAGGTTTGTGTTAAGCGCTGTCTCTTCAATATCACCACCTTTTGTTGCACGGGCAGAGTTAATATCTATAGAGGTTAGTGCTTCTGTTGGGTCGATAACAATTGAGCCGCCAGAAGGCAAACGCACTTCGCGTTGGAATGCAGACTCAATTTGGCTTTCGATTTGGTAGTGACTAAATAACGGCACTTCACCGCGATAGAGCTTTACGCGATTTGCAAAGTCAGGGCGCACTAATTGAATGTGCTGTAAAGCTTGCTCATAAATACTGGTTTTATCGATAAGGATTTCGCCAATATCGCGACGTAGGTAGTCGCGGATAGCACGAACAATTACGTTACTTTCCTGGTGAATCAAGAAAGGGGCTTCACGTTCTTCAGCAACGCTAGAGATAGCTTCCCAATGGGTAAGCAAGACTTTTAAATCCCATTCTAGCTCTTCGTAAGATTTGCCAACGCCCGCAGTGCGGACAATCAAACCCATACCTTCAGGAAGGTCCAATTTGCTTAGTGACTCTTTAAGCTCTGTACGCTCGTCGCCCTCTATTCGGCGTGAAATACCGCCAGCGCGAGGGTTGTTTGGCATAAGTACTAGGTAACTGCCTGCAAGCGATAAGAATGTAGTTAATGCAGCGCCTTTTTGGCCGCGCTCTTCTTTATCAATTTGAACAATTACTTCTTGGCCTTCTTTAATCACATCTTTGATGTTAGGGCGGCCTTCGAATTTGTAACCTTTAGGGAAGTAAGTGCGGGCAATTTCTTTGAGGGGTAGGAAGCCATGGCGCTCTGCACCGTAGTCAACAAAAGCAGCTTCTAAGCTGGGTTCAACGCGGGTAATTTTACCTTTGTAGATGTTCGCTTTTTTCTGCTCGTGTCCTGGACTTTCTATATCTAAATCATACAACCGTTGCCCATCGACAAGAGCAACGCGCAACTCTTCTTGCTGAGTTGCATTAATTAACATTCTTTTCATTGTATCTAACTCTGTTTTCGTACAGCCGTTAAGACACAAAATTAAAGTGACATGTGCAAACCCTCACCGCGCAACCTCACGGCTGGACGGGGACCTTGTTGTAACGTCGCATTATCCCTGGTGGGCAAACACTCACGCGAATAAACAAGCGCCTTTATCTTAAGCGCAAACCCATACGACCGTGAATTGACACGTATAATCGTACAGATGCATTCATGTTCACACTGCTTTAAGGATGTCGGGAGCGACTAGCCCTTATTACTCATTTCATTTTTTCAAGCGGCATCATTTTTGCCACTCAATTGTCATTTAATTCTGTTAGCTAAACGGCAAACTTATTTTATGTTCGCAAGCATGGCCTCGCTTTTTACGGCAGTGTAGTCGTTGCCTCTCTCGCGGGGTCGGTATGAATGTGTTATTTCATCGAACACTTATCATTGCTGATGTCACCGACGCTCAAACCATGCTTTTATCGTTTACAAGTTAAAACAACACACTCAGATGCGTGCTGATTTTCGGTCTTGTTGTTGTTTTTATAACGCTGTGTTTCACATTGTTAAAGTGCGGCAACGAAATGCCTGTTCCACACCTTTCTTTTTACGTGAATTTAATCGTGTTAAAAACATCGATAATTATCGCACTAAAAGTCAAATTTTAGCAAGGAAAGCGAATGAATAAATCCTATAAATTGAGATGTTAAATACAGAAAACATGCGCTTTGGATAAAAAGTATGCGCAAAGGTGGGTTTTCTAAGTCCTAGCTAAGCGCTGATATAATAATTATTTAGTAAAACGTAACTTTCAGTATGTTGGGCACTTTGCAATAGGGTATAATGCCCCTATGAAAGAAGAAGCTCCCCAAAAAGTACGTTTTGTAACGGTTGAAGCCGACTTGGCTGGTCAACGTATCGATAATTTTTTGCGCACCCAGCTAAAAGGTGTGCCGAAAAGCATGATTTATCGCATTTTGCGCAAAGGTGAAGTGCGGGTGAATAAAGGTCGTGTTAAGCCTGAATATAAGTTACAAGCCGACGATTTAATCAGAATTCCACCGGTTCGCGTGTCGGAAGGTGCGCCTGCGCCATCGCCAAAGCTCGATAAAATTGCATCATTAGAGTCGCATATCCTTTTCGAGGACGACCGTATACTTGTTATCAACAAGCCATCGGGAATGGCAGTTCACGGAGGAAGTGGCTTGAGTTTTGGTTTAATCGAAGGCTTAAGAGCCTTGCGTCCCGATGCCAAATTTATGGAATTGGTACACCGACTAGACCGTGACACATCAGGCTGCATTTTAATTGCTAAAAAACGTTCTGCCCTTCGCCACATGCATGAGCAGCTTCGCACCGGTAAAATGGACAAGCGATATAATGCGCTAGTTGCAGGTGAGTGGCCTAAAACCCGATTTAAAGTTAAAGCGGCGCTTCGTAAAAATGTGCTGCAATCGGGTGAGCGCATGGTAAGTGTAAGCGACGATGGCAAACCGTCAGAAACTCGCTATCGCATATTAGAGGAATACGCAGGTGCAACCTTGGTTGAAGCGTCGCCTATTACAGGTAGAACCCACCAAATTCGCGTTCACTGTTTGCATGCGGGTCATCCTATTGCTTGTGACCCAAAATACGGTGATGCGGATTTCGACGCGGCAATGCGCCAAAAAGGACTGAACAGACTGTTCCTTCACGCTCGCAGTATTTCACTGCTGCACCCAGCGACTGAAGAGCGCGTCACATTTACCGCGCCATTAGACGACACTCTCTCAAATACACTTAAAGCGCTGTAAGTTATGCATTCAAAAAAACAGGCTGTGGAAACACAGCCTTTCACTTCGTTAGATAAAACACTGCCTAAGTACAAACTTGTTATCTTCGATTGGGATGGCACGCTCATGGATTCGGCGGCAAAAATTGTTAGCTGCATGCAGCTTGCCGCAAAGCAGTGTGATATGCCTGTTCCTACCTACGATGAAGTAGGCCACATTATTGGTATAAGTTTAAAGCCTGCCATTAAACAGCTTTTTAATATCAAAGACGATGAGTTAGCCGAACGTTTAGTCGCCGCCTATAAAGAGGCATTTGTCACTCGCGATACAACGCCGTGTCCTTTGTTTGATGGCGTTGAACAGTTACTTAGCAATTTGAAAGAAGCGGGATGCACATTGGCCGTTGCGACAGGTAAAGCGCGCCGCGGTCTTGATCGAGCGTGGGCACAAACAGGGACGGGACCTTTCTTTAGTGCGTCACGTACCGCCGATGAGGCAGAATCTAAGCCTTCGCCCGACATGCTGCTACAGTTACTTGATGAACTTAGTGTAAAAATAGAAGACGCCGTTATGATTGGTGACACAACCTACGACATGCAAATGGCGAAAACGATTGGTATGGATAGGATAGGTGTGTCATACGGTGTACATGCGCAGGTTCATTTAGAAGCGTTGTTACCTGTAGCACTTGTACACTCTATAAGTGAACTAGAAACAGCGCTATTCAAATAGCGCTGGTTTGTAGCACTGCTTTGATACAACTGCTCTGACAGAATTAGTGGCTTACTGTGCAGCCATTGCTAATAAATCGACATCGAAGTGTGCGCCCAGTAATTCATTCAGCAGCATTATCGGAAGACCGATTAAACTGTTAGGGTCGCGGCTTTCTATTTTATCGAACAGTAATACACCCAAACCTTCGCTTTTAAAACTGCCGGCGCAATCGAATGGTTGCTCTTTATCTACATAGGCGCGAATGGCAGTTTCACTGTTATGCCGAAAGAAAACGCGTGTTTCATCTACCTGCGTTATCGTTTTATTGGCGCTAGGTTGGTGAAGGCAAAGTGCAGTATAAAATGACACTTGCTTACCTTGGCATGCCATTAGCTGGTTTACTGCATTTTCAAACGTGCCAGGCTTGCCAAGTAGCTGCGGGCCCGCATCGGTTTGGACCAAAGCTACTTGATCACTACCTATAATAATGGTGTCGTTATTTACCTTCTCTAATTCAGCGGCAACCTTGTGCGCCTTTTGTTCGGCCAAACGTAAACTCAATGCCGTAGGGCTTTCGTTCGCAAAGGGCGTTTCGTCAATATCTGGTGCGTGGGTGTCTACCTGAATACCAATGTTGGCGAGCAACATTTTTCGGTATTGCGATGATGAGGCAAGAACAAGGGAGGCCACAATTACTCCTTTTATAAAATCAATATGTTGCGTACTTTCAGTTAGTAGTACAATGTTACATTATCACTGCGTACCACATACAGCGTTTTATTGTAGGTTAAAACGCAATTTTGCTTTGACAGGAAGGGGTTGACCCTATATCATGCGCGCCCTATGCAGAAAGTGAAACTCCCTCATTCGGTTGAACCGACTAAAAGTGCCATGAAACGTTCCGATTACCGGGGCGTGATTGCGTCTAAAGATATGGAACGATTGAGTGAAGCAGTTGTCCGATGCAATGACTATGTGGACGCAGAAGTACAGTTCGAAAAAGACGCGCAGGGTCTTACTGTCTTTCACGGCCATCTAGCCACGCAGGTAACACTTATCTGTCAAAGGTGTAATGGTGAACTCGATTATCCCGTGGAAGCGGAATTCTGTTTTACTCCAGTGCAGGGAGAAGAACAGGAAAGCGATGACATCATTCCCGAGGCTTACGAACCGGTAGAGGTCAACGACCACGGAGAAGTTAATCTGCTTCAAATTTTTGAAGACGAGCTACTGTTATCTTTGCCAATTGTGCCCCTTCATGCAGAGTCGGAGTGTACAGTGAAGCAAGACGATATGTCGTTTGGAAAGATTGAACCGGAACAAGAGCGACAAAACCCTTTCGCGGTTTTGAAAGAACTTAAGCGAGACCAGGAGTAAGTTATGGCAGTACAACAAAATCGTAAAACGCGTTCTAAGCGCGGTATGCGTCGCTCACACGATGCATTGACAGGCGCGACTTTGTCTGTCGATTCAACGTCGGGCGAAACTCACCGTCGTCACCACGTGACCGCTGACGGTTATTACAAAGGCAAGAAAGTAATCGGCGCGTAATACGGCGACTACATTTTGTCTAAACTAACCATCGCGTTAGATATCATGGGGGGCGATCATGGTCCCCCTGTTATCCTTCCCGCAGCCGTAAAGGCTATTCAACTTCACCTAGACGTGCACTTCACGTTATGCGGTGATGAAGATACCATCAAAGCAGGTATACAGCCCCTTACCAACGCTGAACGAAACCGCGTTACTATTGTGCATTGCTCACAAGTCGTTGAGATGGGCGAAGCGCCAACGTCAGCGCTACGAAACAAGAAAGATTCTTCCATGCGTCGCGTTATTGAACTTGTCGAAAGTGGCGAGGCAAACGCGTGCGTAAGCGCAGGTAATACCGGTGCACTGCTTACCTTATCGTTCTATTTGCTTAAAACCTTATCAGGTATTGATAGGCCCGCACTCATTAATATGATGCCTACAACAGGGCACCATAACGTATTTCTTTTGGATTTAGGCGCTAACGTGAACTGTACGCCTGAAATTCTTTTCCAGTATGGTGTTATGGGTTCAGTGCTTGCACAAGAAGTCGCGGGCATAGCATCGCCACGGGTTGCCTTATTGAACGTGGGCGAAGAAGATATTAAAGGTAACGCACAGGTAAAATCTGCCGACCAGCTTTTTAAAGATGCGCCAGGCATAAACTATATTGGTTATGTAGAAGGCGACGACATTTTCACCGATCATGCCGATGTAGTGGTAACAGACGGTTTTACCGGAAATGTAGCGCTTAAATCGAGCGAAGGGCTGGCTAAGTTAGTGATAAACGAAGTAAAACGCCAGTCACAGAAGAACTTTTATACCCGATTATTGGCAAAAATTGCCTTCCCATTACTGAAATCTATCTATAACAGCGTGAACCCCGACCAGTATAACGGTGCGAGTCTGATAGGATTGCGCGGCATTGTTATCAAGAGTCACGGAAATGCACAAAAAGACGCCTTTTATTACGCCATCGTGCAAGCAATGAAAGAAGCAAAGATGCATTTACCTGAAAAGATAAAGACAAAGATAGAAACGGTATTGTTGGAGCAGCTTTGAGCAAATATTCACGCTTTATAGGAACAGGTAGCTATTATCCCAGCGACGTGCGTACAAACGCAGATTTAGAGCAAATGGTGGACACCAGTGACGAATGGATCACTGACCGTACCGGGATAAAAGAGCGACGTATTATTGGAGCAGATGAAACCGCTGCTACCATGGGGGCAGAAGCCAGTAAGAAAGCCATTGAGATGGCTGGCATTGACCCGAAATCTATCGACATGATTGTGTGTGCCACCACGAGTGGTCGCTATGCGCTTCCAAGCACAGCATGTGAAATTCAACGCATTCTTGATATTGACGGTATCCCTGCCTTTGACGTAGCTGCTGCATGTGCAGGTTACTGCTACGCGTTAAGTGTTGCCGATCAATACATTAAGTCGGGAATGGCGAAACGTATTCTTGTTGTCGGTACCGACTGTTTAAGCCGTTTGATAAACCCTGAAGATAGAACCATGGTTATCTTGTTTGGCGATGCAGCGGGTGCAACGATTATTGAAGCTAGCGATGAACCTGGCATTCTTTCGACACATATCAATGCATCAGGCTCTCACGGTGATTTGCTTTACGTGGGTAATCCAACCCGAGGTGACGAGCAGTCGGTTCACGAGAACTGGGGTGTGATGCGTGGTAATGAAGTCTTTAAGGTTGCGGTAACCAAGCTTTCAGAAGTGGTAGAACAAACCCTTGCTGCCAACGGTATGCAAAAATCTGATCTTGACTGGTTAGTACCTCACCAAGCAAACTTTAGAATTATTAAAGCGACAGCTAAAAAGCTGAATATGTCTCTTGATCAAGTAGTGCTTACGTTAGAGCAGTATGGTAATACCTCTGCTGCTACTGTGCCTACAGCGCTTGATACAGCTATCAGAGACGGGCGCATTCAACGCGGACAGCATTTATTACTAGAAGCATTCGGAGGCGGATTTGCTTGGGCATCGGCGCTTGTACGCTATTAGCCTTGCAGATATTTGCTTTGGTGATATTTGCCTCGTTAAGGGGCACTCCAACTCCGACGTTTTCTCGCTTCTAGTAAATTAAAAATAATAAGGAATCGACATGACAAAGACAGCCTGTGTATTTCCAGGACAAGGTTCTCAAAGCGTAGGTATGCTAAAGGAACTTGCTGAGACTTCTCCGATTATCGAAGCAACGTTTAAAGAAGCCTCTGACGCGCTCGGCTACGATCTGTGGGATTTAGTCCAAAATGATACAGACGGTAAACTTAATGAAACCCATATCACTCAACCAGCGTTGCTTGCTGCTAGCGTAGCAATTTGGCGTGTTATTCGCGAGCAGGGCATCGATGTAGATTACCTAGCGGGTCACAGCCTTGGTGAGTATTCAGCATTAGTATGTGGCGGCGCCATGGATTTTGCTGATGCTATCAAGCTTGTGGAAGCCCGTGGTAAATACATGCAAGAAGCTGTACCAGCAGGTGCGGGTGCCATGTATGCCATTATCGGATTAGACGATGCCGCCATTGCGGATATTTGTCAGCAAACTGCTATTGCTACAGGCGATGTGGTTGCACCAGTTAACTTCAACTCTCCAGGCCAAGTGGTTATTGCAGGGGAAAAGAACGCCGCCGAGCAAGCTGCTAATGCGTGTAAAGAAGCGGGCGCTAAGCGCGCACTTCCTCTTGCGGTAAGCGTTCCTTCACACTGTGAGTTAATGCGTCCTGCAGCAGACAAGTTAGAAGACGCGTTATCGTCATTGAACGTTAATGAGCCTGCAATCAATATCGTGAATAATGTTGATGTCACTATTGAAACCCAAGGTGATGCAATCAAGAACGCATTAGTGAGACAACTATATTGCCCCGTTCAATGGACACGTACTGTTGAATACTTGGCGGCAGCGGGCGTTGAGCGCGTTATTGAAGTAGGTCCTGGTAAAGTACTTACTGGATTGAACAAACGTATCGACAAGAGCCTAGAATCTCTTGCAGTTAATACACCTGATGGTGTTGAAGCATTAAAACAATAAGGAAACGCAATGAGTCAATTAGACGGTAAAATTGCGCTTGTTACCGGCGCAAGCCGAGGTATAGGCAAAGCGATTGCTACGCAGCTTGCACAGCAAGGTGCTACGGTTATCGGCACAGCAACCAGTGAAAATGGTGCACAAGCAATTAGCGATTATCTTTCTGAATTCGGCGGCAAGGGCTTTGCGCTAAATGTCACCGACAAAGAAAGCGTAGATACCACGATTAAAACGATTAATGAAGCACATGGTGGTATCGATATCTTGGTCAATAATGCCGGTATCACACGTGATAATCTGCTAATGCGCATGAAAGATGACGAGTGGCAGGATATTATCGACACCAACTTAACCTCAATTTTCACACTGTCAAAAGCGGTACTTCGCGGTATGATGAAGAAGCGTTTTGGTCGCATCGTGAATATTGGTTCAGTGGTGGGCAGTGCAGGTAATGCCGGACAGGCAAACTACGCTGCAGCGAAAGCAGGGGTCATTGGTTTTTCTAAATCTATGGCGCGTGAAGTGGCTTCTCGTGGTATTACCATCAACGTTGTAGCGCCTGGTTTTATCGATACCGATATGACAAAAGCGCTGACCGATGACCAAAAAGAAGCCATTTTCAAAGATATTCCGGCTAACCGATTAGGCGAGCCTGATGAAATTGCAGCCACTGTTGCCTTTTTAGTAAGCGATGGTGCAGCCTATATTACAGGCGAAACTATCCATGTAAATGGTGGTATGTATATGGGGTAAATTCGCAAAAATTGCGAATTTTCCTTAGTTTGGGGTGGTATTTACCCGAACTTGGATGTAAAAATAGTATTTTACGAATTTCGAATGTCGCTGGTTTGACCAGAAAATTTGTTTAAACTGGTGCTTGCAAGGATGCACCTTGCAAAATAAACTAGCGGCACTTTTATTATCTAGTGACGTTTAAGGGAAACCTAGAATTATGAGTAACATTGAAGAACGCGTTAAGAAAATCATCGTTGAACAACTTGGCGTGAAAGAAGAAGAAGTAAAAGCAGAAGCTTCATTCGTTGACGATTTAGGCGCTGATTCACTTGACACTGTTGAGCTAGTAATGGCTTTGGAAGAAGAATTCGATACTGAAATTCCTGACGAAGAAGCAGAAAAAATTACTACTGTTCAATCAGCAATTGATTACATCAACGCTAACAAAGACGCTTAAGTCTTAAGTAGCGACAAAACGGCTCTTCTAACAGAGCCGTTTTTGTATCTCCTACCTTAGTTCCAAAGCGAGGGCTTTTTGTGACAAAACGTCGCGTAGTGGTTACTGGTCTTGGAATGCTTTCACCATTAGGTCTTAATAGCGAAGACACATGGCGCAAATTGCTCGCGGGCGAAAGCGGCATCGGTGAAATCACCCATTTCGATTGTAGTAACTATTCAACCCGTTTCGCAGGTCAAATTAATGATTTTGATCCGCAGGAATACATTGAAAAGAAAGAAACCAAGAAAATGGACCGCTTTATCCAGTTGGGTATAGCAGCAGGCAAGCAAGCCTTGGTCGATTCTGGTTTAACTATTTCACAAGATAATGCGCATCGTGTAGGTGTAGCTATTGGTTCAGGTATTGGTGGTTTAGAACAAATTGAACAAAACCATTTGAAACTGACAAATAGCGGTCCTAAGCGCGTATCGCCATTTTTTGTACCTTCAACCATTACCAACATGATCTCAGGCTTTTTGTCTATCATGGAAGGGTTGAAAGGACCGAATTTAAACGTTGTGACTGCTTGTACAACAGGCGTTCATAACATTGGTATTGCCGCAAGAACAATTGCTTATGGCGATGCTGATGCCATGCTGGCCGGAGGCGCAGAAGCGTCTATTACTCCGCTAGGTATGGCTGGTTTTGCCGCGGCACGTGCGTTGTCATCTCGCAACGACAACCCACAAGCAGCAAGCCGCCCATGGGATAAAGACCGCGATGGTTTTGTCATGGGTGAGGGCGCTGGCGTGGTAATGCTAGAAGAATACGAAGCTGCAAAAGCGCGTGGCGCGACCATTTATGCAGAACTGGTTGGTTTTGGCATGAGCGGCGACGCATACCACATGACTTCTCCACCTGAAGATGGAGAAGGTGCGGCAGCGTCTATGCAAAACGCGATAAATGATGCGAAGTTGGATGCAAGCGAAATCGGCTATGTTAACGCACATGGTACGTCTACGCCTGCAGGTGACATTGCGGAAGTGGCAGCAGTAAAACGCGTGTTTAATGACCATGCTCACAAGCTACTTGTTAGCTCTACCAAGTCAATGACAGGCCATTTGCTAGGGGCCGCCGGTTCAGTTGAGGCAATTTTCACTATTTTGGCACTGCGTGACAAAATGGCGCCGCCAACCATTAACTTGGATGAACCAGGTGAAGGCTGCGACTTAGACTTTGTTGCACACAAAGCGAAAGCATTCAATGAAGACTACGCACTGTGTAACTCATTCGGGTTTGGCGGTACGAACGGCTCATTGATTTTCAAGCGTATCTAATACGGCGTAACTAATATAGCGTACTTATCGCTGATTAAGTGAACTTCACGTATATTTAAAAGGCAGCTTCGGCTGCCTTTTGTTGTTTATACAGTTAAATCTCACAGTAAATATCATAAAACTCAGGTCTCTTTGAGCACAGCTACAGCCAAATCAATTCAGCTAGACGTTGTCTGACCAACGCAAGTTGGTATACTTCCAACAACCACAATAACGGCGAACAAGAGTAGGCAGTGAGAATTATTCCTAGCGCTACGCCTATTTCATCAAGTGACAGGGCGTTTAATTATGGCGACGGTGTGTTTACCACATTGTTGGTAAGTGAACATCAAGTAGAATTATTGCCTTATCATATTTCACGTTTAGAGCACGATGCGGCAGCCATCAAGCTCAATATTGATATCCGCGCGCTTGAAGCCGCAATTGCTGAACAGGTCAAGACGATAAAGAGCGGTTCAGGTGATAACGCTTCTCCAAAATATGTGCTAAAAGTTCACGTGTCGGGAGGTCAAGCCGGAAGGGGGTATGCGCGAAGCGAAGACAGTGAAGCATTAGTCAGATTTAGCCAGCACCCTTACCCTGTCCATTACGATAGTCTTGCGAATGAAGGTGCAACGGTAATATGCGCTCAAACGCGGTTAGCCATTCAACCATTGCTTGCGGGTGTAAAGCATATGAACAGGCTAGAACAAGTCTTAATTAAGCACGAAGTAGACGACGCTGGCGTACACGATGCTATTGTTTGCGATACCCAAGATAACATTATTGAAGCGAGTGCTGGCAATGTATTTTTCTACCTCAATGAACAATGGTATACCCCGTCTTTGAAGGGAAGCGGTGTCAATGGCGTAGTCAGGCAGTGTCTTATTGATTCGCTGTTAAACGACAATTGTTCGCTTCACGTGGGGGAATATGATCTTTCTTATTTGCGAAAAGCGAGTGCAGTGGTAATTACCAATGCACTAATGGGCGTAATGCCGGTACAGAAAATACAAATGCCGGATTTCTCTTATGTCGATTTTGATGTAAGAAGCGATGCGATTGTAGCGCTAAAGACACGGCTTCAGACTGCGCTTCAAAATTAACTAAAACGCACTTCTCACAACGGGGTTCGTCAACGTTTTACGAGCTTCACCAGATTAGTAGTAAAAAGAAATAAAATGGAATGTAAAGCAATGAAGAAAGGGGAAGTTCAAGCATGAAGCGGGTAATTGTTATTCTATTATCTCTTTTCATGCTTGCCGTTGTTGGGGCAGCCTCTGGCGTAATGTATGTCTCGAGCAAGGTTACCGATGAACTAGCATTAAAAAGTGAAACCTTATTTACGATAGAGAGCGGCAGTAACGCTTATCGTACCGTGAAACACTTGCGTAAAATAGGCATGACCGATGTGTCGCCCTTTGTTGCTAAGGTGTGGCTCAAATTCTTTGCAGGCAGTACGTCTGTTAAGTCTGGCACCTACATGCTGCGCCCAGGGCAGTCACTAGTAGATGTGTTTACCTTGTTTACTGAGGGCGATGAGCATCTCTTCGCAGTGAGTCTAGTTGAAGGGCTAACTCTTGCACAGTGGCTTGAGGCGCTTAAACAAAACACAGATTTGGTGTTTGATTTAAATGAAGGGAAATTAAACCAGCTCACTCAGGATAATGGTGTAGATTGGTGTTGCGAAAACGTTTCGCAGACAGAGGGCGTATATTTGGCTGATACGTATTTCTTTACCAAAGGCACAACCGCAAGCGAGGTATTGAAAAGAGCACACCGCGCGCTAATTGACTTTGTTTCTAGCGAATGGGAATTACGGGATGCCGAACTGCCGTTAGCCACACCTTACGAGGCTCTTATCTTAGCGAGTATCATTGAAAAAGAAACGGCTGTGCCTGCGGAACGTGACATGATTTCAGGCGTTTTCGTCAATAGGCTAAACAGAAATATGCGTCTTCAAACTGATCCCACCGTGATTTATGGTATCGGTCCTACGTTTGACGGAAACATTACCCGTAAGCACTTGCGAACAGCAACGCCTTACAATACCTATGTTATTAAAGGGCTCCCACCTACGCCTATCGCGATGGCAGGCAAGGCCGCCATTCACGCTGCGTTGCACCCACTGACAACGGATGCACTCTATTTTGTGGCGAAGGGCGATGGCAGCCATCAATTTTCTACGACACTAGCTGAACACAATGCAGCTGTGCGAAAATACCAGTTAAAACGATAGCCGTATTGATGCAGACAACCGATACGTTATAGCTAAATAAAAACAGAGTTTAAAAAGTAATGCGCGGAAAGTTTATTGTAGTTGAGGGCCTTGAAGGGGCAGGAAAAAGCTCAGTGATTGGGCTGATTGTTCAAGCATTAAAAGGTGCAGGAAAGCGCGTTGAGCAAACTCGTGAGCCAGGCGGCACACCGATGGCAGAAGCCATTCGAGAATGTGTAAAACACGACTGGGATGAGACCGTGAGTGAGGAGACTGAACTACTTCTTATGTATGCGGCGCGTGTGCAATTACTTACCAATAAAATCTTACCATCACTTGATGCTGGTGCGTGGGTGGTAGGTGACAGACACGACCTGTCATCTCAAGCCTATCAAGGCGGTGGTCGGGGCGTCAGTGGAAAAACAATGTCGGCCATCAGCGATATCGCCCTTAAAGGGTTTAAGCCAGATTTAACTTTATATCTGGATGTCGAGCCTGCGGTTGGACTAGAGCGCGCCCGTGGGCGAGGGGAGCTTGACCGCATTGAGCAAGCGGGGCTTGCTTTTTTTGAGCGAACTCGTGCTAAATACTTGTCGCTTGCTAAGCAAGATGAATCTATCGTCGTGGTCAGTGCAATGCAGCCTATGGAAAAGGTTCATCAAGACGTGATTGCGATTATCAATGACTATGTGACGAACACAAGTAGCGAAAGCCAGCAGGGGAAAGGTTAATGCAAGTAATGCCTTGGTTTGCTACAACGTTCTCGACGTTACTGTCGCGATATATGGCAAAGAAACTACACCATGGTTTATTGCTGACAGGGCCAAAGGGAATTGGAAAATACCAACTCGCGTTAGGGTTAAGCAATGCGCTATTGTGTAAGCAGCCAAGCATAAATGGGCCATGTGAACAGTGTCAAAGTTGCCATTTGAGGCAAGCTGGAAACCACCCAGACTTTCATGTTTTAGAAAGTGAAAAGCAGTTAGGTGTGGATAAAATTCGCGAGGGCATTGGTAAGCTATCAGGTACTGCGCAAATGGGGGGCAATAAAGTGTTGTTGATTCCCCGTGCCGATACCATGACGGAAGCGGCAGCTAATGCACTGTTGAAAACCTTGGAAGAGCCCACAAATAATACCTTCTTGCTGCTGATCACTGACAGTATCAATAAAATTATGCCGACCATATTAAGTCGATGTGAACGGCAGATACTTTCACTCCCGTCAGTGTCAGAGAGTTTGAACTACTTGAACGCCAAAGGCGTAGAAGACGCAAGCGAAGCGTTACTGGCAGCTTATGGCTATGCCCCTCTTCGCGTAGAAGAGGCCCTCAGTGGTGAAGAAGACATTAGCTATCGCAATTTTAGCGATGGTATGCAAGCGCTCTTAGCAGGCGATGCAAATTTGCAAGTACAAACGCTTGCGAATAAGTGGCAGGACAATGCGCCTCAAATCGCATTGTGGTGTCAACAGATGGCCCATGACGAATACATAAAACGTCAACAGGCTGTTGATTTTGAACGCTATGAAGCGTGTGTTGATGCGGTAAGAACGCTGCAGCACGCAGGTGTTAACAAATCAATGGTACTTTTTGGGTTACTAAAGCAATTTCAACGTTAATAGGCAAACGCTGGCTTGTCGAAGCCCTTTTGTCTAACAGCAATTTTTTAAAACAGGTGTAGTTTGTTCGTAGATTCTCATTGTCACTTAGACCGACTTAAGCAAGGGCCAGAAGAGCTGGCTGAAACCTTAAATTTCGCAAGAACCCGAGGTGTTGAACACTTCCTTTGTGTGTGCGTATCTGTTGGTGATTACGACAGCATGTTAGCTGCTGTAAGTCAGTTTGAAGATGTATCAGTATCTTGTGGTGTGCACCCACTACATCAAGATGAAGCGTGTAGCTATGAAGAACTGTTAGAGAAGGCGCAGCGTGAAGAAGTGGTAGCCATTGGCGAAACTGGGCTGGACTATTTTTATAGTCCGGAAAGTAAAGAAGTCCAGCTAACGTCTTTCGTCGACCACATCAAAGTAGCTAACGAAACTAAAAAGCCGTTAATTATTCATACGCGGGATGCAAGGGAAGACACCATTAACTTACTCCGCCAACACAAAGCTGCGCACACCAAAGGTGTTTTGCATTGCTTTACTGAGTCATTAGACATGGCGCTGGCAGCAATAGAGATGGACTTCTATATCTCTATTTCAGGCATCGTAACCTTTAATTCAGCAGATGAATTGCGTGAAGTGGTAAAAGCGATCCCTTTAGAGCGACTACTTATTGAAACTGACTCACCATGGCTTGCGCCAGTTCCTCATCGAGGTAAACAAAACCAGCCAGGTTACGTGGTAGAAGTGGCAGAATTTATTGCTGAGCTTAAAGGCGTGACGGTAAAAGAACTAGCGGAAATTACCACGCAAAACTTCTACTCCCTGTTTTCTTTAGCTGCGAAGAAGAAAGCCGCGTAGCGGTAAGTATAGGCGATTTTACTCTCGGAGGTGGTTATGCCCCAGTGGCGACAAGGGTTGACAAAGAGTCTTCACCAAACCCGCAGTATGCCAGAAAGTCGTTACTTTCAGTTAGCTACTGTGGACGGTAGTGGTGTACCGTACTGCCGTACCGTGGTTTTTAGAGGGATCACCGACGACAACCAACTGGTGGTTATTTCTGACACCCGCTCAGATAAATATGACCAGCTTGGCCAGAATTCTCACTCGCAGGTTTGTTGGTATTTTTCTAAAACCAGGGAGCAATATCGCTTCTCTTGTACTGCAACAATAATAACGTTACATCAAGATGCTGACTTAGTTACTCAGCACTGGAATAAATTGTCAGATGCAGGCAAAAAGCAGTTTTTGTGGGGCGAGCCCGGCACGCCAAGAAACGATGGTTCGGCACTACAGGTTGAAGGGGATTTTGGTGTAGTTCCACCTCACTTTTGCGTGATCATGCTGGCTATTGATAGCGTAGATTACCTGAATTTGAGAGGTAACCCTCAAAGTCGAGAGTGGCATCAAAAAGACGGAAATGGCAACTGGGTTAGCCAGTCATTGATACCGTAGGTAACCACCTCTAGTCTCTAAGTAGGCACATATTAAGTGCGTGATACTGCCTATTCTGGGCACCACCTAAGTCAGCGGCATACAAACCGGCGACCTAAGCAAAAAGTAAGCCCTCTCTAGCTTGAATAGACGCGATAACGCATTGGCAAATGAGAGGGCGCCGATCACCTAGAAAAGTCGCTCACCTAGAAAATATGGGAAATTGGTGTATCACCTTTAAATAAATAGGTGATCAAGTCAGCATTACTTTCTCTTGCAACGCTTTCGACAATAGCTGTCGCTACATCTTCTCTTGGTATTACAGCATCGTCCCTATTGCTTGGCATATCGGTTCGTACCAAATGCGTGCCCGGTTCATTTAATAAAGTGCCAGGTCGAAGAATTACGTGATGTAAGCCGCTATTAATTAAATGCTCGTCGGCCATGTGTTTGGCAACCAAATATGGTTTTATTGCTGACTCCACGGCGTCAGGATCGTCTGCACCAATAGAACTAACCATAACAAATTTGGGTGTCCCCGCCGCTTTTGCATAGTTAACCGCGTTGCGGGCCGCCCAAAGATCAATCATAAGTGTTTTATCTGCGCCGGTGCTACCGCCTGAACCCGCTGTGAATACCGCAACGTCCACACCTTCAAAATGTGCTGAAAAATCTTTTTCTAAATCCTGCTCAACCACTGTGAGGTTGGCATTTTGGATATCTGACAGTTTGTCTGGGCTTCTTACTGGCGCTACGACTTTGTGACCAGCATCCAACAATTTCACTGTTGCTTGCTTACCAATTTGGCCTGATGCGCCGATTACTAATACATTTGCCATGTTTTCATCCTCCTTGTGGGTGATTTCGCTCATCTTAAGCTACTTAAGAATTCACAATACATAGGCGGGTAAAAAGGAAAGCGATCAATTACTGCGATAAAATGCATGACAAAACGTTTGCCTGCATGCATTGCCATTTAAACGGCAATGCAATGGGGGGAAGAGAAACTAATGGGTACGATGATCAGCCAGCGGCTATTTTATCACCGCATTTCGGCCTGATTCTTTGCCGACATATAGCTTTTTATCGATAGCGTGAATGCAAGCCTCGACGCTATCGTAATCTCGTATGTCCGCTACACCACAGGTTATGGTAGCCGATACCGAGTAGGGGGGAGCATCAATTTCGTAATCCGCGACAGTTTTACGTAGCTTTTCTGCCACCCAAAATGCTTCTTGAACCTTTAATGAAGGCAGCAATATAAGAAACTCCTCACCGCCCCATCGCGCAATAACGTCACTTTCTCTTAAATTATCTTCCAGGATCCTAGCTATTTTGATCAGTACTGTGTCACCCACATGATGACCGTATTCATCGTTAATACGCTTAAAGAAGTCAATATCAACAATTAGCAAGGAGAAAGTATGATTATGGCGTTTATAATTTTGCCATGCTGCCTTGGCTCTTTGTGTAAAGTAGCGACGATTTTTGAGACCCGTCAATGCGTCCTGAGTTGAAAGCTGCGTTAACTTTTCTACGACCGCTTCTAAGTCTCGGGTTTTTTCCTCAACTTTTAGTGCAAGTTCAGCAGAGCGCTTTTTCAACGATGCTATCCTCAGCCACACCATCGATGAAATCAACAGCATGCCTAGCAGGGTAATCGCCACACGCCATATAGGCTTATCCCACCATGGTGGAACTACAACTATTTCAAGTTGCGCTGCATTGGTGCTCCATTCATTCTCTTGATTTATAGCTTTAACAGTGAAGCGGTAGCGTCCTGGGTCCAAGTTGGTGTAGGTGGCCGTTCTTGTCTTGTAGTCAGTAAAGCGCCAGCTGTTCTCAAAGTCTGCGAGTTTATAGGCATACCTAAGTTCATTTGCATTCATATAATCAGTGGCGGCAAATTCAATCGTGAGCGCAATATCGTTATGTTTAAGTTCGATTACCTCGTCTAGGCGCTGTCTTTGCTGATAGGTTGTTCCGTTTTGCTCGTTCCTACTCACCGTTTCAACGTTTGTGAGGTGCACTCCAGGTGACCACTTTACATTTGCCACTTGTGAAGGAGTAAATTGTGTTAAGCCTTCCGCTCCACCAAACATTATTGTGTTATTTTCAGTTACGGTGACAGAGCCAATATAGTAACCCGTAGACAGTGCGCCGTTTTCTGCACCGAAATAAGAAAGGGTAGACAAGTTAGGTGCTAAATACGCAATCCCTTCAATTGTAGAGATCCAAAGCCCATATTCATCATCTTCAACAATTGCCCCGATGGATACATTGCTCAATCGACTTTCAGGCTTAATTTGTGTCACTTTAATCGTTGACAAATCACTGCCTTCTTTAGACATAAAGAAGAGTCCAGCTGCTTGCGTTCCAATCCAATAACCACCGCGTTTCGACTGAGAAATCCACGTCACTACAGTTTGATCTGAAATCTTGTCCGTTAACTCACTGATGCTGGTTAAGTCTCCAGTCAGTTTATTCGCAACAAATAAACCGGATACCGTACTTAACCATGCGTTCTCATTGTCGTCCAAAACAATTCTCGTTGTCAGCGACAATGGCCATTGCTTTATTACCCTATCTTCTGACGGGCGATATACAAACAGCCCATCGCTGTAGCCGCCATACCAAATGTCTCCGTCATCATCGATATTAATGCTGTAACCCGACTTACCATTCAGCGCAACAAATTCTAGGTTTCTGGTCTGAGGGTTCAGTTTGGCGAGGCCTGTGCGTGTGGTTACCCATAGTGCATCGCTCTTTGTATGATAAAACACGCTCAACAGCTTATCGTTAGTGTCTTCGCTACTCGCAAATGCACCATTGGAAGTAAATGGGCCTTCTTGAGTTTTACTTATCGTGTCGTAAAGCCAAAGGCCCTTTTCGTTCGCTACCCATACTTGGTTATCTTTGTAATTTGATAAAGAGGAGATGATTCGTCCTTCGCCTATTTCCTGAGAATAGAAGTTGCTAAGCAGAGGATTACTGATCGCAAACCCATCGTCTCTGGTGCCAACGACAACCAGCCCAGCTTTCGTTTGATAAAGGCTTGAAACTCTCTCTTTGGCCGCATCTTTCTCGTTAATCGGAGCACGCAGCACAGAGTTAGGGTTATGTGACGTTAAAATATTCAGCCCACGCTGAGTAGAAACCCATATATCACCGTTGTCCTTTAATAAGATGTCTGTAACGTAGTTATCAGATAATCCGTGAGTTTCAGAGGTACAGCTTTTGTCGATGGTAGTGCTTTGCTCGTCGGGATTGAACAAACATGCGCCGTGGGTAGCGGTACCCAACCAGAATTGAGATTTCTCTGCTGCCACTAGTCGAGTAAAGTTCATGTTTTCAAAAGCCACTAGCTCAAGTGACTTTTTAAACGGATCAAGTTTATAAAGGCCTGAAGTGGAAGTGACATAAAGCGTGTTGCCGATAAGCTCTATGTCTGTCAGCGTACTCGTGGTACTGGGAAGGTAGCTGACCAGTTCTACACTGTCTGATTCTGGAGAGTATGTGTAAAGGTTTCGTTCAGAGACAATCCAAAGCTGGCCATTGTGGGTGGTCTTGATCCTATTAATTACCTGTTTATTGAAAGGCTCTGACGCTGGTAACGTGTAGTGCTTGAACGACTCAGTATCAACATCTATACGGCTCAGCCCGCTATATGTCCCCACCCAAAGGTATTGACCGTCTAAGCTTGCCTCTATCTGGAGGGCGAACAGGGTCTGGAGGCCTGTTGACTTGTCTTCTCCCCACAAGCCGAAGTTTCGAAATGTATAGCCGTCAAATTTATCGACACCAGACTGCGATGCCAACCACAGAAAACCATACTTATCTTCCGCAATATCTGAAATGGATACGTGGGCGATACCACTATCCATATTGTAGGAGTGAAACGCTGGGGCAATAGGTTTCGCGCGTGCAGGTAGGCTGCAAGTTGCAGTAAAAACTATGATAAGCGAAAGTACCAACAGGGTGCGCATAATATAATCAAAAATTACATAAAATTTATACACTAACGTTACGCTAATCTACCGCTCTTACAATGGTACAAAAGTTTAAATTCAACAAAAAAAGCCTCGAAATTCGAGGCTTTTTGGACTGCATGAATTATGTTAGCCAGTGGCTAATCATAACGGATATAGTTACCAGCCACACTGGCGTGTAGCATTTTGCTCATCTAACCACGTTTTTAGTGGCGCAAAGTAGTCAGCGATAGTACTGGCATCCATTTGCGGTGAGCCTGTCAGTGTTTCTAACGCATTTTGCCAAGGTTGGCTCATACCCATCTCTAGCATTTCGTTAAGTGCTTTACCGGCTTCTTCACTGCCGTAGATAGAACAGCGGTTAAGCGGGCCCTCATCACCTGCAATGTCACACAGTGCTTTATGGAACTGGAATTGAAGGATATGCGCTAGAAAATAGCGTGTATAAGGTACGTTAGCAGGCACGTGATACTTTGCACCCGGATCAAATGCGTCGGCGCTGCGCTCAACAGGAGCCATCACACCCTGATACTTTTCTCTCAATTCCCACCATAGTTGATTATATTGTTCAGGTGTTACTTCACCTGACATCACTTTCCAGCGCCATTGGTCAACCATCAGACCAAAGGGAATGAAGGCAATCTTGTCTAACGCAACTTGCATTAACATACCGATATCGTTTGATGCGTCTGGGATCTCATCAATTAACTCGATTTGCTTAAGGTACTTAGGTGTTATTGATAAAGCGATGGTGTCGCCAATAGCCTCGTGGAAGCCGTCGTTTGCCGAACCACGGTAAAGAAGTGGTTGGTCTTTATAAGCGCGTTGATAGTAGTTGTGACCTAATTCGTGGTGAATAACGTTAAATTCTTCGCCAGTCTTTTGAATACACATCTTTATACGAAGATCGTCTTTGTCATCTAAATCCCACGCAGAGGCATGACACTGAACGTCACGGCCTTCAGGCTTTTGAAACATAGAGCGTTCCCAAAAGGTATCTGGAAGTTCTTCAAAGCCAAGCGATGAGAAAAATGACTCTGCTTGTTTAACCATGGCGATTTCGTCATACCCCTGTTCAGCTAATGCGCCTGTAACATCAGGAACTTTCATTTCTTGCTGAGGTTTAACAATATCGTAAATATTCCCCCACGACTGTGCCCACATGTTACCTAATAAATGGGCTGGGATTGGTTTGTCTTGAGGTACTACGTCTTCGCCATAGTGTTCACCTAGCTTAGCGCGCACATGGCAATGTAGTGACTCGTAGAAAGGCTCTACTTGCGTCCATAAGCGATCCAATTCCTTGGGAAATTCATCTGCTGGCATATCGTACTTTCCACGCCACAAGGCGCTGACATTTTCAAAACCTAGCTCTGCAGCACCTTCGTTCGCTAGCGATACCTGTTCTGCGTATAGTCCAGCCATAGGTTTAGAAACTTCACGCCAACCTGTCCAATATTCTAGTAGCTTGTCAGCATCGCGTAGGGTGGCCATTTCAGAGCTCATTTCAACCAAGCTTTTGCACGTACCATCTTCGCTGCAATACTCACCAGAGCCGTACATGGCACTTAAGTCAGAACCAATTTTTGCAAGCCTCTCTGCTTTTTCGGCATCTGCCGGCGGCGGCATTGTTAAACTGTTTTTAAGTAGATCAAGCTGTCTGCGGGTGTCGGCATCTACGTCTACATCGTTAAATTTCGCCGCTTCTTTAGCTAACTTTGCAACCTTGGTAGAAAGCACTTCATTAAAGTAAGCACTGACTGCTGCTGTATCGAAATTGATATTCGTGGCGTAGCTCCACTCGGCGTGCGCGGCAGGAACTTGCATTTTTGCAATATCATTTTGCGCCTGTGTTAAAAACTGCTTGGCGTCTTGTGCAGTGAGTTGTGGTTTAGTTTCTGTCTGTGTTGTACTTTCGCCACACCCCATAAGCGAAACGCTTACCAATGCTGCTATCAGAGTACGTTTGTGATTGAGCATACTTTGTCCTTTAATTATTGTGTTTTTTACGTGAATCGACGTTCACATAGACATGCTCTAGCATTGTGTAACGCTGTGTTGCTTTTGTAAAACAAATTCGATATTACTCTCACAAAAGCACTGGCTTTTTTAGGCAATTTATAACTAGCAATGCGAACGGTTGGGGCCTGTTTTTAAATTTGCCTCAACACCTGACGAAAAGTTTTTTAATAATGGGTCAAAGTAATGCAAAACAATGACAATGTAACGTCTGCTACACCTGATTTAGAAAGGTTGTTTATCTACGGAAGCCTTGCTCCTAATTGCCCAAATCACCATATCGTCGCTCATATTGATGGCCAGTGGCAGTCTGGTACGGTAGAAGGGCACTTAGTTCAACAAGGGTGGGGAGCAGTTATGGGGTTTCCAGGAATTGTTATTTCTGATCTAACTAAGGCAAAAGAAGAGGTGAAGGGCATGATGCTAACGTCTTCTCAACTTGCCGAAAACTGGGCCATGCTGGATGAGTTTGAAGGTGACCAATATGAGCGGGTCATTGTTTCTGTTAAGCTTGATGCCGGTCACACTGAAAACGCCTATATTTATCAAATCAAACCAACGCAATAAAAAGGACCATTATGTCAACGGAAGAACCACTCTACTGGGGCTTGAACGCTCGAAGCTACTGTACACTCATTCATGTTTCTCAGTTATCCAGTTTCATTATACCTGGCTTAGGTATCATATTGCCTATCGTGCTATGGATTGCTCACAAAGATCAAAACGAAGACATCAATCAGCACGGCAGGGTGACAGCGAATTGGTTAATAAGCTTGCTCATTTACTCTGTTATTTGTTTTGTCTTGACGCTGATTATCATAGGAGCGCTAGGCTTCATCGCTCTTGGATTAATGAACATCGTCTTTGCTATCGTGGCAGCAGTCAAAGCGAACAAAGGGGAGTTGTGGGTGTACCCGCTAAGCTTTGAGTTTTTTAAACGTTAACCTAAAGAATCCTACGTCACGTCTAGCAAGAAACACTGCGACTTAAGATCGCTTTCGAAGGGCGTTTCCATGTTGAGACGCCTTCGTGCTTATCCCATTGCAGATACTGCAATTGCCAGCGTGAACAATAACGCGATGTGTTTTGGTTTTAAAAGCATGTTCACCTCTTTCCTGTGACTTCTTCTACCTGTGGTAATCTTGAAGATAGTTTTCAAATAGATGTCGCGCTATTCACAATTAGTATAATTAACTCATATGTCGCTAATGTCGTAACGAGGGCGCTACTTTTTCAGAAGCGCTATGTCGTCAGTTAGCACTTATCTATGCGGATTGGTATAAATATTTGATTCGTAGAATACTATTTCTAAGTGTGCGATAGAGTAAAAAAGAATAATAAACGAAAAGAATGGCGTTAAATAAAGGATTAACCTGATAGACGAGTACTCGCCTACAAATTACTTAGCGCTGAAGCGGTGACTTGGCAGTGCGCTATGAATAAGGTATTGGCTTTTGGATTGTTTGGTGGTTTGAAGCGAAACATCAGTACCGCGCTTTACTGTGCTTAGTGCTAGCGGTTTATTTTGACGTTGCTTCTTTAATAGTTGGGAAGAAGGCACTTCCTTCATATTTACAAGCGTAGATTGGGCTTCTTGCGCAATACTAACGTTAATCAACGAATAGGTTATACAAAGTGTAGTAGCTAAAAAAATGTTTTTACTTGGCTTTTTCATCACATTTTTCTCTTTTTGTTCAACTTAATCGCTAAATAAAATTATTGGGTTTTACTTGATGGGGGTCGATTGCAGAGGCGGTTGCACTCGCCTCATTCATCGATTTTGTTTGTTCCTCTTCATTACACCTAAAGTAGAACGAAAGAGAAACATGATGAGTCATACAAAGGTATGTCAAAAAATACCTTTGCATGTATTTCGAAACTGCGAGATAAAAATTACCACGCTGTAACACCACCATCTACTGCTATGGTTTGCCCGTTCATGTAAGAGTTGCCAGGGGAAAGCATCAGCATCATGGTGTTAACGATTTCTTGCGGTTCGCCTAGACGTTTCATAGGACTTCCCATGCCTAGTTGCTCGCGCGCTTCAGGGGTGTTGTACCCGTCTACGTTCAAAATATTGGTAGGACTATAGAATGGGCAAATTGCATTAACGCGAACATTCTTTCGGCCGTATTCCACCGCGGCTGTGCGGGTTATCCCCGAAACCGCGTGTTTTGCTGCAGCATAAGCACCGCCTTTAGGGGCTCCACCTAGTCCTGCAAGTGAGCTTACATTTAAAACGTGCCCTTGCTTTTGTGCAAGCATAACGGGTATTTGGTACTTCATTCCAAACATAACGCCTTTTACATTCACAGCGAACTGCGAGTCCATGATTTCCTCTGTCATTTGATGAATTGGTGCAGGGTTATGCGCTATGCCTGCATTATTTACGGCTATATCCAGTTTGCCAAAGGTTTCAATGGCTGTTTCAACCAGCGCCTTATTTAGCGACTCGCTAGCAATATTACCCGCTAGCACCACGACATCAGTGAGTGCTTTTACATCCTTTTTCGTTTCCTCAAGGGCGGTTTCGTTAATGTCTGAAAGAACGAGTTTTGCTCCTCGGTTGGCAAGACCTAGCGATAACAAGCGGCCAAAGCCACTGCCTGCGCCGGTAATTAATACAACTTGCCCTGAAAAGTCGAGTAGAGCATCCATGGTAATCTCCTATTGGTAACTGTTTAATGTTTTTTGAAACGTGGCTATTTCAGCTGCGTTTGGTTTATAAATTGAATGAGTAATTTGGCTAGCATTTCCCCTTGGTCTTCCTGGATAAAGTGACCACCGTTTTCTACAAGGGTATGAGCCATGCCGCTGCTGCCAGGAATGAGCTTTTGAAATACCTTATCGCCACCTTTAGTAACAGGGTCGCTATCACCGAAAGCCGTAACAAAAGGTTTGTTATATTGCTTTAGCTTTTCCCATGCCTGTCTATTCGCCTGTGCCTCAGCATTGTCTGGGCTTGTAGGAACAAGAATAGGGAACATGCGTGCACCTGCTTTAAAGCTTTCGTCTGGAAAAGGGGCGTCGTAAGCAGCAAGCGTCGCCTCATCTAGAACAGTGGTTGTGGCGTTTTGAATGATCGTAGATGTGGGAAATACGGCGACATCCTGTGAGAATCGGCGCCATTTGATGAAAGCATCACTTGGCGGGTGGTCGCCAGTGGGCAAACCGGTATTAGACACCATTACACCCGAAAAACGCTCAGGCATATCGGCGACAAGTCGCAGGCCTAGTAAACCTCCCCAGTCTTGACAAAATAGTGTAACGGGGCCTTTAGTAGCCTGCGAAAACCAGTCTTTTAGCCATATCACATGACGAGCATAGGAGTAGTCCTCCTTTCTTACTGGTTTATCTGAGCGTCCAAAACCAATGAGATCCGGCGCGATGACATTGAATCCCGCATCAGCCAATATGGGCATCATCTTGCGGTACAAATAAGCCCACGTCGGTTCGCCGTGTATTAATAGCACGGTATGTCCATCTTTCGGTCCACATTGATAATGGGCCATTGTTATTTCACTGCTTACTGTGTCTGTTACTTCAGTGAAACAGGGGGAGTAGGGAAAGTCAGTGATCGTGTCGAAGGCGCTTTCCGGTGTTTTAAGCACTTGCATAGCCAATCATCCTTTTGTAAATAAAATGTAATTACAAGTGTTGCCCGATTAACAAAAACACCGGTTTTATTTTCTGTCAAATAAACCTTAGGCAAGGTAGGACAGGCTCTGCGCAGAGAAATGAATTCACAAAGGGGCTGGCGGTCAATATTAAATATTATGATAAATGTCTATAACACCAATAAACTTGGATGATTGACAACACTGCAATAACATCCAGTTAACGTGATAAACAGGACATGGTTATGACTGAGATGGAAAATAAAGCCGTAGAATATGCAGTACAACAGGGTGTTGCCACGCTGACAATGCAAAGTGCGCCCGTTAATGCGCTGTCACGCGCTATCAGAGTAGGGTTGATAGAAGGCATAAACAATGCACTAGATGACGACAGCGTACGTGCCATTGTTATTACTTCTTCACTACCTATTTTTTCGGGTGGAGCTGACATCAGCGAATTCTCTGGTGGCGATTTGTCTCCCATGCTGCCTGAGGTACTAGACAAGATTGAAAATGCGTCTAAGCCGGTTGTTGCTGTTCTCCCTGGACCAGCATTCGGCGGTGGCTTAGAAGTGGCGTTAGCTTGCCATCATCGCATCACCTTTGCCGACAATAAGGTGGGTCTTCCAGAGGTAAATCTAGGCATATTACCGGGCGCAGGCGGTACTCAGCGCCTTCCTCGTTTAGCCGACGCACAAACATCGTTAGAAATGATCGTAACAGGCAAGCCTACGTCGGTGGTCAAACTTCCAGGTGTCTTCGACAAAATTTCTGATAAGCCTGAGCATTTACTTGAAGATACAAAAGCGTATTTACAAGCATTAACGCCAGATAAAGCGATTAAACGCACCAGTGATATCACGCTGTCCATGTCTGACGAAACGCAGGCGGTGTTTGATGCAGTAACTGCACAAACTAAAAAAGCGACTCGTGGTTTCTTTGCTCCATTAAAATGTATCGAAGCGGTACGCGGCGCTTACACGCTCGCTTTTGAAGATGGCCTTAAAAATGAAGGCAAGCTTTTCATGGAGTGTATGAATACGCCACAGGCGCGTGCCCAGCAGCATTTCTTTTTTGCTGAACGCGCAGCAGGTCATGTGAGCGATTTCGACAAAAATACTCCTGAGCGCAACATTGATAAAGTTGCGATTATCGGCGCCGGAACAATGGGCGGTGGTATCGCTATGAACTTCGCCAATGCCGGCATTCCAGTCACAATGCTTGAGCTCAAAGAAGAAGCGCTAGAGAAGGGATTAGCGCTTATTAGAAAGAACTACGAAAACTCAGCGAAAAAAGGCAAGTTAACCCAAGAGCAGGTAGAGAGCCGCATGGCACTGCTTTCAGGTACCACGTCGTATGACGACTTAGCTGATGTTGATCTCGTCATCGAAGCCGTTTTCGAGAAGATGGAAGTAAAGAAAACCGTATTCTCGACGCTGGATAAAGTGTGTAAGCCAGGCGCCATTTTGGCTTCAAATACGTCAACACTGGATATAGACGAAATAGCGACAGCCACATCCCGTCCTGAAGATGTGATTGGTCTTCACTTCTTCTCGCCAGCGAATGTGATGAGACTGCTAGAAGTGGTTAAAGCAGAGAAGACATCTGCTGAAGTCATTAAAACCTGCATGAAGATGGCTAAACGCATCAAGAAAGTAGCGGTGTTGGTAGGCGTTTGCTTCGGATTCGTAGGTAACCGCATGATTGAGCCTTACGGCCGTGAAGCTAACCGCTTACTGCTTGAAGGAGCAACACCTGAGCAAGTTGATCGTGTTTTAACCGAGTTTGGCATGCCAATGGGGCCGTTCACTATGGGTGATATGGCTGGATTAGATATTGGTTACTATGTACGACAGTCTCGACAAGAGCACATTGCACACGACCCCGCTTACGGTGCAGTGGCAGATCGCTTGGTAGAAAAGGGGCGCAACGGACTCAAAACCGGACGCGGAGCTTACAACTATGAACCTGGCAGTCGAGTTCCTGTCCCAGATCCAGAAGTACTAGAAATTGCCAAGCAAGAAGCAGAACGTTTAGGCGTGGTTCAGCGTTCAGACATTAGCGATGAGGAAATTCTAGTTCGCGTCATGTACTCATTGATAAACGAAGGTGCTGCCATCTTAGAAGAAGGCATTGCAGCTAAATCTAGCGATATCGACGTGATTTATGTTTACGGTTATGGCTTCCCTGTGTATCGCGGCGGCCCTATGCAATATGCCGACGAAGTAGGGCTAGGCACTATTTTAGATAAGCTGACTACCTATCGTGATCAATTGGGTGATTACGGAAAGATGTGGCTTGAACCAAGTGATTTGTTGGTGAAATTGGCCCAAAGCGGCGGCACGTTTAAAAGCTATAAAGCGAAGTAGACAAAGCTCTCGTTAGCGAGAGTTAATCGACGGTGAGAGCTAGCGATAGCTCTCGTTACCCGACATCCGAATTTGGTAAAGCTAGGTAACTTCGAGAAGAAGCACATAGGCCTAGCTAAACTTTGGCTGAACTTTCAGCCCAACTGAAAGGAATATGAAAATGCGCGATGCAGTTATCGTAAGTACAGCACGTACGCCAATCGGGCGCGCTTATAAAGGTGCACTGAACAATTTACCAGCCCCTTCATTAGGTGGCCATGCTATTCAAAACGCAGTAGCACGCGCAGGGATCGACCCTGCCAGTGTTGATGACGTGGTAATGGGCGCAGCGTTAACCCAAGGCAGTGGCGGCATGAATATTGGCCGCTTGGCTGGCCTAGCGGGTGGTTTACCGGTCACCGTAGCGGGTATGACACTCGACCGCCAATGCAGTTCTGGCATGTATGCCATTGCTACCGCAGCGAATTCAATTCGTACGGGCGATACCAACATTATGGTTGCGGGCGGCTTAGATTCTATCTCTTTAGTGCAAAACAAAAATATGAATATGTTTCGTGCAGTAGACCCTGCACTGGTTGCTAAGCACAAAGATATTTATATGCCAATGCTTCAAACTGCAGAAGTGGTGGGTAAGCGCTACAACATTAGCCGTGACGTACAAGACGAATACGGTTACCAAAGCCAAATGCGCACAGCAGCTGCTCAAGAAGCAGGTAAGTTTGATGATGAGATTGTACCTATCACAGCAACGCAAGCCTTATTTAATAAGGAAACAGGTGAAACCTCTGAGCGTGAAGTGACCTTGTCAAAAGACGAAGGAAATCGCCCAGAAACAACGCTAGAGGGGCTTAAAGCGCTTAACCCAGTGATAGAAGGTGGTTGTATTACCGCAGGTAATGCAAGCCAGCTTTCTGATGGAGCCAGCGCGACAGTGATTATGGATGAGCACTCAGCGGCAAAAGGCAATGCTCAACCTCTTGGTATTTATCGCGGTATTGCAGTGGCAGGCTGTGAGCCAGATGAAATGGGAATTGGCCCAGTGTTCGCCATTCCTAAGCTATTAAAGCAGCATGGATTGACCATGGACGATATCGGTCTATGGGAGCTTAATGAAGCGTTTGCGGTACAGGTACTTTATTGCCGCGATAAGTTAGGCATTCCAGACGAATTATTAAACGTAAACGGTGGTGCCATTTCTATTGGTCACCCATACGGCATGAGCGGTGCTCGCATGGTGGGTCATGCACTCATCGAAGGTAAACGACGCGGTGCGAAATATGTTGTTTGCACCATGTGTATCGGTGGCGGCATGGGCGCTGCTGGTCTATTTGAAGTAATATAGGTATTGGGTATGGAAGGTTATAAAGCTCCACAACGTGACGCCATGTTTGTAACACATGAGCTACTAAATTATCAAAATCACTATCAAAAGCTAGGTTTCGACGAAGCATCTGAAGATCTGGTGTCGGCGATTTTCGCTGAAGCTGCAAAGTTTTCAGAGAACGTACTGGCACCCATCAATGCATCAGGCGATGAAGAAGGGTGTAAGTGGGTTGATGGTGAAGTAACAACGCCTAAAGGTTTTAAAGAAGCTTATCAAACGTATGTTGAGGGCGGATGGCCAGGAATGTCTCACCCTGAGGAATTTGGCGGTCAGGCATTACCATATTCATTGTCATCTATCATTGCTGAGTGGTTCTCAGGCGCAAACCATTCTTGGGCGATGTACCCAGGTCTAAGCCAGGGCTGTATGGCAACAATAAAAGCCCATGGCTCTGAATTGCTACAAAAAATGTTCCTTGAAAAACTGGTTAGCGGTGAGTGGACAGGCACTATGTGTTTGACCGAAGCACACTGCGGTTCAGACCTTGGCATGTTGAAATGTCGCGCGGAACCTCAAGAAGATGGTACCTACAGCTTAACAGGAACGAAGATTTTTATTTCGGCAGGTGAACACGACTTGTCTGAAAATATCGTACACATTGTGTTAGCTCGATTGCCAGATGCGCCAGAGGGGACCAAAGGTATTTCACTATTTGTTGTACCTAAATTTAACGTATCTGAAGATGGCGAAAAGCAAGATAGAAACGCAGTAGGCTGCGGAAGCATTGAACATAAAATGGGTATCAAAGCCAGCGCAACCTGCGTGATCAACTTCGATGGCGCAAAAGGTTATTTGATTGGACCACCAAACCGCGGCCTAAACTGCATGTTTACGTTCATGAATACCGCACGTATTGGCACTGGTCTTGAAGGCTTGGCATCATCTGAAGCAGCATTCCAAGGTGCGCTTCGCTATGCAAAAGACCGCATTCAGTTCCGTTCATTAACAGGGCGTAAAAATCCTGATGGCCCAGCTGATCCTATTATTGTGCACCCTGATGTACGTCGTATGCTGTTAACGCAGAAAGCGTTCGCGGAAGGCAACCGAGCGCTTGCCGCTTACTGTATGCAGTTAGTTGACGTTACTTTGTATGGTAGCGACGAGGCTGAGAAGCAACTTGCGGATGCAAAACTTGCATTCTTAACGCCTATCGTAAAAGCCTTTTTAACTGAAACCGCGCAAGAAGCCACGAGTTACGGTATGCAGGTTTATGGCGGCCACGGCTTTATCAAAGAATGGGGTATGGAGCAGCTAGCTCGCGATACCCGTATCTGCACCATGTATGAAGGTACTACAGGTATTCAAGCCGTTGACCTATTAGGTCGTAAAGTAATGGGCTCTAATGGCGAATTGCTTAATGTGTTTGTTCAAGAAGTGCGCGACTACTGTAATTCATTGCGCGACAACGCTCAGTTTAGTGCTTGGACTAACGCGCTAAACTCTCACCTTGACGAGTGGCAGCAGATCACTATGGATATCGGTAAGGCAGCAGCATCGAACCCAGATGAAATTGGTGCAGCGTCTGTCGATTACTTAATGTATTCAGGTTATGTCACCGTTGCTTACTTCTGGTTAAAAATGGCAGTGAAAGCACAAGAACAGCTTGATGCAGGTAGCACCGAAACCGAGTTTTATAAGAGTAAAATCTTAACAACGGGCTTCTACTTTGACCGTTTGTTAACCCGTACTCGCTCACTGGTTTCGGCAATGCAATCAGGCGCAGACAACTTGATGTCTATGCCAGAGAGTATGTTCGCTATCGAGTAACGACATAAAAGTAATACACGTGCGTTACTAAAAGACGTACGAAAGGCCGAGAAAATAATGTAGCCGAGAAAATGATTTAACCAAATAATCATTTGGATGCGTTATTTTGCTCGGCCTTTTTGTTTCTTAAAAACAACATAGAGGAAGTGAGCACAGTGGTTGTGTCAAAGTACGTGAATGTTGAGGGAGCCAGCCTTCATTATTTATCCCGAGAAGAAGAGAGCGCAGAGAACCCTCTGCTTATCATGTTTCATGGCTTCCCAGAAAATGCGCACACATGGGAAGCGTTAATGGCGACACTCCCCACATCACTTGACATCATTGCCCCAGATTTGCCCGGTTATCATTTATCGAGTCCACTACCCAGTGAAACGGACTACCAAGTTCCATCATTGATAAGTCGAATGGCCGCCTTCATCGAGAAAGTTCAAAAAGGCCGAAAGGTTATTTTGTTGGGACACGATTGGGGTGGGGCAATAGCGTGGCCCCTAGCAGCCTTTCACCAAACATTAATTAGCAAACTTATTATTGTTAATGCTGCTCATCCTTCTTGCTTTACACGGGCAATAAAGACCTCTTCTACACAAAGAGCAAAAAGCCTGTATATCTCTGCGCTTATTGATAAGGGGGCAGAGCGGACCCTTACAAATACAAGCTTTACGTTATTGAAAAATATGTTAGGCAACGGCTTTTTTGAGAAAGAAACCAGCTATTCAAGGACTCTGCTTAACGACTGGAGTAAACCTGAAACCCTCAGCGCGATGCTCAATTACTATCGGCAAATGCCTCAACAAGTGCCACAAAAGAATGTACCTGAGCACGTGTTGGATGATATTCGTGTACCCGAAATATTCATTCACTGCCCAACCCTGTTATTGTGGGGAGAGCAGGATGATGCGTTTGATCTAAGTGTACTGGATAAAATCGAACACTATGTTCCATTGATAATTAAGCGGTTTAATCCGCACGCGTCGCACTGGTTACACAGGGAAAAACCTGAATGGGTACAAAAAGAAGTGATAAATTTTATAGGGCTCTAGAAAGGGGTGAGGCCCCTAAAAGGGGCCTCCAGTGCGGCGTCCTGCCGCTACCATGTTGAATCGTTACATCACATGGTGTGATTAATTAGTTATATTAGATTCTGCCGTTAAGCTCTGTTGAAATAGGAGAGCTTTGAAGACCTTGTTCAGCAATCCACGCTTGAAGTGTCTTACCGTCTGACTCAGGCTCTGCTAAGTCTTTGCTTGGCATTTTCTTAACCAGTAGAGTACCTACTTCAACCGCATTGCTAGTAAGAGCAGTGCGAATTAGGCTTTGGCCGTTACAAGAAATGCCAGAGTAGTAATCGCGAAGCTTAAGTTTGTAGTCTGATTGAACGCTACGCATTTTCTTACGTAGTTCGCCCTTGTCATCTGCTTGAACAATTGTGCAAATGTTTGCAAGTGCTTCGTTGATGTCATTAGCCTGAGCTGCGTTAGAAAAAGCTAAAGTTGATGCTGCAATTACTAGAGAAGTTTTAACGATTTTCAACATGGTTAAATTCCTTCGGTTGTTGTTATTAAGATTGTGTTCGTTCGTTGAGATGCATTAAACCCGAATCTAACTATTTGAAAAACATGTTGTAAAATAACATGGTATGTCAATCCATACCTAAAGTGTGAGCTTGCGTTACGAGCTCACGCATACCGTAGCTTGATTACCCAAGTCACTGGGTTGAAGAACGTGAAAATTTAAAGAGACAGAAAGTAAAAAGGCCCCGTAGCGGGGCCTTTCATTGCAGCTGACGCTGCAACCATGTTGAATCGACTCACATGGCTATGTGAATTAGTGCTTAGATTCTATCGTTAAGCTCAGCAGAAATTGGCGAGCTCTGTAAGCCTTGCTCTGCTATCCACGCTTGAAGTGTTTTGCCGTCTGATTCGGGCTCAGAAAGGTCTTTGCTTGGCATTTTCTTAACAAGCAGTGTACCTACCTCAACTGCGTTGTTCGTTAAGGCCGTGCGGATAAGGCTTTGACCACCGCATGAAACACCTGAGTAATAATCACGTAACTTTAATTTGAAGTCTGACTGTACGCGACGCATCTTCTTACGCAATTCGCCTTTGTCGTCAGCCTGAACAATAGTACAGATGTTTGCTAGTGCCTCGTTTACGTCATTTGCTTGTGCTGCGTTTGAAAAAGCTAATGTTGATGCTGCGATGACTAGAGAAGTTTTAACGATTTTCAACATGGTTAAATTTCCTTCGTTATATTTGTTTAATTAATCGGTTTGTCTGTTCGGGATTAATTAAAAAACAATCAGGTCGAATGAAAAACATTCATTCAAATAACAAGGTATATCGAATAATACGTTAGACTAAAGATGTAAGAGGTATGAAATGCGCTGTAGCCTTTAGTATTAAAGGGCGCAGGCAAACTAAGTTGAATTGCAATTGCAGATCAATAAATAGCCAAGTAAAGTGCAAAAAAACAACGTTAATGCTGTTATTTTGCTTTTTGTTGAAGTTAATGCGTATTAAAAATGTACGCAATAGGCATTGTATTAATAAGAAAAGAACGAAATTAAGAAGTAAGCAGTGCTGAGGCAGTACGTTCTGTCGTGATGAGCCCATTGAGCAATTTCGATCGCAGAGCGCCTCTTATAGCGTGCAGTTTGTTGTCGCCCGCTGCAACACCTACTACAGGCTTTTCTGGCGTTGCTTTCAACTTAAAGCTCGTTACTCTCTCGTTAATATCGCAACTAATCAACGCACCTTCTTCATTAAAGATCCAGCTTATGATTTCGCCACTTGCACCAGATTCAGCGAGGGTTGCTAATTGATCATCGTCGATAAATCCGTCTTTATACAATGGAGACACACTGCCTAAGTTACCAATGCCTACGAAGCTAATATCCGCTTGTTCGGCAAGCGTGTGAATTCTAGATATGTGTTGTTGCTGTTGCCAAATTTCCCGTTCTAGTTTACTTGATGCTATTACAGGGATAGGCATAGGATAATGCTGTGCTTTAACTCTGTCGGCTACGTGAACAGCAACGTCATAACGCGTCGCCTCTCCGTTATCAGCAATATTACCAACAAGGGAAACAATTTTATGCTGAGGGCAGTGAAGTATTGACAATTCATCAGCACAGGCACGCAGTACACGGCCAGTGCCAAACGCGATGGTTTGTGGAGCGTCGAATTTTAAAGCTCTTTCTATTGCTGCTGCACCCGCTTGACCAAGGCCAAGCGTTGAATTGGGATCGTCATCAACACTGGGCACAACTTCACAGAAAGTTAATCCGAATTTTTTCTTTATGCCTTGCGCTAATTCCATACATCTAGCAATCGGGTGTTCTAAGCGCACTTTCACAAGACCTTCCGACATGGATAACGCCACTAAGCGTTGTGCGCTTTGGCGTGATGTTTTGAGCGTTTTAGCTATCTCATCTTGCGTCTTACCACCAACATAGTACATCCATCCTGCTCTGGCGGCCTCGTCGAGTTTATTGAGTTCGTTTTGTGCTTTCTTACTCATTTAATTTTTCTCATGTCAAAAATGTCAGGGATTCGAGAGCAAAACTCGTCCCATGAATTAATGGTGTTGTCCGATGTCACAATACAATTCTGTAGATGTGCGCCACCTGTATAGTGGAAGTAGCGCATGTCTGCGGCTTTAGCGGCAGCGATCCCCGGCTGAGAGTCTTCAATAACTAGGCAGTTTTTAGGGGCAATGTTGAGCGCATTTGCCGCATATAAAAATAAATCTGGTGCTGGCTTGCCTTTATTTACGAGTGCTCGCGTGAAAATGCGGCCTTCAAAATAGGAAAGAAGCCCTGTACTGGTTAACGCCTTTGTTGTTCTTTCAGGTGAACTGCTTGTGGCGACACAAAATGGAATACCTAGTGAGTTAAGTGCAGAAAGTACAGAGGTGATACCGGTAGTCTTTTGTAAATGGCACTCGAAGCTGTCGAACAGTAATCCATGGAATTTGTTTTTCATGGACGTGGTAAGTGTGAGCGCAAAGTCATCTTTTAACTTACCCTGAACGTGCTCCATGCTCTTGCCAAGAAAATGCTCTATAAAATATTGTTTCGATAATGCAATATCGAAACTAGACAGAAGTGCTTGCCACGCCTGCATCGACAGCACTTCACTGTCAATCAGTACGCCATCACAATCAAAAATCACCAGTTCCACGTTGTGTGCCTGCAAGAGTCACCTTCCTTTAAGTATTAACATTTAACCAACGTCCCCTTGCCAATTCCGTATTCGTACACCAAAGGTCAACAGGCCCTAATTATATGAACATTTGCCTAAGTGTAAGGTAATTGATGGCGTTTGTTCTACCTTAACAAGCAGTTCTTGAGTCATACGACTACATACGCGGTTTTCGGCCTCAAATTTCGTCTCTAAAATTTCTTCATAGTATCAATTGGATAAATTATATCGCGTTTATTTTGATTGGTTAAATGTGCATTTTTATTGTGTTAATTAAATAAACAAGCCTCCATTTATTTTGTTAATGGCTGTTTACAAAGTAGAGGGTATATGCAAATATTTACAAAAATTGAGATATATCTCAATGCCTGGGCAAATGCTCTTGAAGTATTTTGAAACCAGTGGGAAATACACCTACAACACGAGATTTGAAGATGAAGTCGACGTCTAGTGATATTGATATTTCACAAGTTAGTGACGAGCAACTCCCCGTCGCTAAACATAAACTGAAAGGCTGGAAGCATTTCATGGGCTTGTACGCCGGTGAACATGTTGCAGCCACTGAATTTGTATTTGGTGCAACCTTTGTTGCGCTAGGCGCCACCATGACCGACATTCTGTTGGGTTTATTAATTGGTAATCTACTTGCTGTCCTAAGCTGGACACTTATCACTACGCCTATCGCTGTAGATACCCGTTTGAGCTTGTACTCGTATCTTCAGAAAATAGCTGGCGACTCTATGACCAAGCTCTATAACTGGGCGAATGTCATCATATTTACAGTGATATCGGCCGCTATGATTACGGTGTCGGCAACCGCCGTGCGTTTTGCATTGAACATTCCGGCGCAGTTAAATTGGTATCCGACTAATTTAGCTTTTGTTGCCGTCGTGCTTGCAGTCGGTGTGATAGTTGTCTTTGTCGCTATGTATGGCTTTAACGCCGTTTCCAATTTTTCTCGTATTTGTGCGCCTTGGTTGTTCACCATGTTCATTTGCGGTCCACTTATTCTAATGCCTGCACTCGCTGAATCTGTAATTGGGCAAACGTTTCTTACATCGTGGAATGACTTTATTCATATCGGTAGTACATCGGTGTGGACGGGCTTCACCCAAAGTGGTGAGCCTGGTATTGGTTTATTAGAAGTGATTGGCTTTTCGTGGGCAGCGAACACAATAACGCATTTCGGCCTTATTGATATGGCATTACTGCGTTTTGCCAAGCGTAAACGTTACGGTTTATGTACGTCGGCGGGTATGTTATTTGGTCATTATATTGCATGGATTTCAGCCGGTATTATGGGCGCAGGAACAGCGGTTATTGTTCAAAAGTCCATTGGTAAATTAGACCCGGGCGATGTGGCTTTCCATGCATTAGGTCTTTCTGGACTCGTTATTGTTATCGTTGCAGGTTGGACTACAGCAAACGCGAATCTCTATCGCGCTGGACTTGCCGCGCAAGCCATTTTTAAAGATAAATCACGTACCACAACGACCGCGGTCGTCGGTATGGTCACCGTTGCAATTGCGTGTTTCCCGTTCGTGTTTACTAAATTACTGCCACTGTTAACGTATGCTGGATTACTTGTTGTTCCTGTAGGAGCAATTGTGTTCGCAGAGCACATGATTTTTCCGCGTATTGGATTCACACGTTATTGGGCACATTATCAAAGCCTTACTCACAGCACGCCAGCGGTAGCGAGTTGGGGTTTGGGGCTTGTGTTTGGCTTTGGTTTAAACGTCTTAGACGTCATGTCTTTCTACTATCTATTCATACCCACGTGGTTCTTCACCATAGTTGTCTATACAGCGCTGGCCGCCAAGTATGGCGCAAAACAAGCTTATCCTGAGCAAGAAGCACAAGTAGATGCTTTCAATGCACGTGTTGAAGCTTATCAGCAGCAAGAAGCGGCGTTAGAAAACGAACACGTTGAAGACGTTACTGCCGTATCTAAATTACTGCGTCTTACTTCGCTAGCGAGTTTGTTGGTGTCCATAGCATTGGCAATCAAAACTTTTTCTCTTAGTGACACGGTTGCCGCTTACGAATTGAACCGAGACCTATTCTTTAATGTTGGGTTCGCGTGCACCGTTATCTATTTCGTTACTGCGTATTGGGCGATGCGTCGCCACAAAGCGTTACAAAGCTAATAAGGTTCTTATGCAATCTCAAACGTCTATTTTATTGAACAGAGCGAACTTATCGTCGTTGCCAAATGACATAAGGCGTCCAGCTTATGATGTGGAGAACGTTCAAACGGGTATTGTTCACATTGGTGTGGGTGGTTTTCATCGGGCACATGAAGCCATGTATGTAGACAGATTAATGGCAAAAACCGGCGATCTATCGTGGGGCATTTGTGGTGTGGGTCTTCGCGAGAACGACCGTGCGATGAAAAAAGTGTTCGACGAACAAGATAACTTATATACCTTGGTTGAAAAGCACAATGACGGTTCCCGCAGTGCATCAGTTATCGGTGCAATGACGGGGTTTTTAATGGCGCCGGACGATCCTCAAGCAGTCATTGATAAAATGGCTGAGCCCGAAGTACGCATCGTATCGTTAACCATTACCGAAGGTGGCTATAATTTTGATGCTTCCTCAGGGGAATTTATTACCACTAACCCTGATGTCATTCACGATATCGAAAACCCCAAAACGCCTAAACTGGTTTTCGGCTATTTAGTTGCAGCGCTTAAAAAACGCAAAGAAAATAACGTAAGGCCTTTTACCGTTATGTCCTGTGACAATATTCAACACAATGGCCATGTGTTAAAGAAAATGCTGCTTGCGTATATTGAACTGTTTGACCAAGCGTTTGCTAGTTGGGTTGACGAAAACGTGAGTTTCCCTAATTCAATGGTAGACAGAATAACGCCTGCAACCACAAATGAAGATATCGCAACGTTATGGGCTCAGGGCGTAGAAGATGCTTGGCCTGTAGTGTGTGAGCCTTTTGACCAGTGGGTTATTGAAGATGACTTTTGCAATACCAAGCCGTGTTTAGATTTAGTAGGCGCGCAGTTTGTAAGCGATGTGGCACCGTACGAAAAGCTTAAGCTTCGTATGCTTAATGCGGGCCATTCAGTACTTGGGTTGGTTGGTTCTGTAGCAGGGCTTGAAACTATCCATGAAAGTGTTGAAGCGAAACAGTTAAAGCGTCTTCTATCAATCTTTATGGAACAAGAGGTTATGCCAACACTCGACCCAGTAGAGGGGATTGACGTGTATGAATACAGAGATACGCTGCTATCTCGTTTCTCCAACCCTTTCATTAAAGATACGCTAGCGCGAATTTGCCTTGAAAGTTCGGCTAAGCTTCCGGTGTTTTTATTTCCCACCGTACGAGATAATTTGGCGGCCAACAGAGACACCGATATAAGTGCTTTAGTTGTTGCTTGCTGGGCCTTCTATTCAGACAGGCATGCCTCTCAAGACGGGAAGTCACTTGAAATCAACGATGTGTTAGCTGATAAGTTACACAACGCGGCTAGTAATAACCAAATAGACAGCCTTAGTTTTTTAATGCTAGAAGAAGTATTTGGTAAGCTGGTTGATGAAGCGCGTTTTACCGCTAGTTTCCAGGGCTTTGTAGAGCGCTTGTATCAACAAGAGCCGGTGTTGCTGATTAGCGAAAAGGTAGCAAACAATAAACTCGAGCTTGCCAGAGCTTGTTAGATTGTATTGGTAATCTGCATTAGTACGAAGGGGAGTAGGGAATACTCTCCTTTTTTATGCATTGAATTTTATAGACTGATACAAAAGAAAAAAGCGACCCGAGGGTCGCTTTCTAAAGTGCAGATTTCTCTGCAACCATGTTGAACTGGTTCACATGGTGTGAAACTGTTTTATAGGCGGTCGTTGATAACCGCAGCAATTGGGTTATCTTGCAGACCGTTTTCCGCAACCCAAGCTTGAAGTGTTTTTCCGTCAGCTTCAGGTGCTTCTAAATCACTTTTTGGCATTTTCTTAACAAGTAACTCGCCAGCTTCTAAAGCATTGTTTAGCAGTGCTGTACGAATTAGGCTGTTACCGCCACAGCTAATTGCTGAGTAGTAGTCTTTAAGTTTCATACGGTAGTCTGATTCGACTGAACGCATTTTCTTACGTAGTTCGCCTTTATCGTCCGCTTGAACGATAGTGCAAATATTCGCTAGTGCTTCGTTAACATCAGCCTGTGCTACGCCCGACACACCTAATGTCGCTGCGATAACAAGAGAAGTTTTAACAATTTTCAACATGGTTAATTCCTCAAGTACTTCTATAGATTGTTTGTTTGTTCGGGAGGATTAAACGACAAAAATGAAATCTTGAAAACGTTCTAAGCGATACTTAGGTATGTGGTTTCATAAGTATAGTAAGGTAATTGAATTAAGCCTCTGTCGTTCGCATCGAGGCTTGAACCACTCTTTTACAAAAACAATTCTTTAGTGCCTTTTTGTGGTGCAGGGCTGACAATAATCACTTGAAAGTGATATGTTATAAAGTAACACTTAAGGTGCGTAATTAATCGCTTTGGGTTGTGAACGCCATGCCATTTAATGTCACAGGAAATCGTCATTTTGACGCTAGGGTTATATGAATCGACGGTTTGTAAATTTACTTGCGGTAGCAAAGGATAAATGCGACTCGGACGGTTTGCGCTTAACAGAAAAACGCAAAAGAGTATTGAACTTATTAATAGATGCCCAAGCTCCGCTTTCCGCTTACGAGATAAAGGATATGTTCACTACGAGGTATTCTGAAGATGTAAAGCCTATGACGATATATCGCGCACTAGAGTTTCTCACTGAGACTGATTTAGTACACAAACTGAATTTGAACAACAAGTTTGTCGCGTGTTCTCAAGCAAAATGTTGCGAGCATCACGGGTACTCACAGTTTTTAATTTGTGTTCAATGTGGCTCTGTTGAAGAAGTTGCGATAGACCCAATCATATCTGAAAATCTTGTTAAGCAAGCTAAAAATCTAGGGTGCGATATTGTAACGCCACACCTTGAAGTGGCGTGTATCTGCAAGCACTGCAAGTAATGCAGCGCTACTTTTTTAATCTACTCATATCTTTAGTGTCATGAAACTAATTATAAATAATGCCTCTACCTCGTCACGGTTATTAGGCAAAAATGAAGATGAAATAACGTCTGTTTCACTATTAATTGATGGCGGAAAAATAGCTGCTCTTTCGGAAACCCCCATCACTATAAAGTCGGTAAAGACCATAGATGCGAAAGCCTTGTTTTTATCGCCTGGCCTTCTTGATCCCCAAGTACATTTCAGGGAACCGGGGATGGAATACAAAGAAGACATAGAATCGGGTAGTAAAGCCGCGGTTAAAGGTGGGTTTACAGCAGTAGTTTCAATGCCTAATACAACGCCTACAGCTGATAATGCAGATACTGTACGTTTCATGGTAGAAACAGCAGCTAAAAAAGGCTTGTGTAAAGTCTACCCAACGGGCGCGCTTTCAAAGGGATTAGAAGGAAAGTCCATGACTGACTTCAGCGCCTTAACAAGCGCTGGTGCAGTGGCAATTACCGACGACGGTAAAGGCGTTCAAAACAATGCGTTATTTAAGCAAGCTCTCGTTAGTGCTAAGCACCTAGGGGTTCCAGTTCTCGATCACAGTGAAGACGAGACTTTATCAAATGGGGGAGCAATACATGAAGGCGAAATTTCAAAAAAATTCAATGTGAAGGGTATAAAGTCAGCCTCTGAATCTGTGCACGTCGAACGTGGTTGTGACTATAGTTTGGAAACCGGTGGTCATTATCACGTATTGCATGTTTCCACATCGGCTTCTATTGAAGCGGTAAAGCAAGCAAAAGAACGTGGCGCCAACGTTACTGTAGAAGTTTCTCCTCATCACTTGTTGTTATGTGACGAAGATATCGCCATAAAATCTGATGGGACTTTAGATGCGAATTGGAAAATGAATCCACCACTTCGTTCTAGAGAAGATATGCTGGCGTGTCAAAATGCCCTTGTTGAGGGTGTAATAGACGCTATAGCAACGGATCATGCACCTCACTCACCTGAGGAAAAAAAGCAACCTATTGAACAGGCACCGTTTGGGATTATTGGTCTTGAAACTGCGTTTCCTCTGATCTTCACCCATTTCGTAAAAACCGAAAAGCTAACGCTTGGTCGTGCCATCGATTTAATGAGTAAAAATGCAGGTGACATTTTCGGCATACGCTGTGGAAGAATTAAACAAGGCGAAGTGGCTGATCTTGTGCTGTTCGACTTAAATAACGCGTTTACGGTAACGCCATCCTTTTTCGCCTCTAAGTCTCAGAACTCGCCATTTATAGGAAAAACTCTGTATGGAGAAACGCATACAACCATAGTTGCAGGCAACATTGTGTATTCACGGGGTAATATTTAGACAAATACACCACCTCTAATTTCAATAATACTACGGCGGCGCTTCTCTCTTTGGTGCCGCGTGATAGCCTCGCGCTGTTGCTGCGTCAAATGTTATAAAAAGACTGCCTTGATGCTAAACATTATTGCACTAGTAAACCGAAAGACACTTTGTGAGCTCTTCATCCCATATAGGGTTAAGTTCAATAGCGATAATTTCAATTTTAGTTTCACTACACTCACTTAATTCGGCTTCGGTAACCTCGTTGTCAACAACGTTATAGCTGAAGACACCGTCACTTGTTATGACAACTGCTTTAAGCCTTTCAACGTTAAGGTTGTGCATCCATTTTAGTAGTGCAATGCGGTCAAACTCCCTGGAAGGTGAGAAACGCCACCCGACAGCTTTAAAACCTTCGCCTTTATTCTCTACTCTCAATACACCTGAGTCAGGAAAAGGCTGTTCATTTATTGAGGGCGTAGTGGTAGTTTTGTGGTCGTGCAATTTTTGTGCTTTGATATGAGTAAGTGCACTTGAGTTTCCCTTTAATACGCTAATTGGGAACTCTCCCTTTTCGCACAGTAAGACGGGCGTGTTTGGCTTGGTACGTTGGACGACATAGGTCTCCAATGCTTCGGCATCTGAATGAGTGTAAAGGTCTTGTTTGTTCCCCACAATAACGTCAGCAATGGCGATTTGCTGATTGAAGGTATCATGAGAGGTATAGCGAGGATCAGCGAGCTTTCTTGCGTCAACCAAAGTTACCGTTTTTTGTATGTCGAGAACGTCTTGATAATGCTCGGCAGCTAGTGTTTGTAGTACTTCTATAGGATGCCCCAAACCAGTAGGCTCAATAAGCAAACGGTCTGGTTTAGATTCGGCCAACAGCTGATTAAGAGCAATCTGCATTGGCAGCCCCGCGGCACAGCACATACATCCACCTGGCACTTCTTTAATAAATACCCGCTTTTCACCGCTGGCGTCATTGTTAGGTGCTTTATTTCGCGAGCCGTTTACCAATGAACCATCGATACCAATCTCACCAAACTCATTGATTAGTATTGCCCAGCGTTCATTTGCAGGTTTTTGTTTTAATAAATGTAATAGCGAGGATGTTTTACCCACACCCAAAAAGCCAGTAATGATGTTAGTAGGTACAGCTTTTATCATTGTGAATGTCTTCGTTGAAAGTCATATGAAAATATCAAAACTCTCACACAAGGCTATCATAGCAGGGAGTACATCCCTATGAATTAATAATAATATGTTATATTATAACATTTGAGCGGGGTGTTCACCGCGATATACGCTTAAGGTAAGAAAATTTCGCAGTAACAAAATCTCCCTCATTTTTAACATAGGAAAATCAACAAGTGACTCTTCCCGCGTTGACGGTCGAATCCAATCTAGCCGCACAATATAAAGCATTTGTAGAGCGCCTAAAGATGAGTGCCTTCACCGGTGATATCGAAACGGCCTATAGTGCTCGCATCGCGCATGCTACTGACAACTCAGTCTATTACAAAGTCCCGCAGGCCATTATTTACCCAAAATCTACTGAAGATTGTCAGTGTATAGGTAAATTAGCCAGCCACTTCCCAGATGTCGCATTCTCTGCCCGTGGTGGTGGCACTGGTACTAATGGGCAGAGTTTAACCGATGGTATCGTTGTCGATATCCGTCGTTATCTAAATGAGATCATTGAACTGAACCTGGAAGAAGGGTGGGTTAGGGTTCAAGCGGGTATAGTCAAAGATTCACTCAACGACGCATTGTGCCCGCACGGCCTGTTCTTTTCCCCTGATCTATCAACCAGCAATCGCGCTACGCTTGGCGGTATGATAAGCACTGATGCGTCGGGGCAGGGGTCATTAGTGTATGGTAAAACCAGCGACCACGTCATCGGACTCAAAGCAGTGCTTGCGAATGGCGAGATAATTGAAACCGCAAAAATTTCGCGGGATGAAGCTTTACTTAAAGCAAGTGGCTGTGCGTCAGAAGCCGCAATTTATCAACAAGCAATGCGTACCTGTATTCAACATCGAGAGGGCATTTTAAAAACATTTCCCCGCTTAAACCGCTTTTTGACGGGGTACGATTTAGAACACGTAGTTGACGGTGATAACATTGACATTGGTAGGCTAATCACAGGTGCAGAGGGCTCACTTGCGTTTGTTACGGAAGCGACGTTAACACTTGATAAAATAGCGCCACTGAAAGCGCTTGTTAACATATCCTACCGTTCATTTGACGCGGCGCTTCGACATGCGCCAGTGTTGGTAAAAGCCAAAGCAACCAGTGTTGAAACCATCGATAGCACGGTACTTAACTTTGCGAAAACCGACATTGTGTGGCATTCCATTCATCATTTAATAGCAGATGTTCCAGATAACGAGTTGTTGGGTTTAAATCTTGTAGAGTTCAACGCCGATTCTGCAGAAGAAACGAAAGTTCATATTGAACAGTTAGAAGTGGCAATTACACAAGGGATAGGACGAGATGGCAGCAGTATAACAGGCTATAGCGTCACCTATGACAAGCCCGATATTCAGCGCATCTATGCCATGCGGAAAAAAGCCGTTGGGCTGCTTGGTAAGGTAAAGGGCAATCAAAAGCCCATTGCATTTGCCGAAGATACCGCTGTGCCGCCGGAAAACTTGGCCGACTTCATTGGTGAGTTTCGAGCATTATTAGACAGCCATAATTTAAAATATGGCATGTTCGGTCACGTTGATGCTGGTGTTTTGCACGTGAGGCCGGCACTAGATTTATCAGATCCACAGCAAGAAGCACTGATGCATACGCTTTCTGATGAGGTAGTGGCACTTGTTGCTAAGTACGGTGGATTGATGTGGGGAGAGCATGGCAAGGGATTTCGAAGTGAATACGGCCCCGCATTTTTTGGCGAAACACTGTTCAATGAAATGCGCAAGATCAAAGCCGTATTTGACCCCCATAACCAGATGAACCCCGGCAAAATCTGCACACCGATAGAGAGTGATGATAAATTAGTCTCGGTGAAAGATATTAAAAGAGCAGGGATTGAGCGGGTTATTCCCGTCAGCATAAAACAAGATGTGTTTCCTGCTTTTGAATGTAACGGCAATGGACTGTGTTTCAACTACGAGCCTACATCACCTATGTGCCCGTCTAGCAAGGTTACCCACGATAGGCGGCACACACCGAAAGGGCGCGCAAGCATGCTAAGAGAGTGGACGCGGCTACTATCGCTTAGTACCAAATTCGGCACTACATTAGAAAGTGAAGGGTTGTCGTATAAGCAGTTCAAAAGTAACTTTCTATCTCGGTTTAAGAACTCCATTTTAAGTAACAAGCCAGACTTTTCACACGAAGTCAAAGAGGTCATGGATGGGTGTTTGGCGTGCAAATCATGTACACATCAATGCCCGGTGAATATTGATGTGCCGCACTTCAGGTCAATATTTTTGTCTATTTACTATCGACGGTATTTGCGACCTTTAAAAGATATGCTGGTTGCTAATATAGAAACGATTGCTCCATTGAGCGCGCGTGCGCCTAAACTTCATAATGCCCTAATAGAGCTAAAATGGGTGAAGCGCTTCTTGGAGAAGCAAGTAGGGTATAAAGATGCTCCTCAGCTTTCTTATCCAACGTTAACTAGCCGAGTAAAAGCACAAACAGTGCCGTTTGATTTACAACGCCTTTCCCAAATGAATACAGAAGAGCGAAAAAATTATATCGCTGTCGTTCAAGATCCCTTTACCAGTTATTACGATGCGGCTAGCGTCGAGAAGCTGATAAGTGTGATCTATAAGCTTGGCTTTAAACCCATGGTAGTGCCGTATACGCCCAATGGAAAACCTGCTCACGTAAAAGGCTTTCTGGATAAGTTCGAAAAACAAGCGATAAAGACCGCTAACTTACTCAATCAACTCCATGCACTAGACATAACTATGGTAGGCACTGATGCGTCGCTAGTGTTGTGTTACAGAGATGAATACAAGAAGTATTTGCGTGATAAAAGAGGTAACTTCTTTGTGCATACTATCGATGAATGGCTGGATTTGGTTTTAACTGAAAAGCACATAGTAAAGGCGATGATTAAAAAGCGATTCAGTTTGCTTGCACACTGTAGTGAAAAAACGGCTATGCCGGCGCTGACAACCCGCTGGCAAAGCATTTTTGAGAAACTTGGTGCTAATTTAACAGTGCAGCCCTCAGGATGTTGCGGTATGGCTGGAACCTATGGTCACGAAGCTTCACATTATAAAAATTCAAAAGCGCTTTACGAATTAAGTTGGTCAGGTGTGTTCAAGCAATGTAGCACACAGCATGAAGTGCTTGTAAGCGGCTTTTCATGTCGAAGCCAAGTTGCAAGGTTTGAAGGTAAAAAGCCACGTCACCCTATCGCGGTGGTAAATGAATTAATCCAATAACAAAAAAGGACAGAAAATGAAGGTGGTAATGCGCAGCATTATGCTGGTGGTACTTTTGTTAACAACTACGTATGCATTCAGTGAACAAAGTGAAACCGATGCTAGGGAAGCCTATATAAGGGCAAACTACACGAAATACGAATACCAAATTCCAATGCGTGATGGCGTAAAACTGTTTACGTCAGTCTATGTGCCAAACGATAGAACAGACGCTTACCCTTTTATGATGCAGCGTACGCCTTATCGCGTTGCTCCTTATGGTGTTAGTAAGTACAAAAAGCGCTTGGGACCGAGCGAAGCTTTCGAAAAGGAAGGTTTTATTTTTGTGTTCCAAGATGTGCGTGGCAAATTCATGTCTGAAGGAGAGTTTGTCAATATGCGTCCTCAAGACGCTTATAAGCGCGGTAAAGATGCGACGGATGATGCTACTGATACCTATGACACTATCGAGTGGCTCGTAAAAAATGTTGAAGGCAATAACGGTAAAGTGGGGATGTGGGGCACATCGTATCCTGGCTATTACACGTCAGTCGCCTCTATAAATAGCCACCCCGCGCTAAAGGCTATTTCTCCACAAGCTCCAATTGCAGATTGGTTTTTTGATGACTTCCATCGAAATGGGGCGTTTGTGACCCCTATGGCGTTTATATTTTTCGACACGTTTGATAAGCAGCGTGATGGTACGTTTGCGTATTGGCCTGAAGGAATGAAGTCAGAAACACCAGATGGCTATCAATTTTTTAAAAATTTAGGCCCGCTTTCCAATGTCAACGACAAGTACTTTCACGGTGAACGACCATTTTGGAATGAAGTTATTCAACACCCTAATTATGACGACTATTGGAAGTCACGAGATGTATTGCAACATTTATCTAAGACAAAGCCTGCGACGCTGGTTGTCGGCGGTTGGTACGACACCGAAGACTTATACGGCCCGCTTTACACCTACCAAACCATGTCACATAACAACAAAAAGGATCATGTAAAGCTGGTGATGGGTCCTTGGTATCACGGTCAATGGCAGAGTGAAAAAGGTGGAACGGAACTCGGCGAAGCGCATTTCGGATTTGACACCAGCGCTTGGTTTCAAAAAGACGTGTTATTACCGTTCTTCAAGCAACACTTGAAAGGGGCCAATGATGCAAACATTGCCACTGCAACTATGTTTGAAACGGGGAGTAATCGTTGGCGTCACTTTGATGTCTGGCCACCCAAAGATACATCTCAAAAAACGTTGTTCTTAGCAGGAAAGGAAAAGCTGGTTGAAAATGCAAATAACACCGGAAGCAGCGAATATGTGAGCGATCCGAACAAACCCGTTCCACACTCTGCAAAAATTAGCCGCGGGTGGGATAGACCCTATATGGTCGAAGATCAGAGGTTTGCAGCGAGAAGGCCTGATGTGCTGGTATTCGAAACAGAAATACTAGAAAACGACCTCACTATCGCTGGCGCCATAGACCTAAATTTGTGGTTTTCAACAAACAAATCTGCTGCCGATGTAGTCGTAAAACTGGTCGATGTTTTTCCGTCTGTAGATGACAATGTCAATAAGGCGGATATGGAGAAAGGTAATCGCCATGAGTTGGTGCGTTGGGGCGTGTTACGCGGTCGTTTTAGAGAAAGTATGAGTAAGCCCAAAGCGTTTGTTCCTAATCAGCCCACGGAAATTGGCTTTGAACTTTACGATGTATTACATACATTCAAACGAGGACATAAGCTACAAATTCAAATACAAAGTAGCATGTTTCCGTTCCTTGATTTAAACCCGCAGAATTATGTTGAAAACATTTTTAACGCTAAAGAGAGCGATTTCACCAGAGCATTCCACACGATTTATCACAATGATGAGCATCAGAGTTCGATAAGCTTCAACGTGCTGAAAGTTTAATTTACTCAAAAGTAAAAAAAGCCCTGTTTAAACAGGGCTTTTGCTTTGTCTATGTTAGTGAGGTTTATAGTTGCTCGCTACTTCCATTATTTGTTCACGCATCCACATATGAGCGTGATCATGGTCGGCGCTTACATGCCAATAAAGGAAATACTCTACAGGCGGTAAATCAAAAGGAACCTCGTACAACGCAAGATCGTAGTGTTTAGCAAGGTGATACGGCAGGCACGCGATTAGGTCTGTCTTTACTATCGTACTTGGTACGGTTAAAAAATGTTGACCTCGCATAACTTCCTTGCGTCTTTTGCCCATTTTATCTAACGCAATATCTATCGGGCCCACACCAGACTTACGCTGTGACACATTAATATGGCCTAATCGTAGAAAGGTATCTAAGTTAAGCCCGTTTTTGAGCGCGGGGTGATTTTTACGCGCTAACACAACAAGTCTGTCTTGGGCGATTTTTTCTTTACACAAATGAGGGTCTGTAAATGTCGATGCATCTGAGTAAAAGTCCAACGTGCCCGATGCCATCGCCGAAACAACTTGGCTTCTAGGAATCTCGTAATTGGTTAACCCAATATTTGGCGCCAAATTCTGCAAACGTGAAATGAGACGAGGCATAATGCTTACTTCAAGCAAATCACGGCTGGCAAAGTTAAAGGACTTCTCGGCTGTGAGAGGGTCGAATGTATGACTTTCTTGCACGCTTCTGCGTAGTAAGGCTAAGGCTTGTCGAGCTGGAACAATAATATTTTGCGCTACGGGGGTAGGCGTCATACTGTGGCCGGTACGAACGAACAGCGGGTCGTTAAGCATTTCTCTTAGCCTTGCTAAAGAGTTACTTACCGCTGGTTGAGTAATGCATAAGACATCTGCTGCCTTGGTTAAGCTTCCTGCCGTGTAAATGGCGTCGAATACTGCAAAAAGGTTCAAATCGATTCTATTGAGATTCATAACTAATCCTTTAAGAGCGAGTGCCCTGAAAAAAGCCAATAGATGAAGAGGCGCTAGTTTGTATCACGGTGCGTTTAATAGAAAACTGTGATCCAATGCTACATAGCATCTACGAATAATTTACGTTAGTGTAACAAGAATATTTATAAATACCTATTATTAAAAGTTAATTGAAACATTCAAGGTAATAATAGTAGTTTTATCGTCAATAAATGGAGATTGGACTGAAAAATGAGAACACTTTTAGACTTAGCAGTGGGAGATACCCTTGAACAACCTGAATGGCTGACGGTTACGCAGGACATGATCAATCAGTTTGCAGACGCTACCGGCGATCACCAGTGGATACATTTAGATGCTGCGCGCTGTGAAAAAGAAAGTCCCTTTAAAACAACAATTGCTCACGGCTTCTTGACTGCCAGTCTCATGCCTAAAGCATTCGCTGAGGTAATCGCGCCAGACGAACGTATCGCGTCTATGATCAATTATGGCATTGATAAGTTACGTTTTCTTGAACCAGTAAAAAGTAATGATGCCGTTAAATACCGATTCAAACTTGTCGAAATCACTGAAAAGGCGCAAGGGAAGCTTTATAAAGTAGAGGCAAGTTGCTTACTTAAATCGAATGGGAATCCAGCGCTAATAGGTGGCTTTCTCATGCTCGCGGTGCTTAAGCCTTGATAGATTGCTGTTTTACGCAGTAAAAGTGGCTGTACAGACTAGTACGGCATATTGCCAAATGCGTATGACGATGCGTGTGCTACGTCGTTGTCTAGTTGATATGTCGCACCGTGTATTACAAAAACATGGTGCCACAAAATAAAAAAGCCTGAGATGCTGGCGGTTGTTGACCTTTGATATAAAGCAAAGGTCAACAGGGCCTAGTTTAGCAATCGTCAGGCTTTTACCTACACAGTCGTACTTTATCGGCAAGACCTATGTCGACAGAAACGAGTTAGTTAGACGCTTCCTCGGCACCTTCTTCAATGGCTTCTCCAGCACTTTGAATATCTTTACCGGCCCCTTCAACTGTTGCACAACCGCCTAAACTCCCAAAACTGGCTGCGAGTATAAGTACTAAAAAAGCGTGTTTAAGTGTTTTTGAATTTAACATTTCCATTTGCATCTCCGTTAGTTTCATTCTTCTGCGGGTTGCTCAGGGTTATCACCCGCTTTCACATCAGACTGCTCAGTTGATGAATTTGTATTACCTTTACTTGAACTTCTCTCATCCTGCTTTTTAAGCATGCTATTAAGCTTATCTCCCCCTTTAGCATTGAAATCCAATGTTCTGATAGGGAAAGGAATAAGAATATCGTTTTCTTCTAATACCGTTTTTACTGTACTGATCGCGTCGTGGCGTACGACCATAAATCCTGGCTCTCCTGGATATCGAATCCAAAACCACAGTAATAGGTTGATACTTGAATCGCCAAAAGACTCTGCGTAAACCGCGGTCTCTTCTTTTTTGATGACATAATCTTTTTCATTCATAGCATCCGTAATAACTTTGGCGGCTTCTTCTATATCATCAGCATAAGAAATGCCGACAGGGATCTCTATTCTTCGATAACCAAGATATGAATAATTGGTCAATATATTTCGGAAAAGAATCTTGTTGGGTATAACTTCAAGTTGACCATAAAAGGTTTCAACTAAGGTGTTTCTAAGGTTTATTTCCTTTACGTTACCAAATACACCTTCTGCCTCAATGACGTCACCAATTTCAAAGGGTTTTCGAATTCCCATGGCTACACCGGCAATGAAGTTTTCCGTCATGTCCTGAAACGCAAAACCAATGGCCAACCCGACGATACCTGCGCCTGCAAGTAAAGAGGTGACAGTACCTTTAAGGCCAACAAAGTCTAGCGCAATGAAAATTCCCGCTATTAAAACGATAGATTTGATTATGGAGGTGAGGAGGCTTGCAATTTGTCGAGACTCAAACGTTCTGCGCATAATCTTGCCAGCAACGTTGCCGATCACTTTGGCGATAATGCCAAAGGCTATCGCAATAAAAAATGCGACAACAATGTTAGGAAGAAGCGTAATGCCACCTTCTATCCAAGACTCTAGCTTTTCGCTGAGTAATTTATAAACCTCATCTATTTTTGGAAACTCCATAGACCTCGTGCACCTTCATATAAAGTGTTCCTGATGTTTCAAGAATCATTCCTTTCAAAATAATCTTGTAACGCATTGAAAATTGGAGGGTATGCCTGGTTTTTGAGGTGCGCGATCCATCAAGCGTAATGAATAAATTTCCCATATTGGGAAACATATTCTCAATTGGGATATGGCTAAATTCAGTGGAGAGGCTTCAATTTATCCTAAAGGATATCTGGTCAGACCATGTGTAAAATTAATGTAAACATATTATTCACAATAAATTTACAAAGGTGAAATTCAAGCATAGTATCAATTGCGTAGGTCAATATTTGTTCATGGCCTCAGACAATAACAACACGAAATCGAACAGCCTGTCGCTAGCGGAAAGTGTGGGTAGTAATGCCGGTAGTGATAAGCCCAGATTTGGAATCACACTATGAAATTTAAAACGCGTAAGACAGCAGTGGCGGCAATGGTCGGTACTGCTTTATTTTGCTCTCCTTATATCGCATCAGCCCAAGAAGCAGACGTTGAAAGTGAGCAAGAAGCTAAGAAAGACGTAGAACTCATTTTGGTTACTGGTAGTTTTGTCCGCCGTAGCGAAAACTTCGAATCTCCTTCTCCACTAGCCGTGGTAGATAGCGTGGCTATAGACGCGATTGGCGCAAAGAATATTGCGGATATTACACAAACACTCACTATTAACACGGGTGCTGAAAACAACCCAGATGCTTTTACGCAAAACGCAACAGCGGGTACGTCGAATATTAACCTTCGTGGTTTAGGCGTAGCGTCTACTCTGGTTTTACTTAACAACAAGCGTCAGGTCGTTACAGCGCAACCAACGAACGAAGGCCTGAACTTCGTCGATACCAGTTCACTTGTGCCAATGATTGCCATTGATCGTATGGAAGTGGTTAAAGATGGTGCGTCGGCTCTGTATGGTTCTGATGCCGTTGCAGGTGTCGTTAACTTTATCACCAAACGCAATTATGACGGAGCAATGGTAAGCCTTGACTATCAAGATGGTGCGCATGGCGACAACAAAGAATACATTTTACAAGGTTTATGGGGCGCAACCGGTGATAACGGAAGCGTACTAGCGGCGATAAGCTATACCAACCGTTCGCCGCTTTTTCTCAGCGATAGACGACTAAGTCGTCCCCAAGACGATACAAGTGCTCTGGGTAACCCAGGCTCTTTCTTCTTAAACATTCCAGGTGCAGGGGCACTGCCCATTATCGACCCGTACGGATGTGAGGAGTTTGGTGGTGCACCCAGTTTACTTGCGCCAAGTGGTACAGTGCCAGGTTTAGAAATTGGTTTTTGTGGTTTTGATTTCGGTAAATTCTATTCATATGTTGCTGATGAGAGCCGAACAAATGCTTATGTACGTGCAGACTACGAGTTCGATAACGATATTACATGGTCGGCTGAATTCAGTTTAGCGAGAAACCGTGCTGAACGTGGTGGAGCACCGAGCTTCCCAATTTTAACCTCTCCAATTGTTCCGGATTATCATCCGCAGAATCCATTTGGTCAGCCTGTCGCTTTCTTCGGCCGCGCTGAAGGTAACGGCTTCCCTGGTGACCCAGCGAATACCGAATCAGATACCTTTCGCTTTAGCACCAGTTTACAAGGTGTGACAGACACTGGGTTCTGGGAAGTAAGCTATACACGTGCGGTTAACGATTTTGTATTTAGGGTTCCTGACGTACTAAATACCGAGTTTCAGCTTGCGCTATACGGTCTAGGTGGCTCTAATTGTGACCCTATCGCTGGAACGCCAGGGGTAGGGGATTGCGAATTCTTCAACCCATTTGCAACGTCTTACACAACGGCGCCTAACTCTGATTACGTGGTTAGCTCCTTTACGGGAACCGAAGTGATTGACTCTAAAGCTGACCTTGAAGTTTTCGAAGCGTTTACATCGTTTGATGTGTTCGAAATGGGCGGTGGCTTTGCGGCGTTAGCATTGGGTGTTCAATATCGTGAAAACCAGCTTAGCCAAGATTACGATGACCTTGCTAACCAAGACAGTTTCACATTCGTTATCGGCAACCCTGATATTGATGGTAGCCAGGATGTATGGGCAGCGTTCGGTGAACTTGCATTACCAATAAATGACGAATTAGATGTTCAGCTAGCGGTTCGTTATGAAGATTACGGCGGTACCATTGGAAGTACGGTGGATCCAAAGTTAGCGATTTCGTGGCGTGCGACTGATGAGTTTTCACTTCGCGGCTCGATATCTACGTCGTTTAGAGCGCCAACAGTGTTCTTAGCACAAGGTGGCGCAACGTCGTTGCAACAGCTTATTGACCCCGTTCAAGGTGCTACGGCATTTGTAGCTGTTAGAACATCGGGTAATGAAGAGCTAAAACCTGAAGAGTCGACAGCCTATAATATTGGCTTCTCATACGAGCCTTTCAGAGACTTTTCTGTTGAAGTTGATTATTGGAATTTCGAGTTTGAAGACTTGATCATTCAAGAGAACGCGCAGGCGGTACTAAATGATGATCCGACTAACCCAGACCGCGTCATCCGTGCTGGAGACCCGCTGACTGGGCCTGTTCTTCAAGTAAATAACACGTATGTTAACGCGAGTTCTTTGGAAACATCGGGTCTTGATTTTGTAACTAGTTATAAAATAGAGACAGACTTCGGTAACTTTACACCTACGTTGAATGCGACCTACATCACTAAGTATGACTTGATGGACCCACAGGCAGGGAACATTGATGGTGCAGGACGCCGTAACTTCAATAACATTGGTGTGTCTTCTCCTGAATTGCGCGCGAACTTGGGACTGGCTTGGCAAAACGATATCCATGCAGCCAATATCTTCCTTCGCTACATCTCATCATATGATGATGATCAAAATTGCGCGGACGGTACTGCAAATGTGGGTGGTTGTTCAGGTGGCTTTTACGAAGTGGATAGTCACTTGACGGTAGATGCTCAATACAACATCGACTTAGGCGGCTTATATGATACAGAACAAAGTTATGTGTTGACGTTAGGCGCAATTAACATGTTCGACGAAGAGCCTCCACAGCTATTCACTAACAGCGGGTTTGACTCTAAGGTTCACGATCCACGAGGTCGTCAAATCTATGCGCGCTTAGCTATCGAGTTCTAATCTGTTAATAAGGTAGAAGTATAGCCACCCTTTGACTATAAAAGTTGAAGGGTGGCTTTTTTGTAAACCTTAGCCTCCACTCCTCTTTGTGATTTTGTCTCCAGTCTCTTCTAATGTTAAACCAATCGATTAAAGTATCTCGTAGTAGGTAAGACTTTTACGTAATCATCAGTGATTGAAGGAGATAAGAATGGCGACGAAGCTGTCTGATAATGAAATTAACGAAAAATTGAAAGCGCTCAATGAACTGGTTTCCGATGACACACCATGGGAGCAAAGTGGAGACACTATCAAAAAGACGTTTATGTTTAAGAGCTTTATCCGAGCTTTTGGGTGGATGTCTCAAATTGCGATTTGGGCGGAAAAGCTAAAACATCATCCGGAGTGGTTCAATGTTTATAATAAAGTAGAGGTAACATTGACTACGCACGACGCTGGTGGGCTAACAGAATTAGATTTTTCGTTGGCTGAAAAAATGGAAAAATTTAAATAGCTTTAATCAACGTGTGTAAATAGGAGCTAAAAATCGGTTAATTCGTATTAACTTTGTTCATGTTGGTCAATTAAACCGCTAACAGTCAGAAAAATGAAATATTTCGCATGCTGGTACTTGTGTTGCGAAAGTCCCTATGTATAATACGCACCACGTTGAAGCGAGGCATTAAATGAAGCGCTTACAACAATAATTTTCTGGCGCGGGATGGAGCAGTCTGGTAGCTCGTCGGGCTCATAACCCGAAGGTCGTAGGTTCAAATCCTGCTCCCGCAACCACAGAAAATAACCAGAATTTAAAAGCATTGCAAAGGCAAGCTTTACCGTACAAGCGCGGGATGGAGCAGTCTGGTAGCTCGTCGGGCTCATAACCCGAAGGTCGTAGGTTCAAATCCTGCTCCCGCAACCACAGAAAATAACCAGAATTTAAAAGCATTGCAAAGGCAAGCTTTACCGTACAAGCGCGGGATGGAGCAGTCTGGTAGCTCGTCGGGCTCATAACCCGAAGGTCGTAGGTTCAAATCCTGCTCCCGCAACCACATTTAAAACCCAGCTTTTGCTGGGTTTTTTCTTTTTATACGGCAAAACATAATAGCGTTCCTTGATTTACACGATAATTTTGAATTAATTACTACACTGTGTAAATGAGTGTGCTAAGTTAACCTCACGCCACCATTGAAAATTAAACTAATAGGTAGTATGGCCGCGTTATGATATCCCGTTTTTTTACTTTTGAAGAACACGCCACCTTAATAGAAGGTGTTTATCATTTTCCTTTGGTCATTCTATCGCTTATGGTGGCTGTGTTTGCCTCATTTATGGCGTTTAATGTGGCAGGGCAAGCCGCGATCACCGAAGACAAACTTCGACGAAATGCCTTATTAGGCACCGGCAGCATTGCATTAGGCGGTGGTATTTGGTCTATGCATTTCTTGGGGATGACCGCTTTTGATTTATGTCTGCCCGTTGACTATGATCCTCTGATTACCGGGCTCTCTGCCGTTCCCGGGATTGCCGCAGCTTGGGTGGCGCTTCACCTTTTAACTAAGTCCCGTATTAGCCTCGCTGAAATAATATTAGGTGGTGTACTGGTAGGTGCTGGTATTGGCACTATGCACTATAGTGGTATGGCCGCTATGGAAATGGCACCGCTTCTTCGTTACGACCTTGGTATGTTTGCCCTTTCTATTGTGGTAGCTGTGTGTTTAGCCATGCTGTCGCTGTGGATTAAATTCGGCATTACAGCTGCTACGAAAAGTAAAAAGCTGTTAGGAAAACATGTATTACTTGCAAGTATCGTCATGGGACTGGCTATTTCTGGTATGCACTATACGGGGATGGCGGCAGCAAGATTCGTATTGCCACCAGGAATGGAAACGTCGGGTCAGTCTTCAGATATTGCTGTTTATCTAGCAATTTCGATTGCTATCGTTACGTTAATATTAATTACGATGGTATTGGGCATTAGCCTTCTTTTTAAATATCGCGATGTAATGGTACGCGCCATTGAAAGTGAGCGAATTCAAAGTGCTATTACCGATACCGCCGTCGACGCCATCCTGACCGTTGATGACAAAGGCATTATAAAAACCGCTAACCCCGCTGTTGAGCGCATCTATGGCTATACTCAGCAAGAAATAATCGGTATGCACGCAGCTGAGGTAGTAACTCCTGAAAGACGTCATTTATACGGTGATGACTTCTTCAGTCAGCGAGTAGTACCAACTGAGCAAATTATTGGTACAGGAAGAGAAGTAGAAGTACTTCGCAAAGACGGTGAGCGTATACCAGTGCGCTTGGGTGTCGGCTACACAAAAATTGATGGTAAGCCCGTTTTTGTCTCTTTCGCTTCTGATTTACGTAAACGCAAGGAAATGGAAGATGCATTGCGCGAGAGCGAAGCTAAATTTAGAAGTCTTATCTCAAATATTCCTGGTATGGCTTATCGCTGTTTAAGTATGCCAGGGTGGCCCATGGTATTTATTAGTGATGCTGTAACAGAAGTAACCGGATACCCGCCTGAAGATTTTACCTTGCCCAATCCGAAGCGCTCTTTCACCGATCTTTACCATCCTGATGATGTAGAGCGTCTATCATCTATTAGTCCTGATGTAGGCGCCTTTTCATATGAATATAGAATCGTCGCAAAATCCGGAGAGGTGAAGTGGGTTATCGAGCATGGAGTACAGGTTAAAGACGATGATGGCATGGTGCTCTATGTAGACGGCTTCATATCTGACATTACACATCGAAAAGTGATGGAGAATGAATTAAAAGCGGCAAAGGAAAAAGCAGAGCAAGCTGCCGCTGCGCGTACCGCATTTCTTGCTAATATGAGTCATGAAATCCGTACGCCTATGAATGCAATAATAGGCTTTAGCGACCTCATGTTAGGAGAAGCCTTACGCGAAGAGCAAAAATCTCACTTAACCACGATAAACCGTTCCGCACGTTCATTGCTGCATCTTCTTAACGACATACTTGATAGCGCGAAGTTGGATAAAGGTAAGCTTGATTTAGATTATCGCGATTTCCTTATTCGCGAAGAGTTGGATTTGGTTATTTCAACATTTTGGTTAGAAGCCAAGCGCAAAAAAGTTGGACTTGTACTTAATGTCGATGATTCGGTAGCTAACGGATACAGAGGTGTACCGGAGCGAATGCGACAGGTACTTAACAATCTGATAGGCAACGCCGTTAAATTCACTCACGAGGGTGAAGTGACTATCAATGTCAAAAGTGATGAAAAGTATGTGTATTTTGACGTGACAGATACCGGCATTGGTATGACGCAAGAGCAAGTAGAAAGAGTATTCGACCCGTTCTCTCAAGCAGATGCATCGATGAGTCGAAAGTACGGCGGCACGGGGCTGGGAACAACTATTTCCAAGCAGTTAGTTGAACTGATGGGCGGTAATATTTGTGCAACTAGTGAAAAAGGTAAAGGAACGACCTTTACTTTCAGACTTCCTCTAGAAGTTGTAGAAATTGATGATTATGTATCTAGTGAGCTCTCCTCGAAAGCAGCACGTATTGAAACCTCGTTAACCGTACTGGTTGTTGACGATGTGCAGCAAAACCTTGAGCTGCTTTCGTTGCTGCTAAAACGCGCTGGCCACATTGTAGAAACGGCAACAGATGGACAGATTGCATTAGATAAAATGCGCGCTAAGTCGTTTGACGTGGTACTGATGGATTTACAGATGCCAAAGTTAGATGGCCTAGAGGCAGCCAAACAGCGTCGAGAGTTTGAAAAAGAAAATAGCTTACCACCTACGCCCATTATTGCGCTGACCGCTAGCGTGTTAGTACAGGACAAACATGCCGCGCAGCAGGCGGGAATGGAAGGGTTCGCCAACAAGCCCGTCGATTTCCCTCAATTGATGGACGAGATTGCTCGCGTGCTTAACATAGATACACTTCAGTTGGACTCGGTACCAGACACATTAGAAGTAAATGCTCCAGCATCTGCGCTTAAAGTTGATAAAAACGTGTTGGATTTGAAGAAGGCCATCGATTTATGGGGGAGTGAAGAGGTCGTCCTACAAGAGGTGGATAAATTCTCTACTACCTGCAGGGATAAAGTCGACGACTTAATGGGGGCGGCAATTCGTGAAGACTATAAAGCGGTTGCTACACTTTCACACGGTTTAAAAGGTACATCGGGTAATCTTTGCTTAACCACCTTCTATCATACAACCAGGGAAATTGAAGCTCAGGCTCTAAAATCAGAGGTGAATATTGAAGACGTTAACCGTCTTCGTGATGCCTTAGATAAAATCGAGTTGATGCTTAGCGAATCGCCACTGTATGCCGAAAATGCCATTAATGAAAGTATCGATAATGCATTGCTGCTGAGTCATTTGGAGGCTATGCTCGATAGTGTAGAGCAAAACATGGTAGATGAAGATGAATTGTCATTTTTACGCGAGGTTGGGTGTTCTAGTCACAAAGAACAGATAACTCAAATTCTCTTAGATATCGATGATTTTGAGTTCGAGTTGGCGCATGAGCGCATCTCTACATTGATACAAGAATTAAAGTAGCCAAGAGACGCGGCATGTTAAACATTGAAATCACAAAACCTACTTTATTACTCGTTGACGATGAGCCAGTAAACCTAAGGGTTTTAAAGCAACTTCTCGCTAATGATTATCAGCTTATTTTTGCGAGAAATGGCGAAGAAGCGTTAAAGCTCACTGAGACTAGACAGCCAAATTTGATATTGCTTGACGTTATGATGCCAGGACTGACGGGTTTTGAAGTATGCCGCCAGCTTAAACAGCAAGCAGATACAAGGCACATCCCCGTTATATTTGTCACCGCCTTAAATGATGAACACGAAGAAACGGAAGGCTTCGAAGCGGGCGCTGTGGACTACATTACTAAGCCTATATCTCCGGCCATCGTAAAAGCGCGGGTTAAAACCCACCTCAGTTTGGTGCAAGCTGACGAGCTACTTGATAGCCGTTTACAAGTTGTACAGCGTTTAGGTAAGGCGGCGGAATATAAAGACAATGAGACGGGCATGCATGTCATGCGCATGAGCCATTATTCGAAAGAACTTGCGCTTGCCTATGGACTTACAGATAAACAGGCTGAAATTCTGCTTCATGCTGCCCCGATGCACGACATCGGCAAAATTGGTATTGCTGATAGTATAATGTTGAAACCAGGGAAGCTGACAGACGAAGAGTTTGCCACCATGAAAAACCACCCTGAGATTGGTGCGGAAATCATTGGTGATTGCGGCGATTCTTTGTTGTTGAAAGTTGCGAAGTCTGTTTCGCTAACCCACCATGAAAAATGGGACGGGTCAGGCTATCCTAAAGGGCTTGCGGGTGAAGATATTCCCATTGAGGGACGTATTTGTGCCATTGCTGATGTTTTCGATGCCTTAACCAGCAAGCGTCCTTATAAAGACGCCTGGAGTATTGAAAAAACGGTAGACTTTCTTCAAAGCCAAAAGGGAAAGCATTTCGAACCCAGACTTGTCGATTTGATGATAGAAATTATGCCTAAAATTCTTGATATTAAAGCGACATTTAAAGACGAAGACTAAGTCTGCTGGACTAAACCGCAATTAAAATACTTTCATGCAGGCCGAATTTTGCACAGAAAAAATCGACACCCTCCCGTGTCTGCGCCTATTGGCTGTTGCTTAATGCGACGGCTATACGTATAATGTGCTCATTAAGTGATGAGAGCGGGCTCCCTCAGAACAGGAAAGTAACGCACTTATCATTGGCAAGCTATCACCTAACGGTGGTTTTACCCATAGGTTTGCAACTGCCCTTGTTGGCAGGTATGGGTTCAGAATTTTAATAAAAGCCCCGCTAGTCCGGGGCTTTTTGTTGTATTAAAACCTGGAGTCAGCCTCGCTGAGCCGGGTGATGACAGGTGGGCTTTAGGCCCTTTTTTCGTTTTTGGAGGTTTGCATTGGCAAAACTTGAAGAGAAACTAACCGAAATGCTAGAGCCAGGTGTTGAAGCACTGGGTTTTGAGTTGGTTGGGATCGAGTTTGTACGAGCGGGGAAGCATTCTATTCTTCGCGTTTTTATTGATCATGAAAACGGTATTACCGTTGATGATTGTGCAGATGTAAGTCATCAGGTTAGCGCAATTTTGGACGTTGAAGATCCAATTAGCACTGAATACAACTTGGAAGTGTCATCACCGGGTATGGACAGACCGCTTTTCAAAGAGAAGCACTATATCGAGTCTGTGGGTGAAGTGGTTCAAATTCGTTTGTCTATGCCAATGGATGACAGACGTAATTTTAAAGGCAAAGTACTCGCGTGCGAAAATGGCATCGTAAGTATTGAAGTGGATGGCCAGCAGTTCCAGTTAGCTGTGGCGAATATCGAAAAAGGTAACGTTGTTCCCACGTTCGATTAACGGAACAGCTCTGCTTTCATCGACGAAAGCAAAAGAGAGGCGAAAATGAATAAAGAAATTTTGTTAGTGGCGGAAGCCGTTTCAAATGAAAAACAAGTGCCTAGAGAGAAAATTTTTGAAGCGCTAGAGTTTGCGATCGCTAGTGCAACAAAAAAGAAAAACGAAGGCGAAATTGAAGTTCGTGTAAGCATCGACAGAACGTCTGGTGACTTTGATACATTCCGTCGCTGGTTGGTTATCCCTGATGATCAAGAACAGGAAAACCCATTTGCTGAAATTACGATTTCTGCTGCACAAATCGACGAACCAGAGATACAACTCGGCGATTATGTGGAAGAACAGATTGAATCTATTAAATTCGACCGCATAACTACGCAGACCGCAAAGCAAGTGATTGTACAAAAAGTACGTGAAGCTGAGCGTCAGCAAATGATTGCTGAGTACGAAGACAAAGTAGGTGAGCTGGTTACAGGTACGGTTAAGAAAGTAAACCGCGACAACATCATCATCGACTTAGGTAACAACGCTGAAGGTGTTATCTACCGCGATGACATGCTTCCTCGTGAAACTTTCCGTCCGGGCGACCGTGTACGTGGCCTTCTTTACGTTATTCGTCCAGAAGCACGTGGCGCACAGCTATTTATTAGCCGTACGCACCCAGACATGCTAGTTGAGCTTTTCCGTCTGGAAGTACCAGAAATTGCGGAAGAGACACTAGAAATTAAATCTGCAGCGCGTGACCCAGGTTCTCGTGCAAAGATTGCGGTTAAAACTAATGACAAACGCTTAGACCCGGTTGGTGCGTGCGTTGGTATGCGTGGTTCACGTGTACAAGCCGTATCAGGGGAACTTGGCGGTGAACGTGTTGATATCGTGTTATGGGACGAAAACCCAGCGCAATTCGTTATCAATGCTATGGCTCCCGCCGAAGTGGCGTCAATCGTTGTTGATGAAGACAGCAACAGCATGGACGTAGCGGTTGAAGCAGACAACCTAGCACAGGCAATTGGCCGTAGTGGTCAAAACGTTCGCCTAGCTAGCCAGCTTACAGGCTGGGAACTTAACGTGATGACGGTTGAAGATCTCAACAAGAAGCATGAAGAAGAAAACGCGAAGGTACTTGATCTATTTACTGCTGGTTTGGACATTGACGAAGAGTTCGCGTCTGTCTTGGTAGATGAAGGCTTTACAACGTTAGAAGAAGTGGCATACGTGCCTGCAAGTGAGCTTCTAGCGGTTGAAGGGTTAGATGAAGAAATGGTTGAAGAGCTGCGCAACAGAGCGCGCGCTTTCCTAACCACGCGTGCACTGGCGAACGAAGAATCGCTTGAAGGTGCAGAGCCTACAGAAGCCTTATTAAATCTTGAAGGTATGAGTAAACACGTGGCCTATGTGTTGGCCAGCCGCGGTGTTACCGACCTGGAAGAATTAGCAGAACAAGGTACCGATGATATCAGTGATATCGATGAACTAGACGAAGAGAAAGCCGGTGCGTTAATCATGGCGGCTCGTAATATCGTATGGTTCAGTGAAGAAGAGTAAGGTCAACAGGGGGAAAATTACGTAATGGCAGATGTATCTATTGAAAAGCTCGCCAGCGACATTGGTACGACCGTTGACCGATTGGTTGGCCAGTTTAAAGACGCGGGTATCACTAAGAATGCCGGCGATCAGGTAAACGAAGACGAGAAACAAAAACTATTGGATCATTTAAGTAAGCAACACGGCAGCGCAGCTGAACCGACACGTATGACACTTAAGCGTAAGACAACCAGCACGCTAAGTGTTGGTAAGTCTAAAGAAGTGAAAGTAGAAGTACGTAAAAAGCGCACTTACGTCAAGCGTAGCGATGTTGAAGAACAGCAGCGTCAAGCAGAAGAAGAGGCGAAGCGTCTTGAAGAAGAAGCTCGTCTGAAGCGCGAAGCGGAAGAAAAAGCAGCAGCTGAAGCGAAAAAAGCCGCTGAAGAGAAAGCACGTAAAGCTGAAGAAGCGAAGAAAGCTGCTGAAGAAGAGCGTGCCCGTCGTGCAGAACAAGCGAAAAAAGAAGCTGAAGCACGAAAAGCCGACGAACCTGAGCTAACTGAAGCTGAAAAAGCGGAAGCAGAAGCGGCTCGTCAGGAAGAAGAGCGTCTGCGCAAAGCGCAAGAAGAAGAAGCGCAGAAGAAGCTTGAAGAAGACGCGAAGAAAGCGGCTGATGAAGCGCGCAAACTTGCTGAAGAGAACGAGCGTCGCTGGAAGGAAGAAGAAGAGCGTCGTAAGAAAGAAGAAGCTGAAGAAGTTCACTTGCACTCTAACCGTTATGCTCAAGAAGCTGAAGACGAAGAAGACATGCAGGTTGAGCGTTCATCACGCCGTCGTCGTAAGTCGAAGAAAAATGCGGGTGAGCATCTTAAGCAAGGCTTTAACAAGCCAGCTGCACCTGTAGAGCGTGTAGTTAAGCTTGGCGCAACCATCACAGTTGGCGAACTTGCAAGTAAACTTGCAATTAAGTCTAACGAAGTTATCAAAACGATGATGAAGATGGGCGAAATGGCAACCATTAACCAAGTACTAGACCAAGATACTGCGGTACTAGTAATTGAAGAAATGGGTCATAAGTACGAGCTTGTTAACGACAACGCACTTGAAGATGAGTTGTTGGCAGATGGCACTGGCGGTGAAAAAACCACACGTGCACCTGTTGTAACCATCATGGGTCACGTTGACCACGGTAAAACGTCATTGCTTGACTACATTCGTCGCGCGAAAGTTGCAGACGGTGAAGCCGGTGGTATTACCCAGCACATTGGTGCATATAAAGTAGAAACAGAAAATGGCGAAATCACGTTCCTAGATACACCTGGACACGCCGCATTTACCGCAATGCGTGCTCGTGGTGCTACGGCGACGGATATCGTTATTCTTGTAGTTGCTGCAGATGACGGCGTAATGCCTCAAACGAAAGAAGCGGTACAGCACGCTCGCGCTGCTGGCGTACCTCTTATCGTTGCAGTGAACAAAATGGATAAAGAAACAGCTGACCCTGATCGCGTTAAAACTGAGCTATCTCAACTAGAAGTTATCTCAGAAGAGTGGGGCGGTGAGCACCAGTTCTGTAACGTTTCTGCGAAAACAGGTATGGGCGTAGACGAACTGCTTGAAGCTATCGTTCTACAAGCTGAAGTTCTAGACCTTAAAGCAGTAGCTGAAGGCCCAGGTCGCGGTATTGTTATTGAATCTCGCCTTGATAAAGGCCGTGGTCCAGTAGCATCTGTATTGGTTCAAGAAGGCCAATTACGTGCTGGTGACATTCTACTTTGTGGTGAAGAATACGGCCGTGTTCGTGCAATGCGTGACGAAAACGGTAATGAAATTAAGATTGCTGGTCCTTCTACGCCTGTGGAAGTACTTGGTCTGTCTGGTGTTCCGGTAGCGGGTGAAGACGCAGCCGTTGTTAAAGACGAGCGTAAAGCGCGTGAAGTAGCAGCGAAACGTCATCAGAAGAAACGTGAACTTAAACTTGCTCGTCAGCAGAAAGCGAAACTTGAAAATATGTTTGCGAACATGGAATCAGGTGATGTTAGCGAACTTAACATCGTACTTAAAGCTGACGTACAGGGTTCTGTAGAAGCAATTTCTGAATCATTGGTTAAGCTTTCTACTTCTGAAGTAAAAGTGAACATTGTAGGTAGTGGTGTAGGTGGTATCACTGAAACTGACGCAACCCTTGCGGCTGCATCAGGCGCTATTGTACTAGGCTTTAACGTTCGTGCCGATGCTACAGCGCGTCGCGTACTAGAAGCTGAAGAAATTGATTTACGTTACTACAGCGTTATCTATAACCTAATTGACGAAGTGAAAGCGGCCATGAGTGGTATGCTTGCACCAGAATTCAAGCAGGAAATCATTGGTCTTGCAGAAGTACGTGACGTATTTAAGTCACCGAAACTGGGCGCAATTGCGGGCTGTATGGTTACTGAAGGTAACGTTAAGCGTAGCAACCCAATCCGTGTACTTCGCGACAACGTAGTAATTTACGAAGGTGAACTAGAGTCACTGCGTCGCTTTAAAGATGACGTACAAGAAGTACGTAACGGTATGGAATGTGGTATCGGCGTTAAGAACTACAACGACGTGAAAGTAGGCGACCAAATCGAGGTCTTCGAAATCGTTGAGGTTAAGCGCGAAATTTAACTGCCTTAGTTAATTCGGCATGTGAGAAACGGGGGCCGAGTGCTCCCGTTTTTGTCTGTATACAACAAACAGACCTCGCGCATGCTCAGCGTTAAATAAGGAAAGGAGAGAATAATGGCCCGTGAATTTTCACGTACCGACAGAGTGGCTCAGCAAGTCCATAAAGAAGTGGCGAGCATTCTGCAAAATGAATACAAGCACCGCGTTGGCGACATGCCCTTGATCACGGTTTCTGACGTAGATGTGTCGCGCGACCTGGCGCATGCAAAAATCTTTGTGACTATCTACAACAGCACCGAAGAAGAAGGTAAAGCGCAAATTAAACAACTGGCAGAATACAAAAAGTTTATTCGCAGTATTCTAGCTAAACGTATTCGCATGCGCTCAGTGCCTGATCTTCACTTCTTTGAAGATAAGTCGATTGTTGAAGGTATGCGTATCTCTAATCTTGTGTCTCAGACCATCGCAAAAGATGAGTCAAAGCGCGATAAAGACGATCCACAAGAGCAGGAGTAAATGGCAAGACGTCGTAAAGGCCGTGAGATTAACGGCATAGTATTGCTTGATAAACCGCTTGGTGGGTCATCTAACCAACTGCTTCAAAAAGTGCGCTGGCTGTACAAAGCTGCGAAGGCTGGGCATACAGGCGCACTTGATCCACTTGCCAGTGGCATGTTGCCGCTGTGCTTGGGTGAAGCTACGAAGTTTTCTCAGTTTCTTCTGGATGCAGAAAAGACCTACGAGGTAACTGCTCAACTGGGTGTTCGCACCACCACGTCTGATGCCGATGGCGAAGTGGTTGAAGAAAAGCCTGTTGATGTAAGCGAAGAACAAGTACGTGATGCGTGCTTGGCGTTTCTAGGTAAGAGTAAACAAATCCCGTCCATGTTTTCAGCGCTTAAACATCAAGGTAAGCCACTTTATCACTATGCACGTCAAGGTATAGAGATTGAGCGTGAACCTCGTGATATTGAAGTGTATGAATTAGATGTACTGCGTATTGAACTGCCGTTTGTAGAAATGCGCATTAAATGCAGCAAGGGCACTTATATTCGCTCAATCGTAGATGATTTAGGTCAGAACCTTGGCTGTGGCGCCTACGTGACTCGCTTACACCGTACGGAAGTAGCAGACTATCCTACGGATAAAATGGTCTCGCTGGATAAGTTAATTGAAATTCAGGAATCACTGGAAGAAGGTGACTTTAAAGCGCTGGATGACTTATTGATTCCTATGGATACCGCCGTAAGTCGGTTGCCATTTGTGACCATTAACGACGCTGAAAGAAACCGTTTTGATAACGGCCAATCTGTAAAAGGGACTTGTAGCGAAACGCTGAGTGAAGGCATGTCTTACCGCGTTTACCATGGCGACGATACCAGTGGTATTTTCTTAGGCGTAGGGGAAGGGGTTCTTGACCCGAAAGACCAAGGTATCCCTAAACAAGAAGTGTTTGTTAACCCAAAACGTCGAGTTGTTTATCCATTGTAGCTGCGCCGGTAAATAAAGACGGTTTATGGCTTGCTAAGTCTGTAAACGTCATTATAATACGGCGCTCATTCCGCTTTGCTGAATTAGTGATCGGCGAAGCATTAATATTAGGAGAATGATATGTCACTAACTAAAGCAGAAACCGCAAAAATCATTGCTGAGTACGGCGTTAAAGAAGGCGACACTGGTTCACCAGAAGTTCAAGTTGCTTTGCTTACTCACAACATCAACAAGCTTCAAGGTCACTTTGCTGATCACAAGAAAGATCACCACTCACGTCGTGGTCTTCTACGTATGGTTAGCCAACGTCGTAAGCTTCTAGACTACCTTAAAGGCAAGAACGCAGAGCGTTACCTTGACCTTATCAAGCGTCTAGGTCTACGTCGATAAGACTAGGTTTCAAGAAAAGCGCCCAATGGGCGCTTTTTTTTTGCAAAAATGTACAGCGAAGTGCAATACACCCTAGTACATGTATGAAGCCGGCCAATTAACCTTGTGTTTGTACTACGCGTTAGTTCGACGGTATGTTTTGCTTTTTATCTTCAAACATCCGCTCATCTGCAATGTAAATTAACTCTTCTAGCGTCTTGCCTTCTTCTGGATAGCTCGCGTGACCTATGCTGACGCCAACGCTGAACGCGCCTTGTGTGGTAGTAATAGGCTGTGTAAGCTTTTTAGCAAGTCGGGCTTTAAGTGTCTCTACATTGTATTCAGTGCTTAGCTCGGTGATTACTACGATAAACTCATCACCACCAACCCGTGATGCAATATCGTACACGCGACACATGGATTGAAGCCTTTGTGCGAGCTCAACAAGAACTTCGTCACCGATAGTATGGCCGTATTCGTCATTAATGGGCTTAAATCGATTGAGATCCAGATAAAGTAGCGTACACACCTTATTGTTTCTCTCTAATCGAGGAAGCTCATTTCGCATATAGGTAGATAGGGCAAGCCTATTCGCTAAACCTGTTAGCGTATCGCTATTTGCCAGTTTTCTAATTTTCTGTTCTGCTTCGACTTGCTCGGTGATATCAACATTAATTCCAAACATCTTGTTGCCTTCAATGCGACCATAACCGCTAACATGACGGTATTTGTCGCCAGCGGCTTTCACTCTAAAAATTGCGTGAAATCCTGAGCTATCTTTTATTGATTGCTCTATCTTTTGCTTCACATTGGCAATATCGTCATCGTGAACTGTGTATTCCCAGTCACTAAATTGACCACTAAAACCAGCTTTGGAGACATTGTAGATTTTATGCATCCACTCATCCCAAATGAGCTCGTTAGTAGCGATGTCCCACTCCCATACACCTATGTGTGCTGCGTCAGCGGCCATAGACATGCGGCGGTTTAACGTTTTAAGCGTTTGTTGAGCTTCCCGCCATTTTGTTACGTCTTCGGATAGTGCCAATATATATTGAGGGGTGCCGTAGTTGTCATCAATGACAATCTTTTTGGTCTCAAAAAAGCGCGTCACACCACCTATATTGAGTTTGAATTCGTTAACGATTTGCTTTTCAGAACTTGAAAGTAATTGCTTGTCGTCAGATACAAATTTCTTGGCCTCCGCCTCGTCGAATATATCAAAGTCAGATAGCCCCACGAGTGACGCTTTGTCGGTGCCCAATATTCTACTTCCCGCATCATTTACATGGGTAATCGAAAGGCTGTCGGCACGCTTTACAATCAACATATTGGGCAGTGCGTCAAACACCGTTTGTGCAAAAACTTCTTGGTTCTTTACGTCAGACAAATCTTTTACCGTACACACATATGAAATATGGTTTCCCGGCAGCAAATTAATGCGAAGTGTCAAAGGAAAAACCTTTCCGCTTTTCCGAATACCGTCCAAAGTTAAAGGCACGTTGTGCGCTGCGCTATTCTTTGCCGCTTTTTTTAATCCTATCAGGAGTGGCTCATGGGCATGCTCAGAAGGGCTCACAAGCTCGCGTATGTGAATGGTCTGAGGAGAAAAACTGTCGAGACCAAACATGCTTAACGCGACAGGGTTGGCAAATTCAACCATGCCGGCACTGTCGAAAGTCAATACGCCTTCTTGTACTGTATTTAACACCGCGTTATAGCGCTCTAGCAGTAACGTACGTGCTCGCAGCTCGATAAAAATAAGAATAGTAAACGCGAAAAGCATCACCATTAGCATGACCAAATAAGCGAGGTTTTTGGTTTCTGGCTCTTGTAGTATTTGCGTAGAAGGCAGTGCATATACGTGCATAGACAGCATACCGGTGTAATGCATACCGGATATAGCACTGCCCATTATAATAGCTGGAACAATTTGTTTAAGTATTCGCAGTTGCGAAGTGGTGACATATTCATGGGTTTTTAAAGCAATACCTGCCAGACCGACGGCAACCACAATAGACAAAGAGAAGTACCAGCCATCGTACGCCATGATGGCATTCATCTGCATTGCCATCATGCCGATGTAGTGCATGCTGCCAATGCCAAGTCCCATATATAAACTGCGAAGCAAAAGCGAGTTAGCTTTATGTGGCAGTTTACTCATCACAACAATACTCGCAAGAATCGCGGGTAACACAGAGAGTAGGGTTATGAAAGGGTCGTACGAAACCTCAAGAGGGAGCTGATAGGCAAGCATCCCAACAAAATGCATCGCCCAAATGCCAAAACCAAGAAAGCACGCTGATGCCAGCGACCAAAATGCTCGCTCATTTTGTAACTCTGTTTGCGACATCTTCGCAGAAAGAACGAAAGAGATAAGGGAAGCAGATATTGCAATAACAACAGAAGCCACCACGAAAAATACATCGTAGTTAGCCAATATTTCAGCACTAGGGGGAAAATCCTTTACCGAAAAAAAATGATAATGTCCGTTTTTCAAAGTCTTAAATTGTCTTATCAATAAACTACTACTAAATGTAGTAGTTTCATTTATTTACGCAACTCAACTTTGCTCGCTGTTTTTGTAGAAGAGCGAACTGCATTTTGCATAATAGTTAGTTCACGGCTTGTTAGGTTACGCCACTGGCCAGGTTTTAGTGAGCCGAGTTCAAGGTGCATGATTCGGGTTCGTTTTAGTTTGGTGACCTCGTACCCTAAAAACTCACACATTCTGCGGATTTGTCGATTAAGACCCTGAGTTAGAATAATGGTAAATGTATTTTTGCCCGTGGGTTTAACCACACAAGGCTTCGTCACCGTCCCTAAAATTGGTACTCCGCGAGACATACGGTTGACGAAGCGCTCACTGATTGGTTGGTTAACCGTAACTTCGTATTCTTTGTCATGAGCATTTTCAGCGCGCAGGATCTTGTTCACGATGTCCCCATCGCTGGTTAAAATGATTAAGCCTTCCGATGGTTTATCTAACCTTCCTACGGGGAAAATACGTTCCTTGTGACCGATAGCGTCAATAATGTTGCCTTTGACATGACGCTCAGTTGTACAGGTGATACCAATGGGTTTGTTATAGACAATATATACGCGATCTGACTTGTCTGAGGCAACGGCACCTACAACTTTACCGTCTACCTTTACAGTGTCACCAGGCCCCACTTTCGTACCCAGTTCAGGTGGTTGGTTATTAACGGTAACGCGATTTTGCTCAATGAGTTTATCCGCTTCACGGCGAGAACACAGGCCAGTGTCGCTAATATATTTATTTAAACGTTTGGGCGCTTGCTCACTCATTGCGCATTAGGTCCTATAGATTTCAAAAGAGGGCAATATTATCACGGCAAAAAGAAAGGGGCGATTCGCCCCTTTCTTTTTTATGCGTTAAACCGTGGTTTTTATTCTCGGTTGTATACTATTACAACAGATTTAATCTGGTTTACTGGTTACCTGCAGCTGAAGGAGCCGAACCACTTCCACCCGTTGAACCACCGCTAGATACTACTTTGGTTGCTATATCGCGAATTTCGTTTTCCAAACTGGTAATGCGGCCAGATAAGGTCGTATTGCGTTGCTCTAACACAGACAATTTGTCGGTTAAATTGCGTACGCTTTGCTGAGCGCTTTGTTTATCGCTTGCTGCTTGCTCAAGTTGAACATTAACAGCGAGCAGTTCATCAGCTAACGAAGCAAGTTGATTCTTAACCGAGCCAATGGCCGCCGCTTGCGATTTTACATTTTCTGAAACTGAGTTGATGTTCTTATTCAAGGCGTTTTGAACGTTACCCACGCGGTCGCCAAGATCAGCAATCTCTTGTTGATTACGACGCCAAGCTGACGCCCACAACTTATCCATTTGTTCCCAAAGCTCGTTTGTCTTGTTGGTTAGCTCAGTAACTTTAACTTGCAGGGCAACAGTAGATTCACCAATTTCTTCACCTGTAGCAGATAACTTGTTTTCTAACTGCAAAATGCGCTGCTCCGCTTGCTCAGCAACCGCTTTCTGTTGCTCAAGCATGGTGTACAGGTAATAGCAACCACCACAGGCGGCCAAGGCGATGACGGCAACGAATACAACCCAGATTCCATTACCGTTTCCACCACCAGAGGGTTGGCGGTTTGCTGATGGGGCAGATGAAGGTGGAGGCGTTGCTTTTGTTGGCGCCGCCTGACGTTTTGTTTGGTAATCACGACGGTCTTCTTCATCCAATCTAATGGTTGGAAACTCATCGTTTTTCGAATTATTTGCCATAGTAAATTTATAATCTCGTTATGTAGTGCTAACTTCATCGCATTTAGATGCTTTAACTCAATAAGAAGACAGCACATTTATATTTGCGCGCTAAAGCATGTTATCGCTAAATTAAAGGAAATTCTACGGCTTATGCTCAATGTCAATTATACATAAGCCATAAAATCCGAGAATTTCCTTAAAGCGTAGCGCTACTGCTTATCGCCGATCCATTCAACGCGATACAAATCTCGTCTTCTATCAAGATAATTCCGCACAGAACCTTCATTTTGAAGCTTAGTGAGTTTATCCAAATCCAAATCAACAATGAGCGTCATTTCTGTGTTTGGCGTGGTCTCAGAGACAATTGCGTCATGTGGGAACGCGAAATCACTTGGCGAGAAAACCGCGGTTTGCCCATATTGAATATCTACGTTGTCCACTTTGGGTAAGTTACCTACGCTACCTGCAATTGCCACGTAGCATTCGTTTTCAATAGCGCGGGCCTGCGCACAGCGTCGCACGCGCAAATAACCGTTTTTGGTATCTGTCCAGAAGGGGACAAACAAAATTTGCATTTCCTGATCGGCAAGAATACGTGCAAGCTCTGGAAACTCAACGTCATAGCAGATCAAAACGCCGATTTTGCCGAAGTCGGTATCAAATGTCTTAAGGCTGTTTCCGCCTTTCATTATCCAATCTTCTTTTTCGTGAGGTGTTGGATGAAGCTTATACTGGCTTTCAATCGTGCCGTCGCGTTTGCAAATGTAGCTGACGTTATAGAGCTCTTCCTCTTCTACCACAGGCATAGAACCTGCGATAATCGTAATATTGTACGATACGGCCAAATGAGACACGGCAGTTAAAATCTCATCGGTATAGGTCGCTAAATGCCAAATTGCATCAATTGATGAATCTGACGGGCTCAGGCCCATTAACGGCGCGTTAAAAAACTCAGGGAACAGGGCAACGTCGCAAGAATAGTCAGACAAGGCATCGACGAAGTACTCTACTTGTTGTAAAAGCTCTTCTACATTATTGAAGTAACGCATTTGCCATTGAATACATCCGATTCGTGCGCTGGTCTTCCTGCTGGCGATGAGCGAAGGCGTGCCCGGTTCATAATAAATATTGTGCCACTGAAGTAGCGTCGCATAACCCTGTGAGGCTTCATCCTCTGGAAGGTAAGCCGACATGACTTGCTTGACTTCAAATCCATTTGAAAGTTGAAAAGTTAAAATGGGGTCGTAGATGTCTTTGAGCTTTACTTGCTCAATGTATTCATAAGGCGACAGCTCATGCGCATGGTTTTTATAGTTCGGGATTCGACCGCCCGCCATAATGGATTTTAGATTCAAGTTACGACAGAGCTCTTTACGCGCTTCGTAGAGACGACGACCAAGGCGTAGACCTCGATACTCGGGTGAAACAATTACCTCAACACCATAAAGCACATCACCGTTAGGATCGTGTGTGGTCAAATAAGCATCACCCGTAATTTCATCGTAGCTGTGTTTATCCCCAAACTGGTCATAATCTACAATCACTGAAATGGCGAAAGCGACCACTTTGCCTTTATCTTCAATACATATTTGCCCATCGGGAAATGTAGTAACTTGGGCTTTATAGTTAGAGTAAGGCCATGCGCCTCCAACGTTGGCGTATACCTCATCCATTAACGCTTTAACATCGTTGTAGTCGTCCAGTCTCAAGTTTCTTAAGTCTAGATGATGTTCCGTTTCTTCTATTTGTGTTTGATCTTGACTCATGGGTTACTCTTTTTGCTAAAAATTTTAATACGTACATTGCGTATATCTTTACTAAACCGCCTTGCCATGCGTTTTTCAACTGTTAATTACAATCCGTATGTGCAGACGTAATGGCAACGGAAACAAGGGCAGAAGAAAAGTCTCTCAATCAACCCTCTTAAAATATACACCTCGGTTTACTTATTGATTTAGTTTACCTTTACCGTCATTTGTTCACTTTAAAATTGATAATAAATAAGCAAGAAGCGTGCGACTTCTTAACGACAAATAATTTTTCTTTTATCGATAAAAAAATAGCGCGGAAAATGCGTGGTGATGCAATTGCTATAGGATTCAACCCCGCGTATAAGTTCGCTAGTTTTTTAACGTACACAACCCGCTCCTAACTACACGATTAGTTAACCGCTCAAAGGTAGAAATGCTCTGATGAATAGAGAACAACTTGCGTCGTATCAGCCTCTCCACGTTTTCGATGAAGCCATATTTGAAAATATCGTCGATGACTTAGTCACGAAAGGCTTTTCTATTCAAGAGCATGGTTTACCTGATTTCATTACACAAGCACTTTTGGCCTGCCAGCGTTCAATCTCTGAAGCTGAATATCAAGCGGCAGGTATTGGTCGCGCAGAGAATTATCAAAAGGCTGAAAAAGTTAGAGGGGACGAGATTTGCTGGATTACAGGTTCATCTAGCGAAGGCGCTTTGTGGCTTTCGTGGTGTGAAGCCATGCAGCAGTATGTAAATCGTTCGCTCTTTATGGGGCTTTTTTCTTTTGAAAGTCATTTTGCCTGCTATGAGCCGGGTAAATTTTACAAACGCCATGTAGATGCGTTTAAAGGTCAGGGCAATCGCGTGTTGTCTTTAGTCGCCTATTTGAATGACGACTGGACTTCAGAAGATGGGGGAGAACTCGTGCTCTACGCTGATGAAAGTGATCTAATTGGAACAAGGGTGCTGCCAACGAAAGGTACTTTCGTTGTCTTTTTGAGCGAACAATTCCCTCATGAAGTATTACCTGCTGCCCGCAGCCGTCACTCGGTTGCAGGTTGGTTTAGGGTTAACGGAAGCGTTAACGACGCGATTGATCCGCCTCGATAAAAGCACTAATCACGTTGTGAAACGCATGTGTATCTAAAAACCAAGACTTATGTATAATAAGTTTAGGCTGTATGCGCGCTATTATTACAAAACTGGTTTGAATTATGGGCCAGCTCCTCTCGCGCACAGCTCGCGCAACATTGTGCCGTCGCAATAGCAAGTATTCTATTACGACGCTTAGGGAAAAGACGTTAGAAGTGATTGGTAAATGCTGGAAAAAATACCTGCCCCAACCCCAAGAGAAGAATTACATGTGCTGGTTATCGATAACCAGGGGCTTGTACATGATGTAGTGTCATCAGCTTTGCATGAAATTGGAATAAAAAACGTAAGCAGTGCTTTTAATGCCTTTCACGCGAAAAGGTTATGTGCTGCAAGACAATACGACTTTGTTTTACTGGCGTTTAACGTCAGTCACGACAAAGATGGCTTTCACCTTTTTGAAGAATTAAAACACCTCAATCACATCAACGACACCACCACGGTCATTTTTCTCAGTGCAGAGACATCGCCTGAATTGGTTAATTGTATTGTTGAATTGCAACCGGATGACTTTTGGGTCAAACCTCTTCAGCGCAACAAAATTGAGCTGCGTTTGGAATACCTTATCCAAATAAGGTTAAAGCTACATAAAATGCTTCATTGTATGCAGGTGGGGGACTATTCCACCGCTATGTACTATGCAGAGCGCCAGTTAAAAGATCCTTCGCTATCGGAGTATCACACCAGAATTAAACGCTTAATTGGTGATTGCTTATTGCAGCTTCGCGATTATCAAACTGCGGAAGACTACTTTAGAAGCTTATTGCAGAGCATGGATCATGCGTGGGTTCACATTGGTTTAACCCGGTCGTTGCTTCGACAAGATGAATTAGAAGAAGCCCAGCTACTGGTTGATGACTTATTGCAGCGCCACGACACGCGGTTCTTAACCTTCGACTTGCTTGCCCAGTATTTCATAGAGAAAGAGCAGTTCGATATTGCCTACGAACAAATGAAAGAGGCGAGTAGGCTAGCACCTCGCAATATTGAGCGTAACAAACGGTTATGGGATCTTGCTCGATTGAACCACGATAAGGCAGGGCAACTTTCAGCCGTTCAAAATATGGCAAAGTTTGCTAAAAATTCTATCCATGACTCACCTCAGCTAACGCTCAATGTTATTCGTTCAACCATTGATTTAGCCACAAGTCTTGGCAGTACGGAAGGCGAACGCTATATGAAACGCGCAGAATCTGAACTGGAAGAATTGAAACAACAAAAGGGCATGCAGTCTCAGCTTGGCGAGCAGATTGACGTCGTAAAAGCGCGTGTCTTGTGCTTGCGAGACGACAAAAAAGGGGCTGAAAAGTTGATGAAGGATCGTTCGGCATCTACCGACGGCCTCTCGATGGAAGATAGCCTCGATAAAATGAAAGCATTTCACGAGCTAGGAATGCGTGAACACTGTGTGAGTATATTAGATAAGCTTAGAAAGCAAATTGAGGGGGACACGTTTACTTCTCAAGTGGTAAATGAATACCTGAATCAAGAGTCGATTGAACGTACTGAAATTCAATTTACCACAAAAGAGCTTAAGCAAATGGCTGCGGTTAACTACAAAGAGAATCGGTTGTCACCAGCCTTCAACAATTTACGCCAGGCACTAACACTGTCGCCTAAAGACAAACAAGTTGCGCTTAGCTTGTTAAAAGTTATTACTCAAATTCACTTAGGGGATAATTTAACAGACGAGCAGATGGAAGCGGCCTATAAAGCGGCGAAGTTTCTTCTAAGTAGCGACTTGTCGCCAACCCAGGCTGAAAAGCGGGATCAGTACATAAGCCGAATAGGCATAGAAGTGGACGACAGTAAAGCTGCTGACTTAGTTGGTGTGGTGGCTGTTAAAGCATAACGGTTACTACACAGACTGTCATTGGAAAGAGTACCAATAAAAAAGCTGCCTCCATTGAGGCAGCTTTTTTTATGTGAATGAAGCACACCCGTTAGGCGTGTACTTCATTCTTTCACTTTTTACTTCTTAGCAGTAGTCGAACGACGACGAAAGCCAATCGCTGCAGCTAGCAGGGCAAGAATTCCTCCCATTGCTCCACCTGAGCTATCATTGTTTTCTTCTTCCTCTTCAACTACGTCTGCTTGTAGGTCAAAGGTTGCGATGAATGGGTCGTGATCTGAGCTTCTAAATGGACCAACATCAGTAAAGGCGTAACCGTCTTCATCTGGGTAATAACGAAGCGCTTGATCGTACTGCAACTGGTAAGCTTCAACAGAGTTGATGTTCCAGTGAGCACCGTCAATGGCGTCTGCAAGCATGGCTTCACTTGCTAGTACGTGATCTAAACTACCCACCTGTTCAGTTCCGTAGAACCAATATGAGAAGCCTTCTGCATCAAACTCTTCAGCCAAGTTGTGATAGCCGAAGCTAGACTCTACGTCCACTGACGAGCCTTCATCCATACCTGTATTGACCGCAGTCGTAATAGTGTATCCACGAGACTCAGGTGTGTAATCGGTGAGTACAGCTACTGGATCTTCAGCGCTATAAGCGTTTAAGTCGCCTAAGATTACCTTGCGCTCAGGCAGGCTCTCATCACTTAATGCGTTGCCTAATGTGATAGCTGCCGATACACGAAGTGCGTTACAGCTACCCTGAATCGTGGTGATTTCAGACGGCGCTTCTGCCACATCTTCTGCACACTGTGAACCTTTTGATTTAAAGTGATTCACGGCAACAAGGAACGATTTGCTGCTTTCAGTGTGTACAAACGATTGAAGAAGGCTTGGGCGCATGCGTGCCAGGCTATCTTCATCAATTTTTTGCTCTGGCATAGCAACTACCATGGCATCATTTTCTGGCGTCACTACTGTAGCTTTGTATAATAAGCCTACAGTAATCGCATCCGTACCAATTTCACTACCATCACTGGTTGCGATGAATGAGTATTGCTCGGTTTCACCAAGTTCGGCGTTTATAGCATTAACTAGAGATTGGATAGCACTATCTTCGCCAAAACCATCGTTTTCGATTTCCATCAAACCGACAACGTCTGCGTTAAGGTTAACGATAGCTTCAACGATACGACCCTCTTGCAATTCAAACGCCACTTCATCGTCTGCGCCGCGGTTTTCGTCATAATCGAAAGTTACGTCGCCATTTGCATCTACTTCACCATTAAAGTAGTTAAGCACGTTGAACGTAGCAATAGATAGGTTGCCTTCTGTAACCACTGGGTTTGCTTCGCGAGAAGACGTTACTTCGATAACGTCGCTTGGATTAATTCTGTAAGTGCCAAAACTGTAGTTTAGTGGGCCAGCAGCAGAAACCGAATCACCAATGCGAATGGCATTAACGTAGCTGAAAGTAGGGAAGTAATTAAGAGCATCTGGGTACTGCGAGCTGCTGTTATCTTCGATTGTAAGAAGGCTTGTCTCGCTCGCTTCTTCTGCCGCAGTATAAGCTTCTGACAAAGGCGCAGCTACGTCGCTTGGTTGGCGTTTAACTGTGTCGCTAACAACGATTTCACCAAAACGCCACAGGTTGTTTGTACTTGTCACTGTTGCATCAGTCACGCTAACAACCATACCTTCAACGGTTTCAAGGTCAAGTTCGTACGGCATAGAAAGTTCTACCGCTGCTACAGCATCCGCTGTACCACAATCAAGTGCAGCCACATCACTATCCATAGCAAGTGTGGTCATACCGTAGTTTTCTTCTACTTCACCGTAAAGGCGAACCAGGTTACCTGTTTCAACGTCAACAGAACCTTCTACAAATAAGCCTTCAGACGTGGCGTCGTCAGCGTCGTAATCAGACGCTTCTTCTTGGACAAAGAAGCCGCCAGCACGTGTGCCAGTTACAATAGCTTCAATTATAACGTTATTGCCAACTTCAGCAGAGCTGCTTTCACTGCCCTGTATAGCACTAATAAGTGTCGCGTCTGCACCGCAAATACCTAGCTCAACAGCAGGCTCTTCTGGAACTTCTACAACGTCACCGCCACCTTCAGTGGTAAATGTACCCGCTGGAAACGGCGTTGCAGCGTCAGTGTTAGTGGTCGAGCCATCAAGCGCGTCAACACCACTGTAAGTCCAGTTAGATGCTTCGAAACTGCCGCCATTTGCTGTTTGACCTGACGTCCGGTATGCCCAACCGTCTAGGTACTCCCACGCGGTGCCACTACCGTCGGTGTTGATATCGCCAAACGTGTCAATAACGCTGCCATCTTTAAAAAGCTCAATAGCGTCGTCACCATTAATACCCATTGATGAAGTATCGTAGTCTGGTGCAGAACCGAAAAACGCAGTAAATCCATCAATTTCTGATGCTACGTAGATATAAGTACCAGCGCTTGCAGACGCACCAGCTGGAAACGTAAACTCTTCGCCATCAGTACCGCCGCCGTTGTTTGCAGTTCCAAGGGCATAGGTAGACAAATCTGCTATGTCATTGACTACGAAAAGTTCAACTGCTTTTGGAACACCACCGCTTAACGGTCCATCAATAACACCGCTAATGACTAAATCGTTAGCTTGGATGGCGGTTGAAGAAAGTGCAGAAATGATTCCTGCAGATAGTAAAGTTAATGATGTTTTCACGTCATTTTCCCTTTGTAGTTTTCATTATTTTTAATTCACATAATTACTGTTTCTGCTTTTGCCGAAATAGAAAAAACAGAGTGATATGTGAAGCGCAATTTTCTTATTGCTTGAACTACACTAAGGGCATTTGTAAAGGATAGGAATGACTTAACCTTATTCAAGCTGTTTTTAAAATATTGCTTAAATATCAAGTTCTTATCATCTACAGGTAAGTTTACTCATACCTTTAACTCTTAACCAAAAGCTAATATAGGTGTTAAGTAATGCTAACGACACGACTATGACAACAGTTCGTCGGGTAAAAAATACGCTTTTTATTGATATCTTTATTTCAGCGCACGAGTGAACAGCGCATGATCATCAACTACTTGTTCTGTATAAAGATTTGCTATTTTTACGAGCAGGCTTTTTACTTGAGAAAAAGATGTTGATGCTGACGACGCGAATCGTGTACTTCTTCTATCGCCTCGGCAGTGAGCTAGCGCAAGGCTATACCCGCACAATTCGGCAAAATACTCAAAGCCACCATTTATCGCTTTATTTCCCATTGCAATATCTTGTGGGTCGATTCCCACTTTAGCGTGATGTCGGGAGCGAACCAGGTAATGCGCATTTTCAAACTTAACTTCATCAAGCACTAAGTCGGGTTTTCTTTGCATTCTTCGTTGGCATCGAGCTGTAAGGTGTGCAGCATTTAGGCGATTAACCGGGTTAAAATCTGGAAAGTAATAAATAGGCGCCGCAACACGTTGTTGCTTAACCTCTACAATATGACAATGCGCAAAGCTTGCTGAATTATGTGGTTTTGCTGGTCCTACTAAAAAGTAGTAGCGCGCCATATTTACCGACCCGGTACCCGCGTCCAGGCGTTTCACTATATCGACTACCGCATCGTCCATGTAGGGAGCAAAAGCTTCTAGTAGCGTGGCGTATTCTTGTGGGCTTAGGGTAGAAAATTTCTCACTGTTGGCCTTAAACCCCAAGGTCTTGCCATCAAAATGAACGGCTTTAGCCAGCGCACTTTTAACCGTGAAGTCTTCTCCTCCTGCGCTGCGGGCTTTGGCTTTTTTATATAGTTTGGTCAGCTTGCTTGGCACGGCATCTGGGCAGTAGTCTACGGCTTCGTTAATCACCATGGCGTTTTCTACTACTTGGCTACAGGTTTCTACATAACGCTCAATAAATGCGTATTGCGCATTAATAACCTGCTGGTGGCTGACAACAGGTTTAGTGATGTCGATGTTATCGCACGCATACTTTCCATCAACGGTGCCTAGGCAATGTATCTGGGCAAGGTGCAATGAAGTGAGATAACGAAGCACATCCCAATGTGCTCTGCCGACACACGCATCATCAAAGTCGTTGGGTGAGAAGATCACTGTATCTCCGTGAGACCCTTCTTCTGTGAGAAAGCCAAAATTGGAAGTATGACAGTCTCCCATCACGCTGGTGAGGGGAACTGTCTCGCATTCTTTAGGAAAATTGATAAGGCCAGCTTTTATATCAGCGTAAAACAGCTGCGCACTGCCTCTGTAGAAAACAAAGGGGCTGACCTCCATTTTTGCATGCTTTGCCAAAGTGCGAGATGGCGCGTGTCCATCGATTAGCATTATTTCGTGGGAGATGCGCTGTAGTCGGGAATGGGTCATAGTTTTCTCATTCAGCAGAGTTTAGCCGGTGAAACCGTATTGCAAAACAATCAATCTATTTTGGCTCAATTTTCATCGTTCAATTCAATAACCTGATTAAGCGATTCATTTTTACCAATTAGTTTTTTGTGATTGTGCGCGCTATTCTTATCACCAGTTTCGAGAGACATGAATTTTGCGTTACGTGATTATCTTCACAAAACTGCAAAACCATGTCGACACAATAAACGTAAAGTTTGTATTCGTATGTGTTTAACGTGCGAAAATAATTTAAACCAAATGGAGAATTAAACATGGCATTGATTAATACTGCTATCAAACCTTTCAAAGCAACTGCATTTAAAGACGGCGAATTCGTAGACGTAAGCAGCGAAGACATCAAAGGTAAATGGGCAGTTTTCGTATTTTACCCAGCTGACTTCACATTTGTTTGTCCAACTGAGCTTGGCGACATCGCTGACAAGTACGAAGAACTTCAGTCACGTGGCGTAGAAGTATTTTCAGTATCTACTGACACTCACTTCACTCACAAAGCATGGCACGATTCTTCTGACACGATCAACAAGATCAAATTTGCAATGATTGGCGACCCAACAGGCGAAATCACTCGTAACTTCGATTGTATGCGTGAAACTATGGGTCTTGCTGACCGCGCTACATTTGTTGTTGACCCAGAAGGCATCATCCAAGCGATGGAAATCACTTCTGAAGGTATCGGCCGTGACGCAGATGACCTAGTACGCAAAGTTAAAGCCGCTCAGTACGTTGCAAACAACCCAGGTGAAGTTTGCCCAGCTAAGTGGAAAGAAGGCGAAGCAACTCTAGCACCTTCACTTGACCTAGTAGGCAAAATCTAAGCAGCACGCTTAGCGCTTCGTGCATTGCACAGTATTAAGCAAATAATTTGTAGGGAGTGGGTCTCCACTCCCTGATATTAATTTCCAATTTCCGCTTATGTTGTTGACCCTTCAAAAGGTTGGCGGGGATCGGCGTGTCGAAAATAAGGCAGAATAACCGTGTTAACTAAAGAAATTTTACAAGCATTGAAATCATATGCAGAGTCAATGCAAAAAAACGTAACCTTTGTCGTACAGACCGGTGAACATAGCAAGCGTGAAGAGCTTGTGACGTTTCTGTCCGACATTGCTTCAGTAAGCGAAAAATTAAACGTAGAAGAGCGTGACACAAATGGTGAGTTGCGCAGTGCAATCAGCTTTTTGTTGGAAGCTGACGGCGAAGATACGGGAATTCGTTTTTCTGGTATCCCTGGCGGTCACGAGTTTAACTCGCTTGTACTTGCCATGCTGCATGCAGCGGGTACTGAACTTAAGCTAGACGATAGCGTTAAGTCGATGGTGAAAGCGGTGAATGAACCACTTAATTTTGAAGTGTTCATTAGCTTAAGCTGTCACAACTGCCCTGAAGTCGTACAGGCACTTAATCAATTTGCTTTGATTAATCCTAACATCAAGACCGAAATGATCGACGGCGGGTTATATCAAAATCTAATTCAAGAGCGCGACATCCAAGGTGTTCCTAGCGTATACCTTAATGGCGAGCTATTCGCGAATGGTAAAGTTGATGCCTCTGTGCTTATCAACAAGTTAATTGAACGCGACCCTAGCCTTAAAGAAGCAAACAAAGGCGGTGCGTTACCACTTCAAGACGTAACGGTTATCGGTGGTGGTCCAGCAGGCGTTGCTTCGGCGATTTACAGTGCCCGTAAAGGCCTTAAAGTTGCCATTGTTGCTGAAACTTTTGGCGGCCAAGTTAAAGATACCATGGGTATCGAGAATCTTATCTCAGTACCTAAAACAACGGGCCCTGAGCTTGTTGGTAACTTGATGGAGCACGTACGCGATTACGACATAACGCTTAAAGAGCACGTACGTGTTGATAGCATTGAGAAAGGCAACATTAAAACCATTACGCTTTCTTCTGGCGAACAGATCCGCACTCGTACGGTTATTGTTGCGACAGGCGCACGCTGGAGAGAACTTGGTGTTCCGGGCGAAAAAGAGAACATCGGTAATGGTGTTGCATACTGCCCACACTGCGACGGCCCTTTCTTCAAAGGTAAAGACGTAGCGGTCATTGGCGGTGGTAACTCAGGTATTGAAGCAGCACTTGACCTTGCAGGCATTGTAAAATCGGTGACGGTATTTGAATTTATGCCAGAACTAAAAGCGGATAAGGTACTTATCGATCAAGCTCAAAAGCGCGATAATATTACCATTATCAAGAACGCGGCAACGCGCCAAATTACTGCTGAAAATGGCAAAGTAAACGCAATTGAATACCAAGATCGCTCAACTAACGAAGTGCACACCCGTGAACTTGCAGGTGTATTTGTTCAAATTGGACTTGTACCAAACAGTCAGTTTATGAAGGGCACGGTAGACATGACGCAGTATGGCGAAATTATTGTTGATACTAAGTGTCATACATCTGAGCCGGGTATATTTGCAGCCGGTGACGTAACAACAGTACCGTATAAGCAAATTGTTATTTCGATGGGCGAGGGCGCGAAAGCATCGCTTGCTGCATTTGAATACTTATTAAGCCATGAAGTAGTTGAGTCTGAACAGGAAAGTGAAGCGGCATAGTCATTAGCCTTTCACTTCTCATGAGAGTTAAAGCCGAGCTAACGCTGTTAGTTCGGCTTTTTTGTATGCGCGTATCTTTATGTTACTTAACAACCTCGGTTAACGCGTTTTCTGTTACTTATTGATGTTAATGTGAATGATACTGGTTATCATTTGTGTAAATTTTTGCTAAATTAGACGAAAGTACTAATGCAGCCTTCAGTTCACTTCATTCTTGTAATAGGCGAATTGATGGGTCTTAAAAATTAATAACAGAAAACACTCAACATGAATAAGAAATTACTCAGCTTGGCGGTAGCGGCTATCTTAGTGTCTCACGCACATGCTCAGGAAGATGAAAGTGGCGCTGGCTCAGCTATAGATAAGCGAGAAGCAACAGGGGAAAAAGCAGAAGCGAATGCAGTAGAAAAGATTGAAGTAGTGGGCATGCGTTCTCCGTTTGGCGCAACAAAAACAAATACACCGATTGTTGAACTCGCCCGTACAATTTCCATTGAAACCGCATTAGATTTAAAGCAAAAAGGTGTGTTAAATCTTTCTCAGTCTGCCACCTATATGGCGGGCGTGACGGGGGAGTCATACGGATACGCCACCCGGGTCGATTCAATCTCTTCCAGAGGATTAAGTATTCCGCGCTATCGCGACTCAATTCAAGAGTTGTTTGGCAGCTATAATTCTACGCGAGCTGAAATTTACACAATGGAACAGGTTGAGTTGCTTAAGGGGCCTGCCTCTGTACTTTACGGTCAGGGCTCTCCCGGTGGCATAATGAACTATGTGTCAAAAACGCCCACGTTAGGCAAAGGAAGCGAAGTGGTGTTGTCCTACGGAAACTTCGACCGCGCGCAAGTTGGGGTAGATGTAAACGGCAGCCTGTCTGAAGATGATAAGTGGATGGGGCGTTTTGTTGGTATATATCGTAATGCTGACTCTCAGGTTGATTACGTTAGCGATGACACCCAAGTATTCATGCCGTCACTTTCCTTCATGCCTTCTGACGATACAACGCTAACGCTTATCGGGTTATTCCAAGATACTGATAGCGATACAGCAGCGCAGTTTATTCCTGTGGAAGGCACATTATTGCCTTTGGCTGACGGCACTTATTTACCCGACCAAGATGTTTACGCAGGTGAACCAGGGTTTAATAAATTTGATACTAAGTCGAACCAAGTTACCTTGCTTGGCGAGCACTTGATTAACGATACAACGTCACTTTCATTTACTGCCTTATGGCGAGATGGTGAGGCAGACTACCACCAAGCGTGGCCCACTTTTACGGGCGGCACTCGCTATCTAAACGCTTTTGTAGGGGCACCGGTAGCGCCTACCGATACCTTTGTGCCGAGAACGTTTTATCAAGCAGACAATACGTTTAATCAACACGCTTTTGATATTCGTGTAAACAAGGGATTTGTAACAGGCGCTTTCGAACATGAATTATTAGCGGGTGTACAATATCAACATGTTAAGACTGACGCCAACTCTGCTTACTATGCTGGTGGTGGCGTATTACAAGGTGATTTTAGGTACATTATGGACTTGGCTAACCCTGAGTACACAGGCGCACCAGAGCAAGCCATTTTCGACGCAATCTACAACGATGCGCCTGAACAGACAGTCACCGACACGGGGTTATACCTGTCTGATCAAATTTCCTATGAAAACTGGCGGGTAACGCTAGGCCTACGTCACGACCGCGTTGATAATGATACTGGCGTAACTGAGCAGGATGACACGCAAACATCATACTCAGCTGGAATTTTGTATCGTTTTGACAACGGCATTTCTCCCTACCTTAGTTACGCTGAGTCGTTCGAGACGGTAGTGGGACTAGATAACAATAACAACCAGCTTAAGCCTGAAGAAGGCCGTCAATACGAGGCAGGGATTAAGTATGAACTCTCGTCAGTTCCTGGTTTTATCACGCTAGCGTATTACGATATTGAAGTTTCAAACCTTCCTAATCCTAACGGATTACCAGACGAAGCGGCGCAACAGCAAGGCGTAACGACCATTGAAGGGATTGAGCTAGAAGGGCGCGTAGACTTTGGCCAAATAACAGCGCAGTTTGCGGCGTCGGTCTTGGATGCAGAAGATCCTAACGGTTTTTCGTTGTCAGCACAGCCAGACAGCAATGCATCCCTATGGGTAAATTATTCTCCACTTGAGCTTGAAGCGCTGACGGTAGGAGCTGGTATTCGCTACGTGGGAGAATCAGTTTCTGAGAATGGTGTCATCAGATACGACACGCCTAGCTACACCCTTGGTGACCTGATGGTGTCGTATGAGCTTTCAGATAATTTGAATTTGCAGCTGAATGTAAGAAATGTGACCGATAAAAAATATCTCACGTCTTGCTTATTCAGAGGTGACTGTTTCCCTGGTGTACGCAGAACAGTGAACGCGTCGCTAACCTATTCGTTTTAAGGATTTATCATGCTTTCAGTTGCAGCGGGTGGTTTAACACTTGCAGCCTTAGGTGTTATTTATAAAAGTTGGCGCGCTCAAGCGTCAACGTATCTTTATTTGGGTCTTGTCGTATGGCTGGTTGCAGCAGTGTGCTGGTCTTATGCTCAGGGGTGGGAGTTTGGCGTGCTATATGCGCTGTGTATTCCTTCCATTTTAGTGTGGCCTTTTATTGCGTTTAACCAAACGTATTTACCTCAGCCAAAAAATGTACCTCAGCCGAGGAGCTTTGATTTCTCGCGACGTACAGTTCTAGGGAACATCGCAAACTACATCGTGGTGCTGGTTGTTTTATTGGTTGTGAGCGTGTTATTGACGCTAGGACTATGTGCACTACTACCATTCTCAATAGCAGGGAAGTTGGCTACAGGTATCGTGCTGTTGCCAATTTTTTGGGGTCTTATTGTTTATCACTACCTTGCTACCGCCCACAAAATTAAAGTTGTTGTTGCTTACGCAGTTTTGGCTGCGCTTTGCCTACCAATACTTATTTTCTTCCCCATGTAGGTGAATATCGATGGATAAAATAACAAAACAAAATGCATTAAATGCACATACTTGGGTAGGCGTTTTTCTAAGTGTACTTCTCTTTTTGGTGTGCTTATCTGGGACCGTTGCGGTTTTTCACTTAGAGTTTGAAAGGTGGGAACAGCCGCATATTGAAGAAATGAAGAATGTTTCTCCTGATGTTGTTGAAAAGGCGATGGACACCTTTTTGGCTCAGAATACGCAGGAGTCTCACCATCTTTATGTGGTTTTCCCTACGTCAGATATCCCTCGGTTGGTGGTAGAAAACGATCATGCTGCTTACTTTGCCGACAGTGAAGGTAACTTATTAGAGCAAGAAAGCGTGTCTTTTACCGAAATGCTCGTGAACTTGCACTTGTATCTCAATTTGCCACAAAGTTGGGGAATGATTTTGGTCAGCGCTTTGGGCGCTATCATCTGTACCCTTGTCGTCACTGGAATTATTGCTCACAAACGAATAGCAAAAGATGCTTTTAAACTTCGACGGGGTGGCAACGGTCAGCAAGCACAAATTGATTTGCACAACCGTTTTGGACTATGGGCAGCGCCTTTTCATTTAGTTATAGGTATAACAGGCGCATATTTTGGTATGGCAGGGATCATTTTGGTGGTTGTTGCCTCACTAAATTACGAAGGCGATCGCGACGCGGTTATCCAGAAAATCTTTACGCCAGACCCTGTATTAGCTCCACAGGAAGGTAAACCGGCTATTGGTAGGGCGTTTGCACAAATGGAAACGCTAGCGCCAGAAAAGTCGCCAATATTTTTAACGGTACACGAAGTCGGTGAACCAGAGCAGTTCATCGAAATATATGCCAAGGCACCCAATAGAATGATCTACGCCGAAGGCTATCGATTCGATACGGCGGGTAACTTTATCGGTGTGGCCGGCTATGAATTCGGTGAATGGGGTAAGCAGTTGGTATGGGCGATGTACCGTTTGCACTTCGGTGACTTCGCCGGCCTTACCAGCAAATGGCTGTACTTTGTTCTTGGTGTAATGCTGACCATGCTTTGCGTGTCGGGTATGGAGATTTGGCTGTCTAAGAAGGCGCATCCGCCGTTAGCAAGCAGGCTTTGGTACAGCACGGTGTGGGGTAGTGTGAGTGCACTCGCATTAACTGCTGTAGCAGATATGTTTTTTACAGGCTCGCTCATCGCCGTTTTTTGGTGCCTTATGCTACTTAATACCGGTATTACAGTGGGAGTTAAATCACTCACAAAGCCGATATGGTTGCTTATATCAGGCCTAAGCGTAATGGTGTTACTCATAGCCTATGCGGCTGTGCACCAAAGCGCGACGCTATCGGTTGCGTCACTTCAGCTTAATATACCTATGGTGGTGTACGTGGTGTGGAGTGTTTATCGTGCTAATACGCTGATTAAGCGAGCTAAAAATGCAGAAACACAGATTGAAACCGACGCGAGTAACAGCGCGCCTCAATCAGCGCAAGAAAAAAGAGTGAATGCGTAAATCTTATCGTAACTATTAGGGGCTCACAGGAAGCCCCTTAGTTACGCTTCTTTCTTTTCCACGTACCGCCATACATATAGCCATTGCTGGCCTTTGCTCGTTCTTGACAAGCTTTGCATACTATACGCCACGTGTCTTCATCACCACATCGAATACGAAACTGTGTGTTGGCATTGATACCGCAGTTGTCACAGGGTTTTGGTAGCCGAACTCTGTCCTTTTTTCCCACTCTAAAAGCGTCTCTTTTTTTTCAATTAATAAATTCTCTGATGCCTATTTTTTATCACAGGTCACTGCGCATAAGCTCGAAAACTTAAATCACTTTTGCGATTGCAACGGCAATAGAAGAGCCTTTTTCAACGGCTGCGCCCCATAATTTCATTAATAACGACGGCCTTTTCGTCATTAGGAGCAGCGCTTCATCTCTGTGATGTTGTTCATCTGCTTGGCATTGTCTAAACCGATTTATAACGTTTGAAGGGGGGATGGCTAACGCAGAAATGCGCTTGCATTGTTCTTCGTAATGCGAATCTACGAACTGCTCTACTCGGTAAATGGTGTAGTAAAAGCAATTAATACCGCAAAGTCTTGGAATAAAACCGGTGATAAACCCAGAAGCTATCCATACAGGTAAAATAAAACTTCCCCTAAAAAGCGGCATTTCGTTTTCAAAGACGGCGAGGTGTCGTCTTTCCGTTTTAAGGTGCTCATGTATGAAGGGTTGTGCCTCGCTTTTTGTGCCAGAAAGATTAACCAGTTTTAAAACACATTCGGCGAATAGAGCACCACGGTATATCCAAACGGCTCCCGTCTCTCCCGCGTGGCTCGCACGTAGTTCTTTGTCTACTTGCTTAGCATAATTATCTCCGAGTGTTTTTGCATAAAATGGCATGACGTACCTCTGTAGCATTTTATAAACAAACGATCTGAAGGGGGGAATGGATGCTACCTAACGAATTTGTAATGCATATTCAAATATGCGCTATTTAGAAAGCTCTGGATGATAGTGTTCTATTTATAAACGAAAGCAGAGTATCGGAGGGTTGCTTGCTATGGTTGATAGATACACAACATGCGTTGCTTGTAGGAGAGCATAAATGAAGGTATTCGGTGGCGTTGTCATTCTTGTCTTAGGGTATTTACTAGTGTGGCCAGTCCCCATTGCGCCAATAAGCTGGCAAGCACCGAGCAGTAGCGGATTTTCGGGGGAGTTTGCGGAAAACAACCGTTTGGCGGGCCTTTCGTTTATTGAATTAGGCGAAGATAAAGGGCCGGAGGATTTTGCGATAAACGCTGCGGGAACTATTGCAACCGCTACTCATTCTGGTGCGGTATTACTCAAGAAAAAAGGTGAGGCAGCATTTACTCCATGGATTAACACTGGTGGACGCCCGCTCGGTATCGAGTTCGATACCAACGGCAACTTATTAATCGCCGATGCACATCGCGGATTGCTAATTGCAGACCCTGAAGGTGAGCTAACGGTATTGGTTAACCAAGTAGAAAACACTAAAGTTGTATATGCGGACGATGTGGATGTTGCCGCCAACGGCAATATTTACTTCACTGACGCAACCACCAAGTTCTCCGCCAAAGAGTATGGGGGAACGCTGCAAGCGAGCCTGCTAGAAATTTTGGAACATAGAGGCAATGGCAGGCTTATAGAGTACGACCCAGTACGTAGAACGAGTAATGTACTGATGGATGGTTTGGTTTTTGCGAATGGTGTCGCAATAAGCCATGATCAAAATTCAGTGTTGGTCAACGAAACCGGTAAATATCGCGTGTTGCGCTATTGGCTAGTAGGGCCAAAACAGGGCCAAGTGGAGGTCGTGATTGATAATTTGCCTGGATTCCCAGACAACATCAGCCAGGCAACTAGCGGCGCGTACTTTCTGGGTCTTGCTTCGCCTCGCTCCGCTCCCGTTGACGCTCTATCTGACAAGCCTTTCATTCGTAAAATTGTACAGCGTCTGCCACAGTTCATGCGCCCACAAGGTCAAGCATACGGGCATCTTGTTAAAATAAGTGAAAGCGGAGAGGTTTTACAAAGTTACCAAGACCCCAGCGGTGCATTTCCCTTTGTTACAGGCGCAATACAGACCGATGAAGGTGTATATGTGAGTAGCTTAACTGCACGAGCAGTAGGTGTGTTGCAGTTAAACTAGAGACGATAATAAGCATATTGTTACGGCAGAATAAGTAGTTTTCTTTTCTACCGCGATAGAGCGATACGCGTCACGAATGACATTTACTCATCAACTCTGCAACACGTTTTCTTACATTTCGAAACATTTTAAACTTTTGTTATGTAGTTACGCTTAGAAGGATATGTCACTATCGGCTATGCTAATAAAAGTTGTTTTTAGCACAAGTTTAATAGTTTTGGGCTAGCCGTTTTAAAAGGATATTTTCTAAATCATGAAAGCGTATACGTATTCTTCTGTTGCACTTGCAGTCACGATTTCTCTTCTAGCTGGATGTGGAGGCGGCTCTGGCTCGTCTAATACCCCTCCTGTGGTGACAACGCCTACCACGCCAACGACACCTGTAACAACAGAGCCAGAATGGGAAGCGGGGGTGTATGAACCGCAATCTCAATATCTAGCGAAATGTGAGACTCCTAGAAGCGGTATTGATCCTTTTACTAATAGGGCATACCCAGATACACAAGGTACCGCCATGGATGAAAAGCTGTGGCTACGTACTTGGACTAATGACACTTACTTGTGGTACGACGAAGTAGATGACAATGACCCTGCAAATTTCTCAGTGTTGGGATATTTTGATCAGCTTAAAACCAATGAGCTAACGCCAAGCGGTACGCCAAAAGATAACTTCCACTTTTCACAGGACACTGCCGAATATAACGAACTGTCTCAATCGGGGATTTCATCGGGCTATGGGTTTGATTGGGAATTTGGTTCAACAACCGTGCCGAGAGTACTGACAGTGCGATTCACTGAGCCGGGTTCACCTGCAGCTACTGCTGGCGTGCCTCGCGGTGCAACCCTTTCGCGTATAAACGGCGTCGACTTTGTCAATGACAACACGCAGCAGGGCGTCAATGCGATTAATGCTGCTCTGTTTCCGGAAGACGCAGGTACGGTTACAAGCTTTGAGTTTGTGCAGGTTGATGGTTCAACTCTCTCAGTAGACATCACCTCCGGCGATATCAGCGTAACGCCGGTTCAAAACGCAAAGGTACTCGATACCGAAAACGGCAAAACGGGCTACTTCCAATTCAATACCTTTATCGTTACCGCGCAAGAAGGATTAATTGATGCGTTCGATATGTTTGTTGAAGAAAATGTGACCGAGCTCGTTATTGACCTTCGCTACAACGGCGGAGGACGTTTGGCGCTAGCTTCACAGCTTTCCTATATGATAGCGGGTCCGAACCAAACCAATAACGCAACCTTTGAAACATTGCGTTTTAACGATAAAAACCCAAACACCAACCCTGTCACCGGAGAGACTATTCGTCCAACACCGTTTTACCGCAATGTTATTGACTATAACGCAGGGCAACTTACCGACACGCTTCTGCCTAGCCTTTCGCTGACGAAGGTTTACGTTTTAGCAACGGGTGCAACATGTTCAGCAAGTGAAGCGGTAATGAATGCACTTCGTGGTATTGATGTAGAAGTAGTGCAAATTGGCTCTACTACTTGTGGTAAGCCGTATGGGTTCTACCCAACAGACAATTGCGGTGAGACCTACTTTACTATCCAGTTCCAAGGGGTGAATAACAAAGGGTTTGGTGATTATGCTGATGGTTTCATGCCTACCACCACGCCTAATTTCGATTTTGAGTTGCCGGGGTGTGAAGTTGAAGATGACTTTACCGCAAGCTTGGGTGATCCAAATGAAGGGATGCTGTCAGCTGCATTGGAATATGCTGCTACAGGCTCATGTCCCGAAGTTGTCACGTCAAACGGCGTGGCGGATGTCAAAGCACTGCGCAGTAACCAAAGTGCGTTAGGGGGCGAAAAGCTCATTCCTATCGACAAGCCTGAACAACGCAAAGAGAACTTTATTTTACACAACAAAATAAATCAGCCTGTTATTCAGGAGCGCAAGTAATGTCGCTTCCTAATAAAAAAGCAAAACTGCTAAAAGGAAGACTGCTAGCTGCACCTCTCGCCATACTTTTGCTCTCGGCGAGCGGATGCGCGACAACGCAGGAGGCTGAGTTACACGAGGCAGTAACCAAATCCATCAGTGTGAGTCAAAAGCAAGCTATTGAAAGTAGGATCAGCAACTGGTTTGGTGGTCTAAACATAACGATAGCCGAGGATGCATTCAGTCAAACCGCTAGCATTACGATTGAGCGTAAAGCAAAGGTTGATAGTAGGGGATTACCTATTGACGGAAGGCACGACAACCCTGTTTATAGTTTTACGTTGCTAAGTGATGGTGAACAGTGCGTGTTGCGTAACGACCAAAGTGGGGAACTTACCAAGCTTGAAAATGTGACCTGTTATATAGTGGACGAGGCATAAGTCGAGGTAAATCGACGAAAGCGCAATGTCATCGTTGACAATAGGCCTTAAAAAAACGCCCAGAGTTTACAAGCTCCGGGCGTTTTTGTTTCTATCGTTTGTGCATACTTGGCTGCTTTTGCGTACGGCCGCGGCTGTTGCCACTACTATTATTTCCTTTCGAAGCGTTGCCTCTATTCTTATTCCCGCCGGTGTCGTTACGCTGCTGTGCTGTGTTTCCATGACCTTGTTTGTTAGCGTTGGAATTACGTCGGCTCTTATTTACGCCGTTACCGCCTTTGCTGCTCTTGCCCTGAAAGGTAGGAGGAAGCCCAGTATGTTTGGTCAGTGCGCGTTCACCACGACGGCCTTTTTGCGCTTTTTGGCGTTTTTCATCTGCTGTTTCTGGCGGAACAAGGTGCTGAGGACCACGGCCTATCAAATCTTCGCGCCCCATACGTTTAAGTGCTTCACGAATTTGCGCAAAGTTTTTCGGGTCGTGATAACGCAGCATCGCCTTGTGTAATCGACGGTGAATTTCACCTTTTGCAGAAGGCACCTCTTCACTGTCTTTAGTGACTTTGCGAAGGGAATTTACCTCGGTATGGTACATGGTGGTAGCCGTTGCCATTGGCGACGGATAGAAGTTTTGTACCTGATCGAGCTTAAATTTGTTTTCTTTAAGCCAAATCGCAAGGCTTAGCATATCTTCGTCGGTGGTACCCGGGTGCGATGCAATAAAGTAAGGAATAAGGTACTGCTTTTTACCTGCTTCTTGTGAGTACTTATCAAATAGCTCTTTGAAGCGGTAGTAGCTGCCCATGCCCGGTTTCATCATTTTTGAAAGAGGACCATCTTCGGTGTGTTCTGGAGCGATCTTTAAGTAGCCGCCTACGTGGTGAAGGGCCAGCTCTTTCACGTATTCCGGGTCTTCTACTGCTAGGTCGTAACGTACGCCTGAAGCAATCAATATCTTTTTAATTCCAGGTAACTCACGAGCACGGCGGTATAAGTCGATAGTTGGCTTATGGTCCGTATCCATGTGCGCACAAATGCTAGGGTACACACAAGACGGGCGACGACATGTAGCTTCTGCTTTAGGGCTCTTACAGCGCAGGCGATACATGTTCGCCGTCGGGCCGCCTAAGTCTGAAATAACACCAGTGAAGCCCGGTACCGTATCGCGTATTTGCTCAATTTCTCGAATAATAGAGTCTTCAGAACGGCTTTGAATAATACGCCCTTCGTGTTCAGTAATAGAGCAGAAGGTACAGCCGCCGTAGCATCCGCGCATAATATTAATACTGAAGCGGATCATATCGTATGCGGGGATTTTAGCATCGCCATAGACAGGGTGAGGCACACGCTGATAGGGTAAATCAAATACCGCGTCCATCTCTTCGGTTTCAAGCGGCATGGCCGGTGGGTTAATCCAAATGTGTCTGTCGCCGTGGCGCTGCATTAGCGCACGCGCACAACCAGGATTGGTTTCTTGGTGCAAAATACGCGACGTATGTGCGTATAACACCTTGTTGTCTTTCACCGTCTCGTACGCAGGTAGCTTAACGTACACGTTTTCCCAAGGCTTACGCTTTTCTTTCTCTTTTTGCGCAGGCTGAATCACAATGGGGGCGGCTTCTGGCGCTTCACTGCTTTTGGCGTCTTTATCCTGCGAATCGCACTCGGGCTCCATCTGGTAGGGGCTTGGAATGGCGTCTATCTTGCCCGGCCTGTCTAGAGAGGTCGAGTCAACACCTTGCCACTCTGGTAAGGCTTCTTTAACGATAATCGCAGTACCGCGAATGTCTCGCAAATCGGCAATATCTTCACCTGCCGCTAAGCGATGAGTGACTTCAACAAGAGGACGTTCGGCGTTACCGAAAAAGAGCATGTCCGCTTTAGAATCGAACAGTACAGAGCGGCGTACTTTTTCACTCCAATAGTCGTAGTGCGCAATGCGACGTAAGCTGGCTTCTATGCCACCAACAATAACAGGCACACCTTTAAACGCTTCACGGCAGCGCTGTGAATACACGGTAACCGCACGATCAGGGCGCTTGCCACCTACATTGCCTGGCGTGTAAGCGTCATCGTGACGAAGCTTTTTGTCAGACGTGTAACGGTTGATCATAGAGTCCATATTGCCGGCTGTTACGCCGAAATACAGGTTGGGTTTACCCAACTTCATGAAATCGTCTTTGCTGGTCCAGTCTGGCTGAGAAATAATACCCACGCGAAAACCATGCGCTTCAAGTACTCGGCCAATCACCGCCATACCAAAACTAGGGTGATCTACATACGCATCGCCCGTTACCAAAATAACGTCACAGCTGTCCCAGCCAAGGGCATCCATTTCTTCCTTCGACATGGGGAGAAACGGCGCAGTACCCAGGCAGTGTGGCCAATATTTAGGGTAAGAAAACAGACCGCGATCGGCCTTAATGGTGGCTTGCATAGTAATCACATCTAGATAAATCAGAGAGTTGCTGAGCTTAAATAAGGCTTTAGCTCAGAATAAGTGCGTAATTATAGCAGTGTTGGCCAAGCTAAGGTATAGCACTGTCATTAAATTAAAGAGCTTTGTATACTCACTTAAAGCAACAAGCTGCAAAGCTAGCCATGAGCGCACTTTTTTATAAGCGCTTCAAATGCCCGCATTTAGCGAATGAAAGGCTTGTCTATTTACAACGAAGAGAATTAACAACGACTATGGCGTATTGGCTATTTAAAACAGAACCTGATGCATTTTCAATCGATGACTTGGCAAGCCGCCCAGAACAAACGGAACCGTGGGACGGCGTAAGAAATTACCAGGCGCGTAACTTTTTACGAGACGGCGTTAAACGGGGTGACAAAGTATTTATCTATCACTCAAGTTGCAAGCTGGTGGGCATTGCAGGTGTTGCTGAAGTGGTAAGAGACGGCTACCCGGACACCACGCAGTTTAACCCTGAATCAAAATATTACGACCCTAAATCAAGTCAGGATAACCCCCGCTGGTATCGCGTTGACGTGAAATTTGTAGAGAAATTTTCAAGCGTTCTGCCGCTTTCAGTGATTAAAACGATGGACGGTATTACTGAACTGCCATTGGTCAAAAAAGGTGGAAGACTGTCAATCATGCCTGTAGAAGAGGCTGAATGGCAGCAACTGTATGCTGCTGCCAAACAGTAAGTTAAATGCTAAAAAGCGTAGCCGTCATATCTTGTTAGCTTGCTAAAGATAAATATAAGGGCTATCGCTATGCGCTAACTTTCTAGCGTGCGGTGTATCTAGCGTGTTTAGCTAACAAATAGCCGCTACTTGCCAATGGCAAATTTAGTATCGGCATCGCGCAATAGGAAAAGTGCAAAGCACGCGCCCCACATTGGCCATGCAGCAAAAAACAGCAGGTGATTAAAGGCATCTACATACTGCGGGAATGAAGACAGGGTAGACCCACCGTGAAGGATAAAAATAAGACCGTAGGTGTATTTTTTCGCAAGTCCCGCTAAGAATGCCAAAACCAGCGCAAGCTGCAGTGCGCCCATAACGTAAACGGCCATTTCAGGCACGCCGCCGATACCATAGAACTTTTCAAAAATGGCCATGCCGTGGGCTGGGTTAACAAACTTATCGAGTGTCCATACGAACATAACGATAAATATTGTTACGCGAAGAGAAAGTAGCGACCATTGTAGTCGGTTTTGAATATCGGTGTTGTTTTGCATACATGCTCCAAAAGTATAATAGTGCAAGCATACTAGAACGACCGTTCAAAATAAAAATTTCAATTAATTTTGTGTTTTTTAATATTTTTTTGAAAATTAAATGTACTGAAATTTTTTGTGACGCGTATCGGTCTTGTCGAACAAGAATTAAAAATACGGATCTGTTAATGAAAAAAGTAATCGGCCTAGCCGTTAGCACACTCGCACTTGCCATCAGTCAATCGCTCTATGCCCAACAAGCGGCAGATATTGAAGTGGTTGAGGTAACCGGAAACCAGCAGAGTTTAGATACGCTAAATCCTGGTGATAACACACTCAAAGGCATTTTCGGTAGCGGTTTAAGTGCAGCTGAGACACCTAGAGCGGTGACGTCACTGTCGGCACAAGCGATAGAGGCACTTAACATTAACGATTTACACGACATCGTAAAAGCGGCGCCCAACGCGTACGCCTCTAGCGGCTTTGGCACGCCAAGCCTGCCCAGTATACGCGGCCAATTAGGTGAGCTTTTTCAAGATGGTATAAGACGTCAAGCAGGCAACAATGGCTTTGGTTTGCCTTTGTCGTTCAATAGCGTTGAGCAAATTGACGTGGTGAAAGGGCCGTCGCCAGTGTTGTTTGGTAGCACGCAGCGCAACGGTGGCTTTGTAAACCTTCAAACAAAGGTTGCGCCTACCACCGAAAGCAAGGGGAAAGTCACCCTTCGCGCCGGGCGCTGGGATCAGTATTCAGCGCAAGTGGATTACGGCACAGCTATAGAAGAAGGTAAAAGTGGTATTCGCTTTAGTGCAGAGTACTTAGACCATGGCAGTTTCTACGATTTTGCCGAGCGCGATAGCACGAACCTGTTTGTAGCCTATCGCTATACGCCAAGCGATGTACTGACGTGGGATATCAGCGCGGAGTATTATGACACAGACTATCCAGACAACGCAGGTATCAACCGCCCAACGCAAGACCTTATCGATAACGGTATTTATATTACTGGGCAAGGCACTCAGCCGAATGGCAGTACAGTACCGGGGGCAGGTGCTATCATTTCTCCTACCGGAGAAGTGGTTATTCCTCGCAACCGCGTATTCACAAATCCTGACGACATTAACGGTGCTGAAACTACGGTTATTCGAAGCAGTGTCGAATACAAAATGACTGATAACGTGGCGCTTCGCAACATTACATATTATCAATATCTTGAACGTGAAGAAATAGCGCAAAATAGCTTTGTTGAGATCATTGACGGGGCTGACACGTTCGAAAACCGCACTGAGCTAGATTATAAGTGGAACGACAGCCAAACCACGACTGTAGGGTTAGCGCTACGTTACAACGACGTGTTGGGCTATAGCCAGTTTACCACTGAGGCCGATAATCCGATTGATTTAACCGGGCCTATCTCAAACCGCGTTATTCCGCTTACCGATGCCCAAAAAGCCCGATTAGTTGAGCTGCGTCCTGGCGTATATGTTTCACCGGGGGCGCAGTACGACGTAGACGGCGATGGTAACGGCGATTTTAATTTATCAGACACCACCGACTCTACCGCATGGCAAACAGGCCTGGCGCTTCAGCAGCGCTCGACGTGGACCGATAAATTTTCAACGATTGCTGGCGTACGTGTTGATTACTATGACGTAGACGCGCGTGACCCACTAGTGCCGATTGGTGTTGAAGCAGCTTCAGATTCGTACAGCGATACATTAACCAGCTACCAGTTAAGTGTAGTGTACAAATTAACGGGTGATGTAAATGTTTACGCGGCGTTTTCAGAAAACGACGCAACATCGAACAGCATGGCGGGTGGCACGGTGTTAGGCGGTAATAACGAGATCAACCCGCTTAACTTTGCTACTGAAAATACGTTATACGAAGTGGGTGTAAAATATGCGCCAAACAGCAGCTGGTATGCAGAGGCCGCTGTGTTTGACCAGACCCGAAGCCTACGTAACCGTGATGGCAGTAACAGTGGTGTGAAAACGCAAGGTTTCGAACTACAAATGTTCTATCAAGCAGACGATGTTTGGATCAATGCCGCGTATAGCTACTTAGACGCGCGTTTTGATGATTCAGCGGCGTTTCAAGGTACGGCGCAGGTTATTGATGCGTTTGATAATAGTCGTCCTGATATTATTGAAGGTACAGGAGTAGGATCACCTTCTTTTGCCGCGTTCCCTGCATCAGACAGTCGCGTTCAGGGGATCCCGCCACAAATTGCTTCTATTAACGCTGGCTGGCAAATTACGGATGACCTGCAAGTGGGGGCAAGTGCGCTCTATACCAAGTCATTCCCACTAGACTTTCTGCAAACGGTGCATATTCGCGACCAATATACGGTTGATGTAAATGCAGACTATCAAGTAACAGATGACCTTCGATTGCGTTTAGATATCATTAATGTGACCGATGAAGAAAACTGGCAGCCGCTGTTTGAAGGTGGGTATTTCGGTGCGACACTTGTCATGCCAAACGTACCTCGTCACGCTCAAGTTACCATGCAATACGCGTTTTAAGCGCTAAGGATATTTATGTTTAAGAAAATAGCGCTTTTAGGGGTTATTGTTGCCGCCATATTTAGCTTTTTTTATTTTGATTTAAATAGCTATCTAACCCTTCAAGGTATGAAGGATTCACTCGATACGTTTCAATCGCAGATTGCTCAAAACCCGGTATTAAGTATAGGTGTGTTCTTTGCCATTTATGTTGCCGTAACTGCACTTTCTTTGCCGGGAGCAGCTATTTTGACCCTGGCAGCAGGGGCTTTGTTTGGCCTGGTTCAAGGCTTAGTTATTGTATCGTTTGCCTCGAGCGTAGGGGCAACGCTGGCGTTCTTAGTTTCACGCTTCATATTGCGCGACACCGTGCGAAATAAGTTTAAAGAAAAGCTTAAAAAGATTGATGAGGGCGTGGAAAAGCAAGGTGCGTTTTACTTATTTACCCTGCGCCTAGTGCCAGTATTCCCGTTCTTCCTAATCAACCTGTTGATGGGGTTAACGTCGCTTAAAACCTGGACATTCTACTGGGTAAGCCAAGTGGGCATGCTTGCGGGCACCGCGGTATATGTAAATGCGGGTACTCAACTTGCGCAAATAGACAGTTTGTCTGGCATTGTCTCGCCTGGGCTTATCTTTTCATTTGTACTTTTAGGCATATTCCCTTGGATAGCTAAAGCTATCGTAGCAGTAGTCAATCGCCGTCGCGTGTACAAAGGCTACAGCAAGCCAAAGAAGTTTGATCGCAACTTAGTGGTTATTGGAGCGGGTGCGGGTGGTTTGGTTACCAGCTATATTGCTGCAGCGGTGAAAGCAAAAGTCACGCTGGTAGAAGCTGGCGAAATGGGGGGCGACTGTCTTAACTACGGCTGCGTACCGAGCAAAGCCATTATAAAAACGGCAAAAGTGGCCAATCAAATGCGCCATGCCGATAGATATGGTTTAGAGCCGGTAACACCCGCTATGTCGTTTAAAAGGGTGATGACACGTGTGCACGAAGTGATTGCGGCAATCGCGCCTAATGACAGTGTAGAGCGTTACACTAGCTTGGGTGTTGATGTTGTAAAAGGCTATGCGAAAATTATCGACCCTTGGACAGTTGAAATAAAAAAGAACGATGGCGGTACCCAAACACTAACCACAAAAAATATTGTGGTTGCTACAGGTGCAGCACCATTTATTCCCGAATTACCAGGCATTGAGCAAAGCGGCTATGTCACCTCTGATACCTTGTGGACCAAGTTTGCTGAACTTGAAGACGCGCCAAAACGTTTAATCGTATTAGGGGGTGGGCCTATTGGTTGTGAGCTCGCCCAAGCCTTTTCACGCCTTGGCAGTGACGTAACGCAAGTTGAGCGTGCCCCGCGTTTAATGGGCCGAGAAGATGCGGATGTGGCGGAGTATGCTGAGTCTGTGCTTAGAGAGAGCGGCGTAAACGTATTGACGTCCCATGATGCGCTTCGCTTTGAACAACAAGACGGTGAAAAAGTACTTGTTGTAGCGAAAGAGGGTGTTGAATCTACTATCGCCTACGACGAAGTCATTGTGGCTGTGGGACGAAAAGCCCGTTTACATGGTTTTGGTCTGGAAGACTTAGGTATTCAATTTGATAGAACAATTGAAGCAGACGAATACTTGCAAACCCTGATGCCTAATATCTTTGCCGCTGGCGATGTAGTAGGGCCTTATCAATTTACCCATGTGGCCGCCCACCAGGCATGGTACGCTGCAGTCAACGCTCTTTTCGGCACGTTTAAGAAATTCAAAGTTGATTATCGCGTTATTCCATGGACAACCTTCATCGAGCCGGAAGTAGCGCGGGTGGGCATTAACGAGCGTGACGCTGCCGAGCAAGACATTGACGTTGAAGTAACGCGATACGAGTTTGCAGAGTTAGATCGTGCTGTTGCGGAGAGTGCCAGAAAAGGGTTTATTAAAGTGCTCACGCCACCGGGTAAAGACAAGATATTGGGCGTCACTATCGTCTCGGAACACGCAGGAGATTTACTGGCTGAGTTTGTTATTGCGATGAAGCACGATCTGGGGTTAAACAAGATCCTTGGCACTATCCACGCTTACCCAACATGGGCTGAAGGCGCAAAGTATGCAGCAGGGAATTGGAAGCGCGCAAACGCGCCTGAAAAATTGCTCAGCTATGTAGAGAAATTCCACACGTGGCGCAGAGGATAGTTAATGTGAAAAAAGCATTAGCGGTGACAAAAGGCTTAGCGGTGAAAAACGCATTGGTGATGGCGAGCGAACAAGTAATGACAAGAGTAATCGCGATGTCCAGACGAATCACTATTAGAAAATTTGGTCGATTGGCAGTAAGCAGCATCATGCTGCTTGCTGCAAGCGTAAGCTTTTCTGCGCTCTCTGATGAAGCGGTGCTAAAGCAATTTAACAGGCTACACGAGCCGTTTAGTGCGTTACTAAGCGAGCATGTGAAAACCATAGACAATGGGGCCAGCACGCAAGTTGATTACTATGGGTTTAAACAAGACAGGGAACGTTTAACTCAGTATTTAAATAGCTTAGTCAAGGTAGAAAAAAGTACCTTTGACGGCTGGAGCAAGGCTGACCAACTGGCATTTCTCATAAATGCTTACAATGCCTACACCGTTGACCTTATTCTTAACGAATACCCTAAGATTGAGTCTATTCGCGATTTAGGCAGCTTTTTCTCGTCGCCATGGAAAAAGGAAATTGCGCCGCTACTTGGTAAAACCCGTACGCTGGATGAAATAGAGCACGAACTTATTCGCGGACAAAATAAAACCACGGAAGGATATAACGAACCTCGAATTCATTTCGCCGTAAACTGTGCCAGTATTGGTTGTCCTGCGCTGCGAGAAGAAGCGTATGTTGGCGCAAGGCTAGATAGCCAGCTTGACGCACAAACCAAGCGTTTTTTAGCCGATACGTCTCGCAACAGAATGGACGGTAACACCTTGAAGCTTTCAAAAATATTCGACTGGTACAGCGAAGATTTTGAAAAAAACACCAATCGGAAAAGTGAAAGTTGGCAAGGCATTAAAAACGTAAACACGGAAAATCTCAGCCAATTTTTGCTGTTATACAAAACTGCATTAAACCTATCGAGTCAGCAGATTTCAGTGCTTGAGCAAGATAACGCAGAGTTAGAATTCTTAGATTACGACTGGGCACTCAATGCCACGCAATAGCGCTTCAGTTAGCACGAAAGCGGCTTGTTTACGCCGCTTTGGCAAGTTTAGTCGCCTCATTAAGGGGCTAGCACTGGCGTCAGCTGTTTTCAGTTCTCAGCTAATCACGGCTTCGCATTCATTTGCGGTACCGTTTGATATTCCCAGTGTTGATGTTTCTGGCAATGAAATACAGAGCCAGCATCAATCGCCAGTACGTGCGTCAACGGTGCTCAAGCGCACCTCAGCGCAATCGCCTAAAGACGACACACAAAGCAAACCTCTGGTACGTTTTCATGCATGGGGGGGAAGCGCTCAAGTGAATGGTTATTTGCAATGGGTAGCGGCGCAAGTTAGCCAGCGTTTTAACATTGAACTGCAGCACGTTAAGCTTGCTGATACCAGTGACGCCGTGTCACGCGTATTAGCAGAAAAAGCGGCCGGTAATCACGATAACGGCAGCGTAGATTTAATATGGATAAATGGCGAAAACTTTGCGGCAATGAAAAAGCATGGCTTGCTCGCTAAAGACTGGGTTAAAGAACTTGATTATTTCGCGCTAACCCGCCCGGAAAAGAACTCTGCCATGGTAACCGACTTTGGCGAACCCACGCTTGGTATGGAAGCACCGTGGGGGAAAGCGTCCATGGTGTTTTATTATCGCAGTGCACATATGAAAGCGCTAGGCACTACGCCTGGGCAAACCATTAATGAACTGCTTCGGTTCTCTCAAAAAGCGCCAGGACGCTTCACCTATCCAGTGCCGAGCGATTATTTAGGCATTAGCTTTATAAAATACGCAGCAATTGCTCTTAACGGCGATAAGCAGTCTTTGTTTTACCAACCCGTTACTGAATCGTCTCTTCAGGCTGTATTGCCCGCGCTTTGGGCTTATTTGGACCAATTGCATCCCACTATGTGGCAGCAAGGGAAGTATATGCTTCGCCAAGCCTCACAACTTCAACGCTTGGTTGGCACAGGTGAGCTAACACTCGCGTTTTCATTTACCGCCGCTGAAATTCCATCAGCCGTAAATCGTTTTGATTTACCCGATGATGTTCGCACCTATGCCATGCAAGACGGTAGCCTTGCTAATGTCCATTTTGTGGGGCTGACCTACAATTCTAAAAACAAAACAGCAGCAAAGACAGTAGTAAATTTTTTGCTTTCGCCAGAAGCACAGGCCGAGAAGCAAAAGCTGGAAGTGTGGGGTGACGATACGGTTCTTGATATCGCATCGCTGACACAAGCACAAGCTATGCTGTTTAAAGACGAGGCTGTGCACAAATCTGCCCTCGACAAATCTCAGTCAGCGGTGCTGTTGGCCGAACCCCATGCAAGCTGGACTGATAAATTGCGCGAAGCCTGGTATAAACGTTACGGGGCACGCTACTAATGTTTACTCACATTACACTTGTTGCACGCTGGTGCTTGCTGCTTTTACTTTGTATTCCCGTATTGGCAGGGCTGGTAGGGGTAATATTTCCTGCGTTAGGTTACTTCCCAGCTATCGGCGCAAACGCCTTTTCAACGCAAGTGTTTGCGACGCTATTCGACCTCCCAGACATTTGGCAAATGATGTGGTTGTCGCTTTTTACGGGCATAGGCTCAACCCTTTTAGCCGTAATAGCAGCGTTTTGTATTCTCGCCACGTTTTACCAATCTTCCCTGCTAGGAAAAATTCAGGGGGTGTTAAGCCCGTTTCTGGTGTTTCCCCACGCGGCTGCGGCCATTTCCCTTTTATTTGTAGTTAGCCCTTCTGGTATATTTGCAGCAACTACCACGCGCTTGAATGCGTATTTTAGTCATGCTTTCACAACCCCCTTTGTTAATGAAATCAGCGAAATGGCATTGCCCGCTGCGAATGATGGAACGCTACTTTATGACGGTCTAGGACTAAGTATACTTATCGCGCTTAGCCTGAAAGAGCTGCCGTTTATTTTGTTAATGACGCTAAGCGTTATGTCTCAGCCGCTGGTGAAAAAGAAACTCACGGGGTATGTAAAGGTGGGGACAGCGTTAGGTTATTCGCCTACTGCGAGCTTTTTTAAACTGGTGCTGCCGACAATTTTTTCCCAGATAAAGTTACCGCTTTTAGCAGTACTAGTTTTCGCCACTTCAAATGTAGAAATTCCACTTATTCTAGGCCCAAATAACCCGAGCACTTTGGCCGTTGCCATTATGCACTGGTTTAATCATATTGATTTGTCCATGCGACTGCTTGCAAGTAGCGCTGCTGTGGTTCAGGTGGCAGTATCAGCGGTGGCGGTAGTATTGTTTTTGGGGATAGAGCGATTAGTGGCATACACCGGTAAGCGCAGCCTTTCAGGTGGCAATCGATATTTTGCAGATACTGCGCTACGCGCATGTGGTTTTACCGTTATGGCAGTTTACATCATCTTGATCTGCGCGGTGGTATACACGGTTGTTGTGTACTCCTTTGCTAAGCAATGGCATTTCCCGCTGTTATTGCCAGAGGGGCTAACACTGCTGCATTGGAATACGGCAACAAGTGCGCTGACAACACCGCTTATTAATACCTTATTACTTGGCGTGCTGGTGAGTACAACTTCATTGGTACTTGTTTTATTTACCCTGGAAAGCGAGCAGTTAAAGCCAGCGCGTGTTGTTGCTTCGAATGCATTTTCTGTCTCTCTATTTTTGCCACTATTGGTACCTGGCGTTGCTTTTCTATATGGTCTGGTCTGGTTCCAGCAGCTTGTTTTTCAAAACGCCGTATGGTTTCACACCTATATAGCGCACATGGTTTATGTTGTGCCTTACGTGTTTTTATCGATGGCTGTGGCGTATAGGAAGTTCGACAACCGATACGCCATGGTGGCGCAGAGCTTGGGCAAAACGCCGTGGCAGGTGTTTTATCATGTTAAGCTGCCTTCGTTGTTCAGCGCCATTATGGTGGCATCGGCGTTGGGGCTGGCAATTAGTTTTAGCCAGTATTTACCTACCTTGCTGGCGTCTGGCGGGACGCTCCCTACTGTTACTACCGAGGCTGTAGCGTCGGTATCGGGGAGCAGTACGCGACTTACTGCGGTGTATGTCATTATTCAAGCGGTAATGCCATTAATTGGCTTTATGATCGCTTGGTACATGCCTGCAGTTGCAACGAGAAGACGAAGTAGGCAAATGCTGGTATCAGATACTCACAGCAATCGTTCTGCAGATCCGGTGCAGTAAATGCGCATGGCTAACACAAAAACAAGAACAAAAACTACAAGGGCGTAATTTATAGTGCTTAGTTTAGAAAACATCGTTATTTATCGCGATGACAAGCCGCTGCTTCAGTTAAGTGCTGAGGTAGCAAAGGGAGAAGTGCTGACCGTTATGGGACCTAGCGGCGCAGGTAAGTCTACTTTACTTCAAGCCATCGCCGGACAGCTTCAGGCCCCCTTTAGCGTTACTGGACAAATTAAAATTAACCACGTGGTGATAAACGAAATCGATGCGCACCTTCGCAAAGTGGGTATTATGTTTCAAGATGCGCTTTTATTTGAACACATGACCGTGGGCGAAAACATTGCGTTCGCTATGCCTGATAAGGCATATAAAAACAAGCAATTGAAACACGACGCCATAAACGCGTTATTAGTGGCCGTCGAACTTGACGGCATCGCTGACCGGACTGTGAATACGCTCTCTGGTGGTCAGCAGGCCAGAGTAAGCCTTATCAGAACGTTAGCTTCTGAGCCTGATGTGGTATTGCTTGACGAGCCGTTCAGCAAACTAGATGTAGCCCTTCGAAGTCAAATTCGCAGCTGGACGTTTTCGCAGCTAAAAGCACGTAATATTCCCGCAGTATTAGTGACACACGATAAAGATGATGCGCTAGCCGCAGGCGGCAACGTCATAGAAATTTTATAGCGGTATTACATAGGTGCTGCCGAAGGTAGTACTGAAATAGTAAAAAAATACTGCAGAGCGAGTAAAGAGACATGTCATGTTAGATGCCAAAGTTACCCCTTTTATAAAGCTACTTTTAAAACCGTTGATAAAAGCGCTAGACAGCAAGGGCGTTACCCCAAATCAGGTTACGCTTGCCGGGTTTGTCATCGGTGTTCTTGCGCTTCCCTTTATTATTCTTAACTGGTGGAATATGGCGCTAGCCTGCATCATATTTAATCGTGTTTTTGATGGAATTGACGGTGAATTGGCGCGCTATCAGCAAAGTAGCAGTAGTGCGGGTGGTTTTTTAGATATTTGCTTAGATTTTCTATTCTACGCTTCTATTCCTTTGGCGTTTGGCATTGCTAACCCTCAAGAGTGGGGCATAGCAGCAATGGTGCTGTTAGCTACCTTTATTGGCACTGGCAGCAGTTTTTTAGCCTTTGCCATTGCAGCAGAGAAGTTTCAAATAGATAGGCCCCAGTTTGCTAACAAAAGCTTTTATTATATGCAGGGGTTAACCGAAGGCACTGAAACCATTTTGGTGTTTTTGGCGTTCTGTATTTGGCCGCAGTATTTTGCAACGCTTGCCTATGTGTTCGCTGCAGCCTGTGCCGTAACAGTCATTACTCGCATAGTAGGGGGCTTTACTACGCTTCATAGGGTAGAGCGCGACGCTGCTAAGTCAGAACGTACAGTGCCTTCTTCAGGTTATGAATGATGGTGAAAGTTCTCGTAGCAGTAAAAGTATTCTGAATTTTGAAAGTAATTAACGTGATAAAGGTAATTTGCTTTGGATAATACCGCGGTTATTCGCTTAAGCGTATTTCTTGGCGTTTTTGTGCTTATGGCAGTACTTGAAGCACTGTTGCCAGCGCGTGAAGCCGTGCTTAGTAGGAAAACACGCTGGTTGGGTAACTTGTCCATGGTGGTAATGGGGGCGCTGGTATCGCGTATTTTGCTTCCGGCCACACTCGTTGGTGTGTCTTTATGGGCGCAGCAGAAAGGCATAGGTGTGTTCAACGTTTTACTGGATGCCGTGCCGGCTGACGCTTCAAGCTCCAATCAACTGCTAAACAGTGGTGAGCCTCTCAATAATTCATCAACGTATCTTGTTCATATAGCCATCGTAACGTTAAGTGTTTTACTACTTGATATGCTTATCTATTGGCAGCACCGACTTTTTCATACCGTACCTATGTTGTGGCGCTTTCATAAAATGCATCATGCCGATAGTCATGTCGACACCACTACAGGCCTTCGCTTTCATCCAGTTGAAATTGCTATGAGTTTAGGTATTAAAGCCGCGGCGGTAGTGATACTAGGCGTGCCTGCTATTGCTATTGTTATCTTTGAAGTGGCGCTAAATGGCTTTGCCCTTTTTAATCATGCCAATATTAGGTTGCCACAAAAGTGGGATGATAGAATTGGGCTTTTGCTAATCACACAGCGCTTACATCGCATTCACCATAGCCAGGCTAAAAATGAATCTAATTCTAACTATGGCTTTAGCGTATCGTGGTGGGATAGGCTGTTTAATAGTTTTACGCCTCGCGCTGCGTTTAGCGATGAAACATTGCCCATTGGTCAAAAAGACGTGCCAGCCACTAAGAAGAACGCAAGTATCATTGCGCTTTTACAGCAGCCATTTAAAAAGAGGTAGGCATCCCTGCCTTTTTAGATGGGTTATTAACAGCCGAGCGCAGCGGTTAAGCCTCCTAATCCCCCTTCAACAGCATTTTCTTTATAGCTTGGTAGTGACGGCATAATGTTTAGGCCTGTTCTGGATTCAACTTCATTAACCGTTACCTCAGTTGCGCAAAAGTTATCACTGCGAGCTGCGTTTTGCTCTAGGATGAAAGCAGAGGCTTCCACCCATCCGTTAACATCGGTAATGACGACTTTAAAATATCCACTAGGAATGCTGTGCGACTCATCTGCCTCTGGCAGAGTAGCGAAATACCACTCATATAACGGCCCAGAAACCACATAAACGTCTTGCCCAGTTCTCACTACATCACGCACCGCATTTTCTAGATCCACCCAAGGACCTTGGTTTAGGTCTGAATCTTGAGGTGTAATGTTTGATAAATAATTTAGCATTTGCCAATCGGCTGTGTTGCTGAACGAAGCAAGAGGAACTTGATGGCCGCGGTCAGTGCCAATTGTAGCCCATGCTCCGCTGTAATCGTTCGGCTCTAAAGTATTCGCAGAGTTAATCGAAGGGTCAGCTTTCCAATTACGACTTCTTGATGGGCCGTCAATAGTGCTTGGGGTTACATGATAGGCCACCCAGTTGGCGAACTTTGTTTGTGCATTATTGTTTAGGGTGTAAATGGAACGGGTAATGGTTTGTCCAGATTGACCAGTGGGGCAGTTGTAAACACAGTTATCAGCAAACGCATTAAATGCGCAAATTGTTAGTGTGAACGCGATGAGCTTTTTCATTATATTTCCTTTTGTTTTTAGACGCCTGCGTTTTACAGGCTGTACCAAAGTACAGGTCTAAAATGTCAGGAAATAGTACCTAATGTTACAAAGAGTACAAAAACAAATACCTATGTTTGAAACGCGATTAGCAGTGGCTTTTCTTATAATGCCCTAGCTTGTAGAACAATCCGGCGAAGCACGTTATCGCGCAAGATATGCTGGCAGAAAATTATGCTCAGCTGTGTAAGAATTAGTGTTAAGAGCTTCGCCAAGCATTTACTCGGCGAAGCTCATAGGAACGCCCGTCGTCAAAGGACTTTGGTTTATGTTCTCTCGGGCATATCGACGTTATTTGGGCTGTAACGTCAATACCATCTTACCAATGTGTTTTTTCTGCTCAAACTCTTGCTGCGCTTGGTGTATTTCACTTAGTGGGAATGTGCTCGATACTAGTGGTTTAATATTGCCTGCTTCGATGTGTTTTACTAAGTTGGCAAATACATCGTGTCCTAAAATAGTGCAGCCTAACAGGGTTAAATCTTTCAAATACAGAGTACGTACATCCAAAGAAACGTCGTGACCAGCAATTGCGCCCGACGTCGCGTAGCGACCAAACGGTTTTAGGATCTCAAGTAGTTCAGGCCATCGTGGGCCGGCAATAAGGTCGATAACAACGTCGAACGGCTCGCTTTCTGCCATGTGTTGCCAATCTTCATCACGCAAAACGGTCTTGTCGGCGCCTAATGCTTGTATGGCTGATTGCTTTTGTTCGCTGGTTACTGCAACAACATAGGCGCCACGTGCTTTAGCGAGTTGTACGGCAGCTGAGCCTACGCCGCCCGAGGCACCGGTTATAAATACTCGCTCACCTGTTTTTACGTTTGCTCTGTGCAGCATGTTTTCGGCTGTAGAGTAAGAGCAGGGGAACGAGGCTAGTTCCACATCTGTCATCGTTGAATTTACTGCATGGGCGTGGCGCGATGCGACTTTAGTAAACTGTGCGAAACCTCCATTGCATTCCGAGCCGAAATACCAAGGGGTACTTAGCGGTTTACTGTCAACTTCTACCAAACAAGGCTCAATGATGACGCGTTCACCAATACGTTCTTTGCTCACGTTATTACCCACAGCGGTAATATAGCCACATACGTCGGCGCCTTGAATTAGAGGTAGGTTTAACGCATTGCCGGCCCATCCAGCATCTTCTGCATTGTTGTCGCCTTTGGAATACCAACCTTTTCGCGTATTTAAGTCGGTGTTGTTTACCCCCGCAGCGCGTACTTCAATAAGTACATCGTTGTCGCTGAGTGTAGGCAAAGGTATGTTTTCGTTAAATGTAAGCGCGTCGAGATCGCCATGTTTGGTTAACTGCACGCCGTACATTTCATTTGGCAATGATTTCATATTGTCCTCCAGAATTTTTGCTTTAGACGAGAAAGGTAATGGTTGATGCAAGTGCTAAGAAGGGCTAATCAAGTAGCACTGTTAGTGCGCCTTTCGCTGCGGTTAACGCTTTATCACCAATCGTTGGCCATGCTGATGACATGCCCTCATGTAGCAGGAACACGCTGTTTGAAAGGGCTGGGTCTTCGAGCTTTTCATTCAGCCACGTTAGCACCGCGTGTTTGTGGTTGTTCACAGCGGTTTCAATTTGAAGGTTATTGGGGTAACTCGCCAAAGCCTGCAATGACATGCAACCTCTGGGAGCGAATGTCGTTAGCCACACCGACAAGCGTTCAAATATGTGGTTAATTGCTTCGTTACGCGTCGAGGGACAGTTTTCTTCCAGAAACGCGATGTAACGGCTGTGACGATAGTCAAGCGCGCCAATAATCATGTCTTCTTTTGAAGGGAAGTATTTGTACAAGGTTTTAAGTGTGGTGCCAGTGTAGTCCTTGAGTTTAGCCACATTAGGCTCTGCGAATCCGTAAAGGGCAAAAGCTTGCTCTAGTTTCGAAGCTAACTCAGATTGTTTGGGCGCGGTCATACCGGGTCTCCTCGAAAGCGTTTGTTATTTTCGTCTGCTTGGCACATCGCTTGTTATCCAATTAAACAGATTTTAAGTAGAATGAATATTCTACTTAATCAACAGCCGCTATACGTTCTTTGTTATATTTTGCTTTCCGTTACGCAATTTAGTCACATGTGAATTTGTGATTAATAATAATCACATTTTGCTGTGTGATTGTTTTTGAATTTGAGATGGTAGCGTGTCATAGTGGACCTCTAAACGGAAAAAAGTGTCTATTGAAAGTAGAAAAGACAACGCGGCGCATAGTGAAATGACAAGAAAGAGTGCTTTAACAAGCAATACAAAAAAGCGCGCTGGTGTGATTACCGGTGACGTCTCCAACTCTCAGTCTTATTCTGATGCTGAATTCAGAGAGATAATTGCTACGCTGAGAGAGCGTTTAACATACTACGCCGAGTACTACGGTGGAGACTTTGATATTTATCGAGGAGACGCATTCCAGCTAGTTGTTGCACAACCACAGCATAGCATTGCAGCCGCAGTTGGATTGCGGCTAGCACTCAAGGCGCACGCTTCAGGCGTAGACGTGCGAATGAGTGTTGCTGTGGGAGAAGCGCAATTTCGCCCTTCAGAAGTAAAAACTGGGACTGGAGACGCATTTGTGTTGTCAGGACGAGGGTTAGATAACATAAAGCCGCACCATCTTACTTTTTGTAGCGGTGAACAAACACTCGACGACAAAACGCAGCTCTTAACACGTTTTGCCGACGCGCATATCAATGGACTGACACAAACCCAGTCGCAAACCTTACTCGCGTATCTTGAAGCCACGGATAAGAGCCATGAAAGTGTAGCGGCCATACTAGATAAAAATCGCAGTAATGTAAGTCGAATCCTCAATGCCAGTAACTATAAACTGATAGCAGAATATCTCGACTATATGGAGAAAGCGCTCATTTTATGGGTTCAAGGTGGAACCTCATTAAAAACGGAACAATTGACCAAGGAAGACTAACGTGATGACGGGTTATGCAAAAAACATAATGCTTGTGACTGGAGAACCAAATGCTTGCTGAACCTCAACTGCTGGTGGCACTCGTGTTAGCGCATCTATTAGCAGACTTTTATTTTCAACCGTTTACCTGGGTACAGCAAAGAAACGAACGTCACGCACTGGCTTTGCCTTTATACCTACACGCAATCATACACGGTATACTCGCGGCAGCAGCAATGTTCTTGTTTTCATCAACGATAAGTATCGCAAGTATAGGTGTTGGTGCAATTGTAGTCGCCGTTTCTCACTTCAAAATTGACGTGATTAAATCGTATTGTAAGCAAAACACTACGTCTTTTGTTGTCGATCAAATAGCGCACATTGTCGTGATCTTAGGCGTATTTTTGTATGCCACCAATCAGTGGCGCGAGGCAGTGGGACTACTTCAGAAGGTAGGTACAACGCACCTATTAGTGGTCTTGGCCTATCTGGCGGTACTCAAGCCCAGTTCAGTTATTATTAAACAGCTGCTGTCGCCTTGGAGCGATGAAGTATTAGCTAATAAAATGCCGTCTTCTCACCCCAATGACCCGCCCACAATAAGTACAGAGGCACAACAAACTTTATCACTGGCAGGTCAACGAATTGGCTATTTAGAGCGCGTACTCATGCTTACCTTTGTATTGTTAAATCAGTTTTCTGCCATAGGTTTTCTTATTGCGGCTAAATCTATATTTCGCTTCGGCGACCTCACTAAACACCAAGACAGAAAGCTAACTGAATATGTACTTTTGGGCACCTTCACCAGTGTGGCGATGACGTTTGCCATTGGTTTGGCATGCGCAGCGGCATTAGGGCAATTACCCATAAAGTCTTAGCAAGGGCTTTATTGAGTAGGTAGTGTCCAAAATAGTTTATTCTACGTGCTGTATTGTTTAATGAATTGGCCTGGGGTAATGCCTTCGTGATTTTTGAAAACACGACTGAAGTGAGATTGGTCATTGAATCCCAGTAATAACGCGATGTCGCTCATGGAATGAGTATTCGCGAGTAAGTATTTTTTACTTTGCTCAACACGGTATTGGGTAATAAATTGGTACGGTGTTTACCCAACACTCTTTTTAAACTCTCTTAAAAAGTGGAACTTGCTGCAAAAAACGAGTTCGGCCAGCGCATCTACGCTAATGGTACTGCCTATATTTTCTTTAATGTATTGCTCAATCTTATCTATCTGTGACTTGCCTATTTTGACACTCTTTGCTGAGGAATCTTGAAGGTCGCGGTAATTTGAATAATTTTGGATATAATGAGCAGAAAGTGCAGACAATAAGTTACTTAAATAGGCTTTCCCATTACGACCCTTTGCTTGTGTCTCTAATAACAGAAGCTCAATTAGCCCCTTTATGGTCTCGTCTTCCACATTGTAGTTGTTCAGAAACTGCAGCTGATCTTGTTCTACCTTAAACGGACATGCGTCTAAAAATACACGCTCTTCAACCGCTAAAATAACAAAATAACAAGGCTCGGATATGTCGTGTGTAAACGGCGTTTTAGGTGGATTTATCCAAATGTTTCCCGGACTGGTTTTTAAAGAAACCATACTTCCATTCGCTTCAATGTTCCAATTCAGATCGCTTTCAAGGGCGAGTGCGAAATAGAAATAAGGGGTATACACATTTTGAGGGTAAAAGTGAGGCGACTTTCCTTTCTCTAAAATGATGCCTTTCCAATCGAGACCGTCGTTTGAAAACGCAATATCTAGTACGTCTTTGCACGATGAAGGTTGATGTGTCGCATGATCAAAAAAGGCTAAACGTGACTTCAAGCTTTATGTTTCCTTTAGCAATAACCTACAAATAATTAGCATTAATGTGCAATAACTAAGGCGCACTATTTCATATCCTGTGCTCATTGATTACCCACTTAAAGAGCACAGCCAAATGCTTAAACCTACCATAACAGTAATTGCACAGTCACTTTTGATATCGCCACTGGTCATATTACAACCGGGCATATCACACGCTCAACAACCATCGCAAACAGACGCGTTAAACCAAGCCCGAGCAAGCATTGAACAACTAAGCGCTAATCAGGCGCAGTTAAGCAGTGAGATCAAAAATAGTCATCGTCAATACAACCAGCAAGGATTTCAAATGGAAAATATCACGTTAAACACAGAAGTGGGCAACTTGGCTGCAAATTTATACCTTCCAAAAGGTATTGCTAATCCACCAGTGGTCGTTGTTACGGGTGCATGGACATCTGTAAAAGAGCAAATGCCAGCCGTTTATGCAACAGCACTAGCAGAGAGAGGCTACGCCGCTATTACATTTGATTTTAGAGGTTGGGGAGCGTCAAGTGATACCGATGACAACCAAACCGCGTACCTTGAAGATCCTGTTCGTAAAACGCAAGATATACAGGCTGTTATCAAAGCGCTGTCAAACGTCGCGCAGGTGGACAACAGCCGTATTGCTGGCTTGGCCATTTGTGCCTCAGCGGGCTATATGCTTGATGCTGCGGTTCAAAATACTCAATCAAGCCAAAATACACGGTTAGGTGCGGTGGCAGTAGTGGCCCCCTGGTTACACGATGAAGCAATGGCAACAGCTATTTATGGCGGTGAAGAAAATCGCAATCAATTACTTGCGTTAGCAGCGGCAGAGAAAGACAAATCCGAGCCATTAGTTATTGAAGCGGCAAGTTTAACCAATGAAAACGCCTTGATGTATAACGCACCTTACTACACTGAGCAATCACGAGGTTTGTTGCCTGCCTACGACAACAAATTCAACGTGACGTCATGGAGCGGTTGGCTTAATTATAATGCGCAGTTAAGTGCATCAAAACAGACTATACCGGTTTTAATGGTTGCATCAGAGGCGATGGCGCTGCCACAAGGTGCACATCAGTATTTGGAAAACGCGACTGATTCGGTAAATGCAATTTGGCTAGATAACATCAATCAATTTGACTTCTACGACCAACCTGAAGCCGTTGAAAAAGCCGTTAACGCCGTAGTTTCCCACTTCGACAGCGCTTTGTAAGACGAGTATTTACCTATTAAAGGCTCAGAAATGAAATTTAAAGCCATAATTTGTGTCATGTTAGTTGGAGTTTTTACTATGGGCCATGCTGCCACATCCCATTCGAGCCGGGATAAAGACATTGCAAGTATTCACAGCAACCTGAATAGCTTTTCAGCATTAGCTGACAACAATGCTTATGAATACTTAACCTTACTGTTTGCCCCAAATGTAACAACAGACTACACCAGTTTGTTTGGGGGAGAAGCGGTAACCCAAAAACGTGAGATCTTAATGCAAAACTGGGCGGCTTTTTTGCCTGGTTTTGACAAAACATTTCACAACTTGGGAAACCCCAGTATTAATCGAAAAGAAGATATAGCGTTTGCTAACGTGCCATTTACTGCCAGTCATTGGCTAGGGCATGATGGTTTTTGGCAAGTTTCGGGCATCTACCACTTCACTTTTAGAAAGATAGAAGGGCAATGGCTGATTACTTCAGTGACACTAGAAAAGAGAGAGGAGGCGGGCAGTCGCGATATTTTAGCGATTGCGCCAGAAAATGCGAAAGACCGCTTGGCGGATCTGCAGCAGCTTAAAAACGATACGCTAGTGCACTGAAAGCAAACGAGTTACTAACACCTGTTGAGATTTGATGCACAGTAAAGAACAACAGGCTAGTGTCAAACGGCGTGTTTTTCTTCAAGAAAGTCGATTAAGGCCCTAATTCTTTGGGCCTTTTGACTATGTTGCTGAAAATACATAAATAGCCCTGAATAAGGAAACCAGTTCTCTTTAAGTACGGGAACAAGCTCGCCAGTTTGAAATAATTCATCCACCATAGGTTCAACAATTCTTCCTATACCTAACCCTTTTTTGGCAGCATCAATCATCAAATCTGTATCGTTGACTACCATAGCAATCGGCATTGAAACACTCACAGCTTGCTGGTTTTGCCACAGATGAAGTGGCGCAAGTTTGTTAGAGGTAATAAAACGATATTGAATGAGCTTGTGTTGCTGAAGGCTATCAATAGACGAGGGAAGGCCATACTTTTTAGCGTAGTGAGGTGAGCAGAACAAACATTCTTTAGTGGCATTAGTTAATCGCTTTGCCACCATGCCTTCTTCTATCCTATCACCAAAGCGAATACCCACATCCATCCCATCGGTAATCAAATTTACGGCTGCATCGTTTATCGATACCTCAAGCTTTAAGTCTGGATAGCGCTCGCAAAACTCTTGGTAATAAGGCGCCAAAAGCTGTTGGAAGGCGAAGCGAGGAGTGGTAATACGAACCGTGCCCCTAGGGGTATAGCTAAGGGCGTTGACCTCTTCAAATGCAATATCTAACGTGTCGATAGCATGATGAGTTTGCTGCTTAAGTAACTTTCCCGCATCGGTTAATTCAACTCTACGCGTGGTTCGATTGAACAAAGGAACGCCCACACTTGCTTCTAGAGATTTAAGCGCGTGGCTTACAGACGGCGGTGCCATTTCTAACTGGCGAGCAGCGCCACTAATACTGCCTTCATCGGCAATAGCATGAAAAACAATAAGTTGTTGAAATGTGGTGCCGTTCACTTATAGCGCCTCTTGAAAGACTAACTTACAAAATTGATCAAACTGCTTCAAGCCTGAAATTTTGTCTAAATTTTAATTGTTAGTTTTAAACTAATAATCTTTGAGTTAATCATCATCTAAAACTAAAGGTTGTTCAAGCATAAACTTCTATCTGTTCACTTTGAACCAACCATAAAATTATCACGCAAAGGTAGAAGTAATGAGTAAAGTATTAGTTATCTCCGGCCATCCTAATTTAGACCAGTCCAATGCTAATAGCGCTATTTTGCAAAGCCTGACTAAGCGCATAGACGACATTGAAGTTAGACGTTTGGACACCCTTTATTCTAACAACCCAATTGATGTAGAGGCAGAGCAAAAAGCCTTGCTTGAAGCTGAGGTAATTGTGCTGCAGTTTCCTTTCTACTGGTATTCTGTACCAGCTTTACTTAAGCGCTGGATTGACCAAGTATTTACTTATAATTTTGCGTTTGGCCCTGAAGGAGACAAGCTGGCGAATAAGCACTTTTTACTGTCCATTTCGGTAGGTGGCCCAAAAGAGTCTTATGGACCGCTAGGCTATAACCATTTCAGTGTGGAAGAGTTTTTACGCCCGCTAGAACAGCTCGCTTATCTTGCAAAAATGCAGTACCACAAGCCAATTTACAGCCATCGCATGGTGTACATTGAAGGTGTTTACAACACGCTTTCAGACGTTCAGGCCCGTGGTGATCAACATGGTAAGCGGGTAGCCGATGCTATTGATGTTTTGATGAACTCACCAGAATTGCGTATCAAACAGTTTGTAACGACGTGGTTTGGGCAGTTCGATCAATTACCGGCGTCAAGTGAAGCTTTTCTATCGAATCTCAGCGAGGAGGTTGTCTGGCAAGCGCCAGAGGGACGATTTCAAGGGCATGCTGGATTCAACGACTGGTACGCGTGGGCACGCAAGACGTTTAAACCTAACTGTGAGCACCGTGTAGATCAAATTGATATCAAACCCGATGCTGATTCAGCGAAGCCCAATGGATTTATAGTAGACCTTCGAATTAACCTTCGCGCTGACACATTTGAGTCGTCTGACTTTAATGGGGAATCGGTTGAGGTACAGGTAAAAGAGCGCTGGCATGTGCATATTGATACCGAAGGTAAAGTAATCATCGACAGTTACGTTGTTAGTCCTTTGTAGGGATTAACAACGTGCTAAAAACTCAAAACCAGAATTTAAAACCAATACAAAAAGCATTTAAAAAGTTAGGCGAGACAATGAATAAACCTATTCCAATTACAAGAAAAGCGTATCAGTCTCTGGCGTTAATTGTGCTCTCTGGCATGGGCATTACCGCTTCGTTTAGCGAAGCCGTGGCAAACGAAGCAATCGGGGCGCTTTATTCAAGTAAGTTTGAAAGCAACATAAATCAGAACCTAACACCGCTGCACAAAGCAGTGTGGGAGAACGATATACAGCGTGTTAAGGCACTTATAGATAGCGGCGCAGATGTTAACGCACTCGATAGATTAATGGGGGTAGCACCGCTTCATCTGGCCGTTCAAGGAAGGAATTTAGACCTTGTTAAACTGCTTGTGAAAGAGGGAGCATTCGTAAACTTGCAGTCAGTACGCCTAGGCGGAACGCCACTGCTATTGGCCGTGTGGCACAGAAATATTCCCGCAGTGGAATATTTATTAAGCTTGCCCGACATCGATACCACCGTTATTTCAGCGGCAGGCGCTACAGCTCTTGGGTTTAATCGAAGCGGTACAAAAGCAAACGATAAAGCGTTAAATGAAGATGTTGCCACTATTAACGCGCTATTTGCGGCTCATAAAGAGAAAACGCTGCAGCAAGCGCAAGAAAAAGCAGCCATTTATATGATCGTTGCTAACCAAGCGCTGTCTGAAGAAGAAATGGTAGCTGAAATAAAAGTGCTGCTAGAAAAAGGGTATGACGTTAATGCGGTTGCGCCTGTATTGAAACAAGGCAGTGATTTTCATAGCGCGCTGCTGCTTGCAGCGATGAAAGGCTACCTGAAAGTAGCAAAGCTGTTGCTAGATAACGGCGCAGATCAAACGCTTACCGGCGCCTACATGGCCGCAATTGCATTACACAAAGCCGCATATTTTGGGCGTGCAGACATGCTGAAGTTACTTAGTCAATATCCTGGCTTTCAGGAAGTGCTTAACGCGCAAGGTCCTAACAACGGGTATACACCGCTTCATGACGCAGTGTGGCATGGGCATTTAGAGGCAGCAAAAGTGTTGGTGGAAGCAGGAGCTAGATTAGATTTGAAAGGTTATGATGGCAATACACCAGAGCAGCTTGCAAGGCAAAACGGTTATTCTATGATTGCTGAATACCTAGAAAATACGCGAAGCAAGAGGGGAAATGCCCCGCGTAGGTGAAGTGAAAAAAAGTACTAATCTGTAACGCTAAATTTTGACGACGTTCTTACGTACACAATGGTTTCGCTTTCGTTAGCGCCCTCAACAGAATGATTTGCAGCAGTTGATGATTCAATATAACTTCCTGCATTTAATTCAATCTGTCTGGAAGTGTTGTTTTGGGTATAATTGAGACTACCCTTGATAACCACTGCCTTGAATTCATCACCATTAGATTTTATTGAACCTTTAAATCCTTTTGGAAGCTTGACAAGGGTGCCGTATACACTACTTGTCTCGCCCCACAAATAGGCAACAGAAACACCGTTGGCCGCTATATTTACAAGGTCGCTTTTTTGTAGCCACACCATATTGTCTGCATGAACGTTTATTGGCCTTTCGCCGTTGTCAAAATGTTCTTTTGATGGCTTTACAAGGTATGGGCCTTCATCAATTTCCAGGTAAATCAGGTTGGTTTTGTCGTTTGCCGCAGTGGTGTGATCTTCACCTGCAGGTTGAGTCCAAAACGAACCTGTTGGCATCCACATCTTTGCTGCGTTTGGATCGTCATTGTGCATTTCACCTTCAATCACAATACCTCTATAGGTTATGTTGTGAATGTGCGGTGGCGATTCAAAGCCTTTGTTAAATCGCACTAACATCCCCGTTGCCGTGTCTTTTGTTCGGTCTCCCCACAAGTCTGCTGCCCCGGGGCTTTTGTCGCCACGGGCTGGATTTAAGTAACCCCATTCGACATCTTTAGCTGCAATAACTTTGTCTTGTGCGTGTGCGCCGGGTACAAGGAGAAAACAGGTGCTCAATAATAGCGATGCTATTGTCAGTTTGTTTCGTTTCGTTGGTTTCATTCAAACCTCCTAATTGTTGGTCGTAGGTTTTATTTAACAGGCAGGCACAGTCTATTATTTCGAATAAGTCTCATAAACGACCAAAATCAATAAAGACTTTCCTGAAAATGTGGATAATAGAGGTGATCCATTTTGCTTTGTCTTTCTTGCCATGAAATCAAAAGAGTGAAATAAACGTTGAGGGAAGTATGAAAACCGAAGACCTGTCTGTGTTTGTAAAGGTGGCTGAAGTGGGCTCGATAACCACTGCTGCGATAAAACTTGATATTAGCTCATCTGCTGCAAGTATGGCGGTTAAACGTTTAGAAGAGCAGCTTGGCGTAGCGCTATTCGTGCGAAGTACACGCAAAATTCGATTGTCACCTGAAGGAGAGCAGTATTTGCCTATGGCAAAGCAAGCACTCGACACCTTACAGCAGGGCCTTGCATTAGTAACAGAGCAGAAGCAGAGCATTCACGGTGAGCTTCGCATGGCGATGTCTTCGGAAATGGGTCGCAACTTAATGCGTGAACTGCTAAATAAAGTGCAGCGCGAAAATCCAGAACTTTCATTGCGATTACATGTGAGCGACAGTCGGGTGGACTTCTACCGCGATGGTGTAGATGTAGCACTAAGAGCCATGACAAAAGACGCGGTTAAAGAATCGCAGATGTATGGTTTTAAAGTGTGCAATATTCCGCATGTGATTTGCGCGTCTCCCGATTATTTAGAAAGAAACGGTGAGCCTACAACTTTGACTGATTTAGCGCAGCACAACGCACTTCTTTATAAGCTCTACGACCAAACCCACAATACGTGGGAACTTATCAACGAGGGCGAGAGAGTTAAAGTGAAAGTGAACAGTAATCGCGCTGTGAATGACGGTGATATTGTTCGGCGCTGGTGCGTAGATGGAGAGGGGATCGCTAAAAAGTCATGTATAGACGTTGCGGGGGATTTACTGAGCGGAAAGCTGCAGCGTATTTTGACTGGTTACCACGTACCGCTAACTGAAATGTGGCTCATGCTGCCTAGCCGGCATCTTATTACGCCAGCGGTAAGATTAATTAGAGATGAATTAAAACAGGTTATTGAAAATAAGCGTCAACGTCTTATTCAAAATCAAATATTAAAAGAGAGTGAATGGCCGCCGTGTGACAACGCCTAATTTAGTTAAAACAATACCTAAACATCATAAACGGAGAGGCTTTAAAAGCCTCTCCTTAAACCTTAAAAGCGATAGGCGGCGGTAAGTCTAAAGCGCTGAGGCGCGCCAGGTTCAACCCACACATCTGCGAAAGAGTTAGTATAAAACTCTTCATCAAACAGGTTATCTACTGCAACTTTAACTGACAAGTTTTCTACAGGCTCTATTTCAGCAAACGCACGAACCGTGGTGTAGCTTGGTAAGTAGAAGTCGGTAGCGGTTTGACCTAAACGCTCATCAACATACAACAGTCCTGAACCGATACGTACTGGCATATCAGCAAATATAAGTCCCTTGCTCAACTGAATGCTCAATTGGTTTTCTGGAACGTTAATTAAAGGATCGCCAGATTCAATGGCTGCAACAAAGTTAGCATCCGCCGCATCGTTTGTACTTTCAGCATCTACGAAGGTGTACGACACCCAAAGCGAAATATCATTTTCAAATTCAGCGTTAATGTCTAACTCAACACCACGGCTACGCGCTTCGCCAGCAGGGGTTAAGAAGAAGCCGTCAGACGCCTCAGGGCTATCATCATAAACAAGGATGTTACTTTGCTCGATATTAAACACGGCGAAGGTGATATCACCCCGTATATTATTAAACATTGATGTGAGGTCGGCTTTAACACCAATTTCCGCTGATTTCGATTCGTTAGGTTCAAACGGGTTTCCGGCGAAATCCGACCCCGTCAGCTGACGGAAACCTTCACCGTAGGTTGCGTACACACTTGTGGTGTCATCAAACAGATAAACAGCACCCACTTGTGGAGAAAAGCGTGTGTCGTCTTGTGATGTGGTACTTACAGGTGACGCCAGGCGATTATCAATTTCCTGCTCGAACTTATCGAAGCGACCACCCAGCCTAACTTGGAAATTATCAGTGATGTTGATTTGGTCTTGGAAATAGATACCCCACGCTTCCTGAACTTCAAAACGGTTCAAGTTGTCAGACAATTCCACATCTGGAAGTGGTGAGTAATCCGGATTAAAAATATCGACCACTAAGTACTGTTCTAAGTCCAAGTCGTTAATGTCATTATCGCTTGAAAAGAATGGCGGGCGATAGCGCAGAATAATCTGGTCATTTTCAAACTTATCGTAGTCAGCACCAATAATCACGCGATGTGATAGCGACCCAGTATCGAATTGTCCCGCTATTTCGCCGCGTAAAACGAAGTAATCGGTTTGGAAATTACGGTAGCGCTTAAAACGAGACAACAAAGCTTGATTAGGATCGATAAACAATGTTTGGCGGCCACCAAAGTTGTTTTCTAATGCATTACCCTCGAAAGTGGTATCGCGTAAGCCAGCACCCAAAAGCAGGTTCCATTCGTCAGCAAGTTTATGAGAAATCTCAATTTGATGACCAACCACTTCCGTATCGATGGTGTCGCCATTAGGATCGCCAGTAAAGGTTTCAATTGGCTGATGGCCCAACTTACCATCGATGGCCACTACGCCACGGTCGAAAGGAATTTTTTGCTCGGTGTATTCGAGTTCGTACGTAACCGTGGTGTCTGCTGATGCTTCCCACGTAACCGATGGATAAAAGCCAAAACGCTCAGTTTCTACTGTATCGCGGAAACTTTCAGCATCTTCATAAAAGCCTACTAAGCGTACACCTACATTTTCAGTACTGCCTGCAACCGATTGTACATCAGCCTCAATGCGCTTCTGCGACCAGCTTCCGTAAGTTGCTTTAATTTCACCACCTTGACGAAACTGGGGGCGCTTTGTAACAAGGTTTACCGCTCCACCTGGTTCACCGCGACCAAACAGCGCAGCTTTAGGGCCTTTTAATACTTCAACATGATCAATGCCAGAGAGATCACGAGGTCCGCCAAATCCGCGTCCTGCGTTAAAACCGTTTACCAGAAACCCGCTAGGTAAGTTTTCGTCACCTGAAAAACCACGAATAGCAAAGCTGTTCCAAAGGCCACCAAAGTTATTTTGCCTTGCTACCGAAGCGGACAGGTCTAAAGCGTCGTTAAGGTTTATAGCGCCTGCATCATTGATGAGACCAAGGTCGATATCCTGCGCTGCTGCCGGCACTTCTTTATATTCAAATGCCCCTTGATACGCACGGTGCATACCATGCACCGTAATTTTCTCTACATCCGCTTCCGATTGAATATCAGTATTTTGCGCATTTGCAGGCGCATTCAAAAGCGTTGCGATAGAAAGGGCGAGGGTAGATTTTACCCAACTAGTCTTCATTAGTGTTTTCCTGTGTCTTTCTTATTTTTGGTGAAAATTGAGGTAGCTGTTTAAAACTGGCCGATGAAAACTCCGGGGCTTCAAACAAGTGATGATAGTAGAATTTGCGCAACGACGCATGAAACTCGCGAACATTATTTTCGTAGTTAACCATGGCTTTAACATCGGTATCAGCCGCACTCGTTAATAAGCGTTGCGTTAACAAAGACGGGGATAGCAGAGCAACATAGCTTGCAATTTTATCTTTGCGTAAGGTGGCGGCTTGATAAGCCTCTGAAAGTTCCTTTGCCGTTTGGTCGCCAACTTGTTGAAATGCGTAATACCACTTCCAATTAAATGAACTGTCTCGTTGTGGATCAAAGTCGGTTTTATCCGCCCACTGTGGGTGAGTTTCAATAAACGCATCCCATGTTTGTTCAACAGGTTTGTCCCATGCACTGTTAACGGCTTCTCGCTGCGTGAGCACAATGTCGCCGCCCTCAGGTGTATCGACCGACGCATTAATTATGGTGTGCCCGGTAACTGGCACAATAACCGTTGTGACAAGCCATACGCCTAACATGATTGAAGCTAGGTGCGTGGCGCTGAAATTGGCAAAACGCTTAGCAGCACCTATAGCAAGCACAATAGCGCTCCAAACAATTATGCTGCCAATGACGATGGTACAAACCGTTACTGTTTGAAACACAGACGCGCCATTCACTACACTAAAGGCAATAAACGGAATAAGTGTAACTAGTGCCAAGGGCACCAGGGTTACCAATACGCGTGATGACCAAATAGCATGCGAATTGCGTGCGGTTACATTAAGTAAGTCAAAACGGCGGGCTTCGCGTTCCTTCGCTTTTAAGTCGTAAAGGAGCAAAATGATAAACAGAGGCAACAGCACACTGGTAACGAAAGCAAAGTCAAAACGCCCTAGGAAAGCAAGCTCCGGATTGTCTGTATCGCTTTCATAAATCTGACCTTCTAGCGCTAGCATTCTAATACGGTGCTTCCACGGAAACACATCGCGCTCTCCTACAGCAGCAAACGCCAACGGCGAGGGCGGGGCATATGTCAAATGAAAGGCGTAATAGGCTACCATGCCATAATTAGATTGGTGAGTAAGGACAGCGTTGCGCTCTGTTTCATCTTTATCTAACAAGCGCTCAATAGTGGCTTGCTGTTCTTGCATTTCCGAATAGCCAGACCACAACGACATCGAGCTTAAAAGAAACACGACCAAAAGCGTTAGTTTTATCTGACGATGGCCAAATACGAAACCCGCTTCTCGTTTAATATCGCTATAACGCATCATGGATTTAATCTCCTAACTGCAGCTTGAAGAAGTAGTGCGGTAAGTCCCATCCAAAGCAACAGCTGAATAAAATAAATCAACGCGTTACTAATGCGTGTGCTTCCTGCTTCTGGTTTAAAATCAAACTCTGCTAAGATCGCCCAGTTATCTGCGCCAACCACAGCTTTGTCTGCTGCTTCTTCACTGGCGTTGCGGTTCATATCTAACTTGTAATCGAGTTTTTCAGCGTGAACCTTGTTCAAAACCTGAACAAACTCAAGTCTTAACGTTTCCGCTTCCCTTAAAAAGCGGTGGTGTGTCTCGAGGCTAGTTCCCGCAAGGATCGTAGAAATAGAGCGCACCGCAACCGTAGGCGAAAGCCAGCCAAACTGCCGTGCTATTTGGGCTTGTTCCAACTCTTCGGTCATGCGGGTTTCAGCAAACTCATTAAGCACTTTGGCTTGTCGACCTTCGGAGTACTGGGCAACAATGCCCCTGAAGTTAACGGGTAAGTCGTCAACTGAATCTACATTGTATTTAGCTAGTAAATCTTCTTTTAGCTTTTTGAATGCAGGATCGTTGACGTCATGACCGTCACCTAAACTTCTAAGTTTTTCTTCCACTTTGAAATCGGCTTCAAGTTTTCCCATTGAAGGGGCAATGTTTGTGGCAACGCTGCTCCCTAAACGAGGAAGCAACACACAAGCGCTCATCCAAATGACAACAAGTACGGTGAAGCTAACGCTGCTTTTCTCAAATATGGCCGAGCACGCAGTGACTACCGTGGCCCACAGTAAAAAGTAAACCACATAACTAAAGCAAAAGAGTATTACAACAAGTGCACTTTCGTTTGAAAACGCGACATAGAGACAGGCAAGCAGTAGCGGGAATAAAAATAGGCTGCTAGCGGTTATAAGCGCCAGAAGCTTCCCTAAGAGCAATTGCCAACGGGTGGTGCCTTGAGAAAGCAGTAAGGTTAGCGTGCCGGCTTCGCGTTCACGTGACACGCTGCCGTAGCCAATTAGAATAATAAATAAAGGTGCAAGAACCAAAGCTAAAAAGCTGGGTGTTAAACTACTAAAGCGTGTAAGTCCTGCGGATTGGCGCTGCTCGGCGAACATCGCACTATTTTGGCGGTGCCCTTCTAAAAATATAGCGTTCCCCGTGTAGGTATCGACACCCGGTTCAATTACGCTCAGTGGAGTGGGGGCACGAAATACATAATGACCATAATGCACCATGCGATGAGGGTGCTTATCAGGCTGTGCCTCAAAGCGTTGTTCAGCTTCTGTTTGAAGGTGGTCTCTGGTGTGGGCAGCCTCTTCGACGTGAAAGGCGTTAACTACCAGTGCAGCTATGGTAAGCATAGCGCCTAGCAATAAAACGGTCGCTGCTACTTTTGTTCGCATCCAATAGCGCCACTGTTCTGCACAAATGATTTTAGCAACATTCAATATCATACATTACGCCCTGCAAATGCTGCGTGAACGGCTTCAGTATCTATTGGCGTATCGCCAGCGCGCTCGAAGGAACCTGTGAGTTTGCCATTACTTAAAAGCACAATTCGATGGGCAACTTGGCAGGCACCATAAACGTCGTGGGTAACCATAAAAATAGTAGCGCCACCCGCTGCCAGCTCTGACACTAGCACATTAAATTCGTCGATGGCTGCTGGATCTAGCCCAGATGTAGGTTCATCTAAAAAAAGAACAGGCGCATTGCGCAGTAGCGCCAGGGCAATTGCGGTCTTCTGACGCATGCCTTTTGAATAATTAGATAGCGCCTTATTCCACGAATCTTCTTGAAGTGCGACCTTACGAAGTGCGGCGAACATATCGTCGTCAGACTTATCGACTCCAGCCACTGACAAGAAATAACGAATGTTTTCTACGCCAGAAAGATGGCCATATAAGGTGACAGATTCGGGTAAGTAGGCAACAGACTTTTGAACTTGGTTTGGCTGGGTAGAGGCATTATGCCCTAATACAGTGGCGCTACCGCTACTTGCCTTCATAAGCCCTAAAAAAGTTTTAAGGGTGGTGGATTTACCTGCGCCATTTCCACCTAAAAGTGCAAATACTTCGCCTTTTCCTACATTAAAATTGAGATTGTCTAGAAGCGTGCGATCGTCAACACACACGGTAAGCGCATCCGCGCATATCACTGAATTTGTTTGCATTGTTTGGAGAAGCTATACATTAGAATTGTGATGCAATGTTATAATATAACTATCTAAATGGGAATAGCTTTTATTTAGGTAGTGTGTGTTTTGTTTTAATTAGAACAATTTACAAATTTCGGAAGCTGAAACGAAAAAGGCTTGCCGAGTGGCAAGCCTTTGGAATTGGTGGAGCTGGCGGGATTAGAAACGATTTGGAGTGTCCATAAAGTTAAAGACTTATGGCATCGGGTTGTTCTGGTTGACGGCAGGTATATTGTTAACTCTCCTTTCATTGCACAAACTATCTGTCCAGAGTTTGTAATAAGGACTTATTTGGCTTGCACAACTAACTAGTCCAATAAATTTTTGAAAGTGAGCTATAGCATTTTCATAGCTAGATGGAGTTGAGTTATTTACATAATTGAGTACGACTCTGCGATGTTTCATTTTAAACTCATTAAGTCGCTTGCGAATATCGTTCGGTACATCGAGAGAAGTACCTTTTAAAATAACACCCGTTACTTTCTTCGGGGTTGTTGGATTATATGCTCTTATCTTATGAAGTTTATAGTCGGTATTTTTAGAGAATATGAGATTGATGCCGCCCAAAAATCCATTACCTAAAGGAACACGTGATGAAAACGTTAGATCGTCTACATACAGAGTGAAAGTTACGCCTCTTTTCTTACAATAGAGCATTACTTGATCGAAGACTTTGATATTACAAAAGTAGGTTAAACTCTGCGAAATACTGCTTCCTGTAGGCACATGACCACTGTAAGTTGATAGCCTCGCTAATATTTCAGCTAAATCGGGTGAGACCTTAAAAATGTTAATATAACACTTCAAAACTCTCTTAAAGTTGGTGCTTTCATAATATTTAGCGATATCCACTTTTAATAAATGTGAAGACTTTTCATGAACCCTGGCATTATCTACGTTAGAACGACCTTTTACACCAGAATATAAAAAGGGACGAGTCTGAATTCTGGAAAAGAGCTTCTGAAGTCTCTTATGCAATCTAGATAACTGAGGCTTTGGTACTTGAACTTTCCGCCCACCAATCTCAGAAGTATAGAAGTTATTATCGCCCGCTACGAGTAGCTTTGTTAATGACTTATCTTTAATGTCTAGGATTTTGAGGAGTCTTTTATAGTTATTTAGCTTATATAAAGGAGATTGATTAATATCATACTTTTTTAGTTCCATCTAAAAATATACCACCAATAAAAGAGTATAAGTTGTTGATTCTTTTACAGAGATTAATTTTAAATCCTGTGTAATTCCCCTGAGCTAGCATCATCAACAATTTGTCAGGGTTTAAGCAAAGAACCTCTGAATAAAAACAGCATAGTATGCGTACTTCGGTGAATGGGAGCAAAGAATGCGTAGGAGTCGATTCAATTCTTTCCAAAGAAGACAACGATATTCCAGTGCGAGAAGCAACACTTTCTCTGTCTAGTTTCAGAAGTCTTCTTGTAATCAATAAATTCATATTTAACCTTTAGGCTAAAGTGGGGGAGTAACCCCAGTATTAATGTGCCCATCATACTAAAAACTCTGCACTAGCACTCCACAGTACGTCAAAAATGCGACCACAAGTGCTTTTAACGAATATTCGAGCACGAATATAAAGCAACGTAAAAGCACTTTAGCAACCAACTTCCGCCAAGGTGACGTCAAGTTAGAGTTTTTGGGTTTATCATCGATTTTGCGGTATAGTCTCATAGGACCTCCTTTTTAGGGTTAGTTACAAAACGCCAATGTCCAAGAGCGGACATCAACATCCCCACATTTGTAATAACCAAGGAGTGGTGAGTTACCGACGATATTTTACTCCCCTACAACCTAGCGGCGTGCCCGCACGCCGCATACCGGGCACTCCCAGTGACTCTAGGCCCCGAGGTGATACCGGTTCAGGTAGAACTTTCGTTCCGCGAATAAACACTTGTGAGTATAAAACTCAGTGGGATATTTCACCGTTTAACCGCAAAGCTAAGGTAATCGATTAATTATAGCTTTGTCAACTGTTTACCAACCGTCTATATACTTTTTCGAAGGCCCCCTCATTTGTATGCCCTATTTTTTATGCAACTCACGATGTTTTTTACTTTCTAAAAGCATCTTAGGAACGCAAGTGTGTAGCCTTATATAGGCATCTATACACAACTCTTACTTCAGATAATGCTGGTGTCCATACATACTTTTCTCAAGTTAACAGTAACTGTATGGTCAGCGCTAAAGTTTAGGGGGCATGAATAACCGATGTTGGCTTGTCAAATTCATGCAAGTAACCATAGTGTCCTATAAGAATGCTCCTTCGTGCAGGTTGGCTATTCTTAAACCGCTTGATGTCTCTGGCTATTTTCTTCACTGGCAGTGTTATACGCTCGATTATGTGTAGTTTTAGTAGTGTTTAAAACCACTCCTTCCTAACAACGCTCTTGAGGGGCTAAACAACTTTAAAACAACTAAAATGGCAAAATGATTAAAACTCCTGAAAAGGTTTTCGAGCGGATTAAAGATTCTATTAATGCCAGTCACTACTTGATAATATTTATTTGAAATGAATATTATTAAATTACGACGCAATGCGTAAAATCTACAAGTTGAAATGGTGTATTTGCAACTAAGTTGTACTTAAAGCCAAAACTTTCCCAAAAGCCTAAAAACCTTTAAATACGGTGCGTGCAGAACAAGTGTACTTTGTTGTTGATTACTAGTGGGTATTTAGTGGGGGATTCCGCTACAGCCCGCTTCGTAGTGGGGCTGTAGCGGTTTTAATGTGGTGGAGCTGGCGGGATTTGAACCCGCGTCCAGAAAATGTCTACCTTTGGTACTACATGCTTAGTTTGTCATTTATTTAACTGCTTGGAACTCCGACAAACAGGATTTCCTTGCAGCTGGCCTAATACTGTTTCGCGGTTCACCCTTAGACAAGGTTCCCTCGCTATCCTACTTGGATGACCTTCCGAATCCCCGCTAGCAGGAAAAGACTAGGGTGGAAGGGCCTATGCCGGTTATTAAGCGGCTAGTGCGTATGTTTCGTCGTTTGCGACTATTTAAATGCGGCTTTTTAAGAGGCAAACCGCTCCTCTGCATGCACCTCCGGCTTCCTAGATCCTGTCGAATCCTAATCAGCCCCGAGTGTGATTTTCAATAATAGCACAATTGTTACATGATGAAATACATTCTTTTGAAAATTACTATAAATTTTAAGGGTTTGGCTATAAATCAACCAAAAATAACATCTAGTTTTTCAAAAGCTTAGCTGTGTGGCTTTCAGTTGAAGCTTTGCTTAAACAGCAACACACAAACATTGAGTATTATTGAACTACCATAGATATGTGGATGCTTGAGTAAAATTCAAGTGCCGAGCGCACAAGGGCTGTGCAAGAAACGCAATTTATAAACTAAAATAGCGCTTTTTATTTGATTACTTTAGCGAATTTTTAAGGAAATAGTGCTGATGTAATGATGCAATTAGTAGCAAGAACCATTAAAGTACGTGAGCATAATTAAAAGGCTTGTAGTGTAAATGTCTTCAGATTCCATATTGTATTCTCCGTATACCTTGCCATGTGGCGTATCAGCGCGAAACCGTCTTGTTAAAGCTGCTATGGAAGAAAATATGTCGAGTATGGGAAATATTCCCGGAGAGTCTTTGTACTCACTCTATCGATATTGGGCCCACGGCAATTTAGGCATGGTGATCACAGGCAACGTTATGGTTGATAAAGGCGCCATGACAGGGCCAGGTGGCGTTGCACTAGAAAAAGATACCGACATCGCACCGTTTCAAAAGTGGGCAAAAATCATTAAGTCTAATGGCGCTTTAGCCATAATGCAGATTAATCACCCTGGTCGACAGGTATTTAAAGCGATGAAAGGCAAAGCTATTGCGCCTTCTGCTGTACCACTTGATATGGGCAAACACTCCAAGCTGTTTGCTCAACCACGAGAAATGACCTGCCAAGACATTCACGATGTGTGCAAACGTTTCGTTCAAACTGCTAAGCAAGCTGAAAAAGCTGGGTTTGATGGCGTTGAAATTCACGCCGCTCACGGCTATTTGCTTACGCAGTTTTTGTCTCCGCTTACTAACCAGCGCCAAGACGAGTGGGGCGGTTCTATCATTAATCGCGCACGCTTGCTGATAAATATAGTCAGTCAGGTTCGAGCGGTTTGCGCTAAAGACTTTATTGTTATGGTAAAGCTTAACTCTGCAGATTTTCAGAAAAATGGTTTTTCTTTTGATGATGCCTGTGAGGTGGTAAATCGCTTGGAAGCCTTGGGTGTTGATGTTGTAGAACTGTCTGGCGGCAGTTATGAAGCGCCTGCCATGCAAGGGCAAACCCGTGACGACACCACACTGGCCAGAGAAGCGTACTTTTTGGAATTTGCGCAGGCACTGGTAAGTAAAACTGATATTCCGCTTATGACAACTGGCGGTATAAAAAGGGCCGAGGTAGCAGAGGAAGTGATTGAGCAGGGCTGTGCCCTTGTTGGATTAGCCAGCGCCCTTGCTATTACGCCCGACTTAGCTAAAAAGTGGCAACAAGAATGGGCGTATTCGGGCATAATTCCACATTGCTCTTGGAAAGATAAATCGCTTGCAAGCCTTGCGAATATGGCCATGGTGCGAAGACAACTTAGACGCCTTGGGAATAACCTAACCACCTTAAGAAACCCGTCACCGCTGTGGAGTCTGATTCTTGATATGCTACATCGCAAGAAAATGACGAAACGAGACGTAGGTTAAACCTACTACACTTCTTTTTTGGCAGCCCAAATAAAAACACAGCGTTAAACGCTGTGTTTCATCATTCGTTCTTTTTGACGTTGCCAATCTTTGTCTTTAATGGTGTCACGCTTGTCATGGGCGTGCTTACCTTTTGCTAGGTGAATTTCTAGTTTCACCCAACACTTTTTCCAATACATAGACGTGGCAACGATTGAATAACCTTGGCGGTCTCGCGCACCCATTAAGCGGTCAATTTCTCGTTTGTTCAGCAACAATTTGCGAGCACGCTCTGGAGCAGCGATAACGTGGGTAGAGGCTTGATTCAGCGGACTAATTCTACACCCTACCAAATACGCTTCGGCATTCTGGATAATAATGTACGCATCGGTAATGTTCACTTTACCGGCACGAATACTTTTAATTTCCCACCCTTGAAGCTCAAGTCCGGCTTCGAACTTGTCTTCTAGGAAATAGTCGTGACGCGCTTTTTTATTCTGCGCGATATTTCCTGTGGTGTTTTTGTTGGCTTTATTCTTTTTCATGCTGGCTATTATACTGATTGTTCAAAGGAATGTCTTTAGTTGTCATTGTTATCTTATATTGGGGCATTTGGTTCAAAACCGAATACGAGCGAACCAAATTTTCTGTGATACAATGCGGCCAAGAGTTTTAATTGTAGTGGAATCAATGCCAAGTATTCATAGAAGCGCGCTGGTAGCCCATAGCGCAGAAGCCATGTTTAACTTAGTCAACGATGTAGCTTCCTACCCAGAGTTTTTGCCAGGCTGTACCGATAGCAAAATCCTCGACACGTCAGCGCAAAGCATGAAAGCGTCATTGTTAGTTGCAAAAGCAGGTATTAAGCAATGGTTTACAACGCACAATGTTTTAGAGCCAGGTAAAAGTATTCAAATGCAACTGGTCGACGGTCCGTTTCGCTCGCTTACTGGTGGCTGGACATTTTCAGCGTTATCAGAAGAAGCCTGTAAAATTGAATTAAACCTAGAGTTTGAATTCAGTAATAAGCTAGCTGAAATGGCTTTTGGTAAAGTGTTTAACAGTTTAGCCAGCAGTATGGTTGCAGCGTTTACAGACCGAGCGCGGAGCGTTTACGCATGAGTAAGAAGCTCATCAATATTGAGGTTGCCTACGCGTTACCCACCAAGCAAACTATCATTGATGTTGCTATTCATGAAAGTGCGACGGTGGAAGAAGGGATAAACGCGTCTAACGTGCTTGAGCAGTTTCCCGAGATTGATTTGAAAGCAACGAAAGTGGGTATTTGGAGCCGCGTGGTTAAGCTTCGCGACACGCTTACCGATGGCGACCGTATTGAAATTTACCGCCCGCTTATTGCTGATCCTAAAGAAATCCGCAAGCGCCGTGCTGAGAAAGCGAAAGAGGAAGGGCGCGCTGACAAAATCACAGGTGGAAAGGTAAATCCACTTAAGGCGAAGTCATAGCAGTCAGCTGAGCGCTTCTACGCCAGCGCCAAAGATAGATACAAAAATGGCCTTCAAGTGAAGGCCATTTTTTTTAAAGAAGACAAAGGCTATTAGCTTTTTTCTGAAATACTGCCTAACTCCAGGAAAGGGGAGGCATCAATATCTTCAGCATCCATCATGCTAGCAATTCGCTGAACGGTAGCGACCATTTGGCTTTGCTCCCACTCTTTAAGCTGTGAAAAACGCTCGACAAAGTGTTCTTGAAGAGGGCGAGGTGCGTCAACCACTGCCTCTTTACCGCGTTCGGTTAAGAATACGCCCACTTTTCGTTTATCTTGCGTACTTCTTATGCGCGTAGCTAAGTCTCGTGATTCTAGTCTATCTAGAATATTCGTGATGGTTGCAGGGCTTAAGTTAATATTCTCTGCAATTTCGCGCACCATTATACCCGGGCGCTCTTCAATATTTTGCATCACCAATAACTGTGGGCCTGTTAAACCCACGTGTTTACTTAGCTGCTTGCTGCGTAGGTCTACAGCGCGTATTACGCGCCGTAGTGCCACTAATAGTTCTTCTTCTTTTCGCATGTTACTTCCAACAAATGCGTAACCCAGCGGTTACTTAAGCAAATGAATAAAATGTTGGTGCTTATGATAGTGATCGATGACGTCATTAATGACCGAAATCTTCGACCAGCCCATAATATCATAGTTCTGACCACCTTCACTAAGGTGCACTTCGGCGCGATAGTACGTGGCCTTTTTGTTTTCGTCCAGTGCTGGTGTGTCACTTGGACCAAATTCAGGCTGTTCTGTCGATACAGGATGCACAGCATAAATGAACTCAGGGTCATTGCCCATATCAACGGTTAATATGAGTGCTTCGTCCGTATCTTCAATTTTTATTTCGAATTGCTGCGCTTTAAACTCCTCGCTTACTTCTGTTAGCGCAGGCTTCACCACTTTATTGATGTAACGACGAACGGCAGTTTCATCTGGAAAGGTCACAATATTTTCAAGGCGCTCTTTCCAGTTTTTGTCAGAGTCATTATGCTGCGGTGTACCCGTTAGTACTTGTAAACTTTCACGTTTGTACGCCTCGATTCGAAGGGCTTTCAATAGTCCCGATATAGCGATAAGCAACACAATAGCAAATGGCAGTGCGGCGGCAATCGTCATAGTTTGCAGCGCGCCAAGCCCACCAGCGTAAAGCAGCACTGAACTCACCACACCAACGCCAACAGCCCAGTATACTCGTTGCCACAACGGCGTATTGTTTTCACCGTGTGAACACAGCATATCGACAACCATGGCACCCGAATCACATGAGGTTACAAAGAACACAATGACCATCAATACTGCTATAAGGCTTAGTACTGAAGCGAAAGGGAACTGCTCTAAAAATACAAACAGTGCCACTGAGGTATCTTCATTTACCATTTGTGCAAGTACGTCTTTGCCTTGTACTAACACCTGATCAATAGCGGCGTTGCCGAATACGGTCATCCAAAATAGTGTAAATGCTGATGGAATAAGCAGTACGCCCATTACAAATTCACGGATGGTTCTACCGTATGAGATACGCGCGATAAACAGGCCAACAAACGGTGCCCAAGCTAACCACCAACCCCAGTAGAAGATAGTCCAGCCACCAATCCAGTCCGTTTTTTCATAGGCGAACAGGTTAAATGTGTTTCGCACTAAATCAGACAGATAAGCCCCAGTGTTTTGCATGAACGCTTGTAGTAAAAATACGGTTGGGCCTAAAACAAGAACAATTAAAAGTAGCAGTAAGGCTAAAACCATATTGGTTTCTGACAGACGGCGTATGCCTTTTTCCAGGCCAGTAGTTACAGAAATTACGGCTAAGCCAACAACGCCTGCCATTATAGCTATTTGAACACCAGTATTTGACGGTAGACCAAATAAATAGTTAAACCCCGCATTTACTTGCGAAGCGCCAAAGCCTAGCGACGTCGATACACCAAACACCGTTGATGTAACCGCGAATATATCAACCACGTGCCCAGGCCAGCCGTAAATCCGGTCACCAATTAAAGGATATAAAGCAGAACGCAGTGTAAGAGGTAAGTTTTGACGGTACGCAAAATAGCCCAAAATCAGCGCCACTACCGCATAAATTGCCCAAGCATGAACACCCCAATGGAAAAATGTGGTTTTCATTGCTTCGCGAACAGCATCAATACTTTCAGCCTGTGCAGTGGGGGGCGCTAAAAAGTGCATTAAGGGCTCGGCAACGCCAAAGAACATAAGCCCAATTCCCATTCCTGCTGCAAACAACATACTAAGCCAAGTCCCAAAGCTAAATTCGGGGCTTGCGTGATCTGGGCCTAACTTAATTTCGCCGTAGCGTGACATGCCGAGGAAAACAACAAACACCACAATTACTGCGACAGTAAATACATAAAACCAACTACCGTTGGTCACAATTGCGCTCTGAAGCTTTTGGAAAAGCGCGTCTGCTGTTTCAGGAGTACCAGCAGCGAAGATAAGTAAACATAGGATTAAAGCTGACGATGTAATAAACACCGGCTTGTTGAGTGGAGATTTATTTTCGTTCTCAATCACGCAGTAAATTCCTTTCACCTTTTATAAATTTCGGTTTATACGCAGAAATATACCGCATGGAGCATTTTTTATAAACATCAGATGAAATTATTTGATTTGTATGTATTTGGTCAGTGAGTAAAAGTGAAGTCTTTTTTTTACAGTTGTTTTTACGATAAAAATTAGACTTTCTGCTAGGTTTTAGGTGTTTTTGGTTAATTATTAATCGTTAGAGTAGAAATAATTAATAGATTGTGTATCGTAATATATGATCTTTTTGATATGTGTTTTAAGTAAACACTGTCCGAAGAATAAAAAAACAATTGAAGGAAACACACACAAATGCGAAAAACTCAGCTTAGCTGTGCAATCATCGCTGCACTGGCATCCACCTCTCTGGCTGCGCAAGAAACTAAAGCGCCCGCTAAACTTGAAACCATAGAAGTTACCGCCACGAAAAGAAGTGAATCAATCCAAGATGTCCCTGTCGCAGTCTCTGCGTTAGATGGAAAAGCATTAGAAAACCTGGGTATTGATAACTTCCAAGACTACGTAGAGTTTTTACCGAATGTCGTATTCCAAGGTACAGGTCCAGGGCAGAACGAAATATACATTCGTGGTGCGGCGACCACGCAATCAAGCATTACCCTGTCATCTGTTCAAGCACTTCAGCCCTCAGTGGCTTTCTATCTTGATGAAATGCCTGTTTCTATGGCTGGCCGAAACTTAGATATTTTTGCTACCGACGTTGAGCGTGTAGAGGTTCTACCTGGGCCGCAAGGTACGTTATTTGGTGCGAGTTCTCAGGCAGGTACAGTTCGCCTAATCACAAACAAGCCAGATCATTCTGGATTTGCTGCAGGCTTCGATACCAGTATTTCTACCACAAAAGGCGGAGATATGAGTAACACGGTGGAGGCATATTTCAACGTTACTCCAACTGACAATCTTGCGCTGCGTGTGGCTGCCTACAATGAAAGTCAGGGCGGTTGGATTGACAACATTGAAAATGAGCCAGGAAATGGTGGTTACATTGGAAGTGCTGTAGTTATTGATCGTATTTCTGGAAATGCATTGCAAAAACAGGGCATCGATCCGGCTGCTATGGATGCACGTCGTGAAATTAATGGTTTTACCCGCAGTGAAGCCGCCGTTGTGTCGCCAAGAAACAGCGAACATGTTGAAGATAACTTTAATGACGCGGTCTACTCAGGGGCGCGATTCGGGTTGTCTTACATTATCAACGAAGATTGGGATGTTCTGGTTCAACACACTCAACAAACACTTGATACTGAAGGTGTGTTTGCCTACGACCCAACGGTGGAAGGCGAAAGCTCGGCAATTCGCTTTCAAAGCGATGAAAACTCTGACGAATTTGGCTTAACCACATGGACCCTAAATGGTCGTTTGGAAAAACTAGATGTGGTGTATACCGGTGGTTACCTTGATCGTGAAATAGACACGCTTACCGATTACACCGGCTACACCAACGGCGGCTTATTTTCCGCGTACTATGTGTGTACGCACTATGAAACGCCAGATAATCCAGATGACGCCCGCTGCCTCGATCCAAGTAAATACTACAAAGAAGACACTACTAGCACTCGCTTAACCCACGAACTACGTTTCAGCACAACGATGGATACACCATGGCAGCTGACGGCGGGTGTGTTTTATGACGAACAGGAAGTAGGCTCAGTAGGCCAGTTTAAAATCGCAAGCCCTGAAATCTTTGAGAACCTTGCAAGTTCATGGAATGCGCTGGCGGGTGACCGTGGAATTAACAGCGATGGTGGCCCTTTCTCTCCTGAAATTAGCTTTGTAAACGACGTTACGCACACTATCGAGCAGATCGCAGTATTTGGTCAGCTAGGCTATGAAATTACTGATACGCTTACCGCTACCATTGGTGCGCGCTGGTATCAAATTGACGATATTTATCGCGGCGCTACATCAACACGCGACGTAACAAGCCGTTTAGAAGCCTATGGTCAAGGCGTGCTAGATCCCGCCGTGTATGATGGTTTGGGTCTTGACGGCCAAGGTGTTGTCGATGCTATCCAAGATGGTTCATTGGAAATTGGCTTACTAGACGGTGACGGAGTACTCACGGTTGACGATACCATTTTCAAATTCGGCCTCGACTGGAAAGTAAATGAAAACGTATTGCTTTTCGCGAACTATTCAGAAGGCTTCCGTCCACCAGTAACAAACAGACTAGGCGGTGACGCAGCGGCAAATGACACTGGGGCGTTTGCGGATTTCCGTGTTCCGGTTTACTCAACAACAGATACGCTGGATAACTACGAAATTGGCCTGAAAGGTGACTTCTTAGACGGAATTTTGCGTGTTAATGCTACTGGTTACTATTCAGAAATCAGTGACTTGCAAACGTCGCGTTTCGATCCTGCGAATATTAGTTTCTTAGTCTTTACCGATAATGTTGGTGATGCAGAAGTTAAAGGGATTGATGCAGACATTACTTGGTTAGCGACAGATAACCTAGTCATTAACGCTTCATTTAGCGTACTGGATACTGAACTGGTTAGTATTAACCCTGAACTAGAAGGTATTGCGGCTGGCGTAGGCAGTGAGCTTCCGTACTCTGCTGATTTCTCAGGCAACATTAGCGCACGTTATTTCTTTGAGTTAGACGGCGGTAAAGAAGGGTATGTTAATGCATCACTTACCTACACCGGCGACCGTCTTGCTGGCATGGTGATGAACGCTTATGCCATGGAAGATGCAACTCGATTGATTTATGGCACGGGCTCGGGTCTGAAAATTAAAGATGAGGGTGACGAGTTTAAAGGTGCAACGTACCCAGGTGCAGATGGTGAAACAATTCGCGGTGGCCGCTACATTCAGGAAAGTTACGTGATTGGTAATGTATCTGTGGGGATGACGTATCAAAACTGGAAAGTTGAAGCATTCGTTGACAACGTTTTCGACAAATCTGCAATCTTGAACATTGATACACAGCAGTATACGCCTAAGGTTGTGACTAATCGCCCTCGTACTATAGGTCTTCGCTTCTCTTACGATTACTATTAATAGTCGTTTGTCGTAAACGAAGAAGTAGATTGTACACAGTGCATTAAACGGCAGGCCTAGGCCTGCCGTTTTCATTACTTATCTTAAAAAAATTCGGTAGTATTAAATACATACCCTTTTGGCTTTCGCCAATTATCACCTGCGCTACCAAGAATTATAACGAAGGCTATGACAACAGAAGATTTTCAACATCAAGTTCGCGCTATTAAGCAAGCGCTTCAACGCGGTCAGTTATCAACTGCGAAATCGTATATTCAAGATTTATTGCCCTTGTCGCTAAATGATCAGCAAGAAGCAGAAGTACTTTATTTGGCCGCTGTCACTTACAGGCTCTCAAACCAACATAGCGATGCTTTTAAGGCTATCGACACTCTTCTATCTCTTCGCCCAGATTACGGCAGGGGATACCAAGAGCTTGCTTACTGTCATGAAGCTGTGGGAGACCAGCAAAACGCAGCAAGTGCGTTCTTTAAAGCAACGCATTTTAACCCCGCTCTTATAAGCAGTTGGAAAAAACTGCTCTTAATCTATCAAAATCATCGCGACGCTACCGCTGAACAAATGGCATCAAATCAGATTGCGCATTTGCAGTCTCTTCCTCCGCCAATTCTGGGTGCCTACGACCTTATGTACGAAAAGCAGTTCGCTGCGGCAGAGCAAGTGTGCCGCCAATTTTTGGCTAAACAGAAGCATCACCCTGAAGCTATGATGTTGTTGGCTGAGATTGGTATGCAGTTGAAGGTGTACAGTGATGCAGAATTTTTGTTGGAAAGTTGTGTGGAATTATACCCGGACAACGAGCGAGCGGCGCTAGCTTATCAAAACGTGCTTTCAAAGTTGGGTAAGTTTCCAGAGGCCGTAAACGTTGCGCGACAAAGACTCTCAAAAAGCCCAGACAGTTTTGTTATTAAAACCAGTCTTGCCCATGCGCTTGTTGGTGTAGGGCAATTAGATGAAGCGATAGATATTTACCATGGCGTACTAGAACAAATGCCAGATAGACCTAAAGTTTGGGTGTCGTTGGGTCATGCACTAAAAGCCAAAGGCGATACTGCCGATGCGGTTAACGCTTACGAAAAAGCGGTAGGTTTTGCCCGCGACTATGGCGATGCCTATTGGAGCTTGGCGAATACGAAGACGTATAAGTTTAGTGACAAGATGCTTAAGCAAATGACTGAGCAAGCCAGCAATGATGCAATTAACTTAGACGATAAAATTCATATTTGTTTTGCGCTCGGAAAAGGGTTTGAAGATAACGCTCAGTATGACAAGGCCTTTGCGTATTACCAGCAAGGTAATGCGCTTAAACGCAGTACGCTTCAATTCGATATTGGGAAAACCGAGCAAGCATTAGATGCTCAGCAACAGGCTTTTAGTCAAGACGATTTCAAAAAAACACAGGGTTGCCAAGCGCCAGATCCTATTTTTATTGTCGGCCTTCCACGTGCTGGCTCTACACTGCTTGAGCAAATCCTAGCGTCGCACTCTAATGTCGACGGAACCATGGAGCTGCATGACATTCTGGGTATAGCATCTTCGCTCAGTCACCAATCTACGCCATATCCGTTTAATGTTTCAGCATTGAGTGAAGAAACGCTGGCGAAACTTGGTGAGCAATATATTCAGCAGACCCGTGCATATCGCCAAGGCGCACCGTTATTTATTGACAAAATGCCCAACAATTTCATTCATATTGGGCTTATTAAAAAGATACTGCCTAACGCTAAAATTATTGACGCGCGAAGGGATCCAATGGATTGCTGTTTTAGTGGGTACAAACAACTATTTGGGGAAGGGCAGGAGTTTAGCTACTCGCTAAGTGATATTGGCCGATATTACAATGCGTATGAAAAGTTGATGTCACATTGGCATACGGTGATGCCCGGCGACATTTTAACGGTGCAGCACGAAGATGTGCTCGACGATTTAGAAGGGCAGGTTAAGCGTATTCTGGCGTTCTGCGGTTTAGAGTTTGAAGAGGCATGCTTAGCGTTTCATAAAACCAAGCGGATAATCAAAACTCCAAGTTCAGAGCAGGTTCGTCAGCCTATTTACAAAACGGGGATGGGGCAGTGGAAGCCATTTGAATCTAACTTGGAAGCGCTGAAGGACGCGCTTAAGACGCAGTAGAAGCGCCTTGCGTTAAATAGCCGTACCTAGCGTGACTCGACTGAACTTGGCTTTATCCTAAGCCAAGCTTTTGAAACTAGACGGTTACTTATTTACAGCGTTACAGCACCTTTAGAATAAAACGAGGCACGATTTTTACCGTGCCTCGTGTTTTTTGACACTTAAAGGCGTCAAGCCTGTGCCATTAGAGCCATTGCTAACGCTTATGGCTGATAAGGTAGCGAAGATTGGTGAAGGATAATTCTAATTTTACCGTCGTCGCATTGCTTGAAGACAAAGCTCTTGTTCACAAAAATATGGCTGTCGTCTGCACCAATAAAATGTACGTTGCATTGAACAATGGCTAACTCGCCGTTCAATATGAAATCTTCCTTGCTATACCAAACCTTTACCCAAGGCTTAAGCTTGAACCCATTGTCGTTGGGGTAGTCGCTATTGCCACCTACGAAGTAGGAAAGCGCCCCTTCTTTTGTTGGGCGAAATGTTTGAGCACCAAACGTTAAGGTAGGCTTAAATAGCACCTTGCCATTATCGTAATCGTAGTTTTCAGATAAAACCTTTGATGCGAACGCTTTCACATCGCCACCTTCAGCGTGTACTTTTCCCACCGCAACAACATTGTCGCACCAAGTCTGAAGGGCTGTATGTACCATCTCTTCTGTAAACATGACGCTAACTCCTTTAATTAATGGTAATGTTATACTGTATCAATTATGTTTTAACAATATCGCTAAATCAATGAAATGTAACTGATTATCCGTGATAGATAATTGCTATCAGCGAAAGGTCACGGAGCATGCGATGATGCTAGCCACTAAAGAAATTAGGAGCTTTCGCTAACTATTATAAGAACTGCTTTTAACCTATACTTCATACAAAATAGACGCATTGCCATAATAATAATGAGATCTCTATTAGCCACCGTTTTATTATTCCTAGCGCTTTTTGTATTTCATGCAAATGCCGCGATTAAAGATATTCAGCCTCTTTGCCAGGATAGTGTCGACGAATGTTTATCGAAAATCAGAGCACAGCAATCTCTATTAGATAAGAACACACCACCATGGTGGGACCTTCAAGTAAGAAGGTTTGATATCTTATTTAACTTTCAACGTTATGATGAGCTTTATGCCCTTCTAAGGCCTTGGCTTGAAGCTACAAATTTGAAAGGAATGCCAGAGTACAAGCCACTAGTTTCTCTGTTTTTCGGTAAGTGGTTACGTGCCTGTGGCCGAGAGCAGGAAGCAAGAATAGCGTTAACTAAATCTTTGACGGGCTTGAGAGCACAATATGAAAAGATGCCGTCCCCTCAATTAGGTATAAGAATTTTAAATCTTTTGACTGTGCTTGGTAAAACGAAAGAAGCGCAGGACTTTGCTGAGCAACTGGAAGGTGAAAACTATAATGCGCCTGTCTTTTACCATGAGATCTTTGCTGAGCTTGGGCACGCCGCGCTAAAAGAAGGCGATAACGCAAAACATATTGAATATCGAATTAAATCGTTGAATTGGGCGTTGAAGCTACCCGATTATCAACAGCAAGCTATCGCCTACAGCAATTATGCTGTAGCGCTTCGCAACAATAGGAATTATCAGGAGGCAGAGCAGGCTTTCCTGAATGGTTTAACATGTGCGGAGCAAGCGAAGGATATCGCTCAAATTAACAGTATTAAGTTACGGATAGCGGAAAACGCTACGCTTGGCAACGACCCTGAAAAAGCGAGACGTTGGCTCAAGCAAATATCTGTTGAGGGACTTCCATCTTTACAGCTATCGCGCTACCGAAAATTGGTAAAAGATAACGCACCGCATTAATCGTTAGGTTCATTTCGATTAGCTACAGGCAAAATGCACATTGCGGCACGCTTTTTTGTTTTCCAATTGTTAGATTCACTAATACTTACGGCGCTTCAGTCCAGTCTCGGCTAAAATCTTTGCCGAAATTTCTTCAATAGAATATTTAGTGCTGTTCAAAAACGGAATTTTTTCCTTTCTATACAGGTTCTCAACTTCACGAAGCTCCATCCTACATTGTGGTAGCGATGCGTATTTACTGTTTGCGCGTCGCTCTGAACGTATCTGATGTAGTCTATCGGCTTCAATTGTTAGTCCGAAGAGTTTGTTTTTAAATCGTCTTAGGGCAGGAGGCAGTTTCAGCATGTCTCCCATGTCTTCTTCTGTAAAAGGGTAGTTCGCTGCTTTTATTCCGTATTGAAGGGCTAAGTAAAGACTTGTTGGTGTTTTACCCGAGCGTGAAACACCAGTAAGAATGATGTCTGCTTCATCATAATCTTTTAGATTAGAGCCATCGTCATTAGCCAATGCGTAGTTTACGGCCTCAATTCTAATATCGTAGGTGGTTTCGTGGATACTGTGTGTGCGATGTTTTTCTGGTTTTGAAGGAACACCCAATACTTTTTCCAGTGGCGCTACGAATTGATCGAGAAAATTATAGTTAATGCCCACAGATTTCGAGATTATTTTGCGAATATCTACATTCACAATTGTATAAAAAACGAGCGGCCTTTCTCCGGTGTCTTGAAAACTTTCAGAAATTTGCTGTAAAACTTTGTGAGCTTGTTCCTCAGTTTCAACGAAAGGAATGGTGTTGTGATTGAAAGAAACGGGAAACAGGGAAAGCAGGGCGTGGCCGAAGACCTCTGCAGTGATGGCTGTACCATCTGAAATATAAAAAGCTGTGCGCACAACATATCCTTAACATTGGTGTAATTTTATTACAAAAGTAATAAAGGGTTTACATTCTGAATTTCCCCATTCTAAGATGATTTCGTCGAAAAGCTACACGGTTCTTGTGAATGATGGCAAATATCAATAGGTTTGCTGTCAAACGTAATGGACAGCGTTAACAGTGGTTTTCACCACATATCGACTACAATTTGATGAGTTTCAGGTGACAAAAAGCACAAACCTGAAATTAACCTCATACCCTACACATAAAAAAGCTGGAGGCTTGGGCTGTGCAAGAATACGTACTTTGGTATCAAGAACTGGGCATGCATGATGTGGGTCGCGTAGGCGGCAAAAATGCATCATTAGGCGAGATGATTTCAAACCTGGCGAACGCCGGTGTGCAGGTGCCGGGAGGTTTTGCTACCACCGCCGAGGCATTTAATGAGTTTCTAGAGCAAAGTGGCCTAGAAGCGCGTATCCACGAAGTCTTAGACTCGTTAGACGTAGATGACGTAAACGCACTGACCGAAGCGGGTAAGAATATCCGCCAGTGGATCATCGACACTCCTTTCCAAGGGAAGCTAGAAGAAGAAATCAAAACTGCGTTTGTCACATTACAGGGTGATGCAGGTGAAGAAGCGTCATTTGCAGTGCGTTCATCAGCCACGGCTGAAGATATGCCTGATGCGTCTTTCGCAGGTCAACAAGAGACTTTCCTAAACGTTAAAGGCTATGAAGCCGTGCTTGTGGCAATTAAGCACGTGTTCGCATCGCTATTTAACGACCGCGCTATTTCATATCGCGTTCACCAAGGGTACGACCACAAAGGCGTGGCGCTATCCGCAGGCATTCAACGCATGGTGCGCAGTGATATTGCATCATCAGGCGTTATGTTTACTATCGATACAGAGTCTGGCTTTGAAGACGTTGTATTTATTACCAGCTCATTTGGTTTAGGTGAAATGGTGGTGCAGGGTGCGGTTAACCCTGATGAGTTCTATGTTCACAAACCAACACTTGATAAAGGCCTGCCTGCTATCGTTCGTCGTAACCTTGGTAGTAAGCTTACTAAAATGGTGTACTCAGATGATGAAGCACACGGTAAGCAAGTGTCTATTGTCGATATTGATGCAGCTGACAGCAAAACCTTCTCGTTGACTGATGACGAAGTAATGGAGCTTGCTAAACAGGCGCAGATCATTGAAAACCACTACAAGCGTCCTATGGACATCGAGTGGGCAAAAGATGGCGCAGACGGCAAACTTTACATTGTTCAGGCTCGCCCTGAAACAGTACGCAGCCGTGAAGACTCACAGAGCATCGAACGATTCCAGTTGAAAGGTCAAAGCAACATTGTTTGTGAAGGCCGTGCAATTGGTCACAAAATCGGTGCTGGTGTAGCGAAAGTGCTTGATTCAATTGAAGAGATGGACAAAATCCAGGCTGGTGATGTTCTGGTAACTGACATGACAGACCCTGACTGGGAACCTATCATGAAGAAGGCTTCTGCTATTGTTACCAACCGTGGTGGCCGTACTTGTCACGCGGCAATCATCGCGCGTGAGTTAGGTATTCCAGCGGTTGTGGGTTGTGGTAACGCGACTGACAGTATCAAGAACGGCGACAAAATTACTGTATCTTGTGCTGAAGGTGACACTGGTTTTATCTACGGTGACGAACTAGAGTTCGACGTAGTGACCTCACGCATTGACGCAATGCCTGACCTACCGCTGAAAGTCATGATGAACGTGGGTAACCCTGACCGCGCATTTGATTTTGCTCGCTTGCCAAACGCAGGTGTTGGTCTTGCGCGTCTTGAGTTTATTATCAACCGCATGATTGGTGTGCACCCTAAAGCACTACTTAATTTCGACAGCCAGCCTGAAGAGTTGAAAGAAGAAATTAGCGATATGATTGCAGGCTACGAGTCGCCTACGGAATACTACATCGAGAAATTGGTGGAAGGTATTTCAACCATTGGCGCTGCATTCTCGCCAGAGAAAGTTATTGTTCGTATGTCAGATTTCAAATCGAACGAATACTTCAACTTAGTGGGCGGTTATCAATACGAGCCAGACGAAGAAAACCCAATGTTGGGTTTCCGTGGTGCAAGCCGCTACATCTCTGAAGATTTCCGCGATTGTTTTGCCCTTGAATGTGAAGCCATTAAGCGCGTTCGCAATAAAATGGGCTTGACCAATGTTGAGATCATGATCCCGTTTGTTCGTACATTAGAAGAAGGTCGTCAAGTTATCGAGCTTCTTGAAGAGCAGGGACTTAAGAAAGGTGAAAATGGCCTTCGCGTTATCATGATGTGTGAACTGCCATCAAACGCTTTGCTTGCTGATAAGTTCCTAGACATTTTCGACGGTTTCTCTATTGGGTCTAACGACTTAACGCAGTTAACCCTAGGTCTAGATCGCGACAGCGGTCTTATCGCGCACTTGTTTGATGAACGTGATGAAGCGGTGAAGGCATTGTTGTCAATGGCAATTCAGGCAGCGAAGAAGCGTGGAAAATACGTAGGCATTTGTGGCCAAGGTCCATCAGATCACGAAGACTTCGCCGCGTGGCTGGTACAAGAAGGGATTGATTCGGTATCACTTAACCCTGATACCGTGGTTGAAACCTGGCTTTACCTGGCTGAAAAGCACGGCTAATTACGTAGCTCGGATGTGAAGGCGAGATAGGGTCAGAATTATCTAGTTTTCCATCTAACGTCGTGTTATTTCACGACGTTATCGCTTTGATATTATTGAAAAAGAGACCATAAGGTCTCTTTTTTTTGTTAGGCAACTTAAAGTGATGGCCACTCATCTAGAAGCAAATCTTTGCTCGTGTTTCATTCCTTAAAAAAACTGTGGTTATTTAGCAAAACTATGCATTTTTGCGTGTTGAAAACATGACTTTGTGTAATTAAAAATGTAATATTACAAAGTGACTTTCACTTTGAATCTTTGATTAATAATTAACTTGGTTGAATTCTCATGGCACATAATGACAGCGCAGTTTCAGTAAATACTTCCGAAGAAAACGTTATGCAATCACGCTCTGTGGTAGAGCAGTTGGCGGAAGCGCAAAAAGAAATTAACGAGCTTAAAATGCAGTTAATGTGGATGGAACGCAACTACGAGTAAGAATAACCTATTGGAATAAGGCGGGAATTAACCGTCAAACACTGAAAGTGTTTTCCTTCTAATTGTAAGGTTACAGGTTGATTTACAGTTTGAATGAAAGGAGGTCATGTTGGCCTCCTTTTTTGTCTCTAATGGTTGTTTGCTGCTCTTAAGCAATGGCTTAGTTAGTTGGAAATGGCGAATATGCTAATGACTAGGTTTTTTCGCCTTTTCGATGTGCAACAAAACTCAAGACCTTCTTATATTACTTGGTTAAATTATGTCCGGTTGGATTAGTGTGCTATTGTAAATAACGTTTGGCTAACAGTATGCATGAGGCAGGGAGGGAAACTAAGATGGCTTATAAATTTAAGTTTTTTGCACAACCTGTAATCAGTAACATCAGAACGTTCTGTGAAGCTGCGCTGGTTGAATTCACTATTGGTCTGATATGTGCAGTTTTCGCCTATGCAAGTTATGGTGTATTTATTCACCTTTTTGTTGCTTGCGTTGTTATCTCGATAGCGTGTTTTTGCCTAAGTATCTATAACTTATATAGTCTTTTCTATTATTCATAAAGCAATTCGCTTTTTCGCTACTATTGAGACACACCCGAAAACAGCATACATCCATAAAAAAAGGGTTAACACTGTGTGTTAACCCTTTTTGATATGATTGCCTGTCTTAAATAGCGTTAGTATTTATTCATCAAACCAGCGATTAAGCCGAATCTATAGAATGCTTACGCTTTAAGCTGGTTACCAATAGGTAGCTGGCGAATACGCTTACCGCATGCAGCAAAAATGGCATTGCACAGCGCTGGCGCATACACGGGGGTTGCAGGTTCACCTACACCTGCTGGCGGCGCATCGCTTTCAATTACTTCAACTTCTACCTCTAGTGGTGAATCGCTCATGCGCGGTACACGGTAGTTGTGGAAGTTACTCTGCTGTACACGCCCTTTATCAAACGTTATACCGTCACTGATTGCTGTTGTGATACCGTAAACCGAGCCGCCTTGGGTTTGGTTTTTAACCGTATCGGTGTTAACTACAGTACCTGCATCAATAGCTACCCATGATTTAATCACGCTAAGATCGCCAGCGTCAGACACCTCAACTTCAACCACAGTAGCAACGTAAGTTAAAAAGCTACGGTGCGCAGCAATACCCAGTCCGCGGCCTTTAGGCATTTTGCGGCCCCAGCCTGCCATGTCAGATACTTTCTCAATTACATTGCGAAGACGACCTGTATCCAAAGGATAAACCGACTTGTCACCCCAATAGTTTTGATATTCAGCTTTTTGATCCGTCACATCAATAATTCTATCAGGACCAATTACTTCCAATAGGTAATCTTTAGAGTCTTTGCCTGCTTTGTGGGCTGCTTCATTAATAAACGACTGTACAGCAAACGCGTGGAAGATGTTCGATACTGAACGCATCCATCCAATACGGGCTTTGGCTGGTGCTTCACCGCGCTCTAACTTCATGTTGGGCGTAAGAATAGGGTTATCCGTAAAGCCCAAATCTAACTCAAAGCTAAAGGGTGCGTTCGCGCCCTCTTGGAACGTAGAGGCAATAGGTGAAAACGCGGTTCTGTGAAGATAAGCGTCAATTTTACCGTTTTCATCAAGTGCAGCTTCAACATGTTGAGCAGAAACCGCGTGATAGAAACCGTGCTGAATATCATCTTCACGTGTCCATTGAACGCGAATTGGCTTGCCCGTTTTCATTGATAGGAATGCTGCTTCCGCTGAAAAGTCAGGCTTAGATTTACGCCCGAAAGCACCACCTAGCATGGTAACGTGAACATTGATTTTTTCTTTGTCCATGCCAACCATAGCGCCCACGGTTTCCATATCAGCCTGCGGATTTTGTGTTGCTGCCCATACGTCAACGCGATCTTTATAGTACATGGCAGTAGCACATGGTGGCTCCATTGGGGCTTGTGCTAAATGCGGCACGTAATAGTCAGCAACCAGTTTGTCGCTGGCTTTTTCTAAAACGCTCAACGCATCGCCTTTTTCTCTAACAAGCGCTTGAGGTGCATTTACTGTGTTAAGCAACTGCTCTTTAAAGTTCGCTGAGTTATAGTCGCCATTTGCGCCATCGTCCCAGGTGACGTCTAATGCTTTGCGGCCTTGCCATGCTGCCCATGTGTTGTTAGCTATAATGGCTAGCCCACCTTTTGGTTGGAACTGAGGCGCACCTTTTGGCGCTGGAATTTCAATTACATCAACAACGCCATTAACCGCTTTTGCTTTATCTGCATTGAAGCTTTTCACCTTACCGCCCACTACAGGTGGGCGTTCGATTATAGCAACAAGTGCTTTTGGCTCGCGCACGTCGGCGGCGAAGATTGCTTTACCGGTAACGATATCTTGAAGGTCGATATGCGCCATACCGGTATTGATGTAACGCCATTCTTTCCTTTCTTTAAGCTTAAGCTTATCTGCTTCTGGCGGCGTAATGGTTAATGCATCGTCTATTAAGTCTTTATAAGCAAGCGTTTTACCTGAAGTGTGTGTTACCACATGCTGCTCGGCAACACAGGTACTTGGCTCAACACCCCAACGCTTAGCTGCTGCATGTTGCATCATATGACGCACGCTTGCGCCCATTTCTCGAAGACGCTGCATATTGAAGCGGATACTACGCGAGCCATCGGTGTTTTGGTCACCGTATTTGGGGTCGCCTTTGCCTTGAATAACAATGACTTTGTCCCACGCAGCTTCCATCTCGTCAGCTACAATTTGCGCAATGGCGGTTCGGATCTGTTGACCCATTTCGCTGCGGTGACACGTTACTTCAACCATGCCGTCAGGGCGAAGTGCAATGAACAAGTTTGCGCGCTTTGCGTTTTCCGCCGGCTTTGCTAATACGCCAGCCATGGCGCGAGGTGCACCACCCATAAAATAGGTACCAAGAACCAGTGCACCCGCCGCTGCTGTCGATTTTAAGAAACTGCGGCGATTCATATCAAAATAGGTATTCTCACTCATGCTTCTTCTCCCGCTTGGGTTGGGTCAAAGTAGCTCACGCCAGCGTTGCCGCTTATTGATTTCGACGCAGACTTAATGGCCTTGTGAATGCGAGGGTACGTGCCGCAACGACAGATGTTGCCCGACATATTCTGAACAATTTCTTCGTCACTTGGCGTTGGGTTGGTTGATAATAGACTGGCAGCTTGCATGATTTGCCCACATTGACAGAAACCACATTGTGGTACTTTGTGTTCTACCCACGCTTTTTGGACAGGGTGATCGCCATTTTCGCTTAGCCCTTCAATAGTGGTAATTTTTCTGCCTTGAACGGCTGACACAGGCAATACGCAAGAGCGTTGTGCCATGCCATCAATGTGAACAGTACAAGCGCCACATTGCGCCATACCACAGCCAAACTTAGGTCCTGTAAGATTTAATTCGTCACGAAGGTACCACAACACTGGTGTTGATGGGTCACCAGAAAATTCGTGTTTGTTACCATTAACGGTAAACGTGATCATGGTCTTGTCTCCATAGGTAAGCGAAAGATATGACTTGGACCAGATTGTTTAAACCTGGCCTACCCAAGCAGCGCAATGCGGGGTCAACGCATTACACAAAATCATATCGATACGGTTACATTGCCTGATGATACGAACTATCTAAGATGCTGAGCATGCTCAGATAATTGCCACTATTATTATTGTTAAAGGCTTCGCAATTTATACTTTAGATTACGTTAACACGCATTGCATCATTACGCATTTACATAAGTTTAATTGCTAACACTTTGCGACAAAGTGGTGAGAGATGAAGAGGGAGGCGAAACGCACTGTGCGTTATGGCGTGCTCAACTTTCTAAAAGCACACCTGTTAGAACAAAAACAATTAACGCAGCTTTCGCATAAGAAGAAAACGATCAATTCTACGGGCACCATTCGTCATTGTTTTTTGGCTGTATTTGAGCCAGCTTCGCGCTTTTGGCCAGTCGTAACTTAAGAGCACTAAACCGCCTATCACTAACAAGATAGAGCCCGGAAGCAATGTTAGAACAATACCGCCGATAAACAAGATTGCTCCAAGGGTAAGTCTTACTATTCGCATGTATAAACACTCGGCTTGGTGAAGTTTTCATCTCACAGTTTCGCCCAAAGATGCACATTTGCCAATATGAAAAATGTAAATGTTTGTGCCCGACCTTTGAATAACTGGGTGTTGGGTATTCTTAAAGATTGTCGAATAAGTAAGCGGTTAACACCTTCGGTGGGCACAATGCCCTAATTGCGGTGGAAAGCAGGGATGAAATAAAGTACAAAGATAAAAAAGGCGTACGCTACGAACTAGTGGCAAAACTGCCTATAAGGTAACTGAGACATGGGTATCAAGTAGCAGTACTAGTAAGAACAGATAACGATAATAATGAGAGTAAAAATGGCAGAACAACCAGAAAACCAACCAATCAGTGATGAAGAACGCGCAACGTGGGTACGAGAACAGTTTCAAAAGGCAAACAAATTTTTAGCGGAAAATGGCGTGTTGTTTGATTCTGTTATTACCGAAGAAAGTCGTTATTTAATGCCGTACCTTGCAGTTTGGAAAATTAGAGCAATGGACAGTAAACGCTATTGGGTTATTAGTGGTGATTTACCTTCTGATTACACATCAGTCGATAACGCCAAAGACGCCAAGGACGTACTTCGTCACTTTGCTATGCATTGGCAGTTGAAAGCAGAAAACCTCATTAATGCAGAGGGCGCAGACGATACTCAAAAGGCGTTTGGTGCTTTACTAATTAATCGTGCTGAAAGCTTGTTTGCCATGCAGAACGCGCCAGATCTTTGGAACTAATTCCAGGCAATAGCCTGTATTAGTGAGACGTTTTGTAAATACATAGCTTAATGAAGTTGAGTCACGTCCGGAAGAGGAAATCGCTCTGCCGGACATTTTAGGCGCTGTCTTGGAACGCCTGCGTCCATAAATACTTGCCCGTCGGGAATAAAACCAATGGATTGGTGATAGGACACGCTTTCTAAATTGCAGACTACTTTGATAATGGGGACGTTGTTTTGCTTTGCCGTGTTAATCAGCGCTTCAAACAAAGCGCGATAAACAGGCAATGTTCTGTGGCAGCGCTTAACAGCAATTCGGCCTAGTTCGCCTCGTTTGGTTAAGCGCCCAGTGGCAATGGGTTCGTTTTCATCATTGACGATAAGCACATGGCACGCTGAGCTGTCGTGTTCGTCGAACTCGCTTGCCTCGGGGACGCGCCACTCTAAAACAAATACATGTTCCCTTAGTGCTTTCAGTCGATGTTTATCCTTTTCCCAATCGACGTTTTGTATCGTAAACGCCATACCTACCTGTTAACCTTCGAACCATTCCCAGTAACCATTATTGATAAGTGTAGTTAAGGTTTCTAAAAATGTAAAAGAAGGCGCGTCTTGGCAACACGTTGCGTTCAAAACGCCTCCTGATGCCAGCACTTCAAACCATTCTTGGTCACTTTTACCAAATTCGAACTGACTGCCATTTACAAAGAGCGCGCGAGGAAGACCACGCTTACCGTCACATAGTAATGCACGCACACCCGGTGCAGGAACAAAGCTAATGCCTGCGGCAAACTCATTTGAAATTTGCTCTAGCGATACTTCGTCTTCTAGCGGATATTCAGGAATGCCTTGTTCACTCATGGCTTCTAGAAGTGCCAAAGTAAAGTCTTCACCGTTTATCGCATCTATGAGCTGCTGCTTAAGAATGGCAACATCGCTTGGATTTACCCAAGCACGATTGCCTTGCATAGAGCGGCTTGCATCGGTAAAGCGATAATTATGTGCGCCTTTATCCAACATCATCGCCAGGCTTTCCGCTAGTTGCAGATTGTCCGGAGCACGATAACCCACAGAGTAGGTGAGGCTATCTTCAATTGTCGCTCCATCATGAGGCCAGCCCGGTGGTACGTACACCACATCGCCAGGCTCAACCACAACATCTATAACAGGGTCGAAGCCTTCAATTTGTCTTAATTTTGGATGTGGAAAAACTTCTTTATAGTCCGCCGGCTTGCCCACACGCCAGCGTCTTCGGCCCTTACCTTGAACTAAAAATACATCATATTGGTCGATGTGAGCACCAACGCCTGCACCATTGGTGGCGAAGCTCACCATCAGGTCGTCCAATCGCCAATTAGGGATAAAAGAAAAGGGATGTAGTAGAGGGGTTACGTCGGGCACATATTTATCTACGCCTTGAACTAGTAATGTCCATTTGCCCTGACATGCATTGTCAAAATCGGTAATTGGCCCTTGTTCAACATGCCAGCTGCCTTTCACGTTGCTAATAATACGTGCATCCACTTCCGACTCTTGTGCTAGACCGGCAAGATCGTTCTCATCGATAGGATCTACAAAGTTGTCAAAGAAGTGTTTGATGACTACCGGCTTTTGCTGCCAGTAGTTTTTTAGAAAGGTTTCTGCATTAAAGCCGTTTCCAGATTGTGCATCAATAATGTACGAATTGTCGTTAGTGGGCATAGTGTCTCTTATAGTAAGCCAATTAAATGGGCTTAATCTGTTGATTTAAGTATTGTGCGTGGCGTTACAAATATGCGGTAAGCGTTAGCACTTTGTCAAAAGCGAGGTCGAAGTTTATGGGGGGCATTATCGATTATTGAAACATTTATTGCTACCTTGCATTTGCTTCACCTGATTCAACAGGGAAAGCCGAATTCATAACGGTTCGCATAGATAATTACCCACTCAGCGAAACTTAACATGTTCGTACTCGCGGCGAGTTACTGCAGGTGTAATTCATCTAACTTAGAAATCACGTGCTTTTTAGCTCAATGTTTACATGGCATGGGTAGTTATCAGATGCGCTAGACAGGAGTTAGCAAACGTATGCGCTCATTAGCATTGTTTTCGTATGCAGCTGTTTTGGTAGGAATGTGGTTTCTTTGCAATTTTCGCCACACATTTTTGACTCACTGAGTTTCCGCTTGTCGTGTTCACGCGTTGAGAGCTCAGTGTTAGCGTTTCTATTTGAACCACAAGTGAAGTACGTATTAAAGGAGCAAGGGTTATTCGCACTCGCGCTAGAGCGATGCATAATCTGTCGTTTAACCAGGCTGTAAGACTTCTCACAAATAGCAATTGTATTAGGTGCTGTGTATTGCTCTAACATTGCAGCCCTATTTACCGTAGTCCCCCAAATATCAAAGCCTGCAAGCGGGCGAGCAGATTGGCCGGCAAGTAAAGATCCTGTCGCAATGCCAACTCGCAGTTGACTTGAAGATGATGCTAAAAGGTCGTTGCTATTTACAAGCTCGCGAGCGCGAAATGCGAATTCGATGGCGTTCACCAGAGCGTTCAAAAGCGAGTGTGTTGTACTGCTAAGTTCGCCGCTAAAACCAACCGCAATATATTGATCGCCGTTGGTTTTTAATGGCGAAAGGTGTAAATCAGCGGCAAGCACATCGAATTCAGAAAACAGGCTATCTACAAGTCTGGCGCATGTAATGTCGCCATATTTAACTGAGAGTTGTTGGAAGCCTGATAGGTCACAAAAAATGACGACGGCATTTTTTATACAGCTTTTTAAATTCGCGGCACTACTTTTGGTTTCTAGCGTTGGACTTAACACCTTCGAAACCGTGGGGGAAAGTACAACACAGTGTTTTTCCTGCAATGAGAAAGGAGTGTGGTTCGTGTTGCGTAAATCCATTTGCTTGCTCCCACGGGTATGTGAAAATTCAATGTAGAGAAGTTTAGGAATAAAAAAACGCGGTACTAATGACCGCGTTTTTCAGTGTAGTGGAAAGCGTAAGGGCTTATAACTGATCTACAAGCCTGATTGCATCACCAATGTATGTAGCAGGCGTTAATGCCTTAAGCTCTGCTTTGGCCGCTTCTGGCATATCTAGGTTATCAATAAACTCAGCAATGACCTCAGCGTTTACTTTCTTACCACGGGTCAGCTCTTTTAGCTTCTCGTATGGCTTTTCAATACCGTAACGACGCATAACAGTTTGAATAGGCTCTGCAAGCAGTTCCCAATTGTTGTTTAGCTCGTTAAGTAAGCTTTGCTCATTAACTTCTAACTTGCTGATACCTTTCAAAGTAGCCTGATACGCAATAACCGCATAACCTACACCTACGCCAAGGTTACGTAGTACGGTTGAGTCGGTAAGGTCACGTTGCCAGCGAGAGATAGGAAGCTTAGCTGCTAAATGGTCAAAAATAGCGTTCGCCAGACCTAAGTTACCTTCCGAGTTTTCAAAGTCGATAGGGTTAACTTTGTGTGGCATGGTAGAAGAGCCGATTTCGCCAGCTACCGTTTTTTGCTTAAAGTGACCCAGTGCAATATAACCCCAAACGTCACGATCGAAATCGATAAGGATGGTGTTAAAGCGCGCAATGGCATCAAACATTTCTGCAATATAGTCATGCGGCTCTATTTGCGTAGTGAACGGGTTCCAGGTTAGACCTAGTGAGGTAACAAACTTCTCTGAAACGTCGTGCCAATCTACATCTTTATACGCTGACAAGTGTGCGTTGTAGTTGCCCACTGCACCGTTAATCTTACCAAGTAACTCAACACCTGCGATTTGGCTACGCTGACGCTTCAGGCGAATAGCCACGTTTGCCATTTCTTTACCCATGGTGGTAGGTGAAGCAGGCTGACCGTGAGTACGTGCCATCATAGGTACGTTCTGGTAGCGCTTAGCAAGCTCTACTAGCGCTTCAATTAATTTGTCACAGTAAGGAAGAATAACGGCCTCGCGGGCTTCGCGAAGCATTAAGCCATGTGAAAGGTTGTTGATGTCTTCAGACGTACACGCAAAGTGGATAAACTCATTTACTGCTGAAAGCTCACTATTGTCGGCAACCTTCTCTTTAAGAAAGTATTCAACTGCTTTCACATCGTGGTTTGTTGTGCGCTCGATTTCTTTGATGCGCATGGCATCTTCAACACTAAATTCAGCTACTATTTTGTCTAGTAGTGCATTTGACGTGTCTGTAAAAGCAGGAACTTCTTCAATTTGTGGGTTAGTAGACAGCATTTGTAACCAACGTACTTCTACTTCTACACGGTATTTTAATAAGCCGTACTCACTGAAAATACTGCGTAATTCTACGCTTTTGCCAGCATATCGACCATCGACAGGGGAAATTGCAGTTAACTGACTCAGTTCCACCTTAAGCTCCTCACTAGTTTATTAATCGTAGTGCTTTAACAGCACTGTTAAGAATGTGTTTGCGTTTAAATAAAATGTTTCTTCGTTTTCCACCCATCTGACGCCACATTACTGCAGCCCTAACACCTGCAAGCAAAAGCGCACGCACTTTATGCTGAGTAGCAGGTTGGCTTAAATAATCTGGGTTACCAGCTACCTGAATACGCGGTGCTAGCGGACTGATGATATCGCTGTAAATGCTCGCTAAAGAGGAGACTATTTGTGGGTTTTGGAAATCGATGTGAGCAAGCTGGCGCTGAACATGGGAAATACGTTCGCCCAGTTCCTGCATTGCTTTAGGCTTTCTCGCTAGCTTTCTTTCAAGGCCTAGAATACTAGCTATATAGCGGGTTAATTCCGTATCTTTTGTTGCTTGTTTGTCAGATAGCTGTGCTGCGAGTGTGGTGTAACCGGTTTTTAAGTTGGCGAGCTGGCCGAAGACCTGTTGAGGTGTTTCTGGGTCAGTAACCAGTATGCTCGATAAGCTGGCCTCTATAGCCTCGTTATCGGCAGAACCTCGTCTGGCAAGCTGCTGAACCAGCGCAGCAGCTTGACATACACCAGCAAGAGCTAGGTTATTTTCTATGTCGGTATCTAACATCAGCGAATATAACTCTCAATAATACCGCCGCCAAGGCAAACTTCGTCACTATAGAACACCGCTGACTGCCCCGGCGTTACCGCCTTCTGCGGCTCATCAAATATCACTTCAATGGTGTCGTCTTGAGTTGGCGTTATTGTACATGGGATATCGGCCTGACGATAACGGGTTTTAACTACCGCGCGCACAGGCTCTGTAATCGTTTTTCTATCCACCCAGTGTAGCTGCTTTGCTACCAAGCCTTTCGAGTATAGGCGAGGGTGGTCGGCACCTTGGCCCACAATAAGCACGTTGCGAGCAACATCTTTATCTACCACATACCAAGGGTCGTCACCGTATTTGGCTAATCCACCAATGTGTAAGCCTTTACGTTGACCTAGCGTGTGGTACATCAAGCCTTCGTGTTGGCCAATTTCTTCGCCTTCTGCTGTTTCAATAACGCCAGGCTGAGCGGGAAGGTAACGAGCCAGGAAGTCTTTAAATTTGCGTTCACCAATAAAGCAAATCCCAGTAGAGTCTTTCTTATCATGAGTGATAAGACCTTGCTCCTCGGCAATTTTGCGAACTAATGGCTTTTCGATGTCACCCACAGGGAAGAGCGTTTTAGCAACGTGCTCTTCGCCTAATGTGTAAAGAAAGTAGCTCTGGTCTTTGTTGTTATCAAGACCGCGTAGCATTTGCCATTTACCGTCAACTTCTCGGCGACGAACATAGTGACCAGTAGCAATGTAGTCAGCGCCAAGGTCTTCTGCTGCAAATTCAAGAAACGCTTTAAACTTAATTTCTTTGTTGCACATAATATCTGGGTTTGGCGTACGGCCCGCTTTGTATTCCTCTAAGAAATACTCAAACACGTTATCCCAGTATTCTGCTGCAAAGTTAATGGTGTGCAGTTCAATGCCAAGTTTGTCAGCAACCGCTTGTGCATCTTTTAAATCTTCCGCTGCGGCACAGTATTCATCGTTGTCGTCTTCTTCCCAGTTTTTCATGAAAAGACCTTCAACCTGATAACCTTGTTGTTGGAGTAGGTAGGCTGAAACAGACGAATCGACACCGCCGGACATTCCGACGATCACTTTTTTGCTGGCGTTAGATTCAATATCACTCACTATGGATTGCACACTCATTTGATTAATAAAAAAGAAACCGTATTTGCTAAATCAGTCACCAATTAACATGTTGATAAATATGCTAAGGCGCTCACCCACTCAGTGGGCTATACCACTAATCAGCCACTTACAAATCGGCCCGTTTTCGAGGTCGCGGATTTTATCAGATTCCGATAGCTAATTCACATTTAATCCTTATCTGATTAAGTAATTAAATATGTGCCAAGCGGCCGTTGTCCTTTGCTGTAAAAAATTGTCTATATGCAAAGATGAACAGCAACCTTTAACAGCGCTAAAAATCCGTAACGTTTCGGTGCCTCTTTTAGTGTGGTCAAGGAAGGTGATTTCAAGTATTAGAAATTGAATTGCCTTTAAAAGTGAACGTAGCTGCCATTATCAATACCATCAATGGTCCAATTACCCACGCGATATCTGATGAGCCGAAGGGTGGGGTAGCCGACGTTCGCTGTCATACGTCGCACTTGTCTGTTTCTGCCTTCTGTAATGGTAATTTCTACCCAGCTAGTAGGGATCGACTGTCTAAAGCGTACGGGCGGATTCCGCGGCCACACGCTAGGTGCTTCCATGGCCTTTACTTTAGCGGGGCGAGTCATTCCGTCTTTTAATTCTACGCCGTCACGCAGCGCCTGCATTGCTTTTTCGTCCATAATACCTTCAACTTGCACCCAATAGGTTTTGCTGGTTTTAGCTTTTGGGTTAGCAAGTTTATGCTGAAGCTTTCCGTCATTGGTGAGTACGAGAAGACCTTCCGAATCTCTGTCGAGTCGTCCTGCGGCATACACACCGGGAACATCAATATAGTCCTTTAGGGTTTCTCTACCGTCTGCATCAGTAAATTGAGAAAGAACTTGAAAGGGCTTATTAAAAAGCACCACTTTAGCGTTTGAAGACATATTACTTCCGCTTGTTTAAATTCAAAATTTCGGGGGGGATTTTACGACAAATGACGATGCTTCGCATGGGAAAATCAACCGCAAATAGTGGTTTGCTCAATGAAGTTTGTCGATAAATTCGGTGATCTTATGAGTTAAGACAATGGTATGACTTGTAACTCAAACTTTCGACCCTATACTAATGGTCGCTCCCATTTTTATAAGAGAGTGCATCTGCATAATTATTAGACAGTTTTAGCAGTGATAAGCGGGCTTGCTTATACATCGTATCTCGAAATTGCGTACGACTAGGTAGTCGAGTGCAAAGCCATGAGATGCATATTGCTAACATAGGGAATTGAATAATATGTAGGGAAGAAAACAGCAAGTGACCTAGTGCTTAATAAAAGCAAAAGGTGGAAAACATCAAATACGTTTCGCAATGACTGTGGGCGTGACATGAACATGTTGCGGGTTGTTGCGACCTAATGGACTAAAGACGACAGTACCCTGTCGAGAAAATTGAGGTATATAATGACCAAGTCTAAGATCATCTACACGAAGACTGATGAAGCGCCAATGCTGGCGACTTACTCACTTCTTCCAATCATCCAGAAGTTTGCTGCGGCTGCAGATATCGACGTTGAGCTAAGCGATATTTCACTTGCTGCACGTGTTTTGGCAAATTTCCCTGAGTATCTTTCTGAAGAACAAAGAGTGCCAGACGCGCTAGCTGAACTGGGTGAGATGACCCAAGACCCGAACGCTAACATCATCAAGCTTCCAAACATCAGTGCCTCAATTCCACAGCTTCGTGCAACTATCAAAGAATTAAACGCAAAAGGCTTTAATGTACCAGCGTTCCCTGATTCACCTAAAACAGCTGAAGACGAAGAAATTCGCGAGCGTTACGGTAAAGTATTAGGTAGTGCGGTAAACCCTGTGCTACGTGAAGGTAACTCGGACCGTCGTGCACCGACAGCGGTGAAGAACTATGCCCGTAAGCACCCGCATTCAATGGGTGAGTGGTCTCAAGCTTCTCGTTCGCACGTAGCGCACATGCGCGGTGGCGATTTCTACTCTGGTGAGAAATCAGTGACAGTTGAGAAAGACGGTCACGTTAGCATCGAATTTACGGGTAAAGATGGCAGCAAGAAAACCCTTAAACCGCGTGTAGATTTGCTAGCTGGCGAAGTTATCGACGGCATGTTTATGAGCAAAAAAGCGCTGTGTGAATTCTTCGAAGAGCAAATTGAAGATGCGAAAAACACAGGCATTCTTTTCTCACTACACGTAAAAGCGACCATGATGAAGGTGTCTCACCCAATCGTATTCGGTCACTGTGTAAAAGTATTTTACAAAGATCTATTCAACAAATGGGGTGACCTGTTTGAAGAGCTAGGTGTTAACCCTAACAACGGTCTTGGTAGCGTTTACGACAAAATTGCAAGCCTACCTGAGAGCCAACGCTCTGAAATTCAAAAAGATATCAACGCATGTTATGCCGACCGCCCGCCAATTGCGATGGTTAACTCTGACAAAGGTATCTCGAACCTTCACGTACCTAGTGACGTAATTGTTGATGCCTCTATGCCTGCAATGATCCGTAACTCTGGTCAAATGTGGGGACCAGATGGAAAGGCGCACGACACTAAAGCAGTAATCCCTGAAAGTACTTATGCAACGATTTACCAAGAAGTTATCAACTTCTGTAAAACGCATGGTGCATTCGACCCGACAACGATGGGTACAGTGCCTAACGTTGGTCTAATGGCGCAAAAAGCAGAAGAGTACGGTTCACACGACAAAACGTTTGAACTTGAAGCAGACGGTACTGTGTCGATTATTGACCAAGACGGCAATGTTCTTATCTCTCACGATGTTGAAGAAGGTGATATCTGGCGTATGTGTCAGGTGAAAGACGCACCTATTCAAGATTGGGTTAAGCTAGCAGTAACGCGTTCACGTCAATCTGGTATGCCTGCGGTATTCTGGCTAGATGACGAACGTGCTCACGATGCGCAACTTATCAAGAAAGTTGAAAAGTACCTACAAGACCATGATACCAACGGTCTAGACATTCAAATTATGTCTCCTGTACGCGCTATTCGCTACAGCATGGAACGTGCAATTCGCGGTCTGGATACCATTTCAGTAACGGGTAACGTACTTCGTGATTACCTTACTGATTTGTTCCCAATACTAGAGCTTGGTACCAGTGCTAAAATGCTATCAATTGTTCCGTTGATGGCTGGTGGTGGCCTTTATGAAACGGGCGCGGGCGGTAGTGCACCTAAGCACGTGCAACAGTTCGTTGAAGAAGGTCACTTGCGTTGGGACTCACTCGGTGAATTCCTGGCACTTGCTGTATCGCTAGAAGATGTTGCTATTAAGCACAGCAACACCAAAGCAAAAGTTATTGCTACTGCACTTGATAAAGCAACGGAAAAACTACTAAACAACGGTAAGTCTCCGCTTCGTAAAGCAGGTCAGTTGGACAACCGTGGTAGCCATGTTTACCTAGGTCTATACTGGGCTGAAGAAGTAGCGAACCAAACGGAAGACGCAGAACTAGCTGCGCAATTTAAGCCAGTGTATGAAGAGTTGTCTGCGAAAATTGACGACATCTTGGCTGAGATTGATGCAACGCAAGGTAGCGCGCAAGAAATTGGTGGTTACTACTACCCTGACGAAGATAAGCTTTTCGCAACCATGTCTCCAAGTAAGACATTAAAAGCTATCTTAGGCGCATAGTATTTTGTGTATATGCGTTAGGCTTATAGGTCTAGCGCATAGAATAGTATTCTCAAATCTGAGAAGCTATTTCAAAACAACGTTTAAAAGCCCTCTCTTCAAACGAGAGGGCTTTTTTTATGTAGAACCACTATACCTGCGCTAACACGCAGCGATTACGAACATTTTATACCAATCCGCATAGATAATTGCCCTCTCAGAAGGCGCTGGCAAGTTTCCTAGCGAAGCGTGGGAATGCAGGAATGGCTGTTCCCTTTCAAATTCCCAGAATGAAGCTAGGAAGCTTGCCAGACCTTCCCGAAGGGCGAGTTTAAAATGTCCGTACTCTTTGTTGTGTCACCTTGATGTAGACCACTATACCTGCGGTAACACGCCGCGATTACGAACATTTTAACTCTCGCTGAGTGGGTAATTATTTATGCGGACTGGTATTAAGCCTAGCTGAGTAGGCAATGGTCTACGCGGACTGGTATAAGGGGTAATAAGGGGTAGGGCGATATACCTTATGTTTTGGAAACGAATGTATAAGCGGGAGATAAAAGGAACAGGAAACAAGCTCGTTGATTGTCTAATTTGAACTATTACGCAACTTTAATACACGACGTTAAGATAACGTAATGCTTATTTTTGTGGGGAAAATTAAAACGCACTTATCCGCACAGGCGCTTTACTGCACCTACACATTTTGAATGGCAAGAAAAGCAAAAGCCCGACGTAAAAGGTCAGGCTTTAAAAATTCTTTTCTTAACGCTCTGGTTCTTCTTTGAAGCCAATGTTCTCAGCGTGAAGACCTTTAGGCCCTTGCTGAACTTCGAACGTTACTTCTTGACCCGCTTTTAGCGAACGGTAGCCTTCCATTTGAATCGTAGAGTAATGCGCGAAAATATCTTCGCCGCCGTCCTCAGGAACGATAAATCCAAAACCCTTTGCGTTGTTAAACCATTTAACTTTGCCAACCGCCATACTTCGACTTCCTCTTAATCCTTGAACTCACGAGTATATGCCCCCATTATAGATCCGGAGACACGGTGGAAAGAGTATTGATTGTAGCTGCTACGCAGTAAGTTATGTCGTAGCTAACGTGCAATACTCAAAACCACTATACAAAATGTAGATTTTTTAACCATATTATGTCAAGGGCAAATGTGAATAAATTTATCCAAAAGTTTGTACACATATGTGCCATTAAACCACTATTATTAAGTTATGAGTAAAGACAACGCTATTAGTATCGAAAAGGAAAAACAGAAAGACGCGCAGCGACAGAAGCCGCAGCCGCCTCCCATGTATAAAGTGTTGTTGAACAATGACGACTATACACCGATGGATTTTGTCATTGAGGTACTCATGCAGTTTTTCAATATGGACGCTGAGAAAGCCAACCAACTTATGCTGACCGTTCATTATCAAGGAAAAGCCGTGTGTGGCATTTTTACTGCTGAGATAGCAGAGACAAAAGTGATGCAGGTTAATCAGTACGCACGCAAACATCAGCACCCGTTGATGTGCACGATGGAGCAGGCATAAGGTTTTTTGTAGAGGGCGAGCAATATGTTAAATAAAGAATTAGAACAAACGTTAAATAACGCGTTTGTATTTGCCAGAGAGCATCGTCATGAGTTTATGACGGTTGAGCACTTGTTGTTGGCATTGCTTGATAACTCAGCTGCTCGCGATGCGCTCAAAGCATGTGGTGCCGATATTGAGGCAATTAAAAGCGAACTGTTAGCTTTTGTTAAAGATACTACGCCTCTCATTTTAGATGACCAGTTAAACGAACGCGAAACTCAGCCCACGCTCGGTTTCCAGCGCGTGCTGCAGCGTGCGGTATTCCACGTTCAGTCGTCTGGTAAGGACGAAGTCACTGGCGCCAACGTACTTGTTGCTATATTCAGCGAGCAAGAGTCTCAGGCCGTTTATATTCTCAAGAAGGCGGATGTAACGCGCTTGGATGTGGTGAACTTCATTAGCCATGGCGTAAGCAAAGCGGATGATGATGAGCCTGTAAACCCTGAAGCGTCGGAAGAGGCTGAAGCAGGCGAAGAAGGTGGCTCAGCATTAAGCAAATACGCAACTGATCTAAATCGTCATGCGAAAGACGGCAAAATAGACCCGTTGATTGGCCGCGATTCGGAAGTAGAGCGCACTATTCAAATCCTGTGTCGTCGTCGCAAAAACAACCCTCTGCTAGTAGGTGAAGCGGGCGTAGGTAAAACGGCGATCGCAGAAGGTCTTGCATACAGAATCGTTAACGAAGACGTGCCTGATGTTATTGCTGAAAGTACCGTTTATTCACTGGATTTAGGTGGCCTTCTTGCTGGTACCAAATACCGTGGTGACTTTGAGAAGCGTTTGAAAGCAATTCTGAAAGAGCTTGGCAAAGACAAGAACGCCATTTTGTTTATTGATGAAATCCATACCATTATTGGTGCTGGCGCTGCGTCGGGCGGTGTAATGGATGCGTCAAATTTACTTAAGCCTAAGCTATCAAGCGGTGAACTACGCTGTATCGGCTCAACTACATATCAAGAATATCAAGGTATTTTTGAGAAAGACCGCGCCCTTGCACGTCGTTTCCAGAAAGTTGACGTTACTGAGCCTAGCGTCAGCGATACCACAAAGATATTGCTTGGCCTTAAGAGTCGCTACGAAGAGCACCACAATGTGCGTTTCACTCAAAAGGCGATTCAAGCTGCGGCGGAATTGTCGGCTAAATACATCAACGAGCGTCATCTTCCAGATAAAGCCATTGATGTAATGGATGAGGCAGGCGCAAGCCAGCGCTTGTTGCCGCCTTCTAAGCGCAAAAAAACGATAGGTGTGGGCGACATTGAGCAAATCATTGCAAAAATGGCGCGTATCCCTGAGAAGTCTGTATCAGCTTCTGACAAAGAGGTGCTTAAGAACCTTGGCCGCAACCTTAAAATGGTTGTGTTTGGTCAGGATAAGGCTATAGAGACGCTTAATGACGCTATATTGCTATCACGTTCTGGACTTGGAGCTGAAGCAAAACCAATTGGTAGCTTCTTATTTGCCGGTCCAACTGGTGTTGGTAAAACAGAAGTAACCCAACAGCTGGCTAAAATCATGGGTGTTGAGCTTGTACGTTTTGATATGTCTGAGTACATGGAACGTCATGCTGTTAGCCGCCTCATTGGTGCGCCTCCTGGTTACGTTGGTTTTGACCAAGGCGGTCTGTTAACAGATGCGGTAATCAAAAACCCGTACTCAGTAGTGCTGTTAGATGAAATTGAGAAAGCGCATAGCGATATCTACAATATTCTTCTTCAGGTTATGGACCACGGTACGCTGACTGATAACAATGGACGTAAGGTTGACTTTAGAAACGTAGTGTTAGTGATGACCACTAACGCAGGTGTTCAAGAAACGGTACGTAAATCTATTGGCTTTAAGCAGCAAGATCATAGTCACGATGCGATGTCTGAAATCAATAAGGTGTTTACACCTGAATTCAGAAACCGCCTGGACGGTATTATTTGGTTTAATCATCTTGATCCAGAAATCATCTTGCAGGTGGTAGACAAGTTCATTATTGAGCTTCAGGCACAGCTTGACGTTAAAGGCGTGTCGCTAGAGGTCACCAGTGCAGCCCGCGCTTACATGGCTGAGAAAGGCTATGATAAGGCAATGGGAGCACGTCCTATGGCGCGCGTCATTAAAGATGACCTGAAGAAAGAGTTAGCGAACGAGCTATTGTTTGGCGAGTTATCTAAAGGCGGAAACGTTAAAGTAGACTGCGTTGATGACAAACTTACCTTTGAGTACACAGGTGTAGGTGCAACGTCTGAAGAAGCAGAGCCAACCTAATGTAATAAAGCAGGTAGCGCTAGGTAGAAAGACTAATGTCGTCTATCAAGCGCTATATCTTCTTTAGTAATTTTGGATCTAAGCGATAGCGCTTCGAGGATGAAATAGGTAAAACCCAGATACGAAAAAGCCCGATCCTAATCGGGCTTTTTTTATGCGTTACCGCTTAAATGGCTCATTATCTTGCGCGATAAACGATACGACCTTTGGTCAAATCGTAAGGAGTCATCTCAACGGTGACCTTATCGCCAGTAAGAATACGGATATAGTTCTTACGCATTTTACCAGAGATGTGTGCAGTCACTACGTGACCGTTTTCTAGTTCAACGCGGAACATAGTGTTAGGTAGCGTGTCTAACACAGTACCTTCCATTTCAATACAATCTTCTTTTGCCATGTAAAGCAGTTACCTCAGTAATTCAAAATTTTTGCCGCGCAGACCTTACCCAATCTTGGGTTCGGTGTAAAGCAATTAAGTGGGTATTTTACTATTTTTGCTAAATAGATGCCATTCATTGTCACTAAACTGCTCAAATGGCAAAAATTTGTGCTTATAAGACATTTTTTGACAACCCTCTACGTAATAGCCCAAATAAACATAGTGGTGGCCTAAACGCCTTGCTTCCTCAATTTGCATGAGTATCATCCATGTACCTAAAGACGCAGAGCTATAGTCAGGGTCGAAAAACGTGTAGAGCGCAGAGAGGGCACCCATATGTTCGTTAGCATCGACGACGTCAGTGACAGCCACTGCAATGAGCTTGTCGCCATCATAGGCCTCTAGGTAATGGGTTGTCATCCAATCACACAAAACGAAATTGTCGAACTGGGTTCGTGACGGCGGATACATACTACCGTCGGCATGTCGCTCTGTAATGTAGCGTTCATACAACGGGTAGTATGTGCTTTTAGTTTCACTAACTAGCTGAACGCGAAACCCTTGGTTGGCCTTTAACAGCCTTTTTTGACTGCGAGAGGGGGTATAAGCATTCACCGGAATTCGCACCGACTTACACGCCTTGCAGGCTGGGCAGTGTGGACGGTAAATTTGTTCACCGCTTCGTCGAAATCCCACTTGAATAAGTTGCGAGTATCGCCACGCCTGAAAATCATTGTTTTCGGCGTATACTAATAATTGCTCTTGCTCATCGGGCAAATAGCTACATGAAAATGATTGGGTTATACCAAACTTCACGGAGTAATCACTCTTGGCTTCCAACGATTAAGGTAGTCTTCTGACAGCCTACCGTCTTCAGTTAAAGTGTGGTTGTTGTTTTCCAGTTTTTCAATAAAGTTTTCACGGGATAACACATTCGCACCAAGGGATGCCAAATGATCGGTAGGAAGCTGGCAATCAATAAAGGCCATATCGTGAGACTTCATGTGCTCAACCAACGCCATCATAGCAAGTTTTGACGTATTACTTTCCCGGTGAAACATCGATTCACCGCAATATACCTTGCCAATTCCAACGCCATATAGTCCACCCACCAATGTTTCGCCGTCCCAAACTTCCACAGAGTGTGCTAAACCCAAACCATTGAGCTGCCGGTAAGCCCCAATCATGTCATCGGTAATCCATGTTTCGCTATTGAGTTCACCTGTGTTTGGATTTTTACGAGGGGTTGATGAACAGGCTTCAATTACTCGGTCGAACGCGTAATTTAACGTTACCGTGTATGTTTGTTTTCGAGCAAGCTTCTTAAGGCTTTTCGATGCGACAAAATTGTCGAGTTCAATAATGGCTCTGGGGTCGGGTGACCACCACAACAGCGGTTCGTCATCACTGAACCAAGGGAAAATGCCCTGCGAGTAGGCAGAAAATAAACGTGCAGGGCTGAGGTCGCCACCAAATGCTAGCAGGCCGTTAGGTTCGTCTAATGCAGTGTCGACTGGAGGGAAGGGCGCGCCTTCTTCGATGTAATGTAACGCTATCATAATCGGGCCAGAAAAAAGCCCCACTGAACAGCAGGGCTTGGGAAACAGTATTAACCTTGTTCAGGCATCGTACCGTCTAAGTATTTTTCAGCATCTAGCGCCGCCATACATCCTGTACCTGCTGATGTAATGGCCTGACGATAAATATGATCGCTCACGTCACCTGCAGCAAACACACCTTCAACGCTTGTTTGCGTCGCATTGCCGTTTGTACCGCTGTTTACAACGATATAGCCATCTTTCATTTCAAGCTGCCCATCAAAGATATCAGTATTCGGTTTGTGACCGATAGCAACGAATAGACCCATAACATCAAGCTCTTCAGTGGCATCACTGTTCGTATCTTTAATACGGACTTTGGTTACACCCATTTCGTCACCGAGCACTTCATCTAGCGTACGGTTTAAGTGTAATACCACGTTACCGTTTTCTGCTTTATCACGAAGGCGTTGCTCAAGAATTTTTTCACTTCTAAAGCTATCTCTTCTGTGAATAACATGTACTTCTGATGCAATGTTTGAAAGGTAAAGCGCCTCTTCAACAGCGGTGTTACCACCACCAATTACCGCTACTTTTTGATTGCGGTAGAAGAAACCGTCACAGGTTGCACAAGCAGATACACCTTTACCCATAAACGCTTGCTCTGATTCAAGACCAAGGTATTTAGCCGAAGCACCTGTAGCAATGATTAGTGCGTCACACGTATAAGTACCGCTATCTCCGTAAAGCGTGAAAGGGCGCTTCGAAAAGTCGGTCTTATTGATGTGATCGAAAATAATTTCAGTATCGAACTTTTCAGCATGCTTTTGCATACGAACCATTAGATCAGGACCAGTAAGGCCTTCAGGATCGCCCGGCCAGTTTTCTACTTCTGTCGTGGTAGTAAGCTGTCCGCCTTGTTGAATACCAGTTAACAGTACAGGTTTAAGGTTTGCACGTGCAGCATAAACCGCTGCTGAATAACCTGCAGGGCCTGAACCCAAGATAAGTAGACGGACGTGTCTGCTTTCTGCCATTTTCCTCTCCAAATAATTCACCCAATAGGGTTACTTATAAAATTTCTCTTAGAAAGCTAGGTAGGGGCGAAAATCTGTAAATCAAGCTCAACACCTAGTTACTTTTATTATAGTAATTTGCCAGCGCAACATCTGCAGGTCGTTATTCACTTGCTTTAACAAAAGTAACAACAAAGCCATGCAGCACAATGTTTAGGCTTAAGCTCTATATGATGCCTTTAAGCGAGAAAAATGTCACTTAAAGATAGATTGAACTTATACCTTTTAATTATTAACGTAGGGGGTGTTAGTTACACAACGCCGATCTTCACAGCAGACCATAAGGCAGCCGCCACATCAACGAAACTTAATTAACTACAGTGCAATCGTATTTGATAAGATCGATGTTGATAGTTTATCGCTGTAATTACGTACTGATTTAGAAGAACCAGTTTGTATTAGCCAAAAAGCGGATTACAATTTAGTTATAACTATCGAATAATGACGTGAGTGATATCAGTATTAATGCTGATAGTAAGGTTTATCAAAGAGGTGAGGCATGTCTCAATCAATAATGACAATGTTGAAAAACGGTCAGCAGTACATGAAGACATGGCCTGTGAGAAAAGAACTCTATGCCTTTTTTCCAGAGTGCCGCGTTGTCGCTGCGACTAAGTTTGCGATTAAAACTATGCCACCAGTCGCGATGGTGTCATGCGCGTTACTTTATCAGAACCTAGGTGCTGATTATTTGCCTCAAACCATCACAATAGGTGCTTTTTTCTTAAGCTTACCTATGCAAGGTTTACTTTGGTTAGGCCATCGTTCTGATCAATACTTACCGCCCCAGCTGAAAAGCTGGTATCAAGAAATCCACTCTAAAATGCGTTCGCAAGGAGTGGCTATAACCAATGCTAAGTCAAAGCCCAAGTACAAAGAGCTAGCCCAACTGCTTAAAACAGCCTTCAACGACCTAGACAATGCGTTTACGAAGCACTGGTTTAACTAAAAGATAGCGACGCATCCTAAGTCAGCCCTTTGCTTACCACTGTTTTTGGCGAAACGCTTAGGACGTTCTAAGCAGGGCCTGACATTTTCTACATTTGTATTGTGCCCCTTTTAAAATATTATTGTGTCTGCGTGTACTTAGCGCATAAGTGTCACAGTCACACACATAATCAAAAGTGCGGGCTACCCGTTTCACGTCAAATTGATGGGTAGCATTAGGCGTGCAGTTAAATACGCTGCGCATTATCGACTGCCATTCTTTGCCGTGGGGCTGAACTCTGCCAAACAAAACCCATGCCAACAAATGGCTGACTTCGTGTGGTACCACGTCACTTAAAAAGGCATCGATATTATCTTTAAACAGAAGTGGGTGAAAATTCACGCGGTTTTGCTGTAAAAACGCTGTGCCCGCATTTTTCCCCGACCGTCTAAAAGTGATGGTAGGGCGCTTGAACGTTTGCTTGAAGTATTGCTCTGCTTGCTCATAGCAATAAAAAACAGCGTCGGTAATAACGCGACGCTGTTCTTGAGTTAAGTCATTTGAAGCGATGTTGCTGCCTCTGTCTTTTTACTGTTTCTACTTATTTGCTGCGCGTATTATTTAACGTCACAAGGTAAACATAGCACGTAGGTACCCTTAGGGTCGTTTAGTTGGTTTACTAAACTGAACTCTTTAAGTACGCGCTTAAATTCATTTACCAGTGCAGAGTCGGCATGGGCAAATTGCCATTTGCCCACAAACGTCATTGCCTGGCCAAAGAATTCCTTCCAGAAAATTTCCTGGGCACTCAGCGTACGTTGTACGTAGAACGTATCATAATTTTCTAGCTCGGCGAGCTCGGCCGCAGCAACTACAGCATCGTCAACCGTACCAAGCTGGTCTACCAAGCCAAGTTCAATTGCATCTTCGCCAATCCACACGCGTCCTTGGGCAACACTATCCACTTCTTCTACCGACATACCACGAGCATTTGAAACCAACGACAAGAAGTTTCCGTAAGTGTTTTCAACGTTGCGCTGAAGAATCTGACCGAATTCTGGTGCTAGTGGACGCACAGTAGAGAAGCCTGCAAGCTCTGTAGAGCCCACACCGTCACTGTGAATACCTAAATAATCCAGTGAATTCTCGTAGGTCATAAACATACCAAACACGCCAATCGAGCCTGTAATTGTGCTAGGGCTTGCAATTATTCTATCGGTACTTGCTGCAATCCAATAACCGCCTGAAGCTGCATAGGTGCTCATAGAAGCAATAACGGGCTTACCTGCTTGTTGTAGCTGCAACACTTCCTGACGGATAATTTCAGAGGCAAATGCGCTGCCACCAGGAGAATCAATCTGAAGAACCACTGCTTTTACGTTGTCATCAAGACGAGCCTTACGCAGAAGACGCGCAGTGCTGTCGCCACCTATAGTACCGGCTTTTTGATTACCGTCTAAGATGGTGCCCTTGGCAACTACAATCGCCACTTTATCCATATCTGACTCGATAACCGGCATAGGCGGGTTAACAACTTTAAGATAGGTATTGAACGAAGTGAGGTTAACGCCGTGATTGTTTTCATCTTCACCGACTAACTCAGTAAGCTCCAATCTTACTTCTTCGCGGGTCTTCAATGCGTCTACCCAATTATTCTCAAGCGCATACTGTGCGAAATCGCCGCCTGCCGCTTCAAACTTTGCTAATAAACCTTCAAGGGTCTCGTCAAAGTTTGCTTCATCGATACCGCGAGCTGCTGCTACATCCGCTTTGTATTGTGCCCAGTAACCATCTAACCACTGTTTCTCCGCTTCTTTTGCTTCTTCAGACATATCATTTCGCATGATAGGCTCAACAGCAGATTTATAAGTACCAACCCGGAAGATATGCGTGGTTACTTTTAACTTTTCTAGCATGTCTTTGAAGTACATGCCATAACGGCCGTAGCCTTCAAACATTAACCCGCCCATTGGGTTCAGATAGATGCTATCAGCGTGTGCTGCCAAGTAATATTGGTCTTGGGAAAAGTAATCGCCAATGGCATAAACGGGCTTTTCAGACTCTTTAAATGCGTCAATAGCATTAGCTACGGTGCGCAACTTGTCTAAACCACCGCCGGTAAGACCTTGAAGGTCAAGAACCAAAGCTTTAATACGGCGATCCTTTTGCGCATTTTCAAGCACTTTCACTACATCGCGTACCAGTACTTCTGGGTTTTCAGGTTCACTGCCTAGCGATTCTTGTAAGAACTGTTCGAAAGGATCAATGCTTTCTTTTTCTATAACTAGCTTGCCGTTAAGCGTAAGAAACAAAGCACTGTCTTTGTTTACGGTAAACTGTTCATCGTCCTGACCAGTTATTGCGATTATCAATCCAACAAAAATAACAATGAATATCAAATTAAAGAAAAGTTTGCGGGTGAAGTTAAGCACCGTCCACAAGCCAATAAACAAGGATTTAGTCCAATTTCCTTTGGCTGCCATTTTAATCACTACCTTTTTTTGAATTAACTAACCAGAGCAAGATAGATCAGGCATACCTTACTCACGTACTGCATTCTATTATGTTACCTAAATCGAGTAAGATCGCGAACTTAATTGTAATTTTTTGTGAGTGTCTTTGTTTTCGGCGACTTACGATGACTTTTATTCTGCGTTCTTTTTTTCGTCTTGTTCCAGCCACTTTCGAATGAGGGAGGCAATACGTTTGTGACTATCCTCGCTCATCGTCATAAGAAATTTTCCATTCTTTGCTTTATAGCCGGTTTTTCCATGGCCCTTTTTCATTAGTCGTAAAAACGGTGAGGGCTTATTTTCGCGCGATGAAATTTTTTTCATAAAGTGCCGTTCTTATTTCTTAATCACACAAAGTAGGCAAAACAATGACACACATTTACCAACAAATCGTAGCCCGACTGCAAGTGGCAGATGGCATTCCTTTACTTTTATTACGCTTGTATTTAGCACCAGTGATGATACAGGCTGGCTGGAATAAAGCATCCAGTTTCGACAGTATTGTAGATTGGTTTGGTAACGATGATTATGGGCTTGGTTTACCAATGCCTTTGGTAATGGCGTTCTTAGCTACAGCCGCAGAACTCGTGGGCGGTGTTCTATTGTTATTGGGAGCATTGACGCGCTTGGTGAGTATTCCATTAATGGTAACCATGATAGTCGCTATGGTGAGTGTTCACGCTAAGAATGGATGGCTCGCTATTGCTGATGCGTCTTCATGGCTAGCCGACGGTACAATCTTACTGAATGAAAACATTATGGCTGCGCCAGAAAAGCTTGCGGCAGCTAAATCATTGTTACAAGAGCATGGCCATTATGACTGGCTTACTTCCAGCGGTAACTTTGTGGTACTTAACAACGGCATCGAATTCGCTGCTACCTATTTTATTATGCTTTTAGTTTTGTTTATCTATGGTGGTGGACGCTTCTTTAGTGTCGATTACTATGTGAATAAAGCCATGCGTTCTAAAAGTAATTAGGGACGCTCCATTTGCTGTACAAAAGGCCGGAATTTTCTGGTCTTTTTCGTTTATGAACCGTAGGATCTAGCATTCAGGTTAGGTAAATTATTGTTGTTGGCACGCTTGTCTCGATTGTGAAAATCGAAGCGTGATAATAGCAACGCGAAAAAATAAAGTAGGGACGTAAATGGACGCATTAACATTGTTACTCAACAGAAGTTCTCAGCCTCGATTGGAAGCGCCAGCACCTAGTGGAGATGCCTTAGAGAATATTATGCAGGCTGCACTACGTGCCCCAGACCATGCTTGTCTTACTCCGTGGCGTTTTATCGTGTGCACAGGAAAAGGGCTGGATAAGCTAGGTGCACTCTATGAGCAATCCGCTATTGAAAATGAAAAGTCGCAGAAAGAAATTGAACGTGCCGTGCAGCTTCCTCACCGCGCACCTATGGTTATCGTAGCCATCGCAAAGCATGTGGAACATGAAAAGGTACCGCGTGTTGAGCAGATAGCGTCGGCAAGCTGTGGCGTTATGGCGATGCAAATGGCAGCAGTAGCACAAGGATTTAACGGCATGTGGCGCACCGGTGGCTACGCACACTGTGAGACGGTAAGAAACGGATTAGGTTTAAGTGAAGAAGACGAGCTGGTAGGTTTCTTATATTTAGGAACACCAGCGTTTGAGCCTGCACCTAAACCGCAAAGAAATAGTAACGACTACTTTGAATTCTGGCAGTAGTTGATACCTATTCGAATAAACTGCCGCATTAGATAGCTAGCGGCGGGTAATAAGGGTCTTATTTTTATAAGTAAGCTAAAATAAGACCCTAACATTTAACCTAGAAAGATAGGTCTACATTATAACCAGCGAACTTCCTGATATTAATAACGCGATCGCCATCTAGCATCCAGTATTGCCCTTTGATACCTTGCAATACACCAGTAAATGACGGTGTCTTATCTAAGTTTAAAGATTTTATCTTTACCGGATAATCCTCAACAGGGTAATGAATATCATGGATAGGCGTAGTCACTTCTGATACTGCTTGAAGCCCTTTTTCTTGCTTCAGCGCTTCTAGCTCACTTTCAATTTTACCCATTAATTCGGTTTTGACCTGTTCTAAATCAACCTCGTCAGGTTTGCCCTTTAACATTGTTCGCCAATTGGTTTTATCTGCAATGTGATCTTTGCATAACGTTTCAACCAAACCACTGGTAAGCCTGTCAGGAACTCGCAGCATTACGGTAGCTTGCGTAGCTCCTTGATCCATCCACCGCGTAGACACGCCTTCGGTGACTTGACGAGTGATGCCCACTTTTACCGTACCTGTGTTAGCCAAATAAACAAAATGCTCGCTAAGGCAATGTTCTTCACCCCACTGAGGTTCTCTGCACGTCCCTTCGTGGTAATGGCACTTTTCTGGCTTAATAATGCAGCTATCGCATTGTGCCAGCGATATCAAACACGGGTAGCAGTATCCTTGGTTGAAGCTTTTTTTGGTTTTGCGGTTGCAGTGAACACAGTTGATTTCACCAGAGTAGGTTACCGTTACTTCCTTGCCGATAAGAGAATTGATATCTACCAGCTCATCACCAATTGGAAGCGAGTAGTGCACGGTATTGCTTTCATCGGCGGAGGTACGCATTTTTTTAAGCATACCCGAATATGTTGTTATCACTTGTTGAAACCTTTTTCTTAAAAACTTTATTTGTAACGCTGCTAGTCGCTTAATTCGCCACGCAGGTTTTGCGTTAATAGATGGCTTATTTCCTCAAAAGGAAGCCCTTTACTTAATAAGTAGTGCAGTTTCGCGAGGGCAGCCTCGGGCGTCATATCGCTACCCGATAAAACTCCTACTTCTTGTAGGCCATGGCCAGTGGCATAGCCACCCATGTTTACGCGACCGCGCATACACTGGGTACAATTCAAAACAGGAATTTCTCTGGCTTTTGCGTATTTTAACTGTGCAATAAGCTCAGGGTTCTGAGGTGCATTGCCCACACCATAGCTCAGTAAAATCAGTGCATTCACCGGCTGCTGCAGCGTGTTTTTAATGACCTCTGGCGCAATACCGGGATACAAACTAACCATGCCGATCGGTTGGGCTTTGACGTTCGATACCGTTAAGGTGTTATTTGGTGACTCCGCTAATTCACCGGCTTTCAGACGAATATTAATGCCAGCTTCTAACAGTGGAGGAAAGTTAGGGGAGTCAAAGGCACTGAATCCATCTGCATCTACTTTGCGGCTGCGGTTGCCACGAAGTAGTCTGTTGTTGAAGAACAGTCCGACTTCGGCAATGGGGAAGTTCGCGGCAACATATAACGCGTTTAGAAGGTTGACTTGACCATCTGAGCGAAGCTCTGCCAGTGGAATTTGAGAACCGGTAACAATGACAGGTTTTGACAAATCCTCAAGCATGAAACTCAACGCCGAGGCGGTGTATGCCATGGTGTCTGTACCGTGCAAAATAATGAAGCCATCATACTTGTCGTAGTTGTCGGCGATATCATCGGCAATACGCTGCCAGTCAGACGGATCCATGTCTGATGAATCGATAAGGTTATCGTATTCATGTAGTGTAAAAAGGGGCATTTCAGAACGGTGAAACTCCGGCATCTTTTTCAGTGTGTCTGACAAGAAGCCTGCAGCGGGTACGTAGCCTTGCTTAGACGGCTTCATACCAATAGTTCCACCTGTATAGGCAATATATATATGTTTGCGCATGAAATGACCTTACCCTTAATTTGGGAATACTTTTTAAAAGGGGATAGCGTAATTTGACGGGCATTCTAACAATACCCACGGGTTTGTCACCCTGAAATACGAAGGCACAAAAAAGCGGTGAAGATCACCGCTTTTATTCTGTATCAACTTTTTAGCAACGTTAGGCTGAGCCCTATGCTGAAGTTCGGTACTACTTAACTTCTTTACCCGCTGCTTGTTGGTCTGCATGGTAGCTCGAGCGGACCATAGGGCCACATGCTGCATGCGTGAAGCCAATTTCTTTTGCGTAATCACCAAGGGCGTCGAATTCCTTAGGGTGTACGTAGCGCTTAACTGGGTAGTGGTGACGGCTTGGCTGAAGGTATTGACCCAGCGTAAGCATGTCCACATTGTGAGCGCGCAGATCATCAAGTACGCCTTGAATTTCTTCGTTCTCTTCGCCCATACCCATCATCAGACCAGATTTGGTCATCACGTCAGGGTGTTGCGCTTTAAACTTCTTAAGCAAATCCAACGACCATTGGTAATTCGCGCCAGGGCGACATTCACGGTATAAACGCGGGATCGTCTCTAAGTTGTGGTTGAACACATCAGGCACGCCGTTTTTGAAAATCTCAAGTGCACGATCCATACGTCCACGAAAATCGGGTACTAATACTTCGATTGTCGTTGTTGGACTGTGTTCGCGAATGGCGTTAATACAATCTACGAAATGCTGAGCGCCACCGTCGCGAAGGTCATCGCGGTCAACAGAAGTAATAACCACATAGCGCAAATTCATTTCTGCAATGGTTTTAGCCAGCTTCTCAGGCTCTTCTGCGCTCGGAGGCAGTGGTTTACCGTGGGCTACGTCACAGAAAGGACAACGACGGGTACAAATATCACCAAGAATCATAAAGGTGGCTGTACCGTGGTTGAAACACTCGGCAAGGTTAGGACAACTCGCTTCTTCACACACAGAGTGAAGGTTGTTTTTGCGAAGTGTCTGTTTGATGTGATCAATTTTCTCGGTAGTACGAGGAAGCTTGATTTTAATCCACTCCGGCTTGCGCAGCATTTCTTCCTTTTCAGTAGGAATAATAGTGACGGGAATGTGTTTTACTTTTTCATCATCACGGAGTTTTATCCCCGCTTGAGGTCGTGCATTACTCATCAAAACCTTCTTTGTATGTTGGCTGTGCAATGGAAAGCGCTTCTAGCAACAAATGCGTTAATTCATTACCAGCGGTCTCAAGCGTAGTTGGACCATTGAGGCGCGCGGTATCGATCATTTCCATACCGGCATAACCGCAAGGATTAATACGCTGAAACGGTGATAAGTCCATATTAACATTTAAAGCTAAGCCATGAAACGAGCAGCCATTACGTATTCTTAAACCTAATGAACAAACTTTCTTCTCATCGACGTAAACGCCAGGCGCATCGGGCTTTGGATACGCGGTTACGCCGTATTTTCCAAGTAGTCCGACCACCGCTTCTTCCATAGCAGTGACTAAATGGCGAACACCTAGCTTTCTGCGCTTTATGTTTAGCATCAGATAAATTACTTGTTGGCCTGGACCGTGATAGGTCACTTGGCCACCTCGGTCAACCTGAACAACAGGAATATCACCAGGCATAAGTATATGTTCAGCTTTGCCTGCTTGTCCTTGCGTAAAGACGGCATCGTGTTCAACAAGCCAAATTTCATCTTGGGTGTTTTGGTCTCGCTCATCGGTGAAGCGTTTCATTGCCTCGAAGATAGGCTCATACGGCTGACGCCCTAACTGACGCACTATAACGCCGTTTGCGTCAGACGCTATCGACTGCTCATTCACTTAAAGTACAACCCTAACCAGCTCTAATTTGGCAAGTTCAGTGTAAATGGTTTCCATGTGCTCTTTACTGGTTACACGCACACTGATAGAAACCGAGTGGTAAGTACCTTTACTACTTGGTTTTACGTTAGGCGAGTAATCACCTGGCGCGTGTTGCTGAAGGCAGCTCACTACCTGTTGAGGTAGGTCTTCATGAGCAACGCCCATGACTTTAAACGTTTGGTTTGTTGGAAAATCTAGTAATTCGTCGAAACGGGTATCCATGCGATATCCTTGGTACTTAAAATATCATATAAAAAAACGGCCAGATTGTAACAAATCTGGCCGCTTCACAACTAGCTTTTTAACGTATTCAGTAAAGGTGTTTACTCGTCGTCAAATCCTAGCTGAAGCATAATGTAGTCTTTCATGCGATTAAAGAAGCTGCCTTCTTTTACTTCTTGAAGGGTAACTAGGGGATAACTAGCCACATCTTCACCGTCTAGTTGTAGATAAAGTTTTCCAACAACCTGACCTTTTGCAAGTGGTGCTTCAAGCTTGTCATCAAGTTCGAAGTTAGCTTCTAAATTAGCCGCCTGACCGCGTGGAATAGTAATGGGGGTAGATTGATTAATTCCAAGGTCTACTGTCTCTCTATCACCCATATAGATGCGGTGAGCAACGAAACTATGACCAGCTTGGTATGGCGTAAGTGTCTCGTAAAAACGGAAGCCATATTTAAGTAGCTTTTTGTTTTCAACTTTACGTGCACGTTCGCTATCAGTACCCATAACTACAGAGATTAGACGCATACCGCCTTGCTCTGCAGAAGTGATTAGGCTGTAGCCCGCATCAGACGTGTGGCCAGTTTTAATGCCATCAACGTTTAAGCTTTTGTCCCACAACAGGCTATTGCGGTTGTATTGCTTAATGCCGTTGTAGGTGAATTCCTTCTCGCTGTAAATCTTGTACATTTCTGGCGTTTCTGCGATAAGCGCGCGAGACAGAATCGCCATGTCACGAGGGGTAGTGTAGTGGTCAGGGTCGTGAAGACCGTGAGCATTAACCCAGTGAGAACCACTCATGCCAAGTGATGCCGTGTGTGCATTCATCATGCTGGCAAAAGCAGATTCTGAACCTGCTACGTGTTCTGCCATAGCAACACAGGCGTCGTTACCTGACTGCACAACAATGCCACGTAGTAAGTCACGTACTGAAACTTGTGTACCTACTTCAATAAACATTTTTGACGAGTCAGGGAATTTCTTCGCCCATGCGTTTTCCGAGATAGTCACTTCGTCGTCTAAGCTGATGTTACCGGCCTGTAATTCTTTGCCAATAACATAAATAGTCATTATTTTCGTTAAGCTCGCAGGAGCAAGCTGCATGTCCGCATTTTTAGATGCAATCACATGACCCGTTTCAAAGTCGGTTAGAAGAAAACCTTCTGCGGCAACTGAAGGAGCAGGCGGAGTGACTACGGCAGCATTTGCTGTGTGTAGTAAAGTGCCTATCACCAAAAAGGCAAATGAAAGTAATGACGGTTTAGCGCGTTGAATTATTCTGAGCATGGTTCTAATTTCTTTGACCGTTTTATCCGTGTGAGTTAAAGCTTACCCTATTGTTGCGATGACCGCGAAACGATGACCGCAAAACATGGCTACCCAATTTTAGCTTTTGTCCAGTTCGTAACCGAATTCTGTTGTTTCACCTACTTATTAGCTGAGGTGACGAGAGATCTTAACGAAAGGCTGCTTATAAGACTAGGTTTTATCAAAAAAGTTTACGCGATTGTAGGTATTAGGCGAAGAAACCGTGATATTGCCTGCTGAATGACACAATGCTGCCACAATGTCGTTGTTTTTATGAGCGTGCGACAACACAACTAACTACATGGTCTGCGTAATCGCGTAAGCGTTGGGATAGCCATTTTGCTTTAATTGCTCAAGAACCTCCGCGACAACTGCTTCATCGTGGATAGGGCCTAACTGTAGTTTATAAATGTTATCTGCTACTGGCAGGTGAGCGGGAATTTGATATAACGCCGATAGCACGTTAGAGATAGATTTTGCCTTCTCGGCGTTTGAAAGCGCAGCAACTTGAATATAGATCGCATCACTGACCGCGTTGGTACTTTTCTCACTGCTGCTTGTGTTGGTATCAGCGGTGTTCGAAGAGGGGGCTAATGGCGGGGTGGGTGAAGTTGCTGCCAAGGCCGGTGGGGGTACTACCGCAATACCCAAGTATTCATCGTAAGTAACGGTTGGACTGTTTCCCACCGTCACATTGTTTTGTTCGTCAAAGTGGATAACTTCAAGTTTGACTCGCGCTGTGCCTTTGCTGTGGTAGCCTAGTTTTACTGCGGCTGCATACGACAAATCGATAATTCTATCATCGTGAAAAGGGCCTCGGTCGTTAACGCGGACGATCGCTTGTTTGTTATTTTCTAAGTTAGTAACACGCACGTAAGAGGGCAGTGGCAATGTTTTGTGAGCCGCGCTCATGGCAAACATATTGTAAGTTTCGCCATTTGAGGTTAAGTGACCGTGAAACTTCTGACCATACCAACTGGCATAGCCGACCTCTTCATAGCCTTTACCACTATCCATTGGCGTGTAGTGCTTGCCCAGTACCTTGTAAGGCCTGCTGTTAAACATGCGGTAGGCTTCGTATTTTGGTACAGCATCAAGTGTTTCTGGTTTCTTGGCAACGTGCTTAGGCGCTGAGTCTTGCTTTTGAGTATAGCGACCAGATTGTGTAGGTGCACTTTGGCATCCCACTAATGCCAAAACTATAAAAACAGCTGAGCCATAGCGAAAGAACTGTCCGTTTGCCAGATTTTGGGCAACAAGACCCGCATTAACTAAACCCGCTTTTACAAAATCAAGTACCGAAAAAAGGCGTTGCAACATACAAGTTATCTAGACATTAAACGTTTCTGAGTGGCAATGGCCATAAGAATGCCAAAACCTGCCATTAAAGTCACCATAGATGTTCCTCCAAAGCTCACTAGAGGAAGGGGAACACCCACCACGGGAAGTAATCCGGACACCATGCCCATGTTTACAAATACATAAACAAAAAAGGTAAGGGTAATACTGCCGCCAAGCAATTTTGCATAGGCGTCTTGTGCCCGGCTAGAAATTATAAGGCCGCGCATAATTATAAAAATGTATATTGCCATTAAACACATTACACCGGTAAGACCAAACTCTTCACTGAATACTGAAAAGATAAAGTCGGTGTGACGTTCGGGTAAAAACTCGAGTTGTGATTGCGTGCCTTGCAGCCAGCCTTTGCCGTCTACACCACCGGAACCAATGGCAATTTTAGATTGGATTATGTGGTAGCCAGAACCTAGCGGGTCGCTTTCTGGGTTCAAAAAAGTAAGAACCCGCTGCTTTTGGTAATCCTTCATTAAAAAGAACCACATCACAGGCGCAAACGCGCCAATGAGGCCGCCCACTACTGAAATAAGACGCCAGCTCATACCTGCCAGGAATATGGCAAAGATACCTGAACTGGCGATAAGTAACGAGGTCCCTAAATCAGGCTGCTTTGCAATGAGAATGGTGGGCACGACCACCAAACCAAACCCAACGATAATGTGGGTGGTGCGCGGCGGCATAGTGAATTTACTGATATACCATGCAACCATCATAGGCACGGCAAGCTTCATCAGTTCAGAGGGCTGAAAACGGATAAAGCCCAGGTCTAGCCAGCGCTGTGCGCCTTTGCCCATATCACCAAATAATAAAACGGCAATTAGCATGAGCAGGCCTGCACCATAGGCATAGGTTGAGAAAAACCTAAACACGCCCAAAGGGGCTTGGGCTAATCCGAACATAACGATAAAGCTAAATCCCAGCCTGATAAACTGGCGCTCCATTTGCTCCATATCCTGACCTGACGCCGAGTACAGAGTAAATAGCCCAACACAACTTAGCACGAGTAGCCCGACTAACAGCCAGCCATCGATATGAATGCGCTGAAGAAAACTTACTTTATTAGGGTTTATGGTGGTTCTCTTCACTAGTTTGTCCCTAATTCATTATCAGTGTTTGCCGAGTCAGCTTCGGCAGTTTCAAAAACTCGGTCTCTGAAATAGAAATCCATGATTTGACGGGCGACGGGTGCTGCGTTCTTACTACCACCGCCTACGTTTTCAAGGACGACGGTTACCGATATCTCTGGATCATTGAAAGGGGCAAAGCCAACATACATGGCATTGTCTCGAAGACGCTCATCAATTTTAGTAGCGTCATATTTTTCATTTTGGCCAACGGTAAACAACTGCGCTGTTCCTGTCTTACCCGCAGAGTCGTAAGGGGTATCTGCAAATGCATGACGCGCGCCGCCTTCTTCGCCACTCACAACATCGCGCATGGCGTTTAACACCACATCCAAATTGTTACGGTTCTTAATCTCTATAGGCCGCAGCGACTTAAGCGGGATAAGGTCGACAGAACTATCGGTGTTCATATAACCGCGAATGATTTGTGGAATATAGCGTTCCCCAGCATTGATCAGCGTGTTAACAGATGTATTTAACTGTACCGGCGTGGTGGTCCAATAGCTCTGTCCTATACCAACGGGGATGGTGTCACCAATATACCAAGGTTGATTAAAGCGAGCGCGTTTCCAGCCTCGGCTAGGCATGTTTGCATCTGACTCTTCGTAAAGATCGATACCCGTGAAATCTCCGAATCCGAATTCGTACATAGATTCACTGATTTTATCGATACCCAATTTATACGCTAGCTCGTAATAATAAGTATCGCACGACACTTCTATTGCTTTTGATACGTTAACTTTTCCATGTCCCCATCGACGCCAATCGCGCCACACGTGCGACACATTTGGCAATTGATAGCGACCTGTATCGTTAATGGTGTAGTCTTTGGTGATAATGCCTTCTTCTAGTCCAACAAAACCAAGGTGCGGTTTAATGGTAGAAGCCGGAGGGTATTGTCCTTGTGTCGCCCTGTTAATTAGCGGGCGGTCCGGCGAATTCAGTAGCGCAGAGTAATTCTTGCTGCTGATACCGTGCACGAATAAATTGGGGTCGTAACTAGGGTTAGAGTAAAGTGCCAGTACGCCACCTGTTTTAACATCGGTAACCACTACAGCGCCGCGCATACCTTCTATTATTCGCTGGGCTTCTAACTGAAGCTCTAAATCCAGGTTAAGTACGATGTCTTTGCCCGGTGTTGGCGGCTCAACACTGAGTACACGAATAATTCGGCCTTGATTGTTTACTTCGACCTGCTGATAACCCACTTTTCCATGAAGCAGCTCTTCGTGGTATTTCTCTATACCTAGCTTACCGATATCGTGGGTTGCGGCGTAATTATCTTCTTGGCCTGCTTCAACGAGTTTTTGTAAGTCTCGCTTGTTAATGCGCGCAACATAACCCAGTGCATGGGTAAGCGTTTCTTTATAAGGGTAATGACGAGCTAAACGCGCTTCAATTTGAACACCTGGAAACTTGTGTTTGCTGGCAGAGAACAGCGCAACTTCTTCTTCGCTTAGCTGAGTGCGAAGCGCAACGGGTTTAAATCTTCGCGTTCCTTTAAGCGTAGATTGAAAGCGTTCAATTTCATCGCTGGTGATGCTCATTAATTCGGTCAGATCTGCAAGGGTTTGTTCAATATCATCCACTTGCTCTGGAATAACTTCCAAACTGAAAACCGGACGGTTCTCAGCTAAAAGCACGCCGTTACGGTCATAAATGAGACCGCGGTTAGGCGCTACGGGCAGCACTTTAATTCGGTTACCGTTAGACCGGGTTTGATAATCTTCAAACTGGGTGACCTGCAAAGAATAGAGGTTGTTAAGTACAATGCCCAACATGGCCACAACAATAATAAAAGCAATGGTCGCTCGGCGCGCGAACAAGTTCGCTTCAGCGGAGTGGTCCCGTATTGCTTGACGTTTTCGTTGCATTGACTTCCTTTGCATTAATAAAGCGACCAATTACTCACGGTGATATGGGTGGTTTTGCGTCACCGACCACGCGCGGTATAAGCTTTCTGTAAGAATGATCCTAACAAGTGGATGGGGTAGAGTTAAGGCTGATAAGGACCACTTTTGTTCCGACGCAGCAATACATTCTGGTGCTAGCCCTTCTGGACCACCAATAAGCAGACTTACATCGCGCCCGTCCATTTTCCAATTGTCGAGTTGTTTAGCAAGCGTGGGAGTGTCCCAGGGTTTACCTGTTACTTCTAACGTAACAATGCGATTTCCTTTGGGAATAGCGGCTAGCATTTGCTCGCCTTCTTTTTCCAAAATGCGCTTAATATCCGCGTTTTTGCCTCGCTTTCCGGCGGGTATTTCAGTAAAGGACACTGGCATGTCGCTAGGGAAACGACGAATAAACTCATCCACGCCTGTACTTACCCAGCTTGGCATTTTTGTTCCGACCGCGACGATTTGTATACGCACTTCTTTTACCCTTACCGCAGGAATTAGTATTTCACTTATACAATAAAGGCCATACGCATTTGAGTATGGCCTTTATTGACCGTGTTACTGCATGTTTATAGCAAGCATTTACGCCACTACGACCACAGTTTCTCTAGCTGGTAGAAATCACGGGTTTCATCTTGCATAACGTGCAAAATAACATCACCAAAATCAACCAGAACCCATTCGCCGGTTTCCTTACCTTCCACACTTCCAGGTGCGTGGCCCGCTTTCTTCGCTTCTACCATGACATTTTCTGCAATAGATGAAACGTGGCGCTTTGAGTTACCTGAACAAATGATCATGGTATCTGTAATACTTGATTTGCCGCGAACGTCTAGTTCAATAACATCACGGCCTTTCATATCGTCAATTTTGTCTTTAACAAACTGTTTGAGCTGTTGACTCTCCAAGAGTTTTCCTCACTTACTTAACTTTTATATAACTGATGTTCGTTTATGTAATCTAAAACGCTTTCTTCTAACCATAAGTTAGATAGGTCAGCATTTGAACTGTTTGGCGTACCCGATTTCTCGGACGTGGCAGCACTTGCTAGTACGTCACGAATTTCAGTAGATGAAACACTAAAAAGCGGTGTGTTGGTTAACACTACATGGCCTGCAGGCTTTGCGTGAATAACACTTTTATCGTTAGCCACATGACAATCTAACCAAGCTTGTATTGCGGGAGGAGGCGAAAATTTCTCATCGTCTCTGCGCATAACCACTAAGTGACAATAATCGAGCAGGTGTTCCCACTCGTACCATTTGTCCAGATTATACAGTGAATCTGCGCCAATGAAAAAACAGATTGTGTCATCGCTTTTCTCTTTAAGTGCACGCAGTGTTTTAACTGTATAAGAGGGTGACGGAAGCGCCAGTTCAATTAACTCTGGAATAAGTCTGTCATTGTTTTGGGCGCAAAGTTCAATCATTTTTACCCGGTGGCTTTCTGACACACCTACTGACTTATGCGGAGCTAATTTACAAGGCATGAGATGAACTTGGTTTACGCCAATTTCATCTGCCGCTTTTAGTGCCGCACCAATATGGCCTTTATGCGGCGGATTAAACGTACCACCAAGAATGGCTTTCACCGTTGGATATGCTCGAGAAGCGCCGGAAAGACTCACTTAGACTTGCCCATTATGCCTGTAACAAAGGAATTTCGCGAAGGTCCATACCCATGAACATCATGCACAGGTGACACATTTCGACGTAAGGGCGGGCAATGACATTTTGTTTGAATGCATGATCTGACTGAGTCAACGCTTTTTGGATGTCTTCTAGCTGCGCGACGCTCAGACGATTCAAGGCACTTTGATAAAAACCTTGTCTATTACGCCAAATACCGAATTTTTGCCACTGAATGGGGGCACCGCTTTGCTGCGCTAGTTTTAGTTTCCATAACTGCTCCCACTCTCGAATCAGCGCCCAAATAATGATGTTAGGCTCCAGACCCTCGCTCTCTAATCGGTATAGCATTTTTATGCAGCGGGTACTGTCGCCGCTAAGCATAACGTCAACCAGTTGAAACACGTTGAAACGCGACTGATCGACCATCGCCTTTTCAATTTGTTCGTCTGAAATAGACTGGTGTGGATAGAGTAGGGCGAGCTTATCAATTTCTTGCTTAGCAGCAAGCATGTTGCCTTCGCAGAAATCAGCTATCATCTTAGCACCCGACGCTGATACGGAGAGTTGGTGGGCATTTAACTGCTGGTTTAGCCATGCATTGAGCTGCTTGCCTTCCAACGGGTAACACAATACCGACGCGCCCAAATCATCAAGCACTTTAAACCATTTGCCGCGCTGCACGTCTTTGCCAATTTTGGGGCCGTGAACCAGCAACAAAATATCGGGGTTTAATGACGCCGCGACTTCTTGCAGCATTTTACTGCCTTCAGTGCCCGGTTTTCCCGTAGGTAGCTCTAATTCAATGAACTGTTGGCTTGAGAAAAGCGACATGCTTTGTGTGGCTTCAATCAACTGATTCCAGTTAAAGCCTGTTTCAGCAACTAGTACTGTACGCTCTTCAAAGCCATTGGCTTTTGCTTTAGCGCGTATTTGCTCAATGACATCAAACTTCTGCTGGGGTTCATCTCCAAACACCAGATAGCACGGGCGAAGTGCCTTGGTGATATCTTGGCTAAATTGGTTTGGATAAATCTGCATGAAAAATTCTGATGTTTACAGACTAACGGAAGTTGATGCATTTGGTGCAGCGGCTGCCTGACTGGAAAGGCGTCTGATCATGATATCAGCGGCTTCATCGCGCATTTCACTTAGCATCAATTCAAGTTCGCGAGACTTTGCCAACACTTGGTCAGGGTCGTCTTGATAGTCACGTACTACTTCAAATTGCACCATTACCGCTTCCTTACCAGGAAACTGCACGCGGTAACGCACAACATATATCAGTTCATATTCAGCAACTTGACCCGAAGGATAAACCGACAGCAGCTGACGTTCTAATTTCTCTGGAAGCAAATAGATGTTTACGTTTTGGTTAGAGCGCGATGTTTTATCTACGCTAACACTGGATAAACCGTAAACGTTTAAGCGTTTGTCAAGCGCACGCGCCAAGGGCGCGTGTGCTCGGGCACTTTCAATAGCAACGGTGTTTATGTCGTCAGGTAAGCTAGGGCTACTTCGCAAATGAAAGCCACAGCCAGTAACCAATACGGTTCCCAACACAGCGACTGCGAATTGTAAGTGCTTTTTCATCAGTATCTGACCTAGTTAGCTACAATGTTTACAAGCTTGCCAGGCACAACAATCACTTTACGAATGGTTTTACCTTCGATGAATTGCTGAACGTTAGGCTGTTCTTTCGCAGATGCTTCAATGCTCTCTTTGCTTGCATCAGCAGCAATTGTCATCTTAGCGCGCACCTTACCGTTAACCTGAACGATGATTAGCTTTTCGTCTTCAACCAATGCGGCTTTATCAGCCTGTGGCCATGGCGCTAAATCGATATCTTCACTGTGACCCAACACTTTCCATAGCTCGTGAGCGATGTGCGGCGTAATAGGGTTTAGAAGCAACAAGATAGATTCACAGGCTTCGCGCATAATTGCGATGTCCTGCGCGTTTTCTTGTGGTGCTTTTTGAAGGTGGTTTAACAATTCCATCACCGCTGCAACCGCAGTGTTAAAGGTTTGACGACGGCCTAGGTCATCAGACACCTTTTCAATGGTCTTGTGTACTTCACGGCGAAGTGCCTGTTGGTCTTTCGACAGTGCCTTAACATCAATCGCTTCTGGCGTGCCTTTTTCAACGTGTTCGGTCACTAATTTCCAGATACGACGTAAGAAACGGTTTGCACCTTCAACACCAGAGTCTACCCACTCAAGGGTTTGCTCCGGTGGCGCAGCAAACATGGTAAATAAACGCACCGTATCGGCACCGTACTGATCAATAACTTCCTGAGGGTCGATACCGTTATTCTTCGACTTAGACATTTTCGTCATACCGCCGTGAATAACTTCTTCACCGTCAGCGGTTAGCCATGCTTTAACAATACGGCCTTTATCGTCCTTTTCAGTGCTTACTTCGGTAGGCGAGAACCAGGTTTTCTTACCAGACGCGTCTTCACGATAGTACGAGTCAGCTAATACCATGCCTTGACACAGCAAACGCTTGAACGGCTCATCAGAGTTTACCAAGCCTTCATCGCGTAACAACTTGTGGAAGAAACGCGAGTAAAGTAAGTGCAAGATAGCGTGCTCGATACCACCAATGTACTGATCTACTGGTAACCAGTAGTTAGCTGATGTTGGATCAAGCATGGCGTCGTTGTTAGTAGCACAGGCATAGCGCGCGTAGTACCACGATGACTCCATAAAGGTGTCGAAAGTATCCGTTTCACGTAACGCGGCTTCGCCATTGTATGTGGTTTTTGCCCACTCAGGGTCAGCTTTAATTGGCGAGGTAACGCCATTCATTTCTACGTCTTCAGGCAAAACAACCGGTAGTTGGTCAGCAGGAACCGGAACAGATTCACCGTTTTCCAAATTTAGCATTGGAATAGGTGCGCCCCAGTAGCGCTGACGGCTTACGCCCCAGTCACGAAGACGGTAATTTACTTTGCGCTTTCCACAGCCTTTGCTTTCAAGTTCATCAGCAATACCATTAAATGCGGCATCGAACTCAAGACCGTCGAACTTATATGAATTGATCAAGCTACCTTTTTCAGTAAATGCAGAGGCGGTAAGGTCGCACTTATCTTCATCACCTGCGTTTGGCGCAATGACTTGTTGAATAGGTAGGTTGTATTTAGTCGCAAATTCCCAATCGCGCTGGTCGTGGCCAGGAACAGCCATTACCGCGCCTGAACCGTAGTCCATCAACACGAAGTTAGCGACCCAAATTGGAAGCTTTTCACCGGTTAGTGGGTGAACAACCTCAAAACCCGTGGCGAAACCTTTCTTCTCCATGGTTGCTAATTCAGCTTCAGCAACTTTGGTGTTTTTACATTCGTCGATAAAGGCCGCTAAATCTGGGTTCGATTTTGCTGCGAATTCGGCAAGAGGGTGCTGCGCAGCCACTGCAACGTAAGTAACGCCGTAGAAGGTATCTGGGCGCGTGGTATATACCGTCAAATCGGCAATGTCGTTAACCGCTGACGCTAAATCGAAGGTAATTTCAACACCTTCAGAGCGGCCAATCCAGTTCGCCTGCATTGCGCGTACTTGGTCTGGCCATTCTTCAAGCTGTTCTAAGTCTTGTAAAAGTTCTTCGGCGTAGTCAGTAATTTTAATAAACCACTGAGGGATCTCTTTTTGCTCAACCAGCGCACCAGAGCGCCATCCGCGACCGTCGATTACCTGCTCGTTAGCCAAAACAGTTTGGTCTACAGGGTCCCAGTTCACAGTAGAGTTTTTCTTGTAAACAAGACCTTTTTCGTAAAGGCGTGTGAAGAACCACTGTTCCCAGCGATAGTAATCTGATTTACATGTGGTTACTTCGCGATCCCAGTCGTAACCGAAACCCAACGAGCGAAGTTGGTTTTTCATGTAATCAATATTTGAGTATGTCCATTTCGCAGGTGCAGTGTTGTTGTTAATTGCTGCGTTTTCAGCCGGAAGACCAAAAGCATCCCAGCCCATAGGCTGCAATACATTTTTACCCTGCATGCGCTGGAAACGGCTGATCACGTCACCAATGGTGTAGTTGCGCACGTGACCCATGTGAAGTCGGCCACTAGGGTATGGGAACATAGACAGGCAGTAGAACTTTTCTTTTTCTACGTCGTCATTTGCTTTAAACGATTGGTTTTCTTCCCAGTATTGCTGAACGCGTTGTTCAATGTCTTTCGGATTGTACTGATTATCGGCCATGAAACTTAGGCTTCCGCATTAAAAGTTAAAACGTTTATGGGGCGGCATAAGGCGAGTTTGTAGCAACGCCAACTAACCGCGCGTGGGATTCACCCACTTAACATACATATAGCCCAGTAGAATAACCCAGCGCTAAGCCATGCCTCAATAGCTTAACACCGAACTTGGCAATATTTATTGTTGCTTGCTTGAAAAGTGAGCATTAATGACACAGTTTACGCCGATTGAACACCAGAACTCGCCCCATTTGCTCATCTTACTTTCTCTTGGCGCCATCTTATCTTGTCGATAAACAGGCCTCGGTGTCACATCTAATTATTGTCACTAAACGCGGTTAGCGCATTTAGTTGTTGCGCCTGCACTTTGTCTACTACTCGAACTAAATTGGCGGCGTCTTCGTTAGATGCTTTTTGGCCATTAAAGTGAATATTGCCTGAGGCGTGGTAGGTAAGAGTGACTTTAGTTTTCGGTATGCGACCGTCTTGTGTGTTTGCATCCGATGAAGTGCTCGATGCTATTGTGCTGAATTCCCATGTCAGTGCACCTGACATACCCATCTCTTGAAGCGGGCCTAAGCCACCTGTCATCACCACTTTTTTGTTCGGTTCAACATAGCTTACCTGCATATGCGCTGCACTCGCCGTGTCTGTCGTTTCACAGAAACAGCCACCAGCCTGCTCATCTATGCGCAAAGCACCTTTCCACCATGTGTGGTCTTTCGGCCACCACATATCCACATGTTGAATAAAATGAGAGTACACGACTTCAACTGGCGCATAGCTTTCACTCTCATTGGTAATAGAAAACCCTGAGTTATCTGCATAGTTTACGTTAGCGATACTCATTGAAGAAAATGCCGTACCCAGAAAGATAGCAAGGAAAGAGGAGGTGAGCAGAAGGGGTGAGCGAGTTTTCAATTTTTTTGTCATTGTTATTACCCTGTTTTTGTTCATTGGTTATTGCGCGCGAAACCTGGTCTCGTCGCCAAACGAATTTCGGTTTTTGTGTTTTCTAAGGTAATTGAAAGCAGCTTGCGTTGCTACCTACTTTAAAGCCTTGCCGTTACAGGATTCTTCAGAGCTTTGTCTTGACCACATTGTCCTTACGGCTCTGACCTTGGCGCGCTTCTCTTAACGCTGTGATTTTAATGCCCTGTTCCAAATTATGTGGAAGAAATAAATGCAGCGGTTAAATTGAAGTAAGTTCTTTCGTACTTAACTCCTTTTCGGCTTTAATTAAACGCTACACCCTGTGTCGCAAGGTATCAGTTCTAATGAAGGCCACAAAAAGCTCGTAGTGCTTGCCAATTCCTCTCTAAAATCATGAAGGTGGTTGTTTGTTGTGCAATTAGCGATGCAAAGCTGCCTTATTCAGGATAAGCGTTTGACACTAATGTTAATTAGGGTTTCACTTAAGTAAAGAAACAAAGATAGAACAGACATGTCTGTAGACAGTAAATTATATGCGTTAGATGTAGACGCGCTTTCACCTACCATAAATCGCCGAGCGATAAACAGTGCCTTAAAAGATGATGAAGCGCTAAATGCGACCTTCATTGGGCAAGAGCGTGCGCGTGAAGCACTTACGTTTGGGTTAGGTATTAACACCAAAGGCTATAATCTTTATGTGATGGGTGAGCCCGCTACGGGGCGCTTCACTCTAGTGAAGGATTACATTGAACGCCAAGTTGCCCAGCTACCGGCGCCTGATGATTGTTGTTATATCAACAATTTTGACGAAGAGCGCGAACCTGTTGCGCTAAAATTTCCTCCCGGTGGTGGAAAAGCATTCCACAAGGACATGGCTGCGCTTATTGACGATGTCTTAGACTCACTGCCCATTGCCTTTGATAACCCGGGATATCAGCGCCGTCGCGCGTCAATTTCCAGAGAGTTCGAGCAAAAGTACGATGCGGCTATCGATGCGGTAGAGCGTTACGCACAAGCGAATGATGTTGCGCTGTACGAAGAGGGTGGCTCTATTACGTTTTCACCTATCGTTAACGGCAAGCCAATAAGTGACACAGAGTTTGCGTCATTAACTGACGCACAACGGGAAGGGTTTTATACTCTTATTGACGAACTAGAAAACAGATTAAGCGAAGGCCTGTTAAGCCTGCCTACGTGGAAACGCGAAAACTCTGAGCGTCTTCGTGAGCTTGACAAAAAGACCGCAGAGCAGGGAATTAAGCCGCTGCTAAAAGTGCTTGAGCACAAATACGCGTCTGAGCTAGGGGTAATGAAGTACCTCAAGCAGCTTAAAACTGCATTGGTCAACGCTATCTTAGTCATTCACAGTGAAGAGCAGAAAGAAGAGAAGAGTGATGACTTCGACAAGAAGATATTTTTAGAAGAGCAATTTCTTCCTAACGTTTTGGTGTCGAATAAACTCGATGACGCAGCCCCTGTTATTTATGAGCCGAACCCTACTTATCAAAATTTGTTTGGCAAAATAGAGTACACCAACATTCACGGCAGCGTGTTTACCAACTATCGCATGATTCAGCCCGGTGCGCTCCATCGTGCAAATGGCGGTTATTTGTTGTTGGATGTGGACCAACTTATCGAACAACCTTTTGTGTGGGATACTCTTAAGCTTGCCATCAAGTCGCAGCGCTTGCGCATGGACTTACCCCAGCAAGATGTGGGTATGGTGAACAACATTACGCTCAATCCACAGCCCATCGACTTAAATGTGAAAATCGTTCTGTTAGGCTCGCGTGATTTATACTACACGCTGCAAGATTACGATGACGAGTTTGATGAACTGTTTAGAGTGTTGGTGGATTTTGATTTGGAAATTCCCGTCACCAGACAGGCGCTTTTTGATTTCGTGGGCAAAGTACGCGCGCATCTTATTCAGTTAGGACTTAAAGGCATTACCGCTAACGCGATGTGCAGGCTAGTTGAGTACTCGTTAAGAATGGCTGAACATAAAGAAAAGCTATCTGCGCACTTCGCTGAAGTTATCGAGCTAGTTAATGAAGCCTATTATTTCTGTCAGAAATCTAATGCCGACACACTAGAACTTGATCATTTAAAAACAGCATTAAGTGCCAAGAAGCGTCGCACCGGCCGCGTCAGTCAAACACTATTAAACGATATTAAAGAAGGGCACGTGCTAATTGCCACTGAAGGAAAAGCGGTAGGCAAAGTAAACGGGTTAACGGTATTGGATATTGGTGACACTGCATTTGGTACGCCTGCACGCATTACGTCTACTGTATTTGCCGGCGCAAGTGGTGTAGTTGATATTGAGCGTGAGGTAGAGCTTGGACAGCCTATTCACTCAAAAGGCGTCATGTTGTTAAACGGCTACTTGGGCAACAAGTATGCCCAACATTTCCCGTTAACCCTATCGGCAAATATAGCGCTAGAGCAGTCATACGGACATATTGATGGCGATAGTGCATCCCTTGGTGAACTGGTTGCGCTTATCTCTGCGTTGACTGAAATCCCTTGCTTACAAACCTTGGCTATCACGGGTTCCATAAACCAGTATGGTGAAGTGCAAGCGGTTGGCGGTGTGAACGAAAAGATAGAAGGCTTTTTCGACTTGTGTCAACACCGTGGCCTCACCGGCACGCAAGGCGTGATTATTCCTAAATCAAATGCGATTAATTTGGTATTAGACGCCACTGTTATCGATGCTGTGAAAAAAGGGCTGTTCCATATTTACACTGTAGAGACCGTTGATGACGCGCTATCTATTTTGATGGAACAGGAAGCGGGTAAATTAAGTAGTAAAGGTCGTTACCCCAAAAATTCAATCAATTACCATGCCGTAAACCGTCTATACAATATTGCGCTTATTGTTAATGGGGGCGATGGCGAATAGATAAAAACGAAGCGCGTACTTGCAGTGTCGAGACGCGCTTCTTGATTTTTGCATTAATCTTGGTTGATGCGCTAATAAAGATGCGCTTTTTCAGTAGAACGTGCACACAGCCATTCAATGCTAAACGCAAGTACCAGAGCGCGCTAATCGCGGGTGCTGATGACCAGAGTCTCTGAAATTTTATCTTGGATAGCTTGTCGGTTAGGATCCCAGTAAATTTGCACAAATCCCAACAAGCCAGTTGCTAAACCCGCACCATAACCTCCATAACGACCAAAGCTCTCCCATAGCGACAGTCCAGAACCATCGAGTTTGAGTACTTGTATATTTAGCAGTCGTTTACCTGGAGTTTTTCCGTTAAACCAAGCGGTAAACACGCTGTAATAAAGCGCGGCCCAACCAAAGCCTAAGCCAAGCTCAGTAATTAACCCTTTGATCCACGCGACAATGCTGTATGTGTTTGCTGAGGGCTCTGAAGTTGCGTCATCGAAATCTGCTAGGTCACTTTCAATATCTTCAGCTTCCTGTAGGCCATTTTCATGCACACCTTTATTTTGAGCTTGCTCATTTACTCCAATATCATCATTCGCACCATTTTTCTCACCTGGGCGATTAGGCGAGTCGATCACGTTGCTGACAGTTGCATCGTCACGAAAGTAATTAGCCTCATTGGCAGCATCTAACGTAAGCAACACTGTCCAAAAGAGCATGAACGCTCCACCTATTCGAAGAAATGAACGCGTAGTTTTTTTATGGCTTTGATTGGCCACGTTGCGGCTAGCTTTATAAAACGTCACTGTAGCAATAATCGCCAAAAACAGTGCATCCAGTGAGCTCAAAATGGCGACAAATAGTAGGTCAATACACTGAGCCAACCCTCGTTGAAAAGGTGTAGCCAGACGCTTGCCCAACAGCGAGCTAGCCACGCCAAACGCATAGGGCGTGACTATATCCTTTGTTTCAACGGTTTCTAATTTATCTGCGGTATTATTTTCGACATCACTACTAATAGGTGGCGTATCAATATGTTGATGAGGGTGAGACATTTGCCGTCCACTGTGCTTAACCTAATTCCATAACACTACTTTACACAGTAAGGCGTATTATTTTAACTCTTTTATCTGAAGGGTAAGCACCTCACAAATACGCATGCAAGATACATTGTAATCTCTTCAATAGTCGGAATATTTTTCTTTTTAGCAAATAGATAGATTAGGTGTACTTCACTTAAGCTATTGATTTATATGCGCGGCATTGGGTTTGCATCAGAGTTTATCGAATGGATAACAATGATGCCTTTAAGGAGGTTACGATGTTTAACTCAAAACAAACGATTACAGCAACACTGGTTTCAGTCACAATGATGGGGTCATCTGCAATGGCACAAGCTAACGTTGACGAGATGAAAACTGCGCAAATGCAAGCAGCTTCAGCGTCAGTGCAACCTGAGTCCAGGACATCTGAGTCTGGTGATACGTGGATTACGTTGACCGGTGAGGTGTCTGCTGTAGATTCAAAATTCTTTACGTTAGATTACGGTGACGGGAATATCTTTGTTGAGTTAAGAGACACCGACCTTGACAGTAATGCCTATGCAAAAATGAAAGGCGAAGAAGTCATGGTAACGGCGCGTCTTGATGATGGCATGTTTTCAAGCGAAAGGTTAGTTGCTCAGAGTGTGATTGTTGATGGTATGGATACTGTTTACTTAGCTGAGTCGGTTAATCAGGCTTCGGCAGATCTTTATTTAAGTACAGCAAGTAACATTGAGTTTGACGATGAAGAAATGGTGCTTGTAGGTACCGTTAAATCAATTGGCAAAGAAGCGTTACAAATTGACGTGGGCGATACCACCCTCACGGTAGAGCTTGATGAGTTAGAGGACGCACCTGTGGATGCGGATGGTTACCTAACGCTAATGAAAGGCGAGCGCGTGCGCATTACCGGCGAACTAGAAGACGATTTCTTTAATCGTTTCACGGTAGAAGCTGATACGCTAATCAAAATGAAAAGTTAACTATTGCTGATAGATAACGCTTTAAAAAAAACCGCCGAAAGGCGGTTTTTTTTGATTAAATTATTAATGTGCTTATTCACTACTTTGGAGGCATGCGCAGCCCGCCGTCTAAGCGGATTGTCTCACCATTTAGGTAGCTATTGTTCGCCATATGGATAACTAACTTAGCAAATTCTTCTGGTAGCCCAAGGCGCTTAGGAAACTGAACGTTAGCAGAAAGGGCGTCTTGCACTTTTTCTGGCATAGCAAGTAGCATTGGCGTGCCCATTACACCCGGCGCAATGGTGTTAACACGAATACCCAACGGGGCTAAGTCTCGAGCCATTGGAAGGGTTAAGCCGATAATACCACCTTTACTCGCGGCATAAGCGGTTTGCCCTATTTGACCTTCGTAACCAGCAACTGAAGCAGTGTTTACGATAAGACCGCGTTCGCCTTCCCCGTTAATTGGCGATTGCTTTGCCATCGTCGCTGCAACTAAGCGAGAAACATTAAAGCTTCCTACTAAGTTAATATCGATAGTTTTCTGGAAGTCACCCAACGGCGCCGGATTGCCTTCTTTGTCAAGCAGTCGCTTAGCTGGGGCGATGCCTGCACAGTTAACCACTAAAGAAATGGCGCCAAACCTTTCGGTTGTCGCGTCTATAGCCGCTTGAACAGAAGTTTCATCGCGTACATCGACTTTGGTGAAAAGTGTGTTGTTATTGCCTAATTCTTCTACGCGCTGTGCGCCAAGCTCTTCATTTAAGTCGAAAAGGCTGACGTTAGCACCTGCATCTCGAAGTGCGATAGCAGTGGCGTGACCAAGTCCGGAGCAACCGCCAGTAACAATGGCAGTAAGATTATTTAGCGTCATAGATTTCCCTTAAACCCTAGTTTTTCACTATTATTAACGTGATGTTAACGGGAAGTAAGAAGAAAAACTACGGTGCCGAAGGGGATCGGCACCTTATATTCAGCTATTTTGGCAACTGAATTTTACAGTCTTCGCTTTGACGGTAGATAATTAGCGTGTGGCCAATTACCTGTAGCTTAACTGAGTTTGTTTCACGAACAATGGCATCCATGATTAGCGCTTTTTCTTCGCGATCGTCTGTTGGCACCTTAACTTTAATTAATTCGTGATGGCTAAGGGCGTTGTCAATTTCGGCAACCACACCTTCTGTCAGGCCGTTCCCACCTAGCTGCACAACAGGTTTTAAAGGGTGTGCAAGGCCTTTTAGGAATTGTTTCTGTTTATTTGAAAGTTTCATGAAGTAATATTTCTTACAATTAATCTGTTAGTTTATGCTTGAAATAACGTATTCTAACGCCATCTTCTCTACAATCCTAATGACATTGTATTGGAATGACAAAAAAGAAACACTCCGCCAGCAGTAAACGCTGGCTACAAGAACACGTTAACGACCATTATGTGCAAAAAGCAAATAAGGAAGGTTGGCGCTCGCGAGCTATCTATAAACTGGAAGAAATTCAGAAAAAAGATAAGCTTATTAAACCGGGAATGACACTTGTAGACCTTGGTGCTGCACCGGGGGGCTGGTCACAGCTAGCCGCACAGCTCGTTGGCGACAATGGTCAAGTTATCGCGTGCGATATTTTGCCCATGGACCCAATCGTGGGCGTAGACTTTTTACAAGGTGATTTCAGAGAGGACGCTGTTCTCGACGCACTATTGAACAGAATCGGTGGGAACACCGTAGATATTGTGTTGTCTGATATGGCACCGAACCTTGCAGGTAACGCGTCGGTTGACCAATCTCGCTCTATGTACCTTTGCGAACTAGCGCTTGATATGTGTCACCAAGTGTTAAAGCCTGGTGGTTCGTTTGTCATAAAGGTGTTCCAAGGTGAGGGGTTTGTTGAGTTCATGAACGCACTTAAACAATCTTTCACAACCATAAAGACGCGTAAGCCTGACTCGTCCAGATCACGTTCGCGAGAGGTGTATTTGGTGGCTTGTGGGTATAAAGTGTAGTACGCTTTGAGATAAGCGGTTTTCGTTGCGAGTTGTGTCGTTTATTCAATAAACAACTTGTTGAATATACAAGCAATTCGGGTTTATAGAGGTTAGTAGCATTGAGCGATATGGCAAAAAATTTAATCTTATGGTTAGTCATCGCCGTTGTTTTAATGTCGGTTTTCCAGAGCTTTTCACCGAGTGAATCGTCTCGTTCGCAAACTGACTACACAACGTTTTTGAGAGAAGCAGAACAGGGAAATATTCGAGAAGTTCGCATCAATAATAGTGGCGAAATTCGAGGTACTAAGCGTTCAGGCGAAACTTTCCAAACATTCGTACCTTACTTCGATGACAAGTTAGTATCTGACTTGGTTAAGAACGACGTAAGAGTGTACGGTGAACCACCAGAAGAGCAGTCTCTTCTGACGTCTATTTTCATCTCATGGTTCCCCATGTTACTGCTTATTGGTGTATGGATTTTCTTCATGCGTCAAATGCAGGGTGGCGGCGGCCGTGGCGCTATGTCATTCGGTAAAAGCAAAGCTCGCTTGCTTGGTGAAGACCAAATCAAGACAACATTTGCTGACGTAGCAGGCTGTGACGAAGCGAAAGAAGATGTATCTGAATTGGTAGACTTCCTACGCGACCCGTCTAAGTTCCAAAAGCTAGGTGGTAAAATTCCGAAGGGCGTACTTATGGTAGGTCCTCCTGGTACAGGTAAAACGTTGCTTGCAAAAGCCATTGCCGGTGAAGCGAAAGTACCATTCTTTACTATCTCTGGTTCTGATTTCGTTGAAATGTTCGTGGGTGTAGGTGCATCTCGTGTGCGTGACATGTTTGAGCAAGCGAAAAAAGCGGCGCCTTGTATCATCTTTATCGATGAAATTGATGCGGTAGGCCGTCAACGTGGTGCTGGTCTAGGTGGTGGTCACGACGAACGTGAGCAAACCCTTAACCAGATGCTTGTTGAAATGGACGGCTTTGAAGGTCATGAAGGTATTATCGTTATTGCGGCAACTAACCGTCCTGACGTACTAGACCCTGCGCTTCTTCGTCCAGGTCGTTTTGACCGTCAAGTAGTGGTTGGTCTTCCTGACATCCGCGGCCGTGAACAAATTCTTAAAGTTCATATTCGCAAAGTGCCAGTGGCTGATAACGTAGAACCGTCAGTTATTGCTCGCGGTACACCAGGTTTCTCAGGTGCTGACCTTGCTAACCTAGTAAACGAAGCTGCATTGTTCGCTGCTCGCGGCAACAAGCGCCTTGTTTCTATGGAAGAGTTTGAGAAAGCGAAAGACAAAATCATGATGGGCTCTGAGCGTAAGTCTATGGTGATGTCTGAGCCTGAAAAAGAAATGACAGCGTATCACGAAGCGGGTCACGCTATCGTAGGTCGCTTAGTGCCAGAGCACGATCCGGTATACAAAGTGTCAATCATTCCACGCGGTCGCGCGCTGGGTGTGACCATGTACTTACCAGAGCAAGACCGAGTGAGCCACTCTAAACAGCACTTAGAAAGTATGATTTCTAGCTTGTTTGGTGGGCGTATTGCTGAAGCCATTATTTATGGTGACGACAAAGTAACCACGGGTGCATCTAACGACATCGAACGCGCAACTGAAATTGCACGTAAGATGGTCACCCAATGGGGCTTGTCGAGCAAAATGGGCCCAATGCTTTACGCTGAAGACGAAGGTGAAGTGTTCCTAGGCAAGTCTATGTCTAAGGCAACAAACATGTCTGATGACACAGCACGTGCCATTGATGCGGAAATTAAGTCACTGATTGACCGCAACTACGAGCGTGCTCAAAAGATCCTTGAAGACAACATCGATATTTTACATTCAATGAAAGACGCACTGATGAAGTACGAAACCATTGATGCTAAGCAAATTGATGATCTGATGAACCGCACTGACGTTCGTCCTCCTGCTGACTGGGATGACAGCAAGCCATCGGGTGGCGATAAGCCGAGTGGTGGTGCGCCGGTTCGTGAAGGTGAAATTAAAAATGACGGTGTAGACAAACCGTCGGTAGGTAAGCCGGGCGATATTCCAAGCTAACCTTCTACATCCATTGAAAAACGCCAGTTTAACTGGCGTTTTTTGTTAGAGCTGATTGATTTTAATCTGAGAATTTGGCTTACAGTTTATGTCACGGTGTTAGCTGAGTTATTTATTTCGTTACGCTTCACACTGTTCTTTGCAAAGAACAATGCAAAAAACACAGCGAAGAACAAATCAAAGAATTCAGCAAGCAACAAGGCAAAGAGCATGCATTTTTAAGTAGGTTTCATTGCTAACACAGCGGGTCAAAATCAGTTTGCTTTATAGCTTCATTTCTCAACATATTTTCTGTCTAAGAAATACGGTAATTTTAAAACAAAGGTAATGCAGGTAATTCATGCAGTTTGGTAAGTACTTCATAGGTCTGTCACAGCCTCAGGTAATGGGCATTTTAAATGTTACTCCTGATTCATTTTCTGACGGCGGCAAGCACACAAATGTATCTCAAGCCCTTGACCATGCGCTTCGCATGATTGAAGAAGGGGCAACTTTTATTGATATAGGTGGTGAATCGACAAGGCCAGGCGCGCCCGACGTATCGCTGCAGGAAGAGCTTGACCGCACAATACCCGTTATTGAAGCCGTAGCTAAAAATACCCCATGTGTTATTTCTATTGATACCAGCAAGGCTGACGTTATGCGGGAAGCGGTGAAAGCCGGCGCGGGGCTAATCAACGATGTACGCGCGTTACAAGAGCCTGGTGCATTGCAAGTAGCAGCTGAAGCACAAGTACCTGTTTGTTTAATGCATATGCAGGGGCAACCCAGAACCATGCAGCAAAGCCCTGAGTATGATGATGTAGTGAATGATGTGGGTCAGTTTCTACTCGCGCGCACCAAAGTGTGTGAAGAAGCGGGCATTGCTAAAGACAAGATTTTGTTCGACCCTGGCTACGGTTTCGGAAAGTCACTGGAACACAATTATACGCTGGTGAAACACTTGCCATCGCTTATGAAGCTGGGTTACCCAGTGTTAGTAGGCATGTCTCGCAAGTCGATGATTGGCAATTTGCTAAATAGAAAAGTGGATGAGCGCTTGGCGGGAAGCATAAGCCTCGCTACAATTGTCGCCCAAATGGGCGCACAGATAATTCGCGTTCACGACGTGAAAGAAACAGCTGATGCTGTCAATATCGTGAAAATGCTGAATTCAGTAAAATAAGGAATAATAATGACGCAGCGCAAATATTTCGGCACCGACGGTATCCGCGGAAAGGTAGGCGAGAGCAATATCAACCCAGAGTTTGTTACAAAACTCGGGTGGGCAGCAGGTAAGGTCCTTGCCGGACGAGGGACGAACAAAGTACTTATTGGTAAAGACACGCGTATTTCTGGCTACATGTTAGAGTCGTCTTTAGAGGCGGGTTTATCGGCTGCTGGTATCAATATCGGCTTGCTAGGCCCCATGCCAACGCCAGCCATTGCTTATCTCACCAAAACATTTCGCTCAGAAGCAGGGATAGTGATTAGTGCGTCACATAATCCCTTTTATGACAACGGCATTAAATTTTTCTCAGCGCAAGGCTTTAAGCTTGATGATGATATCGAATTAGCGATTGAAGATATGCTTGAGCGTCCAATGACATGTGTGGCATCTGATAAGCTGGGTAAGGCTACGCGTATAAACGACGCTGCGGGTCGTTATATTGAGTTTTGTAAGGGGACATTCCCTTCAGAATTATCGCTGACAGATCTTAAAATTGTTGTGGACTGCGCACATGGCGCAACGTACCACATTGCCCCCAATGTATTGAGAGAGTTAGGTGCTACGGTTATCGAACTTGGTACAGCGCCGAACGGTTTAAATATTAACGACGGTGTAGGCGCAACCTCAATGGATGCGATTGTTGAAAAGGTTAAGGAGACCGGCGCTGATCTTGGCTTTGCCCTAGACGGCGATGGCGATCGCATTATGATGGTAGACCACCTTGGTAATGTGCTTGATGGTGACCAGATTGTTTACATCATTGCCCGCGACGCGCTTAAGAACGGCAAAATGCAGGGTGGCGTCGTTGGCACTTTGATGAGCAATTTAGGCCTTGAAAATGCGTTGTCAAAGCTTGGTGTTCCCTTCGCAAGAAGTAATGTTGGCGACCGTTATGTGATGGAGCTGCTACAACAAAAAGGCTGGTCTATTGGCGGTGAAAACTCGGGTCATGTTCTCAATCTTAATATGAGCTCTACGGGTGACGGCATTGTAGCCGGGCTTCAAGTGCTTGCAGCAATGCTTCGTTCGCACATGGACTTACACGACTTAGCGAGTGGGTTTGAAATGTACCCGCAAACGCTAGTTAACGTGAGGTACGCTAACCAAGAAGTGGATTATTTAGCACACAGCAATGTACAAAATGCTAAGAAAGAGGCTGAGTCTGCGTTAGGTAAAACGGGCAGGGTACTTCTACGTAAAAGTGGTACTGAGCCGTTAATTCGTGTGATGGTTGAGTCGAATGACGAAAGCCAATCTCACAAATGGGCAGAGCATATTGCTGAAACTGTTCGTAATCTCGCCAATTAGTTGGCGTAGCAGGAAATTTTGCTTTTTGTGCTTGTATCTTCTCAATTAAATAGTTAATATCACGCCCGCTTTGAAGACAGGGCTAAGGTCTGCGTTGTGAGTAAAAATCTTAGAAAGCCATTCGTGGCTGGCAACTGGAAAATGAACGGAAATTTGGCATTAGTTGCTGAATTTAATCAAAAACTGGCGAATGTAAAAGCTGATTCGGAAATCGTAATTTGCGCTCCTTCACTTCTTTTACACGCATTTGAAACCCATTCGTTTGCCATTGGTGCTCAAAACGTAAGTCATCTTAATAACGGCGCTCACACTGGTGAGTTGTCAGTTGAAATGCTTAAAGAAGCAGGTTGCGGTTACGCAATTGTTGGGCATTCAGAAAGACGAGAAGACCAAGGCGAGTCAAGCGAACTTGTTGCATTAAAGGCAAAGCAATGTGTTTCTTCAGGTGTCGTACCCATCATTTGTGTAGGTGAGCCACTTGAAGTGAGAGAAGCAGATGATGTTGAATCGTTTGTTGGTGAGCAACTAGATGCACTAGTTAGCGCCATGTCGGTAGACGAACTCAGCAAAACTGTTATTGCATACGAGCCGATTTGGGCAATTGGTACTGGTAAAACAGCCAGCCCTGAGCAAGCACAAGAAGTACACGAATTTATTCGCGGCTACTTTAATAAAGTAGACGCACAATTGGCTCAAGGCCTTCGTATTTTGTACGGTGGTAGTGTTAAGCCAGATAATGCTGAAACCCTATTTGCACAGAAAGATGTTGATGGCGGTTTAATTGGCGGAGCCAGTTTAAAAGCTGAAGATTTTATTTCAATTTGCCAAGCGGCAAACTGACGAGGTATTTATGATTTACGAAGTGCTATTAGTAGCATACCTAATTGTAGCGCTATTACTTATTGGATTTGTATTGATCCAACAAGGTAAAGGTGCAGATATGGGCGCTTCATTTGGCTCAGGCGGTTCAAACACTGTTTTCGGTTCATCAGGTTCAGGTAACTTCATGACTCGTACGACCGCTATATTAGCAGGCTTGTTCTTCTTAATTAGCCTTTCTTTGGGTGCAATGACTGCAAACCGTGAAAGCGCAGAAGATGAGTGGAACAACCTAGAAGTTCCAGCGGCAGTAGAAGAGTCAGTAGAGCTACCAGCTGATCAAGACGTACCAGTTATTGAAGATGCAGCTCAAACTGACGTTCCTGTTGTTGAAAGCGATGTGACAGACGTACCAAAGTCTGACGACGCTGAAGGTTCAAACTAAAAAGTTTTCGCGGAAGTGGTGGAATTGGTAGACACGCCATCTTGAGGGGGTGGTGAGCATTGCTCGTGCGGGTTCAAGTCCCGCTTTCCGCACCAAATAAATGTAAAGGCCAGCGCAATGCTGGCCTTTTCTGTTTTTACACCGTGAAATTCTTGTTAAGGTGACCCTGTACGCTCACTTTTAACTGGCCTTGTTAATTGTAACAAAGCGTTAAAATCTAAAATTTACAGGATGTTATGTCTGTTCCTATTTTTATTATTCAGCTATGCTTTTCAATACTTAGTCATACTGTCTGCGACATAAACAAAACAATTTTTACGAGGCACTATAGTGCAAAAAACACTTAGTCAGAGTTTGTTCCAAACCCTATTCATAGGGATTGTGATAGCATCACTTCTGATAATTGGAGCAGTGTGGCGCTCAGCCAATACTCTCGTTGTTCAAAACATTGACCACAATATTGTTTTAGCAGAGAAAGTATTTGATAAAGTGGTTGCGGATCGTCAAGCTGTCATACGCAACGTTTCAAAAGTACTGTCTCGCTCATTTGATTTCAGGCGTGCGGTTGGCACAGAGAATATACCCTCTATTGAAGCGGCGTTTACCAGTTACGCGCAGAGACTAAACACCGATATCATCGCTCTGGTAAGTCTAGACCATCAAGTAGTTGTAACGCGTACAGACCTATTCGAAGTCGGTCAAAATGTGGAAAGTAGCCTAGCATTGGTTGCTAAAGGGAAAGACAGCGGTTTCTTCGTAGTCGATAACAAATTAGTACAGTTAAATCTAATTCGCGTAGAAATACCTACGCTTAGATATTACATGTTAATAGGCGTTGAGTTTGATAGCAGTTTATTAGAAGAACTAAAAGCGCTCGTAGACGCTGAAATTATTATCTCAAGAACTGATACCAATGACGTTCTTACGACTACCTTAAAAGAAAATGATGCGCAACGGATCCTCGCGTCAGAACACGACCCCTCGTGGATAGATGTAACGTTTAAAGACGAGCTTACTTACTTTGCCCGTGAGGTGAATATCGCCTCTGATGGCAATTTGCCGGTTAAGATAACTCTAGCTGTAGATACAACGTCTTCATTTAGTGCTTTCACACGTATTCAATTGACGATTCTGGCATTTTGCTTAGTCGCAATATTCATTGCTCTGGGTCTTTCTCTGCTGCTTGCCAGAAACGTGAGTCGACCAGTGTCTACCTTGGTAAAAGCAGTGAATAAGGTCGCGTCAGGAAGCTATGGCGCAACCCTTGACGCACCGTCGAACCTCAAAGAGATTACCGAACTTGCCAACGCAGTCGATAGCATGCAAGCAAGTATTAAAAGTCGTGAAAATCATATTCGTTATCAAGCAGAACACGACGTGCTTACCGGGCTTTTCAATCGGAACTATGTTGAAGGCTTCTTCGAGTCACAACTGCAAGAAGAAAGAGAGTTACAGGTTGTTGCCATTACCGTAATCGGATTTCGAACCATTAACGACCTCTACGGTTACTCTAACGGCGATAATACACTGAAAGCATTGGCCGAGAGGCTTCAGCGTTGGCCTGGTACATCCGCAAGATTAGCTGGCGGTGAGATTTTATATATTACGCAAGATTCACTTAATGATGACCAGCTCGAAACGCTCAAGCACATATTAGAGCAACCAGTGGAAAGTAACCTGATTGCAATTCCAGTAAAAGTCGCAATGGCGGTTATCCAGTGCCCGCAAGATGCAACAACATCAGAAGAATTATTCAGAAAAATGAATATTGTTACTGATGAAGCGATACACAGCGACAGCTGGTGCGTTCGCTACAGAACGGAATTAGAAGATAAATACAATCGCAGACTATCAATTACCACTGAACTAAAACGTGCACTGGCTAGCCAGCAAAACGAACTGTCTATGGTTTACCAGCCAAAAATAGATCTGCAGACAATGAAAGTATGCAGCATGGAAGCGCTTATTCGCTGGAATAATAGTGTTCTGGGCTTTGTTCCACCTGATGAGTTTATTACCATTGCTGAGCAAGCAGGGTTAATTGAGCAAGTTACGACTTGGGTAATGAAGCAAACCATTTCAGACTTAGCTTATTTTAGAGGCATGGGGTATGGGTTCACCGTTGCGATGAACTTATCTACTCAGGATATTCAAAATAAGGTACTTCTAGGGAAGCTAGTGTCGCTTTTAACTCAGGAAGGTCTGTCACCTGAAGCTCTGGAACTTGAAATAACAGAAAGCGATTTAGTTGCTGACGCCTCGCTTGCTATAGAGAACCTTAATGAACTAACGGCGCGGGGCTTTCATTTCGCCATCGACGACTTTGGTACAGGCTATTCGTCGTTAGCCTATTTAAAGAACTTGCCCGTAAAAACGATTAAAATTGATAAGAGTTTTATTTTGTCGCTGGCGAGTGATGAAAACGACCAGCAAATTGTTCATACCGTGCTGAGTTTGGCGAATGTGTTTAATTTAAAGGTTGTGGCTGAGGGTGTTGAAGACGTAGCGTCGCTTGAAATCTTAAAGGACTGGGGCTGTGATATCGTTCAAGGTTATTACATTAGTCGCCCACTTAGCCGTTCAGACCTTGAAGACTGGCTTCAAAATACGCCTTTCGGTGAATAGCTATTTTTTCAAATTAAATTTATTGTTTCACAGTAATCACTATGCCTTTGCCGCAGTATTTGGCGACATGGCATCGTAAATGCAAAACTAATAATGAAGCGTGTAAAACGCTCTGCGGGCCTGATTTTTTCGCCAAAGTGTGAGTATCTTGCCTACTGAGTTGTGAAATTACTTCAAAAACAAGGAATTTATTATGGACATCATTCGTATACTTTTATCGATTTTACTTCCACCGCTGGGCGTATTTTTACAAGTGGGTATCGGTGCTCACTTTTGGATTAATATCCTCTTAACTATTCTTGGCTATTTCCCAGGTGTTATTCACGCTGTTTACATCATCGCCAAAAAGTAGGTGGTGAAAAACGCTGTATTGGCGGCTATGCAATAAATCGCATAGTCGTCGCGAGTACGGCAACCAATAAAAAATAAACAAAAGCCAGCTTTTATAGCTGGCTTTTTACGTGATGACGTTTGTCGAATAGGACGATTTCGGCAACGTGACATATCCCATGTTAGGCGGTGAGCTTTTCGTCGTCTAACTCTTGCTTCATCTCTTTTTGATATTCATCTGCAAGTTTTGTTTTTTGGCGGTCATTAAGCACATTGCCTGCAACTTGGAAGAATTCCTGTTCTTCGTCGGCAAGGTGATGCTCTACCTTTTCCTGAAGTGTTTTCAAATGACGTAACCAAGCTGGTGAACTCATATCCGTATCATCGAGCTTTGCGAGTAGCTCATCAATTTCGTGATGCTCTGCAATGCCGTGACGTGTTAAATCTACAGTGGCATCTTTCTCCAAAAGATGAGAATAGAAATGGCGCTCTTCAGCGATGGCATGACTTTCAAGCTGTGTCTTAAGCTCTTGATAATATTCACGGCGCGCAGCAGTGTTTCCGCTTGTTTCAGCTAGAATTTTAAGCAGTAAACGTTGCTTTTCATGGTCTTGACGCAAAGCTTCAAAAATTTTCATGGGTAGTTCCTTATAAATACCTAAAAAATGAATCACACCTGTGGTAATGCTATTTTTATTCCATGAATGAGATATTTGTTACGCGCTGATTTTTAAAAGAAATTTCAAATGAAGTGACACAGAGTCATTGAGTTGGGGAAGGGGACAACGCAAATTTTACAAGTCAGTTTCCGATAAATTCACGGCAGTAAGTCCGTGAATTTACCGAAAGAGGGAGATGGGATATGCGCTACACGCCTTGTGCGACCATGGCGTCAGCGAGTCTACGAAATGCTGCTACATTGGCGCCTTTCATATAATCAACGTAGCTGCTTCCAGCATCGCCTTCAGATTTACCCTCATCAACACAACGCTGATGAATGCTTTCCATAATTGAATAGAGCTGTTCATCGAGTGCGCTTGCGTTACGTTGATTGAACATGGCGTTCTGGCTCATTTCTAAGCCTGATAGCGCAACGCCGCCAGCGTTAGATGCTTTGCCTGGTACGTATGCAATTTGGGCGTCTAAAAACAAAGCCTGCGCTTCATTTGTGCACGGCATATTCGCACCTTCTAGTACCATTTGACAGCCGTTATCTAGCAGTGATTTTGCATCTTCTTCAAGTAGTTCGTTTTGCGTAGCGCAAGGCAGTGCTATGTCGCATTTTAAATGCCAAGGCTTTTTATCAGCTATCCACTTGCCCATGTTTTCATCTGCCATGTCAGCAAGGATATTGTTGCGGTTTGCATGGTTGTCGATTGCCCATTTAAGCGCGGTATCAGTTAACCCATTCTCATTATGTAAAAGCCCTCGGCTATTAGACAGCGAAATAACTTTTCCGCCTTTCTCTACCGCTTTGAGTGCAGCATGCAACGCTACGTTTCCGGCTCCAGACACTGCAATGGTTTTGCCTTCAATTGGAGTACCTTGATGTCGACATACCGCTTCTAAAAAGTAAATTAAGCCAAAGCCTGTAGCTTCAGTACGCACATAGCTACCACCAAATTCTAAGCCTTTACCGGTTAACACGCCTTCGAACTTATTGTTTAGCCTGCGATATTCGCCATAAAGGTATCCTATTTCTCTCGCGCCGACGTTTATGTCACCTGCAGGTACATCGGTATTTGCGCCAATATGTCGCTGTAATTCACGCATGAAGGCTTGGCAAAACAACATAATGTCGCGATCAGTACGCCCTTTGGGGTTAAAGTCTGACCCGCCTTTACCTCCGCCCATGGGTAAGCCGGTCAGGGCATTCTTGAAACACTGTTCGAAAGCAAGAAACTTAAGCACCGATAAGTTGACGGTAGGATGAAAGCGCAAGCCACCTTTGTAAGGACCCATGGCTGAATTGTGCTGTACACGCCAACCTTGATTGACTTCAATATCGCCATCACTGTTCATCCACGACACGGTAAAATAAATAATGCGTTCAGGCATGCAAATGCGTCTTATAATATCGAACGCTTTGTAGTCTTTGTTTGCATTGTAAATAGGAACAATATCTTCTAATACTTCGTGTACCGCTTGTAGATATTCCGTTTCGTTAGCAAACTTCTCATTAAGAAAGGTATAGATTTCTTCAAAGTTACTTTTCTGAGTCATGTACTGCTTAATCCTTTTCTTCAAAATTGGTGAGAACGTTAAGGCTTCGAGGGCATGTTTTTATCTCAAGCTTTTCGCCTTCGTAGATCTCGCCGTCGACAGCATACGCCGTGGGCTTATCAAATGTTAACGTTATGCTTGATGCGCGTTCGTGCCGTATTGATTCAGATTGCTTCTTTGCTTCAGCTGGACTTAGCACTAGCTCTGCTAACGATGCGAATTGCTTATCAGAGCTGGGCTGAGGTATTAGCCAGGTCAAATCAAGCTTTCCATCGGTGATATCGGGCGGCTCTGCGCCCTGAGCAAGTGCTGTGGTCATTGGGGCTGCGTTTGCAATAACAAAGCTCGGCGTTTCTAAAGTTTCAGCTGGCTGGTTGTCTTTTGCTACTTTAAACGTCATGTTTTCATTATTTGAAATCGCGTTCCATAGCCCTTTTAGGTAGGCAAACTGGCCGCCTACATTCTTTTCTTCGCGATCAGCGGCCGAAATCATTTTTTCCTCGAAGCCAACTGCTGCCACCAAAAGCATAACGTGGTCGTTACAGGTCGCGGTATCTATGGCTAAGGTGTTGCCCTCTATAATGATGTCGCATGCTGTACTAATAGGCATGACTTTACTAATGTAGCCATGCAACACTTGGCTTAGTGCGTTTGCTGTACCAAAGGGGATAATCCCCATGGTAACGTCGGTGTTGACCAAAGCCGAAGCGACTTCAGTTAACGTTCCATCGCCTCCGCATGCGACAATAATGTGGGCGCCGTCTTGTTTTGCTTTCTCTGCTAGTGCCTTACCGTCTACTTCAGGTGTGGTTTCTTTCACGGTCACTTTGAATTTTTCATTTAATCGAGAAAGAACGTCATCTCGGTATTGCTCCCATTTACCGCCACCAGCAACTGGATTAACGATAAGGGTTAGATTCTTTTGTAGTGAAAGTAGGCCACCATCTCTAATCTGCTGCAGCGATGCTAATTGACGTTTGTTGAGCCTTGCCGTTTGGCGTATCTGGTTTATTTCACGTAATGCATCATCTACACTCAACGTAGGGTTTTTGGCCAGTAAATAGGCTGCAACCACCAGAACAGAGCGACCTCGTCCAAGCGCACAATGCACAACAACATTTTTCTTTTCAGAAATTTGCTGATTCAACCAATTTATTGCTAAAACAAGTTGTTCAGGAGTGGGGCTGGTATGGTCGAGTACCGGTACGTTTAAATAGCGGTAATCTTCTTGATATGCCGTCCAATCCAGTCCATCAAATTCAGCGGTTACGTCAAGAATGGCATCAATGTTGTTTTCGTTTAAAAGGCTAACGTGTTTTCCCGACATGCGGCATGCAAGGAATAAGTGCGGCTCAATTTTTTGTAGGGGAGGGACTTTATCCGTTCTGCGTGCGTATTCATTGTAAAGCCAAGAGCCCAGTAAAAAAGGTACAAAAATCCAGCGTATGTAGAATGGTATTGAGCCATCCTCACGTTTGCGAAACAGGCTTGGATAGTTGAGCAAATAGGCGCTGCTTACGGCAATAAGGGAAAATGCAATCCAACCAAATACCACTTTTAATAATATCACTGGCACGGTCAGCGTTAGTGCTAACGCCACTAATGCACCAAGTACGTAATACTTCACCATTTTCACGATTAACACATCCTTTGTAATTGGAAAGAGCAAACAGTCTATGCATCTATACTTACACTGGAGCGTTTTCGTTTACTTTTGTCGCAATAGGGTTGAACTATCACGTACCGGTAAACGTATGCTTTGGTATTGAAAATATGAGCGTTTCAAATGAAGAATAGTGCGGTACTAAAGGTTGCGAACTTTGTATGGTTCCAAGGAATTTGGTGGCTGGTCATCTTGTTCCAGAATAAAGCAGTAATTCCAGTGTTAGGGTTAATCCTTTTGTGGATAGCCATTTCGCCCAAGCGAGTGGAAGATATAAAGCTAATGGGCACGGTATTTTTACTGGGCACGGTGGTTGATGCACTTTTAACCCTGAGCGGGCTGTTCATTTTTAACGAGACAGAAACGCTGGTCAGCTTCTGGCCAATTCCAATTTGGCTAAGTATTCTATGGGCAGCCTTTGCAGGTACGGTTTATCACAGTTTAACCGCCTTTAATGGTCGAATGGCCGTTGCGGCGGTTGCTGGAGCTATCTTCGCGCCGCTCAGTTATATCGCCGGCGCCAAATTCGGCGCGGTTGAATTGGGCGCAAGCGTAGTGCTTTCTTATATTTTTATCGCTCTAGTGTGGAGTGTAATCTTCCCGCTGTGTTTTTATTTATCCAATCGTTTTGAGGCAAAACAAGCCCAAGCGTAAATGCAAGGAGTGTATTGGCAATGACGAAAAACGTATTAGTTACAGGTGGAAACAGAGGTATAGGTCTAGAAATAGTAAAAGGAATGCTGTCTAAAGGCTATAAAGTGCTGATGGGGTGTCGAGACGAAGAGGCCGGCCTTGAAGCCAATAAAGATATTGTGGGAGGGGATTTGCATATTATTGAGATGCCTCTTGATAACGAAACCGCCATCGTCGATGCGTTTGTTCGAGCTGAGGCCGTGTATGGCCCTATTGATATCCTCATAAACAATGCAGGAATCTTAGACGACACGCCATGGAAAGATGTAAATTCTGAGACGTTGGCTAAATCGATGCAAATTAATGTGAACGCCCCGCTTACACTTATCCAGCAAACGTTACCGCAAATGATTGAGCGAGGTTTTGGACGTATTATCAATGTAAGCTCTAGTTACGGTAGCTTCGCCGAGGGACTGAAAGGACCAATGTGCTATGCGATAACAAAGGCTGCTATTAATGCGCTTACGGTTAAGATGGCAGCGGTAGTTGATGAAGCTGCTGACGGTAAGTCTCTTGATGTAACCGTTAATAGCATGACCCCGGGTTGGGTGCATACCAGAATGGGTGGAAGTGATGCGCCCAAAACGCCCGAGGAGGGAGCAGATACGGCTATTTGGTTAGCAACCATGGAAGAGGGTGGCCCCCATGGCCAATTCTTAAAAGATAGAGAGCCTATAGAGTGGTAGCCTTAATTAACTAGCCTAATTCATATAGTTTGAAGGCTACCATTTTCACGATGCTTTTTAATCAGCATCTTCTAAAGTGAGAATCGCTCTCGTAGAAAGCGGGCGATTCCATCTTCATCGTGATGCCCAATGACGGAAGTGGCGGCGTCTTTGATATAAGGTTTAGCGTTAGAAGGTGCATAAGCCTCGTCTGCTAGCTTAAACATACTTAAATCATTATCACTGTCGCCAAACACAATAACGTTGCTTGCATTCAACTGTTGGCGCAAAAGCTCTACCGCACTACCTTTATTCGCAAGATTGTGGTGTACATCCATCCAACGGTACTCATCCCCTTCGATAGCTGGCCCAGAGTACGCTATCAGTCCTTCGTGCATGTTGAGCTGCTTATACATGTCATAGACTAGCGGTGCATCTCCGATCATACTGATGTTTGTTATATGTGCATTAGCAGGTAGCGACTCAATAGACGCTAATCGCGCTTTAGTGCGCGAAAAATACTTTTCAATTAAATCGTGTTCCACCTGATGCTTAGGCGACGAATGGTAAATCACGTGCTCGTGATCTGGGCTATCCATATTCACTGTGTTAATGAAAGGCGTAATATTATTATTTACGGCGTGCTCGATAATAAGATTTACTTCACTGGGCGCGAGCAAATTTTCTAGTGTTAGCGCGTTTCCGGCAGGATCCCAAATTGCCACCCCATTATTATAAATGTGAGGGAGTACAAAAGACTGACCTTGTAGCACAAATTGCGCTGAATGCATGGTACGACCCGTCGCTACGGTGAATGCAATGTCTCTCTCACCAAGCAAGCCCAACGTCTCTTTAGTAAACGAGGAGATTTCAGAAGACTTATTTAATAAAGTGCCATCTAAATCAAAAAATATTAAATCCATACAATTGGTGCCTAATCTCTCTTTCAGAATAACGCCGACCAAACGACGAAGGGCAATAAACGTGGAGTTCGTTATATTGCCCTTCGAAAATATTGGAACAGCTAGATTGATAACTCCGCTATGATTACTGTATCACATTCTGCTTTGAAGCAGCGTTCCATATTATGTCGCTAGTCTTGCTACCGAATAGATTCGACCACTTTGTCGGTGTGCTGCTTCAGTAATTGCGAGACTTTAGAAGCAGACTGTGACTTTTTAAGGTTAATTACCAGCGCAACTTTACCATATCTAACCGCGTGTCTTACGGTTTGTATAACCTCATTTCTGTCCGGACGTAAACCGATTAAACCCGCTATGAATAACCCAATGAATATGCCTGGGCTAATTAGTGCTATGTAGGTAAACAAAGGATTTTGTTGAGTAAGCGCTGGGCCAAACTGCGTTAACAAAAATGCCGCCACTAAACCTACAATCAGACCGATTGAACCAAGCAACAGGTGGGACGACCACATGCTTTTGCCAATGGATGCGCTGTTACGTTCAAGTTTTTCACTCATTTTAGGGTCGCCAGCTTCGATAATTTCTACTTGAGATACCTCAACAGATGTTTGGTCTTGAACTATCTCAAGTACTTCCTGCACTTTACGTTTTGACGGAAATACAGCCGCGACTTGCAAGTCACCGGTTGATACAACATGGGCTCTCAAATTCTCATGTTCATTACTGTTTTCGCTTTTTGACTCTACGTTTTTCGAACTTTGAACATTCATCTTTAAATCCTCGACTTCTTACTTGGACTCTCTAAATCAATCCACTTCACTTGCACTTCAAAGGGTATTGCTGTTCGGCTTCACCTAAGTGCATAGGTAACTCGACAACTATTGTTCATACTTATTCAAGTTGCATTCCGACGAAGAAAAGTAGCGGTTTATACTTTAGTAGAAAAAAGAGAGGGTTTGTTTTTATGCTATTGTTATTAATGGTTATTTTCGGAATGTTAAATATGATTTAGTAAGCTTTAAGGCCAAATAAAGAAGGATTTCGAAGCGATATGCTGAGTTTTAGCAAGCGCCGCTACCGGACCAAACAGCCGGTACTGTGATAATTTTACACATAGCGTGAAAATTCGTTATGGCCTTTAAAATCACTGTCTTGCCGTGGAAGCGTCGGCTTGCGGCAAGGTTACTTGCGTGTAGTGATCATTTCTGTACGTTCTTCTGTAGATTCTATTTATAAATTGAGATTTGGTACCGTTGTTTGCAATCTGACTAAGAAAGCACAGCGAGCATCTGCGGCCGTAGCAGCACCTTAACAGTCGGTCTTCTTAGCTGGTAAGGAAAGGAGTATCTATAAATGAAACGGATTAAAGGCTATTGCAACGTCTACTCTGATGATAGCCATCTATCAATAAGGCGCATCGCTTGCGGTGATAAACGGTTTTACTATCGCTATGCAAGTGGAAAGAAAGTCACAGGAGAGCGCGTGCTAAAGCGTATCAAAAAGCTTGTCATTCCTCCAAATTGGCGCGACACCTTTATAAGCCGTGATAGTAAAGCCAGCGTTCAAGCTGTCGGCTATGACGAAAAAGGACGTAAACAATATATCTATCACAACAAATGGCACGAGCAGCAGCAAGTAGAAAAATTTGAGCGTTTGGTTGCCTTTGGTAATGCACTTCCTGGGTTCCGTGAGCACTGTCTTTCATTAATTTCACAGCCAACATGGACGCAAGAAAGAGCTTGCGCGCTGGTGTGCCTGTTGCTCGATTACACAGGTGCTAGAGTTGGCAACGCTCAATATAGCAAGGAAAATAACACATATGGGTTAACTACATTGCGGCGCAAGCATGTGCAAGCGCAGTGTGACGATAGTGTTGAACTTGCTTACATTGGTAAGCACGGCAAACCAAGAACACTAAAAGTAAACGACCCTGAGCTTGCTTCATTAGTTTGTGACTGTGCGCAACAACAAGGTTACTGTTTATTTCGTTATCAAGATAAGAATAAACAATGGCACGACGTAACGAGCGAAGACGTTAATGCGTTCATCCACAACGAACTAAGTGAACAGTTCAGTTGCAAAGACTTTCGAACGTGGGCATCAAGTCGATTTGCACTAACAAACCTGCCCAGTGTTTATGAACAGATAGCAAACTCCAGAACCAAGAAATGGGAGAGTACGTTAAGTAAGTGTGTTGCAGCAGAACTTGGCAATACTCCCACCGTTTGCAGGAAATATTATATTCATCCGAAACTATTTACTGTGAAAAATGACGAAAAGGCGTGTGAGAAGCTAATTAATCGGGTTCGCTCGCTACATAGTGAAGATTGTACGCAACTTACCCATTTACTGCCTGTAGAAAAGCTTCTTTTGGATGTTATTTCGTCTGAGTGCGCGTAACAAAGTATTTTTAATGAAAATGTTTTAGCTGATAGTAAAGTTGCTGTTTTTTGCGACTTTTCAGCTAAAGTTAAATTGTTTCATAAATGACTTAGTGTTTTTAAGTTATTGAATATAATTGGTAATTATAAATTTTGTTAGCGTAATATGCTGTGAAACATGGTTGGTGCTAATTTAAACATAAGTGCCAGTTAAACGATGTTGTTTAAAAATTGCACTTGAAATTTTCTGTCAGATCCTTATATTGTTAGAGCTCTAATGATTATTGTTCGATTTAATTATTTGCTTTTGAATTTGAATTAGCAAAGGTTAAATGGCGTTTTCATTTACGAGTTTTCGAAGAGCAATAGAGGAAATAACGAACGTTATGCCAATGGAAAGTTACCTATCACTAACGGTGTATTTTATAGCGATGTTAGGGATAGGGTTGTTTGCTTACCGACAATCTACCAGTGATATTTCTGGTTATATTTTGGGAGGGCGACAAGTTAGCCCTCAAGTAACCGCACTGTCTGCGGGTGCGTCTGACATGTCTGGTTGGATGCTAATGGGCTTACCAGGTGCAATGTACTTAACCGGTTTCGATGCGGTTTATATTGCAATAGGGTTGGTTGCAGGTGCGTTGGCCAATTATTTACTAGTAGCACCAAAACTTCGCGTTTATACCGAAGTTGCCAACGACTCGCTGACTGTGCCTGAGTTTTTTGCCAAGCGTTTTGATACGCCTAACTCAAGCTTACGCATTGTTTCAGCGGTGATTATCGTACTGTTTTTCACGCTATACACCTCTGCCGGGTTAGTTGCAGGTGGTAAGTTGTTTGAAAGCGCGTTTTCGGTCGATTATCAGTTAGGCCTATTTATTACGCTGGGTGTAGTGGTGTCTTATACACTACTTGGTGGTTTCTTGGCAGTAAGTCTTACGGACTTTGTGCAAGGGTGCATTATGTTCGTGGCGCTTGTACTGGTTCCAATCGTCGCGTTTACCGAGTTCGATAGCGTGTCGCAAATGACAAGCGCCGCTTATCAATCTGTACCCAGTTTTTCTGAATCGTTAGAAACGCTAACGATTGTTGGGTTGTTATCGAGTTTAGGTTGGGGCTTAGGTTACTTTGGACAGCCGCACATTATTGTTCGCTTTATGGCAATTCGTTCTGTTAATGCCATTGGCACAGCGCGAAATATTGGTATGTCGTGGATGTTAGTGACCATCATTGGTGCACTGGCAACAGGATTCGTAGGCATTGCTTATGCCAATCAGTTTGGTCTTGCTGTCGACGACCCTGAGACGATATTTATTATTTTCTCACAATTGCTGTTCCACCCACTTATCAGTGGATTTCTAATGGCTGCTATTTTAGCCGCTATTATGAGTACAATTTCGTCGCAACTGCTGGTTAGCGCAAGTTCGTTAACCGAAGACATTTACCGCGTAATGGTAAATAAAAAGTCTTCAACCAAGGCGCTGACTGAAAAGCAAACGGTAACAATTGGCCGATATGGTGTAGCAGGTGTAGCCGTGGTTGCATTGTTATTAGCCATGGATGCGTCGAACACAATTTTATCTTTAGTAAGTAATGCTTGGGCAGGTTTTGGTGCAGCATTTGGTCCGTTAGTACTGTTTTGTCTGTATAAAAAGGACCTAACAGCGAAAGCGGCAATGGCGGGCATGATTAGCGGTGCGGTAACCGTACTGTTCTGGATTTACGCGCCCGTTTTAGCTGACGGTAAAACGTTAAGCAGCGTTATTTATGAAATTATTCCAGGGTTTGCGGTAAGTACGTTAACGCTTTATGTGGTAAGTCGCTTTAGCGAAAACCCATCGTCAAACGTACAAGCAACATTCGCGCAAGCCAGTGAAGAATTAGCAAATCAACAATCTTAAGGTTAAAAAGTTTATTATGAGTCATCCAAATTGGAAACGCGTAGTCATCAAAGTGGGTAGTGCATTGATATCGCCCAACCAACAAGGTTGTAGCAGTCATTACCTTTTGAGCATTGCGCAATTTATCGTGCGATGCAGAGCCAACGGTACACAAGTTGTACTCGTGTCTTCTGGTTCTGTCGCAGCAGGCGCGCACCTGTTTCCAGAGCAAGAAAAGTCAGATATTGCAGTTAAAAAAGCAATGGCAGCAGCGGGTCAAACCGAAATGATTGCCACGTGGGACAGACTGTTTGATTTTCCGTCTGCTCAGATGCTTTTAACGCATGCTGATTTGCGAGACAGAGAGCGTTACGTAAGTATCCGTGAAACGATATTCAGTTTATTGGATAACAATATCCTGCCTATCGTTAACGAAAACGACACCGTTACCACCGACAAATTGAAAGTGGGTGATAACGATAATTTATCGGCCATGGTGGCGTCGGCAGCTGAAGCAGATGCACTTATCATCTGTTCAGACATTGATGGGTTGTACGATAAAAACCCGCATGAACACGACGACGCACAATTGCTTAAATCAGTTAATACCATTGATCAAAGCATTTATGACATGGCTGGCGGTGCGGTAAAAGGCGGTGTAGGCACCGGTGGTATGCGCACTAAAATTGAAGCGGCCGAAAAAGCCGTTTCGCATGGTATAGATACATATATTATTAACGGCTTTACTGAACTGTCGTTTAATATGCTGCTAGCAGGTGAAAACCCAGGCACGCATTTCAAACCTCACGCCAAGCCAATGCAAGAGAATGTGCATTGGATGCGCCATACGTCAAACGCGCAGGGTGAGGTGATAGTAGAAGGGGACTTTGACGCCTCTTTAGCTGGCGACGCAGAGCAACTGACAAGTAGCGAAATTATTGACGTGAAAGGTGAGTTCTCGGTAGGCGACACCATTCTAGTACGTAAAGAAGACGGTACTAAACTGGTAAAAGCCAAGTCGAATTACAGTAGCTGTTTATTGAATTTCATTGCGAATCAGGAAAACGAAGAATTCGCCCATGAGTTTGAGGAAAAGACTGGGCCAATTATTTCTGATCAGCACATAGCAAATCTGGAGAAAGAATGAGCATTATTACAGAGTTAGCACAACAGGCAAAAAAAGCTGCACGTACACTGGCTATTTTAAGTGAAAGCCAGAAAAACGCGGTGTTAACTGATATGGCCGCGGCAATTCGTGCAAACAAAAGTAAAATTATTGAAGTAAACGAAAAGGAAGTCGCGCGCGCCAAAGAGAATAACTTAGACGCAGCGATGGTTGACCGCTTAATCCTAAACGATGAGCGTATTGAAGCCATGGCTGAAGGCATCGAAGTTATTGTTGAACTTGACGATCCTGTGGGTAAAGAGCGCGTTATCGGTACACGTCCAAACGGTATTGAGATTAAGAAAATGCGTATACCGCTTGGTGTTGTGTGCATGATATATGAAGCACGACCTAATGTTACTGCCGACGCAGGCGCGCTGTGCTTTAAATCGGGTAACGCAGTGATATTACGTGGTGGTAAAGAAGCACTAGATACGAGTTTAGCCATTGCTGAGCTTATGCAAGACGTGCTGGAGAAGCACAATTTACCAAAAGCGCTGGTAACGGTAGTTCCGAACCCAGATCGTGCATTAATGCAAGAGCTAATGGAGCAGCGTGATTACATTGACGTAATTATTCCACGTGGTGGTGAAGGTCTAATCAACTACGTGACTGACAACGCTAAAGTGCCGGTAATTCAGCACTTTAAAGGTGTGTGTCACCTTTACGTAGACAAAGATGCTGATCTAGATAAAGCCATGGCGCTACTTCTAAATGGTAAAACACAGCGTACTGGCGTATGTAATGCCTTAGAAGGCTTAGTTGTACACCAAGCCGTTGCGGGTGATTTTCTGCCTAAAGTGGCCGATGCATTCAAAGAAAAGGGTGTTAAGGTTCACGTAAACGACAAAGGTAGCCAGTACTTTGATGGTGCTGACGTTATTTCTGAAGACGCGTACGGTGAAGAGTATCTTGGCCTTGAAATCGCTATCCGTGTAGTTGACGATTTCGAAGCAGCGGTTGACCACATTGCGCAATTTGGTAGTAACCACACTGAAGTAATTTGCACGGAAGATGCTGAAAAAGGCAAGTTATTCCAACGCGCAGTTGATGCAAGTGTAGTAATGGTTAATGCCTCTTCACGTTTTTCTGATGGTAGCCAGCTTGGCTTAGGTGCAGAAATTGGTATCGCAACCACTAAGCTACATGCTTATGGCCCAATGGGCTTGGAGTCGTTGACTTCAGAGAAATATTTAGTGAATGGCGAAGGCCAAATTCGCGATTAATAGAAAGATGTTTTAACTGGTCGGCATTGTGCCACGAGTTTACATGCTTCATAATTAAAAGCGCTGACATTCGTCGGCGCTTTTTTTCGCCTATTCAAATATTTACCCTCGGAGTACAGACGGAGCTTACATGGAGATTGTGATAGACCCCGCGCAGTTATGGCATCAATTTATAAGTTTTGCCAATGATTATAAACTGCTGACATCTCTAGTACTTTTAATTGTACTGCACTTTATCAAAAAGGGTGTGTTGCGCCTTATCAGGCGCATTAGTTCTCATCGTGGCGAAGACCGCCGAAACCAAATCAATATCCTAGAGCAGCTGGGTAATGCCTTTATCATTATTGTGTTAATGATGGTGTGGAGCTCTGAAATCCAAACACTGGCAATCTCCATTGCTGCCTTTATGGTGGCCATTGTGTTGGCAACCCGCGAGTTTATTCAGTGCTTTATGGGGTTCATTTACTACTTGGGCGCTCGGCCATTCAGGGTAGGCGACTGGATCCAAATGAACAACATCATTGGTGAAGTGGTAGAAATGGACTGGGCAAAGACAGCGCTTTTAGAAGTAGACCCTGAAAGCTTTAACTACACGGGTAAACACGTGTACGTGCCTAATAGTCAGCTTGTAACTCAAACTGTGCGTAACCTTAACTTCATGCGTCGCTACCGTTTGCATTCATTTGAAATAGTGAACGAGCCTTCTGTTAACGCCTATAGTTTGCTTCCAGCGTTTCATGCCAGGGCACAGGCACATTGTGAATATTTCCGCGATGTAGCAGAGCGCTACAAAGGCCTAATTGAACGTCATTTAGAGCAAGAATTTATTCGCATCGACCCAGAGGTTGAGATTAAAACCAATGAACTTGCCAAAGTGGTGGTAAAGGTAAGCTTGTTTTGCCCTACAGCCGAAGCTCACGAGTTAGAGCACAAAATGTGCTCAGATTGGTTAAGTCTGTGGTTCAAAGCGCAAAAAGAAGAGCAGCGCCAGCTTCATGCACAGCACAGCGATTCCTCTTCGGTGCAAAACCAAGCTAAAGCAATGCCCGACGCACAGACAACTACTAGCGGTACGCTATAGCGTCTATTCTAAGCACGTCCATTCTCTGTGGCTGGTGAAGTGGCCTTGTAAAAAGGCCATTTGGTCAGCCAAAATCCGCCTGTTCATTAAATAAAAACGCTCGTACACATTTGGCCTAAACGGAACCGCGAGTAGGGGCATGTTGGCTTCTTCTGGTGTTTTAGCACCTTTCGCGTGATTACACCGCTGGCAAGCCGTGGCAACGTTCGTCCAACTGTCTTTTCCGCCGCGAGAGCGGGGGATAATGTGGTCTCGGGTAAGCTGCTTTGGCGTAAACTTATTGCCGCAGTACATACACAGGTAGCTATCGCGCCTAAACAAATAGCGATTAGTAAGGGCAACTTTGCCAGATAAATCTGTTACCTTGCCGTCGCACGCGATAATACTAGACAGGGTAAGCTGACTTTGGAGTCCTTCGTGATTCCAGCCTCCCTTTAACGTAATAGCATCACTACCTAGCTCAAATAGCACCTTATCTTGACTGTAAAGCTTTGCGGCTTGTTCAACATCTATCCACTCTTGTGGCATGCCTGCTTTATTAAGTCGAAGTACCAACATGGTTATCTCCTTTAGCACACTAATATTAGACGTTCTTGTTGTGGTTAATCACTTCTGCGCATTGGTCGCACGTGATGTTTATTTAAGTTCTTACTTTGTTCGCTTTTTGTTCTAGCATACGCTGTTTTGTGTCAGTATGATGAAAATATAGTCAATAATTGAAATTTCACAGATATTTCATATAGTCATGGTGCTATAGGTGGTAGCGGTTAATGACCAAATAACACGACAAATTCCGCGCGGGGCTGCATTTGACCATGGTATTAACGCTACTTCATGGCTATACTATGCGCCGCGTTTAAAAGCGATAAAATAAAGATTGAAATTAAAGGACAAATAGTGACTCCTATTACTAAATCATTTCAGTATGGACAGCATACTGTAACTCTAGAGACGGGTGTAATTGCTCGTCAGGCAACAGCTGCGGTTCTTGCGAGCATGGACGATACGTCTGTACTGGTAACAGTAGTTGGTAAAAAAGAAGCCAAAGCAGATCAAGACTTCTTCCCACTTACTGTTAACTACCAAGAAAAAGCGTACGCTGCGGGTAAAATCCCAGGTGGTTTCTTCAAGCGTGAAGGTCGTCCATCTGAAGGTGAAACACTGATTGCACGTCTTATCGACCGTCCAATCCGCCCATTATTCCCAGAAGGTTTCAAAAACGAAGTACAAGTTGTTGTTACTGTAATGTCTGCTAACCCAGATATCCCTACAGACATCATCTCTATGATTGGTACTTCAGCAGCCCTTGCTATCTCTGGTATTCCTTTCAACGGCCCAATCGGTGCGGCTCGTGTTGGTTTTAGCAACGGTGAATACATTCTAAATACACGCGCAGAAGAGCAAGCTGAAAGCGAGCTTGACCTTGTTGTTGCGGGTACTGAAGGCGCAGTACTTATGGTTGAATCAGAAGCAAGCGTGCTTTCTGAAGACACTATGCTAGGTGCGGTTATGTTCGGTCACGAGCAAATGCAAACTGTAGTTAACGCAGTTAACGAATTTGCTGCTGAAGTTGGCACTGAGAAGTGGGACTGGGCACCAGAAGCAGAAAACACTGCACTTAAAGACAAAGTTAAAGCACTAGCTGAAGCAGAAATGACTGCGGCTTACCAGATTTCTGACAAGTTAGAGCGTAAAGACGCAGTAACTGCAGCAACTGAAAAAGCACTAGAAGCTATCCTTGCTGAAGACGAAGAACAAGACAAGAAAGAAGTACTAGACCTTCTTCACGACCTTGAGTCTGACGTTGTACGTTCACGCATTCTATCTGGCGCGCCACGTATCGATGGTCGTGACCCAGCAATGATCCGTGCACTTGACGTAGCGACAGGTATTCTTCCTCGTACTCACGGTTCTGCACTTTTTACTCGTGGTGAAACGCAGGCACTTGTAGCTGCTACGCTTGGTACAGAGCGTGACGCACAGATGATTGACGAGCTTCAAGGTAAGCGCGACAGCCGTTTCATGCTTCACTACAACTTCCCTCCATACTGTGTTGGTGAAACAGGTATGATTGGTTCGCCTAAGCGTCGTGAAATTGGTCACGGTCGTCTAGCGAAGCGTGGTATTCAAGCAGTAATGCCAAGTGAAGAAGAATTCCCGTACGTAGTACGTGTGGTTTCTGAAATCACAGAATCAAACGGTTCATCATCAATGGCGTCGGTATGTGGTACTTCACTAGCGCTTATGGATGCAGGTGTTCCAATTAAAGCGTCTGTTGCGGGTATCGCAATGGGCCTAGTTAAGAGTGACGACAACTTTGTTGTACTTTCAGACATTCTTGGTGACGAAGATCACCTTGGCGACATGGACTTTAAAGTAGCGGGTACTACCGAGGGTATTACTGCACTTCAAATGGACATTAAGATTGAAGGTATTACTAAAGAAATCATGCAAATTGCGCTTAAACAAGCAAAAGAAGCACGTTTGCACATTCTTAACGTAATGGACGAAGCAATTGGCGGTCACCGTGAAGAGCTAAGCGAATTTGCTCCGCGCATTTACACAATGAAGATTGACCAAGACAAGATTCGTGACGTTATCGGTAAAGGCGGCGCAATGATCCGTCAAATTACTGAAGAGTCTGACACTAACATCGAGATTGAAGACGACGGTACTATCAAAATCTTCGCGACAGAGCGTGCGAAAGCAGACATCGCTATTAGCAAGATTGAGCAAGTAACGGCTGAAATTGAAGTTGGTAAGACTTACAACGGTAAGATTACACGTATTGTAGATTTCGGTGCGTTTGTAGAAGTGCTTCCAGGTAAAGAAGGTCTTGTTCACATTTCACAAATCGCTCACGAGCGTGTGAACAAAGTAACTGACTACCTAGAAGAAGGCCAAATGGTTGACGTTAAGGTTATGGAAATCGATCGCCAAAACCGTGTTCGTCTAAGCATTAAAGAGCTTCTAGAAAAGCCTGCGCCTAAGTCTGACGACGCAGAGTAATGCCAATTAGGTTTTAAACCTAGTTAGCTGTATATAAGTAAAAAGGGAGCTTGGCTCCCTTTTTTCGTTTTAGGTTATAAAAGAGATAGCGGGTTGGGTTTCATCCGTTAACCCACACATTCAAACCATAACGAAAAACGCTTTTTTAGAGGTATTAGATAATGGATAAGCAAACGCAAACCGAAGTAGAAGCAGCAGTATTTCGCCGCTTAGTAGAACACCTAGACGCGAATAAAGACGTTCAAAACATTGACCTGATGATTTTGGCCGATTTCTGCCGTAACTGCTTAGCAAAATGGTATTCGGCCGCTGCAAGCGAGCAGGGCGCTGATATCGACTACGAAGCCGCACGCGAAGTGGTATACAAAATGCCGTATTCAGAGTGGAAAGAGAAACACCAGCTTCCAGCTACTGACGAGCAGTTGGAGAAGTTGGCTGCTAGGCAGGGGAAGTAGTTTTTAGTTCAAGTGACGTTGAATTATTTGTTTCAGGAGCCAGCAGAAGCTGGCTTTTTTGTGCTTGGCTTGCGTGAAAGACACCAAAATCATGGGTATATCGATTTGGTGTTTTTAATAAATGAGCTAAAAACGACATTACGGTTTTTTCTTTATTTCTCTGGTGGTTATGGTTTAGAGTAGTGAGAAGTAAAAGGAGAAGTGCCCTAAAGTGGTGTGGATTAGCATGACGGTTTGGGGATGAGTAAGCTGTTATGTTTTTATCTGAGAGGAAAAGTTTTGACTATAGGAAAAAAGTCGCTTTTAACATTACTCATTATTTTTACGGGGTTGTTGATTACATTCGTACAAACTTTTGCATGGCCAGATGCCGGAAAGTCTAAGCAGGATAAAGCATACGAGTACGACTTCCAATTAAATTACTGGAATGAAGAGGTTCATAAAAAATTTGATAATCTTCGTTCAAGTGAAGTTGTTAATCGATTACTTTCTTATGAGGGTGAAAGGGTTGTCGACTCAAGATTTTTTCACGACATCCATGAATACCACTTTTTAATCAAAGAACTTATGAGGGTGCTTAAATTTAAAAGCAAGGTTTCAATTAACTTATTAGGTGACATGGTTCAGCTAAATGAAAAGGGTCTACAGCATGTACCAGAGATGTCAAAAGTTTCTAGCGATGTTTATGAATTTGACACATTGCTGCAAGAGTTCGATGAGCGAGAAAAGAGACTTGAAACATTTTTACCTGAACTGGTTTCGTCATTTAAATATGAAGAAAATATGAGTTCCGATAAAAAAGTTGAGTTAACGGTAAAGCAAATGGAACTTTTCTTGGAACTTTATACAGATGAAGCATTATTTGTAACGCAAAAAACTGACCCTTTTTTATTAGTTAGAGCACTAGGTAATATCTCATATATAACTTTAGGTAATTATAAAAAAGTTTTGGCAGGGTATAACAAACAGGTCTCTATAGAAGACTCTTATAAAAAGAGCATCTTGATTTTATTAGCTCTTCTAAGTGTTTATTTTTCAGCGTTAATCGTACTAAAAACAGAAGTTGAACTAGCTAGCTATGAAGTTTCAGTAAATGATAAAACTTACAATGTGAGCATCAAAACATAACAAGAAATTAAACAAGGACTTAAAACAGTTTGCTCTTTTCGTCCCTCAAACATCTTAGCAAACAATTTTAAGCCTGTTAATTAGGCGTCAGCTTTTTAATTGGAGTCAGATGAAATCCTCAACGTTAAATACCTTGTTAGTCGCTAAATCGATTCTTGGTGAAACAAAATATTTAGTGAACTCAGGAGATAAGTACTCTTGTACCGCTGGGATCATTCTATTGCAGGATTTTGTAGAGCTAGTGGTACTTGCAGTATTAGATGAGTTAGATGTCGATGAGCAAAGGAGCCTTGAGTCTAAATCTTTTGACGAATTACTAGGCGAATTAAAAAAAAGAAAAGTACCCGTTGTTAAGTCTGGAACTATCAAAGCATTAAATAAGCAAAGGGTTATCTGCAAACACTATGGACAACTTTCTGAACCAGCATCTGTAGTCAACTATTACAATGTAGCTTTAAGATTTGTAGATGCGCTCCTAGAAAATGTTGTTGGTGCTAAACTTCAAGACATTTTCTTAACTGATCTTTTGAACGATGGTCCAGTGAAAGAAATTATTAAAGAAGCTTTAAAATTATCAGAGGAAGAAAAACACTTAGATTCTTTAACTGGCCTGAGAAAAGCTTTTTTTACAGCTTATGAATATGAATATAACATTTACCCATTTCGAGAACATGATGAAAAGCAAAAGGGTTTACTTGGTTTTTTTGGCTTAGGCTTATTAAGTGGTATGAAAGCCCATTATTGGACTAGAAATAAGCAGTGGATCCAAAAGCATGTAAAAAAACCTATCGACTATATTCAAATTAATCATGAGCAACTAAAAACTGATTGTATGGAGTGGGGAGTTAGTACCGTCGATATCGAAAACTTTAGGCGGCTGACACCTGAAACGGTAAGAACTGAAAATGAAGCTTGGCATATTGATTATACACCTAATTATGCTGCGAATGAACTTAATAGTGAAAACTTCAATTTCTGTTTAGACATATTGATAGATTTTTTGTTGAAAAAACAAGAATTCGATTTAAGGAAGAAATTCCCTAAAAATGATAAAGAAACCCTAACTCCACCAATATATGTAGGTAAACCTGTCTTTGAAATGCCGTCACAGGATTCAAGCGTATTAACCGAAGTACAAGAAGAGTTTTACTACTCAGTGGACAGAATTGTGTCAGGGTTTAATTCGAATGAACGTTACCTCTACATTCATTTATACCCACAAAAGGATGGTGCATCATACGATGAACATGTATGGGGCTATTTACTTATAGACGGAAACTAACAAGTCAGTCAGAGGCATTAGCTTCTCAGAACTTGAAACAATGGAGAGAAAATGAACGATATCGTTGTAAAGGAAGACGTGAACCTTCCAGCATTACCCAATACGGTACTGCCTGCGATTGCAGAATTGACAGCTGCATTTGGCATCCCCAGAGAGGTTCTGGCTAGCCAAGAAGAAATTGAATATGCATGGCGTGATTTACCTCGCGAGCTTAGGGAAATCCCTGGAGACTTAAGGGGTGAGTTAATTGCCCGAATACTGAACAAGACAGGCATATATCTTTTCTGGTTTTGCGTGAAATACACCAAAAGAACCTGCTCGCCGATTTGGTGACTAAACAAGACAGTCAATTTTACACTACATGTGTTATCGCCCCTTAGTTGGGTGTCAGCATAAGGGAATATGTCATAGAAATCACAATACCAAAATTACCTGAGTTCTCAAAGTTTTCAGCGGCACTGGTTAAAACGTTAGACAAAATACGCTATGAAGTTGATGAGAATGATGGCGAAGGTGAGTTATCTGAGTTTTACTGTTTTGCAAGAGAGTATCCTCGCTTCTACAGGTACCACCTTGATCATGCCGAATTTAGATTGAAGAGCATTTATCAAAGATATTCTATTATTCGGGACGAGGTTTCGAAAAATGCCAGTATAAATGAGTATCCGAGCTTAGGGATGAGTATTTCAAATCCAATAACACATCAAGTTTATTGGGATTTTGAGGCATACTTAATGGCGCTTAGTGCAGCCCTTGATTTAATGGCTCGAGTGGTCGGAGTTTCGTTCGTTGATCAAACTCCTGTATCGTTCAATAAGCTTTGTGGCAAGAAACAACTTCAAGGTCCAGTTGATACTTTACGGAAAGCTAAAGAAAGATGGGTAAACCGATTTAAGGATTATAGAGATTGCTTTGTACATTACACGCCAGCAGATAATCGTGTATATGCAGATATAATACCTCATGGAAGCGACTCTATCTTAAGGTGTAAGTTGCCCACCAACCCCAATATAAGGACAGTTGAAGGGTTTAAGTATTCCAAGAAAGTCGAGGTTCTAACATATGGCGCCACTTTGTATCGTCATTTTTCAGCTCTCGATAAGGCAGTAGCAAAGGACATCATGAAACTCTACAAAAATAGTGAGTTTCCAAAGAGAACTAAAAACTTGTTTTTTATCGGGCAAAGAACACGATAAATGCTAACAAGGCGCTGCTGCTGGGCAACTTTTCCGGCTTCGCCTCCAAATTTGCCGTAGAGCGCGGCGTTATGTATTAAAAGAAACTATCGAGTATGTCAGTAATAATTAATGAAGATGAATTAATTGAAGAACATGGAGATGTATTTGAAGAGCTCTTCGATGCTGACATGGAGTCTTGGTTCTCCGCGGATATAGCTTGTTGTGATAATTGTTATGACGACTTTGTAAAGGCTTGGCCACTAGCGTTAAATGCGAACGATGGTGAGTTTCAATGTCAAACAATCGATTTGAAATCGTTTTATAGTGGTTCAAAGCGAATAAGTCAGTGTTATACGGAAGATGAGTTTAATGTTCTAATCAAACTGATTAATTGCCCTCGTTGCGATGAAGTTTTATCCGGAAACTTCTGGCCATATGAGTTACCTTTCAAATATGATTTAAACCAGTTAGATTTTGAAAAGTCGATAAACGAAATTGTTGAGTTGTCAGAAACAACTCCCTTTTTACTTCTCTCGAACCAGTTTGCTAATGATACTTTTGAATTATTAAAAAAAGTAGCTCTCTCAACGGATTCACTTTTAATTGAATATTCATTGTTTCGAGCGAGAGTGGCAAATCAAATCGAAGCGTTGAATTTCGGGCAGTTTGCTTTTCCACCTAAAAAATTCATACAAGAAGGTAGGTATAACCATGCAGGCCAACAAGTGTTATACACAGCAAGCGATCTAGAAACATGCTTCAGAGAAGTTCGAGAAGTTCTTTGCTACATAGCTGAGTTCAAACTAAAAAAAGAAATTAAAATTTTGGATTTAAGTTTTCCAGATGAATCACATTCTGATTTTGAATCCGAATTATCTGCCTTAGTTTTTTCATCATTGATGAGTCGAGAGCTAGATACTGAGGGTTATCACAAACCATGTTATGTTTTCTCTAGGTTCATTGCCGACTGTGCAAAATTAGCTGGTTTCGATGCTATAAAATATCCTTCAACAAGGATTGTTGGCAATAATTTCAATTTAGTTATTGTAAGTGACCTTATTATAGAAGAGTCTATAGAGTTTCTTAATGTAAGTTTAAAGGACTCAACTAAAACATATTCCCTTAAAATTGATACATAACAAGTGCATAAACTAATGGACGCAAAACGCTTAGCTTGAGCTCCTTCGTCGCTAATTTTAACCAAGCATTTTACGCCGGTTGGGCGAGCGTTATGAGACTAAAAAGACTAAAAAAGACAGGCATGTTTATTTTTGCGGCTGCAAGCGAGCAGGGCGCTGATATCGACTACGAAGCTGCACGTGAAGTGGTATATAAAATGCCGCATTCAGAGTGGAAAGAGAAGCACCAGCTTCCTGCCACTGATGAGCAGTTAGAGAAATTGGCTGCTAGGCAGGGGAAGTAGTTTTTAGTTCGAGTGACCTTGAATTATTTGTTTTAGAAGCCAGCGGAAGCTGGCTTTTTTGTTTTTGGCTGACGAGAAATACACTAAAAGCACCTGCATGCTAAATTAGTTGAATTAGTGTTTTTAATAAATGAGCGAAAAACGACATTACGGTTTTTTCTTTATTTCTCTGGTGGTTATGGTTTAGAGTAGTGAGAAGTAAAAAGGAGAAGTGCCCTAAAGTGATGTGGATTAGCATGACGGTTTGGGGACGAGTAAGCTGTTAACTTTTAAGGAAGAGAAGTGCTGTCTCAAATAAACGAGTTTTTAAACAAAAAAATCCAACTTTCTGAAGGCGTGGATACAAATGGCTATGCCTTGATTATTAGAGGGGTATTGTATTTTGTTACCGCATCTTGGATAGCATTTTATCCAGCGTATCTCCTTCTTATTCATATGAAAGTAGAAAAATTCTTCTCTTATGATGTGTTCGTCGGCGGCTTGTTTGGAATTAAATCATTTCTTTTTCTTGTATTTATATTGATTTCAATTAGTGCCGTTTACATGTGGGGGTTTGTTCTATTCTTCAGAAGTGCTGTTTTGAACAAGTCAAAGGCAATGTGGGCCTTAGGAGGCATTTTTGTATTGGTCTCCCTGTTATTCCATCTATTTGTTTTTTATAGCGGCCTAGCATCTGGAAAGCCAGAAAGAATATTGTGGCTTTCTAGTCTCGGTTTTATCTTTGCCGTAGCCGTATCTTCATATATGGCTAATCCACTCAAAAACCTAGTTTCAAATTGGATCGCTCCTGTTATAGGGATAGTGGCGAGCGCCACATTACCCATACTCAATCTAGAAGTCACTTCAGACATCGTAAAAACTGGCTTGGAGAATTTTAAAGTTGGTGGTGGTGTGAAAGCTGCAGTTCATAAAGTTGAAAACAACGAAATTATTAAATCTGGTTCTCTACTACTTTTAACTCCACAGTACGCCTATCTACGGGAAGGAAAGGCTGGTTATATATCAATATCAAGAACAAATAATACCTATGTATCGGTGCAGTAAAAAGTTAACAAGCGCGTCAATAAGGACGCTCGCAAGCTCGCGCCTATTACGCGAGCGTTATGTGCTAAAGCAAACTTGGAATTCTTTCGATAAATAAATTTATGAATTATAAAGTAGAAAAAAATAAATATATATATGAACGTATATTGTTTTCTTTAGGGACAATTATCGTATTCTATTCACAATTCTTTTTAATAAATGAGGTGAATTCATTAAAAAGTGACCAAGCCTATTTTGAAAGAGTTATAGATCAAATTCAAATTTCGTCCGGGCTAAGAGAAACCTACTTATTTCAATATAACAATGCTGTATCATCAAAGCCCCAGAATAAAGATATGCTCGGATTCAGCGCCTTCAAACTTTATACAGAAACAGACAAGTTATTAACTTTACTTATGGTATCGGGCGAGCATCAAGGTAACGATGAATCTCAGACGTTTGTAGACGAAAAAAACAAAAGGTTTGATATTGCCGAGAGTTTATTAAAAGCTAAAAAATACAGTAAGCTTGTTTCATTACTTAATGAAATAACTTCTAGACATGATGAAAAAGTGGAGCCCTCTACTAAGAAGGTGATGACTTTATGGGAAGAAACAAGAAGCAATACTTTTAAAACTTCTCTTTTAGCTGACGTATTTAATATCTGCGGTCTTATTTTATTAGTATGTGCATTCTTGTTGCGTGAATACCGCGATTATAAAGCACATAACAAGTCACTCAAGCAGGACAAATAACAGTTGGTTTTTGCTCCTTCGTCGCTTATTTTAACTAACTATGGCATGTTTATGAACTCTCTAATTAAGGATAATTAAATGAATAAAATACTACCACTAATCTCTTTTATGTTTTTAATTGCACTTCCTACAATGGCTTATGATAAGGATGAATTGATAGTTATCCAAAAAGAGAGTAGTGATGGTAAACAAAGAGAGGATTATTTCTACTTGATAGGTACTCAATCAAGAGGAAAGCCCGCCAACTTCACCTTGTGGCGAAATCAGTTTGATTTTGATAAAGCTTGGGATGGTAAAGATAATCCTAAACTTACAATCGAAAATGCTGTTTTAAAAGCCAAGGAATTTTATAAATCTGAAGGCGCACTTCAACTAATCGGACTTGAATTACGGTTAGGTTATTCATTTGATTCTAGTGTTTGGTATTATTTAATTAGCCTTGCAAAGACTAGCGATATAACAGAGCGAGGAGTTGAAAGTGATAAAATTTATAGGGTTGTTGTATTAACAAGTGGAGAAGTTCTTCCACCATACATTCCAAAATAAAATACTAAACAAGACAGGCATATTCGTGGCTATACGGAATCACCATGAAAAGCAAACTCTCACTTGCACAATATGTTAAGAAGCGAAATGGGGTTCCATTAGGGGCAAGTGGCTCCATGACAAACATGCTTTCGCGCTCTTTTGGCGCGACTTCTTTTCCGGTGTTTTGGCACTATTGGAACCCAATCTGGGGTTACTATTTATCACGCAATGTCATGCGTCCACTTGCGAGTTTTCTTCCAACTTCGTTAGCCACTTTTGTTACGTTTCTCGTTAGCGGCGCGCTTCATGATTTAGCGGTTTCAATCGTCGAGCTGAAAACCGTTCTCTTCTTCACACCTTGGTTTGGATTAATGGGTTTGATTGTTGTAGTTTCTAAAGGGGCAGGGATCTCATATGGCCATGTAAGTTGGCCTGTTCGTGCGTTAATTAATGCGTCGTTTATTTTAGTATCGTTAGGTTTAATGTACTTTTTGGAAAAGTTGTACGCATAAAGGAAGCTTCTAAAGACTAAATAAGACAGGCGTATTTGTGTATTTTACACTGACCTTAGACGAGGGAATACGGCCATAATGAACGGGCGTCGCTCCACGTTTCTCTTCACAATACGCAACTTCGTGAGACTCTTTATGCGTATCCAACCCTATAAAAATCATGCTATGTTTGTTCATGCTAGCCTCCAAATTGATTTAGTATTGAACAAACTAATAATGGACTCCGGCCGGCGCTCCGGTGGCTGACAAGTTAACCCACGAAAATGCGGAGGCTAGCACTTATACGGGGAGTCATAGTGTCTAGCGAGATCACAACAACAAGGAAAGTTATGCTTAAACATATGCTCACTGCGATTCTGTTTCTACATTATCCTACTTTTGCAAAAGAGAGTGTGCTGATTGAAAATGTGACCGTCGTATCATCGCACCTTCAGGAGCCATTACTAAAGGCGCATGTTCTTATTTCTGATGGACGGATAAAGGCAGTATCGTCATCTAAGATTGAAAAAACATTTGATGTACAGGTAATAGACGGGACTGCTTTATACCTAGCTCCTGGAATAATGGATAGCCATGTTCATGTTTCATCTATTCCTGGCATGGGATTTGGCGTGGAGCCTGTGGCGCAAAAGAATGAAGCACTTGCTGAAGAATACTATAAACAGCAACCCTATAGCTTCTTGTACTACGGTATAACACAGGTTGTCGACCCAAACCCCGGGCTTGAATGGAAGAAATTTACTGCTTCTGAAATACATCCTGATTACTATCGTTGCGAAGTCATTACCTCACGCTCAACGTTTCCTTTGGTAGAGAAAAATGATGAGCTGTCGAAATCCATGTTTTCCTATATCGTTGAACAGGACGTTGCTGAGACAGCACAGAACTCTCCTGAACAAATTGGGAAACGTATTGCTGAATCCGGCGCATCTTGCATAAAAATATACTTTGAAGATGGCTATGGCGATGAAAGTCATTGGCCGTTATTGTCTGACGATACCCTGAAACGTATTCGAAAATCTGCATCACAACATAAACTACCTCTGGTAGCGCATGCCAATGCATTGGATATGTATCAAAGAGCCATTGATGCAGAGGTGGATGTAATTGCGCACGGGCTCTGGAATTGGGGGGAGTTTTCGCGTGAAACTGAAGTGTCCAAATCAATGCATGGCGTGCTTAACCAGTTAATGAGCAAAAGCACTGGGTACATGACAACCCAAAGGGTAATTGCTGGACTAGGTGAACTCATGTTGCATAACTCACATGGTGTTTCTGAATATAGTAAGGTAACGCCCGAAGAATTAATTGAATGGTATAAGCAACCCTCAGCACAATGGTTTAAAGAAGAATTACGCGCAGGATTTGACGGACTACCCGACGAGGTTATTGCTCGAATCTTTTTGAAAGATAGGGTGGGGAAAGGTAACAAAATTTTAAAAATCCTCACCGAGGCAGACTATCCGCTGTTATTAGGTTCTGATTTTCCGGGAAGTCCCAGTTTTTCCAACCAACCTGGTTTAACCACTTTCCTTGAAATGAAAGTAATGGCAGACGCTGGCGTATCTTTAGCTGCAATACTCTCAGCTGCGACCATTAACAATGCGCGACAATTTAATATTGATGAAGATTACGGAACGGTTGAAGTTGGTAAGGTTGCAAATTTACTTTTGCTAGAACAAAACCCTTTAAATACCGTGGACGCTTGGAGCAACATCCACCACATTATCCTACATGGAGAAGTTTTTAATCGATCAGATTTTGCTGCAGATACTATAGCTAACAAATCACTGCAGCGGACGAGCCGCTGAATGCGGCGTTAGGGTTAAAATGGAACTTCACGTCACAAGCGTAGATTACGCTCCAGAGGAACTACATGATCAAGTACCTTTGGTGTTTGAGTTATTAAGGGAAATTCCAGGCAGTGACCGTCCTGACTATTGGATAGGAAGGTGTAAAACTCCTATTCAATGGATCGAAGGCAATAAAGATATTACTTATGTAGTTGTTGCGGCTAGATGGCAAGGCACAAGAATCGAACCTCATGTCAAAAACTTGCCCGTTGGAATATCCTACGTCTTAGACGAATCAGTTTTAACTGACGAAACATTGGACTTTAAAAAGTGCAGCTATGTAGCTATCGGCATATCCCATGAAACTACGGGTGGCACACCGCCAGAGAAACACAAAGGCATATTGGCGGGTACTATTGGTAAGTTCTTTGGCAAGGGTAGTCAATAAAATGACTAAATCACCTAACAAACACATCAAAAATCGCCCCCCAAAAGGCGTGGGGAGACTGGTCAGTAAAAATGATCAGTAATATTTAACATTGACTAACGAAAAACAAATTTTGAATTTATCCCTATTGCACCAATGCAGACTAATATGGGTGTTTTTGGCGCTCTGTTGTTTTGAAAGTAATGCAGTAGTTATGAGACACGATGTTTCTGCAGAAAAATATCGTGTTGAAAAAATGCCAGAATATGTTGTAGATATGCCGGGTGAGGGTCACGGAGTTCTCATCGCAGAGCAGTGGGTTGTTACTGTCGCACATAGTATCTTTTACGATTATACGAATACCAACTTAAAAGTTGGTTCTAAATACTATGAAATAGAAAAGGTTTATATTCATCCAGGTTACATAAAGCCAAGGGGCAATGAATTAAGCGGTGATTTAGCTCCGCTAATGCAAGTTTTGAAATCCAGCAGCGATATTGCGTTAATAAAACTATCCAGTCCAGTTTCAGACATTATACCCATTTCAGTCTATTCAGAAGCTGCGGAGAAAGGGCGTGTCATAACAGTTTTTGGTAAAGGCGCAACTGGAAATGGGTTAACAGGTGAGAACGTAGAAACTAAGTCGCTCAATCAGGCAAATAAATTTCAAAATGTCGTAGAAAGTGCAAATGGTAAATGGCTAACGTTCAAATTTGATTCTCCTAAAAATGCGCTTCCCCTAGAAGGAATGCATGGCTCAGGAGATAGCGGAGGCGCTTCTATTATTTATCAAGATGGCGAACCATATCTAGTGGGGTTATCGAGTTGGCAATTTGCGACTGGAGATATTTCTGAATTTAAAGGCGGACTGTATGGTACTACTGCTTATCAGACTAGATTATCAAATTACTACCATTGGATTCTGAATATTATTGGTAATTAAAAAGTAAGCTAATTTATTCGTGTGCTCGTAGGGCGCGAATACATTTACTTCGTAACGCAAGAAGATTGTTCAGGCTGTTTTCTCGCTATACTAAAAACTTTAATCAATGCATGCGTAGGCCAAATCAATAAGTCGCAAGTTTTACGATAAATAGGGAAATAAGTGAGTAACTATCAAAATAATAATCATAGCTTTTGTATGGCTTTTTGTTAGTAGTTCGTTCGCTGAAATCGTTTTAGATGAAAGTGCGTTTACTCAGCGCTATGCTAAAGCAATTAACATCAGAGAAGATGGCGTAAGGGCAGATATAAAGGGTCGTTTGGAAGTGGAAATGACTTACAGCAACGGAGAAACATCTACCGCGTACCTCGATAACGCCTACATGAATTACCGCTCAAGCCCAGGCGAACTAGACGCAATTATAAACGCTTACATCAATGCATTAACCAAAAGCAGTAGCGATGTTAAATCCAACATAGAAAAAGAGCATATCTTTCCCGTTATCAAAGACAGGGTCTATATGGAGCAAATAACGAAATTAATGAATCATAGCAGCAAGGGGGAACTACCTTTCTACTATGAAAAATTAAACGACATCCTGTATGTTTTGTATGCCATAGATACGCCTTCTTCTATTAAATTTATGCCAAAGGAAGATATCAATGCTCTCGGAGTAGAAGAGGGAGAACTTAGAAATCTTTCAATGTCTAACTTGATGAATGCTAATGTGTCATTACAAATTCAGGGGGACCGATCGACGGTCTCGATGGTTGTAGCCGATGGTATTTATGAAGCATCTTTTTTGCTTTATGACGATCTATGGACGAAAGAAAACTTTCCGGTGAAAGGAGACATAGTAGTCTACGTGCCATCCAGAGATGTGTTGATTGTTACGGGTTCAGAAGATACTGAGAGCCTTGAAACAGTGAGAGGTATTGTGCATAACCCTGAAAGTCAGTGGTCTCATGCTGTGACAGATATTGGATTTGTGCGAGAAAAAAATAAATGGGTTGAATTTCAAAAGTAATAGGAACGACTAGCTGATGCGGTATCTCTGTAGATGCGACTAACAAAGATACGCTACTTATGATTTGTCATCATCTACGTTTAACAGTTAATAGGTTAAATGCGATAAAACAGTCAACGTTGGGTGAAGTTACTGTTATGTGGTCTAAGGAATAGAACATTGGCAAAAATTCTAATATTTGGAAACTCTGGTTCTGGAAAATCTACGCTGGCACAACACTTATGCAAAACACAAGGTTTAGCTCATTTAGATCTAGATACATTAGCGTGGAAACATACTAGTCCTCCTGAGAGAAAGCCTATTGATGACTCTGAAGAAGAGATAAAGACTTTTATTTCTTCCAACGACAAATGGGTAATTGAAGGCTGCTATACAGATTTACTAAAAACTGTAGAACAGCAGTCTACTGAAATTATATTTATGAACTTATCCACTGAATCCTGCATTTCAAACGCAAAGGCGAGACCTTGGGAGCCCCATAAATACAAAACAAAGCAAGCCCAAGATGACAACTTAGCAATGCTTATTGATTGGATTGGGCAATATTCAGAAAGAAACGATACATTTTCTTATGCGGCACATAAGCAGTTTTATGATGGCTATCACGGTCATAAAAAGATGATTACGCAAAATGTCCCAACTGAGCAATGTTAGGCAAAGTTTGGAACTTAAAAGATAATAAGTCACTATAGTTACTCGTTTTCGCACTCTGAGAAATAATAAATAGACTCAGGTCGCTACGCTCCCACGTATAGTTTACGTGTAATTACCCCTTATTTTTTTGGAGTTGCTAAAAGGAATCCTCATGCTGCAAACGCTGGTCATTTGTCTTTTTATCCTGTCTATTTGGGCATTGTTAAAAAGCGCTACCGATTTCGTTAATGTATGGAAAAGTGAGGCGCCACTTCATTGGCAGCATTGGGGAGAGCCAGAGTTTGTGGATTTATATCGTGGTATGTTTGGAGAGCTTTGGCCTGTAATTTTTGGCAAAGCTTGTGAAGAAGCGGGTAGTGACCTGCTAGTAAAAAAACGAAATGATATCCGTTTTGTTCTAAAAATTATCGTTTTACTTTTTATCGCATCTACTGCTTTCAACGGGTTCTACTTTGAAGTTAAGCCACGCGGATAAGCTAATGCTCCCGTAATGGGTTGATACATGCCAGGAAAGACGACACAAATGCACGTAGCAATTAGTTTTAAAACAGCCATGTTCGACTTATCCAAAGAACATGAAAATATGATAAATCCAATATACGGTGAATCTTTTCTCATTTGGTTAAAAGAGCAATTCGATGGCGAGTTCAGTGTAACAGCGCCTTTTATGGAAGATTGGGGTTGGTACTGTAACGTTTTGTTTCAAGGCCAGAAATACTTGGTCGGCTCATCTGTTTTTATCGAAGAGGATGATAATCCTGAATCAGAACTGAAAAAATGGCTAATTCAAATTGATAAACATAGGTCTTTCATTGAAATTTTGCTTAGAAAAGCGCACATATCGGAAACTGATGAATTTGTGTATCTCTTAAAGTCAAAATTAGAAGCTGAGCCAAAAATAAAATCAGTAGTTTTTGAGTAAGGAGCCCATTAGTGAAAAGTGAAGTTTTTCATTGGTTGAAGCACTTTCCAAGCTATGGAATAGCGCGTTTAAAAATTTCGCATCTAAAGCTCATAAATTAAAAATAAAATGTATGAAATAAGTGAAACGGAGTTTCTAGTGAAAATAAATCTACTTTTTGCATTATCTCTTCTAGTGTCAGCTACGGTATCGGCTGAAGACATTAAAATAGATCTTAAGCAGCTTGCCCAACAATACTTCGACACAATGGTTGCAACTCAGGCCCCTGGCGCTACTCAAGTTGAGCTTGAAAATCACCTGAATTTGTTCGCGGATGATGTTGGTCATTCACATTTGCCATGGGTGATAGACGATACGCGATTACCTGACGGTAAGGAGCAAATGAGAGAGGGCATGACGTTCTATCTAGGCGCGCACACAGAATACAGTGCAGAGCTGTTGGATGTTTTTACATTTAACAATTCTGCTATTGCTATCAGATATAAGAATTATGCCAAGGGCGTGCACCCGCAAAACAATCAACCTATTGAATACAGTCAAGTAATGATGGAAGTACTAGAAATAGAGAACGGTAAGATTACTGTAATTCGAAAGTACCATGAGTAAGTTTCATTTTCGATAGCCGTTTAGGTAACAATTGTATTTTCGGTTGCAATAAGTTGGCGTACACCTAGTGATAGTGTTACAAGATGAGCTTTAAAGGCAAGGTAAAATGACGAAGAACCGAAGAACAACAATCATCAGGCTTCTTCTGCTAATCAGTACTATTGTTTCCTTGTTTTTCGTTCCGTGGATATTGGTTAAAGCCTTGATCCTACCTTTGCCACACACAGTACAAGAACAAGTTGATGAGGCAATTAGCCATGGCTTTGACGGTATAATTGTTTACGTGGAGCAGGCGGGAAAACCTCCAGCTTTTTACACAGCAGGCTGGAAAGATAGAGATAACAAAATACCCGCTGCCCCCGACTCTTTGTTTAAAATTGCCAGTATCAGTAAGCTGTACACCGCTGTGGCTATCACGAAAATGGCGCGAGAACAGCGACTATCCCTAGACGATTTACTCGTTGATCATTTACCCGAACTCAAAGACAGAATTGAGCATTCAGAAAAAATAACGCTTAAAATGATGGTGCAGCATAAGTCAGGAATCCCTAACTTTACTGATAATGCTGCCTACTGGGAAAACGAACCGGAAAACAGCAAGCGAGCGCTCGACTTTGCGCTAGATCTTCCGGCGAGTTTTGAGCCCGGTGATGGATATGAGTATTCCAACACGAACTATCTGTTGCTTCGCAATATTATGGATAAGGTTTTGGGGTACAGTCACCACAAGTACATTAAGCAAAACGTTTTGCTTCCGCTTGAATTGAGCAACACCTATTTTTCATTGAGCGAAGTCAATATGGACGACGTGATGAGCGGCTATTACGTTGGTTACAAGGAAGATGTTAAGGCGCGCGACTACGGTATGCTAGCGACAGCAGAAGATGTGGGTAAGTTCTTACGAGCGCTAAACAACGGCTCTATTTTCAATGAAGGCGAAGCGGAACTTTACCCTTATGTGTTCGAGCATGGAGGCTTGGTTATCGGCTATCAAAGCCTTGCAGAATATGACAAAGACCTCGATACCGTGGTTGTTCAATTTATCAATACCACTGACTTCGACGGTTATGAGTGGAACTTGTCTGAAATCACAATAAGCCGAATTTTTAAAATACTAAGAAAAGTAGAAAACGAGTAGGTGGTAGACTTGGTTCAACGCCTTTTCAGTGTAGGCCAATCATTACAAGTTAGAAAATAATGGGTGGCAACAGAACGGTTTTTATTATGTGCTTAGTTTATTAATTCGCCGTTTTTACTCTATGCTTTTAGTGGTTATTTTATATCTTCAGCTGCTCGGCAAAAAAGGGACAAAACGTGAAAAAACTCTTCTTAATGTTATCTGTGATTATATCGGTTTTGTGTTTGCTACTGGCCGCTGCGCCATTTACTCCGGCAGTTGTGGGCTCGTTTTTAATGCTTATCCTCGCTGGAGTTTTAGGCTTTAAAGGGTATTCAAAAATAAGCTTGCTTTTGCTTTGTATCAACACCTTTTCGGTAGTTGTCAGCCCTAACATAAACGAGTCTAGTTTTGCCGCATTAACTGTAATATCGATTATCTTTATTTTCTCTTTCACCGGTGTAGCACTTGGTCTGCCGAAAGGTGTTCAAAGATATGATAGTTGCGTTGATAGCTGACGAAATTTGATAACAACGAGATAATTAAGCCAAGATGTCTAATTTAATAACCCCTATGTTTATGCACATTTTTCTTTGTGCATTGCTCTACGTATTTCTCACGCTAGCTCGCGCGCCTTCGGTATGGGGAGTAGGGAAAAACAAAGATGGTTCAAACCCGTTTGCTGATATACAGCCTAAAGTAAGTGCGAATCTGAGCAATCAGTTTGAGTGGCCGTTATTTTTTCACGCTGTTTGCGCCTTGCTAATTGCCTTAGGTGAGCCAATTAGCAATTCACAAGTCTCCCTTGCGTGGGTATTTGTTATTGGCAGGGTGCTGCATAGTCTTGTACAAATATTTACAGACAATATTAGATTGCGTGGTTTGGTGTTTACTATCAACTTCGTTGCCGTTCTTGCAATGTGGTTGTTGCTTTTTATAGAACAGGTTTTAGTTTAAAGAGCGTAAAGGTTATGGAAGAAGTATTTGAACCGCTGGGCCGCTTTATACTCAGAGTAATAAAGTGGATTATCATAGACGCAATTATAGAATTCGTATTGAAGGGCACGGGCCATGTGGTGCTTAAATTGCTAACCTTCGGCAAGTACCCAAGAGCTGGCCGTGATGAGGGAAGGACCGTTGCTGTTGGTTTTATAAGCTTTGTGGTGGTTTTTGTCTGTCTTGCAATGATTGCTTAGTTTTGAAAAAGGATATCTGCGATGAAATTAGAAAAGTGGGCGAGAATAAGAGAAAAAGGAAAACAGCGCTTCGTTCTAATTTACGGCGTTTTAGGCTGGGGAGTCTCGACAGGTTTATTATGGTCATTACTTATGGCGTTTATCGAGCCTTCCGAAAATGTCTGGGGGAAACTCGCCATTGCGATGATCATCTTTCCCATTGCGGGTATCGCTTTTGGCCACTTAACGTGGAACAAATCTGAAAAAGCTTTTGCAAAAGAAACGACGAAAACTGTATAGAATTGCTAGAACATGTCTTGTAATAACCAATGAAGGGAAGCCGCTGTTGTTAAGTATCAAAAAATTATTTGTTGTTTCATTAACTTTGCTTGTAGTTAGTTGTGCCAATATACCCATTGCAACAATGCTTGAGTTTCGCTCATTTGATGAGGAGAAATTTGTTGAACTCGACCCCAATCATTTACTTACGAAGATTCACTTAGACAAGCCTGCCGAAATAAAACCAGAAAGCACCTGGCTTACCTTGGGTGTTAGCTCCTCAAAGCAAGAAAGAAGTTTTAAGTATAATCTTGAGGTCATTTCAGAAAATACACTGCCAGCTGAGTCAGGATGGCTGAGTAAAACGCCAGCGCGAACTGAGTACATTTTAGGATTAAGTACCGAAGCAATAAAAGAATTCACTGAACTTCAAGAGTTCATGGGTTCTGCATCGCCAACGGGCTTTGATCTTCACGTCAATACTGGGTTCAAAGAGGCGGCAAATGAAATGACAAGCATCACAATGTCTATCTTTTTAAAGCTTTACGCTGATGAAGACTATTTTACGCTAATCGATAGAGCGGAATTAGATATCGAGAAAGGAAGCGAGTAACTTCTATTAGGCTGGCTTTTTACCCATAACAAAGTAAAGTAATAATCTTCAGCTCTTCAAGCTTATTTAGAGAAGTACATGGAAGTATCTAAAGCCAGTATTCAAAAAGCAGTAGCTAACAATATCATCTCCGAGCAACAGGGCATTGCTCTGTACAATTTCTTTCAAGAAGAAAATCAGAATACTCCCTCTTTTACCTTCACCCATATTCTGTACTACTTAGGTGGCCTTATTGCAATTGGCGCCATGACTCTATTTATGAATTTAGGCTGGGAGCAATTTGGTGGTGCCGGCATCGTATTTATCTCTATGCTTTATGCTGGCGTGGGCTTAAAGCTTGCCAATTCCTTTGCTCGTAAGCATTTAATAATACCAGCAGGGATCTGTGCCACGTTCGTAGTTTGTTTGACGCCAATTGCTATCTACGGAGCTCAGCAATGGTTAGGGCTATGGCCCGACGACAATACGGTTGTTCGCCAGTTTCACCACCGCATTAAATGGCTATGGTTATATATGGAACTTGGAACGCTAGTAACTGGACTTGTCGTAGCATGGCGATATAAATACCCGTTCTTAATAATGCCGATTGCGGTAACGCTCTGGTATATCAGTATGGACGCTGTGATGCTCATTATTGACCATGAGGACTTATGGAACAGCTACTCGTGGCAATTCCGAGCACTTGTGTCGATGTACTTTGGCGCGTTGATGACGCTATTGGCGTTCTGGGTGGACATCAGAGCACGAAACACAGCAGATTACGCGTTTTGGCTTTATCTTTTCGGCGTTTTAGCGTTTTGGGGCGGCCTTACCAGCCAAGATTCAGACAGCGAACTGTCTAAGTTTATCTATTTCTGTATAAACCTTGCCATGATTGGCGCTGGCGCTCTGTTGGTTCGACGTGTATTTGTCATATTTGGTGCTTTGGGATGCTGTTTATATTTAGGTCATCTTGCTTCTACCGTTTTTGAAGATAGTTGGCTTTTCCCTGTAGCGCTATCAGCGATCGGTTTAGGCGTTGTATATTCGGGAATTTGGTGGCAAAAGAATGAGGCTCGCATAACAAAGAGTGCGCAAGCGATACTGCCGAAAGCGCTACAGGAACTATTAGCTAATAAAGCTTAGTTCACCTAGGCAGTAAATAAACCAGTAACTAACTCAATACAGATAACAATTAACAAAAGATAACGCTTACGCAGTAGTAAGGGGAAAGAGGTAAATGGAGATGTCGGAAAATAACGTAGAATTTAAGGAGCCTGGTCGCCTCACTACGTGGATAAAGTATTTATTGTACGTACAGGTGGCTTTAGCGCTTATAGCCATTGGTTCCAACTTAATGGAGTATCAACTTCTAACAGATTTTCAAAATGGCGTTTATTTCAATCAAGAAATGGCCGTTGCAGACGCTGAGTCCAATGACAAAAGGCAGCAGATAATTGCTTTTTCGTATTTGGCGGTGTTTATCATTTCCGGCATCTTAATTCTTAAATGGATTTATCAGTCAAACCAAAATGCGCGTTATTTAGGCGCTAAAGATATGACGTTTACACCTGCTTGGTCGATAGGTTTCTATTTCATTCCTATTGTGTCGTTATGGAAACCTTATCAAGCGATGAAAGAGATTTGGCAAGCCAGCCAAAACCCTAACAATTGGCAGTTAGAAAAAGCAGGCCCTATTTTAGGCATATGGTGGTTTTTCTGGATCGCCAACAGTGTGGTTGGACAGGTCGTTTTTCGTATGTCCAGAAGGGCACAAGAAATCTCCGAAATAATGAATGTTAATCTGGTTTCGCAGGTTTCTGAGGTCCTATCCATTCCACTAGCCATAGTTACTTGGTTATTGATTAACAACATCTCTAACATGCAAAAAGCACAGATTGAAGGTGACGTGGAAAAAGCAGAAACTGCAGAAGATTCAGATTTACAACCCGCAAAATAGTAGTATCCATTTCGCTTGTTGCTCTGCCACAAAGGTAGAGCAACTGTCTTTATAAGACTAAAGTCTTACTCCACATGTAAACATTAAGTAAAAATTAAGTTGCGCGACAGTATCGTTATACTTAAGTATAACAAAAGGTCAGGATAACGCTGGCTTACGTACACATCTTCGTTTCTATACCTTTGATTTAATACAATAATGGGAGCCATACACCCCCAGTAATAAAGCGGCATAGAAACGCGCACAATACATGTAGGGGAAAAATGTATGTCAACTTCAGGAACGGGGGCGCTCGCTTTCTTACGCAAAGAAAACATTGTCGCACCAGATGGCTATAACCGCTGGCGGGTTCCGCCAGCATCTATCGCAATCCACCTTTGTATCGGGTCTGTTTATGCGTGGTCAGTTTTCAACACTCCGCTAACTCGAGACTTGGGCGTTGTTGCGTCTTCTGCTAACGATTGGAGTTTATCTTCGGTTGTTTGGATCTTCTCAGTGGCTATTGTTTACCTTGGTTTAGCCGCCGCATTTGCAGGTAAATGGCTAGAGAAAGTAGGGCCTCGTTTTGTAGGTGTGGTTGCGGCTTTTTTGTGGGGCGGTGGTTTTATTGTTGGTTCGATAGGTATCTCTACCCATCAACTGTGGCTGCTGTACTTGGGCTACGGTGTACTCGGCGGCTTCGGGCTTGGGCTCGGTTACGTATCACCAGTCTCAACACTTATACGGTGGTTTCCCGATCGACGAGGTATGGCGACAGGCCTCGCAATTATGGGTTTTGGTGGAGGTGCAATGATAGGCGCTCCGCTTATTAGTGCACTGCTTGAAACCTTTCAAAGAGCGCCAGAATACTTAGGTGCAGAAAACATGGTTGCGCTGGTTACCGAAGAAGGGCGTCGTTTTGCAGAGACGGCAGCAGGAAAAGTAGAAGTGGTTATTGCCTCTGCAAATCAAGCGGCCTCGTTCGGTGGCGAAGCCGGTGTTTATGTCGTTGGTACGGGCGAAACTGGTGCGGCATCGACTTTCCTTACCCTTGGTATCGCTTATTTTATTGTAATGATGTTTGCGTCTTTCCAGTATCGCGTACCGAAAGAGGGGTGGAAACCAGAAGGTTGGCAGCCTAAACCTGAAGCATCATCGAAAGGAATGGTATCGAAAAATCACGTCCATATTGATCAAGCCCTTAAAACACCTCAATTTTGGTTGCTTTGGATAGTATTATGTTTCAATGTCACCGCGGGTATTGGCGTTATTGGTGTAGCCAAGACCATGATCAATGAGATCTTTGGAAACTTAGCCATTGTTACCGCAGGTTTTGCGGGTACCTATGTATTGATGATCTCGGTGTTTAACATGGTAGGGCGTTTCTTCTGGGCTTCTACGTCTGACTACATTGGCAGAAAGAATACCTACCACTGCTTTTTCGTAATAGGTACGCTGCTTTACTTGTCTATCCCATTCTGGGCTGGAATGGGGAACACCACCGCGTTAATTGGGTTCTACATTGCAACAATGATAATTTTCACAATGTATGGCGGTGGCTTTGCAACTATTCCTGCATACTTGGCAGATTTGTTTGGTACCTTACATGTAGGCGGCATTCACGGCCGATTGCTAACAGCATGGTCTACTGCCGGCGTATTAGGGCCATTCGCTATTACTTATTTGCGCAATATGTCAGTAGAAAATGCAATTGCCGATTTAGCGGCAAAAGTCGACCCTGCCGCGTTTGCAAGTAAGTTTGGTGCGCCAATGGCTGACTTGCAAAAATTGGTAGAAGCTAAAACGGTAACGGTTGCACGTTTGCTGGAAATTGCGCCAGCCGGAACGGTAGACCCAACCTCTACGCTCTACAATACCACTATGTATGCAATGGCTGGGTTATTGGTATTGGCATTTATTGCTAACTTACTTGTAAAACCTGTGCGAGAGAAGCATCACGTAGAGAACACGCACCCCGAACTGGAGCCCGCGCGAGCAAGCTAATTTACCCATCGAGAATACCCGCTTTATAGCGGGTATTTTTTTGCAAAGGTGTTTTAAAATACTCTTTATTGATTAAGTTGAAACGTTCTGGCTTACTAGTGCGCTATTTTCTCATGAGTTGTCAGCTATGCTATTTAAGAAGAATCCTCTTGCCTCCATTGTTGTTTCCCTATGCTGTGCGTTTAGCCTCAATGTTAGTGCAAATGCGCCGTATGAATTAATGGGGGTGACAACAAAAACGGGGGAGAAAACGTCATATCTTGCTAAAGAAAACAACATAACCTTGCCAGTGACGGTTATTAACGGAAAAAGTGACGGTCCTGTATTGTTGCTTACCGCTGGTATTCATGGCGACGAGTTTCCATCTATGTACGCGTTGCAGCAGCTACAGCAAAGCATTGATCCTAAAGAGATGAGCGGTGTGTTGGTTGTGTTGCACTTGGCAAACTTAGATGGGTTTCACGCAAATAGAATCGCGTTGAACCCTAAAGATGAGAAAAACCTAAATCGGGAATTCCCAGGGAGCGTTGATGGCACACCAACAGAACAGATTGCGGAGCTGCTAACCAGAGAGTTTATTGGCAAAACAGATTTCTTGATCGACATGCATTCTGGTAGCGCAAACCAAACGTTGCTGAATCACGTGTATTCTCCTTTTGTGGGCAACAAAGAACTTGATGCGTTAACATTTGAATTTGCCAAAGCCACGGGCATGCAGCATATCGTTATGTATGGCGACCGCCCAAGAGATCCCAACAATTCAATTTCATACCCTAACACAGCGATGACGAGAGGAAAGCCGGGACTGACGACTGAAATTGGGCATTTGGCACAGACAGATGAAGAATCGGTAGCAGAAGCGCTAGATGTGGCTAAAAACGCCATGTATTTTTTGAAAATGCTGCCAGAGACGCCAAAGCAGCACCCCGAGCCAGTTATCTATGAAACAATCAAATATCCAAAGAGCTCAAAAAACGGGTTCTTCAAAGCTTCTGTGGTGATAGGCGATAAAGTAAAGACAGGACAGGATGTAGGTGCGGTCACGGACTATTTTGGAAATCTCGTTGAAACCATTAAATCGCCCGTTGATGGCACGGTTATGATGGTTAATCAAATGCCAGCCATCAAAGACGGACAGTCTGTTATGGCTATTGGTGTTGAAGTTTCTGAATAACTAAGATGGTGGTGTAGTTACAGTGGTGATCTAATTAACCTACCCAAACAAATAAATGTTAAAGTTATTTCACGAAATTGTGATTAGGGAATGATATGGACTTTCTTTTTAATGTTTTGATTTGGGTAGGCGTTGTTATTTTTGCCATATTTTTTATTGGATTTATGGCCGCTGCTAAGCTGAATAAACGCCAAGAAGAAAACCGCGCCAATCAGACGTCTGCAGAGCCTACTCGTGAAGGCGAAAAGCCGAGTAACCAAAATAAAAATTAACCTTTCGTTCATTGTAAAACGTCAACGTTAAATAAAAACGTTCACATTTATTCACCCCTTTATATCAGTTCCCCCGTTTAGTGAAAAAAGGGGGAACATTATGCAAACAACAATTTTACCAAACGCCAACCCAAAGCACTTAACACACCAAAGTGTACTACCGTTTGAAAAAGCGCCTTTCGCTAAACGTGCTTTAAACGCGGCCACAATTGCTATTGCTGGATGTACCGTTACGGCAGGGCTTTTCGTATTAATGGCAGAGCTCATTAAGCAAGACAAAGTAAACATAAGCGAAGCCCCACCGGTGTTCTTTGAGCCGATCATTTACCAACCTGAAGACGAACGGACCATCACTAAAAAACCAATGGTGCCAATTGAGCAGGTAATTAAAACGCCACCTCAAAAAGTTATTGAGATTGACCCTGAGCCCAATGAAGGCCCAGGAGGCTTTGAGATAAAAACGCACATACCTAATACTGCGTTAGATTTGTCGATTAACCTAAATAGTGCGCAAGGTGATATGCAAGCCACACCCCAATTTAGGGTAGACCCCACTTATCCACCTGAGGCCAGTCGCGACGGTATTGAAGGCTGGGTAAAGCTAGGGTTTACGATAAGTGCTAGTGGCTCAGTGTCTGATATTACAGTACTAGATTCAGAGCCCAAGCGCGTGTTCGATAGAGCTGCGCGCAGAGCGCTTAAAAAATGGAAGTACAAACCCAAGCTGAATGGCGGTAAACCTGTTAGTCAATCAGGTATGGTTGTAGTATTAGATTTCAAATTAGAACAATAAGGACTGCCTATGAGTATAGGCGCAAGCTTGCAAAGCCTGTTTCAAGGCAAGCGCGAAAAAGTGCTGGGAGTCAGCGAAAGGCTAATGCTGCGGTACAGCGCAAAAGGTGATGAAGCATCGTTAGCCGCGCTGTATGACTTACACAGCCATAAGCTATTTTATTTTTTGAAGGTGTTAAATGATAGCACTGTTGCAGAAGATATGTGTCAGCGCACTTGGATTAAGGTTATCGAAAATCGTCACTTATTTAAAAGCGGCGATAATTTTCAGGCTTGGCTTTTCACTATTGGTAGGCGAACGCTTATTGATGAATTCAGAAAAAACGCCAAGCTTGAATTTAACAACGAGGCAGTTGAGTCGTTTTCGTTAAGCGAGTTACTTAAAAATGCACAGTCTTCGGTAGAGGACGATGTAGCAAAAGGGATAGAAAAAGACGTGTTTAAGGCATGTATTCAGCAGTTACCCTACAAGCAGAAAGAGGCGCTTTCGCTACAGTTTGAAGGTTTTTCGTTAGCGGAAATCGCCGCTATTTGCGGCGCTGAAAAAGAAACGATTAAAACTCGGATACGTTATGCCAAAGACAGCCTTAAAACCATGCTGGAGAAACTGTAATCATGTCTACATCAGATAAAGAGCTACAAGATGCGTTCAAACGCAGCCAGCAGGTACAAAAGCAAAATGATGGAATGAGTGAAAAGGCTAATGCTCGAATTCGTGAAAGGGTTCTCGCGTACAACAAGGCAATAGAAAGTGATAGTGGAATAAAACGCGTATTTACTGCTACGGCTGCTAATATTCGAGCGTACTTCGCTTCTTCAACTTTACGTTTTACGGCTGTGGCATTCGCAATCGTTGCCATGTTGGGCGTATACAATATCGGTACATTCCAACGTAACCATTCGTCGCCATTACAGACGGCAGCACACCGTGTAGACATTGTTCAATATCACGGATTCGAAGGGGAAGATAAGCTGCTAGCTGGTAAAGCCGGTACTGATTATAAAGCGCGATTTAATGCCTATACTCAACAATATCTTGAAAGCAATTTAGTCGCTAGAGCGGTTACGTTAGAGCCAGCCACGCTTACGGCGCAAAATGGGTATTGGCTCTTGGTGAGCTGCAAAAATCAGCAAGTTGTGGTTTCTGAAAACCTTATTGCATCATTAAATATTAACGGTCGCATAGAGGGGGATATCAATATTGGCACGCATGTAGCGCTCGCCTTTGATGCGCAAGGAAGAATACTTTCAATTAAACAGTCGAGTAAGCCGTTGATGTGCTGATTAATAGGGTGTTTAGCTGGATGCGTTCGTAAACGAGGTAAAGGCGGTGAAACTCGCTCGAGCCTCGATTACGAACAGTATTTTAGGAATGACTTATTTGTCTAAATCGTGTGCTCTAAAGGCATTTGGAAGTAACTCACCAATGGTGGTTTCGAATGTCTCGCCGTTTTGACTTACCATGGTAACGGGAGTTTCATCTGGGGCAAATTCAGCAATTTTCTGTCTGCATCCACCGCACGGAAAGCAAAACTCGTCGTTCGGGCTCGCAATAACGATATGCGAAATACGTTTTTGTCCCTGTGTGACCATATTGCCAATAGCTGTGGCTTCAGCACATTGTCCTAATGGAAAAGCAGCACTTTCTACATTACAACCAGAGAAGGTTTCGCCACTTGGAGTAAGCAACGCAGCACCAACTTTAAAGTTGGAATAAGGTGAGTGTGAGTTTTTCTGTGCGTCAAAAGCAAGTTGTGATAGTTGTTCTAAATTATTTTTCTTCATAGCTACCTGTGTTAACCACCCAATACGCTTTACTTTTATCATCAAATGCGAGAAGGTTGGCGGCATTAGCGCCGCAACAAGCGTATACTTAATACTCAGGCGGTTTTTTCTTTTTTTATAGAATGCTTTTTTACCATGTGCAGAAACGTTAGTCTCATCTTTTTTTCTCTATTCGCTGCTATTTTAACCGGTTGTGCGCAAACACCACCTGTTTCAGAAAGACCACAAATGGGAAACCTGCTTTTAGCCGAACCTGCGCCCATTAATCCTCGTTCCGAAATGGCTATTGCTCGTTACAATCAGGTGCTTACCAGCCCTGCGTTATCAGATGAAGACAAAGCTGAACTGCACTTTCAGCGAGGCATGTTGTACGACAGCGTGGGCCTATCGGGCTTAGCGCAGTTTGATTACACCCAAGCCATTAATTTAAAGCCAGATTTGGCTGAAGCCTATAATTCTATGGGTATTCACTATATTCAGCAGAACGACTTTATTCAGGCTTACGACGCATTCGACTCCACGCTGGAAATCAACCCAGAGTATGATTTCGCGTTCCTAAACCGCGGTATTGCGCTTTATTACGGTGGCCGCGCCGAACTCGCGACCAACGATCTTAACCGCTTTTTTGAAAAAGATGACAGCGATCCATTTCGCGCTCTGTGGGCGTACTTTGCGCATCACGACGTGTCAGAGCTTGAAGGACAAAAATACTTAGCTTCTATTCGACCAACGCTGGACAACCAGCACTGGGCTACTACGCTGGTGGATTTGTTTTTAGGTACTGTTGATGAGAACGATGTACTTAACTCATTGTTAGACGGTGTGAAAAGCCAAAAAGCGTTAACAGACAGGTTGTGTGAAGCATATTTTTACTTAGGTAAATTTCATACCCAGCGCGGCAACAGCGGTATTGCATCAAATTACTTCAAGCTTGCATTAAGCACCAATGTATTTGATTACGTTGAACACCGCTACGCACGAATGGAACTTAACCGTTTGCGTGAACTAGCTAGCAGCGATCTGGTTAGCGAAGAGTAAGCAGCAAGCGTTATGCGAGGCTTATTTTTAGCAGTGTTCGCACTGCTCATAGTTGCGGGCGATAGCGGACGCTATGTCCCGCAGCTAATTGCTAATGCAAGCAAGGTGCTTACGCCGGCAAGCCTAGTGTCAGATAGCGAACTAACTGAAAAGGCGAGCTCTACTTCAGTAAATACTACCGACGGCATGGCACAGGACAGCACAGAATCTTCTCCCGACGCTCAAACTTCGGATATTACCGAACGTTTCAATTATTCTGACTATCACCTTAAGCATGACGCACTAGCGCTACTTTGGTTAGCTGCAAAGCAGGGCAGTGAAAATGCACAGGCACGCTTGCTCGGTGAATTTGAGCGTGCGTATAACGCAGGCTTCATTGCTACTGACTATATCGATGAAGCCACTGCAACCTATTTTCTAGAGAAGCTAGTGAATCTTGAAAACGCAGACGCTGCATGGCTGCTGTACCAAATATTAGGTGAAGAAGGTGCGTCACAGCGCTTTATGCGCTTAGCGGCGCTCGGCGAGGTCGCAGAAGCACAGCTTGCGTTTGCAATGTCTACCGATTCGCCAGAAAAACGTGAGAAGTGGCTGGTACGCGCGGCTTCACAAAACTACGTACCCGCACAGGCCGCATTGGCCGATTGGTATCTTCTACACGGGCAGCAACAATTAGCGAAACCACTGCTCGCAGCAACAGCAACCTTAGACATGCAAAGTGCATTTAAGTATGCTCGCCTTCTGTGGGACGAAGGGGAATTTTCTGAGGCTAAGGAGCATTTTAGCTTTGCCGCGAAGAAAGGGCATCTTCAAGCGGAAAAAGCCTTAGAGGCCATCAATCTCTACACGCCGTATTCTATACAGCAAGCATTAAAGCAGTCTCCTTCATTTAACTGGGAGAATGAAGGGAAATGCCTTCAGCGTATTCAGCCTTTTGCTACCAGTTTAGCTACTATCATGCGTGCTCACAGTCTTTATAACTCATTCAATGACGACAAGCGCCTGCAGAACCTTTCTATTTGCCTGGCCCCGCCTATTTGGCTTAAACCCGATGTGCTAAGCTGCGATCCGGATTATAAAAATGCGGGGATCTTAGGCTGTAGTATTACTCCTTTGGCAAGCATTGCGAAAAAGCAGAAATTTAGTCATGCAGTAGTAGTGGCAGAGCAGGGTAAGGCAAATGTTCAAAACGGCGTAATGTACTTAGACATCAGTGACGCTTATTCAGTGTTTGTTCATGAGCTAGCGCACTTCGCAGGCTTCGCTGACGAATATCCTATTGGCAAGGGCATGGCGAATAGGCTGTGCGATGAAGATGGAATAAGCGATTTTGCACCACCAAACCTAATCGTAGATTCTGAGTACTGGTATGCACCTCACAAAACGGTCGAAAATTGGCTAGAGATAGATCCTGCAACCATTATTGCACGCGCCAAAACGTGCACCGTATTGGGGGAAAACAGCTATAAGCCCAGCCGCAGAATTACCTTTATGGAACATCACGATAGCGGCGTGATCCCGCCTTTATATTTGGTACTGTGGCAGCAGCAGCTGGAAAAACAAAATGCCCAGCGACCTATTTCAATGAATTTCTTCCAGGCGTTCCACAATAGCGGCAACCAAAAAGAAGCCGCACACTGGTTAGCCGAATACGAAGCGTTTACTGGTGGCAAATAACCGCAGTTGTCATTACTAAAACAATGCACTCGCCACTATTTGGCGAGTGTATCTTTAAGCTCTCTTACCCACATAGACGTTGCACCACAAATTGCTACGGGCATAACGATAAAGTTAACCACGGGAATAAGTGAGAATATATTCACCATCATTCCAAACGTCATTGCTTTCCCTTTGTGTTCGCCAAGGTGCAGGCGCATGCGTGTGAAATCTACTTTGTGATTATCGTATGGGTAGTCGCAATATTGGATTGCTATCATCCAGGCGTTAAATAAGAACCACAAGACTTGCCCGATAATAGGTAGGAAAAAGAACAATAACAAAAAACCAATAGCGCGAGGTAAATACCAAACGAGCTTGGTGAGTTCGCGCCCTACAGTTCTAGGAATGTCTTTAACTAAAGACATCACGCCCTCGTCACCCAAATCTTGACCCGTTAGGTGACGCTCAACTTTTTCTGATAATACACCGTTAAACGGCGCTGCAATCCAGTTGGCCAGTGTACCAAAGATGAGTGCGAAAATGAGCAATACGCTGATGACTGCTAGGGGCCACAAGAAAAAGCTGATCGCTGTTTTGATCCAGCCTAACCATTCAGGTACAAGGTCAATCACATAAGCGATGCCCATTTCTATTTGGCCAAATAAGAAGTAAAAAGCCACAGAAAAAAGCACTAAGTTTATTGTTAGGGGTACAAAAACAAAACGCTTTAATCCTTTGGTTTTTATAAGCGAAAAGCCTTCAAAGAAATAATGTACACCGCCTGAACTCATTCGTACTCCTTCGCGTTTGAAACGCTGTGTTTGTTAACTATCTGTTCTATCATACGCGCTTGGCGTATTCTCTGCCTAACTCAGTGAAATGGTAATTGTTACAAGCTGTTAGATTTGGTAGAGTCGAAGCATAATAACAAAAGAATCTTCCGTGTGATTGCATCATTTCTACATCAACTGCTATTTCAGCCGATGGTTAGCTGGTTTCTGGCTAATATCAAGGCGATACCGCGTGCAGCTTTGTGTTTAAGAGGGATGATGTGTGAGGCTTAAAAAGATTAAGCTCGCGGGTTTCAAGTCCTTTGTTGAGCCAACTACTATTCCATTCCTCGGCGAAATGACCGCCATCGTAGGTCCTAACGGCTGCGGCAAGTCGAATGTCATTGATGCTGTACGTTGGGTTTTAGGTGAAAGTTCTGCCAAAAACTTACGCGGCGATGCAATGACCGACGTGATTTTTAATGGCTCTTCGTCTCGTAAGCCAGTGGGGCAATGTAGCGTTGAACTTGTTTTCGACAACAGTGCAGGGCGGATAGCGGGTGAATTTGCCAACTACAATGAGCTGTCTGTTAAACGCTTAGTTACACGGGACGCCACCTCTACCTATTTTCTAAACGGCACTAAATGTCGCCGGCGTGATGTCACCGATCTATTTTTAGGAACAGGGCTGGGCCCCCGTTCTTACGCCATCATTGAGCAAGGTATGATCTCGCGGCTTATCGAGTCAAAACCACAGGACTTGCGTGTATTCATAGAAGAAGCCGCGGGTATCTCAAAATACAAAGAGCGCCGTAGAGAGACAGAAAACCGTATAAGGCACACGCAAGATAACCTTGAACGCTTGAATGATGTGCGCGATGAATTGGGCAAGCAGCTCGAAAAATTACAGCGTCAGGCTGCTGCGGCTACTCGATACAAAACGCTACGTGCACAAGCCAGAGAGCTAAAAGGCCAGTTAGCAGCCCTTCGTTTTCTGAAAAATAGTGAACATATTGAAGCGCTGCAAAAACAGCAGCAAGCACTCCAGTTAGAAGTTGACGACTTAGTGGCTCGACTACAGGGCGATGAAGCGGGGCTTGAGTCGTACAAAACCAAGCAGCTGGAAACAAAACAAACGATAGATGATCTTCAGCAGCAGCTGTTTACTACCAGTAACGCAATAACACGACTAGAGCAAAATGCGCTGCACGCAAAACAACGCAAAGGGCAGGTAGAGCAAGAGTTAGCACGAATTAGCGAGCAACACGAATTGCTTAACCACTCTATTGACGAGGCACAGGAAGCGCTTGCGGTATCAAACGAGGCGCTTGAAAACATTGAGCCTGAATTTGCCCTTAAGGAAGCAGAGTTAGAGCATGCCAAAGAGCGTTTTGAAGACGCTGAACAAGCGCTAAGAGAATTTAACGCACAAGCGCGAGCGCAAGAACAAACCTACAATCAACTTCGTCAGAATGTTCAGCAATGCCATAGCCAAATTCAGTCAACGATGAGCATGCAGTTACGCACTTCTCAGCGTATCAGCGAACTACAAGACGAGCTAAAACAGCTAGGTGAAGAAGATTTTGCCAGTCAGATAACACTTTTAGAAGAGCAATGTAGCGAACTCGATTTTGACATTGATGAAGCTAAGCAATTACTTCAAGAGTCCAATCAAAGGGTGTCGCAGCAACAAGGCGAAGTCAACGCTATAGAAGCGAAGCGCCGTGATACCCAGGGCCAGTTACAAACTGCACTGTCCACAAAAGCTGCGCTAGAAGCGCTTCAGCAAGATGCCTCAAATAATGAAGACGTAACGTTAGACGGGATAGAAAAGCTGTGGCAGCAGTTTAGCTCTAACCAAACTCTTGCACCTTGTGTAGAATCGATTTTACAACATGCAAAAGACCCCGTTGTTGCCAAAAGCCATGACATACAGGCACTGCTTCAAAATCACGCTTATTTGCCAAGCGGCATTAAAGTGTTTACCGATAAGGCGTTTGTAAGCACTGCCAAATCGGGTTCACTAGCACACGCTCTATTAACTGAATCTAGCACTTATGAATCGTCAACACAGCGTGTTCCCGCATTTTTTAATGACATTTACCTTTGTAGCAATGATGACGAACTTGCGGAAACGATTGAAAGTGCTTTTAACAATGACGATGAACCTGAAGGCCTAGCCAAGGGGTTTACTAGCGCAATCTCACCTTCAGGGTTGTGGGCAAGCTCGCAGTGGGTAGTGAAACCTGGCGAAGCAAACGACGGCGCTTTGCAGCGAGCGAACAAAATTAAGGGGCTGGTAGACAGCATTCAAGAATCTGAAAGCCTTATAGATGAGATTGAGCGTTCATTAGAGTGCGCCAAACAAGCACTTGAACAGAACGAAGCACAAAAGCAGGCTATTCAGAGCGCCTTAAGTGAAAAAGAAAACCAGCGCGCACAGCTTAAAAATAAACTTTCTTTGCTTGAAATGCAGCAAGAGCAACAGTCTACACGCACTGCCAAACTTAATGACGAGTTAGCAAAGCAAGAGTTAATGTTAGCGAAAGAAGAAGAGCAGTTAGCTCAGCTTTCGGAAAAGTTAGAGCTTCAAGAGGCACAAATTCTTGAACACGAAGTACACATTGACGATGTGAACGCTAAGCGTGATGCAAATGAGCGAACTACGTCAGAGTTGCGCGCGTTAGTTGATACATTAACATCGCAAAATCATGAGCTTGCACTTAAGAAGCAGCAACTAGAGAACCACCAGAATTTATATAGCCAACAGGTTACACGTAACCTTCAGCAGCGTGAAGAGTACATAAAAAACAAAGAAAGATTACAAAAAGAACTTACACAGCTTACGTCCCCTGAAGAAATTCAAGAAGCAGAGCTTCAGTCGCTGTTGGAAAACAAATCGGAATTAGAACAGCTGAAAAGTACTAAGCAAAGTAGTCTTGAAGATATAGAGCAGTGGTTGCGAGAAGCCGAAAAAGGGCATCAAGCTCTGGGTAAAGATATTCAAACGCGACAGACAAACATCGATAAACTCAACATTGATATTGAAGGATATCGGGTACGTGCGAATACGATTTTAGAACAGCTTGATGAAACGCAACAGTCGCTGAAGAGCATTCTAGAAACCTTACCTGAAGATGCCGAAGAGAAGCGCTGGCAAGAAGACCTTGAAAAAACGCAGGCTAATTTGCAGCGCTTAGGTGCTGTGAACTTAGCTGCGGTTGAAGAATATGAAACCCAGTCGGAAAGAAAGTCACATTTAGATACACAGCACAACGACCTTACTGAAGCCTTGGAAACGCTACAGTCGGCCATTCGGAAAATTGATAAAGAAACCCGCACGCGCTTTTCTACCACCTTTGAACAGGTTAACGAAGACCTTAAAACGTTATTCCCAAAAGTGTTTGGGGGCGGTTCGGCGTATCTTGCGCTTACCGATGACGATTTGTTAGAAACTGGGGTGACGATAATGGCTCGCCCCCCTGGTAAGAAAAATAGTACGATTCACCTCTTAAGCGGTGGAGAAAAAGCACTAACCGCTTTATCATTGGTGTTTGCTATTTTCAGATTAAATCCGGCTCCATTTTGTTTGCTGGATGAAGTAGATGCACCATTGGATGATGCAAATGTAGGGCGCTTTTGTAACTTAGTGTCAGAAATGTCACAAACAGTGCAGTTTATTTATATCACCCACAATAAAATAGCGATGGAAATGGCCAGTCACCTCACCGGTGTTACCATGGCGGAACCGGGAGTTTCGCGCATGGTGGCGGTAGATGTGGACGAGGCTGTAGCCTTCGCAGAAGCATAACAAAGGGCGAAAGAAATTAAATGGAAGATCAATTACGTCTATTTTTACTCCTTGGAGGCACGGTTTTTATTATCGCAGTGCTTGCCCATGGTATTTGGAAAATTCGTAAAAACAGTAAGCCTTCGGAAAAAGAGCGCTTAGAGCCCCGTCAGTGGCAAGATGATGACAACGATTTCGAGTCCGACGAGCAAGAAGGCTTTGACGAGCTTGGCATTGGCGCGGTGCGCGTGGTTAGCAAATCACAAAACCAAGAGCATGAGGCTGCAAGCAACGTATCGACGAATACGGCAAATGGCCCTGCACATCACGACATCAATGAAAAACATGCTTACGGCAGCGAAGAAGCTGATGACGAGGATAGCTTGTCTCAACATGCCACGTCAAAAGAGCACGGTGATGGAAAAGAGGGCGCACACGGTGAGCATGCGGGTAAACGCTCAAGCAGCGTTGGTAATTCAGCTATGCCGTCTGACGGGAAAGAAGAAGCTGAGAAAGCACCAAAGCTCTATGGCTCTGTGGTTACGAATCCGAAGCCACACATGAAAGGGCAAACTCGTCCCGATTGCGCATCAATAAAAGGTGCCAACAGAGGCGACGAAAACCTTGCCGCGTTCCCTGAACCTCCAGGCTTCTTACTTCGTGAAGGCGAAGAGCAAGAGGAAACTTCTTTAGCGTCGCATGGTCAGCGTGAAGAAAGCGAACAGCCAAATACTCCAAGTAATCAAGAGAGAGCGGATAACGCGCAATCGCATGACCCAATTCAGAGTCAAGCGGGCGGTCATCAAGAAAGAGGGCGTGCAGAGCCTGTTCGTCCTGCACAGAAGTTTTATATCGACCCAACGCAGGAGGAAGAGCCTGAAACAGTGCAGCCGCCAGCTAAAAACGAAAGAGAAGTTGCTGATTTTAGTTTAGATGCACCCGAAGAGTCTGTTTCATCCAGCGATGTTCATGAAGAAAATGAACAGCCGCGACGTTTTGCACGTAACAAACGAAGCAAAACGCCAGTGAGAAGACGTGAAGAGCCGAATTTTGGTGACGATCAAATGCGTATTGATTTTGACACCAGTGAAGCAGCTAGCGCTGATTTTGGCGATGAAAGCTTTAGTGCTAATGAGTCAGGTAATGATGGTGCTGGAACTACATCAAAGACCACTAAGTCGTCGATTGAACCCGAGGTTTTAGTATTAAATGTAAGAACGCCAGAAGGCGAGCCCATTTCAGGTGCTGCACTATTACCTATGCTATTAACATTAGGGTTTAAATTTGGCGATCAAGACATCTTCCACCGCCACGTAAACTCAAATGGCAAAGGGCCAGTATTGTTTAGCCTTGCTAACATGTTTAAGCCTGGGGTTTTCGACATTGATAACCTAGAGAACTTTGAAACCCAAGGTATTTCACTGTTTATGATATTGCCTATTGAGGGTGACCCTCATCAAGTGTTTAACATGATGCACAATGCCGCCCGCAAATTGGCAGATGAGTTCGGCGCACAAGTACTTGATGGGCGCCGAAGCGTATTAACGAAGCAGGGCTTACAGCAATACGTCGAGAAAATTCGTGAGTTCGAGCGCAAGCGTATGATTGCGCGCAGCTAGCGTTAATTTATCACTTGCGCCTCAATCTTGTGGATTATTCATGCAGGTGCAACAACAAAAAAGGACTTGGCTCATACCCAGGTCCTTTTCTGTTGATTAGGGTCTATTGATCTTTGATGTATAACAAGGGCTAGCAAGCCATAGCATTGTAGCGTGGCTGTACGTTTCACAACCTGACTGAAATAGATCAGGTTTTTGCAGCCCATTTGAAACATACAGCGGCTTGGGCGAATAGGCCTTGGCAACGAATTGTAATACTTTTAACTATTTAAACGGCGTGACAACAACTCCATGTCAGATTCTTTAGAACAAGCAAAGCAACAAATAGAAACACTTCGCAACACACTTAATGAGTACAACTATCAGTACTATGTGATGGATGACCCTTCGGTTCCTGATGCAGTATATGATAGAGATATGCAGGCGCTTATTGCGCTAGAAAAACAATATCCTACGCTTCAAAGTCCGAATTCTCCTAGCCAAAAAGTGGGAGGTGCAGCGTTATCGGCTTTTGAACAAGTTACCCATGATGTTCCTATGCTGTCGCTGGATAACGCCTTTGACGAAGAATCATTGCTTGCCTTCGAAAAACGTTTAAAAGACAGACTAAAAGATTCGGCAACGTTAGATTTTAGCTGCGAACCCAAGCTAGATGGTTTAGCGGTAAGTATTCTGTATGAAAATGGCGAATTAGTGCGTGCTGCAACCCGTGGTGACGGCCAGGTAGGCGAAAATATCACGGCTAACGTGCGTACCATTTCTAATGTGCCGTTAACGCTTCGTGGTGAGCATTATCCTGAGCGCGTAGAAGTGCGCGGTGAAGTGTTTATGCCTCGTGAGGGCTTTGCAAAACTCAACGAACATCAAAAAGAAACGGGTGGTAAGGTTTTTGCGAACCCTCGTAATGCTGCGGCTGGCAGTTTACGACAGTTAGACTCTAAAATTACGGCCAAGCGCCCGCTGATGTTTTATGCCTACTCGCTAGGCGTAGTGCAACCTGAAAGTTTTGAATTACCCACAACACACAGCGAGCGCCTTAAGCAATTAGGTAATTGGGGGCTGCCGCTGTGCCCTGATATCGACACCGCCGAGGGCGGTAAAGGCTGCTTGGCATACTACAACCACATTTTGGAAAAGCGCGATAGTTTGCCGTATGACATTGACGGCGTTGTGTTTAAGGTTAACCGTATTGACCTGCAAGATGCCCTTGGATTTGTGGCTCGAGCGCCACGCTGGGCGATTGCGCAGAAGTTTCCTGCACAAGAAGAAGTGACTAAGTTACTGGACGTTGAGTTTCAGGTAGGAAGGACTGGTGCGATCACGCCGGTTGCTCGTTTAGAGCCCGTGTTTGTAGGTGGAGTAACTGTGTCGAATGCTACACTTCACAATCAGGACGAAATTTCCAGATTAGGCGTTAAAGTTGGCGACACCGTGGTAATCCGCCGTGCGGGTGACGTTATTCCTCAGGTGGTGTCTGTGGTAGAAGCTAATCGCACAGGTAGCGAAACTGACATTACCTTCCCAAGCCAATGCCCAGTGTGTGACTCGCAGGTTGAGAAACTAGAAGACGAAGCGGTTGCCCGTTGCACCGGTGGGTTAATTTGTGCCGCACAACGCAAACAGGCGCTTAAGCATTTTGCTTCGCGTAAAGCATTCGATATTGATGGTCTGGGCGACAAGTTAGTCGATCAGTTAGTTGACGCTGATCTTGTGCACAGTCCCGCCGACTTTTTCACGCTTTCGTTAGGCGACGTTGTTGGGCTAGAGCGCATGGCTGAAAAGTCTGCCAGTAAGCTACTGGCATCGCTTGAAGCTTCAAAGCAAACCACGCTTGCCAAGTTCCTATACGCATTGGGGATCCGTGAGGTTGGCGAAGCTACTGCGGCAAACTTGGCTGCGCACTTCGAAACCTTGGAGGCTATTCGCGAGGCGTCGCTTGAAGCACTGGTTGAAGTCCAAGACGTTGGTGAAGTGGTGGCTACCCACATTTTCAATTTCTTTAACGAGTCACACAATACTGATGTTATTGATGCGCTGTTAAAAGAAGGAATTAACTGGCCTGCTATTGAAAAGCCTGATTCGGATAACTTGCCTCTTGAAGGAAAAACGTGCGTTATTACCGGTACACTCAGTGAAATGGGGCGTTCTGACGCGAAAGCACGTTTGCAGTTACTTGGTGCAAAAGTGGCAGGCTCGGTAAGTAAGAATACCGACTTCCTAGTTGCAGGAGAAAAAGCGGGTTCCAAATTAACTAAAGCACAAGAACTAGATGTTGAGGTATGGGACGAAGCTGCGCTTATCGCTTTTTTATCGGAGCATGAAAAGTAGTCTGTCTGGCTTAAATTCAATAAGAGCGCTAGGCGTAATGGTTTTCCTGAATAGATTTACGCCGAACTCATATTGATTGTTACCAATAAAAAACGCCACTTCTATGAAGTGGCGTTTTTTGTAATTCTTGCTCTGTCTTTTACGGCGTACTTTGTACTGAACGTTGTAAGGGGCTTGAGAAAAGGTAAATATTTCTACAAACCCTTAAGTGTAGGGCTCTCACGCTAGTGGGCTTCTTGATTCCGCATTTGTCTGCGTCTTTCCCAGGCTTTTTTCACTTGAAAGCGCCAAACCCAGTTCAAAGAGAAATAACCCGCTAGTCCAAACACAACCGAGCAAATTCCACACCCGACTAGAAATGCAGGGCCGATGGTATTAATGCTTTCTACAACCCACTGCCAACTAAACTGAAATTCAAAATGCTCAGGCTTGGTCCCAAGTACAGTAGTACCAACCTTGTAAGCCCCATAGAATATAGGCGGAATAGTAAATGGGTTAGTCACCCAAACAGTTGCAACAGATAAGGGCAGGTTTGCTCGAAATGGAATAGCTAAACCGGCAGAAAGCCACATTTGAAACGGTACCGGCCAAAACGCGAAAAATAAACCTATGCCAAATGCACCAGATGCAGAACGACGGTTTAAGTGCCAAAGATTGGGCTCGTGCAATACGCTACCAAAAATTTTTAAAGCTTTGTTTTGCTTAATGCTTTGGTGATCTGGCAAAAAACGTCGGATAAATTTCTTAGGCATAAATATCAATGCATCTCGAAAATAAAATCAAAAAAGACAGAAAAAATAACAGTAAACGGAATTGCGCAACATGAATTTGCACCACCCACATTCACTCACTGTCAATTGCTACGTGAAAACATGGTCAATCGTATCACAATTTGCTTAAGCTGTTTTTGCGCTAGCGCAATAAGTGCAGTTTTCTGGCAAAAACTTCCAAGTACTCACAGCATGGCATTGATGATTGCCATTTTAATAATATCTGTGACTATCATTATATTCATTTCGACGACAAAACCCGCTGAACATCATGCATTTCCAGAGGTGCTGCTATGTTGGGCAGTGAGCGGGCTGCTGTCTGGAGTACTTTGGGTGGCGAGTGTAGGGCATTTTTACTACGCTTGGCAACTGCCCCAAGGGAAAATTCAACAAGATGTCACAATTTCAGGTCGAGTTGTGTCGGGGGGATGTGTCTTCGGCACAGCTAGGGTGCCGGAAGCGACTTATCACTATGTTGTCGCTATTGAGTCTGTCAACCGTGAAAGCACAGCGACATTTCTAGACAACGGTATACTTTCCCCCTTGCCTAAGCGTGTTTTAACTAGCACGTTTAATTTCAAAGCTCGTCTTACTCACCAACGTTATGAATTCCCAAATGATCGAAAAAGCGAAGGCTTAGCCAACAAGAAAATCGCATATGCTCAACAGGAGACTATAGGCGTGCGGCCTCAATCAGTTTCTCCGTCCCAAGTGAAATTAAATTGTTTGCACAACGGCGATACCTTCACCGCAATTGTAAAACTTAAACCTGCATACGGTACGGCTAATCCTGTTGGAGCTAGCCGACAACAGCAGTTGGTTAGCCAATTTATTCATGCAACTGGCTATATTAAGTCGATAGAGCACGATAAAACAAAGCATAGTCACTCAGTGCGTTATGGACTTGCTACAACATTGCAGAAGCTAGACCTTATCCATGAAAGATGGTGGCGCGCATTGCTGCTAGGGGATAAAACGGGCTTTACGTTGGGTGATTGGACGCTGTTACAACGCACCGGCACTGGGCACATGTTTAGTATATCAGGCATGCATCTATCACTTATCGCTGGGGCCTGCTTATTGTTTTTTAACCCCGTTATATTTTTACTCACGCATGTTACAGGCCTATTAGGCAGAGCGAAATATTGGTTAGTACGTTCAGCCTCCATCAACTATCCGGCAACAGGTCGAAAGAACAGAGAACCGCAAATAAGTAAGATGTTTCAAACCAGCGCGCCCATTAGAGCCTCTGTGCTTTGTGTGCTTATCGCTGCTTGTTTTTGTTACGCGTTGCTTAGTGGAAGCGCATTGCCGGTTGTGCGTGCGCTGATACTGGTAACTATGGGGAGCGTGCTGTCTCTTTCTCGACATGCATGGCGGCCAGTAAATGTTGCGCTCACAATGCTTACTTTGAGCTTGTTGCTGTTTCCTCTCTCTATATTAAGCGCTAGCTTTTACTTGAGCATAGGGGCTGTACTGTGCATTTGGTTTTTAGTTGTTGTTTGGGGGCTACAGCGAGCACCATGGTATGTGTCTTTGTTTAAACTACAAGTAGCACTTACCGTAATAATGATGCCCCTAACCCTAATATGGTTTGGTAGCGCCAGTTTTGTTGCAGTTGTTACCAACTTAATCGCCTTGCCCGTCATATCGTTACTTTTACCTATTTGTTTAATTTCGTTGTTAGTCCTTCATTTTGCTGAGTTGCCTTTCGCACAACAAGTTACGGGCATGCTTATGCATTACAGTGATGTGTGTTTAGGGTATTTGTTATCGCTTTTGAACGTTCTTAGTCAGTTTTCTGGGAGCGCTATCAATTTTTACGTAAGTATTGGTGCGGCACTTTGTCTAATTGTCGCTTTTTTTATTTTTCTTTTGCCAACGTGGCGGTACAAAGCTATCTGCGTAGCGCTTCTCTTGCTCCCATCGCTAAGCATTTTTCAAAAGTGGTTACCTACCAATGAATCGGCATGGGCGCTGCATGTATTTGATGCGGGCCAGGCCAGTGCTATTGCAGTGACTGCGGGAGGCCGGGCTATGATTATTGATTCTGGCGCTCAGTTTAATGGCAATGCTCATACTGCAACGAAACACCTGTTACCTTTTTTGGAAAGTAGTCATATTTCAAATATAGATGTTGTAGTTCATACGCATAGTGACAACGATCATGCAGGAGGCGCATTAGCCATTGAGCAACACGCCTTAGCTAAAAAAGCCACTTTCTATACACCAACATTAGGTTGTGAGCGAGGAAAGCGTATACGCTGGCAGAACTTAACAATCAATTTTCTATGGCCGCCAAATGGCAATAAAGAAGACAACAATGCCATGTCGTGTGTGGTTAAAATAACAAGCGACTCTGGTAGCGTGTTAATTCCTGGTGACATTGAGAAAACAAGTGAGTACGCGTTGATAACCCGTGAAATCATGGATGGTTTTTCAGAGGGGGCTTCAATGGATACTTTAGCGAGTTCTACAAATCTAAGTGCCGACATTCTTATTGCGCCGCATCACGGAAGCAAAACGTCGTCTACCCATGTTTTTATAGAACACGTTGCACCAAAAGCTGTGATCTTTACGCAAGGTTATGAGAATCGATGGCAGTTTCCTGCTTATGTTGTGGCTAAACGTTACGAGCGTTTGGGCGTAACGCAATATTTAACAAGCTATCACGGATATATAAGCGCAACCTTCGATAAGGATTCTTTTCATATAGATTCCCAACGTGGAACGTTGAACAATCGCTGGTATTTACCAGGCATTACACCGCGACACCTCAAAGACTAAATAATATCGTCAAATGCCAAAAATATTAGCTTGTAACGAAACGAAGATGTGCACGAATACCTTTAAATAGGTATGAAGTGGCCACACATTATTCACTTAGTTGGCAGACTAACCAATTTTGCCGCTATATTAGTGAATTAGAGCGAGAACGAGTACAATACTTTCAACGCGTTTTTGTTAACGTTTCAAACAGGTTAAAAAAACTACATGCAACAAGCCGACAACTCGGATTATCAAATTAAACGCTTTTTACAGTACCTTAAAGCGTATAAAGTGCCTTTTGTTTTTGCCATCATTGGTATGATTGGTTATTCCGCGGTAGATACCTTCGTATTTTCCCAGCTTCAGCCAATGATTGACGAGTCACTGGGGAAAAACGACCATGACTATCTACGTCTAGCCGCATATGCGATTGTGCCGCTCTTTTTGATACGGGGTGTTTTCAACTTTTTAGGTAGTTACACGCTAAGCTGGATTGGTGCACAGGTGGTTATGCGCATGCGCCAGCAGTTGTTTGAAAAATACATTCACCTTCCAGTGGCATTTCACGATAATCATGCGGTTGGCGGGCTTATCAGTAAAGTCACCTACGACACAGAGCAAGTGGCTAATGCATCTGGTAAGGCGCTGCTAACATTGGTGAGAGAAGGCGCACTAGTTATCGGTTTGCTGTGTGTCATGTTCTATTACTCATGGCAGCTTTCGCTCATATTTCTTTTGATTGGCCCCATTGTGGCGGTAATTGTTTCTATCGTCAGTAAGCGTTTTCGCGTTGTAAGTAAAAACATTCAACAATCAATGGGCAACCTAACATCGTCGGTAGAGCAAGCGGTGAAAGGTCACAAAGTTGTGATCATGTTTGGCGGTCAAGAAATAGAGCAAAAGCGTTTCCAGCAGAAAAACAATCACAACCGACAACAGTCAATGAAGTTGAATGTCACTTCTATTTTGAGTGTGTCTTCAATACAGGTAATAGCGTCAATTGCCCTTGCTGTCGTTCTGTTTATTGCCAGCACGCCCGGTATGCTTGAAAAGCTTACTGCAGGTGTATTTATCAATGTGGTCTTTTGCATGGTAATGCTGCTGAAGCCCCTTAAACAGCTCACTACCATTAATAACCAATTTCAAAAAGGTATGGCAGCCTGCGCCAGTATTTTTGAAATTCTTGATGAAGCAGACGAAGAAGATAAAGGAAAAATCAAAGTAGAGCGCGCAACAGGAAAAATTGAATTTGACGACGTTACGTTCTCTTATCCAGGAAAACAGACGCCCGCGTTATCTAATGTGAGCTTTATCGCAAACCCTGGGCAGTCGATTGCTTTGGTAGGGCGCTCGGGAAGTGGTAAATCGACCATCTCGTCGCTGCTTACACGCTTTTATGTACCGCAAGAAGGTGAAATTCGCTTGGATGACACGGCGCTCAACGATATTGATCTTAAAGATCTGCGGGCGCAGTTCGCCGTGGTATCGCAAAACGTTACGCTATTTAACGATACCATAGCTAACAATATTGCTTATGGTGCGCGCCAAAATGTATCTCGCAAAGACATCGAGAATGCGGCAAAAATGGCGCATGTTGAAGAGTTCTTATCGAACTTACCTGAAGGACTAGATACGGTAATTGGTGAAAACGGCTTGATGCTTTCGGGCGGCCAGCGTCAGCGTATTGCCATTGCAAGGGCAATACTTGCCGAAGCGCCCATACTTATTCTGGATGAAGCGACATCTGCCCTTGATACAGAGTCTGAGCGTTTGATCCAAGACGCATTAGAAACGCTGCAAAAACGATGCACCAGCATTGTTGTGGCGCACCGCTTGTCTACCATCGAAAACGCAGATTGCATTATGGTAGTGGAGCAGGGGCGCATTATTGAAAAAGGTAAACACAACGAATTGCTTGAAAAAGGTGGTCACTACGCGCAACTGCACGCGTTACAATTTGGTGAGACTAAGTGAGTCAATCACAAAGTAAAACCAAGCACGATAAATGGTATTTCGGCCATCCTTTAGTGTGGCTGCTCTCACCACTTGCGCTGCTGTTCTACTTTATTTCGGCAATTCGACGATTACTTTTTAAAATTGGACTCAAAAAGGCCTTTAAGGCTAATGCTCCCGTGATTGTCGTTGGCAACATATCAGTGGGCGGCAACGGAAAAACGCCAGTCGTATTAGCTTTAGCCGATTATTACCAGAAGCAGGGCATTAAGGTCGGCATTTTAAGTCGGGGCTATGGCGCTAAATCACCAGAATACCCGCGATTAGTGAAAGGCGAAGATGATGCGTCTGAGGTGGGTGACGAACCTCGTTTACTGGCCATTAGAAGCCAGTGCGACGTTGTTATCGATCCAGTCCGCGCACGTGGAGCCGCGTACTTAAGTGACGAATTACACTGTGATTTAATTATCTGTGATGACGGCCTTCAACATTACGCGCTTCATCGCGACGTTGAAATTGTAGTGATGGACGACAGAAAAGTAGGCAGTGGTTATTTGCTGCCGATGGGGCCCCTTCGCGAAGGACAATGGCGCCTTGGTACCGTTGATGCGCTAGTACATAATAGCCGTTCAATGCCGACATTTAGCCATGCTGTAGCGCCTCAATATTTAATGACCTTAGTACCAGGGGACTTCACCTCTGTTTCAAACAGAGTAAGTACCAGTCCCCTTGAAGAGATACAAAAAGTGCCGTGCAGCGCAATTGCTGGAATAGGTTCACCTCAGCGTTTTTTCTCTCAGCTTAAAGAAATGGGTATTCAGCTTTCTTCGGCTACACCGCTGGCGGATCACCATGCGATCACACGGTCAGACATACCGAATGGTAGAGTGTTAATGACAGAAAAAGACGCCGTTAAAGCTGCACCTTTTGCTCATAACGACTGCTGGTTTTTACCTGTTACCGCGCATTTAGCGCCAGACTTTTTTAATTTAGTAAATGTGAAACTTGCCAAGGCAGGTTTGAAGATCAACCAAGACGGACAGGAATAATAACAATGGCCTTTGATAAAAAGCTTTTAGAAGTTTTGGCTTGCCCAGTGTGTAAGGGAAAATTAGTTCTGAGTGATGATAGCACCCAGTTAGTGTGTCGATTTGATAGATTGGCTTTCGATATTAAAGATGGCATCCCTGTACTTATCGAAAGTAAAGCAACAGCATTGTCGTTAGACGATGTAGACGCAACACGGTAATAAAACGTTAAACCAAGTGGTAAATAAGGGCGAAATAAAGTTATGTCATTTACAGTTGTGATCCCTGCTCGATACGGCTCAAGTCGGTTTCCTGGCAAACCCTTAGCGCTTATTGACGGAAAGCCGATGATTCAACATGTGGTTGAACGTGCTAAAGAAGCTGGAGCAGATAACGTCATTGTTGCCACGGACGATGAACGTATTCAAAACGTTGTGCTTGGTTTTGCTCAAGTATGCATGACGTCTGTCAACCACCAATCTGGAACAGAGCGCATTGCCGAAGTTATCGAAAAAGAAGGCATTGCGAACTCTACTATTGTGGTTAACGTACAGGGGGATGAGCCATTTATTCCTGCCGAAAACATCAAACAGGTTGCAGATAATCTTGCCAATGCGCCTCAGTGTCAGATGGCTACGTTATCTACGCCTATTGAACGTGTTGAGGATGTGTTTAACCCCAATATCGTTAAGGTGTTGGTAAACGAAAAGGGGGAGTCTATCTATTTTTCACGTTCTCCTATTCCTTTTGAACGCGATCACATGATGGCAAAACCGCAATCTGCAAATACGTCGCTGTACAAACGCCATATAGGTATTTATGCCTATCGTGCTGAATACGTTAAGCAATATGTTGCTTATGCGCCTAGCTCTCTGGAGCAAATTGAATCCTTAGAACAGCTTCGAGCCATATGGTATGGCGATAAGATTCACTGTGAGGTGGCGATAGCGCCACCGCCAGTTGGAATTGATACCCCGGAAGATCTAGAACGTCTTTTAAAGACTATAAGTTAATAAGAAATGAGTGCTGAAATAGGGCTGACGCCTTGTAGTAAATTAGCAACAAGCCTTATCTAAACAGCCAGTTCTTGTAAAAGGTGAGTGAAACCTTTTAAACGCATACACATAGTAACAAGGGAACCGTTATGAACGTAGTTATTACCGGTGGCAACAGAGGCATAGGCCTTGCGCTTACCAAGCAATATAAAGCACGTGGTGCGAAAGTTTATGCTACCTGTCGAAACAGTTGCGACGAGCTAAACAGTGCAGGTGTGACAATCATCAAAGGTGTGGACGTATCCCAACCAGAAATGTTGGCTGAAAAGCTTGCACCTTTAATGGACGTTAACATCGATTTGCTCATTAATAATGCCGGAGTGCTCGGACGCGAGAGTATTGACGATTGGGATCCAAATACCATCGATTATCAATTTAGGGTTAATGCATTAGGTCCATTGTTAGTTACTCAAACACTATTACCCGCAATGGCAAAAGACGGTAAAATTGCCATGATTACCAGTCGAATGGGTTCAATGGCAGACAATGGTTCAGGCGGCTACTATGGCTACCGAATGTCCAAAGCCGCACTAAACGCGGCGGGAGTGTCCATGGCGAATGATCTGAAGCCCAAGGGGATTGCAGTAGGTATTTTCCATCCTGGATTCGTTCAAACAGAAATGGTCAATGGAGCGGGAGATATTGATGCTGATACCTGTGCTGAGCGTTTGTCACAACGCATAGATGAGCTAAATGTATCTAACGCAGGTCGCTTCATCCATTCAAATGGTGATGAATTGCCTTGGTAGGTTTAATGTTGGCTTGCCACAAACTCAATCAATAATGCAATAACACCAAGAGAGCGCTTACGAAAAGCGCTCTTTTACTTTTAAACTACACCTGTCTTTAACTGTACGTGTTCTTAACTACATGATTCCAATGCGCCATAGCTTTAGCGCGTTAAATCATACGTATCAATGATTTGCTTAATAGACCCGTCTTTTAAACGAGCGCTAAGGGCTTGGTTAAACTCTGGAAATAGTGATGCGCACTTAGATTTGGCGGAGATAGCAAAATGTACATTGTTTGAAGATATCGGTGACTGGCTTATTCGCATGCCGTCATTTTCTGGGTCGTTCAAGTGGCTTAGTGCTGCGCTTTGTGGTGAAACTGCGTAATCAGCACGATGTCGACGCATCATTTCATACATTTTGTCGTGGTCTTTAACTTCGATAATATTCAAGTTTGATTTAATGCTATCGAATTTTTCACCTAAGCTTATTCCTCGAGGCATCACACCAATATATTGCGCGAGTGCGTTAAGCGAAAGATCGGTACCTCGCGTTTGAGAAAGTGAAGGAGAGAGCACAACGTAAACCTCTTCTGCTGCAAACGGTGCGGTGATAAGCCATTTTCGACTACGAGCTTCGTTCCAATAGTTTCCCGCCAAAATATCAAGCTCGCCCGCGTCGAGTTTGGATTCTATTCGTTTCCAGGGGAGCCCGGTTTCTATCTTTAGTGTGACACCTAAATCCCGTGCTAGCAGGGTTAAAACGTCAAATGCTATCCCCGTAGCTTTCAACCTTCCTTCAAACTCGTTAAATGCGTAGGGAAACCACTGTTGTGCTCCCGCGGTGTGTAAAGTCTTGCACTCTGTACTGGCAAGTGCACGAGGGTTGAATACGAAAGTCAAAATGAGCACTATGCCAAATGACAAGATGTGGCGGGAAGAGTGTTTCAGTTTGGAGTAGGGTAACATTGCCATATTTTATTCACGTACCACAGAAGATGGCATTGATAGTTTTACTTGTTTAATTATGTATAGGGTCTGTTATACATAAAACCCTATCGACTGGCAATTAGCCGATAGGGTTACAAAAATAACGAATAGATGACTTTCGAGTTTAGACTGCAGTTAATCGAAAGTTACAGCGCGGGATCAGCGCCTTCGTCTTCTTCGTCTTGGTCTTCAGACAATACTGCCCAGACGTCGTGTTCGTTAGCGTGAATAACTTCAGCCCATACACGATCGCCAGGTTTTACGTCATAAACGCCGTTTAAATGAACCAGACCATCAACTTCCGGTGCGTCTGCATAGGTACGGCCTACGGCACCTTCCGCATCAACGCTGTCGATAACAACTTGATATTCGTTACCGATTCTCGCTTGAAGTCGCGCTGCGCTTATTTCGCCCTGTACTTCCATAAACCGTGCAAGGCGAGCTTGTTTCACTTCTTCTGGCACTGGGTCAGGGAGGTCATTTGCTCTTGCACCTTCAACAGGGGAATAGGCGAATGCACCAACACGATCAAGCTGCGCTTCGCGAAGGAAGTCCAATAACTCTTCAAACTCTTCTTCCGTTTCGCCCGGAAAGCCGACGATGAATGTCGAACGAATGACTAATGATGGGCACTGTTCGCGCCACTTTTTAACGCGCTCTAGCACGCGCTCAGCACTACCTGGGCGTTTCATTAACTTAAGAATACGTTTGTTGGCGTGTTGAAACGGAATATCCAAGTAAGGAAGGATTTTACCTTCGTTCATTAGTGGAATTAGGTCATCCACATGCGGGTAAGGGTACACGTAATGTAAACGGACCCAAATGCCCATTTCGCCCAGTTTTTCACACAACTGTTGCATGTGTGCTTTAACCGGCATGCCGTTCCAAAAGCCCGTTCTGTGCTTAACATCAACACCATAGGCGCTAGTATCTTGTGAAATAACCAATAGCTCTTTAACACCAGCGTCTTTCAAACGCTTAGCTTCATCGAGTACGTTACCCACTGGGCGGCTGACAAGGTCGCCACGCATAGAAGGAATGATACAGAACGTGCAACGGTGGTTACAGCCTTCTGAAATTTTTAAATAAGCATAATGACGAGGCGTTAATTTTACACCATGGTCAGGGATCAGATCTTCAAACGGATTGTGCTGGGGTTTTGGAAGATGATCGTGTACTTGCTCAACTACCGTTTCGTAGGCATGAGGCCCCGTGATAGCCAGTACATTTGGATGAAGCTCTCTAATTTCGTCTTCTTTAACACCTAAACACCCGGTAACGATAACTTTGCCATTTTCTTTAAGTGCTTCGCCTATAGTGTCTAATGACTCTTCTACCGCCGCGTCAATGAATCCACAGGTGTTAACGATAACCAAGTCGGCATCGTTGTAGGTAGGGACTACGTCATAACCTTCGGTGCGAAGTTGAGTAAGAATACGCTCTGAATCAACTAAGTTCTTAGGGCAACCTAAGCTAACAAAACCAATTCTGCTGCCATTGCTTTGTTGCGAAGGTTTGTTGTCACTTAATACCTTCACTGGCGTTTCTAGCGTGGTGGTTTTATTTACTACTTTGTTTGGATTAAACGTTTCTACTGTCATCTAAAATATCACCTGGAAAATGACTGAGCTTAAAATGGCCGCGGATTATACAGGAAAACACGCTTGTACGCAGTATATATAATTAGCGACCAAGATATAAATTATTGACGTATTCTCACAGTACAGCCGTAAGTTAGGCACTAAATGTGAAAACAAGTTTAAACGGCCACGGGTTTCATTGTAAAAGCGGCACGAACAAGGTTTAAAAATACCTTACTCACCCCCACATTTAACACTTCTTGAAAGTAAACATTATCAGAGTTGAATGCGCTTTAGGGTTCAAATTAATAAAATAGAAGTGAATGCATGCTTAAATTACCGCTAACTTTTTATGATGAGTCAGGGCGAATTCTTCCTCCCCGTTGGCTTTACAGCGTGTTTATACTTCTATGCATTGACTGGCTCGCGTTCGTCTTTTCTCTGGCTTCCCGCACTCAAACTAGTGAGCTACTTACGTTCTTTTACCCACAAAAAGAAACGTTAGGGTTGGGGTTAGCGGCAAGTTTACCTGTGTTAATTGCGTTATCTTTGGTTAGCCAACGAGATCGCTTATGGAAAAAAGGCTTTTTAGCATGGCGCCGATGGGTTATTCCACTGGCTCAATTGGGGGTGTTGGCATTGTTGAGTGTTCAGCTTTACTACTCTATGCATCATCACTGGGGGTTTGAAACTATTACGGGTGTAAAAATCGTTTTTTACAGTATAGCCTTGTACGCAATTTCAAAAAGTCGTCATTTAAAGTGGATGGTAGAGGATTGGGAAACACCTAACCCCTGAATCTCATTCTCCAAAAACATCTTTATCGGAAATATATTTAATGCACTCAATTGAACAGACGTTAGATTGAGTGCAAAATCTGTGAGAACGTTAGTGGCTGCGTAAGTGGTTCCCCAACGCCTGTTCATAGTAGGCAAATACGCTGATTTGACTGTCGTTAACCAGACGTTCATAGCAAATACCCGCTAAGGCATAGGTATTTTCACCAACCTGAAGAAAAACGGCAGGTGCTTTAGGATTTGACTGATCGTAAATCCATTCACCATCTAGCTGCGCTTTTAAAATTTCTCCAACGTAAGCGCCAAAGATATTACAGATGGTGAACACTGCTTCATCTTCTAACGCTAAATCGTGATATTTATCTACGAAACTAAGTAAAATGTCGTCCACCAGTGCTACGCTAGCAGGTGAGTGGTCGAGTACAATATCGAACTCATCAGCTGCTGTTACCACAGCGTCCTTCGCGCAATCTGCCATTAATTTATTGAGTTCATCAGGTGACATGTTGTTCTCCTTCTCACCGATACTTTTGTTATAACACGCTAACGCTTAAAAAGTCGTTAAGACAAGGTGTTATAAGTTTTTGACTATTGTGCGCAAGTTATCGGCCAAAGTCTATTTTTGTCCAGTTAATCTATTTATTACACTTGCAGCGGCAAACATACCAAAGGTGGCGGTTACCGTGACCACAGCACCAAAGCCGCCTGCACAGTCTAGTCGAGTACCACCTTCCATTGCAGATTTGTTGTAACAAACCGAGCCGTCAGGTTGTGGGTAGCGCAATTGCTCTGTTGAATAGATACACTCAACGCCAAAGCGGCGTTTTGGGTTTTTACTAAAATTATAGTTACGTCTAAGCTCACTGCGTAGCTTAGCTGCTAGGGGGTCTTGTGTTGTTTTAGCTAAATCGCCTTTAGTGACTTGAGTTGGGTCTATTTGACCGCCCGCACCGCCAACCGTAACAATAGGAATTTTGTTGCGTTTACAGTGAGCTATCATCGCCGCTTTAGCGCGAATACTGTCAGTGGCATCGACTACAGCGTGCATTTCTTTGGTTAAAAGCGTAGCCGTATTTTCTGGAGTGACAAAATCCTCAATACAATTCACTTTGCAAGCAGGATTTATCAAGTGAATTCTCGATGCAATGGCGTCGACCTTTGCTTCTCCTATGGTATTGGAAAGCGCGTGAATTTGGCGATTTGTATTAGTTACGCAAACATCGTCTAAATCAATAAGGGTTATAGTACCTATGCCCGAACGAGCTAGTGCTTCTGCAGTCCAACTTCCCACACCGCCAATGCCGACTACAGCCACATGACTGTTGGCTAAATTATTAGTTTGCTGTGCGCCATATAAACGCACAATACCGCCTAAACGTGGATCATCAGACATGTTTCACTTCACTTAAAAATAAACTAACTCAAAGGCGTGTGTTCACACAAAAACGTGCAAGTACGCTAGCAGGGCGCGCATCATCTCAAAAGTGGACACTAAAGATCAATACACTCCAGTTTTTTCGAATAATAAATCCGATTTTAAGCGACATACGTTCTACCCAATACATGTTTAAATGAATTCATTGTTTAATGAAGTAATAAAAAGGGGCAGGCATATGGGCTTACTCGTTGATGGAAAATGGCAAGACAAGTGGTACGACACCAGCAAAAATGGTGGGAAATTTGAGCGCCAAGCATCTAAATTTCGTGACAAAGTCAGTAACGAAGATGGTTCCACGTTTCCCGCTGAATCTGGTCGCTATCATCTTTATGTCTCGTTAGCTTGTCCTTGGGCCCACAGAGCGCTCATATTTAGAAAGTTAAAGGGATTGGAAGCGCATATTGATGTTTCGGTGGTACACCCTGAGATGCTTGATCAAGGCTGGGAATTTAAAGGTTACCCAGGATCAACGGGGGATAAGCTTTATAACTTTGATTATGCGCATCAAATTTATACTAAGGCAAAACCTGAGATAACCACCCGTGTCACTGTTCCAATCCTTTGGGATAAACGAACAGAAACTATCGTTAATAATGAATCAGCAGAAATTATTCGTATTTTTAACAGTGGGTTTAATTCACTGACTAATAATGAAGACGATTATTATCCTAACGCCCAACGTGAAGAAATTGATGCCATCAACAATATGGTGTATCACGACATAAATAATGGCGTGTATAAAGCTGGATTTGCTACAACGCAAGAGGCCTATGAAGAGGCAGTAACTGCATTGTTCTGCGCGCTAGATAGGGTTGAAGAAAGGTTGAGTAAACAACGTTATTTGGTTGGCAGCAAAATAACAGAAGCTGACTGGCGCTTATTTACCACGCTGATACGCTTCGACGCTGTGTATCACGGGCACTTTAAATGCAATAAAAAACAAATTGCAGACTATCCAAATATTTACGGCTATATGAAAGAACTTTATCAAGTTCCGGGTGTTGCTGAAACGGTAAACTTCGACCATATCAAAAGGCACTATTACTACAGCCATACTATGATAAATCCAACCCAGGTAATCCCCGTTGGGCCAGAGCAAGATCTTATGTCGCCTCACGGTCGCGATAAAATGGGACGTTGAAGCACCCAAGGTCGGTAATACAAAAAGCTAAACGTGAAGCTCGTAAAAGATAGTGAAGGTTAAGATTTAAGGTAGATACACATTATGTCAGTGGAAGTGAGTGAACAAAAATCGATAGAGAAAGTGGTTACAGGTATGCCAACAAGTGATGGCGCGGGGGTGTCGCTTACACGTATTATCGGACAACCTGATCTGCCTCGCCTCGATCCCTTTTTAATGTTGGATTTTTTTGGTTCAGATAATCCAGGTGAATACATTGCTGGTTTTCCACCACATCCTCACCGTGGTTTTCAGACAGTTACTTATATGCTTGCAGGAAAAATGCGCCATAAAGACTCTGTAGGCAATGAGGGGGTTATTGATGCTGGTGGCATTCAATGGATGAATGCGGGTCGAGGCATAATACATGAAGAAATGCCAGAGCAGGAGGAGGGCTTGTTACAAGGCTTTCAGCTGTGGGTGAATCTTCCGGCCGTAGAGAAAATGTCAGCGCCTAACTATCAAGACATACAGCCAGATAGTGTGCCTACAGTACACATTCAAGATGCAGTAATCAAAGTGTTAGCAGGTGAAATTGACGGTGTGAAAGGGCCTGTGAAGACAACGGCGGTTGCTCCTACTTTTTTAGACGTTGCACTACGAAGCGGGAGTTCGGAAATTGCACTGGGTTCGGATGAAGCTGCCTTTATTTATGTGTACGAGGGAAGCGTGGTCATTAATAGCGGCGAACTTAGCAAAGAAACAATTATGTCGCAGGGAGAGCTGGGTGTTTTGTCACAAAGTGGCAAGCAGCTATCTGTATCCGCTGATACGGGTTGTAAGTTTATAGTGGTCTCAGGTAAACCTATTGAAGAGCCTGTGGTCCAATATGGGCCTTTTGTAATGAACACTCAGCAGGAAATTATTCAGGCATTTAACGATTACCAAAGCGGTTCATTAGCAAAGTAGATACAAGGTTTGCCTGTTTTGATTCGACGATGGGTAATTATCTATGCGGACTGGTATTAGACTGGGCTTTTAATCAATACCTCTTCATTAGGTTCAGCAAGGAGTAGCACTGCCAATGCATTTTGAAAGCGTCGCCGAAAAACACGTGCTATCACTTTTAGAATTTGAGCGTAGTAACAAAGCCTATTTTGAATCGTCTATAGCACCAAGAGAGGCAGCTTTCTATTCATTGGATGGCGGCTACCACATTAGCGAATTGCTTTACTTACAACAGCAGAAAAGAGCTTGGGGTTATGTGCTTGTTGATGAGCAACGAAATAACCAGATTGTAGCGCGTGCTAACATCAAAAATAGAGCAGGCGACAAGGCGGAAATCGGCTATCGAGTTGCAGAGAAGGATTGTGGAAAAGGCATTGCTTCTCACTGCGTCTCATTTTTAATTGAGGAGGCCAAAAGCATGGGCATAAAATTGCTCACTGCTGAAGTCATGGATAATAACGCCGCTTCTGAAAAAGTCCTTATCAAGAATGGTTTTAGTCCAAAGCTGTGCTTTCGCCGAAAGTATCGTCATCAAGGCGCTTTCCATAACAGTATCTACTTCGAACTCCCGCTTTAAACTCATCGGTTGAAAGCAGCGTGAGCAAAACGTTGCGCTGTTCAAATTGAATTAGTAATTCACTCCCTCTAATGATTTAATATCGGTATGTCTAATCTCTTTTACGACAATAAGAAAGGGGCGTATGCGCTTTTTCGTCGTAAAAAGCGATAATGTAATCATAAATAGTTAAAACACAGGGAATTTCGATCCAAATGGCAACCCCAATTACCTGCTTTAAAGCGTATGATATTCGTGGCGAATTGAACTCACAACTGAATGAAGATGTAGCGTATCGAATTGGCTATGCTTTTGCGCAAGAATTAAATGCGAAAACTGTTGTTGTTGGTAGTGATGTGCGTCTTACGTCAATACCATTAAAATTAGCGTTAAGCGCGGGTCTAATCGATGCTGGTGCAACAGTGACCGATATTGGCATGGCAGGAACAGAAGAAATTTACTTCGCTACCAAACACCTTGGCGTTGATGGTGGTATTGAAGTAACGGCAAGTCATAACCCCATTAATTACAACGGTATGAAACTGGTGAAGTCAGGCTCTGTTCCAATTAGTGGCGACACAGGCCTAAACGCGATAAAAGAGAAAGCGGAAGCACTAGAAGATAGCTTCGTGTCAGAGCGATTAGCACACTACACTGAGGGTGCGTTGATTGATGCTGATGCGTTTTTTAACGGTACGGCCCATGTAAAAGAAGACAAGCTTTCTGAGACCGATAAATATGCGGTTAAATCGTGTATGTCTGACTATGTTTCTCACATGCTTTCTTACGTTAATTTGAGCAATTTTACGCCGTTAAAAGTGGTGGTTAATGCAGGTAATGGTGCCGCAGGCCCCGCGCTAGACGCTATTGAAAAAGAAATGAAAGTGCAGGGTGTTCCGATAGAGTTTGTTAAAGTACATCACAATGCTGATGGTACATTTCCAAACGGCATCCCCAATCCATTGTTACCTGAAAACCGTGCTGATACGGCTGACGCTGTTAAAGCGTCGGGAGCTGATTTTGGCATTGCATGGGATGGTGATTTCGACCGTTGCTTCTTGTTTGACGCTGATGGTGAATTTATTGAAGGATATTATATCGTTGGCTTGCTTGCTGAAGCCTTTATCGAGAAAAACACCGACAGTAAAATCATTTATGACCCTCGCGTATACTGGAATACAGAAGATATCGTAGCGAATGCAGGTGGTACACCCATTAAGTCGAAAACCGGCCATGCGTTCATTAAGGAGCGTATGCGCAAAGAAGATGCGGTCTATGGCGGTGAAATGAGTGCGCACCATTACTTTAGAGATTTTGCCTACTGTGATTCAGGCATGATCCCTTGGTTGTTAATTGCCGAATTGGTGTGTGTGAAAAAGCAAACACTAGCGAGTATGGTAAAAGCGCGAATTGAAGCGTTTCCATCTTCTGGTGAAATTAACAGTAAACTAAAAGATGCTGACGCAGCGCTGGAACGCGTTACAAGTAAATATCAGCCACTAGCCAGCGTAATCGATACTACTGATGGTTTGGGTCTGGAGTTTGGCACATGGCGCTTTAATTTACGTAAATCGAATACTGAGCCAGTTATTCGTTTAAACGTTGAAAGTAAAGGCGACATAGCGTTGATGGAACAAAAAACCGAAGAGCTACTTTCGCTCATTCGCGCTGAATAACCACGGTACTTTTCGTTAATAACGCTAGGTCAACAGGCCCTAGATAAGTAAAAAACGAAGGCGATAATATAGTGATATTATCGCCTTTTTTGTTTTCGAGATTTGAACTTGTTAAAGCTCTATTTATCAATCGCTTAAGCTGGTTATGCGTAACTTTACGGTTTGAGTTAGACACTCGCTTAATCACCGCAGGCTTTTGCCTCTATTACTTTTTTGCAATTAACTAATGTCATGCCTTTAACGCTAAGCTGTTAGTAGTAACGTTATACGAGCAAGTAAATCATCCAGGCGTGACAGATAACAACGACACTTGTTAATCCCATCCGCAAGCTTATGTAACTTACAATCTGCTCTTTAGGAAGACTAAGGATAAACTTGTCGTAAATAAGTACGGCGACGTAGCTTAGCGATAAAACGCCAAACACCTTCACGTCGTGAGAGAACACTAAACACAACCACCCAATTATGGTCGGCAACATAGCGACTAACATTTGCTTGTCGTAACGTTGATTACTTATTGCGTCCCACCAATGGATACCACCAAAGAAAGACAATAGCACGGCTGAGTATTGGACAAAGTAAACGGCGCTTTGTGTAAGCGATAACAGGTTAAGCTGATAAGCCAGTGGCATAGCCACAAAAGGAATGAGACCGGCAATACCTAGAAAAACCGCTGAATAGGGCATTGTTGTTCCTTGAAGTAATCTTGTATAAACAAAAATAGCGCCTTAAAGGCGCTATTTTTACTATTAAGCGTAATACTTAGTTCAGTATTTACTAATTTACTACTTAATTGGCGTGTACTTACGCTGGTTATGACCAGTGTAAAGCTGACGAGGACGACCAATTTTTTGTTTAGGGTCGCTCATCATTTCATGCCAGTGTGAAATCCAACCTACTGTACGAGACAGGGCAAAAATACACGTAAACATGTTAGTTGGAATACCAATCGCTTTAAGTACGATACCAGAATAGAAGTCTACGTTCGGGAACAGTTTCTTCTCTGCAAAGTACGGGTCACTCAATGCAATCTTTTCAAGCTCCATTGCTACTTCTAGTAGTGGATCTTTAACATTAAGTTCGCTTAGTACTTCGTGACAACTTTCACGCATTACTGTTGCACGTGGATCGTGGTTCTTATAAACACGGTGACCGAAGCCCATAAGACGGAATGGGTCATTCTTGTCTTTAGCGCGTGCAATAAACTCAGGAATACGATCAACTGTACCAATTTCTTCTAGCATGTTCAGACATGCTTCGTTTGCACCACCATGAGCAGGACCCCAAAGTGAAGCAACACCAGCAGAAATACATGCATATGGGTTCGCACCAGAAGAACCGGCAAGACGAACGGTAGACGTTGAAGCATTCTGTTCGTGGTCTGCGTGAAGCGTAAAGATACGGTCCATCGCGCGCTCAACAGCTGGGCTGATTTGATATTCTTCTGCTGGTACAGAGAACATCATGTTCAGGAAGTTAGCTGCATAGCTTAAGTCGTTTCGTGGATAAACAAACGGCTGACCTACATTGTACTTGTAGCACATAGCAACAAGAGTAGGCATTTTAGCAATTAGACGGTGCGCGCTGCGAATGCGCTGTTCTTCATTAGAAACGTCTAAATCGCTGTGGTAGAACGAAGACATCGCGCCAACGGTACCACATAGCATTGCCATAGGGTGGGCGTCGTTGCGGAAACCGTGGAAGAACATGTTAATTTGTTCATGTACCATGGTGTGACGAGTAATTGTCTCTTTAAATTCTTCGTACTGTTCCTTTGTTGGTGCATCACCGTGAAGAAGCATGTGACAAACTTCTAAGTAGTCTGCATCACGCGCTAGTTCTTCGATAGGGAAACCGCGGTGTAATAATACACCTTGAGCGCCATCAATGTAGGTAATTGAAGACTCGCAAGATCCTGTCGCCATAAAACCTGGGTCGTACGTGAAATAACCGTGCTGGCCTAACGTACGGACATCGATTACATCTTGTCCTTCGGTGCCAGACAAGATAGGAAGCTCGATTTCCTTACCGCCGGCTTTAAGAATGGCTTTCTGATCTGCCATAAAATGCTCTCCTCAGAATGGTTCTGTTTGCAGCGAAAACGGACGAAAATATCCGCTTCGTTGGGAAAAGTGGGCGTATTTGTACTTTATTATGCACCAACAAGTCAATTTAATTGCATATTTGCACAATAAATATTCCGAATTGCTTAAAAAAATACTAGCAATCAGATAACGATTAATTAACTCGTTGGGATTTCACTTTGCCCGATACGGTGCAATTATCAATGGCTTTTCGATAAAGGTAAACCACCGAACGATAAATATATTAACAGGTTAGTTTAAAAAGTAACCTTTTGATGAGGAATAAATACGCATACAGATTAAAAGTGCTTAATTTCTCGTTGTTATGCATAGTTATTCCATTTAGCTGCTGGTAAACTTCTTAACACTGTAATTGCGCTCGTTTAAACGTGTTGCGCTCAATTTTGATCTCTTTTTATTCAAAATAATTATCATAAAAGTGTATATAGCGACTAAAGTCTTACTACGGCACAAAAAATTGTAATTATATACTACGCTGGATATACTCAGCGGTGCTTTGGAAATGGAATAATTATTCTGTTACAGGCATTAAAGAATAATTCACAAATTGTTAACAACTCAATGGATGAGGCAATTAACAGGTTAAAAATCGAATTCACTTACTCAGGACATAATAAAGGTAAGAAATTCATTATCCCCTACGGATTAAACAGGCATACATTGTGAAAAAGCAAAGACCAGTAAATTTAGAACTCAATACTATTAAATTTCCGCCCTCTGCTATTTCGTCAATTCTCCACCGTGTAACCGGTGTTGCAATGTTCTTCGCGCTACTTTTTGTTATCTGGGCATGGGCAGTTTCTGTTCATTCGCCTGAAGGTTTCGCGGACGTACAAGCAATCATGGACGGTTTCTTTGGAAAATTTGTCGCAATTGGCACAGCTTCAGCGCTGACATATCACATTCTAGGCGGCCTAAGACACGTTGTTATGGATTTAGGTCACTGGGAAGAATTAGAGTCGGGTAACACAAGTGCAAAAGCAGTAATCGCACTTTGGGTTGTACTGACCGTAGTATTGGGAGTTGCATTATGGTAACCAACCAAGCAAGCATTAAGCGTGACGGCGTACAAGACTACGTTTCACTTCGCGCTACAGCAGCAATTATTTTCGCGTACTCGGTTTTCATGGCGTGGTTCTTTATTACCACCGATAACCTAACGTTTATCGAATGGCGAGGGTTGTTCTCTGGCCTGGCTATGAAAGTTTTCACATTGGCAGCACTAGTAGCAGTGATGATCCACGTGCGCATCGGCCTTTGGCAGGTGCTTACAGACTATGTTAAATCAGCAGGTCTGCGCGCAGGACTACAATATATCTTAAATATCATCGCGTTCGGCTATGTAGCTGTTGGCCTATTCGTATTGTGGGGAGTGTAAAATGAGTTTACCCGTTCACGAGTTTGATGCAGTAGTAATTGGTGCTGGCGGTGCAGGTATGCGCGCAGCACTACAGATTTCGCAGTCTGGTAAATCATGTGCACTGTTATCAAAAGTATTTCCAACCCGTTCTCATACTGTGTCTGCTCAAGGTGGTATTACTGTAGCACTTGGTAATTCACACGAAGACAATTGGGAATGGCACATGTATGACACCGTTAAGGGCTCTGATTATATCGGTGACCAAGACGCTATCGAATACATGTGTAAAACTGGTCCAGAAGCAATTATCGAAATGGAAAATATGGGTCTACCATTTTCTCGTTTCGAAAACGGTAAAATCTACCAGCGTCCTTTTGGCGGTCAGTCTAAGAATTTTGGTGGCGAGCAGGGCGCTCGTACAGCAGCTGCAGCTGACCGTACTGGTCACGCGCTTCTACACCTTCTTTACCAGCAAAACGTAAAGAACAAAACAAAAGTTTTCTCTGAGTGGTATGCACTTGACCTAGTTAAGAACCAAGACGGAGACGTTGTTGGTTGTACCGCGATTGATATCGAATCTGGTGAAGTAGTTTACTTCAAGTCTCGCGCTGTTGTATTAGCAACAGGCGGTGCAGGTCGAATTTACGCATCTACTACAAACGCACACATCAATACCGGTGACGGTGTTGGTATGGCACTTCGTGCAGGTGTTGCAGTTCAAGATATGGAAATGTGGCAGTTCCACCCAACGGGTATCGCTGGCGCAGGAACATTGGTAACAGAAGGTTGTCGTGGTGAAGGTGGTTACCTTCTCAATAAAGACGGCGAACGTTTCATGGAACGTTATGCGCCTAACGCGAAAGACCTTGCTGGTCGTGACGTTGTTGCCCGTTCAATGATGACTGAAATTCGTGAAGGTCGCGGTTGTGAAGGCCCATGGGGTACTCACATTAAGCTTAAGCTTGACCACCTTGGTAAAGACGTTCTTGAGTCTCGTCTACCTGGTATCCTTGAACTTTCACGTACGTTTGCGCACGTTGACCCAGTGAAAGAGCCAATTCCAGTAATTCCTACTTGTCACTATATGATGGGTGGTATTCCTACAAATGTTGATGGCCAATGTCTAACGGTTGATGAAAACGGTAACGACAAGGTTGTTAACGGTCTATTTGCCTGTGGTGAGATTGCCTGTGTATCTGTACACGGTGCGAACCGTCTTGGCGGTAACTCACTTCTTGACCTTGTTGTCTTCGGTCGCGCGACTGGTTTACACCTTGGTAAGACATTGTCTGAAATGGCACCAACACGAGACGCATCAGAGTCTGATCTTGAAGCCTCTATGACGCGTTTCAACCGTTGGGAAAATTCAGAGAAAGGTAAGGGCGAAGACCCAGTACAAATTAAGAAAGACTTGCAGAAATGCATGCAGCTTAACTTCTCAGTATTCCGTGAAGGTGAAGCAATGGCGGAAGGTCTTAAAGAGCTTAGCGAAATTCGCGAGCGTCTTAAGCATGCACGCCTTGACGACAAGAGCGCAGACTTCAATACCCAGCGTATTGAATGTTTAGAGCTTGATAACCTAATGGAAACCGCGTACAGCACAGCAGTAGCAGCGAACTTCAGAACGGAAAGCCGTGGTGCTCACAGCCGCTTCGACTTCCCGGACCGTGATGACGATAACTGGTTATGCCACAGCATCTACGATCCGAACACTGATAAAATGCTTAAACGTGAAGTGAATATGGCGCCTAAGCTTAGGGAAGCATTCCCGCCTAAAGTGCGTTCATATTAAGAGAGGCAACGATCATGCAATTAACTTTTTCGATTTATCGTTACAACCCAGAAGTAGATGCGAAGCCTCGCATGCAAGACTACACTCTAGAAGTAGAGGAAGGTCAGGACATGATGGTGCTAGACGCGCTACTTGCACTTAAAGAGCAGGATCCGACGCTTTCTTTCCGTCGCTCTTGCCGTGAAGGTGTGTGTGGTTCAGACGGTGTGAACATGAACGGCAAAAATGGCCTTGCGTGTATCACTCCTTTATCTGCACTGGGCAAAGGTAAAATAGTAGTTCGTCCACTTCCAGGTCTACCAGTTGTACGTGACCTTGTTGTTGATATGACGCAGTTCTACACACAGTACGAAAAGATTAAGCCGTTCTTAATCAACGACAGTAAGCAGCCGCCAGCGCGCGAACACTTACAGTCACCTGAAGAGCGTGCGAAACTTGACGGTCTTTACGAGTGTATTCTATGTGCATGTTGTTCAACGTCATGCCCATCTTTCTGGTGGAATCCTGATAAGTTCATCGGTCCTGCTGGTCTACTTCACGCGTATCGTTTCCTTATCGATAGCCGTGATACGGCAACTGAAGAGCGTCTTAACGACCTTGATGATGCGTTCAGCGTATTCCGCTGTCACGGTATCATGAACTGTGTAAGTGTATGTCCTAAGGGCTTAAACCCTACAAAAGCGATAGGCCAAATTAAGTCTATGCTTTTACAACGGGCTGTTTAGTACTATATTCTGATAACTTCCTAAAGTTACAGATAGTGATGCTCTAAATAGCCATCCCAAAAGGATGGCTATTTTTTTATATATTCGCTGTTATAACACTTGGTTATGCTGAGAATAACCTTATAATACATCTTGATTGTTAACTAGATTTTATAAAACGTAGCAAGGCAAATTAAATGCAAGAAAGCGTGATGAAAGCGTGGTGGGATTCCTCGCACATGGCAGGTGCCAACGCTGCCTATGTTGAAGAGTTGTATGAAACTTATTTAGAAGACCCGCAAAGTGTCTCTGAAAATTGGCGACAAATCTTCGATAACCTCCCCAAAGTCGATGGCGTAGAGTTAGAAACCAATCATACAACAATTAAAAATCAATTTAGGCAACTTGCTGCGTTAGGGCCAACCGCCCGCATGTCTAGTCCGTCTGTGCCTTCTGCAAATGTTTCAGACGACAGGCAAGTTAAAGTTCTTCAGTTAATCAATGCGTTCCGCTTCCGCGGTCATCAGCACGCAAACCTTGACCCGCTAGGTCTATGGAAACAAGAGCGTGTACGCGACTTAGAACTTTCTCACCACAGCCTTTCTGAGCAAGATTTCGATTCAGTATTCAATGTAGGTTCGTATGCCATTGGCAAAGATTCAATGCCATTGGGTGAACTGTTTAAATCGTTAAACCGCACATACTGTGGCTCTATCGGTGCAGAGTACATGCATATTACCGATACTGAACAGAAACGCTGGTTGCAACAAAAAATTGAATCTGTTCAAGCAAAGCCTGAAATTTCTCGCGACGAAAAGCTAGGAATTCTTAAAGGTCTTACTGCGGCTGACGGAATGGAAAAGTACTTGGGTTCTAAATTCCCAGGGGCAAAGCGTTTCTCTCTAGAAGGCGGCGATGCACTTATTCCTATGCTGAAAGGTTTAATCACCAAGGCTGGCACTGCAGGTACCAAAGAAGTGGTTATCGGCATGGCTCACCGTGGTCGTTTGAACGTGCTAGTTAACGTATTGGGTAAAAACCCATCGGTGCTGTTTGATGAATTTTCAGGTAAGCACGACGACTCACTAGGCGCGGGTGACGTGAAATACCACGCAGGTTTCTCGTCTGACTTCGCGACTCCAGGCGGCAATGTTCACTTAGCACTAGCGTTTAACCCGTCTCACCTTGAGATTGTAAACCCTGTAGTTATGGGGTCTGTACGTGCACGTCTTGCGCGTCGCAATGATGACACGAATACAGTACTGCCTATCACTATTCACGGTGACTCGGCAATTGCTGGTCAGGGTGTAGTACAAGAAACCTTCAACATGTCGCAAACTCGCGGCTTTGCTGTAGGTGGTACGGTTCGTATTGTGGTAAATAACCAAGTTGGTTTCACCACATCGAAGACTGAAGATACCCGTTCAACGCAATATTGTACTGACATCGCGAAGATGGTACAGGCACCGATTTTCCATGTGAACTCAGACGATCCAGAAGCGGTTGCCTTTGTTACGCAGCTTGCGCTTGAATACCGCAATAAGTTTAAGAAAGACGTTGTAATTGATTTAGTTTGTTACCGTCGTCATGGTCACAACGAAGCGGATGAGCCAAACGCCACGCAGCCGTTGATGTACCAAAAAATTAAGAAGCACCCGGTTCCACGTGTTCTTTATGCTGACCAGTTAATAGCTGAAGGTGTGATTGAACAACGTGACGCAGACCGCTATCTTGAAGAATATCGTGAAGCGCTCGACCACGGCGCGTGCGTTGTTGAAGAGTGGCGTCCAATGACAGAGCACAGCGTTGACTGGTCTCCATATCTTGGTCACGACTGGGATACGCCTTACGATGGTTCGCTTTCAGTTGAGAAGCTCAAAGAGCTAGGTGAGTCAATCACTACTATTCCTGAAGAGCACAAGCTTCAGTCTCGCGTAAACAAGCTTTACCAAGACCGTAAAGCGATGGTTGCTGGCGAGAAAATGCTTGATTGGGGCATGGCTGAAAACTTGGCCTATGCAACTATCGTTGATGCCGGCGAAGATATTCGTATTACCGGTCAGGATTCAGGCCGTGGTACTTTCTTCCACCGTCACGCGGTATTGCACAATCAAAAAGATGCGTCGACATATATGCCACTACAGCATATTCGTGAAGGACAGGGCGAGATCGAAATCTACGACTCTGTGCTTTCAGAAGAAGCGGTTATGGCATTTGAGTATGGTTATGCGACAGCGGAGCCTACGTGTCTGACTATTTGGGAAGCCCAGTTTGGTGACTTCGCTAACGGCGCTCAGGTTGTATTTGATCAGTTCTTGAGCTCAGGTGAAGCGAAGTGGGGTCGTTTGTGTGGCCTAACCGTTTTACTTCCACATGGTTATGAAGGCCAAGGCCCAGAGCATAGTTCTGCGCGTCTTGAACGATTCTTGCAAATGTGTGCTGACCACAACTGGCAAGTGTGTGTACCTTCAACACCCGCTCAGGTTTACAACATGCTTAGACGCCAAGTGGTTCGTCCAATGCGTAAACCACTTATCGTGATGTCACCTAAGTCACTATTACGTCATCCAATGGCTGTATCTTCGTTAGAGGAACTTGCAGAAGGCAAATTCCATAACGTAATTGGCGAAATTGATGATATCGATCCGAAGAATGTGAAGCGTGTTGTTATGTGTTCAGGCAAGGTTTACTACGATTTGTTAGACCAGCGCCGTAAAAATGAGCAAACAGACGTCGCAATCATCCGTTTAGAGCAACTTTATCCATTCCCACAAGAAGAATGCGCTAAAGTTGTGGCACAATACAGCCACGTAAAAGATTGGGTTTGGTGTCAAGAAGAGCCTCAAAACCAAGGCGCTTGGTACTGTAGCCAACACCATTTCTGGCAAGCAATTCCAGATGGTGCAAAATTAACATATGCAGGCCGTGATGCATCCTCGTCACCTGCAGTAGGTTATGTATCCGTTCACAACCAGCAACAGAAAGCCCTGGTTGAAAACGCACTCACAATTAAATAAGGAACAGTAATGACAATTGAGATAAAAGTTCCGGTTCTACCTGAGTCAGTTGCCGATGCCACCATTGCAACCTGGCACGTAAAGGCCGGTGACGCAGTTAAACGAGACCAGAACCTGGTTGATATTGAAACTGATAAAGTGGTTTTAGAAGTTGTGGCGCCAGCGGACGGTACAATTGGTGAGATCCTAAACGAAGAGGGTGCAACTGTTTTAGGCGAGCAAGTTATTGCTAAACTAGAAAAGGGTGGTGCTGCTGCACCAGCTGAAGCTAAAACAGAAAGCAAAGCGAAAGACGATTCTAAATCAGATGCGGCTCCAGCGGCTTCTGGAAAAACATCTGATGTTAAAGTACCAGTACTTCCTGAATCTGTAGCTGACGCGACAATCGCAACGTGGCACGTAGCTGTAGGTGAAGCAGTTTCTCGCGACCAAAACTTGGTTGATATCGAAACTGATAAAGTAGTACTAGAAGTTGTTGCTCCTGCAGACGGTTCTCTTGCTGAAATTATCGCAGAAGAGGGCGCCACCGTAACAGCTGAAGAAGTGATTGCTAAATTTGTAGAAGGTGCAGCAAGCGGCGCTTCTGCTCCAGCAGCGTCAAGCGAAAGCGATGACAGTGACGAGAGCAGCGATGCGCTTAGTCCTTCTGTTCGTCGTTTACTTGCAGAAAAAGGTGTTGACGCAGCTAAAGTGAAAGGCACTGGTAAAAATGGCCGTATCACTAAAGAAGACGTAGAGAAGTACCTTAAAGGCGGCGACAGCTCAGCGAAGGCAGCGCCTGCTGCGTCTGAATCTGTTTCAGCTGACTTACCAACGGGTAATCGTACCGAGAAGCGTGTTCCTATGACGCGTCTTCGCAAGACAATTGCTAACCGTCTTCTTGAAGCGAAGAACTCTACGGCAATGCTAACAACGTTTAACGAAGTAAACATGAAGCCAATCATGGACCTTCGTAAGCAGTATCAAGACAGCTTCGAGAAGCGTCACGGTATTCGCCTTGGTTTCATGTCTTTCTACGTGAAAGCGGTAACCGAAGCCCTTAAGCGTTTCCCTGAAGTTAACGCGTCTATCGACGGTGATGACATTGTTTATCACAACTACTTCGATGTATCGATTGCTGTTTCTACACCACGTGGCCTTGTAACACCAGTACTTAAAGATACTGACACACTAGGCATGGCAGGCGTTGAAAAAGGAATTAAGGAACTAGCACTTAAAGGCCGTGACGGTAAGCTGTCATTGGCTGAACTACAAGGTGGTAATTTCACAATCACCAACGGTGGTGTGTTTGGTTCACTAATGTCTACACCAATCATTAACCCGCCACAGAGCGCTATTTTGGGTATGCATAAAATCCAAGATCGTCCAATGGCAGTTAATGGAAAAGTAGAAATTCTACCAATGATGTACCTAGCGCTTTCTTATGACCACCGTATTATCGATGGTAAAGAATCAGTAGGTTTCTTGGTAACCGTTAAAGAGATGCTAGAAGATCCAACACGTCTACTTCTAGACGTATAAGACTTTCGTCTCACGGAATTGTGGTTAGGCGTTTAGCTTGTGTATGCTTGCTTTGCGCCTAACGCAACGCTGATATTTGCCCTATAATATCAGTCAAACTAATCAAGTCGCATTTGCGGCTTTTGTCTTACTAAAAATCGGATAGAAACACCATGAATTTGCATGAATACCAAGGTAAGCAGCTATTCAAAGAATACGGTTTGCCTGTTTCTGAAGGATACGCAGCAGACACTGCTCAAGGTGCTGTAGAAGCCGCTGACCGAATTGGCGGAAACGAGTGGGTAGTTAAGTGTCAGGTACACGCGGGCGGTCGCGGTAAAGCTGGCGGTGTAAAGCTAGTTAAAAACAAAGACGACATTCGCGCTTTCGCTGAAAACTGGCTTGGCAAAAATTTGGTGACTTTCCAGACTGACGAAAACGGTCAGCCTGTGAGCAAAATCCTAGTTGAATCTTGCACAGATATCGCTAACGAGCTTTACCTTGGTGCAGTAGTTGACCGTACAACCCGTCGCGTTGTATTCATGGCATCTACTGAAGGTGGCGTTGAGATTGAAACTGTTGCAGAAGAAACTCCAGAGAAAATCCTTAAAGCTGAAATCGACCCAATTGTAGGTCCTCAGCCTTATCAAGCGCGCGAAATGGCGTTTGCTCTAGGTCTTTCTGGCGTACAAATCAAGCAATTCACTCAAATCTTCCTTGGCCTAGCTAAGATGTTTGAAGAGCTTGACGTTGCGCTTATCGAAATCAACCCGCTAGTTATCAAAACTGACGGTAACCTACACTGCCTAGACGCGAAAGTAGGTATCGATGGTAACGCGCTATATCGTCAGCCTAAGCTGAAAGATATGCAAGATCCTTCACAAGAAGATGCGCGTGAAGCTCATGCTGCTCAGTGGGAACTAAACTATGTTGCGCTAGACGGTAATGTAGGTTGTATGGTTAACGGTGCAGGCCTAGCAATGGGTACGATGGACATCGTAAACCTACACGGTGGCAAGCCAGCTAACTTCCTAGACGTTGGTGGCGGCGCAACTAAAGAGCGTGTAGCTGAAGCATTCAAAATCATCCTTTCTGATGACAATGTTAAAGCGGTATTGGTTAACATCTTCGGTGGTATCGTTCGCTGTGACATGATTGCAGAAGGTATCATTGGTGCGGTTAAAGAAGTTGGCGTAGAAGTACCTGTAGTTGTACGTCTTGAAGGTACCAATGCAGAGCTTGGCCGTGAAGTTCTAGCGAACTCTGGTCTAGATATCATTGCTGCTGAATCGCTAACTGATGCAGCGCAGAAAGTTGTTGCTGCAGCGGAGGGCAAATAATGTCTGTATTAATTAATAAAGATACTAAAGTAATTTGTCAGGGTTTCACTGGCGGTCAGGGTACTTTCCACTCTGAGCAAGCAATTGCTTACGGTACGCAAATGGTTGGTGGTGTAACACCAGGTAAAGGCGGTACTGAGCACCTAGGTCTTCCAGTATTCAATACTGTACGTGAAGCGGTAGAAGCAACTGGCGCAACTGCAACAGTTATCTATGTTCCAGCACCTTTCTGTAAAGATTCAATTGTTGAAGCTGCAGATGCGGGTATCGAGCTAATCGTATGTATCACTGAAGGTATCCCAACGCTAGACATGCTTTACGTTAAAGAATACGTTGAAGCTAAAGGCGTTCGCATGATTGGTCCAAACTGCCCAGGTGTTATCACTCCTGGAGAGTGTAAGATTGGTATCATGCCTGGTCACATTCACAAGCCTGGTAAAGTAGGTATTGTTTCTCGCTCTGGTACACTTACGTACGAAGCAGTTAAACAAACTACTGACGAAGGTTTCGGCCAGTCTACTTGTGTTGGTATCGGTGGTGACCCAATTCCTGGTTCTAACTTCATTGACATCCTTCAGATGTTCCAAGACGATCCGCAAACTGAAGCTATCGTAATGATCGGTGAGATCGGCGGTACTGCTGAAGAAGAAGCTGCGGCGTTCATCAAAGCGAATGTAACTAAACCTGTTGTTTCTTACATCGCTGGTGTTACTGCTCCTCCAGGCAAGCGTATGGGTCACGCTGGTGCAATCATCGCAGGCGGTAAAGGTACTGCTGATGAGAAGTTCAAAGCACTAGAAGACGCAGGCGTTAAAACTGTTCGTTCACTTGCTGAAATCGGCAAGGCGCTTCGCGAGACTACAGGTTGGTAAGCTAACGCTTAACAATTTTGTGATAAAAGCCCGCTTTAAGCGGGCTTTTTTGTGCGCGCTTATTAACAACTCTGCAGAAATGCATGTAACAAAATTACAACTATCTGCCGTAAAAGCTCCGTATAATCCATATTGTGTTGTTAAATTACATAAAGGCCTGCATATCCTTTGTTAACGGCGTGTTGCACAAATTTTATTGAATACGTATGCAGGCAATTGTGCAAACCCTAGGTCCTCTATAGCATTATGCCGACGAGATGTATTGTCATTTAATTGTCATAAGAACAACAAAAAGACAACAACTATAACCGTATGGGACACCCGTTTTATGAAACAATTTAAACCCAACCTAATTAAAGCTGCGCTTATTTCAGGCGGTATGGCGTTTGGTAGTGCACCAGCATTTGCACAAGATGCAAACACTGATGCTGTTGATGAAGCAAATCTTGAAGTAATTCAAGTTAGCGGTATTCGCGGCAGCTTACAGCGTGCTCAAGCAATCAAAATGGATAACACTTCAATTGTTGAAGCGTTATCAGCAGAAGATATTGGTAAGTTACCAGATACCAGTATTGCAGAATCAATCGCACGTCTTCCTGGTGTAACTGGTGAACGTCGTAACGGTCGTACAAGTGGTATCTCTGTTCGTGGTTTTAACGAGAACTACGTTGGTACGTCACTGAACGGTCGTGAGCTTCTAGGTATGGGTGATAACCGTGGGGTTGAGTTTGACCTTTATCCAACGGAAATCATTTCAAACATTCTGGTATACAAAACACCAGAAGCGGGCATGACTACCCAAAATATCGGTGGTTCAATTGACCTTCAAACGGTTAAGCCTCTAACGGCAGAAAGCACGTTTACCGTAAATGGCACGTTCGAGAAAAATGCTGAAGACTCTCCAAACCCAGATTTTGACAACGACGGTCATCGCATTTCTTTAAACTTTGTCGATCAATTTGCCGACGATACGATTGGTTTAGCGCTAACTGTTGCGAGCATGGAGTCTCCACGTCAGGAGCAACACTTCCGCGGTTGGGGTTACGCCACAGTAAACACTACACCAGAAAACACGTTTGACGATAACGGAAATCCTCTTTGGAACCCTCGTCGTTATGATGGTCAAGACACTGTAGACGTTCCTGATGGTACTGTTGTATTGGGCGGTCACGATTCATTCCAGCGTTCAGCAATGCTAGAACGTGACTCAATTGCCGCTGTAGTCCAGTGGGCGCCTACCGATAAGCTCAATATTCAACTTGATGCGCTTTATATCGATTTTGTTGAAGACGATGTACGCCGTGGTCTTGAAGAAGGCGGTGCAGAGTGGGGTACAAGCGCTTACACAATCACTGGTGTTGAAAACGGTCTGGTAACTAGTGGTTACTCTGATGGTTTCTATAGCGTTGTTCGTAACGATGCGCGTCGTCAAGAAGCAGACCTAACCACAGTAGGCATTAATGCTGAATACCAAATCAACGACTCTTGGACACTAGAACTAGATTACTCTACCGGTAAAGTTGAAAAAGAAATTATCGATGTAGAAAGCTACTCAGGTGTAGGTCGTGCTGGTACTGAAGGCCGTCCAATTACTGCACGTAGCTGGGAAATGACATCTTCTGGAGTAATGTTCTCTGACCACCCAACTATTGCACCAGTTGACCTTACCGACCCAACACTTATTAGCCTTGCTGGTCCGCAAGCATGGGGCGCACGTCCGTTACTTGAGTCTGATGCACAGGATGGTTTCGTAAACCAGCCGCTTTTCGAAGAAGAGCTTGATACCCTTCGTTTCGACGTTAAAGGCTATGTAGATTGGGGTGTGGTAACAGGCCTATCTGCTGGTGTTGTATATTCTGACCGCTCTAAATCTAAAGACAATAACGGTGCTTACCTAACAGCGCCTTCATATCCTGGAAATGCTGCTATTCCTGAAGTGCTAGGCGTAACGAACCTTAACTTTATTGGAATTGACGGCGTGTTAGCGTACGACTCGCTAGGTCTTTTCGAAAGTGGTTATTACATTGAAAGCGATGCAAGCCGCGTTCAAAACGATCGCTTAGGTGATACTTACACCGTTGATGAAGAACTACTTACCCTTTACACCAAACTAGATTTGGAAATGGAAGTTGGCGATATTTGGGTGCGCGGTAACGTAGGCCTTCAAGTAGTAAGTGCAGATCAAGAATCAACAGGTTTCTCTGCAACGTCTGACCGCGAAGGTTACACCATTGCTAGCCCTGTAACAGGTGGCGCAGACTACACAGATGTTCTTCCAACACTTAACCTTTCAGCAGAAGTGGCTGAGGGCCAGTTTGTTCGCTTGGGCTTGAGCAAAGTTATTTCTCGTCCGCGTATGGATGACATGCGTCCAAATACTCAGGTTACGTTCTCGTTCAACGATAACCAAATTACTAGCACTGAAATTGAAAATGGTCCATGGGGTGGTAGTGCTGGTAACCCTGAATTGCGTCCGCTTGAAGCTAACCAGTTTGACTTAGCTTATGAGAACTACTTTGCAGATACAGGTTATGTAGCTGTGTCGTTCTTCTATAAAGACATTAAAAATTGGCACCGCAGCACGTCAATTGTGGCTGATTTCACAGAGTTTTATATTCCTGAGCTACATCAGGGCTCTGAAGGTCAAACTCCTGTATTGTTCACAGGTCAAGTAAGCAGTGTTCTTGATGGTTTCGAAGGCTTTGTTCGCGGTTACGAATTACAAGGTTCACTTCCATTTGACATGATCCATGATTCACTTGAAGGCTTCGGCTTGTTCGCAAGTGCAACCTTTATGGATGGTGAAGTTGACGCGGCTCCGGGTCAAACTGAAACACGTATTCCTGGACTATCTGAAGAGTCTTACAGTATGACTTTCTTCTATGAGAATGCTGGTTTCGAATTCCGTCTTGCGGCAACAAAACGCGATCAGTACCTAACTGAAGAACGTGGTGTTAGTTTGGCGTTAGTTGATGCAACGAAGCAAGGCGGTACGCTTGTTGATGCGCAAATTGGCTATGACTTTAGCGAGTCTGGTATCGAATATCTAGAAGGCCTGCGTGTTACTTTACAAGCACAGAACCTGACCGATGAAGATGATATTCAAGCGTCAGCGGCTGACGGCCGTCAAATCACGCAGTTCCAAACTTATGGAACGAACTACTTGCTAGGATTTAACTACAAGTTCTAATTTCTTCGTGTGTGTAAAGCCACCTGCTGCTTTTTGTTTTAGCTTGTGCTAAAAGAGAGAGCAAATGGTGGCTTTTCTTTTTGTATGAAAGGAACCCTTCAAAATTTTTGGTACGAATTGCGAGAAGTTTATGCAAGATCCTCATAATAAACCGATAAAGCGTGTAGTGATTGCCGGCGGTGGAACGGCAGGTTGGTTAGCTGCATCATTAATGAAAAAGGTGTTGGGTAAAGCAGTTGATATTACTCTGGTTGAATCTGAAGCGATTGGTACGGTCGGTGTTGGCGAAGCTACCATCCCCCCAATACGCCTAGTAAACCAAGTGTTAGGTATCGACGAAGCACAGTTTCTTCATGATACTAAAGCAACGATAAAACTTGCTATACGGTTCGAAAATTGGAAAACGAAGGGTGAAAGCTACTATCACACCTTTGGTGCGCCGGGCAAAAGCATGGCGTTTTGTCATTTTCATCACTACTGGGTAAAGGCGCGCCAGCAAGGCCTAAAAGACGACCTGTGGGATTTTGACCTAAATTACCATGCCGCTGAAGCGGGACGATTTGCGCAGATAAATGCCAAAGACCCAGTCGTTGAGCTACCTTTCGCTTATCATTTTGACGCCAGTTTATACGCTCAGTATTTACGAAAGCTGAGTGAAAATATGGGGGTTGTACGCAAAGAAGGTAAAATTTCACGTGTTCAACGTTTTACCGACAGCGGTTTTATTCAAGCACTTCACTTAGAAAGTGGTGACGTGGTTGAAGGGGACTTATTTGTTGATTGCACGGGCTTTAAGGGACTATTGATAGAGGAAGCGCTGGGCGCTGGTTACGACGATTGGTCTCACTTACTTCCTTGTGATAGTGCCATTGCAGTACCGTCTGAGCGACATGAAAAAACCGCGCCTTACACGCGCTCTATTGCCCACGATGCAGGTTGGCAATGGAGGATCCCACTGCAACACAGAAATGGTAATGGCCACGTATATAGTTCACGCTATATCAGTGATGATCAGGCCTGTGACACCTTGTTGTCAAACTTAGATACCAAACCATTGGGTGACCCTAAACTGATAAAGTTTACGACGGGCAGACGACGTAAGCAGTGGTACAAAAACGTAGTAGCAGTAGGTCTATCAAGTGGATTCTTAGAGCCACTTGAATCTACCAGTATTCACCTCATTCAATCTGCAATTGTTCGCTTAATTCAGTTGTTTCCCCACAACGGCTTTGCACCGAGCTTGGAAACGGAATATAACAAGCAGTCTGAATTAGAGTTCGAACAAATCAGAGATTTTCTTGTTTTGCATTACACCGTAAATGAGCGAACCGATAGTGCCTTTTTCAATGACATGCGAAATATTACTTTGCCCGATTCCCTAGCACATAAAATTGCGTTGTTTAAAGAAAGCGGTAATCTGCTACGAGAACAAAATGATCTATTCCTTGAAAGCTCATGGCTACAGGTCTTGTACGGTCAGGGGATTACTCCTAAGGATTATCACGGTTTGGTAAACAGTGTGCCTGAAGTTCAGTTAAATCAAATGTTAACAAGGTTGTTGGAAATCAAAAAAGAGCCCATTGCTAAGTTGCCGACACATGACGAGTATATAAATGGGATGGTTGCAAAGTATAAGCGCGCAATGAGTTGAATAATTTCATATGGTTAGAAGTGCTGCGAACGAACGCATTAGCTAACTAAACAGGTAAAGGATAAAGCAGCCAAAAGGCTGCTTTATTCGTTTTTAAGGATGAATTGTTACAATTATGCTGGTTTTTTACTGGTAAATTAAAAATATGTTGCGCCGATGTAAATGAATACGTATGCATAGCATTGCTCCCTTTTTATACAAAACAGTAGTATTTGGTGTTGAACCATAAGAGGCATTTTTGGGTGTGGTAGTCCTAAAAGTGTCGATAATAAACAAGGAATGGGACACCAATGAAAACATTCAAACCCAGCACTATCATGGCGGCCTTGATAAGTAGTGGGGTCGCGTTTAGCGCAGCTCCACTTTATGCCCAAGAGTCACCAGACACCTCAATAGACGAAGTTGAACGACCACAAGAAGATACCTTAGAGCGTATTGAAGTACGTGGTTTTAGTACCAGCTTGATCCAATCACTAAACCAGAAACGCTTCTCCGATACGGTTTCTGAACAAATATCTGCAGACGATTTGGGCGGACTTCCCGATGTGTCGATGGCGGATGCACTGACCCGCTTGCCGGGTATCTCTGCGGTAAGAACCGGGGGGCAAGCCGCGCAGATAAACATTCGTGGTCTATCCGGTGACTTTGTGTTTTCTACATTAAACGGTAGAGAGCAGGTATCGACCAGCGGAAGTCGGGCAATTGAGTTTGATCAGTATCCTTCAGAGCTTATTAGTGAGGCAGCGGTTTATAAATCACCCAAGGCATCGCTTATTGAGGGGGGTATAGCGGGTACGGTAGAACTTAAAACTGCATCTCCACTTGCCATTGAAGAGCAGCATAAATTCAGCGCCAACATGCGTGGCATGTACAACGATAGAGCGTCAGAGGTAAGTGATGCTACAGAGTATGGACATAGACTGAGTTTTTCATATCAAGGTAAATTCCTTGACGATACGCTAGGTGTATCACTAGGTTATGCTCGTTTATTCCAACCGAGCGTTTCTACTCAATTCATTGGTTTAGCTTATAACGGTCAAGTTGATGTAGACGGACTTGAAGGTGATATAGACGGGCCAGCAGATTGCCCCAATTGTGAACTCATTTCAGAAGGCTTTGAAATGCAGCACAAGGGCGGGGAAGAGACTCGCGATGGTTACGTTGCCGCGTTTGAATGGGCACCTATCGATACCTTTACACTTAAAGCTGATGCTTTTATCTCGAAATTTGATTCCGAAGCCTTTGCACGTGGATTTCGCGTTAAGCTAGGTGGAATAAACGCTGGTATAACTAATCCTGTAGTAGTAAATAATAGCGTAATTGGCGGCACATTTTCTCGTACAGACAACAGCTTTACCCGTGTTGAGTTGGTAAACGACGACAACCAAGATTTCGACAGTGTTACCAACTTAGGCGTGAATGCTAGCTGGGAGATATCGCCAGATTTAGCGGTTCAGTTTGACATCTCCCGTTCAAGTGCTGAAAGCGACTTCAGAAACGGCTTACTGTGGTCGCTTGTTGGCGAAGATGCGACAGCGGCAAACCCCGTGTTCGACGAAAACGTCCAAATTTCTTATTTACTCAACGGTTTAAACTTACCTGATATCGGTTTTAATCAAAGTGATGCTTTTACGGACTTAGACCGTGTAATGGTAAGTAAATACGGTATTTATCCGTATGAAAACAAAGATGAGTTAGACGCCTATCGCGTAGACTTCCAATATTATGTCGATGTGCCAATCATTTCTGGCTTTGAATTTGGCTATCGTTACTCAGACCGGGAATATAACAATGACCGCTCTGTGTTTGAATACGGCAACGATAGTGCATTCTCAGTAAGCGAACCGCCACTTCAGTTAACTTCTGATATGGTCGAAGAGGTTAATTGGAGCGGTGATTTTGGTTATTTTCCAAGTTATCTTTCCGTTGATCTAGACAGTGCACTTAATGCTTGGTTTCCAAGCGGTAGGCCACAGCCTGTTCAAACGTGGGGACCAGGAGCTGCCGGCGTTATCAATGGTCCAGGTACCGGGCCTGCTACTGCGTGGACGCTACAAGAAAGTGGCGATGTATTTGAAACTGTGAATTCTGCTTACTTGATGGCAAACATTAATACAGAAATTGGCAGTATTCCTGTTACAGGTAATGTTGGTGTTCGTTACGTTAAAAGTAAACAAAGTTCAACGACACTACAGCGTGCTACTCAGTTAATTGAAGACCTTGAGACCGGAACATCGGTTGAAGTTAGTGACCCTACGGCTGGTGCACAAAACATTACCGACGACGTAGGGTTAATTAATAACTTTTATCGCCCAGCGTTGATAAGTCACGAATATTCTGACGTTTTGCCTTCAATTAACCTGAACTTTAAACTTACAGATGACACGCAACTTCGTGTAGCTGCTGCAAAAGTGATGGGCAGAGCGCCAATAAACCGTTTTGCCGCAAATGCGTCAACCACTATTGAAACGGTTACCGCTTTCCAAGACAGAGACTCGGGTGAAATTACGCTTTCCAACCCTACGGCAAGGGTTAGTGGTAGCGCCCGTAACAGCCCTTATTTAGAGCCATTCTATGCAACTCAATACGACGTTTCGTGGGAGTATTATTTCTCAGATACGGAAGGCGCATTAGTTGTCGCTGGCTTTTATAAAGACATTGAATCGTTCGTAGAAGACATTGAAATAGAGCCTTATGATTTTGAAGCAAACGGCATTGTAATTCCTGATAACGTAAGTGTGCCGGTTTACTTGACGCCAGAGTTTGCAGGGCAGGAAGCCGAACTAGCGCTCGATGAAAATGGCGACCCCATCTTTATTACCGTCCCTACTGAAAATGGTAGCTACAGCACAGCCGTAAACAATGCCGAAGGTGGCTATATTCGCGGTTTAGAAATCGCCTATACGCAAATTTATAGCATGCTGCCTGGCATGTGGTCAGGCTTAGGCGTTAGCGCAAGTTACTCTTACACCGAAAGTGAAATTCAACGCACGCTAGGTGATGACGTGTATGCCGCTAACTTACCAGGTCTTTCTGAAAACGTTGCTACGCTAACCGTGTTTTGGGAATACGAAGGTTTTGAAACTCGCTTGTCTAGCCGATATCGCGACGCATTTGTTTCGCAGCAAGTAGCGGTAAACGATCAGGTGGTTAATTTTGATGAAGAATTGGTTATTGATTACCAAGCGTCGTACGAGATTAACGACAATTGGAGCGTACTATTTCAAGTTAACAACCTAACAGACGAGCCAACGAAGAGCTATTTCTCATCAGAAGAGCAAACCGGCACTATCCAATACTTTGGTACGCAATATTACCTAGGGATGACATATCAACTATGAAAATCAGCATCTTAGGTAATTTATTTAGCAACACGAAGGAATATTCGGTTGCCAAAAGTAGCGAAAATATTCAGGAGAATTCTATGTTTACTAAAAAAAGAGTAGTGCGCGCTGCGTTACTCGTAGTAGGCGCATATACACTTGCAGGTTGCGGTGGCTCGGGCGTAGAGTCGGGCACGAACGATCTGCTTACCTGTGAGGTGCCAAATGTACCTAATTCAACAGGTACGGCTTGTGAACCGCCACCACCTATTCAATGCGATGCGCCGCTCGTACCTAATGAAGCGAACGATGCATGTGAAGCCGGTGCTGATCCAAGTTTACCTGCACCTGTATTTACCCCTTCATCTAATCAAGCTGTACTTTATTATAATCGGGCTGCTGTTGACGCTGATAACTCAAGTAACGATGCAGCTTATGAAGGCTGGAGGCTACATACTTGGAATAATGACGAGTGTGATGCTTATGCTGACGCAGACACGGATTGGGCCAACGGTCGCATTCATAGCGGTATCGATCCAAACTATGGTGCGTATTGGATTCTAGACCTCAAAGAAGGGTATGGAAGCTGCCACAATTTCATCATCCACAAAGGCACTGACGATGCCGGAAAAGAAATGGGGGGCGGAGACTTCCAGGGTTCTTTAGTACAAGATGATGAAACATTTGTACGCATGAATTTTACCCTCTCTGGCGAGGCAACCATATTCGAGTTTCCTATCATGTCTCTTGGTCCTCAGCCTGTTGATATCGAGGGTTTTGGCGCGCATTGGTTAGATGCCAACACTATTTTATGGGACGTACCTGAAACTGTTTCAGAGGTGAAACTTCACTATTCAGCACAGGCTGACTTAGAGAGCACGCTGGAAGAGGGTATTAACGGTACTCAAGTAACGTTAATGAGTACAACACTTACCGAAGAGCAATCTGCCCGTGCGCCGCACTTATCTGCTATGCAGGCTTGGGAAGGCGACTGGTCGTTCGAAGATGCTAAAACCGTGTTGACGACACAAGCCGTAGTAGGGGGTTACGATGCTGACGGTGCGCTTGTTGTTGCGACCGGGATCCAGCTGGCTAACGGAATAGACGCACTATATACGCTCGGTGAAGACGATGCCGACGAAGCTCAACTTGGTGGTATCTACTCTGATACAGGTATTACTGCCGCATTGTGGGCGCCTACTGCTTCAAATGTTGATCTTCTGATTTATAACGACAACAAGACATTAAGCCAACGTATTGATATGGTTCGCGATGATACGTCTGGTGTCTGGCGTCATGAAGGCGATATGTCCCTAGACCGTCAGCTTTACCGTTATGAAGTTACCGTCTATCACCCTATTACGGGGAATGTAGAAACGCTGCTTGTTACAGACCCATATTCTGTGTCACTAAGCACAAACGGCCGTTTCTCTCGCTTCGTAAATCTAGCTGATGATGATTTAAAACCACAAGGCTGGGATACTCATACTATTCCGACGGTTGAAAATTATGAAGATGCAGTCATTTACGAAGGGCACGTTCGTGACTTTAGCGTACGTGATATGTCTACGTCTGAGGAAAATAGAGGTAAATACCTTGCCTTTACTGAAGAGGGCACAGCACCGGTTGAGCACCTTAAAAAGCTTGTTGAAGCAGGGCTTACTTACTTCCATATACTTCCAGCAAATGACATTGCAACCATCGATGAGGATCCAACAAAAACGGTAGATTTATACGATACGGTAGGCAAACTGTGTCGCTTAAATAGCAATGCTGCGGTATGTGAAGAAGAAAGCGCTGATGCATTGTTAATTGACGTTTACAACAGTTACGATCCTTTATCTCAAGCGGGTAAAGCCCAGCAGCTTACTAATGATTTACGCAATCTAGATACATTCAACTGGGGCTATGATCCTCATCACTTTAACGCGCCGGAAGGCAGCTATGCGTCGAGTGCAGAGGGAGTAGAACGCATTGTAGAAATGCGCGCCATGATCCAAGCACTTCACGAGATGGGGCTACGTGTTGCACTTGATGTAGTCTATAACCATACCAATGCGTCGGGTGTTTTCAGTAAGTCAGTATTAGACAAAGCGGTACCGGGCTACTATCACCGTTATGAAGTGGATACTGGTGCGATTGTTCGTGAAACGTGCTGTGATGACACAGAGCCTCGCAATGTCATGATGGAAAAGTTCATGGAAGATTCGCTGCTCATGTGGACTGAGCATTATAAGTATGACTCATTCCGTTTCGACATCATGAGCCAAGCTACAAAAGACACTATGGTACGCTTGCGTGATGCAGTCCAAGCTATCGATGCTGACAATTATTTCTACGGTGAAGGCTGGACTAAAATAGACCGCGGTTACGAGCAAGCGAGCCAGCTCAATATGGCTGGTACCGAGATTGGTACCTATAACGACCGTATTCGCGAAGCTATTCGCCAGGGCGCTATCTTTAGACCGGAAGATGAAGGGCTATTAAGCGCGCAAGACCGTGTAAAAATGGGCATGATCGGAACGTTAAAAGACTATGTTTTGGAGACGTCTTCAGGAAGTGCAGGCGCTACCAGTAACTTAGGCGGCTATGCAGAAGATCCTGCGGATATCATTAACTACGTGTCGAAGCACGATAATGAAACACTGTGGGATCAGTTAAACTACACGCTTCCACAAGATATTACTCTAGAACAGCGGGTTCGTGCCCAAAATGTAGCAATGGGTATTAATCTTGTGTCTCAAGGTATTCCATTTTTACAAATGGGCGGCGACATGCTTCGCTCAAAATCAATGGATAGAAATACCTATGATGCGGGCGACTGGTTTAACTACGTCGATTTCACCTACGAAACGAACAACTGGAACGTAGGTTTACCGTTGGCACAAGACAACGAAGCCCGTTGGGAAGAAATGGGTGAATTCATTTACAATCCAAATCGCGCGGCCTCAATGGCAGATATAATGTTTGCCTCTGATGTGTTTGCAGAATTGCTTAATATTCGAATGACAAGTCCGCTGTTTAGATTAACCACCGCTGAAGACATCATCGACCGTATAGGATTCCACAATATTGGCGCACGCCAGCAGCGTGGTCTTATAGCGATGAGCATTGATGACGGCATATCTGAAAACAGCGAAGTACCTCGCCTAGATTTAGACATGATGAATGATGCGGTTATGGTGCTAGTGAATACAGGGTATGAAGAGAAGTCTATCACGGTAAACACAGCAACAGGCTTTTCGCTTCACGCCACACAAATGAATTCTGTCGATGCAGCGGTACGCGGCGCCACATTTGTAGAAGGTGAAGATGGTAATGGAACCTTTACCGTTCCTGCACTAACTATTGCTGTTTTCGTAAAACCACAGTCTGGAGCTCAAGGTTATGGTCTATCACCGTATGCCACGTCTGGTGCGCCTGATGTTGTTCCTTACGGCGACACCATCGCTTACCTGCGTGGAGATATGAATGGTTGGTCAACGGATGATGCATTTACCTATCAGGGTGACGGTAAGTACACCGTAACAGCTACACTTGAAGGTGGCGTTACATATGGATTCAAATTCGCATCTGAAGATTGGAGTACAGTGAATTTTGGCGCAGCGGATGGTGAAGAAGGTACAGTAATAGCGGGCGAAGAAAAGGTTCTTGCACGTACTAATACCAACCTTTCATTTACACCAGCGACGAGCGCGACCTACCTATTTACTATTGATGCGACTGATAGCGAAGCACCAATCCTTATGGTTGAAAACGAAGAGCCCTATGTTGGCACACCAGTGTATCTTCGTGGTGCAATGAACGACTGGGGTACGGCTGAGGAGTTTGCGTACCAAGGCGGACGTATTTACACTTTCTCTCGTGATGTTGAACCAGGAACTTACGAGTTTAAGGTTGCTTCAGAAGATTGGAGTACCGTGAACTTCGGTGCGATATCAGCAGATGATTCAGATCGCAACCTTGCGCCTGGTCAGACTTTGGGGCTCGCCGCTACTAACGACAATCTTATTTTGAACATTGAAACCGCCGACCGCTATGTGTTCGTATTCAACGTCACTGATTTAAATGCGCCAACCATTGGTGTATTTAAAGAAGCGTTTTGGGGCGACACTCAAGTTTATATCCGTGGTGGTATGAATGGCTGGGGAGCTGTCGATATGTTTGAATATCAAGGAGAAGGTGTTTATACCGCAGACATTGAATTGAGCGCAGGTAGTATTGAATTCAAAGTCGCTTCTGAAGACTGGTCGACAGTAAACCTTGGCAACCCGAACGATGCAGCAATCAACGTAGTAACGCCTAGCGAGCCGAAAACACTTGGCGCAAGTAACAATAATCTAATGATTGAAGTTGCAGAGTCTGGTCTATACGAGTTTAAGGTATCTGGCCCTGATGGAAATGCACCTACGTTAACGGTTACGAAAAAGTAAGACCGAATAAACGCTAATTTGGTAAATTTCTAATAAACCAAGATTTAAAAACCGCGACGTAGTTCGCGGTTTTTTGTTTTTGGCATATCTCTTGATTCTCTAGTAGTATCACCAAGAAAATAGTGGTCGTACCAGAGTGGTTGAATTTATTCAAAAGGAGATGAAAATGAAACGTGCACTCGTTGTTGAAGGTGGCGCTATGCGCGGAGTTTTTGCAGCAGGCGTGTTAGACAAATTCATGGAGCATGACTACCATTCGTTCGACTTCGCGATTGGTGTTTCAGCTGGCGCAACTAATCTTTCAACCTACGTGTCGAAAATGCATGGGCTTAGTAAAACCATCATCACGCAATACGCCACAAAGAGGGAGTTTTTTAGCCCGCTTCGTTTCATAAAAGGTGGGCACATGACAGATGTTCATTGGCTATGGCATCACTCTAAACAGTCCATGAATATACCTGCACCAGGTGAAAAAAGCAGCATGCCACTGTATGTTGGGATTACTAATGCAGAGTCAGGTGAATGTGAATATATACAAGCCACCAAAGATAATGTTGATGATTTAATGGTAGCTTCCTGTGCGTTGCCAACTGCATACCGAGACGAAATTTCAATAAACGGTACGCGATACTTGGACGGGGGAGTGGCAGATGCAATACCTGCTATCCAAGCATACAAAATGGGTGCGAAGGATATCACGGTTATTCTTTCTCAACCGTTAGGTTTTACAAAACCAGAAGTAAAGTCTGTTTGGCTAATGCAAAAGATGTATGGCAACCAGCCTGCGCTACTCGATAAGATGTTGCAGCGTGCAGCCATTTATAACGAAACGTTAGCTTTTCTCAATAATCCACCCGACGACTGCACAATCCGTGTGATAGCGCCTGATGAAGCTTTTTGCGTTAAGCGTTTAACTATGGATAAGAAGAAGTTATTGCGAGGCTACGGTCAAGGGCGGCGCATGGCAAGACGCTATCTTAAACATTGCTATGAGAATTCAGTGGAAAGACAGCGCAAAAGCGCATAGCTACCAGACTGATTTCTTCTTTCTGTACAAAGCCTGTATGCAAATCGCAACAAAAGGCTTATAGAGCTTGGTTTTTTTTCCAAGCTTTTTTTTATCTCCAATAAAACTCTAATTTTCAGTATCTTACCCTGTTTCAATTTGGCAACAGTTTAAACTTAAGTTACTAATTCTTACTTCTAGTACCAGTCTTACACATCGTGAATTGTTGAATTTAGCAACGCTATTTCCCTTACATCGCTTATAACGAGCGCTGTTGTCTTCCCGTTTGAACATAAGTTGCCATTTTTCCTATTTTAGTAACATTTTGAAAAAAATGAATTTTATCGAGTTTATGAAGCATTCTTATGTAAACTTTGCAGGCAATGTGCAATATTTTCATTAAACTGGTCTGCATCTTGCTGAACAGGTGGCAATAAACGCTGTTTTTTTAACGATGCGAAGATGTCAGATGGTTCATTTATCTCAACATTAAATCCTTCTTAAAAAAGGGATTGAGTAAATAGACCAAACTGTCACACGTTATTAAAATATAGAAATTATAATCGACCACGCTTTGCAATATCACGTGCTTCTCGATAACAAGAGGAGACCAATGCTCATTGGCAGAAATGCTTATTGGCATAGTTGAATCGCGAGTTTTGTGTCTACCGCTTTTTAGATAAATTTAATCATACTTAAGGTTAGTTTACGCTAACCTGTCTAGAAGCGTGAGAAAGAACGTGGCAATATCAAATGCTGAATAAAAAATAAAATAAATACAAACGTGCAAATTGCGAATCAGAAAATGTCAATTGGGTTAATAAACCCGAAAAATCCCGTAAATGTTGCTTCTATACTGCGAGCTGCAGGTTGTTATGGTGTGGCTAGCGTTTTTTATACTGGTCAGCGCTATCGATTTGCTAAAGATTTTAATGCGGATACGAAAGCGTTTCATAAAGTCATTCCGACCATTGGGGTCGACGACTTAAAAGAAGTAGTGCCTGAAGGTGCGTCAGTCGTAGCGGTTGAACTGGTAGAGGGCGCTACACCACTACCTTTGTTTGAGCACCCGAGCAATGCGTTTTACTTGCTAGGTCCTGAAGATGGCAGTATTGGCGAAGACGTTTTGTCTTGGTGCGATCATGTTGTCTACGTTCCTACTTTTTCATGCATGAATTTAGCGGCCACAGCAAATGTGTTGCTGTATGACCGTCTGTCAAAGTCTGATTACGTAAGTGGGGATGCACTTATCAGACAAAGTAGAGATACGAATAACAAATCTAAGATTAAATAGTAATTAAATAACTAAGGCTGTCGTTGCGAACAGGAAGTTACCCACAAGCCTAATAATAAATTAAATCAGGGGAGCTTTGCGTTGAAGATGAGAACAATGAGCGCAGTTCGAGCGTTTAATGGCGCCGTGTCTAACAAACTGAGTCGACTACCACAAACATTTTCTAGGGTACTCCCTAGTCGTTTCTCACTCGAAGAGAGTATTTCTAATTTCTTCTTTAGCCGTTACGAACTTGTGATTGCTAACGAAGAAAGTGAAAAGCAGGTGAGTTATAAAACGCGACACAAAGTGTATTGTGAAGAAATGAACTTCGAGCAGAAAAATGCCACTGCATTAGAAAAAGATAAGTTTGATGATCGCGCTATCAATTGCTACATCAAGCATTTGCCAACAGGAGAGTGTGCAGGCACGATAAGGTTGGTCTTGCCAACTGAAGCTGGCTTGGCACTTCCATTAGAAGAAAAGTGTGCGGAAGTAATTGGCGATGGTGCATTGCTACCTTCAAACTTGTCCCCACAAAGCGTCTGTGAAATCTCTCGCCTTGCAATACCGAGAGAATTTAGAGTGCGACAGTTACGGTCTAAAATCCTACCCTCTGAAAAAATTGAAAAAGTTAAACAAAAGAAAAATGTTCCATTTAACGTTGAGCATTTTCCTTATCTTTCAATTGCGCTGTACTTAATGGCAACGAGTGTGTGCCTTCATTTAAACGTAAAGCACGCCTATGTGCTTATGGAGCCTAAGTTAGCAAGAAGAATGAAGGCATTCGGTATTCATTTTAATCCAGTAGGTGAAGCTATTGAATTCAATGGCAAACGTATGCCATATAGATTGTCACCGCATGTACTGCTTGATGATTTAGCAAAACCACTAAAAGGTTTTCACAGAAAGATTCATTCAGAACTAAATAGTGCGTTACAAGCTATTGGCGATGTGGCCGTTCCCACCATTGAGCATACTCGAAAGCCTCTTCGCATAGCCCATGCAGCATGACACCATGCTATCTGGAATACTAAGCCGCCTCGTCAGGCGGTTTTTTTATGTTTGAATACGTATGCATGTTTTTTAACATCCAGTTAACGCGTATCCTGTTGGCATAATTTACGTTTATCACAATGATTGCCATGCCAAATTTCCAATTTCGTTTTTGTCTTAAACCCTTGTCAATTGCTATGCTGTCAATTGGATTAACAGCGTGTATAGGGCCGACCTCTCCAGTGAATAATCAAAATCCGGTGATCAAAGACGCTAGTCTGAAACCATTTGGTCAAAACGGCGAAAGTTCGACGCTAAACGATTCTGCTGAAAGGCAAGGTAAACCTGTTGTTTATCAAGTTTTTACTCGCTTGTTTGGAAACACGAATACAAATAACCAGCCTTGGGGCACAATTGAGCACAATGGGGTAGGTAAGTTTAGTGATTTTACTCCCGAAGCGCTAAAGGCCATAAAATCTTTGGGAACCAGTCATATCTGGTATACCGGTGTGCCGCACCATGCGGTGATTAATGACTACACTGAATTTGGTATTTCAAACGACGACCCAGATGTAGTGAAAGGCAGAGCGGGCTCTCCCTACGCAGTTAAAGATTACTACAACGTTAATCCAGACCTAGCCGATGATCCAGCCAAGCGTTTAGAAGAATTTGAAGCGCTAATTGCCAGGACTCACGCAGCGGGAATGAAGGTTATTATCGATATCGTGCCTAATCATGTCGCCCGTGATTACCATTCACTTTCTGCACCTGAAGGTGTAAGTGATTTCGGCGCGCACGACGACACGTCTGTTGAATACGCCCGTGATAACAACTTTTACTATGTAGTAGGTGAAGCGTTTCAAGTGCCCACAGCTGATAACTATCAACCTCTAGGTGGTGAAAAGCATCCACTATCTGACGGTAAGTTCGAAGAGTTTCCAGCAAAATGGACAGGCAACGGTGCTAGAGCTTCGAAACCGGATATAAACGACTGGTATGAGACCGTAAAAGTGAACTATGGCGTGAAGCCTGACGGCACTTACGACTTTCCAGTTTTACCTGAAGAGTACAGTGATAAGTCTTTTGAAGAACATGCCGCATTTTGGCAAGGAAAAGACGTACCAGATTCGTGGTATAAATTCAGAGATATTGCACATTATTGGATAGATAAAGGTGTCGACGGTTTCCGCTACGATATGGCCGAAATGGTGCCTGTCGAGTTTTGGTCGTTTCTAAATAGCAGTATTAAACAAAAGGCACCCAATGCGTTCTTGCTTGCGGAAGTTTATCAACCAGATAAGTATCGCGAGTATATCCACCAAGGCAAAATGGACTACCTTTACGACAAGGTGGGTTTCTACGACACATTAAAAACGATTATGCAGGGGAGTGGAGAAGTAAGCAAACTGGTTACTATTCATGATGAAATCAATGATATCGCCCCGCATATGCTTCATTTTTTAGAAAATCACGACGAACAACGTATAGCCAGCCCCGACTTTGCCGGTAGTGCCCAGAAAGGTAAACCCGCGCTCGCAGTGAGTGCGCTTATTAGCAGTTCGCCTACGTTGTTGTACTTTGGTCAGGATGTGGGTGAAGACGGTAGCGAAGAGACTGGTTTTGGAGATCCAACACGTACGTCAATTTTCGATTATGTAGGTGTTCCTGCCCATCAGCGTTTTATGAACGACGGTAAGTTTGATGCAGGGAAATCTACCGAAGATGAAAAAGCACTTCACCAATTTTACCAAGACGTGATGGCTATTGCTGCCACAAACCCTGCAGTTACAGGTGAATATCAAAGCCTGCACGCGCTCAATCTTGATGTGAAAGATTCAGCCTATACTGAGCAGCAATTTGCTTTTGTGCGCGCGCAAGGTGAGCACGGATTTGTGGTTGTGGCTAATTTTAACGATAAGCCTACAGGAGTAATGAAGCTTGTTGTTCCTTCAAATGTTTTAGGTAAAGATAGCGATCGGATCACGCTAGCGCCTATGCTTTCTCATGAAGGCATAACACTAGAAAAAGCGGGCATTAACTACAACGCTTCGTTCTCATTGGAAGGGCTTGAGACTAAAGTATTCGCCTTCTAATTAGGTTTTATCACATGCTGCTGAGTTAACGCGAAACACCATGTTTTTTTACATGGTGTTTCGTGAATACGTATGCAGAGCATTGGTCAGATCGGACGGGCAAGGTAGTATCTCATCACCATCTTGTACTTAACGTATTTTTAACATGGGGTTGATGTGCCAAAACGTAATCGTGTAACTAATGACAGTGGTCATAAAAAAATCCAAAAGCGCGCAATTCCGCTTCTCCTCAGCTGTATCACTACATTTCCTTTGTTCTCAGTTCAATCATCTGCAAACAGTGGCATTGATGTTTACCCGCCGAATTGGTGGGTTGGTATGCAAAACAGTAATGTAGAATTGATGCTTTATGGTGATGGTGTTGCCGATGACACTGTTTCAATAGCGAAAGGCGATGTAAGAGTTAAGCATAGCCAAGCCCTTGATAGTGAAAACTATCTATTCGTAACGCTAGACACGTCGAATGCTAGTGCCCAGGAATTAGTTATCAGGCTTACTGACAGCGATGGTACGACCCGTGATTTAACTTACACGTTAGAAAAAAGAGCACAAGGCTCAGCGTCGCGCGAAGGCTTTGGTCCTCAAGATGCTATTTATCTTATTGCCCCCGACAGATATGCCAATGGTAATATGGAAAATGATAATGTTAAGGGTTATGGCGATCCCGCAGACCGTTCATTCAAAGGTGGTCGCCACGGTGGTGACATTCAAGGTATTGTTGATAACCTCAACTACATTCAGGATATGGGCTTTACTCAAATATGGACAATGCCCATGCTCGAAAATGCCATGGATAAATACAGTTATCATGGCTATTCCACCACGGATTACTACAAAATAGACCCTCGATTTGGTTCCAATGACGATTTTATTGCGTTAAGTACTGAAGCTGAGTCAAAGGGTCTTGGCATTATAATGGATATGGTACTTAACCATATAGGCAGTAATCATTTATGGATGAAAGATACGCCGTCACACGACTGGATCAATAACAACGGTAAATTTGTAGGGACAACCCACAAGCGTGAAGCTCTTCACGACCCTCACGCCATAGCAAGCGATATAAAAGGGTTTAGCGATGGTTGGTTTGTGCCAACCATGCCGGACTTGAATCAGCGCAATCCGCATTTAGCGAACTACCTTATTCAAAACGCGATTTGGTGGGTTGAAAGCGCTGGGCTAAGTGGAATACGTGTGGATACGTACTCCTATCCTGATAAGGCGTTTTTGAGCCAATGGACAAACCGCATAATGGACGAGTACCCGAATTTCAATATAGTAGGGGAAGAGTGGTCAGTTAACCCCGCAATCACGGCATATTGGCAGGCGGGTAGCCACCGCCATGATGATTACGATAGCGCTCTACCATCGGTTATGGATTTCCCGCTTCAAGCCGCAGTCGTTGAAGCGTTGAGCAATGACGAAAGCTGGAATTCTGGCTTCATCTCTGTATACGAAACCTTAGCTACTGACTTTTTGTATGGCGACCCGAATAATTTGGTCATCTTTCCTGATAACCACGATATGAGCCGCATTTTTACTCAGCTCGGTCATGATAAAGACAAATGGAATATGGCTATGACGCTATTGCTCACTACGCGCGGTATTCCACAAGTTTTTTACGGTACAGAAATTTTGATGGGTAACGAAGACAGTGAAGACCACGGTATTATTCGTTCTGACTTTCCAGGCGGGTGGCCTTCGGACAATGACAAAAACGCTTTTACCGGGGACGGTTTAACGGATGATGAGCGTTGGGCACAGCAGCGTGTGAAGGGCTTACTTCAACTGCGTAAATCACACCCTTTGCAGTTTAAAGGCCTGTTGAAGCATTTTGCACCGGAGAATGGGGTATATACCTATATTCGAGAGGCAAATGTCGATTCAGCCAGTGGTGCAGATAAATCAAATACTAATCAGTCTGATAAAATATTGGTCATCTTAAATAAAAAGCCAGTGGACCTGCCTCTAAATAAGTATGCAGAGGTGCTAAGCACACACCAGACGTTAACACGAGTTAGCGATGGGATATCTTTTAAGACGACGGATACCTTAAGCTTACCAGCAATGTCTGCTAGTGTTTTCATTGTGCAGTAATCGTATTAACTATAGTAAAACAATAAATAGAGCAAAGTATGCAAGCAACTCAACCACGCCTTTCTTTCTGGCAAATATGGAACGTCAGCTTTGGCTTTCTAGGTGTTCAATTCGGTTTTGCACTGCAAAACGCAAACGTAAGTCGGATCCTTTCAGACTTAGGGGCAGACCTTCACTCGCTATCACTATTTTGGCTCGTCGCGCCAATCATGGGGTTAATCGTTCAACCAATTGTTGGCTCAGCATCTGATAGAACGTGGAATCGATTAGGTCGACGCCGCCCGTTCATTCTTGCTGGTGCAATCGCCGCAGTATTGGGTATGATTTTACTGCCGAATGCGCCGATATTTGTTGCCTTCTTGGCACCTATGGTAATGGGCGCGTTAATGGTTGCACTTATGGACGCGTCGTTTAACGTATGCTTTCAGCCGTTTCGCTCATTGGTGTCAGACATGGTACCGCCGTCGCAACGCAATGTTGGCTATTCGATTCAGTCATTACTGATTAATATAGGCGCAGTTATCGGCTCAATACTGCCATTTGTACTTACCAATGTTATTGGCCTTGAAAATACGGCACAAATGGGTGAGGTTGCACCTTCTGTTGTTTGGGCTTTCTACATTGGCGCTACAGTACTGCTTGGTACGGTCATTTGGACGGTAGTTCGTACCAAAGAATACGCACCAGATGAATACAACCGCTATAAAGGGCTTATCGAAGAGCAGCCTGCAACTGAAAAAGCGCCTAAAGCACCGCTAGGACAACGCTTAAGTGAGTTTTTCACGTTAGTAAAAGATATGCCAAAGACGATGAAACAACTTGCTGTCGTGCAGTTTTTCTCGTGGTTTGCGCTCTTTATTATGTGGGTATATACCACACCTGCTATTACGCAGCATATATGGAATGTAGATAAGCAGTGGTTTGACCCAGCTTATATTACTGCAGCCCCGATGGTGCCTGAAACCATCATCATGGCCAAGGGAGCTGCTGGTGATTGGGTAGGGATTCTATTTGCTGCGTATTCGGTATTTGCTGCGATTTTTTCTATTTTCTTGGCAAAACTTGCTGACAAGTTTGGTCGCAAAACGGTTTACGCTTCGTCTTTAGCGCTAGGTGGCCTGAGCTACATAAGCTTCTTGTTATTCCAAGACCTAACGATGATCAACGTAAACTTACTGATTACTGAAGTAACTGTACCTTTGGGCGCAGTGAAGCTGTTAATCCCTATGGTAGGCGTAGGTATTGCGTGGGCTGCTATTCTTGCTATGCCTTACGCTATGTTAGCTGGTGCGTTACCTGCAAATAAAACGGGTGTTTATATGGGTATCTTTAACTTTACCGTAGCCGCCCCTCAAATTGTATCGGGCCTAACTGCTGGCTGGATTCTAAGTTCTGTTTTCGACAACGACGCAAAGTACATTATCGTTGTTGCCGGAGTTTCTATGTTAATTGGTGCGGTTTCAGTTTTCTTCGTGAACGAGGCCGATAAGCAAGAAATTGAAGAAGCGCAGGGAGCTTAATATGTCATTTAATCGTACAACAATCGCATTAACGTTAGCTGGTTTATTTTGCTCAGCCTGCTCGAGTACATCTGTTCCTTCATCTAACGATATACAAGAAAACAGCCACGCTATCGTGGGTACCACTACGCCATTTGCTAGCGAAGCGGTGTACTTTGTTGTAACAGATCGTTTTGTAGACGGCGACCCTTCGAACAATCATGAAGAGCAGGGAGGCGATCACCCTACGTGGCAACTGCCCTTAGAAGGTCCTGAAGGTAAGAAAGCCTATGTGGGTTACATGGGCGGTGATTTACAGGGTATCTTAAACAACGCCGATTATATTAAAGAAATGGGGTTCACGGCAGTATGGATGACGCCTGTCCACGATAACCCGGACTATGCGTTTAATGGCGATGAACCCATTACTTATGGCGGTGCCTTTAAAGACGGTGGTAAAACGGGTTATCACGGCTATTGGGCAACGAATTTCTATAAAGCTGACGAGCATCTGGTTAGCGCCAATTTAAGCGTTAGTGACTATACGGCGAAAATGCGTCAGCATGGCCTTAAGTCCGTGTTTGATATTGTGGCAAATCATGGCACACCAAGCTTCACCATGGAGAAGGACTTACCTGGCTACGGGGAAATATATGACAGTGATGGAAATCTGGTTGCTGATCATCAAAACTTGGCACCTGAAGAGCTTGACCCTGAAAACAACCCGCTTCATAGCTTTTTTCACAACTATCCAGATTTAGTAAAGCTTTCTAACCTAGATGACGAAAACCCCGCCGTACGCGATTATCTCATCAACAGCTATTTGTATTGGATTTCTCAAGGTGCTGATGCATTTAGAATAGATACAATCAGGCATGTGCCTCATGCGTTTTGGCGTGAAGCGTCAGATCGTATACGCGAGCAAAACCCTGACTTTTTTATGTTTGGCGAAGCATTTGACTATGAAGCGAACAACATTGCCCAACATACGTTACCGAAAAATGGGGGCGTCAGTGTATTAGACTTTCCTATGCAAAAGGCCATGGTGAGTGTATTTGAAAAGCCGCTAGAGAGTGATTTTGCTGACTTAAAATCGGTGCTTCATCTTACGCACGGGCCATATAACAATCCATATGAATTAACTACGTTCTATGATAACCACGATATGGCGCGCATTAATGCCACTGATGAAGGCTTTATTAATGCGCATAATTGGTTGTTTACAGTAAGAGGCATTCCGGTTGTATACATGGGATCTGAAATTGGCTTCATGCGCGGTACGGCGGAACATGCTGGCAATCGTAACTATGTTGGCCAAGAGCGCCTAGACCAAGCCAAGACACATCCTATTCAACAGGCGCTTACAAAGATTGCCAATGTGCGTAAAAACACGGTAGCACTGCAGCGCGGTGTTCAAGTCAACGTTGAACTTGACGGTCATCAAGCGGTGTTTTATCGCGTTGTTGATACTGCAGAAACACAGCAGACTGCACTTGTATTGCTTAATAAGGGTAATGCCGCACAATCTTTTGAGGTTAGTGACTTTATGCAATCGGGCGACTGGACGGAACAATTATCTGGAGAAACGCAAACGGTAGAACCCGGTGATGCGTTAACCGCAACGGTTAAGCCCAATGGCGTTCAGGTATGGGTGCGCGAAGGTCAAGTAAGTAACAGCGCATTACTTGCTCAAATTAAGCATCAGTTGGCCCGCCAATAAAACGTGTTTAGCGCACAATAAAAAAGCCCCGTGGTTGTTTAACACCCGGGGCTTTTTGTTTAGTTTCTAGCGTGTAATTTGCACACGCTTACTCACTGCCACATGACTGCCTAATAATAATATCCGCAGGCATTAAATAATCCTGAACGTCTTCGTTGTTAATGGCTTTTAATAAGGTGTTTACCAATAACTCTCCCGCCAGTTTGGTATTTTGCTGAACAGTGGTGAGCGAAGGCGTGGTGTAGGCTGAAACCGCAATATTGTCATAGCCAACCACGGCTACATCATCAGGCACATTCACTTTTGCCTGGCGCAGCGCTCTAAGCACGCCCATTGCAATAAGGTCTGATGCGCAGACAATTGCTTGGGGAAGTTCGCCACTTTGCAGCAATGATTTCACCGCTTCTGACCCCGCATCCTCAGTCGAAATAGCATTGCGTTGAACACTTGACTGATCAAGCCCATGAGATTGAAGTGTTTCAAAATAACCGTTAAAACGCGCTTTGAATTCAGGGGCGTGATCGCCGTTGTCGCCAATAAACGCAAAGGAAGTTTTACCCAAGCCAATTAAATGTGACGTTATGCTTTGGCCACCTTGATAGTTATCACAACCGATACTAACCCCTGGGTGGGCTTCATCTGGCGCACCCCAACGAACAAAGTGCGTGCCCTGTGATTCAAGTTGCGCGACTTTGTTTTGATAATCAGTATAGTCGCCATATCCTAATAGAATAATGCCGTCAGCCTTATTTGAATCTTCATATTCTGCGTGCCAGTCATCATCTAAATTTTGGAAGGACACAAGCAGATCATAGTTTGCTTGCGCACACGCGCGGGTAATACTGCCGAGCATCGCTAGGAAGAACGGATTAATCATCGAATCATCGGATGTAGGATCTTCAAACAAGAGTAGGGCAATTGTGCTGCTCTTTTGCTTTCTCAAGTTACTTGCGTTTTTATCCACTTTGTAATTGAGTTCCCGGGCAATACGCTGAACGCGATCTCTAGTTTCTTGATTAACTAGCGGGCTATTATTTAACGCTCGCGAAACCGTCGACTGCGAAACACCTGCCAAGTGGGCAATGTCAAAAGAGGTTGCTTTTTCTTTCATAAACACCATGATTTGCTGCTACGACCTTGTTGTCGCGAATTTAGATTACCATATTTTTATAATGACGCGCGCATTTTGAGACGCAGTCGCTCAAATGCCACGCAAAGTTACGATTTCGTTAGTGCTTATTTATATTTTGGAAGTCATAACGGCATTTAGTTTTAGAAGGTATTTGCAGATCGCTCTTAATTCAATCACTTGTCAGGCTTCTTTGAATAAAACATGGTTGAAGTAATTGCGAGAGTGTTATACTCAGCGAGATTTTGAAATATTACGTGCATAAGGGGAACAAGCGAATGGCCGAGACTGAACATCGTCCGACCAATTTTATCCGTCAGATTATTGATAAAGACCTGTCTAGTGGTCTACATGACGCAATTAAAACACGGTTTCCACCAGAGCCGAATGGCTTCTTACATATTGGCCACGCCAAGTCTATCTGCTTGAATTTTGGTATTGCTCAAGACTACACAGGTACGTGCAATTTACGCTTTGACGATACCAACCCTGCAAAAGAAGACATTACCTTCGTTAATTCAATTAAGGAAGATGTGCAATGGCTTGGATTTACGTGGGACGGAGAAGCGCGCTATTCATCGAATTACTTTGACCAACTACACGCATACGCCGTTGAACTTATTGAAAAAGGCTTAGCCTATGTAGATTTTTCAGCGCAAGACGTTATGCGCGAAATGCGTGGCACACTTAAAGAGCCTGGTCAAAATAGCCCTTATCGCGATACAGACGTTGAAACTAACCTCAGTGAGTTTGCCAAAATGACGGCAGGCGAATATAAAGAAGGTGAGTGTAGTCTGCGTGCGAAAATTGATATGGCATCGCCATTTATGTGTATGCGTGATCCGGTAATTTATCGCGTTAAGCATGCTCACCATCATCAAACTGGTGATAAATGGTGCGTGTATCCAATGTACGATTTTACACATTGTATCTCAGACGCCATTGAGGGAATAACGCACTCCCTGTGTACACTAGAGTTCCAGGATAACCGTCGTCTTTATGATTGGGTTATCGAAAACATTTCTATCGACTGCACGCCAAGACAGTATGAATTCTCACGTCTTAATCTAGAATATACGGTATTAAGCAAGCGTCGTCTTATTCAGTTAGTCGACGAAAACCATGTACATGGCTGGGACGACCCTCGCATGCCTACCATTGCGGGTTTACGCCGTCGTGGCTACACACCGGGTTCAATCGTTGAGTTTTGTAAACGCATTGGTGTGACTAAGATGGACAACATGGTTGAAATGTCCATGCTAGAAGCGTGCATACGCGACGACCTAAATGCAAATGCTCCTCGCGCAATGGCCGTACTAGATCCAATAAAGCTCGTTATCGAAAATTATGAGGAAGGCCAGACAGAAACGCTTGTTGCGCCCAATCATCCTAACGATGAAAGTATGGGTACGCGTAACATCGGCTTCAGTCGCGAAGTATATATAGAAGCAGAAGACTTCCGAGAGTCGGCGAACAAGAAGTTTAAGCGCTTAGTGCTTGATAAAGAAGTTCGTCTTCGCAACGCCTACGTGGTTAAAGCTAATCGCGTTGAAAAAGATGAGAATGGTAATGTAACAACCGTTTTTTGTACTTATGACGCGGATACTTTAGGTAAAGATCCGGCTGATGGCCGCAAAGTTAAAGGTGTTATTCATTGGGTGGATGCAGCAACAGCACAGGCAGCGGAGTTTAGGCTTTACGACCGCTTGTTTAACGTGCCTAACCCAGCTGCGGAAGAGAACTTTACCGATGCGATTAACCCTGACTCGTTGGAAGTAAAACACGGTTGGGTAGAAGCCGGATTGGCAGACAATGTTCCTGAAGTAGGAGCATGGCAGTTTGAACGCACTGGCTACTTCTGTGTAGATAAAGACAGCACAGACGACAAGCCGGTCTTTAACCGCACTGTAGGTCTAAGAGATACATGGGCCAAAATGGGCGAGTAGGCACTGGCCTTTAGCCATTTATGCGCTGTAAATAAAAAACCGCTTAAGTGCTGCTTAAGCGGTTTTTTTGTTTAATGGAACATTGCTTTCGTTAATTACTTTGGTTGGCAATCAAGTGACTGTCCGGTTGTTTCCTTACTGTCTTCGCCCATAAGATAAAGATACGTAGGCATAATATCTTCAGGTGTTTTTAGTGTATCAGGGTTTTCTGCTGGAAACGCTTGAGCGCGCATTTGTGTGCGGGTACCACCTGGATTAATACAGTTAAAGCGCAGTGACTTATTTCGATATTCATCAGCAAGGGTTTGCATAACGCCTTCTGTTGCGAATTTTGATACGGCGTACGTTCCCCAAAATGCGCGACCTTTTCTGCCTACGCTAGAGGTGGTGAAAATTACCGATGCACTTTCTGCCTTCTCTAAAGCGGGAATAAGCGCTTGTGTCATGAAGACCATGCCATTTAGGTTAATTTGCATCACGTCTTGCCATTCTTGCGCATCAATATCTTTAAATGCACTTAGGTGGCCTAAAATACTCGCATTGTGAAGAACACCATCTAATCGGCCAAACTGGTCAATAATGGTTTGCGTCATTTGCTGATAATGAGAGGGCGTTGCGCCTTTGATATCTAAAGGAACAATGGCGGGTTCTTGTCCACCTGCTGCGACAATGTCGTCGTACACAGCTTCAAGTTTAGACACGGTGCGGCCTAATAAAATACAAATAGCGCCATGTGCAGCATACGTTTTTGCGGCTTGTGCACCAATTCCATCGCCAGCCCCGGTGATAAGAATAACTTTATCGCGCAATAAATCCGCTGGTGCGTTGTAATCGTTCATCATTTTCCTTCAAAAGGTTCATTTATATCGCAATGATTGGGGCCTGTAGACCCAATTAAGAATCAAACCCCAGATCATACTCAGCCTGACTCACAAGTAAAACAATGAATGAAAATTTCTTCAAACGTAAAAAAAGTTAACAAAAGTAGTTAACAAAACTTTGCAAAGTTGCAACAAAGTCAATAAGATTGAGGAAGATACAACTGGTCTAACATGTTTAAAACTATCATCTACGCCTGTAAAGACAGGGTAGACCAAGCTACTTTTAATAGAGTTAAGTTTTAGACACAGAATAACAACAATGCTTGTAGGGAGTAGAGATGAGAAAACTCGTATTAAGTTCCAGTGTGGCCCTTGCGCTGGGTCTAGCAGGCTGTGGTGGCTCCGATGAAACCCTTTCCGACATTCAGGCCGAAACAGAAGTCCAAACACCATTTTCACGAATCGTTTTTGACCCAGCTAATGGGAACTTGAACATTCCAAACGACCTTCTGATGCTTCCAGGCGATGATGGTTTCTTTGATTACACACTGAATATTCCGGTCGATGACCCTACAGATTTTGCTGACCCGCAAAATGCACTCAACGTGTTAGACGGTTGGTCAACTCAACACCCGTTTGTAATCAATGTAGAAACACCTGCCGGCGCATCGCTTGATGCAAGTACATTATCTTCTGGCGTGTTGCTTTTTGAAGCAACGTTAGGTCTTGACCAAAGTGATCCTGACTGTGCGCAGGTTACAACACCTTCTGCGGGTTGTAAGCTTGGCGATCAACTTACCTTTGGTGTTGATTACGTACTCAGCCTTGCTGATAGCAACACAATCACTTTTGTTCCTCTTAAGCCGCTAAAAGCAGCTCAGGGCTACATGTTAGTAATGACCACTGATTTGAAAGACTCTTCTGGCAAATCGGTTCAGGGTTCAACTACGTGGGACTCAGTAAGACAAGACATCGACACTAATCCTCTATCAAGTGCAGCACAGCTTCAATTACAAGGCTTAGTTAATTCGTTAGTTAATCCAGTGCTTGGTGCGGGTTTCGATCGTGAAGACATTACTTACGTGTCAGCTTTCACCACACAGTCTATTGCCAACTCGCTTGATACCATCAAGAAGGTCATGATTAGCCGTTTTGCACAACTGGCTGCTGGCGGTGACCCGTCCGCTCCAACTGCACTACCTGCAATCACGGTAAGCGATGTATCTGCAGCGCCTAATGCCATGGAAGCACTTGGTCTTGTAAACGCTACTGTTGTAGCTGGCGCAGTAGAGCAGGGTAAACAAGGTCTACCAGATAACATTCAAGCAGCGATTGACGCTACTGATTTCAGCTTGTTAGAAACTTGTGCAGGACTTGCGGGTACGGCGTCTGGTCAACTTTCTGCTCAATGGGGTGCGCTGAACGAATTTGCTGTTGGTGTTTCTACGGGCATTTTAGCGCAAGCCGGTCCATTCTGTGCAGCTCAACGTTATGAAGGTAATATTGCGTTGCCTTATTTCTTGGGTGTTCCAAGTGCAGAGAACCCACTTGCTCCAGTAAATGATTTCTGGAAGGCAGCTTGTGACAGCGGAATTGTTTTAGCTGGTGCTCCTCAAGAATTACTTGCAGACGCAGAGCCAGGTCCTAATGCAGCAATGTGTTCTTCACTAGGCCTTGCTGACGTTCGTATTAACGGCGAAATGTTAGATAGCGCAAGAAACATTACTAAATTCAACCCATATCCACAGCCTACTGGCGGAAACATGGGTACAGAAACGTTAGACGTTCAGGTTACTATTCCTGACCCAGCAATTGCAGGTGCTTTAGGTTTTCCTATCAGCATGCCTGAAGCCGGTTGGCCAGTGGTTATTCTAGCGCACGGCATTACCAGCCAAAAAGAAGATATGCTTGCCATCACTGGTACTCTGTCTCTAGCAGGTATTGCGTCAGTAGCAATCGACCAACCATTACACGGTAGCCGCGGTTTTGACCTTAATGGCGACGGTACAGATGAACTGAACGCGACTACGGTTAGCGCAACTCACTATATGAACCTTGCCAGCTTGCCTACGGCTCGCGACAATCTACGCCAAAGCGTGTCAGATTTACTTGGTCTACGCTTAGGACTAAACGCAGTTGTCGATACCACAGCAGCGCAAAATGTTAAGTTTGATATGTCACGTGTATCGATTATGGGTGTGTCTCTAGGCGCTATCACTGGTGGTAATTTTGCTTCAGTGGCAAACACGTCGATGGGCGGCGATTTAGCAGCACTTGATGGCATGTTTGCTGTCAAGCAAGCTTCTCTTGAGTCTCCAGGGGGCGGTGTTGCTCAGTTCCTAATTGAGTCAGCCGCGTTTGGTCCTCTTATCAAAGGTCTGTTGCTGTCTCAGGCTTCTGAAGAGTTTGTTGCCTTGCTAAATCAACTGTATGAAACCACTGATGTGAGCGAAGAACAACTTCGCGCAGCGGTAGCGATTTTCGAAGAAAATCTTACTGCTGAGCAGGCTGCCCAAGTAAATGCAGTATTTGCAGAGTTTGCTTTTGCTGCGCAAACGGTAATGGATGCAGGAGACCCTACTAACTACGCTCAGACACTGGGTAGCAATACGCCAGTTCATATGATGACCGTAGTGGGTGATGGCAGCGACGCGAACCTTCCGGATCAAGTTATTCCAATTTCAACAGCGTTACCATTGTCAGGTCAGCTTCCTCTGGCAGCGACCATTGGCTTAGAGCAAGTGACAACCACGCAAGGTCCTGGTACAGATCCAATTAGCGGAATTGTACAGTTCAATAGTGGTGCTCATGCTTCTAGCTTAAGCCCTGCGGCGAGCGCAGCGGTAACAACGGAAATGCAAAAAGAAGTGGCGGGTTATATTGCGTCTGACGCACTTGTACTGCCAATTTCTGATGAAAGTGTTGTAGCGAACTAACCAAGGGTAGTTTGCTCCAATGGGCAGCGTTACAACTGCTCACATTTTATAGAAAGAAAGCCGGCGTTATTGCCGGCTTTTTTGTAGAAAAATTATAATGTTGTTTGAATGTTTTCATTTGTTAATGTAGTGTGAATTCAGGTCGGATCAGTTTTACTTATGCTGTAATTAACACCGCTTTGAAGACGCGTGCGGTAAGAGTGGTTGACCTTTTTCATTTATCATTAGGGAACATTTGAGATGATTGACAACACCTTTAACGCTAAACGGACGCTTATTGCGTTATCACTCACTGCACTTCTCGGTGCGTGCGGCGATAACGATAACGACTTTTCTAACGTAGAACAACCAGCGCCCACAACGCCTACGACACCCGAACCAACACCAGCACCAATTCCAGCATTTTCTCCTGACGGTACACTGTCCGCGGATGTGACCTGGACCACCTATGGCGTTCCGCATGTGAAAGCCGATAACCTAGAAAGTATGGCTTACGGTGTGGGTTATGCGTTTGCACGCGATAACCTTTGCGTACTGGCCGACCAGATTGTTAAGTATAACTCTGAGAGAGCTAAGTATTTTGGTCCAGATACTGTACCTGGTAGCGGTGATTCAGAGCACCTTATTAACGATTTCGGTTTTCTTACTCTAGGTATTAGAGAGTTAGCAGAAGAGAATTTACCTCGGTTGTCTGCTAATTCACGTGCAATGTTTCAAGGCTACACTGCTGGATACAACCGGTACTTAGCTGAAACTCCTGTAGAAGAACAAGATCAAAGCTGTGCTGGCCAACCATGGGTCACTGAAATTGATAGTGTGGATCTATTAACGTACTCATTAGGCGTGGCGCTATTACCTGGGGCCGCTAATTTCTTAGGACCTATGTTTATTGCAGCGCCTGAAGGTGAGAGTTATCTACCTACTCCAGCTGCGTCCTCAAGTGACGTTGCTTCTACCTTTAAGATTTCACCAACGGTAGGTCTGCCTGAAAAAAATCCTCAAGAAATGGGCTCTAATGGTTGGGGGTTAGGCAGCGATAAAACGACCAATGGCAAAGGTATGGTTTTAGGAAATCCGCATTTTCCTCACACAGGAAACCTACGCTTTTGGAATTTCCATGCTCAAGTACCCGGACACTTGAATGTAACAGGTGGCTCGTTGATGGGATTGCCTGGTGCAGTAAATATTGGATTTAACGAAAACGTTGCATGGACACACACCTTCTCGACGGCTGAACATTTTGTTGTGTATCAGCTGACCCTCGACGAAAATGATGAATCTGGCCTTACCCATATGGTTGATGGCAACAGACGCACCATCTATGAAAAGCCACTTCAAATTGATGTCGCAGTGGGTGGAGGGCAAACCATTAAGCTTAATAAGACCGCGTATTACACCAACTACGGTCCAATGATTGAAGTGCCTGGTAACTTTGATTGGAATGGTAATAATGCCTTTGCCATAAAAGACGCAAATCTGCCTAACTTCGATATTGTAGACCATTGGCTTGCCATGAATATGGCGACATCCATGGACGAGTTTAAGCAGGCGTTTAAAGATTACGACGGTGTTATTTTCAATAATACTATGGCTGCATCTGATGATGGTCAAGTCTTCTACATTGACGATTCAACCGTGCCGAATCTAACCGAAACCGCAATTGAGCAACTAACCACAAACCCGTTACTTATTCAAACTAAAGCGGCTGCTGGCTTTACCGTATTACCGGGTAACATTTCGCAGTTTGATTTCGAAGGACCCGTTCCATACGAAGAAGCGCCTAAGTACGAGGGCACGGATTCAGTTCAAAACTCGAACGACAGCTATTGGTTAACGAATTTAAACTCACCAATTGTTGTAAGCAATCCGCTATTTGGTAGCGTGGAATATCAACAAACACTACGCTCAAGAATGGGTCAACAGTTTATTGAAAACGAAGCGGGAAGTGACGGAACCTTTACGCCAGACGAAGTGGAAGGCTTACTGTTTAATAACAGAAGTTATTTAGCAGAGAATATTTTGCCTTCATTGCTTTCGCTATGCGCCGCGCAAGGTTCAACACCTGTAGATGTAGACGGAACTAGCGTTGATGTTTCACAAGCCTGTGCTGCGTTGGAGGATTGGGATGGCACCATGAACCTTACAAGTACTGGTGCACACGTGTTTAGAGAATTTGCATTCCAGTTTAACCAAGCGCCACAGTGGGAGACGCCGTTTTCACTAGAATCACCAGTCACTACGCCTTCTGGCTTGATGCAAAATGACGTTACTCTTGAACAATTGGCAAGAGCAACTCAAGTTATTGAGCAAGCAGGTGTCGCATTTGACGCGCCGCTAGGGGACGTTCAGTTTGTTGAGCGAAGCCTGCCAGATGGCACGGCGTCTGGTATCAAACTACCATGGGCTGGTGCACACAATATTGAAGGTGGCTTTAACGTGTTTGACGTTATAAGCAACAGGAACGGTACGTTGCTTCCACGTCATAACTACGAGCCTGTGAATAGTAACACCATAATGAGTGCAGAAGCTGAGGGCTACCATATTAACTATGGCACCAGTTGGGCTATGGTTATTAACTTCACTGATGAAGGCCCAAAGGGACGGGGTATTCTGACCTACTCACAATCTCGCAAGTATGGCAGTGAACATTTCTTAGACCAAACTCAGCTTTATTCTACGCAGCCTACGCTAAGAGATATCTTCTTTACTGACGAGGAGATAGAGGCTAACAAGATAGAGCAAGTTACCCTATCGTCAGAATAAGATGAGACTGGTATTATAACGTAATTAGCAAAGCGGCGTTGCTTTTCACAAAGCAAGGCCGCTATTTACGTTGTGGGTAAACAACGACGCTTACCCGTTTATTTTACTAGGAGTAAAGTTTGGAGTTTTTGTACGAGTACGGTTTGTTTGTTGCCAAGGCAGTAACGCTAGTTATCGCTTTTATTGTGGTTGTATCTACCATTGTTGGCTTAGCGAGTAAGCAAAAGCATGGGAAAGGGCAACTTGAGATCGTGTCTATTTCTGAGCAGTTGAAAGACATTACAAATTACGCGAAACAGGTTCTGTTAGATAAGAATGCGTTAAAGAAATTAGCCAAGGAACAGAAAAAAGAAGCGAAAGCTAAAAATAAAGCAAAAAACAAAGCCAAAATCACAGAACAGGGCGAAGAGTTTGAGAAGTCCCGTCTTTATGTCATCGACTTTAAAGGTTCGATGGACGCCAATGAAGTGGAGCACTTACGAGAAGAAATTACCGCTATCTTATGTGTCGCAAATAAAGAAGACGAAGTCTTGGTTCGACTTGAAAGTGGTGGGGGGGTTGTACACGGCTATGGACTTGCAGCGTCTCAACTTCAGCGTATCAAGGAAAAGGGTCTTAAACTAACGATTGCGGTAGATAAAGTGGCGGCAAGCGGTGGTTACATGATGGCTTGTGTTGCAGACAAATTACTGGCGTCACAATTTGCTTACATTGGCAGCATAGGCGTTTTAGCTCAGTTGCCTAACTTCAATAAACTATTGAAGAAAAATGATATTGAGTTTGAACAACACACCGCTGGTGAATTCAAGCGTACTCTAACCGTATTTGGTGAGAACAACGATGAAGGCCGCGCGAAATTTAAAGAAGAAATTGAAGAGATTCATATACTGTTCAAAGACTTCGTTCAAAGCCAGCGTCCAGATATGGACATTGATAAAGTCGCCACAGGCGAGTATTGGCCAGGTATTAAAGCTAAGTCGCTTGGTTTAATTGACGACATCACAACCTCAGATGACTATATTCTTTCTCATTATCCCGCACGCGAAATATTTAGTGTTAAGTATGCTGTGAAGAAAAATGTAGCAGAGAAACTGGGGATGTCTGCAGCAAATGTTGTTGAGCGCGTGTTTATGAAATCAATGAGCAAAGCGCGTCACTGGTTTTAATAGCGACAATTTGTCTGTGTTGATAATTCAGGACCGATAAAACGATTGTTAACACAGACGTACGTTAGATTTTTAACCTACAAAAAGATAATAAAAAGAATATGGCACGGCATACTAAAACCGATATATTAGATGCGGCAGAGTACTTATTTTCTCAAAGCGGGTTTACTCAAACATCCATGCGCGAGATTACTGCCAGAGCAGAAGTGAATTTGGCGTCGGTGAACTATCACTTCGGCAGTAAGAAGAATTTAATTCAAGCCGTGTTTAAAAGGTACTTTGATCACCTAATGCCGCAGGTAGAGTCTTGCTTGGCGTCTTTGACACCTATGGAAGGTGCGAAGGGCGTTGAGCAACTCTTGTATTCGTTGATCCCTCCTATGCTTAACCTCAACACCATTTCAGAGCAGGGTACTTCCACGTTTGTTAAGTTGCTAGGACGTGGCTACAACGAAACTCAGGGGCATTTGCGTAAGTTCTTAATGAATGATTACGGTGATTGTATCCGTGCACTTGTCGACGCTATAAGGCGCTGTCTTCCTGATCTACCTGAGGAAGAACTATTCTGGCGCTTGCATTTTGCGATGGGAAGTTTTGTATTTTCAATGGCGTCGAGCCAAGCGCTAACAGAAATAGCTGAGTCTGACTTTCACAAGCATGTCGATATTAAAGAAGTTATCCAGCACCTAGTTCCATTCGTAGCTCAAGGGCTAGCAGGCAAATAATCCAAGCGCGCTCGTTAAATACTCAGTTGAGAAAGAGTGGTAAGCTATTATCATTTCATAATAAATAGTGAAGGGGTCACATAACATAAGTGCCTCAACGACACTTACGGTATGCGACATTTATTGCGTTTTTACACCAGTAGCTAAACTAGATATTAAATCAGGTTATGCAAAATTATCGAGGAAGGGTTGCGCCAGGCGCCTCTGCATTGAGCTTTTCTGCCCAGAAATCCTTTACCGAAAATCCTGACTTTTTGGATGAAGGTGCCTTTTTCTTCGCTGGTTTCGCTGCGGCTTTTGCCTCGTTCTTTGGCGCTTTTTTCTCTTCGCTTTCACTCGTGGCGTCAGAAGAGCCAGAAGCTAACGACGCTGTCATTTCTTGAAGCTGTGCTAAACGGACGTTCTTACCGCCATCTACACTGTACCAACCACTTTTGCTTTCAATAGATGGTGCTTTGCCGTTCGCCTTTTTATAAGCCTCGGTAAATGCTGCTACCACTTCGTCTTTGTCTAAGTTTGCCATGCTTTTTTGCTCTTTATTTTGTTAAGATGACGAACGCTATGCGACGTATGTAATTGCTATAACGCTGAGAAAAACTCGCCCAGCGTAACGACCAAGCCAGCAAGTGTCGCAAAACTAAAATTGGATCTACTCACCACTCATAATTGTCTAATTACAGGTATAATGCTAAACGTTCGCGTCTTTTTATAACGTTTTTTGAACAATTTGTCTAACTTTCAACCGGAGGACTTGTGTCTATTACCCGCCTAGAACTACAAAATTATCTTGATGGAATGTTAAGGGTTAGCGAGATCAGTGATTATTGCCCCAATGGATTACAGGTAGAGGGCGCAAGTAAAATTGAGAAGATAGTTACCGGTGTAACTGCGTCACAAGCACTCGTTGATGCCGCCATAGAAGCTAAGGCAGATGCGCTAATTGTTCACCATGGTTATTTTTGGAAAGGTGAGTCACAAGTGATTGCGGGCATGAAAAAGCGCCGCCTTCAAGCGCTACTGTCAAATGATATCAATTTGTTTGCTTATCACCTTCCACTGGATGTACACCCTGAATTTGGCAACAACCGACAACTTGCATCGCTATTAGGCATTCAAAATATAAGTGCGGTGAGCGGTGTGAAGCCTGTTGGCGTTGTTGTGCACGGAAATTTTGAAGAAGAAATTGAAGGGTCAGCGTTACAGGTTAAATTACAGAAGTTGCTGGGGAGAGACGTGCTGATTGAGGGGCCTGTATCAAAACCTATATCGAAGCTTGCTTGGTGCACGGGAGGTGGACAAGGGTTCATCGAACAAGCGGTTGAACTGGGCGTCGATGCATTTATTACCGGAGAAGTGTCTGAACAAACTGTACACACGGCAAGGGAAATGGGGATAACTTTTTTTGCTGCTGGTCATCATGCTACTGAACGCTACGGTGTGAAATCCTTAGGAGAGCACATTGGGCAGCAATTCGACGTGCCTGTCGAGTTTATTGATATTGACAATCCTGCTTAGCGATGACTGTAGTATATGAATAACGATCGTATCTTCGATGGTATTGCAGAAAAATTCTCAAGCAATATATATGGCACTACTAAGGGAAAGCTCAGGCACACCTTATTATGTGATGTTCTCGAGCCTTATTTAACCACGCCTGTTCGCGCTATTGAAATAGGTGGGGGGACAGGTGTAATGACAGCGCATATTGCTTCTAAAGGGCATTCTGTTGTGTTAACTGACGCGTCGAAGGATGTACTTAAACAAGCTGAGGCACTGCTTGCAGATGCACCAAATATTACAATTAGGCATCAATATTTGCAGCAGATTGAGGATTTAGACAGTTTTGATTTAGTGATTTGCCATGCGGTTTTAGAGTGGCTGGATGCGCCCTTTGATGCTATCGATTTTATGTATAAGAACATGAAGCCAGGGTCCCGTTTAAGCCTAAGCTTTTTCAACCAAGATGCGAATTTGTTTGCCAATGCTATCTACGGAAACTTTGATTACATCGCGAAAGGGATGAAAGTTAAAAAGCAAGTTAGACTGAATCCAAAACAGCCGTTAAGTGCAACCCGCGTGGTTGAACATTGTGAATCATTGGGTTTCAAAATTATCGAAAAAGCAGGCATTCGTTGTTTCCATGATTACATGCGAGATATAACCCATCAAAGCAGCAAATTTGATGACTTACTTGCGCTAGAGCGGCAGTATCATAGGCAAGCGCCTTACCTTTGGTTAGGAAAATATTTTCAGCTGATTCTAGAAAAAGAGAAATAGAAAAAGCCAGTAAAAAAGAGTTTGTTGGGATATTTACGTGACGGACTACATAGGGTTATGAGCGCGCTAATACGTAGATAGTTGTAGTGGCGCCTTAGAGCGCGTTCTCACCCGTCATAATATTATTGACCGTGATTTTTGCGATTTCCTCTAAGGCTTCGAGCGTGAAGAACCCTTGGTGGCCCGTTATTAAAACGTTCGGAAACGTAGTTAAGCGCTGAAAAATATCATCCTGAATTATGTCTTGCGAATGATCGTTAAAAAACAGTTCGGATTCTCTTTCGTAGACATCTAGCCCTAAATATCCAATTTTTTTCGACTTAAGCCCTTTAATGATGGCATTGTCATCGACAAGCCCGCCTCTTGACGTATTAATTAGCATGACGCCTTGAGGCATTTTATCAATACTCTTCGCATTGATTATATGATGACTCTGTTCGTTGAGCGGGCAGTGCAGGGTAACAATAACGCTTTTTTCAAGTAGTTCATTGAGCGTTACATAATGGGCTCCCATTGTGGTTACATCATTGTTTGGATGCGGATCGAAGCAAAGCACATGGCATCCAAATCCCAATAGTATGCGTATAACCGCTTGTCCAATCTTTCCTGTGCCAATTACCCCTACGGTTTTACCGTGAAGCGTAAAGCCCATCAATCCTCCAAGATTGAAGTTGCCTTCGCGTACTCGGTTGTATGCTTTATGTGTTTTTCGGTTCAACGTAAGGATTAGCGCAATTGTATGTTCAGCTACGGTTTCAGGGCTATAAGCGGGTACGCGGCTTACAGTGATACCTGCCTTTGCTGCTGCATCCACATCAACATTGTTGAAGCCAGCGCAGCGAAGCGCGATATGTTTAACGCCACAGAGTTTTAGAGCTTCAATGGTTTTCCTATTAATGTCGTCATTTACAAACACAACAACATCGCTGAATCCACTGCAACTCGCAGCGGTTGAAGCGTTCAGTGGGTGTTCAAAAAATGTGGCATTGATGGTTTTGTCACTAGCACCGTTTAATGTTTCCAGCAATTCAGAAAACAGAGCGTGTTCATAAGAGCGAGTACTAAAAAAAGCGATGTTTTTGTGTTGTTGGTCGCTGAGGTTATCGTGCGCTTTTTTACGTGCAGAGGTATTCATTTTAGTACCCAGTTAAGTCACTTTGACGGCAAAAAATTACCACATTCACATTCAAACTACATAGATGTAGGTCAATAAATCTAGCGGGATGTATTGAGCACTAACGCATTAGGTATATTTCAAAACGCTCGTTCACTGCCGCCATGTCGGCGGCTATCTAAACTGCAAAGCGTACTAATTCGCTGATAAAAGCTTAGCGATGTCTTTTTCAATGGCTTCTGGTTTTACAGTAGGCGCATAACGTTTTAGCACCTTGCCTTGAGCATTAACTAAGAACTTAGTGAAGTTCCATTTTATACGTTTTGTGCCAAGAAGACCGGGGGCTTCGTTTTTCAATTCATCAAAGAGCGGATTGGCATCTGGACCATTTACATTTGTTTTCTTAAATAATGGGAATGAAACGCCAAAATTAAGGCTACAAAATTGCGCAATATCTTCGTCGCTACCTGGCTCTTGATGTCCGAACTGATCGCAGGGAAACCCTAAAATTTCAAAGCCCTTATCGTTGTACTTTTTATAGAGCGACTCTAGTCCTTCGTATTGAGGAGTAAAGCCACATTTGCTTGCCGTATTAACAATAAGTAATACCTTACCCTTGTATTGTTCAAGGGTAGTTTGTTCACCGTTGTTCAACGTAATAGCGTGTTCATAGAGCGCCAAAATTATTTTCCTATATTTTTGTTGTTGTTAAGTCTGTTACTCTTAGGTAATCCAACCATCTTTGTTAAGTATCTAGAGTATATTTTGTATGAGTAATTTGAAAGTGAGTTTTTTGGGCTTGGGTGTAATGGGCTATCCTATGGCTGGGCACTTGAGCAAAGCTGGCTATTCGGTCACTGTTTATAATCGTACCTCTCAAAAGGCGCAGGATTGGCTAACAACCTATAACACTGGCGACGCTAAAGTCAGTGCTAGCAATACCGTTGCGCAGGCGTGTGAAGGCGCAGACATCGTATTTATGTGTGTGGGTAACGACAATGATGTAAGAGATGTGGGCACACAGGCGTTAGCAGTGATGAAGACGGGTAGTGTATTGGTCGATCATACGACTGCATCAGCAGATATTGCCAGAGAACTATATAAAAGCTGCCAAGATAAGCAAGTTGGCTTCTTGGATGCACCGGTTTCTGGTGGCCAGGCTGGGGCTGAGAACGGGCAGCTGACCATTATGGTGGGCGGCGATGAAGACGTATACAGCACGGTTGAGCCGGTAATGGCACATTATGCACGGCATAGTCAGCTACTTGGTAAGAGTGGCAGCGGTCAACTAGCAAAAATAATGAATCAGATTTGTATTGCCGGCATCGTACAAGGCTTGGCTGAAGCACTACATTTTGGCCAGCGTGCTGGGCTTGATTGTAATGCGGTTGTCGATGTTATTAGCAAAGGCGCAGCTCAGTCGTGGCAGATGGAAAACAGAGCCAGCACTATGCTAAATAACAGCTTTGATTTTGGTTTTGCTGTTGATTGGATGCGTAAAGACTTAAGCATTGCATTGGATGAAGCGCGTAAGAACGGTTCGACTTTGGCGCTTACGGCACTTGTTGATCAATATTATGCAGATGTTCAAAAGCTTGGTGGCGGCCGTTGGGATACATCGAGTTTGCTTACCCGACTAAAATAACGCTAACAGACTAACAAGAATAAAAGGCCCGCTGGTTTACAATAAGATGTACTAAACAGCGAAAAACAGTGGCGTTCTGGAAGCGGTGCGTTGTTATCCATAACGCAGGTTATGGATGTTGCTTTAGTCATTTGCTAATTAAACATTACAGCGCCTGTTCTTGAGCAGATAGCGTAAGCTGTTCCAAACGGGCCTTGTTAACGTCATTCAAGGGGAGTGACATTATTTTGTCGAGTAGCTGTCTGACGTTAAATTTTCGGTAAACACCTGTGTCTGACTCAATCATGCACTGAAGAAGGTTTAAGCCAAACGCTGCGGTATCGGGGGAGAGTTGGAAAGCATCATAAAAATGCCTCATTGCCTTGTTGAATAAGCCTTCGATAAAGAGTTGTGTGCCGGCCTCGTTTATAGAAATGGCCTGTTCGTGATTTAAACCTAACCTTTCTCCACCCGAAAAAATCAGTTCGTCATTCATAACCTGTTCTGAAATAGCTTGTAACTCCGCGTTTTTGCGCTTAGCCATCAAGAGTAACTCACCAGCTTTGCGTTCGTCTCCAAGACCGTGATGTACTTTTGCAGCAATAACGAGGATAGACGGCTCAGTGCGAAGGTAGTTGTCGACGTAGTCGCTTTCAAGCAAATGTGCCGCTTTTTCTAAGTCGCCGTCCAGCACAGCCGAGAAAGCCAGAAGGTAGTCTCTTTTTTGTAAAGTCTGCGGGTCGCCCTGACTTCTTCCGGCAATGCCTACTAATTTTCTAGCCTGAGACAAGCTTTCTTTTCTATTGGTTTCAGGCGACTCTTCTGCAAGAAACAAATAGAACTCAGCGAGCTCAAACGTAAAGTCATTGAACCTATCTTTTGCACTGCGATGCATAGCCCGTTTCTTCTGTAAGAGATCGATGGCTTCTACAACCTTGTCCTGCTTTTGATACGCAATGGTTTTTAACTTTGCAGCCGGTAGGCTTAATTCACTAAACTTAATTTCATTTAAGTATTTTTCTACTTGATCGTAGGAGTCTTGTTCAAATGATATGGATGCAAGCCATTCAAATGCCTTGTCGCGAGCCAAGCTAGAGTTAACCATTTGGCTCAAATGGCTTTTGCAATGTGGCCATTGACCCGAAGCGTACTGGCACTTTACTTTTCCCCATTGTGCCCAAAGGACTTTGTCAGAGCGGGTTAACACGTCGTCATAAATACTCAACGCTCGTTGTAAATCACCATTCTCGAAAAGAAGACGTGCATAAAGCTTTCTAATTTCAGCAACAAGCCGAGGAGGAATGCCTTCGGTGATCTTAGCTCTAACGACACTAATTGCTCGGTCAAGTTGTTTGTTATCCAGCGCGTGCAATACGTTTTTAACAAAGTCTCGATAACTTAAGTAATGGTTAATTTGGCGGGTTAGTGAAGCAATGGTGTATGGCTTAATAAGCAAAACGTCAGGCTGTAAATCCATTATACGGCCAATAATTTGCGGTGAGCGATCAGACGTTAAGAAAATAATGCCTGTGCTAGGTCTTATGAAGCCTGCCTCTCTTAAACTCTGGATCCATTCGACGCCTGTTTTGCCTTGACCTAGGTGATAGTCCATTAACAGGAGTTCAAAGTTTTGCTTTTTAAGTGCCGCTTTCAGTTCTACACCAGACGCAAAGCTACTTACCGATAAGTTAGCAATTGACATTAAATGTCCTCGAAGCGCAGTCCGAGCAGTAGCATTGTCTTCTACTATAGCTATTCTGAATTCCACGGCGACCAAACAAGGTTTACTTACATCAACCTAGCTTATCAGCGGCGAGATAAAAGTGCATTATTAAAAAGGATAACTTTTTTTTGCTTCGTGCTGGAATCTATAGAGAAATAGCATTTCTCGTCACAAAATATTTACGTTAACCCTCAATGTTTTTAAATAATAATTTACCTTTACGTTTACGTAAGGGGTAAGTATTGGTTATTGTAGTCCAAAAGCAAATCAATTGAGGGTATGCCTAATGAATTTTGAATTAACCGATGACCAGTTAGCCTTTGAAGACACCGCCCGTCAATTCGCTCAGCAAGAGCTAGCACCTAACGCCGCTATGTGGGATAGAGAACATCACTTCCCAGTAGAAACAATAAAGAAAGCGGGTGAATTAGGCTTCTGTGGATTGTATGCGCCTGAAAGCGCAGGTGGGCTGGGTTTATCTAGGCTCGATTCCTCCATAATCTTCGAGCAGCTTTCAATGGGATGTACCACGACTACAGCTATGTTAACCATACATAACATGGCAACGTGGATGATTGCCACTTGGGGCACCAGTGAAGTTAAAGATATGTGGTGTGACCAACTGGTAACCGGTGACAAACTTGCATCATATTGCCTAACCGAGCCTGGCGCTGGTTCTGATGCAGCGTCGCTAAAAACAAAGGCGACGAAAGCTGACGGTGGGTATGTCCTTAACGGGTCTAAGGTGTTTATCTCTGGTGCTGGCAGTACGGATGTTCTTGTTGTAATGGCGCGTACAGGGGAAGATGGTCCTAAGGGCGTATCTGCATTCGCGGTTCCGGCTAATACCGACGGGATTGAGTACGGTAAAGCCGAAGAAAAAATGGGGTGGAATGCACAGCCCACTCGTATGATCACGTTCGATAACGTGAAATTAGATGCTAGTTGGTTACTTGGCGAGGAAGGACAAGGCTTTAAAATGGCCATGCAAGGGCTTGATGGCGGCCGAATTAATATTGCAACTTGCTCGGTAGGAACTGCACAGCAGGCGCTAAACGTTGCGCGTGACTACATGAATGAACGTGAGCAGTTTGGTAAACCTATTGCAGGTTTCCAGGCATTACAGTTTAAATTAGCTGATATGGCTACTGAACTTGTTGCAGCGAGACAAATGGTACGTATGGCGGCTTGTAAGCTGGATAATAACGACCCAGACAAAACCACCTATTGCGCTATGGCGAAAAGGTTCGCGACAGATGTTGGCTTCAATGTATGTAACGATGCCCTTCAGCTACACGGCGGGTACGGTTATATCAAAGAATATCCGTTGGAGCGTCACTTCAGAGATGTTCGCGTACATCAAATATTGGAAGGCACCAATGAAATTATGCGCGTTATCATTGGTAGACGTTTGCTGTCAGATGAGAGAAGTGTACTGTAGTACACTTCGCTATCGAACTAATTCGGGCACGATTTAATGGACTATGGGAAGGAGTGAAAATGACAGATGTGGAATCGGTAGTCATTGTTGATGAAATCAAGACGTCTAGCAACGACTACACAATAGGCCGTTTAACGCTTAACAAGCCAAAGGCATTAAATGCATTGGATTTGGAAATGGCTGGCATCATGCTTGACGCGCTTCAGCGATGGCAGTCTCGCAACGATATCGTAGCTGTTGTGATCGATGCTGCTGGCGAGAAGGCATTTTGCGCCGGTGGTGACATAGTGTCTATGTACAAATCGATGGTGGAAGCTAATGGGCAAATTCCAGCTTTCTTAGAAACATTTTTCGAAACTGAGTACACGCTAGATTATACTATTCACAATTACAATAAGCCTATTGTTGTATGGGGCAGTGGTATTGTTATGGGCGGTGGCATGGGGCTTCTATGCGGTGCAAGCCATCGAATAGTAACCGAAACCTCTCGTCTTGCTATGCCGGAAATTACGATAGGTTTGTACCCGGACGTAGGCGGAAGCTATTTTCTACCTCGCTTACCAGGTAAAGCAGGTCTCTTCCTAGGTCTAACAGGCGGCCAAATGAATGGCTCCGATGCTTGCTTTGTAGGGCTTGCAGACAGTTTGCTGGCGAGTACCGAAAAAGACACTTTGCTTAATACCCTTGTAGAATACACGTGGGAAAAGACCGACAGCGAAAGTTTGGCTTCTAGTGTTTCGCACATTATCGACACAATGAAAACGCCTGAAGAACTTCCCAATGGCAACGTTGAGCCGAATATGGCACTTATTAATGACTTGTGTTCGGCTGACAATGTTACCGACGTAGTTCATGCCATTCTTAACGCAGACATGAGTGAGAATAAGTGGTTACAAAGAGCGCAAAGCACTCTAGCCAAAGGTTCTCCTATCACTATGCATTTGGTGTTCGAGCAATGTAAGAAAGGTGCGAATATGACGTTGGCTGACTGTTTTAGAATGGAAGCTGATATGTCCTGTCGATGTGGAGAAAGTGGTGAGTTCCAAGAGGGTGTAAGAGCGCTTTTGATTGATAAAGACATGTCACCACAGTGGAAATACAAAACAGTAGATGAAGTGCCGCAAAGCGCAATAGCACATTTCTTCACTTCTCCATGGGCTGAAGAGCAACATCCATTGGCAAAGCTGTAGTGTAAAAGTTCTCCAAAAAAGCACGAAAGCGCCCAGTATTAGTGTTAACTCGGCGTGTGATGTTGTTACGCTTATTGCCGTAAAGGTGTCGGGTTTGATATCCTTTACGGCAAATTCTCAGTAAAAAGAACCTGTCATGTGGCACTGCCCACTTTGTAAACTCCCTATATCATTACATACAACGCCTATTCGCTGCGAAAACAACCATACCTTCGATAAAGCGAAATCTGGTTACGTTAACCTTTTGCCTGTTCAATTTAAAAAATCGAAACTTCCGGGTGACGACAAAGCAATGGTGAGAGCCAGAAGGGAATTCCATCAATTAAATGCCTATAAGCCGTTGAAAGATAAATTAGTGACGCTGGTGGAAAAGGTACTAAATGAAACGGCAACCAATGAAGAAGCATCAAAGAATGCCATAAAGGTTTATGACGCGGGTTGTGGTGAGGGGAGTTACTTGGATGCGATGGTACAAGGACTTTCAGCGAGTGGTTTAAAGGTTGAAGGAGCAGGTAGCGATATCGCCAAAATCGCAGTAGAGCTGGCAGCTAAAGCGTACAAACAAGCACAGTTCGTTGTTGCTAGCAGTTTCGATTTACCCCTAAGCGGTAACTCGCAAGATGTGATGATTCAGGTTTTCGCACCTGGGAGTAATGAAGAATATGTGAGGGCTCTTAAAAACAATGGCCTTTTAGTGACGGTCGATCCTGCGCCTGAACACCTGTTTGAGCTTAAACAGCAGGTGTACGACAATCCAAGACAGCATGAAATCGACAACCAAGAACGAGATGGGCTTACACGGGTTTACAATGAATGTTTTTCCTTTCCTATCCATTTCGAAAGCGAAGAACATGCGCTGGCACTTATCAGAATGACGCCGTTTTACTGGAAACTGCCAAACGGCAAAATCGATGAGATTGTTGAAACGTTGAAAAGCGTAACTGCAGACTTCCATATTCAGCTATGGCAAAAAACACCACAGTAATATCTAATACCAGTCCGCATAGATCATTACCCACTCAGCGAGAGTTAAAATGTTCGTAATCGCGTCGTGTTACCGCAGGTATAGTGGTTCTACATTAAGGTGACACAACAAAGAGTACGGACATTTTAAACTCGCCCTTCGGGAAGGTCTGGCAAGCTTCCTAGCTTCATTCTGGGAATTTGAAAGGGAACAGCCATTCCTGCATTCCCACGCTTCGCTAGGAAACTTGCCAGCACCTTCTGAGTGGGCAATTATCTTTGCGGATTGGTATATAGTGGATTACCCATCGGATTCAATGGTGGGTAGACATCCACACCTCTAGCTAGATGGCCTAAAACTATAGTCTTTATTAGTTTGCGACCTTAATACAGTGTGTTGCGAGAACCCGTTTGGGCCGGTGTTTCGTTAAGTGCTGGTTTTCTAGGTTATTTATGCAAAACAATTAGATGAGTGGTTATGCGTAACCTATCTTGGGTGGTTGTACATAACACCGAAGCGCTTAACGGCAGACTTTCCTTAGTCTGCCGCCAGAATTTTAATTCTGTGTTGAGAATCGTGATAGGTGTTTAATAGCCTGACTTAATAAATCGACATTTAGCGCTTCTTTGCTGCGCTTGCCGGTCGCCATGTCGCTTATTTCATAGCTGCCGTTACTAAGTACGTCAGTACGCTTATTGTCATGGAACACAACAATGCGTTCACCAGAGGTGCTAACTAGCCATGGTCTTGAAGGAGAAAGTAAGCTTTGGCCAGTAGAATAAAACGTAGCAGGGGCGTTGCATCCCAATGCTCCTAAAATAGTAGGCGCTAAATCTTCCGTGCTGGCTAAGCTAGCATTCAGTTTAAGGGTACTGTACAGCGTGCCTTTGCCACTTTCGCTACCAAAGCCAGTTGCAACAATCACATCGTGTTTGCGCGCTAACGTGTTTTTCACATAGCTTTCGATATCAGCACTCTTCAAAAACGCAATATGCAAACCATCATGATTGTTGCTCAGTGGTTGCAAATATCCCGCTAATTGAGGCAACGGCAACGCTTCATCGCTGTGAATAGAGACCGGCATGCCAGACCCCAATGGAAGCGCTAATAACACCGGACGCTTTTGAGATAAAGCGTCTTGGTATATTTCGGGAACACCAAATAGCGTAGTAGTCATTAAGCCTTCTATGCTGCTGGCCGTCGAATAGTAATTGGCTACTTTGTTTAAGGTGTTGCGCTTGATGTTACTTAAGTCCACCACCTGTACGTTATCAGTCTGGACAACCACGGTTAAGTTTCTATTAGTTTCAATAGAACAATAAACCGGCTCGGCTGGGTAAGTGATATTGTGAATATCAGGGTTGAACTGAAGTTGTTTTCTTTCTTCATAAGCCGCTAAGTCAAGCAAGCCATAACGCGACATAGTCGTTTTAGCAGTCGCAGGATAAGAAAGCGGAAACATGTTGTCCTGCTTGATGATAGGTTGATACAACTTGGCATCAGCCCACACGTGTATAGCGTGACTGGTAACAAAACAGCTGACAAAAAATGTAGTAACAGGGATGCCCACTTTATGGCGAGTGAAGCGTTCAACACGTTTCCAGATTGCATTGGCTAAGACCAGCTGGAAGCCAAGCCAAACGATAAACAGAAGAAATAAAAATGCCCACTGTTGCCAGCTTTCTATCGCCATTGTTGACTGAGCTTCACTGCGCAGTAAATCCGCGGCGTGAAAACTAATATGGAAGCCTGTGCGATTAAATAGCAACGCATCGAAAGCCAAGAGCGCTAGCCCCACAGCTGCAATAATAGACGCGCTGACCTTTATGACTCTGGGGTTGTTAACCAAATAGCAAAGAGGGAGAATAAAAATGACAAAGCCAAAAAAGGTCATAAAACCAATATGACCGAACCAGTTGGCTAGAAGATACAAGGTGCCGACACCTGTGCCAGGCATAGGTGATGAGAAAACAAAAATCGAGGCAATAACTATGGCGATGATAATGTTCGCCAAGGCAAACCAATGCCCCCAATTTACCAGTTTAGTAACACGCTGGCGACGAGGTGATTCGGCAAGTATCATGCAATCCCTTAGCTATTTTTAACGCTTTTCTTGAGTACGTCGGCAAATTGCGTTGCCATGGCTTCGCGATTTTCAGGGGCTACCTGAGTATTTAAAATGTGCGTAATGACATTTCCTAATACCATAAGTGAAAGATCGCGGTTTGCACCGCCTTCTTCAAGGGTTAGAATAACGTTATTCATTAGCGTTTCGAATTCGTCGTTGCTATAGCGGCTCTGTTGGGGCATTGCTACGCCTCTTTTTTATGATTTCTTTGATAAAAAGAATGGTTTTACACGTAAAATGATTATAATCGTTGTTTGAGTGAGTACAATCATTCATTCTAAAATCCCGCAATTCTTTGGATATTTCTGACACTTTTTAAGCAACAGGACACCCGATACTCTATGAGTGCACTGATTCATCACTTTGTTGTACATCGTTTGATTGTAAACAAAGAAGAGAAAATTGAAGCAATTCCACGTGACAACTGCTTAGCTGTTACTCCGGAAATCGAGCTTCTTGCCCATCAAATAAACCACAGTTTCAATGCTAAACCTGGAAAAGGGGTTGGCCACTTCGTGAAGGAAGTTACCCGTGAAGCAAAAGTGGAGAACGAAGATGGCGAAGCGACTACGCAAAAAAGCACCGAGAACGTAGCAGAGTTCGCGGAAGGCCTTAAGCAATACATGGATATTCAAAAAGCGGCGGGTGATAACGTTGAAGATGCATTCCATGCGTTTTCGGTATCAGCGACCAATCGCTTAGTTCGCACTTTGGCAGAAACGGGTACGGTTGAGACCGGTTTTCTTATTTTCTGCCAGTATGAGTATTTAGCCACACAGTATTTGATGATTGCATTGTTAAATACCCGCTCGCACGTTGAAGTGACAAACTCTTTAGACCTTTCCGCGCGTGAACACTTGGATTTAGCAAAAATGCAGCTCGCTGTGCGGTTCGATTTAACCCAGTGGGATATTCAGCCAGAACAGCAGCGTTACGTTAGTTTTATTAAAGGTAGAATGGGACGTAAGGTATCAGACTTCTTTATGCAGTTTGTAGGCTGCGAAGAGCTGGTTGATGTTAAACAGCAAAATAAACAATTGATTTCTACAGTTGATGCCTACCTAGCCAGTGAGTCACTAGACCCGCAAGAGCAGCACCAGCATAGAGAAGAAGTTAAATCATACTTTAAAGAAAAGATTGATGCGGGCGAGAGTTTATCGGTAGATGAACTGGCTAACCGACTCCCACAAAATGAAGAAACTAGCAGTAACTTTTCTGCGTTCACACAGTCTATGGAAGTACCGCTTGAAAAAGAAATTCAGCCAGACCCTGCAGCGCTGAAACAACTTGCTAAATTTACCGGTCAGGGCGGTGGTATATCGCTTAGCTTCGAACGCAAATTAATGGGCGATCGGGTATTTTACGACCCAGCTACGGATACGCTAACAATCCGTGGAATTCCACCTAATTTAAAAGATCAGCTTAATCGCCAATCTTCAATGGACTAGTCGCTGCGAAGCAAAGATAAAAAACGTATACTAGTTAGTAGAATATAAACTCGATTCAAGGGTGTTATGCAATTATTTGTAAATGATTTGACAGTGATGGACTTCTCTTACCTTTGCCCAAAACGCGGCATGGTAGGGGAAAGCTGGATTGTCGATGTGATTTTGGACGGTGAGCTCAACGAAGAGAGCATGGTTCAAGACTTTGGTCACGTGAAAAAGAACTTAAAGCGACTAATCGACGAATATGTTGATCACAAGTTGCTTGTACCTGCTGAATACAGCGGTTCAGAGGTTATTCACGACGACGATTCTGAACAGGTAGAAGCGCGCTTTACCTGCATTGATGGGCGTAGCATCATGCTACATTGCCCCGCTGAAGCTTATGCATTTGTTTATTCTGATGAGATAAACATGGAATCTGTTGGCGTTTACTTAAAAGAAGTATTGGCGACTCATCTTCCAGAAAACGTAGAAAACATTACGCTGCATTTACGTGAAGAAGTCATTAATTCTCCGTATTATCACTATACCCACGGGCTTAAAAAGCACGACGGTAATTGTCAGCGCATAGCGCACGGTCACCGTTCGCGTATTGATATTATCCTTGACGGCAAAGTGTGTGTTGAAAGTCAGCAGTATTGGGCTGACCGTTGGGCCGACATCTATATAGCCACCCGTGAAGACGAAATAGCGTACAGCGACAGAAAGCTTAAAGGTCAAGTTTCAAATGAAGCGGATTACTACTGTTTTGCTTACGAGTCGTCACAGGGCTATTTTGAACTATTAATTCCTAAGTCAGATTGTGAAGTCATCGAAACCGACTCAACAGTTGAGTGTTTGGCGCAGTATCTGCTTGAAGAGCAGAAGAAACGCACGCCTGACGGCGTTTGCCAAGTTATCGCTTATGAGGGCGTAGGTAAAGGCGCCACAGTAAAGGGTTAACATTTGACCACAGCTCGTTATAGGGAAAGGAAACAACTATGGCATTCACGCTTTCAAGAAACGCATTGCATAGCGCACTATCTCGTGTAATGAGTTGTGTAGTGGCAATTAGCACAGTTGCCTCTATGCCATTTGCTTACGCAGATGTAGAGTTAAACGGCCAAAACGAAGCGTTATCTAGTCAAGAGCAAGTAAACGTTGTGTTGAACGGTAAGTTTACGCAAGGCGCCTTACTGCGCGGGCAAGCTCCCGCTGGGGCCAAAGTAACGCTTAATGGCGAAACTGTTCAAACCAACAAAGACGGAAAATTTGTTGTTGGCTTTGAACGGGAAGCGCCACTGCAGCAAACGTTGGTTGTAAAATTAGACAACGGCCAAAAGTGGCAGCGAGACATTACCCTTGAAAAACGCGAATACAACATTCAGCGAATTGACGGGCTAGAGCAAAAAATGGTTTCTCCGCCAGCAGAAGTGACGGCGCGTATTAAGCAAGACAATATCAACGTAGCTAACGCGCGAAGCGGTAATACTGATTTAGATGCATTATTCACCCGGTTTGAATGGCCTGCTAAAGGCGTGATTTCTGGTGTGTACGGTAGTCAGCGTATTCTAAATGGCGTGCCGAAATGGCCGCATTATGGTTTGGACATCGCCAATGAAACGGGCACGCCTGTGTATGCACCTGTTGATGGTGTGGTAACAATGGCTGATGATCTCTATTATTCGGGTAACACCTTGATTCTCGACCACGGCATGCGCGTGTTTTCAACGTTTCTTCATATGGACACTATAACGGTAGAAGTGGGTGAAACCGTTAAGCAAGGCGAGCAGATTGGAACAATAGGTTCAACAGGGCGCTCTACAGGCCCGCATCTGGATTGGCGTATTAATTTGGGCAACACTCGTTTAGACCCACAGACTATTATTTCGGGGTCGCCTGAACAGTAACCATTAATTTGATTTAGCTTTAACAGTCATAAAGAAAAAGGCGCTTTCAGGTAAACTCTCAAAGCGCCTTTTTAGTTTTTACGCTACTGGGCGGTGTTATTTCCCCAGCCACTGATTGAGCTTTTCTTCATCAGTGATTTCAAAATAAGCCATTTCTTTTCTTGCTTGAGTTACCTCAAGAGGCAGAGTTAGAAGCCGCCCGTCTCGAATAAGCGTTAATTCTACCTTTGGCGTTTGGGCATTATCTAATAGGCGCTGAAGCTTCTGGGCATTGACGATATGACCGTCTAACCCAATAATGACATCGTTTAAAAGAATACCTGCCTTCATAGCGGCAAGGCCTTCAAATACCTGCATCACCGTAAGTCCGAAGGTAGCTGGCTTTAACGTGGCGCCAAGCTGATTTTTAATAGCAGGCAGCGAGGAGGCACCGCCTTTATCTTCAACTGACACGCGAGCACGAACCGCATAGTTAACGCCCATTTCAGATACTAACGAAGCCAATTCTACATCGTCTGTGCCATACACCACGCGATTTAAGTATTCTGAAACATCAATGCCAAAATGCGTTGTACATAGATTTTGGATCACGTCATCAGGCGTACCTTTTTCATCCACGCCATAGTGTTTCCACAATAACTGCATCAAGGTATCTAAATTCACTTGTTCGTTTGACTGTTTACGAAGGAGTAAATCTAACCCAAGGGCGATAATGCCTCCCTTGGTGTAATAACTCACGATATTGTTAGTAGCGCTCGCATCTTGCTTATAGAACTTTGTCCATGCGTCGAAGCTACTTTCTGCTGCACTTTGTTTAAAGCGACCTGCGTTTTGCAAAAGTCGACTGACATTTTGCGCAACAATATCGAGGTATTTCTGTGGTTCAATAACGCCGGCTCTAGCAAGGGTGACGTCATCATAGAAACTGGTAAAGCCTTCATAAATCCACAGCTGATTCGTGTACGTTTCCTGAGATAAGTCTGGTTTCACCATTACGCTAGGTTTAATGCGCTTAACATGCCATGTGTGGAAAAACTCATGGCTGCACAGACTTAAGAATGTGATGTAGCTGTCGGTTTTTTTCTCACTTTCACCAACTTGAGGAAGGTCGAAGCGAGGGTAAAGAAGGGCAGTAGAATACTTATGCTCTAAACCGCCAAACCCATTGTCGGCAAGTAGCGTCATAAACAGGTAGTTATTAATAGGTTGTGGAGCACCAAACAAATCTAGGTGGTGCTTGCAAATTGGCGTTAAGTCATTTGCTATGCGCTCATAATCAATATTGTTGTTACCTGAGAAAAGTAACGTAAACGTAATGCCGTCAACCTCAAAGCTGTGAGTGTCTGCAATGCCCACATAAATGGGATGATCAATGAGCTCATCGTAATTTTTTTCAACGAAGTGCCACCGAGACGGGCTTGTGCTTTCACAACGAGAAGGCATTGACGTATAAGCCTTCCAATCTGCGATTGTCGAATCGCTGTCGTTAAGCTCAATGTCCACCTCACACGGCACGTTCTCGAAGCTGGAAACGTTTAGAAACGCACTGGTTCCATTTATAAACGCATATTGGTCGTTCATAAAAGCAGAGCGAATAGATAAGTCGTTGGCATAAACCGAGTAAACGACCGTACATGGTTTTCCATCTGTGTCTACACGCCAAGTTTGTTTATCGAGCTTAGTTACCGAAAGGCTATAAACGCTTCTATGGCCAACATTTTCAGTACTATGACCTTCAGAAGTGTTTGCAGTTAGCTCGATAATGCTTTTGGCAAAATCGCGCACCATGTAGCTTCCCGGGATCCAGCTTGGAAGGCTAAGCTCAATTGATGAGCCAGAATGCTCAGGTATTTGCAGCGCGACAGTAAATTGATGGGCACGCCAATTGGAAATAGTTAACGTATAGCGAAGAGCAGAGGTCATAAACGTCCGAAAAGATAAGCAAAACTATCCCTCAACTATATCAACCTATTGAGTTAATCCCAATAGATTGCCTGCTACAAAGGGGCAATATTTACGTTTATTGATCATGGTTTTCAATCGTAGTATTGATAAGTTTTTGTTTGATGCGTACATTGAGTTAATTGACATTAAATCCAGCAATAACAAATACAAATGGCTGAAAAAATACAAAGCAATTTACTAAGCGAAGATAATTTGGAATCGTTGCGTACGCTGGTACCCGGCGATACAGTAGATTTACAAATTGCTATGCCTGCAGCGCCAAAGCGTGTGAAGACTGACTACATAGGCATGCTTATTGATGAATGTTTGCTTTTTCATATTCCAACATCGGCGAAGTGGATTACCGTTAGGGATGCTCTGACTGTTGGCAACGATATCGTGGTGCGTTCTGTGCTTGAGGGCGATACTGGCCAGGTTATTGCGTTTAAAGTGAAAGTACTCAAATTGCTTTCAAAGCCATCAGGCTTACTTATTACAACCTTTCCAAAACGTATTGAAAGTATAGGGCTTCGCGCTGTAAAGCGTGCTCAACTTGGCGTTTCAGTAACGTTAGAAGCTGACGTTTATCCCAGTGACGAAAACGTAACGGGGATCATCATAGATTTAAGTGAAAAAGGGTGCAAAGTAGCGTTACAGGTCAAGCCAAATTGGCCGGTAATGCTCGATGAAGCTGAGGTTAAGCTAAACTATTCGTTGGACGGTAAAGAAGTAGCGCTTACTGCAAAAGTTAAAAATCATAAGCTTGATAGTGATGTGGTTTATTATGGGCTCGCCTTTACCTGTGAAGAAAAATTGATAAAAACGCTGTTGTCCCGACACACATTGTTAACGTAGGAAAACAATAGTTGGGTGCTCTTTAGATAATAATCAAAATAACGGGCTAAGGGGATCTACATGAGAAGTATTGAGCGACTTTTAATGCAGTACGGTGAAAGCCACCAAAACAAGACCAACGTTATCATCCATGCTATTGCCGTACCCAGCATCTATTTTGTAACGATAGGTTTGCTGTGGAGTTTGCCGGTACCTGAAATGATAGCGCAGTTCGATATAACGTGGGCGCATATCATAGCGGTTCCCGTATTGTATTATTATTTTATGTTGTCTGGTCCGATTGGGGCTGCAATGACCCTCTTAACTATACTGTGTTTCGGTGCAGTTAATACCCTAGACCACTTCAGTATCTCAGTATGGTTATTTTCTCTTGTACTGTTTGTCGTTATGTGGATTTTGCAGTTTATTGGCCATCATATCGAGGGCAAAAAGCCTTCGTTTTTTGACGATTTGCGCTTTTTGCTGGTTGGCCCAGCCTGGTGGTGGGTGCACTGGCTGAAAAGAATGAATATCAGTTACTGAGCTTATTCAGCGAATTGATATAGCCAAAACATGTCTAATTTCAAGATTTTGCCCTGCGACAAGAAGCATAAGGGGCACGACCAAGGCGCTTGGGTCGTGGCAAGGCTTGCGTATAATCTTCTTATAAGTTTTTAAATTGGTAATATTGTGAGTCGCTTTCAGCGTGTAATAGAAAGTAATGAACGTTTATTTTGGACATTGCACAGTGCAGGCTGGGCAGGGTTCGCAATAATTTATTACATCGGATCTTTTCTCCATGATGTTCGACCCATTTGGGTTTTCATCATCATGCTTAATGCCTATGCAGGATGGTTGCTAACCATTCCGCTTCGCTACATCTATCGATGGGCAAGAAAGCAATCTCCGCTCAACATGATCATCATAGTGATTGTGTCGTGCTACTTAATTGCTTTGCTATGGGCCGTGGTAAAAAACATTAACTACTGGGAAATCTACAAGCACGGATATCGCCCAGACGAATGGTATATGTATTTTACCAACACTATTAACTCGCTAATAATGGTGGGGTGTTGGAGTGGTGTGTACTTTGGCATCAAGAACTTCCAAATGCTTCAAAAAGAGAAGCAGAACGCGTTAAAGGCGAGTACCATGGCGCATCAAGCTCACATAAAGATGTTGCGCTATCAACTCAACCCGCATTTTCTCTTTAATACGCTTAACGCTATCTCAACCCTTATTCTTTTAAAAGAGAACGACACAGCAGAAGCGATGGTGTCGCGTTTGAGTGACTTTCTACGTTATTCATTAGACAACGACCCGATAAAGCGAGTACCGCTAGGTCAGGAAATAAAGGCATTACGACTCTATCTAGAGATAGAGAAGGTACGTTTTGACGATCGTCTAGAAGTGCTATGGGACATCGATGAAGGGTGTGAAAGTGCACTTGTGCCGAGCATGATCTTGCAGCCCATTATTGAAAACTCAATAAAGCACGCCATATCTAAGATGGAAAATGGTGGTCGTATAGCGATTACGGCACGTACATTTGGCAATGATTTGTTAATGGATGTTGCCGATAACGGCCCTGGTGCAGATATCAAAGACGGAACACTTAGTCGAGAAAACGGCGTAGGCCTAGCCAATATAAAAGAGCGTTTGCAATCCCTCTATCATCGTAATTTTGCATTCTCTATAGAACACAATCAGCCTTCAGGCGTGCGAGTTAGAATACGCATTCCCTATGAAGTTAAGGACGTATAACATGACAAAGCAAGTGATTAAAACCATTGTAGTGGACGACGAACCTTTAGCACGCAAGGGCCTTCGTGCCAGGTTAGAGCGTCATGATGATGTACAGGTGCTTGCAGAGTGTCAGAACGGCCTAGAGGCTGTAAGTAGCATTTCTCAACATCGTCCAGATTTGGTGTTTTTAGATATTCAAATGCCTGGCTTAAACGGCTTTCAGGTTATTCACAAGTTGCGCGAACTGAAACAGCCCATTCCCATGATCGTTTTCGTAACTGCATATGACAGCTACGCAATAAAAGCGTTTGACGTGCATGCTTTAGATTATCTGTTAAAGCCAGCAGACGACGAGCGCTTAGGTGCGGCGTTAAACAAAGTACGTGAATATTACTCAACTCAACATCAAGATGAGCAGTCACAAAAATTGGTAAGCCTTGTTGCTGAGCTTACTGGCGATGATTGCGAAGAGATTTTACGCAAGTTAGCTAATGGTGAGCCGGTTGAAACCAATCCATACCCAGATGTATTGGCTATTAAAGATGGCTCAGAAGTAACGCGCGTAAACGTTCAAGACATTCAATGGATTGATGCTGCAGGTGATTATATGTGCGTTCACGCACTGGATGGCATGCATATAATGCGGAAAACCATGAAAGAACTTGAGCAGGAACTCAACCCACAGTTCTTTGTTCGAGTGCACCGTTCAGCTATTGCTAATATCCGTTTTGTTAAAAAGTTAGTGAGCCATATTAGTGGCGAGTATCATTTAATACTTCAAAATGATACAGAGCTTAAAGTGAGTCGCAGTCATCGTGATAAAGTGAAAGCGGCAATGAAAATGTAAAGAGGCTTGAGCATTAAGTAGTATAAGGCGGTGTTTTATTATAAAGCACCGCCTTTTTTGCTTTTACAATCTATAAATGTTTCAAATTAAACAGCGTCTGAACCATCTTACTTAGTCGCAGCTGTATCTTTCGTTCATTAGGGTGCGCATAGCGTCAACCCGGGCTTGATTGAGGGGCTTTGTTTCTTCCCAAGTTTTGGGTAGGGGTACGGTAATAGGGCGCTGATTAACTTCACCAACCATTATGTTGGTGACGTCGCTTCCTACTAAGCTTATGGCGAATTCGCCAAGAGTAGTGGCGAGTAGTCGATCCTGTGCTACCGGCGAGCCGCCACGTTGGACATGTCCCAAGGTTACTGGCCTAACGTCGTTGATATTGTGATACTGCAAAGCTTCGGTTAATCCTGTTAAGCCATTAGGCCAAACGTTTTCAGCTACTACAACAATAAAACTGACGGGCCCTTTCAAAGCACGCTGCGCTTTTATCTGGTTTACGATCTTTTTGATTTCAGTCTCAGCGGATTCAAAAAACTCAGGAACAACCACATAGTCAGCCGCAGCGGAAAGGGCACCATTTAATGCTAAAAAGCCAGCATTGCGACCCATTACTTCTACAAGGAAAATACGTTCGAACGCATCAGCTGTATCACGAACTTTATCGATAGAACTCATGGCGGTATCTATTGCGGTAAAGTAGCCTATAGTGGCATCAGTGCCCGCTATATCGTTATCAATTGTTCCCGGAATACCAAGAATCTGGCCATCCCATAGTTCGCTCAACTTTGCTGCGCCGCGAAAAGATCCGTCACCACCGATTACAATAAGTGTGTCGATCTCGGCCTGTCTCAAGTTATCAGCCGCTTTTATAAGCCCTTCACGATTTTTAAATTCTTTACACCTTGCGCTGTGTAGTATGGTGCCGCCTTGCTGGATAAGATTGTGCGTTGAATCAAGAGATAGAGGAATAAACTCTTGCTGTAGTAATCCGTTGTAGCCGTGCTTGTAGCCAAGCAAGGTAAAATTAGCTTTCTGACACGCAATAATTGCGGCACGTATACATGCATTCATACCTGGGGCGTCGCCACCAGAGGTTAAAATTGCGACACGTTTTGACACATTAAAGTCCTTCTTTTTACAGGCAATGCCATTAAAGTAGAGTAAAGGCTGTGCAACGTAAAGTTCTCTATTGCGGATATTTATTGCGTAATATCAAAGTAAAATTCAATTTTTCGGTACACAGCAATAAGCGTTTTTACTTGTCACGACGTAACTAACGTAAAAAAGGAAATACTATGCGTTCATTGTTGGTTGTTGTCTTTGTTATTTTTCTTACTTCATGCAGTTCTAAGCTGGCCTATAACAACCTGGATTGGTGGGTGTATTGGTACATGGACGACTACATCGAGCTTAAAGATGAGCAAGAGGAGAAGTTTGATGCGCATTTACAAAACTGGTTGAGCTGGCACAAGAAGAGTGAACTTATTCGTTATAAAGCGCAATTAGAGGATATAAAAAAGCAGATTCAGAATGACACCCTTAATTCGAGTATTGTTTATAACAACCTTGAGCTAGCTAGATCGCATTGGGAGCGCGTACGAGACGAGGTCAGTCCTGAACTAGCGGCTATGGCTAAAACACTCGATGATGAACAAGTTGTCACCCTATTTGCGGCATTAGAAAAAGACAATAAAGAAGAAGAGGAAGAGCGACAAGAGGCGCTGGAAAAGTCTGAAGCAGAGAGACTTAAAGATAGAATTGAGCGAATACAAGAAACAATAAGTGAGCGTATTGGAGATCTAAGTAAAGAGCAAAAACAAATTGTTAGCACCTACGCACAACAATTTATTTCTACAGGTGACGCTTGGATAACGTATCGCAGAAACATTCAAAATGCGGCAAGAAAGCTATTCGTTTCGCGCAAGCAAAACGAAAGGTTTGAGCAAGAATTGGTGTCGCTAATGCAAAATCCGGATAATTATAAAAGCGATGTGTACAAGCAAAGTAGTGCTCATAATATGACTGTGACAGCAACGCTACTGGCCGAGATATTTTCAACTCTTTCAGAGAAACAGCGTCAAACACTGATTGAAAACGTGGATGAGCTAATCGAAACGGTTGATAATTTTATGGATTAGTTAGTAATACTTTGGCTCAGTACTCATTCAGCTCGGTCGATACAGTACTGGCCTTCTCGTAATACAAGAAGAAAGCTGCGACTTATGGTGGTAGCACTCAGTACTAAATAAGGTATTAAGTTATAATTCTTTCCAGTCGATTTTAAGAACTTTACCTTCTTCGTTAGCAACGAAAAGGGGAAGTTCGGTCAATTTAGTGTTTTTTTGTTTTAATGTTTTAAGGTTCTCGTAGGAATACTGCCTCTGTACATGCCACTCTACCTTATTCCTTGATTTGTATTCTAAATCAATATTCCACCTACCCAGATAAGAAACCGCGCTTGGTTGAAGCGAGAAAAAGCAGCCATCGCATTCGGGTTTTTTAAAACGTCTTACCCCAATGTTCGAAAATGCTGGAGTTATCGATTTTAAATAGTATTTGCCAGTTTTAACTTTGACGAGTTTTGGGAGGTGTTTCTCGTTAGCTTGACTACCCTCGAATTGCTGTGTGCTAGGTACTTTTAATCCGCGAATAACAAATATTTCACCACTGTTTAGCTCTTCAAATGTCATTCTGTGAATACCAGCATCGGCTAGTACAAAAGACTCGTTCTGACCTAGCGCCTGTTCATTGGCGCTAACCGCGTTGATTAAAATTGCCATCAGTAAAAAAACTAACAATCTCATAGCTCACCAGTTTTCTAATTCAAAAGCCAATATATTTAGAGAGTTCATCTCTAAGGTTGGTGTATTTTTCTTTGTAAGGCGCCTTAAGTGACATATCGTCAATCAATTTAAACAACCGCTTACACTCATTAATGAGTTTCATTTCGGCTTTATCTTCTTTGATTGCAATTTGTAGAAGACATTGTAATAGATTAAGCGCAACCCCTGTATTTACAGGAGCAAAGCCTTGAGCAAGGGCGAACGAAGCTTTAGCACGTTCGTAATCTTGCTGCTGATAGTGTTGAATGCCTTCGCGGTTGAACTGTTGATAACTGGCTAAGTTTTTCTGAGCATTGAGGGCTTGCGCATCAAGCATGTTTAGACTGTTTTGGTCGAGCTCATCCTGTCTTGAAGTTAAAAGTGCATTCAACTGTAGCGCATCATCAAACTCACCCAGTTTATACATAACGTTAATACTGTCAGGAATAAACGCAGTAGGAACTTCCGTGTACTTATCATCAAGAAGCGTTTGTGACGTTGTTAAGTGGCGTTTGGCATCAATCAGCTTGCCGTCAATAGCACTAATTCTAGCGTTGACGATTGTACCAAATATATCTACGTCAAAATCTCTGTCCATTTTTTGAAGATGTTCATCGAACTTTCCTCGTTGCAGAGTAAGTAATGCTTCTTGCTGATACTTATTGCGCTGGCGCTTGTCGTCTGCAAACTCTGCGACATCTAAAAGGCTTCGGATAATACCGCACCAGTGTAAACTTGTTTTGTGAACGGTTCGTTTTGATAAATCCCAGATCGCTTGGCTTGAACTCGCTGCCAGCACTAAATCGTCATTTTGCCGACCTATCTCACAGGCTTTGAAATGCCTGGGTAGGGAGTAGGGCGACAGTTTTATTGCCTCTTTTATTGCATCTAGTGCTCTGTCGCCAGATGTCGTGGCTTGGTGTGCTTGCGCAAGAATATCGTGAGCGTCTGCATTGAACCGGTTTCGCTTTAGCGTTCTCTTGGCAATTAAAATCGCTTTCTCATACTCCTTTAAAAGCAAGTAAGTTTTTCCAATAGCTATTTGCGCCCACAGCACGGGTTTTCCGTCAATGTAGTCACGTAACACATCTAGCGCTTTATCGGGTTGCTTTATACGCCAATATAGCTCGACTAATAGCTGTTCACAGTGACCTTTATAGTGGGAAGGGGCGTCAAGTAACGCTTCGATATGGTCGATCGCACTGTTTATTTCACCCTGTTCAACGAGACTAAACGCTTGCTGGAGAAACTGTCTTTTTTGCCACGCACGAACAATACGAGACTTCAGCTGAACTTGAGAAAAGGGCTTAATTAAAAAATCATCGGGTCTACGTTCAATACTGCCTAATACTATCGGTCGAGCGCTATCTGCGCTTATCAGAATGAACACCGATGTGGGACTGATAAGCCTTCGAGTGCGCAACTCTTCAATGAGCTCATAGCCATTTTTGTTGTCAGCTCCCAAGTGTAGATCACAAATGACAATATCAAACTTATGCTTTTTACATAGTGATACCGCTTGTTCAGCAGATGACTTCGTAACTACATCAGATGCGCCCATCGAATGCATCAGCCCCTTCAATAAAAGAAGGAAAGGGCGTTGGTCTTCAACAATCAGTACTTGTTTGTTGCTAAATTGCATTTCAAATCCATGAATGAGCGCGCGATTACTTTATAGGAGTATATCTAATTCTAGATAATAAGCTTAAGAAAAACATTATCTTGCCGAAAACATAAGTATACAAATGAAGTTGTAAATAAGAATGTCGCAAGAAACTGTCGAAGCTCGTGAGCAAATACCTATTGACCCCAGTATATACTGGGAGCGCAGTGGTGTGCTTGCTAAAGCATCTGCGCAGGGAGCGTTGTTCTCTTTATATCTTGCTATGCAGCAACATAGTGTTGCCGAGCCATTTGAAATTGAAGCGGTAGCGTCAGAATCTGATGATAAAAGCAGCATCGAATCCAAGCTTGCATCGTTAAATTATTATAGAAGGCCATCGCTAGCCGCTAATGAAAGCGAATGGGGCAGAATGCGCGTTTTGTCTGAGTTAGTATCTCAAGACTATGCGGCAGCAAGGTTATATTTAAGTATGAATCCCTCTCCACTTTCACAAACTGATGATGCTAAACGTCTACCCGACGATGTAGTAGATAATTGTAGTTTGGCAACACAAAAGCGGTTGAAAAAGGAATACGCTAACACCGTGAAGGAAGATAATACGCTGCTATACGATATCCTTTCATCACAAGATAAAGAATACCATTCACAACAAGAAAATTCGTCACACTTCACATCTTTTGAGAATATTGCATAGCAGTCATTTCAATTCGTTGTTGCGTGCTAAGTTTGGGTTGACGTAGGAGCGCTAATTCGTATCCGCCCTAGTTTTTATCATTCCTTTTTGTTATATTGCGCGCCGCATTTTTGCACTGGTCTTACGCTCCAATCAGCAAAGGTTAAAATATGTCTAAATATATTGTATGCGCAATGTATAAATTTGTTGCGCTTGAAAACTTCAAAGAAATCCGCCAACCGCTTCTCGAAACAATGGAAGCTAATGGCATTAAAGGTACACTTCTTCTTGCCCACGAAGGGATAAACGGTACGGTTTCTGGTACCCGCGAAGGTATCGACGCATTACTTGCTTATTTAAACAGCGACGAGCGTATTAATCCTATTTCTTGCAAAGAATCTCTTCACGATGAACAGCCGTTCTATCGCACCAAGGTAAAACTGAAAAAAGAAATTGTGACCATGGGCGTTGAGGGTATTGACCCTCGCAAAACCGTTGGTACTTACGTAAAACCTAAAGACTGGAACGCACTTATTAGCGACCCAGATGTTACGGTTATTGACACGCGAAACGGTTATGAAATTGAAATTGGTACGTTCAAACACGCTATCGACCCTAAAACCGAAACGTTTCGTGAGTTTCCTGAATACGTAGCGAAAGAGCTCGACCCGTCAAAAAATAAAAAAGTGGCTATGTTCTGCACCGGTGGTATTCGCTGTGAAAAATCGACGGCTTACTTGAAAGAGCAGGGGTTTGACGAGGTTTATCACTTAGAAGGCGGTATTCTACAGTACCTTGAAGATGTGCCGAAAGAAGAGTCATTGTGGGAAGGCGATTGCTTTGTATTTGATAATCGCGTTGCAGTTAACCACGACTTAGAGAAAAGCCATTATGAGCAGTGCTACGCGTGCAGACTTCCAATTACTGAAGAAGACAAGCAGAGTGATAAGTATGAGCCGGGTGTAAGCTGCCCACACTGCTTTGGTACCCATACCGACGATCAAATTGCTCGCTTTAGAGAACGTGAAAAACAGGTTCAGCTGGCAAAAGAGCGTCAACAAGAGCACGTAGGAACGGAAGCGCGTTTGACCATGGAACAAAAGCGTCAGGAAAAAGCAGAAGCTCAACGTTTACGCGCACTTAAAGCAAAAGAAAATCAGGCGTAGACAGCTAGAAAGAAGGGCGTTACACTCGTGCTTATTGCAGTTGAAATAAGGAATGCGAGTGAGCACTCAACTTTCAGAATCTAAAATTGAAGAAATTAGAAAGGACTTCAGCTTTTTCGATCGTGATGGCAACGGCCAAATCGATTTGCCGGAGTTCATCGAGCTTCTAACCGTTATTTCACCAAAAACGAAAGCTAGCCACGTACAAGAAGGCTTTAAGCTTATCGATAGTAACGACGACGGTTACATCGACTTTGAAGAGTTTTTGGAGTGGTGGCAAGAAGGATGGTGGGAATACTAAGTTTAAATTTAGTAACACTTATCGTCGACTGAGGCTTTTCGATACGCTAGGCTAAGCGTGGAAACGAGGGCTAGGCCACGTAAAAGAGCCAATTGAAAACGAGTGCTTTTAAGCACTCGTTTTTTTATGTGTTGAGTTTGGTGATTTGTGTTGAGGGCGAAATGTAGCGTCCATACGATAGCCTTCACTATTGGCGTTGTTCCTTGTGTTCACATTCAGAGTTGGAGTGCTCAACACTTGATCTGACGTTTTTTATAACAGAGCGAGAACAAATCTGACAGTCTCTAGTGTACGTATAGCAGAGAATTGTCCTTTCCCATGAAAACACAGAGTATAGTTTTTCAGGGGAAACGGGTGTTACTATGAAGTCCCAGTAATAAGCTGTTACCCCCACATGTGGTGGTTCGGTCAACGAGGAATGAGATAAAGAATGGAAGCAAAAATTCAACATATTAAAATAATTAATAAAATTTACTCTTTGTTTCATACCCCATACATTTGTACGAATAATTGGGCGGTATATTTGCTATCGGACAAATACCAAGGTGATAGGCCTTTGATCACAAAGGCTATGGTTTTGCTATTTACAAGCTTACTTGATGTGGTGAGCTCACACAGCAAGAAAATAGATGGCTTTAAAAATGAGGCTGTATCAAAAAATCAGCTCCATTTAGTTCGCTATTGCAAACAATCTTACGAACTCGTTGACTCAATTATCGAGCTATGGAGTGCTTTTACCGAAGAAGAACAAATATTCATACAAGATTATAGAAATCAATTGGTTCACGGTTACCTCAATGGGCAAAATGAGAAACACATCAGAGTCAAATACATCAAGAATGGTGAGCTTAATGTTAAGTCTATGCCAGAGCGAGAATATAGATTGTTAATTAGCCAGATACATGAAAGAGGTTTGTTTGGTGATGTAGTGCTTGAGCTTGTTATGGGACTAATGAACAAGAAATACAAGTACTGGAAAATTTGGGATGAATACTCTGATAGACATGCTGAGATATATGAAAATATGCTATCAGGCAAAGAATCTAATTGGATAAGCATTAGAGCCTGATTATTTGGCTCATACGGTAGCTGCTTGTAAAGTAGGGCTAACAATCGTATCAAGTCGCTCGCAGGCTCGCTGGGACATCAAAACTACGGGGCGATTTAGTTTTGGTGCTTCGCAAGTTTGTCCCAATCGCCGCTACGTTTTGCTGCTGCCCCTTGTGCGGGCGTTATATTTAGGACTTACCCAAACTTAGTGGACATCTCCTATAGTTAGATAAGAGGTGACTTATGGCTAATAAAAAGAAGGTTCATGCTTACACTGAAGAGTTTCGTAAAGAGGCTGTTCGTCGAGCAGATCAAAAAGGTAACTCCAACCAATCCGTAGCCGCAGAGCTGGGGATTTCCGCACAACAAATCTACAACTGGCGTCGACAGTTCAAGCGCTGTGGGGGTCATCAATTCTCAACCATTCAAGGTGTGAAGTTTCATCAAGAAGACTCTGACGAAGTGCAAGCTCTCAAGCGTCAGCTGGCTGACCTTAAAGAAGAGAATGCGTTTTTAAAAAAGGCTGCCGCGTACTTTGCGAGCGACCAAGAGTAAAGTACGCGCTCATTAAAGTGTATGCGGGGCAGTTCAGAGTAACGGTGATGTGTCGGGCACTCAAAGTGTCTCGTTCTGGCTATTACAAGTACCTTATGCGAGGTATTCCCGCGCATCAGCAGCGTCGCAAACAACTGCGTGAGCATACCATGGCGCTCTTTGAAAAGTACCAAAAGCGTTATGGTGCACCCAGGTTAACACGCGCCTTGAAAGCTGAGAACGTCCCCTGCTGCGTTAATACCATTGCGAAAATCATGCAGCAACTACAGTTACGTGCTCGTAACGGTAGAGCGTTTAGATACTCGCAATATAGTCACAGTAATGTGCGCGTGAGTGAAAACGTTTTGCGCCGACAATTTGTAGCAACAAAGCCCAATACAAAGTGGGTCACTGACATCACTTACATTCGATTTAAAGGCCAATGGCATTACTTGGCTACCGTGATGGATTTGTACTCAAGAGCCATTGTTGGCTGGGCATTTGATAGTCATATGACCGAAGAACTCATTATACGCGCACTTAATATGGCGATTAGCCGACGAGACATAGAGCCTGGGTTAATCATTCACTCCGACAGAGGTGTTCAATATCGCTCTGTGCGATACCAAGACCTGATAATGAGCATCGGTGCTGTGTCCAGCATGAGCAGAAGGAGCAACTGCTGGGACAATGCAGTTATGGAGTCTTTCTTCAGTCGTATGAAAGTCGAACTCATATACGGGGAGAAATTCAACTCGCTTCAGGAAATCAAATCTTGTATCTTCGAATACATCGAAATTTTTTATAATCGCGTGCGTCAGCATTCTACATTGGGCTATGTCAGCCCATATGAATACGAAGCAACTTACGCTTAACATGGATGTCCACTTTTAGTGGGTAAGACCAATTTCTATCATCATGGAGTGATCACATTGAGCCAAATCTGTAGTATCGATGACTGCACACGAGAAGTTTTTCAAAGCACAACTGAGTGTGTCCTTCATTGCAAGAAAAATGACTACTCTCACGATTTCCAAAATAACGGCATTTTGAGAACGTTTTATGATGCATTAATCGAGTATATAACTGAATCGGCTTTTGAGTGGAAAAAACCTGACAACCCAGAAATAGTAAATGCCGAGTCATTTAAAAATTACCTTCAGGAAGGTGTTGGCAGTGATGAGGTTGTCAATTTCTGCAATAACGAAGTAACAGTATTTAACTTTATCTTCTTTCCATGTAGAGAAAGCAGAGATCACTTTGACTACCTTAAACTTTTAAGAAAAATTAAAGGTGCACATTTTAACTACTGCAAGTTTACTGCGCACTCAATCGAGATTCCTAAAGTCGAAGCATTTTTTCAAGATTGTGAGTTCTTTCAATGGTGGACTATCACTCAGTCCAAACTGCTTGGAAATGTAAATAATGTATTATATCAAAACTGTACGTTTAGAGAAGATGTCAGCTCACACTTGGGTGATGAGCACAGTTCAACGCTAGATGTACCATTATTTAACAATTGCTCCTTTGATAAAAGCCTATCGTTTGAAAGTGTCATCCTTAAAAAACCTGTATTTAATAACACGGATGACGACCTTATAAAAATCCACAAGCTACGGATTGAAAATTGTGAGATAGATGGAAAGTTTGTACTTAACAAGCTAAACGCTGAATATATGTTGATTGAAAACTCTGAATTTAAAGCCAAGTTTGAATTAAAAGAAGGTTTGATTGATGAAATTGAATTAATCAACACCAATTTCAACGGACTCTTCGACTCTTATTCTACAGAGTATGGTCGTTTTTATTGTTTTAAGTGCATATTCAGTGATTTCGTAGGCTTCGAAAAATCTAAATTCGCAGCTCTGCAAGGAGATAATGAATTAAATCAATTATCAATATTTAGATATGTTACATTTTTGAGCTTTACCAACTTTAGAAATTCCACGTTCTTTCAGGGTATTGACCTAGAAAACACAAATTTAAAAGAAGCCCCGAACTTTCTGAATATAGAAGTGTTATCAAACAACACAAATAGGGAGACTCTGAGAATAATAAAAGACTCTTTCGATAAAATTGGAAATCATATCGAAGCAAACAAGTTTTTTGTTCTTGAAATGGCTAAATATAAACAAGGGCTATCTGATAAGCCTTTCAATCAAGAGAAATTAATTTTCTGGCTAAATGAAAAGAGCTCTAACTTTGGCCAGAGCTATTTATTGCCTGTTTTATGGATAGTGCTTTTCTCAATAATTTATTATTTGCTAATTCTTGGCCATGAAAGCAATCTGCTATATAACTTAGTGCCGTCCGCCAACGAAGCTATAAGTTCAGTATCAAGTGTCTTAAATGGAATAGCAGCAAATATAATACCTCTCAAAAAATTACTTCGAGAAGGTATGGAGTTTACTAGCCTTGTGTTCTATGTCATTTTCGCTAGTTTGATATGGCAAACAATTGTAGCCCTAAAAAGGCACACTAGGCGTTAACGAAACATAACAAGGGCGTGCAATCTGACTCCGGAAGCTGGCGTTAGGCTGCAGATGTGTTCGTTTGAAACAATAATGATAGCTTTATGATAAAAAGACAATTCTACAGAAGTTTGATCGAACTTGGTCATGGTATCGATGATTTAGGTAGAAAAGATACTTGGAATTTAATTGAAAAATCGTTTAAAACTAAACTTTGCCCAATTTGTAAAAGTTCTGTAAGTAAATACCATCATACACCGCCGTTCGCTGAAGACGAGTACCGACCTCCTTGGGATTGGGTAATAATGTCTCCTATATTGTATTTATGCGATTTTTGCAATTGGTGGAACTCAACTAAAGAAGGTCAGCTAAATGGAATTGGCTGAAATACCTATAGCCATATATTCATTACCCAGTACTAGAAGAAATCGATATTTCTAGTAATTCAATAGTAATCGATGACCTTAAACTCAACTTGCTGAAAAGTTGGGAGGATAGAAAACTTATTAGTGCAGGGGCCGCAGAGTCTCTAGTACAGTCTATATTAAAAGAACATTTATCGTGTGACGTTCTTACTTCAACCGCTAATGTTAACGACCCAGATGGTGGTATTGATCTGCATGTGTGTTCTAAAAACGGCAACATAATTAGTGCTGTTCAAGTAAAAAGGCGGATTTCTCAAAACACTGAATCAGTTTCAGAAGTAAGAAATTTTGTCGGTGCTATGGAAATAGAAGACATTAAAAAAGGTATTTTTGTAACAACCGCAGATAAATTTACTAAGCCTGCAAATAAAATCCCAGAAAAGCTCAAAAGTATTAACAGCAGGCTTGAACTTCAACTAATAGATGGTCAAAGCCTCTTCGAACTTTTAAAATGCAATATTCGTCCTGAAACATTAATTATGCCACCAGATGTTGATGAGAAATCAATTTGGATTGGGGAATGTGGCAATAGATTTACAACTCAAAGTTTGATCTATGCAGAATGAGAAAAAATAGCCTAACAAGACGCTGCTGCCGGACAAATTTTCCGCAGAGCGCGGCGTTAAACGTCCGCTATTTGTCTAAAACGGACCTCTAACACAAACGCTACTCTAAGCAATAAGTACCGGCGTCCTAAAATGCAATCCTTGGTGAATACAAATTACCAATTAGCACTGTATATTTTATTGGCTGCGGACGCTTCTACTTCTAGTGGGGCTTTATCGTAACCGTATTCAGCCATGTCGAAAAAGTGTTGGGTGACAACTTCATCTAAACTGGCTCGTTCAATCTGTAACACATGCACTAATTCGTGGGCTAACTTGGGTCTATTAAGCTCGAAATCTTTACGAGCATAAATCGAATAGCCGAAAACTTGTGCGTTATTTATTATTCCTTCTCCAACAAGTCCAACGGCTTCGCCAAACACTTTAAGCGCGAAGTTTTCGTAGGGATATGGCACTTCATCTACATAAACAATTCTTACTTTCTTAGGCTGTTTAATTCCTATCTCCACTGCTAGCGCCAATTCTTGTTCATTCAACGGTTGACCTATTTTTAAGCCTTTCATATCTGTTTCATGTGCCCACTCTATGTACTGCGGCAACAATACGCGTACTATTATTTTTTCATAGGAGAGTGCCACAACGACTATTACTATAAACAAGGCTAACGATACGAACTTTATAAATTTCATGTGGTTAAAATCCATTTTAAAGGGGGGAGTGTGTGCCGCTTACACGCATTGTTACAAACAGTTAAAGCGTGTAGTCAGCACAATCGACTTGTTGCTATATGCGTAGTAAAGCATATGATGGCGAGGTGTACTATCAAAGTGCTGTAAGAAAATGTGATTAAAAACAAAGTGAAAGGTTACACACCGCTATTCAATAGTGAATTGTGACTAGCGGCGGTGATGGTTCAAACTACGATATAGAGTTTTACTCGTCGTCGTCAGACAGAGTGTTTCTTGGCTTGCGTTTCACAGGAACCATACCAATATCTTCTCCAGACATGGTATCGACACGTTTTTTAGTGCCAGGTTTTGCTGGTTTCGCTACGCGCTTTTTACCATTTTTCGCATTTGATTGTTTCGACACTTTTTTCTTCGGGGTAAAACCTTTAAAAGACGCCGAAAATTCGTCGTGTGGTGAACACTCTAATGCATATTGAAGGTGATTCTTAAGCCCTTCGAAACTGTTCCAGTCACGAGGGCCAATTAGCGAGAATGCTTCGCCTTTTTGCCCAGCACGGCCTGTACGGCCGATACGGTGAATGTATTCATCCGCGTTCTTAGGAAGGTCAAAGTTAACCACCAATCCTACTTTTGATAGATCTAGTCCACGAGAGGCGAGGTCGGTAGTAACCAGAATACTGTGCTGTCCACGAGCAAACGCACTCATTACTGCTGCGCGTTGGCTTTGTAGCATATCACCACGAAGCGCAATAGCTTCTAAGTTTTGTTCGTTAAGCAGTGCTGCAATTCTATCGGTATCTTCACGGGTAGCTGTAAATACGATAGCTTGGTTGTAGGTACGATTGGCTAGCTCAAACTGTAAAATTTGATCTTTGTTATCAACATTGTCTGCAAAGAAGCACTTCTGTTCGATATCGCCATGCTCTGCTGTTGAGTCTCCTACAGCTACACGAACAGCGCCTTTGGTTAACTGCGTTGTCATATGCTTTAGCTCAATATTATCGAGCGTGGCAGAAAACAACATAGTTTGACGCTTTCTGTGATCAGCATAGTCGTTAATCATTTTAAGCTGAGCAGAGAAGCCTAAGTCTAACATTCGGTCTGCTTCATCAAAGATAAGCAACTCTAAACCGTTTAAATACACACTTTTATCTAATAGATGGTCGGCTACACGACCAGCGGTACCAACGATAATGTGAGGGTTACGGCGAAGCGCTTTAACTTGGTCGTTATAATTTTCACCACCCACAATAAGTGAACAAGTAAGATTTAGCCCGGTACACATTGATTTAGCTTCGATGAAAACTTGTTTGGCTAGCTCACGAGTTGGCGCAAGAATAAGTGCGCGTGGGTCTTGACGACTAAGGGCTTTTTGCGACATTAGCCTGTTTATAGCTGGCACTAAAAAGGCGAAGGTTTTACCTGACCCCGTTTTTGATGACGCAATAATATCTTTGCCCTGAATAGCTGGCAGCATAGTGCGTTCTTGAATTTCGGTTAGCGTCGAAATGTTTTTCGTTTCGAGCTTTGAAATAATTTTGTGGTGAACAGGTAAATCAGTAACTAGCAAGAAGGTATAGCCTTTTTAAAATGACATTCGGGCGCATTATCCCTTAATGCACGGTGCATTTAAAGGTTTATTGGAAAGGCTTATAAGTTTGCACACTGAAGGCAGGTACTTGTAACAATCGTTACTCAACGAAGAATATAAAGTTAAAGCAAAAATGTGAGTTAACTCAATGGTGCGCGCTTACCACAAAAGCATAAATGCTAAGTGATAAGCGCGACCTTACGATGCACAATTAAACGCAGAATTTAAAACTGCATTTCAGGTACATTTTCAGGAACAACAAGCTTTCCGCCCGTTTTCTCTTTAATTTCGTCAACGCTGACGCCCGGTGCACGTTCTTGAAGCACAAATGCGCCGTCTTCAACACTCAGCACCGCTAAGTCGGTAATAATGCGCGTAATACAGTTAACACCGGTTAACGGTAAGGTGCATTCGCCAAGTAGTTTTGGGTTACCGTGTTTGTCGGTATGGGTCATAGTAACGATTATGTTCTTTGCTCCAGCAACTAAGTCCATAGCGCCGCCCATGCCTTTAACGAGTTTGCCTGGTATCATCCAAGAGGCAATATTACCCGATACATCAACCTCAAATGCGCCAAGTACAGTAAAGTCAACGTGACCACCGCGGATCATAGCAAAGCTCTCGGCGCTACTAAAAATAGATGCGCCTGTGATAGCCGTTACCGTTTCTTTACCAGCGTTTATCATATCAGCGTCAATTTCACTTTCAGTCGGGTAACGTCCCATACCCAAAAGGCCGTTTTCTGACTGCAGCATCACGCTGATGTCATCTGGCACATAGTTAGCTGCAAGGGTAGGGATACCTATGCCTAAATTGACGTAATCGCCATCTTTAAACTCTTGAGCGACGCGCATTGCGATTTGTTCTCTACTAAGCATTACACTGACTCCTTGCTAACTACACGGCGTTCAATACGTTTTTCAAATGAACCTTGAATGACACGGTTAACATAAATCCCGGGAGTGTGGATCTCGCTAGGGTTCAATTCACCAGGCTCTACAATTTCCTCTGCTTCAACCACAGTGATTTTACCTGCAGTAGCGGCCATAGGATTAAAGTTTTGTGCTGTATGGCGATAAATACAGTTTCCGTAAGTATCTGCTTTCCATGCTTTTACAATGGCAAAGTCGCCAGTAATAGCATGTTCAAGAATATAAGGGCGACCGTTGAATTCTTTGACTTCTTTTCCTTCACCAACAGGCGTACCATAACCTGTGGCAGTGTAAAAGGCAGGAATGCCAGCACCACCAGCGCGCATTTTTTCCGCCAGCGTTCCTTGAGGTGTAAGCTCAACTTCCAACTCACCGTTAAGCAGTTGTTTTTCAAACAGGGCATTTTCACCTACATAAGAAGACACCATTTTGGCTATTTGCTTATCTTCCAATAAAAGGCCCAATCCAAATCCATCTACACCGCAGTTATTAGAAACTACAGTAAGTCCAGATACGCCCATTTTCTTAATTTGGCCTATCAGTCCTTCGGGTATACCACACAATCCGAAACCGCCCGCAATAACTGTCATACCATTTTCAAGGCCAGCCATTGCTTCTTCGTATGAGGATACAACTTTGTTAAATCCCGCCATTCTCTATCTCCAATGCATTTGTTAAAAATAAGTATCGACATTGTTGCTTCATTTGTAAAATCGAATTAATCTTGCGATTAATAAAAACTATTTATTAATCGCTGAGATCACTTGAAAAGTTTATGGATGTTTCATACCGTCAAATAAAAGCGTTTGTAGAAGTGGCCAAGTCATCAACCTTTGCTGAAGCCGCGGTAAATCTACATTTAACACAGCCAGCTTTGTCATCGGCAATTAAAAAAATGGAAGAGCAGTTAGGCGGTAAGCTATTCCAACGCAATACACGCAATGTAAGCCTAACACCAGAAGGAGAGGTGTTGTTTCCAAATGCTTTGAGGCTACTGCACGACTGGGACAATACTTTTTCTGATATTCAAAATTTGTTTGCTATGGCGAAAGGGCAGCTTACTATTTGCGCTATGCCGTCATTTGCCGAGTCTCATTTACCGAATATCTTGTCAGTATTTCATCAACGAATTCCAAACGTAAACTTACGAATTGTCGATGTAGTAATGGAACAGGTAATTCATGAAGTTACTACTGGCCGCAGCGAGATTGGGTTCTCGTTTGAGCCAGAGCGCAAAGATGGTTTAGTGTTTAAAAGCCTTTTTGCTGATGAGTTTGTTGTTGTGACCAACAAAGCACAATCAGCCCATTTAGGGGACAAGTTGCATTGGCAGGACTGTCTAAAACTTCCATTGGTAATGATGAATAGGGGATCTGCGGTACGTCATTGGACTCAATCTAAGCTAGCACAATATGGTGAGCTAAATATAATCGCGGAAACGGGGCAGCTATCTACACTAGGAAAGCTTATTCTAAATGGTTTAGGTATATCTATTATGCCGGCGATTTGTAAAGCGCAAATGGAGGGATTGGGGCTAGTAACAAAAGAAATTAGTGACATGCCTCTGGTGAAAAATATTGGAATAATTCGAAATGCGCGAAAAGGGTTATCGCTGCCGGCTCAATCTATGTGGGACATGGCCGTAGCGCATTATGAGTGAAATAATGCGCTTTATGGTTTCTAAGAAAAGGTTCGACCTACCACTTCTTCTTAGGTGCGAACAACTCGTCTAATTCGTCTCTTTCTTCTTCTTGCTTCTTGGCGCGATCTTTTTCGTTCACGCTCTTAAGGTTACTTTGGATTTCGTGTAACCACTCGTTAAGTGTAGCAAGTTTAGACATTGAGTATTCGTCTTGGGGATTTTGATTTTCTAGTGCGTTTTTCGCCTTTTCAAAATACTGTCTGGCTGACCCAAGCATATTGGTTTGAAGTGCAGCGCGGCCGCGCTTAATCAATGTTTCTACATTTACTTTTACCTGCAAGCGTTCAAGCTGCTTATCTTCATCCATGAATACTTTAGAATCAATTTGCCCTTTGCTATGTTCTGAACGAAGAATAATGCGCAGTTTCTTAACGGCCTGAATGTATTGAATGATCATTTTGTCGTTGTCGGGTAACGCGAAATCGTTAGTGATACCGCTATTGTCCGAAAGAGCAGCGGCGGTTGCTTGCTCACTGCTTGAGATACGCTGTTTTAGTTCAGATGTACTCGATAAATCGTTCATTGCTTTCAAGGCATTTAGAATACGATTGTGAAGTATGCCCATAATGCGCGAAGAAACAGGCATGTTTACACAGGCGGCAATAACGTTCTCAGTTTCGTCGACAATAGTACGCTGTTTGGCAAGTTCAGTTCTGCGCTCAGCCTCTTGCTTTTGACGATGTTGTTGCATTGCATTGATAAAGATAGCTGCGATTAGCAAAACAACAATTAATATAATAATAATCACGTACATGCGTGTGTTTCCGTCTGTTTTTTATTTTTTATAACGTTAACGTATTACTACGTACGAGCGTTACTTTTTGTATTACTTAATGTTATCGGTCAATCTTACGGTATTTTTACTTCAAATACACTTCCACCGAGACTCCCGCCGTTGGAAAGGGCAATTGAGCCCACTTTATCTCCTTGAGAATGTGCGTTTGCAATTAACTTCGCAAAAAATAACCCCAACCCCGTTCTTCCTTGGCTTAACTCAAAGTCACAGAGCTCTTCGTGGCTTTTAGTTAACATCGCTTCAGGATAGCCACGACCATCATCCTCTATCTTTATGGTCATGAAGTCGTTCTCGTCTGCCTTGGCACTTACTATTATTTTGGATGTTCCATAGCGCATAGCGTTGATGATTACATCGTTTAATAACAAATAAATTAACTCACTGTCTAAGTACCAGCTAAGGTCATCTTCGATAGCGATACTTATATCAATATTTTTCTGCGACACATATAACGCATTAGAGCCAACAACATCCTCAACCAAATCTTTGATGAAGCTTTCGTCAACGGTAATGGGTAAACTCTCTAATTCAGCCCTGTACAAAGAGAGTACTTGAACAAGATTGGTGTTGAGCCTGGATGCTTCATAATGAACACTCGCAACCTGCTCTCTAGCTTTCTCGTCTTGAGGAGAAAGGGCGTCGCTGAGTGTTTCAATAGATTGAATAAGGAGAAAAAGTGAATTTTTCATATCGTGCACAGCAGCTGCCAACACCGATGAAAAATCAATTGTGGATGTAACTTGTTTACTGCTACTCATTATCTATCTAACACCGTGCTTTTTAATCACCTACCCATAATGTAGAAGAAATCGGACAAAGGCGAATAAATCCCACTCGAAAATGTAAAAATTCAATTATTTTCAACTTTATAATGCCAATTTCGTAATAGCAACTAGTAAAAAAAGGTGGTTTTGGTTATAACGGAGGGAGTACAGTGTCAGTCTATCGCATTAAACGGTGTAAAATATGAAGCTACAGCAACTACGGTATATCGTAGAAGTCCTCAATAACAATTTGAACGTGTCAGCAACAGCAGAAAGTTTATATACCTCACAGCCGGGTATCAGCAAACAAGTTCGCATGTTGGAAGATGAACTAGGTGTTCAGATTTTTGGCCGTAGCGGTAAGCATTTAACACACGTAACAGACGCCGGTAATGATGTAATCAATATAGCTCGTGAAATACTAGCCAAAGTAGAGAGTATTAAAGCGGTAGCAAGGGAACACACGCTTCCAGATCAAGGTAAACTCAATATTGCGACAACGCATACGCAAGCCCGTTATGCATTACCTGATGTTATTCAGGGTTTCATGAGCAAGTATCCAAAAGTGTCATTACACATGCATCAGGGCACGCCGTCTCAAATTAGCGACCTGGCTGCCAAAGGCGAAGCCGATTTTGCTATCGCTACCGAGGCTCTCCACTTGTACAACGATTTAGTGATGCTTCCTTGTTATCACTGGAATCGCAGTGTAATAGTAAACAAAGACCATCCGTTGTCGAAAAAGGGCACTATCGATATTTCAGACATTGCCAAATATCCGTTGGTTACTTATGTTTTCGGTTTCACCGGGCGCTCTGAATTAGACCAAGCGTTTGAAAGAGCAGGGCTAACACCTAAAATCGTGTTTACCGCAACAGATGCCGACGTTATTAAAACCTATGTTCGCTTAGGTGTCGGTATTGGTGTTATTGCGTCGATGGCGGTAAGCGAAGAATTAGATGATGATCTTGTGAAAATAGATGCTAGTCACCTGTTCGATTACAGCACGACGAAAATTGGATTCAGAAAAGGGTCGTTCTTAAGAAGTTATATGTACGACTTCATTGAGCGTTTTGCGCCTCATCTGACCAAGGACAAGGTTGAGAAGGCTATGATGCTGAAAAATAACGAAGAAGTGGAAAAAATGTTTAAAGGCGTGACGCTTCCAGTAAAGTAAACGTAGCGCTTGTTGAAAACGTTCATTAAAAAGGGGCTAATTGCCCCTTTTTTCATTCCATACATTGTCTAGTTAGAACGAGGCGCTAACATTCGATAATATTTACCGCGAGTCCACCTCTCGCCGTTTCTTTATATTTAGTCTTCATATCATTACCGGTATCGCGCATGGTTTTAATAACCTTATCTAGCGATACTTTTTGCTCACCGGTTCCGCGCAGTGCAAGACGAGAAGCATTAATGGCTTTGATTGCACCCATGGCATTTCGCTCAATGCACGGAACCTGAACCAGACCACCAACAGGATCACAAGTAAGGCCGAGGTTGTGCTCCATACCGATTTCCGCAGCGTTCTCTACCGAGGCAGCTGTGCCCCCCATAATTTCAGCTAACGCGCCTGCAGCCATTGAACAAGCGACGCCTACTTCTCCTTGGCAACCTACTTCAGCACCTGAGATTGACGCATTCTCTTTATAGAGAATACCAATAGCGCCTGCGGTAAGCAGGAATCGACTTGCTACTTCTTCATCAACAGGTCGAATAAACTTATCTACGTACTGTAGAACAGCCGGAATGATACCCGCTGCACCATTTGTAGGTGCAGTTACAACACGGCCGCCAGCTGCATTTTCTTCGTTTACAGCTAAAGCAAACAAGTTAACCCAATCCATAGTCTGCATAGGGTCGTTTGTGTGTTCAGTTTGAAGTCGACGGTATAGTCCAGGTGCGCGGCGAACTACTTTAAGCCCGCCAGGTAAAATACCTTCGCTTTCGATACCTCGTTGAATACAAGCTTTCATTACTAACCAAATGTTGTGTAGCTGTTGCTTCACTTCGTGCTTGGGCCTGAAAGTTGATTCGTTACGTAGCATCAGTGAACTAATGCTTAAGCCGTTAGTTTTACACAGAGCAAGAAGGTCACCGGCCGTTTTAAAAGGGAAGGGTACTGATGCTTGCAGGCTGGCCGCATGCGCTTTGGTCGCATCGAAGTCTTCGTCTTTTATGATGAAGCCACCGCCAATACTGTAATAAGTTTGCTGTTTTACAAGCTCATCTTTCGCGTACGCATAAAACGTTAAGGCATTAGCGTGTTTGGGGAGCGTTTTACGGCGGTGAAAAACAATGGCGTTTTTGTTAGGAAAGCGCACTAATTTCTGGCCATTAAGGCAAAGCTTTTCCGTGTTGCGTATTTCTTCAAGTTTAGTCTCGATGCTGTCCACATCGACAACGTCTGGAAGTTCTCCTAGTAAACCGAGGATAACAGCTTTTCCTGTTCCGTGGCCGATACCGGTTTGGCCTAATGACCCAAACAGTTCAACTTTCACGCTATCCACTGAATCAAAAAGCGCAGCTTCCTGAGCGAGTTCGGTGACAAACTCGGCGCCTGCTTTCATTGGTCCTACGGTGTGCGAACTCGATGGGCCAATGCCCACGCTGAACATATCAAATACACTGATCATAAACTTTCAAAATTAAAACAAAGTAATAGTAAGATCATGCATCCACCACGGAAAAACCACAATACAGAAAAGCTAATAAAGGGATTAGTTTTGCTAATACGCTGTAAAGTTTAATTTATAGTACACGCAAGAGCGGTTAAGCAAATACAAAGGCTAAGGATGAATATGATGAGATAAATTGCGTAACATTGCCGCCGTTGCGCCCCATATCATGCGGTTTTTCCATGGGATAAAGTAAATTGGAAATGCCTTTTTATCGCGATGCGTCGTGTGAACTAAATGATTTCTTCTGTCTAAAACATGTGCGAGAGGCACTTCAAAAGCGCTTTCTACCTCATTTTTGTCAATAATCGGTGTAAAGTCAGGATTTACAAAGCCAACAACTGGCGCAATTTCATATCCGCTGATTGTTCGGTACCTAGGCAACATTCCTACTACGTCTACGTGAGTAGCGGGTAAACCAACTTCTTCTTCTGCTTCTCTAAGTGCCGCGTCAAAAAAAGAGTTATCAGCTTCGTCAACCGCTCCGCCTGGAAAACTGATTTGACCTGGATGATGCTTGAGGTGGTGCGCTCGTTCGGTAAGCAGTAATTGAAGCGAATTGCCATAATCTATCAGGGGGATAAGTACAGCCGCAGGGCGCCCTGTTTTTCGCAACGGAAAATCTGGCTCGGTGTGAGGCTGCCTTAAGTGGTGAAACTGTGATAGAAATTCGTTCTTTGTCATAGATATTTACTTACAACCTATATGCTTACCTTTGTGCTAGCACATTACATACAGATACTGTGCTATTGGTTAATTGATTCAAGTACTGGCAGTATTCTAGACACTTTATCTAGGGTTTCTTGATATTCTTCGCTAGAAACCGAATCTAGCACAATACCACCACCGGCCCAGCAATGTAATCGACGGTTCTCTGCCAATACGGTTCTAATGCAAATACTTGAATCCATGTCTTCACGAAAACCCATATAGAACACGCTGCCACAGTAAATATTCCGGCGGTGAGGCTCTAGCTCATCGATAACTTCCATCGCACGGATTTTCGGTGCTCCAGTTATTGACCCCCCAGGAAATGCTGATGCCAGAAGCGATAAAGGCGAAGAAGATTCATTCAATTCACCAGTTACCGTACTTACTAAATGGTGCACAGCCTGATAACTTTCAAGAGCAAAGAGTGCGGGTACGTTCACCGAGTGAGGTTTGCAGTGCTTTGAAATATCGTTGCGCAGCAGATCTACAATCATGAGATTTTCTGCACGGTCTTTTTCTGCTGAGAGCAAGCTCTGAGCACTGGCGGCATCTTCTGCTTTGTCTTCAAATCGCGGGCGTGTACCCTTTATCGGTTTTGTTTCTACAACCCCATCTTTAACGCGTAGAAAGCGTTCTGGTGAAATGGAAGCAATACAGCCTTGGGGCAGGTTATAAAAAGCTGAAAATGGCGCTTGATTTTGATTGCGTAGCTCACAATATGCTTGCCATATATTCCCTTCAAACGCCGCGCTAAAACGTTGCGCCATATTTACTTGGTAGCAATCACCGGCACGCAAATAGGCGTGTATTTTATCCAAACAAGCTTCATATTCCGTTTTAGACAAATTTGATTCGAACCGCGACGTTAACTTGAAATTTGGCTCAGGTGTTTCGTCGTTGAACGAAGAAAAAAACTGAGTCAGCGGTTGACTGTCAACGGAGCAATAATAGATATAACCTGTTTTTGTATCTTCAATAAGTGAACGAAGATAAAGGCCAACCGCGAAATCAGGGGTTTCGTAGTCATCTTTGGCGATGCTTGGCATCGTTTCATAAAAGCGCCCGGTGTCATAGCCTGCCATACCAGCCACACCGATAATAAAAGGGAGGTGCGCTGTATTTACACTGGCATGTATCTCCACATTTGAAACGCGCGCATGTAAGTGTGCTTGCACCGCTTCAAAGGGGGTCAATGTCAATTGCTGACGCTTTGAAGTGTTTAGTTCGATGAGTTGAACCTTATCACCTTTTGCTTCGATAACTGCGGAAGGTGAAAATGCCATAATATTGAAGCGTCCTTCACTTTTCGACGAACCAGAAGTATCTAGTAAAAGGGAATATGGGTGTGTAGAGACTCGCTTAAAAAGTTCATTGAAAACGGCTGTGTTCTCGTCACAATTTAGCGCTAATTTATCGGCTAATTCCTCTGCAGTGAAACGGGAAACATGAACGTGAATAGTATCTGCGTGTGACATAGGTGTTTTCTGTACTTCTTTTTATCGTGGGCGTTTGGTGCTTGAATTAAGCACAAACTTCCTTCTATTTTTAACTGGCGTTAACAAATAAGGGCTAATAACCGATCACATTAGGCTGCTTTTTCAAATATCCCTTCAGCATAGTTTTTAAAAATGACTGGAATTAGCCACAAGCACATGGTTTTACATGGTGCGTTGTCTTTAGATGCGCTAGTATACGCTTTTTTAGCTAGCTAAGACCACGAAAGCCAAATAAAAAGAGGATGTCATGACCGTTATCCGTCAACAAGACTTCATTGACAGCATTGAAGATGCCCTGCAATTTATTTCTTATTATCACCCGCTCGATTACGTTAAAGCCGTAGAAGAAGCCTATAAAAAGGAAAAGAGCCAAGCCGCGAAAGACGCGATGGCGCAAATTCTTATCAACTCACGCATGTCTGCAGAGGGTAAACGCCCTTTGTGTCAAGACACGGGGATCGTAACCTGTTTTGTTAAAGTTGGTATGGGTGTGACATGGGATAAAACTGACATGACCGTTCAAGAAATGGTTGATGAAGGTACACGTCGTGCATACCTTAATCCAGACAATCCACTTCGCGCCTCTATCGTTGCTGACCCTGCCGGTGCGCGCAAAAACACCAAAGACAATACGCCATCTGTTGTGCATATCGACATGGTAGCGGGTGAAAAGATCGAAGTGATGATCGCGGCTAAAGGCGGCGGTTCTGAAAACAAGTCTAAAATGGTAATGCTTAACCCAAGCGATGATATTGCTGACTGGGTAGTAAAAACTTTGCCGACGATGGGGGCAGGCTGGTGCCCTCCAGGAATGCTGGGAATAGGTATTGGCGGTACGGCTGAAAAAGCAGCGGTACTTGCAAAAGAAAGCCTTATGGACCCAGTAGACATCCAAGAGCTTATAGAGCGCGGCCCGCAAACTACCGATGAAAAACTTCGCTTAGAAATTTTTGACCGCGTAAATAAGCTGGGTATCGGTGCACAAGGCCTAGGTGGTTTAACGACCGTTGTTGACGTTAAGATTAAGTCGCTACCTACTCACGCTGCGTCAAAACCTGTAGCAATGATCCCTAACTGTGCGGCGACTCGTCACGCACATTTTTATCTAGATGGTTCGGGTCCAGCGGAGCTTACGCCACCTAAATTAGAAGATTGGCCAGAAGTAACTTGGGAAGTGAGCGAAAACACTCGCCGCGTTAACCTTGATGAAGTAACAAAAGAAGATATCCAAGAGTGGAAAGTAGGCGAAACGGTACTGCTGTCAGGTAAGATGCTTACCGGTCGTGATGCTGCTCACAAGCGCATTCAAACCATGATGGAAAATGGTGAAGGTTTACCAGAGGGCGTTGATCTAACTAACCGCTTTATCTATTACGTTGGTCCTGTTGACGCTGTAGGTGACGAAGTGGTTGGTCCGGCTGGCCCGACAACGGCTACCCGTATGGATAAGTTCACTGACATGATGCTAGAGAAAACAGGCCTTATTGGCATGATTGGAAAAGCAGAGCGTGGTCCAGCAACCGTTGATTCAATTGCTAAACACAAAGCGGTTTATCTAATGGCAGTTGGAGGTGCAGCGTACCTTGTATCTAAAGCCATTAAGAAATCTCGTGTCGTAGCATTCGAGGACTTAGGTATGGAAGCAATTTACGAGTTCGACGTAGAAGACATGCCAGTAACCGTTGCAGTAGACAGCACGGGTGCCAATGCTCACAAAAATGGTCCGGCCATTTGGAAAGCAAAAATTGAAGAGCTTGATGCCTCGCTATCTAAATAGAGAGGAAGGCAAAACTTAAGATGAGCCGTTCTGCTTAAGAAAGCTAATTAGGTTTTTCGTAACAATATAAAAAACGGGTGCAATAGCACCCGTTTTGATTTGTGTAGTTTCATTTTTTCAAAGGTTTACGTGCTAGACGTTTTGCCCCAATTTCATTTTAAATTTATACCAGTTGGTATATTTATCTGATTTTGTTTATAGTGCTGTACAAAATAACAGTATGAACGTGCACTATGTTAATTAACCTTATTTCTAGCGAACCCATTTCCTTTCTTACAGCCTTCGTAAGTGTGTGTGCTTTTTCACTTTATTCATTTATTCGAGGCCAGGCGAATGCCACCAAGTTAGCGCAGCTTTCGCAAATCAATGAGCAGCTACAAAATGATTTGAATAGCGAGCGTATTGCAATTGCCAAGCTTCAAGCACAAAACGAAGCGCACCAAGCAAGAATTCAGGCGCTTCATGCTGCACATGAAGATAAGCTTGCATCTATGAATGCATCTGAACAACGTCTGCATACGCAATTCGAAAATCTAGCAAATCGTATATTCGAAGAAAAGCAACAGCGTTACACGCAACAAACAAAACACAATATAGAAGCTGTTCTGGCGCCATTCAAAAACGAGTTAGATGGTTTTAAACGTCAAATCTCAGAACAACACATACGTGAGGGGCAGGAGCGAGCCTCACTTAAAACAGAGATTCTAAGTTTAAAGGCTCTCAACCAGAAAATTACGGAAGAAGCTGCAGCGCTGACCAATGCACTAAAAGGTGACAATAAAAAGCAAGGAAACTGGGGCGAAGTAGTGCTTGAGCGGATACTCAAAGAATCTGGTTTACGCGAGGGTCATGAATTTGAAACACAAATGTCAGCAACATCAGAGCACGGCAAGCGATTTCAACCAGATGTCGTGGTGCATTTGCCAAATGATAAAGATGTGATCATAGATTCAAAAGTAAGTTTGGCGGCCTATGAAAGGTATTACAACTGTGATGATGAAGCTGAGAAAGCGCAATTTTTAAGTCAACATGTGGCTTCTATAAAAGGGCACATCAAAGGCTTAGGCGCGAAGGACTACCAAACGCTGAAAGGCATAAAGACACTGGATTATGTGTTACTTTTCATTCCCATTGAGCCTGCATTTCTGATTGCTGTCGAAGAAGAACCAGATTTAGTCACAATGGCACTTAATCACAATATCATGTTGGTTAGCCCAACTAATTTACTGGTTGCACTGCGTACTATTAATAACATTTGGCAGTATGAGTACCAAAATCAAAACGCACAGCTTATTGCGGAACAAGCAGCAAAGCTTTATGACAAGTTCGTTGGGTTTGTGACGGATATGGAAAAAGTAGGTAAGTCGATGGATACCGCTCACGCAAACTACGAACAAGCAATGAATAAGTTAACCAGTGGAAGAGGGAACTTGGTAAGGCAAATAGAAAAGTTTAGAGAACTTGGCGTACAACCCAGTAAGCGAATGTCTCAGCACTTACAGCAACTTTCTCAAGACGATTAAAAAAGGCCGCAATTGCGGCCTTTTTTCTCTTATCAAAAAACGTTATGAACGTTTCATGCGTCTACGTAGGTAAACTGCTGGAGCAAGAAGCAATGCAATCCAGCCCATTGAACCACCAGACTTATCGTTAACGCGAATAGTCACGCTTTCTGTAGTAGTTTCAATACCATCTGAAGCCGTTACTTGAACCGTTACACGGTTAGACTGTTCGTTACTAGGCGCTGTATCAGTGAACGAAGTGCGCTCTACACCGTTAATGGTGATAGTCACGTCGTCTCCGTCTGCGTCAGTTGCAGAAGCAGTTACAGTGTAAGACTGACCTTCATCAACGCTAGTTGGAGCAGATATTGAAATAACTGGAGCATCTTGCACACCTGCAACCGCTACAGTTACTGTGCCTTCACCAACAATTTCACCTTCAACTGGCTCTTCGTTTTCATCAATTGTACCTTCAACACGAACGGTGTATGTAAATGAATCTTCACCGAAGAAGTCAGTATTTGGTGCATACGTTACTGTTCCATCATCATTTACAGTTACTGTGCCATTTGCTGGCTCACCAGAAATTACAACTGTTGATGGATCAAGAGGCGCTTTATCAATAGTGATAGGCGTAAACGTACGGAACTCACCAGACAGAGAGTCCATGGTGAATTTATTGATGATTGTGCTGTCCATTTCGTTAGCAAGAATGTTAGCCGTTACCGACGCATCTTCGTTAACTGACAACATGTCGTCCATATACTCACTAGATGGAACAACAGTACCTGCGTAGCTGATAGTAACTTCGTCACCCGCATTAGCAGTTAGTACAAATTCGTCACCTTCAACTGGAAGGGTACCTTGAAGGCCCGCAGATGTTAGTGCAGCGTACGTTGTACCAACGCTACCTGAAATGTTTTCAGCTCCAACTACCGTTGCGTAAACAGGTGAGTCCATTGGACCATATACAAAGTTTACGTTGCCTGTTTCGTACTCAAACCACAACTGGAAGTTAAAGCTTGTGCCATCTTCATTCCAAATTTGAGCGTTTTCCCACTCAACAACAAAGTGACCTGTTGTAAGGCTTACTGCGTAGATATTACCAGCGCCTGCACCGCCACCCGCAAGGTCAAAATCAGTCCAATAAGGTGCGACAATATTGTTTGGCTCACTTAGGCTTGGCAATACTTCTGCAAACGGTGTAGTAATGTTGCCAGAGCTTGTACCTAAAGATACAAAACCATTAGATGAAATCTGCATGGTTGTGTATTCGCTACCTAAGTAAGTGATAGTGCGAGGTAGGCTTACTTCAATTGAAGCGTCATCACACGAACCAGAGCACTCTAGCGGCGCAACACCAATAGATGCCATTGGTACGTAACGGTCAAGACCAAAACCTTCAAGTATGTCACCAATAGTAGTATCTGCGTTCATCGAGAAAGATGCAGTGTTAAGTGCGCCTTCCCAATATACGGTACCTGAGTCAGCGTCATAGCTCACTGGCTCTTGGTTTCCGTTTTTAACAGCAGAAATTGTAGAAGGGTTAATCGCATATTTGTGGTCAATTTCACCCGTGATGCTGATCATACCAGTTACGTCAGTGTTAGTAGCAAACGCTTCGGTTACCACCAATTCACCTTCAGCTGCTACTTGCGTGCTTACATCGCTGTCAAACAATGATGGTTCATCACTGCTAATAGGATAGATAGCTACTGGTATGAAATAATCGGTTGTTGTGTCGTCAGTGTCTGCCCAATTAATACCACCGAAAGACCATGACCCTGTAGACGCTGTTGTTACATCTACTGCTACCATAATTTCAGCTGAAGCACCTGCTGCAAGGGTTGCCATTTGAGGTGTAACGGTTGCAGAAATAGCTGAGTCATTAAACATTGCTGTAGCATCGACTGTAACTTCTTCATCGCTGGTGTTTGTTACAGTGATAGACATTTCGCAGTTCAGGTAGCAGTTACCGTCTACTAAGCTTAAATCGCTATAAGTTAGCTCTACCGTTGTTGCACGAGGAAGATCTAAACGACCTGCACCCATGTCAAAGTTGTCTGCTGCGGTAGACGCATCTTCTTTCAAAATATCGCGAATTGAAGAAGTTACAAGCGCACTCTTTATTTGCTGTGCAGTCCAATCAGGATGCATTTGCTTAAGGAGTGCAGCTGCACCAGCTACGTGTGGCGATGCCATTGAAGTACCGTTCTTGAACGAGAAGTTCTGGTCTTCGTGTCCTGGTGCATCCGGTGATTCGCCAGAGAAGATGCGAGTACCAGGAGCAGCAATATTAGGCTTAAGGAACGTCGGGTCGCCGTTAGGACCGCGAGAGCTGCTTTCATTCATGATGTCAGCAAGGCTGTCTGAAACAACGCGAACAATATCGCTACCGATAGTTACATTTAGCGACTCTTCAGTAGTTTCAGCTAGGTTAGCAAGCGCTAAACCTGGTGTAGCAGGAAGCATAAGTGATGGAATTGTTTGAGCTTCACTTAAGCCGCCCATTAATATTGGCGCTTCACCGCGTCCATCAACGTTATGAATAAGAACAGCAGTTGCTCCCGCTGCCTCTGCGTTTTCAATTTTAGTCACGAAACCACACGTACCACGGCTGATAAGCGCAATTGCACCATCGAACGCGCCCGCAGCAAATGCATCACAACCTTCTACGTTTGCCGCATCTACTTCGCCTGCATAAACAACAGGTGCAGTAATTGGGCTATCAAATACAATGGCAGGGTTGCCCACTGAGTAAAGGGCCGGAATAGAACCTAAAGTGGTATCGCCTTCAACGGTCACCTCGTTTGCGAACAAACGACCCGTTGTTGTATTTGCGACCGTTATTACGTCTTCTGAACAACCAGGACAGCCAATAGTGCCAGCACCCGGACCATCGTTACCCGCTGCAAAAACGGTAACAACGCCCGCATCGTGCATGGCTTCAAGTACGTCTTCATATACTGAGCCGTTAGGGTTTCCACCTGCACCGCCACCCCACGAGTTATTTACAATGTCAGCACCATCTGTAAGCGCAGCTTCAAGCATAGAAAGCAGCATTGAAGAAGCACCGCTAGAAGAAGCAGGGTTAGCTGGTGTGGCATACAAACCTTTGTAAACCATTAGATAAGCAGCTGGCGCAACACCAGAGATTTCAGCTTCTGCGCCATCGCGCTCTGCCATTACCCCGTAATTACCTACAGCTGTACCTGCAACGTGCGTACCGTGTCCATTGAATCCTAGCGGGCTCTCGTATTCTTCTTCAACAACAGAGAAGCCTTCTACGATGTCTGCTGCGCGAGCAACAATTAGTTTATTGTTACAAAAATCAGGAACTTCTGAACAGTAGTCGTCAGTAGGAAGTGTCGCAGCATCAGGTGCTGTAAAATTTTCACCACTGAATAAAGGGTTTTCTGGACGAATACCACTATCGATGATCGCCACTTTCACGCCTGCACCGGCGCTTTCCTTCCCGCCGAACTGTTCCCACGTTTGAACTGCACCGATCAGATCCAAACTCGCGTCCATTTGGGCATGGTGTACTAAGTCTGGGTATACCGCTTTTACCGTTGAAAGGCTGGAAAGCTTATCAAGTGCACTTTTTGAAACGATACCCGCAAAACCATTAAATGCTGCTGTGTAAGACATGTCAGCTTTGAATGACTTATCGAATGACTTGATAGACTGGATAACCGATTGCTGTTGAGCTTCAAGGAAAGATTGATATTCCTTCGCTGCATTTGACTTGAAATTTACCTTTTGACCTTTGTGGGCAGCCATGCTGCTTACACTTGGATTTACTGCGCTGAATTGCGCCATAGGCACGTCAGTAAGTTGTACGATAACACGTACGCTATCACTATCCGCTTGGATTGCATTTGCAAGAATATTCTTTTTGTCGAAGGATGCTTCGATGGCGTTACGTTGTTCAACGCTGTGGCCAGATAATTGATTTGATATTGCTAGTGCACCAAAGGCTGAGCCTGCTAATGCGGTAGCAATAACCGTACTAAGGATTGTTTTTTTCATAATTATTCTCGTGTGAATAGTTCCCTGGAGCCCAACGATTTTTTTGTTTGCTTAAAAGGTCATTCGCCTTTTTTAAAACGCAACTTATCGCTGTGACTATCTATTACTAGCACACTTTTTTTCTTTTTGTAACGTGTGTTTCTGCAATACACAATTTACACATTTTGTTACATTTAACGACGATTAGTCGTTGCATAGATAACTTCCTTTTTTCATTGAAGTTCTAAGCAGTAGATTATTGGATATATAAGCGTTTGAAACGTTAGAACCTCTATTACTGGATGTGAATGAGAAATGACTGTCCTACTCGATTTTCATATTTTTTACATGGGGTTTACGTTTTTAGGACGAATATCCTTTTCATTTAGACTAATTGAGTATGTCTATTTCACCCATTTGAAAAAATGCCAATGAATAAGTAGGACGCTCCTGCATTTTCTCAACTAGCATATTGTTATCACTATAAGTCGCTATTAACCCTCATATTTAAGGGGAACAAACGTGAAAGACAGAAATCATTTGGCCGAAGTAAAAACAACAAATAAGGTCGAAATTATTACTAAAGGGGTTGTTGATATCCCAATGCTGCAAATCCTTTCTGCCGAAGGTGAACTCATTGAAAAAGCAGTTGAACCTGACCTCAGCAAAGAAGAAGCATTAAAAATATTTAATACCATGCATTACATTCGAGTATTGGATGAACGTATGGTGGGTGCACAGCGCCAAGGTCGTATTAGTTTTTACTTGGCCAGTACAGGTGAAGAAGCGGCGTCAGTAGCAAGTGCAGCAGCACTATCAGATGACGACATGATCATGTCTCAGTACCGTGAGCAAGGCGCTTTAGCCTACCGCGGGTACACCACAGAACAATTCATGAACCAAATGTTTAGCAATAAAGACGATCCTAACAAAGGACGTCAAATGCCTATCCATTATGGTGACAAGCCACTTAACTTCATGACTATATCTTCACCACTAGGCACACAGATCCCTCAAGCATCTGGATATGCCTATGGCCAAAAAATGTCAGGTAAAGATGTGGTTACTATCTGTTACTTCGGTGAAGGTGCAGCGTCGGAAGGAGACTTCCACGCAGGGCTAAATATGGCCGCTGTACTAAACTGCCCAGTAATCTTCTTTTGCCGAAATAATGGCTACGCCATTTCAACACCAGCAGAAGAGCAATTCGCGGGTGACGGCATTGCTTCTCGTGGCTTAGGTTACGGTATTAAAACTATCCGTGTTGATGGTAACGATGTGTTAGCCATTCATGCAGCTACTAAAGAAGCCCGTCGTATCGCCATTGAAGAAAAGTGTCCTGTACTTATTGAAGCCATGACTTATCGCTTAGCGGCGCACTCCACGTCAGACGACCCAACAGGCTATCGCTCTCGTGAAGAAGAAGATAAGTGGCGTGCAAAAGACCCTATCGCTCGTATGGCGAAATGGTTAGAAAGCAAAGGCTGGTTTGACGAGGCTGAGAACCAAAAGCGCGTCGATAAAGCAAGACAAGACGTTTTAGCAGCAATGAAGAGTTGTGAAAAGACTGACGTATGTGCCATTGAAGACATTGTCGAAGATGTATACGACACAGCACCTTGGCACTTAAAAGAACAACTCAGTGAATTGAAAGCGCATATTAAGAAGTACCCGAAGATGTACCCTAAAACAGCAGGGAGAGTAAAATAATGGCTAAGATGAATCTACTTCAAGCAATTAATAATGCACTCATCACAGCCATGACCGAAGATGAGAAAGTAATGGTCTTTGGTGAAGACGTGGGCCATTTTGGTGGCGTGTTCCGTGCAACCAGTCACCTTCAAGAAAAATTTGGTAAGGCGCGTTGCTTTAACACGCCGCTTACTGAACAAGGCATTATTGGCTTCGCGAACGGCTTGGCCTCACAAGGCTCTGTACCTATTGCTGAAATTCAATTTGGTGATTACATTTTCCCTGCATTCGATCAAATTGTGAATGAGACGGCTAAATGGCGCTACCGTTCAGGCGGTCAGTTCGATGTTGGTACGCTAACAATTCGTACACCTTATGGTGGCGGTATCGCAGGCGGCCACTACCACAGTCAATCACCAGAGGCATTCTTCGCTCACTGCCCAGGGTTAAAGATTGTTATCCCTCGTGACCCTTATCAGGCGAAAGGTTTGTTACTTGCATCAATTCGCGATAAAAACCCCGTATTGTTTATGGAGCCTAAACGTCTTTACCGTGCATCTGTATCGGAAGTGCCTGAAGAAGATTACGAACTGCCATTAGGTAAGGCAGATATTGTTCAAGAAGGTAGCGATATCACCTTATTAGGGTGGGGCGCGCAAATAGAAATTCTGCAAAAAGCTGCAGAAATGGCTCTTGAAGATGGTGTGTCGTGTGAAATTATCGATTTACGCAGCATATTACCGTGGGACGTTGAAACGGTTATGCAATCTGTAATGAAAACAGGTCGCTTATTGATAAACCACGAAGCACCGCTAACAGGTGGCTTTGCGAGTGAAATCGCAGCGAGCATTCAGGAACGTTGTTTCTTATACCTTGAAGCGCCTATTGCAAGAGTGTGTGGTTTAGACACGCCGTATCCTTTGGCGCACGAAAAAGAATATATGCCAGATGAAACGAAGACGTACGAAGCCATAAAACGTACGCTTCACTACTAAGCCGGGGGACGATGAAATGACAATTGAATTTATCTTACCGGACATTGGTGAAGGTATAGTTGAATGTGAACTTCTGGAATGGTTAGTTTCTGAAGGTGAGCATATAGAAGAAGATCAACCTGTCGCGGAAGTAATGACCGACAAGGCTACCGTGCAAATTCCTGCAATGCATGCGGGTGTGGTTAATAAACTGCATTACGCGGTAGGCGATATTGCTAAAGTGCACGCACCATTATTCTCTATGACGCCAGATGATGCCGACGCTAACTCAGATACACATGAAGACGCGCAAGCGGAAGTAAAAGACAATGCGTCTGAAACAGCGACAGCGAATGATAGTGCTTCTTCAGGCGCTTCAAACGGCAAGCACATCGAAGACTTTATTTTGCCAGATATTGGTGAAGGTATTGTCGAGTGCGAAATTGTGAAATGGAACGTGGCTGAAGGCGATGAAATTGAAGAAGATCAAGCCGTTGTAGAAGTGATGACCGACAAGGCAGTGGTAGAGATCCCCGCTAAAAACGCAGGTACCGTGCATCGTCTTTATTACGCGCAAGGCGATATAGCGAAAGTGCATAGTGCATTGTTTGCGTTAGAAGTTGCCGGTGAAGTCACAACTACTAGCGGTACTGATGACGAATCACCATCGGCAAAAAACAACGCTTCAAGCGTTGTATCTCAAAGTTCAGTGAACACGCAAACAAACGGTTCAAGTCAGCAATCAGCGCAAATTTCTCCTTCAAAATTCAGCGACGGCGAATACGAGCCACCTATCGCTATAGAAGGTAAAGTGTTGGCTAGCCCCGCGGTAAGACGTGTTGCAAGAGAAAAGAATATCGACCTTTCTACTGTGGAAGGCTCGGGTAAAAAGGGGCGGATCCTTAAGTCTGACGTGTTGAATCTACAACATTCGAATGTTGACACGTCGTCTCAAAATTCGAGATCTTCTGCGCCAAGCTCATCTACCGCAGAAAAAGGTGATTTGAATAGCACAAGCACTGTGCTTAAAGGCAGCGTTAGAACAGAAAAAGTACGCGGTATTCAGGCAGCTATGGCGAAGCAAATGTCGGCTTCGGTCTATACTATCCCGCACTTCACAGTAAGTGACGAGTTGGTAATGGACAACCTGATGGCGCTACGCAAGCTGCTTAAACCTGAATTTGAAGCGAAGAACGTAAAACTCAGCTTTATGCCGTTTTTCGTTAAAGCAATGTCGTTGGCACTTAATGAGTTCCCTGTCATTAACAGTCAGCTTAACGAAGACGCCACTGAGATAAGCTACTTCACAGATCACAATATTGGTTTTGCAGTAGACTCTAAAATTGGTTTGCTTGTACCGAATATTAAACGCGTACAAGACCTCTCGCTTTTAGATATTGCTGTTCAAATGCAGGTTATTATCGAACAAGCCAGAGCGGGCCGCGTGGCTGGCGAGCACCTAAAAGGCGGTACGATTAGTATCTCTAATATCGGTGCAATAGGCGGTATTACCGCAACGCCAGTAATTAATAAGCCAGAAGCTGCTATTGTTGCTCTCGGCAAAACGCAGAAACTTCCGCGTTTTGATGATGAAGGGAATGTTAGCGCGCAAAATATCATGGCGGTAAACTGGTCCGGCGATCACCGTATTATTGATGGTGCGACTATGGTGCGATTCAATAATCTATGGATGAGTTACCTAACTCAGCCAGAAAAAATGTTGATGCACCTTAAGTGATATCATTCAAAGCAATTTGATTTGCAGTAGCAATATTTTAAAAGGGCCAGTAGCAAAACTACTGGCCCTTTTTGTTTTGTATACCTCAAAGCGCGTTGACGTTATTATAGAGCACTATAAACAAACGAAAATTTTACTGAGGTTTTGTGCTTAGTTATCAACATGCCTTTCATGCGGGCAACCACGCTGATGTCATCAAACATCTTTGTTGGATTGGCGTTATCAACGCATTAAAGAAAAAAGATAAACCTTTTACGCTTTTCGACACCCACGCAGGCGCGGGCGCTTACGATCTAACCGATGCCATGTCATCAAAAAATAAAGAGTACGAGACGGGTATTTCTCGTTTGCTTATAGATGATAAAGGCGTTCAGGACTTGCCAAATTTGTTGGCAGACTATCTATCGTTGTGTGAACCTTTTTTAGCACAACAACAATATCCGGGCTCACCGGCAATAAGCGCAAAAGCGAAAAGGGATGGTGATAATTTACACCTAATGGAACTTCATCCTGCGGAATTCGATAAACTAGACAAAAACGTATCCCGTTTACGAACCCGTAATAGCCACGTACATAAACGAGACGGTTATGAAGGGCTTCGCGCACTCACGCCACCTAAACCCAATCGCGGTGCTATTTTAATCGACCCTCCTTATGAGCGCGTGAATGAATATAGCGACCTTGTTAAGGGTGTGGAACAGGTATTTAAACGCTGGCAGCAGGCACAAATCGTAGTGTGGTATCCACTATTGTCAGAGAGGGCTGGTGCCAAAAGTGGTGCAAGTGAAGCTATGTGCGAGAAGCTTGCAGCATTAGGTAAACCCTGTTTTAAAGCAGAAATACATGTAGCAGAAAATACCCCAGATGCTGGAATGTATGGTTCTGGCGTATTCGTGTTAAACCCGCCTTGGCAATTAGATGCTAATTTAGAGAGCGCGCTAGAAAGCGTTGTTGGTATGTTAGGTGCTGATGAAACGGGTTATCACGCTACAGCGCATGTTACCTGGATAAACGAAGATAATTGATTGCTGTGCAGTTTAACAATGGTAAGCGTATTGTTGCTGATTAATCTGTTTCAAAAAGTCACTAAAAGCGTGAAGTAAAAAACATGTCGCAACTCAAAGGCCTAAAACATTTCTATATACCCGATGAGCAGTCGATATATTTGCTATCCCATGCGGATGCGAAAAAACTAAAAGACTGGGTAAACCTTTGCATTTCACAGTTAGAAGGGTTGGGTTACAGTGACATCGAACTTTTAGGGAAAGGGGCCTTTGGTTTTGCGTTTGCAGGGAATGCACCAAGCGGTGAATCACGGGTATTTAAGTTTTCGCGAATAACGTTGCCGCAGCATGTGCAAGATAGACTAGAAGAGGAAGCTTTTATGCTTTCTCACGTTAATCATGAGTTTGTGCCGCGGTTTATTGAATATCAACAAATACGCAAACAATCCATCTTGGTTATGGGGCGCGCACCTGGCGAAGACCTAGAAAAAGTCAGCTTGAAAACAGGCCCACTTTCGCCCCGTATTATCGTCAAAATTGCAGTGCAGGTCGGCGAACTTTTATCCAGTTTTCGCCAATACAGTGAAAATGGAGAAATTAAACCCATTGTGCACGGAGACATAAAGCCCTCGAATCTGGTTTGGGATGCCGAAAATGAATCGGTTGGATTGATTGATTGGGGCTCTTCAGTGTTCGCACAGACTGACATCACTGGGCAATATGTAGGTAACAATGTAATGGATTTAATGTCGGGTGAACTGCATCAAACTAATGCTCGACTTGGCGATGTTTATTTTATTGGCGAGGAGCAGCTTAATGGCGCACTCTCCAGCCCCCGCTTCGATGAACAAGGCTTGGCCAGTACATTATATGCATTGGCATCAGGGCAATCGTGTCGTTACGGAAGCAAGGTTATTACACCTTCATCCCTTGGTCTTCCTAAAATGCTTGCTAATATCCTTGAGCACATGCTCAGTGAAGATCCAGAAAAGAGAAGGCAGGGCGGAGATTACCTGTTTAATCATCTCCACGTTTTGAAGAATATGGTTTTCACTCAAGACAAGCCAACACAATATACTCCGTTAATCCCTACATGGCTGGCCCACACTCAGAACCGTGCTGATATTGAAACCGTTGTTTACAGCTCTCGAAAATCTTACCTACGCCAACAGGCAAGACTGTCTGACTCGTTAGATGAAAAAGACGTAGAGGAACTTCGTTATATAGACGATGCGCAATTTGACCGCTACTACAAAAACTATTTACAGGGCATGGGGGATACCGAAAAAGCATTTGTTTCTGCAATAAGCAGACTAGGCCGTTACCCTGTAGTTGGCGGTATGGCTGTGCGCTGGGAGCCAGAAGGTATATATGTCGATTCGAGCTTGAACTTATATGATGAATCAATGAAAGCAGCGTTTGATTTAGCAGTGAATAATGTCATTAATTTAGCAAGGGCTATTCACAAGCCCGCGGTGTTCAAATGTTGTATGTTCAACGCCAAAAACACGCTGCACATTGAACGCGAAAGTGAAGATGAAGACTTTAAACCAGCAGGCGGTATGTTTATTCCCTACGAACTATCACGGGTTTCTGCACAAAAGGATGAAAGCCGTACTCACTCATATTTCGAAGATGGCGATGATCCAGATGAACTATTAAAGCTGCCTCAGGAGATTATCGATACCATCGTTCAACTTAATACAATACATCACACTGGTTGTATTATATTTGAAGCATTACCGCGGCATTTGAAAATTCACAACTATTACACGTTGCTTGATCACAGCCAAGAAGAGCGCTTCTACGCATTATTAGCGCAACTCGTTCAGCAAATTCCCAAAATAAAAGGGCTAGGCATTTCAGGGTTTATGAAGTTACCCTATAAAGATACGCGCTTTTTCGAGCATAAAGCAAAATTGCCTGAAAAGTACTACCCGCGAAACCCAAAAGCAGTAATTGAAGAGAAAGTACAACATGTCTGAGATTAAACTATCGTCACTTTTTGAACTCGAAACAGTGGAAGCTGGCATCTATCGAGGTCAAAGCTGGGATTTAGGCTTCCGCGCCTTGTTTGGTGGACAAGTTTTGGGGCAAGCGTTAGCAGCTGCATACGAAACAGTGGAGGCTGGTAGAGTCGCACACTCATTCCACACTTATTTTTTACTACCAGGCGATGCTAAAAAGCCTGTAGTTTACGATGTTGAAGTAGTGCGAGACGGCAGAAGTTTCTCTGCTCGACGGGTTAAAGCCATTCAGGATGGTAGAAATATTTTCTACATGACAGCGTCTTTTCAGGTTCCTCAAGATGGCATGGAGCATCAAAACCCAACAATGCCAGATGTGCCTGCGCCGGAAGATGTGCAGTCTGACATTGAATTCTATGAAGCTAACTTCAATAAAATTGCACGGCCTATGCAAGAAGCGTTGAGCTATCATAAACCTGTAGATATTCGCACGGTAGATGCAGCTAACTCTTACCAGTCAGCGAAACGCGAACCGACGCGTTATATTTGGTTAAAAGCAAGAGACACAATGAATGCATCATTGACTGTTCATCAAGCTGCGCTTGCTTACGCATCAGATTATCATTTTCTCAGTACGTCGCTTCAACCACACGGTGTTGCGGTAACCGATAAATCACTTCGAATCGCAACGATAGACCATGCTATGTGGTTCCACCGCCCAATCAATATGAACGAATGGTTATTGTATGCAATGGAGAGTCCCTTTAGCGGAGGCTCTAGAGGTTTGGTACGCGGACAAATATTTAACCAAAATGGTGAACTTGTTGCGTCAACCATGCAAGAAGGATTAATGAGAAAAGTAGACGAATAGGGAGAGGGTAATGCGCTACAAATTAGGTTCTACATCACCGCTGGTTGATGAAAGTACGTTTATAGCGCCAGGCGCACATGTTATTGGTAATGTTGAACTCAAAGTGGGTTCAAGCGTTTGGTTCAATGCGGTTATACGCGGCGATATGGACAAGATAACCGTTGGTGAAAATACGAATATCCAAGATGGCAGCGTATTACACACCGATGCAGGTATTCCTTTAGTGCTAGGTGAAGGGGTAACAGTAGGACATAAAGTCATGCTTCACGGCTGCGAGATTGGTGACTATTCCTTGATAGGAATTAACGCCGTCGTATTAAACGGTGCAAAAATTGGAAAGTACTGCATCATTGGCGCTAACGCTTTGATAACGGAAAACATGGAAATTCCAGATTACAGTTTAGTAGTTGGAGCGCCTGGTAAAGTCATTAGAACATTTGATGAGAAGATCGAACCCAAACTAAAAGCGTCCGCTGAACATTACGTAGATAACGCCAAAACATATAAGTCATCATTACAGCCAATTGATAGCTGAAATTTAAGACTAGGCTGTTCGCGATATTTTGAATCCCAATAAAAAATGCCCAGAACAAACGTTCCGGGCCTAGGGGAATGGCTCATTGCTGAGCCGTGCGCTAACTTTTACACAGGAGAGTTTAAATAAAATCTTTTAAACGGACAATGAGTATAGAATACATTTGTTTAAATTATAAACAATTTTTGTGTGAATTTTATCTTACACTCTCAACGTCAGTTAAATTGTAGAACTTATACGTTAGTAATCAATGGACTAAAAACTGGTCGGATGTGATGTTTTTTGAGAAAAAGATGTACAGTTTATATCCACATGTTGCACACATTTTATCCACGTGATGAAGCGTTGTTAATATATACCCTTTTTAAATATATAGACTTACTTTCATTCATGTAAGTTATGTTGAAAACAGACGGTTGTACCATGCCATTATCCTTGTAGTATGACGTCAACGTTCATGCTAAATATGCGTGATACTGACTCTAAAAACAGGCTCTTACATTAATACGAGGATGGATTATGCAATCATTTTCTACTTTTATTCCCCCTGAACGGACTTTGATGGGTCCTGGACCATCCGATGTTAACCCCAGAATTTTAAACGCCATGGCGAGACCCACCCTGGGCCATCTCGATCCATTATTCATTGAGTTAATGGACCAAACCAAGCAGCTTTTACAGTATGCGTTTAAAACTGAGAATGCACTTACTATGCCTATTTCTGCTCCGGGCTCAGCAGGAATGGAGGCATGTTTTGTTAATCTTGTAGAACCAGGCGATAAGGTACTCGTGTGTATTAACGGCGTATTTGGCAATCGAATGGTCGAAAACGTAGAGCGTTGTGGTGGTGAGGCTATTACCGTCAACAATACATGGGGCGAGCAAACTGACCTTAATGTGGTAGAAGACACCCTTAAAGCCAATCCGGATATTAAGATCCTTGCCTTTGTTCACGCAGAAACATCTACGGGCGTACGCAATGAAGCCAAAGCGCTTTGTGAGCTGGCTAAAAAGTATGATTGTCTTAGCATTGTTGATGCAGTTACCTCTCTTGGAGGTGTCGAGTTAGATGTTGACGGTTGGAGCATTGACGCTATTTATTCAGGTTCGCAGAAGTGTTTGAGTTGCGTGCCGGGTATCTCTCCTGTTTCATTTAGTGAAAGAGCAGTTAACGTTATTCAAAACCGAAAAACGAAAGTGCAAAGCTGGTTTCTAGACATGAACTTGATTGTTGGTTATTGGGGGCAGGGCGCCAAGCGTGCCTACCACCATACCGCACCTGTCAACAGTATGTACGCTATGTACGAAGCACTTCTGATTTTAAAAGAAGAAGGCTTAGAAAATGCGTGGCAGCGTCATGCATTGGGTCATGAAAAACTTGCGCAGGGTTTAAGTGAACTTGGGTTAGAGCTAACGGTAGACAGTGCTTATCGTTTGCCTCAATTAAATGTAGTTAAAATTCCAGACGGCGTAGACGATGCTGCCGTTCGCAAGCAATTGCTTGAAGATTTTAATTTAGAAATCGGCGCCGGTTTAGGCGATCATGCCGGTAAAGTATGGCGAATTGGTCTTATGGGATACGCATGTAAACCCCGTAATATCGATCACTGCCTTGCTGCGTTGCGCACTGTGCTTAAGTAAAACGCCTAGCGCCTTTTAATCTTTTCGGTCAACACGTTCAGCGAGATGCTTAGCTGAACGGTTGGCTTTTAGCCGTTTAGCATATAAAACCCATTTAACATAGCGCGTTGATATCAGTCCGCATAGATCATTACCCACTCAGTGAGATTTAAAATCTTCGTAATCACGTCGTGTTACCGCAGGTATAGTGGCACTACATCAAGTTGACTGGTATTACTTATCCATTTTTGGGTCTTGCCTCATAAAAAGCGCATCTCGGCGAAGTTATATCTCTTCTCGTCTTAGTTCAGTGCTAAGATTTCGTTTATTGCGTATATTCATAAACTATTCAGTTTTAAACATTTATCCTTTAGGTAACGTAATTAAAAGGCACCATAAAAAAGGAATCTCTATGAAAATGATCACGCGTACTAATACTTATTCGACAGCTAAAAGTGTAGTTAAAAAAGCATTGTTAGCTTCATCATTTATTGCCTTATCTGCACCTATGGTTTCTGCACAGGCCGCACAAGAAGCGGTTATAAATGTGCAAGGCGTAGGAGCGGTAGAAGTGACACCAAATGCTTATTCAGTCACACTCGTTGTTGAAGAAGAAGGTAATACAGTAGGTAAACTGAACACTCAGCTTGATTCGGATCTGCGTTCTATTGTTAAGTTCTTGCTTAATCAAGGTATAGATGAAAAGCACATTCAGAGTATGCAAGTACGCTTACAACCTCGCTATATCAATACGCCTCAAGGCCGTCAGCAAGAAGGTTTCACGTTGTCACGAGATATCACCGTCACATCTACTGACCTTGAAACTTATGACAAAGTATTAGATGGCGTGCTCAAACGAGGTGTTGATCGCATACAACAATTCAACTTTATTTCAGTTGGTGAAGGCGATGCCTATCAAAAAGCACTTATCTCTGCGGTAAAAGACGCAAAGCAACGTGCACACTTATTAGCAAAAGAATTAGAGATTGAAGTAGGTGAAGTTGTTGCAATCTCAGAATCTGGTGGCAATATGCCGATTCCAGTAATGCGCGCAGAAGCTTTTGCCAAAGACATGTCTATGTCTTTACCTGGCCAAGAGCGCATAGAAGCGCGTGTTAATGTGTCTTTTAACATTGTTCAATAGCAGGAAATTCGTTTGAAAGAACAACAGTACGGTCAGTTAATAAACCAAGCAAAGAGCTTGGTTTCTGGCGAGCACGATCTTATCGCTAACATGGCAAATATAAGTGCGCTGCTTTTCAATAGCCTCGAAGAGGTGAATTGGGCAGGTTTTTACCTTTATAAAGAAGAGCAGTTGGTACTCGGTCCATTTCAGGGGCAACCAGCATGTATTCGCATTCCACTTGGAAAAGGCGTTTGCGGAACGAGTGCAAGTACCAGAACTGTTCAGCGTATAGCAGACGTTCATCAGTTCGAAGGACACATTGCCTGCGATGCAGCGTCAAACTCTGAGATTGTTGTTCCACTAGTGCTAAACGATGTGCTGGTTGGCGTACTTGATATCGACAGCCCTGTTTTTGAACGCTTTACCGAAGAAGACGAAAAAGGGCTCGTTGAAATTGCTCAAATTCTTATGGATTCGCAGAAATAATTATGAAATCCAGTGTTGATATTCACGTTGTTTTATCCACGTATGAGGATATGGAAGACTTTCATGATGACCCAGATGAGGCATCTGAACGTTTAAATTTCATCTTACATGCGGTGTACGACAATGCAGAAGAAGATATTGAAACACAGCGTTTAGAGCAAATTTTGCACTACGCATGGGAATCTTGGCAACAAGATAAGCATTTATTAGAAATAGATGACGACGAATTGCTTGATTGGGTTGACCACACGCTGGCAACTTGGGATGATGCAAGTAACGATGAAATCTCCTGAATAATTTAGAAAGTTAATGGAATCACCAGAGAAGTTTACCAACAGTAAGGAAGTGATAGCTTTCCTTGCAGAGACCTTTCCGAAATGTTTTAGCATTGAAGGCGAGGCCCGCCCACTTAAGATCGGTATTTTTCAAGATCTTGCCACACGTTTAGAAGAAGAGGAACGCGTTAGCAAAACCTTACTTCGTTCTACACTACGACATTACACCAACAGCTGGCGCTATCTTCATAGCATCAAAGAAGGTGCAAACCGTGTAGATTTAGACGGCGTTGAAGGCGATGCAATTGAAAAAGAACACGCTGATCATGCGCAGCAGCAGTTAGAAGAAAGCAAAGCAAAAGCAGCTGAAAAGCGCAAAGCTAAGCTAGCTCAGCAGCCTAAGCGAAAAGATAAACGTCAATTTAATCGTCCAAAAGGTGAAAAATCTGCAAATTCGGACCATGCTGATACTAAGCGCGGAACTAAACCGAAAAATAACAGACCAAACAATACACCACCTGCGAAATTGACAGATAGCGATTTACAGCAAGGTACGCAAGTTACCGTTAAATTAGGTAAAGCACCTATGCCTGCAGTAATTACCGAAGTAGCTAAAGATGGCATTCACGTTCAATTAGACTCAGGCATGGTAGTTAAAGTAAACGCAGACGCTTTACGTTTGGCACGCTCCAAGAGGTCGTAAAATATGAGAGACATCCTTCGAATTTCCATCGCCAGTGCTTTTCTTACCGTTGGGGTAGGAGCAGGCGCAGTTACGTCAACACCAGAGGTAGACGAGCTTCCCATTTTACAACAGGAATCTCAACACAGTGTTGCAGCTAAGCGAGTAAGCGCACTCTTTACCAGGGCGCACTACAAGGAAATATCGTTGGATGATGCACTCTCAGCTAGAGTTTACCAGCGCTTCATCGATTCATTAGATCACAATAAACAAGTGTTATTGCTGTCTGATGTTGTGGGTTTTGAGAAATACCGCACATTGTTTGATGATGCGCTGAGTAAAGGCAACCTCTCTGTTGCCTATGATATGTATAACGTAAGCGCGAAACGACGCATTGAGCGTTATGAATTTGCACTTGCACTGTTAGAGAAAGGCCCGTTCGACTTTGAAAAAGAAGGCGATAAGTTCTTTTACGACAGAGAAGATGCTGAATGGCCAGCCAATAAAGCTGAGCTGGATGAAATTTGGCGTCAACGCGTTAAATACGACGCGTTGAATCTAATACTTGCAGACAAAACGTGGGAAGAGGCTAAGGAGCTTCTTACCAAACGCTATACACGAGCGATTAAGCGCACTAAGCAAGCAAAGAGCGAAGACGTTTTTCAAACTGCAATGAATGCATTCGCACGTACAATTGAAGCTCACACCAGTTACTTATCTCCGCGTAACGCTGAACGTTTTCAAATGGACATGAACTTGTCGTTTGAAGGTATTGGTGCAGTATTACAAAGCGAAGATGATTACACGGTAATCAAAAGCGTTGTACCTGGCGGACCTGCAGATGAGTCTGGCGCAATAAAACCAGAAGATAAAATTGTTGGCGTAGCACAAGACGACGAAGAGTTTGTTGATGTGATTGGTTGGCGATTGGACGAAGTGGTTGAGTTAATTAAAGGCCCGAAAGGAAGTACTGTTCGTCTACAGGTTGAAAAAGGAGCTACGGATGCGAAAACCACGTCGGTAGTTAGCCTTACTCGCGATAAAATTAAGTTAGAAGATCGCGCAGCCAAATCGGAAGTATATGTGCCAGAGACTGGCCCTCACGCGGGTGAACCTCTAGGTGTAATCACCATTCCTAGTTTTTACAACAACCTTAGTATGGATGTTGCTAAAGAAATAGAAAGCTTGAAAGCGCAAAACGTTAAAGGCGTTATCGTAGACTTGCGCGGTAATGGCGGTGGTTCTCTAACCGAAGCAACGTTACTTACTGGCCTATTTATCGAAAAAGGCCCGGTGGTTCAAATTCGATACGGTCAAAGCAAAGTTAGCGTTAACCGTGATACAGATGGCGAAGTGGCTTACGATGGCCCGTTAACCGTATTAGTTGACAGATATAGCGCGTCTGCTTCAGAGATTTTTGCGGCAGCGATGCAAGACTACAACCGTGCTCTCATCGTAGGTGAACAAACCTTCGGGAAAGGGACAGTGCAGCAGCATCGCGGTTTAGGTAAAATTTATGACCTTTACGACAACCCATTAGGTAGTGTTCAGTTTACTATCGCCAAGTTCTATCGCATTGACGGCGGCAGCACCCAGCATAAAGGCGTTATTCCTGACATTCTTTATCCATCGGCAGTTGAACCAGCTGAATGGGGAGAAAGCCAAGCGGAAAATGCGTTGCCATGGGACAGTATCAATCGCGCTAACTATACGACGTTTGCAGACGGTACTGCTGCGCTTGATGTTTTAACAGCGAAGCACAACAAACGTATTTTACAAGATCCTGAGTTTTCTTATATTCAAGACGACATAAAGGAATATAAGGAAAATAAAGACAAGAACTTCATCTCATTAGTTAAATCTGTACGTGAAGGCGAGAAGAAAGAGGCGGAAGAGAAGTCGCTTGCTCGTGCTAACGAACGTTTACAGCGATTGGGAATGGAAACTGTCACAACATTGGACGACCTACCTGAAGATATGGAAGAATTAGATCCATTCTTGGACGAGGCAGCCAATATTACTTTCGATATGATCGAAACAGGCCGTTACGCTATCACAAGAAATTAAGTGATTAGAAAAAAGGGCTGGTCTAGGGCCAGCCCTTTTTTTGTGTCTATAAATTATTAAAACAATAATAAAGGGAAATAACATGGCTATCAGAGGCGAATTTTCCTCTCGAATAGGGTTCGTGCTAGCAGCGGCAGGCTCGGCAGTAGGACTAGGTAATATTTGGGGCTTTCCTACAAAGGTAGCAAGTAACGGTGGCGCAGCATTTGTTCTCGTATACTTACTGCTGGCTTTTGTACTCGCTTATCCCGTACTTATGGCAGAACTTATAATCGGACGTAGTTCACGTTCAAATATGGTTGACGCTTTAGGTAAAATATCGGGCAATTTCGTCGGAAGGCTAACGGGCATTTGGGGCTGTGTTACCGTGTCACTTATCCTTGCATTCTACGCTATTGTAGGCGGATGGATGTTGGTTTATTTCGCCGATGCTGCCGTTAGCATGGTGGGATTTACGAGCGCTAGCGACTGGCTACTCACTTCATCAGTTACGCGTAACATTATTTTCTGCTTCTTATTTATGGGTTTAACTGCATTTATCGTTGTCGGTGGTGTAAAGTCAGGCATTGAGAAGTGGTCAGTGCGTTTGATGCCTACATTGGTTATTCTCATTCTCGCATTGATTGTTTATGTGAGCCTACAGCCTGGTGCCGTAGAAGGTTGGTCAGCATATTTAGTACCTGACTTCTCTCGCGTTCTAGACCCAGACTTATTAATTAACGCCATGGGACAAGCCTTTTTCTCAATGTCTTTAGGTGTGGGTACCATGCTGGTTTATGGTTCATACCTAAGTAAAAATGAAAATCTACCTAGCATTGGTGCGTCGGTAGCGCTTGTCGATATCGGTGTTGCGGTTATTGCGGGTATGCTTATTATCCCGGCCATGTACGTTGCATTAAACAACGGCGTTGAAATCTTCACACCGGAAGGCGCGTTAATCCAAGGTGACACGCTGATTTTCAAAGTACTACCAGCACTGTTTGATACCATTGGTAGCGTAGGTCTTTTCGTTGCTTTTACCTTTTTCGCGCTAATGGCGATTGCTGCCGTCACGTCTTCAATTTCAATGTTAGAAGTTCCCGTTGCGTTTATGGTAGAAAGTAAAGGTCTTCAACGTAAAAAGGCCGTGTTATTAATGGCATCGGTCATCTTTGTATTAAGCTGCATCATCATTTTAAATTTTGAAACCTTGTTCGGCTTTGTTATCGCATTAACTACCGAGTATAGCCAACCGTTACTAGGACTCGCCTTGTGTATTTTCGCAGGTTGGGTGTGGCGCAGAGATGCAATACTCGATGAACTTAAACAAGGTGATCAGTTTGCTGAACACAGCATTTTCTGGAAGATTTGGCCTTGGTACGTACGCTTTGTGTGTCCCGTTATCATTGCGCTTATGTTCTACCGCTCAGTCTTCTAAAGCATTCTGGTAAAAAGCGGACAGCACGCTTAACGCGTTACAAATACGATAATAAGGTTTTAAAAAACGACAATGACGAATAAAGAAATAAAAACGCCGTCACTTCTCGATGCAATGCTTCCTATTCTTGCGTTAGTCATAATGATGGGAAGCGCAGTTTATTTGTTTGCCGATAACTCTTCTTACGGTCCAAACCAAATTGCACTTCTTCTAGCGATGGGCTTAGCTGCTATCATTGGAATGAAAAATGGCTACAGCTGGAAAACTATCGAAAAGGGCATTGTAGACGGTATCTCAATGTCTTTAGGTGCCTGCTTAATTCTGTTAGCGGTAGGTTCTCTTATTGGCACATGGATGCTAGCCGGAACCGTGCCTACGCTTATCTATTTCGGTTTAGAGTTGCTTAACCCCTCGTTTTTCTATGCTGCCGCTTGTCTGATTTGTGCGGTTGTTGCAATGAGTATAGGTAGTTCTTGGACTACCGCGGCGACTGTGGGTGTTGCGCTAATGGGCGTTTCTGCAGGCATGGAAATGTCGGCAGCCATAACCGCCGGCGCAGTAGTTTCAGGTGCATACTTTGGCGATAAAATTTCGCCTTTATCTGAAACAACAAACTTAGCGCCTGCTGTTGCGGGCACGGATTTATTTGAGCACATCCGTTACATGCTTTGGACGACGATTCCGAGCTTTGTTATTGCGCTTATTCTATTTACGGTACTGGGCTTTAGTGAAGTGGGTGAGGCCAAAGCAGAACGCATTGAGCAAATGCAACTTTTGTTAAACGAGTCTTTTGACTTAGGTTGGCATTTGTTAATTCCCCTTGTCGTTTTGCTCACTTTAGCGATTAAAAAGATGCCTGCGTTTCCAGCTGTTTTTATCGGCGCTTTGTTAGGTGGCGTCTGGGCAGTTGTATTCCAGTGGGATGTGGTTACTTCTATGGCAAGTGCTGACGACTCGGTGAATGTAGGTGCGTTGAAGGTAGTTTGGACTGCGCTATTCGATGGCGTAAGCTTCTCAACACCTGACGAGAACTTAAATAGCTTGCTTTCTCGTGGTGGCATGTCTTCTATGTTAAATACCATTTGGTTGATCATCTGTGCAATGTCGTTTGGTGCCGTATTAGAGCGTGTTGGCCTATTAAAGCGTGCAGTTTCTGCCATATTAATTGGTGCAAAGTCTGCAGGGGATATGGTGAGCAGAACCATTCTTACTTGTTTTGGTACCAACCTTGTTACTGCAGATCAGTATATTTCAATCGTGATGCCAGGCCGTATGTACAAAGAAGAATTCAAAAAACGTGGTTTAGACCAATTGAATCTTTCTCGCAGCCTTGAAGACGGCGGCACACTTACGTCTCCACTTATTCCTTGGAACACCTGTGGTGCTTACATGCACAGTGTTTTATTAGTCAATCCATTTGATTACGTATTCTATGCATTCTTCAACGTAATCAACCCGATCCTTGCTGTTATTTATGCGTATTTAGGTATTAAGATTTTACGTATTACGCCACCGCATGTTGAAGTAAACAGCAAAGATACGGTTTAACACAGAGTTCCAATTAAACCCACGTAGGCTTTCTTCCAGGAGGATCTATGTCAGTTCAAGCTAAACGCCGGGCGGATTACCAGCCGCCCGCTTTTTCAATAGCGACAGTTGACCTACATATAACGCTACACCCAACGCAAACCAAAGTTATCAGCACGTTGTCCGTCACTCGTAATGGCGCGCACGATAGTCCATTAGTACTTGATGGCGATAATTTATCGCTAGATTCTATTTCTATTAACGGTACGCACCTATCTGATAATGAATACACGGTAACAGATAGCGCTTTAAGCGTGGTTACTGAACTTGATGAGTTCGTCTTAGAAATTACCAATACCATTGCCCCTGAGCACAACAAAGCGCTGGAAGGCTTGTATTTATCAGGTGGTGCCTATTGTACGCAGTGTGAAGCGGAAGGGTTTCGTCGCATTACGTACTTCATGGACCGCCCGGATGTTTTGTCGGTCTACACAGTGACGGTAGTTGCCGACAAATCAGTACCGATGCTTTTGGCCAATGGCAACCCAGTGGACAAGGGCGAGGTTGACGAAAATACGCATTTTGTTAAATGGCACGATCCACATCCAAAACCTTGCTACCTTTTTGCTCTAGTTGCCGGTGACTTCGATTTACTTACCGATAGCTACACCACCACTAGCGGTAAAGAGGTTGCGCTAGAACTTTATGTTGATAAAGGCAAAAAGTCTCAAGGCATTTTCGCATTAGAATCTCTCAAACGGGCGATGAAGTGGGACGAAGATGTGTTCGGGTTAGAGTACGACTTAGATATCTACATGATTGTTGCCGTCGATTTCTTCAATATGGGAGCGATGGAAAACAAGGGCTTAAATGTATTTAACAGTAAGTTTGTTTTAGCCGATCAAAAAAGTGCCACCGATGATGACTTTTTCAATGTTGAGTCGGTTATCGCGCACGAGTACTTCCACAACTGGACCGGCAACCGTGTTACTTGTCGCGATTGGTTCCAGCTTAGCCTTAAAGAGGGGCTTACTGTATTTAGAGACCAACAGTTCAGCGCTGATATGACTTCGGCGTTAAGTAATCGTATAAAGCACGTTCGTGTTATGCGAGAACACCAGTTTGCAGAAGATGCGAGTGCAATGAGTCATCCAATTCGTCCAGAAGAAGTCATTGAAATGAACAACTTCTACACGGTGACGGTTTATGACAAAGGCGCTGAAGTTATTCGCATGTTCCACACATTACTGGGGCCTGACGGCTTTAGACGTGGTATGGACGAGTACTTTAGAAGACACGACGGTCAGGCTGTCACCTGTGATGACTTCATTTCAGCAATGCAGTCTGCTACTGATTTAGATTTAACCCAGTTTACCCGCTGGTATAGTCAATCTGGTACGCCAGTGATTTCTGTCGCACACAGCACTGAGGTCGATGATGATGGCATTGTTAAGCATAGCTTTACATTGTCACAGCACACACCTGCAACCTCCGATCAGAAAGAAAAGCTTCCTCTATATATTCCTGTAAATATCGAGATTATTGATGATGAGGGGAAAAGCTATACAGACAACGAGTCGTTAATTCAAAACGGCATGGTCATTTTAAAAGATGATGCTATGCGTTTTACTGTAGAAGCCAAAACTACTAATTTAACACCTGTAGTATTGGGTAACTTCTCAGCGCCAGCGAAAGTAGAAAACCCATTGGGGACAGAGTCTTTACTTACTATATTTAAGCATGCGAAGGATCCATTTAATCGTTGGGATGCAATGCAAACATTGTATGACCGCTGTGTGAAGCAATTAGAGGAATCGCCGGGGTCTGGTATCAGTAATGAAATCTGGAACGGTATCAAGCAAGCGATTGCCCAAGAGCAGAACAACCTTGAATTGCTGAGTGAATGTTTAGTCATACCTTCGTTTGAGACACTGTGCCAAAGCCGAAGTAACATAAACGTTTCCGCACTTTCGAAAGCGAGAAAAGCGTTCTGCGACCAGTTTGCTCGCGCACTCGAAAAAGAGCTAAAACAAGTCTTCGAAAATATCGAGAAAAGCGCGTATTGCTACACGCAAGAAGCGGTGAATCAACGTCGCTGCAAAAATGTCGTGCTTGCACACTTAGCGCGTTTACCCCAACACGAGCATATTGTGGTTTCTCAGTTTGAAACCGCTGATAATATGACAGATACGCTAGGCGCGTTGAGAAGCGCACAACACTGTAGCGCCACCACTTTCGACAGTTTGATGGCTCAGTTTGAGGAATCGTGGAATCATGACCCGCTTGTTTTGGACAAATGGTTCGCACTCCACGCTACACAAAATCGAGACGATATCTTTGCGACTATCACAATGTTATGTGAGCACCCTCAGTTCGCAATGAGTAACCCGAACCGTGTTCGTTGTGTTATTGGTAGCTTCGCTTTCTATAACAGCGAAAGGTTTCATGCACTCGATGGCAGTGGATATAAATTTGTAACCGACTACTTACTTAAGCTCGATGCGGTCAACCCACAGGTTGCCGCCCGTATTGTAACGCCACTGACGCAATGGCAGGGCTTTGCAAGCGAGCATCAGGTTCATATGAAGCAACAGCTTGGCCGTTTGCTTAATCACAAAGGTTTAAGTAAAGATTTGTTTGAGAAAGTAAGTAAAAGCCTTGCTTATGACAAGCATTAGCCAAACTGACTCGGTTTTTTACTTTTCAATAAATGCACCTTACAAGCAATGTGAGGTGCTTTATATTCCATCTATGCCAGATGTGGTCATGGTCAGTGAATCAGGCCTAAGCGTCCAAGTACCGACCAACCGGCTCAGGCAATTTGTTACGTCTGATGGTATTAAAGGTCGTTTTAGGATGATTATTGATGCCAACAAAAAAATAAAATCCTTTGAAAGGCTCGCATAGAGCCTTTTTTGTACGCGACGAATTACTCTCTTGTATATGAGCTTTCACCACTCCCATACGTAACACTTATGCGTTTTCTTTTGTCATTGAGCGTTCCAAAATACTCAACGCAACAGTTTCGCAATATTTCTGTACATTTTTCCTGCAAGTTTATAAATGCCTTTTATACTCACAATAAAGCAATAACTATTTGATACGACTAATGTTGTAAATTTTGTTAACTGGTAGGATTAGTTCTTGCGGTTATGGCAAAATGATGTAATGATTTTGTTAATCGTTATGGTTGGTCATGATGTCACGTATTAAGTCACATCGACTTGGGAGTATAAAAATATGAAAAACGGGCCTAGCGCTTTTAAGATATCACCGGTAGCAGCGGGAGTTCTCTCACTGCTAGGTGCTGCTGCAGTACCAGCACACGCTGCGAATTGGCAAGTGGGTGATGTAAGTATTTCTTTAGATTCAACATTTACATTAGCTACAAGTATTCGAACAGAGGCAAGAGATTACGACCTTATAGGTAACAGTAACCATCCTCAATTCGACTGGAGCGGTTATCACGCAGCTTTCAACCCTTTATACCCAAGTGGCGACGTGTGGGGTTTAGCAGATGGTGGTTATTCCACCAATGGTGACCTTGGTAACCTTGCACACGATCCAGGTGACGCGTTTGCAACGCAAATTTCAGGTACTCATGAATTAGATATCAATTTTGGCGACTATGGTTTCTTCGCCCGTGGTTTCTGGTTCTACGACTTTGAGCAAATGGACGGCGACCGTCCATACTCTAACCCAATAACGGGTAACCAATACGACTTGTGTCAAGACCCTGAAGCAGAAGACCTACTGTGTACCGATGTACGTCTTTACGACGCATTCTTTTATGGCGACTGGTGGATTGGCGACAAACCACTTACGCTTCGTGTAGGCCGTCAGGTCATCAGTTGGGGTGAAAGTACATTCATCCAGCACGGTATTAACACAACGAACCCTGTTGATGTAACACGAGCTCGTGCTCCAGGTGCAGAACTTAAAGAAGTATTCCTTCCAGTAGGGATGGTGTACGCGTCTTTAGGTTTGACTGACACAGTGAGTATTTCTGGTTACTACCAGTACGAATGGCAGCGCAGCTGGCTTCCAGTTTCTGGCAGCTACTTCGCGGGCAACGACTTTGCAGGTGAGGGCGGTCAACGCCAAAATATCCAGCTTGGTTTCAGTGGTAACCCAGACATCGACTTAGATCACCTCCTCACTGCGTTAAACGGATATGGCGATTTGCTTCGCTCTGGCGCTAATCCAGCTGACATTTCGCAAGCCTACCTTGCTTATCCAACCAAAGTGGCTATCCGCGGTTTTTCTGACGAAGCGCACAATGACGCGGACGATCAGGGTCAATACGGTTTACGCTTGACGTGGTTTGCTGAGAATTTGAATGAAACAGAGTTTAGTTTCTATCACATCAATTACCACAGCCAACGCCCGCTTATTTCAGGTAAGACATCCGATTTTACTGCTGAAGGAATTGGCGCGGATCTCGCGTTCCTAGCGTCTAATACCGTTACTCGCGACAACATCACTGAACTGGGTGCATTTACACAGTCAGAGTTCTTCTACCCAGAAGATATCAAACTTTATGGTATGAGCTTTAACACTAACATCGGTACTACGGCTCTTGCGGGCGAATTTGCTTACCGTGTAGATGAGCCGCTTCAAATCGATGATGTTGAATTGCTTTACATGGGTATGCCAGAGCAGCTAGCGAATGCTGGGCTACGTCCAGATTTAGAAGGTATTTCACAGCTAAACAATATCGGAAGAGCAGTAGGCCCAGGCGAAACAGCGGAAGGTTATCTATTCTCTGATACATGGCAAATGCAGTTTACTGCCTCACACGTGTTTGGCCCTAAATTTGGCTCTGACAACTTCGTACTATTAGGCGAAGTAGGTTATGTGAACGTTGTAGATATGCCAGATCCGAACGTAATTCGCTTAAATGCGCCTGGTACAGCACGTACGCCGTCACTAGAGCCTATCAATGGCAATAGTCGTGAAGGTTTACACCAAGCGCTATCAGACGGACCAGAGACTAACCCGTTTGCTACTGACGATGCGTGGGGTTACCGCTTACTTGCTGTCGCTGATTACAACGACGTCATGGCCGGAATTAACTTACGTGCTCGTGCAACATTCTCTCACGATGTAGAGGGTACAACACCAGACCCTCTATTCCTTTTCACAGAAGATGTTAAGTCTGCTGCAATTTCATTGACGTTCGACTACCTAAGCAAGTGGTCAGCAACAGCGTCGTACAGCGCTTTCTGGGGCGGTATTGGTACTACTAATGCGCTATCAGACAGAGACTTCGTTTCATTTAACATCAAATATGCAATCTAAGAGTGGTATTTATGATTAGAAAAGTAGGAATTATCGCTGCGGCTTTGTCACTTGCTCTGTCAGGTGCAAGCGCGATGGCAAAGGTGTCTGACGCAGATGCCAATAAACTAGGTAACGAATTGACGCCACTGGGCGCTATGAAAGCAGGTAATGCAGACGGCAGTATCCCAGCGTGGACTGGCGGTATTACTTCAGCACCAGCGGGCTACACAGTGGGTGATCACCATCCAGACCCGTACCCTGAAGATAAAGTGCTATTTGAAATCACGGCACAAAACTACAAAGAATATGCGGACTTTCTATCTGAAGGTCAGAAAAAGCTTTTCGAAGCTTACCCTGAAACCTTCCGTATGCCGGTTTACCCAACGCGTCGTTCTGCGTCTAATCCCCAGGCTATCTACGATGCAACTAAGGTAAATGCAACTAGCGCGGAGCTATTAGACGGCGGTAACGGAATTAAAGGGGCTGTTCTTGGTATTCCGTTCCCAATTCCACAAAATGGTCTTGAAGCAATTTGGAACCATATACTTCGCTATCGCGGTGAAGCGGTTCAGCGTAATGGTGGTCAAGCTGCAGTAACAACTGGCGGTGATTACAACGTAATCGGTTTCGATGAGCAGTTATTAATTAAGTACGCAGAAGAAGGTGCTACACCAGAAAAGCTTACTGACGAAAACGTCCTTTTCATGTTTAAACAAAAAGTAACAAAGCCTGCTCGTTTGGCGGGTACAGCACTGCTTGTACATGAAACAGTTGACCAAGTAAAAGAGCCGCGTAAAGCATGGACCTACAACACGGGTCAGCGACGTGTACGTTTGGCCCCAAACATTGCTTATGATACACCTGGAACTGCAGCTGATGGCCTTCGTACTACCGATGACTTTGATATGTTTAACGGCTCACCAAACCGTTACAACTGGAAGTTAGTGGGTAAGAAAGAAATGTTCGTTGCATACAACAACTATGCACTTCATTCAGATAATGCGAAGTACGATGACATCTTAAAGCCAAATCACGTTAATCCAGACCTAACACGTTGGGAAAAACACCGCGTTTGGGAAGTAGAAGCCACATTGAAAGACGGTTTCCGTCATATTTATCAAAAGCGTGTATTCTTCATTGATGAAGATAGCTGGCAAATTCAAGTTGCTGATATGTATGATAATCGTGGCGAACTTTATCGTGTTGGTGTAGCGTATGGTGTGAACTATTATGAAGTACCTACCCAGTGGTCTACGCTGGATGTGTACCATGACTTGAACTCTCGTCGTTACCTGGCCATTGGCCTCGATAACGAAGAAGAGATGTACGACTTCACCGTACGCCCACGAGATGTGGAATTCACACCTCAGGCGTTACGACGAGAAGGTATGCGCTAATCGCCTTAAACAACAAACGGTTGGCAATTGCCAACCGTTTTTGTATGCAGACAATTATAAATAGGGGGAATGGTTAATTATGAAAAAAACCATTGCAGCGTGCATTGCCGCCACTTTCGCAGTTAATTACTCTACAACTGCAATCGCCGAAGAAGCATTCATGGCACCACTGGTTGAGCAATCGGTTCTTTTGGACATAGACGCTGATACATTTGTCGTTATTGTCGGTGAACGCGGTCACGTGTTAGTTTCAAAGGATGGTGAGGCATTTACTCAAAAAGCCGTACCAACACAATCAACGCTTACAGCGACAACTGTTGTAGGCGATAATATTTGGGCAGTGGGCCACGACGCTGTTATTCTTCATTCTTCAGATAAAGGCGAAACGTGGGAAATTCAAAATTTCCAACCTGACCTTCAGCGCCCATTTCTAGACGTATTATTCTTCAATGAAAAGCAGGGGATTGCTACAGGTGCCTATGGCTTGTTCTATCGAACCTTAGACGGTGGAAAAACATGGACGGCAGAACGTCATGCCAGTCTGCTTGACCCAATGGATCAAGAATACCTTGAAGATATTCGAAAAGAAGATGAAGACTTCTATCAGCAAGAACTTGAATCTATTTTACCCCACTTAAACAGAATTACCCTTGATGGTGATACGCTTTACCTAGCAGGCGAAGCCGGGTTGCTAGCCAAAAGTACCAATATGGGAGAATCGTGGGAACGGTATTACGTCGACTATACAGGATCGTTTTTCGATATTAAGCCGCTTGATGAAAATACCGTTCTAGCGGTTGGCCTTCGCGGAAATATATTTGTTAACAGAAACGAAGGTGAGTGGGAATACGTACAAACTTGCTCAACCAGCACACTAAATTCAATTCTAATTGGTTCTGAATCGAAGGTTTATGCTTTGGGTAACAACGGGATGATGGTAAGCGCACAGCGACCTTTACCCACCAGTATGCGAGACCCCTATGCAAACCTTTCAGATTGCGAAGCTGATGAAGGCATTGTCGTTTCACAAATTAAAGACAAAGCCGCGCTTCTTAATGCAACACAGTTTAAAGGTAAGAATATTGCCGTTACTGCGAATGGCATTAAAACGTTGAATTTAAAATAGGGCAGTATAAAAACAATGACCCATTTTCTTGAAAAATTAGTATTCGGAAACCGTAAAATTGTCGTAGCCTTGTTTGCTATAGCCACAGTTTTCCTTGGTTACCAAGCTTCACAAATGCGCTTAGACGCAGGTTTTGAAAAGAACATACCGCTAAATCACGAATACATGAAAACGTACATTGAGCACCGCCAAGATTTTGGTGGCGCTAACAATATATTAGTTTCTGTGTGTGATAAAAACGATAACATCTACAATCAAAACTTCTTCGATACACTAAAGAATGTTCACGACCAACTCTTCTTTATTAATGGGGTGAACCGTTCGTTAGTTATTTCGCTTTTCTCTCCTTCAACCCGCTTTACTGAAATTGTGGAAGGCGGCTTTGCAGGCGGACCGGTCATTCCTGCAGACTTTAATTCTGCAAGCCCAGAAGCATTAGAGTTGGTGGCTGCCAACGTAGAAAAGGCAAACATCGTCGGAAGACAAGTATCCAGTGATTACAGCTGCGCAATGGTAACAGCGCAATTGCTCGATATTGACCCGCAAACTGGCGAGCCTCTCAATACGTTGGCATTAGCGGCAGAACTAGAAGAGCAGCTTCGCGGTCAATATGAAAACGAAAATACGTCTATTCATATAATTGGCTTTGCAAAAATGATTGGCGATGTGGCCGACGGTGCAAAAGACGTGCTGATCTTTTTCGCCATTGCTATCGCGATTACTGCCGTAATGGTGTATTTCTTCTCGCGTAGCATCATGCTTACGTTATTGCCATTAGTATGCTCAATCATTGCCGTTATCTGGCAGCTAGGCCTGCTTACTTCAATTGGCTTTGGTATGGACCCTATGTCAATACTGGTGCCATTTTTAGTATTTGCCATTGGTGTGAGCCACGGCGTACAAATGATAAACGCGGTAGAAAAACAAGCAGTAACCGGTATTGGTGCTAAACGGGCATCTATGGCGGCATTCAGAAACTTGCTGGTTCCAGGCGGAATTGCATTGTTATCTGATACGGTTGGCTTTATGACGTTATTGGTAATCGATATCGGCATTATTCGCGAGTTGGCGATTACGGCAAGTATGGGGGTAGCGGTAATAATCCTTACCAACTTGTTGCTGCTGCCTGTGCTGATGAGCTTCTTAAAACTTGACCAGAAATATGTCGAAAAATTCGCGGGTAAAGAACACGCTAATTCGAAATTCTGGGAAGTCATTGCCGCTTGTTCACGTAAAAAGCCTGCGGCAATAATTCTTATCGTTACTGCTATCCTATTCGTGTTTGGTCATTTCCAAGCTCAGAATATGAAGATAGGGGACTTACATGCGGGTGCACCTGCGCTTCATGAAACGTCACGCTACAATCAGGACACTTTCCTGATTACCGATAAGTACGAAGTAACGGTAGATTACATTTCTATTTTGGTTGAAACCACACCAGAAGCTTGTACGTCACACAGCGTGATGAAGGCCATGGACGATTTCCAATGGAAAATGGAAAATGTTCAAGGCGTTCAGTCGGCGGTTTCGTTGGCTTCTGTTGCCAAAATTGTTAACGCAGGTTACAACGAAGGCAACGTTAAGTGGCAGGTACTCCCTCGTAACCAGCAAACATTGGTGCAGGCAATTTCTCGCGTTCCAACGTCGTCTGGTTTACTTAACGGCGACTGCTCGGTCATGCCAATTATTCTGTTTATGGAAGACCACAAAGCAGAAACGATCTCTCGTGTCGTTGAAGCGGTAAAAGCGTATCGCGATGAATATCAAACCGATGATATGAAGTTCAGTCTTGCTTCTGGGCCTGTTGGCGTGATGGCCGCAACTAATGAAGCGGTTAGTGCAGCGCAAGACCCTATGATGCTTTATGTATTTGGCGCCGTTATTGCGTTGTGTCTAATTAGCTTCCGCTCACTGCGTGCTACGTTAGTTGTTGTTATTCCGCTGTATGTGGTGTCTGTACTGGCGCAAGCCTTAATGACATACCTTCAAATTGGCCTCACCGTTTCTACATTACCAGTTATCGCACTTGGCGTGGGTATAGGTGTGGACTATGGTATTTATATACTCTCTACCAAGAGCTTAATGCTGAAGAAAGGCGCTACCGTTCAAGAAGCATATTTCGCTGCATTAAAAGAACGTGGAAGTGCTGTGCTATTTACCGGTATTACGCTGGCAATAGGCGTGAGCACATGGGTGTTCTCTTCGCTTAAGTTCCAAATGGATATGGGCATTTTGCTTACATTTATGTTCGTCGTGAACATGCTTGGAGCAATAATTGTACTGCCTGCACTAGCAAGATTCCTATGGTGGAACAAGAATGACCCTGATGCATAAAATATTTTTGCATAGCTAAGCATTAAAAAGGGCCTTTAGGCCCTTTTTTTTGGGTGTTTTCTGCATACTTATCTATGCTGTTAATATAAGGTTAAAAATGGGCTTTCATTAGCGTCATTTATTAGAGAAAATAGTTAGGTACTCGGCACTTATACCAAGCTGGATTGGTATTACGACATTCAAAAAAGGTTAACAAATGACAGTCACCTCACAGCGACACTCAGTACTGCTAGACAATGTATTTGCACTTATCGACAAAAAAGTAGATACCAAGCAGAAGTCTCTTGTGCAGCAATTCGGACGTCTGTTGTATAAAAATATTTCAAGCGATGACCTAGAAAATCGCAACGACAGCGACCTTTATGGTGCAACACTTAGTTTATGGAATGGCTTGGCGAAGTTTGAACATACGTCGCCATACATACGCGTATTTAACCCGGAAATTGCCAAACACGGCTGGCACTCAAGCCACACAATTGTTGAGATTATTGTGTCGGATATGCCATTCTTGGTTGACTCGGTGCGCATGTTGCTAAATCGTTTGAACATCACCGCACATTTATTCCTTCACAGCCCAATTGGCATCAAGCGCGACAAAGCGAACAAAGTTGAAGCGTTTGCTGAGCCAGGTCAATCGCTTGAAGGTGCGAAAAAAGAAACGGTCATCTTTATCGAAATCGATAGACAAACATCGAAAAAAGATATCGATGCTCTAACACAAGAACTGCACTCTGTCGTTGATGAAGTTTCTTTGGCAGTTCAAGACTGGCAAGGTATGACAAATACCTTGCAAGACGTAATTAAAAACAATGCTAAATTTAACTGGCCTGTATCTGCAGAAGCCAAAAAGCAAACTAAAGCTTACTTAGAATGGTTAGGCGATCACAACTTCACAATGATGGGTTACCGTTATTATGACGTTAAAGCCATTGAAGGGGACCATAGATGGATCCCTCAAAACGACACCAGTTTGGGTTTGCTTAAAAACTCAGTAAACGACCGAGAGCGTTTGTTGTCTCGCTTACCTGCGTCGGCCCGTGCCGAAGCGCTTAGCAAAAACCCATTGATTCTGACCAAAACAAATTCACGCGCGCGAGTACACCGTCCTGCATATATGGACTATGTAGGCGTGAAGGTGTTTAACAAAGAAGGTCAGGTTGTTGGTGAGCACCGCTTTTTAGGTCTGTATTCTGCCTCTTTCTATAACAACAGCGTAACTCAGCTTCCGATTTTACGTGAAAAAATCAAACGTATTTGTGAGCTATCTGGTTTCGAGCCTGGAACTCACGCATACAAAGCGTTTGCAAATATTATAGAAACCTACCCACGAGATGAGTTGCTACAAACGCCAGCGGAAGAGCTAGCGCAAATTGTGATGGGTATTTTTCAAATGCAAGAGCGTGGAATTTCACGTTTATTCATTCGAAAAGACATTTTTGGCCGCTTTTTCTCGTGCATGGTGTTTGTGCCAAGAGAGCGCTATAACACCCAGTTACGCAAAGAAACCCAAGCGCTACTTAAAGCGTCATTGGGCGCAACTGAAGAAGTGGAATTTACTACGTTCTTCTCAGAGTCTGTATATGCCCGTACGCATTACATTGCTAGAGTCAACGACAACAACGCGGAATTCGATGTGAAGGAAATAGAGCAAAACATTATTGAGTTGACCAAAACCTGGAATGACAGACTCGCGTCAGCTATTTCAGCGGCACACGGAGAGGCTTCGGGTAAAGCGTTGGAACGCAAATACAACAATGCTTTCTCTCGAAGCTATATGGAGCATAACCTACCGTCAGCAGCGCTTGTAGATATTGGCAAACTAGAGATGTTAGACGACAACCACACATTGGATATGTTGTTCTATCGTCCACAAGAAGAAGACGCTGACAGCCAAGTAGTTAAGCTTAAGCTTTTCCACCGTGCTGAGCCTATTCATTTGTCTGACGTGTTACCGATGCTTGAGAATTTTGGGTTACGCGTAATCGATGAAAGCCCTTATAAAGTCACGTGTTCAGAAGGTGAACGTAACTGGGTCATGGACTTCACCATGTTACATAAAAGTGGTCAGCACTTTGACATGGAAAACGCCCAGGTTCTCTTTCAAGATGCCTTTGCCAAAGTGTGGTACAAGACACTAGAAGACGACGCGTTTAACCGCCTTATCCTTGGCGCGAATATGACTGGCCGTAAAGTTACGGTACTCCGTGCTTATGCTAAATACATGCGCCAGACCGGCAGTTCTTTCAGCCGTGACTACATCGCAAACACACTAGCTAACTATCCAGACATTGCTCGTTTACTCGTAGACTTTTTCGACCAGCGTTTTAATCCTAAGAAAAAGCGCAATGAGAAAAAAGAGGAAGGTATTCTTGAGACTATTAAGGAACAGTTAGATAACGTTAGCAACTTGGATGATGACCGAATTATTCGTCGTTATCTGGATATGATGTCTGCAACGTTACGTACAAACTTCTATCAGGCAGACGATGCCGGCAATGAAAAATCATATGTATCATTTAAGATGATGCCTGAACTCATTCCTGACATGCCATTACCACTGCCTAAGTTTGAAATTTTTGTTTACAGTCCTCGCGTTGAAGGTGTGCACCTGCGTGGCGGCAAGGTTGCCCGCGGCGGTCTTCGTTGGTCTGATAGACAAGAAGACTTCAGAACAGAAGTACTCGGCCTAGTAAAAGCGCAACAAGTTAAAAACACGGTGATCGTGCCGGTTGGTGCAAAAGGTGGTTTCGTTTGTAAGAACCTACCTGTAGGCGAAGGTCGCGCAGCTATTCAGGCTGAAGGCCAAGCATGCTATCGCACTTTCATCACCAGCTTGTTAGATATTACTGACAACATTGTAAATGGTGAAATTGTTCCTCCTAAGGATGTTGTTCGCCTTGATGATGACGACCCTTATTTGGTTGTTGCTGCAGATAAAGGCACCGCCACATTCTCTGATATCGCAAACGGTATTGCGGAAGAGTTTGGGTTTTGGCTGGGCGATGCATTTGCATCTGGCGGTAGTATTGGATATGACCATAAGAAAATGGGTATTACTGCACGCGGCGGATGGGAGTCGGTTAAACGTCATTTCAGAGAAATTGGTATCGACTGTCAGACCACTGACTTTACCGCTGTTGGTGTGGGTGACATGGCGGGTGACGTATTCGGTAACGGTATGTTGCTATCAGAGCATACGCGACTAATCGCTGCGTTTAACCATTTACATATTTTCTTCGATCCAAGCCCAGATGCAGCAGCAAGTTATAAAGAGCGTCAACGCCTGTTTGAAAACCCAAGCCTAAGCTGGGAAGACTATGATAGTAAGCTGATTTCAAAAGGCGGTGGCGTATTTAGCCGCGCGTCTAAATCTATCAAGCTTACACCTGAAATGAAAAAGTGGTTAGGTACGCGTCAGCTAACGATGACGCCTAATGAGCTAATTCACAATATATTGAAAATGCCAGTCGACCTACTGTGGAACGGTGGTATCGGTACGTATATTAAGAGCAAGAAAGAATCTCACTCAGACGTAGGTGACCGTGCTAATGATGATTTACGCGTCAACGGTCGTGACGTACAAGCTAAAATTGTGGGCGAGGGCGGTAACTTAGGTCTAACGCAGTTAGGTCGTATTGAGTATGCGTCTAACGGTGGCCGAGTTAACACTGACTTCATCGATAACGTAGGTGGGGTTGATTGCTCTGATAACGAAGTAAACATCAAAATCTTGCTTAACAGCCTAGTTAACGACGGTGAACTTACGCTTAAACAGCGTAATAAGTTGCTCTACGATATGACCGACGATGTAAGTCGAATTGTACTGAAAGACTGCTACCGTCAAACTCAGTCTATCTCTATTACTGAGTTAGCTGGCGTTAAGCAACTTAAAGAACAGCTTCGCTTTATCCACGGTCTTGAGCGTGAAGGTCAGCTAAACCGTGAATTGGAATTTATTCCAAGTGACGATGAGATTTCTGATCGCGTAGCCACGGATCAAGGTTTAACTCGCCCAGAGTTAAGCGTATTGATTGCGTACGGCAAAATGGTACTTAAAGATGCGCTTAATATTCCGGAAATTACTGACAATCCTTACCACGGTAAGTTGTTAGTAGAAGCATTCCCTAAAGTGCTCCGCGAAAAATTCGCAACACACATGCAACAGCATCCGCTTAGAAGCGAAATTATTGCGACTAAGTTAACCAACAACATGGTTAACGACATGGGCCTTAACTTCGTGTTTAGGATGCAGGAAGAAACTGGCGCAAGTGTGAGCGAAATTGCTGACGCATACGCAATTGTTCACGGTATCTTTAATATGAAGACGCTGTGGGAGCGCATCGAACAACTGGATAACGTTATTCCAGCTCAGCTACAGCTTAAAATGTTAGATGAAGCACGTAGAATTATGCGTCGCGCTTCGCGCTGGTATATTCGCCACGGTAATAAGACGCAATCCATTGAAGAAGCCATCGCGAGCTACCGTGGTACCTTCGATATATTATCGAAGAACCTGCAAAACTACTTGGTTAAAAGCGAATTTACTCAGCTTGAAAACGCTACGCAGAAATACATTGATAAGGGTGTACCAGAAGACATCGCTTATCAGGTTGCAAGCTTCTCTAACATGTTCTCTAGCTTTGACCTTGCGCAAATCGTTGAAGCAGATAAGCACGATACCGATGTAGTCGCTAAGCTTTACTATCAGCTAGGTTCTCGTTTAGAACTTCACTGGTTCTTAGATCAGATAAACAACCAGGCGGTAAGCAACCACTGGCAAGCGTTAGCTCGCGCCTCGTATCGTGAAGAGTTAGATTGGCAGCAGCGTTCCATTGCAGCAAATCTTTTAGCTTCTCGCGAAGACGTAAGCAGTGCAGATCAAATTCTTGATGAGTGGATTGAAAGCAATCAGGTCCTACTTAAGCGCTGGTATCACATGATGTCTGAGTTTAAGACCAGTACAACGCACGAATTTGCGAAATTTTCTGTCGCTTTACGTGAATTGATGCTTTTAAGCGTGAAGTCTAACCATTAGAATACACGCACCTTAATGATTTAAGCCCTGTTTATCAGGGCTTTTTATTGGCCGACTGAACATTGCTGTACGTTTTTGCAGCATCGTTTGTAAATGCAAACCTCATACAAGCGCAATATACGTTGATGATCAACAGGCCCTTAATTAGCGAGCGGTAAAAATAACCATGCAATCTCTAGTGCAAAAATTCTTGCTTCAGTGTGAACCTGAAAAAAGTCACGATTTCACCATTAACTGGTTAAACAAGACCCAACATACACCGCTGAAATGGATGTACAGCACACCGACGATTAAAAAGCCCGTTACCGTTGCAGGCATGACCTTCGATAACCCGGTAGGACTTGCCGCCGGGCTTGATAAGAACGGCGATTGTATTGATGCGTTTGCCAGCATGGGATTTGGTTTTGTTGAGATAGGCACGGTAACGCCTCGTCCGCAGCCAGGAAACCCAAAGCCTCGTTTATTCAGAATTCCGGAAAAGCACGCCATTATTAATCGCATGGGATTTAATAATAAAGGTGTTGATCATCTTGTCGAACAAGTGAAAAAGGCTCAGTTTAAAGGGCCTATTGGTATTAATATTGGTAAAAATAAAGATACCGAAGAAGCGAATGCGCTCGACGATTACCTGATTTGTTTAAACAAAGTTTATCCTTACGCAAGCTACGTCACTATTAACATTTCGTCACCGAACACACCTGGCCTAAGAAACCTTCAATACGGTGAAGCGCTCGATAAGCTGTTAGTTGGCCTAAAAGCAGCACAGGAAACGCTAACGCAAACCCACGGTAAATATGTGCCGCTGTTCATTAAAATAGCGCCAGATTTGAGCGATGTGGAAATTGACAGTATTGCTGCTTCACTAATTAACAGCAAAATGGATGGTGTAATTGCCACTAATACGACACTTTCACGTGATGCCGTTGCCGGATTACAGCACGCTGAGGAAATGGGCGGTTTAAGTGGTTCAGTTATGACAGATATGAGCTTAGAAGTAACACGCAAGCTAAACAAAGCACTTGACCGCGCTATTCCTATTATTGGCGTTGGTGGTATTGACTCACCCGAAGCGGCACAAGCACGCTTGGACGCTGGCGCATCACTGGTGCAGGTCTACTCGGCTTTTATTTATCAAGGCCCATCGCTCGTTAAACGCATCGTAAACGCGTTATAATACAATCTAAGTAAACTACACCCGAAACCAATCTCTCGTGTACGTGCTTTTTCTTAAGCACGTACATCAAAAACAGGTACATGAATGAATACTATTCTGGTTACGACCAGTCGCGGTCTTGACGAACTATTAAAACAAGAAGTGCTACGCCTTTGCCCTGATGCGCAAGTTAAGCAAGGGCCTGGCACTATTCAGTTTGAAGGCTCAAAAGAGGATGCGTATAAACTTTGCTTATGGTCACGCTTAGCTAACCGCGTAGTTTGGGTGTTGGCATCAGGCAAAGCAGGCGATGCAGATGCACTGTATAACACGGCTATGGGTATTGACTGGCAAATGCAGATGGATTCACGTCATACCTTATCTGTACAGTTTATCGGCACAAACTTTGCCATAAAAAACACTCAATTTGGTGCGGTTCGTGTTAAAGACGCCATAGTAGATTCATTTGTAGAGCAAGGCTTACCGCGCCCATCAGTAGAACGAAAGAGCCCTGATATTTCTGTGTATGCAAGACTACATCGCGATAATGTAATTTTAGGCATAGATTTAGCGGGGGCAAGTCTGCACCAACGCGCATACCGACAAGAAACCGGTGACGCGCCGCTTAAAGAGCATATCGCAAGCGCAATGCTAATGCGTAGTGGATGGACAGAGAATACCGATGCGCCATTGGTCGATTTGATGTGTGGCTCGGGCACCATCGCGATTGAGGCAGCCTACATCGCTCGCAATATTGCGCCAGGTATAAAGCGTATGTATTGGGGCTTTACTAAGTGGCTCGGCCACGAAGAGAAGCTTTGGGATGATTTGGTAGAACAAGCTATTTCCGTTCAGAAGCCAAGCTGCAGTGGTATTTACGCGGGTGATTTCAGCCGTAAAATGGTAGCCATTGCGAAAGCCAACGCTGATTTTGCTGGCGTATTTAACGATATTTCGTTCTCACAGCAAGACGCAACAAAATCTTCTCCTCCCGTTGCCACACCAGGCTACGTCGTTTCAAACCCTCCTTACGGAGAACGTTTGGGCGAGCTAACATCGTTGATACCGCTATTTAGTGATTGGGGTAAGCGTTTTAAAGAAGCCTGGAAGGGATGGCATGTGTCGCTTCTTAGCAGCAATCGTGATTTGCTTCGGGTTTTAAAGCTTCGCGCCACCAAAGACTATGCCATGAATAACGGTAAGCTGGAATGTCGTTTAGCGAATTATGTGTTGGATGAAGAAAACACGGTACAGTTTAGCGAGGACGCTAGCAACCACGAGTTTGCCAATCGTTTGAAGAAAAACCTCAAACGCATGAAAGGCTGGATAAAGAACGCTAACACTAACTGTTACCGCATATACGATGCTGACCTGCCAGATTATAACGTTGCCGTAGATAGATATGGTGACTGGCTGGTCGTTCAAGAATACGCGCCGCCAAAAACGGTTTCTGAAGATAAAGCACGCAAGCGTCTGCAAGAAGTCTTGCTTCATTTGCCAGCAGTAACAGGTGTTTCACCAAAACAGATAGCGCTTAAAGTGCGTAGCCAACAAAAAGGTACAAAACAGTACGAGAAAATTAATCAGACTGGCGACATGATGGAAGTGTTTGAAAATGGCGCTCGTTTCCTGGTTAACCTTACTGACTACTTGGACACAGGCCTTTTCTTAGATCACCGTAATACCCGCCAAAAAGTGCAGGCGTTGTCCCAAGGTAAAGACGTTCTTAACTTGTTTTCATATACGGGTAGTGTGTCGGTATTCGCCGCTAAAGGTGGCGCAAAGTCTGTAACGACAGTGGATATGTCTAATACTTATTTAGAGTGGGCAAAGAAGAACGTAGCGCTGAACAAACTCACTGCGCCTCATGCTTTTATTCAAGCTGACTGCACCACTTGGTTAGGCACGCATAAAGGCAAATACGACTTAATTTTTATCGACCCACCTTCATTTTCGAATTCAAAGCGTATGCAAAATACGTGGGATGTGCAGCGCGACCACGTAAAAATGCTTACCGATGCTAAAGCGTGCTTAAAAGAGCAGGGGATCATCATCTTCTCTAACAACAAGCGTGGCTTTAAGCTAGATGAGACAGCCATGAGTGAACTGGGATTGTCAGTAGACAATATTACCAAAGACACTATTCCAGAAGATTTTGCACGTAAAGGCAACATCCATCAGTGCTGGGTGCTAGGCTCATGAAAATTTATTTTTACACCGGGCCCCAATGTAGCCTGTGCGACTTAGCCGATGTTGAGCTTCAACAAACGTCTATGTTTTCATCGCTTAATATAGAGAAGGTTAACATTCGCACTAGCACTGAGCTTTATCATTTGTACGGTGCAAGGATCCCCGTTTTGAAACGGGCAGATAATGAAAAAGAAATCGGCTGGCCTTTTAATACCGCCGATTTAGAGGAGTTTCTTCAGTGAGCATTTTGCAGTTAAAAAACATCACTGTTATTTATGGGAATCCGCCGCTGTTAGACGGTGTCGAACTGGTTGTACAGCCTAAAGAGCGCGTCTGCTTAGTAGGTCGCAACGGTAGCGGTAAATCAACACTGATGAAAGTTATTGCTGGCGATATTATTGCCGACGATGGGCAGCGTATAATTGAAAATAATACGGTCATTGCGCGCCTAGAGCAGGACCCGCCCCAAACTACCGATGTGACGCTTTTTGACTATGTTGCCGAAGGCTTATCTGACGTAGGTGAAACACTGAAAGCCTACTTTCATCAAACCCGTATCGTTGGTGAAGATCCAAGCGAATCGAATTTAAATAAATTACAGCGACTACAAGAACAGTTAGAAGCCAGAGACGCGTGGCAGTTTGAACAGCAAATTGAACAGACGCTAACCATGCTAAAGCTAGACCCTGAGATATCGCTATCTACTCTTTCTGGGGGATGGCGCAGAAAAGCAGCGCTAGCTCGTGCGCTTGTTCGACAGCCGGATTTGCTCCTGTTAGACGAACCAACTAACCACCTTGATATTGAAATGATCCGCTGGCTTGAATCCAGCTTGAGTAATTACCAAGGCGCAATTGTGTTTGTAAGCCACGACCGTGCATTTATACGTGCCATGGCTACGCGAATTATTGATCTAGACCGCGGCTCGGTTACGAGCTATCCGGGTAACTACGAAACTTATTTAGAAAAGAAGCAGCACGATTTAGAGGTTGAAGCTTCACAAAACGCTGAGTTTGATAAAAAACTAGCGCAAGAAGAGGTATGGATTCGTCAGGGCATCAAAGCCCGCCGTACCCGCAACGAAGGCCGAGTAAGAGCGCTGAAAAAACTACGCGAGGAGCGTAAAGCGAGAAGAGCGGTTCAGGGCAATGCGGTAGTCAATCAACACCAGGGCGCGCGCTCTGGAAAGATGGTGTTTGAAGTAAAAGACTTAAGCTATAGCATTGAAGGCAAGCCTATTGTTAAAGGGTTAAACCTGAATGTTTTGCGTGGTGACAAGCTTGCTCTCATTGGTCCTAATGGTAGCGGTAAAAGTACGCTTATCAAGCTTCTACTAGGCGAACTCCAGCCCGATAGCGGCAACTGCAAACAAGGCACTAATCTTGAAGTTGCTTACTTTGACCAGCACCGCCACGGGCTGGATTTAGAAAAGTCTGTGATAGACGCGGTAGGCGACGGTAAACGAGATCTGATGGTAAATGGCCACCCACGCCATGTGATCAGCTATTTACAAGATTACTTGTTTACGCCTGAACGCGTTAATGCACCGGTTAAGTCGCTATCAGGTGGAGAAAAAAACCGCCTGATGCTAGCAAAACTGATGCTTAAACCGAGCAACGTTTTGGTGCTGGATGAGCCTACCAATGACTTAGACGTTGAAACCTTGGAAATGCTCGAAACCTTACTCAACGAATATACCGGCACCGTGCTTTTAGTCAGTCACGATAGGGAATTTGTTGATAACGTAGCAAATAGTAGCGTGGTATTCGAGGGTAATGGAATGCTTCGCGAATTTATTGGGGGTTTCACTGACGTAGAAAACTGGTATAAAGAGCAACAGGAAAAACGTCAGCAAATCGAAAAGGAAGAAAAAGCCAAGGTAAAGAATGAAACTAATTCAGCTTCAGACAGTCCTAGTGCTAAGTCTTCTCCCCGTAAGACGAAAAAGCTATCATACAAAGACCAGCGTGAACTTGAGTCCTTACCGAAAGAGCTAGAGACACTTGAGGAAGAGCTTGAGGCTATGCAAGAAAAAGTGAATGACCCGGACTTTTTCAAACAAGACAGTGACATTACTGCCAAGGCGTTAGCCGAGCTGGCAGATAAAGAAGAATTACTTTCCCAGAAATATGCGCGCTGGGATGAACTAGAAAGTATGCTGGAAGATAATCAGCAGTAAATAGGATTTTAAATGAAACGAACTCAGCTTGCCGCCGCCGTTCTGTTGGCAACAGGAAGTGTTTCGGCATTCGCCGCGACCTATTCAGTGACGCCTCTTCCTTTACAGGATACCGCTAGAAACAATTTTGCTCGTTCGATTGATAACTCAGGCAAAATGTTGTCTGTCGTTCAACTGGAGTTCAATCCACCAATCGACGCAGAGCAGCTTGAAGAAGACACGACTTTTTTTGACCAGTTCGGTGAGAGTCTAGAAAACGAAGATGACGCACGCCAGGGTGTTTTTACAGACATAGACTACACCACGGTAGTAAACTATCTTCTATCGAACCCAAATCTTACAACGGGACAGAAGCTAGCGTCGTATAGAACCTATGCAACCGACACTCAAGATATATCATTAGTACCAGGTCTTGATGAAGTTACAGACAAATTTGATGACTATACGCGATCTGTTGAATCGACTGGTCGTGACAGCTTGAACGGTAACTTTATTGTCGGTGATTCTTCGGGACTGGTTGTTCTAGACCCATATGAGAACGAAGATGGCGATACATTAAACTACACGTATCCAGAGTCAGCACAACAAGCCTTTGTTCAAGCATCTGGAGAGACTAAAGTACTTCCAGCTGTTGATGACACTGTAGGAGGGTTCTCTTCAGCTCGAGCAATAAACGCAAACTTACAGGTTGCAGGTTTCAGTACTGTTAGTTTCCGCGATGATGTTGCCGATGCTGTTGAAACGTGTACAGACGATGAGTCTCGTGGTGACACATCTGAAGGTCGCTGCCTGTTTACTATTTATAATGGCGATTTTGCTGTTCCACGTATTTCTAGCTACTTCATTAATTCATCTACAAATTACTTACCGAGCTTCGTATTGCTGTCTGAGGTTAACGCTACCATTTGGCAGATCGATGTCAACGGCGATGTAATCAGCACCGATACCTACCCGTTATTATTTGAACCTGATGAAGACGATACACGCCACTATTTCACGTATGCCTATGACATAAATAACCAAGGTATCGCAGTCGGTGAAGGCCTTACTGGAGATCGCATTACGATAACGCGCCCAAATACATCAGGCAGAACTGAAAGTGAACGAGTTGCAACGGTTTTCAGAGACGGTGAAACCATTGAACTTCTTCCACGCGAAGAAAATATCATTAGCCAGGCTATCGCAATTAATGATGAAAATTGGGTGACGGGTGCAGTGCTTCGTTCACAAAGCGATATCGCACGCTCTCGTTTGTTTGTATACAACCTTGATACCCAAGAACAGCATTACCCTGATGGCTTCTTCGTGAGTGCTGGTGTGACTGCGAATGCCATTAACAATAATAATATCGTGGTGGGTAAGGCAGACGTGGATGCAACGAGTGATACGCTTCGCGATACAGCGGCATTTATGTACAACATTGATACTGAAGAGTTTACTAACTTAAATGATTTAGTTTCTTGTGATAACCCATATGAGCTAATTGAAGCAGTAGATATCAACGATGATAATGAGATCATTGCGAATGCGAGAATTAAAGCTACGAACAAGTATGTAACGGGTAACGATATAATTAATTCAGACGGTGAAACAGAAGAAATCGACTCCGTAGTGGCGGTTAAACTGTCTCCGTTATCGAATGGTTCCATAGATGAATGTGAAATTCCTGAGGACGAACAGCCCTATGAGCGAAAAGGAGCTGCAACAGGTTTACTCGCATTTTTTGGTCTATTTGCTGCAGTATTTATGCGTAGACGTTTAAAGAAATAGCTGACCATTTGGACAATATGTAATCAATATTAAAAGAGCCACCTATGCGTGGCTTTTTTTATGTCTAAAAAACGTAAAAAAAGACATATTTATGCATAAAAAATGTAACATAAATTTCATAGAAACTTCATTTATTTAAATTTTGTCAAGCCCTTTTATTTTTTATTTTTCTTGAACCATTTAGTTAATTGCACTATCACAGTATTGTACGCAATCACTTTTCCGGCACTATCAACCGAAATGATGTAGAGCGCTCGAGAAAATGATTTGTTGTACTTTCAACAAACAAAAGAGGCTAATCAATGAAAAGACAAAAAAGAGATAAACTGACACGCGCACATTCGAAAGGCTATCAAGCTGGCATTAGCGGTCGTTCAAAGGAAAATTGTCCATTTCAGCAAAACGATGCACGTTCACAGTGGTTAGGTGGATGGCGCGAGGCAGTAGAAGACAGACACTTAGGTTTAAGTGTTAAATAACACTTCTCTTTTATGAACTGATTATGCAAAAAGGAAAGCCCCTGAAAAGGGGCTTTTTTGTTGGTCAACGGTAATTGACCTTATAGCTCTATAAAGGCAGTTTAGAAGTTTGAGGTATCTTGGAACAAGCCAACTTTCAAATCTTTCGCTACGTAAATCTCACGGCCATCAACTTCTACTGAACCATCTGCCATACCCATGAAAAGTTTACGCTTTATCACGCGCTTCATCGTGATCTTATACGTTACCTTCTTAGCGGTTGGAAGGATTTGACCGGTAAATTTAACTTCACCTACACCTAAAGCTCGGCCTTTACCAGGGCCGCCGCTCCAACCTAAGAAGAAACCAACTAACTGCCACATCGCGTCTAGGCCTAGGCATCCCGGCATTACCGGATCACCTGGGAAGTGACAATCAAAAAACCATAAATCGGGGGTAATATCTAATTCAGCGATAATTTCGCCTTTCCCATGTTCACCGCCATCTTCTGTAATTGAAACTACGCGATCCATCATTAACATGTTAGGTGCGGGAAGTTGACTGTTACCTGGGCCAAACATTTCACCACGGCTACACGCCAATAAATCTTCTTTGTTAAAACTATTTTTCTTCTCTGACATTCCCAACTCGTTGCTGTTATTAAAGTGACGCTGCTAATTTAGCGAACAGTTGTACGCCAAACAACTCTGAACAGTCATTTTTCTGAAGAAAAACGCATGCTAATATAGGTTTAGCAACTTTAGCTTGTACAAACATCGTTCTACACGTGTGATTTTTGTACTACTTCTAAATACAAGCTCTACAGTAACGTAACATTGTGTGAAAACTATGACAGAACAAATAACGAAAAAAAGCATTAAAAAGAGTGCCGCAGATAGAGCTAAAGCCAACGCTGATAAACAACGAAGGTTCAGAGAAAGGCAAAAAGACGCAGGTAAGAAACTTGTACGGGGCTATGTTAGCCCTGAAGCAAAGGCATGTTATGATGAAATACGCGACAAAACTGGCTGGACTGACAGTGAAGCTATGTCAAATGCCATGCGGCTTATGTACGCAGCTTACAAATGTGGACAAATTAAACTACTGAATGAATGGCTTCGCAAAAATAACCGTTAGCCAGTTTATTTAATTTTTGTTTTCAGCCATGCACGACTTGGACTATTTTGCATGGTGTGGCGTTTAACAATACGATGCGCCTCTTTAACCACATCATCTCGCTCGCGATAGTCCCACAAGCGCTTTGCCGTGATGCGATTATTCTCTGTTATATCAACGAGCGGTTCCACATAGTCGCGTTCAACGTCAAAATCTAACATTTGCGCTTCTAGGGGCGGCAATAAGTGAGGGGCGTGAACAGCTTCACTGGGTAATTTAGCAAGTTCTGGCACCCACTTTTTGATAAATACACCTTCAGGATCTAATTTTGAAGATTGTGTTGCAGGGTTGTATAACCGCACGGTGTGAATGCCGGTTACGCTAGCCTGCATCTGTATTTGGGGGTAATGAATACCTGGCTCAAAATCTAAGAACTGTGTTGCCAAATAATGCGCTGCCTTTAGCCAGTGTACATTTAGGTGATGACACAGAAAACTGGTTACCATGGCGCGCATTCGAAAGTTTAAGTACCCGGTATACTTAAGTGCTCGCATGCAGGCATCTACCAACGGATAGCCGGTCAATCCCATTGTCCAAAGGTAAAAGCGACGCTCGGCTTCTGGGCCATCTATAAACGGAAAGTTTTCGTATCCACTATTCATTGGTCGCCATTCAATACTGTGTTCGCTCTCAAATTTTTGAATAAAATGGCAGTGCCAATGTAACCGAGACGTTAAAGCGGCTAGGGCGCGACTCCATTGTTTTCTATCAGAATTCGGCAGTAACTTTTTCGTCTGCTTTTGATGTTGAACGCTTTGGTAAACTTGCTTAATTGATAGATTGCCCCATGCCAAGTAGGGACTTAAACGAGAACATGCCCGTCTTGCATATTCCGGCTTAGAAATATGTTGATGGTAGTATTGTCCTCTAGCATCGAAAAAATCTTTTAATACTTGCCAAGCACGCCTTTCACCGCCTGGCTGCATCTTGTTTAATTTTTTTAACTTGTCTAAAACATCCTGCCGATAATAATTCGATTTCTCGCTAAAATGAGTACCGGTTTGACTAGTAATATGACAATCAAACAGACCAAGCTCATCTAAATTTTTGCAAGCAGTATTGATGTTGTTGTGCTGGGTCCAGTCGACCCAATTAACGCTGTTTATATCAATATCATAGGTTTTCGTTGTAAAGTGACGATCCCAGTTTTGCTGCCATTGCTCACGGTGAGGCAAACCACGCATCACTGCGCCATACTGGGACTCAATATGGTTTATTTTCTTTTTCTTCAAATAGTTACTTACTGAAATGTCACGGTTATGCGTAACGCTCAACCCTATTTCTTGGTAACTCCTAACCGTTGAAATGGCGTAGTGCTGGGCAATAAGTTCGAGCGCATCAATAACTTCACAGTGTAAGGTCAGTAAACGGGCGCCTGAAGGCAACTGGGCGTTAATGTCGTCGATACTTTGCTGGATAAATTGCCAATGACGCATGTCCATATGCGGGTCGGCTATAAGGGAAGGTTCCCAACAAAAAAGCGGAAGAATGTTTTCGTTTTTTTCAACTGCACGGTAGAGAGGCTCGTGGTCTCGAAGACGAAGGTCACGTTTAAACCATATGACAGTCACAGATTGTTTAGAATGTACTGGAACCATATGACGAACTAACTACAACCACTTTTTACAAAATTGGCCGTCCGAATCATAAATCTCAGTCTGCTTTTGAAGGTTGAACTGTCTGTGGCCGCGAGGGTCGCTTCCAACACCAGCTAAGTAAAGCCAATTGCCCCAATTACTCCCCACATCGTAATCGATTAATTGATGCTCAAACCACGCTGCACCGTATCGCCAGTCCTGCCTTAGTTCGTGAACAAAACAGCTCGCAACCAGTTGCCTGCCTCGGTTTGACATATAGCCAGTTTCAGCGAGTTGTCGCATGCAAGCATCGACTATCGGGTAACCGGTTTTTCCTTCGCACCATAACGCAAAGGTTTCCGGACAATGCTGTGTCGACGGCTTTTTACCCTGGATACCTCCAAAACGAAACCAATTGGCCCCGTATTTACACTGTAACCAATGAAAAAATTCGCGCCAAAGTAATTCAAAGTATATCCAATAAGTGGAATCGTTTTTTTCAACGGTTGCTTCAAACTGTTGAACTTGCCGAATGACTTCCCGTGCAGACAGCGACCCGTTCGCTAACCAAGCCGAAAGCTTGGTACTGTCTTGCCAAGTATCTAAAGCGTTCCTTGTGTCTTTATACGTTGCTGCAGCTTTCCAATCGAAGAGATAAGTATTTAAATGCGTCAGCGCTGCTGTTTCACCTCCAACAAACGATGATTGAGACGGGCTTGGTAAATCAGTATCAATGGCGAATAAAAAAGACTCATCTAATTGCGGTGTAAAAGGGCTTGGTAAGCTATCCATGGGTGGGTGGACTGATAATGGCTTACAGTGCTTTTCCACTTTTCTGCGAAACGGACTAAAAACGTCGGGCATCTCTTCGATGTTGAAAGGAAGGGTTTGTGCATCAAATAAGCCAAAAGTCGGAGTTTCTATTACTGTTACCGAATCGAAAAAGCGCTTTACTGCATTTAATTGTGCTCTCTCATCAAAACCACAGTGCTCGCTTACCCCAAGGTGAGAATATTGTCCGGACTTCATCAATTGAACTAAACACTCAGCAGGGTCGCCTTTGACAATGAGCAAATCGTGTCCGAGCTTAGCTAATTGCCGTTTTAAATCCACAAGTGTTTGAAGCAGGAATGTGTGCCTATGTTTCCCCATAGGCGCAAAACCATATGTCGTAGGTGTAAACGCTTTATCATCAAGAATATAAAGAAAAGTAACCTGCTGTACTGCTTCACACAGCGCAGAAATAGCAGCATTATCGTGAAGTCTAAGGTCATGTCGAAACCAATATAAACCTCGTTGATTGTTGTTCGTACGTTTTGTTTGTTGGTGGTGATTTATCATACTAATTTTGAGTACTTTTTTACTATTTCTACGGATCCTGAATCCGAGTTTTATCGTAGTACATGCAATACGAATAATATTAAGATTTGGCGCAATGCCTGAGGAAAAAAAGTGACCGTTCCCGTTAGTATAATGTGGTTCAGACAAGACCTTCGTGTAAAAGACAATCCGGCCTTAAACGCTGCCTGTGATATGGGAAAAATTGTACCCATCTACATATATGATGACACTGCACCTAATGGCAGAGAGCCTGGGGGGGCAAGTAAATGGTGGCTGCATCATTCACTCTCGTCGCTCAATAAACGCTTGAACGGACATTTACAAATATTTAAGGGTGACCCACAGACACTTATTCCAAAGTTAATGAAGTCATTTAACGCTAAAGGTATCTTTTGGAATCGGTGCTATGAGCCATGGCAAATAAACCGCGATAAAACGATCAAGAAAACCTTAATCGAGCATGAATATGAAGCCCATAGCTGTAACGGCAGCTTACTATGGGAGCCAATGAAAGTATTGAAGAAAGACGGTACACCGTATCGCGTATTTACACCCTACTACAAGAAGGGCTGCCTGCAGGTTGAAGAGCCTCGTTATCCCAAAGCACCACCCGCACGTATTACTTATGCGGATGTCGACAACGACAGCGATGGATTAACATCGCTAGATTTACTCCCTTCCATCAACTGGGATGCAACCATTGAAAAAGAGTGGTCACCAGGCGAAGACGGCGCCGCTGATAATTTAGCTGACTTTATTGAAAATTCAGCACGTAAATACAAAGACGGCAGAGACATACCGTCAGCCAATGGGACATCGCGTTTGTCGCCGCATTTACACTTTGGTGAAGTGTCTCCAAATCAAGTTTGGTACGCGATAAAAGACAAGTTTGGAAATAGTGAAGACAAAAGCATTGAAACCTACTTGAGTGAGCTAGGTTGGCGCGAGTTCAGCTATTATTTGCTGTTCCATTTTCCTACTTTGCCTAATAAGAACTTCAACGAAAAGTTCGATAAGTTTCCTTGGCGCACAGATGCGAAAGCGCTCAAAGCGTGGCAAAAGGGAAATACAGGCATTCCTATCGTAGACGCTGGCATGCGCGAACTGTGGCAAACGGGCTACATGCATAATCGAGTTCGCATGATTGTGGGCTCGTTTTTAGTGAAAAATCTATTACTTAGTTGGCATGAAGGCGAGCGATGGTTTTGGGATACATTGTTGGATGCCGACCTTGCGAGTAACAGTGCTAGTTGGCAATGGGTTGCGGGTTCTGGCGCTGATGCTGCGCCTTACTTCAGAATATTTAACCCAATACTACAAGGCGAAAAATTTGATAAAAAGGGCAACTATGTGCGTAAGTATTGCCCTGAGTTGAAAAAGCTGTCAGACAAGTATATCCATAAGCCATGGGAAGCCCCTTCGGCGATATTGAAAGATGCAGGTATAGAACTTGGTAAGGAATACCCAAAACCTATTGTTGATTTAAAAGCATCGCGTCAACGCGCGCTAGACGCATTCCAAACATTAAAAGAGTAGGGTATGGCAGCACTCATTTTAGTTTTAGGCGATCAGCTTACCGAGACGTTGCCAGCGATTGCTAACGCAGTAAAAAGCAAAGACACAATTTTGATGGCGGAAGTACGTGAAGAAGCCACCTACGTTAAGCACCATAAGAAGAAGATAGCATTTTTGTTTAGCGCAATGCGTCATTTTGCCAAAGCGTTGCGAGACGACAATTTTAACGTTAACTATGTTCATTATAGCGACAAAAACAATCAGGGCGATTTACTCGCTCAGGTTAAGCATGAACTTAACGGAAATGATTTTGACGAAGTAAAGGTGACTATGCCCGGAGAGTACCGCTTACTCAAAAGCATGGAGCAATGGGAAAACGTGCTTGGCATACCCGTTAGTATATGTGATGACAATCGCTTTTTATCGTCCCCACAAGAATTTACGGACTGGGCTGAAGGCAAGAAACAACTTCGAATGGAGTTTTTTTACCGTGAGATGCGTCGCAAACACAACGTGCTCATGGAAGGAAAAAATCCCATTGGCGGTAAGTGGAATTACGATGCCCAGAATCGCGAAGCAATGCCTGAAACCCAGAGAGTACCGAAGCATTCTACGTTTGAGATTGATGACATTACTTCGAAAGTTATCGAGCTCGTAAAAAGCGAGTTTAGCGATCATTTTGGCGATATCAATAACTTCCACTTTGCGGTAACTCGAAAAGACGCACTCAGCGTATTGAATACTTTTATAGAAGAAAGATTACCTAACTTTGGTCAGTATCAAGACGCCATGGTGGAAGGCAAGCCTTGGCTTTACCATTCACATATCGCGTTTTATTTGAACTGCGGTTTATTGACGCCAAAAGAAGCCATTCATGCAGCCGAGCAAGCTTACCATGCAGGGCAAGTTCCACTGAATTCTGCTGAAGGGTTCATTCGCCAGATTCTGGGCTGGCGGGAGTATGTCAGAGGGTTCTATTGGCACTTTATGCCAAATCTAAAAACTGATAACTACTTCAATAACAGCCGCGCATTGCCCTCGTTCTTTTGGGACGCCCAGACGAATATGAACTGCATGCGCCAGTGTATTAAAGAAACGCAGCAGAACGCTTATGCCCACCACATACAAAGATTGATGGTTATTGGTAATTTTAGTCTTTTAACTGAACTTAGCCCTGAGGAAGTGCAGGCATGGTATCTGTTAGTGTATGCCGACGCATATGAATGGGTTGAACTTCCTAATGTTGCGGGCATGATTTTGTACAGCGATGGAGGTAACCTAGCAAGTAAGCCGTACGTCGCAAGCGGAAGCTACATCAACAAGATGAGCAATTACTGCAAAAATTGCGGATACCAAGTTTCTAAAAAGACCGGACCAAAAGCGTGCCCGTTTAACTACTTATACTGGCACTTTATTGACAAACACAAGGAAAAATTGAGCAACAATCACCGCATGGCCATGATCTATAAAACCTACGGGCGAATGAAAGAAGAAAATATCGAAACTATGAAGCAAGATGCCTCAACATTCCTGACTAAGCTAACGAAAAATGAAGAAGTCTGATTTACCCACCAAAATTTGTCCGGTTTGTCAGAGACCATTTACTTGGCGCAAAAAATGGGAAAAGAACTGGGAAAATGTACGTTATTGCTCAAAACGTTGCGCTTCATCAAAAAAGTCAAAACATCAAGAGCCTTGCTGACACAAAGCGAAAGGGCAGGTAATGAATTCTTACCGTGAAAAATATTAACCCTTACCAAGACGACAAAGCAACAATATATTAACAAGTGTGACAAATGTAACCTTAATTGATTGCGCCACATAACAAACTTAGGATTGCATTATATTGATTTAGAGAAGTAGTAATGTCACTTTCTACAAAAGATGCAATCTTACACAACCCATTGATCGGCACTTTTTTTAAGCAAGCTTTCTTATCGCTCATAGGCCTTGTTGCTTTAACGACTGCAAGTCTAGTCGATGGCATCTTTATAGGACAATATGTCGGTGCATCTGGGTTAGCCGCAGTTTCATTACTATTACCCTACATCACCTTTCTGGTCGCTCTCTCGTTAATGCTAGCCATTGGAGGAAGCGTATCGATTGGTACTTTTATGGGGAAGGGCGACACAAAATCTGCCAGTGCGCTATTTACACAAATAATCGTTGTTGCTGTAACGCTTAATATTATGTTGGCAGTGGTAAGCTTCGTTGCAGAGCCTTTTCTATTCTGGCTTCTTCACATTCCGTCCGATGTCGTACCGTTGACTAGAGAGTATTTGTCAGTAATCCGATGGGTCTTCATTTTTCAATTTTCTACGATGGTGTTTTACTATCTTGTCCGTGCAGACGGTTACACCAAGCTTGCAACTATTGCATTAGCATTGGGTGCAGTGACAAATATTTTACTCGACGCATTATTAGTGGCGTACTTGGAATACGGTATTAAAGGCGCAGCTTACGCAACGGCTGCTGCTCAAATTGTGCAGCTCTCTGTACTACTTCTTTATTTTGGTGACAAAAATCGTGCAATAACCTTTTCGACGTTTAATAAGCCATGGCGTCGTGTATTCAGAGCCGTGAAAAATGGATTATCTGAGTTTACTAATGAAATTTCTGTGGGTGTTCTTTTTCTTGTAATTAACACTCTGCTCGTTATCAATTCTGGCAGCATTGGCGTTGCGGCATACAGTGTAGTTAACTACTTTATCTTTTTAAGCATTATGCTTAGTTTCGGTATAGCAGATGCGCTTCACCTGCTCGTCAGCTACAACCGCGGAGCGAGCCACACGTCACGTGTCAATGCTTTCCTGCTTATAGCGCTAACTACAGCATTCATAGCAGGGCTAATATTGACGGTTTGTTTACTGTGGTTTAATCATGTTTTTGTGGCGCTTTTTATCGAGCCTTCCCAACAGCAAGCTACTAAATACGCGCACACTATCATTTTATATGTTTGGCCACTGTTTCTTGTAAATGGCTGTAACGTACTGCTCAGTGTATTTTTGACTGCAATTGAAAAACCATTACATTCCGCTGTCATAGCGTTAGGTAGAAGTATTTTATTCCCTGTTAGTTTCCTAGTATTGCTATTTCACTTCACGCCATCGCCCCTGGCTAATGAAGGTAACGACATCAACATTTCCTTCCTTGTTGCGCTGCCTGCGGCTGAATGGGTGACCTTTTTACTCGCAGTGGTTTTGGTTTATAAACATTACTTCCTAAAAAATACCCACATGTAACAAATGTAAAATTTATTGCTAATGAGAACCATTCTCACTAGATTGACCCGGTAATTTGCTCATCTTAAAAGGGTCTGTACATGACTTCAGTAGCTAAGAAACAAGCTAATATCGCGTCGTTTCAAGCGTTTTTTAATGCTTATATTAAAGAAATCGATTCCGGTGTTTGGCACACAAAAGAAGACTGGGTAATTCGGACAGGAATACAGTTACAACCAAACGACAACTATGCCGTAGAGCTATATTTAACCTCTACTAATACTCGACTTTCAATATCAGCATCCTACCGCTCTACAGTAGGTCGTCATGCATTCACAGCAGTTTTCAAGCAACTCCCCAATAGTTTTCAATGGGAAGAAGTATCATTAATGAACGCTATTTTGTTGCTTATTGACGAAATATACAGTGGTAGCAAAGAGAGCCATGAGCTAAATGATGCAGTCGACGAGCAGAGTTTAGAGCTTTACGCCAGAACAATCGAAAGCCATCAGATTATGGCGCTTTACTTAGAAAACCGTGCTGGCGATCCCGATCTCGCAAGTAATAAGTTTATTGATTCTGAACAAGCTATACTTTTTGGTCATTGGTTACACCCTACGCCAAAGTCAAGACAGGGCATGCACCGATGGCAGCATGAACTTTTTACCCCAGAGCTAAAAAGCAAATTTAGACTGCATTATTTTGCTGCCAAGCAGGATATCACTCTTTCTAATAGTGCTGAGTCAATTTCAGCCTTTGAGATACTAGAAGATATTGTTTTAAGCGATGGCAAAGATTCTACAAAAACACTTATCGAAAAACTTCGAAAAGACAGTTTAAAGCTGCTGGCTCTGCATCCGCTTCAAGCGGATTGGTTGTGCGCTAAGCCTCACATTCAAGATCTGCTCAACAAAGGTGAGTTGATTCAATTGGGCGAATTAGGGCCTCTATTTACACCTACGTCTTCCGTCAGAACGTTGTATAACGCCGAGCTTAATTACATGGTTAAGCTATCGATACCAGTAAAAGTAACGAATTCGTTGCGAAAGAACATGCACCATGAGTTAGAGGCCGGAGTAACACTTTGTCGACTGCTTCAACGATGCGGCTTTTCAAGGCTTTATCCTAAATTCAAGTTCATCGACGACCCGGCTTATATTTCATTGAACGCTGGCGACTCAAAAGAAAGTGGGTTTGAGTTGATACTCAGAAAAAATCCATTTAACTCAAAAAATGAAATCACAGGGCTTGGCGGAACGCAATCTATAGCCGCCTTGGTCCAAGAGCCACTTGCACCAGGAACTTACTCGCGACTTGCCAAAATAATCCATATGTTAGCCCAGAAAGAAGGCGAGGAATGTGCTGATGTCGCGCTAACTTGGTTTGATAATTACCTAGACTGTGCAATTGAGCCAGCAATCAGACTTTTTGACCAGTGTGGTATAGCGTTAGAGGCGCACCAGCAAAATTCGCTTCTGGATTTAAGCGAAGGTTACCCAACTGCTTACTATTATCGTGATAACCAAGGGTTTTATTTGTCAAAAGAAAGACAGCAAATTCTTGAGACTATGGAACCGCGACTCGCTCAGTGCGATGACCTGTTTTACGGTGAACAAATGATAATTAATCGCTTCACATACTACCTATTCTTTAATCAATTATTCGCTGTCATCAATCGCCTAGGTGCCGATCAACTTGTTCAAGAAGGTACGCTACTTCAAAAAGTGTACACCAGGCTAAATTCCATTCTTCCCACTTTAGGTTCGTTGGGCACAGCATTCGTCACATCGGTATTGGGGCGAGAAAAACTGCCTTTCAAGGCCAATCTTCTGACTCGCGTTGAAGACGTGGATGAGTTAGAAGCCGAAGACGAGCTAGCTGTTTATGTCTGGGTAACCAACCCGTTTAAAAGCGTTGCGGTTCGAAGTGAAACGCCATCGCTCGTTTGTAAACAAGCGAGTAAATTAGAAGAGGTGATTGCTGATGCTTGCTAGTTGCACTTTAGACACTACCGAAGAGCATCTCAGCGTGCTTACAGGAACAAGGGGAAAAGTATCGTGTAAAAACGAGAAACGCGTTGTTCGACAATTATTTGAAGCGCTTATCTTCGAAGGCTTAGTTGATTTCTGCTTTGAGGATGGACTTTTCACTTTTCAAGTGGGCGACAATTTTGTAACAGCTAATGGCAAACAAACGCTTTTCAGTCGGGTTCGTCTAGATGCCAATTCTATTAAGATAAACGGTGACCCTCTTACGTTATCTGACGCAGCAAAAGTTATCCATACGCTTCCTTGCAGCAGAGAAAGACAAAATAAGCTAGTCGAAGAGTTAAAACATACACTGTTACTTTGCCGCTGGAATCAACAAAACCTGCTACAACTCTCAAGTAGACGAGCACTGAGCTATATTCGCTTAGAATCTGCTCTGATTGAGGGCCACCCGTACCATCCATGCTTTAAATCAAGAAGTGGCTTTAGCATTGAAGACCACGAAAAATATGGGCCTGAAGCCAGCAATACGTTTAAGCTTCATTGGCTTGCAGTAAAGCGTGAATACTTGTCCGTAAATTTCAACGGTGAAGTAGAGCAAAGTTTTTGGAAAAGAGAGCTAGGCCAATCTACCTATAAAAATCTGTCTGACAGCTTACGTAAACACGGCGGGGATAACCTACGTTACTGTTTTTTACCGGTTCATCCGTGGCAATATGACAAGCTAAAGCCTTCTCTTGAAAAACCGTTATCAAACGGTGACGTTTATTCTCTAGGCTTAGCTGGAGACGATTATCAAGCCAGTATTTCATTAAGAACCTTGCTCAATACAAGTAACGTTAACAAAGCGAGCGTCAAACTGCCGCTCAATATCGTCAACACGTCCTCTTTGCGTACTATTGAACCTCATTCAGTTTGTACTGCGCCACATATCTCAAATTGGTTGGCTAACCTAATAGCCGAAGATGAGTGGTTACAAAGCCGTGATGCGCTAACTATACAAAGTGAATACGCGGGCATTTCGCTGAAGCAATCAGCGGATAGTGGAGAAAATGTCAGTTGGGCTGATGATTTATCCCCAAGCCTTAGTGTTATCTTTCGCGATGCCAGTGTGCTGAACGAACCGAATTATCAAACTGTACCATTCGCCGTACTTGCAAGTACTGAAGTTGACGGAAAGCCTTTCGTGGCGCACTGGATTGAGAAACATGGAGTAGAAAAATGGCTAGAAGCGCTTTTTAACACGGTTGTTCTTCCCGTCTGGCATTTATTGATTCATCACGGTATAGCCATTGAGGCACATGCTCAGAATACGTCCGTTGTACTGAAAGATGGATTACCTGTGAAAGTCATTCTGCGGGACTTTCACGAAAGTTTAGAGTTCGTGCCTGACTTTCTTGCGAACAAAAGTAACGTACCAGAATTCGATAAGATTAATCCAGAGTATGTTAACGCACCTGCCAATCTTTATTACTGGATGGAAGACGTCGAAGCCTTGCGAGAGCTATTTGTCGATACCGTGTTCGTCTATAACTTGACCGAGCTGTCGTTTCTTTTCTCTGAGCAGAACTATTGTGATGAGAACACTTTTTGGTCAAAGGTATGTAGTGTCTTGCGTTCCTACAACGATAGTGGTGTGACGCCACATAGCCGAATTAACCGTCTCAATATATTTGAAACACAGGTTATTACTGAGTCGCTTTTGAAGAAAAAACTCTACGCAAGCAATGCGCATGAAGAGTTCCACCATACCATTACAAACCCTTTAGCAAAATTTGCCAAAGATACCTGCGGAGAATCGTATGCTTAGTATTGACGATAATGTCCTCTCAGCCCAAGACATCAGCTCGAAATTTAAAATCTTTTCAAACGCACCCTATCTGAGCTCAAAAAAGGGTAGTGTGGCTGTGTGCATAGAAAGCGTCAGCGACTGGCTTTCACTGTGTTTTTACGCGAAGGAAGCGGGCCTTACCGTGATGCCAATTCATGCCAGTACGCCAGAAAAACTAGCGAAAAAATACGCGGAAAATGCCGGTTGCTATGCCCTCATTTACCAAACTCTAAACAATGTAATTATATTCCCTAAAAACGAAAAGCCTGATAATACTCCAGGATTAATTCAAATGAGCTCTGGAACCACTGGTGCACCAAAGAGCATAAAACGGTCTTGGCGTAGTATCGATCAAGAGGTGTCTGCTTATGTTGCACATTTCAGTGCACCCAATTCAATGACTCCGGTGATTGCTTGCCCTGTTACTCATTCTTACGGGCTCATTTGCGGTATATTCGTTGGCCTTGCCAGAGGCAAGCACCCCAGAATCTTTACCAGTATAAACCCTAAACATTTGCTAAAAGCATTGCTCAAACTTGAGCAACCATTGCTGTATTCGTCACCGTTAATGATAGATACCGTATGTATGCTATGGCCCAAGACAAGCAAACTTCACGCGGTAATGACCTCTGGCACACTCATGTCAGGACCTGTCTTTGAGCGAGCCAAATCAAAAGTGGAACATTTTTATCAGCAGTATGGATGTTCTGAGGCCGGGTGCGTTGCAATAAGTAAAACCTTTGAAAGCACAAATGTAATAGGCGAAGTCCTTCCTCACCTTAATGTTAAAGCAGGCAGCAGCCAAAGCGCTCCCAGTGAAATAGTTATCAAAATCAAACAACCGCTTGATGGACAATCGGCCGAAATTTATACCAATGATCTCGGTTATTTTGAAGACAAAGATGGTGTGCACCAACTGTGCTTCGTTGCCCGCCAAGACGATACCATTATTGTATCGGGGCTTAATGTGTACCCCAAAGACGTGGAAGACGTTGTGCTTAGTCACCCTGACATTGACGATGCCGTTTTATTTAAAGTAAAGGACAGAAGTACAGGCTATCGAGCTTATCTTCAATTTTGCGCGCCACATCGTTATTCGAATGAAGATAAGGCCGCGTTGCGAAGTTGGTGCCACAAGCAACTAGCCACATATCAGGTGCCGTTCGATTTCATACAGGTTGATGCGATCAAGCGCTTACCCAATGGGAAAGTAAATCGCAACGAAATTGCAAAGAATTTCCAGTTAGAAGCAGAAACAACAGCAGCTACAGCCTAGAGTACGTTATGAATTCAGAGTCCTTAATAAACACAATTGAACACGTGCTGGCACATGACATGGAATGCAAGCACATGCAAAAATTTTCTCCACGAGCTCGTTTAAACGAAGATCTCTATATTGATTCAGTGTTGCTTATGCAGTTGCTTATCCATTTAGAGTTGAATCACGATATTGAAATACCAGAAAGTGCAATATCTCAGGAGGATGTTAATACTGTCGAGAACCTTGCTCACTTCATTTTATCTTATCAGCAAACCAACAACATTGAGGTAAGTGATAGTGTAGATGAAGTGCCTTTCGAAGACATTAAAGTCCACTGTTTTGTAAGCTGTTTGTGTGAATGTATAAAAGCATCCCCCAAAGTCGATCATCGTCCTTTTTATTTTGGTGTGTGGGACGCGGAGGTAGTCGTCAATGAAGACCACATGCTTGCCTATCACGACGAATCTATTAGCCACGACTTTTTTATTCAATGGTATAAGGAAATTTATGGCGTAGAGGTTACCTCTTGGTATAACAATGAACAGACGAAAGCTCAGAACATTGCCAATTTGGAAAGGTTGCTCTATGACGCAACGCCTTCCCAGAACATCATGGTAATGCTAGATATGTACTTATTACCTGAGCGAGAAAATAAGTTTAACCAGAATCCTTTCCCTCACTATGTAATGCTAAAGAAGACGGAAGATACGGAACGGTGGCTTATGTTGGACCCAGACTTCAGGTGGGAAGGAGAAGTTAAGCGTAAGGATGTTCTCAACGCTATTTCATCACCACATGTTGCGGGGGGCTACGTATTTGATAGTAATCATATAACGCATTCTTCTCTGCAAGCTATTTCCAGTTATTTCGATGCTACATTTTTCCCTGAACACAACGTGTTAACGGATGCAATCCGGAAAGTCATTGTAGCTCATCAAAAAAAATCTGCTGATAGAGCATTACTGGGTAATGCCCTTAAGCAAATCCCCGTTCTTGCAATTAGGAAATACGCCTATGAACATGGCTTTGCTTTTTTCTGGAGAGACATTGGATTTCCAGAAGTAACATTCGAGCTCTGGTGTGATGAAATAGAAAAGCTGGTTTCTACATACAAAGCAATACAATACCGAGCGATCAAGCTCTCTGAATTAGCTAAAGAGAATCAAGACACATTACCGTTGTTTGATGAACTTTTCACATTACTCAATGAGCAAGATACCACGGAGAGAAAAATTAAATGTAAGCTTCAAACTGTGTACCAAGACTGGCTAGTTTTTCACAACCTTCAAGATAAAAAAGCTAACAATACCGTGGGCGTAGAAAACTTGGAGGCCGCCGTATGAATCTTTCAGTATGCACTATCACTTTTAGGCACCAACTTATCTCAATCGCTGAAATTGCAAAATGGTCTGTGGCAAATGGTTTTCAGGGGATCGAATTATGGGGTGCACATGCTACGAATTTAGAAGACCAACCCGAGTATGGGAAAGAGTGGCTCTCAAGCTACGCGTTGAAAACATCCATGCTAAGCGATTATCTGCCACTTTTTGAAGGGAACGACGCTTTGTATTTTAAGGTTCATCGCCTTTGTCGTTTGGCTAAACACTGGGGGGCAACCAAGATTCGCACATTTGCTGGCAACGAAGGCAGCGCAGCCATACCTGAAGACCGAAAAACCCTGCTTTTCGAGCGGTTACAACTTGTTTGTGATTGGCTTAGCGACTATGGGCTTAACTTAGTTATCGAAACACACCCTAATACTTACGCTGACTCGGTGGGTTCTACCATTGAATTGTTTGAAAAAGTTAACAAAGACAATTTGCAACTAAATTACGATGTGTTGCATGTATGGGAATCTGGCGCTGACATTATTTCCTCTTGTGAACAACTCGCGCCATATATAAATCATTTTCACTTTAAAAACATAAGTAGCAGTAAACACTTAAGTGTGTTTGCTCCAGACAATGTGTATGCCGCAGCAGGCTCGCGAGAAGGCATGGTCCCCATTTTCGACGGTGCTGTAGATTATCAAAGGTTTATTGAATACCTGTACTCGAAAACAACTCTGCGAAATATTGACTCTTCACTCGAGTGGTTTGGGAACAATTGCAAGAATATCCTCAGTCAGGACAGATATAAATTACAGAAAATGAGCCAGGCCGCGACTACCGCTCAAGCCATTTAAGTATAACTGCAAAAATATATACAAAAGGACTTGTCGATATGTTTTCGATTTCAAATGTTCTCGCTTTACAAGCCATTTTCTGGGGATGTACAGCGCTTTATTTTTCGTCTGATCACCAAAGAACGTTCGCTCAATCAATGCCAAAGGCTTTAGCCAACACGCTTTTTGTTGCCACTATCGTGCTGGCGGCCTTTCTTCTAGGAATGCAATACAACGCTTGGGCAATGATCTTTTCTACGATTACCATGATTATTTTTAATTTAGCGCTAGTGACTTTTACGGGTGCACACGAAAATCGTCCCTTAAGGCTACTTGCATATGGAACAGGCGTTAACGTTGTATTAGCGCTCATAGGAGGGGTTTATGTGGCGTAAAACCTATCTGTCCTTTCTAATTGGATTACTACTTAGCACAAGCATCATTTTGAATCTTAACCACTTTTTACCATTCGATGTAGATGTCAAATTGCTGGTGGGTTACATACTTGGATTTTTGATTTGGGCGGGGTTAATGAGTTACTTTTTCTGTTTCGAAAAGACTAAAAAGCCAGCGCTTCAATGCCTTTCCGTTTTGACTTTTTCACTTGTGCTTAATGTACTAATTAAATTAGGAGTAGTTGCATGAAAGCCAGCGTGATTCGTTCAGCCTTGGAAGGTCACGGATGGATAGGGCTATTTATTTCCATTCCTCTATTCATCGTTTTTTGGGCAGGCTCTCTTACTTTGTTTTACCCGGAAATCAAAGCATGGTCTGTTCTACCTCATACAGAATATCGTTCAGTCTCGGACCAGCTGCCACTTAACAACATATTGGACACAGTGTTTTCAGAATATGATGTGAATACGCAACAAAGAATGTTTGTAGTCCTTCCAACTGAAACAATGCCTCTATACGAGCTTCATCTTCCAGTAAATGAAACCCCGTCGGATAAAAATGCACTGACTTCAATTTATGTTGATCCGGTTAATGGAGAAACGGTAGCGTCTATAGACAGTTTTCACTTAGCTGATTTTCTCTATGGCCTCCATATTGACCTGAATTTGCCACTGGGTGACCACATTGTCGGTATTGTGACCCTGTTTTTTACCGTTGTCATTTTCACTGGGCTAGTCGTTCAGTTCAAAAAGCTGATCACGCACTTTTTCTACTATCGAGGTGGCAGCACTACTCTTCGATATCAACTTACAGACATGCATAACGTAGTAGGGGTCATGAGCTTACCCTATACATTCATGTACGCGCTTACCGGTCTAATGTTTAATTTTGGTTTGATTTCTCAGATTGTGACACTCTTGTTTATCTACGATGGAGACAGGACTGCGCTACTAAACGATACAGGGTTTCCAAGAGTAACCGAATCTTACACTGGTATTGAAAGAGAGATGCCAGATCTGAATACCCTTATAGCTTCGTGGGAAGAGAAAGAGAATGCAAAAGCTTCCTCGCTTAGGCTTACAAATTATGGTGATGAAAACGCGCTAATTCGTATTATTGGGCAACATAGATCGAACTTTTCACAACGTATAGATATGACTTACCGCGTGCGTGAAAATGAATTTTCAGCAGATTTAAATCCCGCTGAAAGAAATGCCTTCGCCGATGGGACACGTTTTCTGTACGCACTGCATTTTGGGCACTTCGCAGGCGTCGATATAAGAATTGTTTTTTTCATACTCGGGCTGGGTGTATGCGGTTTAATTGTTGTTGGCAATATGTTGTGGCTTACTAAGTTTCAAAATAATCGCAGTATTTCTAGTCGCTTTAAACACAGCATATTTGCACTTACATTAGGTGGATGTGCTGGTATCGTGCCGGCGACAGCGTTTGCATTTTTACTCGAGAGAGTGCTTGGTACAGATTTAAACAACAGGTCGTTTATTGTTGAAACTGCTTTCTTTGCGGTTTATGCCATATCGATCATAGGCGCTTTTTTCACTAAGCATGTACATTTAGCGATAAGCCGAACAGCACTGGCAAGCGGTCTCATTCTTGCACTTTTATCCCTTATCGAGGCACTTGGCCATAACCAAGCAATAATCCAATTTCTAAATAATGGCTACACCGGGCCTTTTTCAATTTCCTTCGTCTCTTTTGCTTTTGCCTGCCTGTTATTTTGGTTGGGTATAAAGTTGTCTGAGAAAGATGAAAAGAGCAAAGAATAGCAACATCAAACATTTAAAAGACAAAATAAAAACAAGTGAAAACTATGAAACTATTTTATGTACCTAGTCACTTTGGCACGCCAAGTATTAACAGGCAGAAAACTTTTGACGTAGCAAAAGGTGTTGCTGTTTTACTCATGGTTATGATCCATGTATTAGACTTTTATGGCTTACCTGAAGTGCGGTTTAGTGCATTTGGAGCCACGGTAAAATTCGCATTGGGTTGGCCAGCAGCATCAATGTTCGTCTTTATCATGGGGATTTTTGTTGGCCTATCTCCATCATCGACACTGAAAGCGGATATCAAACGAGCAATATCTCTGTTTGTGTTAGGTTACGCACTGAATTTTGTTCGCGGAACCATTCCCATGTGGCTTTCGATTAAAATTGGGCTCGTCACGTACCAAGATGTTGCTCCACACACTCCGCTGAGTGAATTTTTAATTGGTGATGTCTTTCAATTCGCAGGTATAGCGCTACTCCTTTGTACAGGATTGAAACATGCAACCAATAAAATCTCTATTTGGATCGGCACGGCTATTGCCATTGCGTTTTTATCACACAGCGTCTGGGATAAGTACACGTCATTACCTATACTCAATGAATTTTTGAAGCTTTTTGTAGGAAACGAAGAAGCGGGAGTTATGTTTCCTATTTTTCCTTGGGCGGCATACCCAATTGCTGGTATGGCATTTGGTCGTTTCTTAAAGCAACAAAATAAAGACACGTTAAACTTTGTTTGGTGCATTAAATTAGGCGTAGTTTGTGTAATCCTCGGTACAGGGCTCACGCTCACTAACCCTGAATATCACATTGTAACAAACCTAAGAAGCGGTCCTGGTATTGTTCTTTTAATGACAGGTATCGTGATGCTTTTTATTTACACCACTCACATACTCATTGAACGCTTTAAGCAAAACTATGTGGTTACGCTATTCGCTTTCTGGGGTAAAAACGTCACTGCACTATATGTTTTACAATGGATATTAATTGGATGGGGGTTAATGCTCGTTGGACTGCAACAGCTTACAATGACATATACTTTGGTAGCCATGATAGTTGTTTTAACGGCCTGTCACTATCTAGTATTACCTTGGCATGAATATAAGGCTAAGAGTAGTAAAGCGTCAAAGCCCCATGTTTCTGCCGTTCCTTTGAAGCCTTGAATATAACGTTTGTATAACGCTACCTTTTCGGTAGCGTTATATCAATTTGTAAACCTCCAACGCCTGCTGAGTCAGCTATCAAGTGGTTAAACGCTTTAATTTTTCCTCCAACAGCGGTTATTTGCCGCTGCGCTAGTGCCAGTCCTAAACCAAACCCGCCGCGTTTTTGCCCAACAACATGAAGGCCATGAGACTTATCTACTCTAAAAAAAAGGCTTAAAAATATCGCTAAGCATGCTTTCTGGAACACCATTTCCAAAGTCCAGGACGGAAAGCATATAGACATCTGCATTTTGCTTTAGCGTTACAACAACACCGCTATGCTCTGGCGTATATTTAAGCGCATTCCGGATAATGTTCTCTATCGCTTGGCCGAGGGCTTGTTGACTACTCTTATCAATTACCGCGTTGTTAGGTAATTCGACATTTAGTCTTGTTTCGGAATACTCAAAAGCTGCATCGTCGCAAATAACCTGAATCAATTCAGCAAGGTCAAAAGTCTCGGTGTTAAGTACAGGCGATTCATTGTTAAGCCAAGCAAGTGTCAACGTGTCTTCGACTAATGCCCGCATATTGTTGGATTCATAGCGAAGCCGAGTTAACGTATCACTGTCATTGATACCATTTTCAATAGTATCGATGGCCATATCCATACGCGTTAGCGGAGTTCTTAATTCATGAGACAGATCGGATAAAAGTTCTCTCTGGTTGTAAATTAATTTTCCAATTCGTGTGGCCATACCGTCAAATGTTACGGATAAGTTGAAGAGCTCATCGCTTCTATTGCTAAATGATTTACTAACGCGCACATCAAACTGCCCTTGACTGAAAGCTTTCGTGGCATGCTCTAACTTTCTTAATGGCACCATTACGTGCCTGTAAAGCACTAAACTCACTACACACAGAACGACAAAAGGCAGTGCGACCTTGAGCAAAATATCCACAAAGGTGAGATAAACACCCGGTCTCATTCGCTGGGGTAATTGGATTAATAGATGTGATTTCTCATCTAAGAAAGGAACCTCCATGATAGGGTTATATTCAAAGTAGAGGTGAATTTTCCATTCCACGCTGCGGCCTATTCTAAATTCATCAATGTACTTTTGAGGAATGACGCTTCCCGCAATAGGTTGAATGTTTGACTTTACTACTGCTGCCCATGTTTTTTCTTTATCTTGAAATTCATGAAGCCAGTTCGATAAACCCAATTCACCTTCTTTTCGGTAAATTAAATCAGCCTCTTTGCCATATTCAACGAGTTCACGCTGATGCTCTACTGATAGGTGACTCATTGTTGTTTCTGTATGTGCTGACAACCAATCAATAACCCAAATAAGAATAACCGTCCCTAAAGCTATAGTGACCAAAAGCTTTCTCAATAACACTTTTTTCATGAGAATAAGTAGCCTTTGCCGTGCTGGGTTGCTAGACGAGTAGGGGACATTCCAGCTTCGATAAGTTTCTTTCGCACTCGGGACATGTGCATATCTAAGCTTCGGTCGTACCGGCTGAAACTTCTTTCCAGAACAGTTTGATAAAGTAATGGTTTGCTTAAAACCTCATTCTGATTTTCAAGCAGAACCCACAGAAGCTTAAACTGAGTCGACGTTAAATCTAGTGCTTTGCCAGCAAAATTGGCCTTCAGGTTTCTTCGGTCAAGTGTTATTTCGTCAACGACGATCGAGTTTCTCGTTACTTCATTTGATTTTACGTTTAGAGAGCGACGCAATAATGCTTCAATACGAAGCATCATTTCCACAAAACTAAACGGCTTTGGCATGTAGTCATCTGCACCGTTACTATAGCCTTTTATACGCTCTTGTTCGGCACCACATGCAGTAACCATGATGACAGGAGTTTGTTTCCGTTTGCGAAGTTGGCTTAACAGCGAGAAACCATTTAGGTTAGGAAGCAATACATCTAAAAGAATAAGGTCGAACCTTTCACGAAGTGCAGTCACCAGACCTTGATTGCCGTCGTGGCATTGATGTACGTCGAAGCCTCGGTCTTTTAGCAAGGCAGCGATTTGTTTATTAAGAGTAATATCATCTTCAATGATAAGAATTTTTGTAGCGTCCATATTGATAACCTTAAAACTGTTTTAACCAATTTTAATGATATTGATTATCATTATCAATGAGGTTTTATGCTAAGGCGGATCCGGCTAATTGAGTTGGGACAAATCAGAAAACACCTAACTGCCGTATTAAGTGAAATAAAGTTAATAAAAAGAGAAGAATGTGGAAGCACCGATTACCGTAGATAGACTGCGTTTCCTTTTATACAGTGTAAAAGAAAAGCTTTGGGTAAAACCTCTTGGCTTTTGTTTGCTCTCAATCTTTGCTGTATTCGTCGCTAAAGTAGCAGACGGGACTTCATTGGCTGAGCATATTCCTGAAATAAAACCCGAATCAGTTGAAACACTGCTTTCAATTATGGCATCTAGCATGATGGTGATCGCCACGTTTTCTGCAGGTACCATGGTTAATGCTTATGCTTCGGCCAGTCAGTCGTCAACGCCGCGTTCTCTAAGCCTTATAATATCCGATGATGTATCACAAAATGCTCTGTCAGTTTTCATAGGCGCTTTTATTTATAGTGCTGTAGCGCTTACTGCAATGACTCAAGCTTTTTTCGATGAAGCCGGGCTTTTCATTTTATTTTGTCTAACCTGTCTGGCTTTTTCGATAGTTATTTTAACTTTTATCCGGTGGGTAGACAGCGTTGCACGATTAGGGCGCGTGGGGTCAACGTTATTAAAAGTGGAGCACGCCACGACACGCGCAATTAAAAATAGAATAGATATGCCGTGCTTAGGCGCAGTACCGCAAGAGCAAATAAAAGAGCAGGGGACGCATGCCATTTATACTAAACAAGTGGGCTATATTCAGCTTATAGACATTGCCAAGCTGCAACACTGGGCTGATAAAAACGACGGTTTTATCAATGTTGCCATGTTACCCGGTGAGTTTGTTTCACCAGAGCGTGCCATAGCATATTCAAATAAAAAGGTAGTATCAGATGAAATTGTTGACGCATTTACTATAGGTGAAGCCAGGTCCTTTGAGGCTGATCCTCGCTTTGGCTTTATCGTACTAGCCGAAATTGCATCTCGTGCATTATCGCCATCGGTTAATGACCATGGTACTGCAATAAATACCATTAGCAGCATTACACGCCTTATGTTGTTGTGGCACAAGCCCAAATCCGAAACTGAAACCGAAAACTCACAAAACGATAGCGCTCAGCATGAGGAGTTTAAATATGACCGCATTTCATTGCCTGCGTTAAATGTGAATGATCTATTTGACGATGCTTACACCAGCATTGCCCGTGATGGTGCTGCTAACATTGAAGTTGCTATCCGAATACAAAAGTCACTAAAAACAATTAAAGCGTGCTTTAAAGATGGAGGTACAAGCATAGAAAGAGATTTTGTTGAGGCGGCGTCTAAGTTAGCGAAGCAAAGTTACGAACGTGCAAAGTTGGCATTGGATTACGAAGACGATATTAAGCGAATTGAGCGCGTTTATAATGATAACTAAACGTATAAGTTATTACTGCCAAAATCACTGCTAAGAATGCTGCTAAAAATGCTTAAAGTAAACAGCTAGCCAGTCTATATAATCTCTGCATACCACAAACCATGTAATCTACGTAAATGATCGATCGAGTGTCTTTTTGTAGTTAATCAGATTAAATCTGATTAACTACAACTCAGATAAACACAGCAACATTTTAAATAGCTAAAAATCCACATTTAATAAATTAAAGCCTAGTATAAAAATACAAAGACTGCGTCTTTCTGTTTGTTAGTTATACCCACAATTAATCAAAAAACTAACGTGACGCTACGTGAATAAAAATACATTTTGCGAGGAGTAGTGCTACAGATTTCACGTAGCGCACGATTTATAAATTCCATGTCTAAATCCAAAGTTCATAGCAACTTTCAATAGAAACTACTGACACAATTGAAGCAAGTGCGGTAACGCCGAGGCACAAAAATAGCTGCCACGCATAAAAGTCTGTAAGTAATCACAGCCAACAAAACATCCGAATAGAGTTACATCTTCGCCCTAATCGTCCATACACTTGATTACGCATAATGTATATTATGTTAAATAGAACATCAAAGTTGATGGTGAATGAGCCAGATGGAGCTTTGCAAGGTGCTTTACGCTATCCTTCTCGTAATATTTAGGTATTCGTAAGGTTTAATGACAACTAGCACAGATAAATAATAGACTTAATCATGTTCCTAAAAACATTTATCAGGCTTTAGTCTTCTTTACTTTAAATAATGAATGCACAGCTTGTGATATTAATTACTAGCTCAAATAACCAAAGGCTTAACGCTGATGTATTAAATAAAGGATCCTAATTATTTCTAAGATAAGACGACTAGCTGTAAGGTTAAGGTTTTTCTAACATTTAGCGTTACATGTAATAATTACGGCCCGTAAAACTCATTTATTGATTGCTCTTTATTTTAAATACCATCAATTATCTATACTTCTTATTAAATTAAACATCGTGCATGGAGACCGTTCGTTGTTTTAAAGTTGGGTGGCGTGGATAGCACGTAGAATTAATAATTATCGACGCGATGTTTATTGAATTCATATCTGCGTAGACGTCGTTTATTCGGCTACGTACCGTATCCACGTCTTATTATCGTCGTACTGTAGTCGAATTAGATAGGCGCTCTATGAAAAGCGTATAAAAAGCAAAGGTAATAACTTCTAGGTTATCGCCTATTCCGCTTTTGTAACGTTTATTTTTATCTCGTTTGGTTTTGAAAAATGTGCGATTAGCCAGCAAACATGTTGGAAGTAAATCATGTGAAGTACTTCTTTAATAAATAAGCTCTTAGGGTGTTTTTCCATCACTTTTAAGCTTATTTTTTAGGCGTCGCTACGTGAAATCTGAGCGCGCATTCGGGGTGTTACCTTGCAGATTTCACGTAGCGCACGATTTGAATTGCACAAAAAGAGCACTATATTAGCAGGCCACAAGCCTTATGCAGGCCACAAGCCTTATCTAGCGATATGGTTTGGAATAATTACGAGATAGGCCAACAATTGACGGCATTGAAACACCCAAACTGTTTATATATACAGTAATGTGATAGAGTAGCACTGTACTTGAGCTTATAATAGTAAAGCGGTTTGTGGAGTGATGAATGGATTAGTGCGTAACTTCACGCATGATAATTACAGTTATCATGCGTGAATATTGTTATATATCAATAGCTTATCAAGTTCTGTTAAATCTAGCATAATAGTTACAATAATGTCTTCACCAGGTTGCTCAATGCCCTCAAAAACTAATAGCTCATACTTGCTCACAACTCAATTAGTTAACAGCAACAGTAATAGCAGCTCACAGCCACAAGACTCAAGTAGCGCGACGGTTCCAGCTTTTGGTATCGAGTACTCTCGTGGTAAGCAGCACACGTCAGGTTCTGACGACCTAACAACAAGTCAATGTTCATCTTCTGATAAAAACGTTGAAAGCTATTATCAAGATATTTTTACTAAGCTTCCATACAATACACAACGGGCATACATTAGTGACTACAATGAGTTCGCAATTTTTTGTAAGCAAGCTGGATTAAGTGGCTTTAAGAACAACTTCGAACACAATGAGATCTGCATTAAACAATATGTTGAAGCGTTGTGTCGTTCTCCCCTAGCCTATAGAACCATTAAGCGTCGGTTATCTGCCCTTAGTAAATTTTTGGGCGTGGCTAAATTGCCAAACCCCATTATTAGATCTGCGTATCTAAGAGACTTTATCCGTTTATCGCTTATAGAGAATAGAAAGTTTCGCTTGTCTCACAAACAAGCGGTTCCGCTTACCATAGATATGCTTGAACAAATAAACAATGCAATTATTCCTGATTCTTTATTAGAACTCCGCGACCTTGCAATCATTAACCTGATGTTTGATGCATTGCTTCGCGCTGATGAATTAGTTCGAGTTTGCATCGAGGATATATCTGCGCGTAATAACACCCTGTTGGTTGTTTCTTCGAAAAGCGACCAGTCTGGTCAGGGTCAATATCGCTATGTTTCTTCCAGCACTATATCTATGGTTCAAGAGTATATTAACGAAGCTAATCTTGACCCAAAAACTAAAGCAATCCGCCTTTCTTCAGATTTACGCGGCCTGCACAAAGGCGTTTTGTTTAGACGACTAACAAACCATAAAACAGCACTTTTGCCATTTGATGAGAACATTCCCAGCCATAAGGCAAATGTACTTAACTATTCGAGTGTCTACAGGATTTGGCAACGTATTGCTCAACGCGCAGGTATTAGCGAAAACATTACCCCTCATAGTGGTCGTGTTGGTGGTGCAGTTTCTCTAGCCGAAGATGGCGCATCTTTACCCGAGCTTCAACTGGCTGGAGGTTGGCAATCACCAGAAATGCCTGGGCATTATACAAAACAGGCTAACGTAAAGCGTGGTGGAATGGCAAAATTGTCGGCAAAACGGAAAAGATAAAGCTCCTTAAATACAGTAACTTAATTAATGCAGGGTTACGCATAACCACCGACATCAGTAACAATGTCTAACTCACCTACTCTCTTCATTCTTTTACCAATCTGAAACTGTATTACTCGCGTATCAAAAGGTAAATTTGCCCTAAACCTATATTAATGAATAGTTTTTCTAAGTTGGCAAACATTCAAATAAAAGGAGTGATATATGAGTAGCGGTATTGATACAAAGCATGGAAAATTACTCGCGGAAATGGTGGTTCCCTCGTCGTCATGGAATGTCCAACCCGAGAAGCAAGACCCTTTCAAGTCACAAGAAGCAGCACTAGATTATTTAAACTCAAACAATGAGCCGTTATATCTCCACGTGCCATTAGCTCAATCTGATGATTACGTGAGAATTTGCGTAACTTCACGAGGCGATGATGTTGTTTTTACGATAAAAGATATCAATAACGGTGGTGAAACTTCATTGCATTATTCGCACATTAAAAACTTAGATAGCACAATTAGAACCTTAGTTTCAGAATGTTGTGACCAGAAAATCAAAGCCCTATAAGTTAGGGCTTTCTTTCCGCCTATAAATCGCAAATTGCACTACCAAAGAATGCTAATCCACGTAAAGCCGGCCATCATTAGGCTAATGAACACTGCTGCCGAGCCGATATCTTTAGCACGCCCTATTAATAAATGGATGTCTGTACTGACATGATCACAGAGTTTCTCAATAGCGGTGTTGAGTAGCTCAGTGATAAGCACTATCAGTAAAGATATCACCAGCAATATACGTTCTACATGCGTAACGTCGATGAAAAACGCTACAGGTGTCATTATCAATATTGCGAAAATTTCTTGTCTGACCGCAGCTTCACTTAAAAAGGCTGCTCGAAGCCCCTTAAGTGAATAGTAAGTGGCATAGAGTACACGTAAAATACCTTTCCGTTTCGTTATCATGATAAGTAATTTTAAGATTAGTTACAGCCTTACAAAACGTAACTGACCTTCGTTACATCTGCATGACGGCGAAGGTATTTATCATGAATATTTAAGGCATTTTCGACGCTAATCGCCGCATTAATTTATACTTTCACAGCTAGCACGTCTGTTTTAACACCATGTAGTACTGCATTGGCCGTTGACCCAAGTAGCAAACGAAGTCCGCTCTGGCCATGGGTGCCGACAACAATGAGATCTGCATTAATCTTTTCGGCCATATGGTGAATCTCATCAGCAGGAGAACCTATCTCTACATTGATGTGGCTGTAAGGTATATCATGTTTTGCGGCAACGTCTTTTAATTGCCTTAATGCCTGCTCTCTTACTTCCTCTGAAAAATCCCGTTCTAAAAATAGTCCGTAAGGCTCTACATTGGTTTGTGGATAAGCAACATACAGGAGGTGAATTTTGTGACTATTGCCCGCTATTGCAATGGCTTTCTCCACCACTAATTCGTAGTCAGAATAAATATCTATAGGTACTAAAATTGTCTCGTAACCTTGCATTGTGGCTGTCCTCAATTTTTGTTAGGTAGCAGTGCTTTTCTACCATACCGTTAACTAATTCCATTAAATAGTAGTGCTATACAAATAATTATTCTTTGAGCTAGGTCAATGATTAGTCTGCAGCCTCATTCATAATCAGTGTATACACATTAGTTCTAGCGAACGTTACGCATCTTTACCGTAAAAGAAAGAGGGAAATGAGTATGAAAACGGCAATAGTTGTTATAGCAACGCTTCTCCTTTTCGCCTGTGACCAGGGCGCGCAGTCACCTCGCGGTTTTAGCTTGCCCGAAGGCAATATGGAAAAAGGCTATTTGGTATTTAAAAAGTATCAGTGCCAAGACTGTCACAGAATTGCAGGAGAAAAAGAGTCCGACAATGCGCAATACCTAGTCGCGAAGCCTATTCCGTTGGGAGGCAGCAGTGGAAGAATTAAAACTTATGCAGAGTTGGTGACAAGTATTATTAACCCATCACACAAACTTACTCCTCGACAGCCTGCCAGTTTCACCAGCGAAGACGGTGTGTCATTAATGCGAGTTGTAAACGACGAGCTAACCGTTTCCGAACTAATAGATTTAGTGGCGTATCTTCAGCCTAAATATAAAGTAACACCCTACAGGACTAGTGATTACCGCCTCTATCAACTGCGTATTCCAAGCGAGCAATCTAAAGATTAACTCGCAGTTTTAGGCATTAAAAATCGTTAAGCGTGACTCCACAATCGGTATTTGATTAGGAGTCATGGCTTAGTTTTTTTAAGATACCGCTTTTGTTTCTTTCTCTATTTCTGCCAATAAACTACAAGGCATAAAGCTTTCAGAATTTGCTTCTTTTAAGTGTAATTTAAATCTATCGGGAACGTCGTCGGTTAAGAAACTTCCTGTTTTAACTAACGGGAAAATTTCGTCGTAACGCGCAATATGACACTGATCTACTCGCCTAAATATATGGGTACGATTTAGTTCGCTAGTTCTCACATGTCCTGTAGAAGACAAGATATCCATCAGTGCATGAATAGTTTTTTTGTGAAAGCGGTACACGCGCTCGTACTTGTCTTCAACGTTTAAGCCCTTGGCAAGCTTGGGGTCTTGCGTTGCTACACCGGTCGGACATTTATTCGTATTGCATGACAGCGACTGAACACATCCAAGTGCCAACATCATTCCTCTGGCACAGTTACATAAATCGGCGCCTAAACTTAGATTTTTCGCTAACTGAAAAGCGGTAATGATTTTTCCAGAAGCAATGATTTTAATTTTGTCGCGAATACCAAAACCAGTGAGACAATCGTCAACAAACGCCAACGCTTCACGCAGAGGAAATCCTATAGAGTTTGTGTACTCAAGCGGTGCGGCGCCGGTACCTCCTTCGCCCCCGTCTACCGTTATAAAATCTGGCGTTACGTCCTTCTCTACCATGGCTTTGCACATGGCAATGAACTCACTTTTTCTACCCAGCGCCAGCTTAATACCCACTGGTTTATAGCCACTTAACTTGCGTAACTGACTAATAAAATCAACCATTTCTAAAGGCGTTGCAAACGCTTTATGTCTAGGGGGAGAATCAACTTGAGTTCCAGGCTCAACACCTCTTATTTTAGCTATTTCAGGGGTATTTTTATACGCAGGTAGAATACCACCATGTCCAGGCTTAGCGCCCTGGCTTAGCTTTATTTCTATCATTTTCACATTGTCGAGTTTGGCTTTTTCTTCAAAAAGAACAGGATCGAAACCGCCATCTTTACTTCTACAACCAAAGTATCCCGTACCAATTTGCCAAACGATATCGCCACCGTTTTCGAGGTGATATGGGGTTAAACCACCCTCACCTGTATTATGGTAAAACCCGCCTTTTGCAGCACCTTTATTTAGCGCCAAAATGGCATTTTTTGACAAGCTTCCAAAGCTCATTGCGCTTATGTTAAGTATGCTTGCACGATACGGCTTTTTGCAATGAGGACCACCTACCGTCACTCGGGGATCTTCATCCATGTCTTCCACTTCGCGAGCAGATAAAGAATGGCCAATCCACTCATAGCCATCTTTATACGTATCTAGCTGAGTACCGAAGGGAACAGTTTCTCTACTGTTTTTCGCACGTTGATAAACAATCGAACGAAACATGCGGGAAATAGGTGCTCCGCCAGTATCGGTTTCTATGATGTATTGCTGGATGTAGGGCCTTAGTCCCTCGACAGTCCATCGTACCCTGCCAATTAATGGAAAATTCTTTAAAATGGCATGTTTTGTTTGGAAGGCATCATATAGACCAAAAATGAGTAGCGTGACTGATAAAAGTAAAAACCACCACACGGGCGCCCACAATACGCCAATCACCACATTGAAAGCGACCAGCAGGGTTAGCACAGTTAGAATTGTTAAACGCATTCAAAGTCCTTCTTTATTTTTGGTCATATCAAAACAAAATAATATGCCTACAACCCTGTTCAATACACCTGAAATCGGGAACTAGATTTACTTTAGCGGTAAATGACTGATTTAGGAGTTAAATATACTGAGCCGGCTTTTAGCTCAATTGGGTTACGCGTTACCAAAATATGCAATTACAATGCTTTTTTAGCTGCGAAAACAAGCCATTGCATGCTAGTCTAAAACCTTTCAATTAGCGAGTTGAGAGAGCGATTTGTAGCTATCACTGGTTAATAGATGATGTGACCTATACAAAGGTAACGGATTTTACGTTCAACATTTTCTGAAAGGTAATTCATGGAGTATGCATTTCTTCTTTTCGCATTTGTTTGCGGCTTAACGGTTAAACTTATTGGCATTCCTCCTTTAGTTGGCTACTTGGTAGCTGGCTTTTTATTAAATTTTGCAGGCTACACGCTCACTGAAGATTTAACCCAAATAGCCAACTTGGGCATCACCATTATGCTCTTTACCATCGGTCTGAAACTTAACATCCGCGATTTGAGTCGTCGAGAAGTTTGGGCGGGAAGCGTTTCACATACCTTAGTATGGGTGGGCGTTATTACCTGTTGCGTCTATGCGATTGGTGCGGTTGCTGCAAATTTCGTTGATGGGCTTACATGGAAAAGCGCTGCGCTTATCGCTTTTGCCCTTAGTTTCAGTAGCACAGTCTGCGTGGTTAAAGTATTAGAAGAAAGTGGCGAAAGTAAAACCCGCCACGGCCGCCTTGCCATTGGCATTTTGGTCATGCAAGACGTTTTTGCTGTTATCTTCCTTGTTGCAGCAACTGGAAAGCTCCCCTCTGTGTGGGCGCTTGCGTTGTTGGCCTTATTCCCAGCAATGCCAATCATAAACAAAATGATTAATAAGTCGGGCCACGGTGAACTGCTTCCGCTTACTGGCTTTATCCTCGCCTTAGGTGGCTATCACTTGTTTGAGCTGGTTAACATTAAAGGCGATCTTGGGGCACTAATCTTTGGAATCATGTTAGCCCAACATGAAAAGGCTTCGGAGCTAGCGAAGTCGCTGCTCAGTTTTAAGGATCTCTTCTTAATCGGCTTCTTCCTTACCATCGGTCTTACCGCCCTTCCCGATCTCAGTATGATTGTCCTAGCTATCGTGTTCTGCTTATTTATACCGTTAAAAGCAGCACTCTTTTTCGGCTTATTTACGTCACTTCGCCTTCGCGGTCGCACGGCTTACTTGAGCAGCTTGGTGCTTTCAAATTACAGTGAATTTGGCCTTATTGTTGGCGCGCTAGCCGTTTCATTAGGTTTATTGGCAAACTCTTGGTTAGTGGTGATTGCTTTAGCCGTATCTATTTCATTCGTTATCACCAGCGTGCTCTATCGCAATTCTCATTCTCAATATCACAATCATAAACACACCATTAAACGTTTTGAGAAAAACGAGCGCTTAAAAGAAGACATTTATCCTACTCTCCACAACGCGGAGTTTTTAGTGTTGGGGATGGGACGAGTTGGTCGCGGTGCCTTCAATGCGTTATCTAAATTAAGTGATGTGAGCGTATGGGGAATGGACGCCGACCGAGTAAAAGTAAAAGAGTTATCAGACGAAGGCTTAAATGTAATATGCGGCGACGGTGAAGACGTCGATTTGTGGGATAATTTAGATATCAAACAGATTCAGCTTGTTTTGCTTGCTCTGCCTTCTATCCAGGACTCAATAAACATCACACGTCAGCTTAAAAACGCGGGCTATGTTGGAAAAGTTGCAGCCATTGCACGATATGAGGATGAAGTATCACATCTATTAGAAAACGGTGTAGATAAAGTCTTCAACTTCTTTACCGAAGCAGGGCTTGGTTTTGCTGAAGAAAGTCTTGCTTATGCGCATGCACAACAGTAATGCTGTTCTAAATGCGAACAATGGATGAATTGAGAAACGTTATCGTTTGTAAACAACTGTTTTACAAAGACTTTTTTGACATGCAGTCAAATTTAGACTAAACTTCACGCAAATACGTTAATAGGGTTTACACAATGCAAGGTGATAAACAAGTTGTTGCAAAATTGAACGAAGTACTGACAAGTGAACTTACTTCGATAAATCAATACTTTCTGCACGCTCGTATGTTCAAAAACTGGGGTTTTTCTGAACTTAACGAAAAGAATTATAAAAAGTCTATCAAGGACATGAAGCAAGCGGACGATCTTATCGAGCGCATTTTATTCCTTGAGGGCCTTCCTAATCTTCAAGCGTTAGGCAAACTTTATATCGGTGAAGATACCGTTGAAATGCTGTCATGTGATGCGCGTTTTCAAAAAGAACAGCTTCCACTACTTCGTGAAGCTATCGCGCTATGTGAAGAAAAGCAGGATTATGTTTCTCGTGATTTGCTTGAAGACCTTCTTGAATATGAAGAAGAGCACCTAGACTGGATTGAAACGCAAGAATACCAAATTGATGCTATGGGTATAGAGAACTACCTACAAGCGCAAGTAATGGGAGATGACTAATGAAAGGTAACCAAGCAATCATCAATGGCTTAAACGAACTACTCTCTTATGAGTTAGCCGCCATGGATCAGTATTTCATTCACTCTCAGATGTATCTTGATTGGGGTTTGAATAAGCTTTACGAACGCATCGATCATGAATTTGATGACGAGCGTGGACATGCAACTAAGCTAATAGAACGCATGCTGTTTTTAGAAGGTACGCCTGACATGACGAAGCGCACAGGCTTCAAAGTGGGTAAAGATGTACCTGAAATGCTTGAAAGCGATTTACGTGTTGAATATGAAGTTGATGCAAAGTTACGTGAAGTTATTGCGCTTTGTGAAACCGAGAAAGACTATGTTACTCGTGACATGCTAATTGTACTACTAGACGATACAGAGATGGATCACGCACACTGGCTAGAGCAGCAGCTTGGCCTTATTAAGCGACTAGGTATTCAAAACTACCTTCAGTCTCAAATGTAAGAAATAGCATTCACGCTACAATTTACAGGTAATTAATAAAAGGCCGCTCTTAAATAAAGAGCGGCCTTTTTTGCTTGTTTACTCCCCTTTCTTTAGGGAGAGTCTTATTGCTTTTAATACAGTTACTGCTGTGTAACAAAATACAAATAGCTGGGGCTTTCTTTATCTTTAATATTTAGACGTAGCTGCCATTTCATCACTGGCTCACTACAGCTACCTAACATAAACCAACCTGACCACTTTCCTTGACCATCGTTATCTAACAGCACGGGAATTTTGCCCATATACATGTTTACCCCTTCAATCCATGCGCTCTCTATTTCCTCTCCCTCAGGAACTAAGAGCTTAACCGTTACTGACTCTTCGGCTTCAGGCATGGCTGAAAAAGTGGCAATTGCTAACCTGTCATCAATTAAGAATTCGCAAGTTTCATTGACAAAGTTGCAGCTGTTTCCTATTCCATTAACTACGCTAGTGTCTTTTAACACCGATGACTGGAATTTATGTGCAAGGTATACACACACGGCTACAACAATAATAGCCACTAATGGAAGCTGGGAATGTAAAAATTTTGATCGTTTATTGTTATCGTTATTTAGCATTTCTTAAATTTTGTGTATTTCTTCATTGACGGAGATCAAGCTTAGGTAGTTTATGGTATCTTTTTGTAATTAAAAACCTTATCATCCGCGTACCAACTGGCTTGGAGACAATAATTATTACTCTTTCCGAGCTCGGTGTGAAGCGTTATTCCTTAGCTGATACACGTCTCGACCGTACTATTCCGGCAGTTGGAGACCATAGTTCATTTGAAGTGGAAGATTCATTAAAATGAGTGAAATAAGCCAAGCACAACCTGACTACAATTATAAAGTAGTTAGGCAATTTACCATCATGACCATAGTCTGGGGTATCATTGGTATGGGCCTAGGGGTATTTATTGCCGCGCAGTTATTTGCACCTATGCTTAACTTTGACACACCATGGCTAACATTCTCACGTTTGCGTCCGTTGCACACTAACGCCGTTATTTTTGCCTTCGGCGGCTGTGCGCTATTTGCAACGTCGTACTACATCGTTCAGCGTACCTGCCAGGTAAGACTGTTCAGTGACAAACTTGCCGCATTTACCTTTTGGGGTTGGCAAGCCGTTATCGTTTTAGCTGTTATCACCCTGCCTATGGGTTTAACCAGCTCAAAAGAATACGCTGAACTAGAATGGCCAATTGATATCCTTTTGGCACTGGTTTGGGTCGCTTATATCATTAACTTCTTCGGAACCCTAGTAATCCGTAAAGTTTCGCACATTTATGTTGCAAACTGGTTCTTAGGCGCGTTCATGTTAACTGTTGCAATTCTTCATATTGGTAACAGCATGGCTATTCCGGTATCTTTCACTAAATCGTATTCACTGTATGCAGGCGCAGTAGACGCTATGATGCAGTGGTGGTACGGCCATAACGCGGTAGGCTTTTTCCTGACTGCGGGCTTCCTTGGTATGATGTACTACTTCGTACCTAAGCAAGCTGGTCGCCCGGTTTATTCATACAGACTTTCAATTGTTCACTTCTGGGCACTTATCTCTCTGTATATCTGGGCTGGTCCTCACCACCTTCACTACACTGCCCTACCAGACTGGACTCAGTCACTAGGTATGGTGATGTCTATTATCCTATTCGTTCCATCTTGGGGTGGTATGATTAACGGTATTATGACGCTATCTGGCGCGTGGCATAAACTTCGCACCGACCCAGTATTGCGTTTCCTTATTGTTTCATTGTCTTTCTACGGTATGTCTACCTTCGAAGGCCCAATGATGGCAATCAAGACCGTTAATGCACTGTCTCACTACACTGACTGGACAATTGGTCACGTACACTCTGGTGCTCTAGGTTGGGTTGCAATGGTTTCAATTGGTTCAATTTACCACTTAATTCCAGTGCTATTCGGTCAGCGCGCTATGTATAGCACCAAGCTAGTTAACGTACACTTCTGGTTCGCAACTATCGGTGTTGTTCTATACATCGTAGCAATGTGGATGTCTGGTGTACTACAGGGTCTAATGTGGCGTGCAGTAAATGCTGACGGTACGTTAACCTATAGCTTTGTTGAGTCATTAGAAGCGTCTAAGCCTTTCTATGTGGTTCGTTTCATTGGTGGTTGTTTCGTGGTAGCAGGTATGCTTGTTATGGCATACAACACATGGAAAACCGTTCGTGCACCTAAAGGCAGTATCGCTGCAGACCCAGCGACTCAGCCGGCGTAGTAAAGGAGACGAATAATGAAAAACGCACATGAGTTAATTGAAAAGAACGTCGGTCTGTTAACGGTATTAATCCTTATCGCTATCAGCTTCGGTGCCATGGTTCAAATTACGCCGTTGATGTTTCAACAGCAAACCATGGAACCGGTAACAGGCTTACGTCCATATACCGCGCTTGAGCTTGAAGGCCGTGATATCTACATCCGTGAAGGTTGTGTAGGTTGTCACAGCCAGATGATCCGTCCATTCCGCGCTGAGACAGAGCGTTATGGTCACTACAGCGTTGCTGGCGAATCAGTATGGGAGCACCCTTTCCTTTGGGGTTCTAAGCGTACTGGTCCTGACCTAGCACGTGTTGGTGGTCGTTACAGCGACGAATGGCACCGAGTTCACCTGCTTAATCCTCGTAACGTGGTACCAGAGTCGAATATGCCAGGTTTCCCTTGGCTTGCGGAAAACACGCTTAATGGCGAGTTAACAGCTGAAAAAATGGAAGTATTCCGTGGATTTGGCGTTCCGTATACCGACGAAGATATCGCGGGTGCGAAAGCGGCAGTACAGGGCAAAACGGAAATGCAGGCCCTTATTGCTTATCTACAATCTCTTGGCACACATTTGAAATAATATGGACCAGGGAATTGTAGGCAGCATTTTTACTGTCATCGTCTTTGTAAGCTTCATCGGTGTTGTATGGTGGGCGTTCAGCAGCCGCAACAAGAAAAAATTCGATGAAGCTGCAAACCTAGTGTTTGCAGACGAAGAAAAAGAAAAATCAAAAGAAGATTAGCAGGAGTCTCGAACTCATGAGTATGTTTTGGACAATTTGGATTTCAGTGATAACCCTAGGGTTAATCATTGGTTGCTACTTCCTTCTTCGCTGGTGCCTTTCTAACAAGACTGGCGTAGCTGAAGGTGAGTCAATGGGCCACGAATTTGATGGTATTGAGGAGTTGAACAACCAACTTCCTCGCTGGTGGACAATTATGTTCTACATGACCATCGTTTGGGGCTTTTTATACCTAGCGCTTTATCCTGGCCTAGGTGCGTATGAAGGTATTTTGGGTTGGAAGAGCTCTAACCAAAATATTCAATCGCTAGAAGAGTCAGCTCAGGCGCGTATTGATGCTAAAGAGCAAGGCTACCTAGTAGAATATGATCGTGAACTAGATTTTGCTGCCGAGAAGTTCGATCCGATCTTCGAAGCGTATGCACAAGTTCCTGTTGAAGAACTGGCTAAAGACCCAGAAGCAAATAAAGTAGGTCAGCGTTTGTTCCTACAAAATTGCTCTCAGTGTCACGGTTCTGATGCACGTGGTCAAAATGGCGGCTTCCCTAACCTAACGGACAACGACTGGTTGTACGGTGGTTCAGGTGCGAAAATCGTTGAAACTCTTACGCTTGGTCGTAAAGCAGCTATGCCAGCATGGCTAGATGCTATGGGTGAAGACGGTATCGAAGAAGTGGTTAACTACGTACTTAGTTTAAGCGGTCGCGATGTGGACCCTCAGCTTGCAGAAGCAGGTAAAGCTCGTTTCGCAGCGTGTGCGGCTTGTCACGGTATGGACGGTAAAGGTAACCAAGCACTTGGTGCACCAAACCTTACTGACAATATCTGGCTATACGGCGGCAGCCACAGAGCGGTAACAGAAACGCTTACTTACGGTCGTAACGGTGTAATGCCTTCATTCAAGAAAACCTTGGGTGATGACAAAATTCACGTTGTTGCAGCGTATGTATACAGCCTTTCAAATGATTAATGATTTAAATCATTAAATATCTTAAAAAGCCTCGTTACTACGGGGCTTTTTTTATGAGAAAATACAGCGGTATAGAGAGTGCCATGCGAACATTCTTTGTACACTTTTAACATGTCTCGCCAACACTATATTTATCATTATTTGCCGGCTTTACGTGTAGTTGGGGAAGTAAAAATAAATATGTTGTTAGTGAAGTAAATACGAGAAAAGATTTCGATGAATAGACCCTGGTATAAAGAGTTCTGGCCCTGGTTTTTAATTGCCGTTCCTATCATTACCCTCATCATGGGTGGCGTGTTATTAAAACTTGCTATTTCTACCGAAGATAGCTTGGTGGTAGACGACTACTACAAAGAAGGAAAAGCAATTAATGCCCGTCTGGACAAAGAAGCCATAGCCCGCCGCATGAATATCACCACTGATTTAACCATTGAAGATGGAAGCATAGCGCTGCAATTTCATTCGGGGATTCCTCAAGAAGGTAACGCGGTTAAATTAAGCTTCTATCACGTAACGCTAGAAGAGCGCGATGTTAGCGTTTTATTGAGTCGCGACGCTAACGGTATTTATCGCGGCTTTATTGAAGAAAACCTTGACGGTAAATGGCGCATATCGCTGACGCCGATTGATGATAGCTGGAAAATTCAAAACACCGTCTATCTGCCCCACACTGGCAAAATGAAATTCAATCCATAATGACAAAGCACGACTGTTACCATTGCGGCTTGCCTATAGCGAGTCCAGACAATGGCAAATTTACTACTGTCATTTTAGGGCAACAACGAGACATGTGTTGTCCTGGCTGCTTAGCGGTAGCTGAAGCGATCGTTAACAACGGCCTTGAAGACTATTACCAGTTTAGAACCGAACCGGCGCAAAAATCTGACGACGGTATTTTAGAAACGTTAGATAAGCTCAAAGTCTATGACGACCCTTCCCTTCAAGAAGAGTTCGTGTTTGAAGAAGGTCAGGACAAGCAGATTCAATTAACCCTTGAAGGTATTACGTGCGCTGCATGTGGCTGGCTTATCGAAAAGCAGTTGTCGAAAGTAGAAGGAATAAAGCAAGTCGCGGTGAACGTTCAAGAGCGCCGCGCTTTAGTCACTTGGTCACCGTTTCAAATTAAGCTTAGCCAAATTCTATCTACGCTAAAACGCATTGGTTATGTTGGGTCACCATTTCACCCCGACGAACACGAAGCCAGTTATAAACGCGAACAGAAGACCTTTCTAAAAAAGCTTGGCCTAGCAGGCATTATGACCATGCAGGTTATGATGCTGATGACTGGGCTTTATTTTGATTGGTTCGGCGCCATTGAGTTAGAGACCCGCCAATATTTTTATTGGGTTGCCCTTACGCTTACTACACCTGTGGTGCTGTATTCAGGCAGCACCTTTTATGTGGGCGCCGCTAAAGCGCTAAGCGCCAAAACGGTTAATATGGACGTACCCGTTACGCTCGCCATATTCGGTACTTACATTGCTGGAATTCGCTCTACAGTATTAGAGCAAGGTGAAGTGTATTTCGAATCCATCTGTATGTTTATTTTTCTGCTGTTACTTAGCCGATTCTTAGAACATCGCAGTCGTCATCGCGCCGCACAGATCTCTGCCAATATGATGCAGTATGTGCCCGTATCAGCGACCAAACTAAATCCGGATGGCAGCCTAACCGAGTGTCTGGCTAAGCAGCTAAAAATTGATGACGTAGTACTGGTGAAGCCTGGTGAAACAGTCCCCATTGATGGGGTGGTAACCGACGGCAACGCGGCGGTTGACGAATCTATGCTTACCGGTGAATTTAACCCCGTGCGTAAGTCGAACAGTAGCCCGGTATACGGCGGCACGGTTTGTCAAGATGGTACGCTAACCATTACGGTTACGCAGACCCTTAAAAATGCGCTGGTAAATCAAATTGTAAGGCTGCAAGCAAGTGCCATGGCGAGTAAACCTAAAGCAGCGCAGATAGCCGATAATTTTTCTCGCTATTTCGTTACCGCGGTATTGCTGATTTCGGCGTTAACCTATGGCTTTTGGACGTATCAGGGTAGCGACGAGGCATTTTGGATCACCATATCGGTGCTGGTTGCAACCTGCCCTTGCGCATTAGGATTGGCTACGCCATCAGCGTTAACCTGCGCTATGGCAAAATTAAACAGACAAGGTATTTTACTAAAACGCGCCGATGCGCTTGAACAAATTACTGACATTGACACCATCGCATTAGACAAAACCGGCACGCTCACAAAAGGCAAATTTACTATTTCAAATGCCTGGTACGCTGACGGTGTGGATAGTAATAGTGCGCTATCAATTGCCCGCGCTTTGGAGTCACGCTCTGAACATCCGATTGCCAAAGCCTTTAGCGACGGTATAGCCTTTAGCGACGGTGTAGCCCTAAGCGAGACTTCTGCCTCTAGCGGCAGTGCTGACGCTATCGATAACACGGTACACAAAGTGACTAATTTTACCGTTACGCCAGGAGGTGGTATCAGCGGTGAGATCAATGACACGTTGTTTTCTATGGGTTCTGCAGCATTCAGCGTTCACGAATCACAGCTAAAACTCATTGAAGCGTTCCCTTCAGCTAACGTGTTTCTCACGGTTAAGGGGCGTATTATGGCGGCGTATGAAGTAAAGGATTCACTAAGAGAAGATACGCAAGAAACTCTCGATATATTAGCTGCAAGCCATACCCTCGCCGTTTTAAGTGGTGATACACAGCAAAACGTTAATGCGCTTACCGCACCATTGCCAATTTCGACCGCTAAAGGTGGCCTAACACCTGAGCAAAAGTACGAAGCCGTTCAAGCTATGCAGCAATCTGGCGCGAAAGTGATGATGATGGGGGATGGTATTAACGACGCTCCAGTTCTTGCCAGCGCTGATGTGGCGATTGCAGTGGGTAATGCCACAGACGTGGCTAAAACTGCCGCCGATGTGATACTGCTTGGCGATCAACTGCTTTCTGTACCAGAGCTTATTCGAACTGCGCATCAAGTGAAGCAAAAAATAAGGCAAAATATCGGCTGGTCGGTAGGTTACAACGTTTTGATCTTACCTTTCGCCGTATCAGGCCTACTTTCACCGTGGATGGCTGTTGTTGGTATGTCGTTAAGCAGTATCATTGTGGTCACAAACTCAACGCGACTTTTGAGCAAATAGCATGAGTATTATTTACGTATTAATTCCAATCGCCATCATCATTGTTGCCGTCGCTATCGTGATATTCTTTTGGGCGGTGAAAACCAATCAATTTGAAGATTTAGATCGCCAAGGTTATAGCATATTGTTTGACGATGATCTTCCGCCAGAAGAAAAAAAGCTAGCTGAGCAACGCAAGCAACTTCAAGACAGTAAAGTAGACAAAAGCCAAGCGCCACATGGAAGGGATTAACTACTTCTCTGCCTTTCTTATCGGCTTAGCCGGCGGAGTTCACTGTGTGGGAATGTGCGGTGGAATTGTCGCTGCGTTAAGGATGGTATCGCCTAAAGGCGCTTCAGCACTACCCTATACCCTCGCCTATAACATGGGACGTATAGTGAGCTATACCATCGCCGGAGCAATAACCGGGGCACTTGGAAAAATTGCAGCAGATTATATACCTCTTGCCAACTATGCCCTTTCCCTACTTAGCGGAATCATGTTGCTTCTACTGGCGTGTTATTTGGGTAAGTGGTGGACTGGCTTAACAGTGCTGGAAAATGCGGGTAAAGGCCTATTTTCCAAAGTCCAGCCGCTTTCAAAACGCTTTTTGCCATTTAAGACCCCTTTAAGTGCGTTGCCTTATGGTTTTATTTGGGGTTGGCTTCCTTGCGGTTTGGTGTATTCCACACTTACCTGGTCTCTCGCGGCGGGTAACGCGCTAGAAGGCGCTGCTATTATGTTCTTCTTCGGTTTGGGTACATTACCCACCTTGCTCGCTGCAAGCGCTGGTAGCCAATATATTGTTCAAAGTTTTCAACATAACCATTTTAGACAAATTATTGCAGTAATAATGGCAATATATGCAGCTTATCTTATTCATGGCGCAATCGTTTAAAAATGGGTGTATTATTGTCGGGTATTCTTTTAGAGAGCGTGCATTATGAGCAAAGGAAGCCAATTTTCTATTCACTGTCAAAACTGTAGTTTCAGTCACCTGTGTTTACCGGTGGCGTTAAACAAAACAGAAATCGAGTCTCTTGACGATATTATTGAACGCAAGAAGCCGCTTCATAAAGGTGACACGCTGATTCAAACTGGTGATAAATTCCGTTCTCTATTTGCAGTGAGAACCGGTTCATTCAAATCATTTGTGACTAATACCGAAGGTGAAGAACAGATTACCGGCTTCCACTTTCCTGGTGACATTATCGGTTTCGATGCATTAAGAGAGAACAAGCACCAAAGCTATACCTCTGCGTTAGAAACTGCCATGGTGTGTGAGCTTCCCTACGAGACCCTCGACGAAATGTCAGTGCAATTTCCAAAGCTACGTCACCAGATCATGAGCTTCATGAGCGCTGAAATAAAACAAGATCACGACATGATCATGCTTTTAAACAAGCGAACTGCAGAAGAGCGCTTACTGTATTTCATCTCACACCTGTCGCAACGCTTTGAAGAGCGTGGCTTTTCCCATAGAGAATTCCACTTAACCATGACGCGCAACGAAATTGGAAACTATTTAGGATTAACGATTGAAACGATTAGTCGTCTGTTAAGCCGTTTTCAAAAAGACAACATCATAAAAGTAGACGGCAAGCTTATTACTATTTTGGATTTCGATAGGCTAAACACCAAACTAGCGGCGCTTAACGGCCCTAGCGTTGTCTGCGGTTAGTCCTTTTTAAGTGTTAAATAAGGCGCGCACTAAGCGCGCTTTTTTGTAACCTGTGTTAGCCACTTATCTACCCTTTCAGCGCCACGCCGGTTGCTCCATATTCAATTAGGTAGGTTCACTCATGGTCGCCTCGTAAAATTCTTGATCTAAAACAACTTACGTTTTTCCCAATGTCGTTTATAGTTAGTATTAGAAAGCTTCGATTTCGACAGCCGCTACTAAGTTTCGTAGTTAGGGGGACGTTATGATTGAGTGTAAACGAATTCTGGCCGTGGTAGATGCCGAGCGCGATAACCAACCTGCACTAAGCCGAGCTTATGAACTCGCTTCAAAAACAGGCGCTTCAGTTACCGCAATGATGGTGGTATACGACTTATCTTATGATATGACGACCATGCTTAGCCCGGATGAGCGCGAGTCAATGCGCGATGCAGTTACAAAGGAGCATGCAAAATGGCTTGCCACCCACTTAAGAGAACAAGGATTCACTGAAACTGATATCGTTGTAGAATGGAATAATCGTGCGTATGAGTCGATTATTTACTACACCCTAAACAATCAGATAGATTTAGTGGTAAAGGCAACCAAAAAGCACGACGATCTTGCTTCTGTTATTTTCACCCCCACCGACTGGCATTTAATGCGTAAATGCCCTCGGCCAGTATTGCTCGTTAAAGAGCACGACTGGCCAGAAGGAGGAGAGATTATTGCTGCAGTAAACGTAGGCAGTGAAGACGATGAGCACGCCGCACTTAACGATAAGCTCACCCTCATTGCTAACGACTACGCCTCTTTATTGAAAGGGAGCGTAAATTTGGTCAACAGTTACCCTTCTACACCACTTAATATCGCCATAGAAGTGCCTGAGTTCGACCCCGATACCTATCACGACGCGGTAAAAAATCATCATTTAAAGGAAATGCGTAGTCACGCGTTAAAGTACGGTATTCCTGAGAACAAATGCGTAGTAAGAGAAGGCCTTCCGGAAAAGGTCATCCCGCAAGTGGCAAAAACACTGGATGCAGAGCTGGTAGTTATTGGTACCGTTGGCCGTGTGGGCATTTCAGCGGCCCTAATTGGTAACACTGCAGAACACGTGATCGACGAACTCAATTGCGATGTGCTTGCTATTAAGCCAGATGGATTTGTGTCGCCGTTGTCGGTGTAGTCTTTTTATCAGTACCGCATAGCCCGTGTTTGCCGTTACTTAGCGGCCAACACGGTATGTCACCAACAAATTTAACTTCACAAGCATGGTCTCGAAAAGCCGCTTTAATGTATAATGGTGGCTTTATAACAAACCAAGCTAGTTAATTATGAGTTTAGGCACAAACAGTGCTGACGCGTCGCCATTAAATGCTGCGCAAAGTAAGCAAAAGTACAACTTCAACAAACTTCAGAAACGACTTCGCCGCAATGTGGGTAAAGCCATTGGCGATTTCGGTATGATTGAAAACAACGACAAAGTAATGGTGTGTTTATCTGGCGGTAAAGACAGCTACACCATGCTAGATATTTTATTGTTTTTAAAGAAGATTGCGCCTATTCATTTTGATATCGTTGCGGTTAATCTTGACCAAAAGCAGCCTGGTTTCCCCGAACATATCTTGCCTGAATATCTAGAAAGCATTGGCGTTGACTACAAAATTGTAGAAGAAGACACCTACTCTATTGTTAAAGACAAAATTCCAGAGGGAAAGACAACATGCTCTCTCTGTTCTCGCTTGCGCCGTGGTATTTTGTACCGCACGGCAAAAGAGTTAGGTGCGACTAAAATTGCATTAGGTCATCACCGCGACGACATGCTAGAAACGTTTTTCCTCAATATGTTTCATGGTGGCAAGCTTAAGTCTATGCCGCCAAAGCTAGTCAGCGATAACGGTGAACACATCGTTATTCGTCCATTGGCGTACTGCACAGAAAAAGACATCGAGAAATATTCTCAAGCCGCTGAATTTCCGATTATTCCGTGTAACCTTTGTGGCTCACAAGAAAACCTACAGCGCCAAAACATAAAGGCTATGCTTCAAGACTGGAACCGTCGCTTCCCAGGTCGTATAGAGTCGATGTTCCGTGCGCTTCAAAACGTAGCCCCTTCACACTTAATCGACAGTAACCTTTATGATTTTAAAGCTATAGCTACTCAAGAAGGCCCGGTAGAAGACGGTGATATCGGGTTCGATGAACCTTCTTTCACTACAGAAAATAGTACGGACTTCAGTGATGAAGATAATACTATTGAAGTAATAAACATTATGGAACCTAAGTAAATGAAAATCGGACTTGCGCTAGGTGCCGGTGCCGCAAGGGGCTGGACTCACATTGGCATAATTGAAGCATTAGAAAAACTCGGTGTAAAAATTGACGTTGTAGCGGGATGCTCTATTGGTGCCTATGTTGGTGCTGCCTACGCAAGTGGCAAGCTGGAAGGGTTGAAAGAGTGGGCCTGTTCCCTTAGCGACTGGCAGGTACTTGCTCTTATGGGCGTAGGACTTAGACGCGGCGGCATTGCAAGCGGACAGAAGGTTTTCGACAAACTAGCAAGCGAGTTTTGTGAATCGACTTATGAAGACATGCTTAAGCCGTTTGCGGCTGTGGCTACCGACCTTTATACAGGCCGTGAAGTGGTGTTTAACTCTGGTCCTATCGGAGACACCATTCAAGCATCCTGCGCTATTCCCGCACTTTTTGCGCCCGTAGCACACGGTGATCGTTGGTTGGTAGATGGTGCCGTTGTAAACCCTGTACCGGTGAACTTATGTCGCCAATTAGGGGCCGATTTTGTGATCGCGGTTAACCTTAACGCCGATTTCCGACCACTTCGTCTTGAAAAGTTGAGACAAGATCATGAAGAAAACCAGCGCAAAACTGAGGACTTTTTTACAAAGAGTCAAAACGTACTACGCCAATGGTTCTCCCCTGACAACAAAGAAGAAAAAGCCCTAGAGAAAAAAGATGAAAAAGACAGCGTCACGGCTGGCAATGTAAAGACTGAAGAAGGCATTGCTTCTGATGTGATTGAAAAAGTGGAAGAAGAGTTGACCGAAGTCCCCGCTAAAGTGAACAAGCGAAACCCGCCGGGAATTATGAGCGTGATGAGCAGTTCACTTGAGATACTTCAAGCTCGCGTCACACGTTCACGCTTGGCTGGCGATCCGCCTGACATTCTTATTGAGCCTCAGCTTACCGACGTGGGTATTATGGAATTCCACAGAGCCGAAGAGCTATGCGCGAAAGGCGAAGAGACAATCGCGCGGTTAGCAGAGCAAATTAGGTATCAGCTTCTTACCTAATCCCAAATATGCATCTAGCTTGAAGCCATAGCGGTAACACGTAGCGGCGCATGAGGCAGTGTTAAGCCTTTTGCGTCGTTGATCCAATCTTGTTCTATATGCAACACGCCGTTATTGATTTGCACACCTTGTGGTGTAATGAAATCTAAATTCTTGTCATCAAACTGAATCATCAAGCCCTTTACCGAGGGCATCATGAAAGACAAGAAGCTTCCCATTTCATTAAAGAAAGCTTCGTACTGACCATACAAAAACGTAAGGTCGTCTTTTGTGTAATACTGCTTAAGATATTCCGGCTTGGTTTCAAGTTGTACCGACATATCACACACGTTCGCGCGTTCGTTTAAATCGATGCGAACCAGTGCGTTGGCAAGTTTCAGGGCCTTTTCAGTAGGCACCGTGAATCGCCCTTCACCACTCACTTCTAAGGGCATTGTTTTCTTATCGGTTACGATAGACGCTCCGTTAACTTCACATAAACGCCCTTCGCCAACACGAACAAACCCGAATGCAAACTGAAGTGCTTGGGTATCTTCATTATCCAGCTTTTTAACATGGCTATAGAAACGGCTGTACTCAACATCTATCGTTTCAGCAGCAACGGAAGAACTGCCTACACCAATAAACAGAGATGAAGCAAAAAATAAAGCAGCGCGTATCATTCGGATAAAAACTCCTCGTTAAATAGGATCATAGTTTGAAGCTCTTCAACATAAGCGGCTCCTCGCTCAGAATAGTTCATTAGCCCTTCAGCTAACGCAACACCAGTAATAGGAATTTGGTTTGCACGCAGTCGGCTGCGGATCTCTCTTAAATCCGCATACGCGTCGTGGCGGTTTAAGTTTCGCATATAGGTGTACGTTGCACGCGACAAACTGTCGAATTTGGCAACTTCATGAGATGCCCCATCGTTTCGACGGTTAGGAACAAAACCACACCCCTTAGAGAAACACCATAATCCAAAGAAGTTATAGCCCTTTCTTGCGAACCGGCTGGTGCCCCAAGCTGACTCATTCGCGGCTTGCACGAGCACAAGTTCGGCTGGTAGAACATCAATCTTTTGTAGTAAAGCTAGCAATTTTGACTTTAGCGGCTGCGTTGGCTTAACTCGATATTCCTCTTCTAACCATTCAAGCCTTGCCATATCTTCTTCAGAGAGCGTCTCGTTAGCTAACGCCTTTCTATATAAGGTTTGTACGTAATGTCTTAGCGTGAGTAGATACGCATTCTGCTTCTCTATTTCGGGGCGTAAATAGTTAAAAAACGCCTCCTTCTTCTCTTTTACATCTGTATAGGCAGAGAAGTTAGGCACCGGCTTTTTAGCTTCAACCGTTTGCGGTATATCTAAAATATCCGGTTCGTCCTCAGTAAAAATTATGGCGTTAATGACGATTACCGCCAATACGCCTAACGTAATAAGGACAATTTTAAAGGTTTCACGCTTATGCATCGAAGCTAGACTCATTCACATCGTTTTCAGATGCTTCCGTGCTTACTCCCTGCTCGCCAATCAGTTCCTGATAGAGCAAGCCCATCATACTAAAATAAAAAGGTAATACCCAAATAAGTGAAAAGCCCAGCGTTAATGGCACCGACACAAACAGTAAAAAGAACACACCAAATATGCTGGCAATTTGAGCCCAGTATGCATTAAATACGCGACACGACAGGATGATCGCGCTAATTGGCGTTAATTTTCTGTCAGCAACCAACATAAGTGAAAAGGACGAGGCTAAATAAAAATAAACGCCGGGTATAATAAGCAACATCATACCTAATTGAACAAGAATACTGTTTACTAGCTGAGTGAGTGCCAGCAAAAATATCAAGGGGAAAAACTGGAATACGGTAAATACTGAAGTTTTAGTGCCGCGGGCAACAAAAACGCCCATCATATACAACCCCGTCAACAGCGGGGCAACGATGCAGATTGCAACAATTTCTATGATAGACTGATGCTCGAATACATAGGTCCCATCGTCATTTATTGTGATGTACTGCTGAGCAAATACACCTAACACGACAAACGTCAAAAATAGAACAACACTTCCCTGCAGCAATGATGAAAAGTTTGCCTTTGTTAAACCGGCAGCGCGGCGCAATAGACCTTTGGTATCAAATTGATACTGTTTAGACAACGTATTGTTCAGGCGGTCTTGGTTTACGTCTTTCACACAACTCTCTTATCTTTTTGAAAAATCGGCGCGATTATACCAATTCACAAAAACAAATGCCTGTTTGTAAGGTAAACAAACGTTAACCTAGTACTAATTTCGCAGCTAAACCGACGAGTAGCACCCCCATCGCACGGTCTAACCAATACCCTTTTTTACCAATAAGCTCAGCTACTTTACTGGTGCTCAAAAGGTATGAAAGAAAACAGAACCACAGTCCAGTAGCTATAGCTAAATAGATACCGTAGCCAAGTTTCACTGTAAATGGAGTATCAATACTAATAATTGCAGTAAACAATGAGAGGAAAAATAGCGTTGCTTTTGGGTTTAGTCCATTTGTGAGAAAGCCCATCCAAACTGCGCGCTTTGCAGATATGTGGGATGTTTTCTTTTCAGCGTTAACTGCCTGGTCCTGCTTTACAGGCCCGCTTCTAAGCGCACCAAACGCAAGGTACAGTAAATAAGCTGCGGCGGCATAGCTAAATGTGGTGAATAACCATGGAGTAGTTGCAATAACCACACTAAGCCCGACTAACGAGTAAGCCACATGCAGTAATATAGCTAAGCCAATCCCTATACTGGTGTACATGGCGATACGTCTGCCATAGGCCACGCTGTTTCGAACAACCACCGCGAAATCTGGCCCTGGGCTAGCAACAGCCACAAGGTGTACCAACGCAATGGTAAGAAACTCATTCATATACTGCATGTTATGCGCCTCCTACAGCGCGTACTTTGACATTAATTGATCAACCCATTGTGGGACGATGTGAGAAGCAGGGCCTGTTAGCGATTCATCGAACAATGCATTAGTTACGCCCGGCTCCAAATTTGCCTCTATGGTGTGTGCGCCACTTTCTTTAGCGATCTGAACAAAACCCGCGGCAGGATAGACATTACCTGATGTGCCAATGGCAATAAACACATCAGCCTTTGAAAGCGCATCGTAAATCTCTTCCATGTACATGGGCATTTCACCAAACCACACGATATCCGGTCGTAAGGTTACTCTGTTGCAACACGGGCATTTAGTGGTGTGATCAAAACTATCACTCCAGTCAAAAGTTTTCTGGGTTATAGCGCAGCGCGCAGATAGCAGTTTACCATGCATATGGTAAACAGACTGGCTTCCACCGCGCTCATGCAAGTCATCCACATTTTGAGTAACCAACATCAGGTTGCTACCGAACGCTTTCTCAAGTTTGGCCAGCGCCTCATGCGCTGCATTAGGATTCACGTCGTCTTGCTGTAACTGCGCACGTCGAGCGTTGTAAAAGCGATAAACTAAGCTAGGATTTTGTTCAAAAGCCTCTGGGGTGGCCACCTCTTCTAGGCGATGATTTTCCCAAAGGCCGTCATTATCCCGAAATGTCTTTAATCCAGATTCAGCGGAAATCCCCGCACCGGTAAGAATAACAATATTGGGTAGAGATTGATCAGATGGCATCAGGTTGTTCTTACTCTGTAGTTATAGCGCTAATTATACGATTAGCATGTTGTATATTTACTTAGTTAAAAGCCGCGACTCTTTACATATCTTTGACCACAGGATATTGAGTATCAGCGCCCCACTCTGACCAAGAGCCATCGTATACTGAAACCTGAGTAGCGCCGCACAATAATGCCGCCACACCAATTATGCAGGCGGTAACGCCAGAACCACACGTACAAATAATAGGTTTGCGTAAATCGATATTAGCGCGGTCAAAAATAGCCTTAAGCTGCTCAACTGGCAAAAAATGCCCGCTTTTGAGTAAGGTGTCAAAAGGAATATTAAACGCACCAGGCATATGACCTGAACGTACTCCTTCACGAGGCTCTGACACTTCTCCTTTGAATCGCGGCGCGCTGCGCGCATCAACAAGTTGTGCTTCAGTATTTATTGCCTGAAGTACTGCACCGGAATTTGCGAACCAACCAGGCCTAGGCGTAGCTTGATAGGTTAATTTTCCGTATTGTTGTTGTTCTGAAACCGGCAGCGCTGCTTTTTCCCATGCAGGCTGTCCGCCATTTAATATATAAACATCTTGGTGGCCCAACGCTTTTAACATCCACCACACTCTTGGCGCAGAATATATTCCACGGGTATCGTATACCGTAATAGGTGTATTCGCTGTTATACCCTGATTACCAAGATAAATTGCAAGGTCATTTGCAGAAGGCATACTGTGAGGGAGACCTGTAGTGTGATCGCTACCTTCACTATCTAAGTCAAAGTCGACTGACGCAGGTAAAACCATTGCCGTGCGCGTATCTGGTGTTTTTGAAACGGGGTCGTCCATTAACGCTCGTACAAGCGTTACCGGCTTTTGTTGCATTACATTGGCTAATTCACCAACTGAGAGCAATACCGATGCCATTACATTCTCCTAAAAGGCACCCACATCAGTGAGTGCCCTGTAATACCCCGATAAAACAAATCGGTACGTATTCAAACACATCACATAGTTAGCTAACCAACTAACCTATGTTGCGGATCTACTTAGCTAAGAGCTGCGATAGCCGCGTCGTAGTTCGGCTCTTCTGTTGTTTCTGCAACTTGCTCTGTGTAAACCACTTTGCCTTCGGCATCGATAACCACTACTGAACGAGACAGCAGCCCAGTAAGCGGCGCTGATTCAAAGGTAACACCATAGTCATCACCAAAGCTTGAGCGGAAAGTCGAGCCTGTGAGTACATTTTCAATACCTTCAGCACCACAGAAGCGACCCGCTGCAAACGGAAGATCTGCCGATACACAGATAACTGTAGTGTTATCCAATTTTGCCGCTTCTTCGTTGAATTTACGCACAGACATTGCGCATGTTCCCGTGTCGATAGAAGGGAAAATGTTTAATACCACATTTTTTCCTGCAAGCTCAGACAGTGTTACTTCACCCAAATCTGCTTTCACTAATGTAAAGTCTGGTGCAGATGTACCTACTTCAGGAAGCTGACCCTTTGTCGTAACTGTATTGCCTTGAAAAGTAACTGATGCCATTCGCTTTCTCCGTGTTTTGTTAATATGAAATAGTGGATGTAAAACAATACTTTCGCAAATAAAAGTGACGCTTTTTAAATGTTACTTTTAACCTGCGACTCTGCAAACGCAAGCTTATGCTGCAAATGCGGCTTACCTTTTAAATATTCCCGTCTAAACACACTGAAATAATGCGCTAAGGTTTGCGCCCCTTGCTTCTGCTGCGCAAGGTCTAAAACGCTAATACCAACTTCAGCAGTACAGTGTTGGAAATCATGGGTAGATTCGCGTAGTAAATAATCTGACGCTACGTCCATACTCACGCCCAACACAGGAAAGTCATGCAAGTAAGGGCTCTTCACGAACATTTTTTTTGCTTCACGCCACGTTCCATCCAAGAAAATAAATAGTAACGTTTTCCCAGTATTCAATGGTGGCGTATCAATACAACGTTCAGCTGCAGCATATTCGTGTGGAAATACCACGATAGGAAAATATTTTTCGTTGCGAAGTAACGCCAATAGCGCCTCTTCTGGCTCGGTGCGCTTCCACAAAAATGCGTGGTTATCTTTAACCACGTCCGCAATTAAACGACCGGTATTAGTAGGCTTATAATATTCGCCTTTGTACATCAAGAACAAAACCGCCACATCAGTGCCAGCCTCAGGCTTAAATTCACAAATACAGTTTTGCGTTGGAAGCAGACATGCGTCGCAGCGAACTACTTTACTCCCACGAGCGTGGAATGGACGTTCAGCACGAGATAACTCGTCTAAACGAAGTGACATAACAGAATTCAAGATAGTACGTCTTTGCCAAAATTTTTATGGATTTTACCATAGTAATTTGTGATAAAAGAGCGCAATTATCTTATCAATTTTTTGATTAAAATTTGGAATGTTTGGGAGTAGATAAATGGTGCCCGGGGCCGGACTTGAACCGGCACGCTGTTACCAGCGAGGGATTTTAAATCCCTTGTGTCTACCAATTTCACCACCCGGGCATCGGGTTGCTTTTCAGCAAAGGTGTCAGGCGTAGAACCTGATGCTGCGTTGCAGCGTTTGGAGGCGGAACCCGGAGTCGAACCGAGATAGACGGATTTGCAATCCGCTGCATAGCCATTCTGCCATTCCGCCAGATGCGTCTGGCGCGTGATTAAAACTCATCTCTAAGATGATTGGAGCGGGAAACGAGATTCGAACTCGCGACCCCGACCTTGGCAAGGTCGTGCTCTACCAACTGAGCTATTCCCGCATGTCTTAATCGACCATTTCGTTTGGTTGATGTCCTCTCGAAATGTGGGGTGCATTCTACCTACCCATTCAAAACTGTCAACACAAAAAAGCGTTTAAATTGAGATAAATGCGGTTTTTTATGATCGTTTGCTATTTTTTTATTCACTTTGATTAATGTACGATCAATTTCACTTTACTGCGCCACTTCGAAGGTGTGGCCAGGCCGCTTTTGTATAAACAAACATTGACCAAATTGACAGCACTGCTGAGAAATATAAAAGAATATAACCTAAAGAAACCCAATAAATAGTTATGCCCATAAAGGTTTCTAATCCCGACAACAAGCCAATTAAGGCTAACATTTGCGCAGTGGTTTTTGCTTTACCTATAAAAGACACTTTAACCGCATCCCTTACACCATTCGAACCCATCCATTCACGTAACGCCGACACATAAATTTCACGAACCAATAGCGCAATAGATGGCAACGTGATCCACAGGTTTGCATAACTATGAGTAATCATAAGAAGAGCAGCGCCCACAATGAGCTTGTCTGCTACAGGATCTAAGAATGCACCAAAGGGTGTAGACTGCTGTAGTTTTCTTGCTAGATAGCCGTCAAACCAGTCCGTTATTGCCGCAAGCCAAAAAATAAATGCGCCTGCCTCGTGCGCCCAGCGCCAATCAAGAAAATAAACAACTACAAATACAGGAATAAGGATTACTCGGAATAAAGTAATACAGTTTGGAACAGTCCACATAAAAAGTACGTCTCGGTGTTATGCCTCTATGGGCGTTTTAGCGCGGTAGCGTATAAGCTCTGCATCTTTCATTTTTGTAACACATTACCTTAATTTGTAATGCATTGCTTGTTACTCATTCATTTATTGATGAAGGTGGTCGTAAATAGTTTCCGCCAGTTCAGGGCTTATACCAGGTACATTTGAAATTTCATCTTTGCTGGCTTTCTTAAGACCCTGCAAGCCCCCCATGAATTTAAGCAGTGTTTGTCTGCGTTTAGCACCAATACCAGGTATGCTTTCCAAACTCGACGTGGTTTTAACTTTCTGGCGTCGGTTGCGGTGCCCAGTAATGGCAAATCGGTGAGACTCATCGCGAATATGCTGAATAAGGTGAAGCCCTGGCGAATGGCTGTCCATCGGCAGAACCTGATGGCTACCTGCCAGTATTAGTGTTTCTAAGCCAGGCTTACGGGTGGTGCCTTTTGCCACGCCTAACAGCATAGGCTTTTTATCATGGGGCCAATCTTCAAAAAACGCTTCTGCTTGGGCAAGCTGTCCTTTACCACCGTCTATTAATAGAAGGTCAGGTATTTTTTGCACTTCTTTCACTGACTTGTAGCGACGTTTTAACGCCTGTGCCATGGCCGCGTAGTCATCACCTGGGGTGATGCCTTCTATATTATATCGGCGATAGTCACTTTTGTGCGGACCTTCACGATTAAATACCACACACGAAGCAACCGTTTGCTGGCCAGACGTATGTGATATATCAAAACACTCCATGCGTTGAATAGGCGTATCAACTTCCAGTGCCGCTTCTAAGTCGAGATAGCGTGCAAACACAGACTTTTGCTGACTGTATTGAGCATCTAACGCAGTTTGCGCATTTGACTGCGCCAGCTGCAGGTACTTGCGCTTCTCTTCCCTCGCCCCTTTGAAGAACTGGACCTTGTGTCCCGCTTCACTGGCTAGTACATCTGCTATCGCGTCTTCGTCAGTTAATGTATTGCTAAGTACTATCTGCTTGGGAATAACTTTGTTACCCGCCAGATAGAACTGTAGGAAGAAAGATTCAAAAACTTCTTGTTCATCGGCAGTGTTGGGTACTTTGGGAAAATAGGCCTTGCTGCCTAACAACTGCCCTTCACGAATAAACATTACCTGAATGCACGCCATATTGCCTTTGAACGCAAACCCAAACACATCCATTTCGTCTTGAGTACCAGCAACCCACTGTCGTTCTTGAACTTTTCTTAGTGCATTAATCTGATCGCGGTAACGGGCAGCAGCTTCAAAGTTGAGTGCCTCGCTGGCTGCTTCCATCTTTTCCACCAGCCCACCAATGACCTGCTGGTTTTTACCTTTCAAGAACAAGCGTGCAAAATTGACCTGCTCTTTATATTCTTCATCGCTCACATAGCCTTCTACACACGGCGCACTGCAGCGCTGCATCTGATACTGAAGACAAGGTCTGCTGCGTGCTCGGTAATAGCTATCTTCGCACTGACGTACGGGGAAAATTCGCTGCATTGAACGCAAGCTTTCTCGCACCGACCAAGCACTGGGGTATGGGCCAAAGTATTCGCCCTTTTTCTTTTGAGGGCCGCGATGGAAAGAAAGCCTTGGATGTTCGTGGTCGGATAAGAAGATAAAGGGATAAGACTTGTCGTCACGCATGACCACGTTGTAACGCGGTTTGTATTTCTTGATGAAGTTGTTCTCAAGCAAGAACGCTTCGGTTTCGCTGTTTACAACCGTGACATCCATGTTCGCAATCTGACTAACTAGCGAACGCGTTTTGGCGTTATCAAGATTACTACGAAAATAGCTTGATACACGCTTTTTAAGGTTTTTGGCTTTTCCTACGTAAATAACCTCTTCCTGACTATTGTACATGCGGTACACGCCAGGTTGAGAGGTTAGATTCTTAAGAAATGCTGCTGAATCAAATGCAGACATAATCACTTTGACGTTGCGCGTCTAGTGACGCTTAAAAGGTGTTAGGATTGATAAGCTTATGACGATAGGCCAAGTGCGTTAGCTCTACATCAGAATTTACGCCTAACTTTTGAAACATTCGGTAACGGTAAGTATTAACCGTTTTTGAGTTAATACTGAGTTCTCGGGCTATATCCGGCACTTTGTGACCTTCGGTTAATCGCATTGCTATTGTAAGTTCTCTACTCGATAGCTCGTCAAACGGATTATCCGAACTAGGCAATAACTTACCGATGGCGATGCTATTGGCCACTTCTTGATCAACATACTTTTGTCCTGCCGCAACTTTATGGATAGCGCGTATTACTTCATCTGGCTCTGCATCTTTTGTCAGAAAACCGTATGCGCCTGCATCCATAACTTGCATTGGAATAGGGCTTTCCTTGTGCATTGAAACACAAATAACACGCGTATTTTCAGACATACGAACAATTTTCTTTGTCGCTTCCAGTCCACCAATACCGGGCATATTCACGTCCATGAGTACCACATCTGGCGCGTTTTTTCGGCACAAAAGTACCGCGTCTTCACCGTTCTTCGCTTCTGCGAGAATAGTAAAATCGTCTACGTCTTCCAGAATCCGGCGTATCCCTGTTCTGACCAAATCATGGTCATCTGCTAGGATTATTTTTATCACTCTAGTATCTCACTGACTTCAGTTTTACATACAACTGGAATAAAGGCTGATAACGTTCATTAATGAGAAGTATTACCAGCCTTTAACCTTATCCAAGTCATCATACCACGAGATAAGAATTCGTGAAGTAGAGATACACAATTTGAAACTAAATTATTGATCTAGATTACTTTTAGGCAGCTATTTAGGTAATTCAAACCACAAGGCCACACTTTCCTCTGAGGCTTTCAGACGAATGATGTCTTGCTCGTAAATACCCAAAGCATCGCCTGCCTCTATTTCAACTGCATTCGTTTCACTGTCTACCACAGCCTGTACATTACCGCTAATCATATGAAGGTAACCCTTTTGGTCTTCAGTGCCATGCTCCCATGTTTCGCCAGCTTTCAAAGTTAAACGGCTGATTGCCGCATTTTGCTTAATGCGTAATGACCCTTCCCTACCGTCATCACTTACTAATAATTCAAGCTTTGAATCATGGTTATTTCCACCTGGCTGTGTGCCAAAGGTTTTTTGCGCATAGCTGGGCGTACCGCCTTTTTCATTGGGCACAATCCAAATTTGCAGAAAGTTAACAGGCTCTTCAGTAGAAGGGTTAAACTCCGAATGCATAATACCCTTACCTGCACTCATTACTTGCACGTCACCCGCAGGCACTACGTACTCATTACCGGTATTATCCTTGTGCTTTAAAGCACCGCTCACAACATATGAAATTATCTCCATATCTCTGTGACCGTGGGTTTCAAAACCTCTGCCGGCCTGAACAACATCGTCATTGATAACCCGTAGCGCTGAAAACCCCATATGTTTTGCATCATAATAATGTCCAAACGAAAAGCTATGTTGGCTTTTTAGCCAGCCAAAGTTCACTTTTCCTCTTTCATTCGCTTTTCTCAAATACATCATCTTGCATTCCTTATAACCGTAAGCCGCCACTGGCTCTTCTCCCCAACAGGAGTAACGCTGGGCGATAGAACATGTGTCAAGGGCTAATTATTTAATAAGGCCATTTTAATCCTCTTTAATAGGAATAAAATGTCATATATTTGAGCTTATTATTCTAATATTTAGAATTAAACTAACTGTCGGTCAACAGATGCGGGTTAAGCTACGCTAAGAAATAAAGCACAGTCTTTGCAGCGCGGTTTCTACAACCGCAGGGTGACAGGCTAAATTTAGCCTAATATGGTGTGGAGAACCAAAGGTCGCGCCGTCGTTACCTATCACGCCTCGCTCAATACATCCTTCCACAGTGGTCACGGGTGAATATTTGAGAGGTTGACGAGAAGCGTCACCTAAAGGAGCTCCATCCACAGAAGCGATACTGTTCGGCTGTGTTAAATGCGAAGGGAATGTTGAAAGGTCTAGCCACAAGAAATAACCAGCGCTGCCCATTGTATAATTAACAGATAAACCATAGTGCTCAAAGAAGCGCACAATAAGCTTTCGGTTGAAGCTCAACGCACATTTTACGCTGTCTAACCAAGTACTTCCCTTCTCATAGGCGGCAATCAACGCAACTTTTCCTAAATTACTTGCGTTCAGGTGCCTGCTATTAATAGCTTGGGAAAACGTCTCTCTGATCGTTTTATCCTTAATGACCGCATACGATGCACCTGGAATACTCGCTAGGTTAAACGCCTTGGATACGCTATTGATGTGGATAATGCGTGGCAGTTGATGAGTATGGATGTTACCACCGTTTTGACTTTCTTTGCGCCTCTCGCTCTTATTGCTTACCTCTGCACCAAACATGGGGATTAGCGTTGGTTCATTTGACGAGTTAAATGCAAACTCGCTGTGCACCTCATCAGTGATCATTAAAATATCGTTCTTGGCGCAGAAGCTCATAATAACACGCTGCTCTTCTGCACTTAATACTGTACCTGTAGGGTTATTAGGATGGCAAATCACGAATGCAGCCGCAGCACTATCGAAGGCTGAAGTATCTATAGTTGCGTTAGAACCTTCGACGTCTTCCTGACGACTCTTGTCGCTATCCTTTGTCGCGGTAACTTCAGAAAGCTTAGTCTGAATTTGACGCGTGTTTTGAATGACTGGAATAGATACTGGCGTTAAGCCGTTATTATGAATGGTCTCTGTTAAAGGGGAATAGGTTGGTGTTAAAACCATGACTTTTTGACCAGGTTGGCAAAAAGTGTGAAGCGCAACGTCTATTGCTCCTATTACGCTCGCAACATCCACAACATCGCCACTTTCTACTTTAAAGCGACTACTTTTTTGCGTGGTACGCTCAAAACGTTTTGCTACCGCGTCACCGATATCAAGGGACTGATATCCATAAGTAGAGCGAAGGTTTTGTGTAATCGCGCTGAGAATTTCATCACAAGGCGGGATGTCCATATCCGCTATCCACATTGGAATAGGGTCTTGCTGAGACGCGACAACGTTCGCTTGAGATGAAGACGCGCCCTGAAAGCGGCGAAATATCGCTGAATATTTAAGACGGGTTTGATCGAGTTTCAGGTGAGAAGGTGCCTGCCATACATCCTTGTAAGGCATAAACTCGCTTTGCATAGCGTTGAACACGGGGAGATGGCTTAGCGCGTTGCTCACCTTCACATTATCCTATCTATATAGCCTTACGCATTTACTATTGGCTAAAGGCCTTCTGAATTCTATTATATTTATAAGCGCGAAACACGCGTACCGCGCTCACTTTATGCTACACACACACTTTAATAGACACCGTGTTATTCTATCTTTTCAAACACGTTAAATTCAGAAAGCGTATGTTGGTATTTCCGCTTTGTTTCTCGAATGACAAATGGAATGTCTTTAGGTTCAGCAATTCGTTTAAAGCTATGACCTAATGCATCTTCAAGCGCCTGAGTAGAGCTAAGCGTTTCACCATTTTCATCTTTATAGCCGCCCAACCATTCACTTCTTTCGGTATACTCTTCCAACCATGTAAAGGGGCTGGCGACAACGAGCAATCCACCTTTATTTAGCCGCGTGGCCATGTCCGTTAATACCTTTCTTGGACTATACACTCTATCAATAAGGTTGCCTAAGAAGATCAAGTCGTAGCCTGTGAATTGCGGCTTCAAATTACACGCATCACCTTGTGCGAACGCAACGTTGTCTACACTGTCATCTAAACCGAGCGCAGAGAGCTTGCGCGCCTTAAACGACGTAAGTTCACCTTCTTCTATAAGGTTATAGCGTATTTCACCACGCTCTTGCATCTCAAACGCTGTTTTTATAAAACGTGCAGAAAAATCGATGCCATCGACATGATCGAAGTATTTTGCAAGTTCAAAGGTAGACCGACCAACGGCACACCCCAAATCTAACGCTTTAGCGTGTTGACGCCCTTGCATAGCGTCAATACAAAACTGCGCACTGGCTTTAGCAAAATTAGGGACACCGTAGTACTCGTCGCCGTAATGGAATTCACTGTATTGCGAAACCTGTGTATCACTTTCATAATCAAAATCGTTCACTGCTATAACTCGCTTTCCTTGAACATACCGAAACCCCGCGTGCTGAAAGAAGTGGCGCCTAAAAGCGTAACGACTATCTTTCATTGCTTCGTTACCTGTAGATACCCAACTGCCGCCTTTAATGAGGTTATGCTTATTGTCGAATGTGGGTGTTGTAAAGTCGTCATATAAAGGATGAACGTTAAAGCCCTCAAATGGATAGATGGGTGTTTCTGTCCATTGCCATACGTTGCCAACAACATCATAAAATTCGCCGGACTTATTAACATTAACAGGTTCACTCGACGCATACTTTTGCAGCGCTATGTTGAACCCTTCGCTGTATACGGTTTGTGTTACACCAGCCTGCTGTCGTAACGCTTGCCATTCATTTTCAGTCGGCAGACGAATAAGATCACCCGTTTTTTCACTCAAGTAGTTACAAAACGCTTTCGCTTCATGATAATTCACATCCACAGGCCAATCTAAAGGTAGTGGATGCTCTTCAAGCATGCTGCGATATAAATAATCATCACCCTTTTTAATCCAAAATACAGGATACTGAGCTTTAGTGTATTCACGCCACTTATTGCCTTCAGCCTCCCAGTATTTTGCGTTGTTATAGCCGCCTTCTTGCACAAATGATAAAAACTCACCATTACTTACAAGAAATTTAGACGCACTAAACTCGCTAACGGATTCTTGCTGAGAACCATATTCATTGTCCCAGCCGTAATAAGCACTGTCCCACGCTTTGTCATTTATGACTTTCTGTGCCGGAACGGTCATTAAAACATTAGCCTCTAACGCTTCAGCATTAGTTTGCATAGTGCCACATGCAGGCCATACTGGGCTGGGGCGTACCGATGCAATGGGTAGCTGTCTGATTAGAACAGATGAGGTTTCTAAATGAATACGTTCATGCTCTATTCCCATTACAACGGGCCACATTGGGCTTTCCCAGTCAATAGGCATGCTAAAAGACATGGTATCTATTAAATCGCATACCAATGTGCGCACTTGATTACGATATTGACGCACCTCTTCCACCTTCGGCCAGTCGTAATTTTCATCGTTAAGATCATCCCAACTCATTTCATCAACACCAATGGCAAATAGCGATTCAAATTTTGGGTTAATGCGCTCGTTTATTGCCTTAGACAGTACTAATTTGTTGATAAAGAAAGTAGCAGTATGACCAAAATAGAAAATTAACGGATGGCGCAACTTTTCAGGTCGTTGATAAAATACGTCATCATTGGCAAGACAAGAGAAAAGCGATTCGTAGGTATCAAAGGAATCGAGGAAATAAGCCTTTATTTCCTGTCTTTTTTGCTCAACTGTTCCGTCCCGTAAATTAAGTGTGGGCATTGCCTGCATAATGTCCTCTCGATTTTTGTTATTACTACCAACTGCGTAGGACCAGCGCCGTAAAAATAAAAGAAGAGCGCTTTAAAATGCCGTAATGATTTCAGTTGATTGCTAACCCTTTATGTATACCAAGCTTTTATGAATAAAGCGCGACATAACTAGGTTTTTATGGAATGTCCTGTAATTACAAGATACAGACAGGATGAGATCAGAAAATATTTCATAACAAACTTATGCCTGCGATGATGCTGTGAAACACCGTTTAACTTAAAGCTCGTGATCATAAAAAGCATGGAGATACCGTTGGTTATCATGTTACGTTTACCTAGCTTACTAAATGCCCGATTCAACGTTGGCTAATTAAGCTGCGTCGGTAAACAGCATACTTATACGTTTATACCTTCACACCTTCAGAAACGAAAAAGGATTTTTCTTAACATGAAATCAGTAATTTACATAGCAGTAACGCTGCTCTCGTTGTACGGTTCACCCGCGACTGCAGCTGACAACTATACTAATGCGCTTCTCAATGAAGCCGTTCGCAAAGGCAATAAGAGTACCCCTTTAATTGTAAACCCAACACTCACTATGGAGCGCCTATCAACCAGTGACGGAGAGATCACTTATCACTATCGCTCTATGACGTTGACTCAAAACAAAGGCGTTAATCAATTTGTAGAGGAACAACAAAAGAAGCTCTATCCGTATGTGTGCACTTCACCCTCGCAAGAAATTTTTAGGCGACATGGAATTACAGTTAATTATTTGTACAACGATAAGAATAATGATTTTTATGCGGTGATAAGTATCGACACTACAACGTGTAACGAGGTTGGTTGAAGACGTTCTAGCAGCACGTTTTTATTTGACCCATAAAAAAACCCGCAACTAAGTGCGGGTTTTTCGTATTTGGCGGAGAGTGAGGGATTCGAACCCCCGGTGGGTTTGACCCCACGTCTGATTTCAAGTCAGGTGCATTAAACCGGGCTCTGCCAACTCTCCTGAAGTGACGCTTATCTTAATGATTTACGTGACGCTGTAAAGCACTAATTTCAATTAAATCAATCAACTGGTGAAATATCCACCTTTTCGCAAGAATAATAACCATTTTGGTAGAAATGACCTGCGTTCTCATTATTTAAAAACACTATTAGCGTTAACCTACTATAAATGCGCGTAAAACTTAAAACGAAGTTTTTTAAAAGCGATTGAAGTCCTCACTCAAAAATTCTCATTAGGTATTCTATGCACGTCGACAGTTCATGATGCCAAAATGATAATGTTCGTTTAGCTTTGAACAATATAGTTTTGCGTAGGTTTCACACTTGGCTATAGCCATATACTAAAGCGCGTAAATTTAGCCCATAAAAAAACCCGCAACAATGTGCGGGTTTTTCGTATTTGGCGGAGAGTGAGGGATTCGAACCCCCGGTGGGTTTGACCCCACGTCTGATTTCAAGTCAGGTGCATTAAACCGGGCTCTGCCAACTCTCCTGAAGTGCTGCGTATCTTAATGATTTACGTGGGACTGTAAAGTACTAATTTTAACATTTTTACTCAAACGACCAATTGATAATCAAAGTGTTCAAAATTTAATTGCTCTCGTTTAACGCAGGCGTTATTCAATCAGGTGTTGCACTGACGCGGCAATGTGAAGCACTGGTCAATCACACCACACAAACATGCTTGCAGGTTTGGTTAGAAGCGTTAAAGACATGGCTTTATCAGCTGCTCTATTATTAACACCATAACAAACATGGAGAGGGAGAAGGTGCTCTTCTCTAGGATGGGCGTATCGCGCATCCGGCGCGCTGTACCATTCAACAAGACGAGCTTTGCGTTCATTCTCGCTGTAGGCACTGGTCTGCATAGTTGTCTGAAGCCAGTTATTAAAGCGCGTTGCTTTTCGCAATGCCTCATCGGAGCTATCAAAAAAGCCCTGCATATTGTGAAAAGAAGACCCCGAGCCCAATACTAAAATATTCACTTCGTTCTTTGCTTCACTATTTACAGGCTCTACCCCGAGTTCAACAGCTTTCCTAATTGCTTCCCCCAATAGCACATGCTTTTTAGAATCCAAATCAGACGTAATGGATAGTTGAATACAGGGTACATCGGCACTGGGATACATAATACTTAGGGGAATGAACATTCCATGATCGAAACCACGTGCCCTATCCTCCCGTACAGCAATGCCTTGTTCTGCTAAACGCTTTGGTAATAAAGTTGCGAGTGCTACTTCCCCTTTGGCCGGATATTCAAGGGAATACGCCTCTTTAGGGAAGCCATAATAGTCATAAATCAAGGAAGGTTCTGGGTGAGTAGTTACACAGACTTCAGTATCTTCCCAATGGGCACTAATCACTATGACTGCATCAGGTTTGGGTAAATCTGTTGATAATGCTTTGAGCGCTTCAATCATTTCAATGTGATAGGCAGGCGTTCTCGCCTCTCCTACTGACTGCATTTCAAGAAGTGGAAGCGGCCCTCCACCATGAGAAATATAAGCGGTGTTAATTCTCACAGACGGGCGAGTTTGCGTTCGCTGTTGCATAAAACCATACCTTGTTAGATGTAGAGAATACCATTCCTGCATTCCCACGCTTCGCTAGGAAACTTGCCAGCGTCTTATGAGTGGGCAATTATCTATGCGGATTGATATAAGGGCTCTATAGCCATTGAAACCGGCGCATTTGGGCCGGTTTCGTTAGTCGTCGAATCTCACAACCGCTATTTATTAAGCTTGTGACTAATAAGAGAGTCGATTGAAAGTTTACCGCCACCTTGAATAGCTAGCGCACCTGTTGCAGCAAGTAGCGTTAGTGCAAACTCGTAACCGTTGTTAGTCATAAATAAACCGTTTGCTGCATGTACACTAAAAATCGCAATCACCATTGTGAATGCACTTACTAAAGCGGCTGGGCGTGTTAGAAAACCTATAATAAGCGCTAGCCCGCCAAAAAACTCAGCGCTGCCGGCCAGCAATGCCATTAAAAAGCCTGGCGCTAAACCAATGCTTTCCATCCACTGACCTGTGCCTTCTAGTCCATAACCACCAAACCACGCAAAAAGCTTTTGTGCGCCGTGTGCGGTAAGAATAATGCCCACAGGCACACGTAAAACCAAACTAGAAATACTGCTGTTAGAAGTAAAAATGTTTTTCAGAAATTGCTTGTTCATTGTTGAATCCTCAAAGTCTCTCGTAATTGAAAGTGTCATATCTAAAAAGTGATGAACGCTCCGCCTGACTTCATTGAGTTGGCACAGCGCTAACCTGATGCATATAGAATAGTTACCAACACCTATTGAATAAAGCGGTTAAATATTGAATGATTACCAACAATTTGTTGTTTATTGCGGCGAATGGCTAAACGATGGATAAATTATCGCTACTGAAAACCTTCTGCGTTGTTGCGAATGAAGGCAGTTTTACAAAAGCTGCAGAAAAGCTAGACACGTCAAATCAACTCGTAAGCAAGTATGTTGCCGAATTAGAGAAGCAACTTGATACGCGTTTATTCAATCGCACTACAAGAAAAATTCACCTAACCGAGGCTGGTCAACAGTGTTTGCAACATGCAAATCATATTCTTGAAAGCGTAACCGATATGGAAAGTCAGCTTGGGTTGCTCAATACAGAAGCAAAGGGAGTTCTGCACGTAAGTGCCCCTGTCTCTTTCTCAACATTACATTTAGCGAGTGCACTCAGTGCGTTTCAACAAGCACACCCTCACGTATCGATAAACTTGCAGCTAAACGATAGAAAGATTGATGTGATAGACGAAGGCTTTGATGTAGCAATACGTGCAGGTCACCTAGCTAACTCTTCGCTGGTGGCCAAGAAAATCACAACGATAAAGCTGGCCCTGTGCGCTTCACCAGCCTACCTGGAAAAATATGGCACACCGCAACATCCAGCTGAATTAAAACCTGAACACTATCTTGAGTACTCCTACGTCAACTACGATAACGATAAATCAGCGCTTATTGCGGCGCTCAAAGCAAATGCCCAGACTGTGACGCCTAAACTAACCGCCAATAATGGAGAAGTCCTAACCAATGTAGCAAAGCAGGGTGAAGGTTATGTACTTCAACCTACCTTCATTGCCGGTGAAGCGCTCAAAAACGGGGAACTCGTGTCCATACTGGACGATTTCGTACCGCAAGCTATCTCTTTGTATGCGGTCTATCCTCATCGTAAGCTCATTTCTAATAAGCTAAGGGTTTTCATTGACTTTTTATCAAGCTATTTTGAAAGTACGCCCTACTGGGACAAGTAAATCGCGGTACGCGTAACGCTTAATTTATGTGGTAAAAACGTAACTTCAGTGGATGAGTGATATCAGCATAATAAATTAAATAAAAACGGCGTGGAGAAACACCTCCGACGCCGTTCGCGTAATAGCATATCTGGTTTCAGTAAATTGAACTTTAAAGAAGTATCCTTACCCTAAAGCCCTCATCACATTCTGAAGGTTTCCATAATCGCGGGCACACCCGGGAACATACCAATTAGTGCCATAACGGTACATAACACCAAAAACGTAATTCCTGGAATTAGCCAACGCCCTGCTTTGCCGAGCTCTCCAGCTCTATCTTTGCACCCAACGAGCCCCAAATTATCCAAAAGCATAGTAAAAGACCATCCGAATACTGGATTAACTAGTACAGAGGAGATCACCACCAATGCGGCAGATTGCGTCGTTTTACCTTCACGCGTCATTTGCATACCGGCTTCCATTAGCGGCAGAAAGACCCCAACAATAAGCGCTACGCAAAGCACTGGCGGCCAAATTGCTAGATCCATGGGGTAACCCCAAAGTGCCGCTACAACGCATAAAAAGCCAGTAACTAATGCACCACCGGGTATGGGTCTGCGCGCGATTGAAGCCGGAATAATGTAGGTCCCCCACGAAGATGAGATATTCCCCCCTCCCAGTAGGCTTCCCACTGCCTGACGACTAGATGCAGCAATCATGGTGTCATCTATATTCATGTGCGCTCGTTCACTTTTTTTAGGGTAGCTAAGCTTTTGGAAGACTTGATGACCCAAGAAATCTGGCGACCACATAGACACAGCCAGCACAGCAAAAGGCAGCACAGCAATGAAATGTGACCAGTCTGGCAGACCTAGTTTCCAACCTGTGTCTTCCCCCCACCAATAAGCAGGGTTCAAGTTAGGCATACCCGGCGACGTTGTGAACTCAAATGGCGCACCGAAGGAAAACGCAATGACCGCCGCCATCACCGCACCAAGCGGAATGGCTAGCCAGCGCTTTTGAATATGCTCTAGCCATGCATACATTAAAATAGTGGCAATGATCACCACGAAGGCTAAGTAAGCCATATCGAAGCTTTCTGCCCACGCAAAGAGTTTCTTCACCTGGCCTGTAATGCCAATAAACCCTAAGTACAACAGCAGCCCACCGCATACACCGTTACTGGTTAGCCTAGCAAGCACACTGCCGCCCTTCGTTATTCCTAGAATAAAACCAAATAGTCCAATGAGCAGGCCGAGCGCCATGGGATGGCCGCCAGATGCAACAATAAGGGGTACCAAGGGCAGTAAGGGGCCGTGTGTACCTGCTAAATTAGCTGACGGGTTTAGGAAACCGGAAATCAGAACAACGAACAAGACTGCTGCAATGAGTAATTCAAAGCGCACGTTTTCAATAACAAACTCAGGAGATAGCCCTAGCGGTGCTGCGAATGCACCTACTACGGCGGCAACCATAACGATTTTTCCTATGGTCGCCGCCATGCCTGGCACGAAGTCTTCCCACTCAACGCGGTAGTCTTTACCAGGCAGGTTCAACCGCCAACGTTTTGGAGAAAGTATTTGAAGTTCGTGATTTAAATATTCGTCTCTTGATTTAAAACTACTGCTCGGTTTGTGAAGATTTTGATAAGAAGAACTTTCTTGTGACACATAACACCTTTAGATTGCGCGAAGAAAAGCGCAAGCCTAAACATGTGAACGGAATGTAACAATGCGACTGTGGTCTTATACGAAAGTCTAACGAGGTAGACGGGCATAAAAAAACCCGCAACAATGTGCGGGCTTTCATAATATGGCGGAGAGTGAGGGATTCGAACCCCCGGTGGGTTTGACCCCACGTCTGATTTCAAGTCAGGTGCATTAAACCGGGCTCTGCCAACTCTCCTGAATTGCTGCGTATCTTAATGATATTTTTATGACTGTAAAGCGAAAAATTAAAAAAGTTGTCTAAGTGCCGAGATTTCAATCAAATAGACTGTTTAGCACGTATAAGAGATGTTTTTATATTCACCTGACACCATTTTCATCTGAAACTACTTGAAAATGGGAACTAAAACCCATACAACATACACTAAATAATTGTGTACCATTTTGGTCATATCATAAGTCCTGTTGGAGGAAACAATGGATCAACGTTCGATGTATTCAAGTGCATCTCAACCATCGGTATTGCAGACGAACAAGGTTCTACGCAACACCTATATGCTGCTTGCGATGACACTGGCGTTTAGTGCGGTTTGTGCTGGTATAGCAATGGCAGTAGGCATTTCTCCTATGATGTCTCTTGTTATGACTATCGGCGCTTTTATTACGTTATTTGTAGTTCAGAAAAAAGCTGATTCAGCATCTGGTATCTACTGGGTGTTTGCATTCACAGGTCTAATGGGTGCATCACTAGGTTACACGCTTAATTTCTATCTAGGCGTTGCGGGCCCAGGCTTGATCATGGAAGCGCTAGGTGCAACAGCCCTTGTGTTCTTCGCGCTATCTGGCTACGCGTTAACCACTAAGAAAGACTTCTCGTTCATGGGCGGCTTCTTGGTTGTAGGCCTAGTTGTAGTGCTTGTTGCGGCAATTGCGAACATCTTTTTCGCAGTTCCAGCGGTAAGCTTAGCAATCAGTGCAGCGATTGTGTTTATTATGTCAGGTTTCATCTTGTTTGATACAAGTCGTATCATCCACGGTGGTGAAACAAACTACATTCGTGCAACAGTTTCGCTATACTTGAACATATACAACTTGTTCACGTCTATCCTTCACCTTCTAGGTGCGTTTGGTGGCGACGATTAAAACAGCGTTAAAGGTTTAAAGAGAAACACCCCTTAACCGGGGTGTTTTTATTTGTATGGCAGAATATTCAGTACTTATCACATCATCACCGTTTCAAGGCGATACAGCGTTACGCGCCCTCTCCTTTGCACAAGGTGTAATCGATAATGGTGATGTAATAAACAACGTTTTCTTTTATAGCGAAGGTGTACACCACACTAATAACTTAATGCTAAAAACGGGTGACGAGCTGTTCGTACTTGATAGCTGGAAGACTCTAGCGACTGAACACAACGTGAAATTACTAGTATGCATTACCGCCGCCGTTAAGCGAGGTATTGTTAGTGAGTTAGAGGCGAAAGAGAATGGGTTGTCTCAGGCCAACTTAACCACGCCTTTCGAGCAAGCTGGCTTGGGCGAATTCTTCACTGCGCTCCATGATTGCAACAGGTTGGTACAATTCTAATGGCGCAACTACTTATTAGGTTTACGCAAAGCCCTTTTTCCAATGCTAAAAGCCAAGACGGTTTAGATTTTGCGCTTGCTGCAACAAACTATGGGCACGATGTTAAAGTGCTTTTTGAAAGCCAAGGTGTACTGCAGCTTGTTAAGGCAGCGTCTACCAAAGGACTAAAAAATCACACCAAACGTTTAGCTAGCATGCCGTTTTTCGATATCGAAGAATGCTTTGTGTGTAAAGCAAGTGCAGATACCTACGACATTGAGCAGGTTCTTTCTAATAACAGTCTAGTTGATGAGTTAGACTGTGAGTGGATAACCCCAGAAGAAAAGGTCACGCTTATCCAAAGCGTAGATCATGTGGTGACATTCTAATGCTTATTACTATTTCAACGCCAAATTTGAGCACTGAATACAAACAGCTTATTGAAGCCACTTTTGAGCAATCGACTTCTACTTATGTTGTATTTGTTGGTGATGGCGTTTATGCCCCTGCATTAAACACCGCGTTTTTTGAGCGGCTGGCCAATACGGTAAAAAGTACGGTAGAGAGTACGGTAGAGAGTACGACAAAAGGCACGGCAAAAGACAAACCAACGCTAAACCTGTCGTTCTTGAGTACAGATGCGGATACCAGGGGCGCAAATCTTCCCGAACATATTAATCCTATTTCTCACAAAGAACTTGCTGCAATATCAGCAAAAAATCAGCACTGGATACCCCTTTCATGACACAAGAAACCTATAGCTTCAATTATAAAGGGCAAGCGATCCCTACAGACAAAGCCGGGTATTTACTCGACTATACCCTTTGGGAAGAAGATATGGTTGAGTTGCTGGCGCAAGAAGAGAACATTGAATTAACCGAAGCCCACTGGGAAGTGGTGCGCTTCGTACGCGCATTCTATGAAGAGTACGAAACCAGCCCAGCGATTCGTGCTTTGGTGAAAGCTATGGCCAATAAGTTTGGGCCAGAAAAAGGTAATAGCCGCTACCTGCAGCGACTCTTTAAAAAAGGCCCGGCTAAGCAAGCCACCAAACTGGCAGGGTTACCTAAACCTGCCAAATGCTTGTAAAGGCGTTGCTGAAAAGGCCAGGCATAATTTAGTTCTGTTTTCCGTCAATCGCACCGCTCCGGAAAAGCGTACACTGTCTCTGTACAAGGAGTCTGGCCATTACTCGCATAGCAAGTGCGCATACTCACTGTTCTTTTGCAAATTCCTGGAGAAACGGTATCTAAAATATTTGAAGAATCTAGACCTGGGCCAATATAAGCCCCCCAATATTGTTTTTTTGCCTGTTTTTTAGCAAGTTCTCTTCGGCACTGCTCGTCGTCAGCAATGGTATTAGTTGTTTCATCTATTTCGCCATCCATAAATGCTAGCGCATGGGTCATCCCATCAATTTTAGACATGCCTCTCTCTAGGCTTAATGCTACCGAATTTAACTTATATTTATGATTTGTAGAGAGTTCCGACAAAAAGCCAAGTCGAAAAACTAAGCGATTCTCAGCGTCACCAACAATAGCAATGCTAGACTCTCCACTTAAGTCACGATAAACATTAAGGTCTACTGAATGGCCATCAATTTCAATTTCTAGACCAGTCAATTCCTCACCTTTACCTAAATCATTGAGATTTAAATCTTTAGCGTTCACGTGGTCTATAATGCGACTTTCAATTTGGTTGCTGACCACTTTTTGCCTCCTTGCTCCTTTGTAGTATTCAGAAACAACATAGCATGTGGCTGATGTTTCAGATAATGCCTTTGTAGTTGATGTAAAAGAGGCCTTTTTCGAACTATTAAGGGAGTTTGGCTGCTCAGATTCATTCATGGTCGAAGCATTTACTATTGCGGGTAAGAATAGAAACGTCGCTAATATTCCTATTTTATTCATTGAAAAGTCCTTATCTCTTATTTCTTATGTCCTATTTCTTATAATGGTTAATGTAGACTGCAACCCCCTTACAATCAATATTATTGTTCAAAAACATATATTACGATTAGATAAATTACATTAATCTTATGAATTAAGCATAACTCGCTTCTTCCTAGTTATTATTCCTACCAAGCGCTTTGCACGGGTTGAACCCCGATTCGAGGTAGCGAGCAGAGTAGCCGCCCTACAGTTATTTGCTTTAGCTTTGGTGTTGATATTGCAACTCCCCTCTTACATTAGCGTTTTATCTCGGGTTTCAGGCATATTTTTCATACTTGCCTTTTACCGAACATCATAAACGTGAATGTTTTACATAAATGGACATAGGAGGCTGTATGACAGTTCAAAAACACTACGTAATTGTGGCCAACCACGACGACGCCACAGCTTACACCTATACCAACCACGGAAGTGCACTTGTTGAAGTAAAAAAGTGGCACAACGAGTTTAGTGACGCGAGTGACCAAGACATTTATACAGATAAACCCGGCAGACAATCGGCTCCCGCTTCGCAAGTACCAGGCGTTGATAGCATGAATCGAAAAGATGCCGCCGAACTCGAAGATGAACGATTTGCTAGTGACATTGCTGACTGGCTAGATGGTGAGCGTAAACGAGGTGCGTTGGGCTCTATAGATATTATTAGTGGACCAGGGTTCCTTGGAAAATTGAGAGGCGAAATGTCATCTCAATGTTCAGATATCGTCGACAAAGAAGTGAAAAAGAATGTTTTAGGTGCAGACGAGGAAACCTTGCTTTCATACCTTAAATAAAACGTTATTTAGTAGTTAGATTGTCACAGGCGGCTGTTGTCATTGCCGCCTTCTCTTACTCGCTTATAAGTAAAAGTTAGCGGTTTTCGTTAGCTTTTAACACATTAACCTCACCGATTGCCTCGGCGCTTTTAAACGTCTTTACTCGTGTGACTTCAAGATCGGTATAAACACGAGGATTATTCAAAATATATTCTACCTCATTGTTCAATGAGCCTTGTGTGTCAGCCGCTAACCACGCATTTATCGCATGTGCATTATGTGGAAGAAAGCAAGGAATGGATTTTTCATGATACTTGCTAAATCCCTCTACGGGTGGGCGCGTCACTACTGCACAGGAAAATAGGCCATTACTAAACCGCCGGTATACCGCGCCAATTAACAATGCACCAGTGGCCGGTTTCATTAAAAAGTGCGCTTTTCCTTTACCAAGTGGGTTTGACTCCCCTACTGCAGTTGCGACAACCACAGCTCGTCGTTCACGAATAAACTTTCCCCAATAAGGGCTTTCTAGATTACGGGCATTGAATGTGGTTCTGTTGCCAACCTCTAACGTGTCGCCAACGGGCTTAGCATCAAACCACCATGTAGCATCGATGGTGCTATCACCAGATACAATTAAATTGGTAATTTGTCGTTCTGGCACTTTTCCAAATGCAGGATAAAAGTTAATAACATTGCTTGTGGAAGATTCATTGACAAAAAGCGGAATGGTTTGTGTAAGCCCGACTTCTTCAAGTAGCGCAATAACGTCAGGTGAGTCAGTAATACGCTGTATAAATCCGCACATAAGTCCTCGTATTGAAAAATGCTTCCGCCATTTTAAAATTCTATAGGTTCCATATCTCAAAATATTGCATGGTAAATGAAAAAAAGGAAAAGGGATTCACCCTTTTCCTTTTTTAAAGATAAACTTCAGTTTGTTCAGTCTAACTATTTAGCGGTGTGTTTATCAAAAAACTCAATCATTGCAGTCCAACGCTCGACGTTGTTTTCTTCTTTATAGAAACCGTGTGCCTCGCCAGACTTCATCATCCATTCGTACGGTTTATTGCGCTTTTCTAACTCTTCTCGTAACGCAAAAGCATGCTCTTTGGGTACGCGGACATCTTCCTCACCTTGGATGATGAATACAGGTACCTTTATTTTATCGACGTTTTTTACCGGAGATTGGCTATCACCATCAGGCAATACACGATTCAAGTAGTTTATACCAGATTGAGACTCTGGAATGTCGCCTGCAGATTTCATCAGTGCTAGGTCATACACTCCTACAAAACCTACTGTACACTTATATAAGTCAGGTTCTCTAATGACACTTTGGAGGGCGGCATAACCACCATAAGAAGCACCATAAACACACATTCTATTTTGATCAACAATGCCTTGCTCAATTAGATAATTGACGCCGTCGGTCATATCGTCAATCATTAGTGTTCCCCAAGATTTGAAACCTGCTTTCAGAAATTCTAAGCCATAGCCTCCTGAACCTCTGAAATTAGGTTGGAATACAGCATAACCGTGAGCCGCCAACACTTTAGCATCGCTTCTCATTTCAGTAAGTGTATCTTTTAAACCGTGAGGACCACCGTGTGGATGCATTATTAAAGGAAGGTTTTTTGATACACCTACTGGTAAAGTAAGAATGCCCGAAATCTCCTGACCATCTCTTGCCTTATAGGTAACAACTTTAGATTGGGGCATATCAAAATCGTTTAACCATGGTCGCGTATCAGTCAGTTTTGCTAACTGTTTTTTATTTTTATTAAACAGATAATAAGCCGTAGGTTGATTAATCCCGCCAACTGCTACAATCATCTTTGAGCCGTCATACGTCGAAGATGTGATAGACACTACACTGCCCTTAAACGCTTGACGTAAACTAGCTAAAATTCGTTGTTCATCCGTATTTTTAACTTCACTAAAGTAAGTAGCACTGAGGTCTTTATATTCATATTCCGCGCCTATGACTTCTTGCACTTGCCCTCTAACTTCGTGCAATATAGGCTCCACATCAACCATTTCATGGGCAGCTAAAACAGTGTGCTTTTTAGTATCAATGTTATAAGTTGCGACAGCATCTGTATCAGTTTCAATGGTACTAAGTCCAACTAGCGTTTTATCATCGGCCAAAAATACTAATGGATTGAAAAATGAATCAAATGATTCCGCCTGAAATGCCACTTGCCAGTCGTCGTTTACTGAACTTCGTACCATTAGCGTTACTTGATTATTTTCATTAGGATCTGAGCTCGTCATTGCCAAAGCTTCACCTTTGCTGTTGGTTATGATTCGTAAGCTATCTCCTGTAGATTTATACATACGTAAAGGCATTCTACCCAACGATGCTTTTCGCCCATTGCTCACCTTCATTTTATAGAGATCCAAAAAAGGCTCTTTTGTTGACCCTTGAACGCTAAAAACGACGATGGCATCTGGATCGTCTGGTAAAAAATCTACGACCTGAGAGTATCGGGTATCACCACTTTTAGAGCGGTAGCCAGTGAGGACCACGTTATCACTGCCATCTGCATCCATCGCTAACAACTCTCCAGTCGGGACTGGTTGCTCTAGGGCGCCGACTTCACGCACCATGCTCAGTAAGAGACGTTCATCATTTAACCAGTTAAAACTGCCGACTGACTCTTTTCCCCTTCCTCGAGTGATCGATTGTACTTTTTGCTTTTCAATATCAAGTACCGTAAGGAAAACAACGCCATCATCATCTCTGGAAGTAGATGCCAGATATTTACCATCTGGGGATATTTTAATTTGTAAATACTGAGAGTGTTTTGCGAAAGCCTCTAAAACGGGCGTTTTCACTTCAGCATTTGTAGAAAAAGAGAAAGCTAGGCTTCCCAGCATAATCGTTTTCAAAAGCGATAAACGAGCTTTCATTTATAATTATCTCCATGTAAAAAAGCCCCCTATATTCGGGGGGCTTACTTGCACTCTAACCTGACTTAGAAAGAGTAAGTGATATTGGCGAACACACGACGCCCAATAAAGTCATACTGAGAAAAACGCGCAGCGTTTCCTACTTGGTCACCACTTGCTGAAATGCGAGGGGGCTTTTCGTCAAATACGTTAGCAACACCTACAAGAACATCAAAGTTATCGAATGCATACGAACCTGACACAGAGTGGTAGGTAGTCCAACTAGTTTCATCAATAAACGTAACTGTTTCATTGTTCACTGTCGTCGTGTTGGTTTCACTACCATAGAATTCATAGTCATTCGTTGCGTCGTAATAATTTGCTGTCCATGTAACGCTCCAATCATCTTTGCCGTAGCTAAGACGTGCAACACCAACATGCTTAGGCCTACCGTTCTCTCCTACTTCATTGTTGTACGGTGTATCTTCAAATAGAAGACCGAACTTTTCAATTTGCATAGTGTGTTCAACGGTGAAACGTACATTACCCCAATCAAATTCTTCATTGTATGAGAATTGGTAATCCACACCACGTACACGCTGATAAGCAATGTTTACATAGCCACCATTTATAATATCAATCCCATAGTCGTTTGTATCGGTATTGTTACGGCGAGTAAACAGGTCACAAAGTGGCTCATTGGCAAAATCAATTGAGTCGTAGCAACGATCAACAATTTCAGAACCACCTAAGTTGTCTATCTCGTCAAAAATTTCAATGTTGAAATAATCGATTGAGAACGCGTAAGTATCTTCCGGACTAGTAAATACAAAACCAATACCCTCAGCAACAGACGTCTCAGCCTCTAGTCGCCCTACGCCACCACGAGTAATAGATGTAGCTGAGCTTCCACCCTGAACGTAGTCCTCTGGAATACCCTCAGCAGAACAGTTTTCAAACACTGTATCTGTAATATCGCCTGAAGCAAAGTTAGCAACGTAATCTAAACAAGGATCTAACGCTAACTGTTGCAAGAAACCTGTTTGCTCTGCAAGGTATAGTTCATATAGCGCTGGAGCACGAAATGATGTACCGCGACTCGCACGAATGCTGTAACCTTCAGCTATCGTCCAGTTTAAACCTAGTTTATAGGTAGTATCATTTCCGTAAGTATTAACATCGTTCCATCGTCCAGAAGCTGTTAAATCTAACTTTTCTACTCCTGTAAGGCCTTCCAGTAGAGGTACCTTAAACTCAGCGTAAATCGCTTTAGTTAACTGATCACCGGCGGTGATGCCTGCACCAGATAGACCCCACGAGTTACCATTTAGCGTATTTTGACCTGGCTTATCTTTAATTTCATCTTTTTGAATTTGGAAACCAAAGGCTGCACCGACTTCACCTGCTGGAAGTGTAAATACATCACCAGTTATAAAACCTTCAAGGGTCTGCTGATCGTAGGTTGTTGTTCCTACGTCTTCACCGAAAAGAAAAGCTTCTTGTGCTGGTGTTCTGTTGCCGTAAAGAAATTGAGGATCAGTCCATGGGATATCAACGCACGTATTCCCGCTAAATTGCGTAACAGCGCCGCTGCATGTTGTGCCGTTCGCGAAGTTAGCTTGAGCCATTTCCATTGCATCTTGGAAAATTATTTCTTGTGTATAAGTACCGTCGTTGTGACTGTATTGATAAGAAAGGTCCCACGCCCAAAAACCGATGTCACCCATTGCACCAACTACGCCTCGGGTATAATCCACTTCGATTTCAGATGAAAAATGGTCGGTAAGTGCAACTGGAAAGATGCTTCCAGCGCCGTCAAAGCCATCGACTACCGAAGCGTCTTGAGGACCAACCTCTGCGGTCCAGAATTGGCGGTAACCATTAGTCTTAGTGGTACGTTGACTATGGATAAATTCACCATAAATTGTCACATCATCACTAAGGTTATATTCACCAGTTGCATAAATTGATGCATTTTGAGTTTCTGGTACTAAAGTTTCTCGTCCTAGAAATGGGTGATTTTGATCCCACCAACCTTCACTCGCATAGTTGTCAGTGAAAGAAACTGGATACCATCCTTCCGGCGTAGTAAAACCTACGTTTGCATCATTAATGCTTTCATAGCCGTTGTTGGCGAAAAAATTGTCATAATCAAAAGCGGCCTGCAAACTACCGCCATAGCCATCTGTCGAGACAGGACCGTAAAGCCAAAGGCCATACCCTGTTTCAGAACAATGATAGTCACCAGTGCGGGGGTCAATCGGATCGTTTCGTGAACCGTCAGCTGAAAATTGAAGTCGCTCAGTACAATTTAAGTAATCGCGATCGCCTCGGCTTAGCATAGAAACTTTACGGTAATCAGCGGTTACTCGGAAAGAGCCTTCTGCATACTCTTCACCGAATGAAATATTAACACGACGGTCTTCGCCGCCAGACTCCATCGGCTGGCTAATATCAACGTTTACCGTCTTCTCGTCACCTTTCTTGGTGATGATGTTAATTACACCGGCTACCGCGTCTGAACCATAAAGCGCAGAAGCACCGTCTTTTAACACTTCAATCCGCTCTACTGCCGAAAGAGGAATACTGTTTAAATCAAAAGAAGAAACCGCTCCTCGAGTACCTGCTGGCCCTGCACGGCGTCCGTTCAATAGAATTAGAGTACGGTTTGGACCAAGACCACGAAGGCCTACAGTTTCTGAACCAGTACCCCCATCTGTTACATAGCCAACGGTTAACGCCGCGGTAATTTGATTGGAACCAGCAGCAGCTGTACTCGTACGAAGTAGCTCCCCTAAAGACTTAAGGCCCTGATTTTCAGCGTCCGCAACTGAAATGATGTCTATAGGCGTATCATTAGCAAAAGAGTCTGTGCGGATACGAGATCCTACCACTGAGATCTGCTCTACTGTGTCAGCGTCTTTTTCTACTGTGTCCTGAGCAGAAACGAAAGGAGCAGCACTTATTCCAAGTGCGACGATTATCCCCTGAGATAATCTATTAAGTGTGTTTCGATTTTCCATATCTATTCCCTGGAAATTTGCTTTCCGGACAAACAGAAACACCCGATGGGTAAGTCCGTTTATCCATGAAGCTTTCTTATGTAGGCAAAATGTAAATGCGACCTATTTTCATTTTTGAAGATTGGGGAGATTTACATTTCATTAATGTTACGCAATGCGCAACATTAGCCAAAAGTATAAGATATAGCTAAAGGTGTCAATTGTGACATTAGTGACTGAAATATAAGTAATTTACGGGGAAAAACGCTTTTTATTTACATTTAGAAACAACTTTAATGGCACTAATAAATGAACTATAAGATGCTGTTTATATAACAAAATTATTACATGTAAAGATAATTTTGCACAGGCTGTACGCGTCACTGTTTAATAGGTATGGAAGTAACCATTTAAAAGAAAAAACCCGATACCTCTTCACAAGATATCGGGTTGTTATTAATTAAGTCGCAACTATTAGACTTAAATTAACGTTGTGATTTAAACTGAAAAATAAATTTACACGCTAGTCGCTTTGATAACCTCTTGGCCTGCCATGTAAGGCACAAGCGCCTTTGGAATCGTAACGCTTCCGTCTGCTTGCTGATTGTTCTCTAAAATAGCTACAAGCGTACGCCCTACCGCTAAACCAGAACCATTCAATGTGTGAAGAAGTTCAGTTTTATTCGTTTCTGGGTTACGGAATCTAGCCTGCATCCGCCGTGCTTGGAAGTCCAACATGTTTGAACATGAAGAAATTTCACGATAGGTATTTTGCGCAGGCAGCCATACTTCAAGATCGTACGTTTTACATGCACCAAAGCCCATATCACCAGTACAAAGCAACACTTTGCGGTACGGTAATTCTAGCTTTTGAAGAATAACTTCTGCGTGTCCTGTAAGTGCTTCTAGCGCGTCAAAGCTCTCTTCTGGCTTAACTAACTGTACAAGTTCTACCTTATCGAACTGATGCTGACGAATAAGTCCACGGGTATCTCGACCGTACGAACCAGCCTCTGAGCGGAAGCAAGGCGTATGCGCTGTCATTTTCACAGGCAGCGTTTTCGCATCTAATATTTCATCGCGTGCGATATTAGTTAGCGGAACTTCTGCAGTTGGAATTAGGCTAAGCCCCTGTCCTTCTTCAGTTGCTGGCTTGGTGTGAAATAGGTCTTCGCCAAATTTAGGCAACTGACCTGTGCCATAAAGGCTGTCAGCGTTAACCAAGTAAGGCACATACATCTCTTGGTAGCCATGTTCTTGTGTATGGGTATCTAGCATGAATTGAGCAATTGCACGATTTAGGCGAGCAATATCGCCGCGCATCACTACAAAGCGGCTTCCCGTAAGCTTACTTGCGGTAGCGAAATCTAAGCCGTTGTTTAAGCCTTCAGCAACATCAACATGATCTTTAACTTCAAAATCAAACGTGCGTGGTTCGCCCCATCGAGAAATCTCAACATTGTCATCTTCGTCTTTACCCGCTGGTACAGACTCGTGTGGCAAATTAGGAATGCCTTGCGTAAGGGTGTTAATTTCTTCCAACAGTTCGCTAAGTTCCGCTTTAGCGGCGTCAAGCTCGTCACCAAGCTTACCCACTTCAGCCAATAGCGGTGCAATATCTTCGCCCTGCGCTTTTGCTTTACCAATGGATTTACTTCGTACGTTGCGCTCGTTTTGCAGATCCTGTGTTCTGGACTGAAGTGTTTTTCTTTTTTCTTCAAGCGAACTGAAAGCTGCTACATCGAGGTTAAAACCACGGGCAGCTAATCGCTTAGCTGTTTGTTCTATATCGCTTCGCAAACACTTTGGATCTAACATGTGTTTCTAATTATCCTTTCATCAATTGAATGGCTAGCCAACCTGCTATTAGGCAAGCGCCAACGTTAAGAAATACATTTGCTGCGGCTTTAAGCCACAACCCGTTTTCTAATAAAGTTAAGGTTTCAACGGAAAATGTTGAGAATGTAGTAAAGGCACCTAATAGCCCTACACCGATAAGCGCTCGGTAAGGAGAGTCGCTTAAATCATGACGTTCGATAAAACCGTACAGTAATGCGAGTGCAAACGACCCGACCACATTCACCGTTAGTGTACCAAACGGCATGTGTTTTCCAAATAAGGAATCAACACTTGTGGTAACAAAATAGCGTAAACAGGCGCCGGTCGCACCGCCAGCGGCAATAAAACAATACAAAGCTAACCCTTGAGGCACGAAAACTCCCTAGCGCATTTTTTATTAACTAATTCATATAATCTGAACTAGTTGAGTTACTTGTCTGCAACTTTACCTTTTATTGTTACTTCTCGCATTAAGTGAATCGAGAAATTCACGCTTGGCTTTCAAAGCTTTCTCTAAACCGCGTTCATTAGGGTTGTACAAGCGAGTTCCGGTAAGGCTTTCCGGAAAGTAAGACTCACCCGCGGCAAACGCGTTCGGCTCGTTGTGAGCATAGCGGTAACCATCGCCATGACCGAGCTCTTTCATTAGCGACGTAGGCGCATTGCGTAAATGCATGGGAACAGGTGCATCAGAGGTTTTACGTGCCAATGCTTTTGCTTCGTTAAACGCCATATATACTGCGTTACTTTTTGCAGCTAACGCACAATATACCGCAGCTTGAGCAATAGCGCGCTCGCCCTCTGCAGGCCCTACTCGGTGAAACGTGTCCCAGGCATTAATACAAAGTTGCATTGCTCTTGGGTCTGCATTACCAATGTCTTCAGACGCGATAGCAAGTAGACGTCTTCCTACATACAGCGCGTCTCCCCCGCCATCAAGAATTCTTGCGTACCAGTAAAGGGCTGCGTCTGGATCTGAGCCTCTAACAGATTTATGAAACGCGGAGATTAGGTCGTAGAAGGTGTCGCCTTTATTGTCGTAACTAGCAACTTTTTCGCCTACCGCATGCTCAACATCGCTTACGGTTATTTCGTTTGCTCCGGTGAAGTCGGCAGCAAGCTCTAAATAGGTGAGAAGACGACGTGCGTCGCCGCCACTTAAATCGATAAGCGCGTTTCTGGCTGTTTCTTTAATACCAAGGGCTCTGTCACCCAGACCTTTTTCAGTATCGCTCAGCGCTCTATCAATCAATTCTGACAGTGCTTCGTGTTCGAGTGTCTTTAGCACATAAACACGTACACGAGATAAAAGCGCTTTATTTAATTCGAACGAGGGATTCTCTGTCGTTGCGCCAATAAAGGTAACAACGCCAGACTCAACAAATGGAAGAAACGCGTCCTGCTGACTTTTGTTGAATCGGTGTACTTCGTCTACAAACAACAAGGTTCGCTGGTTATAACGGGCGTTTTCTTCAGCCGTATCCATGGCGGCTCTGATGTCTTTTACCCCAGAGGTAACCGCAGAAATACGCAATACAGATGCCTTGGTGTATTGAGCAATGAGTTCAGCAAGGGTAGTTTTACCGGTACCGGGCGGCCCCCACAAAATCATAGAATGGCAGTGACCCGCCTCTAACATTTTACGAAGAGGCTTACCTTCGCCAAGTAAGTGTTCTTGACCGCTGTACTGCTCTATGGTGACCGGGCGCATTCGCGCCGCGAGGGGCGCGAAATCTTGATTAACGCTGGTCATCAATTATGAAGCTGTCTGGAATATCAACTAAGAACGTATCAGCGGGCACTGGAAAACGCGTTTCAATATTACTGAACACCAAAGTGCTGATTTGCTGTTGCGCATCGAGCATATTAAGCGAAGCGAGTTCACTGTCTTGGTTAAAAGTTAATGTAAGCGTAGCGATTTGGCCGCCCTGTTCTTTAGGCGTGATTTGGTAGCTTTTTGTTGCGCTACCACCATTGATGTTGTCTGCCGCGCCATTTTCAGGTGTTACAGCCGATGAACCGCTATTTAATTGACTGATAGAGAACTTTGACCACGTTGCTTCATCTGTCGATGTAAGCAAAACAATAGGGTTATCTTTAATCGCATTGTCTTGAGATAGGACTGTTACCTGCTCTACGAAGGTATCCACATTCCAAACCGCTTCGCCATCGGCAACCAAAAGGGTTTCATCAGGAAACGTTGTTTCCCAGCGAAGCTTATTGGGGCGGGTCATGGTCAGCGTGCCTTGTGCTTCGTGAACGACATTTTGCTGTGCATCGACTACTGTCTGCGCAAAGCTTGCACGAAACAGCTTCATATTGCTTAACAAAGCCTGCAGTGAAGTACTCGCAGAATCATTGATAAGCGATGAAGTTTTAGGCTGACTAGTGTTTACTGTGGCATTAGCCTGAATAGCGTCATGAACACTGACAACCTCGTGAGCATTGTTGTTGCCTATATTTGAACCTGTAGTACCTAATTCTACCGCAGCGTTAGCAGCAGTCATTGCTGCACCTGCCGTTACCAATGCACTTACAAAATAAACCGAAACTGCTTTATTCATTTATTCAATCCATTCGTTATTCTTTGTGGGGCGGCGGTGCAAGAACCTCACGGTTCCCGTTATGCCCCTGTGCACTTACGACACCACTCATTTCCATTTGTTCAACCAAGCGCGCGGCCCGATTGTAACCAATTCTAAACTTACGCTGCACACTCGACACACTAGCTCGACGTGTTTCAGTAACAAACGCCACGGCTTCATCATAGAAGGCATCAAATTCTTGATCCTCACCCTCAGGCTGTTCGCCTGGCAGTAAGACTTCAGCCGTCGCTTCGCCATTCAGGATCTCATCAATGTATTCAGGCTCACCACGTTTCTGCCAGTCTGCGACTACAGCATGTACCTCGTGATCATCCACAAATGCACCGTGAACACGGGTTGGCACAGGGCTACCAGGAGGCAGATAAAGCATGTCACCCATCCCTAGCAAAGTTTCTGCACCTTGTTGGTCTAGAATGGTTCTAGAGTCTATTTTACTAGAAACTTGGAATGCACAACGGGTTGGAATGTTGGCCTTGATCAGACCCGTAATAACATCTACAGACGGACGCTGTGTGGCAAGGATTAGATGGATGCCCGCAGCACGTGCTTTCTGTGCGATACGTGCAATAAGTTCTTCTACTTTTTTGCCCACTATCATCATCATGTCGGCAAATTCATCGACCACTACCACGATAGCAGGAAGTTTGGCTAAGTCAGGCGCTTCAGCATCCATACTTTCTTCATTCTTCCACAGTGGGTCCTTTATTGGTGTGCCATTAGCAATGGCTTCTTCTACTTTCGCGTTATAGCCTTTTAGGTTACGCACGCCAAGAGCGCTCATTAGACGATAACGACGCTCCATCTCACCCACGCACCAACGAAGGGCATTGGCGGCTTCTTTCATGTCGGTAACCACTTCAGCAAGCAAGTGAGGTATGCCTTCATAAACGGAAAGCTCAAGCATTTTCGGGTCAATCATGATCATGCGAACATCTTCTGGCGTGCTCTTATAAAGCAAACTAAGAATCATAACGTTCACACCTACAGATTTACCTGAACCTGTAGTACCCGCAACCAAAAGGTGAGGCATTTTGGCTAAATCGACCACCACTGGCTGACCTGAAATATCAGCGCCCAACACCATGGTTAATGGTGATTTATTAGACTGAAAAGTATCGCAGCTAATAACTTCGCTCAGCCGCACCATTTCACGTTTTTTATTCGGCAGTTCTAAGCCAATTACTGACTTACCCGGAATAACTTCCACTACACGCACCGAGATAGCTGACATAGCGCGGGCTAAGTCTTTCGACAGTCCTGAGATCTTGCTCACTTTTACTCCAGGTGCTAAATCAAGCTCAAACCGGGTAATAACAGGGCCTGGGAACACGCCAACCACCGTCGCTTCAATGTTAAAGTCAGCCAGTTTTTCCTCTACCAAACGAGAAATACCTTCAATCTCTTCTGGCGTAAGCGGGTTTTCATGTTTGTCGGCACGTTCAAGTAAATCAAAGGACGGCATCGGTGGTAAATCAGGATCTAACTCACCTGCCCTCGCCTTCACGGGTTTGGCACCTAGTGCAGCAGGCGTAAATGCTTGGTTAGCACCTTGACTCGCTCCCTGAGTTTCAACAGTTTGGGACTGTAGCGTTTCCGTATTTGGTTCGCTACCTTCAACAGATGGCGCGCTGTTATTTGCAGAAGTTATTGGCTTGCTTCCAGTTTCGTAAGGCAAGTCTTCATCAAACTCTTCTAAGTCGTCAAAGTTAATATGCGGACTTTGCTGTGCTTGGTGTTTATGCTCATGTTGACTGCTATCATCTTCTGACTGAACTGAGTCATCTTGGCTCGATTTACCCAAACCCACTTTGTCTTTAAAGCTACCAGTAACCGCACTACGCATACCTGACAATGAGAACGACGACTTTTTCGTCTCAGCTGCATCTACATCTGCACTTGATGTCGCATCGTCTTCCTCGGCGTTGACAGTATCGTTGGGATTAGATTGAACAGACTTGTCTCCGTCATAGGTATAAAACGGCGGCTCATCATCTACATCGTCAATGCCAAAAGTAGGCTCACTGCGTGATGGCGTAGTTTTCTGTGTCTGTGATGGTTTTGTCTGTGCAGTAGAAGCCAAAGGTTCAGCGCGCATACTAGTAATATCTAGCTCTGCACCTTCGTCGCCACTTTGATTAGACGATTTGTTAGCTAGGGCTAGTCGCGGCATTTCGAATGCTAACAAACTCTGAGGCGCTGAAAGAGTCTTACGTCCTAACCACAGCGTACCTTCCCCTAACCTGTCGATAATAGTGAGCCAGCTAATACCCGTTAGTAAGGTAAAGCCCGTACAGAAGAAACAAAGAAGTAGCAAAATTGTGCCAGCAGTATTGAAGTAAGGCACTAGCGCTGAACTAATTACGTCGCCAACAAAACCGCCGGCTGAAAAGTTGTAAATGTCGTCAAAATTAATACTGGCGATGCCCGTTGCACCGAGGGCCATCAACAGCCCACCAATAATTCTTAAACCAATAGTAAGGTAATCGAATTCATCGAGTTCTTTAATGTGTTGGAATAGAAACCACCCTAAGAAGGCGGAGCCGAAAGGCAGCAAATACGCTAAAAAACCAAATGAGAATAGCAGAAGATCAGCGACCCACGCCCCTGTTGCTCCAACCCAGTTGTGAACGTCGAGTTGTAATCCAGCCTGACTCCAACCTGGGTCTCCTGGATGAAAAGATGCTAGTGCCAGCAATAAGAAGAAGGCGAAAACACAGGCGATGATCATACCTGCTTCCCACACTCGCTGAACCCCTGTTAATCGCGCCATAACCCTAAAAAACCTTCAATTTCCATCGCATGTATTACCGCAGCTAGCTTTTTACGCTATGCGGTAACCGCAGTACTAACCGCAACAAAGAGCTTAGCGAACTCTTTGCTATTCCTACATAATTATTATTGATTTACTTTTTGGTAAGTTACTGAGCGTACAACTGAATTAATACACCCATCCCCTACCCTGTGCTTTAGCGTGCTGTTAATCCTTTGATAAAACACAAACACTGTATTTTTGCACAGCCTACCACAAAACCACGCTATTGAGCCACGCTTTCATTACTTCAAATTAATGCGCAGCGACGATGTACTTTTTACTTCTTCCATCACTACGTACGTCCGCGACTCACTCACTCCGGGCAAACGCAGTAAAGTATCACCTAATAATTTCCTATAACTTCCCATATCTGCAACGCGTGCTTTAAGAAGGAAGTCAAAATCTCCGGACACCAGGTGACATTCTTGTATATCGTCATGCAGTTTTACCGCAGCAGAAAATTCTGCAAAGATATCTACCGATGTTTTCGTTAACGTAATCTCTACGAACACAAGCATAGCTGCGCCGAGCTTTTCTGGGTCAACGACAGCATGATATCCTTTTATATAGCCCTGAGCCTCCAGCCTCTTAACTCTCTCAAGACAAGGGCTGGGGCTTAATCCCACTTCTTTAGCAAGTTCGACGTTTGATATACGCCCGTTTTTCTGTAACTGTACCAGGATATTCCTGTCTATTCGATCTAGGTGTTTTGGTGTCTTTACCAGCATATAAAATATCTTAAAAGCATCTTTTAGGAGAATTATATGCTACAAACGCCCATTCTTCAGCAGATAGTTCGTTTTTTTATCACGTATACTCCGCAAATATGTTCACGTGCTTCAAAGCCGAACACTATTTATCAAAAGTTCAACCAGAGCCGCTTAGAAGCTCACTATAAGATTGAGGACTATACATGTTAGTTGGTGTACCAAAAGAAATTAAGAACCACGAATACCGTGTTGGCTTGACGCCAGCAGCTGTAAAAGAGTTTGTTAGCCACGGTCACAGCGTTTTAGTAGAAACGAACGCAGGTGAAGCAATAGGTTTCACTAACGAAATGTATGTCGAAGCAGGCGCAGCCATTGCATCAACGGCTGAGCAAGTATTTGCTGAAGCAGAAATGATCGTAAAAGTTAAAGAGCCTCAGCCTAACGAGTGTAAAATGCTTCGTAAAGGCCAGACACTATACACCTACCTACATTTAGCGCCTGATCCTACGCAAACAAAGCTGCTTGTTGAGTCTGGTGCAACTTGTATCGCATATGAAACAGTGACTGACGACCGCGGTGGGCTTCCACTACTAGCACCAATGAGTGAAGTAGCTGGCCGTATGTCGGTTCAAGCTGGCGCGCACTACCTTGAAAAAGCACACGGCGGTAGCGGTACACTTCTTGGTGGCGTTCCGGGTGTAGCACCAGGTAAAGTACTGGTTATCGGTGGTGGTGTTGTTGGTACTAACGCAGCAAAAATGGCACTAGGCCTTGGTGCTGACGTTACTATTCTTGACCGCTCGCTTCCTCGTCTTCGTCAAATCGATGATATCTTTAACGGACAAGTAAAAACGGTTTACTCTACCGTTGACGCTATTGAGCACTACTCTTCAAAAGCTGATCTTGTTGTTGGTGCGGTACTTATTCCTGGCGCAGCAGCTCCGAAGCTTCTTACTCGCGAACAGATTAAGGCAATGAAGCCTGGTTCAGTACTTGTTGACGTTGCTATCGACCAAGGCGGATGCTTTGAAACATCTAAAGCAACAACACACCAAGACCCAGTTTATATTGTTGATGACGTGGTTCACTACTGTGTTGCAAACATGCCAGGTGGCGTTGCGCGTACTTCTACAATGGCACTTAACAATGCCACATTGCCATTCGGCTTAGCCCTTGCAAACAAAGGCCCTGCGAAAGCGATGCTAGAAGACAAGCACTTGCTTAACGGTCTAAACGTGCACGAAGGTAAGGTAACGTACAAAGCTGTGGTTGACGCGCTAGGTGAAGAACTAGGCCTTACCTATACACCAGCTGAAGTAGCGCTTAAAGGCGAATAATTTCTAAAGATTAGTCTCGGGTAGGGCTGTGGCCATACCCTTGAATAAGAATATCGGAATAAAAAAGCTCGGTATGTGAACATCACATCCGAGCTTTTTTGTATTTGAAATAAGTCTAACCGTTTATTGATGCGTTTACTGCTTTCAGTACGGCAATAGGGTCTTCCGCTTTAGTGATAGGTCTTCCCATAACTAAATAGCTCACGCCAGCTTTCATAGCATCGGGAGGCGTCATGACGCGCTTTTGATCACCAGCATCTGCGCCTACTGGGCGAATACCTGGTGTAACTAGCAGAAAATCGTCGCTGTGTTTTTCGCGTAATGCGCTGGCTTCCTGTGCCGAGCAGACAATGCCGTCTAATCCTGCTTTTTCTGTAAGTGCCGCCAGACGCAGCACTTGTTGCTCTGGTGTCACACCGCTTACTACATCCGCCAACTGCGCTTCATCCATGCTGGTAAGAACGGTAACCGCAATAAGTTTAGTTTGAGGGTTGCTGCTTGTTGCAATCGCCTCTTTAGCTGCTTGCATCATAGGTAGGCCGCCCGATGCATGTACGTTTACCATCCATACACCCAGCTCCGCCGCTGCTCTACACGCTTTCGCTACAGTATTTGGAATGTCATGGAATTTGAGATCTAAGAAAACGTCAAAGCCTTTAGCGATTAGCGCTTTTACGAATTCCGGTCCAAATAAGGTGAACATCTCCTTGCCCACTTTTAGCTTGCACAAGCTTGAATCTAATTTATCAACAAACGCCAATGCAGTGTCTTTATTGTCATAGTCTAATGCAACAATAACGCGTGGGTCATGCATGTTCTTTTATTCTCCGTCTAGCCCTTTGATAGGTTTTACTACGCCCCACTTTTTACAGCTAGGACATAACCAATATAATTTTCGACCGGAAAAGCCACAGCTGCCACAGCGGTATTTAGGGCGCTGCAACATTTGCTTTTCCACCAATTCTTTAAGTAAGCGTAAGCTATCAGCCGTGGTTTTATCTGAAAGCTGGTCAATGTAAAGCCCCATAAGGGTTTTAAAGCCGCGCATAGTCGGGCGTTTGCGAAGTTGCTCAAGTAAGTATTCAGCCGCCTGTGCCGTTTCACCGCGCTTCATAAGCACATCAACCATGGCTAAATAGGACGTAGCACACTCTTGCCAGTGCGCTTCTAAGTTCTTCTGAAAACTTTCCCAGTCGTCAGTTTCTTCAGCAATTTTTTCCAAACTAGGTACGGCTTCGCTGAACCAGTTGATATCGCGTTCGGCCACTTGCGTAAAGTACGCGTTGGCATCAGTAAAGCGTTTTTGATCAAGCGCTATATCACCTAACATAAGCCACGGCCTAACCGCATGTTCGTCGGCATTTACCGCTTTTTGTAATAAGGTCAATGCCGCCCCTTGGCTATCGTTCTTCAACTCAACCGATGCTTGTTCACAATAAAAGTGTGCAAGGCGTTCGCACAAATCATCATTGTCACCATGACACTGCACCATACGTTCGGCTAATTCGATGGCTCTTTCCCACTCTTTCGTGGTCTGGTAGATACTGAAAAGTTGCTGTTGAGCTACAAGGTAGTGTTTATCGCTGTTAAGCAGTTGAAGAAAAGCATTTTCAGCACGCTCTAGAAAGCCTGCTTGTGTGTAGTCGTGACCAAGCTCCCTCAGTGCATTTTCTCGTTGAGCCGGCTGGAGCTCATCACGGCTAACTAAATTCTGGTGGACTTTAATTGCGCGGTCTATTTCACCTCGGTGACGGAAAAAACTCCCCATCGCGATATGCGTCTCTACTGTGTCGCTATTCACGTTAATCATTTTGATTAGCGTATCGACTGCTTTATCAGGTTGGTCTGAGAGAAGGAAGTTTAGCCCCTTGTAATAATGCTTAGATAGAATGCTAGACTGCTTTCGCTGCGCTTGACGGACACTATTTCGGCCCATTATCCAGCCGTAACCTGCCGCAACAGGCAAAAGGAGAAACAGCAGTTCGAGCATTAGTGTTCTTGTTCCAGACTCTGTATTTTAGACTGCGCAGACATCAGCTGAACACGTAATTTTAGCCAGCTCATTAGCATTACCAAAATTCCGATACCAACGCCAATTGAAAGTGTTATCGCTATTAACGTCGATAAGCGAAGATTCGCCTGAGCAATTAAATAATTAACTGTTACTTGTGCTTCATTTTGTGAGCCAATGACAAACGCGATCGCGAGTAGCACCAAAATGATAAGAAACGTTAGGATCCCTTTCAACACTCAACCCTTTTTTGTTGATTTATTTACAAGAATAGCAAAATGCGAAAAGAGATAACACTAAAAGCGTAAGTGAAATGATGTTATACCAATCCGCATAGATATTTGCCCACTCAGAAGGCTTTGGCATTAAGCAGCGCCTTCGCTTTCTAGATCCTGACGTTGGGGTTTGGCAATAAGATTGTCTACCACTAAATCGTGGTGAAGGGCTGACATATTAGTAATAAAAATACAGTGTGTATAACCCGCCTGCATCGTTTCGAGCTTGTCATACATGGCTTTGTCTAGCTTTGATAGCTGGGCAAGACGCTTCTTAGTTAATGGCGTTATCGCACCGTGACATCGAATAGCAGTGACATCTGTGGCGCTGAGATGTATTTTTTCTTCATCTAACTGAGTTTTTATCTGTGTTCGCAACTTAGAAAAAAGGAAGTCGCGCTCTTTTATATACACTAAGCGGCTGTCGCTCTTTCTAACGCAGTGAACCACTAACGCTTGTTCAGATGTTTCTTTAAACATCGCCTCTAGAATTTGTGACTTGGGCTTAGCCTGCCCTTTGTCTGCAAAAAAGCCGTGCAGTGGGATAATATTTTGAGTGCGCGAAAAAGGATAAAGGTCGTCAGATGCGTCACTTTGATACACCGTTTTGAGCCTGTCTAACGTAAAGCGGTTCATCACACATAGTACCGATAAAGACGGCATATGCCTAACCGCCAATTCCCAGATATAACGGTGAGTTGAGCGTTGAATACGCGCAATATCTCTTACTTTGAAATATGCGGTATTTTCTTCAACCATATGATCGACGCTCGAGCTCACTTTAGCCTTACGTGTATCTTCAACAAGACACAACCTCACCACGCCCGTTTCCGCTTGGTAGTGCACAACCTTATATTTTTCACCTTTAATTTTCAGTTCCGGTACTGAAACACGAATTTCCTTTTGTAGCTCACTTTTCGGTGCAACGATTAACTTCATCCCGCTTGCACTTAGATCAGCAACCCGCGCATCAATCGATGTCAGCAGTCCAACTTTAATAGAGGCAGGTTTATCAATAACGTAACGTGTCTCACTACGTCTATCTAAATCCTCTTCCATAACATAATCAATTCGCCAGTTATTGCCGCTAGCCCTCAATGTTTTTGACAAGGGTTTGAAATCGCATTTTGCTGAAAGGGTCAGGTTAGTAAGATAAGCAGACACGTCTTTACAGTAAAGAACATGGGAAATCTGCGCCAGTTGCTCAAATTCTTTACTGGCAATATCGTGAATAGCGAACGCTTTTTGTTTATCTTCTCGCGTCACGCTATCAAGTCGACAATGGGTACAGATGAAGTCGCCACTTTTGGCAAGAAGATAAACCAACGCGTTAAGCTGTTTTAATGCCAGCAGTTGTCTATGCGTCGCTGTTATTTGAACGTTACCATTTTTGGTTTTGATGTTGCCATGAAAGACATACGCTTCATTGTACTTGCGCAGCTCGTCAACTAACGTCGCGAAGATAGGCTTATCTTGTAGGCTAGCCAATAGTTTTTCGGCGTCGTTATGCTCGACATTGGCTTTGGTAAACAGGGCAATAATGGGCTTAAGCGACTTCTTCTCTGGCGCGAGAAACACGGGCAACCACGGGCTATTTTCTAGTATTCGGTCGCGTTCTAGCTCTTGCATGGCGCGTTCTATTTCTAAATCACGCTGCAAAGGCTGTTTATACGCAGTAATCGCTACATATCGTTTAAGAGTTGCAAGAAAGCCTTTATCCACGTCGTCTTGAAAAACAAACGATGTCTCATACTTTCCTAAGTGCTTGTTGTATTTTACCGACTCTAGTTCAAGCGTTATTTCAGTCGGTTCTTTAGTAAGTCCTTTAACTTCAGGAATAGTGAACGTAATAATGTCACCAGTAGAAGCGTTCGGTGGCCTTTTCGTTTCAAGAGCAATGCCTTTGTGTGACATCGAACTGATTGAACAATGACGGCCTTTCTCAAAATCGGGGGAAGAAATAGTAAAATTTGGGCGAATTGCGATGTCATCGCCGAAATCTATATCAGTAAATGATTGGCTTTCAACATTAAAAGCATCGACAATTTTTTTGAACTGTTCTTTTTTTATTTGGTTTTGGTAGAAGTCTGAGTTCATTACTGACTCAAACACGCCTACCGTATATCTGTCTTGATAAAGCGATGTTTCGTTTTTGAGTATCTGCGCGCCGACTTTATCAAGGCGCATTTGAACCCCGAAGTGCTTGAATTTCATGACGGGGAATTGAGCAAAGGCAGAGTTATCAGCAGGTGCGTCGGTTAACGACGTTAATCGAACAACCTCCTCTTTTACTACTTTTCGAACACTACTAGGTAGACGCTTCGAAAACTTGTTAATTCCTTCTAACAGCTTGTTTTGTTGTTCATAAGGAATTAACGCGCGAATGAGCGGCTGGTATTGTTTTATTATTGCTTGTTCGTCGCCGGCTGACATTACTTCTATGAATACCGTTTATTATTATTTGAACAATATATAACCCTATTCGAGTTGGGGTCAATAGGTATCAAAAATTAAACGAAAGTATATCAGCAATAACGAGCGCCTTATTTTAACTAAGGCAAATAGACTATTGAATTTTGCTAAATAACAATAAGGCAGCAGACACAAAAAAGCCGCTTTTCAGCGGCTTTTAAAATGCATTATGCGATTGAGGCGTCTACCCTTTCGCGAAGCTCTTTACCAGGCTTAAAGTGCGGTACATATTTACCGTCAAGTTTCACTGTCTCACCCGTTTTTGGGTTTCTACCTACGCGTGGAGCGCGGTAGTGAAGAGAGAAACTGCCAAAACCTCTAATTTCAATACGCTCACCCTTTTGGAGAGTTTGCGCCATTTGCTCTAGAAGTTCTTTTATCGCCAGCTCAAGTTCCTTCGCCGGAATATGACGCGCTTGATCCGCGAGCCGTTCAATTAATTCAGACTTGGTCATGCTTAACCTCATTGTCAATATTATTGTTTAAACAGCTATCGCGAATTGGGTGTGCATCTGCACACCCACAAAAGCATTATTCGCCTTTAGCAGCTTTAAATGCTTCTGCCATCGCGTTAGCGAAACCAACATCTTCTTGCTGGTTAACTTTATCGATAGCTTCTTTTTCGTCAGCCTGATCTTTCGCTTTAACAGATAGGTTAACAGTGCGGTTCTTACGGTCAACGCCCATGAACTTCGCTTCGATGCTATCACCAACGCTTGCTACTTCTGTTGCGTCTTCAACACGCTCTACAGCAAGATCTGCAACGCGGATGTAGCCGTCAACTTCTTCAGCTAGGTTTACAGTAACGCCTTTCGCATCAACTGCTGTTACTGTACCAGTAACGATAGCACCTTTCTTGTTATCTGTCAGATACTTGTTGAAAGGATCTTCTTCGATTTGCTTAACGCCAAGAGAGATACGCTCACGCTCTGGGTCGACTTGAAGTACAACTGCAGAGATTTCGTCGCCTTTCTTGTAGTCGCGAACCGCGTCTTCACCAGACTTGTTCCAGCTGATGTCAGAAAGGTGAACTAGACCGTCGATGCCGCCGTCAAGACCGATGAAGATACCGAAGTCAGTGATTGACTTGATCTTACCAGACACTTTGTCACCTTTTTCGTGTGACTCAGCAAATGTTTCCCAAGGGTTAGCAATGCACTGCTTAAGACCTAGAGAAATACGACGACGCTCTTCGTCAATTTCAAGAACCATTACATCTACAGTGTCACCTAGGTTAACAACTTTAGATGGGTGGATGTTCTTGTTAGTCCAATCCATTTCAGAAACGTGTACAAGACCTTCAACGCCGTCTTCGATTTCAACGAAGCAGCCGTAGTCAGTAAGGTTAGTAACCTGACCGTTGATCTTAGTACCTTCTGGGTAACGAGAAGCAATTTCTTGCCATGGATCGTTGCCCATTTGCTTCATACCAAGAGAAACACGCTGCTTCTCTTTGTCGAACTTAAGTACTTTAACGTTGATTTCGTCACCAACATTCACGATTTCACTTGGGTGCTTAACGCGCTTCCAAGCCATGTCAGTGATGTGTAGAAGACCGTCTACGCCACCAAGGTCAACGAACGCACCGTAATCGGTAAGGTTCTTAACGATACCCTTGATTTCATGACCTTCTTCAAGGTTAGCAAGAAGCGTTTCGCGCTCTGCGCTGCTTTCTGCTTCGATAACTGCACGACGAGAAACAACAACGTTGTTACGCTTAGCGTCAAGCTTGATAACTTTAAATTCAAGCTCTTTGCCTTCAAGGTGCGTAGTGTCACGTACTGGACGTACGTCAACAAGAGAACCAGGAAGGAACGCGCGTACACTGTTAACTTCAACAGTGAAACCGCCTTTAACTTTACCGTTGATAACGCCTTTGATAGTAGCTTTATCTTCGTAAGCTTTTTCCAGCTCAACCCACGCTTCGTGACGCTTCGCTTTTTCGCGAGAAAGGATAGTTTCACCGAAACCATCTTCAACTGCATCTAGTGCTACGTCTACTTGGTCACCGATAGCGATTTCTAGTTCGCCTTCAGCGTTTTTGAATTGGTCAGCTGGGATAGCACTTTCTGATTTCAAGCCTGCATCAACAAGAACGATGTCTTTGTCGATAGAAACAACAGTACCTTTTACAATTGAACCAGGACGTGTTTCTAGTTCTTGTAAGCTTTCTTCAAAAAGTTGTGCAAAATTTTCAGTCATAAGTCTCAAATAACTTTTAAGTTGATATCCACGCTTCTTATCCGGATAACGCGGGGTTATTAAAATTAGTCGCCACTTCCTGTAGCAACACTGCTTTGGATGCGATCAGCTCTCGTCATTAAAGGCGTGAGGAAATAATATCCATCGCTTTTTCAAAGACTTGGTCAATATCCAAGTCCGTTGAATCTATAATTACTGCATCTTGTGCCGGTACCAAAGGAGCCACTGCACGCTGTGTATCGCGCTCGTCTCTTGCCTTGATATCGGTTAAAAGGCGCGCAATATTAACATCCATGCCCTTTGCTTTCAACTGGCTATAGCGGCGTTCTGCACGGGCTTCTGCGCTTGCTGTAAGAAAAATCTTTACAGGCGCTTCGGGAAATACCACTGTACCCATGTCGCGACCGTCGGCAACAAGACCAGGATCTTGTTGGAAAGCACGCTGTCTGCGAAGTAGTGCTTCGCGAACCCGGGGTAATGCCGCAACTTTTGACGCCACGGCGCCAACTTCTTCGGTGCGGATATCGTCAGTAACGTCTTCACCTTCTAAGATTATGCGAGTGGTATCGCCATTCGTCTCGAAACTAACATCGAGACCGGTTGCTAGAGGAACAACACATTCTTCATCATCACACGGAAGGTCGTGGTGAAGTGCAGCAACTGCCAATACGCGGTAAATTGCGCCGCTATCTAGAAAGTGCCACCCTAATTTCTTTGCCAGCAAGCTACTTAACGTACCTTTACCAGCACCACTAGGACCGTCAACCGTGACTACGGGTGTGGAATGCATACCTGCTCCATCGTTTAAATTACTAAAAATCGCGCGCAATTATACGCTTTAGTGAGAGATAAGCAATGCCGCCTCTAATTGGCGGCATTGAACATCAGGTTAAACCTGATTCAGATCAATGGGGCAAGTGAGGCGATTACCGGCATTGCCTACCATTATTTAAGAGGAATATTTTTTGAGCCTTTACGCGCTATACAGTGTTTTAAAGCGGGTAAAGTAGTCTGGGAACGTTTTGCGCGTGCAGCCCGGATCGTTTATTGTTACCGGAGTATCGCTTAACGCAACAAGCGAGAAGCACATGGCAATGCGATGGTCGTTATACGTGTCTATCTCAGCATGTTTTAGCGAGTCAGTCGGCCACACTTTAATATAGTCATGCCCTTCTTCCACTTTCGCACCCAACTTTTGAAGCTCGGTGGCCATAGCCGCAAGACGGTCTGTTTCCTTAACACGCCAGTTATAAATATTAGTCATGGTAGTTGGACCTTCAGCAAACAATGCCGTAGTCGCGATGGTCATGGCCGCATCTGGAATATGGTTCATATCCATGTTCACGCCTTTAAGCGGCGCACCCGTTATTTCAACATACTCATCGTTCCAAACCACCGTTGCACCCATGGCCTCAAGTACATCAGCAAAACGAATGTCACCTTGAATGCTGTTCTGGCCAATTCCGGTTACGCGTACCGTTCCACCTTTAATGGCACCGGCTGCAAGGAAGTAAGATGCTGACGATGCATCGCCTTCAACCATAAATTTACCCGGCGCAATATACTTAGCGTCACCAGAAACCGTGAACGTTTGGTAGTTATCATTTTCAACAGTAACGCCAAACTTCGCCATGGTATCTAACGTGATATCGATATAAGGCTTAGAAACCAATTCGCCCTTAATGCGAATAGTCACATCACCAGAAAATAACGGCGCAGCCATTAAAAGGGCTGTTAAAAACTGGCTAGATACACTGCCGTCCACCGACATTTCACCGCCGTTTAAAGTCTTACCTTTAATTTGAAGCGGCGGGAAACCTTCGTTTTTGAGATAGGTTACTTCAGCATCAGCTTCGCGCAGCGCATCCACTAAATCACCAATTGGACGCTCTTCCATGCGTGGTTCACCGGTAAGTACTGTGTCGACATTACTAGCAGCAAGTGCCGCGCACAAAGGTCGCATTGCGGTACCGGCATTACCTAAGAAAAGCTCAAGAGGCTCAGCTACGTTGAATGCGCCACCGTTACCTTGTACAACACATTGCGTTTTGTCTTCGCTAAGGCGATAGTTTATGCCTAATTTAGTGAGTGCATTGAGCATATGCTCAATATCTTCGCTATCAAGCAAGTTAGTTAATTCAGTTTCACCTTCAGCTAACGCGGCTAGTAGTAGTGCGCGGTTAGACAGACTTTTTGAGCCAGGTACATTGACCTCTCCCGATACTTTTGCAATCGGGTCTAATGTTAACTGCTCCATTTTATCCATTCACTCTTTCAAATTCGCGCATAAATTCAACTAGCGCAACAATGCCCTCTACTGGCATTGCATTATAAATACTGGCACGCATGCCCCCAACTGAACGATGCCCTTTAAGAGCAAGTAACCCTGCTTCTTGTGACTGTTTAAGGAACAATCCGTCAAGTTCAGCATTGGCTAAATGAAACGGCACGTTCATTTTTGAACGGTTGTCAGGGTGAACTTTACTTGAATAGAAGTCAGAGCTATCGATAGCTGAATACAATAACGCCGCCTTTTCAGCATTGCGTTTAGCCATAGCGTCAACGCCGCCCATATCTTTAAGCCATTCAAATACAAGCCCCGCTAAGTACCAGGAGAACGTTGGCGGTGTGTTGTACATAGAGTCAGACTTTGCCGCTAATGCATAATCGAAGATAGACGGCGTTTCTTTACGTGCTTTGCCAACCAGGTCTTCGCGAACAATAACAACTGATAAGCCGCTTGGGCCGATATTCTTTTGTGCCCCAGCGTATATAACGCCATGCTTTGCTACATCTAACGGCTGTGACAATATAGTCGAAGACATATCAGAAACCAGCGGAACCTTGCCCGACTCTGGTAGCCAATCAAAAGCGATTCCATCAACGGTTTCATTTGGACAGAAATGGTAATACGCGGCAGATTGATCAATATCGCTCAGCTGAGGCTGCGCAACGTAGTGACAGCCGTCTTTTTCAGACACTTCACCCACCACTTTGGCGTGGTTGTATTTGTTTGCTTCGTCAACGGCACCTTTAGACCAAGAACCGCTGACTAAGTGAAGACTGGTATCGTTAGCGTTTGATAAGTTGAGCGGTACAGCGGCAAATTGCCCACGCCCACCACCGTGCGTGAACAGCACATGGTAGTTGGAAGGAATGGACAATAAATCTCGTAAATCTTGCTCAGCTTTTGCCGCTATTTCAATGAAGTCTTTACCACGATGGCTTACTTCCATTACAGAGCAGCCTAAATCGCGCCAATTTGTAAATTCTGATTGTGCTTTTTCCATGACTTCTTTTGGAAGCATAGCCGGGCCAGCACTAAAATTAAAAACCTCTTTCATCGCGTTTTTCAACACCTGTAGATAATTACCGTTTAACTCGCTTTGTTTTGAACGTTTTGCGGGTCTATTAGGTAAACAAGCGGCTTAAGCCGCTTGTTTGAAAGAACACTGATAATGCGCAAGTATGAATACCTGCGCCCTATCCCTACTCTTCTGTCGTTGAGCCGTCACCGTCTTCTGCGGTGTTCTCTTGCTCTTGAACAGCAGTTTCTGCTTGTTCTGGCGCATCGTCTGAAATGATTAGGTTACCGTCTTCGTCGAATTCTTGTAACTCTTCCACTTCTTCAATGCGTTGTAACCCTACAACGTGCTCACCTTCTACTGTACGTATTAAGCGAACGCCTTGTGTGTTACGGCCTACTACTGACACTTCGCCTACACGGGTACGAACCAGTGTGCCTTGGTCACTAATAAGCATAATTTCATTGGTTTCGTCTACTTGAACCGCGCCAACCACTTTACCATTACGCTCAGACACCTTAATTGATACAACACCTTGTGTCGCACGGCTCTTCGCAGGGTAATCTTCAAGCGGAGTACGCTTACCGAAACCATTCTCTGTTGCAGTCAGGATTGGGCCATCGCCTTTAGGAACAATAAGTGATACCACTTTTTGACCATCTTGCAGACGAATACCGCGAACACCTGTGGCTGTTCTTCCCATAGGACGAAGTGCCAGAAGCTCTTCACCCGTCTCTGGGTCACGCTTAACTTCACCGGTTTCGCTGTCGCGAAGCTTCTCGTTGAAGCGAACCACTTTACCTGCATCAGAGAACAACATTATGTCGTCATCACCATGAGTGATATCAACACCAATCAGCTCATCACCTTCGTTCAGGTTAACGGCGATAATACCGCTTGAACGTGGGCGAGAATATAGGCTCAGGTCAGTCTTTTTAACCGTACCGTTTGCCGTCGCCATCAGTACAAACTTGCCTTCTTCAAACTCTTTAATAGGAAGAATAGCAGTAATACGTTCGTTTTCTTCAAGCGGTAGGATATTAACAATTGGGCGTCCGCGCGCGTTACGGCTAGCAAACGGCAACTGATATACTTTCAACCAGTACAAGCGACCACGGGTTGAGAAGCAAAGTATGTGATCGTGAGTATTAGCTACCAATAATCTTTCGATGAAATCTTCATCTTTCATCTTGGTTGCTGATTTACCACGGCCACCACGACGCTGTGCTTCGTAGTCTGTAAGTTTTTGATATTTCACATAACCTTCGCGAGAAAGCGTTACAACAACATCTTCTTGCTCTATAAGATCTTCAATATCAATATCGTGACTTGCTGCCGTAATTTCAGTACGACGCTCATCACCAAATTCATCACGTACTTTTTCAAGCTCTTCTTGAATCACTTCCATCAAACGCTCTGGGCTGTTTAGGATGTGAAGAAGTTCAGCGATGATCTCTAAAAGTTGCTTATACTCTTCTAGAATTTTCTCGTGTTCAAGACCTGTTAGCTTGTGTAAGCGAAGGTCAAGAATAGCTTGCGCTTGCTGTTCTGTCAGGTAGTACTTGCCGTCGCGAATACCAAATTCTGGCATTAGCCAATCAGGGCGTGCAGCGTCATCGCCTGCGCGCTCAAGCATTTGCGCTACATCACCTAAGTCCCAACCTTGTGCTACAAGCGATTTCTTGGCGTCTGCTGGGCTTTGTGACGCTTTAATCAACTCGATAATTGGGTCGATGTTCGCAAGCGCTATCGCCAAACCTTCAAGAATGTGAGCGCGGTCACGGGCTTTACGTAATTCAAAAACAGTACGACGTGTTACTACTTCACGGCGGTGAAGAATAAAGCATTCTAGCGTTTCTTTAAGGTTGAATACCTTAGGCTGACCGTTATCAAGCGCAACCATGTTAATACCGAATACCGTTTGAAGCTGGGTATTCGCATATAAATGATTAAGTAAGACTTCGGCAGATTCGTTGCGTTTAACTTCGATAACAATGCGCATACCGTCTTTATCAGACTCGTCTCGCAGTGCAGAAACGCCTTCGATGCGCTTTTCTTTTACCAGTTCAGCAATCTTTTCAATAAGACGCGCTTTGTTAACCTGGTAAGGGATCTCGTTAACAACGATGGTTTCTTTACCGTTGCTGTCAGTTTCAATTTCCGCCTTAGCACGAAGATAAATTTTACCGCGACCTGTGCGATACGCATCTTCAATTCCCTTGCGCCCGCTGATCATCGCCGCCGTTGGGAAATCTGGACCTGGGATGTGAGTCATCAAGTCATCGATGGTAATAGACGGATCTTGAATTAACGCTACGCAGCCGTTGATTACTTCGGTGAGGTTATGTGGCGGAATATTCGTCGCCATACCAACCGCGATACCTGATGAACCGTTAACAAGAAGGTTAGGCACCTTCGTTGGTAATACTTCAGGAATATGCTCTGTACCATCGTAGTTAGGTACGAAATCTACGGTCTCTTTATCTAAATCGGCAAGTAACTCGTGCGCAATTTTAGCCATGCGAACTTCGGTATAACGCATCGCAGCAGCAGAGTCGCCGTCTACCGATCCGAAGTTACCCTGACCGTCTACTAGCATATAGCGAAGTGAGAACGGTTGGGCCATACGAACAATAGTGTCGTAAACTGCAGAGTCACCGTGAGGGTGATATTTACCAATTACGTCACCTACCACACGGGCAGATTTTTTGTATGGCTTGTTAAAGTCGTTTTTCAGTTCGTTCATTGCGAACAGCACACGACGGTGCACTGGCTTCAAGCCATCTCTTACGTCAGGCAAGGCTCGCCCGACAATAACGCTCATCGCGTAATCAAGGTAAGAGTTCTTTAACTCTTCCTCAATATTAACGGGGAGGATTTCTTTAGCGTTATCAGACATAAACTGCTTAATCCCTTTATCTTGGTTTGTTCTGCGTTATCCAGCACTTCGCTTCACATCATTGTGAAAACAAGGCGTGGGAGCGCACTGTTATTATTATGTGGGTCATAATCGTGCTTCGAGTGTACCACTTGATGACAGAATTATGTAGCGCTTAATTACGCTTATTAATCAACTAAAAGGCAAGCGATTATTTTTCGTTCGACCCTTCTTATAATTTGTCTATTTCTGTTTAAAAACAGTGAAACACAACCTCGATTTACGATATCTTAAAAAGAGATAGATTAAGGATTGTTTTACTCATGACGAACGTCGATCAACAAGAAATCAATAAGTTCTCTGAACTCGCTTCACGCTGGTGGGATCCAGAAGGCGAATTTAAGCCATTGCACCTTATTAACCCACTTCGCTTAGACTTCATTAATCAACACAGTGAAGGCCTGTTTGACAAAAAAGTCGTCGATATTGGCTGTGGTGGCGGTATTTTAGCAGAATCTATGGCGCGTGCAGGCGCGACGGTAACAGGTTTAGATATGGCAGAAGCCTCGTTAGAAGTAGCGAAGCTGCACGGTTTAGAATCAGGGGTAAAAGTTGACTACGTATGTTCAACTGCCGAAGCATTCGCAGAAGCAAATGCAGGACAGTTCGACGTGGTAACCTGTATGGAAATGTTAGAGCATGTACCCGACCCGGCTTCTGTTGTACTGGCCTGTGCTAAGTTGGTTAAGCCTGGTGGCCATGTTTTCTTTTCTACGCTTAACCGAAACCTAAAGTCGTATCTGATGGGGATCGTAGGAGCGGAATATATCCTTAAACTGGTTCCAAAAGGCACCCATGATCACAGTAAGTTCATCAAACCATCTGAACTTATGGCGATGACCGATCATGCTGGTTTGCTGCCTCGAGATATGACAGGTCTACACATGGACCCAATTTCTCAAGGCTTTTATCTCTCTGCGAATAATGTCGACGTTAACTACTTACTATATACAGTAGCGCAAAATTAATTTAACACTATATATTGGGTTGCGGCGATATTTTAAACACCATATATCGTGTTTATATAAAAACTATTTTCTAAGAATAAATTAATTTTTATGTCGAAGAAATAATTAAAAATGCTTGCAATCCAGATATTTTACGCTTGTAGAACGCTAAAAAGTTAGTTGTTACTAACATAAATTTCATGCCAGATTGAGTGCTTGAAATACCACCAGATATTGGGTTGCATTAAGACTAAAACCTCACTATCTTGTGTTTAATTCAGCACGTGATCCCAATGCAGATTTTCTGGGATCGCACAGATCGCTAACGAGATTATGGCAATGCCATATGCAGTGTGTGACATCAACCTCGCTGAAAATATAAATGCAGTGAAAAAATTAAATGAGCAGTCTCTACTTTGTACTTTCGGTATTGGTTTAGGCCGCTTTCGTGTGTGTTGTTATCTGGCGTGAGCCAATGGTGATAATCTCACTCACACTCAATAAATTAAAAATGAAAATGGGCATTACATAGCCCACGCATCAAGCGCTAACAGACAAACGGCCAGTAACATGAACAACAACTTATTAGTCACCAAACGCAACGGTGAAAAAGAGTCCATCGACTTAGAGAAAATCCACAAAGTCGTGACATGGGCAGCCAAAGGACTTAAAAACGTTTCAGTTTCACAAGTTGAAATCAAGGCACAAATCCAGTTTTATGACGGTATCAATACTAGCGAGATCCATGAAACCCTGATCAAATCAGCGGCAGATCTTATTTCTACCGATGCGCCAGATTATCAATACCTAGCTGCGCGCTTGGCCATTTTCCACCTTCGCAAAAAAGCCTATGGTCAATTTGAGCCGCCTGCCCTACTTGAGCATGTAGGTAAGATGGTTGATATGGGCAAATACGATAAGCACTTGCTTGAAGACTACACGCCTGAAGAATTTGCTGAAATGGACTCGTATATCGACCATTGGCGAGACATGAACTTCAGCTACGCTGCAGTTAAACAGCTTGAAGGTAAATACCTGGTTCAAAACCGAGTTACAGGTGAAATCTACGAAAGTGCACAGTTCCTATATATCTTAGTGGCGGCATGTCTTTTCGCAAATTACGATAAAGCGACGCGTATGGACTACATCCGCCGCTTCTATGATGCCGCTTCAACATTCAAGCTGTCATTGCCTACACCTATCATGGCTGGCGTACGTACGCCTACTCGCCAGTTTAGCTCATGTGTACTTATCGAAACCGGCGATAGCCTAGACTCCATCAATGCAACCGCAAGTGCCATTGTTAAATACGTAAGCCAGCGTGCGGGTATCGGTGTAAACGCAGGCCGTATTCGCGCACTAGGTAGCCCTATTCGCGGCGGTGAAGCATTCCATACGGGTTGTATTCCGTTCTACAAATACTTCCAAACAGCCGTTAAAAGCTGTTCACAAGGTGGTGTTCGTGGTGGCGCTGCTACGCTGTTCTACCCTATTTGGCATATGGAAGTTGAATCACTGTTAGTGCTTAAGAACAACCGTGGTGTTGAAGAAAACCGTGTACGTCACCTAGATTACGGCGTTCAGTTCAACAAACTAATGTACCAGCGCATGATGAAAGACGGCTATATCTCACTATTCAGCCCGTCTGACGTTCCAGGTCTTTACGATGCTTTCTTCGCTGACCAAGAGAAGTTTGAAGAGCTATACGTTAAATACGAAAACGACGACAGCATCCGCAAAAAGCAAATTAAAGCCATGGAGCTATTCAGCTTGTTCATGCAAGAGCGTGCAAGCACAGGTCGTATTTATCTACAAAACGTTGACCACTGTAATACGCACAGCCCGTTTAACCCAGAAGTTGCGCCAGTTCGTCAGAGCAACCTGTGCCTTGAAATTGCGCTACCTACTAAGCCGCTTCAGCACGTTAATGATGAGAACGGTGAAATTGCACTATGTACGCTGTCAGCGTTTAACTTAGGTGCGATTAAGTCACTGGACGAGTTTGAAGAGTTGTCTGACCTTGCAGTACGTGCGCTAGATAACCTGCTTGATTACCAAGACTACCCCGTTCCTGCTGCATATAATGCTACGATGGGACGTCGTACGCTAGGTGTTGGTGTTATCAACTTTGCATACTACCTTGCTAAAAATGGCGTTAAGTATTCTGATCACAGCGCGAACGGTCTAGTTCACCGCACGTTCGAAGCAATGCAGTACTATCTACTTAAAGCGTCGAACAATCTTGCTAAAGAAAAAGGTGCGTGTCCTAAGTTTAACGAAACCACCTATTCTCAAGGCATCATGCCAATTGATAGCTACAAGAAAGATCTTGATAGCGTATGTAATGAACCACTTCATTACGACTGGGATGCACTTCGTGAAGAAATCAAAACTCACGGTTTGCGTAACTCTACGCTGTCAGCATTAATGCCGTCAGAGACGTCTTCTCAGATTTCAAACGCGACAAACGGCATTGAGCCACCGCGTGGTTTTATCAGCATTAAGTCGAGTAAAGATGGTGTTCTTAAGCAAGTTGTACCTGAGTACGAAACGCTAAGAGACCAATACGAGCTACTTTGGGATATTCCTTCAAACGATGGTTACCTACAACTTGTTGGTATCATGCAGAAGTTTATCGACCAAACTATCTCAGCGAATACCAACTACGATCCAAGCCGTTACGAAGGTAACAAGGTACCAATGAAGCTTCTTCTTAAGGACCTTCTTACTACGTATAAACTGGGTGTTAAAACACTTTACTATCATAACACTCGCGACGGCGCGTCAGACACATCTGCTCTCGATGCTAAAGCGAGCGAGCCTATGCCACGTCAAGAAGAAGTGGTTGTAGAGGAAGATGATGATTGTGCAGGCGGTGCGTGTAAGATTTAGAACACGCCCCCTGTTTAAATGGCAAATGCATAAAAGGAGTTAACTGCATTTGCCATTAACGTTTCGCAGCAAGAACACAAACAATAATACGCGTTAATCATTAAGTTTTTAGTTAGGCCATCATGAAATACACTACGTTTAATCAGCAAAGTACTAATCCATTGATCGAGCCGATGTTTTTCGGTAACCCCGTAAACGTTGCACGCTACGACCAGCAAAAGCATGCCATATTCGAAAAGCTTATTGAGAAGCAAATTAGCTTTTTTTGGCGCCCTGAAGAAGTTGACGTTTCTCGCGACCGTGTTGATTTCCAAAAATTGACCGACCCAGAAAAGCACATCTTTATTTCAAACCTTAAGTACCAAACCCTGTTAGATTCGGTGCAAGGCCGTAGCCCGAACATCGCGTTCTTGCCTATTATTTCATTACCAGAGTTAGAAACTTGGGTTGAAACATGGTCTTTCTTCGAGACTATTCACTCACGTTCGTATACTCATATTTTGAGAAACTTGTTCTCAGACCCAAGCGAAATATTCGAAGATATCGTAGTGAATGACGAAATTAAGCGACGTGCTGCTGATATTTCTAAATATTACGATGATCTCATTTTCGCCACTCAGCTTTGGCAGACACAGGGTGAAGGCGTACATACAGTGAATGGTGTTGCACACACTATTAACATGTATGAGCTTAAGAAGAAGCTTTACCTATGCATGAACTCGGTGAACGCACTGGAAGCAATCCGTTTCTACGTGTCTTTTGCCTGCACATTCGCTTTCGCTGAGCGGAAGCTGATGGAAGGTAATTCTAAGATTATTCGTTTGATTGCCCGTGACGAGAATCTGCACTTATCTTCAACACAGCATATCCTTAATTTGTGGGCTAAGGGTAAAGATGACCCTGAAATGGCGCAAATTGCAGAAGAGTGTAAAGAAGAAGCGCGCGCTATCTTCATGAACGCTGTTGAGCAAGAAAAGCAGTGGGCTGACTACTTGTTCCAAAACGGCTCAATGATTGGTTTGAATAAAGAAATTCTTTGCCAGTACGTTGAGTACATTGCGAATCAACGTATGTCTGCTATTGGTCTAGACACCCCGTTCGAGATAAGCAGTAATCCACTTCCATGGATGAATAACTATTTGAATTCAGACAACGTGCAAGTGGCACCTCAAGAGTCTGAAATCAGCTCTTATCTTGTTGGTCAAATCGACTCTGCCGTGAGCGAAGACGACTTTGCTGATTTTGAGCTGTAAAACTACAGCTTAATGAGCAGCAACGATAAATCACTCCGCATCGACGTTGTCGATGTGGGGGCGATTATTTCCCCTTCTGATTCCACTATCTTAAACGCCCTTGAAGCAGCGGACGTTCATATTCACTACCATTGTCGTGAAGGCTTTTGTGGTGCATGCCGCACAAAGCTAATTGAAGGCGAAGTTGAGTACACCACAGATCCCCTCGCCTTCATTGACGACGATGAAATTCTTCCTTGTTGTTGCGTGGCTAAATGCCCGCTAAAAATAAAAGTACCGCTGTAAAATCTTCATTCATCGTTCTCACTATCACACTCACAGTGTTTCTGCGCGTTAGAGTAATCCACTTCAATAGTTTTACGTAGCAACTTAACACTAATCAAACGTAAGGATAATGTTATGAGTGAAGTTTCTGGAAAAGTTGTCATCATTACAGGTGCAAGTAGCGGGCTTGGAGAAGCAACGGCGAAAATGCTTGCGGATAAAGGTGCTAAATTAGTGTTGGGCGCCCGCCGTGAAGACCGTCTTAAAAAACTTGTAGATGAAATTGAATCTTCAGGTGGCCAAGCTACTTATCAAACGGTAGATGTCACGAAAAAGGATGAAGTCAAGGCGCTTGCGAAAGCGGCCATAGATGCCTATGGGCGTATTGACGTGCTCGTCAACAATGCTGGTCTTATGCCACTCGCTCCGCTTGACGAGATGAAAGTTGACGAGTGGGATCAGATGATAGATGTAAACATAAAAGGCGTTATGTATGGAGTAGCAGCTGTATTAGGACAAATGCGAGAGCAAAAAAGCGGGCATATTATCAATCTTTCCTCTGTGGCAGGTCATGTTGTGTTCCCTGGAGCAACGGTTTATTGCGCAACTAAATTCGCTGTTAAAGCAATAAGTGAAGGCATTCGCAGGGAGTCAAATGGTGAAATTCGCTCTACCAACATCTCACCTGGTGCAGTGGCGACAGAACTTACTGACCACATTTCTCACAAAGACTCAAAGCAAATGGCAGATGATATGTATGACGATGCTATCGATGCAGATGCTATTGCACGTGCAGTAACGTTTGCCATAGAGCAGCCTGGCGACGTAGACATAAACGAAATGATCATCAGACCTACCCGTCAGGAACTCTAATACAGCTCATTGCTAACGTAATGGTATTGATTGGCCATCTAATGATTAAGCCTGCAAATGCAGGCTTAATTTATTTCTGAATTTAAAGTACTTTTTCGATGGCATACAATTCTTCATCAATGACCTGTAAGCGAGATGCAACAACGGCTCTCGCGTCGTTTACGCCTTTATTATAAAACGATGCGCCCATTTCTTTACTAATGAAGTCCAGAAGAAATTCTCCGTCAAATTGACCAAGTTCCACGCTTAATTCATCATCAAAATATCGTTGCAGTTTAGCGACTAGCGCGTCTTTTTCCTCACGGGTAAATGCAATATCACTCATTGTCATCCTTCATTCGTCACTTATAAAATGTCACGTTCTTTGTTTTAGACTCAACTATCGTTTTTCTTGCTCGTTAGCAATTATAAACGTTTTAACGTTAACACACCGCACGCCTAATTTTAGATTTTTTTAGCATGTAGACTCGGCCTGGTATGATTTTCGTATACACCTTGTAGACTTCTCTATTTTTAATTGCTGATTGTCTAAAAACAGTTATTTTAATGCAGAGTCTACATGCCCTTTTGTTCAAAGCACTATCGCAATAGTTTGCGTAGATAATTACATCAAAATGGGGCATCGCTTTCACGTAATTTGCGAGGTTAACAATGAAAGTTCTACCTATTATCGGAATAACAACCGTACTAGCAGCAAATAGTTTACCTGCTTGCGCCAACCCTAACCCTCATAAAGATAAATCACTCCCTCCGGGTATAGAGAAGAAGTATGAACGAACAGGTGAATTACCGCCGGGTTGGGAAAAAAAGCTAGCCGTCGGAAATCGTTTAGATCGTGATATTTACAACCATGCCCGCATCATTGTGCCTTTGGGAGGAGACGGGTTAGTAACAGTTCGCATTGAAAACAAAGTGGTACGCCTTATTCAAGCCACAAGGGAAATTGTAGAGATTTTAGATTAAGCCTGCTCATATCTGAAAGAGAGCTTCTGATATGGAGCTCTTAGCTCACTTTTACTTATGGCTTACTATCAACATTTGAAAATTGACTTGCCCTCACTCGACAGTAGTATCTGGAATCAACCATAGTTTTTTAGTTGGGTAGCCATCATGTTACTCCTGCAACACATCACGCAGGATATACTAGAGCCAGTTATTCTTTGTTGTACATCAAGACTCAACAATCCCCAACTTAATGACTTGTTTAACACTTCTATAATAATGGCGGCGTTTCATTTTCTATGATGAAAGTACAAACGGCCCCAATTGCAATAAAGAAATCAGGAACAAAAAATGGCAGCTAACGCACTGTTTAAGCCTTACTCAAAGGGCAACTTATCGTTAACCAACCGAATTGTTATGGCCCCCATGACTCGTCAATTTTCGCCTAACGGCGTACCTACCAACGATGTAGCTGGTTACTATAAACGCCGAGCTCAAGGTGGCACAGGTTTGATTATCACCGAGGGCACTACAGTAAACGATAAAGTAGCTACGATGGATGCAAATATCCCTCAATTCCATGGCGATGAAGCGCTAGCCGGTTGGAAAAATGTGGTAGATGAAGTTCACAGTGTCGGTGGGAAAATTATGCCTCAACTATGGCACGTGGGTATGGCGAGGGTAGCGGAAAAAGCGCCTTATCCTGAACTTCCAAGTGCAGGGCCTTCAGGTTTATTCAAACCAGGAAAACAGGGCGCTGAACCTATGACCGTTGAACACATTGAATCCGTGATTACTGCCTTTGCACAAGCAGCAGCAGATGCCAAAACTATTGGTATGGATGGAATTGAGATTCACGGTGCTCATGGTTATCTAATCGACCAGTTCTTCTGGGAAGGCACAAACCAGCGAACTGACAGTTGGGGCGGTAACATGGAAAATCGTGGACGATTTGCGGTTGAAATAATTAAAGCCATACGTGATGCAACCGGTCCCGATTTTCCGATCGTACTGCGCTATTCGCAGTGGAAACAACAAGATTACACCGCTCGTTTAGCGCACACGCCCCAAGAACTAGAACAGTTTCTTCTGCCGCTAAGTGAAGCTGGAGTAGATGTTTTTCATTGTTCTCAGCGCCGCTATTGGGAAAACGAATTTGAAGGCAGTGATTTAAACCTTGCAGGCTGGACGAAAAAATTAACTGGCAAGCCCACCATAACGGTAGGGTCAGTTGGGCTCAATGACGACTTCTTCGGCGCATTCAAAGGGCAAGATTCCAGCACTCGCTCAGTCGATGATTTACTTGAACGTTTAGACGCTGGCGAATTTGATCTGGTTGCTGTAGGAAGAGCGCTACTACAAGATCCGAACTGGGCAAACAAAATAAAAGAAAACCGCACCAACGAACTAGAGCAATACTCTGGTAAAGCCTTGGCAACGCTGTCTTAAGCCCTATTAAATTAAGCACTAGCGCGGCAAAGTTGCGCTAGTGCCTCTCCCAAAAGGACTCAAAGTCTGATTTGCTGAGCGGTTTTGCAATGAAATAACCCTGCGCATAATCACAGCCCATGCTTTTTAGAATATCGTATTGTTCTTGTGTCTCGACACCTTCCGCTACTACCTTTATTCCGAGTTTATTCGCCATCACAATAATGGCTTCGCACAGCACCTTATCATTGCTAACGTCAGTCATCGACTTCACAAAGCTCCTGTCAATCTTGATAAAGTCTGTAGGAAAGCGCTTTAAATAAGAAATAGAGCTGTAACCTGTACCAAAATCATCCAACGCGATATCAACGCCTGCTTGCCTAAACTGGAAAAGCTTCTTGGACACCATCTCATTGGCTTCCATTAATAAGTTTTCCGTGACTTCAAGAAGTATAGAACGCGCAGAGATCTTCTGGTCTAAAAGCAGGTTTAACCATTGAGTTATATTAGATTCTAAATTGAAGTAGTGGCTAGGTGACGTATTAATACTCACCTGCAGCTCTTGACGGTTTTGGGCTTTCCATTGTTTGATATTGGCACAGACTTCATTAAATACCCAATTACTGATATCAATGATGAGTCCAGATTCTTCCGCAAGTGGAATAAATTCATCTGGTGTAATTCTCCCCTTCGTGGGATGCTGCCATCGAAGTAACGCTTCAGCTTTCATCACTTTCTGGCTGCTGAAACATGCAATTGGCTGGTACTCAATAAACAATTCTTTGTTCTTAACTGCATAGCGCAAATCATTCAACAAGGTCATTCTCTTGATTGCTGCAGTTTGCATGTCGTGGGTATAATACTGATAGTTGTTTTTACCGAGATCTTTAGCACCGTACATCGCTTGGTCGGCATTCTTTAACAGGCCTTTGACATCTTTTGCGTCGTCCGGGTATAAGGTGACACCTAGGCTCGCGCTAGTATGCACACGTTCCAGCTCTAAACTATAAGGTTTTACGATCTCGCCAAGTAGCTTTTGTACGACCAGTTCTATAGAACTTAGGCCTTTAATGCCGTTTAGGATAATGACAAATTCGTCACCGCCTAATCGGGAAACGGTGTCATCTGAACGCAAACACTGCTTTATTCTTCTGGCGCACTCAATTAAAAGCTTATCACCTATATCGTGACCAAGCGTGTCATTAATATCTTTGAAATTATCAAGGTCCAAGAATATCACCGCTACCTTATCGCTCTCTCTATCGGCAGCCTTAATGGCTAACTGTAAGTGATCCAACATAAGGTTTCGGTTAGGAAGTCCTGTCAAAGAATCAAAGTTGGCTTGCTTCCATATAAGTTGATTCGCCAGCTCTCTTTCAATAGCGATGCTAGCGATATGCGCGAACTGTTCGATTAAGCGCATTTCGTCCGCTGTCGGTACTGCTCTTTCTCTATGATAAATTGCAAAAGTACCAATAGCGTCACCATTAGCTCCTTGTATTGGCTGTGACCAACAAGAACATACACCAGCGCGCAATGCTAAATCTTTCCAATCGGTCCAGAACGGGTGCGTACTGATATCTTCAACAATGGTCGGTAAGTTCGTCGCGGCTGTATTTCCACATGATCCCCTGCCTACACCAAACTCAACGCCATCGATAGCGTCGTTATAAAAGTCGGGTAAAGAAGGCGCAGCACCCATTTTCAGCTTGCCATCTTCTAATAGCAGGATACTGCAAATTTGATCTGTGTATTCGGCCTCTATAGCATTCACAATGTCGTGGAGTACGGTATGCAATGACTCTGCATTTACCACTTTCTCTAAAATAGCGCTCCTCACACGGGTGATTTTTTGTGTTTGAGCTAGCTTAAATTGGTACTCTTCCAACTGAGTTGAGAGATCATTGAATTCTTGTCGCTGTAGTTCCGACTCTACAAGTTTTGCAAGCTGCTCTAATTGCTGTATTTGAACGCAATTGAATATTTTTGGATTATTATCCGACACACATAGCGTTCCCACCGCAAACCCCTCTATCATCAGCCTAACACCCGCGTAAAAACGAATGTGAGGATGACCAACCACAAAAGGATTGCTTTTGAAGCGAGGGTCCTCTTGAGTATCTGGAACGACTAAGGTTTTGTCCTGCGCTATAGCATGGGCACAAAAGGCGACATCCCTTTCTGTTTCAGTCATATCGAGATTAATAGCCGACTTAAACCACTGCCTACTGTCATCGACAAATGTGACCGATGCGAATCTACAATCAAAAATGCTACTCGCTAGTCGAGTAATACGGTCAAAGCGCTCTTCTGGTGGGGTATCGAGCACTCTCAGTTTGTTGAGTGCAGCTAGCCTCTCATGTTCATTTACAATAGTCGGGGGTGTGCGCACAACTCACTCCTAAATCCAACACGGTCGAATTGCGCACATTGTGCAACACGCTTTCAATAGCGTGGTTAAGCCAGTTGGACATTATTTCTGCCGCTCTCTTTGGCTTTATATAATGCGTCATCGGCTTCCGATAGTGCTGACTCAATAGTGTCATGATGTTCTTTTACATAAGATACACCCGCACTAACAGTGATATCAATAAACTTCCCGTTCACATCTAGAGGGTTTTTACTTATTCGATCTCTTAACTTTTCAGCTAACTTGAAGGCGCCTGCGCGGTCGGTATCAGGCAATAAAAGTACGAATTCCTCACCGCCAATGCGCGCTACGCAATCTGCATTACGCGAAGACATTTTTAAAATTTTTGCTACGTGTTTAATCGCTTTATCACCCATGTCGTGGCCGTGAGTGTCGTTGATACGTTTAAAAAAATCGATGTCGATCATCACCACTGACAGCGATCGCTTGTAGCGGTGACTAGCCGCTATTGCTTGTTGGGAAACAATCTGAAATGCCCGTCGATTTAGCAAACCAGATAGGTAATCAAAATTAGCGTCTCGCTGGAGCTTAGTGGCAAAACGACTTACCTTTGCCACCATTGGACGAAATATGAAAAACGCTTCAACTAATATGGTGAGGATAATGATGCCCAACACTACGTTTTGTGCATTTCTAAGGTCGTTTACTTTTTCCAAACTCTCTTTTTCATATTGCCCAACAATGTTGTGTAACGGTGTTAGCAGGTCGCTTTCTGCGAGTTGTAAAAACATCAAACTTCCGTTAGAAAACTGGACAGCGCCAACGTTACCATTTTCTGAAAGTGCGGCCCTTATCTCGCCTTCAAATAACTTTATTTTCTTATCTACATCAGAGGGAGGCATAAAATAGAGGTTATACAGTTCTTCAGAAAGTGGGCTGGGTTGACCTTTTGATAATGCTTCAAAATGTGGTGCTAGCAGAAACTGATGGTTTTGCTTCATTTTCTCAATCGCAGCTATAGAGAGTCTTTTTGATTTTTGAGCGCCAGTTTGCAAGTAATCGACCGCAAACATACTGGCTCTTTGCGAAAGCATGCGTTGCTGACCACTTACGTTAACAATTTTGCCAGTATTGTTCTGCTCTGAAATGACTTCATCTAACATGAAGTGAACAACCAGAGACAGTACCGCAATCACTGAAAGCGAAATAACATAAGTTAGCGTTAACAATCTGCCTGGATTTCTTATCGTTATTGGATCTTCTGCGTTCATAACTGCGTTCCCATTATTTAGTGATCTACTACGTTAGCACTGTTGGAAAATTCAAATATTGCTCTTTAGTCTAGAAATATGCGTTAACGCTCCCCCATTAAACTTTATAGAACTATTTCGCCACGGCGGAAAATAACGCTTTTTCTGTTTTAAACGTAGCGTATAAAACGCTATTTTTTTATAACCAAGTAGATGCCACCCAACGTAGCTATTGAAGCAACCAGGATCTGCATTGTGAGTGGCTCACCAAGCGCTATCCACCCCATCAGCGATGCTATGACAGGCACGCTCAGTTGCACTGTCGCGGCGGTGGTTGATTTGATAAGGGGAAGCGCGCTGTACCAAATAGCGTATCCGCAACCCGATGCAAACACCCCTGATGCAAGCGCGTAATAAACCCCCTCGCTATCTAAGACAAAATTATCTGCGCCCACGAAGCAAACCACACCAACCAAAGGAACACAGAAAAACGCGGCATAGACGAAATTACCCGATGTAGATAAAAGGGCTGAGCTACTTTTTTTACCCAAAAGCGAATAGACGCCCCAAGCCATACCCGCCAAAACCATAACCGCGCCTGCTAAAAGAGGCGGTGCTGCCGCGCTAGGCAACAGTAAGATAACAAGGCCTAAAAATGCCAACACAAACCCCAACCACTGCCATTTTTTAAATCGCTCGCCATTGAACAACCCTACAGAAATCATAGTGAGTTGCACGGCACCAAATAATAAAAGTGCCCCCGTTCCCGTGGACATTGAAATATAGGCATATGAAAAGCAGATAGCGTAAACGAACAACGAAATGCCACCGAGTACGCTGGCGTTGTTTTTTAGGCCATGAAAAAGGCCTTGAGAAGGCACGCTCTCACTTTTGCGATGTAGGAAATAAGAAGACAAAAGTAACAACGCTATCGCCCCGCTCGCTAAGCGTAAGATAGTAAAACTAGCAGGGTCTATATCGGTGTTAGCAAGAGCCATGCGGCATAGTAGCGAATTAGCAGCAAATGCAATCATGGCAATAGCGACCAATACAAAGGTTTTCAACAAACCGAATCTCCCTAGTTTTAAACGCAAAAATGCTTAGCTGTACACTAACTTATCCCGTAATGCATCGAAAAGTAAACGCTTAAACGCAAGAGACAATATTTTACAACGACGTAGACAGGTCAAACTGCCTAAAACGAAAAAGAGGACCGAAAGGTCCTCTTTAAATTAGTTATTGCTTGATCAGAGTTTTAAAGCGATAAGCCTAAGCGCTCAGCCACTTCAATATATGTCTCGACAACAGAGCCCAAACCTTGTCTAAAGCGGTCTTTGTCCATCTTTTTACGTGTTTCTTTATCCCACAAGCGACAGCCATCTGGTGTGAACTCATCACCTAGTACGATATTGCCATCTTTGTCGACACCAAACTCTAGTTTATAGTCTACAAGCAACATACCCGCGTCATCAAAGAGTGCTTTCAAAACACTGTTAACCTTGAAGGTCAATGCTTTCATTTCAGCAATTTGCGCTTCGGTTGCCCAACCAAATGATAAAATATGGTAGTCATTTACCATTGGGTCGTGAAGTGCATCATTTTTTAAGAAAAACTCGAAAATAGGTGGGTTAAGCTCTTTGCCCTCTTCCACACCCAGTCTGCGAACTAAAGAGCCAGCAGACAAGTTTCTCACCACACACTCAACAGGGATCATGTCGAGCTTCTTAACCAAAGACTCAGTGTCAGAAACCAGCGCCTCAACTTGCGTTGCAATGCCTGCTTCTTCAAGCTTTGTCATAATAAAGTGATTAAACTTGTTGTTTACTTCACCTTTGCGTTCTAGCTGTTCAATCTTCTCACCATCAAACGCCGAAGTGTCGTTTCTAAAGTGAAGAATAAGTTTATCGCTATCATCAGTGTAATAAACAGTTTTTGCTTTACCGCGGTAAAGCTCGTCGCGTTTTTCCATTCTCAGTCTCAGTTATATATCAAGGTTATCTTCTGACATGACCTCAGCAAATGCACTGTAAAGGTCGGAAACCTGATTTGCTTCAAACGGTACACTTTCATTATTCATGAAGGTAACTGACGTGCGATCTGCACCCGCTCTTGCAACTTTCAAACGATAGTCACCTTTCTTTAGTAACTCTTTATCGCTTGAGAATAAACCATCCCACCAACTACCTTGATCACCATTATAAGTGACAAATAATAGGCCGTTTGATTTATCTAAATCTTTAACGTCAAAACCAAGCTTACGCAGTACTAACAGCATTCTTGGCCACGCTACATCATACTTAGCTTCTACGATATACGCCGCATCACCATCGGCATTAAAGCCCATCTCGGTATTGATACCCTGACGGATACGAGCAATTCTTCGTGTCTCTGCTAGCTGAATTTGGTACTCATAGTGACCAACAACTTGGTTCAACACCTCAACTTCTTCGCGACGTTCTTCCATTGAAGAGACTTCTGAAACCACGTCGTTGCCCAATGTTTGCATATAGTCCTTTAATTCAACAGTAAGCGCAGCACTACGGCCGTGAGGTTTAACGTCTAAGCTGAATTCAAAACGTCGACCGATTTCGCTTTCTTCATCTATAAAGCTATACCAAGGACCTTCGACTTCTCTAGTTATCACCATCCAGTCAGTAACCAGCACTTTCTCTTCTGGACTAAAGCTATCTACACCAATACCTTGTTCATCTAAGAAACTTAAAAGCGAGTTCCAAATTGCTTGGCTTAGCGGCTGACTATCGTCAACCTGGTCAAACCAAATGGTTGCTGAACTCTTACCTTCCTCAATGTGAGAACCCGTAACTAAAGGTAAAACTAATGCTGGCGAGCGAACCATCAACGACTTGCCCACCAAATTTGAATCGGCCTCTTGACCTAACTCAGGTAATACAAAATCACGAGAAAAAGCAGGTGCATCTAAGTCAGAAGGTACTTTTAGCGATTCTTGTTCTTTAGTTTTTAAGTATTCGTAGCTGCCAGACGCGGTCTTTCTATCTATTTGGCTTGAACAACCTGCAAGTGCAACCATCGCTACTGAACTTGCTATAGCCAGCGTTCTTTTCATCTGTGTTCCTTATTAACCAGAAATCAATGCGTATTTTTTTAGTAGTTCTTCGATACGTTTTTGGCTTGATAGTTCCGGTAAAACCATAGGTAATCGCATAACTGCGCTTTCCATCATGCCCATTTTATACAATGCCCACTTCGGCATTACTGGATTTGGTTCAATAAATAGTTCGCTGTGAAGTAATTTAATGGTTTCATCGATATCGCGACATTTATCAAAATTATTTTCTAGCGCAGCTTCACACATTTGTGCGATTGCTTTAGGCACTATATTAGCCGTTACGGAGATAACGCCATGACCGCCTTCACACATAAACTCGCAGCTTGAACCGTCATCGCCGCTAAGTAAAACAAAGTCATCGGGAACCAAAGGCTGAGTAGCCTTAAGGCGTGCAATATTGCCAGTCGCGTCTTTAAGACCAACGATATTTTTGTGCGTTGCTAATTTAGCCACCGTTTCAGGCAGCATGTCGGCTACGGTGCGGCCTGGTACATTGTAAAGAATAACAGGTAAGTCACTAGCGTCTGCAATTGCATTAAAGTGCGCGACCATACCCGCCTGTTGAGGCTTATTGTAATAAGGTACTACGCTTAGGAAACCGTCTATACCTGTAGAGCCTAATTGCTCTGTAAGAAAAATAGCCTCTGCCGTAGAGTTTGCGCCACTGCCGGCAATAACCGGAATTGCTCCCGATGCCATAGCAACGGTTTCTTTAACCACATTGATGTGTTCATCAAAAGGTAGCGTTGCTGACTCACCAGTAGTTCCAACCGACACTATACCGTGGGTGCCCTGCTCTACATGAAACTTCACAAGTTTCTCTAAAGACTTGTAATCAATATCGCCGTTTTCGAACATCGGCGTGACGAGTGCTACGTAACTACCAGTAAACATAATCTCTCCGAAAAATGTGAGCGCACATGGTAAATATGTCGGTGCTTAAACACAAGTAATAGCGCAAGTAAAATGACAAGAATTTGACAATATCTTATTCAAAGGCAAGAAAAAGGCGCTGACTTATAAAAAAACTCTGTGCTAACATCCCGACATTATTAACATTGAAGTGAAGTAGATGTCGAAACACCAACTTATCGTCACCATCTTGGGGACAGACAAAAGTGGCATTTTAAGCGAAATTGCAACGACGGTATCAGAAGCTCAGTGCAATATTCTAGATAGCAGGCAAGCCATATACGGCAAAGAGTTCTCGCTGACCATGATCATAGAAGGAACGCAAAGCGCTATCACCAAAGCTGAATGTATTTTACCTGCGCTATTTCAGCGCCTTGACCTGCTTTCTATGATGAAGCGCACTAGCCATCACGAAAAGCAAAACCTTGCCCATCTTTTTAATGTCGAGTTTAGCGGAGAAGACGCAGCTGGCTTGATTAAAGCGGTAACCGGTTTTTTTGCCGAGCGTCATGCAATGATAAGCGCATTTAGACAACGCACATTTAAAGACAAGACATCGGGTAAAGACAACATGCGTTGCAAATTTGTTGTTTCTCTTCCCTCTAATGAAAATGTAGACGCACTAGAATCTGATCTAATGTCTCTGTTCACTTCGTTAAATGTGACAGGCAAAGTTGTAGACAAACAAAAAAAGGATCCCAATGAAAACGTTACAAGCTGGTGATAAAGCCCCACAATTCTCATTGCAGAACCAAAATGATGAAACCGTATCTTTAGCTGATTTCGCAGGTAAAAAAGTACTGGTTTATTTTTACCCTAAAGCGATGACGCCAGGCTGCACTGTACAAGCCCAAGGCTTACGCGACGTAAACGAAGAACTCACGGCGAAAAATGTGGTTGTGCTAGGAATTAGCCCAGATGCAGTTAAACGCCTGCCTAAATTCATCGAAAAAGAAAACCTAAACTTTACGTTGCTTTCTGATGAAGACCACGCCGTTGCCGACGCTTTTGGTGTGTGGGGACCTAAAAAGTTTATGGGTAAAGAGTATGATGGCATTCATCGCCAAACATTCCTCGTGGATGAAAACGGTGTTATTGAGCACGTTTTCAACAAGTTCAAAACAAAAGAACACCACACTGTAGTACTTGATTATCTAAACAGCTAAACCGGTATAGAATTTAAAAAGCCCCGATAACATTATGTTTTCGGGGCTTTTTTTATACTTACTCAATTCGTATCAGTGTTTACCTATAACGCCTATTTGAATCAGTACTCGTTTTGAATCTCGTACTGGATGGCGCTGACTGGTTCGCCAAATGGGAATAACTACTTCGCCTCTTCCGGTACAATAACGGGGTTACTAGACCACGCTGTAATTACCGCCTTCACGAGGGTAGCGAGAGGAATAGCGAAAAATACGCCCCAGAAACCCCAAAGACCTCCAAACACTAATACTGCAACGATTATATAAAGCGGATGCAAGCTAACCGCCTCCGAGAATAGCAGCGGTACCAACAAGTTACCGTCTAACGCCTGAATAATGCCGTACGCTATCATTAAATACCAAAATTCTGGTGAAATACCCCACTGAAACATAGCGACAACGGCCACGGGTATAGTAACCACTGCTGCACCGATGTACGGAATAAGTACTGAAAATCCCACCAATACGCCAAGCAAAATAGCATAACGTAAGTCCATCAATACAAACGTTACGCAGCTCACCGCGCCCACAATTATAATCTCGATCACTTTGCCGCGAATATAGTTGGCAATTTGAGAGTTCATTTCGTGACCAACTTGCGTAATTAAGCGTCGCTCCTTAGGCAGCAAGCGAGATATGCTGTCTAAAAAGAAAAGCTTATCTTTTAGCATGAAAAACACCATAAGCGGTACGAGGATAACGTAAACGAGCAACGCAGCTAAGTTGGCGATATTACTAAACGAAGCAGAAATAAGGGTTTCGCCCACCTCAACCAATTTGTCATTTAAACCTTCCATCATTTGATGGATTTGATATACCTGAACGTAATCTGGATATTTGTCCGGAAGCGTTAATATCCATTCTTGTGCTTTCTGCCATATTAGCGGCGTTTCTTGAATCAAGTTAACGCTTTGCTTGGATATAATTGGAACAAGGCCAATTAAGGTCAATATGGTTATAGTGATAAAGCCGAGCATTACAACGACGCAGGCGAGCGTTCTACTTACGCCGACATTTACCAAGCGACAGACTGGCCAATCGAGTAAATACGCAATCACTGCTGCAACCAACACAGGCATAATTAGCCCGCCCCACAATAGCAACACTGCCGTGGTCAAAAGGATCAAGATAAGCAACATTGCTGCATCAGGATCAGAAAATTTGCGTCGGTACCAACGACCAAAAACGCTAATCATATAAACGCCTAGAAATTACTAAGAATAGGACACGCATCATAGTTGATAGCGCTAGCACTTAGCAATAAGTAGCACTTAAGAATCTTTCAAAATCAAACTGGTATGATGTTTTTACAGTATAAGCATTAATGTGTAGAGTGGTTGTTACAACAGTAAAAGAATAAACTGGATGCGTTTGTGTCGCATTGGTATAACTGACGTGTCATAAACGAGATGGCATAGGCGATATTGCCTTGTGTCTTCGAAAATGATGCATATAAGAAAAAAATAAAATTTGAAACTGTTTAGCAACTTAGCGCTCTAAGGATTAAGCAGTATTAACCGTATACAATGATTGTAGGTTCATGAGAAAAAAGTTTTCAGCATCTTTGGTTGCCCTTTCCTTCGTGCTCACATCGAGCCTCACGGCTGTTGCACAAGATGCCAATTACAGCAATAAAAATGCGTTACCTGAAATAGGTGTTGTTGCGTCAGACGCCATATCGCTTGATAAAGAGATGATTGTAGGCGATGCCGTAATGCGGCAAATGCGCGGTCAAAGTCCTGTAATCTCAGATCCGGTGCTGGATGAATATTTACAGGATGTAGGCAACCGATTGGTTGTCCATGCTGACAACGCCAAATTTCCTTTTGAATTTTTCTGGGTAAATAATGATGCCATTAACGCATTCGCGTTTTTTGGCGGTCACATTGGTGTTCACACGGGTTTAATGCGTCGTGCTGAAAATGAAAGTGAACTGGCTTCGGTGCTAGCGCACGAAATTTCTCACGTAACTCAACGCCACATAGCACGACGTATGCAGGCGCAGCAGCGCTCATCTCCCCTTGCCTTGGCGTCACTTATCGGCGGGGTGCTAATCGCAATGGCCAACCCAGAAGCGGGTATTGCGGCCATGCAGGCAGGAACCGCAGCCTCTGCACAATTGCAAATCGACTATACCCGTTCAAATGAACAAGAAGCCGATAGAATTGGTATCGCAATGCTTGCTCGTGCGGGCTTCGATCCGAGTGCGGCTGCTTCATTCTTTTCTACCATGGCGGAAGAGTACCGCATGGTTTCTCGTCCACCCGCAAGGCTGCTCACTCACCCTTTAACCGAAACCCGTATTGCTGATGCGAGAAATCGCGCTGGTGACTATCCTAGACGCTACTTACCCATTAACAAGCAATTCGAGTTGGCTAAAGCACGTATAAAGGCACGCTACTCGTTTAAAGCTGATTACGCTGTAGAATATTTCGAAGCGGCCGTGGCTCAAGACGTACAGCGCAGTAAAGAAGCGTCATTATATGGTTTAGCGCTTGCTTATATGCGCGCTGAAAAAATCGAAAAAGCCAAAGACATTATGGATGAGTTAATAGCAAAAGATAGAGGAAACCTCTTTTATCTCGACGCTATGACAGATATCTATATTTCTCAAGGTGAGCCTTTAAAAGCCGTTGAAATGCTAAGACCTCACGTTACGCATAACCCTAGAAATCAAGTATTGGCGCTGAACCAGGCCAATGCTTACATAAGCGCAAACAAATATGAAGAAGCGGTGTCTCTACTTAAAGATTTCCTGCTGGTTAAAAAAGATTATCAACTGGCACATCAGTTGATGAGTGAGGCGTATCAAAAGTCGAAACGTTTCTCGCAAATGCATCAGAGCAAAGCGGAAGTATATGCATTGTATGGTGCTTATAACCGCGCGGTTGACGAACTTCAATATGCGTATAATTTCGCAGGCGATGATCACCTTGAAAAACAAAGAATCAGAGCGAGAATAAAACAATTTCGCGACCAAGAAGAGCGTTTACAACGACTCTAGACCATCGCACTTCCCTGCTATTCGTCAGCGCCTTTCAATTCAGCTAGGCGCTGACGCAGATGCGCTGCCGTAATTTCTCCCATTATCGTATCTTTTATTTTCCCATCAGGTCCAAGAATAAAGGTCGCTGGCAAATAAGGGGGTTTTTGCATGGGCAGTTTAGTGTCTGGCGAACTTACAATAACAGGCAATTCAATATCAAACTTCTTAGCCATGGCTTTGAGTTCAGGCTTCGTTTTAAGGTCGTAGTTAATAGCAAAAAGAAGGGTATCGTCAGGTAGCGACTGATTAAATGTGACGAGCTCAGGCATTTCTCGTAGACATGGTGCACACCATGGCGCAAAGTAATTTACCACAACCCACTTCCCCTCAAGATCTTGCCAAAGGTAAGCAGTTCCATCTAATGTTTCAAAGTCATGTTGAAGACGCTGATACGTATATGCACCGGCAAACGCAACAAGCGCTAACAGCACTAGAAAGAGTATAGGCTTTATTTTTCCTGCATTACTTTTTGGCTGTGACAACAACATATAACCTTCTAATTTTGATTATTTTTTCATAGTGCCAGATTCTTACTTCGCGCACTAACATAAATTCAACCACGCTTTTTAAGCACCGTTTTCCAGAAACGATGCTGTAAACAAAGAATAGTACGAATTTATTACCCGTTATCGGTAAACTGCTTGATATTCTATGGCAAAAACGCAATAGTTCGCGCCAATTCATATAATCACGAACAAGAGTATTTATGACAGACATTACCATTATTCACAATCCTCGCTGTTCAAAAAGCAGACAAACCCTAGCACTACTTGAAGAGCAAGGTGTAGCGCCTGTTATTGTTGAATACCTAAAGCACCCTCTTGACGCAAAAGAACTGAAAGAGATATTTAAAAAACTTAACCTTGGATCGGTTAGAGATATGATGCGTACTAAAGAAGCAGAATATAAAGATGCTAACTTAGGTGACAGCGCACTGTCTGACAATGCGCTTTTTGAAGCAATGGCGCACACGCCCAAGTTGATAGAGCGTCCAATTGTTATTAATGGCGAGAAAGCCAGAATTGGTCGTCCGCCAGAATCTGTTTTGGAAATTGTATAGTGCAACCTGTTCTCGTACTTTATTACAGCCGCAACGGCAGCACAAAGCGGTTAGCTGATGCCATCGCCCAAGGTGTATCGTCATTCGATGTTCCTGTGATAGTACGTACAGTCAAGAGTATCAGCGATGCTGCTAATGACGCGGAATCTAGTGCTGTACCCGAGGTTTCCCTTCAGGAACTCGAACAGTGCAGTGCCCTGGCGTTAGGTAGTCCTACGCGTTTCGGCAATATGGCAGCGCCAGTAAAGCACTTTTTGGATTCTACAAGCAGTCAATGGTTAAAAGGCGCGTTGATTGATAAGCCTGCGTGCGTGTTTACATCTTCTTCTTCCATGCACGGCGGCCAGGAATCCACATTACTTTCCATGATGGTTCCGCTTATCCATCACGGCATGGTGATTTGCGGGCTACCTTACAGTGAGCCTGCGCTACACAACACCACAATGGGTGGCAGCCCTTACGGTGTAACACACGTCGCTCATCACAGTTTAAGTGCACCAGAGCAATTGAGTGCAGATGAAAAAGCGCTATGCATTGCTCAGGGTAAGCGACTTGCAATGTTCGCTAAAAAGCTAGCTGACAACGCCTAACAGTTACGTTATTTGGCGCATAAAACATAGACCTTATAAAGAACATTAAAAAACAAATTGTTTCGGAGACAATACCATGGCACCAGATACGCGTTTTTATCGCTATCTCGCACTTATAAGCCACACCGGGTTAATCGTATGGATAACACTGTGGCAATTTACATTTACTAAAGAGCATACTTACTCTCCTTTGTTTATTGCCTTGTTTTATATTTTACCTTTATTGTTACCTTACTGGGGTATATTGAAAGGCAAACCATATACTCACGCATGGGCCAATTTTGTCGTTTTGTTTTACCTCATTCACGGATGCACTGTGGCATACGCTGTACCTGATGAACGTTGGTATGCAGTGGTAGAGATTATTCTATGCACGGGTATGTTTGTCGGCTGTAGTGCGTATGCTAGAAAACGTGGTCGTGAATTGGGTTTGGGCCTTAAAAAGCTTAAAGAAGAGATGCAAGAAGAAAAAGCACGCTTTGAGCAAGGTCAACAATGATCATGTAATACACAGCGAAAACACATGCTGCCAAGGGGTTAATATGACACGCCATTTGCCTGAATTTACATTAGTAATCGCATCATTATCGTTACTTGCAGCATGTGGAGGTTCTGGTTCAGGCGATAGTTCAGCCCCAAGCACTCCTTCCATTCCTCCAACCATTAGCATTTCAGGCCCTACAAATGCCGTTGTAGGCGATGCGGTCGACTTTGCTGTCGCCTCGCCTACTGGCCACGCTATTGTAGATATCGATTGGCAAGTCTCAGGCGTATCACAGCAGCCTCTCAGTGCTCACACGCAGGCTATCGGCTTTGATGTTACCTCTTCAGGTAGCTTTGATATCGCCGTAAACGTTAGCTTAGAAAATGGCACAACGCTTACAGACACCATAACGTTACAAACGAACGAAAGTACCGCGCCGATTGCCGCATTACGATTGGGTCATGAGGCATCCGAAGGCGGCAGAGTTTCTCTTCGCGTTGACACCGTTAACTCGCAAGGGTTAACAATCTCAAATATCACGTGGCAACAAACGTTTGGACCAATCGTCAATAACTTCAACTTTGATGATGGTGATTATTCTCATTCGATATATTTTCAAGCGCCTCGAGTCAGCAACGACACAATCATTGAAATAGAAAGTACCGTTACACTCTCAAATGGCGAGGTGTTAACCGATAGCGCGCAAGTTCTAGTGAAAAACATCGACATTAACAATAGCGGCTTTTTTGTAGATGACGAGACAAGTATTCCCGAAACGGTAAGCGCGCATATGCAGCCCTATAGAGCCGACAGCCCTTACGCGTCGGCACTTATTGATTGTGTTTATAACAATCAGGTTTCAAACAGCTGTACGTTCTCTCAGCTACCACTGATTGGCCAAGTCACCGAAAGCCCCACTATCGATGATATTTTAGATAGAACATACGTCTCGCATCCGTGGATGGGCGATGCATTTAGAACGTATTTAGAAACTTCAGCAACCCGTGATGACATGCTTAAGTTACTACGCGCAACTAACGCGATTGTGATTTCTTACGATATCCGCCCGTCATTTTATTGGGTTGCCACTGGTGCCATTTACTTAGATGCCAACAACTTTTGGCGCACACCGCAAGAGCGAGACACGCTAAATACTCGCCCAGATTATAGAAGTGGTTTTGGTAGTGAGCTCGATTTTACGACGTCATGGCGCTACGTGAAAAACGGGGCCTATTATTTTCCTAATATCAGCACAGCGAACGTAGCAGATAGACTTCCACGTGACGTGAGCGACGTAGAAGCAGCATTAAGCTATTTGCTATACCACGAACTAGCTCACGCCAATGACTTTTTCGACTACACCGAATGGCAACAACTCAGCAATAGCGCGAGCCCACTGTCGTCTTATGATGACAGCTCTCCCATCTCTACGGGGCTAACAACTTCATTGCCTCTTACGTCGTCACAACTCCATGCTTTGGCCGAAGTTCGATACGGCGGCGCAACCGCTTCAAGCGCGCAACGAAATTATACCGCGCTACAAGTGGCAAATTGGTTTGAGGATGATGGTGCGGTTGCTTTCTACTCTTACTTTACGGAACGAGAAGATCTCGCCATGTTATTCGAGCGCTTCATGATGCTTTACCGGCTTGAGGCAGAAGCGGATGTAGGCGTATTTACAAGAGAGACACTGGAAGACGGCAGTTTCATTCCCACTTGGGCTCAGAGAAACCGTGTTAATGATGATAACGTTACTATGCGCGTAGATTACGTATTAAGTAGAATTTTACCCGAACTCGATGTACCTGCTATTCAAGCGTCACTTCCAAGCCCTTATCTGCTTCCGAACGATATTACCTGGCGGGACTCTGCGTCTAGTACAAATCCAAACGTACAGTCTGCGAGCGATAAGTTAATGCTACAGAACGGCAGAAACAATTCGGTTACTTCCGATGGAACTCTAATGACGGTAGCAGAAGAATTTAGCACCACATCAAGCGCTCATAGTTTAAGAAAAGAACAATAAACGGCAACACAGCAGCGCTTTGACTAACGAAGGTTAAACTCGCGCTTAGACTATCTTAGGTTAAGCTCGCGCTTTGGCTAACTTAGGTTAAGCTCGCGCTTTGACTAATTTAGGTTAAGCTCGCGCTTTGGCTATCTTAGGTTAAGCTCGCGCTTAACCATGCCCACCGATAAGCGTTTTTGTTCTTGGAGTGAGCGTGTGTCTAAACGGGCTAATAGTGACATGAGGCTTTTTAGGTCTCGTTCACTATGGTGCAAAAGAAACTGTAGTGCTTGGTTTGATAGCTTTAATCCACGTTCCGCTGCACGTAAGCGCACGGCTTCTTCACGACCATTGTCATCCAGTTGGTTTACGTGATAAATAACCCCCCACGCCAAGCGAGAACGCAAGTCAGGTAAAACAAAAGCCGGGTTAGATGGGCCTAGGTGACTAGAACAAAGTACCATGGTTTGTTTAGTCTCAATCACTCGGTTTAACAAATCGAATAACGCTTCTTCCCAACGTAAATCGCCGGCTATCGCGTGAATGTTGTCTAATGCGATTAACGAAAGATTCTCAAGGCCTTCAAAAATATCGAGCGACCACGCTTCATAATTATTAAGATTTAAATAAAGGTGACTAACCGATTTTTCGGCTAGTTGATGACAAGTGGCAAACAATAAGTGGCTTTTGCCGATAGCGGTACTGCCTAGTAAAGTAAGCAAAGGCAGCTGAAGCGATGCTAAAGGCCCCAATTCAGGAGCCTCGCGCCAGTGTGGCAGCGCATCTGCAATCTGCTCAAGGACTGAAACTACTTCTTCGTTACCCGTATTGACAAAACTATCGAAGTTTTCGTCAACAGGTAGCGTGACAGGCAAAGGCAGCTGCATGCTAAATTAATTGCTCCAATAGAAACTGTGTCCTTTCACGGATTGTCCGTACGAATCGGTTACGGGACGTAATTTGCTTTCTAGTTTAATACTGTTAAGTAAATCGTCCACCGTTCCAATTAATGTAAGTGAGTACGTGGCAACAGAACCAGATTGCTCTACTAGTGTAGCGTTTTCAATCACACTTAAACTATTTAAATAGTCAGTAGCGCTGGCGTAACTTTTTACCGAGCCAATATTGGCAATCGATACCTTGATAACTTCTCGCTCAGACGCTTCGATTCCTACGATTGCATAAAGCGACGATAAATAATTTGAGTAGGCATCGATTAACTGATTGCCAAGAGCTTCGGGCGAATCACCGTATATGCTGCCATAGCTAACCTTACCGCCACCAACGAACACCCAGTCTAGTGCATAGTCACCTTCATCGGCACGCTTCGCATAGTTGGCAAACTCGTTCATGGTGAACGGCATCGTTGTGCTCTCTTCCTGCGCTAGCTCCTTCGCCGAGGTACCATCAGTATTATTCAAGTTTTGGTTTGTTTCGTCATAACCGTTGTTTAACTGAGCATCAACACCGTTATTCATCGCACCGGACTCAACGTTATCTGAAAAGGTGCGCTGTGCGTCCGTATTATCTACACGCGGATTTCGCTCATCGAAACTTTGTTCATCAGTTTGTGCTCTAAACTGTGCTTCTTCATCTAGCACGCTATCAAGAGATTCTACTGTGCCAGAAGGCACAACATTTTCCGGCAAATCAGGAATTGCACTCGCGTCGTTACGATAAACTCTGGCACCAATAATGTTGTCGACGCTATAGCGTGTAGATGCTTTGCGCAAAGGCTCAACAAATCGTCCCCACACATCATAAGTAGAAATATTTACATTGTCGGTAAGGTCCATTAAAGGCAAGCTTAATGGTACGCCTCGTTCTTTCGCTGTTTGTTTGAGCGTATGTTGTAATTCTGTATTGAGAGATTCGTCTAAGATGATGCGAGTTTCGTTTTCGTCTTCCTGCGCAAGCCACACTATCGTTTCAGGGCGTCTATCACCCCAGAGCGGAAGCATTTCACGCTGAAGAAGTTCATTGAGTTTTGCTTGATCGAACTCCGCAACGTAATACGTTCTGCCTTTGTCAAAAGCAAATCGATAGGAACGAAGCAGCGATTGAGGCGACGATAAGGCTGCTCTAACACCGGCATTATCGAGCACACTTGTGCTGCCCGACATTTTCACAAAAACCTGCCTTAATGCTTTTTTAAGCGCGTTTTGTTGGGTGCGCTGAGTTTGATCTTCAACTTGAATCTGCGCTTCGTTGACCACTACGCGTTGAGCCGCATTTGTAAAGGGGGCGTAAGTCAGCGCAGCAAGAAATGAAATGCCCAGAATGCCTTTCAAGCTAACTCTCGTTAAATTAGTTCCATTGGTGTTACGCTTTACTGCCGTTAACATTGACACTCCATACTCTCTTAAAATCAATTCCTTACCTATCGAATCGTCAGTTAATCTTGTTTACCTATATACGGTAAACTTGGACTAACCTGCGCGCAATTCACTCTACTTTTTAGAGCGAGACATTTTATCAAGCAAGATGTTCACCAAAAGATAGCCTTCTATTGTCTTTTATATTGGGTTTAATTTCACCCCTAAAATAAAAAAGATCAAAAAGCGCATAAAATAGCCTTCACAAATTGGACTTGTGACGACTTGCTGGTAGAATCCGCGGTTTTCTACCTCTTAGTTTCAGGGCCCAACCGTGAGCGAAAATAAAACCTCTTTAAGTTACAAAGATGCAGGCGTAGATATCGATGCAGGTAATCAACTTGTTGAACGCATTAAATCTGTTACCAAGAAAACCCATAGACCAGAAGTAAAAGGTAATCTGGGTGGTTTTGGTGCACTTTGTGAACTGCCTACTAAATATAAAAAGCCGCTACTTGTTTCAGGTACTGACGGCGTGGGTACAAAACTAAGAGTTGCTATGGATGCTAACCGTCATGACGGTGTTGGTATCGACTTAGTGGCAATGTGCGTAAACGACCTTATTGTTCAAGGTGCTGAGCCCCTATTCTTTCTAGATTACTACGCAACTGGCAAGCTTGACGTTGATGTAGCCGCGTCGGTTGTTACCGGCATTGGCGCCGGCTGTGAGCAAGCAGGTTGTGCATTAATTGGTGGTGAAACAGCCGAGATGCCTGGAATGTATCACGATGGTGACTACGATATTGCAGGCTTCTGCGTAGGCGTGGTTGAAGCTGATAAGGTTATTGACGGCACTAACGTTAAATCAGGTCAAAAACTAATTGCACTTGGTTCATCGGGCCCTCACTCAAACGGTTACTCATTAGTTAGAAAGATTATTGAAGTTAGTGGTGCAGATGTAAACGCCGACCTAAACGGCAAGCCTATCATCGACCAACTTCTCGAGCCTACTCGCATCTATGTTAAATCGGTATTGGCATTGATTGAAGAAGTGCAAGTAAGCGCTATTTCTCACATCACGGGCGGTGGTTTTTGGGAGAACATCCCTCGCGTGCTACCTGAAGATGCGAAAGTGGTTATTGACGAAAGCACCTGGGAATGGCCTGCAATCTTCTCTTGGTTACAAGAAAACGGTAACGTGACTCGCCACGAAATGTACCGCACGTTTAACTGTGGTGTTGGCCTTGTAATCGTTGTTGACGAAAGCGATACCGATGCTGCACTGAATATTCTTAAACAACACGGTGAAAATGCTTGGGTTATTGGTGATATCGCAGCAAAAGATGGCGAAGAGCAAGTAGAGATCAACGCGTGAGTAACAGTGTAACCAAACTATGCGTACTTATTTCAGGTAATGGCAGCAATTTACAAGCCATTATCGATGAAATAAAAGCAGGTCGTCTAAACGCGGAAGTCAGCGGCGTGATCAGTAATCGCCCTACTGCTTATGGTCTGGAACGCGCTAAAGAAGCCGGGATCAATGCGGTTTGCTTAGATCATACAGGCTTCGATTCACGAGAGTCTTATGACGGGGCGCTCAAAGCACAAATTGAGGCTTTTGGCGCAGACTGTGTTGTTCTTGCGGGCTTTATGCGTATCTTAACACCGGAGTTCGTCGACAGCTTTGCTGGAAAATTAGTGAACATTCATCCATCTTTGTTGCCGAAGTACAAAGGTTTGAATACGCATCAGCGAGCTATCGACAATGGAGACAAGGAGCACGGCGTTAGCGTGCACTTTGTTACACCGGAGCTCGACGGCGGCCCTGTTATCATTCAAAGCCGCGTACCTGTGTTTGAAGACGACACAGCAAGCGACCTGGCCGAGCGTGTTCAAGAACAAGAACGTCGTATCTATCCGCTTGTACTATCTTGGTTTAGTGCAGGCCGATTATCGATGCGAAACAATAAGGCAGTTTTAGATGAGCAAGAATTACCAGAATCTGGTTATGCAAGCGACTAAGCCTTTTGCTTTAGGCGCACTGTTAGCAGCATCGCTTTCAGTAGCCGCGCAAGCAAACCCTAGTACAGAAAATACGGATAGTGCAGAGCTACCGCTTCAGCCCTACAAGGCAACCTATACCGCTTACAAATGGGGTGACGACGTAGGCGAAGCGAATATTGAGCTCTCGAAATTAGGTGACCAACAGTATTCTCTAATTTACACGTCAAAAGTGTCTAAGTTTTTCTTGTCTGACAAACGCAGTGAACATTCTATTTTTACTGTTAATGATAATACCGTCGTACCCTCTGAGTACTACTATAATCGTTCTGGCACAGGACCTGATAAAGAGCTTAAGGTAACGTTTAGTCATCAGGGACAAGGCAAAATTGCAGTCGAGAATGGCGAAACATTTGATTGGAACGGTGAATTTGATAACCAAATTTATCGTATTGACCTTGCAAAGCAGTTAGCGGAAGGTAAGACATCTTTAGAATACCACTTCGTAAATTATCGTGGCGAACTTCGTCACTACGGCGTTCAAGTGGTGGATGAAGAGGTATTGTCTTTACCTTTCGGTAAAATTGAAACTGTAAAAGTTAAGCTTATTCGCGACTCAAATAAGCGTGAGACGTTTGCTTGGTTTGCGCCATCACTTAACTACACGTTAGTTCGTCTGCAACAGTTCAAAGAAGGCGATGAACAGGGCGATATCAAACTGAAATCGTTTGAGACGCAGTAAAGCGTAAAGATAAACCGTTTTTTGTCTCAACAACTTTTTCACAATTGTTGAATAAAGCACGTTATGAACTAGCATTCAGACGTGCTTTTTTATTTACACTGTTGCTGTCTTATCCTCACGTAACCTCTTCTCGTTTCGCAACACAATTCACATTCTAAATCAGTATTTATAAGCAACGACTATACTTATAGAGCGGATAACGCACTACCCTATTATTTATGTCGTTGTTAATAGAATATTCATGTAAAAATCTTGATCTTTGCCCTATTAAATAATAGGTTTACAGCATGCTGGTCTGACCTCGATCTGTGACTGCTTTTCATAAAGCAACTCACTATGCTCGAGTTAAGACTAGCGTAACGTTTAACGCCTTTCAGGAGTGAAGTATGGCAGATTTTATATGGTTTTTACTGGTCGTTGTGACACTAGCGGTAGCTAGTTATCAGCGAACCAGCTTGGTAACAGCGGTTGCCATGGGCGCAGGTGTTATGATTTTAGGCACCCTTTTCGGTGACATCGGCCTGCTTGGTTGGGTAGTGTTCCTTGCTTTAACACTGCCGTTCACGCTCGCAAATATCAGACAGCAGCACATCTCTAAGAAGCTGCTAGCCTTCTACCGCAAAGTTATGCCTGAAATGTCGAGCACTGAGCAAGAAGCTATCGACGCAGGTACGGTATGGTGGGACGGTGATATTTTCAGCGGCAAGCCAGACTGGGATAAATTACACCGCATTCCGAAAGGTCGACTCACTGCTGAAGAGCAAGCATTCTTAGACGGTCCTTGTGACAAAGTGTGCTCAATGGTCGATGAATGGCAAATAAACCATAAAGATGCTGATCTTTCACCTGAAATTTGGCAGTTCCTTAAGGAACACAAATTCTTCGCGATGATCATCAAGAAAGAGTATGGCGGTCTAGAGTTTTCGGCATATGCCCAGTCTCGCGTTCTTCAAAAACTTGCAGGCGTTAGCGCGGTGCTATCAAGCACAGTCGGTGTACCAAACTCATTGGGCCCGGGCGAATTACTTCAGCACTATGGAACAAAAGAGCAACAAGATCATTATCTTCCCCGTCTTGCTGCCGGTGAAGAAATCCCTTGTTTTGCATTAACCGGCCCAGAAGCTGGCTCTGATGCAGGTGCGATCCCTGATGTTGGCGTTGTATGTAAAGGCGAGTGGAATGGCGAAGAAGTGTTGGGTATGCGCCTAACGTTTAACAAACGCTACATCACCCTTGCGCCTGTTGCTACGGTTATTGGTCTTGCCTTTAAACTTCAAGATCCTGAAGGTCTTCTAGGTGATAACAAAGAGCCGGGCATAACATGTGCCCTTATTCCTCGCGACACTAAAGGTTTAGAGATTGGTCGCCGTCACTTCCCACTCAATACGCCATTCCAAAATGGCCCTATTAAGGGTGAAGATATTTTCGTTCCAATCGATTACATCATTGGTGGTCCGAAAATGGCAGGTCGCGGCTGGCGCATGCTGGTTGAATGTTTGTCGGTAGGTCGCTGTATTACCCTTCCTTCATCTGCTGCTGGTGGTGCTAAATCAGTATCTCTTGCAACGGGTGCATATGCACGTATTCGTCGCCAGTTCCGTATGCCTGTAGGTCATATGGAAGGTGTTGAAGAAATGCTTGCGCGCATTGGTGGTAACGCATATTTGATGGATGGCGTAACACGCTTCTCAACGGTGGGTGTAGACCTTGGTGAGAAACCTTCTGTTATCTCGGCTATCTGTAAGTACCACTTAACCGAGAAGATGCGTCAAATCATTAATGATTCGATGGATGTTCACGGCGGTAAAGGCGTTATGCTTGGGCCAAATAATTACCTTGGTCGCGGCTATCAAGGTGTACCAGTATCAATTACGGTTGAAGGCGCAAACATTCTAACCCGTAACATGATGATCTTTGGTCAAGGTGCAATGCGTTGTCACCCTTACGTGCTTAAGGAAATAGAAGCTGCGTCTATCGAAGACAAAAAAGAAGCGTTGAAAGCGTTTGATAAAGCGGTATTCGGTCATATTGGCTTTGCGGTAGCTAATACTGTTCGCAGTATTTGGTTCTCGTTAACCAATGGCGCATTCAGCAGCGCACCGTTCACTGACGAAACGGCGCGTTACTACAAGCTACTTCAAGGCTACAGTGCAAACTTAGCACTACTAACCGATGTCTCTATGGGTGTGCTTGGTGGTGATCTTAAGCGTCGCGAGCGTTTATCAGCGCGTTTAGGTGACATCCTAAGTGGCCTTTACATGGGTAGTACAACGCTTAAACGCTTCGACGAAGAAGGTCGTCTAAAAGAAGATTTACCGCTTTTACATTGGGCAATGCAAACTACATTGCACGATATCGAGACAGCAATTGATGACTTCTTGGCTAACTTCCCTAACCGCGCAATCGCTGCAGCGCTTCGCGTTATGGTGATTCCGTTTGGCCGACGTATTGGTAAGCCTTCAGACAAGACAGAACATGCTATTGCACAAATGCTTCAAACGCCTTCAACTGCACGTAGCCGTTTAGGTTATGGTCAGTACCTCACCCGTGAGGAAGGAAGCTTGTTTGGCGATCTTGAGCAAACTCTTGATGATGTACTAGCAAGTGAGCCTATCTTCGAACGTATTTGTAAGCACAAAAAAGCTAAACTACCGTTTACCCGTTTAGATGTGCTTGCTGACGAAGCGCTAGCAGAAGGAATTATTAACGAAGAAGAAGCGAATCTACTTCGTAAGACTGAAGCTGGAAGACTTCGCACTATCAACGTCGATGATTTCGACCACGAAGAATTAGTAGCGAAGGTTAATTCCAACACCACTGCTAAGAAACGAGGTGGCAAAGCTGCTTAATTTCATACCCAAACAAAAGGGCCGCTCTCGCGGCCTTTTTCGTCAACGATTCATTCTATTAACATCACTCACCTACGTATTTTCTAGCCTTTGCTTGGCCGATCAAACAACCTGCGGAAATACCGAACAGGCGAGAGAACTCTCTTTATTAATTGCTAACGACAAAGGTCAACAACGTTCGGTACTAAAATGTAATCCTACGCTTGTTATGCTGGCTGAAACAAAAGCCAAAGACATGGCTGAGAGAGGCTTGGTGTCTCACTTTTTGGGCGGCAGTCCGAACACTCGCATTCGCAATGCTGGTTTAACGTTACCAGAATATTATGGCGATGCGATGAGCAATCAAGTGGAGGCCCTTGCTGGTGGTTATATAACAGCTGATGACGTGTGGTACGCACTTAAAACATCGACTTCACACCGTCAACACTTGTTAGCAGAGTTACCTTTTTATCAAGAACAAGATCAAATAGGTATTGCCTTTTACAAAGATTACTCAACGCCTCACGTTGAATACTGGGCCATATACTTGACCAAACTGATTGACACAGAAGCGTCTAACAATGACTTAAAGGATGACACAACAACTACGCTTCTAATAAAGCGTCAAAAGAAGTTTGACCATGTCCCTGATAAAGGTCTTGGGATCGTCACGGAAAGTGGTGAAATTATTTTACAGCCAAAAAAACCGGATGAATAATCCGGTTTTTTATTAGCGCTAGATAAATACTTAGTTTAGCTAAGTTGGAGTTTATCCATCAACAATACGGCTTGCGTACGCGTGTTGATCTCTAGCTTGCGAAGAATGGCACTAATGTGTGCTTTGATTGTGGCTTCGGTAACGTTCATCTCGTGAGCGATTTGCTTGTTCATTAAGCCTGCGCGTAAGTAAGAAAGCACTTGAATCTGTTTAGGTGTAAGTTCACGGAAGCGCTGAAGTAGAACTTTAAGCTCATCGTCAACTTTCTCTAGTTCTTCTTCCATACCTTCTGGAAGCCACTTTTTGCCACCAATAATGTCTACAATAGCCTGAGCAATTTCTCGTGTTTGCGACACTTTGGGGATAAAGCCCTGAGCACCTAGGCTCATTACTTGAGCGACAACCTCAACAGTATCGCTGCCCGAAACTACACCAACAGGAATATTCGGATATTGCTCACGCAGGGTAATAAGGCCGTTAAAATATTCACCGCCAGGCATATTAAGGTCAAGAAGGATCAGCTCAACACCGTCGAATTCGTTTAGCTTCGCCATCGCATCATCCAAGCTTCCTGCTTGAATTATCTGTGCGTTTTCAAAGTAAGGTTCCAACGCGCCGCTCAAAGCTTCGCGAAACAATGGGTGATCGTCTGCTACTAGAATTCTTGTCATTAGCGTTACTGCTTCCTTATTGTATTATGAGTATAGATTAATACTTTAGATCATTAACGAAAAGCCCTAAACCAGAAAAATCACGCAAAATATAACAAATTTGGTGTTTTCCATTGGCATTTACGTATCAAACGGTAAAATTGCGCCCCAAATTAGTTAATTGAAGACCCACTGTGAAGAAACACGACAATATATACGCAAAGGCACTCAATAAAGTAGATGACTTTAAATTTGACGAGTCTGTCGTTGATGTGTTTCCCGATATGATTCAGCGCTCAGTGCCTGGATACGAAACCATTGTTCACACCATAGGCGAATTGGCTAAAATTGCCGTTACGCCCAATACCTTCGTTTATGATCTTGGCTGTAGCTTAGGTGCTGCAAGTTTATCTGTGGCAAGAGCTGTACCTAACGATACATGTGAAATTATTGGTGTGGATGCTTCAGAAGCAATGGTAGAACGCTGCAAACGCGTCGTACAGACCTTCACACTGCCAAACCCAATTGTTATTCAGCATGGGTTTGCACAAAGTGTAGAAATTAAGAATGCCTCTTTGGTTGTGATGAATTTCACTTTGCAATTTATCCCACCCGCTGACCGCGAAGCGTTATTAAAGCGCATTTACGACGGGCTTAACCCCGGCGGTATGTTGGTGCTATCAGAAAAAATACGCCACCCTACCCTTACTGGCAATGAACTGCTGGTAGATTTACATCATCAATTTAAGCGCGACAACGGTTATAGTGAACTAGAAGTGAGCCAAAAGCGCGCCGCGTTAGAAAAAGTTATGCTAACCGATACATTTAACGAGCATGATACTCGCTTGAGAAAAGTCGGGTTTACCGATGTTGTGATGTGGTACAAATGTTATAACTTCACGTCTATGGTTGCCATTAAAGGCTAAACAAATCTCGCTACGTCCGTCTTTCCGCAACGCCAACACATATTAAGAACAGTATGAGCAAATTAGAACAAACTTGGTTTACCGATTGCTACAAATCGTTAATAGACAGCCCGCTATCACATTGGCTTCAAACGCTGCCGGCACAAATGGACACCTGGCAGCGAACTGCTAAACACGGTGAGTTTGATAAATGGTGCCGTTTACTTTCGAAGCTGCCGACTACGTCGCCGAGTTGTGTTGATTTAGCCTCAAGCGTTTCCATTGGCACCGAAAATGACGTAGATGAATATGTCCAAAAACAAATTGAAGGATTACTAAAGCAGTTTATGCCCTGGAGAAAAGGGCCATTTAATCTTCATGGAATTCATATTGATACAGAGTGGCGTTCGGACTGGAAATGGGATCGCGTAGCACCTCATATTAGTTCGCTGAAAGACCGAAACGTTTTAGACGTAGGTTGTGGTAGTGGTTATCACATGTGGCGCATGCTGGGTGAAGGTGCCAATAACGTAATAGGTATAGATCCTACCCAACTGTTTCTTATTCAGTTTCACGCCATTAAACAATTTATTAGTAAAAGTAGTGCGCCTTCCGAGAATATCCATTTTCTACCGATGGGCATTGAAGACATGCAGCCACTGAGAGCTTTCGACACTGTGTTTTCTATGGGTGTACTTTACCACCGTAAAGACCCAATGGCGTTTCTGCAGCAACTTAAAGACCAGCTAAGAAAAGGTGGCGAACTGGTTCTTGAAACCCTTGTTGTGGATGGTGATGAAAATACAGTATTGATGGCGGGTGAACGCTATGCACAAATGCGAAATGTGTGGTTCTTACCGAGCACTGCAGCCCTCTCTGTTTGGTTAGGCCGTTTAGGCTTTGAAAATATTCGCGTTGTAGATATCAACCACACAACCCTAGATGAGCAGCGCGCAACGCCTTGGATGGAAACGCAATCTTTGAAAGATTTTCTCGATCCGGAAGATATTACTCGCACTATCGAAGGTTACCCTGCACCACAAAGGGCCGTTATTGTCGCTAACAAGAAGTAAGTCGTAAGACCACGCCTCTGTTACCCTATTGGCACAAATGTTGTTATCTTAATCAAGAAGAACGTGCGAATTCTGCATTGATTAAGGTGACAACATGGATATACATGGCTTTCTAACGACGCATCAATTGCCAAGTACCTATGCAGAAACTGCACAAAAATGGTTCACTCCATTATGTGAGCAACTGCTTAAGCACCAAGACGGTGCAACACAACCATTTATCGTGGGCATAAATGGCAGTCAGGGTTCAGGTAAATCAACTCTGACCAGTTTTATCGAGTCCTTCCTTACCTCGGTCCACAACAAAAAAGTGGTATCACTCTCAATTGACGATTTTTACTACGACCAGTCGCAGCGAAATGCGCTAGCAATAAAAGTTCACCCGCTTCTAGCAACTCGTGGTGTACCGGGTACTCATGACATTCCTCTAGCGTTAAATACGTTTCGCAGTTTAGAAAAAGGCACGTGTACATCGCTGCCCCGCTTTAACAAAGCTACAGATAACCCGTTCCCCAAAGAACAGTGGCCTGTAATCGAATCTTCACCCGATTTCATCATACTTGAAGGATGGTGTGTGGGCGCTATTGCGCAAACATCTAGCGAACTTAAACGGCCAGTAAACCACCTTGAAGAAGTAGAGGACCCATTGGGCATTTGGCGCTCTTTTGTAAACACTGAACTAGCAGGCGATTATCAGACGTTGTTCGACAAAATAGACTACCGCATTATGCTAAAAGCACCGAGTTTCGACTGTGTGTATCAATGGCGGTTAGAACAAGAACATAAACTCGCCCAAAAAGCGTTAAAAGATAGCGATGGAGTGATGTCTGATGAAGAAGTGGCAAACTTTGTGCAACACTACCAACGCATCACTGAACACGCATTACGTCACTTGCCTGAAAAGTGCGACACCGTGTTTTATCTAGATGAAACAAGAACGATAACTAAACAGGACGTAAAACGATGACGAAAACGCTTGTTTTCACCGATATGGACGGCACGCTGTTAGACCACCATACCTACTCTTTCGAGGCGGCGAAACCGGCTTTAACGGCATTAGAAAAAAAGGACATTCCCGTTATTCCCACTACCAGCAAAACCTTTGCTGAATTACAACCGCTGCGCGAGAGTATTGGTTTAGACGGGCCTTTTATTATTGAAAATGGCGCCGCTATTTTCATCCCTCATGGCTTTTTCAAACAAAAACCCAGCGGTACGGTTTGGATAGATGGCTACTGGTGTAAGGCGTTTATCTCAAACAAAAATTACTGGATTAAGCTACTTGAAAAAATAGGTAGCGAATTTGACGGCAAGTATAAACAATTCTCAAAAATGTCGATTCAAGAAATTCAGGAATGTACTGGGCTTGACGAAAGGTCAGCGTCACTTGCTGCCAAACGCCAGTTTGGCGAGCCGGTTTTGTGGCTTGGCACTGACGAAGAAAAACAACGCTTTTTAAAGGTAGTAAAAGATCGCGGTGCTTTCCCTCTAGAAGGCGGCCGCTTCATTCATATTTCAGGTAATTGCGATAAAGGCCAGGCTCTCAAGTGGCTGGCCAATGAATATCAAAAGCAACATACCACCAAAGTTAACACTATTGCCCTTGGCGATGGTAAGAACGACGTTGCAATGCTTGAAGCGGCGCACGTCCCCATTCGCATTTTATCCCCGGTAAATCCTCCACCAGCAGTAAAAAAAGAAGAGGTCTATACCAGCACCCTAACCGGCCCTGAAGGCTGGAACGAAATGCTTACTCAATTGCTATCCCTATGATCAGGAGGACACATGGCTGATTTTTATCAAAATGGTGTGGTTACTACGTTACATAACTTAGCTCGTCGTCCTACCGAAGAGCTTGAAGCAGAGCTTCTACAGTTTTCACAGAAGCGCCCTATGGCACTTATTTTACCGTCGCTCTTTTCTGAATTAGAAGGCGACGCACTTCCACATATCGTCAACGAATTAACAGACGTACCCTACTTATCAGAAATTGTCATCGGTCTGGACCGAGCCAATGAAGAGCAGTACAAACACGCACTAAAATTCTTCGGCAAACTTCCTCAGCATCACAGAGTGCTATGGAACGACGGTCCTCGCCTTAAAGCACTTGATGAAGAGCTTCAGGCTCAAGGCTTGGCGCCAAAGGAGTTAGGTAAAGGCCGAAACGTTTGGTACTGCATGGGCTACGTACTAGCATCGAATCGCGCAGAGTCAGTTGCGTTACACGATTGCGATATTGTTACCTATAACAAAGATTTGCTCGCCAAGCTTATCTACCCTGTAGCCAACCCAATGTTTAACTACGAGTTTTGTAAGGGTTACTATGCGCGTGTGGCTAACGGCAAAATTAATGGCCGTGTTTCCCGACTTCTTGTTACGCCATTACTTCGTGCATTAAAACGCATTATGGGAGACAACGAATACTTGGAGTTTATGGATAGCTTCCGCTATCCATTAGCGGGTGAATTTTCGTTTAGACGCGACGTACTAAACGATATTCGCATTCCAAGTGACTGGGGCTTAGAAATTGGTGTGCTGTCTGAAATGCACCGCAACTATTCGCACAACCGCCTGTGTCAGGCAGATATATGTGATATTTACGACCATAAACATCAGGATTTATCGCTTAATAACGACCAAGGTGGTTTGTCTAAAATGTCTATCGACATTACCAAAGCCATTTTCAGAAAACTTGCCACGCAAGGCTATACGTTTAGCAACGAAATGTTCCGCTCAATTAAAGCCACCTATTTCCGTATTGCGCTAGACTTTATAGAAACCTACCACAATGACGCGGTAATGAATGGCTTGAACTTAGACATTCACAGCGAAGAGAAAGCAGTAGAAATGTTTGCCAGTAACATCATGAAAGCGGGGCAAAACTTTTTAGAAAACCCTATGGAAACGCCGTTTATACCAAGCTGGAACCGCGTGACCAGCGCGGTACCCGATATTTTAGAGCGACTATTAGAAGCGGTTGAAGCCGATACTGCAGAATATATGGAGTAAGTAATATGGCATGGGACCATCTCCATGACAAAGTAAAACACCATTTAGAAAGCATTTATGCCGATGTATCGCTTGACGTCTCGTATGAGACGCTAGCGACTGAGTTAATGAACACTATAGGCATTCAGCAGCAAACGGATATTGCTTCACCTCAGTCTCATCACAATTATTGGGATGAAGATGACATTATCATGATTACCTACGGTGATAGTGTCATTGACGAAGGGGAGCGCCCGCTGGTTACGTTAAATAAGTTTTTGCACCGCTACTGCAAGAACACCGTTAATAATGTTCACATCCTGCCCTTCTTTCCGTACAGCTCAGACGATGGGTTTTCGGTTATCGACTACTCTACGGTGAATGAAGCACTAGGGTCATGGGACGATATTGAAGTCATTGCTGAGGATTATGGCTTGATGACCGACCTAGTTATCAATCACTGCTCTGCAAGAAGCGTGTGGTTTGATAACTTTGTGAAGGGTGAAGGACCAGGATCTGACTTTTTCTTCACAGCAGATCCATCCGATGACCTCTCCATGGTAACTCGCCCTCGTGTGTCGCCTTTGCTGCGAGAAACGGAAACCGCCAGCGGTACAAAGCATGTATGGTGCACATTTAGTCACGACCAAGTTGACTTTGACTTTAGAAACCCCAAGGTGTTGTTAGCGTTTATCGATATCATCAAGCTTTATATTGATAAAGGCGCTAAAATCTTTCGCTTAGACGCAGTGGCATTTCTTTGGAAAATTGTAGGTACAAACTGCATTAATCTATTCCAAACCCACGAAGTCATACGTTTGATCCGAACGCTGATTGAACATGTGGATCCTTCCATCATAATCATTACCGAAACCAATATTCCCAACAGGGAAAACCTAACGTACTTTGGTAATGCTAACGAAGCCCATGCTATCTACAACTTTTCGCTTCCGCCGTTACTTGTAAATACATTAGTAACGGGTGATTGTACGTATTTGAAAAGCTGGATGATGAGTATGCCACCGGCGCAAAACGGCACAGCCTACTTTAACTTTATCGCTTCGCACGATGGTATTGGCTTGCGTCCGGCGGAAGGCCTACTGTCAGATGAAGAAATTTCAGAGCTTGTGCATACAATGCAGCACTTTGGCGGCAAGGTGTCGTGGCGCGCTTCTGATCACGGTCAGCAAAAGCCTTACGAGATAAACATCACCCTGTTCGACGCGCTGCAAGGAACCACCAAGGGCCCTGATAAGTATCAAGTGGATCGATTTATTTGTGCTCACGCCATAATGTTAGGTATGGAAGGTATACCAGGAATTTACATTCACAGTTTACTCGGCACATCCAACGATTACGAAAAAGTCGCTAATACAGGACAAAATCGTTCAATCAACAGAAAACGTTGGGACTTTAACGAGTTAGAGGCTCTGTTAGACTCGCCCTTTTCACAGCATCATAAAGTACTCACTCGAATCTCGCAGCTTATACGCATACGTAAAGCGCAGCCCGCATTTCACCCCAATGCAACGCAGTTTACATTGCAGCTTGGTAATCAATTATTTGGCTACTGGCGACAAAGTCTCGATAGAAAGCAAAGTATTTTCTGTATTAGTAATATTTCAGACGAAGAACAAACAATTTTGCTGTCTGACATAAATCTTATTGGCACAGATAATTGGATTGATCTCATCACCCGTGACGAGATAGCCCTTTCTAGTGGTTTCTTACAAATGAAGCCTTATCAAGTGCTTTGGATCAGCAACCAAGATTTTGAATGAATCTTTGAGCTTATAACGCCAGTTGACCAATAAATCTACCGCGGTAAGGATACTGCGGTGTTATGCTTGTCACACGAGTTAGCAAATCAAAAGTTTGTAATGCAAGAAATTAATACCTTTTTTTTCGATTTAGACGGAACCTTGGTAGATTCTGTTCCTGATTTGGCAACAGCGTTAAACCAAACATTAAACGACTACCAATTACCAACGTATAACGAGCAGACAATTAGACACTGGGTTGGAAATGGTGCTCGTGTTCTGGTAGAACGCGGATTGAGCGGCAACGCAAAGATCAGACACCATTACACATCAAACGAGATTGATGCCGCTTTAGAAAAATTTCTGTTCTATTACCGAACGCTAGATACTAAAAGTACAGTGCTGTACGACGGCGTGTTCGCAACACTTCACGCGCTAAAAGAACAAGGGTTCACGCTAGCATTAATCACTAATAAACCTTCGGAATTTATTGAGCCTATTCTTTCTTCGTTCTCAATATTTTCGTTGTTTTCGCTTACCATTGGCGGTGATAGTTTACCGGAAAAAAAGCCTTCTTCCCTTCCCCTTGTGCATGCCTGTGAAAAGCTTGGTGTTTCACCCTCACAGTGTGTAATGGTTGGAGATTCTAAAAATGACATTGTTGCCGCAAAAGCCGCGAACATAAAGAGTATAGGGCTTACCTATGGGTATAACTATGGTGAGAGCATCGCAAAATATAAACCTAACTGGGTTTTCGACGACTTTGAAGAGATATTAACGCTCGCTTCTTAATTCATCTGACATAGCCGTTGATGAAACTTCAATTGCGTCGTTTACGCATACTTTCTTTTATTTCACGCTTTAACCTTTGGTATAAGGCCGCTTTTTCTGTAATATCCGCGTGTTAAATCATTTCATGGAGTTGTTGGTATGTCATCTAAATGGCTTTCACTAGAAGAAGCCCTCACTAAAGCATTAGACGCTGCAAAAGCGATAAACGACGTTGAGCAAGTGAGCATTTTTGACGCCAACAACCGCATCTTGGCCCAAGATGTAACTGCCCACGTTGATGTCCCGCCATGGGATAATTCAGCAATGGATGGCTATGCCGTAAATGCGGAAGATCTTAAACACAGTGATAAACTCAAAGTACAGGGTGTAATTACAGCTGGCATGAGTGCTGATGAGCCGCTTGAAAAAGGCAAAGCATTTAAAATAATGACGGGGGCCCCGGTGCCTGCCAATGCTAACGCCGTTGTAATGGTAGAGAATACCGAAAGTCATGATGGCGCGGTTTTGATCAATAAAATTCCATCGGCGCAAGAGAATATACGTAAAAAGGCCAATGATATCGCCAGTGGCGATACACTAATAAGCAAGGGCACGCGCCTTCACGCCGAACACCTTATGCTGCTGTCCTCCCAAGGAAACAGTAAGGTGGCAGTATTCAGAAAACTTCGCGTTGGTGTAGTCGCGACTGGTTCTGAACTTGCTGCACCTGGCGAACCCTGTAAATCGACACAAATTTTCGAGTCTAATCGCGTTGGTGTAAGCAGCATTTTAAGCAATGAAAACGTAGAGCTTGTTGATTTCGGCATTGTAGAAGACGACGAAGCTTCTTTGCGTAAACTCTTCATTGAGGCGAGCGAGCGTGTAGATGTAATGGTAAGTAGCGGTGGTGTATCTGTGGGCGATGCCGACTATGTAAAAGATATCATCGCTGAATTGGGCACTATCGACTTTTGGAAAGTCGCAGTTAAACCGGGTAAACCCTTTGCTCTGGGTAAAATAAACAACACGTTGTTTTGCGGTTTGCCGGGCAATCCTGTGTCTTCATTTGTTACCGCAAAATTATTGGTTGTGCCTGTTATCAAAAAAATGCAAGGGCAAGTACAACCGCACGAGCAGTTCTTTGTTAACGCTAGCATTACGACACCTCTTAAGCGACGTGCAGGCCGCCGAGACTTTCAGCGTGCAACCATGGTAAGAAATAATCAAGGTGAATGGGAAGTCACACCATTTAGGTCACAAAGCTCTGGCGTTATGACTTCAATCACTTCTGCTAACTGCCTAATGGTAGTACATGAAGATATAAGTGAGTTAAAAGTTGGCGATACGGTTCCGGTTATACCGCTACATTTTTAACAAGTTCGTTGTTGAAACGCTACTTCGTTAAGGCTTTTAAGCTCGTTTTTATTTTCTGCATTTTTATCGCCCTAGGCGACCCATATAGAGACACATTACCGTGAATAAGAAACGCTTTCTTTTAGAAGGAAGAGACATTTTAAAACTAGCATGGCCATTGTTGGTTGCGCAGATTACTCAAATGCTAATGGGCGTTAGCGATACTATTATGGCTGGGCGTTACAGTGCAACCGACATGGCTGCGGTAGCACTTGGATTTAGCATCACTGTGCCACTGCTTTGCTTTATACAGGGTATAGCGCTGGCACTTCCCCCAATCATTTCACGGCTGCAGGGAAACAAAAATTTAAGTGGTATTGCCGACGCAAGTCAGCAAGCTGGTTATCTGGTTTTCTTTGTGGGATTAGCGGTAGCAGGCTTAATTCCATTTACTGAAAGCATAGTCGCGCTGTTCCCTATGGCGCCCGAGCTATTTAGCATTACCGTAGACTACGTACTGTATGTGCTGTTCGCTATGCCTGGATTTGCACTTTACCAATGGCTTAGAAACTATTGTGAAGGCTTGGGTAAAACCAAACCCACTATGATTATTACGGTTATCGGGCTGATGGCGAACATTGTAGGAAACTACCTGTTTATCTATGGTGTAGGCCCATTACCAGCTATGGGCGGTGCGGGTTGTGGTATTGCAACGGCCATTGTGATTTACACTATGCTTATAGCAACCGTTATCTATGTTCGTTTTGCCCCTGCCCTGCAAAAGTACAATTTGTTCGGACAGTTATATAAACCTAACATGGTAACCATAAATCGCACCTTCAAAATGGGCTTACCTATTGCTATGACTATCCTATTTGAAGTGACGCTGTTTTCACTGGTTGCATTGTTATTAGCCCCTTTTGGTGCCACAACGGTAGCGGCCCACCAAGTCGCACTGAACTTCTCGGCCCTGATGTTCATGTTTCCTATGAGTATTGGTATGGCAGCAGCAATTCGCATTGGCTATCGCATAGGGCAAAATAACCCACGACAGGCAAAAATTGCAGCTCGAACCGCTATTCTGATCGGTTTTTTCACCGCTGCGTGTACGGCTAGCTTCACCCTGCTAGCAAAGGGATTCATCATTGGCCTGTACACCAGCGACGAAGCCGTATATACCTTGGCAAATGCGCTATTGATTTATGCGGCGTTATTCCAATTGTCTGATGCGGTTCAGGTGATTTCGGCTAATGCATTACGCGGCTATAAAGACACAACAGCGATGTTTGTTATTACCTTTGTGTCCTACTGGTTAATAGGTCTACCTACAGGCGTTATTTTAGGTAGAACAAACTGGATAACGGCAGAACCAATGGCCGCAGCAGGGTTTTGGATTGGCTTCATTGTAGGATTGAGTGCCGCAGCTGTTATGCTAGGTGCACGCCTTCTTTACATCCAAAGGCCCAGTGCTGTGCATCGTATCGCGAATGCATAATACCAATCCGCATAAGCACGCTGAACGTTTAAACCGTTCAATTGAACCAAAGCAGTTACCCCCTGCTTTTCAGTTTGTCCCAGTCTTGTGGCGTGTCTATATCAAATTGTGCGTTAGGTATAGACACAGCCGTTACCCTACTTAATTTCGCATACTTCCTAATAACCGGCTTGGCTCCCATGTCGCCATTTAACGCTAGCAGTTCACTAAATACCGCTTCAGGAAAGATAGCAGGCACGGTTAATCGACTATTGTTCTCTCCCTGCTTTTGCCATTCACTGCATACTATGTGATTAGGGTTCGCATAAGAAGTGTTGATAAGGTGAACGAAGTCTTGTGTATCAAGACTCGGCAAATCGGCCAACGTGAATAGCACATGAGTAGGTCTTGTACACAAGCCCTTTGCTGTCGGGGACACTGATTTCGACAGTGATGAAAGGCTTAAAAGGTGCGTGAGTCCAGTGCGAATACTTGATGCAAGGCCTTCATCCCAATTAGCGTTGTGTACGATACTGATGGGTAGTTCAGAAACTTTACATGGAGAGTGTTTTAGCTGCGTATTTACGGAATCATGCCATTTACCCGTAACAACAGTAATGGGTAATTCACTGGTTAACGCTAAGTCATCGCGCGCACTAACTACCTCCCCCACACTGTGTTGTATAAGAGAAAGCGCAGAAATTGGGTGTTCCGATAAAAGCTTATTACCCTTGTAGCGAGCGCTCTTTCCGCCCGCCAACACCACAAGTGCTACGGCATAATTTTCCGACTTCAATTCAATATCCGTTATATCAAAGAAATAAAACGTTATACGTCAAAGGGCTTAGCGGCTTCTGCTAAGCCCTTTGATAGCAGCCGTTAACCCTTCAAGCGTTAGCCCATACATTCTGTCTTCCATAATTTCACGAATAATTTTGATAGACGAATAATACGGCCAATAATTCTCAGCTTGCGGATTAAGCCACACTGCGTTGTTAAAGTGGTTCAATAAACGCTGCATCCACACACTGCCCGGTTCTTCATTCCAATGCTCTACGCTGCCCCCTGGGTAGGTAATTTCATAGGGCCCCATGGTAGCGTCACCAACAAAAATAACCTTGTAGTCTTTTCCGTAGCGATGAATGATATCCCAAATAGGAATGCGCTCTTTATTGCGGCGAAGGTTATCTTTCCACACTTCCTCATACACGCAGTTATGAAAGTAAAAGTACTCAAGGTACTTAAACTCACTTTGCACCGCAGAAAAAAGCTCTTGAGTACTTTTCACATGTGGGTCCATAGAGCCTCCCACATCAAAAAACATCAACACTTTTACCGCATTGTGACGCTCTGGTGCCATGTGGATATCGAGTAAGCCACCTTTTTTAGCTGTCTCACCTATGGTCGTTGGCACATCTAGCTGCTCACTGGCGCCGGTGCGAGCAAACTTGCGTAGCTTCCTAAGAGCCACTTTTATGTTACGCGTACCCAGTTCTACATCAGAGCTTAGGTTTTTAAACTCGCGTTTATCCCATACTTTTACTGCCGAAAACTTTCTATTGCCCTTTTGCCCTATTCGCACACCTTCGGGATTATCGCCATAAGCGCCAAACGGGGATGTTCCGCCGGTGCCCACCCATTTATTTCCACCTTGGTGACGCTTTTCTTGTTCTTCTAAGCGCTTTTTCAACGTTTCCATCAGTTCTTCAAGGCCACCGGCTTTACGCAGCGCCTCACGCTCTTCAGGGCTTAAATTTTTTTCGATTTCCTTACGCAGCCATTCTTCAGGGATATCTTTACCGAATAGATCGACAGATTCGACACCTTCAAAATATTCAGCAAACGCCCTGTCGAACTTATCGTACTGCGTTTCGTCCTTCACCATTATGGTACGCGACAAACTGTAGAACGCTTCGATATCGGCATACACCACGTGCTTTTCAAGCGCACTAAGCAAATCCAGCAACTCGCGCAGCGTGGTTTTAACCTGATATTTTCGCAGTGTATAAAAAAACTGAATAAGCATTAGCGACGCGCCATAAAGACCAGTTTTTCAAACAAATGTATGTCTTGTTCGTTTTTAAGTAGTGCCCCGTAAAGTGGAGGAATAGCAGCTTTTCCGTCTTTTGAGTGAAGCGCTTCTGGTGGAATATCTTCGGCAACCAAGAGCTTAAGCCAGTCGATAAGTTCAGAGGTAGAAGGCTTTTTCTTAAGCCCTGGTACTTCGCGAATTTCAAAGAAGGCCTTTAACGCTTCATCAAGCAGCTTTTTCTTTAAATCTGGGAAATGTACGTTAACGATTTCTTGCATTTCCTCTGGATTCGGGAACTGAATGTAGTGGAAGAAACAACGGCGCAAGAAAGCATCTGGCAGCTCTTTTTCGTTGTTCGATGTAATAATAACAATAGGACGCTGCTTCGCGACTACACGTTCCTGCGTTTCATAAACGAAGAACTCCATCTTATCGAGCTCTAGCAGCAAGTCGTTGGGAAACTCAATGTCAGCTTTATCAATTTCATCAATTAATAGTACCGGGCGCTTTTCTGCGCTAAAGGCTTCCCATAATTTACCTTTTACGATGTAGTTGCTTATATCGTGAACGCGATCATCACCAAGTTGAGAGTCGCGAAGGCGTGACACTGCGTCGTATTCGTACAAACCTTGCTGTGCTTTAGTGGTTGATTTAATGTGCCACTGAATTAGTTCGGTGCCTAAACTCTCGGCCAATTCTTCAGCAAGCATGGTTTTACCTGTGCCCGGCTCGCCTTTAATTAAAAGCGGACGCTCTAGCGTAATAGCTGCGTTAACCGCCAGCTGTAAGTCTTTGGTTGCGATATAATTAGACGTGCCACTAAAAGCCATTATTGTTGTACTCCGTATAATTTTTCGTCTTTGCAATTTTAACTATAATATCAAGGCCTTCTCATGATTGCCCATAGATATAACATATAGCTAAAAAGCACTTTGCATTTTACTGATTGGGACCAATGATATAAGGGTATGACGAAATCCCCTAATTCAGGCTGTGAATTATTAACTATCACACGCGTTGAATTATTAACTATTAAAAAGGTCGTACAGATCACGACAGACGGGGTTTCCTATAAAATAAGGAACGAGGTAAGGATTTATAATGAACGTATTTGACGACAATTCCCTATCTATTGGCCGCACGCCACTAGTTAAGCTAAATCGCGTAACATCAGGTAATGTGTACGCAAAAATTGAATCGCGTAACCCAAGCTTCAGCGTTAAGTGCCGTATTGGCGCAAACATGATTTGGGATGCTGAAAAGCGCGGTGTCCTTACCGAAGGTAAAGAAATTGTAGAGCCGACCAGTGGTAACACAGGTATCGCTTTGGCGTTTGTTGCAGCGTCTCGCGGTTATAAGCTAACGCTAACCATGCCTAGCAGCATGAGCCTTGAGCGTCGCAAACTTCTAAAAGCTTTGGGCGCAAACCTTGTCCTTACTGAAGCGCCTAAGGGCATGAAAGGTGCCGTTGCCGCTGCACAAGAAATTGTGGCATCAGATCCAGACAAATACGTATTGCTTCAACAGTTCGACAACCCGGCTAACCCGGCTATTCACGAAAAAACCACTGGCCCTGAAATTTGGGAAGATACAGACGGTAAAGTAGATGCATTCGTAGCTGGTGTAGGTACGGGCGGTACTATCACGGGTGTAAGTCGCTACCTTAAAAATACGAAAGGTAAAGCGATCACTTCAATTGCTGTTGAGCCAACAGACTCTCCAGTAATTACCCAAGCGCTTGCGGGCGAAGAATTAACCCCTGGCCCACACAAAATTCAAGGTATTGGCGCAGGTTTCATTCCAGGTAACCTAGACCTAGACCTAATTGACGAAGTTGAGCAAGTTACCAACGAAGAATGTATGGACATGGCGCGCAAGCTAATGACCGACGAGGGTATTCTTGCAGGTATTTCTTCTGGTGCAGCCGTTGTTGCCGCTAAGCGTTTTGCTGAACGCCCAGAAAACAAAGACAAAGTGGTTGTAGTACTTCTAGCAAGCGGCACAGAACGTTACCTAAGTAGCCCTCTGTTTGCTGGTGCGTTCGACGAACAAGAAGAAGTTCAATAACCACCAAAATGTTTCAATCATTTAAAAACGAGGCCTAGTGCCTCGTTTTTTTATGCCTACTCTCTTCTGTTTCTCCTGAAGTTTCATGAACACAAACACCTGAGTTTTACGCTCTATTACTTTGCTTTTGTGCGCAATATTGTGAATAATCAAAGCATAGATTAGCGAAGCGGCGAGCACATTGACTTCGTTGAGATATAAAACTATCAATAAGAAACGGACCTCTTTACATTAAGGTAATCCAAATGAAAACGCGTATGTGGTACGCCCTATTCGGGCTTTTTACAGTGTTGATTTTATCCGCTTGCGGTAAAAAGGAAGAAGGCATCGGGCGGTACGGCATGCTTGATGAAAGTACCCCTGAGTACACCACCGTAGCGTTTCTCAAAAGTGTTTATGAAGATGACAACCTTGATACAGCAATTCGCCTATCAAGCGAAAAACTGTCTCGTATATTAACGAGATATCACACTAACAGTAACGTTCAGCGCCACCTCTTAAACCTTAAATATGACACCGTCACCATCACGCCTCAAAGTGCAGGCCGAGTTGGCCGCAACGAGTTCGCAGAAAAATCGACAATCACCGTATTTTTAAGTGGAACATACAACGACGATAAAATTGAAGACTTGCGTAGCCTAGACTTGATTAAAGAAGACGGTGAATGGAAGGTTAATAAAATTCATCCAGATGCCTATTTATAACGTGTAGATAAACGCTGTTTTTATGGCCAGCAACGTAGCTTTTTACAAATGAAGAAAATAAAAAAGATGTTTTCCGGCTTTTATGCTTAAAGGCATTTATTTTTTGTTCAAAGTATTGTTTTAGGATAACAATTTTAAAACGCTCATAAGTGATATACGGATAGTTTCCACCTTACATAAAGGATTTTTTCTGTACATTAAATTGTTATAAGACATGGAAATGACGACTCTACAATTTAGCTTTCTAGTTTTTTGGATATTCCTTCTAGCTTTTTCATTGTTTGCCATTCGTAACTCAAAAAGCATGAAACCAAAAAGTAAATTCTTCGTGTACGTAGTAGTCTTTTTAGTGCCAGTCGTGGGCGGACTATTAATTTTGTTCATGCTATATCTCGATAACGATCTCTTTTGGCAAAACAGCGCATCCCAGGACAATATGTGGATTGCTAAGAAAGAACTAGAAAGCTCCGATCATGGAGACATCGAGTAGTGTCTTATAACAAGGCGCTCAAGTCGCCCACTGCGTGGGCTGGGACAAAAACACAATGCGGCTTCGCCATTATCGCATTGTATTTTTGCCCCTTAGCTTAGTGTTATGCACTTACGGACACATTGAATGGACTCAGACATTGAATTAAATATCAGCTTTAGATTCTTTTCGCTTACAGAAGAATTATCCAACGAAATCAAATCAAGCCTTAAAGCCTCATCTTGTAGACCTAATAAAAAATTAGGTGGTTTTGTAGTGTGCGTTCCTCTGACACCATCTTCACTGGAATTTATAGGAAGTTTTGTAACTTCTAATTGTGTAGAAGTAGAGAATACAGATATCTTCGTTTCATTTGTTACTGAGTACGATTCAAGAGTCATTGATCTGCCAAATATTATCACTAAAGCTTCTTTTTCTATTGGCTCACCAGTTACACTCTCATATACGGTGGTTTAGGTGCATAACAACTCAATAAACTCACTCACTTCGTTCGCTGGGACGCATACACGCAGGGCCGCTTCGCGATTATGCCCCACGTGCCTGCGCCCGTTATTGAAAAGTTAGCTCTCAAAGGATTGTTGAAGTGTTTAAAATTTTTTTACTCGTTTTCGTTCTGGCAGCGATAGCTTATTTCATCTATCCAAAGTCACCCGAGGCTCGTGAATGGCTCATATCAAATAACAACAAGCACGCTCTTGCAGGAAATAGATTTGCTAGTACGCAGGACGCTATTAGTTTTGTCGAAAGCCTCTATAGCATTGGAGCAGTTAAAGTGCCTATTCCCAATAGTGCTATCTATGACAGTAACAACCGAATCCAACAAGAAGGTGGACCTTACGCAGACGCTTTGGAAATATCTTTACCTACTGCGCAAAGCGAAAGGGAAGCAATATTGAATATTGCGAATCAAGAAGCTACTAACCAAGGCATGGCCTTTAATCCAGAAAGTGATGTTATAAACAATAAGTTGCTACTATGGTGGGATTAATCAGAAAGCGAGCTCACAACAAAATTAAGTCACTCACTGCGTTCGCTGGGACGCATACATGCGGGGCGGCTTCGCCATTATGCCCCACATGCCTGCGCCCCTTATTTAAAAGTTATGTATCAAGATGAACATGCAAAATAAACTCTTTTTTGTCGCTTTAATATTAGTAGCCGTTTTTTCGTTCTTAGCAGGTAAATATTTTACACATTCAAAAAAGAGCTCAGAATACATAGATGCGTTAGTTACGACTGTCAATTTGTCTTCAGATCGTTGGAATGAAATCAAGCTTCTTACTGTTTTATATGAGGCCTCATTACAGGACAAGGAAACGGCTAAGTTTCAATATGTTCTTGCAGTGTCGCTCATGTTTCGTGACGATATTCGGCTGAGAGATATCTATAAAAATGACTATGGTTTAAATACCGGAACTTACAGTACCAATAACGCCGTCATTGAGTCTTTGAAAAAACATGGATTTACAGAGTGCGCTAATCTAAAAGGAGCAGATTTAGTCCAATGCAACTTGGATGTTTTAGAGAATGATGCATAACAACTCAATAAACTCTCTCACTTCGTTCGCTGGGACGCATACACGCAGGGCGGCTTCGCCATTATGCCCTACGTGACTGCGCCCGTTATTGAAAAGTTATATGCTTTTGAGGAATTCATGCTATCTATCGCTGAACAAAACAAAGAAGTGCATGTGAAGTCTTACTGTCAGAGTTGGTTAAGGCTGCTCTCTCTACAAAAGTTCAACGAAGCCCAGAAACTATTGGATTGTCCAAACAGCTACGGAGAAACTTGGACAGAAGCCAAATTAAAGTTTGCTGTTCAGGAATATTACAACAATACATCGCCAGTAACATTCCAAAATGAAGACCTTTCCAAATGTTTTCCTGAATATTTGGAAACCGAATCTGGAAACCTAATTTTTGGTTTCTATCTTCCGTCTAATAGTGAGATTACGGATTTAACAGTGGAGTTTGAGTTTATCCCGCAAGGTAATGGATTTTATGCAGCGACTATCAACGACGTCCATGTGTTGTAATAGGCACGCATATAACAAATCAATAAACTCGCTCACTTCGTTCGCTGGGACGCATACACGCAGGGCGGATTCGCCATTATGCCCTACGTGCCTGCGCCCGTTATTGAAAAGTTATCTGCAAGAATGAAAAGCATACTTTATTTCGTTGTTTTAATTGTATCTTTTGGACCATCTGCGATTTTACTAACCCTTGGGGTTATATTTAGTCCCGTTTGGCTCTACCAGCTATTCGAGAGTAAAATGGCAACGCTGATCCCCTTCCTAATAGTATTAGCTGGTCTTTTAGGCTTTTGGGGGATGCTCGCACTTAACAACCTGACACTTTATCCGCATAAAACAGATACTCCGCCTAGTCGATTAATTGTTTATCTATCTTTAGGCTGTATAGCGTCATTTACTGCAACTGTTTTTGCGGCATATATAGATTGGCTTTTTGCTATTGCTATGTTTCTACCAATTCCAGTAACCGCTTGTCTTACATATCGCAATAGAGCATATTTCCATAAGCAGGTTTGCAGCTAACAAACAACTGTTGGCGCTCACTGCGTTCGCTGGGACACAAACACATGGGCTCCCTTCGCTTCGCTCGTTATTTTAGCCCATGTATTTGTGCCCCAAAGTTGGGCGTTATACGCAGGACTTACCCAAACTTAGTGGACATCTCCTATAGTTAGATAAGAGGTGACTTATGGCTAATAAAAAGAAGGTTCATGCTTACACTGAAGAGTTTCGTAAAGAGGCTGTTCGTCGAGCAGATCAAAAAGGTAACTCCAACCAATCCGTAGCCGCAGAGCTGGGGATTTCCGCACAACAAATCTACAACTGGCGTCGACAGTTCAAGCGCTGTGGGGGTCATCAATTCTCAACCATTCAAGGTGTGAAGTTTCATCAAGAAGACTCTGACGAAGTGCAAGCTCTCAAGCGTCAGCTGGCTGACCTTAAAGAAGAGAATGCGTTTTTAAAAAAGGCTGCCGCGTACTTTGCGAGCGACCAAGAGTAAAGTACGCGCTCATTAAAGTGTATGCGGGGCAGTTCAGAGTAACGGTGATGTGTCGGGCACTCAAAGTGTCTCGTTCTGGCTATTACAAGTACCTTATGCGAGGTATTCCCGCGCATCAGCAGCGTCGCAAACAACTGCGTGAGCATACCATGGCGCTCTTTGAAAAGTACCAAAAGCGTTATGGTGCACCCAGGTTAACACGCGCCTTGAAAGCTGAGAACGTCCCCTGCTGCGTTAATACCATTGCGAAAATCATGCAGCAACTACAGTTACGTGCTCGTAACGGTAGAGCGTTTAGATACTCGCAATATAGTCACAGTAATGTGCGCGTGAGTGAAAACGTTTTGCGCCGACAATTTGTAGCAACAAAGCCCAATACAAAGTGGGTCACTGACATCACTTACATTCGATTTAAAGGCCAATGGCATTACTTGGCTACCGTGATGGATTTGTACTCAAGAGCCATTGTTGGCTGGGCATTTGATAGTCATATGACCGAAGAACTCATTATACGCGCACTTAATATGGCGATTAGCCGACGAGACATAGAGCCTGGGTTAATCATTCACTCCGACAGAGGTGTTCAATATCGCTCTGTGCGATACCAAGACCTGATAATGAGCATCGGTGCTGTGTCCAGCATGAGCAGAAGGAGCAACTGCTGGGACAATGCAGTTATGGAGTCTTTCTTCAGTCGTATGAAAGTCGAACTCATATACGGGGAGAAATTCAACTCGCTTCAGGAAATCAAATCTTGTATCTTCGAATACATCGAAATTTTTTATAATCGCGTGCGTCAGCATTCTACATTGGGCTATGTCAGCCCATATGAATACGAAGCAACTTACGCTTAACATGGATGTCCACTTTTAGTGGGTAAGACCAGCACAAGGAAGTATTGAATGAAACATAAGATTATTTGTTCACTATTCTCAATAGCCATTTTTACTTCGGGATTATTTCTCGGCGCATATATCAGTACGTCGGCGGGCGCTAGTTCAAACTCTACAGAGTTATATAGCAGCATTATTCATCTTTCTTCTGTTCATCAACAAATAGAAAATGGTGAATTAGAAAACGCAAAACAAGCCATCTGTAGTTTCGTCAGAACACGCATCGAATTACTAGAGCTTGGCCATCAAATTCTTAACGAAAATAGGGCCAAGGAAGTAATGGTTCTAAAACAAAGTATGGAGAAAATGCTTTCAAACACATCGCAAGCCAGCACTTCGTTAGCTGAAACTTGTGTTTAACGAGGCGCTTAACGCGTTCCCTTTGGTCACTGGGACAGTAACGCAACGGCACTTCGTAGATATGTCGCTACGTCACTGCCTCAAAGCTTAGCGTTATATCGCGGGATAGTTCGATGGAAGACAAGTACTTAGTTATTTACGATGGGGTGTGTAACTTCTGTAATGGAGCAGTTGCCTTTATTTTGAAGCGCGACAAAACTGAACGTTTTATATTCTCACCAATGCAATCAGAATATGCTCAAGAAGTTATCGAACGTTACAAAGTTGATACTGTAGGTGTTGATACTTTTATGTTAGTTAAGAACGGAAACGTTTTTCTTTGGTCTGACGCTGCACTAGAAATCGCAAAAGACTTAACTGGGTTCTGGTTTTTATTCGGTGTAACTAAAATCTTGCCGCGTTCTTTTAGAGACTTCTTCTACAGAATTTTTGCTCGCAACCGTATTAAGCTTTTCGGTGGTACAAAGCATTGTCAAATACCCGATAAAAAGGTCTTAGGGAGGTTCAGAGGTCTTGCGATGTAACAAACAAATAAAGCCGTTCCCGTTGGTCACTAGAAGGCATACACGCGGGGCGGCTTCGCCATTATGCTCAGCGCATATGCGCCTCTTAGCTTAATGTTAGAAGCTTCTGAGAAATCAATGGCTAAATCAGAAATAAGACGATTCTTAAAAGAGATCCGCACTAAGTTTCCTGACGTTGTTCCTCTTATGGAAAAACATGAAAATTGGGCACTCACATTTCTAATGGGAGAGTTTGCAAATTTGACGACTATTTTGTTAAACCAAGGCGACTTAGAAGAAGCACTTGAGCAGTTGCAGTACATGAGCGAGAAACTAGATACTGCAACCGAAGCAGAATTCGAGTACATAGATGTATATTATACAGAGCACTTATTCTGGAAAGGTACCAAAGAAGGTATTGAACGTGGCTGGCCTCTCGTCCCAGATAATCTCAAAAAACTGTACTTGGACTTTCATGGTAAACCACCTAGGGTAGTGGTTTAGATAAGGTTGAGGGAAGTACAATTTTACAAAGTACGATTGATGGCTTTTGTGAAACTCAGCGCTCTAAAGATGTCTTTAAAAAATTAAGACGTTTTATATCCAATAAAGCGATTAAAAAGTCTGGTGTTCTATTTTTCCCTGAGGCTTACGATAACCTGAAAAATGGTTGGCGATTAACCCCAATTCTAACTGGTGTGCCTGAGTTAGATGTTAAGCTTGAACCTTACAGTTAAGAGTGTTTTAAACATAACAAACGCTTTAACCAAGGGACGAAAAACAGCAAGCTTGCGCTCCTTCGTCGCTAATTTTAGCCTGCTATTTTGCGCCAGTTTAGCTAGGCGGTATGCATCAAGGTAAATAATGAATCGAGCGCCCCTTTCAAAAGAACCAGTTAACCTATTTATTCTTTTAAAGATGGCTTACACCGATTCTTTGGGTGCCAATGTGCTGAACAGGCATCTGAGCAGACTGCTCAAGCAACTGTTTTAAAATTGGAGCTAACTATCCGTTTTCTCCATTCAAAAGTAAGTTATTTGGAAAATGCGTAAACTAATTCCAAGACAGGCATTTCTAAGTACTAGACCTAGATTAACTTTATAAAACGCGTTCACTAAGTTAAGAGGCAAGGAGACAATATGCATCTCGCTCAATTGAATATTGGAAAAGTCAGGTTTAACTTGGAGTCCCCCGAAATGGCGGACTTTGTAAATAACCTAGACCCTATCAACGCCATTGCTGAACAAAGTCCAGGATTTATCTGGCGTTTGAAAGACGAATCAGGTGATGCCACTAATATAGAGGTAGAAAATAACCCAGATATCATTGTTAACATGTCTGTTTGGGAAAGCGTAGAGTCCCTTAAGAACTTCATGTTCAAGACGCATCACATTGATTTCCTTAAGCGTAAAAAAGAGTGGTTTTTGCCCTTAAGCGAAGCATCTTATGTGCTTTGGTGGATACCGAAGGGTCATATTCCAACCCTTCAGGAAGCTATCACTAAATTAGACCATCTTCGAGAAAATGGAGAATCTCAGGATGCATTTAGTTTTAAAAGTAGTTACCCCAAGCCTGAATTGGAGAATCATTGATGTTTCCAAGGTCAGAAGGCACACTAGTAAGAAGCTCGAACTGGCCGTTGAAATACGTAAGCACGGATCCCGACACGTAGATTCTAATTTTCGCACACGAGTTTCACATCTTAGATGGCTGCCGTGTTCTCTATTAGATAGTTTAATAAGAAAGGATATTTTATGAACTTATCGTTTTTACTTGTACTTTTTATCTCTTTTTTCACAATAAATATCCTACCTTGGGTTCTAGCACTTATATCTAAAAAGGCTTCTGGTAATAACAAGGTCATCTGGTTCTTGATGTCGTTTTTATTATCATGGCTAGGCTTTATCGTTTATTACTATCTTGTGATTAAGCCAGAATGGAAAGCTGAGTTAGAAAGAAAAAAATCAAAAAGAATACTCAGAAATGAAAATGGAATGCCTATTAAAATGTATGAGCAATCTTAAGGTTAAAATTGACACGCATTTTATCAACGCTTATATGTAGATGAACACTAGTGATAGCCTAAATCTATATTTTGAAAATTCACGAAGGAACGACAATGCCTATAAAAAAATGGACTTTACAATACCTAGTCGCATTTCCCTTGCTGGCCACTATTTTTGCCAGTGTTCAATACTTTAAAGGCCAGTCTTTTTCCTACTCTCTTGAATTCGGGGTTACATGGGCTTTTATATCTATTTCTATATTTGCAGCTCGCCGCATTTACAATTTTAAAAAGCGGATCCATTGCGAAATATGCAACGATATACAAAATCATAAGACCATTGAATAATTGAGCGCGCTATTTCAGTTGAGTACTCAACCTTAATTTCATGTTAAAAAAACGGGTAAAAAAATGAAAACACAAACCTTACTTATCTATTTTTTCTTTTCCTTGCTAGTCTCTTTCTCGTGTGAAGCCTCTACGCGTTCGCTAAAAATAGAAGATGATGGTTTTGTTGCTACGTATTACTCTTCAGAGTCACAAGAACGTAAAGTTGGCGTTTTAGTGCTTGGAGGATCCGAAGGCGGCGTGCCAGAAAAGCTCGCTAGTCCAATCGTTGAAGCGGGATTCCCTACCCTAGCTTTAGCTTATTTTAAGGAAGAAGGCTTACCACCAGAGTTAGAGAGAATACCTCTTGAATATGTAATTCAGGCTATGTCGTGGTTAAAATCACAACCAGAAACCACGCCGGACGACATTATTGTAGTTGGCTGGTCGAAAGGCGCTGAACTGTCACTTCTTCTAGCGTCAAAAGAACCAAGTATTTCAAATGTGGTTGCTATTGCGCCTAGCTCTGTTGTTTGGGCAGGTATTTTGAAAGATTGGAGTAAAGTGCCTGGTTCCAGCTGGACTTACGACGGGCAAGACTTAGCGTTTGTTCCTTTCAACCCGTCGGGTGAAGTTAATGGTTTGCTAGATCTCTATACGCAATCTTTAGAAAATCGAGCAGACAACGGTAAAGCTAATATTCCTGTACAGAAAATCAGCGCCGATGTTGTGTTAATGACTGGCGAAAACGATGAAATTTGGCCCTCGCCTACTATGGCTGAAACAGTTTGTGAAAAAATGAATGCGCGCACTAAACATAAGTGTAAGCACATAAACTACCAAGGGGCAGACCACTTGCTTAACTACGAGTTCTTAAAAGAGGGTAGCGATATGAACCAAACCTTTATTAAGATGCTTACTAATCACAATAACCACTAGTCAGCTTCTTCAATAAATAGAATCATATGACCATTGATGAATTCAATCACTATTGCAAAGCACTCCCCCACACTACTCACGTCGTTCAGTGGGGGAATTCAGAAGTATGGAAAGTAGGTGGTAAAGTCTTTGCTATAGGGAGCATTAGCAAGGACGGACACCCCGCTTTTACCTTTAAAACATCTGAGCAAAACTATTATTTTCTGGAAGAAAAGCCTGGCTATAGGCCTGCACCCTATCTCGCTAGTCGTGGAATGAAATGGATACAACAGTACAATTGCGAGAGTGATGAAGATGAAGCGTTAAAATACTATTTAAGCGCATCTTATAAACTAGTATCGTTAGGGTTAACCAAGAAAATGCAAAAAGAGCTTGGTTTAAATCAACCTCAATAAAGGTGCTTACACCATGTTCAAAGCAAAAGGCTTTACGCGCAATATTCGCCCTTATGTAGAAGCTGAACTAGCGCTAGCTCATAGAAAGCAAAACCAAAACAGCCAACAGTGTGCTTTTTCACACTTAGAAAATGCCCACGTTCTTGGTCAAGCCTCTACAAGGCTACACGTTAAAGTACACGTTCAAATGCTTTTATGGGCAGTGAAACAAGGCAATATTGGTGAGTTTTTTGGTCAACTTTTCAGAATTGCGGGCGCTGCCACAAAAACTGTTTTTGGGCTAGTACCTCATGGAAATACAGGTGGCGCTAACGTTAGCCCATTTAAGGCAATGCCAATTAAACCAGACTTAAATACGATCATAAAAAAAGCGCGTTCGAATGAAAATTAAAATTAACGTTGTCGATGCATTTACTAATGTAAGGTTTAAGGGCAATCCTGCTGCAGTAGTTATAACGGGTAAATGGCTTAGCGATGAAAAAATGCAAGAAATCGCTGCTGAAAATAACCTTTCAGAAACCGCCTTTTTAGTTGAAGATGATAATGGCGTATTCGCTATACGTTGGTTTTCCCCTGTGACGGAAATCGACTTCTGTGGCCACGCAACGCTGGCATCCGCGTTCGTAATCTTTAGCGAAAATTACCAATTACCGCACATTTCTCTATTCGCCAAGTCGGTTGGTACGATGAAAGTCGTTAAAAAAAGCGACGGATTTATTCAGATGGATTTCCCCAATAGAATGCCCAGCCCTGTCGGTGAAGTGCCTGAAGCGTTACTAAAAGGGCTCTCTATCAAGCCCAAAAGCATTTTAAAAAATAACCAAGCTTACTTTGCTGTTTATTCTAACGAAGACGACGTTTTAAGCGTAATTCAAGACAGCGAGCAGCTAAAAACACTAGCGCCTTATGATGTGGTAGTGACAGCGCCTGGTACGCAATTTGACTTCGTATCCCGTTACTTCTGGCCTGCGAACGGCGGTGATGAAGACCCGGTTACCGGTTCAATCCACACTGGGCTAGCGCCTTATTGGGCAAAAGTATTTGGACGATCAAAACTTATGGCTTATCAGGCATCTAAACGAGGCGGCACATTAAAATGTGAGGTGGCAGGTGACCGCGTGCTTATTTCTGGCCAAGCGGTGTCTTACCTTGAAGGTTACATTAATATTTGATGGTTGATTGCCTTACATGAACTAATCGATAAAAGAGAACTCTTCTCTCGAGTGTTACTGCCCGCCTCAAACAAAAAAGCGGAAGATATCTAACCTTCCGCTTTCACTCACGCAACAGCGCATTGCTGCATCTAGTTTTAACTAGGCAAATGTAATATTAGCGCCCTACTGCAATGCCCTCTCTGCGAGGATCTGCGCCGCCAATTAATTTACCTGATTTAAACTGAATGCCATGAAGACCGCTGTTTGAATCCACTACTTTAACGTTATGGCCGAGTGCCTTTAACGGCTCTTCAAGCTCAGCTATTGGTGTGCCCTTCTCTAACGCAGTGTAGTCGTTTCGATTAGTAATTTTAGGAAGATTGATGGCTTGCTGAATATCCAAGCCAAAGTCTAAAACTCCAATTAGGGTTTGAGCGACGTAGCTTACAATTCTAGAGCCGCCCGGCGAGCCTACAACCACCTCTAAATTCCCTTCTTTGTCGAACACCATTGTAGGGCTCATAGCACTTCTAGGACGCTTACCAGGCTCTACGCGATTTGGTACTGGAAAACGGTTTTTGGTTGGCGAAAATGAAAAGTCGGTAAGCTGATTATTAAGCAGGAAGCCTTCTACCATAATCCCAGAACCAAACATAAATTCAATGCTGGTAGTCATTGATACTGCATTGCCCTCTTTGTCTACTATAGAAACGTGTGAGGTATTGGGCAGCTCCATTGACGTACCAAGTGCTACATTCGCATCGGCGTAGGGATTGCCCGCGCGTTTGCGGCGCCACTCTTTATCAACAGCAATACTCTCAGCTCGGCGCTGAAGATAAGCGGTATTAATCATGGCCGCAAACGGCAAGTTAGTAAAATCGCTATCCGCAATGAACTTCTCGCGGTCGGCATATGAAAGCGCACTTGCTTGCGTATAAAGGTTGGCAAACTCTACTGAATCCGGTGCGTATTGACTAAGGTTAAAACCTTCTAACATTTTTAGAATTTGATAAACGTTTACGCCACCTGAGCTAGGTGGTGCCATACCGCAAATGCGTTTTTCGTGGTACAAGCCACATACGGGTTCACGTTTTACTGGTTCATAGCTTGCTAAATCTTCCAACGACATTTGGCCAGGGTTAATCTCCGCATTATTAACCGCTTCCACTATTTTTTCGGCAACTTCGCCTTTCAGCAAATAATCGCTGCCCTTTTCCGCAATACCTCTTAGGGTTTTAGCTAACTTTTTGTTTTTCTTAACCGTGCCTTCTTTTAACGGCAGGCCTGCCGGGAAGAAATAAGTAGAGCTTGCAGGAAAAGTTTTAAGACCAGGGTGATAGTCCAATGCAACAAGTTTGGCTAAACGCGGCGATACTTTAAAGCCGTCTTCAGCTGTTTTGATTGTATCGTCGAACAGCGTATTCCAAGGCAGCTTACCGAACTCGCCCTGAGCCATTTCTAGCGCTTTTACTGCACCAGGCACGCCAACTGACTTACCGCCTACTACTGCATCTAACCAGCGCATTGGCTTATTACCTTCAATAAACCAATGAGAATTGACAGCTTTCGGTGCGGTTTCACGGCCGTCAAAGGTGTGAAGTACTTTGTTCTTATTATCCCAATAAAGGATAAACGCACCACCACCAATACCTGACGATTGTGGTTCAACCAGCGAAAGCATCGATTGCACAGCTACCGCTGCATCGATCGCACTTCCGCCCTTTTCTAAAATATTCTTTCCCGCCCAAGACGCATAGGGATTTGCCGCTACAACCATATAATCTTCGGCTTCAAATGCCTTTTTCTCTATGTAGCCTGTTGCCGCTTCTGGTTCTCCGACTTCACGTGGTTGCTTCGCGTTCGCACCAAAAATAAAACAGCTAGATAATGCAAGAGTTACCACTGAAGCTCTGAAAAAAGCACTGCGTCTCAAAATAATACTTCCTCTTATTTAAATTTTTCGGGGTTTATTGGGCGTTTTTTAAGAAACGCATCAAACGCTTCTTGAGCTGCGGTTGTGCCCAACGCTTCTAAAAATATATCAAACTCTTCGTTCATTTGTTGGTTTGTTCGCTCTCCGTCACCTTTTAATAGCGCTTTTGTTTGTTTAAGCGAAAATGAAGGCTTGGCGACGAGTTTCTCTACCGTAGTTTGAACCGTTTGATCTATTTCGTGAGCGTCGACAATTTTTGTCAGAATACCAAATTGATAAGCATCAGCAGAGGTAAAGGGTTCGCCCAGCATTAGCCACTCTGCCGCCTTTATATGACCCGCAACCTTAGGCAAAAGATAACTTGATGCATATTCAGGAACAAGCCCTAAGTTGATGAATGGTAGAACAAATCGGGTATCTGGAGTGGCGTAAACAAAATCGCAATGAAGTAAAAGCGTTGTGCCTATGCCCACTGCTAATCCGTGAACTTGTGCAATAACCGGTAAATTACATGCCGCCAAAGCTCGCATAAAGGCAGCTGTTTCTGGCACCTGAGCGTGATCTTGTTGCTGTGCGAAGTCTCCAATGTCATTTCCTGCAGTAAAACAATCGCCCGCGCCTTTAATAACCACCACTTTGGTTGAGCCATCGTTCTTAACACCTAATATGGCATTCGCCATTTCTTGATACATGTCGCGTGTTAACGCATTTTTCTTATCGGTTCGGTTAAGTGTAATGGTTAAGCATTGCTGATTTGTTTCGGTAATAATGTAAGACATAATTACTCCTTTACTGTCGTCTTTTTGTTTTGGGCGTACTTCAGTTTTCACCCTGTAGGCAATTTCTGTATCATAGCCAGCAAATTCTAATTTCAAAAATAACTAACACTGATGATGTCACTGCCGTTTTCGCTTAAGTATAGCGCTGGTCCTTTATTTATTGCGCTATGCTCCGTTGTCGCGTTTTTCTTTGAGCCTATGTCTGGCAATTATTTGGCTTACGACAGGTACGCCATTCAAGGTCTAGAAACTTGGCGAATAGTCAGCGGCAATATCGTGCATACCAATGGCTACCACCTACTTTTAAATTTAGCAGGTCTGGCGCTATTGTGGGCCCTACACGGTGAACATTATCGCATTGGTTTGTATTTAAAAGTTTTTGTATGGTGCTGCTTAGGAACCAGTGTCGGGCTTTATTTCTTCTCTCCAGATCTAATATGGTACGCGGGTTTGTCTGGCGCATTACACGGTATTTTCGCATGGGGCGCCTGTGTTGATATAAAAGAGAAAATGAAGTCGGGTTGGTTATTGCTTATAGGTCTAGCCATCAAGGTGGGATACGAACAAATTGACGGTAGTAGTGAACAAGTTGCAAACCTGATTGACGCAAAAGTTGCCGTAGACGCGCATTTATTCGGTGCGCTTACGGGTATCGCAATCTTTTTACTTATGTTTATTACGGCGAAAAGAAAATAGAAACTTGAGCGATATAGTGCCACTCTTTTTGCGCATTTTAATTCGTTAAAACAGATAAAATGTGCTGGAACAAAAAATGAAGATCTAAAAAGGCCCGAATTCATTGAATTTGGGCCTTTTTTGTAAGCTTTTTCCGTCTTTATAGCTACCGCGCTGTGAGCAACTCAGTGGCTCTTAATCACTGGGTTGCACTCGCAGTTTTGCCTATAAGTTTTCTTCGAATAGCTTGTATATACGACGATATTCATCAAGCCAAGAGCTTGGTTGTACGAAGCCATGTGGCTCTACCGGATAAATGGCCGTTTCAAAATCTTCCTTTTCAAGCTCGATAAGGCGCTGTACCAATCGCACGGTGTCGTGGAAAAACACATTGTCATCAACCATAGGCGCATTGATAAGCAATGGCTTTTCTAGCCCATCTGCGAAATAAATTGGCGAACTGCGCTCGAACGCGATGGGGTCAATATCAGGCGTATTTAGAATGTTTGCTGTATATGGCGTGTTGTAATGGGCCCAATCGGTTACCGGACGAAGTGCTGCACCTGCCGCAAACAGATCTGGCGCGGTAAACATAGACATAAAGGTTAAGAAGCCGCCGTATGAACCGCCGTATGTGCCAATACGCTCACGATCTACATTTGCATTTTCAACAAGCCAGTTAACACCATCACGCAAATCTTGCACTTCAGGCGTACCCATTTGACGATAAATAGCAGTTCGCCAATCACGTCCGTAGCCAGCACTAGCGCGATAATCCATATCTAGTACGACATAGCCTTGCTGCACTAGCATGCTGTGGAACATGTATTCTCTAAAGTAACCAGACCACCCCATGTGGGCGTTTTGCAAATAGCCTGCACCGTGATTAAACACTACCGCTTTATTTGGTGCCGACTTATCGTAATTTTCCGGTAGATACACTCGTGCGTAGATAAATGCATCGGTATGCGACGATTCAATAGCAACGATGTTAGGCACCGCCCAAGGAAGTGCGTTGAAAGTAGCACTGGTGCTTTGTGTAATTTGCTTTGCTGCAGTTGTTTCATCTGCTGGCTTAATGTAAAGCTCTTGTGGCTGATTAACTTTACTATGGCTTAGCAGCAAATTTTTGCCATCAGGGCTAAGTGAGTAATCTGTCATACCATTCAAATCAGTCATGGTATCGATGGTATTGTCACTTAAATCAGCACGATAAACTTCGTAAAGCCCCGGATGCTCCATGTTAGCTTTAAAGTAGATATAGTTGTCATCACCAGAAAGGGTTAGATCGTCAACAATAAAACGGCCGCTGGTTAGCGCGACAGGTTTCTCGCCTGGTTTTTGAATGTATAAATGCGAGTAACCGGTATGCTCAGACTGATAGTAAAGCGTCTCGCTGTCATTTAGCCAATCAAACGCGTTGAAACGGTAGTTTACCCACGCGTCATCGTGAAGCCTATGTTGGTTTTCTAGCGTTTTATTTGCTAGGTCGACCGTTGCAATCCAGCGGTCTTTGTTGTCCCACGCTTCTAACATAACGGCGACGGCGTTACCGTTTTTGTGCCAGCGAATCGAAGGCTTAGTCCAGTACCAGCTTTGCAGTAAGGTAATGTCGCGAGGCATACGATTAACTTCATAGGTCTCGCCTTTTGCTTTCGCGTTTTCTTCTTTTACATCTGCAAGAACATCGTCGTTGTAGCCAGGCAAATTAAAGTATTTAAGTTCACTTTTCTCACCAGTTTTTAAATTTAGCAGCCACAGTTCATGATTTACCGATTCTGCATCTGCAACACGTTGGCGTACCGGCTTCGCGGCAATACGGCTGTCTTCTTGGATATAATGCGGCATGATGTCGCTGTCATCACGAGTCGGCTTACTTTCCGTGGTGGCGACTACTGCAAAGTTACCCGCAGGTGATACGCTAATACCCGCTAGTCGATGCGACTTATCAAAGTAAAAAGGCGTAGGTGCTACACTGCTGTTTTCTTTAGCCAACGCTTTATGCGCGTCGTCTTTTTCTTGCCTGTTTTTGCGCTGTAGTTTGATGTATTCCACCAGCGACTGCTGCTGCTCGGCAATATAATCTTTAGGCGGCTCAACCGCTTTAGGCTCGTCGCTAAACTCCCAGCTCAATAATTCTTCGCGGGTGCCGTTAGATAGGTCTATAGCAATAAATTTGTTACCGCTTAACGCCATTAAGCGGCCATCAGTCATAAATGAAAGCGTTGACAGCGCATTCCCGCCACGCGCGATACGCACAGTTTCACCGTTGGTAAATTGCACATAAACACTGTCTTCAAATGAATAAGCAATTACACCATCATTTCTTACTACACGTTCGTCAAAACGATACTTGTGTAAATCTGATAATGGCGCTTTTACGGCATTGGCAGGGTTTGAGAGTTCAGCAACATAAACATCTGTTAACGCGCTATTCTGTCTTTCTTTTTCAAAAACAATTTTATCGCCATTGACCGACCACCCCATACCTTCGGGTAACGCGCCCATCCATTGAGGGTCTGACATTATTTGCTTCAAAGTAATTTCACCATTTTTCGCGCTGTTCTGAGGCGCGACATCTGGTGTAACGGTTTGCTGGACAGTGGCAGCAGGAAGCGATGTAGACGCTGCTTGGCTAGATGGTTCGTTAGTAGTGCTTGCACATCCGCCCAACGCAAAAGTAACGCTAGCCGCGATGAGTAAAGAAGAGTATTTTTTCATTATTTTAAGTCGTTGTTATGTAAAAAACGTTAACATTATACGCAGAGCAGTTACTAATACGCTAACGTTCATCGATTGAGATAGTGAACCAAACGTAAACCATCTGCGTTTATGGTTGTGAAACTGGTCTGTCGGCCTGAACAAAATAACAAAAATTCACTGATGAGGTAAAACACTATGAAAGCGAAAGGTTTTGTACCTGCGTTGCTTGCGCTCAGCTTTTTCACGACTCCTAGCTTTGCGAGCGAGTGCCCCAGCGTACTAAAGTTCATGAAGCGTAAGCTCAACTCACAAGAAACGGTGAATTTGTGTAACGAATATGCCGGAAAGACCCTTTTAGTGGTGAACACAGCCAGCTATTGCGGCTACACGCCACAATTTGAAGGTTTAGAAGCCCTTTATAGTGACTACAAAGACAAAGATTTTGTAGTACTTGGCTTCCCGTCGCACGATTTTAACCAAGAAGATAATGATGAAGGCAAAACGGCAGAACTGTGTGAATTGACTTATGGCGTAAAGTTTCCGATGTTTGAACCAATATCGGTAAAAGGAGAAGACGCCGATCCTATGTATAGAATGCTAAAAACCGCCACCGGCAAAGCGCCATCATGGAACTTTAATAAGTACCTTATTGACAGCTCTGGTAAGCAAATAACCCACTACCCTAGTTCAACAAAGCCCACTGATCCGGCTTTTATCGCTGACATAGAGGCACTCCTCAAAAGCGAATAAAACCGCGAATATCAACGCTGCCTATAGGTCAGACCAAACGAGAATCTAAAAGCCGCGCATAAAAAAGCCCCGCGTAACACGCGGGGCAATCAAGCACACTCAACTTGGAACACACTTTTAGCTGAAAACATACTTCCTACGTTTTAGCTAACTGCATTAATTTAGTGTGTTTAGTTGTTGGTTAGTTCAATAATTTTTTCGCTTGCTTCAGAAAAAGCCTTGTTTGCTTGCTCTTCGCCCATGTTAAGTCCTTCAGCGTAAACGAATTTAACGTCACTGATACCAACAAAATTTAAAAAGTGTTTTAAATACGGCGTTTGCGTATCAAAGTCTGAACCTGCATACACACCACCACGCGCGGCAAAAACAGTCGCTGATTTATTTTCTAGCAATCCGACAGGACCTGTCTCGGTATACTTGAATGTTATACCAGCTCTTGCAATACGGTCGAAGTAAGCTTTTAAGCTCGATGGGATGCCAAAGTTGTACATTGGCACGGCTAGCACAATTTCGTCAGCCGCTTTTACTGCTTCAACAATGTCATCAGAGACTTTTGCCAATGCCTGTTGTGATTCATTTCGCTCAGACGCCTCAGTCATCCACGCTTGCATTTCTTCACCTGTTAAATGAGGCAGTGCCAGAGAGGCAACATCCACGCGGTTAATGTGCACAGAACCGTCATTCTCAATTTTTGAAAGGTACTCGTTTGCAAGCTTTGAAGAATTACCTTGGTTGCCATTTAGGCTGGAAAATATAGCCAGTACTTTTTTCATGCCGAACTCCAATATTCGTTGTTTCGATAATATATGGCTATATTACGGCAATCGGGTGGGATGAAAATATCAAAAACATGAAGGCTTCGTTCTATTTTGTAGAACAAACTGCCAAGGAACAGAGTAAATGTGAAATTATTGAAAACATTACATTACGTTAATGTTGCAAGGAGGTTGATCTTCTCTTATTTGCTCAGCGTAACCGAGTTTGCCACAACACAATTAAGAGGATACAAAATATGAGAAGGACCAAAGCGCTCCTTGCATGTTCAATATTACCACTGTTTTTAATTGGCTGCTCGGATGACGACGACGATGTCGTACAAGAGCCCACACCCTCCCCGGAATACGCAAACATTCGAGTTGTTCACGCAGCATCAGACGCACCAATGGTAAACATCACTGCTAACGACGCCATACTCAACGATCTTGAAAGCGTTGATTACCAAGTTGCTTCATCTCGCTTCGAAGTCGAGACAGGCATGTACGATATTGGTGTTACAGGCATTCTTCCAGGTGAAAACGCTGAAGTGCTGCAAGCTGACGTTACTTTAGAAGCTGACATGAACTACGATATTTTTGCCGTAGGTAATGTTGGCGATGAGTCGTTATCGCTTTTAACAGTGACCAGTATGGAAACCGCAGTTGACGCGGGTAATGCTCAAGTACAGATTGTACATGCAGCATCAATGGCTCCTATGGTTGATATTTATGTTACGGCACCAGATACAGATATCACTGCCGAGCAGCCGCTTGTTACTGCTGAATTTACTGACGCGACAGATTTGATTCAAGTACCCGCGGGCGATTATCAAATTCGTATTACACCGGCCGGTGAGACAACGGTTGTATACGACTCTGGTACGGTAAACCTTGCAGACGGTGCCGATTTGCTTATCGCTGCTACTAATAACGTAGGTACAGGCGATTCACCAGTAACATTACTGGCCGCGGACGGTGATGGAAGCTTCAAGATATGGGATGCAGAAGCAGGTGCTGCTATCCGCGTTGTGCACGGTATCAGCGACGCACCAGCGGTTGATGTTGTAGCAAATAACGAAATAGTATTGGTGGACGGAATACAGTTCCCGCGCACCACAGACTATTTGTCTGTTGCAGCCGGTGACTATCTCATTGACGTTGTAGCCGATAGCGACAACAGTGTTGTGGCAATTGACGATGCTGAGTTGACGCTAGAAGTAGGTATGTCTTATACCGCTATCGCAAACAACGTTTTGGCTGCACCAGAACTTGATGTGCTTGTTGATATGCCCCGCTCCGTAGCGACAGAAGCGAAAGTGCGTATTGTACATGCTTCACCTTCAGCAGGTAACGTCGATATTTATGTAACTGCAGATGGTGAAATTAATGCTGTCGACCCAGCATTTGCTGATATAGCATATGAAACAGGTGACTTGGTTGAAACTGGTTATGTAAGTCTTGCTGAAGGTGATTATGTGGTCACTGTTACACCAACAGGTACCAAAACAGTAGCGATAGAAACCGGCGTTTTAACGCTTGAGAATGGTGAGATTTACACTGCTATCGCACTAGATGGCGCGATGGAAGGTGATTTACCTCAATTAGCGTTGCTTGATGGCCTAGCACCACCTCCACCAGCTTTTAATGCTGACATGACTTACAATGTAAACTTAAGTGGGTCACAAGAAGTGCCTGCCGTAACTACTATGTCTATGGCAACTGCAGTGGTCGAAATTGACGAAGACTTACCGGCGTTTAGCGTAAGTGTTGACGTATCAGGCTTAACGGATGTTACTGGTGTACACGTACACGATGGCGGCATTGGTATGAATGGTCCGGTTGCTTTCCCACTGACTGATGCTGGTAATGGTACTTATGTTCTCGCTGAAACTAATATTTCACCTAGCAACTTAGACGCGCTGACTAGCGGTGAGTGGTATTTAAATGTTCACACTACCGCTAACCCTAACGGTGAAGTGCGTGGTCAGATTGTTCCCGACACAACTGCGGTAGTAACATTCTCACTAAGCGGCAGCCAAGAGGTACCAGCAGTTGACACCATGGCAATGGGGTCTGGCTATGCGCTCTTCGACACCACAAACAACAACGTTTCTCTTGTGGCGGTAACCACTATTGAAAATGCGACTATGGCGCACATTCATACTGGGTTTGCTGGTGAAAATGGTGACGTACTTGTAGGACTTGTGGAAAGTGAAAGCACCGCTGGCGTTTGGATGACAGACGGAAGCATAGCACTAGATGAAGCCACAGCTACGCAACTACTGGCAGGTGGTCATTATGTGAATGTGCATACAGCAGCTAATACTGGTGGTGAAATTCGCGGCCAAATCACGCCTGATAATATTGAAGTGTACGGCATCATCGCAAACGGCCTACAAGAAGTGCCTGCAGTAACTACAACAGCAAGCGGCGCTGGTGCATTTACTTTGAATACATCTACAGGTGCACTGTCAGGCAGCGTTACCATTACCGGTATGACAGCAAACATGGCTCACATTCACGAGGGTGAAATGGGCGTAAATGGTGATGTTCTAATTGGACTTACTGCCGGAACCAGCGGTATGTGGTCTGTGCCAGCTAATACTACGTTAACCGCTGAGCAAATGAATGTTATGGCAGACGGAGGTCTTTACACTAACTTCCACTCAGATGCATTCCCAAGCGGTGAAATTCGTGGACAAATTACGCTAGGTTTTGACTAGTAAAAAATTGCTAAACCCATTGTGTTTCAATTATATTGAGACCCAATGAACCTAAAATAAAAAAAGGGGCAAACGCCCCTTTTTTGTGTTTCTCGACAAGAAGATTTTATCTATATGGTATTTAGCGCCGTGTCGAAATCTGCAATCAGATCCTGAGTGTCTTCAATACCTACCGAAATACGCAGCATGGTATCGGAAATACCCATTAACTCACGCTCTTCTGCCGTGTTCTCAAAATAAATAGTAGGCGCAACTGGTAGCGCTAAGGTGCGATTATCCCCTAAGTGCGTGGCGCAAATAACTAACTTCATTTCGTTTAAAAACGCCACTGGATCAGCACCGTCGATAAGGTCAAAACTCAAAATTGCGCCGTAGCCGTCGTTTAGGTATTCCCTTGCCATGAAATGCTGAGGGTGGTCGGCAAGACCTGGATAAAAGACTTTAGATACCTTGGGGTGATTATCTAGGAACGTCGCCAACTGCATAGCATTATGCTGACTTCGTGATAAACGTAAATCTAAGGTTTCCATGCCTAGGGCAATGGCCGTCGCTGATTGCGGTGCCAATGTAGCGCCTAAATCGCGTAAACCTTTCTTTTTGATTTGTGTAATGCCCCACTGTGCAGTATCTGCAACCTGATAAGCCGGTTTTAGGTTACTAAACTTAGTCCAATCATAGTTACCCGTATCGATGACAGCACCACCTAAAACGTTACCGTGACCTGCAATGTATTTTGTCAGCGAGCAAAACACTAACGACGCTTTAACATCTTTAGCGTAAAAAACAGGGGGTGGCGTCATGGTGTTATCAACCATAAACAGCATGTGCTTCTCTTCGCAGAATTGACCAATGGCGTGAAGGTCGGCCACCTGTGTCACAGGGTTAGCTACGGTTTCGGTGTAAACGCCTTTTGTGTTTGGCTGGTAAGCTTCTTTGACTTGCTGAATGTCGGTCACATCTGTGTAGGTAACCTGCACACCAAAATCTTTAATGGTTTCAAAAAAGCTTCGCGTATTACCAAATAGGTATTGGCTTACAATTAAATGGTCGCCGGCTTTGAGTAAAGCAAATAACGAGCTGCTTATCGCCGCCATTCCGGTTGAGTAACACAAAGTACCTACACCGCCTTCCAGATCATTAAGCATATTTTGCAATGCCGCCACAGAAGGTGACGATGAACGAGAATAAACATGAGCAGCTCGTTTACCTTGAAACGCATCGATGATGCCCTGCGCATCTTTAAACTCGAAAAGAACTGAATTAGACGTGCTGCTGTGAACACCACCATGTTCAGGCGTATTTAGCATGCGATCAGAATGAACCTGACGGGTTGTGAATCCCAATTTTGTCACGGGTGAAGCTCCGAAAATAGATGTTTGCGACCGAGCCGAGTGCGCACCAGTACTCTGAGTTGATACGGTTGCGTACTTACCACTTCAATAGAAATGATTATGGCTTTGTAATGCAGTTTTTAGGATATTTTGCGCAAACATTATCATAAAACGTATAAATAGTTTGCATTTGTTCATCTATGTTAGTCACTTTCTGAATAATTGGCCCCAACACAATCATCTTTCTGGCGTAGTCCAACCCAATGACTTGTATAGGAATTTCGGCTTCTCGTGCAATGTGCATAAAGCCTGTTTTCCATGGATAAATGGGGCTTCGCGTACCCTCTGGCGCTAACGCGAGTATTAATTGATCGGCTTCCTTTATCTTATTTGCTATAGACGTGACCACCCCATGCGCTTTACTTCTCTCTATAGGAATGCCGCCTAATCTTTTAACAATAGCGCCCAAAGGGGGCGCAAAGATGGTGTGCTTTCCGAAAAAATTAATGTTTAGCTTAAAGGAAAAAACCACGAACAAGCCAATAAAGAAGTCCCAGTTCGATGTATGCGGTGCTACCGCTAAAATGGCTTTTTTCTGATTGATTAGTTCACCTTCTACACGCCAGCCCCTTTTTGTCAGCACCCACGCTGCGAACGACGACAACCAGTTGGGCCACTTGCGAGGAACATGCTCTCCAACGTTAACACTATTGGCCCGTTGAGAGTGGGTTTGAGGGTGTGAGGTTTTTGTCATTATTATTATGCTCTGCTTAGTACACTTAGGTTATCTATTTGCTAATTTATTTTCTGAGGCTTCGAAGTGGAATGCCGTAACGAAAAGCGCTTTACTTTCCATATTGTACCCGCATATTAATTAACAGAGTAAAACGTTGGAGAGTGCGCAATTTGGCGAAGAGTAATCAAAATGGGTTTGTAACGCAATTGTTAACAATGCAGCGTTTTGAATTCTTAGAGAATATGGGCTTAATATAGCTATGTGTATTTTATTTATCGCAAACAATATGCGAGATGACTACCCGCTTATCATCGCTGCGAATCGGGATGAGTTTTACGCACGACCAACCGCGCCGTCTTCATTCTGGAAAAGCCACCCGCATTTGCTCGCCGGACAAGACTTAGAAGCTAATGGAACCTGGATGGGTGTTACGCGTAACGGATATGTGGCGGCACTTACTAATGTAAGGGACCCACACAACATCAATAAAAATGCGGTATCGCGAGGTGAATTAGTCGCCAACTGGCTGAAGCACGACTCAGTCGAAATGAAGTCTGTTGCACAATCACAATACTTGGCAACGCTAGAAAAAACGCGCCACCGATACAACGGCTACAACCTGTTATTCGGAGATATAAATTCGCTTAAGGTTTACAACAACGTAAACAATTCGACCCACATTATCGACACTGGTGTCTACGGTTTGTCTAACGCGGATATTGCCACACCTTGGCCAAAAGTCACGCAGGGCGTTACCGCATTGAACAATTATGTCACCAAACAAAACATCATTAATGATGAAGACTTATTTGATATTTTACGTTACGACAATAAAGCTGACGATGCCTTGTTACCCGACACGGGCGTAGGCTATGAGTGGGAAAAGGCGTTGTCTTCCATTTTTATTCAATCCGAAAAATACGGAACGCGTACCTCTACACTGCTATTAGTAGATAAAAACAATACGCTGACCTGGAAAGAACGACGCTTTTCAGACAAAGGCGAAGCACAAGAAACCCGCGCTTTTTCTTTTTCAATTTAGGGTGTTTTTGAAATGAAACTTTCGTTTACGTTTTCTTTCCTCGACTAATTGAAATATTTTCAACCTTTAGGGGTCGTTTTTTCTACCATCGGTGGCATAATGCCAGCCTGCTATCTTTTGCATACCAACGTAACGTGAGGACATATCGTGTTTGAAGTATTACCCCATCTCGCCCCAGATCCAATTCTTGGCCTGTCAGCTGCTTTTCGTGAAGACACCAACCCAAACAAAATCGATTTAGGTGTTGGCGTATATAAAGATGAGCAAGGTAATACCCCTATTCTTTCAAGTGTCGCAAAAGCGCAAAAAGTGCTTTTAGATACCGAAACTAGCAAAACCTACATCACGCCTCAGGGCAACCAAGGTTTTATCGACGGTATGTTGTCTTTGCTATTAGGTAAGACTAGCCCCGTTCTATTAGCAGACCGCGTTGCAGCGGTTCAAGCTCCAGGTGGTTGCGGTGCATTGCGTATTCTTTCAGAACTACTTGCCCGTTGTAACGACAACGCTAAAGTATGGGTAAGCGACCCAACATGGGCGAACCACATTCCACTTATCGGCTCTGCGGGTCTTAAAATCGAAACCTACCCGTACTTCGATAAAGCGTCAGCAAGCATTCGCTTTGACGCTATGATGGAAACCCTTCGCAAAACTGAAAAAGGCGATATCGTTCTTCTACACGGTTGCTGTCACAACCCTACAGGTGCTGATCTTACTAATGCACAATGGGATGAAGTACTAGAAGTAGCGAAAGAGCGAGAATTCCTGCCTTTCATCGATGTGGCTTACCTAGGTTTTGGTGAAGGTTTAGAAGAAGACGCGTACGGCATGCGTTTGTTGGTAGAAAACCTACCAGAGGTTATCGTTGCAGCTTCTTGCTCCAAGAACTTTGGCCTTTATCGCGAACGTGTTGGTTTGGCTGCCATCATTACTGAAGATTCAGCAACCCGTAAAATTGCTCAGGGTCAAATTCAGTCAATCGCACGTGGCATCTACTCTATGCCACCGAGCTACGGCGGCGCGTTGGTAGACATTATCCTAGCTGACGAAGCCCTTAACAACGAGTGGGTATCTGAAGTGAACGAAATGCGCGATCGCATGAAATCACTCCGTGCAATGCTAGTTCAAAACCTTCACGATAATGGCTCGCCTAAAGACTTTAGCTTCGTAAACGACCAAAAAGGTATGTTCTCGTTCTTGTGTATTACTCCAGAGCAAGTGCGCGAAGTGCGTGAAAAGCACAGTGTGTATTTTGTTGATTCTAGCCGCGTGAACATTGCGGGCATCAACCAAGAAAACGTAGAAACACTTGCTAAAGCATTGGTATCAGTGCTTTAAGTACGAACTATTGATTCTTAAGATTCGAAAGGCAGGGTTCACACCCTGCCTTTTTTATTGCCTTCAAATTACCCGTCTTCCTATTTCTGCGATGAACGCCCCAACCACGCTGTCAGTAGCGGTTAGTCACACTTTTTAACAAATTCACGCAGTGCGCTATACGCCTTTTAGTAGGGCAAGCCGGATATAATCGTTACACTGTAACAATGTTGACGTACACGTTAACTTGGTATTTATTACGACTGACTTATAACAATGAGATTAACGACAAGAACAAGGATCACCCATGTCTAAAGTAAGTGTATTTTGTCTTTCTGCCGCGCTACTTGGCAGTGCAATGCAAGTAAATGCTAAGGAAGGCATGTTCACGCCAGAACAACTCCCTTCAATTGCCGGCGATTTAAAAGAAACAGGCTTAGCAATCCCTGCTAGTAGTATTAACGACCTAACCGCGTTTCCTATGGGCGCGATCGTTTCATTAGGTGGCTGTTCAGCATCGTTTGTCTCTGACAAAGGCTTGGCCGTTACTAATCACCACTGTGCGCGCGGCTCTGTTCAATATAACAGCACCCCAGAAAACAACTATTTAAAAGATGGTTTCCTAGCAAAAGAAATTGGTGAAGAACTGCCGGCCGCGCCGGGTACACGCATGTTCGTTACGGTCGATTTTTCTGATGTAACCGACAACGTCATTGGCGGCATCAGTGATGACGTTCAAGGCCGCGAGCGCTACGACCTCATTGAAGCAAACCGCAAAGCGTTAATTGCAGAGTGTGAGTCTGAAGCGGGCTTCCGCTGCTCTGTACCTTCGTTTTTCCAAGGCCTTGAGTATAAGCTAATTAAGCAAATGGAAATTCGTGACGTGCGCATTGCCTACGCGCCTGCTGATTCAATTGGTAAATACGGTGGTGATGTAGATAACTGGATGTGGCCTCGTCACACGGGCGACTTTTCTTTCTACCGAGCTTATGTGGGTAAAGACGGTAAACCTGCTGATTACAGTGAAGAGAACGTGCCGTTTAAACCTGACCATTTCTTAAAAGTTTCGGCAGCTGGACTTGAAGACGGCGACTTTGTTATGGCAGCAGGCTACCCTGGCTCTACTAATCGCTATGCGCGTTTATCACAAGTGTCGTACACGTTTGATTGGTTATATCCCACTTACCTTGAACTGGTAGACGCGTGGATCAAGACTATCGAAAGTGCATCTGAAAAAGGCAGCGATGCGCGTATCAAATACGAAGCATTGTTAGCGGGACTTAACAACTTCCACAAAAATACGTTGGGCCAGCTTTCAGGCGCTAAACGCGTTGGACTTGTTCCACGTCGCGCTGAGCGTGAAGAGCAACTAGCAGCATGGCTTGATAAAAACGGTAAAAGTGAAATGAAGCAAGCACTTGCCGATCTTGATGCGGTTAGTGCTGAACAAATGCAAATGAACAAGCAAAACTTCTGGTACAACAACCTAAGTCGTGCACAACTCTTGTCGTCAGCTCAAACCCTTTATCGCAATGCCATCGAAAAAGAAAAGCCGGACGCAGAACGTGAATCTGGATTTCAGGAGCGCGATCAAATTCGCCTGAAAGAAGGCGTAGAGCGCATTGAGCGTCGCTTTGATCCGGTAGTTGATCAGGCCGTTTGGCAAAAAATGATTAGTATGTACCTTGAACAGCCTGAAGAAAACCGAGTAGCCGCGTTCGATAAAGCAGTAGGCATTGATAGTGATACTGACGGGAAAACACTTCACAAGAAGTTAAAGGCGTTTTACGACAAGACTTCATTGACTAACACTGAAGAACGTTTGAAATGGTTAACTGCAAGCCGCGCTGATTTCGAAAATAGCAACGACCCGTTCATTAAACTTGCGGTTGCCCTGTTCGATACCGAGATGGCTATTGAAGATAAGAGCAAAACGCTAAGCGGTAAAGCTGCCGCGCTTCGCCCTAAATACATGAGTGCCATTATTGAGTGGCAAAAATCTTTGGGCAGCCTTGCTTATCCAGATGCAAACAGTACGCTGCGCGTCACTTACGGTAACGTAATGGGCGGCTCGCCAAAAGACGGTCTGATTTACGAGCCGTTCACTCGTCTTGAAGGTATTACTGAGAAAGACACAGGCGAGACACCTTTCGACTCTCCTAAAAAGCAGCTTACGCTTATTGAGGACAAGAAATACGGACCTTACAAACTAGACGCTATTAACAGCGTGCCGGTAAACTTCCTGACGGATTTAGATTCAACAGGCGGCAACTCAGGCTCAGCAACGCTCAACGCAAAAGCAGAGCTTATCGGCCTGTTGTTTGACGGTACATTCGAGAGTGTAAATTCTGATTGGGATTTTGACCCGAAAACAACCCGTACCATCCATGTAGATAGCCGCTACATGTTATGGGTAATGGAATACGTTGACGGTGCAACAAACCTCATCGAAGAAATGACCATCGTTAAATAACCACCAAATAATGGGGTTGGAGTACTTTTCTGCCCCATAAAAAAGCAAAAATGGGGGCAGAGTACATTTTCCCCCTAATGCCTTCCGGTAAAAAGGAGAGCGTTATGAGGTTACTAATAAGGCTTATTAGTTTAGCCGTGGCTGCGTACTCGTGTTATAGCGGAGCTATAACCGGTGAATGGAAAGCATCTATCGCTATTATTTCGCTATGTGCGTTGATGTTCCTAATTACGTTTATTTCCAAGACTCGCGGCGGTACGCCAGGCTCTCAAAGCGATGGCGCCTCAGCGATATACACACCAAGCAGCAGCTCAAGCTCATCTTGCAGCAGTGATGGCGGTGGTGGAGATTGCTAAAACCCAATGGGGTCAGAGTACTTTTTTCAGTATTTAAAGTACTCTGACCCCATTATTTTCGCTGATCAGATCGCGCTATAGAAATGTACTCTGACCCCAAAATTAATGTACTCTGACCCCAATATTTTATTTGAGGTTGCGGAGGCCTTGGGTGAGGAGTCGGTCTAGTGCGTTGGCAAAGTTTTGTTTGTCACGTTGGGAGAAGGCTTTTGGACCGCCTGTGTGTTCGCCGCTTGAGCGCATGGTTTCCATGAAATCTCGCATGCCCAGTATCTGTTTGATAGACGACTTGTCGTATTCTTCACCACGATTATTCAACGCTAGCGCATTTTTCGCCAGTACATCAGCGGCCAATGGAATGTCATTGGTAATCACCAAGTCACCCGCTTCACACTTCTCTACTATGTAATCGTCAGCAGCATCGAAGCCTGACGGTACTTGCGTTAGGGTTATGTGTTTGTCTGGTGGTACAGACATGGAATGGTTAGCCACCAAAGACAAAGGCAGCTTGGTACGTCTGGCTGCCTTAAAAAGAATGTCTTTGATCACTGCAGGGCACGCGTCGGCGTCAACCCATATATGCATGGTCGTATCTCGTAACTGTATCTAATTACGCTAGCATACCACCATCTACCACCACTGTCGTGCCGGTCGTGTAGGTTGAAGCGTCTGATACTAAATACAATACCGTGCCCGCCATTTCATCTGGGTCAGCGACACGGCCTAGTGGAATAACTTTAAGCGCGTGCTTCAAAATTTGCTCATTAGTTGTTAACGCTGACGCAAATTTAGTATCAGTTAAGCCTGGCAATAATGCGTTTACGCGAATGTTCAAGCTACCGCACTCTTTTGCAAATGACTTAGTCATGCTGATAACCGCAGCTTTCGTTATAGAATAAATCCCCTGCATGTCGCCCGGTGTTACACCATTTACCGATGCCGTGTTGAGAATGACGCCACCACCCTGCTCTTTCATCATTTTGCCAGCTTCAATCGACATGAAGAAGTAGCCACGAATATTGACGTCTACAGTTTTATTGTAGGCGCCAAGATCAGTATCTAAGATATGCCCAAAGTAAGGATTGGCTGCCGCGTTGTTTACTAGAATATCCAGTTTTCCAAAATCGCGCTTAATGACGTTAAATGCTTCTGTAATTTGCTCCATTTCACCCACATGACACGCTAGCGCTGTCGCCTTACCACCTGCGTCACGAATTGAAGAAGCAACGGCTTCACAGCCGTCAATTTTGCGGCTTGATACAATTACATGCGCGCCATACTGGGCAAGCAAACGGGCAATAGACTCACCGATACCGCGACTTGCACCTGTAACCAGTGCCACTTTTCCTGTTAAATCAAAAAGGTTCTTCATTGTCATATCCTTAATTCTTGCTGATAAAGTGCTTTGTGCTTAATTTCTATTATTAACGCTTGTTGCGGTGCCTACTCTAGGCCAACATACCACCGTCAAGTACTACGGACTGACCCGTCATGAATGACGACTCATCACTACACAACCAAGCAATGGCATTAGCAATCTCTTCTGGTTTACCCAAACGCTTCATTGGATTTGCGCCAATAAGCCCTTTTTGGCCTCTTTCATCCAATTTTGATAAAACGCCTTGCACCATAGGGGTATCTACAAAGCTTGGACAAACAGCGTTTATGCGTATGTTCGCCCTTGCGTATTCCACCGCCGCCGATTTAGTAAGCCCCACTACCCCATGTTTTGAAGCGCTGTAAGCACTAATCATAGGCGCAGACCGCAATCCAGCTACAGAGGCAATATTGATGATGTGGCCACCGCCTGTCGCCGTCATATGCTTGAGGGCGTTTTTCATGCAATACCACACGCCAGCTAAGTTGACCTGAATATTCTTCATAAACATGGCGTCATCGACTTCAGTTAGCGGAGCTGGAAAATGGTCGATACCCGCGTTATTAATAATTACGTCAATTTTGTCACTATGAGAAAGCGCCGTGTCGAACATCGCTTTGACCTGAGCCGGTTCGGTAACATCCACAGCCACCGCATAGGCTTTGCCACCTGAGGCAACAATTTCTTCAGCCAATGTTATGGCGTTTTCTTCGTTTAGATCTGCAATACCAACTGTTGCACCACGCGCACTCAATACGCGAGCCGAAGCAGCACCGATACCCGAGCCACTACCAGTAATAAGAATATGCTTGCCTTCGACATTTGTAGCTACATTCATTAGCTGTACTCCAATTTTGTGAACAAGCGCAACGCTGTTAAATAAAAGTCACTGCGCATGCTCTTTGTTTTGAATGATTAAAAATAACTCGCTTTTACGTTGTTACACGTTGCCTCGCGTGAAGAAAGCACTTCAATATCGCGACTGACCAGCGGTAATTCCCAATTTAAGAAGTATTCCGCGGCCGCTAATTTACCTTCATAAAAGTCAGCATCTTGTTCGCCAGCACCGTTAGCGAGTGCTTGTTCGGCAACATTTGCCTGGCGTAGCCAAATCCAGCTCACCACACAACTTGAAAATACGTTTAAGAAGCAACTCGCATTGGTTAGCAAGACTGGTTGCTTATCTGAGCGCAAATCGGCTGCTGCCTGTTGAATTAAACCACCAAGCTGGTCTAGATAAGGTTTTAATTTTGCAGCTAGTGCCTGCGCTCGCGGTGTTTCTGCGCGCTTCATATCACTGGTTACACGAGAAAGCAGAACTTGAAGACCTTTGCCGTCGTGCTGCCATAACTTTCTTCCCAGCAGATCTAACGCCTGAATACCATTTGTACCCTCGTGAATTGGGTTTAGGCGGTTATCGCGCCAGCACTGCTCAACAGGATATTCACGGGTGTAGCCCGCACCACCTAGAATTTGAATTGCCAAATCGTTGGCTTTAGGGCCAAACTCCGAAGGCCATGCTTTGAACACGGGTGTTAAAAGATCTAAAAGCTGAGAAAGTTCGGTACGCTTTTCGCTGTCAGTTTCCGTTTCCATCTCATCGATGAGCATGCTGCCGTATAAGCAGAGGGACATACCGCCTTCACAGTAGGCCTTTTGCGCTAGCAACATACGTCGCACGTCACCGTGATTGATAATAGGTGTAGGCTCGTCTTCTGGCGCAAGATTAGGCGCAGCGCGACCTTGGGTACGATCTTTTGCGTATTCTAGTGAGTAACGGTACCCGCGATACCCTATCATGGCAGCACCATAGCCCACGCCAATGCGTGCTTCGTTCATCATCATGAACATGTAGCGCAAACCCTGGTGCGGCTCGCCAATCAGGTAGCCGTGGCAGTCACCATTTTCGCCAAAGGTTAGTGCGGTTGAAGTCGTACCTCGGTAGCCCATTTTATGGATAAGACCAGCAAGGGTTACATCGTTGCGCACATCTGGATTGCCGTCAGCGTCGAGACGGTATTTAGGTACAGCAAATAAGGAGATGCCTTTTACACCAGCTGGACCACCTGGAATTTTCGCCAACACCAAATGTACGATGTTGTCGGAAAGCTCATGCTCACCACCTGATATATAAATCTTGCTGCCTTTGATTCGGTACGTACCATCATCTTGCGGCCTTGCTGATGTACGAATATCAGCAAGTGACGAACCGGCATGGGGCTCGGTAAGCGCCATGGTGCCAGTGAAGTCACCCGCTAGCATTTTTGATAGAAACGCACTTTTGATATCTTCGGAGGCAAAGTGTTTAATGACATTGGCGGCCGCCGCAGTTAAGAAAGGATAAGCGGTTGACGATGGGTTTGCCGCTAAAAAATAGCCCGCGCAGGCATTCATCACGGTAACAGGAAGCTGCATGCCGCCATCTTCAAAATCAAAATGACCCGCGATAAACCCAGACTCTCTGTATGTGTCAAAAGCCACTTTTACGTCATCAATCATAGAGACTTTGGTGCCATCGAATGTAGGCTCGTTTTTATCAGCAACGGCATTATGTGGAAGAAATAACTCTTCTGCCATCTTCTCGGCCATATCAATAACAGCGTTGAAGGTTTCTACATTGTGCTCTTCGAAGCGAGCTTTTTCACATAAGGCTGCGGTGTTTAATACTTCGTACAGCTGAAATTGCATTTCACGGCGGGGAATAAGTTGATCGGCCATGGTGTCCTGTCCTCTACGAAAACTTGTTAACACATTGTGTCATATTCGTTATCGTGCCATTATTGTCATTAATGACACAATAATGGTCAATCACGCCAACAATCACTGAGTTTTATCTTATTTTATAACTCGAATTATTTTTATGAATGACACGAAGTTCACCGTTACCGTACTCGGCTTTAACCAAGCCTTGGCATCTGCCATTACAGGAGCCCTCGATGTATTTGCTTTCGCAGGTATTAGTTGGCAGCGAATACACAACTTACCAACCAAACCACAGTTCAAAGTACAGTTGGCCAGTCACCATGGGCAGCCTATTCTTTGCTCTAATCAAGTTGTTCTACAGCCCAATATCGCCATCGAAGAAGTCTCACACACTGATGTCTTGTTAATTCCCACCATTGGTGGCGATATTGATGAAGTGCTAGAAAGCACAGCGCCTCTGCTTGTACATATAAGGCGTCTTCAGAAAATGGGGGCCGACATTGCCGCCAATTGCACCGGTACTTTCCTTTTGGCCCAATCCGAATTATTGGACAATAAAATTGCCACTACACATTGGGGATATGCAGATAAATTTAAGGCCATGTACCCTACCGTAAACTTACAACCCGAGAAAATGGTTACTGAAGACGATACGGTGTTTTGTGCAGGCGGCGGCATGGCGTGGATTGATTTATCTATCTTGTTGATAGAACGCTACTGTGGTCATCAGATTGCGAGCGATACGGCAAAATCCCACGTTTTGGATGTGTCCAGAACAAGCCAAACTATTTACGCCAGCAGTCGTCAGCGACGATTTCACTCAGACAAGGACATTAAAGCGGTACAGTCTTTTCTGGAAAAGAACGTACAAAATAAATGTACGCTAAGCGAACTAGCGCTACGGCATAATATGACCGAACGCACACTTATACGCAGATTTAAAAACGCGTGTGATATTACACCAGGTCAGTATTTACAGTCGCTGCGCATTGAGCACGCGAGAAAGCTCTTAGAAACCTCTAGTATGCCGTTAGAGAGCGTGATTAGCGCTGTAGGCTATGAAGACCTTAGCTCGTTCACCCGACTATTTAAAAAAACGACTGGTTTATCACCTTCTCAATACCGAGCGAAATTCAAGCGAGGCTAATTTGATTTAGATGGTTAGTAGACTACTTGCACCAAAAAATATCTCTCTATTAAGTTTGATGTTCCATGCCTGTGCACACAGGCTTTTTAGTTATATTCAATCTAACTAATATTGTGCATTTTCGATGAAAAACGCCTTGGTTTGCACAAATTTGAAGTTTTTATGTAAAAGTTTGTGTAAAATGCAGAGCCAAGCATAGATTGTTAATTTTTGTGCTAAAAACACTACAAAAGTATAAATTTAAAATCATCTTGGTGGAAACATGAGAACACACAAAATCGCCACACTAGCGTTAGCCGTTAGTGCTGCGTTCAGCTCTTCAGTTCTTGCACAAGAGGCCGCGACGACAGAAAAAAAAGAAGCCTCACTTGAACAGATTACCGTTACTGCGCAAAAGCGTACTCAGTCAATTCAGGAAGTACCTATTTCTGTTGCGACACTAAGCGGTGAGAAATTCGAAAGCCTATTCTCTGGCGGTGAAGATATTCTTGCTCTAGCGGTTCGCGTACCAGGTCTTTATGCTGAGTCATCAAATGGTCGTGTTGCACCGCGTTTTTATATTCGTGGTCTAGGTAACACCGACTTCGACCTTGCTGCATCACAACCTGTTTCTATTATCATGGACGAAGTGGTAATGGAAAACGTGGTACTTAAAAGCTTCCCGCTTTTCGACGTTCAGCAAGTTGAAGTACTTCGTGGCCCACAAGGTACACTATTTGGTCGTAACACCACTGCTGGTATCATTAAATTTGATACAGTAAAACCAACCCAAGACGTTGAAGGTTACGCGAAAGCAGGCTTCGGTTCATACGGTACAATGAACTTCGAAGGCGCTATTAGCGGCGGTCTTACTGACGAACTTTCTGCCCGTCTTTCGGTATTGTCACAAGAGCGTGATGATTACATCGACAACGCAGCAACAGGTCAAAACGACGCATTAGGCGGCTTCGACGAAAAAGCATGGCGCTTACAACTTCTTTGGGAGCCATCAGCGGATTTCTCTGCACTTCTCAACGTACACGGCCGCGACTTAGACGGTACTGCTTCAATTTTCCGTGGAAACGTTTTTAATAAAGGCAGCAATGACCTTAACGATAGCTACGACCGCGAAACAGTAAGCTACGACGGCGATCTAGAAGGTAACGGTACAGATAACAACCCACAGTCTTACGAAGGTTTAGGTGCATCACTTAAATTAGAATACGACATGGACGATGTAACCTTTACTTCAATCTCTGCAATTGAAACCGCTGAAGGTTCAAGCCTTGGCGACATCGACGGCGACGCGATTGCTTCACAAAACTTTGTAACTCAAGATAACCTTGACGATCTAGAGCAGTACACGCAAGAATTTCGTTTAGCAAGCAACACCAGTGACCCTATGAACTGGCAAGTAGGTGCTTTCTATTACGATGCATCGTTCAACGTAACCAGCATCGACGGTTTCTTTGGCGCGACTACGGTATTCCATGAAAACCAAACATGGGCGGTATTCGGTCAGTCATCTTACCAAGTTAACGACAAGCTAAACGTTACTGGTGGTATCCGTTACACTCACGACAAGAAATCTCTTGTTGTTGGCGAACAGAACGTTGACGGGTTTGCCGTTGTTCTAGGTATTGCATCTGTTCAAGATTATGACGATATCAATGTAGATGACGGTCAAACAAGCTTTGAACTAAGTGCAAACTACCGTGTAACTGACGACATGTCTGTTTTTGCTCGCTATGCTAATGGTTTCAGAGCGCAAACTATCCAAGGTCGTGACGTTGCATTTGAAGGTGCACCTTCAGTTGCAGACGCAGAAACGATCAACTCTTTTGAAGTGGGTATTAAGTCAGACCTATTCGACGACACGCTACGTCTAAACGCTGCTGCGTTCTACTATACCGTTGATGACATGCAGTTCTCGGCCATTGGTGGTGGTAACAACTTTACTGCGCTAGTGAATGCTGACGAAGGTGAAGCTTATGGTTTTGAAGTAGACGCTCAATGGCTAGCGACTGACGAACTTACCTTTACTGCTGGCTACAGCTACAACCACACTGAAATCAAAGATGATTCTCTAACGGTTGCACCTTGTGGTACAAGCGCATCTGATGGCTTCACTGGCTACTGTACAGTAACTGATGAGCGCCCAGATGGATTCAATGCAATCATTGATGGAAACCCTTTCCCGCAAGCACCTGAATCAATCTTTAACTTCACTGCACGTTACACTATCCCTATGGGTGATGACGGTGAGTTCTTCGTGTTTACTGATTGGGCGTTCCAAGGTGAAACCAACATCTTCCTATATGAAGCGGTTGAGTTTACTACAGACGACAATTTCGAAGGCGGTCTACGCATTGGTTATGAGAACTTTGCGCACAACTACACGGTAGCGCTATTCGGTCGTAACATTACAGACGAAGACAACGTTAAAGGTGCAATCGACTTTGCAAACTTAACGGGTATTGTAAACGAACCTCGTATTTGGGGTGTTGAGTTTAAGTACACATATTACTAAGAAAAGTTAAGTAGCTACTCTCTTCCATTGTAGCTACCTATCTATTTAGTAGAAAAGCGGTGACGTTGAGAAACGTTACCGCTTTTTTTATCTGTTACGCCGCCATATGAATATCAGATGTAGGCATTTGCACTAGCTGCTGTAATTTCCTACACACCTTCACCCATCGCGCTACTTTCTGATAGTAGACCTGCTCGATCAACTGCCCTTTTTCATTAAACAGAAAGCTCGCCAGCTTCCCTTTACTACCCGGCATATAAAAGTGATGCACCGTGAATTGATGAGACAAAGGGGCATGTGCCACTTTTTGATACATACAGAAAGGCAGTGCATTTGCACGCTCATCGCCACCAGTTAAGCGACTACGGCGCTGAAACGTATCTGAACCTAAATCAGCCATTATGCCATGTTTTAAAATAAGCTGGTCGACCGCTTTAATACCTGTTTGCATAACTATCTCCTAAATGTTGCGCTAATCAGCGAACCAAGATGAGACTCAAAATAAACCATACTGATATTTATACAGTATATGGTTATTTGTTTAAAATGCAAACAAAAAAGCCGCTTATTCAAGCGGCTCCTGTTTAGTCGTTGTCAGAAAGCTTAATTGAGGGCTGATTCTAGGAATGCCCACTGGTCAGCATACCCCTCTATTTGCATCCATGTAGGTGTGCCTGCACCGTGTCCCGCTCGGGTTTCCACGCGAAGCAGGATTGGGTTATCACAGCTTTGGTCAGCCTGTAGTTGAGCTGCAAATTTATAGCTATGCCACGGCACAACACGGTCATCGTGATCACCGGTAGTAACTAATGTAGCTGGGTAGCACGTGCCCGGCTTAGTGTTGTGAAGTGGCGAATAAGCATAAAGCGCTTCAAATTCGTCTTTGTTTTCACTTAACCCATAATCAGAGGACCATGCTCGCGCATTTGCACTAGGTGTGTGATAGCGAAGCATATCTAACACGCCGACTGCAGGTAAGGCAGCAGAAAAGAGATCCGGGCGCTGTGTTAAGGTCGCACCAACAAGCAAACCGCCATTCGAGCCACCTTGAATACCCATTTTCTCAGGCGTGGTGTAGCCACTTTCAACCAAATACTCGCCCGCTGCGATAAAGTCATCAAATACGTTTTGCTTATCTAACTTAGTCCCAGCCTTGTGCCACTGTTGCCCATACTCACCACCACCACGTAAGTTAGCTATGGCCAGTACATTGCCCTGCTCTACCCATACCATGCGCGATACTGAATAGCGGGGCAGCAGTGAAATATTAAAACCACCATACCCGTACAGTAATGTTTTATTATTTCCATCTAGCTTCAAGCCTTTTTTATGCACAATAAACATGGGAACTTTTGTTCCATCTTTACTGGTGTAAAAAATTTGCTTTGTTTCGAAGTCATCATAATTAACACCTGTATCGATGGATTTAAATAATGATGACTCGCCGCTTTTTACGTCATACGCAAATACTTGGCCAGGGTTAGTGAACCCCGTAAGTTTATAGAACGTTGTATCGGCATTTTTGCTTCCGTCAAACCCGCTAACACTTCCAATATCATTAAACGCAATTTCATCTATTTTCTTGCCGTTTAAATCAAATACACTTACCTGCCCTTTTACATCTTTTAGATACTGAGCAAAAAGTTTTTCACCCAAAAGTGAAACGCTCGACAAGGTATCAGATGTACTTTCAATTACGGTTTCCGTTTCTTTAACGCCGCCATCGAAATCAACCTTAATAACCTTACCTGTAGGGGCATTTGCTGTAGATGTGAAAAATAACTCGTCGTCATGCTCGCCAATTAGGTCGTAACGGCCATCCCATTTGTCGAAAACCGAAACGAGCTCACTGTCATCATTTACCAGCGATTTAGCATAAACACCATTCGCCTGATATCCCTCGAACACAGAAATGAGCAGTGTTTTGCCATCTTGAACAACCGAAGGATAAGGGTTCCATGTAGGTTTATTGTCAAACGCAAAAACCTTTTTGTCTTCACTTTGCGCTGTACCTATTGCGTGAAAATAGATAGATACGGTTTGGCTATCATCATACTTACCAGCTTCATTTTGGGGGTAACGTGAATAGAAAAAGCCGGTTTCATCGGGCAACCACGCGATATTTGAAAACTTAATGCCTTTAATAATGTCAGTTAAATCCGACTTCTTACTGGTGTCACGAACGTGAATAGTTTTCCAGTCAGTACCACCGTCAGAAAGCATGTAAGCCAAGAACGAGGCTTTGGGGCTTAGTTCAGTTGACGCCATAGACACTGTGCCATCTTCACTCAATGTATTTGGGTCAATCAGAACTTCAGGCTTTCCATTAACGCCATCAGCCATGTAAAGTACATACTGGTTTTGCAAGCCGTCGTTATAAGAATAAAACAGCTTGCCGTTTACCATATAAGGCGTTGAATATTTTTCGTAGTCCCACAGCGCTGTTAGACGTTCTTTGTATCTTTCTCTAGAGGGCAATTCAGCCAGATAAGGACGAGCAAGGGTGTTTTGAGACTCAACCCAAGCACTTACCTCTTCGCTCTTTTCTTCTTCTAGCCAGCGGTATGGGTCGCTCACTACAGTGCCATGATAGTTGTCTTGCTGAGTCACAGTTTTGGTTTCTGGATAGTCAGACACTTTTGGCATGCCGCCGCTTTGTGATTCACCTTGCACTGAATTAGTAGATTCAGTATACGAGCTTGTACACGCCAAGGTTAAACCTGCTGATGCCGCTACTATGGCAGCGTATATTAGATTTTTCTTCATTTTTATTCCTTAAACGAAAAATGCCGGTTTCAACCGGCATTTTCTATTTAGCTTTCTGTCGTAACTTGCGTATGTTTTCGACCTTTAAACACGCTTTTAAGGTCATTTAAAATAAGGTACAGCGCTGGGACAAGCAGCAAGGTGATCACCGTGGCGAACAAAATACCGAAGGCCAATGAAATAGCCATTGGGATCACAACTTGAGCCTGTAAACTGCGCTCAAAAACAATTGGCATAAGCCCCATAAACGTTGTTAGTGAGGTGAGGATAATTGCTCTGAAACGCTGAGTACCTGCGCTAATAGCAGCATCCATTAGCGACATGCCTTCTTTGCGCGCACGGTTAACGAAATCCACCATGATCAAGCTGTCGTTAACTACAACCCCAGACAACGCAATTATACCGCAGATAGAAAGTACGCTTACCGCCATACCTAACACCAAATGCCCCACAATGGCGCCTACGATACCAAAAGGTATAACCGACATAATAATAAACGGCTGGCTGTACGATTTAAGCGGAATAGCAAGCAAGGTGTAAATGGCAAAGAGCGCAAATAGAAGCCCCTGCATTAGGCTGATCATAGCGTCAGCCTGCTCTTTCGAGTTACCTTGAAGCTGGAAGTCCACCTTGGGATACCGCGCTAATAGATCCGGCATCAGATTTTCAATCACATCATTGGTTACTTCTGACGGGTCAAGCAACGCTTTATCCACTGCACCAGTTACGGTTACCGAGCGTTTACCATCGACACGAATAATTGAATCAAAGCCCTGACCAACTGTAAATGTCGCCACCTGCTCAAACGGAATTTCTTGCCCATTTGGCGCGCGGATACGCATGTTTTCAAGATGCTCTATAGAGCTACGTTCCGTTTTCGGATAACGCACCATCACTTTGATTTCTTCATCGTCACGCTGAATACGCTGTACTTCCGCACCATAGAAACCAAAGCGAACCTGCTGACCTAAATCACGCAAAGAAATACCTAGCGCATCAGCCTGAGGTTTCAGTGCTAGCTGAATTTCTTCGCTTCCGCCTGAGAAGGTGTCGTTAATGTCGGTAACACCTTCGTATTTATCCAACGCTTCTTTAAGTTCATCACTTATCGAACGAAGGGCCTTAATATCGCTTGAGCTAAATTCAAAGCTCAGGTCTGAACCGCCACCAGGGCCACCCGGAGAGCTAATATTAAACGACTTAACACCTGGGATTTCTGGTAACTCTTGACGCCACATGTCTTGAATTTCAAAGTCTGTCAGCGTACGCGTTTCACCTTTGGTAAGCTCTGCGAAAATCTCTCCCCCAAGGTTGCCATTATCAAAGGCAATGGCGTGCTTTATAACGTTTTCACCCGACTCTTCAGCTACTTTGTCGTCCATGCGGTGCATGGCCTCGCGAAGCGTAGTCAGTACATTATCACGCTGTTCAAGCGAAGACCCTGGCTCAAGCTCGAAACTTGCAATCATAAAATCGCTAGGAATATTCGGGAAAAATACAAAACGTACAATACCACCACCGAACAGGCCTACTGTGAGGATCAGCATAGCCATAAACACAGCAACCGTGGTGTAGCGATTTCGTACAGCTGTAGCCAAAAATGGCGCGTATTTATTATTTATAAACGTCTTAATTCCTTCGCTGAAGAAATCTCGGAACTTTTGAAATCTGTTCGCCTTTTCAGGATCGTATGGCTTAAGCTTCATGTGTACCAAGTGAGCCGGCAATATTAGTTTGGACTCAATGAGCGAGAAAATAAGGCACACGATAACCACCATACCGATGGTTTTCCAAATAATTCCAAACGGCCCAGATACCATCAGCATGGGCGAGAATGCGGCAATGGTTGTCAACACGCCAAATGTCGCTGGCATAGCGACCTTTTTGACGCCCGCTATCACGTTTTCAGCGCTATGGCCTTTTTTGTCTATTTCAGAATACGCCGATTCCCCCATGATAATGGCGTCGTCAACCACAATACCCAGCACAAGAATAAACGCGAACAGGCTAAGCATGTTGATAGACACACCAACCATATCTAGCGGCATAACTAACAAGGTGCCAAGAAAACAAACCGGCAAGCCCACAATGACCCAAAACGCGAGCTTAATTTTTAAAAATAAAGAAAGTACCAAGAAAACCAGCAGCGCGCCGAAGAACATGTTTTCCAGCATCATGTTGAGTCGGTCAGCTAAGTAGAACGAACTGTCGCCCCACGTATCAGCTGTAATATGCGCCGGAAATTCCGATTTCTGACTCTCAATATAGGTATTAACTTGCTCAGAGATTTCTAATGCGTTTTGATCACCTACCGCACGCACTCGCAAACTAACAGCGGGTTTATCGTCGAATAGCGCATATTGGTTATTTTCAATAAAACCATCGTTGATATACGCCACATCACCTAATGTCACGCGCGTGCCGTTACCGTTTGTTACTAAAACAATCTGCGAGAAATCCCAGCCTGTATAGGCTTGCCCTTTCGTTCTAAGCAGAATATCGCCATTTTCAGTGCGAATTGAGCCGCCAGGTAAGTCGACGCTGGTTTGACTTAAACGCGCAACGACATCGGCGAATGTAAGGTTGTATTTTTGCAAATCAACTTCCGAAAGCTCAACGGAAATCTCATAGTCCCTTGCCCCAACAACTTGAACACTTGAAATACCAGGTAGGTTAGCAATGTCGTCGCGCAAATCTTTGGCAAACTCTTTTAACTCCCGTTCAGACGCGTCACCGTAAACCGAGAGCCAAATTACGTCTTGTTGTATTTTTTGACGGTAAATAACAGGCTTTTCAGTGTCTGCGGGGAAGCTCGGAATAGCGTCAACTTGTACTTTTACTTCATCAAGTAAAGATTGAACATCATAGTCTTCTTCCACCTGAATACTTACCGTACCCATACCTTCAACTGCTGTGGAATTAAGCTGCTTAATACCCTCTAAGTCTTTAATTGACTCTTCAATTTTAAGCAGTACGCCCTCTTCTACTTCCTGAGGTGCGGCCCCCAAATACGGTACGCGAACGTTAATAACGTCTATCTCGAAATTGGGAAATACTTGCTTCTGAATACTGAAGGCACCAAATAATCCGCCAACTACAAGCAACCACATCAGAAGGTTTGCAGCTACGCTGTTACGCGCGAACCAGGCAATAAGCCCTTTATTGGTATCAATACGGCTCATTCGCTATCACCTTCGGTGGACGTGCTCTCTACTTTATCAGTATCTTCGCTAGCATCTGATTCGGCGGCATCAGAAAGCACAGGTTCATCGCCAGGAAGACGAACTTTCATGCCATTATATGGGTTTGGTACGGCACTTCTCACTACCAGGCTTCCATGCTCAATGCCAGAACGAATAAACACTTCTTTAGCGGTTGTACGCGCAACCTCAACAGGCTTTATTTCAATCTCACGATTGTCGTTAACAGTCAGTACGGTATTGTCTAAACGTAAAATGCTACGAGGCAACACCACCAATTCTTCATTCTGACGAGATGTGATTTCTGCCTCTACAAACTGACCAAAACGAAGGGGGGCATTGTGTGAAGATTTCAGATTGTAAGGATCTTGTACTTCTACAATGGCATATACTACTCGGCTGCCCGTATCTAAAATACCTTCTGAACGCACCAGTTTACCTTCCCATGTACGTTTCACACCGCCCACAGAGGCCGTCAACGAAACCGGAGCGCCGTCATTGGATTGTCCGGCAATATTGATAAACATTAAATCGCTGTCAGTAATAGGCAGCCTGACTTCTGCAGTATCGGTGGAGTAAACGGTACCAAGTACTGCGCCCATTGATACAAACTGACCCAGGTCAATATTACGTTCAACCACAATGCCATTATAAGGGGCTGTAATTTGCGTTCTTGCCAAGTTGCGTTTTGCGCGCTCTAGTTTGGCTTCTGCAGCTTTAACGTTTGCTTGTTCTTTTGCCAGTTGCGGCTTACGTAAACCCAACTCAGGCGGTGCAACGCTACTTACCGAACGCCATTCTTGCTCGGCTACTTTGCCGCGAGCTATTTCTTCTTGAAGCGCTGCTTGCGCTTGAGCCAATTCAGCCTCTGCAAGCTTAAGATCCGTGCGATAATCATCTTGTTCAAGTGTTGCCAGTACATCCCCTTTTTTGAACGTACCGCCAGCTATAAATACATCAGACAAACTCACTACTTGGCCACTGACCTGCGCACTTAACGCAGTTTTATTTCGTGGAACAACGTTACCCTGAGACTTTACGATAAAACTCACGGCCTCTGCTGTTGCTTCTTTCGCTTCAACCAAAAAAGCTGGAATTTCCACGGGTACTTGCTCTGGTGGCTTACGTGATTTGATCATGACTGTCGCGGCGATAAACGCGACCAAAACTATGATTAGTGGAATGCCACTTTTCATCAAGATGGAGTTTTTCATTTACTATCCCTAGGAACGAAGGAAATCCACGCGAGTGAAACGGACGCAACGATTTATTGCACTTTCACATACCACCTGATAACCCACGAAAATCTATTGTTATTGTTTCAACACTAGTGTACTGATTTGTGGTTATTGTGCCCACTTAAGATTGTTAAATTTTGTGTCTGTTAATTGTTTTTAAAATACACATAAAAATCAGCCGCCCTAATATAAAAAATTATCAAAAGAATACAAAGTAAGATTGATAATTATCAGATTTTCGTTGATTATTTAATCACTCATTGGTTATGAGTTAACCGGCGGTTGTTATTTGAGCTTAGTCTTTAATGCGAAGTAGCCTCGGGAATGATTTCGCTACGTTGAAGGGAAAACACATTATGAGTCTTAAGAAACAATACCTTAAATCAAAACCTCTGTGCAAAGTGACATTTCGACTAAATGCGGAAGCGGCGCAAGACGCCAAAGAAGCAGCGTTGTGTGGTGACTTTACTGACTGGAAATCACAGCCACTAACGATGAAGAAGCTGAAAAGTGGAGACTTCACGTTAACGGTGGATTTAGAGAAGGATCACGAGTACCAGTTTCGCTATCTCATTGATGGTGAAAAATGGGAAAACGATTGGGAAGCAGATGCTTATATTCCCTCACCTGTGAGCATAGAAGACAACTCAGTGGTGCGCGTTTAAATTATTGTTCCATTAAAAAACACACCCGTAACTACTCTAGGTATTTTATAACGATTCCCTACAAAAAAGGCTGCGTATACGCAGCCTTTATCTTCATTTTGCTAAACCTTAAAATTCGATTTACAACGAATTTTCCAGCTCTGGAAGTACATCAAACAAATCGCCTACTAACCCGTAGTCTGCAACCTGGAAAATTGGCGCTTCCTCATCTTTGTTGATAGCAACAATGACTTTAGAGTCTTTCATACCTGCAAGGTGTTGAATAGCGCCCGAGATACCTACCGCGATATAAAGCTGAGGCGCAACAATTTTACCTGTTTGACCTACCTGCATATCATTAGGAACGAACCCTGCGTCTACCGCAGCGCGTGATGCACCAATAGCAGCACCAAGCTTGTCGGCAATGCCTTCAAGAAGCTTGAAGTTGTCGCCGTTCTGCATACCGCGACCACCCGAAATTACCACTTCTGCTGCAGTGAGCTCAGGGCGTTCAGATTCAGTTAATTCTGCCGATACAAAGTCAGACTTCTCGCTACCTTTAACAACGTCTAAAGACGTAACTTCTGCGCTGCCGCCTGTTGTTGCAGCATCAAATGATGCAGCTCGTACAGTAATCACCTTTTTCGCGTCAGATGATTGTACGGTAGCAATAGCATTACCTGCGTAAATTGGGCGTACAAACGTGTCTTCACTCTCTACACCAATGATGTCAGAGATTTGCGCTACGTCTAATAAAGCCGCTACGCGAGGCATGAAGTTCTTACCTGTAGTGGTTGCAGCAGCAACAATGTGGTTGTAGTCAGCAGCAAGTTCTACAACTAGATCAGCCGTATTCTCAGCAAGCTGATGTTTGTAAGCAGCATTGTCAGCAACAAGTACTTTTGCAACACCGTCAATTTGCGCCGCAGCTTCAGCTACTGCTTGGCAACCTTCACCTGCGACTAGCACGTGAATATCGCCACCCATTTTCTGCGCGGCATTCACAAGCTTATGCGTTTCAGTCTTTAAGCTTGCATTATCGTGTTCTGCATATACGAGTACGCTCATGAGATCACCTTTGCTTCATTTTTTAACTTGTCTACCAACTCAGCAACATCTGCCACTTTAATGCCACCCTCGCGCTGAGGCGGAGGCGTCACTTTTAGCACCTTAACGTTTGAGTCAAGTGAAACACCAAAATCCGCAGCCGCTTTAACGTCTAACGGTTTGCGCTTTGCTTTCATGATATTAGGAAGCGATGCATAACGCGGCTCATTCAAGCGAAGATCTGTGGTTACTACCGCTGGAAGCGAAAGTGCAACAGTTTGAAGACCGCCATCAATTTCACGGGTTACATTTACTTTTTCGCCGTCAACAACGACTTCTGACGCAAAAGTTCCCTGCGGCATACCAGTAAGTGCTGCAAGCATCTGTCCTGTTTGGTTATTGTCAGAGTCGATACTCTGCTTACCAAGAATAACAAGCTGTGGTTGCTCTTCTTCAACTACTTTAGATAACAGCTTCGCCACTTGAAGTGAATCAAGATTTTGGTCGGTATCGATTTGAATACCACGGTCAGCACCTAGGGCTAGTGCTGTACGTATTTGTTCTTGGCAGCTCTTATCACCAATTGAAACAACAACGATTTCAGTGGCCACACCTTTTTCTTTTAATCGAACGGCTTCTTCAACAGCAATTTCGCAAAAAGGGTTAATGGCCATTTTTGCGTTGGTAAGATCTACGCCAGACTCATCGGCCTTCACTCTTACCTTAACGTTGTAGTCGATCGCGCGTTTGACCGGTACGAGTATTTTCATATTTACCTCAATTGTTGAGTTCGTCGGTGTCTATTACGTTTCATTAATAATTAACTATTAATAATTAAAAACGTATTACTTCACCACGCTTTTTGAAACTTTAACAATGTGCTCTACGTTAAAAAAGAATCCGTGGAACGTACGTTTTTTAAAGGCTAGCCTTAAAACGCCGTTAACACCACGTTTACGAGCAGTTATAATACACTGCCAGTTAACGTTAACGTAAACTGCTTTGCAATGTACTTACTGTTGACGTAAACGTCAACCTGCATTACCTTGCAAAACGACAATTAATTTACATGTTTTTGACACAAAGCATTATTTGTTTCATCAATAGTGCATTATAAAAATACAAACATAAGGAGCCTCCCGTGGAACGAGAATCGATGGAGTTTGACGTAGTCATCGTCGGTGCCGGCCCAGCTGGATTATCAACGGCTTGTAAGCTTATGCAGCTTGCAAATGAAAAAGACCAAGAGCTAATGGTTTGTGTGGTCGAAAAAGGCTCCGAGGTAGGTGCACACATTCTTTCTGGTGCCGTGTTTGAGCCGCGTTCACTAAACGAACTTTTCCCTGATTGGAAAGAAAAAGGTGCACCTCTCAATACACCAGTAACTGAAGACCACATTTACCTACTTAATGATGAGACTTCAGCGAAAAAGTTACCTAACGCTATTACTCCGAAAACCATGCACAACGATGGCAACTATATTGTGTCTATGGGTAATGTGTGTCGCTGGTTGGCAGATCAAGCTGAACAACTAGGTGTTGAAGTATTCCCTGGCTTTGCGGCCTCTGAAGTTATTTACAATGAAGATGGCAGTGTTGGCGGTGTACTTACCGGCGACATGGGCGTGGGTGAAAACGGCGAACCTAAAGACGGCTACATGCCAGGTATGGAACTACGCGCTAAATACACAGTGTTTGCAGAAGGCTGTCGCGGTCACTTAGGAAAAGACCTCATTTCGCACTTTAAGCTGGACGAAGACAGTTCACCGCAACATTATGCTATTGGCTTTAAAGAGATTTGGGATATAGACCCATCCAAGCACCAGCCAGGGCTTGTGGTTCACAGTGCAGGCTGGCCACTTGACGATGCAACAGGCGGTAGCTATTTATACCACGCTGAAGATAACCAAGTGTTCGTTGGCCTAATCGTAGACCTAAACTACGACAATCCATACCTAAGCCCGTTCGATGAATTTCAACGCTTAAAGCACCACCCCGTATTTAAACAGTACCTTGAAGGCGGTAAACGTGTCTCTTATGGCGCAAGAGCTATCGCTAAAGGTGGGTTTAACTCGTTGCCTAAAATGACCTTCCCAGGTGGTTTACTCGTCGGCTGTGAAGCCGGAACGCTAAACTTTGCCAAAATTAAAGGTAATCACACGGCCATGAAGTCGGGCATGCTTGCAGCAGAGAGTATTTTTGAAGCCATTTCAGAAAATGCTGAGGCACCAGTAAAAGAGTTAACAAGCTTTACAGAGAAATTTAAATCATCGTGGCTATACGACGAATTGTTCCGCTCTCGCAACTTTGGCCCCGCTATCCATAAACTCGGAAATTTCTGGGGTGGCGCATTTAACACGCTAGAGCAAAATATCTTTAATGGTAATTTGTTTTTCACCATGAAAGACGAACATAAAGACTACGCACAGCTTAAAGAAGCGAAAGATGCAAAAGAGATTTCATATCCTAAGCCAGATGGCGTGTTAAGCTTTGATAAATTGTCTTCTGTATTTTTATCTAATACAAATCACGAAGAAGACCAGCCTTGCCACTTAAAATTAAAAGACCCGTCTATTCCTTTGCAGGTTAATTTACCTAAATTTGCAGAGCCAGCACAGCGCTACTGCCCTGCCGGTGTATATGAAGTAATTGAAGAGGAAGGTGAAAAACGGTTCCAAATTAATGCACAAAACTGTGTTCACTGTAAAACCTGCGACATAAAAGACCCAAGTCAAAATATTAAATGGGTAGTTCCGGAAGGTGCCGGCGGTCCAAATTACCCTAACATGTAATTTAAAGTATTAATTTGCTATTTAACGGATATTTTTAAAAAGCGAGCTTGGCTCGCTTTTTTTTTGTGCTACTTTTATTTATTATCCAATAGAAATTAAGTACAACGTATTAAGGTTAATTAATGAGCGATTTTTTAGATATTTTAACCCATGGAAGACGTTTACAAGGTGCTGTTAAGGAATTAAGCATTGAAGAACTTGAACAAGTTCAAGAAAAACTTAGCGGTATAATTGAGAAAAGAAAAGAAAAATTAGTAGAACAAGAAAAGCTTGAGAAAGAAAAATTAGAGAAGCTCGCTGCTATTAAAAAGCAAATGGAAGAAGCGGGTTTAAATGTTGAAGATCTACAGGCATTAAATGTAGAAACAAACAAAAAGGTTGGCAAAAAACGTCCGGTTAAATACAAGCTTGTTGATAGCAAGGGTGAAGAACACCTTTGGACAGGTATTGGACGTATGCCTCGCGTTTATAAAGAAGCGCTAGATAGCGGTAAGTCACTCGACGATTACGCCATTAATTAATTGAAATTGTGAATTAAACAAGGCCTGTTTTTACAGGCCTTATTTTGTTTGAACAGCATGTTCAGAAACGGATAAGTATATTGTGAAGTTGAACTACAAACTTTCGGAATGCGCTTCTACCTCTCCCTGGCTGATTCTCATTCATGGACTATTTGGAAATGCCGATAATTTAGCCGGCATTAAGCGTCACTTTGAGTCTAATTACAATGTGATCAGCATTGATCTGCCTGACCACGGTGAGTCCCCGTGGACATCTTCATTTTCTGTCGACGATGCTGCAAATGCGGTGTTCGATATTATGCAATCGCTTAATATTAGAGAATGCGCGGTTTTAGGCCACTCATTAGGCGGCAAAGTAGCCATGAGATTAGCCTTAAACCACGGCGACGTTGTTTCTCACCTCATTGTCGCCGATATTGCACCAGTATCTTACGACCATAGCCACCAAACCGTATTTGATGGACTCAAGGCCGTTCCCTTAGATGCAATTCAAAGTAGAAAAGATGCTGAAAAAGAAATGGCTAAACATGTGAAAGAGCCAGGCGTTCGACAATTCTTATTGAAGAGCTTATATCAAGATGAAAATGGCGATTGGAAATGGCGTTTTAATGTCGATGGATTAATTGCAAGTTATTCACACATTATTGATTGGGAACAAACAAATCAAACATTTGATGGCGTAACCTTATTCATCAAGGGCAGTGAGTCTGATTATATTACGCCAGCCTATCGCGATGAAATAACGCGTTATTTTCCCAAGGCTAAAGCACATGTAATAGAAGGTACTGGCCACTGGTTACATGCAGAAAAGCCAGCGGTCTTTAACGCCGTTGTAGAAAGAACGCTCAATAAATCGTCTTAAAGAAGGGTTTTCATCATCATTTAAGATGAGAATGACTATTATTACCTATTTTTGAACGTTTTAGGCTCTTACAGGCGTATATACTGTGATATAGTTGCGCCAGATTTTTTTAAGTAACAACACTATGCTTGCAGAAAATTACGAACTCATTGAGTCCATCATGCTGTATGGCGGCTTATCTATCCTTTTTGGGTTGATGGGTTTTGCTGTACACGATGTACTGCGTAAGAACGATGTGCCACTTATTGGACGAGTGGTAACGTACGGTGTGCTAGGTTTAGGCGCATTAGGGTTTCTTGCGAAGGGCATTATTGAATGGTTTTGGCTAAGCACAGGCGTTTAATTAGTAACGATTAATAGAGGTTAGATATGGCAAGCGTTGGCCTATTTTTCGGAAGTGACACGGGTAATACCGAACATGTTGCGAAAATGATCCAGAAGGAATTGGGTAAACAGCTAATTGATGTTAAAGACATTGCCAAGAGCAGTAAAGAAGACATCGCTGAATTTGATTTGCTTATCTTTGGTATCCCTACGTGGTACTACGGTGAAGCGCAATGCGATTGGGATGATTTCTTTCCTGAACTAGAGCAAATTGACTTCAACGACAAGCTAGTTGCTATTTTTGGTTGTGGAGACCAGGAAGACTATGCAGAGTACTTCCTAGACGCGATGGGCATGGTACGTGACATCGTTGAAGCCAAAGGTGCGATTTTAGTAGGTCAATGGTCAACTGAAGGCTACGACTTTGAAGCGTCTAAAGGCATGGCTGACGACAATCACTTTGTTGGCTTGGGTATTGACGAAGACCGTCAACCAGAACTAACTGACTCGCGCGTTAAAGCGTGGTGCAAGCAAATTCACGATGAACTTTGCTTGGCAGAACTTGCTTAAGCACTGCTGCGAAAAAGAATACAAAAAACCGCTCTGATGAGCGGTTTTTTTTGATAATTAATCAGCTGCGCCTGCTGTCAGTTACGCTAATTCAGCGATTACAGGTGAAACCGCTCTACTGCTTTTCTCAAGCTCTCAGTTTGCGCATCCAACAACATTGTCGACTCGTTCGACTGGCGCGTGCTTTGCGCACTGGAGTCGGCTAGTGCAACTATGCGGTTCAAACTTTTCGCAACATCACCAAGTAAAACATCTTGTTGTTCGGTATCAGCCACAATGTGTTCGTTAATATCGCTTAACCGCTCAATGATTTCTCTAATACTCTCTACTTGTTGAGATACTTGCTGGGTAATTTCCACCCCTTCTTGCGCTTGTTCGCGCCCTGCATTAATTGCTTTTACTGCCTGCGCAGCATCTTTTTGTAAGTTCCCAATCATCTGCTCAATTTCTTCCGTAGAGTCATGGGTGCGGTTGGCTAGCGTTCGCACTTCATCAGCAACAACCGCAAAGCCTCTACCTTGTTCACCAGCTCTTGCAGCTTCAATGGCTGCATTCAATGCTAATAAGTTGGTTTGCTCTGCAATCGTTTTAATCACGTCTAAGATACTGCCAATATTGCGAGAGTTGTCGTCCAAACGATTAATGATCTGCGCCGAAGACTCCGCCTGTTTGGCTTGATTACCCACCTGCTGACTGCTTTTTTGTACCAATTGACCAATGTCTGTACTTTGCTTTGTTATATCGCGTAGGGCGTCCATTGCTTCATTAATTTGGGCGAGGTTGCTGCGGCTTTTTTCCTGTACATGTTTTGTATTCGTAGACGTTACCGTTACTTGCTCACGTTGCTTGTCTACCTCAGATAAGCTCTTATTACCCAGCTCTACGCTTTCTTTTGTAATGTCTATAAGGCGTTTTTCTTGCTCTAATATATTGCCCACTAGCTCTCGTAAACTATCGGTTAGGCTGTTCACTTTTGCGGAAAGGGCAGAAAACTCGTCATTGCCCTCTTGAGGCAATTTGGTGCTTAAATCCCCTTTACTTAGCTGACTTAAGCCTTTATTGATACGCCCAAGGGGCTTGGAAATACTACGGGTTACAATAACCGCTAAAAATATTGCAGCAACCAAGCCCAGTGCCGCGACAATGATATTGCGCACAAGGTTGGCCTGAACAGATTCAAGAATGGCGTTCTGCCCATCAAGAGATTGCTTCTGGACAGCGTCAAACAAAGTATTAATGTCGGCAAGTGCGGTTTCTAACGCTTCTTTTGCTTCCTTCTGAGCTTTCGCAGCTTTGTCTACTTCAGAAAGTTTTTGTCGCTGCAAAGCAATTAATCCATTTGTGCCGTTTACCGCTTCCATCAGTAAATCATACTGTTCGTTAAAAGAAGCTATCGTACCGCCATCATCTACCCCTGTGGCCAAACGATTTACATAGTCTTTATCTACCTGCAAATTACTCAATTGGTATTCTAAATCTTCAATAATACTCGCACTTTGCGTAGCGTTATCGGTTTCAGCCAGTTCAATGAATGAATCATTCATTGTGAGCAATTTGTTGTCTATTGCAGTACCCGCACCAATTAGCGTTTCAATACTGGGGTTATTTCCCTCTAAATAGGAAAGATCTAGCATTAACGCACTAGCCTCATCGGCCGTCATTAAAACTTTTTCAAGCTGTGCAGCAAGAGCCTTCTCGATATTCATTCGCTCGTTGATAGCGGTATACATGTCGTTACTACTATTAACGTAGGCTAGACTAACGTCGACAGCGTTACTGGCTACCGCGTTATTTGGCATAAGTGAGTTTAAACGAGACAAGTCGTCAGAGAATGCGGAAGATAAAGTATCAAACGTCTCTTTGTTTGCGACCAGCTCTTCTCTATTTTCGACATGATATCCGTTGGCAGTAATCACTGATAAAGATAGGATCTCAGTCTTTACTTTTACCATGCTGGTCTGAACTGGCATCTTTTGCTCTACAACGTCTTGTGCAGAATCTTTTATTCCGCTAAGACCAAAATAGGAAAGAATACTGGTAAGTAATAATAAGCAGCCGAATAAGCCAAAGCCTAACGTGATTTTATTTATAATTGTTAACTGCATGGGCACTTCCACCAAAAAAACATGCCAAAAAATAAAAAGGGTTGTATCGCCTTTTTAAGTTTAGTTTAACAGGATGTTAACTCAATGCATCAAAAGTTTTATTTATTTTGCACATTTGTTAGATAAATCTTGCACTTACAATCTGGTCAGGCCAGACACCATGCGGGCTGTACCGAAGTAACAATTTTTATCGCACCAGGGCAATGGATAAATTTTCAGCGAGAAAACAAAGTTTCCACGGTTTTGCTTTTAAATTGTTTCAACTTACCTATAATAACCACCAAATACTTATTCACTCGTTCTTAGTAGGTTGTAATGGATCAAAATAAAGAATTGAAAAAAGCAGGGCTAAAAGTCACTCTGCCTCGCCTTAAAATTTTACAAATTCTGCAAGAGCCAGAAAACCAACACATCAGCGCTGAAGACGTTTACAAAATCCTTATCGAACAGGGTGAAGAAATTGGTCTTGCTACCGTGTACCGCGTGTTAAACCAATTTGATGATGCAGGCATTCTTAATCGCCACCATTTCGAAGGTGGAAAATCTGTATTTGAAATCAGTCACAAAGATCACCACGACCACCTTGTGTGTTTGAAGTGTGGCAAGGTCATTGAGTTTGAAGATGACATTATCGAAGAACGCCAAGAGATGATTGCAAAGCAACACAAGATGAAGCTAACGCATCACAGCCTTTACTTATACGGTGAGTGTACAGACGGTAACTGCGATAACTTACCTGAATAAGTAACAGTTTTATTCTAGCAAAAGGCCCGCTTTAAGCGGGCCTTTTTTCGTTACGCTTTAAACTTATATGCGTGGTAAGCCTTAATTGCTTTCTCCCACACGTCACCCACTTCCCCTGTGCCAATAGGTTTTCCGTCTACTTCAACTACCGGGGCAACTTCTTTGCTTGAAGAGGTTAACCATACTTCATCTGCCTCCAGCAACTCATCTTTGCTAAACCAAGTTTCTGTAACAACCAGGCCTGCCTGTTTAAATGCTTCAATTGCAATGGCGCGAGTAATACCGGGAAGAAGTTCATGGTTTAAGGGGGGCGTAGATATACATCCGTCTTTCACCATAAACACGTTGCATGAACTTGCCTCGGTTATCATACCTTCGCTGTTGTACAAAATAGTTTCGTTAACGCCTGCGTCAACACCTGCTTGATAGTGCATTACATTGCCTAACAAGGATGTGGATTTGATATGGCAGCGTTGCCACCTTTTATCCTGTTGAAGCGCAACTTTGAAAGGCCTTGCTTCAGATTTTGCTGTGGGCTGTGGTGGCGCTATTTCAAAAGCAAACCCGAATACCGTAGGTGCTATATTCTTAGGGTATGCATGAAAACGTTTTGTATCGGTGCCACGGCTTACGTGGAAATAAACACCAATGTTTCCGCTTTCTATAAATGCTTTGTTTTTTTCGACCAAGCTGGTCAAAATGTCTTGCCATTCTTCTGCTGAATAAGGGTTAGCGATTTCAATAGCTTTAAGGCCTTGCGCCATACGCGAAGTGTGCCCCTTGAAGCCTACTGCGCTACCAGAATACGTTGGAATGACTTCATAAATACCATCACCAAAAAGGAAGCCTCTGTCCATCGGAGAAATTTTAGCCTCAGAAAGAGGCATATACTCACCGTTTAAAAACGCAATCGTCACAATATTTCTCCTTGTAGTCGGCGACGCCTACTTGTCATCAGTAGCCAGTCTGCCCTTGCTTCTTCTTCATGTTGAAAAACAAAATTCACTTTTTCGCCTGGCACGGCTTGGGCCAAGCGACTTATATCACAGGGGCTTACACAGCCAAGTTTTGGATAACCCCCTAATGTTTGTCTGTCGCGCATCATTACAATAGGCTGCCCGTCGCCGGGAACTTGAATTGCACCTAAATGAATTGCCTCTGAGCGCATGTTTTCTATATCGGCCTTAACTGATTCACCGGTCAACCTAAAGCCCATGCGATCGATAGCCGATGAAACCGTATAGCTGCTTGTTTCAAACGTGCGTAAAGCAACAGCGCTAAAACTCGAAAACTGATACCCGGGAATAACCCGAATAGACTCTAAAAAACCATAGTTGTCTATGTGCTGCCGCGAGAGAGTGCGCATTCTAGCGGTGCTTTTAATTCTGCTGTTAGCTGAAATGTCGATGCAATCGCCATCTTTTAACGCGCATCCCTTACCATCCAACCCACCAAGTTGTTCGCGTACTACCGTACATGCACTCCCTACCGCTTTTGGCACATGCCAATTTCCACCTATTGCCAAATAGGCTTTGCTACCAAGTAGAGCGCTGCCAAACGTAATAGTTGCACCTGCCGGTACATGTTGGCTCTGGTATGTTGCTTTAACGTTTCCATCTACGTCGAGTGACGGTTCCCTGCCAGTCACAGCAATAATACAATCTTCATCAACCCGTAATCGCATTTCACCAATCGCTTCGAAGCATGGCGTACCGTCTAAATTGAAGGCTAGAAAATTGGCCCAATCATAGGCGTTACTATCCATAGGGCCTGATTCACAAAATCCATCCCGTTGTCGCCCTACCCGTCCGTTATCTATGATAAGGCTAAACAATCCTTTACTGAGTACTTCAATTCTCATCGCTCAACCTGCAATCCTGCTCTATATTCCTGTTCAGTAACTGAAACAAACCTAACCACATCACCTGCTTTTAACCGCGCTTCACTTTGCTCATTTTTATGAATGAGCATGTCGAATGCCGTAAGCCCCAATAAATTCCATCCTCCAGGTGATTCACTGGGGTAGACAGCAGTTTGCCTGTCAGCGATTGCAACCGCACCTTTAGGTACGCGTTTGCGCGGTGTGCCTAGTCGCGCACATTTGAGCGCTTCTGGAATATCACCCATATAGGCAAAGCCCGGAGAAAAACCCACTGCGTATACTTTATAAGTCGTGCTAGTGTGCAATTCGATAATCTCTTCAATAGACAGTGACGTTTTCTTACTCACTACACTTAAATCACTTGCATTAGGCGCACCGTACCAAACAGGAATTTCAATCACGGCGCTACTTTCATTCTCTTTTGCTTGCAAAGAGAATGATTGCAGGCTCATGTCTTCAGCGCTTAGATTACTTATGGCACGGTATACACCGTGGCTATCAATTAATGCCATATCAAAAATAATCAACAGGCTGTCATAGGAAGGCACACACTCACGCAGCCAAGCCCACGAATCGCTTCCCTTTTTGCTATCTATCGCTGCCAGCATGTGATGACAGGCATTATTCGCGTCGTCCAGGTTTGCGCCATCAAAGTACAAAATAATGGCGTCTGCACTTGCTGTAACTATTCGCTTAATGCGACCGAAAGCTTGCATCTACTGTCCTTGTTATTTAAACGGCTGTCAGTGCTTGGTTCTGAGTACTTAGTTTTAGATATACCACTCTCAGCACAACAATGGGTAACAGCCTCTTGTATTGTTCTTGTAAAATGTGTTTTTTATGAGGCAGGTTTATAGAAATGTTCTGATTTTCTTTGCAATATTCACCGCCCCTTTAGTATCGCCATGTACACACAGAGAATCCGCTTCTATTGCAAGTGTTGCTCCCGAAGCTGTCGTTACTGTTCCCGATGATATAAGTTGTTTAGCTTGAAGCAATGCGTCGCTCTCGCTTAACACGGCACCTTCGATCAAGCGAGATTGCAGTAAACCTTCATCGGTATAACGCCTGTCTGAAAACGCTTCAAAATACAACGGCAGCCCCCACTCTTGCGCAGCGTCTTTAAGCGCTGCATTTTGCGACGTAGCCTGTACCATTAGCGCAAGGGGCGAATCTAACGACTGCATATTTATTTCAGCTATGCTTTGCATTACTGTGCGCATGACAGCTGTATCTTTCATCATGTCATTGTAAAGCGCACCATGAGGTTTCACATAACTTACGTTGGCCCCGCAAGCCTTTGCCATTCCACTCAATGCACTCACTTGATATTGGATCATAGCGCTGAGTTCATCAGCAGCAATCGCCATACTTCTGCGACCAAATCCCTGTAAGTCTGGATAGGCTGGATGGGCACCTATGTCCACATCATGTTGTTTGGCTAACCGAATAGCCTGCTTCATCACTAACGGATCACCCGCATGAAAACCACAAGCAATGTTGGCCTGATCAATTTCTGCCATAATGGCCGCTTCCACCGGCATAGACCATGCGCCAAAACTCTCACCTAAATCGCAATTTAACTTCATAATGGTTTAGCTCTTACGTTCATTCCAGTATCATGTTACCTGTTCTTTTTAAAAAGTCAGTGCTGATGATAAATATTGGAAAAATTAATACATTACGCGTGGTAGCCCAATACCCTTTTGGCTACGCTTTAGCGCCACTTGTCGAAAACAACGACGAAAACGACTGCGTAATAGAAATAGATGATGCTGAAGAGCTGCAAACTGTGACCCTTGCGATTGACGAAGTAGAAACTTCCCTCGCAGAAGGACAACAGATAGACGTATTTGTAGCCACAGATCAGCGCGGCGATCTCTATGCCACCATGAAGAAACCTTTGATTCAAGTTGGTGAAACTAAGGTACTTAAAGCGGTATCTGCCACTAACTTTGGTGCATTTTTCGACTGGGGTTTAGACAACGACCTTTTAATGCCCAACGACTACCAAGCCCAACCTGTCAATCCAGGTATGTACTATGTTGTTCACACCTTTTTTGATGATAAAACCCAGCGTATTTTAGGTGCTACCAAGCTTCACTATTTTCTAAAGGAAAGTAGTGCCTATCTCAACGAGGGCGACACAGTGCAATGCTTGGTTTATGCCAAAACTGATTTAGGTTTTAAGGTCGTTATCAATGAAAAAAGCTTAGGTCTTATTTTCCATAGCGATGCCTTTAAGCCACTTAAAGTCGGGCAAGCTACTGAAGGGGTAATTAAAACAATTCGTGACGATGGCAAGGTAGATGTAGCCCTTCAGCGCGTAGACAAAGGTGGCCGTGATGCACTTCAACAAGCCATTTTGGATGACTTAGAAGCCCACGGTGGCATTTCTACGCTAACAGATAAGAGTGCGCCAGAAGCCATTTACTCTCATTTTAACGTGAGTAAAGCGGCGTATAAAAAAGCGTTAGGGGCGTTATATAAGCAAAAGAAAATCACGCTTAGCCCAGATGCTGTTCGCCTTAACAAATAAACGCACATGTCACAGCTGCATTGAAGCGCTAAACTGGCCTGTCTTGCAGCTTCCTTTTTTATTTTTATGACATTAGGACAAACAATGAAAGCACGTGTTTCTTGGGATCAAGATTTAACTTTTACAGGAACTACAGACAGCGGTTACAAAACGGTGATGGACGGCAGCGGTAAGGCTGTATCTCCGATGGAATCAGTGCTGTTGGCAGTTGGTGCATGTTCAAGTATTGACGTGGTAGATATTCTTAAAAAAGGGCGCTTTAACATTGAAGCCTGTAACTGTGAATTAGAAGCTGAACGCGCTGAAGAGCCGCCTCGTGTATTTACTAAAATTCACGCGCATTACACAGTGTCAGGTGAAGGCATTAGTGAAAAGGCCCTTGCTCGCGCTGTGCAGCTTTCTGCAGAAAAATACTGTTCCGTCATGCTAATGCTAACGGGTAATGTTGAGATCACTACAAGCTATACTTTGGTTTAATGAACTATAGTAGAACCAGCCTCTTTTTAGCGATTCTCGCTAAGCATTAGTAGAAAAGGCCAACCACTTGGGTTGGCTTTTTCGTTGAAACTGTTTGTTACACTCATAAGTGATTGATATTATTAACAATTAACATTAGTTAACATCTTTGGCATATTAGCTGCTGTATATGGTCATTATTATATAACGACAACTACGTTAGGGTTATTGACCATGGAAACTACAACGCACAGCAACACCTCTTTGTCACCATCACATTCTTTATTACCGTTTTCGCCAACATCACTCAAATTACTTGTTGGAAGCGGTATTGTTGCCCTTACTCTCTCGATGACAGCATGTTCTGATGCTGATGCCATTAACGACCAAGCCAACGCCACCGAAGTTGAAGAAACCGTTTTTGCTATTCCCGTTGAAACCCAAACCATTGTTACTGGCGACATCACGTCCACTTACGATACAACCGCTATTTTAGAAGCCCGTGAAGAAGCATTTGTGGTTGCGCGAGCGTCTGGAATTATCGAAGAAATCTTCGTAGAAGAAGGTGATTATGTTGAAAAAGGCCAGGTACTAGCACAGCTTGATAAACGCCGCTACGAGCTGAACTTATCAAAAGCTTTGGCTGATTTAGCTGGTATTGAAAGCGAACTAGAAAAGGTCAACAAAGTCTATTCCAAAAAGCTTATCAGCGATGACACTTACGACAAGCTCACTTCGCAATTTGAATCAGCAAAAGCGTCTGTACGCTTGGCTGAACTTGATTTGAAAGAAGCAACGATCACAGCACCGATTGATGGATACATTGCAGAAAGGAATGCCAAAGTGGGCAACCTGACTGAATCGTTCCAACGGGAGAGAATGTTCCATATCGTTCAGCAACGTAATCTTCAAGGCATTGTGTATCTGCCTGAAAATGAGCTACCTAACGTAGTGATTGGACAAGGTGCAATGCTTACCGTGGCGGCTTTAGGCGACAGAAGTATCACCGCGAGTGTTGAACGTATAAGCCCGGTCATCGATGCGACCACCGGCACGTTCAAAGTAACCTTAAAAGTACCTAACGAAGATAACAAACTTAAAGCCGGCATGTTTACCGATGTGTCACTTGAGTACGCAACACATGCTAACGCCACGTTGTTGCCTCGTAGAGCGCTAGTTACCATCGATAATAATCATAGTGTATTCGTTGTCGACAACGGCAAAGTTAAAAAAGTTGATATTTCTACAGGTTTTGAAAACAACGAAGTCGTTGAAGTTATTAATGGTTTAAACGGTAATGAAGAAGTGGTTACCGCAGGCCACCAAAACTTGAAAGACAGCGCCCCTGTTGAAGTAGTTAACAGCTAATTCGGCCCAACAAGGAACTCACACAATGCGTATTGTAGATATTGCTGTAAAGCGCCCTGTTGCCGTTAGTATGTTCACTTTTGCGGTATTGCTATTTGGTATGGTGTCGTTAGGCAGACTGTCGGTTAACCTACTGCCTGACTTATCTTACCCTACTCTCACCATTCGTACTGACTACGACGGTGCAGCGCCAGGCGAAGTCGAACAACTGGTTTCAAAGCCCATTGAAGAAGCCATTGGCGTAGTAAAAGGCGTACGTAAAGTCACGTCCACATCGCGTGCAGGCCAGTCTGACGTAGTGCTTTCATTTGCATGGGGTACTGATATGGATTTCGCGAGCTTAGAAGTGCGCGAGAAACTTGATGTATTACAACTTCCCCTTGATATAGAAAAACCAAGACTCCTTCGTTTTAACCCAAGTCTAGACCCGGTAATTAAACTGGGGCTGACGGCACAACGCGATACGTCAGGTTTAAGCGTAGCGCAAATGAAGCGATTACGTTTATATGCCGAACAGCAAGTAAAACGAGCTTTAGAGTCGGTAGAAGGTGTGGCAGCCGTGCGCGTTGGCGGTGGTTTAGAAAACGAAATACACATCCTTATCGACCAGCAGAAAGCCAGTCAGCTGTCTATTCCCATTACCCGAATTATTGACCGGGTCAGTGCCGAAAACATTAACGCGGCCGGCGGTCGAATTGATAACGCAGCCCAAGCGTTTTTGGTCAGAACCCTGAATCAGTTTGAAACACTCAGCGATATCGAAAACCTTTTCATTGGGCGTTTTGAAGGCAGAAACATTCAACTTAAAGACGTGGCAACGGTTGAGAGTGCTTATAAAGATCGTGATGTGGTAACGCGCTTTAACGGCAATGAAGGCATTGAAATTGCCATTTATAAAGAAGGCGATGCTAATGCGGTTAACGTTGCGCAAAAGGTGGCTAGCCGGTTAAATGAGGTGAACAACAACCTGCCTTCTAACTACACGCTTAGCGAAATATACGATCAAAGCGTGTTCATCAAGCAAGCCATAGACAACGTGAAGTCAGCGGCAGTGATGGGCGGTATTTTAGCCATGTTAGTGCTGTACCTTTTTCTTAAAGACTTCTGGGCTACCGTTATTATCTCGGTTTCTATTCCGGTATCAGTAATTGCCACCTTTAATCTAATGTATGCCAACGATATAAGCTTAAACATGATGAGCTTAGGTGGTATCGCGCTTGCTGTTGGATTATTGGTAGATAACAGCATTGTTGTGCTTGAAAATATCGATCGTCATAAGAAGTTAAAAATGGCTGGAAGTGATAACGCTACAGCTAATGAAAAAACGACGGCAGAAGCCACAGAAACTGAGGCATCTGCCGCTAGCGAAGGAACAAAAGAAGTCTCTGGCGCAATTGTGGCTTCTACACTGACCACTATGGCCGTGTTTGTGCCGCTAATATTTGTAGAAGGTATTGCAGGTCAGCTGTTTAAAGACCAAGCGTTGACCGTCTCGTTCGCTTTAGCTGCATCGCTTGTTGTCGCGCTTACACTAATTCCTGCGATGGCACACAAAAAGAAAAAGCAACAGCTCGATCACGAAGAGGTGTTCACTACACCAGCGCCTCCCCCTCCTACGTCAACGTTTGGCAAAGTTATGTATTACCTTACCCTACCAATCCGTTGGGTATTCAGACTTATCTTTGTATTTTTACCTGCAGCTTTGGTCACCTTGGTGATAGGTGCATGGCATATCGTCAGCAAATTACTGAGCGTTGCGTTTAAACCACTTATTTGGGTATTTAACAAAGGGTTTGACCTTCTCGCTTCCGCCTATGAAAAACTGCTACGTATAAGCCTTCGAGCAAAAGCACTGGTACTTGCCATTGCCTTTGTACTTGCGGCGGGCGCGGTGTTGCTGATACCGAGATTGGGCATGGAACTTATCCCCACCCTATCACAAGGCGAGTTCTCGGTAGAAGTGACCCTCCCTGCAGGATCGCCACTAGCGCGTACCGACGCTATTATCAGCGAACTTGCAGCGGTTGCAGTAAATAACAATGATGGCGGCGAAACCATGGTGCTTCGCACGTATGCCATGTCTGGTACAGGAAGCCTTATCAGCGCAGCGCCTAACCAAGGTGGTGATCATTGGGGTCGTTTAAACATTGTCATGCAGCCTACGGCGACAGCTAGCGACATGGACGATGTGAAGCGTGCGCTTCGTGATTACCTAGCCTTCAAACCTCAGGTTCAGGCAACGTTTTCAGAGCCAGAGCTATTTAGCTTTGCCTCGCCTATTCAAATTGAAATTGCGGGCTACGACCTTAATCAATTACAGCAGTATGGCGACGCCATTGCGACAAAACTTGCCAGTTACAGTAATTTTGCCGATGTAACTACTAGCATTCGTGACGGAAACCCAGAGCTTAAGATAGCCTTCCATCACGCTAAGCTTGCTCGACTTGAGCTTGATGCATCAACCGTTTCTCAGCTTATTGCAGCCAAAGTAGGTGGCCGTGTCGCTACACAGTACAGTGTTGAAGATAGAAAGGTGGATGTGCTAGTAAGAACGCAAGAAAACCAGCGAGATGACATCGCCAGCGTGCGTGCCATTGTTGTTAATCCAGGCTCTGCACAACCTATTCCATTAAGTGCCGTGGCAGACGTTTACATGAGTGTAGGTCCTAGCGAGATCACCCGCGTTGGACAGCAGCGTGTAGCGCTGGTATCTGCGAATTTAGCTAAGGGTAAGCTTGATGAAGCAGTTGCCGTTGCCAATAAAGTCATTGATGAAACCCAACTTCCTCTATCTTTAAGTGCAACAGTAACTGGACAAAGTGAAGACATGCAAAGCAGCTTCCGTTCGCTACAGTTTGCCCTAGCACTTGCGGTGTTCATGGTGTATTTGGTTATGGCGTCACAGTTCGAGTCGCTGCTGCACCCTCTGCTTATTTTGTTCGCAGTGCCGCTAGCCGGTGCAGGTTCCGTGTATGGATTGTGGCTTACCAATACGCCGCTAAACGTGGTGGTATTTATCGGTTTGATTATGCTGTGCGGTATTGTAGTGAACAACGCTATTGTATTAGTTGACCGTATAAATCAGTTACGCCGTCAAGGAGTAGATAAAGACACCGCTATTCTAGATGCTGCAAAGACCCGCCTGCGCCCCATTGTGATGACTACACTTACTACGGTGTTGGGTCTATTGCCTATGGCGTTTGGTTTTGGTGAAGGTGCTGAAATTCGCACGCCAATGGCCATCACTGTTATTTACGGCCTTCTGTTTGCAAGCTTGCTCACCCTCATTTTACTGCCAGTGCTTTACAGCCTGTTCGACGTGAAGAAAAACGTTGCGCAGAAAACGTCTGTTAACACTAATGCGGGCTTTGGTGACGAAGGAGCAATGTCGAAAGGAGGTGTACTATGAGTACACCTTCTCACAACGCTAATAACAGTTCTGAAACCCACACTGACAAGCGCCAAACACGTGACCCGAATCAACGCGAGACAGACATAGCTCCACAGCCGCACCTTTCAAAAATTGCAGGTATAGGCGCCTCGCTTGCACGCTTTGCGTTAAATAAGCCCGTTACCATCGGAATGCTGTTTTTGTCTATGTTGCTGTTCGGCATTGTATCTGGCCGCTTATTGCCTTTAGAGAAATTCCCTGGGATTGATATTCCAGAAATGGTAGTGCAAATCCCCTACCCTGATGCAACGCCAGTTGAGATTGAAACCATGATCACCCGCCCGGTTGAAGAGGCCGTTGCTACCATGTCGGGGATAAAGCGATTAAGGGCACGGTCGTACGACAATATGGCTGAGGTCATTGTAGAGTTCGATTGGGATGAAAACCTTAAAGCCAAAAGTATTGAAGCGCGGGAGAAGATTGACGCTATTCGCCACGAACTTCCTGACGATATAGAGCGGATCATGGTGTATAAATTTAACACCAACGATATGCCTATATTCCAGCTGCGTGTATCGAGCGACCGCGACTTATCAAATGCTTACGACTTGCTTGAACGTAACCTTAAGCGACCGCTAGAGCGTGTTCCGGGTGTATCGAAAGTTGAGCTATACGGCACCATGAAGCGTCAAATTACTATTCGCTTAGATCCTAAGAAAATGGCGGCCTACCAAATAGACGGTACACGCTTAGAGCAGCAGCTTCAAAACGCCAACTTCTCGCTAACCGCGGGCTATATGTACAATAACGGTGAAAAAATTCTGGTTAACCCAACTGGCGAATTTACCGATGTAAACGACTTTAAAAATATGTGGGTTACCCGCAGCGTTCGCTTGTCTGATATTGCCAGCGTGACTTACGAGCTTCCTCAACGCAATGAAGGACGTCATTTAGATCGCACCTTTGCGGTAGGCTTTAACGTATTTCGCGAATCGGGCAGCAATCTTGTAGAAGTTTCCGACGCGGTAATGAAGGTTATCGAAAAAGCCAAGGAAGACCCTGAGTTTACAGGCATTAGTTTATTTGTAATGGACGACACCGCGAAAAGCGTGACTTCGTCGCTGAGCGATTTGCTAAACGCAGGCCTTTTAGGTGCGTTACTTTCAGTTATTGTGCTGTACTTATTTTTGCGCCAGCTTACCACCACCTTAATCGTCGTGCTTTCAGTGCCATTCTCAATTTGTATTACCTTAGGTGTGATGTATCTATTAGGTTATACACTCAACATCTTATCGTTAATGGGCCTCATGCTAGCGGTAGGTATGCTGGTAGACAACGCCGTGGTGATCACTGAAAGCGTATTTCAAGAACGCCAACAAGAGGGAGACATTAAGCGAGCCACCCAGATTGGTGTAAACAAAGTCAGTCTTGCGGTCATTGCCGGAACAGCAACCACGGCAATAGTGTTTTTACCTAATATTATTGGGGTAAAAATAGACGTGACTATTTTCTTAGAGCACGTTGCTGTGGCTATCTGTATATCTCTGTTCGCGTCGCTTTTCATTGCTAAAACACTTATTCCCTTGCTGACAACTAAGGTAAAGATCCCTGTTGTAGAAACGCCTCAAACACCGTCCTACATAAAAGGCTATGGTCGTGCGCTTAACTGGATGTTGAAACACCAGGGTGTAACTTGTGTTATTGCTCTGCTTATTCTCGCGTCGACCTTTGTGCCTATGCAGGTGGTAACGTCTGACGATGAGGGTAACGACAACCAAGAGCGCATTTGGCTTAATTACCATGTGACACAAAACTTCACCTTGGATGAAGTGGAAAAAACCGTAAATAAAATGGAAGCATATCTTTATGAAAACCAAGAACGCTTTCATATTAAGCAGGTGTATACCTATTTTACTGCCGGCCATGCAGTAAGCGGTATCACGCTTAATGACGAGTTGCCCGTAAGTGTGGGTAAAATTAAGGAGGATATTCGCGAAAACATGCCTTCATTCGTGCGTGCTCGCCCCTCTTTCCAGTGGGATAGCGGCAACGGTGGTGGCGTGAGAGTAACGCTGTTGGGCGAGTCTTCAGAAACCTTGCTCACTATTTCAGAGCAAATCATTCCTATTCTTTCCACCATAGATGGGTTGGAAGATGTAAAAGCCGACACGGGATCTACCCGCGATGAGGTTCAAATACGCATAGACAGAGAGAAAGCAAATCGCTTCGGCATACAAGTAAACGATGTGGCTAAACTTATCTCTACGGCACTACGCGGAAGTAATTTACGTACATTCCGCTATGGTGACGCCGGAGAAGTGGCGGTGCAGCTTAAGTTTGGCAGCGATATTCAAGCCTCGCTAAGCGAACTTAAGAACATCAATATTGGGTTTACGCAGGGTCAATCGGTAACGCTGAACATGATTGCAGATTTCTCTGTGGTGCCACAGCTTTCGCAAATTAACCGCAACTATCGTCAAACAGCGCTAGCTATTGGTGCAAACTTAGAGGGTGAAACCACCACCGAACAAGCTCGTGAGCGCATAGAAAAAGCATTAGCTAATATCGAATTGCCGACAGGCTATAAGTGGACGCTAGACGGCAGCTTCTCTCGCCAGGATGAAGCCAATGCCGTAATGCAAATGAATATGCTATTAGCGCTTTGCATGATATACGTTGTGATGGCCGCGCTGTTTGAATCGCTAATTCTTCCAACATCTGTAATTACGTCACTACTGTTTTCCTTTACAGGTGTTTTTTGGGCATTCATGGTTACAGGCACATCTATGTCTATCATGGGGATGATTGGCATGCTGATTCTGATGGGTATTGTGGTTAACAATGGCATCGTATTGGTAGACAGAATTAATCAGCTAATTAATGAAGGCTTGTCGCTGTATGACGCAGTGATTGAAGGATGTATGACACGTATCAGGCCTATTCTGATGACAGTAGCCACTACAGTTCTAGGGCTTATTCCACTTGCGATGGGGAGTACTCGAATTGGTGGCGACGGTCCTCCCTACTCGCCAATGGCCATTGCAATCATTGGTGGGCTGGTGTTCTCAACACTAACCAGCTTGTTCTTAGTACCACTTGCTTACGTGTTGCTACTAAAGCTTAGGTTTAAAACGCAACGTTTGTTTAAAACCAGTAAAGCGCGTGTAGCCACGTATATTAAAATCGCTAATTAAGGCGCACACTTTAAAAAAAGTAAGACAAAAAGCGGGTCTAGTTTTCACCATTTACGTCAACGTGATTGACGATGAGTGCAAGCTAGCCCGCTTTTTCTGGATTTATCGTTACCGCAATCAACGCCTTAGCTACGCGACGTTAAGTATTCATGTACGGCATCAGCGTGACGTTCAACTGAAAACTCAATTAGACTACTGCCATTGCACGTCAACCCTTCTTCAGACGTTACCATACGCAACACTTCACGCTGACTAGCACCAATGCGTCCTACGTTACGTGAAAGACTAGAGCGAAGTACTCTAACGTCATCATTTATCACAGCTTTACAAAACCCTGCGAATTGGGTTTCGCCTACAAAGCGTATGTCTTTTTGCGGTGCTGCGGCAGTTGCGTTAACGCTAAATGCTGCGGTTGCAGTTACAGCTAGCACTTTTACCGCGTTGGCTAGTTTCGATTTAACTGGTTTCATGTTTAATTCCTCAATGTGTAGATAAAGGCTTTAATCAAGTTTGTGGCAAACTCTTAGTTTTTGGTTGAACAAAGCTGAACAATCAACAGTTCGCTCAACGCCCTTTATTTATGCATCAAGAATTAGAACTTTTCTGTTGAATGATTGTGTAATGGGGGTAAATGTGTGGTAAATCAGTTTGTTACACCATTGTTACAAGGCTAAATCACTGTTTTATCGAGATTAATTTAGATTACATATTACTAATGTATCTAGCGATGGAACTTGTAGGAAGAAAGAAATATAAGACTTAAGTATAAAAAGGCCCCTTTTGGGGCCTTAAAACTGTAATTTTAACAAAATATATAATGATAAAGCGCATCTAACGTACAGAAAACCTCACCATTTCCGTAATTAAATTACAGAAAGCGTGGGCAATTACTCATATTTGCGTTCGCGCTTAGTTTCAATGGCATCAATATAAGCATGCCATGACGCGTAGCCGATTATAGGCATTAACACGATAAAACCAATAAACCCGGTTACGTAACCAATCGCAACGGTGGTAAAGATGATCGCCCCCCAAATAAGCATGGGCACCTTATTAAGCCACACTGCGTTAACACTGGTTAATACAGCGGTGGCAAGGTCAACTTTGCGTTCCATCAAAATTGGTTGGGTAAACGCCGTAATGAAAAGCATGGCCAATGTAAAACCCGCACCAACAATTGTGCCTAGTGCTAAAAATGGTAATAAGCTTTCTAAATCGTTTTCGATATAAGGCGGATAAAGTGCATGGATTAGCGATGCAACACGCAACCAGAATATCATCATCACCATAAGTAAAATGGCAAAGCCCCACTCGTTAAACGCATTTCTGCGCATTGCACGCAAAGAATGGCGTAACGTGGGCTTATGGCCTTTCTCCATTTCCCAGCTCACATCATAAAGACCAGCAGCCAAAAATGGACCTACCAACATAAAGCAAACAATGGCCGGTAGAATGACCAAGTGCCAACCTGTCATTTCAACCAAGTACATAATAAACCACGGAATAACCGCGAAGAGAACGCCATAAAACAATGTGAGACCTGGTGCGCGCATAGCGTCTCGTAATGCCAATGACAACCATTTTATAGGGTCGCCAACGTCTAATTCTTTACAGGGAATAACGCGTGCTATACCACTTTGCGTGATTGCATTCTCTGGTGTTTCTTTGAAATGGTGCGACATATTCTTATCACCTCTGCTTGTTAGCCTGTTTGTTACTAACGCGTTTTTTATACACGCCTTACTACTACGATAGGCGCTGAATGAAAAGTTCACAAGCTATTAACATAAATTTATACTTAAGTGACAAGCGGATCATTCATCTCGTTATGTGGTTAATAAATAGCCACTTGGTGAAAAAAGTAGTGCTTAAAGCAGAAATACTGCAAAAAGGCCATCGCATATGGCTTTGTATTGCGATAATCTCAGGGTATGTAAATCAACCAGATAGACCATGAAAACTGTATCTCGCTCACATAAATTAGATAACGTTTGTTACGACATTAGAGGCCCAATCGCTGCGCAAGCACGCAAAATGGAAGACGAAGGACACCGCATATTAAAGCTGAATATCGGTAACCCTGCCCCATTTGGATTTGAAGCCCCTGACGATATCGTAAAAGACGTTATTCATAACCTGCCTACGTCTCAAGGATATTCAGACTCGACAGGAATTTATGCTGCCCGTGTGGCCGTGATGCAGTACTACCAGCAGCGCAACATTAAAGACATCCGTGTAGACGACGTTTATATTGGTAACGGCGTATCTGAGTTAATTATGATGGCAATGCAGGCGCTACTTAATCATGGCGATGAAGTGCTTATTCCAAGCCCTGACTACCCGCTTTGGACAGCAGCAGTTAGCCTCTCGTCAGGTTCACCCGTTCATTATCGCTGCGACGAGCAAGCAGGCTGGTTCCCAGATATTGACGACATAAAAAGTAAAATCACCAGTAAAACTCGCGCGATCGTACTGATCAACCCTAACAACCCAACCGGCGCAGTTTACGACAAAGCCCTTTTACAAGATGTGGTTGAAGTCGCCCGCGAACACGGACTTGTTGTATTTAGCGACGAGATTTACGACAAAATTCTTTACGATGAAGCAAAACACACCAGTATTGCTTCACTGGCTGACGATGTTTTTTTTGTTACCTTTGGCGGTTTAAGCAAAAACTACCGCGTGGCGGGCTTTCGATCAGGTTGGTTAGTTGTCAGCGGCAATAAGCGCCTGGCGTCGGACTATATTGAAGGGCTTAATATTCTGTCTTCCATGCGAATGTGCGCTAACGTACCGTGTCAAAGTGCTATTCAAACTGCGTTAGGCGGCTATCAAAGCATTGACGACTTGGTGAAAGAAAACGGGCGTCTTCGCATTCAGCGCGACGTGACTACAGATATGCTAAACGGCATTGACGGTATTTCGTGCGTTAAACCTAAAGGTGCCATGTATTGTTTCGCTAAAGTGGATGAGAAGAAATTCAACATTCAAAACGACGAACAAATGGTGCTGGACTTATTAAGCTCTGAAAAAATTCTGCTGGTACATGGTCGCGCGTTTAACCTTACTGAAGGCACGTATTTCAGATTAGTATTTTTACCGCACAGCGATGTATTAGTGCCTGCACTACATCGTATTGGCAACTTCTTTAGAACGTATAAGCAAGGGGCGTAATGTGTCTGATAAAAGTCACTTTTTTGCGCACCTGGCGCGCTTAAAGCTTATTAATCGCTGGCCGCTAATGCACAACGTGCGCACAGAAAATGTGCAGGAGCACAGTTTGCAGGTGGCCATGGTTGCCCACGCACTTGCTTTAATAAAAAATAAGTTTTTTGGCGGCACACTAAACCCTGATCGTATTGCTACCATGGCAATATTTCACGACGTGTCGGAGGTGCTCACCGGAGACCTGCCTACTCCAGTAAAATACTTTAACCCTGCGATTAAAGAAGAATACAAAAAGATCGAAAAAATTGCAGAGAACAAGCTCATTGAAATGGCGCCTGAAGCGTTTCGTGAAGACTATGCGGCACTGATTGATCATCACTACCATAGCGAAGAAGAAGCTTTTATTGTGAAAGCAGCAGACGTACTTTGCGCTTACCTAAAAACGCTTGAAGAATTAGCTGCTGGTAACCAAGAGTTTAAGCTGGCTAAGAAAAGATTAGATAAAACCCTTAAAGAATATCATTCTGAAGAGGTGGACTACTTCTTAACGCGTTACGTACCAAGCTTTTCTTTAAGTCTTGATGAAATTACGCAAGACGATATGTGAGCGAGGCGGCTAACAGCCCATAAATCACTATACTGACGAATAGAAGTAGCATACACAGCAAGGCAGCGAGGTTTTTTTGGCAACAAGCGATTGGGAATTAGCATTACACGAGCGTCGTTTACCCCGTAGCGAAACAAGAGACGGCGATCATCGCAATCCATATCAACGTGATAAAGCGCGCGTTCTTCACAGCGCCGCCTTTCGTAGATTGCAGGCAAAAACCCAGGTGCTCGGTGTGGGGCTGAGCGACTTCTATCGCACTCGACTAACCCACTCTCTAGAAGCCGCCCAAATTGGCACCGGTATTACTGCCCAACTTTGGGTGAAATTTCCAGATATTGCCTCGACGTTAGCGCTTGATCCTACGTTAATCGAAACCCTCTGTTTGGCTCACGATATTGGTCATCCCCCATTCGGCCATGGTGGTGAAATTGCGCTTAATTACATGATGCACCAATACGGCGGGTTTGAAGGAAACGGACAAACTTTTAGGATCATCACTCAGCTAGAGCCCTATACCGCCGAACACGGCATGAATTTATGCAGAAGAAGCGTGTTAGGCTTGGTTAAATATCCGAATTTTATCGATGCCCTTCATAGTAAAGGACCTACGCCAGAGCGCCCTGTTTCACTTCGTCAGGTGAAGGCCCACGACTGGCATCCGCCAAAAGGTCTGTTTCGCTGCGATGAGCCCCTGTTCGACTGGCTACTTACGCCATTTAGCAATGAAGATAAAGATGGGTTTATGCAGTTTACTGCAAAACTGAATGCACACAGTAAAACGCAATTTAAATCGTTCGACTGCTCAATTATGGAACTGTCTGACGATATCGCCTATGGCATTCACGACTTAGAAGATGCCATTGTAATGGATATGGTCGACAAGCATCACTTTGTCGAGGATGTAACCACGCCGCTAAAAGCGCTAGATGTACCGTGGCTGTCAGACAATATAGAAGTGCTAACCAATAAGCTATTTAGCGCTGCACATCACGAAAGAAAAAATGCCATAGGCGCGCTGGTAAATAGCTTTATTACAGCTATTGAAATAAAAGGCGTTGAGGGTTTCGCTCACCCGTTACTGGCGTTCAACGCCGTAATGCCTGAACATTTTGCACAAGCCTTGGAGCTTTTCAAACGCTTTGTGTTTAACAAAGTAATACGCCGCCCCGATGTGCAGCTTCTTGAATACAAAGGACAGCTGGTGGTTATGGAGCTTTTTGAAGCCTTTGCATCAGATCCCGACCGCTTACTTCCCGAAAACACTCAAGTTCGCTGGCGTAAGGCCTGCGAGAGCGGCAATGGTATGCGCGTTCTCGCCGACTATATATCGGGTATGACCGATGAATTCGCATCTCGCCTATACAGTAATATCTTTTCACCTAAACAAGGCGGTATTCAAGATAGTCTGCATATGTAGATTGTTTTGTTTTTCCAAATTAATTGAAATGAAAAGACCGTACTCTCGGTCTTTTTTATTATGTTGAACTTACTCGTTACATTAACGTAGCTAAATGTACTGGGCGAAGTGACGACCATTTCTCATAGTCTTATCATAATTTAGGTGACGTAATGCCAAAACCATTTAAACCCTCAGTAAAATTAACTGATAACGACGTAACCAATGAAGACGTTTACAAGAGTCGCCGTTCATTGCTCAAATCTATGGGCTTTGTGGGAGCGTCTACGCTGTTGGCGAAGTCGGCAGGCGCTGCCGGTTGGTTTTGGGAAGATGAAGAAGAGAAGGCAGCGTTTAAGGGAAAGGCGCTGGAGTTTAGTCAGCCCCCTGAGTTTCAAATAACGGAAACCCGAACGCCTGAAGATAAAGTGACCAGCTACAACAACTTCTATGAGTTTGGCACATCTAAAGATGCACCAGCCAAAAATGCGACTGAATTTCAAACTAATCCATGGACGTTAAAAGTTGACGGGATGGTTAAAAACCCCATTGAGCTTGATCACGATGCCTTGACAAAGCGTTTTCCCCTTGAAGAACGCATTTACCGCTTGCGCTGTGTGGAAGCATGGTCGATGGTGGTGCCTTGGATTGGGTTTGAGTTGGGGGCGTTGTTAAAACAAGTCGAGCCATTAATGTCAGCCAAGTATGTGGCGTTTGAAACCCTGTACGACCCTGAGCAAATGCCCGGTCAACGAAGCCGCTTTACCGGTGGTGGTATTGATTACCCTTACGTAGAGGGTTTGCGTCTTGACGAAGCCATGCACCCGTTAACGCTCATGTCGGTTGGTCTTTACGGGAAGACCTTGCCACCTCAAAACGGTGCGCCTATCAGGCTTGTTGTACCGTGGAAGTATGGTTTTAAGAGCATTAAGTCTATTGTGAGAATTCGCCTTACCGATAAGAAACCGCCTACCACATGGAATCGACTGGCCGCCAACGAGTATGGCTTTTACGCCAACGTGAATCCAAACGTGTCGCACCCAAGGTGGAGCCAGGCCAGCGAGCGTAGAATAACCACAGGTGGGCTACTCGCCAGAAATCGCATCGACACCCAAATGTTCAACGGTTACAGCGAAGTCGCGCCGCTATACAAAGATATGGACTTATCCCGTTATTACTAGCTGGTACGTTTTATAGGGCTACGAGCAAATAGCTAGCTCTTCTAACCAATATCTCATGACCGAAGCTATTAAACATTATTATTAAGTTGTTCATTTAATGCCGTTAAGAAAAAAACCATTTCGACTCTCTGTTTGGCAACGCCGCAGCCTAAAAGGTCTTATTCACCTTTTCGCATTGGGCTATATCGCCTGGTTGTTTTTTGCAGGGGTAACCGATCAGCTTGGTCCAGACCCTGTAAACACGCTCATCAATGAGACTGGAACCTGGGCAATTCACTTTCTTTTACTAACGCTTACTCTTAGCCCACTTGCTAAATGGCTACCAAGCCCAGAACCGATGCAATTCAGACGTATGATTGGCGTATACACCTTTGTGTACGCCTTTGCACACCTGCTCACATACATTGTGTTTGAAATCCAGCTTGATATGGCACTAGTGGCTAGCGAGATAGTAAGCAGGCCATACATCATTGTTGGCATGGCAGCGTTACTTCTTCTTTTTGCTCTCACCGCTACGTCGTTCAAGCATATCCAGCGCAACATGGGAAAAAAGTGGCAGAATCTTCACAACAGCATTTACCTGATCCTGCCCCTTGCACTACTTCATTTCAGCTGGTCGCAGAAGACGTTTTGGCAAGAGCCCGTTTGGTATTGGATGATTGGACTGATATTAATGAGCCCAAGAATGAAGCAGTGGTATGTGAGGTATCAGAAGAAAAGTCAAAAGAAGTCGAGAGACAAAAACGCAGTGGTGTGAGAAAACTAAAGTCGAAAACCTTTTAAACAAGCACGTACAGCAACGCAGCATAACGCGCTGTTTTGCTAAGCGTTACCGCGAGAATAAAAAACCAAAACGGGTTTCTAAGTACACCTGCTACTAAAGTGATAGGGTCGCCAATAATAGGTACCCAGCATAAAAACAAGCTCCACTTCCCCCACTTTGTAAAGGTGTAGCTTGCACGTTTAAACGCCGCTTCGCTCACTTTTAACTTATCGGTCGCAATTTCTTTTCCGAACTTGAAGCCCAATGCATAATTAACCACCGAGCCAAGTACATTTCCCAACGAAACAACAACAAGCAACAACACCCAGTTCAACCCACTACTGTATAAAGCACTAAGCACGATTTCAGAACTAAAAGGCAATATAGTGGCTGCCAAAAATGCCGATAAGAACATCCCCAAGTAGCCTAAATGTATTAATGCGCTCAACGCTCCTCCAGCTTTATACAGTAGTTTTCTATGTAAAATTCGCGCGCATCTTACCTTAATCGGAGTATGAATACTTCCTTCAGAATTCGATAGCACAAAAAAACCATTATCTTTTATGTAGTTACTGAGAAAACACCAATTTGTGTGAAAAAAGTACAACTAAATACTTGCCAAAGTCCTCCTTTAAGAATACTGTATACACATACACACTGTACAAACAACCAGTATCAATCAATAACAATATTCCTGAAGTTCGATTTATGAACTTAAGGGCAAATGCATAAAGGGTTTTACTATGAACACATCTTCAGTTTCACGATTCAATGCTTTACGCGCTTCGGTTTCAAATGTTGTTCAACTACCTTTGCCGATAGAAGGGTTTCCTAGCGAAAAACAAGGTAATGGAAAAGGAAGTAACGACAAAGGTTGGAATTATCTGCTTTCAAATACGGTGTCGTTTTCGAAAACTGTAGATCACGCTATCCGTATTCAAAAACCTGAAAAAGAAAAAATGCCTGAATGGATCAGTAAGCTGATTACAGGTGGCCAGTGTAAAACACTGTATGTGGAAAACATTGATTTAGACCTTCAACCAACCGACAGTGAAATGATCAGAAAGCTGTGTGAGCTTTACTCTGTCAGCCTGGTGAATGTACGTGTTAACAGCATTAATGACGAACAAAACGTAGCATTAGGTCCTTGGTAATACAAAGCCTGTTTATGCTTACATTTTACGTTTGCCTGAGTAGCGGTGCGTAAACAAAACCTAAATATCTATTTTCATACAACTCTTTGGCTTGGAATTTCTGACATGTACCCTCTGGCATGGACCGCCAAGGAATCTTTGAATATCGGCAATATTTACGTCTAAAAAAGTTGGGGCTCACGCAACTTATACTTATACTGTAGCGCTTTGTTTTACTCTTAAACTGCGAGTTGTCTTATGCGCTGCTACTGTTGCTCATCAAAATCCTTCGACGAATGCTGCGGGCCTTTTATTAAGGGTGATAAACACCCTAGTTCTGCAGAGCAACTTATGCGCTCCCGTTTTTCAGCCTACGCTACAGCGCATTATCAGTATATTCTTGAAACCTACACCAAAGAAAAGCAGCAGGGTCTTTCTGTAGAGGATTTGGCGCAAAGCGCACAAGGTGCGACATGGTTCGCACTTAAAGTTCACCCCACTCTAGCGGCTAGCTCCGTAGATAACTCCGTAGATAGCTTGGTAGGTAACTCGGTCAGTAGTACTGAAGATAGTTCGATAGACAGTACTGTACATGCTGACGCTAAAGTCGAAGCAGTAACCAACGCCGAGCCAATCTCTAAGACTAATTTAAAGTCCATCTCCAAACCCATCACCAAACCCAATAATGCCATTGTTGAATTCACTGCTTACTATTTTGAAAATAAAAGCATGTATCAGCTTCACGAAACGTCGAATTTTAGTGTTGAAGACGGTAAGTGGCGTTACCACGACGGCGTATTACACGACGACTGCGGCAAAATTAAATACGGGAGAAACCTACCTTGTGTTTGCGGTAGCAACAAAAAATTCAAACAGTGCTGCGCAACTAAGAGCCGCTAACCCAATTGCAATAACTAACTGTACTCCCTTCCCTGCGCATCTTGATTGTTCACCTTTCCTTTAATTTAAAATTAAAGGTGAATTGAATACGTATGCATGATGTTTATTATTTGTAAACAAAATGTAAGCATTACTTTCATCTTTTATCTCGCTCCCACATAAAATAGGACACACTATGAAGATGAAGAAACATGCGGCAGGCGTTCTAATAGGCGCAGCACTGAGTACATTAAGTTATCAAAGCTATGCCGACGTTATACTACACGCATTTAACTGGACCTACGACGACGTAGCCGCAAAAGCCCAGGAAATTGCGGATCTTGGTTACACCAAAGTACTTGTTTCGCCTGCTTATAAATCGACAGGTGACCAGTGGTGGGCGCGATATCAACCACAGGACTATCGAGTTATTGATAACCCACTTGGTGACACTGCTGACTTTCAAGCGATGGTTAATGCATTAAATGCCAAAGGTGTAGAGACCTATGCGGATATTGTCTTTAATCATATGGCGAACGAAGCATGGAAACGTTCAGACTTAAACTACCCCGGAAGTGAAGTACTACAGCAATACTCATCAAATCAGGGATACTACAATGGCATCACATTATTTGGTGATGTAAGTAGCGGCCTTTTTGGCGGTGGTGACTTCCACGGTACGTATGATCAAGGTGGTCCTAAGTGCATTAGTAACTACAGCGACGTGGGCGATGTTCAGTACAATAGATTATGCGGCGCCGCGCCAGATCCTGGCTTGCCCGACCTAGACCCCAATAATTGGGTAGTAGCCCAGCAAAAAGCGTATCTTCAGGCGTTAAAAGACATGGGTGTAACCGGGTTCCGCGTTGATGCTGCAAAGCACATGACCAACTATCATATCAACGCGGTGTTCGACAGCAATATAAAAAACGGCGTGCATGTTTTCGGAGAAATAATTACCACGGGCGGTGCAGGCTCTAGTGAGTATGATAACTTCCTTGCACCTTATTTATCAGCAACAGGTCACTCGGCCTACGACTTCCCGCTTTTCGCGCAAATACGCAGTGCATTTAGCTTCGGTGGTTCGATGAATGCCTTAGTTGACCCAGGTGCGTACGGTCAGGCTTTATCAGGCGACAAGGCCATCACATTTAGTATTACCCACGACATCCCGCTAAACGACGGCTTCCGCTACCAGTTACTTGACCCTACCGACGAACATTTGGCAAATGCCTATGTACTAGGCCGTGACGGTGGTGTTCCATTACTGTACTCAGATAACAATGAAAGTGGTGATAATCGTTGGGTAGATTTGTACAAGCGTGATGACATCAAGGGTATGGTTAAATTCCATAACGGAGTTCAGGGCAGTGGCATGCAAGTGGTAAGTCATAATGACTGCGTTATTTTCTTCAAGCGTGACCATCAAGGCGTTGTGGGTATTAATAAATGCGCAGACGGCCAAGATATATGGGTAGATACATCTACGGACAATTTGTGGTGGTATAGAAATTACCGCGATACGTTAAGTAATGATGTGCAATATATTACAACTCAGTGGCACAAGTTCTATGTACCAGGAAGAAGCGCCCGAATGTGGCTTATGGAATAACCCATTGTTAACAAGAAAAGCCTGAACATCGATTGTTCAGGCTTTTCGTTAAGTTACCTTCTTGTCAGGCTTGTAGGATCAGGGCACAAGCACCATCTTACCTTTCACTTCCCGGTTCATTACCTTGGCCATGGCTTTCGTTGCTTGTTCTAAGGGTAATGCTTCATCTACGACCACCTTAACCTTACCTTGCACATACCAAGTTAAAAGCTCTTGCATGTTTTCCGCGAAGCCTTTTGGATCGTGCTGAGTAAACGAGCCCCAAAATACGCCCATAACCGAATAGCCTTTTACCAGCGCTAAATTAACCGGAAATTTCGGGATCTCACCGCCAGCAAAGCCAACCACAAGTAAACGCCCTTCCCATGCCATACTGCGGCTGCAAGCGTGGAATGTGTCACCGCCAACGCATTCATAAACTACATCGACACCTTTGCCGCCTGTGACTTCTTTCAGCGTTTCTTTGAGATCTTTTTCTTTGTAGTTAATTAAAACGTCTGCGCCATACTCTTTAGCAAGCGCCAGCTTTTCTTCTGTTGAGCAAACTGCAATAACTTTAGCGCCCATAATCTTGCCTATTTGCACTGCTGCTAAGCCAGTACCACCCGCTGCGCCGGTTACAACCAGTGTTTCGCCTGGCTGCAGTTTTGCGCGCTGCTTTAACGCGTGATGTGCTGTCGCATGCGCAGTTACAAGAGCAGCCCCCTCATTAACATGGATGGGATCAGGTAACGGCATAACATGAGTGGCAGGGATCAGCGCTTTTTCTGCGTAACCACCTAAGTTAGACAACGCAATAACTCGTTGCCCTTCTTTTAAATGGCTTACGCCCTCACCTACTTCAGATATGGTGCCTGCCACTTCATTGCCAGGAATAAACGGGAAGTCTGGCTGCATTTGATACAGACCTTGCACCAATAGTCCGTCTGGAAAGTTCACCCCTGCGGCTTCAACATTTACGACTACATGCCCTTTTTTTACTTCTGGGTCTGCAACGTCTTTAAATTGAAGTTCTTCAAGTGGTCCAAAAGATTCGCATACAATTGCTTTCATACTGTCTCCAGTTGCTTTGTTCGACGTGCACGCTATTGATAGCATGACCTGTCATTAAATACGTTATATGGCGTTTATTCGCTTTGGTGAATGGTTTGGTTCGCAATTTGCGCCAGAGGTCGCACCATTGCACCTAATTGCATAGCCTTCTCGCTTGACGCATTGCCATCGTGTGCGCGTTTTACCACGCCTTGTAAAATAGCGGCTAAACGGAAAAAACTAAATGCGAGGTAAAACGTCCAATTGCTAATGCTATCAATACCTCTTCGCTCGCAATACGCATTGATATATTCTTGTTCACTTGGAATGCCTAACTGCTCTCTGTCTAAACCACCTAACCCAGCTGCGTGCGCAATGTCAGAGGGAAGGCGCAACTGCATACATTGGTAAGCCAAATCGGCATACGGATGCCCCAACGTTGATAATTCCCAATCAAGTACCGCGACTACTCTTGGGTTTTTAGGGTCAGACATATCAAACATCATGTTGTCTAAACGAAAATCGCCATGGACCAACGAGACTTGACCATCATCTTTTGGCAGGTTGGCCTCAAGATACTGAATAAGACTTTCAATTTCTTCAACATGCTCAAGTTCAGATGCACGATACTGTTTTGTCCACCTGCTTAGCTGACGTTCAAAGTAGCTGCCAGGCCTTCCATAATCGCGTAAGCCTGCGCTTTCAATATCTACACTGTGAAGCGCTGCAAGCACTCGGTTCATTTCATCATACATGGCACCACGAGTAGCAGAAGATGCTATTTCAGGCAGTGCGCTATTCCAGAAAATGTCACCTTCAACATAGGCCATAATGTAAAACATGCTACCGATTATGCTGGTATCTTCACATAAATGGTACGCTTTGGGCACAGGCACTTCTGAGCCCTGCAACGCGTTGATAACGCGAAATTCTCGGTCAACTGCATGGGCCGATTTCAGTAATTTGCCCGGAGGTTGACGGCGTAATACATAAACGCCGTTATCCGTAGTAAGTTTAAACGTCGGGTTCGATTGCCCACCCGCAAATTTCTCAGCGCTTTTGACGTGCCCAATACTCGGGCACGCAGAAGATAAATACGAATTCAGCACTGCTAAATCTATGACATGTGGGGCTTTCGCATTGTCTTTAGACACATTCACTCCTTACCCGTAATTTTTTGTATTGTTTATTTACAACACTGACTTATTCAGCGACTGCTTTTTCAGCAATAAGATTACGACCTAACTGCATCATGTGAACCTGATCAGGGCCATCTGCCAGCTTGATAGTACGCGCATAAGCGTACATGGCAGACAATACGAAATCTTGGCTTGTACCTGCAGCGCCGTGCATCTGAATGGCATGGTCGATAACGTTACAGGCCATAGTAGGTGCAACTATCTTGATAGCAGCGATAAGGTCGCGCGATACTTTGTTGCCATAGCGATCCATCTTATCAGCCGCTTTCAACGTAAGCAGACGCGCCTGTTCAATATCACAGTGCATCTGCGCAATGCTTTCTCTAACCGATTGCTGTTTTGACAACGGTTTGCCAAACGCCACTCGGCTTTCAACTCGTTCACAGGCCATATCGAGCGCGCGCTGTGCACAGCCAATAAGGCGCATACAATGGTGAATACGGCCCGGGCCTAAGCGCCCTTGCGCGATTTCAAAACCACGCCCTTCACCAAGCAGTAAGTTTTCTGCCGGTACACGTACGTTTTCAAACAAGACTTCAGCATGACCAATAGGCTCGTCGTAATAGCCCATTGCTGCCATTGGGCGAACAATAGTTACACCCTTGGTGTCCATAGGAACTAAGATTTGAGACTGCTGCTGGTGACGAGGCGCATCGAAATCAGTTTTGCCCATTACCACCATAATTTTACAGTTTTCATTCATAGCACCGCTGGTGTACCACTTACGGCCGTTGATAACGTATTCATCGCCATCGCGCTTAATGGAAGTTTCGATGTTTGTCGCGTCACTTGATGCCACTGCAGGCTCTGTCATAGCAAAGGCTGAGCGTATTTCCCCGTTTAAGAGAGGCTCTAACCACTGCTTTTTCTGACTCTCGTTACCGTATTTCGCAAGCACTTCCATATTGCCGGTATCTGGCGCACTACAGTTGAAGATTTCAGAGCTAAACAAAACTCTGCCCATTTCTTCACAAAGTGGTGCATACTCTGCGTTAGTCAAGCCCGCGCCATATGGCTTATATTCTTCAGGTAAAAACAAATTCCAAAGGCCCGCTTCTTTTGCACGCTTTTTCAATGTATGCATCATTTCAGGCGTTTTCCAACGGCCTTCGCCATTGTTGGCAGAGCCATTTTCTACGGCGTGAATGTATTCCTTTTCGATTGGATACACTTCTTCTTTCATAAACGCTTTTAGTTTTTCTAAAAGTGCTTGGGTCTTTTCATTATATTCAAAGTTCATAACTGCCCCATTTAGCTGTAGGTAATGGCGTGTAACCTGTCAATCACATCCAGGTGAGGTACGCTGTTGAAGTTATTAAGGTGAACGCCTCGCGCATTGGCAAAGCATTGAGAAAAACTGGCATTTCGGATCTGCAAATTCATATTTACAACGGTGGCCGCATCGTAGCCAAGAATATGTTTAAGCATCATGGCAATTGCGCCGCCCGAGCTCACAACAAGTACGCGCTTCGCATCTATACTTTGAAGGTGCGTGAGCATACTGTGAACTCTATCTTCGAACTGACCCCATGTTTCATCAAGGAGTTCATGCGCCAATTCGTCTTGCGACCAGGCAAGCATTGCTTTTTTTAGCAATCGGTAATATTCAGAAGGCGATGCACCTTCAGGTACTTTTGCTTCTGGGTAGCGTGTTAAATAGGCGGTAGCCACTGCCTGAAAATTGAATTCATTCAGGGCGCTATTCACCGTAACTTCAGGTAGCGTATAGTCTTCAGTAGCAATACCCGAGGCAATACCGTCTTTGGTTTCGTGATGCCTTACCATGTCGCCAGAGAAAACTGCATCAAATTCAACATTGCGATGCTTGAAATAGTCACCAAGCCAAATGGCCTGTTGCCCACCCAGTTCACTAAGTTTGTCATAGTTCGCTTTGCCAAAAGACGCTTGACCATGTCGCACTAAATAGATGTCTGTCATACCGCTGCCTGATGTTATTAATATGTTAACTTTCAACCAACATACTAAGGAAAACAGCGATATAAGTTTAATTGATATTTTGAATGAGTATGCATCATGTGAAACTATTCACTGCCAAATATCCGTTCGCTTTTTGCACGTTACGAACAAAATTTGACATGATAGCTTCAAATGCGTGCAATATATGTTCATTAGATTGTATAGTGAAAAAGCACTACACGACGTCATAGGGAAGTTGGCGTATTTAAAATGTAAAGGACTGTACGCATTTGGACGCGACCTTGTCGTGATTAATTTTGTTTAAAGCCCCCCGCTTTTGAAAAATAAAAAGAACCAAAATGAAGTCACTTACACACGCTTTGTCTTGTAATAGCTTAAGCATATCTACACCACAAAACGCCATTACGCGTTGCCTGTGTAGTTCGCCGTTTATTGCCTCTATTGTTTCGTCGACACTTGCTTTGGCTCCCCACGCTCACGCCGATGAGAATGCTCTATCTACTCCGCATAACAAAAAGGCGCTGGAACACATTGTTGTACAGGCGCAAAAGACCAGTCAAAACTTGCAAGATGTGCCCGTTGCGGTCACTGCGCTTTCAGGTCAAGACCTAGTTGAAACAGTTAGCCGAGATGTGTTTGACCTGCAAAACTACGTACCTGCCTTTGGCGCGTTTCAAAATCAAAGCGTAACAAATTCAGGGTTTTCAATACGCGGCATTGGCACGTCTTCACAAAACTTCGGCTTCGAGTCTTCGGTGGGTTTATACGTAGATGGTGTGTACCGTGCACGACAAAACGCGTTAATAAACGACTTAGTCGATATTGAATCCATAGAAGTGTTGCGTGGGCCACAGGGCACACTATTCGGAAAGAATACCGCCGCTGGCGCAATGACGTTAACTACGGTCGCACCTTCACACGACGAACGCGACGGCTTTGCCGAAGCCATCATCGGCAATGATAACTTGGTTCGTTTAAGCGCTGGCTCGTCGTTTTCGCTAATCGACGATGTACTCGCCATGCGAGTATCTGGCTTTAGTTCTCACAGTGACGGTTTCATTACCGACGAGCGCAGCGGACAAACCCTAAATAACCGTAACCGTTCTGCGATAAAAGCACAGTTGCTTTACACTCCAACAGATGAAATTAGCGTGCGACTTATTGCTGATTACGGCGAGCTAGACGAACGATGCTGCGGCGCACTTACTTTTCAAAACAACATTCAGGCTAATGACATAGCGGGTAAATTCGGCACTGATGCGCTGCTGCTACAACCGCCGTTTAATGCAACTATTTACGGGCGCGATAACTTTTATGACTATAAAACCTCGCTGTCGCAAACTCCCCTTTCAAAAATGAAAGACAAAGGACTATCAGTTCAAGTAGATGTGGCTTTAAACAAAGCATGGGATTTTGTGAGCATAAGCGCGTACCGCGCGTTTGACAGCTTAGATACGGTAGATACCGACTTTTCTGATGCGGACCTTCTTACTGCCACTAACGACGCCAAGCAGCAGTCGTTTTCTCAAGAAATTAGATTACATTACACCAGTGAAGATGTGCGCGGTTTAATAGGTGTTTACTATTACAGCCAAAACTTAGATCTAACCTTTGATACTACCACGCAAGATGATTTTAGTGCGTTCTTTAATGCCGCCGCGCCCGATCTGCTGCCTTTGGCTAACGCCATCAACGAGCTATCTGCAGTTACATCAGGCTTTATTGCGCCTGCTGCAGCACCCGCGCCGTCCGGTACTGCTTTCGCGCACAGCGCCTATCAAGAGCAAGATAGTATTGCTTTATTCTCTCAGCTGGATTGGCTGTTAAACAGTGATTTCACCTTAACAACGGGCTTACGCTATACCCGCGAAGAAAAGTCGATTGTCGGAGCCTACGATGAGCAAGGGCCTGGTATTGACGGACTAACTCAAGACCCAGCGCAATGGCCTAATGTAGGTCGTGCTGTATTTGGGTTACAAAACATCGCTGCTGCGTTAGCGGCGGGACAAGCCCCTACAGCACAGTCCCTTAACGCTATAGCACCATTTCAACAAGCGGGCTGGGGATATTTTTTCTTGGGATCTGCAGCGGTTATGCCGCGCCCTGACTTAAACGAAGAGCTTGATGATTCACAGTTAACCGGCACGGTAAAACTGGCTTATCACCCTAATGACAACACGCTAACCTACGCTAGTTTTGCGACTGGTTACAAAGCCGGCGGTACGAATACCGACAGAATCTTACCTTCGCTTAGCCCGCTTTTTGATGCTGAAAAATCGCGAAGTGCTGAAATAGGTATAAAACACGACTTTGAAGAATACGGCGTGCGCGTAAATGCTGCGGCGCACTATACACAAATTAGCGACTTTCAGGCGACGACCTTTACCGGAACGGGATTCAACCTGCAAAATGCGGGCGATATCATAGTAAAAGGCATAGAGCTTGAAGCCACATGGCTAATGACAGAAAGCACCGAATTACATGCAGTTGCGTCGCGCACATTGGCGAATTTTGATGAGTTTAAACGCGGTACCTGTTGGGTAGCATACACGTGGCACACGGGCATTGACGACCCGGGCCGTGTGGAGCCAAACGACCCGTTCTGTTCAAGAGACGGAGACCGCGTAGGCTTCGAGCCTCAGAACTCACTATCTCTTATGCTGAATCACTATTTCGAAGTTGGGAATTATCCTGCCTCCGCCAGTATTGACTACCAATACACGGGCGACGTATTTCTTGATGATGCGAACGATCCGTACAAACACGCTGACGACTTTTCATTATTTAACGTTCGCGTCAGTTTCACTATCCCACAATGGGATAGCGAAATTATTGCGTGGTCGCGCAACGTTTTCGATGAAGAGTACGTTGCACGAAGTGGCTTTGATGTACCTGTACAAACCGGAAAGATCATGGCCTACCCAGGCGCACCTAGAAGCTTTGGCGTTACCTTCAGAAAGTCTTTCTAACGCTTTAAATGCGTAGGTTTGGTATGAAACACCGCATGGCACTGAGCAATAACAGACAGCGCTATATGCTCTGGTAGCTCACCACCAATGTCGAAACCAGCGGGGCTTGCAAAATACTGAGTAAAGTTGGTATCGCCAAGCCCGGCTAAATCCATAATTTCCTGCTTACGGTGCAGTGGCCCGAGCATTGCCGTATAGGTTAACGATTGCTTGCTTAGCACCTGCAGCGCCTTTGCATCAATTTCACGGTGATGGGACATAAGCACTGCTGCTTGAACGTTATGTTCGCCCATGTGAAGACGTAAGCCTTCAGTAGACGGGTCTTCAATCAAGTAATTTACCTCGGGAAAATGTTCAAGTCTTGCTTGTGCAGGCCTTGGATCCCAAAGGCTGACTAAATAGCCCTGCAAACTAGCAAGCTTAGTCATAAAGGTAGCGTCGTACCCACCTCCAACAACAAGTAGGTGGATAGGCGGCAGCATCAAAACCGACAACATGCGCTTGCCATCAACGGTGTCTAGCACAGCTTTTCTACGTTTAGCAGAATGGTCTTCCAATTCCGTGCAATCACCCAAAGTACCGTCTACAGCGCAGCGCCACTCACACGCTTTTCCGTTTGATAAGCTTTTGCTAACCACATCCAACGATAAATACTGGTTACTCTCGTTAACTGGTACGAGTGCCAAGTGCACCACACCGCCGCATCCAACACCTAGCTTAAACGCGATGTCTTCTTCATCTTCGTCATCGTAAACCGCGGTACGACTTACCCCGTCTGTCATTACTCGCTGGGCTTTTTTAACGATGTCACTTTCTAAGCAGCCACCGCTTAATATACCTAACTGATGCCCAGCGTCACTAAACAACATCATGGCGCCTGCTTTTCGATAGCATGAGCCTTCGGTTTTAAAAATAAAACCTAACACCCACTTATGCTTGTTTTTAAATGGAAGCCACTGGGCCAACAAATGGTTAACGTGATTACTCATAACTACCTCTACACCCGTTTAACCTGCTTATTGCTGTGATGCTGCTTGGGCAATAAATGCGGCCAATGTTGCTGGCTCTTGTGCCCCGGCTACGCCCTGATTACCAATGACAAAAGTAGGTACACTCTGAATACCACGCTGCATCCAAAGGGCTTCTTCCTCGCGCACTGCTTGCGCGTATTTTTCACTCTTAAGCGCTTGTTCAGCTTCAGACTTATCAAGGCCAACCGTTTGTGCCAACGCTACTAGAACACCTAGATCATTAATGTTTTTACCGTCTGTGAAGTAGGCATTAAATAAGGCCAGCTTCATTTCTTCTTCAAGGCCGTTTTCTGCAGCAAAGTGAATAAGCTGATGGGCCTTAAACGTGTTCTGCATGCGAGAGTCGTCAGTAAAGTTAAACGAAAAGCCTAATTGCTCGCCCGCTTCTACTAACCGCGCTCTGTTCTGCGCGCTTTGCTGTTCACTAATGCCGTACTTTTCCATTATGTGCTCGCGAAGGTTTTGCCCTTCTTCTGGCATATTGGGGTTTAGCTCGAACGGGTGAAACTTAATATCCACTTCAATGTTATCAAGGGTTTTAATGGCTTCTTGCAAACGCTGGTACCCAACAATACACCATGGACATACTACGTCAGAAACCATATTAACTGTTACAATCTGCATACCGCTCGCACTTTGTACACCTTGCTCACTTGCTGCCATGATAGGCCTCGCTTTATTGAATTTATGAAGATATAAGGGCTTAGATAAGGTTACAAAAAGAAACTTCAACCCCAAACTTCGATTATTTCGTCGCAGTTACATCAGTTTCTGCTGTGACTTTTGTTGTCGTGCCCATTGTGGTGCTGTAAAGCGTGGAAAGCTTTTCAAGGGCTGAGTGTGCCCATATTTCATAGCCTTTAGTGGAGGGATGAAAGCCATCTTCTGCCATCAAACCACTTTGCTGAATATCCGTCATAGTTCCGCCCACATTAAGTGCACTAACATATAATATGTCTGCGTTAGCCCGGGCTGTTACGCTATCAGCCAAAGCTTGGTTTAGTAACCACGCGCGGTAACCTAATAGTGCACGCAAAGGTTGCGGAAGCGCAGGAAAGCAATGAATTGGCGGTAGCGCAGTAAACAATATTGTTTCGCCCCCAAATTTATCTGACAGTAGCGTACTAATAGCATCGATGTTTTGTCGCCACCGTTTCAACGGTACAAATTTGGTCACGTCGTTAACACCAACAGAGACGAGCACCGACGAAAAGTGCTCGGCAGGCATTTCATGAAGAAGCTTGAGCACATCTTCACTTTTAAAACCTGTTTTAGCATTCAACGTCACTCGCGTTGGCCCATGCTTAACAAGGTTTGAGTACAGCAGACCTGTGAGTGCCCCCATTTGCGTCGTTGCACCAACACCAGCGGCAGCAGAATCGCCTATAACCAAAACGTTATTAGTTAATAGCAATTTACTATCGGCTGAGGTTAATACCCGCTCGCCGTCGGGCTCTGGCAGTACAGCGGTCTTCTTCCTCACCCACAATGCTTGAAACAAAATGACTGGAAGAAATAAAACAATTATCAGGTTTAACACCAAAACCTTGAAGTAGATCAAATCAGCCTCCTAAGCAATCCATTAAGCTTTAACCATCGAATTGAATTCGCGCCTAGTTATCTACATATAAGTGCAGAGCCAATATGACAATAATTGCCGTACAACAACGCCCCGTATCAACCATTACCAAATATGCGTTGAATGCTCCTCGCTATACCTCTTACCCTACTGCACTTAAATTTGAACCGCTACAAGATGACATACTTCCACAAGCACTTGCAGTGTCAAAAGCGCCGGCAGTAAGTCTCTACGTGCACATTCCATTTTGCAAAACGCTGTGCTACTACTGTGGCTGCAATAAAATGGTGACGCGTCACAATGAAAAAGCGGACGAATATTTAGATTACATAGAAAAAGAAATCCTGTCTAAGCGTTATTTAACTGACGGCAGGCGTGCAGTTTCTCTGCACTTGGGTGGCGGTTCACCCAGTTTTTTGAGCGAGACTCAGCATACTTATTTAATGTACCTGCTTAAGAAACACTTTACCTTTGAAGCAGGTGCTGAACTGTCAATTGAGTTAGATCCCAGAAATATCGATAAACACTATCTTCAAAACTTAAAATGTCTCGGCTACACACGCATTAGCTTTGGTTTACAAGATACTGATTACAATGTTCAGAAAACCATAAATCGCATACAAAGCACGTCTCACATTGCCGATTTAGTATTCGAGGCTCGGTCGCTGGGTTTCGACTCAGTTAACTTAGATCTAATTTATGGTTTACCAAATCAGTCAATTGAAACGTTCTCATCAACCATCGCCGCGACAAAAGCCATGATGCCAGATCGTATTTCGCTTTTTAGCTATGCACACCTTCCCGAGAGGTTCGCAGCGCAGCGTAAATTTGCTGAAGAAACACTGCCAAGTAGTGAAGAAAAAGCGGCGCTTTACAAGCTTGCCGTTAACAGCTTTACAAACATAGGTTATGAAATGATTGGTCTTGATCATTTTGCCTTAAGCAAAGACTCACTGGCTATTGCGAAAAATAAAGGCGAGCTTCACCGCAACTTTCAAGGGTATACCTTACGTGGCGACACCGACCTTATAGGGTTCGGCGTATCAGCCATTAGCACGGTAGGTAATGCCTTTGCGCAAAATGCTAAGGAGCTAAAAGAATATTACAGTCGGTTAGACAACCACCTGCCCAATGCTAAGGTTGGGCTGTCATTAAGTGTCGACGACCTTATTCGCAGAGACGTGATTTCTAGCTTAATGTGCAATTTAGCGGTAGACAAGCAAGCAATTGCCGACAAGCACCACATCATTTTTGATGAATACTTTGCTTCAGCCTTAAACAACCTTGAAGAACTTAAAGAAGACGGGCTTATCGAAACGACATCTCGGTATATTCGAGTGCCAGAGTCTGCTCGCATTTACATTCGGGCTATTTGTGCGCGTTTCGACGCTTATTTGAACGCAAGTGAAATACTCAGTAGCTACTCCAAAGCCATTTAAACCTAGGGCAATTTAAACCGCGCAATCACTTGCATCCCTACATCAAGCTTAAGACGCGATAGAGAGATACAGCTAATGCTGGCATAAAGGGTTTGGTTACTGCCTAGTACATCAAGTTTTAACAACACTTTCGCGCTGTTTACGGTCGCTAGCTTTTTAGAAGTTAACTTTGTATCTGCGAGTTTTGTATCGGCGTTATTTTCAGGCTCGTTCAGGGGACTGAGTGGATTCACCACGGGTTCGATGCTAGATATAACACATGGCAGCGCATTTAAAATACTGATTGTGCTGGCATTGCCAAAGTCAGTAATATTGGTATCGATACTTACATCACAAGCTTTAACTGCAAAACGAACAGAAACTTGCTCACCGCTTTGCTGAGGCAAATAGGACACTGATTCTGCAGTGACGAATATCTCTTGCCCCGCTACCTCAACGCGCTCAATTCCGTTTTCCGACTGGCACTGCTCATTGCCTTGTAAGGTTAGAACATTTTGATCTTGTTGCGTTTGGCTACCGTGTTTGTAGCTGACAACGGCGCTTTGTGACTGGTTGCTGTCGTGTGCTCCGCTTTGCGCAGTAACTTTAAATCCCTCAAGTACGCTAGACGGTGTCGCAAATCCTTCTTTTTCGAATACTTGAGTCAACACATCGCGCGTTTTTCCACAAAGCTCGGTACGGCCTTGGTCAATAAAAACCAACTCATCGCTGAACAAGGCAAGGTCATCTAAATCGTGAGAGATTACAAGGCAGGTGAGCTTCCCCGACACACACAAATTGTTCAAAAACTGGTAAATTTTGCGACGGGTGAAGATATCAATTGCGCTTAACGATTCATCTAGCAATAACACATCTGGCCCATTGACCAACGCCCGTGCCATCGCGACCCGCTGCGCTTCTCCGCCAGAAAGCGCCTGAACAGGCTTATCGATTAAATGTTCGCAATAACAGCCGCGCAAACACGCATCGATAGACATTGCATTAGGGCTTGCGTGACGCTGCGCAAGGGCTAAATTACCGCGCACATCGGTATGGGGAAATAGCATGGGCTGCTGAAAAACGATGCCGACCTTTTGAGAGGTCCACGGCGTTTGCACACTTGCGCTTTTTTCTACGCCAGCTAGGGCGCGAAACAAGCTGCTTTTTCCCGCACCTGATGGACCGGTAACCCCAATGAATCGGCTTTGTGGCTGCAATGAGATTTGTGCGTTAATGCGATTTGGTAGTAGCGCAGATATTTGCATGTTAACGCGCCTCATCACTTTGTGTGATACCGTTAAAGCGATAGAGCGCCGCGAGCATTACGAATGAAAAAATCAAAAGGGCCAACGCAAGGTTGTGTGCACTGTTATATTCCAACGCTTCTACCTGTTCATATAGCGCGATAGACAGCACCTGAGTTTCTCCAGGAATATTGCCACCTATCATTAATACTACGCCAAACTCGCCTATGGTATGTGCAAAGCTTAAGCCTAATGCTACCACTATGGGCGCTTTGCTTAAAGGCAGCACTATTTTTATAAACGCTTCAAAAGCCGAAAACCCCAGCGTTTTTGCTACATCTAAATAACGGTTATCCAATTGTGAAAAGCCGCTGTACAAAGGCTGCAGAGCAAATGGTAGGGAGTAGATGACAGACCCCAACACCAAACCTTCAAAGCTAAATACTAAATTGCTCCCGGTTAGGCTTTGCCATCCCTGCCCCAACGCACTTTGCGGCGAAAAAGCAATAAGCAAATAAAAACCCAGCACAGTTGGCGGTAACACCAAAGGCAACGCGAGTATCGACATAACCAAAGGCTTAGCTTTGCTCTGCCAGTTCGCTAAAAACCACGCTAGCGGCAATGCGATTAACAACAGCAAACCACTGGTTATAAAGGCCAGTTTTAAGGTGAGTAATATGGCTTCAAGTGTCGATGCCCCGAAGAATTCTGTGAGCATACTTAGTTACCTACGCCCGATGCAATGGTAGGTTCATAGCCCCATTCAATTAAGCTGTGCTGCACCCCTTGCGACATTAAATACTGTACGAACAGGCTGGGTGATGACACTCCATTAGCGTCACTCAAACGAAATGCTCTGGTTGGCTCAACGTTGTCGTTGTGAATAGGCTCATCAACTGGCGCTGCCGCATTTTTAATTGGAAGTGGTTCGAACAGATTCGGAGATAATGTAGCTACCGTTTTACTATTAACCACCAACGACTGAATGATGGGTTGATACAAGGTTTCAGGTACTGGGACGATAACCGTAACAGCATCGGCGCTTTTGGTATTCACAACACTGTTAAAATTAGAAGGCAAATTAGAGGATAAGTCTGCGGGCAAATCTAAGGCCAATGAGTACGCAATGAACGCCCCTTTCACGCTGCCGGTGGTATAAAACTGCAAGGTTTGTAGCACGTTTTTACCCATCACTCTGTGAGGTAAAAACTGTTGCCATAAGGATAAGTTTTGCAACGTCTGTTGCGCAGCATCACCATAGGGGGCCAGTTTAGGATTTGCGATAGCTACCTTGTTTTGTGGATTTTCCATTAATTGAACAAGCTGCTTCGACAAGCAATCGGCAAGCTGAACGTTTATTTGTGCAGTGGTGTCTCCAGTAGATGAGCGCGCGATTTGCTCGCAATTCCTTTTACCGGATGTTTCATGTGATGCCTCACTTGATAAGTCGCCAGCATAGACAAACGCAAGCTTGCCTTTAGCGTAATCCACCAGATTGCCGTGGTGAACTACGTTGTTATCAACCAACGCTTGCGGCCTAGCGCGATCTGCAGATAGAAAAACGTCGAAGCTAGCACCATGTTGAATTTGCGCATACAAAGTACCGCTAGAGGATATCGTTACCGCGACTTCTATGCCGGTTAGCTCAGTAAACTGCTCGGCAATACTCTTTAGCGGTTTTGCAAAGTTTGCCGCAACAGCTACGTGAATTTTTTCGTCGCGCTCGAAATTTACTGAATGGTTTTGTTTTTCGGCACTAATAACGCTCCCTTCATTTACTTTATCATTTGCCGCTTCAAAACTACCCGCATGTGCTGCAGAGCTGGAAAAAAACGTAACATCTGGGACTACACTTGCACTTGCACTTGCACTTGCACTTGCGCTAACACTTACCAAAATAAGCATGGCCAAGTTAACAAAGCTTGAAAGTCGCATTGCTAAAGAACAAACCATTACTTTTTGCGCATCCACTTAAGTGCCGCTTTATCGTCAGATGCTTTCGCCGCAACCCATTCAGATTTATCGCCTTTAAATTCTTTTTTCCAAAGCGGTACCGACTGTTTAAGCATGTCCATTAAGTAGCAGGCAGCGTCAAACGCCGCCTGGCGGTGGGGAGCGGCGGCACCTACCCATACAATTTGCTCGTTGTTGTGTATGCGCCCTACTCTGTGCAGTGCGCCAGCACTGTTAAGTGAAAAGCGTTCGCTCGCTTGTTCAACCAGAAGCATTAATGCTTTTTCAGTCATGCCCGGGTAATGCTCTAATTCGATGCCGTCTATGTCGCCAGCGTTATTAAAATCTCGCACTAGCCCAGTAAAAGTAACAATCGCGCCGGTGTTGCCGCAGGCCTTCTCATCTGCCGACTGTTTTAGCCTAGCGTAAAGCTCTCCTTGGTCGAAATCTTCAACTTGAACTAGCGCGAACATAGCTAGCCCCCTGTCACAGGTGGAAATAGCGCCAGCTCATCACCGTCGCTAAGTACTGTTTGGAGATCGCAAAGCTCTTGATTACAGGCAGTAAGCACACTGCCCTCTAGTGCTAATGCCCACTTGTCACTACGTGTTTTAAGCTGCGATATTACGGTCTCAATAGTGCTGTTCTCGCTTATATGAAGCGCGATATTGTCCTCTCCCGTAATCTCTCGGGTTTGTGCGAATGTTTTTACCGTTACCTGCATGCTTTGCCTGTTATCTACGTTGTTAAGGTTGTTTTGTGCGCGCTAATTAATCTTGCCAAGCCTCTGAAATGGGTTGAGCCTAAAGTGCGTTGCTTTTTGAATGCTTGTTCGCTTTATACACGTTACTTTTTTAGCTCACTGGCCTTTAATTGAACTAGGTGTCGGACTGCCAATGGCCTGTCTTACCGCCTTTTTTCTCCAGTACCCGTACCCCTTCCATGTGCATGCCAGGGTCGATGGCTTTGCACATATCAAACAAGGTTAACAGCGCCACATTTACACCCGTGAGCGCTTCCATTTCAACGCCGGTTTTACCGCTTAGCTTGCAATAGCAGGTGGCTTGAATTCGATTTTGGTCGGCCTGAATGTCGAAGTTTATATCCACCTTTGACAGTGCCAATGGGTGACAAAGAGGAATAAGATCGGCGCAGCGTTTCGCCCCTTGAATACCCGCTACACGGGCAACAGCAAATACATCACCTTTTGCAATTTTTGATTCAGAGATTTGGCGAATAACGTCTTCGCTTACGTATAAAAAACCTTCTGCTGTGGCTTCTCGCTTGGTAACGTCTTTGTCGCTAACGTCGACCATATTGGCTTCACCGCCAGCGTTTAAATGGCTAAAGGTGCTCATGCTTCCACCAAATGCTTCACAAAGTTACACGGTCTAAAGTCGGCATCAAGTTGGCTAGAAATAATCTTTTCCCACGCTGTGCGACACGCCCCTGTAGACCCTGGTAAGCAGAAAATAACCGTATTATTAGCAAAGCCCGCAACCGCGCGAGACTGAATGGTTGATGTTCCAATCTCTTCATAGCTAATTTGACGAAATAGCTCGCCAAAGCCGTCGACTTCTTTGTCGAACAATACACTGATGGCCTCTGGCGTTGAGTCACGGTGGGTAAAACCTGTACCACCGGTAATTAATACAGCGTGAATGTTTTTATCGGCAATCCATTTCGACACCACGGCGCGCTGCTGATAAATATCGTCTTTCACCAAATCGCGATCGTAAAGGTTATGGCCAACCGAGGTAAGCGCCTCTTTCAAGTAGTCTCCCGACTTGTCGTTTTCGAGGGTGCGCGTATCTGAAATAGTGAGTACGGCAATATTAAGGGGTTGGCTGACAACTGACATATGAAATCCTAATTTGATATGCGACATTTTGGCGGTTTTTGATAAAGTACCAGCCAAAATACTATTTGGTAATCACTTTATAAGGGTGCATGCCATGAATTCAACAACTAAGTTGGCATAAACTATGTCTAAAAGCCTAACTCATCAGCAGGCTATGCGTTATAACCGCCATATCGTGCTTCCAAAAGTGGATCTAGACGGTCAAGAAGCGCTGCTAAACGCCAATATTTGTATCATTGGTATTGGCGGGCTTGGCACCGCGGCTGCTACTAACCTTTGCGCCAGTGGCGTGGGCTCTCTTACACTTATCGACCACGACACAGTTGAGGCCACCAACCTGCCAAGGCAAACCTTGTTTAGCGAACAAGATGTAGGCACAAATAAAGTAGAGGCGGCTAAAGCGCGGCTTAGTGAAATAAACAGCGACTGCGACATTACCGTAATAGCAGAACCGTTTTCGGCGCCCAGCTCTACTCAGCTTTCACCAGTATTAAAACAAGCCATAGAGCGTGCTGACGTTGTGCTAGATTGCACCGACAATACAAACTCGCGAGATTTAATAAACCTACTGTGTTTTAAACTAAATACCCCGCTAGTATCGGGCGCGGCCATTCGCTTTGAAGGCCAGCTTTTCGTCGCTATACCCGGTGAGAGCCGTTGCTATGCATGCTTACGGACGCTATTTGAATCGCCCGATTTAAGCTGTGTAGAGGCAGGTATATTCTCGCCAGTGGTGAATATTGTTGGTACTTATCAAGCGATGCTAGCTATGCAAGTATTGATGGATTTCGATAGTATTCCTAAAAACACGTTAATGACGTTTGATGCTCTGTCGCACGAGTGGCGAAACTGGAAGCTACCTAAAGGCGTAGATTGCGAGCTATGTGCTTGTTAAGTTTATGTGCATTTGCGGCATGAATTCTAAAAACGTGATTAAAAACAACAGACTAAAACAAAGAACAAGACAGAAAATAGGTTGATTTAAATGACAACCCAAGTAGTGAAAAAACACATGGTAGTGGCGCAAAACGCGTCTGGACGTAACATGAACGTGCCAATTTATCGAATGAAAGGAGCGCGTCCTGGCCCCACCGTGTATATTCAAAGCTCTATTCACGGCGCTGAAGTGCAAGGCAACGTGGTAATTTACCATCTCATTCAGCGCTTAAAAGACATGGATATTTGCGGCGAAATTATCCTAGTGCCCAACTGTAATCCCATTGGTACTAACATTAAAGCCGGTGAGTACACATTAGGCCGGTTCGATCCTGTGAACGGCACAAACTGGAACCGCGGCTACTTCTTCGATAAAGATGCAGTTGAACATTTCGCCAAAACAGTCACCCGCGAAGAGTCTATTGAAGGCATAAAACAACGTTTTCGTGCTCACTTATCTAACGCTATCGACAACAAACTGGCTGAACCCTGGGGCCTAGGACTAGCGCAGCAGTTGAACCTAAAGCTACAGCAAATGGCAGTAAATGCCGATTTCGTGTTAGATCTCCACAACGGCCCGGTGTCTACCCGTCACGTTTATATTCCCGAGTACGCCAAAGACAGTGCTAAGCTGTTTAACATTCCCCATTGTATTTTTATTCCAAACGTATTTGCGGGGGCGTTGGACGAAGCGACGTTCTGCCCATGGTGGACACTGCAAGAAAGCATAAAAACTAATTTAGCGCGTGAGGTAAGCTTTAACGTTGAAGCGTTTACGCTTGAAATGGGTAGCCAAGAAGTTATCGACTTTAACGAAGGTAATATAGACGCCACCAGTATTCTTAGCTACTTAAACGCCAAAGGCGTATTGCACGAATGCGATATTAAACCGACAGAAATGAAGCGTTTAGGCGTGTATTTAAAAGACTATAAAACCCTGTTTACTAACTGGGGCGGCATGGTGGAGTACATGGCGAAACCAGGCCAAACGGTGAAGAAAGGCGAACCACTGGCGCAAATTTTGAATATTGACGACCTAGACACCGACAACGGCAGCAGAACATTAGAAGCGCCTTGCGATTTAATTCCTATTCTGCACTTCCCGTCGGCTTCGGTATTGAGTGGTACACAGTTGTACAAGGTGTTTACTAATTACAAGGAGTTGTAGGTTTTTATACGCAAGTTGATGGAGTAAAACTTTATTACAACATGGTTGATTAGGGTATATAAAAACGTCTCCCGCAAGCTACTGGTTTATTCTTTGAATTACTTTCTGCCGTTCAATTTATTGTATTGAACGGCAGAAGAGTACCTTAAGCTGCCCATCGCACAAAGGCACTTCGATGGCAGCAATGAGCGTGAAGCGGACATTGGATATTTCTAACTCGCGAGACCGCTTCAGACAAAGAGCGGACGGTTAAGGCCTTTGTAACAAGCATTTTTTGTATAGTGGCGCAGCCACCGCAAAACGGAGCGAAAAAAAAAAGTGGGCCTGTTGACAAACTTGTTAGCCATTTACGCCATCGTATTTTTGATCAAATACCATGAAGATACTCTTATTCACTCTCTCAACCCAGTCTAACACGCCACTTAGGTATTTATCTTGACAATCAATTCTGTCTAGCCACATTTTATATGGCTTATTGCAGAATTTTATTGTAGGGCATATAAGCCTTACATCAGCGCCATGGTAAAATGGATATACAGTAAACGTATTATCTTCATTTTTCTGTAGACACCAATCCATAGATTCGTTCCATGACCCATGAATAGACTCGGACATCATTCCATAAGTACACTTATAAAGGTCTTCATCTGACACTTCTTTGAATATATCAAAGAATGACTTTCCTTGAAGCCTCCACCGGTTATTTTTCTGAATTTTAAAGTCCGCTTCAGTAAAGCCCTCTATGTTCATTTTTTCTTCAATTGAAACAAGGAGTCTTTTTCCCGCCTTAGTTTCAAAGAAGCGAGATCCTTGTTTCAGTTCTCGCAATATCCGTAATCGGTCCTTATATGAACACTTTCGATAGTCCTCCATAACTGAAATATCTTGCTGCATTAGATACTGAGCGGTAATCGAGGCTTCTAATAGTGGACGCTCAAGTATACTAATAATCTCAGCGTTATCACGCTCATAATAAAGAGCGATCTCTTTGAGAAGCTTCCAAATTCTAGTAAGCAACCCCAAGATTGGAGCATCATCTAGAGAAAAACCCGTTGGGTTTCTTTCGACATTTCTCACGCGAGTGATGCAGTCATATATTTCTGCAACATCTTTTACGAAAGTACCCGTAAAACTATTAATAGTTTTCAAATTTGTAAGGCTCTCTGATATATATGCTTCACTATAGCGAGACATTACTTCAGCAATTTCATCCATAGATACTCTCGAATATAATGGCTAACGTTTAAATGAGGGACGCAGGTAAGTAGGGCATCATTTCGAAGCCGCCCCGCATGTATGCATCCCAGCGAACTTAATACGAGGCAACAGTTGTTTGTTAGTAGTTTCTCTAAATAGCACCTAACGCTTCCATTCTTAAATGTTGGACTTCTTGAGTGTCAATAAACGTCGTGTCGAGTTGGTGTACTGTTAGAGCTTTACGTTTAGGACTAACCTCCACCATAAGGGGATTCAGCTTTAACCATTGTCTTAGTTTTGCTCTTTTGTAGCCTGCTTGTAAATTGGATTTAAACATAACAATTTGTATTAAAAGAGCTCCTACAACAATAACGCGAACTTTAAAGTCTGTATCAACTTGTGGCATCCAAGCAAGCCTTGCATGAAAAGGATTAAACTCTCCATTCGGGCCGATTTCAAATTTTCCTTTATATTTTAAAATTTCTTCAGCGGAAAGTATTTCAGGCTTATAAAGACCGGCGACAATAACAACATCATCACATGATTTTTCATTACCTAAAATATAGGGTATAAATTTTTTGAAACTTTTAGGGTTATTGTTTGAAGATCTCGCTGAATTGAAGGAAACTTTTAGAATCCATCGCTTAAATAGATCGTAATCGTATTCTAAATTTATAATCTTTCTTAAATAGTTTTGAGTCAGAACACCGGAATTTTGAAGCATTATCTTTGCGTAGCCATCTAATGTTCCTAATTTGACGTTGTTACAGTCCGCACACACATCCTTTATTTTCCCCTCACCTCCAACTATTTTCTTTGCTTTTTCATTCCAGCCTACAAGAGGTCCATTTCCCTTTTCTAATTTATATATAAAATCAGGAATTATATGTTCTCTCGTCAAACCCTTATCTTCTTCACAATATGCGCAAATACCCAAATTTCCCTCCAGCTGCTAAAAATTTTTTACGGTGACTTTCATAGCTTTCCGTTTCCCTTGAAAAATCATATTCTGTGTTTTAATGGGACGGGATGTTAGATGTCCGCTTCACGTACTCTTCTGCCGTTTAATTACAAATACTCGAACGGCTGCTTCTGACACAAGCCGGAATTAAAGGAAAAAACTGCTGTGTTCACCAAATGTACTTAAAATGAATCAACGCTAATCTAATAAAAAACGCCTAAGATCTTGTTCGTGCCGCATTACGTGCAAAATAAAGGCTTTGTTGTCCTCAAATTTATAAAAAATTCGACAGGGCTTCACATAAAGCTCGCGGTAATTGAGAGATGGTAATTCAGAGACTGACTTGCCTGATTTAGGATATTCCTCAAGTATGTCTACTTTGGCGAAGACTTCTTTAACCAGTTTCTTTGCCGCAACTAAATTAGATACCGCTATCTATTCTGCAATCTTGTCCAAGTCATTTAGAGCAGGTTCTGTCCATACTATTTCAGCCATTTATCCATTTTCTCTTTGGCCTGCAAGTTAGTTAAAACGTCATCATTTCTTATTGCCTGCTCACCTTTTGCAATACCTTCCAGAATCGACATGCGCTTCTGCATCATCTCATAATCATCAACATCGACTAAGTAAGCCGATGGCTGACCATGTTCAGTAATCAAAACAGGCTCTTTTGAAGTGTGCAGGTCTTGCAAAATTTTTGTGGCTTGTCTCTTCAGTGTAGTAACTAATTCTACTTTCACGATGCAGGTTCCAGCTTTCAAATGTACCACTATAGTATCACTTAACGATAACCACACAAGATTTCATTCGCTCAGAGCAGAGTGACAAGGTAACTAACCACACCCTACTTCACCCATACTAACGCGATATTTAAACTCACCACGCTGATTAAATACGTCAAAACCATTATCAGAAGCTTTAAGCTCTAGCTCCCATACCCAATTTGTTTTTTCAATAAATGTTAGTTCATAGCGGTTAAAAGGAAGTGGGCATTCTAAATAAAAATAATGGTAGGCCGTCCCCATGGCACCTGGATCTGCGGTAAACACATAAATAGTGTTATTTTCTATTGCAAATTCTTTATGAAAGTAATCTCGGTTAGTTCCTAGTGTTGCATCAATCAGTACACCTATAAGACCTATCGCAATCTGAATGAGCGCCACTATTGCTAAAACACAGCTAAAAACAATAGACATCCATTTACTTTTAAAAAGATGCCTAAATGTACCGTGCTGCGTAAAAAGCAGGTACACCCCTGCGCAAAGCGCTATAAGCTTAACTAAGGCTAACGCGTCGCCGACCTGTGACATAAACTTGGGGGAATGGTAGTTTAAGCCCCACAGCACACCACCATGCAGACTTTCCACTAATGGAACTAATATTAGAAGTAGCACAGCGAGTAAGGGAATGATCAAGGCCGCAAAGGTTCTTTGCGGCATTTGCTGGTTACTCGGGCTATGGTTTTGCTCTAATTGCGTTGTCCCTAACATTAATTATCAACTTCCTTAAATCGGCGAACCTGGCGGTAGCGGCTCTACTTCAAAGGTACTTGGCCATGCCTTACTAGCCCAATAAGTATCGAACTGTTCTTTCAGTATTTCATACTGATTGTCGTCTGCTTTGTCGTCTAACCATTCGCTAAATTCAAGCAGAGCAAGTTCGGCTTCCATTCTTACTTCAGGCGCCAACTTATCGTTAGTTACTGCTTTCATCACTGCATTTAACGCCACTAACTGTAAGCGTTTTGCTAATGGGCTTTGTGACTTATTTTTATACCAGTGGACGTTAAGTATTTGCTTCACCAGCATAGAAACGCCTACTTTTTTGCGTCGGTCATTAGTGCTTCTTGTTTGCCACTCTAGGCGGTTTAAGCGCTCTGGGTGCAATAGTAATTCAAACGCAAAGTTAGATGCTGAAGCAGCGGCAGAAACAGGGTCTAACATTAACCCCATTTTGCCCTTAAAGTGCTCGCGAGTAATATCGTCGCCATACGCTGTCGGTGGAATAAGGGCGAGTACCGATTCAGGTATCGTCAGGTAGTCAGCGGTAGTAGCTGTAATTAACTGCTGCATAGCGCGTTGCTGCACTGCAGGCGCTACAAACTGTTGGCCCTGTGCTTTGGTATAGTCACCTTTGCGTTCGTATTCATACACTAAGCCGCCGACTTGCTTTGCAACGGCTTCTAACTGATAACGGTGGAGTAAGTAAATAGGCACTAAAGCATTTTCAAGCGAGGATAAACTGCTATTTGGGCTTAAGGTGTCTAAACCTAAATTGGCTAACGCCAGTTCGCGTACTTGTGAAATTTCATCGAAAGCATCTAGCGGATTGCTACCGTTTTCCCACATATGGCCGTTTGCCGATGCATGGCGACTACTGCGGGTATCGGGATCTGACTTAAAACTTAAACCCTCATTACGGCCTTTTACGATAATTTTTGCCAAGCCTTCGGTTGCCTCTACGTCGCTGGCAAAATCTTGATAGCCATACGCTACGGCGTGAATATCCCATGCGCCTATGCCTTTATCATACGCGCCTTCCAAGCTAATTTTGCCGTTTCTAATACTAATTTTGGGATGAGGATAATCCATTACCGACGCACGGTTATTTTCACTTGCCGCAAAGTTGTGGGCTATACCCAATGTGTGCCCTACTTCGTGGGCTGAAAGCTGCCTAATGCGGTCTAAAGCCATTTCTTGCTGTGCAGTGGTGTCGGTGCTGCCGTCCTTAAAAGGACTGGTTAGGCCAAGGGCAATTAAATAATCTTGTCTTACACGCAATGAGCCGAGCGTAACGTGACCTTTGATAATTTCACCAGTGCGCGGGTCGACAACCGACGAACCATAAGACCAACCGCGCGTTGCGCGATGTACCCAGTTGATTACGTTATAGCGCACGTCCATTGGGTCGGCACCTTCGGGCAATACTTTCACCTGAAACGCATCTTTATAGCCTGCGGCTTCATAGGCTTGATTCCACCAGCTCGCCCCTTCTTTAAGCGCGGTCATTACGGGTTCTGGAATACCAGGATCTAGGTAATACACAATAGGCTCCACTGCTTCGCTCATTGCAGCATGCGGGGTTTTCTTGTTTAAACGATGGCGGGTAATAAAACGCTGTTCAGTAGGCTCGCTGATAGGCGTTGAATAATCAAAGTAACTGAATTTCCAGTAGCCCGAGTACGGGTGGTACTCTCTGGGCGTGTAATTATCATCAGGCAGAGCCACAAACGAATGATGCAAGTGCACCGACAAGCTTTCTGGGTCGGGCGTAACTTGCTGCACGTATTCGCCTGGCTTCTTACCTGCAAAGGTGACTAAAGCCTCTAATTCAGTATTTTTTTCAAAGCCTTTGGTTTTAGGTAAATACACGCCGCTTCGCATGTTATCTACACTAAAACTGCCTTGGTTAGTTCCCGCTAAGCGATTGCCAATGCCGTGAATATCGCTTAATAAGAACGGTGTGTAATCTATTAGACTGGCGCTGTCATTTTTGGCTACCAGCGTAAAACCTGCGATAACCGAATCAGCAAAGGCTTCATCGATGCTCTGTTTCTCAGCGTCGCTGCCGTGAGCTGCTCGGTATTTGGTGTTGTGCTGCTTTAATAAAACCTTGTTTCCAAATTTTTCAAAGCTTACTAAACGCGTATTGCCTAGCTGGCCGCGATCAAGGCCAATGTCGTTAGACCCTACGCCGTAAGGCAAGCTGCTTTGAAACAGGTATTCGGCGTGGGCTGTTGGCACCGCCAAGTAAACTTTGTCGCTTTCATCGTCATAGTAAACAGGAATTAAACCATCTTTTTTGGTCATATCGCTGGTGAATTCACCAATGCTTGGCAGCGCAGCCAACGCGGAAGACGTAGACACGACAAATAATACCGTAATCGCAATGGCCGATTTACCCGATGCTTTTACTTGTCGCGCCGCTTTATGAAAAATGTTCAATTGCAGCATGCAGTTAGTCCTTATTATTGTGAATTTCTAGCCTACCCTATGTGGTGGGTTTTGCCCATGGTAGTTCATCGTTTAATGCGCTCTTTTTGCTTGTTATTTAGCTGTGAACAGGCTTGTTTTTTCCTACCGAAGGTAATGCACTAAAAACGCAACTATATGGAAGAAAACAGCTGGCATTGACTCTGCTCAATTGCCGTTTAAACATTCAAAAACACAAGCGACAACAAATTATTTGATCTTGGTCAACACCAAGCTTTGTTTGAGTTGTAGAGGTATTTTACGGCTTATAAAATCCGCCGCCTTGTTTAAAGCGTCTAGTAGCGGTTTTTATCTATGACTTCAAAATTATCACCTAATCGCAGCTCTTCTAACCTACGTGAAGACTCAGTTTCAACATTGCCAAACCAAACGTTAATCGCGCCAGAGTTGCTTGCACCTGCGGGTAGCTTACGCAACATGCGCTACGCTTTCGCCTATGGCGCTGATGCTGTTTATGCTGGGCAGCCACGCTACTCGCTTCGCGTAAGAAACAACGAATTCAGCCTTGAGAACTTAGCGATAGGCATAGAAGAAGCACATGCTTTAGGTAAAAAGTTCTATGTAGTAAGCAACATTGCTCCGCACAACAGTAAGCTAGGTACCTACCTTAAAGATATTTCACCAGTAATTGCTATGAAGCCCGATGCGTTAATTATGTCAGACCCAGGGCTTATTATGATGGTGCGCGACGCCTTTCCTGAAATGCCTATTCACTTGAGTGTACAGGCCAATGCGGTGAACTACGCCACGGTGAAGTTTTGGCAGAAACAAGGCATAGAGCGCGTTATTTTGTCCCGAGAGCTCTCTTTGGAAGAAATTGAAACTATTCGCGAGCATGTTCCAGACATGGAATTGGAAGTGTTTGTGCATGGCGCGCTTTGTATGGCGTATTCGGGGCGCTGCTTATTGTCTGGATATATGAATAAACGCGATCCGAATCAGGGCACTTGTACCAATGCTTGTAGATGGTCTTACGATGTTAAGACGGGCGAAGAAAACGAAACCGGTGACATTGTTCAAGCTATTCAGATTGATAATGCAGGTGAAGCGCCTGAAATGATAACTCCTACCCTTGGTGAAGGCACGCCAAGCTCCCAAGTGTTTATGTTAGAAGAAAAGGAAAAGCCTGGCGAACTGATGCCAGCTTTTGAAGACGAACATGGCACCTATATCATGAATTCTAAAGATTTGCGTGCCGTGCAACATGTTGGCAGGTTAACCCAAATGGGCGTGCATAGTTTAAAAATAGAAGGCCGCACTAAATCACATTACTACTGCGCTAGAACAGCACAAGTTTATCGCAAAGCAATTGACGACGCGGTAGCAGGGAAGCCATTTGATAGTACATTAATGGGAAGCTTGGAAACTTTAGCTCATCGAGGTTATACCGAAGGTTTCTTGCGTCGCCATGCGCACCACGCATATCAGAACTATGAGTATGGCCACTCAGTCAGCGATAAACAGCAATTTGTTGGTGAAGTGATTGACCGTTGTGAAGAGTCTGGCTATGCAATTATAAACGTTAAAAACAAATTCTGTGTAGGTGACTCGCTTGAGTTGATGACGCCAAGCGGCAACATTACCTTTACTCTAAATGAGATGCTGGAAAAGAGAAACCATTCTATTACGGATGCTAAGGGTTCAGGACACCAAGTAAGAATACCGATACCCAGCGATGTGTCTCTAAACTTTGCCCTACTGCTGCGAAATTTAGATGAAGGCGTTGATACCCGCAATCCGTTTCGAAAAGCTCCTAGTGCAGTAACACCCGAAAACGCGAGCGAGGCATAATGCATGGCACTGCTTATTCTTGATAGCTGCATTAACTGCGACATGTGCGAACCCGAATGCCCTAATGCCGCTATAAGCATGGGTAATAAAGTGTATGAAATAGACCCGTTACGCTGTACAGAATGCGTGGGGCATTACGATGCGCCTACTTGCGCAGCGGTATGCCCAATAGATGTTGTTAAGCCTGACCCGCACAATAAAGAATCACTAGACGAGTTGGCCGAAAAGTTTGTTCGTTTAAATAGTTAGCTATGAAGTAAGTCAGCGAGTTAATTGTACTTCTCGAAGAATTCCCTTGAATCATAACCAAGAGTGATCCCTAATTGCGGTACAGTTTGAATTGGCACTACTAATAAGGGTTTTATTTTGAAGTTTGCCTCTCGCGCTACAGCGATTTCTCCGTTTCTTGCTATGGCCTATGGCGAAAAAGCCACGGCACTAGAACAGCAAGGTAAAGATGTTATAAGACTTAATTTAGGCGAGCCTGATTTCGGCGCACCCGCAGCAGTGCTTGCCGCAATGAAAGAAAGCTTAAATGCCCCAGTTTTTCCCTATACCTCGGCGCTGGGCATGCCTGAACTACGTGAAGCCGTTGCACGCTTTTATGAAGTTAAACATGGCGTAGCGTTAAGCCCTTCTAGAGTGGTCGTGACCGCTGGGGCTTCTGGCGCTTTACTTTTGGCAAGTGCTGCCTTGGTTGAACCAGGCGACAACGTGATATTGGGCGACCCGTCTTACCCTTGTAACCGACGTTTTTTAAACGCATTTGGCGCAGAGGTAACGCTGGTACCAACACGCAGTGAGGATAACTTTCAGCTAACCGCAACAAGTGTTGCCGATAATTGGAAGCACAACACGAAAGGCGTACTTATTGCCACACCTGCCAATCCTACTGGTATGGTTATAGATGCAGAAGAGTTGACTAAAATTGGCGAGTACTGCAAATCCAAAGGTGGCTTTTTAATTGTTGACGAAATTTACTTGGATCTATCGCTTTCGGCTGATCTTGATGTACGCAATGATACATTCGCTTCCCAATCGACCTTGGGCACTGATACCAAACTTCAAAGCGTACTTGCCAATGCACAGCTTGAAGAAACAGTGGTCGTAATAAACAGTTTTTCCAAATATTTTGGCATGACCGGCTGGCGTCTTGGCTGGTGTGTGGTACCTGAAGCGATGACGCCCATCGTTGAAAAACTCGCGCAGAATTTGTTTATTTGCCCCTCTACCCTATCGCAAAAGGCTGCTCTTGCATGCTTTACACCAGAAGCATTGGCGCAATGCGAGCAAAACCGCCATACGCTGGAAAAGCGTGCTTCCCTTGTTTTTAGTGCACTTGAAAATATGGGGCTTGGTTTAGATGCAAAGCCTGACGGTGCGTTTTATGCCTACATCAATATTAAGCACACAGGGCTAAGTGCAATTGAATTTTGTGATGCCCTACTTTCACAACATCATGTAGCGCTTACGCCGGGTAATGATTTTGGTGAGCACAATGCAAACCATTACGTAAGACTGTCTTTCGCCACTAGCATTGAACGCTTGGAGGAAGGGCTTTCACGGCTAGCTGAGTTTGTAGAATCATTAAGCTAACGCTTTTTATGCTCACCATTTAATTTCGTGAATAGACAAATATTACCGAAAAAAATGATAGATATGGGTGCTTGTGCGTATATTGAGTAACGCATATTGATGACACGTGTCGAAACGAAATAAAACAGGACAAAACAATGAGTAACGAACGGGAATTTGATGTAGTTATTTTCGGTGCTACAGGTTTTACGGGTAAGTTAGTAGCTGAATATTTTCAGGCTCAGTATGGCAGCGATGACAACGTTAAGTGGGCGGTCGCAGGCCGAAACGAAGCTAAACTCAACGGCGTAAAAAAGGAGCTAGGCATTAGTGAAAGCGTTGCTAGCATTGTAGCCGATGGTGATGATGACGACGCGCTAGATGCGTTGACGAAGCGCACAGCCGTTGTACTTACCACTGTTGGTCCGTATCAAATTTACGGTGAAAAGTTACTTTCTGCATGTGTCGATAACGGCACCGGCTATACAGATCTTTGCGGTGAGCCAGCCTGGATGCACCAAATGATCAATAAGTACGAAGCGAAAGCTAAAGAAACCGGCGCAAACATTGTGTTCTCGTGTGGCTTTGACTCTGTGCCTTTTGACCTTGGTGTGTACTACCTTCAAGAACATGCAAAAAAGCAAACTGGCGATGTCATTGAATATGTAAAAGGTCGCGTTCGTAAAATGCAGGGCACGTTCTCTGGCGGTACGGCTGCAAGTTTAAAAGCGACCATGGCGGCTGCGCACAAAGATAAGTCTGTCATGGCGGCACTTATTAACCCGCACTCATTAACCGATGGCGCGTCAAATCAGCCACAGCCCGATGGCAATAAACCTTACTTCGATGAGCAGTTAGGCACATGGGTTGCACCATTTATTATGGCGGCCATCAATACTAAAAACGTTCATCGCACGAACTACCTGGGCGGATATAGCTACGGCAAGAACTTTCAATATGATGAAATGATGATGACTGGCCCAGGTGAGAAAGGTGAAGCCATGGCGAATCACGTTGCCAAAGATAAGTCGCTTGCAAGTGATGATGGCCCTAAACCAGGTGAAGGCCCGAGCAAAGAAGAGCGCGAAAATGGCTTTTACGATGTCATGTTTGTGGGTACCGCTACCAATGGTGATATGCTAGCCGTATCGGTAAAAGGCGACAAGGATCCAGGTTACGGCTCTACCAGTAAAATGATTTCAGAATCTGCCCTTTGCTTGTGCAAAGACGTTAGTTTATCTGGTGGTTTCTTCACACCTGCGGCAGCACTTGGTAACAAGCTTATCCGCCGTTTAGAAGAAAAAGCAGGCTTAACGTTTGCTATCGAGAAATAACGATTCAAAAAACGAAGGCTGAACACAAATTGCGTTCAGCCTTTTCTCTCTGCGCTAGGTGTTATTGTTGTTTTTTAAGCGAGTACCGCTTTTAATGCTTTAACGCACGCGTCAGTTTCTTCAGGTGTCCCTACGCTAATGCGTGACCATGAGTCGTACCCAGGCCACGTACGCCCTACGACCTTTATACCTTGAGCTTTCATCTTTTCTGCAAATTTGTCGTGCGGCATGCCCGTATCTATGTAAATAAAATTCCCTTGTGGATTTGGCGCAAACGGCTGCTTTAACTCTTTAGCTACTTTTACTAACTTTTCACGCTCAGTTTTAATGCGTGAGCGCATCGTGTCTAAGTTCTCATGGTCATCCATACTCGCCATACCCGCTACTAATGCTAAGTAGTTCACACCACCCATGCGCAGCATACCGCCCATTGTTTTAGCTTGCTCAGCAGGCATGATGGCGTAACCGAGACGCTGGCCCGCCATGGCGTGAATCTTAGAAAAAGTGCGGCAAATCACCACATTGTAGCCTTCAGCTACTAGCTTCGATTGCACATTAGCGGGGTAAGCATCAGACATTTCAATGTAGGCTTCGTCAATGAAGACTTGCGCTTTCTTCGATACGCGTTTAGCAAAAGCGGTAAGCTTCTCTGCATCTACCATGCTACCTGTCGGGTTATTTGGATTGCATACATACACGGCGGTAGTATCTTCGGTTACCGCTGCTTCAATGGCATCCAGATCAAAGGTCATATCATTGGCTAGCGGCACGTAGGTCACATCTGCCCCCATGAACTCAGCGCCCCGTGGTACGCCTTCGTAGGTTGCCATAGACGTAACCAGCTTGTTGCCGTTTTTGGTGATCCAGTCAGCATAGCCAAACAGAATAGGTGAAGAGCCGTTTGTGATAACGATTTGATCAGCAGATACGCCTTCTTGCTTAGCAATTTTTTGCGCTAACACTTCCACCGTAGCGTCGGTATAACGCGCTAGGTTTAATAGCTCGCTTTGCATTGCCTTTGCCGCTTTTTTCGAGGGCCCAAAAGCATTTTCATTCGACGATAGGCGAATAAGACCATCGTTTACATTAGGTGTAGCGGATGGAAAGTGTTCAGTTTGCATACCTGCGGCACGAAGGTCGCCCATAATACTGTCAACGCTGGTCGTTAGCGCTACTGCTCCTGCACCTAATCCCACTGACTTTAACCAATTACGGCGTGAAGAATTCACGGTGCTTTGTTGCTCATTTTTATTCATATTTCGCTCTGCCTTCCGTCTACATTCACTTTAGACTAAAGGCTTAATTTTGAACGCGCAATAGCATAAAGCCCCTAACCCATTGACATTAATGCACTTTTTACGTGCATATGGCGCACTAAAATTGACAACATACGAAGTTTTAATGCGTTAAGCCGTAACATTGCGGTGCAGCCTTATTTTGTGTTTTTTGGCGTTTGCGATGAATGACATTTTTTTTGATGTTAAAGGCGTAGCACTCTCTCTCTATTGGTTCTCCGCGCTTGAAGCCTGCCTTTTAAACGACTGTGTAATCCATCTATATAAATAAAAAGTAAAAATTACGACGAAACATTCATCGATTACCCAGTGTGCAAAACAGGAATTAAATATGGCTAAGGACCACGGCAACCAAATTAAAAACGACGATACTTACGAAGCCCTTCGCGAGGAAGGCTATAGCAAAGAGAAGTCGGCGCGCATTGCCAATGCGCAAGCCAATAGCGAACAAACGCCTTCTAAAGATGGTGGAAAAGGCAAAAAGTACGAGGATCGCACTAAAGAGGAACTGTATCAAAAGGCCAAGGAAGTCGGCATTGAAGGTCGCTCTAACATGAGCAAAGACGAATTAATTGATGCGTTACGCAATCATTAGTGGCGGATAGACCGCCACATACAAAAACTGGTCACTGTGGCGGTGATGATTACGTTTTATCAGACACGCATAATTTGTGCATTTCGTGGCAAACCTCAACTTCAAGTAAAGATATACCGCCTCAACAGTAGGCGACTAGCTCTTCGCCCGCCCAATGCATGACAATATTTCATGATAAAATGAAAATAAGTCATTTTTATTCATAGTTAAATCAATGTATAACGTGTTCATAGCTTTTACAGCAGTCTCACTACTCGGTTTAACTTTAGGAATAGAAGCGCATTCTCATGAACAACAACGTGAACACAGATTTCTCTTTTACTATTAACAGCGTTCAGTTTAATGAAGATTATCGCCCTTCAGACAACACACGCATCACCACCAACTTCGCCAATTTAGCTCGTGGTCAACGCCGCAAAGAAAATTTGCGCGATGCACTAAGCATGATAAACAACCGCTTCAATGCACTGGCTAGCTGGGATAATGAAAGTGGCGATCGCTATGCTGTCGAACTTGAAATTGTGTCGGTAGATATCGACGTTGAGGGTAACGGCAACACATTCCCAACTATCGAAATCTTACAAACCAATATAATTGACAAAAAAACGGGTAAACGCACTCAAGGTATTGTAGGAAACAACTTCTCGTCTTATGTTCGCGATTATGACTTTAGCGTTCGTCTATCTAATCACAATCGTGGCCAGTCTTCGTTCAGTGTCCCTACCGATTTTGGTGATCTGCACGGAAAGTTGTTTAAGTATTTCGTTAATTCAGAAGCCTATAAAGCACATTTTTCAAAGCTGCCGGTCATTTGTTTAAGCGTTTCCGACAATAAGACCTACCGTCGAACAGAAAATCAGCACCCCGTTTTAGGTGTTGAATATCAGCCTAATGAATCATCACTAACTGAACAGTATTTCAAGAAGATGGGCTTAAACGTGCGCTATTTCATGCCACCAAACAGTGCTGCTCCTTTTGCATTTTATTTCTTTGGTGATTTGTTAAACGACTACACCAATTTAGAACTTATCAGCACTATTGCTACGATGGAGACCTTCCAGAAAATTTATCGCCCTGAGATTTATAACGCTAACGCCCAGGCAGGTTTAAGCTACAAACCAAACTTGAAAAATAGCGATCACTCAGTGACTCGCATTGTTTATGACCGTGAGGAGCGGACTCATCTAGCCGTTGAACAAGGCAAGTTCGTAGAAGAGAACTTTATAAAGCCTTATCAACACAAGTTAGCGCAATTCACAGCAAGCTACGCCTGATCCGTTCATTTAAATACTTGCGATATTCAAACCGCACACGTTGCGACAACAAAACTATGATAAGGGCAGCACGTTCTGCCCTTCGCGCATCCATACAAATTATTGATTAAAAGAAAGCGAATCACATGAAAAAACTACTCCCCACTTCTATTGCAGGCAGTCTTCCAAAACCATCGTGGCTTGCACAGCCTGAAACTCTGTGGTCGCCGTGGAAGCTAGAAGATGAAGCATTAGAGGAAGGCAAAAAAGACGCGCTTCGCGTTACGCTTCAGGAACAAGCCCTATCAGGCATAGATATTGTGTGTGACGGTGAGCAAACCCGTCAGCATTTTGTAACTACCTTTATTGAGCACCTTGACGGTGTTGATTTTGAAAACCGTAAAACCGTACGTATTCGCAATCGCTACGACGCTAGCGTACCTGTCGTTACCCATGCTGTTACACGGCCAAAATCAGTGTTCGTTGAAGACGCAAAGTTCTTAAGGAGCCAAACCGATCAGCCCATAAAATGGGCGTTACCTGGCCCTATGACGATGGTTGATACGCTGTACGATGACCATTATAAAAGTCGCGAAAAACTTGCGTGGGAGTTTGCCAAAATACTAAACCAAGAGGCAAAGGAGCTTGAGGCTGCTGGTGTTGACATTATCCAGTTTGATGAACCTTCGTTTAACGTATTTTTCGATGAAGTCAATGAATGGGGTATTGCCGCATTAGAAAGAGCCATTGAAGGGCTTAAATGCGAAACTGCGGTACACATTTGCTACGGATATGGCATCAAAGCTAATACCGACTGGAAGAAGACATTGGGCTCTGAGTGGCGACAATATGAGGAGAGCTTTCCTAAGCTAGCAAAATCCAATATTGATATGGTTTCTCTGGAGTGCCATAACTCTCATGTACCCATTGAACTGATCTCGCTTCTTAAAGGCAAAAAAGTGATGGTGGGCGCTATTGATGTTGCAACTGACACAATAGAGACACCAGAAGAAGTAGCAGCTACATTACGTGAAGCATTAAAGTACGTGGATGCCGACAAACTCTACCCTTGTACAAACTGTGGTATGGCGCCCCTTTCACGACAGGTTGCTCGAGGCAAGCTTGAGGCGCTCAGCGCTGGCGCTGAAATAGTAAGGCAGGAATTAGCTCAGAAGCTCAGTGCTTAATACGCCTCAAAACTTTTGTTAAGCAAGAGCATTTTGAAAGCGCACTAAAGCCCACATCAACGTGGGCTTTTTTATTTCTAGCGGTTCAAAACCGTATCAGCGTTATTCTCATCTATTCGACCTTATTTAAAGTTAACTCCCTTACATTATTTATAGTTTCCACAGAATCAAGGATAATTAAAAACATCATTAAGAAATAAGAGAGAAAATATAACACATGGAGAAGTAACGAATATTTAACTTATTAGCAACATTAGCAATTACCTGATTTAAAACAGCGACAAAACAACTATTATTCACGTTAAAAAAAGAAACCTTAATATACACGGTTTAAATTTACTCAGTTAGTGCAATATACGAGCAAAAACCTTCTAACTCAAAATTAATCAAGCAAATGAAACATAAGACGAAAACTGCTTAATAAGCGCCCTAAAAAGACACTTTTCGACCACATGGTCAATATAAAAACAATTATTGGGTATTATTAATACAAAACTTAAAAATATTAATTAAACCTACTATTTATAAATTCTTTAAAAATAAGTTAACTCTTTCATAGCTAGAATTTAATTCACCGCAAAAAATTGATTTATTTAATACTAGATAATTAGAATGCGCGCCATTGCAACATAAGTAAAAACTACGCATGCAATTTGGCTAGCCCTTGCCTATTTACGGGGCGTTAACCAACAACAAGCACGTAAATCTAATTCACTAGGAACAATCCATGAAAAATATTGCAACTGCAGTTCAGTTAGCATTAGCTGGAAGTGTCGCGTTGACCTCAGGCAACGTTCTTGCACAGGACTCAACAAATGAAAGCGCTGACGTTGAAAAAATTCAGGTCACCGGTTCTCGTATCTCTCGTCAGGGCGCTATCGCTCCATCACCAGTAACAGCCATTTCTGGTGAGTCACTTCTTAATTCAGGTGCGATGAACATTGGTGAGGTGCTTAATGAGCTTCCTTCACTTGCAAACACATTCTCATTGGGTAATTCAGGTCAATTTATTGGAACTGCTGGTCTAAATATTCTTGACCTACGTGGTATGGGTACTGACCGCACATTAGTATTGGTAGACGGTAAACGTCACGTATCTTCTTCAGCAGGTTCTGCAGCGGTTGATACCAACACCATCCCTACTTCGTGGATTGAGCGCGTAGAAATCGTTACTGGCGGTGCTTCTGCGGTTTATGGTGCAGATGCAGTAACTGGGGTTGTTAACTTCATTCTTAAAAAGAACATTGAAGGTTTCGACGTGAGTGCGACGCAAGGCTTTGCACAGGAAAACGGTTATAAGAACGATAAATACCAAGCATCATACGGCTTTAACTTCGACAATGATCGCGGCAACATTGCTTTTGCAGCCGAATACAGCTCACAAGAAGCTTTAGAGGCCCTTGACAACCCTTGGACTGCAACGTCGTATCGTAATATGAGCTTTGAAAGCATCATGGGATACGAGCGCAGTGAAGACCAGTTAAATTCAACGGCATTTCCTGACAACTTTTACACTGCTAATGCGGGCTACTACACACTAAACAACTCTGGCGTTTTTGGCGGCAACTCTCAGACTTTCAACGCTGACGGTTCAATTCGCGAAATCTACACCGGTGACCAAGTAGACGGTGCGTTCTGCGCAAACTGTGATTCGTTTAACCTGCGCCAGTTTACGCAGCTTCAGCCTGAGTTTGATCGTACTAACCTAAATGTAAAAGGTAACTACGAGCTAAACGACGACACCACAGTGTATGCACAGGCTAAGTACGCGCGTACTCGTGCAATTACAATGGGTCAGCCTGCTTTCTTCTATGGCGGCTCAGAGACAACCATTTATCGTAACAATGCCTTTCTAGATGATAGCGTTGCCGCATACATGGATGAAAACGAACTAGACAGCATTCAGCTTAACCGCATGATGACTGACCTAGGGCGCCGCACCGAAGCAGACGAGCGTGAAACTTATCGCTACGTGCTAGGTATTGAAGGCTACATTGGTGACGAGTGGAGCTACGAGGCATTTGTAAACTACGGCAAAACTGAATTAGAGCGTGAGAACCGCAACAACCTTGTTTTGCAAAACTTCGAGAATGCACTTAACGCAATAACTGACGGCGACGGAAACATTGTTTGTGCGTCAGGTAGTGATGACGGCTGTGTACCGCTGAACATTATGGGCTTTGGTCAGCCTTCACAAGAAGCAATTGACTACGTCAATACTACATCAGTTGGCACAAGCAAAATTGAACAATACAACGCTGGCGCAACCATCGCAAACTCTGGTATTTATGAATTACCTGCAGGATACGTTGGCTTTGCAGCCGGTGTTGAATATCGCAAAGAAAAAAGCGAAATTGAAGAACCTGATAATGCAGCGGGTACCTTTTTCAACACTCTAGGTGAAGATAAAGGCGATTACGATGTATCAGAAGTATTTACTGAAGTTACTATTCCACTACTTGCCGATCTCCCTGGCGTAGAAATGCTGACATTTGATACTGCGGCGCGGATTGCCAACTACTCTTCGATTGGCAACGCGAAAAGCTGGAAGCTTGGTCTAGATTGGAAAGTGTATGAAGATTTACGTCTACGTGCGACAAAATCATCTGCACTACGCGCGCCGAACATCGGTGAACTTTATGGTGAAGCAAGCCAAACCTTCTTCCGCGTAGACGATCCATGTCGTACAGACAACCTTGCTGACTTAGCCAACGCCGACCAACGCATTGCAAACTGTGCAGCGTTAGGTATCCCTGCAGATTTCAACTCTGATTACGACTCAGCAACGCTAGAAGGCGTAAACGGTGGAAACATCGACTTGCAAGCGGAGAGCTCAATCTCTAAAACACTAGGTGTTGTCTATACTCCTAGCTGGTTTGAAGGCTTTACCGCTACTGTTGACTACTGGGAAATCGAGCTGACAGACGCGATTTCGTCTATTGACGGCCAAACAATTTTGGACCGCTGTGTTGACTCTGAGTCGGGTATTAACAACGTATACTGTGGCCTTATCGACCGTGATGGAACTACCGGTGAAATCACTCAGATTCGTAGCTATGCATTGAACATCGCGGGTCAAGAAGCCAAGGGTATCGACTTCGAACTAGGATATGATTTCGACGCGCTAGAAGGCGCATTCCGTACTAGCTTGATTGCGACTTACCTTAAAGACCGCAAAGAATTCCCATTCCAAGATAACCCTGAAGTATTCTATCAGTACGCAGGTACGGCAGGTGAATCTGATTGGCAGGGTGTATTCACCATCAACTATAGCCGTGGTGATTGGGAAGCAAGCTGGAAAACTCGCTACCTAGAACGTTCAAGCCTTTACGACAACCAAGAGTTAGCGCGTAACCCAAATCCGAGCAACCGTATGGAACTGCCTTCATACGCTGTGACTGACGTGACCGCGGGTTACAACTTTGCTAACGGTGTTAGCCTAACCGTGGGTATTGATAACCTGTTTAACCGTGCGCTACCGACGGGCACGACAGGCACGGGTTCAATAGACGGCGCGTACGACAACATTGGCCGCTTCGGATACGTTACCGTAGCGTACAAAATGTAATTTACGTAATATTGAGCAATGATAAAAACGGCGCTTATTAGCGCCGTTTTTTTATTATAAAGTTAACATGACGTCATTTTATTGCTATATAAACGTCTATATGGTTGCCATTCACATAGTGCTCGAAGTCTATTGAAAACGTCCTTTCATACTCGGCACCTCCTTCTGTGAAATAGCGCCAAATATCGCTCCATGCATCAATGGCAATTTGCGGCATTTCACCTTGTCGCGAAAAAACGAGATACTTTCCTGCGGGAATAGTGATGTGCTCAACCTTTAAATGTTCGGGCACTGAGTCACCGTCAAACCCAGCCAACACGGAAAAGTCACCGGAATGATCGGATTCGTAGTTGAAATACACGCCATACACTCGCTCGCCGCCTTTATAGTCAACAGCTATCGAATTATCAAACTTTTGCCAAAGTGTGGGTATCTTTCCCTGTGGTGAGAATTCAGTGTGATTATTGGTAATCACCGAAAAGCCTTTAATATCTATCGGTGAAGAGAGTTGTCGCATTTCCATGTCTTTATTCCATTTATTTGTGCGAGATAATCATGATACACGCTTGTGCTTTGCCCACCATTCAGATCTTGGTTATTTCACTTACTTTTCATGTGTATTCTAACTGCAAAGTAAAAGGCTCATTGGTTTAAAATAATGAAACTAGCTGTTATCGCCTTTTAATTTTCAATACTTTCCCTTATCAACGAGCATTTCAGTTTTAGAACAAATATAATCCGGTTTTGTCTCATCCAGGTTGCAATATATTGTGAATCAACGTTTTTTACTTGCCATAGTCGCAGTGCTTTTGGCGATGGTAACCATACAGTCTGGTGCATCGTTTGCGAAACAACTCTTTCCTATAGTTGGCCCTGAAGGCACCAGTGCTCTTCGTGCGTTTTTCGCCGCGTTGGTGTTAACAGTAATTTTTAGACCTTGGAGAGCGCGCTTAAGCGCAAAAGGATGGCGTAACGTTATTTTCTACGGCGCTTGCTTAGGCGCAATGAATATCATCTTCTATCTTGCGATTGAGCGTATTCCCCTTGGCATAGGTGTTGCGCTTGAGTTCACCGGACCATTGGCTGTGGCATTTTTTAGTGCCAGAAAAAAGAGAGACTTTGCTTGGGCTATTTTAGCCGTTGCAGGCGTTTGTTTGCTGCTTCCCGATATTGGCGGCGCGTCTGCTGAAAGTTTAGATCCCGTCGGCGTTATTCTTGCCCTTACAGCCGGAGCGTTTTGGGCCGGTTATATCGTATTTGGAAACAAAACAGGCAACGAAGGTTCTGGCGGTGTTACGGTAACATTAGGCATGCTAGTGGCCGCTATCTGTGTAGTGCCTATTGGCGTTGCAAGTCAAGGTATCGCCTTACTCTCGCCACAGGCTATTTTCATCGGGTTCGCTGTAGGCGTATTCTCGTCGGCTATCCCGTATACGTTAGAAATGAGTGCAATGCGCAATATGCCTAAGCAAACCTTCAGCATTATGATGAGTGTTGAGCCTGCCGTTGCAGCCATAGCGGCGTTCATCATTATTGATGAAACCCTCACGCTTTCACAATGGTTTGCAGTGGCTTTAGTCGTTATTGCTACCGCCGGGAGTTCAGCTACGCAAAAACAACTACCCAAACAAAAACAAATTGAAACCCTTTCTTAGGGCCTGTTGACCTTTGGTGTACGAATTTTGGTCTAAATGGAAGCCTTTTAATCGCGAAACAGTCCTGCAAGCCTAGCGGGCTAAGTTAAAGGACTGTGACAAAGAGTAAAAGGCTTCCATAACGACCCCTTCGGGCAGCGCCTTTGTGCCATCTATACTGCGTTGAATGTTTTCGATTTAGAACCACTAAACCGTCAAACATCCGCCTTGTCTAGATGGCACACAGACCGCTGCAAAAATGCACAACAAAGGTCAACAGGCCCTAGGGTTTCAAACTTTCTTTACTTTTTTACCATCCTTATTTTCCCCTTTTTGAACTCAGGTCTTATTCTTTTCGTTAAACAAATTAAGTTAATAGTTGATTTAGTGGCTTAGGGAATATTTATGAAACATTATGCGGTAAACACAGAAGTAGAATGGGAATGGGGAAACGGTAGTGCAACGGGAAATATCAGAGAAAAATTTACCAATGATGTAGAGCGCACGATTAAGGGTTCGTCGGTAAAACGAGAGGCAAGCGACAGCGATCCAGCCTATCTCATTGAACAGGACGACGGCAGTAAAGTGCTTAAATCTCACAGCGAAATTACGAAGTCGTCTTAATTTGTTGATTAATAAACCTAAACGAAAAATGCAGCGTTCTTTTTTCACTGATAGCGGTGTCGTCAATATAGCGAAGTCGCTCATTGGTAACTACCTGTTTAGTAATATCGACGGCGTACTAACCGGGGGAACGATAACAGAAACGGAAGCCTACCGTGGTCATCAGGATCTTGCCATGGAAAAACACCTGTTGCGGCGCCCTTCTTCGATATCAACACTTAAAAAGCAAGGCGGCGTTGCTTACATCTACACCATTTATGGTTCTCACAGTATGTTGAATATTGTTACCAATGACGCTGACCACACCGATTCTGTTCTGATCCGAAAAATTAAGCCTACAGAAGGTGTCGACAAAATGCGTGAACGTCGCGGCGTGAACACATCATTGCGTAATCTATGTGACGGTCCAGCTAAGCTGACACAAGCTCTTGCGATAACGCCTGCGCTTAACGGTGAGCCTGTGTTAAACAATACATTGATTTGGATTGAGAAAAGTAACTACACCATTGTCAGTGATCACATTACTAGTTCGCCTCGCATTGGCATAGACTACGCAAAAGACGAGCATACTGGTAAGCAAGGTCCACGGGATGACACAACCTTGCCTTGGCGGTTCACGCTAAAGTAGCGCACTTCAATAAAGACTACTTCGCAACAGCGAAGGTCAGCTTGCAGTCGATGTATTTGAGCAATTTATTTACCACCTTTGGTACAGCAATATCACCTCTAGCAGTTTTTGATTCAACATAAATATCGCAGTCATCATATTGAATTTGCTGGCGAATAACGTAGTCGTTGAGTTCGTCAAACAGGCTTTCTTTTAACGGCACCATACCAATGAACGCATCTGGGCCTTTTTTATCTACACATTCTTCACGCTTAATAAAATAAGCGCCTTCAATTTCTCGTTTTAGCGTGTACGCTTGCATGGCATCTAACGTTGTTAAGCGAAAGTGCACACTTATTTGGGGTTCTGTCACTGGTATTCTCGGTTTTTCTTGAAGTTTATCCAAATGGCTACTGCTTTATTTCCACTTTCCAAGGCGGGTTCACTCTATTCTCTCCTGCCCAGTACAGCTTTATTTTGTTGCCAGATGGATCGCTTAAAATGGCCTCTTTCCAAAGGTAGCGCTGCTGCGTTGGCGGCTGCTCAAAACGAATACCTTTTTCCACAAGAGAGGTATACAGCTCATCTAGCGCCTCGTGTTCGAAGTAGATCACACTGTGATTTTGAGCACTTTCGCTTTCTAAAGAGAGCGAAAAAGTAGACGAGCCTTCAGGACACGTGAATCTGGCATAGTGCGGTGTATCTACAATTTGAGTGAACCCAAGTGTAAGGTAAAACTCCACCGCTTCGACCATATTGGTAACGGGTAACGTAACTTGGTTCAATTCCATGAAGACCTGCTCCTTGTATTTGTATTGTTTGCGCTAGATTTAATCGTCGCGTCCTAGATAGGCGTGAATAGCGGTGATTTTGCCGTTTTCATTAAATTTCAAGACATCAACAACAAACAGTGTTTCAGACTTATCCACTACAATTTTAAGCTCACCACACACCATGTTCTCGTTTGCCATAGTAGACAGCACATCTATTTCTATCGAATCAGCGTTCTCAAAGTTCTTACGTGTTTCATCAACGGCTAACCGTTTACCTTTTACAGAAATTTTCCAGTCCCTTAATGCAATGTCATCCGCAAACATATCGGAAACACTGTCTAGGTCCTTTTGTTCATAGGCTCTTAAGTATTGAATAAAGACTTCGACCCACTCCATTTTACGTGTTCCTTTTATCAGTTTTTTAAAAGACATCAGCCAATCGGTTTACACCCAAAACGCCAGCGTCCAGTTAATATAACCGTTACACTATCAAAAATAACGTGGCTGCTGTGGCCGCGCCCATTGTAAGATTAAACTGCCGTCTTCGAGTTGGCGAACTCAACCACACGCGTATTTTTGCGCCTACCGCTGCCCAAAGCGAGATGCTTGGAAAACCAATCACGGCAAAAGCGGTAACAATCGCAATACCAGATTGAATGTAGTGCTCGCCAGGCAGTGAAAACGTGCCTACGCTAGCTAACGCCATCATCCATGCTTTAGGGTTAATTAACTGAAATAATGCCCCTTCCCACCACTTGAGCGGCCCTTGGCGTTTGGTCGATTTAATTTTGTTTTCTACTAGGCCTACTGGCTCATCTACGGGGCCAGTGGCAATTTTAAATGCTAACCATAACAGGTATGCCACGCCAAGTACTTTTAGCACACTGTACAGTACGGGAAATATGTTGAACAGCGCACCAATGCCCAGCAGTGTGCTTATCATTAGACCTGCGACACCAATTACAATACCCAGCATGTGCGGCAGCGAACGTTTATAACCGTATTGTGCTCCAGAAGCCAATAGCATCATATTATTCGGGCCAGGCGTTACCGTACTGATGAACGCGAATGTCGCAAGCGCGATGAGTAAAGATGTTTCCATGACAGTCCTTATGTGTTGAGGTGAGCAATGCGTTTCTTTAAAAGAAAGGGGTCGGTTAACCAAACGCTTGTTTTTCACCAACACAATACAATCATATTTTTGTATGCATCATACCCAAATACGCTTAAAAACAGCCATACAGTTTAGTCATGGTAACGTCTGTATGGTAGTTATTTCACCAATCTGTATGGTTAAAAGCTCCTGTCAATTAAGATATAGTTATCTGTATGCAGATAACTTCATAAGAATAAATATTGCGATGACGCTTTACGAAACATTAGCCAATGAACTTAAAGCCCAAATCGAGCGTGGTGTTTTTGAGGTGGGGAACAAGTTACCTTCGGTTAGGCAGCTGTCAACGGAGCATAAAGTAAGTATAGCTACCGTGCAGGAAGCATATCGAGTGTTAGAAGCGCAGCAACTGGTAGAGGCAAAACCTAAATCAGGTTATTTTGTCGCCCGTAGTATCTTAATAGATAACACCCCTAGCATGACGAAGCCTCCGCAACGCCCTATGGATGTGTCTCAATGGGAAGGTGTGCTAGACACTTTGCTGAATACCTTCAATAAAGATCATGACGCTAAAACCCTGTGCCAGTTTCAGCATGCCATGCCCAACATGACTGCCAAAACCCTTAAACCGCTTATAAAACGCCTGCATGAACTCACCAAACATCGAGCCTTGGACGGCATGATATACGGTGACGTAAAAGGTGATGAAACTCTGCGAAAACAGCTAAGCCGATTGGCCGCAGCATCTGGCTGTGTGTTGCAAAGCGACGAATTCATTGTAACTTCTGGCTGCCAGGAAGCCTTATCTGTGTGCCTTCGCGCAGTGGCGAGCGCCGGCGATGTGATAGCGGTAGAATCCCCCGGATTCTACGGTGCTATGCAAGCTATAAAAGGCGCTGAATTAAAAGCGTTAGAGATCCCCACCGACTCTGAAACAGGACTGAGTTTAAAGGCATTAAAGCTAGCGCTTGACCAATGGCCGATCAAGGCCATTTTAGTCGCCCCAACGGTAAATAACCCTCAAGGATTTGTTATGCCTGAGGCGAAAAAGAAAGCGTTATATGAATTGGCCAGAGAGTACGACGTAGCCATTATAGAGGACGACATTTACGGCGATATTGCCTACGCCTACCCTCGTCCAAAAACCATTAAATCGTTCGATAAAGATGGGCGCGTTTTACTGTGCTCCTCGTTTTCAAAAACGCTAGCGCCTGGTTTTCGCGTGGGTTGGATAGCGCCGGGAAGCTATAGAAATAAAGTGCTCCACGTTAAATATGTCAGTAGCTCTATGTGCCCTACTCTACCCCAATTAGCTATAGCCAGTTTCATTGAGCAAGGCGGTTATGACAAACATATTCGGGCTATGCGTCACCATTACCTAAGTGCACGAGACGCACTACGTTCAGACATTAAGCGTTACTTTCCCGCCGACACCTGTATTAGCTACCCTCAAGGGGGCTATGTGCTTTGGGTAGAGCTAAACAGCCGTTATGACTCCGTGAAGCTGGCTGACGAAGCCAAGCAAAAAGGAATTTATGTCGCGCCAGGGCAACTATTTTCGGCAACAGGTAAGTATCGACATTGCCTGCGTTTTAATTTCATTGATAGTACGCAGGCTGCACGCACCGAAGCTATTCAGCGTCTTGGTGAGATGCTTGTTGCACAAGAAGCCTAATTTTTTATACAAAGTGCGTAAACCCAAAGGCAGTTGATCCACATCAACGCAGGCTAGCCGTAAGTCCACCAAAATAAAACCATCCAAACTAACCTGTGAAACTTTGTATGCTTACGTTAGTGAATAATACAGATGCGAATGATGACATTGTGCCTGAAGCACACGGACTATACCGTCTGCATTTAAAGCCTAACACGCAAATGGCGATAGAGAATAAGCCCGTCTTCGGTGCGAATATTACGCTACATAGCAGCGTATTGAGGCACGATAATTTTGTGGCAACGCCAGATAATATATTAGGTTGGCTGGATCACTGCGGTTTGTCACACTTTGCAGTGAAAGCCGAGACCGACAATTCAGAAAGTGAAGACACGTCTGTACTTTTGCCTTCACAGTTTTTAAATGCCGAAGGCGGAATTTTGCGTGTAACTGCCCCCACTCGCATTTATCTAATCAGCAAAACCCCAATTGATATTAACAAACGCGGCCTGTGCCTTTTTACGCCAGTAAAATAACCACACAGAAATGTACTCTGACCCCAAAATTTTGGGGTCAGAGTACATTTATTTCTATTCAATCTCTGGGGTGGCGTTTGATGTGCTCTCTAGGTGCAGGCTAATCGCTTCAGACATCCCGGAATAACGCTTATCCACCCGCTGAACCATGTGGCTAAATGTAGCGGTGTCAGAGATGATTAAGCAGCCGTCTTTAGCACGGGTTAACCCTGTGTATACTAGGCCTCGATGAAATAAATTGGCGGCTTTTTCGCTATCAGGCTTAGGTAGAATAAGCACAACTTGGTTAAACTCAGAGCCCTGAGATTTATGTATGGTCATGGCATACACAGTTTCAAACTGCGGTACTCTTGATAGCGATATGCTGCGCAACGCTTGTTTTTGCGCTAGCGTCTTGTCAGCACTGTCTCCCGCATTTGCCGAAGCTTTCTGACTTGAACCGTTTTGACCCGAAGCTTGGCTATCCTGGTAAAACCACGCATATAGCTTTCCTTTGCTGTCAGGCCAGATTACACCAACCTCACCGTTTGATAGTCGTTGAGGATGATGATTCTTTACAATCATAATGGGCTGACCTTGATAGAAATGGCCTTCCCGCTTTCTGATTTTGTGCTTGATAGCATCGAACACCAAATTATTCAGGCCTTCTACGCCCATTCCGCCCTTGCGGACCGGGGTTAGCCACCTAACCACATTCAGACGATTAAGCGCCTCTTCGGCACTGCCAGCATCAAAAATAGGCAGGAAGCTTTCTTTGGCCAACTGGTGTAAATCACGGCCGCTAACCTGGTGCTCTGGCCATAGGTGAACGCCAGATTGTAGGCGTGATGCAGTCTTTGAAACAAGAGTTGAATCGATATTTGAGTTGAGGCCAGCAGTTTCATCATTGTCACTAGCCTTGTCGGTAATAGCGGCAAGTGCACCGCTTGCATCACCTCGCTGTATGGCCGTTGCAACTTTTGCCACCTGCCCTTTGAAGCGCTGCGGTGCTTGCAGAGTTGCTACATAGCTTTTTGCCTGCTCATCAACAGGTAACAGAGGCAAATGCGGGCACAGCGTAGCGATGTGCTGACGCATTAACGATGGCACGCCACCTAAAGAAAACGCGTTGTCATTGCTGTTTAAGCTATTTGTACCATTTGGCACATTCGCATTTTCGTCAAAACTTGCTGCCTCGGTACTAACTAGCTGCTCTAACACGTTGCCAAGCTCAACTGCTGGAAGCTGATCGGCATCACCGATAAAATAGAGTCGCGCATGGTCTGGTAACGCTCGTACGATGCGCGTCATTAGCGCTAAGTCGACCATACTTGCTTCATCGACAATGAGTACATCTGCTGCCAATTGATTGTGCTGATTGAACTTAGTCGATACACCGTGCTCGCGCAATCCTAGTAATCTATGTAGCGTCACAGCATCGGTAGGCACGTTGTTAAGTACTGCGTCGTCCAACTTGCCGCGAAGTCCGTCTATGCTGTTCATGATAGACTCCGTCATACGCTGTTGCGCTTTACCTGTAGGCGCTGCCAGCACAATTTTTAAGTTTTCATCGCAAGCCTGTAGCGCCAGTAATAAGCGCAATACAGTATAGGTTTTACCTGTTCCTGGCCCACCGTTTATAACGCAAAAGCGCTGCATTAGGCTTTTCGCCACTGCTATTTGCTGCCAATCTTGCCGGTCGGTTGTTTCGGTAGGAAAGATTGCTGGCCAAAGTTGCTTTACTTTTTCGCTAGCTTCATCACTTAAGGGCGTAAGCGCCGCTCGTTTTACAACATTTCGTGCTACTTCTTGTTCAAATTCATAGTAGCGACGGCTGTACAGCTTGCCGTTGCTATAGACAAACAGTTGAGCCACCTGCTCGTTACTCAGCGCGCTTTTTACAATTCTAAGTAACGGCGTTAGTTGTGGCACGTCAACACCTGCTTTGGGCGCTTTTTCCTGCTCGGTTTGTTCTACCGGCGACTTAGATGCCCCAACCGCTCCGTTATTGCTATGCACATTTGTTTCGGCCGCCAAGACTGCTTCTTGTTCTGCTACTACCTCTTTAAAAAGCGTCGTACCCGCTATGTCTTTTAGATAGATACAGCTGTGGCCATTGCGCTGCATATACGACAAGTATGCTAAGATCCCAGCCCAAATAAACTGTTCTTCTTGCTCCAGTTCATCAATAAAGCCAAATTCTTTTGCGACAAATTTGTCGATCGCCTCGATGCCAAACAAGTTATCAAAAAATGACGGTACAGAGTGTTGATTGCTTTTCATTATTTTCCTTTGCTTTAGCCTCTATGATGTTGACTACTCGTCATCGAAACTAAACTGCTGCTGACCCGAAGACGTTTGTTCCAAAGGCTGGTGAGAGCTGCCTGCATTCGAAGAACTATTGCCTTGCTGGGCATCGTCTTTGCTCGCAAATATCCCGTCTAATCGATTGAGTACAGACGATGGAACATCAGTATAAAATACCCCTTCCCCGCGCTCGTTTTCTGGGTGCATACCGCGTAGATACAAGTAATACACTCCACCAAAATGCATATCTGGGTCGTAGTTAGGCAGCGTATTCTTTAAATAGCGATGTAGCGCCAAGCAGTAAATTAAGTACTGAAGGTCGTAAAGGTGATGCTGGTTATTGTGAAACAGCGCTGTTGGCGTGTAGCTATCAAGGGTATCGCCAAGCCAGGTTGATTTGTAGTCTGCCACATAAAACTGACCGTCATGTTCAAAAATCAAATCAATAAACCCGTGCATCATTCCCTGTAATTTAGCTGTGATTAATTGAGGCGCTGTTTCCATCTCGCCACCAATAACGTCAGCTACGTTTTGCCTATGGGTAGCGAGTACTTCACGAAGCTGAGTCCATTGCGTGTCGTTCATTGGAAAATAGAATTCGGCTTCGCGCAGGGTTTGCACTAAGGGCAAATCACTCATACTTAGCTGCATATTGGGATACAGAGGCGTCTGTAGCGCTTCTTCTAACCATTCATAAAGTAGCGGCGTTCGCTTTTCATCTAACCCGAAGCGGTTAACCAGTTCCTTACCCGTTTCTCCCCAATCGGGCGCACTAAAGTCACTGTGCTCTAGAATATCGTGAAGTAAATTACCTGCGCTCGCACCTTTCTCTAGGGTAAAACGCAGATCACTTTTACTTACCGTACTTTCAATACCTGCCGAGGAATTGATGTCTGCATCAATTGAGCCCATCTCACCCATAAGGGGGTCGCTTGCATACACTTCTTCATCTCGAATGGTTTGGAGTACGGGCACACTAGGAAGGGTTTGACCCAAGGGCTCTGTTGTTGCGCCGGACTCTGCTGCTGTGCCTCTTTCAACGCTTTGGTTAGCACCAACCGTGGTTAAACGGCTCATTGCTGAGAATGAATACAGTCGCCATTCTTCGCTTGCCGTGCCGGTAAATTGCAACGCGGTAAGCTGAGGTAACTCATCTTCTTGTTCAAAGCCAGTATACACTTCCTCAAACTCATCACCGTCGATATGGCTGGCATGGGACGCTTCTTCTTCAGCAACACGGTTTAACACACTCGACCAATCGTTGTTGCTGCCGTCGCCACCTACACCGAGTGCTCGTGCTAATGCACTTCTTTCATTGTTAGTCAGCGGTACAACGCCCATGTAACAGCGATGGGCAGCTCGTGTTACCGCCACATAGGCCAGTCGCATGTCTTCCGCTTCGCTCTCGCTTTGAACGCGAGCTATGGCCTGTGGCGTCTGCCCAAGCTGCATTTGTAAATCTTGTTTTTCCTCGTCGTAATAGGTAAATATTTGCGATGTAGTGTTGCCGTTTTTAGCGGCGTCTCTGTAGCCGGTGGCAAAAGGAACAAACACGATGGGGTACTCTAGCCCTTTCGAGCCGTGTTGAGTAATAAGTCGAATAAGTTGGCTGTCACTTTCAAGGCGCAAAGTAAGCTCTTCATCGCTTTCAGGCTTATGAATTTGCTTATTCAACCAGTCGAGTAGCTGCTCTGGGCGCTGGTGAGTAGTGCTAGCTTTTTCCAGCACTTCGGCCAAATGCTGATAGTTAGTAAGGGCGCGTTCCACGCTGTCAGCATGAGGTTGATAGCTGTCTTGCATTAGATACAGCAGCACACTCATGCACCCTTTTTGCAGCCACATATCCCGCAGCGACAATACCTTGTCGATAGCCGCATCCCACTGCGCGTCATCTTCATGGTATAGCAATTCAATAAGTGTTTGGGCACTATAACCCCAAAGCGGTGACGCCAAGCTCGACGCTACTTTACTGGTGTCGTTAGCATGCCAAATACCGTTAAGTAACCGCAGTACATCTTTGGCTTCGGCACTGGCAAATAAGTTACTGCGATCGCTTAAATAAACGCACGCCAAGCCTTTTTGCTGCAGTACACTTTTGATAGCGCCAGCTTCGGTCCTGTCTTTCACCAAGATAGCGATATCCTGAGGCTTAACAGGCGCGGTGCCACCATTGGCGGTTTGAAAGTGCGCTTCGTTCAATAAGCGGTAAATCTCTTGCGCAATCCACTGAGCCATTTTGCGACGCATAATGTGGGCGTTTTCTTTGTCGTCCAAACACATGCTAACGTAGTTCATTGCGCTGCGTTTCGTTACAACACTTTTCATTACACCGCTCTTCATTACAGCACTTTTCATTACATTGTCTTGTTCGGCAGGGTCGATAAGTGGCGTTTTTGCCGCGGCTGCTTTAGGCGTAAATTCCACAGGGTTGTATTTGATGTTAAAGCCAAACACATCGGCGGGTTTATTTGATGCTACAGGCGCACCGTAGAATAATCGGTTATAGGCTTTAACCATGCCCTCTACCGAGCGCCAGTTGGTATTCATTACCCAGCGGTAATCAGCCTGCCTGCCCGCCTTTAAATAGGTAAAAATATCGCCACCGCGAAAGCGATAAATCGCCTGCTTGGGGTCACCTATCATTAATAACGCGCTTTCGTTAGCATTCTCAAGATTGGGATAAACTGCGTCTAAAATCGCGTACTGCTTTGCATCGGTATCTTGAAATTCGTCAATAAGTGCTACGGGAAATTTTTTGCGAAGTTCAGGCACAAGAGTATTATTTGGCTTCACCACCTCGTCGGCGAGCATGCGAATAAGATCGTCGAAGTCGATAACGCCAAGCTGTTTTTTCTGCTTTTCAACGCGGGACTTGATGAACGCAATGGCTTCAACCACCAGCTTGAATACAGGCACCTTACTAAGCGCTTTGTCTTTCTCACCAAAGGCTTTTTTAAGCGTCACTGCAAAATCTTTTATAGGCGTTAAAATCTCTTTTACGCCGGATGAATTTCGCGCATATCGGTTACCTTTAACAAAGGCTTCCGCTTCCGGCGGCGGAAGATAATAACTTTGTTCATCCACGCAAGAACGCAACCAAGCTTTAAGTGCAGCCAATTCCTGCGGCCGCTCTTTTTTATGGGCCGGTGTTTTGATGAGCTGTTCTACCAACAGCCCTTCATTGTCTTCTACGTTTTGAAGTAGAGACTTCACGTAGGCTAAAGACGTATGCGGCGCTTCATCTAACTGCTTTTTACAAGCCGCTTCAATATCCTCCTCGCTAAGTAATATTGGGGTCAGAGTACTTTTAATGCTGGCGTTAAACTCTTGCAGCAGTCTGTCGGGTGTATGCCAGCCTGACTCTGCCAGTAGTCTAAACTCGTCCTCGCTTTTGCTAATTTTTCGAATGAAGTCTTCGGCAGCTTCAAGGTATAAGTCGCTGGTGTCATTGCCCAAATTAAGCGACATGGCAAAGCCGCTGTTAAATGCTAATTGGGTAATAACATGCTGACAAAAGCCGTGAATAGTAAACACCGAGGCTTCATCAAGCTCCAGCTGCGCCGCTTTTAAAAGTGCCAAACTCTCGTCAATATCACAGCTATTAAATAAATACTGATAAACCGGGTCACAGCCACTGTCTATTTCATTGCCGTTATCTTTGGCTTGCTGCCAAATAAGGAGGGCTTCTCTTAGTGTTGCCGCAATACGCCCCTTTATTTCTTCGGTCGCGGCTTTGGTGAAAGTCATCACCAATATTTCTTTGACGGTGAGCTTTTTTTCAAGCAATAGACGCAGATACAAGCGCGTAATATTAAAGGTTTTACCTGTACCAGCGCTGGCCTCAATAAGGTGGCGCCCTTTTAACGGCATAGCGACTACATCGAGTAATTGCGCTTCAGTGCCGCTGTGGTCGTCGGTTTGCGGCTGAGATTGTTCGTCTATAGGGTTATCAGAGGATGTAGGGTTGTAACTCATAGCTTCTCCTCCTGAGACGCATTGTTGACCATGGCGAGCAGCACAAAAGCACTTAAATGCGGTATATCATTCCAACTCACGCCCTGAGGAAACAGCCAATGTAAGTAAGGGTTGCTTGCCATATCGGCGCTGAACTGCCCGCTACTTTGCTGCCAGTCGATTAATGCTCGCTGTAACTCTATCGTGTTAAAAAGTGCAGCGGCTTGATCCACCGCCTGTTTCGCTTTTTCATGTTTTTCATTTGTCGTTTCGCTAGCTACAGCGTTGTCTTTATCAGTGAACGGGCACATCTCGTCAATTGCATGTTGAACTTGTCCAAGTATTGCTCTGTCGGTTTCACTAGTCCCGTCCGCACTATTTAGTAGCGCATGCAGAATGTCGGTAAACATCTCAGGCTTTATGCTTTCCACTACTGGCTTGGTGTCTGAATTTCTGGCTCCGGGCATAAAAGTACCGAACAAACTTAAATGAATAGGTGTCGGCGCTGTATAAACAGCCATGTAAAGCTGTTCAATAAACAAAAGTAACCGCACAGCAGTTTCCCGGTCGTAAGCGGGGAAGCGCTGCTTTTTCAAAATGGTTTCGCCCTTTTCCCAAGCACACGAATAGATATCCAGCGGATAATTGCTGTAGCTGGTTTCTTCAACGCTACTTGAAAAAACTAATTGGGAGATGAAGGATCCCAGGGCGCGATGTGCGTCAACTTTGCCTGCACATAGCTCGACTAGCGCGTCACTGCCTAATAAAGCCGATGAAGTAAAGGTGATGTACTTGCCTTGAAAGTGTGCTTTTTTAGGTTCTGCGTCATGAGGGCCCATGGCCTGACTTAAAGCCAACGCCCCTTCTTTCCACATGTCAACTTCATCTCTGGCAACGGGGTTATTGGGAATATCCCCTCTAAGCGAAGCAAACTTGATCACTTTTTCACTATAGGAAAGCTGGGTAACATCATCTTTCTCTGGCGAAACGCGCTCTGCAGACGAAAAGATAGCGTCGAGCACCTGGTAGCGCAGCAGCGCATTGGTTTCAAACGGCTCGCTATTTTCAAGTAGCGTAAACGATTGAGACAGATTCACGCCCAGCCGTTGGACGGAAAAATACTCCAGCGGATCTTTGAAAGCTCTCGCAATTTGAATACCTGATAAACGAAACGTTTGCGTTGAAAGCGTATCAGCTGATGGCGCTAGCGTTGCCGAATTACCATCATCGGTAGATTCATTATCTGCTTCGTCGGTATTTAATTTCGTTTTTTGTAACGCGTCAGCTAACCGTAACCACCCTGTTTCGTAGCTCGGCAAGGTTCCCGTAAAGCCTTCTTCACTAAACGGGTGTAGCGGCGCATTAACGCTGTACTTTGATAACTCCAGTGCGTAGCTGTTTTCTAGCATATCCATGAACTCAGCCAATACCAGACTGGGTTGTCGCTCACTATTATTAGTAACGTCGTTTCCTTGGTAGCTTAAATATAAGCTCTCTCTGGTGGAAATAATGGCTTCGAGGAATAAATATCTGTCCTCCAAACGTCGTGAGCGGTCACCAATCTGGCGGCCAGCGCCCGCCATTAAGTCGAGGCCTAGCGGGCTTGATTTTCTGGGGAATTCACTGTCGTTCAGCCCCAAAATGCACACTTTTTTAAACGGAATGCTTCGCATGGGCAGCATTGAACACACCGTAACCTGACCGGTCATAAAGTGGTTACCAGCATCTGGCGACGAGAATCGATTGAGTAGCAGGTCGCGAACCTGACGAAGGGTGAGTTCGTGTTCATAAGCTGCCTCTTCGCACCGTGCAGCAAGATCGGCAGCAACTTTGGCAATAAGATCCCAACTTTGCTGCTGCTCTTGTATCGGCATAAAACACGCATCTCTAAGCGATATTAAGGCTTTAGACCACTGCGCGGCCGTCCTTGGGGCTGTTAATACTTGGGCAAACTCACCCAACAGCGCCACAACGTCAATAAGCTTGCCTAACGTAAGCGCACTCTGTCCTTCAACGTCGGGAATAGTAAGTAAGTCACTCACAATGACTTCACTATCTGGTGCCAGCATACCCATAAGTAACCGGCGAATTCCCCACCACCAGCTGTAAGTGTCGTCTAGATCAACGCCTTCTGAAACGGCCGTTTTATGAGCACTATTAAGACCCCAATGAATATGAGCTTGTTTTAGCCATACCACCATTTGCTCGATATCATCTTGGGATACTGAGAAACGCTTTTGCACTGAATCTAGCTGCAGATAATCCATAATGTCCGACACACCAAAACGGCTATCCGGCAGCTGTAACAGCGCCATAAACGCCGCAATCAACGGCTCTGCATCCATTGGGCTTCTATCTGCAATGGTACAAGGAAGCGTAACCTGCCCCCTGCCAGCCAAAGCCTTTGTGCCTACTCTGTGAAATACAGCATCAACAAATGGCGCGTAGTTTTCGATGGCGGGGCACATCACCAGAATATCAGATGGGGTGCGCGTTTTATCTTGAGATAACCAATGTAGTAAGTGGTCGTGTAATACCTGCACTTCGCGAAGTGCGGAATGGGTACACATGATAGTAACGCTATCGTCTTTTTCTCTTAAATCATGAGCAAGTGGCTTCGGTTGAGCGGCCTGCAAGATATCGTTGTGAATATACTCGAGTAGACCACGAGCATTGTCGCTGCCAGCGTTATCGTTTGTTTCTTCAAAATCCGGTGAATCAAACGCACTAATCTCAAAGGTATCCAGTTCAGTGAGTAAGTTGAATAGCTCTCTGCCCTGTTTACCTAAGTTGCCAAGCAGCGGGTTTGACTGATCTTCTTCCATCCATTTTTTAAGGCCTTCTAACCGCAATAATTTCGCCTGTTCGCTACTGCTTTTCGCTTCACCCCAGTAATTAACGCTGGGGTTTAGGTGAAATATATGAATATCAATGTGCTGCGCGAGGGCGTCAAAAAATGCGATAAGCTGTGGGGCCATAGTATTAATAGCAAACACTATCACACGATCAGGCAACTTGTTCGTTGGCTCGCTTGGTAAATGACCAGCTTCTAACGCTCCTAACGCCTCTAGGGTCATTTGATGCAAACGTGCAGGATGCAGCGGTTGCTCTTTGACCAATATGCGCCAAATTTCGCTTTGCCATATCTCCATGTCATCGAATACAGCGCGTTCGTTCGCTTCCCACTTAAACAACCAGTCTGGGCGGTACAGTAAGTATTGCTCGTACACGTCGGCCAGAGCGGTAGCAAGCTGAAGGCGCTGTAACCCCTGCTCTTGTTCACTTCCCGCATTTTGCCAATACCGGTTAACTTGCTCGAAGGCTTCTGCGCTCATTAGCGAGCCATCTTGGAGAATATTGTCGATACGCCATGTCAGTACTTCACGACGATATGGAGATTGCTTGGGTACTTTGTCCTGTCCAAGTACGGTACGTGCGGTATTCCACATAAAGCGTACTGGTAAAGGGTAATCAATATTCATTGCCACGCCGTGTTCTGTGGCAAGCTGCATGCTGACCCAGTGCTGCATTCCCGGGCTTTCAACCAAGATGGTTTCTGGCGTAAATACGCCCATGGGCTGCTGACGTAAAAGCGTGGTGAGAAGAAAACTTAAGTGTTCTAATTTATTAGAGGGATATAGCGCAAGCAATCGAAAAATCCTTTGTAGAACGTGCTTTTAGATACTGTGCAAAGACTGTACAGGTATCGTCGACCTTATAATTTAGTGTATCGCATTGGGCTCAGTAGTTAAGTTATTTCTCCAAAATTTAGATAAGCAAATGTCTTATGATAATAAAACAAATACTGGGGGCATGGCGAAATCAATACTCGGAGAGTTCTAAGCAAAGTGATAGAGGGATCTGGCGCAGTAAATGAGTACAAAGAAGCGTGTGTGGGCGATTTTCAGACAAAAAAAACCCACACAGACCTCAGGACACGAAAAATCTGTATGGGTAAGGTTTACGGTCTACTCAGTAACAACGTGAATAAGCGTTGCCTGGCACTCATTCACGTTAGCGCTACTGAGCAGCACTGTTAACGATTTATGTTTTGCAGGTTGAATGCCAACTTTTTAAACCTGAAATATCAATAACTTAAACAAAAATAGAAAACATGACCAACAAGACATAGTTTTACCGTGGTGCAAGTGCACCACGAGCAAGCAGACATTAAAGAAAGCGCTTTACTCTCGCTGCCGTAAATTTAGCAGTTTCTCCCGAAGCGTCATTCAAGTACAATTTCGCCTTTACGAAACGCAACACAATTTCACGGTCAGGAGCAACAATGTTAACCGCGCAACAACTCGCCACTATGCTTTCTCTTCAGGATAAAATGAACGCCAAAGTAAACCCAGACTGGCTAAATGCTGGTTACGGATACTTGCGTGCAGCAATGGTAGAGTCAGTTGAAGCAATTGAACATCACGGCTGGAAATGGTGGAAAGCACAGCAAAAAGACTTGCCACAGCTTCAAATGGAATTGGTGGATATCTGGCACTTTGCACTAAGTGCCTGCATTATTGAATATAAAGGCGATATCGCTGAATCTGCAAAAAGTATTGCTTCTGAATTAGCAAGTGGCAAAACGTTAGTAACCTTCGATGGAAAGGACTACGACGCGTCAAATCTGTCGCTTCTTGATAATTTAGAGCTCATGACGGGCCTTTGCGCCGCCAAACGCTTTAGCGTGCCACTATTCATGTTCATCGTAAGCCAGTGTGAAATGTCAGCTGACGAACTTTATCGTCAGTACGTAGGTAAAAATGTGCTCAATTTTTTCCGCCAAGATAACGGCTATAAAGAAGGCACTTACATAAAGGTGTGGGAAGGTCGTGAAGACAACGAGCACCTGGTAGAAGTAATGGATGCCCTAGATTTAACGAAGCCAGAGTTTAGCGACTTAGTGTATGAAGGGTTACGCTCTCGCTACCCTTCTTAAATCGACCATTGCGTTTCATTTGACGCGATGTAGCATCGCTGTAGTGCTTATAGCTCAACACAGTTTCAACGCTTATTGCGTCTCCTTCTGATAACAAAAAGCTCTGTCATAGACAGAGCTTTTTTAATTATTGCCAAAGCAAAAGACTCAACGACGATTTTACGCGTCAACCCAAACTAATTTGTCGCTATAGCTACCTTGGATAATATCAACAAAGCGGTCTTCTAAAACATGACGCTTTACTTTGAGCGTCGGAGTCAGCAAGTCGTTTTCGATGCTCCATTCGTTTTTCATAATGACGACGCGGTCCATAACTTGATGGCTTTCCAGTTTTGCGTTGATAGCTTCGAATGTTTTCTTAAGGCTTGCTTCAATGCCCGCTTTGTCTTTTTTCTGCGCTTCTTCACTAAGCACTAGCAAAGCCACAGGTTGAGGCAAATTAGTCCCCGTTACACACACTTGCTCAACAATAGGGTTTTCCATGAATTTTGCTTCAATCGGCGCTGGCGTAACATACTTACCCTTCGCGGTTTTAAAGATGTCTTTTAAACGACCAGTAATTTTAACGTAGCCATCAGCATCAATGACCCCTTTATCGCCAGTGCGCAGATAACCATCCTCAGTAAAGACTTCAGCCGTTTTTTGTGGTTCCAAGTAGTATTCCAGCATATTGCACGGCGACTTAACTTGAATCTCACCTTCTTCTGACGTGCGAATGTCTACGCCGTCGTATGGCTTGCCGATACAGCCGATTTTATCATGACGGAAAGGTACACTGCCGGTGCCATAAGCACTGTTCTCGGTCATTCCCCATCCCTCAGAAATGTAGATACCAATTTTCGCGAACCATTCAATGACTGCTGGTGCAAGTGGCGCCGAACCGCTTGCCCACAAACGTGCGTTATTAATGCCCAAGCCATCGCGAATTTTTTTCGCAACAATTTTGTTCAAAATTGGAATTTTAAGCAGCGTATCCAGTTTCTTCTGCGGCATTTTCGCTAACACGCCCATCTGAAACTTTGTCCATAAACGCGGTACCGAAATAAATAGCGTTGGCTGACAGTGACCTACATCCCGTTGGAAGGTAGTTAAATCTTCTACAAAGTGAATTTTGCCACCACTGTAGTAGCTTGAAAGCTCGACCAATACACGCTCTGTAATATGCGCAAGTGGTAAGTAGCTCATTGTGCGATCGTTTTGGTTAATACCCAATTGATCGAGCGAGCGACGCGCTGCCCAACAAGCCGTATTGTAACTGTGCACCACCCCTTTAGGCTGACCGGTACTGCCAGACGTATAAATGATTGTCATCAAATCATCCATATCAGGTACAGGCGAGTCTGTTATGGGCGCGATATCCATAAACGCTTTCCACTGTTGCTTAGTAGCAATGTTTGGATAAGGAAAGGCAACCGTTAAATATTCTGAAGGAATAGAGGCAACTTGTTCCGCAGTATTATCTAGTTTTCCAACGAACAATAGCTGTACGTCAGCATGTTTCAATACATACTGGACTGTGTCTGGACCGGCTGTTGAGAAAATAGGTACCGACACGTGACCTGCCATCATAATGCCCAGATCAGCGATAAACCACTCAGCACAGTTTTTTGAAAAGATACCTATACGGCTGCCTTGCGGGAAATCGAATTCACGTAAACGTGCTGCCACTTTTCTGGCTTGTTCGGCGACTTGCTTCCATGTGTAGTCGTGGTATTCACCGTTAATAGGCTGCGTAAGAAATACGTCGTTCCCACGGCTCTGTTCCCAGTGGTACAACATACTTAATGGCGATGTTATTACTTCCGTGGTATTTGCGTTTGCTGTCATGTCTAGCGGCATAAGTCACTCATATGTTGTTATAATGTAGCTCATTTTTACAATGATTTCACAGACTTCTAATAAGCCCTATTTTTTATTGAAAAACAAGCTTTTTAAACAAGCGTTTACATTCTATGCGACGAATAACAAGGCTTTAGAGGCTAAATTTAGTTTTCTTATAGATTTGGCTTTTGAATCTTTATGGTCTTATCTGTTAGAAAAACGCGGTAAATATCGACGTTTTACCACGCTTTAAATAACAGCGGTACAACTTCCTCGGCGGTACAAGGCTTGGCGTAGAAATAGCCTTGGTGGAAATAACACGCTTTTCCAATCAATTCTTCTGCTTGCGCTTTTGTTTCAACGCCTTCCGCAACACAACTCATATTCAAGTTATTCGCTAACGTAATGGTTGTTGTTACCAGCGCTTCGTTTGCATTACCCGGCGCCATTTCGTTAACGAAGCTCTTGTCGATTTTTAATACCGACAACGGATAACGCTTTAAATAGCTTAAAGACGAGTAACCTGTACCAAAATCGTCAAGGGCTAATACAAAACCTTCTTTCACAAACCGATTAATCTGTCTTAACGCATTGTCACTGTCATCCATCAATACGCCTTCGGTAATCTCGAATCGAAACGCTTCTTTGGGTAGATTGAACTCATCAAGCAGGGTTAGCACACCGGTTAAGTCGAATTCGGTTTTGAAGTGAAGTGCAGATAGATTAATAGAGACAAACCCCGTGAAGCCTTGGCTGTACCAGGACGACAAGTCCTCTGCCGCTCTTCGCATTGCCTGTCGTGTAACTTCTATTATGTACTTCAATTCTTCAAGTACCGGAATGAACTGATCGGGGAAAAGAGGCTCGTTATCCAGTTTTCCTCGCAGCAGTAACTCAACCCCAATAGTGGTATTGGTTCTGGCATCTATAATTGGCTGGTAGTGATTGAAGAAGCAGTCATCTGAATAGGCTCGTTTTACTTTATTTTCAAGCTGTAAACGCGTTTTGGCACGTTCATTCATGTCTGTCGTAAAGTAGGTAAAGCCGCTTAATGCGTCCTTCTTCGCCGTATACATAGCCACATCAGCCTGCTTGATAAGCTCAGCAGGCTCAGAGGCGTCTTCGGGATAAAACGCCACACCAATACTGCACGAAACACGAAGCACTTCCTCTGCTAACGATATAGGCGTTTCTACTGATTCAATGATTTGTGCCACGAATGAGCTCAAGTCGTCATTGGCATTAACTTCCTCAATAACAATAACGAATTCATCGCCGCCTAATCGCGCAACGGTGCCCGACTCAGCCACAAGGTTTCGCATTCGGTTGGCTACAATGCGCAGCAGTTTGTCACCGTAGTCATGCCCAAGTGAGTCGTTAATACCTTTAAATCTATCCAAGTCAACAAACATCACCGCCACACGATGCTCATGATGACGGGCAAGCCCAATAGCATGCTCCAGTCTGTCTAGCAGCAATGTTCTGTTGACCAAGCCTGTTAAGCCATCGTAGGTCGCGATTTTCAGAAGTTTGCGCTCAGCATTTTTTTGTTCTGTGATGTCGGAAATAACAATTAGGTAATGCTCTGCAGTATTACTTTCGCCACTTACCGCTGTTATATCAATAAGCACGTCGTAGCGCTTGCCATCAGCACCATCGATCACGGCCTCGTCTTTCCAAAAATCCCCTCCCTGCATTTCCGGTAATTTGCCAGAAAGGTGTCTATTCAACGTTGGGTAACGCAAATAAAGTCGTGCCAACTGCTTGGGTAACGGCTCTTTATTATTAAAGCCGAACACGTGTTCAAAAGCTGGGTTCGCGGCAACTAAACGCTTTTCTTTATCAAAAATTAAAACCCAGTCTCGAGTTTGTCTAAAAGCGTCACTGAATAGCGTTACCTGCTGCTGAGCTTTTTGTAGTCTAAACAGTTGGCGTTGACGGGAGAGTAAATATGCTACGAATAAACTTACGATGAGCGCTGCGTAAATAGTATATGCAAGCGGTGAACGCAGAGGCGCATGTGGCATATAAAGCGTAATTTCAGCCGGTAGCACGTTATAGTCGAAACTACCTGGCGTGGGGGCAACAGAAAAAACGTAGTCTCCCGGTTCTATGTTGGTAAAGGTTATTTTTGCATCGTCAGTCACGCCTTCTGTAACGACGCGATCACCGTTCAACAGCTTGTAGTAGTACTTTACTTTTCCTATGCCTGACATCGCTAATGACGAAAAATGGATTGTTAACCCATAATCTTCGTAATCGAGATCGAAATGATGTCCACTTAGGTTTTTAAGCGGCTGATTAAGCACCCTATTGTCTACGGCAACTTCCGTTATAGCAGTTTGCTTACTGAGCAAACTTCTTCCAACTTCCAAGCTTTCCAATTGCGATGCAGAGAAAACCACAGCGCCGCTCGTCGAACCGTAAGCCAGTCGACCGTCCTTAAGCTTAAGCGAAGCCCCCTGGTTAAACTCAGAAACACTTAGCTCTCGTCCGTAGATAAAGTTCTTAATTTGGCCGGTAGACGGATCGTAATTGTGTAACCCTTTGTGCGAACTAAACCAGATATTGCCTGCTTCGTCTTTTTGCAGCCCGTAAACAATGTTTGATAATAAAATATTCGATTCGTTTAGGTTGTACAACGGCTCAAACGTGTCTGCGTCTATACCAACCAACCCTACGCCACTGTATGCAAGCCACAGCACCCCCATATCGTCGATAACCCACGACGATATAGAGCGATCTCGGCCACGCTGTAGCTCTGAGAATCGATAGACCAATTCATGCTGAAACGTCTCTGGGTCGATTAACCACAAACCACCTTCGGTAGCAAAAAATAATCGATCATTGTGGTAATGAGACTGCCCCAAAAAACCCAATGAAAAATTTATGTCAAAAACACGAGGGTCCAGCTCTAAAGAGGAAATTTCTTTTTCGTCCACGTCATACTTTACAAAACCTTCGTTGCCAATAAAGTACAAATCCCCTTTATCTGAAAGCATCATTCCCGTGCCATACGCATCAAATATGGTGTCATCGCCACCTTTTAATACCTCTGGCCGGTTAGCCTCCCCTGTTTCCATATCAAACAACCGTATTCCGTTGTACGTATTGAGAAACAATTCGCCACTTTGGGTTGGAACAATTTTGTCTACGGCTCCTTCACCAATAATCGCTCTTTCACTTTTTGAATACAGATACTTCTCAGACTTTTTTGTCGTGAAATCATAGTGATTAAGCCCATTTTCTGTACCTATCCAAATTTTATTAGGCTCAGTCTCGGCAAACGACCACACCACATGGCTAGTCAAAACACTAGCCTCACCTGCTCGTTCATTCTGGATGGCAAAAATATCCGCACTTTTCACACCGAAATACAGCGCGCCAGCATAGACTGAACTTAACCAGAGGTTGTCAGATTCATCTTTGGCAATGGCGATAATTTTTTTGTTTGAAATTTCGGTGAAACCGTTATGCGGTTCTAAGATGTGTTCGTATTCCCAACCACCTGCTTTTTTACTCAGCTGATATAGCCCTTTATTAGTGCCCATCCAAAAAGCGTTGTCTTTGTACTGAACCAACGTCCACACGTTTCTGTCGGATACGACCTGTGTAAAGACATGTTCTTTTTCGCCTTGTACCTGCTTGAGAAAATCTTGTTTCTGAGCAACAAATACGCCCAAAACCGTTGAAATCCACACCCTATCCTTATCGTCTAAAAGTAGAAACTTTGCATTGCCGTTATCGAGGTTTTCGGGAATATCCCCCAGGTAATCAAGTCGACGTAAAGGCTGTTCTAAATTGTTGATATTTTTGACGTACACCCCCGATGTAGTGGCTACCAGTAAGGTGTCTTCAACGGTGATTGCCGCCCGGATGCTTTGGCTGTTACCCAACAGCGGCTCAGGGAGCTTTGCTATTCGCTCAAGGGTTTTAGTTTGCGTGTTAAATTTATGCACTTCTTCTGTCAGTGCAATGATAAGGTGCGTGTCATCTTGCCAATGAAAGGTTTCCGCATGTTGCACAAAACCTTCAAAGTCGTGGTAGTACGTTGGCTCTAATTGCACCACATCCTGAGTGGCTAAATCGAGATAATAAACTCCTCTGCCGTACACGCTAAACCACAACGCTTCAGTACCTTGAAGGGCAAGTCGATAAATGGATGAGTCTATAAGAGAATTGTCTGGACCTGCTACTCGTTTAGTTCTTACTCCATCCCAACGAACCAAACCACCTTCTGTGGCTATCCACACAAAGCCATCTTCGTTTATAACAATGTCGTTGACGATATCTTGCGGAAGGCCATTTTTGGTCGATAAAGACTGAAAGACGGGATTAGATAGTCGCGGTGAGGCCACCGCTTGTAGGCTTACAACTAAAACCAGCAGTAAAAGATAGTTGAAATATCTCATCAAAAATGGGTCGCACGTTTTAAATTTTTATTATAAACCCAAGTGTAACAGAATGTTTTAAACTTGGGCAGCTTCTAAAATGAGGTTTTTATAAACGTGAAGGAAACATCTATCGCATTGATAAATAAATATTAATTTTTCTAAAGCGTACAATATGAACAAAAGCAAAAGGCGCGTCCGACTAAATACACTTAGGGCTATTTCGATATTTTTATTTTACTCTTGCTGTACAGGAATGCGACCAACTGGAACAACCTGTCTGCGAATGCTTGGCTGTGGCGCTAGCCTGTACAAATCACCGTTCTGCCCTACATAGGTCTTTTTAATACCGCACGCTTTAGCAATATTTGCATGTGCTTGAAGGTGTTGATGCTCGCCGTGAACCGGAATAGCTATGGTAGGTTTTACCCAATGATACATGAGCTTTAATTCTTCTTCACAGGGGTGACCGCTGGCATGAATTGGCAGCGTGCTATCTTCACTGTGAATAACCGTTACTCCCTTTTCCTGCAGCGCTTTACTTAGTCGGCCTACACTTTCTTCATTTCCAGGAATAACTATCGAAGAAAATAGCACAGTATCCCCTTTGTCTAAACTAAGGTGAGGGTGAGTGTCTTTTGCAAAACGCGCCAGCGCGGTATTTTTCTCGCCCTGGCTGCCTGTCGCTACGGCTAAAACTTCATGGGGGGGAAGATAACCTAAATGTTGGGGATCGGTCACAGGTAAATCGTCTGGCCAAATGCCCTGTTGCTTGGCAATGCCGTACATGTTCATTAACGAACGACCGTACAGCGCCATGTAGCGCTTAGTTTTCTTCGCGACTTTAGCCAGCGAAATTAGCCGTGCTATATTGCTACCAAAGCATCCTACCACCGCTCTCCCCTTTAACGGCGCGATAGTGCTTAATAGGCCGTCGTAACAATTTCTCTCTGAAATTGAAAAGCCCGGTTTTGTTGCATTGGTAGAGTCTCCAACCATGGCAAGAATATTCTCACTGCCTAGTCGCTTGTAAAGGCTAACGTCAAAAGGTAAACCTGTTATGGGGTTGGCATCAATTTTCCAGTCTGCTGTATGCAATACTGTGCCTACTGGTGTATTGATTTTTAGTGCGAAGGGTTCTGGAAGCGAATGAGTAATGGCTAGCCAGTTAACGCTAAAAGGCCCAATTTGCTTGGTATCGCCTGCATCGACTTCAATAATGGCAATACGGTTAGCCAATTTGCTCCTTGCAAGCTTTCGCCTTAACACTTCGGCGGTAAAAGACGTAGTATAAATTGGCTTTTGGAAACGTTCCCAAAGGTAAGGAATTGCGCCTACATGATCTTCATGGGCGTGGGTAATGACAATGCCAGCCAGTGCTTCTTTTTGTTTAGCAATAAATGAAGGGTTCGGAGCCACAACGCGATGCGTAGTGGCTTTGAACGTATTCTGGTTAGACGCTTGGCTGACGCCTTTGTAGGCAGGTACGAGAGACTCATCAAAAGAAACCCCACAGTCAACCATTAACCATTGACCATCGTGACCATACAAATTGAGGTTCATCCCAATTTCGCCCGTTCCGCCTAACGGAAGAAACCACAAATCATCAGCAGATGGGTGCAACAAAACGGCTATTACCTTTTCTCAGAGCATTGAATATTAGTTTGACGTTTAAATCTATGAGCGCAGAGCCATCATTCGTGCAATTCAGCATTAAGTTGGTCTATCACTTCGGCCCACGCAGCGTCTTCAACAATGGCATCTTTCAAAAATGCAGACTGACTTTCATTCCAATAAGGCGCTTCATGAAGATGTTGGCTCTTATTCAGCCCTCGATGTGTTTCAAAAAATTCAGCAATTTCTTCGTCTGAACTTCCTAAACCTAGTTGGCTGAATAGACTATTCATTGTGGGTTGCTCAGTAAACATAACGCCTCCTTGGGTTATCAATTAAGGGCACAATAAACGCCAGATACGTTGTACCCAACTAACTTTTTTATGCCCCATTTGCTTACTGGATAATTACCCTTTGTCTTCCCCTTGAGATCACATCTTAAAGGTAGTCAGCGAACTCTTCTGGCGTAATCACCTCTCCTTCTTCAGCAGGTACAGGACATACAATGACCATTAATTCATCTTGCGTCATGCCCGGCACCCACTTAGTCAAAAACTCTTCGGTGCTTAATTCCATCGCTTCACAGTGTGCCCAGTCTTCGGTTGCCCACAACAGTGCTAACTCAGCATCAGGCCAAACCGGAACACCATCTTCTTCATCAGTAGTTAGCATTACGCAGCCGTGCTCATCTTTAAGAATGAAGAGTTTCTCTTCCGCTTTAATTGTTGCAAGGCTTGCTTCTAGTCGTTGAAATGCGTTTTTTTCCAATAAAGGATGTAATTGTGACATAAGTTTCTCTCTTTAATTCTGCGATTCACATGCCTTTAAATTAGGCACCGTGGGTAAATTTATTGGCAGCGGTTAACACGCTTTAGACACGCTTTCTATTATCTCTGCTAGACCCACTCGTCTGACTTGCTTCATGCTGTGCACATACACCTTAAACGATACGTTTTCTAACGTTTCAATTCTGGTCACTATCACACTACCGGGTAACTGACTCTCAACGTTGGTCGGTAATACGGCAATACCACCTTCGCTCTGTAAATTGTTGAGCGCAAGATTCAACGAATTGGTTCTTAACTTTGCATCGCGAAGTTGAGGGTAAGCAGTAAGCAACCAGTCTCTTGCCTTAGTTCCCCAATCAATAGCCACAAAATCTGCTGCATCAATAGTCTCAGACGCTTGTCCAATTCTATATAGCGCCAAATCCTGCTCTAGCAATACATCACTGTTTACTTCTTCAGATTTCAACGGTTCAGTGGAGAATGATAAGTCTGTCACCCTTTCGTGCAATTGTCGCGAAAGGGTATCTAACGTAAGAACTTCAGCCTTTACTGACCAATCGGGAAACGAGTTGTGTAGGTGACTGAGCATCTGAGGCAATAACAGCTCGCTCGCCAGCTGTGTTGCGCCGCAAACAACATATTCAGAGGATTGAATTTGGAGCTCTTGTTTTGCTTCGTTTAGCGTTGCGCATAATTGCCTAGCGTAAGGCAGAAGTTTCTCACCAGATTGAGTGAGCTGTATACTGTTGCGTTGCCTAATAAAAAGCGTGGTATGAAAATACTCTTCAAGTAGCTTTATGCGCGCACTGACTGCAGATTGAGTAAGGTAAAGGTTTTCAGCCGCTTTACCAAAGTGACGAGTTTTTGCCACCTCTATAAAGGTGGTGAGAAAGCGTATATCCATGCTTATTGTACAACCGAATCAAAGTGGGTCTAAATTGACACAGATAATACGGCAAGTAAACACAAAAGCACAGAAGCGCACCGCTATAAACGGTACGCTTTATTAAAATTTCACCAACTCGCTGAATTAATACTCTTCTTGGTGCAGGCGACGCTGTTTGTCACGGCGTTGCAGGTCACGCTTCTGCTTTTCCTTTACAGTACTTTGACGTTTGGAATTTGGCTTTTTAGCGTGAAAATCTTCCTCTTCTACCGAGTCCCATTCATCACGCTGGTAACGATAGTCTTTACTCATTGACTTCTCTGGGTTGTTAACACACCTCAATTATTATCTTAAGCGACAAAATAGAAAACGAATTTTAATCATCGTAGCGACAAGAATTTTTGATTATTCCCATCAGTGATTTTCATAGACTTTTAACGTCCAACTCATTTACGCTCGTGTAATAGCGACGCCCGTTGCAGGGCCAATAAATAAAAACTTACATTTTACTTTAATTTCAAAAACTTAGGCATATCACGCTTGAGGTTATCCCCTCGCACTTTCTGTATACTTTTCAAACGCAATCTTAAATTTAGTGTTAGATTTTATACCGTTAAAAATTTTTTATTGATAAGAGAAAAATCTTTTGTTTTATCTTCGTTTTTAATTATCTTAAAAGTGCGCTGAACAAAACATTACGTTGGGTACAACATGAAAAGTTTAGCTATTCGACAATCTGCAAAACCTTATATTGACCGTCAGAAGTTTCCATACGGTTTTCGTAAATCAGGTGACTTCAGTATTACTGAAGCCGATCTTCTAACCCACTACGGCAAAACACTGCTAGGACTTGAAAGTGGCGAATTGTCGCCTGAAAGTGATGATGAGAGACATTTCGTCGAATTCGTTACAGGTAAAGTTGAAGCTAGCAATAACCTAGAAAAAGCCTGGGCGAAATACGTCAGATTAGCAAGGGGCAAAAAGCACTTCTACACCCTTCACAGCAGTGCGAGTAACCAGTCAGACTATGATGAAGATTACTCTGATGAAGAATTCGATGTAGCATAATGCTACAGCATTACTAAAAAGCTCGCTCCGGCGAGCTTTTTTGTTATTGAACAAATGATCTCAATCAACTTCAGACAAGAACAAAATGAAGAAACATTAAGGACTGTCTACACTTAGTAGTAATACAGAGTGATGTGCAGTGAATCATGCATTTCATTCTGAAAAACGAGCCCATGCAAAGGAGGCGCAACGATGATCATCAGTTCAAAACAGCTTACTCACTTTTCTATTCATGCCCTTGATGACAAAGTGGGCGGCATCCGCGATATCCTTTTCGACGACGAAACTTTCACTGTTCGCTACTTGGTCGCAGATACCAATACTTGGCTACCGCTTAGCCGTAAAGTGGTGATATCACCTATATCTGTCAAACAGTTAGATGAAGATAGTGAGTCTGTTCATATCAATATGACAGTTGATACATTAAAAAACAGCCCCTCTATTGACGAACATAAGCCTGTGTCACGTGAATACGAAGAAAATCTCTTCAAATATTTTGGTTACGGATACTATTGGATTGGACCAGGAGCTTGGGGGGAGTTCGCACATCCAAATGAACTGGTCGAATTACAGCGCGCTGAAGAGTCTGAAACTGAAAACCCGAAAAAGAGCACCAACCACCTAAGAGCAGTGGGCGAAGTTGGTGGATATGAAGTTGCTACAACCACTGATAACGTTGGCCACATCAGTAACTTCGTCATTGACACCGAGAGCTGGAAGATAATCATGCTAGTGGTAGATACCAACAACTGGCTTCCGGGTGGCAAACATCTCGCACTTCTACCTAGCGATATCGAAAGTATCGACTGGGCGGCGCACAGCGTAGTAGTCAATTTAAGTCACGACGAATTGGTTGATAGACCTGAAGTGGAAAGTGAAAAAATATCTGAAGAAGGCTATGTGCCTATGCTTTGCGAGCAACTGAATAAAAACGGAAATTAATAACCGAAGAATGTCACTGTTGGCGATTTTTAGTTAGGAACTTTACAATGTCCGTTGTTGAAGGCGGACATTGTAGCTTAGGATACAAAAAGAAGATTACTCGCAGAAAAATTCGTACATCAAAGCAATCAAACGCTTGACGCGCTCGTCTGCTAAGCGGTAGTAAATAGTTTGACCTTCCCTTCTTGTGGCCACCATTTTTGATTCTCGCAATAAAGCAAGATGCTGAGAAATCACTGGCTGCGAGACGCTAACAACTTCGAGAAGTTCGGTTACCGATTTTTCCTCTTTCAGCAACGAACAAAGCACCATAAGGCGTGTTTTATTCGCGAATTGCTTTAGGAAGATCTCGGCTTCCGCAGCGTGTTCCATTATATCATCTGAACCTATTACCATATCCTCGGACATAAGCACTCTCTATCTGTAAAGTATTTCGGCACCAATTTAGCCATTTACTATACTAAAGTATAAGACATTTTGCCGACCTGCCAATTTATGCGACGAATCCCTGTATTTTACATTGTTTTATTACGCTGACATCAATATATTAGATTTTACTTATTTTAACCAAGTTTAGGCAAAAAGGAAAAGTATGCTTATAGATATGAAGACTCGAATAGAAAACATAGACGATAACTTACGCACTGTATCTGCGGAGCAAGCGGCCAGTGAGTGCCGAAACAATAGCGGTATACTGATTGATGTACGGGAGAGTGCCGAAGTTGCCAATCAGCCCGTACCTTCTGCGCTTCACATACCACGCGGCGTGCTCGAAATGAAGGCACTGGAACAGTTTAAAGATGCTTCAGCGCCACTTTATATTCACTGTGCGTCGGGCATTCGAGCAAAACTAGCAGCAGAGCAACTTATAAAAATGGGCTATGAGAACGTTTCGGTTGTGACATGCCCTGTACCCACGATAAACCAAGCAAACCGAAAATGACTTCTTAACCACGTGTATGCTATAAGTATCGTTAATTAAGAGTTTTAAGGCGCTGTATGCTGAAATCTACGTTAGAACAATGGCGAATGTTCAAAGCCGTCGTCGATGCAGGCGGCTTTAATCAAGCTGCTGCTGAAGTTCACAAAAGTCAATCGAGCGTTCACCACGCGGTTCAAAAGCTTGAAAACGCCATTGGTGTGTCGTTGTTTGAGAATATTGGACGTAAAGTCCAGCTTTCGCCGAAAGGCGAACTTATGTATCGCCGTGCCTCTTTTTTGCTGAGCGAAGCACACAAGCTCGAGGCCGTTGCCAATAGCCTTCAATCTGGCACAGAAACAACTTTACGCATAGCGGTGGATATTATTTTTCCGTCTGAATTGCTTTATAACGTGCTAGCGAAAGTTTCTGCTGAGTTTCCGCTGCTTCGTATCGAGATAGAAGAAACTGTGCTCAGTGGCGCAAATTCACTTTTGAGCAATGGTAAAGTTGATTTAGGCATCTCTCCTTTCGTATTTCCAAATGGTTTTAGCGAAGACTTGTGCGAAATTGAGTTTGCAGCTGTCGCTCACGCCGACCATCCACTACACCAATTAGATAGAACGCTCACACTGGAAGACTTAAAAGCGCATCGTCAAATTGTGGTAAGGGATTCATCCGCGGAACGTAAAGCTGATGTGGGCTGGTTAGGTGCAGAGCAACGCTGGACCGTAAGCCACGTTAGAACGTCATTAGATGTTATTGCTCAGGGGTTGGGTTTTGCGTGGCTGCCTATAGCAATAATTAAAGATGAGCTTGAAGACGGTACACTCGTTCCCCTTCCCCTGGATAATAATGCAGCATTGCGTAAGGCGCTCCTTTATCTGTCTTTTGAAGACGGCGATACGTTGGGGCCAGCTGCCCGTGCTTTTATTGGTGAGCTACGATATCAAACAATGAACCTTCCATCGTCAGATTTTATGCTCGATTCGTGTACTGAGTAGTTTGACCATCAGCTTAGAGCGACTGCAAGGCGTTCAAATCCAAGTATAAAGCCAAATAGCGATAATGAAACACCAACTAACGCCACAGCACCATCGTCTGTGGCCATGCCTATTGCCATAATAAAAACAGCAAAAGCGGGAATAAGGCCCATAAAGGGAATAAGCTCCAGAGGAATCATTACAAGTCCGCAACCTGCACAACATAATGCGATGAGTGATCTGAACACAGGCTGGCGCATGAAAAAACACCGAGGAACTAAAAAGCGGTCTACGCGTACTGCATACGGTTTAACCTTTTCGACAATGTAGCGAAGCTGAACGGCGTCACAGTTTAGTTGCATCACTTTTTGCGGTAACCAAGGATGCCTACGACCGAGTAAAATTTGCAACGCGATGAGTAAAATTGTCCCACCCGCTAAAGATGGGATCCCAGGGATGGCCCCAATCGGTGTGCAAGCGATAAAAGATGGCAGCGCCAACATTGGTCCAAAGCCTCTTTTCTCCATCACATCCCAAAACTCAGCAAACTCGAACGTATCTTGTCTTGCTCGCGGCTGCATTTTCCCCAACAACTCGTACAAGGTCATTGATCTTACAGCTGTTTTTCCCCACATCTTCAATTCCTTTGATATCACCTTACCAGCGAACGTCGCATTAATCAGACGGGCTCCTCGCCTAATTAATATACATTTCTTGCACCTACTCGATTTGCCATAGTGAGATTGCAAGTAACCTTAGACAGGCAAATCGTGCGAAAAATATGCCATCGATTGCATGTGACGGTGTGTTGAAGACAGGAATACTTTTTGCAAATGCCCCTGATAAGTAGAATAAAATCACCTAATAAAACAAAGACAGATATAGACATTCTGTACTTTAGTGCGATGTGTACCGCTGATCGCAAAGAGTTGATAAATTAGAAGAACTAGCGCAACCGACTATCCCTGGCATCTAGGCAAATGTTCAAGATTTCCGGGTTGCTTGAAGCGCTTAGATATTTTCCGATGCGCTTACGCTTTATCAATTTAAACCAGCGTATAAATAAACTTTAAATATGCGCTTTAGCATTCAGTTGTTAGTAGCGTATGATAAAACTATAACATTGATTCTATTCCATATTTTTTCTGGATAGGAAACGAAAGAAGAGAGGGACATCCACGTGCTTACCGTACTTTTAGTTGATGACGACGCCGAGTTCACAGAAGTAGCTTGTACTATCATCGAATTTCTTGGCCACGAAGTACTTACCGCTGCCACACTCAAAGAAGCCCGCGACTGGTTAGAGAAAGAAACCTTTGACCATGTACTGCTTGATTTCATGCTACCCGATGGAAGCGGCGCGCACTTGTTCAATGAATTAGATGCACTTCCTAAGCGCCCTCGCGTTACTTTGATAACGGGTCACCCTTCTGTGAAAAGCGTGATAAAGGGTCTGTGTGGCCCCACGGTCGACTACCTTGTTAAGCCAATTCAACGGGAGGAAATAGAGGCCGTATTAAGTCAAAAGCCAAAAGAAAAAGCACCTGCACAAGAAAAAATAGAGAAACATTTTGACTTGCTGATTGGTGAATCACCAATTATGAAAGAGCTCTACAAGCTGATTTCTAGAGTGAGTAAAACCAGCGCTAACGTAATGCTGCTTGGTGAAAGCGGTGTAGGTAAAGAAGTGGTGGCTGCCGCAATTCATCGTGCTTCAGAAAGTGAAGGTCCCTATATTGCAACCAACTGTGGTGCATTCTCAAAAGAACTAATAGGTAGCGAACTTTTCGGTCACGAAAAAGGAGCATTTACCGGCGCTGTAGGACGTAAAGAAGGTGTTTTCGAACAAGCTGAGGGCGGCACGCTCTTTTTGGACGAAATCACAGAAATGCCCATTGATATGCAGCCCAACTTACTCCGCGTTTTAGAAAACAAGGTTGTTATTCGTGTGGGCGGAACGAAGACCATCCCGGTGAGCTGCCGCGTTGTATCTGCCACGAACCGAACAATGGAAGAGATTGCGCAAAGCAAAGTACTGCGCGAAGACATCTACTTCAGACTTGCGGTGTTCCCAATCACCATTCCTCCGCTACGTGAAAGAAAGGAAGATATTCCATTACTAGCAAAAACCTTTATTGCTGAATTCAATAAAGATAATGGCTCGCAATTTAAGTGGGAAGATAGTCAACTCGATACGTTACAAGCCTACGACTGGCCCGGTAACGTGCGTGAACTAAGACACTTTGTGCATCGCGCTGCCATTATGAGCGACCCTGAAAAGAGTGAGATTGAATTACCAAAAACCATTGAGTCACCATTTGCTCAAAAACAGAGTACGACACCGGCACTTCAAGCCGGTAGAACCATTGAAGACGTGGAAAAAGAGCTAATTTATGCCACGTTGGAAAAAGTGAATGGCAATAAGACCACCGCAGCAGAAATGCTGGGAATTAGTACGAAAACGCTTTACAACCGTCTTCATGCATATGGTGACTTAAGTAAAGACGACTAAGTAAGAGGTATTCGGCATGACTAGCGAAGAATTTTCTCGACTAAGTGTTTATGTGCATGATGCACGCAAACCATTAAACAGAATATCAATGCAAGCTGAGCTAGTAAAAATGGCATTAAACGGTGACGTTCCACCTGAAAAGGCATTGGTGGCGTTGGATAAAATAATAAGCAGTGCTAAAGACTGCAGCCATACTCTTGCTGAAATGACATCAGAGTTAAGTGGCAATGTTTCGGATTAAGTAAATGATTACTAAAGTATTGTCTTCACTATACAGTTGGATAATTTTAGTTGTTCTGGTCATTATTGTAATAACTGCTAATTCATTTTACGTAGTTAGTACATTGAATGACCTTTCTGCTCTGGAAGCGCGGCTGTTCACTACGAACCGTGTTATCAATGCAGTTAACCGCCTTCACGTTGCTGTACTTCGCGTGGAGTCTGGTCAGCGCGGCTATATGCTAACTGGCGATGAAGAATATCTTACCGACTACACCGAAACGTTAAGCGTAATCGGCGAATTAATGGATGAGGTAGAAGTAAGCTCCTTCTCTTCAGATATTAACGACCAGTCCATCCGCATCGAAGAACTTTTGTCTTTAACCAAAGCAAAAATCAATGAAGTCATTGAAGTAGTTGAGCTGTATAAAGAAGGGAAAGAGCAACAAGCTGTCATTTTAGTGAATAGCGATAAGGGTATAAAACTCTACAAACAGTTTGAAACCTTATTTAGAGAAATCGACGGTTCAGAACGAGATATGCAAGGCACGCATTTAGCCAACTTAATGAGCCTAAGAAGGGACTCCGTTAATACGCTGATCATTTCCTCTGCAACGACTCTGCTACTGATTATTACGGTATTTTTATTGCTCAAAATAAATTCCCGTGAGCATGAGAAATACCAAGCTGATCTAGAGTCTGTTAACGAAGATCTAGAATCTCGGATAGCAGATAGAACGCAAGAGTTAAGTGTTTATTCAGACGAATTAGCACGAAGTAATAGAGAGTTGGAAGATTTTGCCTTTGTGGCGTCACACGATCTTCAAGAACCATTAAGAAAAATTCGGGCATTTGGTAACCGCTTAGAATCGGGCTACAACGACGTGATAGACGAACGAGGCAAAGATTATCTTGCGCGCATGCTCAATGCAGCAGAGCGGATGTCCATGCTTATTTCAGACCTTCTCGCCTTTTCTCGCGTTTCCACACGAGGTAAAGAGTTTGACGACGTTAATCTAGACACCGTAGTGGATAGCATCATGGGCGATTTGGAAATCGCTATCGATGAAAAGTCTGCGCAAATACATGTTAGCGATATGCCGACTATTCGCGGTGACAAATCGCAATTAGAGCAGCTGTTTTTAAACTTAGTGTCTAACGCACTGAAATTTCAGAGCGAGGGCGTGAGGCCAGAAGTAACGATATCTGCAAGGGACGCGACGGAAGAAGAAACGAAAGACATTCTGCTTGCTGAAGAATATGACTGGACAAAAATCACCGTATCAGACAACGGTATAGGGTTCGAGCAATCGTTTGCTGAAAAAATATTTGCCCCTTTCCAACGCCTTCACGGTAGAAGTGAATACAAAGGTACGGGGATTGGGCTTGCCGTTTGTCGTCGTATTGTAGAACGGCACAACGGTCAAATAACCGCAGTTAGTTCTCCCGGAAAAGGGGCAACGTTCTCGATAATAATACCCAAAAATAGTGAACCGTTTGGTTCTAGCAACAATAATGGAGAAGCACACAATGACGCGTAAACAAACTCAGCCTATCAATATACTTATGGCGGACGATGACGAAGACGACCGCCTACTTACGGTTGACGCGCTCAAAGAGAGCCGCGTTCTAAACAATCTGTTTTGTGTTGAAGATGGCGTTGAATTATTAGAGTTTCTTCGACATGAAGGTAAATATACAGATCCTGCATCGGCACCGCGACCTAGTCTTATTTTACTGGATTTAAATATGCCAAGAAAAGACGGTAGAGAGGCGCTGCAAGAACTGAAAAACGACCCCAAGCTTCGCAGTATCCCAGTGGTAATTCTCACCACCTCTAAAGAAGAGGAAGATATGCTTCGCGGTTATGATCTAGGTTGCGCATCTTACATTACAAAACCAGTGAACTTTGAAGGATTGGTTGAACTAATGCGCGCGCTCGGACGTTACTGGATAGAGTTCGTAGAATTACCACACGAGTAAACAAATAAGGGTTAGTTGAATTTTTGACAACCCAAACATGTTACTCAATAAAATTTCAAAAATACCGCATCGGTAAACGAGGTACTAGATGTCAGAGGTAATAAAAATTTTATTGGTAGAGGATGATGAAGATGATTACTTCTTAACCTCTGACTATCTAGCACAGTGCGAGTCACCTACGTTTGAGTTGACGTGGGTGACGAATAGCTTAGACGCAGTAGAGGTACTAAAGACACAAAGTTTCGACCTGTGTTTGTTAGATTACTTACTGGGTGCTGAGAACGCGATTGATGTACTGGGTGTTTTAAAATCTAACCAATTCAATTTACCCGTGGTGATACTTACCGGACAGTCGGATGCTACGGTGGATGAAATGGTCATGCGAGCAGGTGCCGCAGACTATTTACAAAAATCTGAAATTGAATCACCGCGGTTTATGCGCACGATTAGATACGCCATGGTTCGCCGTGACATCGAGAACGAGCGAATTGAGCGAAACAAAGTAGAGCAAAAGAACAAGGCCAAAGATAAGTTCCTTGCGCATTTAGGGCATGAACTGCGCACCCCCCTCACCTCTATTCTTGGCTACACCGAACTGCTTTTAGACGATGCGAGAAACAGCCCTTTTCAACAAGAGTTATCTATTATTCACTCTAATGGCAAGCACCTGTTAAGCCTACTCAATGATTTGCTAGACATGTCGCGGATAATGGCAGAGAAACTTGAACTCAACATTAAAGAAGTGAACTTAAGCGCGTTTTTGACGGATATTCACTCATTAATGCGTTTAAATGCCAAAGACAAAGGACTAAGCCTTAACGTTGTTTCAAAAACAAAAATACCAGAGTTTATACACACAGATCCTACCCGCCTGCGTCAGGTATTATTGAACCTTATTTCGAATGCCGTGAAATTTACTGATAAGGGCAGTATCACGCTTACCATCTCTCTCGACGAGCCGTCTGAAAACGATTCGAGTCAAACACTGCTGCGGTTTTCTGTAGATGATACAGGTATCGGCATGCCGCCTGATAAGCTCATCAATATTTTTCAGCCTTTCGAACAAATAGAAGATGTGATGCGTGCCAATCATGGCGGAGCAGGACTGGGACTTGCCATTTGTAAAGAGCTTGTCACTAAATTGGGCGGCGACATTGATGTTAAGTCTCGTTTGGGAGAAGGCAGCACGTTTACATTTGATATAAACCCTGGCGATGTTTGCGAGCAGCCTCGTGTAGATCTTGAATTAGGCCAAATTCAACCTGTCGAGTCTAGTAGCATCAATTTAAACGTAACTGGACGCGTATTAATTGTTGATGACTTGCGAGAAATTCGACGCCTAACTGGCCACCTTGTGAGTCAATCTCAAGCTGACATTAGCTACGCTGAAAATGGCGTAAAAGCACTAGAAGCCGTTTTGCAGGCGGATGAACACAACCAGCCCTTCGATCTCGTTTTAATGGATATTCATATGCCAGTGATGAATGGCATAGAAGCCCTACATGCGATTAGACGACATGGGCAGGATATCCCAGTGATTGCCGTGACAGCAGCAAGCCGCAAAGGCTTAAGAGAATCGTTAATTCGCGAAGGGTTTAACGACGTAATTGGAAAGCCCATTGACCGGTTTGCACTGGCTAACTTGCTTTCGCAATACCTTCCGCCAGGTAATCACGTAACATTTACCAACGTGGAAGCCCAAGTTGCAGACATGCCAATGAACAAGCCGTATGCTCCAGAGGAAGAGACCGCTTATCGAGGGCTTGCAAACCCTGGGCAAGCAGAGCAGAAAATCCAGTCTACTGATTCAAATGGTAATTCAGATCAGCCTGCCAATAAGCACATACTTGTGATTGAAGACGATGAGGATGCGGCGGAGTTACTGCAATTGTTTCTTTCCCACTTAGGTCATACGGTCACTACTCAGTACAGCGGTGCTGAAGCATTACAGGCTGCAGAAAATCAAAGTTTCGATCACATTCTTATGGACCTTACCCTTCCCGATTATAACGGTTACGACTTAGCGAGTGAGCTCAAGCAAAAGCTACCAGATGCCATTCTTACTATTGTAAGCGGTCACGAAGCGGACTCCGAAGCGATGACAACCATAGGGATCAACAGTGCATTGCTCAAACCTGTCACCAAAGACGATTTAGCCTCGGTAGTGGGCTGAAAAGTTAATTTTATCGCTGCCAACCTGTACCGAATGTCGGAGGTTGAGCAGCGCATCATCAAGACCAAGAAAATATTACAGACGTAAGACACAACAGTGTGTGAGACTTGCACATAAGTACCTCACGCAACAATAGAAAAATAAAATTAAGCTATATAAAACAGTAAGATAATAGTTTGGTATACCAGTTGCAGCTATCTATGTGAACCCAAAATATTAAGGAGAGTATTATGGCTACACAAGCTTCAGCTAAATCGCAAACAGTTAAACGTAACGGTACAAACGGCGTGGCTGAGCCGAGTCACCCAGTAACGGATCAACTGAAAGATTCTCTTCATGCGTCAGTAGACAAGTTAGCAGACAGTGCAGGCATTGCAGAGGAAAACATTCGTCGCACTGCGACATCGTCTGCAGAGAACATGTCAGCGAGAAAGCGTCTGGCACAGCAAAAATGGCAGGCGTCGAAAGTACGTAGATATGCCATTGAGAACCCAGTAGCGACAGCGGGTATCGCTTTCGCAGCAGGAATGTTAGTGACGTCACTTTTACGTAAGAAGTAATACGATGACTGTACCAGATTTTCGAAGAGCAAATTTCAATTTGTGCACAGAAAATCCTTTTCGCCTGACGCCGCCCGCGGCGCAGGCGAATCCTAATGTTACGAGCAACGGTGACAATGCTAACGCTGCATCAGCAACCTCTGAACACTCTGCACAATACAAGTCAACACAACAGAACAAGTCAACGCAACAGAATTACCCCGACCCATCGTTTTCGGATATCTTCTCGGCATTCTCCGAAGCATTGACCCAGCGAAAAGCGCAGGGTTTGGCATTTCTAGAGCTCACTAACAGTGAATTGATGCTCATTAAAAAGAGTTTCTTTGTTACAGTCTTTGCATGTCTAGCGGCATTTGCAGTGGGCACTGTATGTTGGCTCATTTTAAACATCGCCATTGGCGCTATACTTCATAGTGTGGGCGTTAGCTATGTGGTAGTTCCACTCCTGTTGTTGGTGTTCAACAGCATTGCGGCCTTTTGTTTATTTAAGCTTGCACAAAATGCATTCAATTACCTGAGCTTTAGCAGACTCATACAAACGTGGCGACGGGTTTTCGGATAGTGAAAATGCTTACCATTGCGTAAAAAGCCACCGCCAATAGTGAGGAAAAGCGATGAACATTTTTTTAAAATCGAATATGAAAGATATAGCACAGAAAGAGCATGCTTATTTTTCGCAAAAACATCATGCAGATGTTGCACTTACACAAGCAAAGAGGCAATGTAAACTGATGATGGGAAAGCCTGAAACGTTGCTTGGCATCGCAACCCTTGGCGCATACAAGGGTGCGGTAGATGCAAAACCCAAAGCAAAACGCAATCAAGCCCTAATGGCAATAAGTAGGACTGCGCTATTGTCGTTATTTCAATGATCACAGTATTAAGGAATATGTGAGATGAACAACAAAAAAAATATGAAGAAAAGTCGTTTGACGCTTGCCTGTGTTGGTGTGGCGTTTAGCCTTGCAATAGTAGGTTGTTCATCGACCCCTGTAGCAGCCCCTACCCCTTATAAGTCAGCGAGTTCCAAAGCTGCCTACGGCTATTCGAGCGAAAAAATTTCTGAGAACGAATACAAGGTTCTTTTTAAGGCAACAGACAAAACTCCTGCTGATAAAGTACAGCAATATGCCCTTTACAGAGCAGCGGAAATTGCTGAAAAGCAAGGCTTTACCTATTTAGCTATTGTTAAAACCAACGTGGATAAAAAGCCAGTTGTTGCGCGAGAAGTTATGGCGAACAAGGAAGAGCCCGTGGCATTTCAAACAGACAGGCAGTGCACTATGTCAGGCTGCGATGAAGTGGCACAGCCTATGGCCGTCCCAAGCTCAAACGACGTTGTGAAAACTCAAATTAACGACATCTACTTTACTATTAATGTAATGATGGCGAATGATAAAACCCGTCTAGGTAAAAATGCTTTTACTGTCTTAGAGGTACTATCAGAGCCTCTTGAGCCAAAAAATGGCAACTAGCTGAGCGTTTTGCCGCTCACTTATGCTCTAAAACATCAGTTTTAATAGAAATGCTTTTCAGGCCCTAGTTGCAATTATTGAAAAGCATCGCTCAAACACATGAGCAAAACCGTAATGTGTATTAAAGCCAACAACCTGTGCACTAGTCTTTATTACTTTTCTGTTGTGGCTAACAGACCACTGGCTAACTGCATTCTTCACTTTTCTACAAACTTGACCGGTGTCATATTCGTTTCTTCTTGAAAAAGTCGATGACACTGCTGCTATCACAGCTCTTTTTTCTAATTTATAGCTGTTATCCATTCTCCTGAAGTGCTTCCTGGATTTTTAATGGCCCGTTAATCTTCTATTAATGTTGTACAAAAGTCTCCGTCATCATAGCTAGCTATCATTAAACCCATGAACTGCAGAGCAGATTTATAAACCTCTAGCAACAACGTTGTAGCGGTACTGCTCTAAGCAATTGAATCAGGTAATAGCACATATTTATTTTGCAAATGACTAAGGAGTCAGGCGATGAGAAAGCTAAGCACGTTAATGACAAAAACTACTCTTGTAGCAGCTACAGTAATGTTGGTGACTGGTTGCAGTGCAGTGGCAAAACCGCAGATGGAGCATTCAGCTAGTTCGAATGTTCCGGCGTTAAAAGCTAAAGCACTCGACAACGCATTACTTTATTCCGACGAATGTATTACTGAGCGAGAAGTGGTAACGGCACAAAAGATGTGGGGCGACGGCATAGTGCGAATTGGTGCAGTATTTAGCAATGATGGTGATTACTCTGGCGAAGCCGCAGATTTCATCCAAGCTATGTATGGTTACGATTTAAGCAGCGTACTGTTTAAACCAACGCTTGCAGCTAACGACCAGTTCCGTTCAAGCTTCGATGCTGCGCTTTCATACTTTGTTGGCGGTAATGACGCTTACGAAGAGGACAAAGGCTTTGCTATAAAGCCATACACAAATGTGAAATTCGATAATGTGGGTATTATCAACAACAGCTGTCGCATGGCCGTGGCGATGGGCAACTACTTCTTTACCGATACAAAAGGTGGCGAAACGAAGGTGGAATACACGTTTGCCTATGTCAAAGATAGTGACGGCGACCTGCGTATTGTTGCTCACCAATCTTCGTTACCTTACAACCCAAACGGTAACTAAATAGGCCATTGCCCCTCCATTCTTAGGAAGTGTGAGGGGCGAAACACTCTCCCTTTGCAGGCAAGGCGTCCCTTCCCTTTCGCTTTGCCTCTTTTTTATTTTCAACGAGAAAAACTATGTGCGCAAAACGAATTATGACGCGTTGCGTCTTACTACTTGTAATGGCGATGACAGCCGGCGTTAAGTCACACGCCGAGTCAGATTTTCAATCTTGGAACGCCCTCGCACTCACTGGAGATGCCGATGATAAAGGTAAATGGCAATTTTGGTTTGACGGTCATTTACGCTTTAAAGACGACGCATCTCGCCTAGGCGTTTCTATCGTTCGTCCCGGTGTCGGCTACAAACTATCAAGCGATACGACCTTGTGGCTGGGTGTTGCAAGAGTAACGATAGACTCAGACAACGGTTCAATTGAAGAAGACAGGGTGTGGCAGCAAGCTACGTATTCATTAAGCAAATTTATGGGCGGTACCATTTCAGGTAGAAGTCGTTTGGAGCAGCGATTCAGGAGCGATGAAGGCGATGATACAGGCTATAGGTTTAGACAATTTATACGGTGGTCGAAACCTTTAAATGAGCAATGGTCAATGGTCGTGTGGGACGAGGTATTTTTGGGTTTGAACGACACAGACTGGGGCCAAAATAGCGGGTTTGATCAAAATAGACTTTACGTGGGACCGGCCTATCACCTCAACAAGAAATGGCGCGTTGAGATGGGATACTTACATAATCATATTGCGTCGCCAGGCGCCAATTCAGACGCCATAACAAACCACAACCTTGCTCTCACGTTCTTCGGAAGCTGGTAAGAATCAAAGAATAACCTCAACCAAAGGCCCTTAACACACTTAGAGTAAAGTTGGGTGGCTAGGGCCTTACTCAATCATGTAAAAAATGCATTCGTACGTGTAATCGTGACGTTAATTGCCTGCAGATATGGCCTAACAACCAGAGAAAAATTAAATTATATCAATATATTTCAATAACTTAAAAAATAGGCATAAAGATAGCATTAGTTAAAGTGAAAGTAACGGAAGCAATACGAGGATTTAGTTATGTTAGGTTGGGCAATCACATTTTTTATCATCGCCATTATTGCAGCAGTTTTTGGTTTTGGAGGCATCGCAGGTGCAGCAACAGGTATCGCACAGTTTCTTTTCTTTGTGTTTATCGCGTTGCTCGTAATCTCACTTATCGCAAATGCGTTACGTGGTAGAGCACCAAGAGCCTAAGAGTTAGAAGTATTTTAATAGGAAAAAGGAGTAAGGATATGTTTTCATTTAAAAACTTATCAAAGGTACTAGTAGCATCAGCATTTGCACTATCACTAGCAGCTTGCGGTGACGGTGAAGCGGAAGACGCAGGTGAAGAGCTAGACGAAATTGTTACCGATGCAGGTAATGCCGTTGAAGACGCTTGTGAAGATGTGAAAGAAGGCGTAGACGCTGAAGATAAAGACTGTTAATCACGTTTTTATCAAAAAAGGGCCAGACAATTGTCTGGCCCTTTTTGTGTTTACAGTCGACGTGGTTTGACCTAACTGGTTAGTTAAGACACTTCTTCACCACCTAACTCACGAGCAAGATCGTCTAGTGTAGATAGCGTCGAATCAAATTCACCTACGCCGTAACGGTATTTTACACTCACGTGATGATCCGTACGCCCGAACTTCACTCTTAACCCTTCTGCGTCAATATGCTTCACGGTATTCAAAAAGCGATAGGCAGACATTTCTGTTTCAAATTGAAACTCAACACTGTTTTCCATTTAGGCTTTCCGTTTAAGCAACAATTTCAGGATGAGTATCAATAACTGAAACAACTCGTTGCAGCAAATGGTTATCTTCTTCGCTTATCGAGTCGTATGATAACCAGTCAGCAAGAATGTCGGGAGCTGTTGCCGCTTCGCCTTGTTCCAACTTAGATGTCATCATCTGTAGCTGTACGCTAGAGCGTATAGATGCGTCTGCATCTGGGCTTGGCATACCTGTTGCGACTTCTAATGCTACCGTTAACCATCGTCTATCGTGCTGAGTTTTTTTATTTCCAGTAGACTGACCCAATACGCTTGCCCAACGCTTCCCTAACGTTTCCGCTAGAGCTTGCTCGTCACCACTTCCCTCACCTACACTTAGCTGTAGTAAAGAAATCAGAGCCTGAGCTCGCGCCAATCGGGCTTGAGATTGTGCATTTTTCGCTTGCGCCGCGCGCTTACTTTCAAGTGAATCAATCTTTTTATCTACTTTCGTACGTTGCGCTTTAGGCAAGTCGGTTAACTGAGCGCGAACGTCGCTTATTGATTGACTGAACGTTGCATCATCGCTGTTGATGTCAACAGCTTCCACTTGCTTGAGTAGCGAATCTACTAACGCGTTAAATGCATTATTCTGTACTTTCCGCTCGGCTTTTAAACGTTCAAATACGGTGTCATTGGCAGCCTTAAATTCTGCCCACAACTTACTCTCTTCACGTTTACCTGCATGGCCTACTTGCTTCCATTGGCTTTGCAATTGCTGAGCCTTGTCGGCAGCGCCAGCGACATCTTCTTCCGTAGCAAGTTGACAAGCTTGGGTGACTAACGCACGCTTTTGGGCTTGGTTGTCGCTTTGCCATTGATTTACTTTAGCCTGAATGGGCGATGATACCGCCTTCCATTCTTGCTTCAGCTGTTCATAAATTTCACGTTCAACCTGACCTGCAGCGTGCCACTGTTTAGACACTCTATCGAAAACTTTCACTAACTCGGCTTCCGGCATGTTAATGTCCATTGCCTTAACGGTAGCGATAATCGACATACGCTGTTCACGCGCAGCAGCCCGCTGTGCATCTAACTTCGCGTAATGCGCTCTACAAGGCTCGAAGGCCTTTTCAAGTGCATCATCGAATTGCTGCTGTAACAACGCGTCATCACTACTTTCTTCACTCGTTGACGATGACGGTGTTAGTGATAACCATTGCTTACGCAGATACTTAATGGCCTCACTTCTTTGCTTAATATTTTCTGCGTCAGCGCTGGCTAACGCTTTTGCTTCTTCTACAAGAGCGGGTTTGCGCGGCGCAGCAAGGTAATCCTGCCATCCTTCTAAGCGCGACACATCACCAGCGGTTTTTTCAAAACGTTTCTCTACATACTTTTTCGCTGAACCAGGAAGCGCAGCATAACTTTCCTGAAGCTTTGCAAATTTTGAAATAGCAACGCGGAATTTACCCTGAGCAATTAAGTTATCGATAACGCTAATGTGCTTTCTAATGTGTTTTACTTGCTCATTTTCTTTGGATTTTTGAGCACGCTCTTTGGCATTTACACTGCTTGTCGCTGCGTTGAAACGTTTAGACAACGCCTTAGGAATGGCATCGATTTCGCGACTAAGCGCTTTATACGCTTGACGTGCTTCGTCAAACTCCGCTTTAAGAGCCACTACACTACTGCTTTGTAATGCGTCGCCACCATTTACCTGACTCAAATTCTCAGTCGATGCGCTAGCTTCTTCAACGCTCACATCACGGGTATCTTTACCCGACTCGCTATCGCTTGCCGAAACGATCTTAGCGGCAATGTCTTCGAGCGACTGAAGTTTTATCAGTAGCTTTTGGCCGTATTGCTGCTGCATAGAGAAGCGATCAAGCTGCTCGTTTAGTTCGTCGACAGAGTGCTTAATCTGTGTAATTCGCTTATCAGTTGCAGATTCATCATCGAGACGCGCTAGCTGTTCGAGCGTTGCTTCAACACCGCGCACGCTTTCATTAACCGTAGCAACATCAGCAAGCGTCGCTTCACAAAGCCTGTTATTGTACAACCAAGCTACCTGCTCCTTGGCATGAGTAAGCTGCTGTTCGCACAATGCTTTGGTATTGGCACGTTGCGACGCTTGTTGCTTCTCTTCCCATGCCGGGCGTATACGGCTTAAATATCGCTCGAGCTGCTCACCAATACGCGCGCGCTTTTCTTCATAATCAGCGCGTTCTTCTGAAGTGAGTAAATCAATTTGAGCAAATAGCCCTGTCAATTCGCTCTCAAGTTCGTTGCGCTTTTCATCAATGGTTTCTACATCTGATTTGTCGAGTAAAGCCTGATATTTTGAAAGTCCCAGAGTGAGCTGCTTTTTAAGCTCCACTGGGCGCTTTGCAGCCTCTTTGATAGCATCTATCCGCGCATTAATTTTCGTAACAAGGGCATCATCTGACACTTTCTTAGCAAGCTTTTGCAGATCTGATACGTCTGAATGTGCGTTGACTAGTTGAGTCTGCAGTTGGGGACTTGCGCCTTCTAAAAAAACAAACTGGGTGAAAGATGGCTTCGCTACTTTTTCGATTAGCGCGCTAGCTAGCGCATCATCTTGTAAGAGCATAGGCTCTTTCTTCAACATTTGTGGTACTAACTGCACTACCAAATCGGCGTTGGCTGTTTCAGTTAAAAAAGAGAATATCTCTTGGCGGGAGAGTGTGACATCCCCCTCGCCTAACAAAGCGGCGTTTACCTTTTTCTCCGCCGCTTTTTTAACGCGAGACTGCTTGGCAATTTGTGACATTTTAAGCCACAGCACAAAGCTATTAAGCTTTTCGAGTGCTGCTAAACTGACATTTGCATCTTCGTCATTAAATGCCAGTTCGTGAAGAATTGTTTTTTCCTGTGCCTTTTCGGGAGAGAGACTCTCGATTGCCTGCATCCGTTTTTCAGGCTTTGGGCTTTGGTGTGAAGGCGCAAATATACGACTAAATATCATCCTGTTTAAACCGCGCTATTGTATTATTATCATCCTGCTCATCGCGTAACGAGCGCTTAAAGTCGGCTTTACTTTTATGTACGATTTCGCCGCTTTCACCTACTGTCATATGCTCAGAGGACTTTTCTATTTTTGCTTGATACAGCATAACAGCCTGCATGCTGCTTGCTTTTTGCTCTTCGTTTAAAGGCGTGCCATCTGGCCACTTACCTGTTTCAACAGCCTGACGCAGACGCTCGTAAATCTCCGGCGTCATGCTGGCTAAAAGTGCTTCTATATTCATTTAGGAAAAACGCTTTATGTAAACAATACGCGCGCGGTTTACTAAGTACCAAACAAAGCCAACCACTGCGCCCAAAATAGCTAAATTATGTTGCAAATCACCTGGGCGTGTTCCGCCCCAATACATGAAGCCAAAACTCGCAACGAATATCAGCATAGCAAGAAGGGATTGGTTCTGGATACTGGCTAACTTTTTAAATCTTTGTAAGCTTTGTTTGCGCTCTATATCTTCAGAGGTCGCATCACCGATTTTAAAGTCACAGTGAGGACACGTCTTCGCTTTGTCAGACGTTTTTTTGTTACACGAAGGACAGTCAACTAATGCCATATGTTGCTCCTGTTTATTGGGTGCGAAATGGAAATGCGCAACTCGCTATTGAGCGTAGACGCATTTATACGCGGATGGGTATCATACTTAAGTTCATCACAACAATGAAGTCGATTCTGTGGATTAACCTTATCGCCATAAAACAAAAATGCGCAGGGTGTTAACTTTTATACAAAGTTCACCGCTACGCATTTTTACCTGATAGCCAAGTTGCATTTCCCTTCAGTGAAACTCAAAAGGGGGCGATGCTTTAGGCAATACTCACCTTATTTCTTATGTCGAGACCAGTAGTCGTTAACCGTTTCTTTCATCTCTTTGCAAAGCAACATGATGCCGAACAAGTTTGGCAAGGTCATTACCACGATAGCCACAGCTGAAAGTGCCCAAACTAATGTGGTGTCAGAGAATGCAGCCCAAACGAAACCGGCGACGTAGATGACGCGATACGGCATTACGGAACGAGGACCGAACAAATATGTCATAGCGCGATCACCATAATATGACCAAGCGATGGCGGTTGAGAACGCAAACAGCATAAGCCCAATTGACACGATATATTGACCGAAATCGCCAAAGAAACCGCGAGTAAAGGCAATGGTGGTGAGCGCTGCCGAGTGAACCAGTGACTTACCGCTTACTTCAAGGTTCTCTTTAACCGGCTTTCCGTCAACAATCTTAAGCGTGCCAGTAAACAAGTCTTCACTACCTACTGCATACTTCACGTCTTCTGCTACAGACCTAGCGTTAAGCAGTGTAAAACCATCGCTTACAGCCGTGCCGTTAACAACGGTAATTGAACCAGTATAAGGCTGTACATTGTTACCTTCAATTTCATTCAAGTAACCATATAGTTTGTTTACGTCATCCTGATTCGAGTCGTCGTATTGACCTGCAACAAAGTACATGTCTGAACGATCGAAGACGTTTTCGTGTTTTTCTTTCCACACGCCCGACGACAGAATAACCAAACCCGTTACGGTACAAATTAGAATAGTGTCGATAAAGGGTTCAAGCAGTGACACCATACCTTCTGAAGCAGGCTCTTTCGTTTTTGCTGCTGCGTGAGCGATAGGTGCAGAGCCTTGACCCGCTTCGTTTGAAAACAAGCCTCGGTTAACCCCACGGTTAAACGCATAAGCTAACGAAGCTCCCAAGAAACCACCTGCGGCAGCTGAACCAGTAAACGCATCACCGATAACTGCGGCAAACGAAGGCCCTATGTTGTCAAGATTAGCGAAAATAACCGCTAGCGCACCGATGAGGTAAATAACAGCCATAACTGGAACAACACGCGCTGTAAACGCGGCAATGCGTTGGATACCACCAAGAATAACCAAGGCTAGAAGAATACCCAGTACACTACCTACCATCCAAGGCTCGAAGCCAAATGTTGCTTCGATACTTTGCGCGATACCATTACTTTGAGGAAGGTTTCCGGTACCAAATGAGCTGACTACCGTTGCAACAGCAAATGCAACCGCTAACCACTTCATGTTTAGGCGACGGTCCATGTAATACATAGGGCCACCGGCCATGGTGCCGTCTTCTGTCTTTACGCGATATTTGTGCGACAGAGTAACTTCAACGAATTTTGTAGTCATACCTAAAAAGGCGGTTACCCACATCCAAAATAGTGCAGCGGGGCCACCAAGGAAAATAGCGAATGCAACACCTGAGATGTTACCTGTACCTACGGTACCAGACAGTGCGGTTGTAAGTGCGCGAAAGTGCGTGGTGTCGCCTGGATCGCTTTCTTTATCAAACTTACCGGTAACAACCTGCCAGGCATGTTTAAAGAAACGAATTTGCGGAAATTTAAGATAAACCGTAAAGAAAAGACCTACGCCTAACAGTACATAAGGAAACCAGAACGCGCCTCCTAAGAATCCATCGAGCATAGTTAGAAAACCATATAACCCTTCCAACGTTATTCCCCTTTTTTATTATGTTTAATTGTTGTTTTATTTTAATAATTAAAAGGCCTCTTTTTGTCGAGGCCTTTTTTGCGGAAGCTTTCGCTTCCTTATTCTTGTTTTATTGCTCTGATGCTTTTAGCTTTTTAACAACTGCATTCACACCAATAAGTAAATCTTCACCTAATTGACGGCTACGCTGTACCGACCAACCGTAGATATCGTCCGGTACATCTGCATTGTCTTTAAATGGCATTTCCACTGTATATGCCATACATTTGAATTTCTCGCCCACCGCATTTGACGCTACGGTTAAATTAGCCTTGCCTGGCTCATCTTTATCGTAACCAAATTCATCTTGAAACTCTGGCGTAGCGTTCAACAGCGCATCTTTAAACGTATTTTCAAGCATTTTGATGGTGTCATTGTAGCTAGGGTTACCCTCACTTCCTGCGACAAAGTTGTACGGCAATGCCTCATCACCGTGCAAATCAAGATACATGTCTACACCAATTTCGCTCATTGCATTCAGTACGTAAAGTACTTCTGGGCTTTTTTCTTGCGAAGGCGTTGCCCACTCACGGTTTAGATTGGTTCCTACAGCGTTGGTACGCAGATGACCGCGTGCGCTGCCGTCTGGGTTCATGTTTGGCACAATGTAGAAAACAGCATTATCAAGCAACTGTCGCGCCAAACCATCTTGCTCGTCGAGCAGACGATAAATAATACCTTCGGCACACCACTCGGCCATGGTTTCGCCAGGGTGTTGACGTGCCGTGATCCAGACTTTTTTCTTTTCTGGTGTTTCTTCACCGATAACCAGCATAGACATATCACGGCCATCAAGGGTAAGGCCTAGGAATTTGTGCTCGCACAGTAGTGACATCTGCGCGTCGTGTACAAGGTCAAGGTGACGTTCGTAGCTAAAAGGAATGAAATACGCGAAGTACACACTTGGCTGTTCTAGCGTTAGTGAGAACGTAAGATTGTCACCGTCAAATTCGCTAGGAATTCTAAACCAAGTTTGACGGTCGTAAGACGCTAGAACGTTATATCCCTTCCAACCTTCTGGATACGCTGACTTAGCCAGATTACCAATCGTCATTGTGTGAGTTACAAAAGTTTCGCCCACTAAACGAAAATGGAACCACTGAGCAAATTCAGATTGGTTGTCGTTGGGAATGGTTAGACGGATATCGTCTGGTGATTGTGCGCTAACAACTTCAATGTTACCGCTGTCGAATTGACTGGAAATATGCATAGACTGTCGTTTTCCTCATTATTTGAGCGCTAATTTAGCATAGACGTAAACACAAATTCCACGCGCACAGCGGGTTTTGTACTATAGAAAGTATACAAAATGTTTACACCATCAAAAAACCGACCACTTAGGTCGGTTTTTTATACAGTTAATTAAACTGCGTGTTGCTTAAAGCGGCAACGTAGGGAAACTTAGCCCTGCCATATCACGAACCACGCGCAGTACCTGACAGCTGTAACCAAACTCGTTGTCATACCACACATATAGTGTCAGGCGGTTATCAGCGGCGATGGTCGCCTGAGAGTCAACCACAGACGCAGCGCGAGAGCCGACTAAGTCTGTTGACACAATCTCTTTACTTGCCGTGTAGTCAATTTGGTGTTGAAGCTTTGAGAACAACGCGGTATCGCGCAAGAACTCGTTAACTGCAATGCGATCCACCGGTGTTTTAAGGTTTAGGTTCAAAATCGCTAGCGACACATTAGGTGTAGGTACGCGGATAGCATTACCGGTAAGTTTACCTGCCAGTTTCGGGTACGCTTTGGCAACGGCTTTCGCAGCGCCCGTTTCGGTAATAACCATATTAAGTGGCGCACTACGTCCACGACGATCACCTTTGTGGTAGTTATCGATAAGGTTTTGGTCGTTAGTGTAAGAGTGAACGGTTTCAACGTGACCGTTTTCAATGCCATATTCTTCGTCTAGCGCTTTAAGTACCGGCGTTATTGCGTTGGTCGTACAGCTAGCAGCAGATACAATTGTATCTTCTGGAGTTACTTCTTCGTCATTTACACCGTGTACGATGTTCTTGATGTCACCTTTACCCGGGGCAGTAAGAATAGCTTTCGCTGCACCCTTAGCTTTAAGGTGTAGGCCAAGGCCATCGCGGTCACGCCAAATACCCGTGTTGTCTATGATGATAGCGTTATCGATACCATATTGCGTGTAATCCACTTCATCTGGGCTGTTGGCATAAATGACTTGAATGTATGAACCGTTTGCTTTTAGCGCGTTACGCTCGTGGTCAACTGTGATGCTGCCGTTGAATGGCCCATGCACTGAATCGCGGCGCAGTAAGCTTGCGCGTTTTTCTAGGTCGCCATCGCGCCCGCCACGAACCACAATGGCACGTAAGCGAAGCTTATTGTTTTTACCTTGGCGTTCAATAAGCAAGCGAGCAAGTAAACGACCTATACGGCCAAAACCATATAGTACAACGTCCTGAGGTTTCTGATCGTCCTCTTTATCGGCAACGTCGTTTAGTTTTTCGTTAAGGTAGGCCGTAAGGTCGTTGTTGTCGACCGCAGAACCGTAGTGAAAATCAAAAGCCAATTTACCAATATCAATTTGTGCAGGAGCAAGCTTCATGTTGCTCAAGGCTTCTAAGATTGGATAGCTTTCGCGTAGGCGTAGCTTAATACCTTCGTGCAGACGCACTTTGCGGTGCGCTTTAATAACATCAATAGCACTGGCGTTCAGTAGCGAGCGTCCATAAACCGAAATTTCAACTGCCTTATTGCGATACAATTTACCAATAAGGGGCAACATCATTTCTGCGTATTCCTGACGCTCTTGCCAGCTGCTTTGTAATTCCTGCTCAAACTGTTGATTCATGCTTCTGCCTTCATCGATATTAATTTAACGGTGTTGTCATTGTTGTATGCGCGGCCAATTTTTTGTGGCACAAACACACATAACTAATCCTAATTACGCGTCAGCTTTTTATTATTTTTAGGGTACACTAGGTGAGTTTTCGCCTGACGGTGACGAGCAGTATCTTAAATAAACAAGCAAGGAAGACCAAATTGTTGATAAGTTTCAAAACCTCTATGAAAACTCGTATAACAGAGAGTTTATTTAGTAAGTTTCCAACAAAAGGTTATGTAACGACGGTGTGGCTGGCAGCAGCGACAACACTGACGGGTTGTGGCGATCTTTTTGAACCTACTATCAGTGAAATTTGTGAATCTCACAGCGAGATTTGCTTAGATTTGAGTTTGGATGCCCGTTGTCGCGGCGAGCGAGCTGAGATTATTCGCTTGCGTTACTACAATCAAGATTCAAAAGACGACGCTTACAAGTACCCGCTCCTTCTGAACTTCGAAGAGTATCTAACCTGCGTTGAAGAAGTGCAGCATATCGAACACGTTAAACGCAAAGGCAAGGAAGCGACACGGCTAAAAGGCGTTATTACTGCTCAGCGTGAAATTAAACGCCTAAGCCGCGAGACGAAAGACTCCCTTGATCCTTACCTTTCTTACTATCATTGGACACGGTATAACGACAAAGAGGCTTTTCATCGCTTTGAGCGCTACGCTGCCAGCAACCGTGTAAGCGATCCAAAGCTACTGGTCGCACTGGCCTCTGTTCAAATTAAAACAGACCAAAAGCGTACTATTGAAACCTTATATCGCGCGCTAAGTTTATATACAGATAGCGACGACATTGATGTCAGTATCTTCTACTCGCTTGCTTCAATGGGAATGGATATGGACAACTATCGCCTTGCCTATGTTTGGTATGGTGTGGCTGAAGCCTTCGATGAGAGACTTAGCGACACTCAGCGTGTTCAACTTGGACAACGCTATGCCCTTCCAGTAGGCATTCTAGATAACATTGTTGATGAAATAGTCAGTAACTTGAATAGCGCGACCTTCAACGCAGATTCATTGAAACTGGATAAGCTCTGATTTTTTGAAACTCAATTACACAATTTCATTGGTAAATAATTAAAAAAACCGCCGTTTATGGGCGGTTTTTTATGATTGGATCTCTCTACTTTCCACATGAGGTCAAAATTTAATCAGATGTTTACCTTAATCAAGCGCTCACCTAGGGCTTTTTAACCTTTAATTTGTGTATCATCTTCGCCTTTAAAGGTCATAGATAGCGAATTTACGCAGTAGCGTTGACCCGTTGGCGCAGGACCATCTGGAAATACATGGCCTAAGTGCGAGCCACACTGCTTACAAAAAATCTCAACCCTACGCATACCGTGACTCAAGTCTTCTCTGTAATCTACATTACCGTCATCAAGCTGCTTATAGAAAGAAGGCCATCCACAACCAGCATCAAATTTAGTATCTGAGGGGAAAAGTGGCGCTTCGCAGCACTTACACACGTACAATCCATCTCGCTGCTCGTCTAGCAATACTCCAGTAAAAGGTCGCTCAGTACCCGCTTCGCGGCATACATAATATTCCTCGTCAGTGAGCTCAGTTTTCCAGTCTTTTTTAGCTACTGATGCGTTTGCTTTTTCATCTGTCGACATAACTTACCTCTTAAAACAAAAAAGGTGTATTTGAAAACAAATACACCTTTCGATAGTTTACGCTCAATTATGAGCGCGTGTAACACTATTTAGTTCATACTATTTTTTGATAGCGGTTTGCGGACGTGCAGGATCACTCCACTCGATGTGATACTTTTTGCCTGCTGGCTTATCTACACGCTGATAAGTATGTGCGCCAAAATAATCGCGCTGGCCTTGCAGCAAATTAGCAGGTAGCACGGCTGTGCGATACGAATCATAATAGCTTAGCGCCGACATCATTGCAGGGCAAGGCACGCCAGCCAGTGTCGCCTGTGCAATTGACTCACGCCAGTCAGCTTGATACTGCGTAATTTGTTCCGCAAAGAACGGGTCCAATAGCAAGTTGGCTAAGTCTTCGTTATTCTCGTAAGCCTGAGAAATAGACTGAAGAAATACGGCGCGAATAATACAGCCTGCACGCCATATTTTCGCTATTTCACCAAACTCCAGTGTCCAGCCGTGTTCTTTGCCTGCCATAGCCATTAACTGGAAGCCCTGTGCGTACGCACAGATTTTAGAGCAATAAAGCGCTTGCTCTAGCTTGTTAATGATCGACATTTTCTCATCATCGCTGAACGATGGCGCATCAGGGCCAGCAAGAACCTTGCTCGCAGCTACACGCTCGTCTTTCAAACTAGAAATACTGCGCGCGAATACCGCAGAAGTGATGGTCTGTGCCGGACTACCTACCTGTAATGCGCTTACTGCAGTCCAAAGGCCTGTACCTTTTTGACCTGCTCTATCTAAGATCACATCAACCAACGGCTGCTGTGTTTCTGGATCCATTTGCTCAAGAACTTCAGCACTAATTTCCATCAGGTAGCTATTCAGCTTGCCTTCGTTCCAGCGACGAAACACCTCTGCTATTTCAGCTGGCGCCATATGTAGCGCTTCGCGCATAACATGGTAAGTTTCGCAGATAAGCTGCATGTCGGCGTATTCGATACCGTTGTGAACCATTTTTACATAGTGCCCGGCTCCAACCGGACCGATGTAGGTCGCACATGGTTCGCCTTCTAACACTGGTTGACCTGGCGTATGGCTTTCTAATGGTTTACCTGTTTCTGGGTCAACCTTTGCAGCAATAGCTTTAAGAACAGGCTCAATGCGTGTCCATGCATAAGGGTTGCCTGAAGGCATAAGAGATGGCCCGAAACGAGCGCCTACTTCACCACCTGACACGGCGGTAGAGAAGAAGATAAATTTACCTTTGTACTGCTCTTCACGTGCTACAGAGTCTGTCCACAAACTGTTGCCAGTATCAACCACGATATCGTCAGCGTGAATTCCGGCGTCAATAAGATGATTGCAAACGTGGTCAACAGGATCGCCAGCAGGCACAGAGATAATAATAAGATGCGGGGCTTTTAACTTGCTTAAAAGCTCGGTGTAAGAACTGCAGCCTTCAACACGAGGCTCAGTATTTTCAGCTCTTTCGCTTGCGTCTTTGGCAAGAATAGACTCAACTTTGTTTTGGTCTAAATCGAAACACGCTACGCGATAGCCATGGTCCACTAGGTTCATGGTTAGGTTACTACCCATCACCCCTAAACCGATAAAACCAATATCACACGACTTGTCTTCGTGCGAATTACCACCTTTCTTTTGCATAGGAACACCCTCACATTTCAGATGGCTGCGCATGATACCACCTGAAAGAATAAAGAACAGTCTAAGCTAACAATTTAGTGCGCAGTGGTGTAATTGTCACCAGCGGTAAACATTAACGGGTTTTGTAAGCTAGTTTAGCCGAGATTTTGGCACGCATTCAGCACCTGCGTTACGCGCTTTTACCCATGCTGTATGAAATTTACACAAAGGTAAAGACTCTGTTTCTTATTCAGCTAACGTGCATTGGGTTTGGTGCCGTTTAGCGGTACTCTTAAATTCTTTAAAGGCATCCTTAACCAAGTATAAGGTCGTATTGTAAGCCATTATTCTATCCAGAGAACTGAGAAAAACTGAACAACGTTAGCGATTTGCTGGCCTGTAAAAACACCTTCTGAATGCAAATTGAAGGCTGTTCTTCAAGAGAGCTGTAGCGCGTATCCAAGTGCATGGTCCACCCTCCCCTGGGTATGACAGAAGGTAGGTGAAAACGCACGTCGCTTTCACTTGCATTAACACACAAGAACCAGTGCTCTGGCTTCTGTTCGCCCGTTACACAACCTTTTATTTCCACACCAAACGCTTTGTTATGATGCGCATTCCAGTCTTCAGACGCTTTGTCAGAACCATCGGGCTTATACCAATTTATTTCTTTTACATTTCGTGAGAGCGTAAACGTATCATCGTGCAGCTTTAGTTCGCTTAACAGTGAAGAGGACTGACGCAAACGGATCACATATTGGCAGAAGCTAAGAAAATCTTGCTTGCGCTTGTTTAATTCCCAATTCATCCAGCTAATAGGATTATCCTGACAATAGGCATTATTATTGCCATTTTGGGTGCGGCTTAATTCATCGCCACCAAGAATATGCGGGGTACCTTGCGAGAAGATCAGAGTTGCAAAGAGATTGCGCTTTTGACGCTCACGCATAGCGAGTATCTGCTCGTCATTCGTTTCCCCTTCAACACCATAATTGGCAGACAGGTTGTGTCCATGGCCATCTCGATTTTCTTCTAAGTTATCGAGATTGTGACGTTCGGCGTAGGTCACCATATCGTGCAGCGTGAACCCATCGTGATATGTCACGTTATTTACCGACGTACTGATATGTCGATGGCCTTTGTGAAATATATCTCGTGAGCCCATTAAACGGGTAGCAAAGTCCGCGGTAACGCCATCGTCTCCACGCCAGAAGGCGCGCACCGTATCGCGGTATTTATCATTCACCTCTAACCACGGGGACGGAAAGTTACCCACTTGGTAGCCGCCAGGCCCAATATCCCAGGGTTCGGCAAGCAATACCCTCTCTTTTAGAACAGGGTCGCTACTAATGGCTCTCAGCAGCCCAGATTTTTTACTATATTCTTGTGGCTCTCTTCCCAAGCATACTGCTAAATCGAAACGAAAGCCGTCAACGCCAATTACGGATACCCAGTGGCGCATGGCATCTAAAATAAGTCCCATCATAAATGGCTGCGCAGTATTTACCGTGTTACCACAGCCAGAGTGGTTAGAATAAACCAATTCTCCGTTTTTCGTTTGCTCTAATAAGTACGCTTGGTAAGGACAAAACCCCTTATAAGAAAGAATAGGACCGCCATTGCCTGCCTCTGCTGTATGGTTAAATACCACATCAACAATAACCTCAAGTCCGGCAGTATGATAAGCATCTACCATAGACTTCAGTTCAGCAAGCGCATCTGACACACCGTAGCGTGGTTCAGGTGCAAAGAAGTTAACCGGGTTATATCCCCAATAATTGGTTAAGCCTTTCTCTGTAATAAATGGTTCAGGCATGAATGAACACAACGGCATAAATTGCACCGTGGTTATGCCTAATGCTTTGAGATGCTTGATGACACTCGGATGGGCAGCACCGATAAATTTGCCACGGTGTTCTTTAGGTACATCGGGATGGAGTTTTGTTAGCCCTTTAATATGTGCTTCGTAAACTACTCGCTTGTGTTTCGGTATAACAGGCGCGCTCACATGACTCGGCGCATAGTCATTTTGATCAATTACTATGCACTTGGGGATCATAAACTGAGAGTCGTGTTTGTATTGCCTAGCGTCCCATTTTATTGCGCGACTAATTTTCTTGGCGTAAGGGTCGATTAGCAGTTTGTCGGTGGGTACCGCATGTAACCCTCCCTCACCGCGTTCTACGCGATAACCATAGTATTGTCCTGCGCTAACGCCGCTGTAACGACCGTGCCAAACATCACCAGTTTTCTCAGGCAATGGATGCTCACTCACCGCCTCTTCTGTGTCACTATTGAAAAAACACAACACGACCGCCTTCGCATCGGGCGCGTATACGGCAAAATTACAACCGTCTTGTGTAACTGTTGCGCCAAGTGGATATGCCTTCCCCATTCCACTTTCTACAATTAGTGCGGTGTCTCGAATTTCGTTCACTTCGTTCTCAATTTATCTCTTCACTGGGGCGTGTCGCCCTAGTCGGATTAATCCACATTGGCAACATAAAATACCGTGGCTAGCGGCGGTAACGTGATTTCTGCAGAGTGAGTACGCTCATTCCAAGGTATGGTTTGCGTATTAACAGTAGAAGCAACGTCGTAGCCACTACCCCAATATGCACCATCATCAGTGTTTAGTGCTAGCGTTAGCGTGCATGCATCATCTACGCCTATTCTGAAGTTCTGACGTGGCACAGGCGTAAAATTAGATACCACATATACTTTTTGCTTCGCATCTTTTGACATGCGAACAAATGAAACCACGCTTTGGTCTGCATTATTGTGGTCGAGCCAAGCAAAGCCCCCTGGTTCGTGGTCTTGCTCGTAAAGCGCTGGCGTAGACGTATAGAGGTGGTTGAGCGCCTTATAAAGCGCTTGAATGCCTTTGTGTTTTTCGTAATCGAGCAAGTGCCAGTCTAAACTACTGTCATGGTTCCATTCTCGTGCCTGCGCAAGCTCGTTCCCCATAAAGTTAAGCTTCTTGCCGGGGTGACCGTACATAAAGCCCGCGTAACAACGCAGGTTAGCAGCTTGCTGCCATTCATCGCCAGGCATTTTATGCAGCATACTGCCTTTGCCGTGTACCACTTCATCGTGCGAGATAGGCAGCACAAAGTTTTCGTCAAACGCGTAAACCATGCTGAAGGTAATATCGCCATGGTGATAGTTGCGATAGGCGGGGTCTTTAGCGATGTAGTGTAATGAGTCGTGCATCCACCCCATGTTCCACTTAAAGCCAAAGCCCAAACCACCATCAAATACTGGGCGAGAAACCTTGGGAAACGACGTTGATTCTTCGGCAATTGTCATGGCGTCTGGGAAGTGCTTGTACACTTCTTCATTCATCCATTTCAGTAAGCTGATGGCTTCGTAGTTTTCGTTGCCACCATCCACATTCGGGATCCACTCTCCGTCATTGCGTGAATAGTCGAGATAAAGCATGGATGCCACTGCATCAACCCTGAGTCCATCAACGTGAAATTTGTCTAGCCAAAACAGTGCGTTTGCAACTAAAAACTGACGAACTGTGTCTTTGCCGAAATCGTAAATGCAAGAATTCCAATCCGGATGCCAACCTTTCCTCGGATCTTCATATTCATAAACACAAGAACCATCAAATCGCGCCAAGCCATGGCCGTCTTCCGGGAAATGTGCAGGTACCCAGTCGATAATTACGCCTATACCTGCTTGGTGAGCCTTATCAACAAAGTATTTAAATTCATCTGGGTTTCCAAATCTACTCGTTGGTGCGAACATTCCCACGGGCTGATAGCCCCATGAACCGTCGAAAGGAAACTCGGAAATAGGCAGCAATTCAACGTGAGTGTAACCCATATCGCTGACGTAGCTTATTAAGTCATCGGCCAGCGCTTTATAGGTAAGATAGCGCGCATCAGTTTCAATACCCGGGCGCTTCCAAGAGCCAAGGTGCACCTCATAAATGCTCATTGGGCTGTTGTATTTATTCCCCTTTCGCTTTTCCATCCATGCACTATCATTCCACTCATAGTTATTGTGGTTGTAAATTTTCGAAGCATGAGAAGGATACTGCTCTGCACTGAAGCCAAGTGGGTCAGCCTTGTGCGGTAGGTCGTGGCCGTGTGCATCTTTAATGTGATACTTGTAGCGCTCTCCCTCTGCGAGTTCTGGCACAAACAGTACCCAGTATCCCATAGAGGTCTTTTCCATAGGATGCGTGCGCCCATCCCACTGATTGAAATCGCCAATGAGCGACACCGTACTCGCATTGGGCGCGAAAACGCAGAACCTGACACCTTTTATCGCATCGCCTTGTGATGAAGTGAGTGTTAAAAGTTGCGCGCCCGCTTGCTCATACAAGTTTGAAGGCTTGCTATCGATGTAGTGTACCGCATGATACGCCTGCTCGGAGAATTGATAAGGATCGATATAGCCCTTATCGTCATTCAAGCCTTCGGCGATAACGCGATAAACCTCACCCTGATATTCTTTAGGCAGTGGTGTTTCAAAAAGACCATTTTTGGAGGTAACGGTTACATTTGCTAGCGCTGCATTCTCCCATTCAATCGTTATCTTGCTGACATTAGGACGCCAAACGCGAAGTACCGACTTCTGCTGATTTTTAACTACACCTAAATGGGAAAACGGCTGAGAACATAATACCTGTTCAAACTGCTGCGCTAATTGCATTCGCTACTCCTAGTAAAAACCCGCATGGCAGCGGGTTGAATTGTGAGCTTAAATGCGTTGTATACATTTAAGCTCTATCAAGTACCGTCTTGGTACTTTATCTTACTCGTTTAAGTTACCCAGGCAACCGCCTATGATCATTTCTTTGATAATGGCAATTAACCCTGACTTGCTTGCTTTCTGGCATGAGTAAGTTTAGACGCCAACTCATTTATATCATGTCTATCGAACATCGACTCGATATTCTCTGTGAGTTTTCTTCGCCAGTTTGGATACTCGTCAAAAGTACCAGGAATATTGACCGGCTTATCCATTTCTAACCAGTCTTCCAATTGCAGGCTCAATAATGCGCTCGAGCCACCTGCCATGTGCACCTGCATACCGTTATTCAGTTCGCGATTCATACCCGTATGATTAACATCGCGGCCTACATTGTCGCCAATTGAACCGTGGCCGTGCAACGTATCAAGTATCGCCTGTTTATTTTCATGACGATCCGCATAAAGCGTTTGAAGGATTTCTTCTGTTGGATAAAGCCCTATTTCTTTGCCTAGCTCTAAATCTAAACAGTGCCAGTAACCAATCAGCGTTGGCATATCGTGAGTAGTCAACGTTGACATAGACTGAACAGGGTAATGACTAGGTGAGAAGAAACCGCCGTCTTCCGCTTGTTCGAAGAAAAATACACGGTATGAGTACACGCCATTATCAGCAAGCTTGCTGCGAATTTCTTCTGGTACAGTACCCAAGTCTTCACCAATAACCAGGCTCTGATTGCGGTGACTTTCTAGCGCTAGAATACCGAGTAAATCGTCTACAGGATAATAAACATAGCCGCCATCTTTAGCGTTATCGCCTTTCACAACCCACCATAAACGCAGCAACGCCATGACGTGATCGATACGCAATGAGCCTGACGACGCCATGTTAGACGCAAACAAGTCAATAATAGGTTGGTAACCCTGTTCATACAGCTTACGAGGGTCCATAGGCGGCAGCCCCCAGTTCTGGCCTAGTGGACCTAAGATATCCGGTGGAGCACCTACGCTTGCGCCTGTGCAGTATAGGTCTTTGTTACCCCAAATTTCTGCACTGCCTTCACTAACGCCTACCGCCAAGTCCCGATAAAGACCAATGGTCATGCCTGCATCAGTAGCTTTGTTGCTTGCAAGCTCAAGCTGTTGGGCGGCAATCCACTGTAGGAACAAGTAAAATTTGACGTCTTGTTCGTTTGCACTCTTAAACTTAGCCACGGCTGGGTTGTAATAGTCTTTGTATTCTTGTGGGAATACCGGCCATCCCCAGCTGTCTTTACCTTCAGCTTTTAGGTGCGATTGCAGGGCGTCGTACACCGCTAACATATCTAAGCTTTCACCGCCCGCTTCTACGAAGGCTTTAAACGCTTTATTTTGCTTTGTGCTTTTACGAAGGTATTTGGCATCGTAAACATCAAATACTGCTTTAAGCGCAGCCAATTTCACATGGGCGACTGCCTCGTAGTCTACATGTTCTACGTTACGTGCATGTTCAAGCGTGGCTTTAAACTCATCACTGCGCACTACCGCTTGTACTGATGCATCGTCATACCCGTCAATGGCAGTCACATCGATATACAAATAATTAAGCCAGCGACGTGAGCTTGGTCCATAAGGCGAGCACGCGTTGGGATTTGCGGGGTAAAGCGCATGAATAGGATTGAGTCCGATAAAGTCTGCGCCCACACCAGCGGCTTTTTCAATAAGCAGAGCTAAATCAGAAAAATCACCAATACCCCAGTTCTTTTCACTGCGAACGCAGTAAAGTTGAACGCTTAAGCCCCATATTTTTTTGCCTTCTTTAATTTCGTTTGGCGTGTAGCACGCTTCTGGTGCCACAATTAAGCGAGAACGCGCAAACTCATCGTCATCAGCGCTTAAGGCTACATCGTGATAACCAAGGGGCAAATCCAAAGGCAGTGTTACTACGTATTCATGAAACTCTACATCGTCGATATGCGCCATCGTCGTCATTTCTTGGTCAACTGGCGTAAATTGATGAGTGAGCACGTCACCATTTTCACAGGTGACCGTGAGCGTGTGATCATCGTTCACTAACTCGATAGGCAAACGAACAGCTAGATTAATTTCTTGGGTATTGCGAACCACTTGAACAGGATTTAACGGCGACAACCATACCGACTTTATATCTTGTGTAATTTGTGACTGAATTTTTTCATCACTGCTGGTGTCATAGCCAAGTGTGTTAAGCAGTTTTGCTTTACTTGATTCTGCGATGGTTGCTGGCTTTCCCCATGCGTCGACGTATTGGGTTTCAATTCCCCGCATTTCAACCAGTTGTTGCAGAAGTTGTTGTGTCATGGTGTGTCATTCCTGTTATTCGGTAAAAGACGCAAAGCAAATTAAGCATAGTGCGTCTACAAACAAATTTTTAACATTATTCTAGAAACAAGGGCTTGGCGATATCTGAATACGATTGCAATAGCACTTATTCGTAATTTTGCAACACTTTGGCTTTTTATTTTGCTAATTATGGCATTTTGATCCATACTTTACGTAATTTATTTTCATTTTATTTAAATAATCGGGGTACGTTATGACAATTCGCATCGGTATCAATGGTTTTGGCCGTATTGGACGCCTAGTAATGCGCGCAGCAGCAGAGCGCAACGACATCGAAGTTGTTGCAATAAACGACTTACTAGACACGGACTACATTGCTTATCTATTGAAATACGACTCGACTCACGGTTTATTCGACGGTGAAGTTACAGTAGATAACAATAGCCTAGTTGTAAACGGCAAAACTATCCGCATTACATCTGAAAGAGATCCAGCTGCACTTAAGTGGGATGAAGTAGACGTTGACGTGGTTGTTGAATCAACAGGTCTGTTCCTGACTAAAGAAACTGCCGCGAAGCACATCGAAGCTGGCGCGAAGAAAGTTGTTATGTCTGCACCTTCTAAAGATGACACGCCTATGTTCGTTATGGGTGTTAACCAAGAAAGCTACGCTGGCGAAACTATTGTTTCAAACGCGTCTTGCACAACTAACTGTCTTGCTCCACTTGCCAAAGTGCTTAACGATAGATTTGGCATTGTAGACGGTTTGATGACAACGGTTCACGCAACAACTGCAACACAGAAAACGGTAGACGGTCCTTCAATGAAAGACTGGCGTGGTGGTCGTGGTGCTGGTCAAAACATCATTCCATCATCAACCGGTGCAGCAAAAGCAGTAGGTAAAGTTATCCCTGAGCTTAACGGCAAGTTAACAGGTATGGCTTTCCGTGTACCTACGCCAAACGTTTCAGTAGTAGACCTTACTGTAAACCTTGCGAAGCCTGCTAGCTACGATGAAATTTGTGCAGCAATGAAAGAAGCTTCAGAAGGCGAGCTTAAAGGTATCATGGGTTACACAGAAGATGCGGTTGTGTCTAACGACTTCCTTGGCGACGCTCGCACATCGGTATTTGACGCCACTGCAGGTATCGCACTTACTGATACATTCGTTAAACTCGTTTCTTGGTACGACAACGAATGGGGCTACTCAAACAAGGTTCTAGACCTTGTGGCTCACATTTCTAAGTAATTAACGGTATTAAGCAAAAATAGTTAAACTATTCACGCTAAAGTTGAGTTAATCTAAAGGTGTAAACACGGCGTTTGCACCTTTTTTGTTTTTCGTGGTCGTAAACACGCATAATAACGATATTCCAGCGACATACGCTTTCCCGTCGCTTACCCTTTGTTGTTTTCTTATTAGTCCAAGGAGGGCTTATGCCACCTGTGAGTTCAGTTACCGTTAGTGAGTCTAATGGACTTACCTTTTTAGACGTAGATAATGCGTTTGCCTCTGCGCGTATTAGCCTATTTGGCGGTCATATCTTGTCATATGTGCCTAAAAGCGATGGCAGAGAGCGTCTTTGGGTAAGCCCCCATGCTTACTTGAACGGAGAGCGACCTATTCGCGGTGGTATTCCGGTGTGCTGGCCTTGGTTTAGCGATGATCACGGTCGAGAAAAAGGTGCCCTCCCCGCTCACGGCTTTTTGAGAACACAAGTGTGGAAGCTGATTCATTCAGAAGATACAGAAAGCGGAACAACGATTACGCTTTCGCCAAGCTTTACCCGAGCTGAAGGGTTTGAGAACGATTGTAACGTGACCATGGTAATTACAGTTGGTGAGACGATGGACGTCGCGCTAACTACAGAAAATACGGGTGTTGTACCATTCGAATTTAACTGTGCGCTACATACATATTTCCACGTTGACCACATTCAACATACCCAAATAACTGGAATTGAAGGCCAATATAAAGACAAACTTGACGACTGGGGATTAAAGACGACACCGAGTCCTTACACCATCACAGGCGAAACGGATCGCATTCATGTTGCGCCGATTAAAACGGCAGAAATTGAAGTCGAAGGCAACGCGTTCACGGAAGTGGTATCCGACGGCAATGACTCTTTGGTAGTGTGGAACCCGTGGTTAGGCGCAGCGTCTATTTCAGACATGGACCCATTTGGCTATAAGCATATGTTGTGCGTAGAAACATCGCTAACTCAGGGAAAGACACTGTCCCCCGGTGCTAGCCACACACTGAAACAATCTATTGTTCCGAAGTAAATTATTTGAAGTGCAAGCGCAATTTCGCTGACACTTCGGAAGGTAGACAGTCGCAGTTCACGATCAAGAGATATAAAAAAACCTGCCAATGAGCAGGTTTTTTCATTTAAAGGTTCAGCAAATTACTGTTTAGCACCCGCAACAGCTTCTTTTGCTAGCTGCGTAATACGCGCCCAGTCACCTGATTCAATTGCGTCGTCAGGGGCAAGCCACGAACCACCTACACATTTAACGTTGTTAAGCGCTAAATAGTCATTGTAGTTGTTTGGGCCAATGCCACCCGTTGGGCAAAACGTCACATCAGGGAAAGGACCACTGATTGACTTAATGGCTTTAACGCCACCTGAAGCCTCTGCTGGGAAGAATTTCATGTGGGTATAACCCGCATCTTTACCCTTCATCAAATCAGAAGTTGAAGAGATACCAGGGATAAGTGGAATTTCTGAATCCATACCCGCTTTTAGCAAATCAGCCGTCATACCTGGGCTAATTGCGAACTTAGCGCCAGCTTCAACTACCGCTTTAAGCTGCTGGGCGTTAGTCACGGTTCCAGCACCAATTAGCGAGTCAGGCACTTCTTGTGCAATTCGCTTAATCACGTCAATAGCAGCAGGGGTACGTAGCGTTACTTCTAGTACTTTAATACCACCTTCCATCAGCGCTTTTGCCAGAGGAACCGCTTTTTCTACGTCATTGATTACCAAAACAGGTACAACTGGACCGGCCGCAAAAATTTCCTCTGGAGAGTATTTCCATTTCGTTGTCATAATTTAGCTCGCTGTATTTTGATTCAGATATGCAGCCGCACCCAATAAACCATGATCAGGTTCTGCAATTAAATAGGTGGGAATGTCTTTCACGTAGTGCTTCATTTGCCCTTTCGCTTCAAAACGCGCTCTAAAATCGCTATTTTGAATAAATTCAGGGAAACGGTTAGCAATGCCACCACCAATGAAAATGCCGCCCGTGGTTGCCATGTTAAGTGCTAAATTACCCGCAAAGCTTCCCATAATTCGGCAGAATTGGGTAAGCGTCGCTTCAGCAATTTTACAGGTACCGTTCAGCGCAGCGTCAGTGATTTGAGCCGGCTCGGTAAATACAACTGGTGCTGATGCGTGGTTTGCTAGCGCGGTGTAAATATTATGCAGACCGCGTCCAGACATTACTTCTTCAGCAGAAGCACGTCCTAAGGTAGATTGAAGGTGACGCCATACGACAACATCGGTTTCATCTACCGGTGCAAAGTCTACATGACCACCTTCACCGTCCAGCGTCTGCCAGCCAGTTGAGGTCATTGTAATATGCTCAACACCCAATCCTGTACCAGGTCCAAAAACAGCGATATTGCCATTTTCTTTCGCAGTGCCTTCGCCAATTTGTACCACTTGCTCTTCGCCCAATACAGGCAAAGAGTGCGCTACGGCAGTGAAGTCATTGATAACGAACAACGCGTCTAGTTTAAGCTGAGAGCGAAGTGCATTTTGAGAAAATGCCCAGCTGTGATTCGTCATCTCGACTTGATCGCCCAATACTGGACATGCAATTGCAATACAACCTTGCGAAAAGCTGTATTCCGGCATGTCGCTAAAGTACTGCGCGATAGCGAGGTCGATGCTGGCGAAATCATTACACATGTATTTTTTGATGTCGGCTACACCTGACTCGGTTACCCTTGCAACACGAATATTCGTACCGCCAACATCAGCCACAAACTTCTGGCTCATTATGCTTGCTCCTGCGTGTAAAACAGTGAACATGCACCCTCTTCTGCACCCGTCAGAATAGCGCGCATACCCGCAAACATTTCACGTCCCATTCCAACGTGATGCTTAGCTAAGTTCGCTGGCGCTGCTTCACGTGCAGCCAGTGTTTCATCGTCCACATGCAGTGTTAGTGCACCAGTTTGTGTGTTTAGCTCAATAATGTCGCCCTCTTGCACTTTAGCAAGTAGACCGCCTTTATAAGCTTCTGGAGTCACGTGGATAGCTGCAGGAACTTTACCTGATGCACCAGACATACGACCGTCAGTAACTAGCGCCACTTTAAAGCCGCGATCTTGAAGCACCCCAAGAGGTGGCGTTAAGCGGTGAAGTTCTGGCATACCAATCGCTGAAGGACCTTGGAAGCGAACAACTACAATGCAGTCTTTGTCTAGCTTGCCAGACTTAAACGCGTCATCGAGTTCAAACTGGTCTTCAAACACAACCGCTGGAGCTTTGATATTACAGTGAGGCGTGCGAAGTGCTGAGGTTTTAATAACGCCACGACCAAGATTGCCGTCAAGTACACTCAAACCACCATCTGGCTTAAACGGTGCGTCAACAGTTGCTAGCACTTCTTTATCAAGGGATTCAGTCGGGCCGTCTCGCCATTCTAATTCGCCGTCTTTAAGCACAGGCTCTTTAGTGTAGAAGTCTAAGCCTTCACCACAAATGGTCTTAACATCGTTATGTAGTAGACCCGCATCAAGCAACTGTCTAATTAGCAATGACATACCACCTGCTGCAACAAAGTGGTTAATGTCAGCTGAGCCATTCGGGTAAATGCGAGTAAGAAGAGGCACAGCATTAGAGATATCTGAGAAGTCGTCCCAATTTACGATGTAACCTGCAGCGCGAGCTACCGCAATAAGGTGCATGGTGTGGTTAGTAGAACCACCCGTAGCAAGAAGACCTACAAGGCCGTTCACAATGGCTTTTGCATCTACAATGTGACCAATTGGCGTATAGTTGTCGCCAAGGTCAGTTAAGCGTGTTGCTTGAACCGCAGCCGCTTTTGTTAGCGCATCGCGCAAAGGTGTGCCCGGATTAACAAACGACGAACCCGGAAGGTGCAAGCCCATCATTTCAACCACTAGCTGATTCGAGTTTGCCGTTCCATAGAACGTACAGGTACCCGCAGAGTGGTAAGATTGAGATTCAGCTTCAAGCAACGCGTCACGCCCTACTTTACCTTCGGCAAATTCTTGACGAACACGGGCTTTTTCTTTGTTTGGAAGACCCGATGGCATTGGACCGGCTGGCACAAAAACGGTTGGCAAATGACCAAACGTTAGTGCGCCCATTAGTAGCCCAGGAACGATTTTGTCGCAGATACCTAGCATCAGTGCGCTATCGAACATGTTGTGAGAAAGCGCAATGGCAGCCCCCTGAGCAATGTTATCACGGCTCATTAGGCTTAAGTCCATGCCAGACTGGCCTTGTGTAACACCATCACACATAGCAGGTACGCCACCTGCGAACTGGGCTACGCTGCCTACCTCTTTCACTGCATCCTTAATGAGCGCAGGATACGTCTCGTAAGGCTGGTGCGCTGAAAGCATATCGTTATACGCAGACACAATTGCCACGTTGGCTTTGGTCATTGAACGAAGATCTGATTTTTCGCTTGTTCCACATGCTGCAAAGCCGTGAGCAAGGTTACCGCATGACAACACACCACGGTGTGGTCCTTGACGTCGTGCACTCTCAATTTTTTCTAGATACGCCTTACGCGTTTCTTTACTACGCTCGATAATTCGTTGCGTAACTTCAGCAATTTTTGGATTCATGTTTGTCTCCTATGGCGCCCACATCAAAGTAACCGGCGCGCGGTTAACTACGGCGGTGATGGGCTTTTGCGCTTCGGTGGCATTTTCAATAGCATCAAGTAAGACTTGTTTTTTCTTCTCGCCTGTTAAATGCAAAAAGATATTACGGCTATTGAGTAACGCTGGTAGCGTTAATGAAATACGTTGATGAGGTGCTGTTGTAGGTTGAACAGCGATGCAGGTTCTGCCGCTGCTCATATCTAAGCCGTCAAGTACTTGTTCAGAGCAAGGGAAAAGCGATGCAGTGTGACCATCTTCCCCCATGCCAAGAATCAATGCATCAAAAGGTTGTGACATGCTAGCCAGATTTGACTCTGCGGCATTTACGCCTTCGTTTGCATCATCAGCATCGCTTTTCAATTCGATAAAACGAGCTGCTGCGGCTTTATTTTGAATTAGATTATTTTTGACTAGGCTGGTGTTGCTGGCCTCGTGGCCCTCTTCAACCCAGCGCTCGTCAGCAAGGGTGATATCAACCTTATCCCACTCAAGATCGGTTTCGCTTAGCTGTTTGAAAAGCGCCAGCGGCGTGCGACCACCACTCACTACAAGCGATGCGCGACCACGAGTTTTAATACCTGTTTTTAAAATGCTGACTAAGTCTTGCGCAAATGCGTCAGTCAATGCATCAGGTGTTTCGAATGATAGAGTTGTTAACGCCATATTACTTTTTCTTCCCTGTTTTGCTTTCGTACCAGCTGCGATTTTCGCGAGCAAGAAGACCTATAGAGTCTACCGGCCCCCACGTACCTGCTTGATACGGTTCTGGTGGCTCACTCGATTGCTTCCACGCTTCAAGAATTGAGTCTACCCATGTCCAGGCTTGTTCAATTTCGTCACGACGAACGAATAGCGCCTGATTACCCAACATAACTTCAAGAAGGAGTTTTTCGTATGCGTCAGGAATACGCTCATCGGCAAACGCTTCAGAGAAGCTTAAGTTAAGCTTCGATTTTTGTAGATCCATAGAACCAGAGCTAGTTAAGCCAGGCACTTTGTTCATTACAGTGATTTCTACACCTTCGTCTGGCTGCAGACGAATAACCAGCTTGTTAGGCGGAAGATTCTTGAAGCTGTCACCGAATAAGTTGTGTGGCTGACGCTTGAAGTAAATAACAACTTCACTCACCTTAGTTGGCATGCGCTTACCTGTGCGTAGGTAGAACGGCACACCAGCCCAACGCCAGTTGTCAATTTCCGCTTTAATAGCAACAAAGGTTTCGGTTTTACTTTGCGTATTAGCACCTTCTTCTTCAAGGTACCCAGGCACTTCTTCGCCTTTCACGAAACCAGAGGTATACTGACCGCGTACAGTGCTGTCATTAATATTAAACGAGTTAATCGGACGAAGCGCTTTAAGCACTTTCAATTTTTCGTCACGAATGCTGTCAGCGTCGAGCGTTGTCGGAGGCTCCATCGCTACCAAGCTTAGAATTTGTAGCAAGTGGTTTTGCACCATATCTCGCATTTGACCCGCGTCGTCAAAGTAACCCCAACGCCCTTCAATACCCACTGACTCTGCAACTGAGATTTGAACGTGGTCAATGCAGTTGTGGTCCCAGTTAGTAGCAAAAATAGAATTGGCAAAACGCAGTGATACTAGGTTTAGTACTGTCTCTTTACCAAGGTAATGGTCAATGCGGTAAATTTGCTTTTCGTCGAAGTATTCTGCAACTTGCTCATTGATCACTTTAGACGATGCCAAATCGTGACCAATTGGCTTTTCTAGCACAACGCGAACGCTTGAGTCGATAATTTTGCAGCTATGCAGGCCACGACAGATATCACCGTATATCGCCGGTGGCGTCGCTAAATAACAAACCATGGTGCGGCTTGGGTCAACGTGGTCGTCTAATACGCAATAGCTTTCAACGTCCTTCATGTCTACGCATGCATAGTGCAAACGCGCTTTCATTTTTTCCCAAGTGGCTTCACACAAGTTCTTCTCGCCAAACTTGATTAGGTTGGCATGAACTTCTTCAATATAGGCATCCAGCTCCATTTCTTGACGCGCAACACCCACAATAGTGGTGTCTGGGTGCATCAAGTTTGCTTTTTCAAGCTGATATAAAGAAGGCAACAACTTGCGTCGTGAAAGATCTCCCAGTGTACCGAAAAGTACAAAATCACAGGGTTCGTAGGAATTATCCAATACCATATTCGTCGACCTTTTAAATGTATGTGTCCGCGGCGTATTGTACAGTTATTTACAACACTAACGACTATTTTTACCGTATAGTTAACACCAAATGTAGTAAAATTACAACTTGTACCAACTATAGGATCTGAATCTTTACTGTTTCCCTCAGTTTACCCTCATTTAACCCGATTGAAATAACAAAAATTGTCAAAAAATTACATTTTTCTTGTCACAGACGTCACATTGGGTACTATTACGGGTGTACCTTACAATAAATTGTGCTAACTAATTGCTATATCTGTATGAACATTTTAGAAAAAATCACACAAAACCAAGCGGCATTCAGTAAATCTGAGAAAAAGGTAGCTGAAGTAATTCTAGCTAACCCACAAACGGCCATTCATTCGAGTATAGCAACCCTCGCTAAGATGTCGGATGTTAGTGAGCCTACCGTAAACCGTTTCTGCCGAAGACTTGATACAAAAGGCTTCCCAGACTTTAAACTGCATTTAGCGCAGAGCCTGGCTAACGGCACGCCTTATGTAAACCGCCATGTTGATGAAAACGACAGCCCAGACGAATATACCAATAAGATATTCGAGTCGACCATGGCGTCCCTGGAAGTGGCGCGCCAATCTGTGGATGTGAACGTGGTAAATCGCGTTGTTGATTTACTTACACAGGCACAGAAAATTTCATTTTTCGGCCTAGGCGCTTCAGCTTCAGTGGCACACGATGCACTAAATAAGTTTTTCCGCTTCAATGTTCCAGTGGTCTACTTTGAAGATATTCTGATGCAGCGCATGAGCTGCATGAACTGTTCAGATGGCGATGTTGTTGTATTGATTAGCCACACGGGCCGAACTAAAAGCTTAGTAGAAATAGCGCAAATTGCCCGCATGAACGACGCTACTGTAGTAGGAATTACCTCAGCAGATAGCCCGCTGGCACAAGAATGCAGTTACGTGTTATCGCTGGAAGTGCCAGAAGATACTGATATGTATATGCCTATGGCCTCTCGCATCGCGCAGCTCACGCTAATTGATGTACTGGCAACCGGCTTTACACTGCGCCGCGGCAACAAGTTCAGAGAGAATCTGAAGCGAGTAAAAGATACGCTGCGTGGTTCACGTTATGAAAAGCGTGGTGAGTAATTTTCTTCCCACGTGATCAAATAAGAACCACTTACCGTAGAAAAATTGGTTCAATAAATCAGCTAAAACGCCTAACTGGTCGAGCCAGTTAGGCGTTTTTGTTTAATTCATTCACATTTTTGTCAAATTCAACTATTATTCTGTAATAAAATTACGTAAAGCGATTACAGGCATACCGTATAAACGCGTAGCCTATCACTCTTTGTCTTTTCTAACTTAGAAACAGCGACGGAATCACATGACCAGAAGAACGAAAATTCTTGCCACCCTAGGACCTGCAACCGACTCACTTGAAAAGATTCAGGCACTTATTGCCGCAGGCGCAAACACTGTGCGCATGAACTTTTCACACGGACAAGCCGAAGATCACATTGAACGTGCAAAGCGCGTTCGTCAGGCAGCAAAGAACCTAGGTAAATACGTAGCGATTTTAGGTGATCTTCAGGGCCCTAAAATCCGTGTTGCTCGTTTTGCCGAAGGTGCAGTTCGTTTAGAGGTAGGCGCAAAATTCATTCTAGACGCTGAATTAGGCCGCGACGAAGGTGATATTAATCAAGTAGGTATTGATTACAAAGCGCTTCCTGATGATGTATCAGCAGGCGATATTCTGCTTCTTGATGACGGTCGTATTCAGCTTCGAGTAACAGGCGTTGAAGGCCGCAAAGTGATTACTGAAGTAACAGTAGGCGGCAAGCTTTCAAACAATAAAGGCATTAACCGTCAAGGCGGTGGTCTTTCTGCAGATGCACTTACCGAAAAAGACAAAGAAGACATTAAAACCGCCGCGAAAATTGGTGTTGATTACCTTGCAGTGTCATTTCCTCGCAGCGGCGCAGACTTGAACTACGCGCGAGAACTTGCCGAAGCAGCTGGCTGCTACGCAAAAATTTGTGCAAAGGTCGAGCGTGCTGAAACGGTGGCGTCTGACGAAGCCATGACGGATATCATCAGCGCTTCAGATGCGGTAATGGTTGCTCGTGGTGACTTGGGTGTAGAAATTGGCGATGCGGAACTTGTTGGTGTTCAAAAGAAACTGATTGCCCGTTCTCGCCAGCTCAACAAGGTTGTGATCACCGCGACGCAAATGATGGAGTCGATGATTGACAGCCCTATGCCTACACGTGCAGAAGTAATGGACGTTGCGAACGCTGTACTAGACGGCACTGACGCGGTAATGCTTTCAGCTGAAACAGCGGCGGGTAATTTCCCTATTGAAACAGTTGCAGCTATGGCTCGTGTTTGTGAAGGCGCGGAAACACATCCTAGCGTTAAAATTTCCAAGCACCGCATGGATCAGCAGTTTTCTTCTACTAGCGAGTCAATTGCTCTGTCTGCGGTTTACGCCGCGAACCACTTGCCAAGTGTTAAAGCGATTGTAGGTTTAACTGAAAGTGGAACTACACCAACGTTAATGTCTCGCATTACTACATCTCTGCCAATTATTGCGATGTCTCGTCACGAATCAACGCTTAACACGATGGCGCTTTGCCGCGGCGTTAAGCCGGTTTTCTTTGACTCTTCAAACAGTGAACCTGGCAAATTGAAGTACGATGTCATTGCATCACTTAAAGAGAAAGGGTTAGTGAAAAGCGGCGACAGTATCATCCTGACTTACGGCGATGAAATGGAAAAAGTGGGCGCGACCAATACCCTTAAAATCGTAGAAGTCGAATAGCAACGTATACACTATTAAAGCGAAGCAAATGCTTCGCTTTTTTTTGCCTGTAATTTACTAAAGCAGTGGTAAGCTGACGCTTATAATAAGAACACTCAACTAAGTCAGTATCAAAATTACAAAAAACATATCCAACAAAACAACGAGAATTCGTTAACACTCCTCGGGACAACAACGACAAAAATAAGGATAGACATGCAGCTCGTTTTCAATCACTACACACGTTTTTCAGCAATTATAACGCTCTTGGCACTTTTCACTCATAGCGTATGGGCAAATACACAGCACGTACACACCATGAAGCGTGTAGAAGTAGCTTCACAGAACGCTCCGTTACAGCCAATAATGATTCAAGGCCCCATGCCCATTGAAGCCGAATACTTTGCTGCGCTTTTGGATAACACTACAACAGAGTATTCAGGTAATGCGGTATTCTATAAAGGGACACTAGACGGGTATCCCATTGTGGTAGCTAAAACCGGTAAGGGTTTAGAAAATACAGCGGCCGCCACCGCCATTGGCATAGAGAGATACCACCCTCGCCTTATCATCAATCAGGGAACATCAGGTGGCCACGATCCTTCCTTAAAAGTTGGTGATATTGTTCTTGGCGAACGCAGTATTAATGCATCCAATTTTAAAACGCCTAAGCTGGCTCAAGGAGAAGGTTCTCATCCGTTTAATTGGCTACCGATGGATCTTATGGCGTCAGAAGGCAGCGCGGGAGAAGGAAGTAGCGCTAAGGACGCAGAAAAGTTGCGTTATTATTTAGGAGACAAACAGCTCATCAACCTAGCTCTATCGCTAGCCAAGCAGTACAAACGCGGGAACGTCGTTAAAGGAACGATTGGCAGCGGTAACTTTTGGAATAACGAGTTAGATCGAATAGCATGGCTCCATAAGAATATGGGAACGAGTGTGGAAGAAATGGAAACCGCTTCTGCAGCGCAGATTGCACATGCCTACCACGTTCCCTTTTTAGGTATTCGCGTATTGTCGAACAATATTACCAACCATGGTGAATATGACCCAACCACGGCCAAAGATTGTCAGGCCTTTGTTGAAAAAGTGGTAAGAGCTTATATTTCTGCGCTGTCGGAATAAAATTGGAAAACACTCAAACGAAAAACGCGCCCTACATTGTAAAAATGTAAGGCGCGTTTTCATGTATAACCTTTGTATTAGATTGCTTGAGCGGTATAAGTTTCCGCATCTTGACTAACATCATTCGCGTATTGAGTAAGATGATGATTTAGAATATTTTCGGCGCGCTCAACAAACTCATCACGCTTAAATTTCCAACCTCTTAAATCGGCTTGCTTAGCCTGTGCAATGTAGTGCTCTAGACGCGTTTTTCTCAATAGATGTGCCTTTTTCGACAAATCAAATTCTACCAATGAGAAGTTGCGCTGTACTTTTTGAATATCCATGTGAACGGGGCGCTGTTCGTCATCAGCTGATGCTTGGCTTACGGATAGCTTTCCTTGCCCAATTACACCGACTATAACAATGATTGCTGATACCACTAAGCCTGAATAAACCCACTTTAAAAAGTTCATGCCCCACTCCTTGAACGATTTTGCACTTGTATCGATAAGCTCGCTACAATCCACTTAATTAAAACTATTTATCACCAATGTATTGAGTCATTCGACTTTTTAAGTTTCTAGCTTTCACGTTGCAGCAGATGTTTTCTGCCTGACAATACATACTTTCGTCTATTCAATACATCAAGTAATTCACTCATATCTACTTAACCATATGCACCTTCCGCACCATATAGTTAATCTTTGTTTTTCAGTAATTTAGACCAACCCAAAACTTATACTAAAGTTGTATAAGGTACTTTCTACACACAGCAAGATAAAATTTTCCTTTCAAATTTAATAAACTCACTCCCCTTAATACTGTACACTCATACAGCATTAAGATATACCACAACAAGCAAAGTACTGGTATGGAATCTTGTTTTTTTTCAGACCGTCTACCACGTACATTTGCCTAGAGAAAGTGACCATTTGCGATGCATGACAAACTCATTCAAAAACTCGAAATTCTTTCAGATGCCGCTAAGTATGACGCTTCTTGCGCAAGTGGCTCCGCCGGTAAACGAAAAGCAGGTAAAACTGACAAAACAGGAATAGGTTCGCTCACAGGAGGGTCAGGGATATGTCACAGCTTTACCCCTGATGGACGATGCGTATCATTACTTAAGATCCTAATGACCAACTATTGCATATACGATTGCCATTACTGCATCAATAGGGTGTCTAGCAACGTTCAACGAGCGCGTTTTACCGTTAAAGAAACGGTTGATTTAACGCTTAATTTTTATAAGCGTAACTACATTGAGGGATTATTTTTAAGTTCCGGTATTGTCGGCTCTCCTGACCTGACTATGGAGAGCATGGTACGCATCGCGAAGTCTCTTCGCATTGATCACGGATTTAAAGGATACATTCATCTTAAGACCATTCCGAATGCATCTCCTGAACTACAGGCTGAAGCTGGCTTATATGCCGATAGGCTAAGTATAAACATCGAAATGCCGACACAAAATTCGTTGAACAAATACGCCCCGGAAAAAGACCTTGGTGAAATTCACGGTTCAATGAATACATTGAAAGACAAAATAAATGAACACAAAGTAGATAAAACCTACTCGGGTAAACGCCCACCTCGCTTTGCTCCTGGCGGACAGTCCACTCAGATGATCATAGGAGCCGATGACTCAAATGATAAAGTTATCCTTGGCACGAGTGTCAAACTGTATGGTCAACAAAAATTGCGGCGCGTTTACTATTCTGCATTTTCGCCCATCCCAGATGCGTCTGAAGTCTTGCCTCTTAAACCAGCCCCACTTATCCGTGAACACCGACTTTATCAGGCCGATTGGCTCCTGCGCTTTTATGGATTTGGTTTAGATGAAATTGTACACAACGACATGCTAGATATGGAGCACGACCCCAAGCTTGCGTGGGCGCTACGCAATCGCCACATATTTCCCATCGATTTAAACAAAGCTGACAAGCTACTTTTATTGCGAGTTCCTGGACTGGGAGCACGCACAGTACAAAAAATTTTGGCTATTCGACGTTACACAAAGCTTAGCTGGTTCGATCTCACAAAAATGCGTTTACCCTTACAAAAATTAAAACCGTTCATTACTGTTAGTGATTATTCCCCCGCTATCCATTTGCTCGATAGCAGTAACTTTGAACAGCAATTTAAACAACCAAAACAGTTTGAATTGTTCAGCGCCTAATCTAATTGGTACTACAATGAAAAAAGTAACAATTTCATCAGTGCCCGGATACGACGAATGGCGAAAAGCATCGAGAGAATGTCTAGCCCAACACATACCTCCGGAGAACGTTACATGGCAAACTTCGCAATCTAACCAAGACGACTTGTTTGCCGTGACCGATTCGGCCAACGCTATTGGTGAAAGCCAAACGAATTTCAGAATTCCCAGATCAGTTTTAACGCTGTTGAAGTATGCGTTATGCCACCAAGCCCCCGATCGTTTCGCTTTATGTTACCGCGTTTTATGGCGAGTAGTTTTCGAAAACAGAAACCTTATTCACTTAAAAACTGACGAAGATGTGTTGCGTCTCAACGTGCTGGCTAAAGCAGTAAAACGCGATGCATATAAGATAAGTGCTTTTTTGAGATTTCGAGAAGTTGTACTTGACGGACAAGAGCATTTTATTGCGTGGTATGAACCAGAACACTTCAGCTTGGAATTGAAGCTCGATTTTTTTCGGACTCGTTTTAAAAATATGTGTTGGTCAATACTTACCCCTTATCGAGCTGCGCATTGGAATACTAAAACACTTGTTTTGGAAGATAATCCTGACCCAAGTATTATTCCAAATGATGACAGAATTGAAAAATACTGGCTTACGTATTATGCAAATATATTTAATCCTGCCCGCGTAAAAACAAAGGCAATGTTAAGTTCAATGCCAAAAAAATACTGGAAGAATATGCCTGAGACGTCGCTTATTAACGATATGATACGCCACTCGGATGCTAGAGCACGTAAGATGATACTAAATGGAAAAAAGGTGGAGAATGGTGAATGAGTCCTCCTGACAAATATTAGCAGCTGTGCTTCCTTTGTTTATTGCGATTTGAAAAGCTCTGTAAAACGTGACCAGAAAAAAAGGGGCCGAGGCCCCTTTTTTGTGTAAAGCAACAATGATATTAGTTCATCGCAGTTTCAGTAACTACACGAAGGTTGCTTTCAACATCTTTTACGTCAGACGCATTCTTGGCAATTTCCACAGCTAGGTCACGCTCAGCATCAGAATCAACGTCGCCAGTCAGTGTTACTACACCGTTTTCTACGTCAACATCGATGTCGAAACCTGAAATATCGGTATCCATAAGAAGACGAGTTTTGATTACTGTGGCGATTTTGGCGTCAGTTAACTCGCTTGTGCCTTCGTCAACAGTATCTTCCATGTCATCTGACATGTCGCCTTCCATATCTTTGTCAGAGACAACCGTTAGCTTGTTGTCTACAGACGTTACACCATCAATATTCGCTACTAGCTCTTCCGCTAGCTTTTTATCAACAGAGTTCTCAACCTTACCAGTAAGAACGACATTACCGTTTTTAACGTCAGTGTTAATGTCGAATGAATCAAGGTTACCATTGAACAACAGCGTTGCTTCTGCTTTGCCATCAATCCATGCGTCTTTGGCACCTTTCTCCCATTTGTTGTCTGTGTCCATGTCACCTGCATATGCAGCTGTAGTCAAAGTTGTAGCAACAATCATAGAAATAAGTGAACGTTTCATAACATTTCTCCTTTGTCGAAACTCGTAGATAGTCATGCCAATTCCTTGCCAACAAAATAAGGCATTGTTTTATATGATAAATATTAATATCCAGGGCTAGTTAAGTAAGTTTTGTTTTGCAAACTTTGCCTTTGTTTGAGAACTTTTTACTTAATTTTGTTAATGCCCAAAACTCGTCAACTTCACTTAACAAAAGCACCTATCAATTGTACTAAGGGATAACTTTTTGTCGTTGGCCGCCGCTAAGTTGCAGTGATACTTAGGTTAAACTTATTTCACAAAGCTGCCGTAGTTATAACGATTTGTGTCGCTTCACTAGCTATAGTCATCAATTTAGTTTTGCAGACAGAAGCAACAGGTGGAGTGTTTTTCGTTAATTAAACTCAAGGACCAACTAGACATGGATACTGCACTTACTGCTGTTTCAGTCTTATTTATAGCCGTAAGCTGGGCCCCTTTGCTTCCTTCTTCTCATTGGTTAATAAGAGTGTGGGAATTTCCGCGACTACAAATAGCAGCTATCATTTCTTTGTTAATTGCTGGGCATATTTTTGAATCAACCTATTACGCACAGATAGATAGCCTAGCAGTAATTATTGTCGCTGGATTAACAGTTAGCCTTATTTATCAGGTTATCTGGATCATTCCTTATACCCCTCTGTATAAAAGAGAAGTTAGGCACGTCGAGGTGGAGAGTGCGAGCCAAAAGCTAAGTGTTTTATCAAGCAATGTGTATATGCCTAATGACGATTTTCGCAAGCTCATTGAACATGTACGTAATAAGCAACCTGATTTTCTCGTAACGTTGGAATCTAATGAGAAGTGGCAGAAAGGCATCAGTGAAATTGAATCTGAATACCCGTATCGTAAATTTTGCCCACTCGAGAACCTCTACGGTATGCATCTTTATAGTAAGCTTCCCTTTGAAGAGGTCTCATTGCGATTTCTAATAGAAGAAGATGTGCCGTCTATGAAAGTTAAAATCAATCACCACGGACAAGATGTCACGCTATATTTTCTTCATCCAAAACCACCAAGCCCAACAGAAAACACGTATGCAAAGCCCAGAGACGTAGAACTTACTGTTGTGGGGGAAGAAATAGCTGAAACAGAGGGCCCTATTGTCGTCGCTGGCGATCTTAACGATGTAGCTTGGTCACCTACTACCAGAAAGTTCAAGAAAATAAGCGGACTTTTAGACCCACGAGAGGGGCGCGGTTTTTTCAATACATTTCACGCGAAATATCCTTTAGTGAAATGGCCGTTAGACCACGTATTTCACTCGGAACATTTTGCATTGGTCAATATAGAGAAACTTGAAAGCATAGGCTCAGACCACTACCCGCTTTATACCGAACTAGCGCTAATCACGGACAAGGAGTAATACTCAAGACTGTAAATCTAATGAGAGCTACGGTGTTTGACACACCACATGAGGCTATCACACGCCTCTTCACGCTTTTTAAAATGGGCTAGCCCTATTAGCTTGTTATCCCGAGGCCAAACCGCTTGGTTTAGCACCTCTTGATCTTCTGCCGATAGTTGTTCGCTATCTAACACTATCTCAACCGCTTTTTTGTTGGGTTTTATTAATGTGGGGTTAGCTTCTTTGACCAGAGCAGAGTTCACACAAATATACTCTCTCTTAACAGGGTCTCTCACCACGCCGATGTAGTTGTTGTCACAAATTATAGCTGGCCAGCCTTCCGTTATTCTGCTCTGTCCAAACATTACGAGTGTAAAAGCAACAAGAACGAAAAGTGTTAAACCGATAAATTGAGCGCTCAAATCTGGTGCTACGCTTACAATAACGCCGACAACAGCTGCGAAAAATATCCAGCCGCCAAATACTCTGCGCATAGCATTTGGTGAGATACCAGATATAACATCAACCACCTTTAATGATTGTTTGTCATAGTGTCGAATAAATACAGACGATTGTGATTCCACAGCCTTTGTCCACCAGAAAAAATACGAAATTCAGAAATTAATACGTTACAAGTAAGGCTGAAGATTTACCTACACTCTGAGTGAGTAAAAACCAATAATATGAGATTAGTTCTACTCGAAAGAAAACGTGTTAAGCAATATTTGTAGGAATATTTAAACTATTGAATTGTAATGTTTAACCTACTAACCAAGCATATCAAAATATGTGGGAACGGCAAAGCAATTACGCGCTAGATGCACAGTAAAACAAGACTTATGAAAAGAAGCGTCATGTTAATCTGCAAATTAGAACAGACCACCAAAAATTAACATAAAAAACTGCTGTTGGCCTCCATACATTCGTTTGTAAATTTTTCTCTCACTTTGCACCTCTTGCTTGCCTTGGCGCTCAACCATTGCTGCAAACACTCAAAAACAGAACTTGAAATTACACTTTTTATCAAAAAATCAATAATTTACAAAACAGGAACACTCTTTGCTTCTACGAAAGTATAACGTTCAACGTTTCATGTCGTCGTTATTACAGGTTCAACAAATTAGAAAGGGAGGAAGAGTATGCGTTCACCAATAAGTGCAGTAACTATTGTTAAGAGCAGAACTGAGAAACTGGCCAATTTGATTACTCAGTTAGAGCAATGCTCTCCAACGCCAGATGAGCTAGTCATTGTTTGGATGGCACCTCCTTCTGATTTGTCACTCGTACGCAGTGACAAATTCGACATTGTTCACAAGTTTGTGACTCAAGATGCTCTTCCGATAGCGAAAGCGCGCAACAAGGGTATGTCAGCGGCCAAGCACGCGAATTTAGTTTACCTAAACGTAGACGCAGTTATTGCCCCATCGCTTTTTAGAGATGGCTTGCTTGCGCTTCGTGACAACACCGTAGTGTTCACATCAGTGGTGTTTTTACCCAACGAGCGCTGTTGTAAGCCCTACCGACAAATTTCAAAAGATGAAAAAGAAATCGGTTATTTAGCAAGTAATGACGACACGTTACCCGAAGACGACAATAACGAAATACCTTCAAGAGATCAGGAAATTAATCATGGAAAGTTTAGTGACGATAGTATTTGTTCTACAGTGTTTTTTATTCGTAAGGCAGACTTTCAGAAAACCGGCGGCTTCGATGAAGGCTACGCGGGTTTCGGACTAAATGACGAAGATTTCTTCACTAACTGTAGAGCATTAGGGTTTTCGTTAGAGCAACTGCCCACGCGAACATTTGCACCACACCGCCCTAATTATCAATGCCCGATAAATCACCTTTTAGACTTTGTTCATAATGCGCAGCGTTTTCACTCGAAGTGGGGATTTTACCCATGCGTCAATGTATTGAACGCGTATGCAGACCAAGGTTTTATTAATGCTGACTTCAAGCAAAACGGCATTAAGATCAAGCACCTCCCCCAGCAGGTAGAGGAAGACAAGGCGGACGCGCCGGTTGAGCAATTAACGGTAACCAACGCCCAAAACAATGTTGAATTTACGTCTTTTCATTCGCCGGAGAAAGGCTCTGACCTTTTAAGCACGACCGCATAAAACGCTTTCAGGGAGATATGGAATGTCTTTATTGAAACCGAATCTAACCGAGCGCTTTTTGTCGTTTGTAGGGGAAGCCGATTTCCCCTGCGTCGGAGCCAAAACAGCCCTCAATAAAAGCCAAATTCATGTGAATCAATACGACGATATTCGCTGTCCTCTCAACGAGACAGATATGTTGGCGTCAATTCACCAATTTGTAGAGTCGTTTGATCTTGAACGGGACATGTACTCCTCTTTGGTCGCAACTTTTGAGCTTCCAGATACGATAAGCGAAACTGAATTTGATCGGGTTTTATGGGAAAAATTGCAGCGTTTACACGAGATTGACGCCTGTTTAAAACCTTGGGATAGTAAAGTATCAAGTGACCCTCATAACGCTCAGTTTAGCTTGAGTTTAGGCGGAAAGGGTTTCTTTGTAGTTGGACTGCATCCAAATGCATCAAGAAAAAGCCGTCGATTTCCCTACCCTGCCATCGTGTTTAATTTACACGAGCAATTTGACATGTTGAGAAAGCAGAAGCGTTTTGAAGCATTCAAAGACCACATTCGTAAACGAGATACCGCGTACTGCGGAAGTAAAAATGAGCTACTCGCAAATCATGGTGATAGCTCAGAGGTATATCAATATAGTGGTGTAAAACATTCCGAAAACTGGGAATGCCCGTTCAAGCGGATTAAGCACTAAACCTAAATAAAAGGGACAAGTCACATAATGTTACAAACTATACAGCCAAGAAGCGGCACTGCATTTACTATGAAAAAAGGGGAAAGACTTAAAGTTATTGATCCAGAAGGTGAACAAGTGGCCGACCTCTATGCGTTCAATGAACACGATAAAAATGAGTTTATCTCTTCAGGACGAAGTTTAGATTACAATGAAAGCATCCAATTCAAAAAAGGCAGCTTGCTATACTCTAATCAAAGTAACGTGATGCTCGAAATTATTGAAGACACTGTAGAAGACCATGACTTTCTTTTGACTCCTTGCAGTGTTGACACGTTTAAGCATTTTTATCCCAATGAAGAGCCTGTACCTGGGTGCCACGGCAATTTAGTCGCGGCTTTTTCAGAGTTTGACATCCCAGAGCATCACGTTTGTACCACATTCAATACCTTTATGAATGTGGAGGTAGACGCCAAGGGTAAAATATCTGTTCTTCCTCCTAAGTCTAATGCCGGTGATTACACAATATTTGAAGCAAAGATGGATCTAATCGTAGGGTTAACCGCGTGTTCAGCGGGCGAGTCAAATAACTTCCGTTACAAACCGATTCAGTTTGAAATTTTACCCGCGGCTAACATCTAGCCGCGAGCGTTATCTTCTAAATAAACAAGCGCTACCGAGCTTCTGCAATGGCGCTTGGCTTTTCTTGTTGCCAGTTAAGTCGCATATCCCACTTGAAACGATGTTCAGGCTTAAGCGGTGGCTGTTCGGCATCAATAGTGCTTAACACGTTAGTCGCCTTAGTCAGCGTTGCGTCGCGACCGAACAAATAGCTTTGCTCTTTCACTATGGTCAAATACGCTTTGTTCAACGCATACGCGCGCTCTGGTGAAGGAGTAATGATGTCGTACACTGACTTGGCACGTTGCACTTCTTCCACCTTGACCATGCCTTTTTCATCAAACCATTTGGCCAGCATTTCTCCGTTTTGACGGAACTCATCGCCACCGCCCACGCGCTCCATATAAGTAAGGAACTCGCCTTTCTCCTCGTTAATATTTGGCACATCTTCAATTTCACGCAGGTCTATATAGCCCCACCCTGCTTGTCCGGGAACTTTCCGTGCAAATGAAAATGTTTGGTCGAAGGTTGACCCTACTGTTTTGTGACAGCCGTTACAAAACGCAAGCTCTTGATCGTGCTGTGCACGAAGTTCGCCCTGCTCATTTTCAATGAAGCCATTAATTGTCCAGCCAAAGCCGTTGTCTATCCCTTTTTCACCTAGGTAGCGGGTTTGGGGTAGCTTTTCAAAATGCTTATCTTTTGCTTCCGCATAATAGGCAGATGCTAAGCTTTCTCTGCTTCTGAACATATGCTTTTTCATGTAGCGCACTTCCTTCATACGCGGCGCGTTATAAATATTCCCGTTTTCATCCACGCCAATGTAGCGCACGGTATGTAAGAATTCTGTACCTTCGGGGTAAAGCATGTGCGCTAGCGGAACATCGCTTGCGTCGCCAACATAATGCGACAAACGAGCGATTTCAGTCACTGAATTGGTAAGTTTTCCGTCTTGGTTTACGTCAAGGTTCAACGCTAATTCGTTGACCGGCGCCACAGTTAACGTATCCAGCTCTTTAAGTGCCATTTCAACCAAGCTTAGGTTCAATGTATAGATAGCCTTATTATACTTGCTATTTAGCCTTTGAAAGCTTTCAGGAAGTCTGATCATAGCATCGCCGGTTGACCCGTTAGTCGGCCAAAAAGTACTTGGGAAAGGCTTGTAATTATACGACACCCATCCACTGCCATCTTTAGCAAAACCGTCGCCATCAAATGCCTTGTCAGCGGCGCTCAAATTTTCAATACGCATGTAGTCTGGCATGGCGTCATTGTTAAGCGAAGCGGTATAGTTGTCTTGCGCTATATATTTTTTAATCGTGGCATCATCAATGCCCGCAATTAGTGATGTACGGTCAATAAACAGGTTTTTCCAGCTGTTTGTTAACCCTACGTCAGAAAATTCGTAGTTGCCCTGTAACGTACCATCGCCCATTTGATTAGGACGCTTTTCCATTGAATCGTAACTTTGGTGGCATGCATAACATGGGTTGTTAACACCTTCTGTTTTGGTGTAACACTGGGGAGGAATAACCGATTCAGGGTTATACACTTCATCGTGTTCAATATATGCCAGAGCGGGAATAGCATCGCCTTCTCGATAAGGATAAGCGTGGGTGCTGTCGGTCTTTTCGTGAGTAGAAGTAGGCAGTTGTGTGTCAACTGTAAAGCTTGTTGAGTTTTGCTCATAGTTTGACTGATTGTTCACGTCAGTACCCGTGTTATCAGTGCATCCTACACTGATAAGTAGTGAAAGCAGAATGCTTACACCTGAAGTTATTTTTAACATTTTCATAATCGTCACAACGGAAAAATCCGGGCACATAAGTGCCCGGAGTATTTTTAAATTAAAAAGAAAACTTACTTATCTGCTGGCTCATACATCCACAGCGTATTGTTTTCTTGGAAACCGTCTTCACCGATAAGAATGCGGCCGTCGTTCATCACCACTACGTTATCTGGTTGAGAAAGCTGTTCAACGTCACAACGCTCGGCGCCAGTTAGGCTTGAACGGTACGTACCGCCCATCACCACAGGTTCAATACGAGAGATGTTATAGCCTTCTTCAAGCTTGGCACGATAAACGCCACCACAGTCTTTAACGCGGGCTGAAAGCTGCATATCGCCTTCACCGTCAATCATTGTGTTGTCGATATCAGCGATGCCGATGTAAAGGTATGCATTCTGTACCACTTCACCTTCGATAGTATCTACACCTTCAACCGCTTCCTTTGCGCGTTTCTGGTTGATTGAGATACCTTCCAGTTTTCTCCACTCTGCGGTAGCCCCTTTAAGACGGGCCGCTGCGCGACTCTCTAAGAACGCTACGCGGTTATCCATTGGCTGTCCTGCTGTTACGCTAGAGCCACCTTCCTCTACCGTTGGATAGGTCGCATCGCCATCAGCCCATGCTTGAACGTCGGCCATAGTAATGTAAGAACTTTGTCCATCCACGTAATCGTCGGTGCCAATACCATTGTATTCATCAATCCACGCGCGAATAGTCAGGTTATCACCGCTAGCTAATTCCACCCATTCAACCGCAAAACCAGTTGTCGCAGGATCATTCTGACCTGCGTCCTGAGTGAGCTTAGCGCCGTAAAGTGTACCTGCCGATAAGTCTTCAGCTGTGTCTGCGACAAACTTAAACAGTACGCCACCCGTATCATCTTGAGAAAGGTAAACCGTTTTGCCGTCAGGCATGACCGTTGAGTTCTCATGCTCGTAACGGCCCATGGCAAAATGCTTAACAATAACCGGCTCATCAGCCAACGGCTCTGTTACTTCCGCAATGTAGCCATAGTTGTAAGGGTTTGGCGCATCTGGCGCCGTCATTTGCCACATACGACCTAAGCGCGCATCTGTAGAAACGGCCTCTGGGTTATTCCAGCTTGGTGATGTTGTCGTATCCACCGCCGAATCAACCACCCACTCTTCTGAAGTAAGCGGTGTACCCCAAGGTGACATTGAACCAAAGCAGTTTGCCGCCGTTCCCCATACTGGCGAGAAATCCAGCATCATGGCTTCAGTTACTTCCCACATACCAAACTCGTCTTTTTCAACTTTCATGCGGCTCATACCGCCAGGAAGCTCTTCCCAGTTCGAGAAAAGGTAACCTTCGCCTTCGGCGGTTGATATGAAGCCGTTAAAATCAGGCATGTCATTTTCAAGAACCAACTCTTCGCCATCCAACGTGTAGATGTGACCTAAGCCTTCTGGTAGGTCAGTACCGAAAGTGTCGCCCGTTTGTCCAAGTACTTGATATTGACCAATGGCAGAAACCACCAGCTCTTTTTCTTCATCTGAGCTTGGTACAGGTGAATTTGGTAATGTTACTGGCAGATTGTTGAAGTTAGCACCTGCAAGCACGCCCACTGTACCGGTGTTGATAGGCATTGCATTTACACTGGTTGTCGCCGCATTAGTGCCAGACGGGTGCTGAACGTTAAAAAATAAATCACCTTCGTCTGTTAAGAATATACCGGTCACTTCTGCACCAAGTGGAACCGTAGCAATACGTGTTAGCGTACCTGCACTATCACCTTGAGGACCTTGGTCGCCCACCGGGCCTTGATCTCCTACTGGGCCTTGCTCACCTACAGGGCCTTGTACACCGTCTTCGCCATCGTCACCTTCCAGTGAACAGGCAGTCATCCCTAGTGTTACAGCCAGTGCTATCGCTGAATACTTAATTCCACGAAGAGTTTCGCTTTTCATTATAGTTCCTTGCTTATACTTGTTTTCGATGTTGAGTGGAGGTAAGCAGAAGACTCACCTCAGTAAACGGTCTTAGCGGGCGAAAGTCTGGAGGACATTTGTGACATTCCGGTGACAGTGAATTGACACCAAAATGAAGCTTTATTGACACAAGGGTCTGAAAAAACGAATAAAACAAATGCGAAGATTTACGAAGGCGCTGTAATCATTGGGATTATTGAATGCTCAATCAAGAAAACCTAAACCACTCAGTCAGTTTATGAATTATTTGTTTCACAATACTGGTCAGAGCTTTGTGCCCGTGAACACAACAGCACATAACTGCTTGAAAGTTGGATGGGCTAAAATGGAAAAAGAGGGTAGTTGGAGAAGGCAATTAGAGAAAGACACGGTATAAGCTAACGGGCTACGCATTTCGCTACGGCCCGCTAGCCTGGTCGCTAAGTATTACTTAGTTTAAGACGGTAAGAGGATGATTATACATCTTTAATTTATTAACCAGATAATCTTCAAACTGCTTTGCAGTTTGTACATCACTACTGCGCTCAGGCCAAACCGCGAGAATTTTATAATCTAAAGCGGTTAAAGGTTTGAACAATACAAGGTGGTCATGTTCACCCTCGAATACCTTTTCGACCTGATCTAATCGATAAACAACGGCCAATCCTAAGTTGTCATTATCTGCCAAGATACTTTGCGTTCCCCAAGTCGCTACAACGCCCCACTCACCACGCTCGGCTTTAATCACCTGCATTCCATCATGCGCCACTAGACCTGCGACAATATTATCCGATGGCTCTGATACAGAAACGCTGATGTGGGTGGTGGGGTCAAACGCATCAATTCGATAGTGCGTGGTAACGTCGATGCTGTCCGCTTTCGCATCAGACGATGACCACCCTTCGTAGCCAACCTCGAACTCAGCCCGCAACTGAGAGTTCGAGACTAATTGGTATTGCGTATTCTCTACATGCTGAAAGTGCATAACTGTCTGCGTTGAGGAGTCTTGGGTTTCTTGTTCTGTTAATCGACCTAGCGCACCCACGCCCAACGATTTACCAACTTTAAGCGCGTCTCCACCCCACGAAGATAAATTATGATAGCTATCGTAGCCGTCTTGCCCCACCTCAGGTAATACTACACTGTCGTTCGCTTTAACAAAGACATCAATAGCGTTACGCCAATCAAGATAAAGGCGATAGCCCATTTGATCAGACTCCCAGCCTGGTCCTTCGTAACGCAAAAAGTAAGAATGATCGGTCAATTGCGGAGGCGATGTGAATGAGGTAACTTCTTCAAAAGAAAAACCCTCAGCGCTATATACTGCGTCTTGCCAATCTCCTCCTGTTCTTACGGAAAGTTCAGCGTGCGCCCGGTCTTGGAGGTTAACATTCGTAGCTTGCTCAGGTGGCATAAGTTCCAATGACGCACTACTTCCTGGCGCAATGGATGCTGCACCTAGTAACACCGCTTGCCCTTCGCTATTCTCAATCCATTCTGACGGAAATTGCTTTAACTTCCACCCCGAATATTGCGGGGGCAGAGATACTTCAAAAGTTTGATCGCCGCTACCACCGTCTGCCGAATTTTTCACCTTAACAGACAAAGCCGAATTTATATCCCCTTGTGAGCAACTTGCCAATAATGGCACCAAAATTAGACCTATCTTACTAAATTTCATCACTTTTATGCTCTCCATCGGTTGTTAACGCATTTAACTAATTAACGATATTTATAAACAATATATTGACAAATGCCACCGGTGGCAATTATTTTAAATTTTGTTAACGAGATTTTTCAATTTAGTATGTCGATAAAATTCGTCATACCCATGAACCATTTAGTGAAAGGTAAATTACATGGTCAACTTTAGCCTAGAAGGTAAAACCGCATTTGTGACCGGAGCAAGTCGAGGTATAGGCCAAGCGCTTGCTTTAGCACTCGCCACTTCTGGCGCCTTCGTCATCTGCGCCAGTTCTCGACCAGGTGGATGTGACGAGACACTACGTAAAATTCAAAGTGAAGGTGGTCAAGCCATGGCATTAGATGCCGACCTCGCTGATGCCGACGCGGTAGTTAAACTTGCTGAAGATGCGTTAAGCATTAAAGGACACATCGACATCCTGCTGAATAACGGCGGCACTATTTTCAGAGCACCGGCAACCGACTTTCCTTTTGACGAGTGGAAAAACGTGCTTGCTGTCAACATCGATTCAGCTTTCCTACTTAGCCAAACTATTGGCAAGACGATGGTAGAACGGGGACAAGGCAAAATCATCAATATTGCATCAATGTTAAGTTATACAGGTGGCATCACCGTTCCTGCCTACACAGCGAGTAAACACGCCATCGCGGGTCTTACGAAAGCGCTAGCAAACGAATGGGGCCAATATAATGTGCAGGTGAACGCTATTGCGCCAGGTTACATCAAAACCGATAACACCCAAGCACTGCAAGATGATGAAACGCGCAGTGCTGAAATTTGTGCCCGCATTCCAGCAAATCGCTGGGGGGAAAGTGATGATTTAGCAGGTGCGGCGGTATTTCTTGCGAGCGCAGCAAGCAATTACGTAAACGGCCATATCCTTGCTGTCGACGGCGGCTTTCTAGCACGTTAATTAACGAATGGGGGATACAGCCATGAGCGATAGAAAAGACATGAGCAAGAAAATAGATACCCGATATGCTATCGGTCGTAAAGAGGCCAATGCTTACAACACGCAGGAATTGCGTGACGCATTTTTAGTCGACACCCTAATGACACAAGGTGAAGTCGTATGGATATACACCCACTACGAACGCTTTATGCTTGGAAGTGCCGTACCGACAACGTCAGCGCTAACGCTAGAAACCATTGAAGATCAGTTAAAGATGCCGTTCTTTACCGCCCGTCGCGAAGTCGGTGTAATTAATATCGGCGGGCCTGGAACCATTACTGTTTCAGGCACCACTTATCACCTAGATAATGAAGAGGCCTTGTACATCGGACAAGGCAATGAAGAAGTCATTTTTGAGTCGGACAATGCGTCCAATCCTGCCAAATATTACTTAAACTCGGCGCCGGCTCACCACGCCTATTCCTGCAAAAAAATAGGCAGCACAGATGCAAACATCCTTCACTTAGGCAGTCAGGAAACCTCCAACAAGCGTGATATCAAACAGTTACTTATCAATACTGTTGTCGATACTTGTCAGCTTCAAATGGGACTAACGCGTCTGCACACAGGCTCCGTCTGGAACACCATGCCAGCTCATCAACATGACCGACGCAATGAAGTGTACTTTTACTTTGATATGGATAGCGAAAGCCGCGTATGTCACTTCATGGGCGAACCTCACGAAACTCGCCATATTTTTGTAGCAAATGAAGAAGCCGTGGTATCGCCACCTTGGTCCATTCATTGTGGTGTAGGTACTGGAAGCTATGCATTTATCTGGGGAATGGCAGGTGAAAACCTGGATTACGATGATATGGATAAGTTTCCGCCTTCACAGTTGCGTTAAGCAGCCCTGCTCTAAATAGGTGTAATGATTATGTTGCGGTATATAAAACTCACACTGTCAGCCACGGCCCTGTTGCTAACCTCGGCGTGTTCGCAAAATGAACTGCAAGGCGAAGTCACCGTATTGCGCTTGGGGCATACGTTGGACACTCAACACTCAGTACATAAAGCAATGGAATATCTTGGAGAGCGCCTAGATTACTATTCTGACGGTACAATGAGTGTGGTTATTTACCCAAGCAGCCAGCTGGGAACCGAGAGGGAGATGGTAGAACTGCTGCAGATTGGCTCACTCGCCATGACTAAGGTGTCGGCAAGTCCTTTGGAAGGGTTTGCTCCCGAAATGAAGATTTTTAGCATTCCTTACATTTTCCGCGATAACGAACACTTCTGGCGTGTATTAAACAGCGATTTAGGCGATGAGTTGCTATCTGGTGTTGAAGACTTTCGACTTAAAGGTCTCGGCTATTACGATGCGGGAAGCCGCAGTTTTTACACCAACGACAAACCAATAGAAACACCAAGCGATCTGAACGGACTCAAAATTCGCGTGTTGAACAGCCCCACTGCAGTAGCAACAGTTCGCGCACTTGGAGGAGCTGCAACCCCCGTTGCCTGGGGAGAACTGTACACTGCGCTTCAGCAAGGCGTTGTAGACGGCGCAGAGAATAACCCGCCCAGCTACTACCTTTCACGTCATTATGAAATTGCCCGTTACTACAGCCTTGACGAGCATACCAGTGTTCCAGACGTCATGCTGGCATCGCTGCCGGTATGGGAAAGTTTGAATGAACAGCAGCAAACGTGGCTAACCAAAGCAATGGAAGACTCTGTTGAATACCAACGCGAACTTTGGAAAACATCTACGCAAGCCTCTTTAGAAAAGGTAAAAGCCGAAGGCGTCACAGTTATTACGCCTGATAAAGCACCTTTCGTCGAAGCGGTAAAGCCTTTTCATAAGAGCTTTGAAGGCACGCCAATTGGCGACTTAATTACGCAAATAAAAGCGATGTAACAATGACAATAATACGCCTCATCGATAAAGCCTTAGCCGGCACCCTTATTATTGCCATGGTAAGTATTTTACTTACCGTAATTTGGCAAGTGGTCTCACGTTACGTACTTAAAGACCCCGCTTCGGTCACCGAAGAGTTGTCTAGGTTCATACTTATTTGGATAGGCATCTTAGGTGCGGCCTACGCCTATCGCCAAAACGCGCATTTGGGGTTCAACTTAATTGTTGAGCGTCAGTCTCGTAAAGTGAAACGCCTTCTACTTACCTGCGTTGAAGTCATTGTCATTATCTTCTGTGTTTTGGTGATGGTTTACGGCGGCGCTGAACTAGTGTCTCTTACATTAGAGCTAGAGCAAATCTCAGCAGCGCTAGGTGTGAAAATGGGCTTCATCTATAGCGTGCTTCCCTTATCTGGAGGCCTTATCATTGCCTATGCACTGGTTAACATTACTGCACTTTGGCGAAACAACAATAAGGAGTCAGCGTAATGGAACTGACCGGTATTATCTTAGTCGTCGCCTTTTTTGTACTCCTTCTTTTAAATGTTCCTATTTCAATCAGCATTGGTGTAGCCACGCTGCTTGCTATGGTAATGAGCATGGACATTGCTCCGGCTACCATTACTATTGCCCAGCGTATGGCAGGTGGTCTTAATAGCTTTGCGCTCTTGGCAATCCCATTTTTTGTTTTATCTGGCCTTATCATGGGACGCGGCGGGATAGCCAAGCGATTAATTGAATGTGCAATGGCGCTTATTGGTGCGCTTCCCGGTGGTTTAGCCTTGGTGAATGTTGTTTCCTGCATGCTGTTTGGTGCAATTTCAGGGTCTGCAGTAGCGACTACGTCTGCTATTGGCAGCTTCATGTTGCCCGAAATGAAGAAAGCGGGCTACGAGCCGAATTTTAGCGCAGCGGTCACTGCCGCTGCATCAACTACGGGAATGTTAATTCCGCCAAGTAATATCTTAATTGTATACGCAATCGCTAGCGGTGGCGTATCCATCGCCGCCCTCTTTATGGCTGGCTATATTCCAGGCATTATGGTGGGTCTAGCGCTCATGCTGGTGTGCTTTATCTACGCAAAAATGAAGGGATACCCCCTATCGCCGCGGCTTCCTATTAAAGTAGTTGTCGAAAAAACTATCGCAGCACTCCCTTCCCTATTCCTCATATTCTTAGTGATTGGCGGCATTGTGGGCGGCGTTTTTACCGCTACCGAAGCTGGTGCCATTGCGGTGGTTTACTCATTGCTGTTAGCTGTGGTGTTTTATAAAGAAGTGGATGCGAAAGCCCTACCTGATATTTTCTTGAAGGCGGCAGAAACGACGGCAATTGTAATGCTGCTTATCGCGGCCTCAACAGCGATGTCTTGGCTATTGTCGTTTGAGAACATTCCGCAAACCTTAAGTAACGCACTGTTGTCGATAAGCGATAACCCATTACTTATTCTTCTCTTAATCAACCTATTGCTTATCGTAGTTGGTGCATTCTTGGATATGACACCTGCCGTACTTATTTTTACGCCCATATTTTTGCCGGTGGCCTTAGAACTTGGAATGAGCGAACTGCAATTCGGCATCATGCTCGTACTCAACCTGTCTATTGGATTGTGCTCACCGCCCGTCGGCGCCGTACTTTTCATTACCTGTGCCATTGCCAAAACCAAACTTGAGAACATCATTCGACCGCTAATACCTTTATATGTGGCTATGTTTGTCGTTCTTATGCTAGTTACGTATGTCGCATGGTTCAGCGAAGCGCTACCACGTGCACTAGGATTTTAGTAAGGTAGAATCATCAAAACTGAAAAGTGTGGTCAGGCGTAGTTTGATCACACGAACTTTCACTTTTAAGTAACAAAAACGTATTACCCGTATTTGTATGGTAATATCGGAAGTAACGACATAATAGCGCGGAAAAACAGAGAATTATGAACAAGCGCCCGACTATCAATGATGTTGCAGCCCTAGCAGGTGTATCAAAGCGTACCGTGTCACGCGTCATTAACGGTGCGACCAATGTGGGAAAAGCAACACGTGAGCGCATTGAAGCGGTCATTCAAGAAACGGGGTTTGCCCCTGACAAACAAGCGCGTGGTTTAAGTACTAGCCGCTCTTACTTGATAGGCTTGATTTATGACAACCCCGATGCCTTGTATATAGACCAAGTACAAAGAGGCGTGTTAAGCATATGTTCTCAAAAGGGTTATGAGTTAGTTGTACACCCTTGTAGTTATAATGCCGAAGGTTTTGTAGAAGACTGTATTAACTTTGTGCGTCGTTCAAACATAGATGGTGTCATCATATTGCCACCGGTATCCGAATCGAAGTTATTAGCCGACGCGCTGCAACAAAAGAGTATTAACTATGTGCGAATGGCGTCAGTAGATTTAGATGACCATCAAAATATCGTAGTGAGTGACGACAGAGCTGCTTTAAGTGACTTAGCGCGCTATATGGTTTCACTAGGCCATAAAGACATTGGTATCATCAGCGGTCCGCAACAGTATTATTCCTCAAAAGAGCGTTTGGAAGGCTTTGTTGAAACGCTTAACGGCCTGGGTGTCGATGTACCTAAAAACAGGGTAATTGAGGGTAAAAACAGCTTCGAAAGCGGTATAGAATGCGCGCGTCAATTGCTTATTCAGTCACCACGAGTTAAAGCTATTTTTGCAAACAACGATGAAATGGCAGCAGGCGTATTGAAAGTGGCTCATGAAATGGGAATAACCGTACCTGACGAACTATCCGTCGCGGGGTTCGATGACAACTTACTTGCTGCCCGCGTAATCCCTGCCCTTACCACTGTTCAACGTCCCGTTGGCGATATGGCAGCTATCGCAGCGCGTAAAATCATCGCGCATATCGAAGGCAGTGAAGTTAGTGAAACCGAAACGTATCTGGTCAAACCTCACCTAATTATTCGCGATTCAATCAAAAAAGTGTGATTTTTTACAATGAAGTGTTGCTAACACTTCTTTTTCGACCTATTATGCCACCGGTGGCACGACAATAAAAAAGAATGTTAAAAATAAACAATTTGTAAACAGAGCGTAAAAAGCAACGTTTTCTAATCTATCGCTCTTTTTAAGTACACAGTGCTTATTTAACAACGCTTGGCAGTTAAATAAGCCGTAAAGATAAAGCAGGACTTGTAATGGACGTTAAAACACAACTAGTTAAAGTGCATAATAACGATAACGTTGCGGTTGCAACCTGCCCTATCGTGGCTGGCACTTACATCGCTGAATATGACATTACAGTTAGCCAAGACATTCCTGCTGGCCATAAAGTTGCCTTAGTTACCCTGTCAGACGGTGGCGACATCGTGAAATATGGTTTCAGCATTGGTGCTGCAACAAGCCAAATTAATGCTGGTGAACATGTTCACAGCCATAACGCAAAGACTAAGTTAAAAGGCACTGAACAATACGTTTACGCGCCGTCAAATACCGCTTCAAAACAAAACCATCTTACTTCTGGGTTACAGTTCATGGGCTACAGAAGAGAAAATGGAAAAGTGGGTATTCGCAATGAAGTATGGATCATCAATACCGTAGGCTGCGTAAATCGAACAGCAGACCGTATTGCCAACGAATGTAATCGTCGTTTCGCTAGCGAGTGCGACGGATTCCGCGCATTTACCCACCCTTTTGGCTGTTCTCAGCTGGGCGATGATTTAGATGACACGCGCACTATCTTAGCCTCTCTCGCATCTCACCCGAACGCTGGTGCGGTGTTAATTGTAGGCTTGGGTTGCGAAAACAATCAGCTTAAGAGTTTACTGCCTCACGTTGATAAACCGGCAAATCGGGTTCGCTTCTACAACGCACAAGAAGTGGTAGATGAGTTAGAAGAAGGCGTCAATGCGGTTTATGACTTGTTAAAAGTAATGGCTAATGACAAACGTGAGCCTATCGACGCTAGCGAATTAACCTTAGGCATGAAGTGTGGTGGTAGCGACGCTTTTAGCGGTATTACTGCCAACCCAACAGTAGGGCGTGTTACCGATTTAATGTGTAATCTAGGTGGCTCGGTCATTTTAACCGAAACGCCAGAAATGTTTGGTGCCGAACAGCTCTTAATGAATCGCGCTAAAAACAAAGACGTATTCGAGGCGTTTAACTCGCTGATTGATGAGTTTAAGAACTACTTTATCGCCCACAATCAACCTATTTACGAAAACCCGTCTCCAGGCAATAAGGCAGGCGGTTTAACCACGCTAGAGGAAAAGTCTCTCGGCGCGGTTCAAAAAGGTGGAACGTCTACTATTCAGTCTATCTTGCAGTATGGCGAGCCCAAGCAAGATAAAGGCCTAAGTTTATTACAAGCACCTGGTAACGATGCCGTTAGTTCAACGGCGTTGGCAGCATCGGGGGCACATATCGTTTTATTCACCACAGGCCGAGGCACGCCCCTTGGTTTTCCTGTACCCACAGTCAAGATATCGTCAAATTCAGATATCGCTAATAAGAAGCCACATTGGATAGATTTTAACGCTGGACAAGTTCTAGAAGGCGTCTCTATCGATAAGTGTGCCGAAGCGCTACTCCAACATTGCTTGGCAGTGGCATCTGGTCAACAAACCTGCAACGAGAAGAATGGCAGCCATGAGATTGCTATTTGGAAACGTGGCGTCACCCTCTAAAAGAGAGCGTTATGGAATCGATATTATTACATGAAGATAGACTTTTTCCTGCCGATGAAGCAACCCGAAGTGTTGCAAAGGCGCTGTATAAGGAAATTCGAGATCTCCCTATCATAAGTCCACATGGCCATACTGACCCACGTTGGTTTGCACAAAACAATAATTTCACCAATGCAACCGAGTTGTTTATCACCCCTGATCACTATGTGTTCAGAATGCTGTATAGCCAAGGTATTAAATTAACCGATATTGGTGTGCCACGTTGGGACGGCGGCGAAACGGAACAGGATCCACGTAAAATCTGGAAACTTCTGGCAGATAACTATCATCTCTTTGCTGCCACACCGTCCCGTTTGTGGTTAGACACTGTATTTCACGATGTATTTGGTTTGCGAGAGATGTTGTGTAGCGACAACGCAACGCATTATTACGACCACATCACTGCGCAGCTTCAAGGGGATGACTTTAAACCCCGTGCGCTGATGGACCGCTTCAATATTGAAGTGATTGCTACCACCGAAGGCGCGCTTGATGCCCTTCCCCATCACGCAGCGATTAAAGATACACCGTGGGCAAAGCGGGTTATCACCACCTTTAGACCTGATGATGTAGTCGATGCTTCACGCGAAGATATTGTTTCAAACATTGAGAAACTTGGTGAACTCACCGGTGAAGACACTGCAACCTGGCAGGGCTACCTGAACGCAATTCGTGCACGACGTGCCGTCTTTAGAGAGCACGGTGCAACAGCAACAGATCACGGACACCCAACGGCGAACACAGCTGATTTAAGTGAAGCTGAGTGTATTGCTTTATTCGATAAAGTAAGAAGTGGAAACAGTAACCCTGAAGAGCAAGAGCTATTTAGAGCGCAAATGCTTACCGAATTAGCGGGAATGAGTGTAGAAGACGGCATGGTGATGCAAATTCACCCTGGTTCGTTTAGAAACCACAACAGTCAGCTCTTTACACAGTTTGGTCGCGATAAAGGCCACGACATTCCAATGCAAACAGATTTTGTTAAAGCGCTTCGCCCGTTACTCGGTAAATACGGTAACGAGCCTAACCTCGACATTATTCTATTTACATTAGATGAAACCACGTACAGCCGTGAATTAGCGCCACTAGCGGGTCATTACCCTTGCCTGAAACTTGGTCCGTCTTGGTGGTTCCACGATAGCCCTGAAGGCATGTTGCGCTTTAGACATCAAGTGACAGAAACCGCAGGTTTCTTCAATACTGTTGGTTTTAATGACGATACGCGCGCGTTCTTATCTATCCCTGCACGTCATGATGTTGCCAGACGCATTGATTGTCGCTTCCTTGCACAGCTAGTTGTGGAGCACCGCATCAGTGAAACAGAAGCGGCCAGCATTGCAAGAAAACTCACTTATGATTTTGCTAAACAAGCGTACAAACTGGGGTAATCATGACAAAGCCGTTATCAATTTCAACGCTACCTCTTTTAAGTGACAGCGTAAGTAAACCAAATTACGATCTGGAAGCAACCGGTTGTGGCATTGTGCATATTGGTCCAGGTGCCTTTCACCGTGCGCACCAAGCGTATTATACCGAAAAGGCGCTGGCTTATGGCGGTGACTGGCGCATTCACGGTGTGTCAATGCGCAGCGCATCACTTAAAGAAGCGTTGAGTACACAAGACAATCTCTATGCGTTGTGTATTGTTGATAACGAGCCTGAAACCCACATTATCGGCGCAATTAAAACCCTTTCTACATTAGCACATGATCGTGAAGACATTGTTGCTGCACTGGTAAACAAGCAAACTAAAATTGTGACGCTTACCGTGACAGAAAAGGGCTATTGCCTTAATGCGCAAGGTCATCTAGATACTGATCACCCGGATATTAAAGCTGATCTAGTCACGCCAGAAACACCGGTAAGTGCAGTTGGCCTAATTGTGCAAGCGCTAGCTCAACGTAAGCAGGCAGGCTATGCAGATATTACCATTATCAGCTGTGACAACGTGTCAGACAACGGTAAAAAGCTGCAAAAAGCGGTGACCGAGTTCGCCAATAAAACGGATGAATCACTCGGCCAATGGATCAGCGAGAACATCGCCTTCCCCTGCACTATGGTTGACAGTATTACGCCAGCAACTGAAGACAGCTTCAAAGCCAATGTTGCCGCTGAGCTGGGTTTAACTGATAACTGGCCTATTCAGCGAGAGGCATTTACTCAATGGGTGGTTGAAGATAATTTTTCTGGCCCACGACCCGCTTGGGATAAAGTTGGCGTTACTTTTACTCATGATGTGAGCTTCTTTGAAAAAGCTAAGCTTCGCATTCTAAACGGCACACATTCAACACTGGCCTACATAGGGTTATTGCTTGGCAAGGAAACCGTATTCGACGCAATGCGTACCCCAGCCATAAAGCAACTGATTCAAACCATGTTGAAAGAAGAAATTGTTCCGTCTCTATCCAGTGATAACGAGAATACCGATAGCGGAACACAAGACTTCGATCTGAACGCTTACGCACAAGACATTGTTAAGCGCTATGAGAATAAGCATATTCGCCACCTGTTGTCGCAAATTGCTTGGGATGGGTCACAGAAAATCCCATTTCGAATTCTCGACACAGTACGCGATAACCTAAAAGCAAAACGAAATATTGATTTGCTCTGCAGTGCCGTTGCGGCCTGGTGCCTATTTGTAAACAACAAGGCACGTTTAAACGAAACTATCACCGACCCGCTAGATAGTATGTTAAGGGCTACAGCAAAATCGGTAGACTTTCAGGCGATAGAACTTGCTAAAAAATTGCTATCACTCGATACCATGTTCGCCGAACTGTCGGTAAATAATACGTTCAAGGAAAAGGTGCTCGAGAAAGTTAATCAGCTACTTGATATTTTATCGCACGAAAATAGCAACGACATTCAGCAAGGCTCTGCTACCACTACGTTAACAGAAAGTTCGCTAGATTCACTAAAAGGAACCGCGTGATGAAAAGTACCTTTTCCATGCTTAAAGGCGCCCCATTACTCCCTATTATTCAGCCTAAATCTGTTGACGAGGGGCTTCACCTAGCAGAAGCAATTGCAAATAGCGGCCTGTGCAACATAGAAGTAGTGAATCGCAGCGACGCAGCATTTGAAGCCCTGTCAGCGATTAGAAAACAGTTTCCTGAACTCGTTGTGGGTATGGGCACATTGTTAAATCGCAACCACGTATTTGAAGCGTTGGATGCAGGCGCGCAATTTTTGATAACGCCCACAAGCTCAGAGACATTGCTCGATACACTGATTGCTTCAAATGCACCCTTTTTGCCGGGCGTCGCTACGCCTGCCGATATTCTTTTGGCGCACCAAAAAGGCATACGCGAAATGAAGTTCTTTCCTGCGAGTCTTAGCGGCGGTACACCTTTTCTTAAAGCGATTTCAAGCGTATTTAGCGATGTTTGCTTTTGCCCTACCGGCGGCATTAATGGCGAAAACGCGAATGAGTATCTCTCGCTTGGCAATGTAAGAGCAGTAGGCGGTACATGGATGATGCCGAAGGCAGCCATTGAAGCAAAAAATTGGCAAGCTATAACTTTGGCATGTCAACAAAGCCTAACATTGTTTGATGAGGCTGCGGCATGAGCATAGTTGATACCAACCAAAGAATGGTTATTTTTGGCGAGTGCATGGTAGAGCTTCGAAGCACTCAGCGTGAATCATCAGTTAGTATACGCGATGAAAACACAGATAATAATCTGATGGCGAAAAGCTTTGCTGGCGACACGTACAACACTGCGGTTTATTTAAAACGCTGCTTGCCTTCATCTTCCATTAGTTACTTAACGGCGATCGGCGCAGACTTTTTAAGCGATGAGCTGCTGTTTAAAATGGGTGAGCACGAAATTAACACTGATTTAGTGTTTCGCTCGTCGTCGCGTAACCTTGGCCTGTATATGATCCGCAACGACAACGAAGGTGAAAGAACCTTTGCATATTGGCGTAACCAATCTGCAGCAACACAGACGCTCAACATTATGAAGGGCGCTGAATTTGCTTGTGATTGGTTTTATTTGAGCGGTATCTCTATTGCCATTTTAGATGACGAACAGCGCGCTACACTTTTCGAACTGATTTCGTCCCTCAAGGCCAAAGGCAGTAAGATTGCCTTTGATCCTAATTATCGAGCTCGTCTTTGGTCATCTCAAGAAGATGCCAAATACTGGACGGGTAAGGCATATGCTGAAGCAGACTTGGCGTTCCCAGGTGCAGACGACCATTTAATGCTGTTTGGCCACACTAATGCTGATGAAATATTTAGCTATTTAGCCGACAAACAAATTGAAGAAATCGTTATGAAAAACGGGGCGGTTGGCGTTCATATACTCCGTCAACAAGAACAATGTATTGTGCCTGTTGAGCGTGTTGAACAGGTGGTTGATACAACGGCTGCTGGCGATGCATTTAATGGCGGTTATATGGCCGCTCGACTTGCAGGTAGAAAACCTGTTGAGAGCGCAAGCTATGGGGCAAAAGTGGCAGCGACTGTGATTACCTACCCCGGTGCCATTATATCAGGCGATGCCTTCACTAATCACATACCGTCGCTATAGTCGGTATGTGACATTCCTCTTTCTTTTCTCTTCTATTTCCTGCCATTGTAACCATAAGCAAGCACGCTAATTAAGATAAAGGCGATCCCCCACTAAAAAACGCGGCACGCCCGCAATAACGCGCCACTTCATTTTTATGTGAGCTTACAACGTGTCTCGATATACGTATTTTGCCAGTGGGTGCGCTGTCGCTTTTAGCTCTCGCACAAATATTTGCGCCATTTTAGCCGCGCCTACTACGTTCAAGTGAGTGTCGTCCGTTTTTCCTTCAGGGTAGCGTGCATAAAGGTCGGCGGGCACCTTAATGAAGTAATGGTTGCTGTTAGGCTCGCCTACCTGAGCAAGAAAATCGCAAGTTAAAGCGTTCATAGGAATAAATGGCACGTTATTTTGTGCTGCCACTTTCTTCGCTGTATCGGCATACGCCAGCAACGTCCGTTTTAATACACCTTCCTCAGTGAAATGACGCCTGCAAATACTACTTGCGATAATCACTGATGCCCCTTTTGCTTCAACATCCTGAACAAACTGATTCAAGTAAGCTGGATAAGCATTTTCCGGGTCGGCATAGCGAGCAGGATCCGACTGTTTTTGATCGTTATGACCAAACTGAATAGCCACAAAATCACCTTCAGACAGATCGGATAACAGAAGCTGCCAGCGTCCCTCATCTACAAATCGCTTTGTGCTTCTGCCGTTAGCCGCGTGGTTTTTAATATTAAGATTGGGCAGCATGAATTCAGGAAGCAATTGCCCCCACCCACGTTCTGGATATGACAACATAGGCTTGTCTGACATGGTTGAGTCGCCAACCAGATGTAGGGTAACTGGCTTTTTGTAGGGTGGAGCTTTTACAGCCTCTTCACTGCCTTTATTAGTAGCGCTTTGGATTGAAGCACTTTGGGAACCCGAACTGGTAAGTGCATAAGCGCTAGATTGCGCCGCGTAACTAATGTGAAGTGTACTCGTGCCTTGCTGGTCTGCCACTGTAAAAGTACTCGATACAACAAAAACGCTTGCAAGACTGTAGCGCAGCGCGTTGAATATTTTCCCTGTGGTGGGTTTACTTGAATTTTTCACACCTTTTCTCCTTTTCAATATTTCTATTGTTGCGATGCAAATTGCTCAAAAAGTGAGATAGAGGCGTGCTGAACTCCTCCCGGCCTACACTTTTTGCACATAAAAAAGGCCATCAATACGATGGCCAAACACACCCGTCTTCACGGAACACAACATTTAATTATTATCTCAGGCCGGCCAACATAATTGGCCGGCCTGTTTTTTTACATAGTATAACGAGCGCCAAGGAAGAACTGACGGCCCGTGTGGTTGTACTCACGTACCAAGTTCAAAGAGCCATCACCCGTGGTAAACAAGCGCTCGTACTCATCGGTAAGATTAATGACTTCAAAGGTCAACGTTAGCTCGTCGTTTACGTTATAAAATGACGAGAAATCTACCTGCGTAGGTCCTGTCGTACCGTGCGCAACGTTACCATTGCTGCCAGTAAAGTCTGTCAGGTAATCGTCGCGTTTGTTAACTGACACACGCGCACCGTATTGGTCTGTTTCGTAATACACCGTAAAGTTGTACGATGTTTCACTCATACCTTCGATGTCGTCAGCATTAACGTGCGTATAGTTCGACACGATACCCATGTTTTCGAACAGTCCTGGTAAGAAACTTAGCGGCTGCTGATAAATTAACTCATAACCGCTTACACTTCTGTCTTCAGCGTTAATTGGACTGCTATGCTCGTATGGAATAGTGCGTGGGTCTAGCGCAATTACAGGGTCAAACTGTGCATCGTTGTCGATAAAGTCGTAGTAAGCACTGTCGACTAAACGCTCTTCTGATGCGCGAACAATCCAGTTATCAATGTCTTTGTAGAACACTGTTGCTGCTAGTAGCGCTTCGTCATCGAAGTACCATTCAACACCAAAGTCAACGTTGTTCGACGTAAACGGATCAAGGAATGGGTTCCCCACGCTCACCGAGCCGTTAATATAATCAAAGCTTGGGTTACCAGGGTTTAATGAGTTCAGGCTTGGGCGAGTCATAGACTGTGTTAAGCCAAGGCGAACAACTACGTCATCAGTTGCTTCAAGTGCTAAGTTAACTGCTGGTAAAAAGTTATTGTATTCGTTTTCGATTTGTACCGTTTCGCCTTGAATAAAGCCTTCAGAGGTGGTGGTTGTTTTCACATAACGCACACCGTAATTAGCGCGAAGTAACATGTCGGCAATCTCATAGCTCGTATCAAGCTCAAGGTACATAGCTGATGTTTCTTCGCCTACTTGCCAGCTTTGTGCAGAACGCGGTGTCCAAACAACATCTAACAATTGGCTATTAATAGCGTCAAAGTCGGCTACAAGGAACGGGTCAAGAGGGCCATCAAAACCACTTCCGAAATCGTCTACCGGCATAATTTCAGCAAAACCTACTGCCGAGTCTTGATCCGGGAAGCCATTTATTTGCTCTTCACTGTAGGTTACAACACGGTCATTGTAGGCAAAGCCAGCCTTAATAGTGACTTCATCACCTAAGTATGTCGCATCAAATTTGACCGTGTCGTTTTCACGCAATACATCAGTAGCACGTAATCGGCCATCGCTTAGGTTATAGTTGCTTGCATCGTTAACATCGTAACCGTAAGTCACTTCTGGCGCGTTGCTGTTATTGCTAAAGTCAAAGCCGTAGCTGGTTTCTTCCAGCAGCGTCATATTGTAACGATATTGCTCTGAACGAGCGTCAGACTCTGCTGTACCGGCCATCATATCAAGTTTAAGGTTTTCACCAATAAACCACTCGCCAGAAATTACGAATTGGCTAAAGTCAGTAGTTGATTCTTGTAAACGGCTTTCAATACGCGATTTGATACCGTCGTACGTACCAGCCAGCACCTGTTGACCATTAGGATGAACAGTAATAGAGGTAGGCGTAATTTCTTCGAATGTACTTCTGAACATGTGGAAGAAGTTATACATGGTACGGGTGTTATCAAGTTTGGACACTAAACCGTCTAGCGTAAGTGTGAAATTATCTGTTGCAGCCCACTGAATTGAACCGGTGAAGCCTACACGCTCTTGATCATTACCAAAGTAGTCAGGTCTAGGTAAACGTGGTGTCCATAAACAATTAATCGGGTCTACCGACTCACCTTCATACTGGCAATCATCTACGTCAGGTGTGCCGTTAACAACCGTGTTTGATGTATCGCCAAAGATGCCACCACCATCGCGAACTGGAGTAGTCCAACGAACTGTACCAAAACCTTCCTGTCTTACTGTGCGCTCTGAGAACGCGGCCGAGAAAAGCACACCGACTTTGTCGTCAGCGAAACGGTTGCTGATCATGAAAGCGGCGCGAGGATCGGTCTCTTCTGTAATGCTGTTATAGCCGCCTTGAAGAGATGAAACGAATTTAAAACCGTCGTAATCAAACGGCTTTGCCGAGTACAGATCAACCGTACCTGCAATGCCGCCTTCTTCCATAGAGGCGGTAGGAGATTTTTGAATATCTACGCGGTTGAACAATTCAGAAGCGAAAATGTTAAAGTCAAAGCCACGTCCACCGTTTACACCGCCACCTGAGTCAGTGCCATCTGTACTTGCTGGCACTTCCATGCCATTAAGTGTTGTGCGGGTAAATGAAGGGCTCAAACCACGCAAAGTAATTTGGCGCCCTTCTCCACCTTCACGAGAAATGGCTACGCCGGGTACACGTTGAATTGACTCAGCAATATTTAAGTCCGGGAATTTACCAATGTCTTGCGCAACAATTGATTCTTTACTGTTAACTGATGTTCGCTTTTCCATCAGTGATTTATTAAGTGATCCACGAAAGCCTGATACTTCAATGACTTCCATATTTTGCGCTTCGGTTTCACTGGCTTGTTCGTCTGTGGCTTCTTGCGCATGAATATGTGCGCCTGACAACGCTAGCGTAACAAGAACAGCGAGTTGCTTTTTCTTTGGTAACATTGTTGTTTCTCCGGTTTTTATATTTATAAGAGACGCGCATACTGACAAAAGGTGAAGATGCTTTTGAAACGTGTGTGAACTATTCAAATTTACACAAATTCAACATTTATCGTATTTAACCATTTCACTCCCCTTTATGCCACCGGATAACATTTTGGTGATTAATACCGTCAATGCTTTACATTTATCCGATAGCACGTCTTGGCTGTTAAGGAAGCGAAAACGCGTCAATTCTAATTCATTCTCTATAGTGGTCTCGTAAACGACCAAAACCTTGAATGAGAAGAGTTGCAGGGTACAGCTATGTTTTCTAATTAACGCAAAACTTCTCTTCGGCAATAATGTAAACCTCGAAAACAACACTCAAGCTTTACATTTGATTTACATCCTAAACAGTTATGCTACCGGTGGCAACAATTTTGTTGAAAAAATTTACAATAAGAAGAAATTTGATATGCAATGATGAAAGAAGAAGAGACTATAGAAACTAACCAAAGCAGGATGAGCACTTTAATTAAAACACTTAAAAACAGTCACTTACGTCATATCGGCCACTTTTTCAACGCGTAAAATAAAAGTTAAAAAATGTAAATAATTCCGTTGACATATGAGCAAATAAAAACCATCATGCTACCGGTAGCACAGAGTGTATTTACAATGTTATAAAAATAAGGGTTTGTTATGCTAAAAGGTATTCTACGCGCAGCTTCCGTTGTAGCTTGCACGGCGTTTGTTTCTTCCGCTGCTAATGCAAATGATTGGGTACAAATGCCTCTCGACAACACACAATCATGGTCTATGAGAATGATAGAGTCTGAGATGGTGCGTTTCCCAGAAGCTTGGCAAATCGATTGGGATGAGAAGCCACAATGGGATTACGTTCACGGTCTCAACCTCCTTGCCATAACAGAAGTCTATCAAGATACTAAAGATCCCCGTCTCCTGTCTTATGTAAAAGGTTACTACGACATGTTGGTTCAACAAGACGGAAGTATCAAAACCTATGATATCAATAAGTTTAATATTGATATGGTTAACCCTGGTAAAGTGCTGTTTTTCCTCTATGAAGAAACCGGCAACCCTAAATACAAAAAAGCCGCTGACCTACTTAGAACGCAGCTTACTACTCACCCACGTACCGAGCAAGGTGGCTTTTGGCACAAGAAACGCTATCCAGACCAAATGTGGCTTGATGGCCTATACATGGGGGCCCCCTTCTACGCTGAATACATTGTTAAGTACGGCGATATGAAAGAGCTAGACGATGTATTTTTGCAATTTGAACTCATTGAAGAGCACCTTTACGACGAAAAAACAGGCCTCCCCTTACATGGCTGGGACGCATCTAAAAAGCAAAAGTGGGCTGATAAAGAAACAGGTCTTTCTCAACATCACTGGTCACGTTCGCTAGGTTGGTATGCTATGGCAATGGTGGATGTGCTAGAAGTTGTTCCTGCCGAACACCCAAAAACACCGTGGCTAAAAGCGCGCTTTAAAGCGTTTATCGACGCTACGCTTACCTATCAACATAATTCAGGCACCTGGTATCAGGTTACTGACTTGGGAAACCGTGAAGGAAACTACCTTGAAGCATCAGGTACAGCAATGTTGACCTATGCTATGGCTAAAGGTGCAAGCCTTAAGTTTCTTCCTGAGGAATACAAAGCTCATGCAGAAAAAGGGTTTGCTGGACTTCTTGATCAAATGATTTCGGTTAATCCAGATACTAACGTTATCAGCCTTGAGCAAGTTTGCGCCGTTGCTGGTCTTGGTGGAAATCCATATAGAGATGGTTCATTCGACTACTACATGAGTGAGCCAATCAGAGCAAACGATGCGAAAGGTGTAGGCCCATTCATTCTGGCTGCACATTATTTGAATAAGTAAAAAGCGCTAAATTGTAAATAAAAGGGGTATATGATGGTCCGACCTAACTCACCGAATGCCAGACGTCACTTCTTAAAGTCTGGTCTCGCCACCACTGTTGCAGCTTCTGGGATGGCTGTAGGTGTTCCTACATTCCTATCCGGATGTGCAAATGTGACCGAAACGGGAAGGACTCAACGCCAGTGGGACGCCGAAGCAAACCTTATTAAAGGGATGATAAAGCGCCCCACCTTTGCAAAGCGCGAAGCTAATGTTACCGACTTTTTAAATGAAAATGGCAGTGACTTTAAGCAAGCGTTACATGCAGCTATCGACCAAGTCGCACGCCAAGGTGGTGGCAAAGTGGTTGTGCCAAAAGGCAACTGGCTATGCAGCGGCCCAATTCACTTACAGTCGAATATAAACTTTCATATTGAGGCAGGCGCAACAATTCGATTTTCTACCAATCCTGATGATTACAAACCATATGTTTTTACTCGCTGGGAAGGTATGGAGTTAATGGGTTACTCCCCTCTTATTTATGCTTTTGAGCAAAGTAATATCGCAATCACCGGCAAAGGTACGCTTGACGGTAGCGCGGCGAAAGACAACTGGTGGCCATGGAAAGGTAAGTGGAAGGCTTCAACATGGGGTGACGATCCTGTTGAGAACCAAAAATATACCAGAGACACGCTGCAAGAAATGGTAGAAAACGGGACACCCGTTAGTGACCGCGTTTTTGAAAATAATTACCTGCGCCCTCCGTTTATACAACCTTACCGCTGTGAAAATGTACTTATCGAGGGTGTTACCATCCTGCGCTCTCCATTTTGGTTAGTTAACCCTGTGCTTTGCAAGAACGTCACCGTTAACGACGTGTACTGTAAAAGTTTCGGCCCAAATTCGGACGGGTGCGACCCTGAAAGCTGCACGAACGTTCTTATCTCTAACTGTACATTTGATACAGGGGACGATTGCATTGCCATTAAATCTGGACGCAATGCAGACGGCAGAAGGGTCAATGTTCCCTGCAGTAATATCGTCATAGAACATTGCGAGATGAAGGCTGGCCATGGCGGTGTTGTAATCGGCAGTGAAATATCCGGCGGTGTAGAGAATCTCTATGCTCAGCATTGCACCATGAGTAGCCCTGATTTAGACCGCGGCATTAGAATTAAAACCAACAGTATTCGGGGTGGTCACCTAAAAAATCTAAACTATCGCAATATCGATATTGGGACGGTGAAAGACGCTGTTGTCGTGAATTTCTTCTACGAAGAAGGTGATGCCGGTAACTTCCCTCCTCTTCTGGAAGATATCACTATAGAGAACTTAAACGTAGCGTCAGCTAACCGGGCCTTTGTGCTTCGCGGGTATGACCATACGCCTATTTCTGGGTTGACGTTGAACAACATAACGATAAAACGTGCACTTAAAGATGCCGTTATCGAAAACGTAGCGCATCTTTCAATAAACAATGTGTTTATTAATAGCCAACCATTTAACAAGCATGGGCTGTAGAAGAATAAATACTATGGAATTTAATAAAGCACGTGTCAGTCTTAGTTTAGCCTTTGTGTTGCTGGCGGGTATATTTTTCAGTGGATTAAGCGCGGCAATGCCAGCAACAACGGATGTAGTGGTAGCTAAATCACATGACAGTGACGTAACTAAGGACGCTTTACCTCGTTTTAGCTCTGTGTCCCAAGCTGTTGCTTATATCGCGTCTCACAAGCCACAAAAAGATAAAGTATGGACCGTCTTTATTAGCGAAGGCATTTATCGAGAGCGTGTCGTCATAAACGTTGATAATGTTAACTTTGTGGGCCAGTCGCAAGAAACAACGACTATCGTTTTCAATCGATATGCAGGTCAACAAGTCGCAGAGAATTCTCAAAAAAAATGGGGAACTCGTCGCACTGCCACTGTGGAGATTTTAGGTGATAATATCACTCTGGAAAATATCACTATCACCAACGATTTTGATTATCCCGGTAACGAGGTCAAAGCAAAAGACGACCCTACTCGATTATCAGGTACGCAGGCAGTAGCGCTTAAAACCGATGTGAACTCCGATCGCACTTACCTTAAAAATGTCGCACTCTGGGGTTACCAAGATACCCTCTATTTAAAAGGTGACCGCGCTCTGATTGAAGGCGGAACAATAGCAGGACATATTGACTTTATTTTTGGTGAGGGCACCGCGTTTTTTGAAAGCGTTTCTATTGTTTCCCGTAAACGTTATTCTGGCGGTGATAGCGAAGGACTAACAGGCTACATTACCGCCCCAAGCACTCATTTACAGCGTCCTTATGGGTTAACGTTCAATAACTGTAGGCTTGAAAGAGAACACGGCGTTCCAGATGAAAGCGTGGCACTGGGAAGGCCTTGGCATCCTACAACCACCTTTTCAGATGGCCGATATGCAAACCCTTACGCTGTAGGTAAAACCACGTTTATCAACACCTATATGGCAGGTCATATCAGACAAAAGCGCTGGACTACCATGGGTGGAACTACGCCATCAGGTACAAAGAGACCATTTAATCCCCACACAGAAGCAAGATTTTCCGAGTACCAATCTCATGGAGAAGGTGCACCTAAAGCAGTCTCCTCACCAGCAATAAACTCTCATTTTCTGAATGATAAAAACGCGGCTTTTTACACTAAAGAGGCGGTATTGCGAGGCTGGGTGCCTTATAACACCCAGAACGATATTAAATAGTGCAACATTAGCGTAAGTAATTTGCTCGGCACATTGCGTAACCACTTGGTATCTATTATCTTTTAGTTATCACTGTGCCACTACTACCCTTATGTCTATACGTGTTCGTTATATCGTTGCGTTATTGCTAACCGCTACACTCGTCACTCTTTCTTTTATTGTTCTTTATGAATTAATCAGTGATCAGAAGAAAGATGCTGAAATTATCAATATCGCGGGTCAGCAACGCATGCTTTCACAGCGTATTGCGTTGCTCACCTCTACACCAAACATTTGCGACGACAGTGAAGAGCAAAGGTATTTGGCGCAATCGTTAGCACGTTTCAAACAAAATCATCAACAGCTTGTGTCACTCGATAACCTTCCCTCCTCTATCTCTAATACTTACTTTAACGAAGGCCAGCTCGACAACAAAGTAAACCGATACATAAAAAGCGCCGATCAAATTTTAGATGCAGCACAGTGTCAGCCCACTACGCTTTTAGATATTCAAGCGCTGACATCGCTATTACAACAGCTTGATTATGTCGTCGCGCGGTTCGAGCAAGACGCCACTGCTAGAGTAGATGTGGTTCTTTCGATTGAAGTTTACTTATGGCTAGCCACACTCGCTCTATTATGTATCGAGGCAGCATTCATCTTTTCCCCTATGGAGCGCACCGTTAAACGGTCATTTGCCAAACTAACGAGCTTGAAAGAGCAAGCGGAAAGTTCGGCTGATGAGGCTCGTAGAGCAAGCAAAGCAAAATCAGAGTTTCTTTCAAGCATGAGTCACGAACTTCGCACACCAATGAACGGCCTGTTTGGCATGATCGAGTTGGCCATAGACAACCCTGACAAAAGCAACATCTACCTTAAAAAAGCCAAAACTGCTGGTAGGCAACTCCTTGTGTTAATCAACGATATTCTCGATATATCAAAAATTGAAGCAGGCAAAATCAAAATTGAACAGGCGCCAGTCGACTTATTACAAGTCTTGGACGATGTGGTGTCGTTACAGCGGGTTTACTGCCAAAGAAAAGGTCTTGAATTTCATTACTTAAAAGACCCTGACTTACCTCACGTCATTAAAGGCGATATCACTCGTATTTCGCAAATTCTGCACAACTTGTTAAGTAATGCAATTAAGTTTACTGAACAAGGTTCTGTCACGTTAAAGGTCACCTATACCAAACGCCCAAACGGCAATTATTTAAGCTTCGATGTTATTGATACCGGCATTGGTATCGAGTCATCTAAGCTTGATAATATCTTTAAGAAATTTGAGCAAGCCGACCAATCCACCACCCGCGAATACGGGGGCACAGGACTAGGGTTAAGTATTGCGAAGCAGTTGGCGAAACTCATGCTCGGCGACATCAATGTAACTTCATTTGTAGGTCAAGGAAGTACCTTCAGTTTTACTATGGCAGCGGAAGAATCTCAGCTACCCGACATTAACGTTGAACCCAGTGCTAATTTGCGCTGTGCGATAGTTGATGATTTACAAACCAGCCGCGAATATTTTGAGCATGTCGTTACTTCCATGTCGATTGTGCCCCAAAGTTATGATAGTGCAAAAGCCTACCTATCAGACAGCCCAATGGCTTTTGACGTTATTATTCTTGATTTGTCTATGCCAGAGATGAGCGGGGTCGATTTGCTAGAACAGTTGAAGGCGATGAACCCAGATAAATTTCCTAAAATCATTCTTATCTCTGCTGAACTGGAACGACTAGAAGATGAAAATGATGTTTCTGAACTTATCTGGCGTACGCATGCTAAACCCATTAATCGTCGAGAACTTGAGCATGATTTAGGAAAGTTAATTGAGACAAAACCCGTATCTCATAATGATGTTAAAGAAGGCAATAAGAAGAAACGCATACTGCTAGCTGAAGACAACGAAATCAATGCCGAAATCGTGAAGACTATATTGCAGTCAGAAGGCTATAAGTTCCTGCATGTTAAGAACGGAAAAGATGCCGTAGACGTGGGCAAGCGACATCAATTCGACCTTATTTTGATGGACTGCAATATGCCCGTCATGGGAGGTATTGAGGCATCAACAATATTACGCAAAGCACTGGAGGTTGATACACCAATTGTTGCGCTCACTGCAAACGCCTTCGCAGAAGACAAAGAGGAGTGCTTGGCTGCCGGCATGACTGACTTTTTAGCCAAGCCTTTAGACAAAGACACGCTACTGGTTTGTATCAAGAAATATATCGGTTAGCTGCATGTACTAACACTCAACAAGGTGCTGTTTGGCAGACCACTTCCACATTTTATACGGTATAGGGTTCTTGCTCTGCAATGTACCCTGGCGCGATGGCTAAATTGTCGGTATTCGCAAGGCTCTGCTGATTCCTAAGCCAAAGTTGATACTCACCGGTACGTAAGCTTGCATGTTTTGTACAATCAACATTCCAACGTCTAAGCAGATACCCCGCCATGGCAGCCCGCACTTCCAATATAAGCACGCCTTCTTCCATGGCGTAATCAAGCTCTATTGCGGTAGCATACTTAATATTCTTAGGATGCGGCACAATTTCAAGTGAGATAAGTCGTCCCCACTCTTCATCACAATCTATGCATTCATGGGTTTCAGGTTCTGCTTTAACCGTTACCTTACTAATTCGAGTTAGCACAAAATCTCTGAAACTTTGTGATTTTCTGTCGAATGCGCGAACATGCCAGCGTTGACCGTTGTCAACAATACTGTGAGGCACTAACTCTCTTGCGCCACTGCCGCTTGAAAGCGACGTATAGATTACACTCATCGCCTTTTTGTTCACGATGGCTTGTACCACTTTCGCCACCACAAAAATATCAGGAACATTAAGTGAAGATGCACTTTCAACAGGGAAATGTATGTCACCGATCGCATCAAATCCATCTGATATGTCGTTGGCAAGCTTCACAAGGGTTCGCTTTGCATCGTGTTCAAAAACCGGAATAAAGCTTTCTGTTTGAAAGTAACGTTTTTCCCTTGGATCGTAGACTAAGTTATCAGGGGCGAGCTCTTTGTATAGTGTAAAGTCACGAGAACCAGCCGATAGTCCCACTTCAAAGCGATTTATTAAGTCTTGGCGATGAATAGCCCCTTTAAACAAAAGGCAGAAGTCGATATACGCCAGTCGTTGGCGTTGAGAAAAAGAAATGGTTTCTAACATGGTGCGCACTTATTGTATTTTTATTCAGTGTGGTTTATTTAAAGCCGTATGTAAATAGCAATAGAAATAAAAAAGCCCAGCACGTGGCTGGGCTTAAACTTTTAGCCATTAAGGTTTATGACTTCACACGTTTGCGAGCGAAAAACATACCACCTAAAGCCAGAAGCGAAAGCGCGAAGGTACCTGGTGCAGGTACTTCTGCAATACTGAAACTTGCGCTACTCACTTGTATAGGCGTCAGCTGCCCCCCTTGAGAGCCTTGAAAAATGTAAGAACCTGACAACCCATCAATTGTAATGTCACCAACAGACTGTGCGATAAATTGCACGGTGTATAAACCAATCACTGGTGTCTGCAGTTGATAGAACAAATCAATTTGTTCCAAGTAAGCTAGTGAACCTATCTCTAAAATTCCCCCCGGTAGAAAAGGAGGTAGAAACATCTCTAACACTGGGTTCCCCAAGCTGCTAACTGAGCCAAAAGGATTTAACGTAGAAGCGCCAATAAAACTCAAGAGCGAATCGTTAAAACCAATTGTCGTGTTATATACATCAAACGGTTGAGGAAACGGTACGATACCTAAAAAAGCATCTTCATTAGAAAAGCTTACCGTCGCCGTGATAGTTTCTCCTACTTGATAAATTGATTTATCCGTAGAGATTTCAATTATTGCGGCATTTGCATTAAAAGTAGCAATTGCCAATACCATTAAAATAATTTTTTTCATTTTCTTTCCAACTACTGAACTGCACATGCGGTACGTGTACACATAGACATTAACGCGTATAAATCGTAGATGTTTAATCTGCCGTCATTGTTAAAGTCGTGCTCTTCAACCGTCGCTTGACGTTGCAGAAGCAAGGTGTAGAACGCCACAATATCGGTGTTGTCTATGTCACTATCGCCATCAAAATCACCAATTACTGGCTCCGGCTCACTCGTTTCAGGGAAATCCAGCACAACAATTACTGGATCGTGATCTGATGAACGATAAGCATCAGCCCCGTAATAGCTAGAAAGCTGTGTTTCTGACTTATATTCAACGTTGTAGTCGAAGACACGAGGCTCATCAGCATTGATATGCCAAACCGTTGCGTCTGCCACATACTCAGTCAAAGTTGAGCTTGATAGCGCGTGATCTAAGTAACCTATTTCGCCGCCGAAGCTATAAGAATAAGCACTTTCGCCGTGGAAGAGGTTCACCAAGTTGCTGTAACCGGCGTCTTCGAGAGCAAGAATTGGATCTTCTTTCGCATAAGCATTTAGGTCACCCATTACGATAACTCGGTCAGACAAACCTTCACTGTTTTGCACAAGCGCTGTCAGCCCTAACGCAGCTTGGGTACGTAGCTCGTTCCAGCAGCCTTGTCCATCACCCAAATCAGCATCATTACCTGTTGCACTGCCACAGCTTCCTTTTGATTTGAAATGATTTACCGCGAGCGTAAACGCTTCGCTGTTACTATTTACGCTAAAGGTTTGTAACAGCGGCTGGCGGTTACCGTAGTCAAAAGGAGCTTCAGAGGAAGTAACCGCTGCGCCTTGTGGTGTGACCGTTGCAGGCTTATAAATAATACCTACCGCAATTTCATCACCACCAAGTAATGATTCAAGTGCTACATAGCTATACACGTCACTACCAAGTTCAGCATTTACGCTATTTACAAGAGAAGCAATGGCAGAATCACTCCCGTATCCATCGTTTTCGATTTCTACTAAGCCAAGTACATCTGCGTCCATCGCAACGATGGCTGCTACTGTCTTCGCTTGCTGGCGGGCAAATTCATCTTCTGAGTCTGCACCACGAGAGGTAGGGAAGTTCGGACCATTAAAGTAGTTAAGCACGTTAAAGCTAGCCACTTTGACATCGCCTTGTACGTCTAACTGGGGCACATCTGTTCTTGGGTTTGTGCGTACAGTTTGAAGAGCGCCAACTGGAATTAAGTTATAAGCACCAAATGCGTAGTGCATTACACCTTCCAAGCCTTCTACACTGTCGCCTAAACGCAGAGGATTCGCATGAGATAAACCTCCAACTGGGAAAGGAATATCGTCAGCATTTTGTGCGCTTGAGCCATCATCAACCAACAATGTGTTGCGTGCATTCGCTTCAGCCAAGGCAATAGCTTCACTTGAACCCGCGGCATATTGGTTTGTAGGAATCATCAGGCGGCCTGATGACACGTTGAATTGCCCATATCGACCAAGATTGTAAACGTCTGTCACGTTCAAAGTTTGCTGGAATTGAACCTGCATACCTTCAAGTGACTCTAGGTTAACGCTCTCGTCAAATGGCATTTCAATGCTTGTCGTTAGTATATCAGCACCTGCACCTAGCGTTTCAGCATTGGCGCTTAGTACAATTTCTGTAATGCCATTGTATTCAGCCACTGCACCGCTAACACGCACAGCATCACCAACAGATGGGTATTCAGTGAAGGTTGTCGAGTAGGCAAATACACCTTCAGACGTCGCAGCATTGCCATCAGAGTCGGCGGCTTCTTCTTGAATAAAGAATCCGTTCATTTCCGGCACAACTTTAGTCACTACTGCCTCAATAACAACGTCATTGCCTGTAAGTGGCGAGGTATCGCCTTCACCTTGAATAGCGCTAATTAAGACTACTTCACCAACTGGGTCTGTAGGATCAGTTGGGTCGGTCGGGTCAGTTGGATCCGTAGGCTCGCTAACAGATCCATTGTGCGAACCAAAATTGTTAAGCGTATCTTTTGGTAGGCTATCCCATTCTTCAAGGGTAAACGCTGGGTTGCGGTTAGGATTGCCTGCTGTTACTGAACTCTTGCGTACCAAAGTAACGTCTTTACCCCAGTTAGTTTTAACGCCGTACGTACCTAGAGCATCAACAACCTGACCGTTAGCGACGAGCTCAATGTAGTCATCGCCATTGAAATTAATCACGAAGCTGCTAATCGTTGAGCCGGCAGTTAACAGTGCATCTGCACTTCCGTGAGCGAATGTTGCTACGCCACCTGCTGGGATTGTGCCTTCAAGTGCTAACACTTTACGGTCAGCATCTGCGGTCTCACCATTGGAGAGTAAAACTAACTCATAACCCGCTAGACTTACCGGTTGTGTCGAGCTATTGAAAAGCTCTATACCTTTATTGAAACCGCCACCTTCGATGTACTCTGAAATGTAAATACTGCTGGTAGAAGGTGTTGTGTCGCCGCCGGTATCACCACCTGTGTCGCCGCCGGTATCGCCACCCGTGTCACCGCCAGTATCACCACCTGTACTATCACAACTCTCGTTGAAAATAAGTGAAGCAAGTTCAGGTTTGTCAATAAACGGATTTCGGTTTCCTTGGAATTCATAAACGCGCTCGTTACGACGACGTTCGAAATCATCCACTGGATCACTTTCATGCCATTGAAGCAATACGCAAAGCTTACCAAACGCGGCTTCGCTAGTAGAGGTAAGGCGATTTACTAACACTAAGTCGTCTTCGGTATCACCCGCTGTATTTCCATCGTAACGCACGTCCATGTATAGCATTGAGCGTGCTACATCACCTTTTACTGCGTCACGTGGCTCAAAAGAGTCACCATCAACTCGATTTAACGGAGCTTCAGAAAGCGCGCTATCACTAAAATCAAAATCTAAGTTGCCGCGCGAGCTATTTACAGAAATATCGGTAGGACGCAGGTGCAGAATATCGCTGTATGCCGTTAGGCTTGAGCTAGGAAAACCATGGCTCTTAGCCCAAACATGTTCGCGATTCCAATTGTCTGGGTTGGTGCTTTGACTACCGCTACCGTTGGTAAACTTGCCTTGTGATATGCCTTTGTAGAACAAGATAACGTTATCGGTGTTAGCAGGATCTTCATCAGTGTAAGTGAGTGCTGTCCACACTTCTGAGTAAGAAAGCGTACGATGACCATTTTCAATGATGTTATGCGCCGTGTCTTTTAACGTTTGCGCACTTTCACCGTTTGCAATAGCTGTGTCGAGAGCTGCGTAATAGTCAGATGCAACAAAGTCGCTGGCTAGGTTAACTGCTTCCAAATCAGGGCAGTTAAAACAAGTACCACTTAAGAAAAGAAGTTCATTTGAAGGTTCACCGCCGTTGTCAGGGTCACCGCCAGTATCCCCACCATCGGTAGTTTCATTTCCACTTACTGAAATACTGTCTAAATTGAGATATTCGGTACCCGAGTTGTTAGCCATGGCTACTTTCAGTTCTAAAGTGCTTCCGCTACCTATCGTTTCGGTCAGTGTTGCAGAACCAAAGTCTTCCTGTACCGTATTCGTTGCCCCTTCTGAAAGCGTAATAAGCTCGAATGCGCCACCATCTAATGAGTAAAATACATCGATGTAGTCTGTCGACTCAAAATTTCCACTTTGAGAAAGCACGGCATTTATGGTGATATCACCGGCACCAGATATATCGATAGACTCGCTCAACCAGACTACTTCACCGTCAGTATCACGTGCTTGCATTGCGCCGCTTTCAACACGGAACCAGTCTGAAGTGGCACTTAGCTCACTCGCTGACACGTCTACTGACCAACGATCAACACCTTCAAGTTCAACAATTGCTCCCGCTGGGTCTGAGCCAGTTGCGCCCTTGCCTTGCAGTTCATTTGCTTCGAAGTCCTCTTGCCATACTGTATCTGCAGAGGCATTAATAGAAACAACGCCTAACGACAATGCGCCCGCCAACAACGCGTTGACTACTTTAGCTGATTTCCTCAGCTTATACTTTTGTGTGTTACCCTCATGAATCATTTTGCTTTCCGCTTTTTTGTATAAGGAAGGTATAAATTCTTATACATACGTATATACAGCAAGCACTTAATAAAAATAATAATATAAACGTCACAAACGTTAAAAATCAGAAACTTAGACGTTTAAAATAAACTTACTTATTGATTAACTCTGCTGAACTTTGGTACAGGGAAAGTTGATTTGTCACAATGCGTAAATGTTTCAGCTTTGAAATATTTTAGTGACTCGCCGTGGTGCATGTTACAGTTTTATGCACAAAAAAAGAGCGCCTAGTGGACGCTCTTTCAATCATAACTTTAGGACAAAAAGCGCTGGGTAAACGCCTTTTCGTTGTTGCCTATAACTGCTCGTTTAAGAAGGCGTTAAAGTCTGCCTGAAATGCAGATTTCAGCCGCATACACTGTTGAGACTCGTCCTGCATAATTTCGACACCGCGTGCCATTCCTTGATAGGTCTCGCTAATTGGCGCGTAGAACGCATTGGCCTTTTCTAAGTTTTCAGCCGAACAGGTTGTTGAAACAAATTCCGGCATTCTGCTTACATGGTAATCAGGCATTTTTGCTAGTAGCGCGTCTTTATTCTTACTAAGCCACTCATACAATAGCGTATGATCGTCTAAGTTACGTGCTACTCTCACCACCATATACATGGTATTTGCAGGCGTAATATCATCGGTAAGCGCTAAATCTAACATTTTAAAGACGGTCGCTTTGTCTTCAAAGTACATCGAATACACCAGCGTGCTTTTCACATTTGGCAACTGTGCTTTTTTAAATGCTTCTACAATTGTATTAAACCATGTGCCCTGCTCGCCTTGTTCACTATTTCGCGTAGCAATTTCAATTGCTGTACCGGCAATACCGGAAGGAACACTGTTAGTATCTGCAAGGTACTGTTTCGCTATTTTAACGCTTTGTTCAACAAGTTGATCATTGTTCGAATGAGTACCCAGTAAGCTGTATATCTGGTTACGCAGGCGAATGACATCTGCGTTATCCTGCTCACTTTGAGACAAGGTTAGCTTGTTTAACAAAGGCATATAATTTTGATTTAGAAGCTTTGCATAGGCGGCTTTATTGTCTTCATTTACTAAATAACTAAACTCAGCTAACACGCCAACAGCCGCACGAATGACCGCAGGGTCATCATCTTTTGCCAAACTATTAAGCACCTTCATCACGCTGTCTACACCTACTTGATCTGCGTTTAACAGCGCCTGGTAGTTGTATAGCACATTTTTCTTTTCACGCTTATTTAGCGCGTCAATGTTATTTAGCAGTGCGTTTAGCTGAGCTGGTTCAATTGACCAACGGAAGTAACCTGTTGCATTGTCATTAGGGTACACCCAGTCTGCTTCAGCAAGCTGAGGTAAAACTGTGGTTTCTTTATCAATAAAAACCACTTCGTTTAGTATTTTTCCGTTTGATTGATAAGTCAGCTTTAATGGAACTGCCCATGTCTTATCTTCCACGGTCGCGCCTGCAAGGTGAAAACGGGACTGGGTTAATTTGCCATCTTTTGAAATATGAATAAGTGGGTAGCCCGGCTGTTCCAAGTAAGCTTTCATCATGGCGCTTAAGTTGAAATCAGACACTTCATCTAGGGCGCGCCACAAATCATCTGCTACGGTATTACCCCAAGCATGGGTATTCATGTAGTTTTGAACGCCTTCACGAAACTTTTCTGTACCAATTAGCGATTCAATCATTTGTAAAATTGATTCACCTTTTGAGTAGTTTAAGCCCAACCCATCCATCACATCTGGCTGACTTTTCACTACCTTTTTAACAGGTTTCACCGTGGGACTAGCATCTGCACCAAATGCTCCCTCTTGTACTATGCGATCGGCGTAGTTCAACTCTGGATACAAGGTTTTCATAGTATGACTTGCAGCCCAAGACGCAAACGCTTCGTTCAGCCATAGGTCATCCCACCACGCCATTGTTACCAAGTTGCCAAACCATTGGTGAGCAAGTTCATGCGCAATAACATTTAGCGGTCGTGAACGCTCTGTGACGCTTGGGTTATCTTCTAGCAGTAACAAACTATCGCGATAGGTAATTAAACCTACGTTTTCCATTGCACCGTGGGTAAAGTTGGGTACGGCAACAAAATCCATTTTTTTATAGGGGTACTTGATACCAAAAAAATCTTCTAGCGAGGCTAGGATTTCTGGGATGTGTTTGATAACAAATTTGGTTTTATCGGCATACCCTTTTGGAACGTATATTTTTCCTGGCACCGACAGCCCAGAAATTTCAGCACTATCAAAAGGCCCTACGGTATAGGCAATAAGATAAGTCGGCATGGGCTTAGTTTTTTCAAACACTACGGTTTTTATCCCGTTTTCCACTGTCACTTTTTCAACAGGTGTATTACCCACAATTTCCTGATGTTCAGGAGAACTGATGGTCATTTGATAAGGAATTTTGAAGTTTGGCTCATCAAAACTTGGAAACGCTTTTCGCGCATGCATATCTTCAAACTGGGTAAATATATAGTTGGTCTCTTCAAAACGTGACAGATACATGCCATCTGAAGACGTGTTCACTTTCCCTTCAAACGTAATCTCTAACGTATACTTCCCAGGCGCAATCTCATCTTGCGATTCGCCCCAATTGATGTCGTATTCTCCAATCGTAACATTTAGAGGAAAGCTGCTGCTTCCAGACACTAAACGTGCAGAAGTCACGGTCAAATCTTGCTGATAAAAGCCCACTTTCTTAGTTGGGGTTTTAACCGTTACATCAATATTCGTTTTTCCAGAATATGTAGGGTTGTCAGGGTCGATATTTAAGTGAATGTGTTGAAATGTGGGAGCGATTGTTGACGGTAAGCGGTATTCAACATCAGCAAGTGTCTTTTTCGCGGGTGATACGACTGCAGATGCAGTTTGCGCTTCTTGCGCCACTACTGCCGTTGTCGATAGCGATGTGAATGCAAAAACACTCGCAACCACACCAGCTAGTGTAGATAGTTGTTTCATTATGGTTTATCCATGTTATGGGAAAATCCCTATATTCATCCATGGGTAAGAATAAATATCAAAAAGGGCCTTAGCAATCTAAAGCCCTTTTGGCATTGGTTCAAATTGTTACTATTCATGTCAACCGCAAGAATTGTGCATTTCAGCGTACATTGACTCTGGCGATTTATCTTGTTTCTGCTTCGCTGCCTGCTGACAGCCAAATTGATTGAATAAGCCAGCAACTCTAGAAATGGTATCGTCGCAACTGCATTTGCATTTGCTTAACTTGCTGAACTAAGGCTTCACAGTTATCTACCACTTCTTTTGCATAGGTAGTATTGGCATTGCCCACCTGTTGAATACTGCTTACCCCTTTATTCACATCGTTAGCAACTTCTGTTTGTCCTTCAGCCATTGTGGCAGCGTCTCGGTTTAACGTTGTGATGCGTGCAACAGCGTCAAGCGCCTGCTTTAACGAATCGCCAGCATGTTTTGTGGTGTCCACGGTTTTATAGGCGGTTTCTTTATTTTGCTGCATTTTCTCAGAAGCCACGCGGCTACCTTGCTGAAGACGTTCAATCATATTGCGAATTTCTTCCGTGGAAGACTGCGTTCTGCTTGCTAGCGAGCGGACTTCGTCAGCGACAACGGCAAAGCCACGTCCCTGCTCACCAGCGCGAGCCGCTTCAATAGCTGCATTAAGCGCAAGTAGATTCGTTTGCTCCGCGATATTCCTGATAACTTCCATTACACCGCTAATTTCTTCACTTGCCTGAGCCAACTCAGTGATAACCTGTACTGACGCGTCCACATCGCTTGCCTGAGACTGGATGTCTTTAATGGTTTGCGCCAAAACGCTTACGCTGTTTCGCGTATCTTGATCGGCAGCGTGTGCCGCTTCACTTGAACTGCGAATGGTTGACGACACCGTTTGTGCATTCTGCTGCATTAACGAAATGGCGTTATTAATTGACTCCGTTTCTCGGCTAAGTTGTGAAACGGTATCTTTGGATTGCAACGCTGTTGCATTTAACCTTTCTGACTTTGCTAGCATGTGGTCGGTGGCTTCGTCCACACTCTGCAACGTGTCTTGTAACTGGCTAAGAAGCCCATTAAACGCTCTTGCCATGGTGCCAAACTCGTCGCTTCTTGATGCCTGAAAACGGAACGTTAAATCTCCCTCACCAGAAGACAAGTTGTTTACTACCCCAATGAATTCTTCAAGTGGCTTGCCAACAATATACTTAACGAGCAACCAAATGGTGATCAAAATTCCCACGCTCGCCAATACGATTTTAAGTACAACAACCAACACAGAGCTTCGAACCATAGCCGATTTTTCTGACGTCGACGCCACTAATATAATATCGTACCCCCAAGGCGAAAACGGTACCACTTCTACAACCCAGTCATCATTAGGTTGAAGGGCGTCGGCCACCTGCCGATCATTCACATGTGCGGAATGCATGCGAATGTTACCTTTTGCATCACGAAGGGCAACAAAGCCTTCTTTTAGCACGTGACTTTGCTTAATGGCTTGCTCTAAGACGTTAAGGTCGGCTGAGTATCCCACATACCAGATGCCCACAACGTCACCACTGCTGTTAAACATTGGCTCGTAACCTGTTAAATAAGGGCTACCCAAAATATCAACCGCACCGTAATACGCTTCCTGCTGATTAATCTTTTTGATCGCCTTGCCATCAGGGGCCAACTTAGTGCCAATCGCCCTCTCGCCATTTTTAATGACATTGGTACTCACGCGAATATAGTCGTCTCCTGTTTTACTAAAAAGCGTGGCGGTGCCTCCCATTACGCTTGTCAGGTTATCGACCAAATCGAATGTGTTGGCTTGCTCCGCATTGCCCAACCTTAGCTGCCGAGCCTGCGTATTTTTAACGGTAACAATATCGGTTTGATTGGGTTCACCGATTGCCTCACCTCGTTGTTTAAGCAACGCCATACTGCTTTTGACGCGTTCAAGCATGATAGAGTCAGTCACAGTAAGAATATTCACTAAACGATCGGCGGTGTTCTTCTTTTGCTCTTGAACAAGGGTTGAAACATTTGAGGAAGTGGTGATAACCGTTGCCACGGCAACAATTAAAGCGAACAAAGCGATAACAGCAGAAATAGAAAATAGAAACTTTCTTTGAATGGACATTTATCATCTCGATATGTAGACGTTTAATACAAAGCCATTCCGTTGCGCTTTCTAACCTCGGCCTTAAATTTTTTTACCAAACAGCACAACGGCTTGAGGCAGCAATCCCTTTATATTAATTTAGGCAAAAATTACGTAAGAGCAAATTATCCAAACGTTTATATTTTAAAAAAGTTGTCCAATTAACAACCGATTATCAGTCTGTGCTACTTCATGGTCACCTTTGTGCCAACAATTTTCAGTGCCGGTGCACCTCGAATTAAAGCATTCCTTGCAAACTGTCCGTGACAAGAAGGACATATTCCTTCTTCATGAGTAAAGTCCTCAACTATTCTCTCTTTAAAGCATTTAACCAACGCGCCTTTGCCGCCTTTTCGATATTTAAATAGCTGGAATTTGCACTTGGAGCAATAAATTTGCACGGTTCTGACCGGCCCTTTTGCATTAGGTTTTGCCATAATTTCTCTTTGTATGTTTTAGGATCCTTCAAATTTCACCTTTTGTCGAAATGCGACAAATTGTAAATCTCGGTTATACTTTCGTGAGGGCGCGTCGCCCTTGGGTACAAACCACTAGCATGCTTGCCTCGATGTTAGCGAGTTAAGAACGAAGGTAATATCAATGAAGATAGTTGCAGCCCTGTGCTTTTTAATGTCTGCGCCGATTTATGCCGGTACAGCCGTGATAATAAATGCCAACAACAATTCTGGGATCGATATCGATACCGTCAAGAAAATATATTTGGGAAAAGTAAAAGCATTTCCCGATGGAAGTCGCGCAATTCCCCTTACCTTCGAACAAGGTAATAATATCAGAGACGCTTTTAATAATAATGTGCTTGGAAAATCTGAATCACAATACTCTGCATTCTGGTCGAAGCTTGTGTTTACTGGCAGAGGCACACCACCTGAAATGATAGCAACTGAGGATGAGATGTTAAATCTCGTCGCGACCAACCCCAATACCATAGGTTTTGTGGATGAAGGTAAAGTTGATGGCACGGTAAAAGTTGTTGGTACATTTTAGGGCCTGCTGTTGTTTAATATTCAGCAAAGACCAACAAGCCCTGGTTATTTAAACTAGGAACAATTGGCGACGCCTTGTCTAAATGCGTCGCCCTTTTTAGGCGTCTAGCTTCAATCAGGAAGTGTCGAAAGATAGTTAATGTTTGCAAAAGCCATTATGACATCTTTGGCGAAGTCGACCCTAGGATGACGAAGCGCTCCCTTTTTCCACACTAAATAAACATCATTTTCTGGGCCTGGCTTGCCCAGCGCGACCAATTCGCCTTTTGCAATACCTTCTTTACATAAGTAGTCAGGCAAAACGGAATAACCAATTCCCGCTTTGATAATACTACTTATTGCTCTTATATCGGGGCAAACAGCCGCGACAGGCGACTCACACGCGGCATTAAATACCTCCGAAAAGTATCGCCGAACAAGCGGTAACTGTTCATCATACGTCACTACTTTATGTTGGTTGAGTAGCGCTGCCGATATTTCTCTTTCTCCCAGCAACTTTCCCTGCACACGGTTCATCACTAAGATTAAACGCTCTTTATCCAACTTCTGATATTCATACATCGCGTCAGTTGGCTCAGAGGCGGTAATGGCAAGCTCCGCTACATCGTTCTCCAACAAATGATAAATATTACTTTTGTTGCCGGTATGGATCACTAAATTCACTTTATCGGCCTGAAGCAAGTTAGCGAGTGCCGGACCTGCCACCAGACTGAGGTACTCCGCAGGGCCTGCAAGGTGTAACGTGCCGTGATCGGTGGAAGCACGACTGCGAATAGAAGCCACTTTCTGCTCTAACGTATCAATGTGACTGGCGACCTGCAGCGCCAAGTCATCAGCGATAGCCGTTGGCTCAACGCCTCTCGCTTTTCTTATGAACAACTCTTTACCGACAATATTCTCCATAGCTTGTATGTGAGAAGTAACCGCTGGCTGAGACATATGAAGGCGAGCTGCAGCACGCGTAATGTTGCCGCTTCGATAAACTTCTACAAAGGTTTTTAACTGTGTCAAGTAAGACATAATCCCTACCCATCAGATTTTTGATGACTTATCACAATTTATCTGACTTCTCGATGTAAGCCAACCTCTCTAAGATACACGCACTTTCTAATGCGACAGGAGCTGCACATGAAATCAGCATCATCAATTTTATCGCTCGCCATTATTGCGGGTTTATCACAGTCGGCCTATGCGGCAGACGTTAAAGCTGCGAATGCCAGTAAAGGCGAAATACTTGTACTACTTTCAAGTGAAAATGTAATGCAGCTTGCAGATGGCAAAACAGAGCCTACAGGCTATTACCTTAACGAGTTTGGTGTGCCGGCAAAAGCATTGGTAGACGCAGGCTACAAACTGGTATTGGCCACGCCAAAAGGCAATGCGCCATCTGTAGATAAAAAGTCAGTAATACCGCAATACTTTGATGGCGGCGAATCGCAAATGCGAGACATTCAAACGTTTGTAGCGTCAATAGAAGGCATTGATGACACGCTGTCATTGAGCGAAGTGATTGGACAAGGGCTGGAAGAGTTTGAAGGCGTATTCATTCCAGGCGGTCATGCACCGCTTATCGACCTGGCAAACAATCCTCAAGTGGGTGAAATTTTGTCTCACTTTCACAGTGAAGGAAAACCTACTGCCGCTATCTGCCATGGCCCAATCGCCTTACTTTCTGGGCAATCTAACCCGCAGGCATTTGAACTGGCATTGAAATCCGGTGAGCAAGCCTCATCTGAGAGTTGGATTTATGATGGCTACAAAATGACAATCTTCTCCACACCGGAAGAGGCCTATTTTGAAAGCACGTTAAACGACGCAACGTTATTGTACTACCCAGCAGACGCCATGGCGCAAGCGGGTGGCAAGATGGAATTCAAAGGAATGTGGGCGCCCAATGTAGTAGTAGACCGTGAGCTTATTACAGGCCAAAACCCGTTTTCTGATGAACTGTTAGCTGAAAAGCTTTTACAACAGTTAAATTCACAATCTAATTAAGGACAGGCAACACTATGCTTAATTTTACGTTTAAGAATCAAACCGAAATTCTGTTCGGCAAAGGGCAACTAAGTGAAGTGTCTTCACGTTTGCCGAAACAAGCAAAAGTCCTCTTCCTCTACGGTGGCGGCTCAATTAAGAAAAATGGTATTTACGATAAAGTAACGACTGCACTAGCAGGTGCTGAAGTCATTGAATTTCAGGGTGTTGAACCAAACCCAGAATTTGAAACACTGATGAAAGCTGTGAATGTCGCCCGTGAAAATGACGTGAACTTCATTCTTGCGGTTGGCGGTGGAAGTGTTATTGATGGCGCGAAATTCGTAGCTGCTGCCGTTAATTTTGCAGGCGATCCGTGGGACATACTTGTTAAAGGTGCAGCATTTGAAAATCCATTACCTATTGGCGCAGTACTTACTTTACCTGCGACAGGGTCTGAGAGTAACGGTAACTCGGTAGTAAACAGAAAAGAAACGTCGCAAAAACGCGCGTTTTCTTCTGAAACAGTTCAGCCTGTTTTTGCCGTACTTGATCCTGAGTTCACCTATTCACTTCCACCACGTCAAGTATCGAACGGCGTAGTTGATGCTTTTGTTCACGTGATTGAGCAATACCTTACCTACCCTGTAAACGCACCGCTTCAAGACCGCTTTGCAGAAGGAATTTTACAAACTTTAGTTCAAGAAGGTCCTAAAGCGTTAGCGACGCCTGAAGATTACGATGTGCGTGCAAACGTAATGTGGTCAGCAACAATGGCGCTTAACGGATTAATCGGCAAAGGTGTACCGCAAGACTGGGGCACACATATGATAGGTCACGAACTTACTGCGTTACACGGTTTAGATCACGCCGTGACCTTAGCAATTGTTCTACCGTCGTTAATGTTCGTGCAGCGCGACAAAAAGCAGGAAAAAATTCTGCAGCTAGGTGAGCGCGTGTTTGGCATTCAGGAAGATGACAAAGAAAAGGCCATCGACTTAACCATAAAAGCGGTTCAGGACTTTTTTGAAACTATGCAGGTTAAAACCCGCCTGTCAGACCACAACATTGAAAAGTCTGCCATTGATGGGCTAATCGAGAACCTTGAACGCAACGGCTTAACAGCGCTTGGCGAGCATGGTGACATCGATCTTGCTAAAGCCCGTGAAATTCTAACTCTTGCGGCATAACCCCTAGATTTTAAAGCACTCAGCCTTCGCTGAGTGCTTCTGTGTTTATTTAAAAAGAGAGAAATATGACTGCATTATTTGAACAATTTTCGTTAAAAGACGTGACGCTTCGCAATCGTATTGCTGTGCCTCCTATGTGCCAATACTCTGCAGAAGATGGGTTTACAAATCAGTGGCATGAAGCAAACTACCAGTCATTTGCCCGAGGCGGTGCTGGATTGGTTATCGTTGAGGCAACCGCCGTCTCGCCAGAAGGACGCATCACGCCAAATTGCTTAGGTATTTGGAAAGATGAACACGTTAGTGGCTTAAAAAATGTTGCTGATCGGATAAAAAGCCAAGGCGCTGTTGCTGGAATTCAAATTGCACATGCCGGGCGCAAAGCGAGTGCTAACCGCCCTTGGGAAGGTGATGACCACATTCAGCCAAGTGAAGAAAAAGGGTGGCAGCCTATTGGACCTTCGGCAGAAGCCTTTGGGGCACACTTACCTGTTACGCCTACAGAAATGACCAAAGCCGATATTGAGCGCGTTAAGAGTGACTTTGTGAAAGGTGCCCAGCGCGCGCTTGAAGCTGGATTCGAGTGGCTTGAACTGCATTTTGCCCACGGTTATTTGGCTCAAAGCTTTTTCTCGAAGCACGCCAATAAGCGTACCGACGAATACGGCGGTGATGCGCAAGGCCGTGGCCGATTCTTACTTGAAACACTGAGCGCAGTGCGTGCGGTTTGGCCTGAAAACCTACCGCTTACCGTACGCTTTGGCGTTATCGAATACGATGGTGATGACGAACAGACGTTGAGCGAGTCTATCGAACTTGTAAAACAGTTCAAAGAAATTGGTACTGATTTCGTTAGCGTTAGCGTTGGCTTTAACACGCCTGATGCGAATATTCCTTGGGGCCCGGCTTTCCTTGCTCCAATTGCGAAAAAGGTACGTGATGAAGCCGGGATCCCGGTTGCTACAGCGTGGGGAGTAGACACACCAGAGCTCGCCAACGATACCATTGAAAACCAACAACTTGACGTTGTTATGGTAGGTAGAATGCATCTTACTAACCCACACTGGTCTTACTTTGCAGCGAAAAAGCTAGGCGTTGAAAAACCATCTTGGGTAATGCCTGCACCATATGCACACTGGTTGGAGCGTTACGCACCATCAGACGAAAGGTAATTATTGACTTTACAGGCAGCAGTGTTTTCGAGCACTGCTGTGTTTTTCCTCGTCTTTTGCCAATAACGTATAACGTTGCGTCTCTGCACTTGCTTTTTTCCAAGTTAGGTTTAAGGTTGCTATAAACCTCCTTCAAGATTTGGAAGAATGCAGGTTAAAGATTTTTTTTCCTCATCAGCAAAGCTTGCTGATCTAACGTCACTCCGAAGGCGCCGTGTCATTCAAATAAGCGCGGTAACAGGCTTCGGGCTTTTCGCTTCATCTCTGGTCGCGAGAGGCATAACTTTTGATATCTTTTTACTGGGCTTGTTCTCATTAATCGTCACTGGCTCGCTCGCATACAAGTATTACGTTACCACCAGCAGTTACCTACTTTTGGGCGCTATGTCGTCAATGCTGTTTGCCCTATCCGCAACAGGTGCAGGCGTATTTGATATCGCCATGATTGGCTATCCTGGCGTCATCATATTTGCGGCTTTATTAGGTGGAATTGCCCTATTTGGCACCGTTTTATCTTTAGTGCTTCTTCAGTGCATTACGCTTACGTGGTTGATTATGCACGATGTAGTAACACCAAACCCGCCTATTTTGAGCTGGTCTCACGTGCTCTTCATCATGGTTATTTACGTTATTACGGGCTTCAGCGTTTTTATTTTGATACAGGATATTCGTCGGCTTATGCAGTCACTGCAGCAAGAGGTGTCTAAAGTTGAGCAAAATAGAGCACATATCCAGCACTTAGCACATCACGATCCGCTCACAAACTTGCCAAATAGGATTTTGGGCGAGCGACTTTTCAACGAAAAGCTACGCGAGAGTGAAGAAAAAGGGCTTCAGCTCGCGCTGCTGTTCATAGACTTAGACAACTTTAAACCCGTGAATGACGCTCTTGGCCATGCTGCGGGCGATCGGTTTCTTCAAAAAATATCTCAAACCATCACCGACCACCTATCCACAAAGCAAAGTTTAATACGCTTCGGTGGCGATGAGTTTATTGTGTTGGCGCCAGAAATATCAGACAAATCTGAAATCGATGACTTATGTAAGAACTTAATTACGTGGTGTTCGAACGAATTCGAAGTGCTGCAAACCAAAGTGGTAGTATCGGGTTCAATTGGTGTAGCACAAGCGCCTTATGACGGAATTAAATTTAAACAGCTGTGCCGAAAAGCTGATATTGCCATGTACGAAGCGAAACGCAACGGTAGAAATAGATACGAATACTATGACGTTCGCTTTGACGAAGAAAACGATGAAAAATTCACACTTATTCAGCGTTTGCGCCCGGCTGTACAGGCCAATGAATTCGAGGTGTACTACCAACCGTTGATAGACCTTGCCTCTAACGAGGTTCAAGCAGTAGAGGCGCTTTTGAGATGGCCTCAGAAAGACGGCTCAATGATATTCCCCGACAAGTTCATACCTTTAGCGGAAAGCAGTGGCTTGATCATCCCTCTTGGTGCTTGGGTATTAAACCAGGCTTGTGAATTTTGCGCTAAACAGCATGAGAACGGTCATACTAATCTTACGGTTGCCGTAAACTTATCCTTTGCACAATTCAAAGATGGTACGCTCCCCGCTGTCGTTGAGCAGGCATTGCAAAATTCACGATTAGCACCGCAATTTTTAGAGCTGGAGCTAACTGAAACCATACTCGCGGATGAAAATGGCACCACTGGCGAACAACTCGAAGCGATTAAATCGTTAGGCGTGCACTTTGCTATTGATGATTTTGGTACCGGTTACTCTAATTTAAATTATCTACAGACATTTAGCGCTCGCAAACTCAAAATAGATCGCATTTTTATCAACACCTTGGGCATTGGGGAAAACGACGCACCTTTAGTTGCAGCAATAATTAGCATTGCCGACAGCCTTGGCATGAAAGCGGTAGCTGAAGGTATTGAAAGTAAACCCGCTTTAGAAAAGCTAATAAAAATGGGATGTGACTTGGGGCAAGGCTATTATTGGAGCAAGCCACTCCCCGCGCCCGAGGTAGAACGATTCTTAAGTAATCATCCAACAAAGTAACCACTTACACTAAGACGTCGGAAATGTTCCGTTGTGAAGGCGCTGTTTTAGAAGCTCATGATATTTCAAACGGACGTTTTCATGCCGATGGCTTAACGCAGCATTGGCTTGCTGAAAAAATAACAATCTGCCTAAATCGAAAAACGCTAAAACCCGTGATACGTCACAAACTCTTCGTTGTCGGCGCGAGTTGAGCGAACCTCGTTTGCAGCGAACTCTGGGTCTGGATAGCCCAAGGCTATGCAAATCATAATGGCCTCATCATCAGGGATGTTAGCGTGCTTGTGTACTACATCGGACTGCATAATGCCCTGACCATTGATAACACAACCAAGCCCTAAGTCCCATGCAGCTAGCACAATGCCATACGCCAGCGACCCTAAACCAAACTGCGTGATCCCTGCTGGCTCTAAAGCCTTGTCATAGGTAAGCACCAAAGAAACGGGCGCATCAAACTGCCTAAAGCCGCGCATCATCCAATCCATACGCTTTTCCTTGTCTTCTCGGGTTATTCCCATTACGTCAAACAGCTGTATGGCTACATCAATTTGACGCTGACGGTGAATCCCCTCGTAATCCTCTTTGTATGGAAAGTCTCGAACGTGCGGTTTACCTTCAAGTGTATTTTTGGTGTTGCCTTCACGAATTTTATCAAGCACGTCGCCTGTTACTGCATGAATTTTCCAGGTTTGCGTGTTATAGGACGATGGCGCCCACTTCGCTGTGTTGATAATCGCGTCTACTGTTTCCTTAGTAACAGGCTGTTTAGTGAACCCTCTAACACTCTTTCTTGATGCTGCAAACTCGGCAAAATTCATACACTTCCTTAAACGCGGTAATTGAACTTGTTAAGTTAGAGTAAACACGACGAGTTTGCTCTTCAATAGGTGGCAAACCTAATTCAGATTGTTTGTTTTTATAGATATATATAGAAGTTTGTAAACCCTTTCATTTAGCAGTGCGTAGCAAAAGCATGTCATGAGTCAGGCACACATGATGTTTATGGAAGTTTGGCTTTCAAAAGAAGCATACGAAAGGAGTTTTATAATGGCTAAGAAACCGCAATTAACCACGTCGGCAGGCGCCCCCGTAGTAAGTAACGAAACCACTAAAACAGCAGGAGAGCGCGGCCCCGCCCTCTTACAAGATTATCAACTAATCGAAAAGTTAGCGCATCAAAACCGCGAACGAATTCCAGAACGTGTCGTTCACGCGAAAGGCTGGGGTGCACAGGGCACATTTACGGTCACGCACGACATTACCGATTACACATGCGCTGACTTATTCTCAGAAGTGGGCAAACAAACTGAAGTATTAAGCCGGTGGTCTACGGTAGCAGGAGAATCAGGCGCAGCTGATACCGAGCGTGACGTGCGAGGCTTTAGCTTGAAGTTTTACACACAACAAGGCAACTGGGATATGGTAGGTAATAATACTCCTATCTTCTTCATTCGCGATGGATACAAGTTCCCTGACTTCATTCGTACGCAAAAACGTCATCCGAAAACTAACCTGCGCTCACCAGAAGCCATGTTCGACTTTTGGGCTGCACAGCCAGAAAGCGTGCATCAAGTTACCATTTTAATGTCGGACCGTGGTATTCCGGTGTCACCTATGCACATGAACGGCTATGGCAGCCACACTTTCAGCATGTGGAATAAAGAAGGCAAGCGTCATTGGGTGAAGTTCCATTTCAAAACTCAACAAGGCATTAAAAACTACACCAATGAAACGTCTGAAAAAATCATTGGAAGCACTCGGGAAAAGTATCAGGAAGAGCTATATAACGCCATTGAAGAAGGCAATTTCCCAAAGTGGACAATGTACATTCAGGCCATGCCAGAAGAGGAAGCAGGACAACAAAGCTATAACCCGTTCGACCTAACCAAGGTGTGGCCGCACGATGACTATCCGCTTATTGAAGTTGGCGAACTGGAAATGAACAGAAATCCAGAAAACTACTTTCAAATGATAGAAAACGCAGCATTCAGTCCGTCAAATGTTGTCCCTGGTATTGGCTTTAGCCCTGACAAAATGCTTCAGGCTCGCATATTTTCTTATGCTGATGCCCATCGCTATCGTTTGGGCACACACTATGAAGCACTCCCCGCTAACGCGCCGAAAAATAGCAAGGTAAACCACTATCACAAAGACGGCGCGATGCGCTTCTTTACCAATGATTTTGGTAACCCTGACGCCTACTATGAGCCCAATCAATACGAAGGTCCGGTGGCTGACTTTTCAGTGAAAGAGCCCCCGCTTCGCATTGATGGAGACGCTGATAGATATCATCAAGATGAAACAGATGTGGATTACGTGCAGCCGCGAAAACTGTATGAGATGTTTTCTGATGATCAAAAAGAACGGCTGTATAAAAACTACGCTGCTGCAATGGGCCCGTGCTCAGATAGCGTAAAAGAGCGTTGGTACGCCGTGCTAGAAAAGGTACATCCAGACTACGCCGCAGGCGTACGAAATGCGGTAGAAAGCTTAGATACCGACGTAAATACGGTACCGATTACTGAAAATACCCCTATCGAAGATAGCTAAACGCTATTGTTGTAAGGTATCGCGGCCCAGCAGTTTTCTCTTACTGGAATCTGCTGGGCTCCACAATTTAACAAACATGGCATATTTTTAATACTTGCCTAAAACACATCTAACTGATGATAAAGAGACTTCTGTCATCAAAATATGCTCATTGAACTTTAGAACAAAACTTGTCGAGTAAGTTTGCGAGATTGAAAATTGTGGCTTACGTTTAATGTATCTAAACGTTTATAGCGCTATGTATGTCGTTATTTAAGAAGTCAAAAACAGAACAATCCACCTCTCGCCAAGCTCCATGGAAAATAGCCATAATCGATGATGAAGAAGGCGTACATGAGGTCACTAAACTCACTCTGCGGAAATTTAATTTCGAAAAACGCGGGGTTGAATTTCTGTCAGCTCACAGTGGCGCTGAAGGCCTAGCACTTTTCAAAGCAAATCCAGACATCGCTCTCGCTTTCGTTGATGTGGTGATGGAAACTGACGATGCGGGTTTGAATTTGGTTGATGCCATTCGCAACGAGCTCAATAACCATACCGCCCGCCTTATTCTGCGAACAGGTCAACCTGGTCAGGCGCCGGAAGAAGAGGTAATCAGGCGTTACGACATAAACGACTACAAAGCCAAAACTGAATTATCATCGCTTAAACTTAAGTCTTGTGTGTACACAGCAATAAGGTCGTATCGGGATATTCAGACTATTGAGCAAGGTAAGCGCGGTATGGAAGACGTTTTAAAATCCTCGTCTTCCGTTTTAGCAAGCCAGTCTTTAGCCCAATTTGGCACCGCAGTGTTGAAACAGACACTTACACTGCTTAACCTAAACAACTCTGTACTCTACTTGTCTACTCAGCACACCGACTTATATGGCGATACGACCATGACGGTGCTAGGTGCCAGCGGCGACCTAGTTGGATTATGCGAACCTGGAATTTCTAGCCGAATTCCTGAAACCATCGAAGAAGAAATCAAACAAGTCTTAGAAAGCAAAAGTCACTATCAGTCTAAAGATTTATTCATCGGCTACTACCCTACTGGAGAAGATAGCCACAACATCTTGTATGTTAAATTAGATCATCCACTGGATGCTCTGCAGCGCAAGACCTTAGAGATGTTTGCCTCTAATGTGGCGGTAATATTCCAAAATCTCACGCAAAAAGAAGACATACAAAAAACCCAAAAAGAACTCATTATGGTGCTTAGCGACGCAATCGAAATGCGGAGTAAAGAGACCGGTGGCCATGTGAGAAGGGTCATTCTTATGACCGAATTTCTCTCTGAAAAGCTTCACATGAGCCGAGAGTTTATTGAGACCATACGGTATTCAGCCGCACTTCATGACGTGGGTAAAATTAGCATTCCTGAAACTATTTTACATAAGCCGGGCAAACTCGACCCAGAAGAATGGGAGATCATGAAGACCCATGCACAAAAAGGCTACGAGCTACTTGCGGGATCTGATCGCATCGTTGCTAAAATGGGCGCCATCATTGCGAAAACGCATCATGAGCGGTGGGATGGTCAAGGTTACCCTGAAGGTTTAGCTGGAGACGACATTCCCGTGGAGGGTCGTATTATGGCAATTGTCGACGTTGTCGACGCATTGCTATCTAAGCGCTGCTATAAACCGGCATGGAGTCCTCAGGAAGTAAAAGCCTATCTTCATGAGAATTCCGGGAAACAATTCGACCCGCTAATCACCCACATTATGATAGAGCACTTCGACAGGATCCTTGAAATCAGAGCCACAGAACCGGACGAAGATGAATGAAAGAAACGCTAGAATTAATCTTATTACGCGTTAGCCAAAGTGCAGATATTGATAAAGGTGAATTAGACGTTGCTTCTAGACTTATTATCAACTCGGTGTGTGAGGGTTTGCGAATTACTCGAGCTGGCATTTGGCTTTATGATGAAATGCAAACACTGGTACAGTGCACATTGCTCATTGATAAGGGTAATGACCTGGACCACGAAAGCTTAGTGCTTACCCGGAAAGACTTTCCTCATTATTTCGAGGCGCTAGATTCAGAGAGAACCATTGCGGCCCACGACGCATTAACAGATGTTGCAACATTTGAATTTGCAGAAGTGTATTTAACGCCGCTTGGGATTAGCTCTATGCTTGATGTCCCTATTCGCCACCGCGGCAAAATGATTGGGATAATTTGCTGTGAACACCAAGGCAAAGCCCGTGAATGGCATGCCGATGAAGTTGTATTTGCGGCGTCACTGGCAGACCTTTACGGGCGTGCAGTGAGTGCAAATGAGCGCGCAGATTACGAGCAGAGGCTAATTGAGGCCAACCAAACCCTTGAGCAAAAAGTAATAGACCGCACGGCTGAACTTGAGGCCGCACAAGAAAAGCTCGTCGAGTCAGAAAAAATGGCGGCGTTAGGAAATCTAGTCGCAGGCATTGCTCACGAAGTAAATACGCCGTTAGGCATTGCACTTACCTCCGTCAGTAACTGCAAAGAAGAACTAAAAGACATCTATCGAGACTTCGAAAACGATGAATTAACCGAGCAGGGTTTTAAAGACTTTGAAGCTATTTGCTCTGAAGGGCTAAACTTGGCTGAAACGAGCCTGATGCGGGCAGCGAATTTAGTACAAGACTTTAAGCGCACTTCTGCTGACCAAACGTCGTTAGAAATAGAAGAAATTGCATTAGACGAATATATCCCTAGAGTCTGTAACCCTTTAAAACCCATGCTTCGCAAAGAACAAGTTGAGCTAAGCATAGACGTTACGCCCAATTTAGTGATAACCACCTGCCCCGGTATAATTGCCCAATTGCTAACAAATTTAATATCGAATGCTCAGCGTCACGCTTTTGGTCCATCGGTAAATAACGACGTGAATAGAGTGAGTGTGAGCTGCAGTAAAAATGTCAAAGGCATTGTGATTAGCGTACAAGACAATGGCAAAGGTATACCAGAGGCGCTTCACAAGAAGGTATTCGAGCCATTTTACACCACAGCTCGTGATAAAGGCGGTACAGGGCTGGGCCTAAATATTTTATACAACTTAGTACGACAAAAATTTAACGGTGAGATTGACTTAACATCAACCCCTGGAGAGGGAACGAAAGTAACCGTCTGTATTCCGGTTGAAGACTAGCGTGCCTCTCATTTTCCACTACCTATACCCTGCGTTATAAATTCCCTGTGCAGCGCGCGACATTATTAAAATGTCGCCCTCACGACAGACCTGAAATCAAAGGCTGGGCAAGCTAAATACAAAAACATAACAAGGCATGTAGAAATGCAACTTTCACAATGGCGAAGTTCCGGCCACTTTTTAAACGTCGACGGTCAGCAAGTTTTTTATAAAACAGAAGGCACAGGACCAGTACTATTACTCGTTCACGGATACCCCACCGCAAGTTTTGATTGGGCTAAAATATGGCCAGCACTTACAAGCCAGTTCCGCTGCGTGACGCTCGATATGCCGGGGTTTGGTTTTAGCGATAAGTCACCAAAAAAATACTTAATTAAAGAGCAAGCAGACACGATAAGTGAGGTAATAAGGCATTTAGGTATCACAAGTGCCCATGTTCTATCTCATGATTACGGTGATACGGTTGCGCAAGAAATGATGGCGCGGCAATTGGAAGACGACCTCGCCTTTCGCATCGAATCGCTGCACTTACTTAACGGTGGGCTTTTTCCTGAGACACATCGTGCTCTGCCCATTCAAAAGCTGCTGCTCTCTCCAATTGGTGGTTTACTCATTCGCTTTTTAAACAAAAATGCAATTCGAAAAAGCATGCACAACATATTTGGCCCAAACACACCTCCTTCAGATCAAGACATCAATGATTTTTGGATACTTATCAGTACAAATAATGGTCACCAACACATGCACTTGCTTTTGGACTATATGAAGCAGCGTAAACAATACCGAGAGCGCTGGGTAAGTGCACTGCAAAATGCCAATGCCCCTCTTCGACTAACCGCAGGTATGGCTGATCCAATCTCTGGCGCGCATATGGTGGCGCGGTACAAACAACTCATTCCTAATGCAGACGTAATTGAGCTCGATCAAATTGGGCACTATCCGCAAATTGAAAGTGCTGAAGCCGTGGTGAACTCTATAGCAAGCTTTTTAGGTCGCTACGCTAACTAAACGTGAAACTTTGTCTTGATACGGCACGCGACAGGGGTAATATAACGCTTCACTGATTTAACTCTAGACTCGCAACCAACGTTTATGGACGCTTCAACCAACAACGAAATTATTCCTGCCGCTAGCTTTAAGCAGATTGATATTGGTTTCGTGACCCCTGCTGCTTCCATAAAACGGTTTGTATAATGCATATGGGTGATTGATAACCCAGAAGGCTCAGCTACAACGCTAAACGAAAAATTTTATCCCGATGCAGGTTCTAGTTTGACTTTTTATCTCGATCAAACTAACTGTGAAGCACAATTGTTTTACCATACTCAGGTCTGCGCCATGCCGTGGGAACTGGCTTGCAGACAAATAAGTGTAAGATTTAGGCCCGGTGCCTTGAAATACTTGTTCGGTTTAACCTTTGATGACAGTAAAAACCAACAAATCGACATCGCGTTGGCTATGGTTAAGCAGCGTGATTCCTATCAACGACTGCAAGCCTATCTTATTGGAAAAACTATTAGCCAGCAGTGCTTAGCAATACAGCACTGGTTGATTGAGCTAGCAGAAAATACTGATGGAGCCTTTCAGAAATGGGAGCGCATGCTTTATCAGTCGATGAATTTACTGGTGCCCCCACAACATCTTGCCGATCAGTTCGGCGTCAGCCGAAGAACGCTGGAGCGCCAATTTCGCACTAACTTTGGTTTCTCGCCAAACAAACTGTATCAATTTGCTCAAATACGCCATGCTCGATCGTTATTAACCTCAAATTCTGAAGCGCTGAGCCACATCGCATTGGCATGTGGTTACTTCGACCAAGCGCACTTTACGCATTCGTTTAGTGATTTCGCGCTGGAAACGCCCCTTCAGTATAGAAAGCGAAAGTTGTCGCAAATTTACAATTAAGCGTTTTGCTTAGACTTTATAGTTCTCCGCAGTTTAAAGGAGATCACTATGAAAAAACGTATTACACAATCTGAGCTATATTCTGAATATCCCCATATTCTTGAACACCTCACAGGCTTGGTTAAGCCTTCAGTCAAAAGTACTTTAAGTCATAAACTCATACATTTAGTTAAGCTTCGTGCGTCACAAATTAATCAGTGCGGCTTCTGCCAACACATGCACGCCGAAGAAGCGAGAGAGTCTGATGAAAATCAGTCAAGGCTTGATGTATTGTCTGCATGGAGAGAGCTAGATTGTTTCAGTTTTGAAGAGAGAACAGCATTAGCGTGGACGGAAGCGTTAACGCTTATCCACTCTTCCACTATTACTGAAGAAATGTATAACAGTGTAGAAAGCACCTTCGGAAAAAAAGGGCTGATAGAACTCACGTCTATTATTCTTCAAATTAATAGCTGGAACCGTATTTCAGTAAGCCTTCAGTTTCAACCTTCTATTTAGTAGTAAGGAAGACGTGAAAATGACTATCATGAAACAAGTACAAAATAACAAATTGGGTGTAGCCGCCTGCTTGTGCTTTTTTTGGGGAAGTACCCTTTTCTTGCCAGCCTTCAGCAAATTTGCAACCGCTGGAGTATGGATGTTTATGGCGGGTTCTCTATTGATGCTTTTAGACATCTTGAGCATTAAAACCAACTAGGCTTTGCGCTAATAATGTTTAAGAGTGTATATACAAGTATGCACTCTTTTATTGAGCTAAATTTACTGCTGTATATTGGTACAAGAAAAGTGAGTTTCGATTTTACTTTGAGATATATATGGCATAAGCCATTGAATGGGGAGAGAGAAGTTGGTCGGTGTGAGAGGATTTGAACCTCCGACCCCTGACACCCCATGACAGTGCGCTACCAGGCTGCGCTACACACCGACCGAAAGAGCCGACAAGTCTACTCAATTTCAACGACTTTGCAATGTAAAAAAACCAAATAACCGCCTAAACGATTATTTGGTAATCAAAACCCATCTAAAACGAAGCTTATTACAAGTCGTCTGCACTTACATCTTTGATTTCTGGCCATTCTTCATTCGCCTCATCTATATGAGTAGGAATGTTCTTGGCCCATGCTTTGTATACACTTTCGTCTTTATTCACGTAAAGTACGCCATCAACAATTTCAAACGCTTTGCCGTTTATTTCGAATTTCTTACCAAACGTTGCTCCGTAGGCACAAAAGCCGCCGTACGCTGGTACGTATTTGTCTGGGTTGCTTACAAACATGTCTCTATTTTTCTGCGATGAAAATCGGTAAATTGCGTCGTTGTGGACAGCCGTTATAGTCGCTTTACCCAGCACTGGCTTACCTTCAGTAAAATAAGCTACAGCGTCGTGCCCGGCTAAAATAATTCCGTTTTCGTCGGTCTCTGTATCAACGCCAGCGAATACCGCCCCACTAGCAATTAGTGAAACTGCAAATAAACTACCTTTTAAGAATGCTCTCATGCTATTTCTTCTCCACATTGGTGTTTCGAGTGTTTTCACACTATCTCTGTATAAGTTCGAAGAATATGGTACGTACTTCGGTCTTATACAAACATGCTCCAAACGCTTAAATACTTGTCCAAAACACCATGAAAAATTTAGAAAGCCTTTTTGACCAACTTCAAATAACCACCAATGTATTTCACAACGGACAATATTGCGGTAACTGGCAAATTGACACTTCTGGCACCGGCTTTATTAATTTTCACGCCGTAACTCACGGTCAATGCTACTTACACCGTAACGACGACGGCCCAGTTCTGTTAGAAAAAGGCGACATGGTTTTACTGCCTGTTGATAGCCCACACCTTTTAAGCCCTACAAAAACTCACACTTACAAAAATGTTAGCGCAAGCTCTATTCCTGTTAGCGAGAAACTAAGAGCTGAAGGCCCGGTGCTACTTTGCGGTTACTTCGAGTATCAGCACCCTTTAATGAGAGTAATAACAAAAGAACTGCCAGAATTTTGGATAATTAAAAAAGCATCAAAAGAAAGTAGAGTGCTACATGAAAGTCTGCAGTTACTTATCAGCGCGTCGTTAGAAGTGTCGGACTCAACCTTCACTTCGTCGGTTCTGCTAAACAAAATCGCTGAGGTTGTATTCCTTTTGATTGTGAAGCATTTAATGAGCAAGTACTCATCAACCTTAGGGGCTCTACTGCATCCGGCCATAGCAAATAGCCTTCAAGCGCTGCATAACGCGCCTGAACAACATTGGAACGTAGAAATGCTGGCGAGTATTGCGAATATGTCTAAATCTAACTACGCAGCAAAGTTCAAAGCCTGTGCAGGCGTAACTCCAATTAAATACCTAACGCAATGGCGCCTGCGTTGTGCCTGCACAGAAATAATCCAAAGCAACAAGCCGTTAATTACCATTGCAAACCAATATGGTTACGAAACGGAAGCTTCTTTTTCAAAGGCCTTTAAAAGAGAGATTGGCGTATCTCCTTCACAAAAGCGCGTTCAAGCTAGGCCAGCGTAACGTAACACACCCCAGTGACTACCAGTGCAACTAACACGTTTAGCACCACCCCCTCTCTGGCCATAGTTTTTATGTCGAACTTTTCCGTTGAGTATGCAATGGCGTTAGGCGCTGTAGCTACTGGCAGCATAAAAGCGCAACTTGCGCTAATTGCCGCGGGGATCATCAACAACTTAGGATCTACGCCCACAGCCATACCCGCGGCCGCTAGAATTGGCATCAGTAGTGTAGATGTTGCCGTGTTAGAGGTAATTTCCGTCAAGAAGGTAACGAACAAGCAAATTCCAAGTACCAACAGAAGAACAGGAAGCGTAGAAAGTCCCGTTAACCATGTTCCCATAAGAACACTTAAGCCCGATGACATAAATGCTTTGGCTATACAAATACCGCCAGCAAACAATAACAACATGCCCCACGGAATATCGTTTGCGGTTTTCCAATCAAGCAGTTTGTCGTTGTTTCCTTTTTCGTCTACTTCACCGCTATCGTTTCCGCTGTTTGTAAAGAACATAGCAGCAACACCCGCTACGGCAATAGTACTGTCACTTATTGTGCTTATGCCTATCCAAGCAGTCCAAAAAGGTCTGAAAATCCAAGCTAAAGCGACAGTGCCAAAAATAGCAAGAACACGCTTCTCGGCTTTTGTCCATGTGCCTGGGACAGGTAAATCGATGTTCCCCACTTGTTTAATACCGCGCGCTAACCATAAGGCCATAATAGGTACGCCTAGTATTACGATTGGTACGCCTGTTTTCATCCAGTCGATAAAGCTGTATTCAATACCTTGGGTTTCTTCATACACGCTCATAAAGATAATATTAGGTGGCGTCCCAATCGGTGTCCCTACCCCACCTAAGCTTGCCGAATAAGCGATACCAAGTATAAGCGCCACGCCAAATCGCGGATTGTCTACTGCGTTGATAATAGCGATAGCCATTGGCAACATCATTAGGATTGTTGCCGTATTACTGATCCACATACTGAGTACTGCGGTTGTTAACATGAAGCCCAGTACCAGCTTGAGCGGGCTGCCGCTGCCCGTTATACGCAACATGTAAATGGCGAAACGCTTGTGTAAGTTAGCACGCTCCAACCCTTTTGAAAGCATGAAAGCAGCCATTAATAGAATGATAACGTGGCTTCCGAGAGCAGAGGCAGCTTCGCTGTGAGACAACACACCAAATAGCGGAAATAGCGCGAAGGGTAAAAGTGAGGTAGCGGGAATGGGGAGCGCTTCAGTCACCCAGAGCACAGCGACAAATAGCGTAATTGCTGCGGTAAAAATGATCTCGCTGGGCTGAGCAATAGCCCACAATCCCAAGCCACATAGTACTGAAGCGATAAAGGCAAATAGAATTATACTGTTTTTACGTGTTGGCTTTCGTTGTAGAGTTTCTGAAGAAGGTTCAGAGTTTGTGTGCATTGCGCTTCCCGTTACTAATAGCTTTATTATAAGTGCTAGTTATTGCTCTTATATTTTCTATCAGTAATTAGCGGGAAACGCACTACGCTTTTGCGAAAAAAACGTGTTTTTAAGACGGTTTCTTTTATTTACTCTCGTCGTCAGACGAGATTCGGCTTGCAACTGCACCTGCTTGGCCTTTGTATTTAGCGTCCACTCGTGCGTTGTACGGCTTTTCGGCTGGCGCCGATAGCACCTCAAAGCTAAGTGCCCCTATTTTCATTTTAGGGCGAAGCGCCAGCGGTAACTTACCACTGTTGTAAAACTCAAGAACGATGTTGCCCGCCCAGCCTGGATCTATTCGATGCGCGGTCACGTGAACCATTAAGCCCAAACGCGCAAGCGAAGAACGCCCGTCTAACCAACCTACGATGTTGTCAGGCAAGGTTACTGACTCGTGGGTAATGGCAAGCGCTAGCTCCCCGGGGTGTAGAAAGAAGGCTTTACCCTCTTCTAGTTCAATTTCATCGCTCATAACATGGTCGAGCGCTTCTTGAACCTGTGCTTTCGGCCCACTTAAATCGATGAACGGCGCTTGGTGATCTTCAAACACGCGAAATTTATTACCTAGGCGGATATCTACCGTTACACCACTTATTTGATCGTAGCTGGGTGTAGGGTCAATTTTAATTTTTCCATCTTGCAGATGTTGGTAGATATCGCGGTCGCACAAGCGCATGGTGTATTCCTCATTTCGTTAGGCCGCTATTATGCGTATGTCGCCGCATGCATTCAACTGCTCAAAGGCTTGTTTTATCTGCTTTTGCGCAATTTTCGTATAGTTTTATCAAATTTTAAATTTAAGCAATCGAACCTGGCTATAATTCACCTTTACTACACCTGTCTGAATTTACCTATCCGATGTGCACTCCTGATATTTGTTACCTAGATATTTCAAGCTAGTTACTCTTTACCAACAATGCCAATAGGGTTGCCCTTAATGTGTTTAACTGCCCCTTTGCGTGGCGCAACAGTAAGGGCCAATTGCATAGACAGGGCGCGAGCAGCCTCGCGATAACTTTCACTCAATGCACTTTCAGGCGAGGTAATTAACAATGGCGTACCGGCATCGCCATGCTCGCGAATATGGATATCAAGCGGTAGCTGACCTAAAAGTGGCAGTCCGTGGCGTTCGGCAAGCGCCTCGCCCCCGTCTTTTGAAAACACATAGTCTTTGGTACCACAGGCTCTGCACTGGTAATAACTCATGTTTTCAATAAGCCCTAATACAGGTACGTTCACTTTTTCAAACATGCTTATGCCTTTTTGGGCGTCGGCTAGTGCTAAGTCCTGCGGCGTTGTAACTACCACTGAAGCAGTCAGCGGTACCTGTTGCGCCATCGTCAGTTGGATATCGCCTGTTCCTGGTGGCATATCTACAATTAAGTAGTCCAGCACGGGCCATAGGGTTTCATCTAATAACTGCTTTAATGCCCTGCTTGCCATGGGTCCGCGCCATACCGCCGCGTCTTCTTGAGGCACTAAGTAACCAATTGAGTTCGCCACTAGCCCATGTGCCATAAGGGGCTGCATGTGCTTATTATCTTCGCTTTCAGGGTGCGCATCGGGGTTGCCCAACATAATGGGAATAGACGGCCCATAAATATCGGCATCTAAAATCCCAACTTTCGCCCCTTCTTGCATAAGCGCAAACGCTAAATTAATACTGGTTGTCGACTTACCTACGCCGCCCTTGCCAGAGGCCACCGCTATGATGTTTTTAATGTTGGTGACCGGTGCTACTTCAGTTTCTCCACTCGCTACGTTTTGTTTAAACGTAAGCAGCTCATCGCCAAGCTTCCCTTTTAGCTGGTTAAGCACTTCTTGTTTGAGCGCGTCTAGCTGTGTAGCAATACAAAACGGCAAAGTAACTGTCACACCGCCATCTTCATTTTCTGGCTGGCTAAAAGCACACCATGGCAAGGTATCTTCAACATCTAACGAAAAATACTTGGCCAAAATTACAGCAACTTTTTGAGTTACCGGCTCTGCTTTGCGAGAAAAGAACATAAAATGCCTTACTAGTAGTAGAATTGTGTGAATTACGTAATGCAAAAAACGCGGTTTTCCGCTAGTATTTGCAGCCATTTTGAAACGCAAAGAATCAATAACGTCATTATGTCAGAAAAACGCCGAATTCTGGTAACCAGTGCGTTGCCATACGCAAATGGCTCTATTCACTTAGGTCATTTGCTAGAACACATTCAAACCGACATCTGGACTCGTTTTCAGCGCCTTCGCGGAAACGAATGTTACAGTGTTTGCGCCGACGATGCACACGGTACGCCGGTTATGCTTAAAGCCCAAGAGCTTGGCATTACACCAGAAGAAATGGTGGCAAGAACGCGTGCTGAACATCACCAAGACCTTGTTGATTTTCACGTAGATTACGACAACTACTATGTAACCCATTCGCCAGAAAACAAGGCGCTGTGTGAAGAAATTTACACCCGTTTAGATAACGCGGGTTACATCAGCAAACGCACCATTAACCAGCTGTTCGACCCTGAAAAAGAAATGTTCTTACCAGACCGTTTCGTTAAGGGTACCTGCCCAAGCTGTGGCGCAGAAGATCAAAACGGCGACAGCTGTGACGTATGTGGCGCAACGTATAGCCCAACAGAAGTAAAGAACCCGCGCAGCGTTGTATCGGGTGCTACACCAGTACTACGTGAGTCTGAGCACTTCTTCTTTGACCTGCCAAAATTTGAAGGCATGTTAAAAGAGTGGATCCGCTCAGGTGCCCTGCAGGAAGAAATGGCTAACAAGCTGCAAGAATGGTTTACTGAAGGTCTTCAACAGTGGGACATCAGCCGTGACGCGCCTTACTTCGGCTTTGAAATTCCAGGTGCGCCGAACAAATTCTTCTACGTGTGGGTAGATGCGCCGGTTGGCTACATGGCAAGTTTCAAAAACTTCTGCGACCAAAACAACTTAGAGTTTGATGATTTCTGGAAAGCAGACTCAGAGGCTGAGCTTTATCACTTTATTGGTAAAGATATTACCTACTTCCACTGCCTATTCTGGCCTGCCATGCTAGAAGGTGCGGGATACCGTAAGCCTACTGGCGTAAATATTCACGGTTTCGTAACGGTGAACGGCGCGAAAATGTCAAAGTCGCGCGGTACGTTTATTAAAGGCCGTACTTACCTTGACCATCTGAACCCAGAATATCTGCGTTACTACTTTGCGTCTAAGTTAGGCGACGGTGTTACCGACATCGACCTTAACTTTACTGACTTCGCACAAAAAGTGAATTCAGACTTGGTAGGTAAAGTGGTTAACATTGCGAGCCGCTGTGCAAGCTTTATCACCAAGCGTTTCGACGGAAAGCTGTCTGAGAACGTGATTGAGCCGGAGCTGATTGCTGAGTTCCAAAACGCGTCAGAGAGCATTGCTGCACTTTTCGAGAAGCGTAAGTACCACCAAGCCGTGCGCGAAATCATGGCCCTTGCTGACAAAGCAAACCAGTTCATCGACAACAACGCACCTTGGGTAACCATTAAAGACGAGGCTAAGCAGCAGTTCACACACGATGTGTGCTCGCTAGGTATTAACATGTTCCGTCTGTTGGTGATTTACTTAAAGCCTGTACTGCCAGTACTTGCAGAAAAAGCAGAAGAATTCCTAAACGATAAGTTCGACTGGAATTCACTGCAAACCCTATTGAAAGGCCACGCCATCAACAAATTTAAGCCGATGATGCAGCGTGTAGAAATGGAGAAAATTGACGCCATGGTTGAAGATTCAAAAGAAAGCCTAGCGCCAGCAGCACCGGCAATCGACCCAGACAGCCCGCTTGCTAAAGACCCTATCAGCGACACTATCTCGTTTGATGAGTTCGCCAAGGTAGATTTGCGTATTGCGCGTATCGCTAAAGCTGAACACGTGGAAAAAGCCGATAAGCTTCTACGCTTAGAGCTAGATTTAGGCGGCGAAACTAAGCAAGTTTTTGCAGGTATTAAGTCGGCCTACTCGCCTGAAGCCCTAGTCGGTAAGCACACGGTAATGGTAGCGAACCTCGCCCCTCGTAAAATGCGTTTTGGCATGAGTGAAGGCATGGTATTAGCCGCGGGCCCTGGTGGCGACGAGCTATACATTCTTGAGCCGCACGAAGGTGCAAAGCCGGGTATGCGTGTTAAGTAAGCTGTAAAGCGCCCCCTTAAAAGTAAGGTGACATTCAGCGCTATAACGCGACGGGATGTCACCTTTTTATTGGGCGGTCAAAGCGGCGCTTAGATTTATAAAGCAAAAATCATATAACCAGAATCAAGGTGCAAGCACGTAACTTGGTATGCTAATAAGCCTTATCATCCTACACTCCTCACTCACTAATTACTTACCCACTCACTAACCTTATCTGCATAAGGCAAATCGGCTAGAAAATTCTTGTCAAAAAACAGCGCAGTTCCGTTCGGTTTGAATCAAGGCGATCTAACCCTCTTTTTTTAACGTAATCAACGTGGTTAATTAATAAAAGAGGTATTTATGGAAGATTTCTTCGGGACTAATATCGATTTATCGGAATTAACCGAAAAAGCTATATCACTGGTGATGACTTACACCCCCAAATTGTTGTTGGCTATTCTTACTTTGGTGGTGGGTCTCTGGTTAGTGAATCGTTTTGTAAACCTATTAGATCATCGGCTAGGTAAAAAGGATCCCACGTTAAATAAGTTTCTGTGCGGACTTATCAGTGCGGTGCTAAAAGTAATGCTGTTGATTTCAGTTGCCTCAATGATAGGCATTGAAACCACCTCATTTATTGCCGTCGTAGGTGCAGCAGGTTTAGCTATTGGTCTGGCATTACAAGGCAGCCTGGCGAACTTTGCTGGCGGTGTGCTAATACTGATTTTTAAACCCTTTAAAGTGGGTGACACCATTGAAGCAGAGGGTCATTTAGGCTCAGTGTCAGAGATACAAATTCTTTATACTGTACTTAACACTTTTGACAATAAGCGCATAGTTATTCCCAATGGCAGCCTATCTAATGCCACGTTAATTAACGTTAGCGTATATGATAAACGCCGTTGCGACATGACATTTGGTATAGGCTACGATGACGATATCGATAAAGCAAAGAAGGTGTTGCAGCGTCTGTTTGAAGAAGATGAGCGCTCGTTAACCGACCCTGCACCAAGGATTTGTGTAGGCGGATTAGGCGATAACTCAGTCGATTTGATGTTTAGACCGTGGGTCGCCACAGATGACTTGTGGCCTTACTATTGGGATATGCAGGAAAAAGTTAAAAAAGCTTTTGATGAAGAAGGCATTAGCATCCCATATCCACAGCGAGATGTGCACCTCTATAAAACGAGTGACGACTAACGTCTCAGTTTGGAGATAGCGTTCTATGCTATCTCCAATTCCCCTTTCAAACTTGCGTAAAAACGCGAAAGCCATCCGTTTTAGTTACAACATCTTGGTAAATATAGAAGATGGTTAGCGTCTGTCGCTGCTTTCAAGTTAAGAGCGTGGCGTGCTCTCTTTGCACATGGCATACACATTAACAATACTAGCGCAGCGTGCGATTCATCGTAGAGGTCCTTACACTGGCGCCCACCGCCGAAAAACGCGGCTTCAAATTGCGTTTGGGTTTTATTGCGGTCATGGGTATAACCCGCTTTTTCGCGAGTATTACGTACACCGCACTGCACCATGGCAAATAAGATGCTAAATAGTCTTGAAGCTTAACCGCCCCTTTCCATTTTTGTTGAAAAAAGAGCGTTGAAAACATCACTTGACGTTGTTCAACAATTTCAAATCCCAGCAGCTGAAGCCAATCTTTAATGCGATAGGACGTAAAAAAGCGTGCATCGTGTAAGATATTTCCGCGCTTAACAGGTAGAAATTTGGCAATTCCGGCGAGGCTTAAGGGGTTAAAGCCACTTATGATCACATAACCGTTTTGTGTAATAACGCGGTCTACTTCTCTTAATATTTCGTGAGGGTCTTGCGCAAAATCTAATTCATTAGCAAGTAGAAAGCCATCAATGCTATTTTCGGCGAAGGGTAAGCAGTGCGACTGCCCCACTACCGTGTTTTCTCTACTTATTTTCGGTTCGCGTTTATCACCGCCTAACGATATACCCGATGCATTGTGATTGGGAAAGCCCTCTTTTGTTTCATTGTGGTGTGGCCGCTCGCTAGCTAGGTCACTAAACGGAACGTGATTGATGTGGTGTCGGATTGGACTAGTGTCGAGATTTATATCGGCACTTAGCGAGCCTAGTTTGGCAAAGTGATACCCAAAAATTCGCTCAGCATAATCGCTACAAACTGCATTGACCGCATGTCGAATGTGCTCTCCCGCGGGGAAATCATTCCAATTTGTAGGGTAGCGTGGCGGTTTGGCTTTAAACGCCGATCTCATTAACACTGCGCGCTCTTAGGTTGCTCTGCTCTTCACAAGTCCCTATAGTAACGCATAATTCTACCTACACAAGCAGGTACTCTTATGACGGCAGAAACACTTCCTTCAGGCGTAGCCATTCATCCTATTCCCGCTTTTACCGACAATTACATTTGGTGTATTTATAACGAGAGTAGCGCTATTGTTGTCGACCCAGGTGATGCTGAGCCAGTACTGACCTTTATTAAAGCCAAAGGCTTAACGCTGAGCGCAGTTCTCATCACTCATCACCACAGAGACCACACAGGTGGTATTGCTAAATTAGTATCTGCAGTACCAGATTTGCCAGTTATTGGCCCAAGAGGCAATCACATAAGAGGAATAACTAAATCTGTTTCTCAAGGCGATACTGTCTCGCTACCTGTTTTTAAAATGGCGCTGCAAGTAATGGAAGTGCCAGGTCATACCCTTGATCACATTGCTTTCTTCGGGCATGGCGCATTGTTTTGCGGCGACACGTTATTTTCAGCAGGTTGCGGACGATTGTTTGAAGGTTCGCCAGAGCAAATGCATCATTCACTGAATAAGTTAAAGCGACTGCCCGACACCACGAAAGTGTTCTGTACACATGAGTATACTCAGGCTAACGTCCAGTTTGCTTTAGCCGTAGAGCCAGACAATAAAGCGCTGTGTGACTACGCACAGTGGGTGGCAGAAAAACGCGCTCAAGGTCAGCCTACACTACCAAGTAATCTCAAAGAGCAAAAAAACATAAACCCATTTTTACGGGCTCATGAACTTTCTGTGAAAACTGCTGCCGAAGCCTATTGCGAAAATAACCTGGCTGACGATGTAGCGGTATTTGCTGCAGTTCGCCGCTGGAAAGATGAGTTTTGATGCAAAAGTAAGCCGATTATCGTAACATGGTCGGTTTGCAGTGCTCCACGAGGTTTCTTCATATATGCAGTTGAAGTTTTTCCCACTGTCGCCACTGATATTGGCGCTAGGTTTAACGGGTTGTCAGTTAACCGATAATAATAACGACAATGCACAATTAGAAAGTAACGAAACCGCTTCGCTAGAAGCGTGCAGTGAAATTCATAACAACGAAGAAGCCATTTCTGATTGTGAAATTGCAAGAGACGGTGTTATTGATGTTGTTCACCCCAATGATGATACGCTAGAAGAAGGCGCTGAGCTTACCGATACACCGGATATGCATACGCAGGCGGTCGTTACTGACGTATGGGAACGTGCAAGTGCGAATTTCGCCTTACCTATCCCTGACGACAAACGCATTAGCGCACAGCGTAAATGGTACCTGAAGCACCCAGAGTATATGGCTCGCGTTGTAAAACGTGCCAAGCCTTTTCTTTATTACATTACCGAAGAAATTGAAAAGCGCGACATGCCGATGGAGCTTGTGCTTTTACCAATAGTAGAAAGTGCTTTCGATCCCTTTGCTTATTCCCATGGCCGAGCGGCTGGTATGTGGCAGTTTATTCCTGGCACAGGCAAGCGCTTTGGTATGCAACAGAATTGGTGGTATGACGGACGTCGAGACGTTGTTGCTTCAACACAAGGTGCACTTGACTATCTAACCTATCTAAACGAAATGTTTGATGGTAATTGGCTGCACGCACTTGCCGCCTATAATAGTGGCGAAGGCCGCGTTCAAAGGGCTATTAAAGCTAACAAACGCGCGGGTAAACCTACCGACTTTTGGAACTTAAATTTACCCAAAGAGACACGTGCTTACGTGCCTAAATTGCTTGCGCTGGCTGATATTCTAAAAAATAAAGATGAATATGCGTATGCGTGGCCTGAAGTTGAGAATGTAGCGGTTATCGAAGTTGTTGATATCGGCTCACAGGTCGATTTGGCGTTTGCCGCCGAACTTGCTGGTATGTCTTTAAAAGAACTACACGGGTTAAACCCAGGGTTCAATCGTTGGGCAACGTCACCAGAAGGACCACATAGATTAATACTTCCCCTTGATAAGGCTGCTGCGTTCTCTCAAGCACTGGCTAAAATTGATCAAAAAGAGCGATTGAACTGGGTGCGCCACTCGGTGAAGCCCGGCGACAGCTTAGGTAAAATCGCTAAGCAGTATCACACCACCGTGAAAGTTCTTAAAAAAGTGAATGAGCTAGACTCGTCCATAATCCGCGTGGGTCAAGCGATAATGGTACCAGTAGCACTTCAAGAACTGGACAGCTACACATTATCTCAGGAACAGCGTCTAGCCAGCTTGCAGAACGGCAACACGTCTAAGCAAAAAGTACGTCATACCGTACAATCTGGTGATACGCTTTGGGATATTGCCCGTAAGTACAATATAGGCACTAAACAGTTAGCTAAATGGAACGGTATGGCCCCTGGCGATATGCTTCACCCTGGAAAAACCTTAGTTATCTGGCAGGAAGGTAAAGCGCAAGACGGTGTTACCAAAAAAGTGACCTACACAGTAAGAAATGGCGATTCGTTGTCTCGTATCGCCAGCAAGTTTAATGTTAGAGTAAGCGACATAGGCAAGTGGAATTCACTTAATACCAAGCGTTATCTACAACCTGGTCAGAAGCTAAAACTTTATGTAGACGTAACAAGGTTAAACGCATCAAGCTAACCTTTAATACTTAAAGTTCAATACTGTTCATGCCTAACTGCATTTACGTTACGCTTTAAGTCAGAATACAGGATAAGGAAATGCTAAGAATTAACCGAGAAAATTTGCGAAACAGTCATGAAACGCCTTGGTTAATCTTAGATTTAGTCATGTTAGGTATACTTTTTGTAAACCTAACATGGCTCATTTTCGATGCCTTATACGCCACCGACTTTGTCTATGGTCTATTGGGCACGTATTTTCCCGCTTTTCTTAGTGCTTACGATCCCGTTCACAACAACTTTCTGTTGGTCGACTTGGTGTTTATCGCCATTTTCTTCAGCGAATTTTGCTTCCGGTGGGTTGTAGCTATTGTGCGTAAAGAACACTTACGCTGGTACTTTTTTCCGTTTTTGCATTGGTACGATATCATAGGTCTAATCCCTACTGGACCTACCCGCCTATTTCGTTTCTTGCGCATATTTTCTATTTTGCACCGCCTGCACAAATTCGAAATCATCGACTTAAATCAAACCGCGGTCTTTCGCTTTTTTGCGTTTTACTACGATGTATTTGTTGAAGAGTTAAGCGACCGGATTGTTGTAAAAGTGCTCAGCGATGCGCAAAAAGACATCTCAGCAGGTTCGCCTTTATTAGACGATATCAACGCACAGGTACTGGCCCCCCGCCGTCCTGTCATTACCCAATGGATGGCTGGCGTTATCAACAATTTAGGCCAGTCAATTCAAAGCGAAAAGCACGGCGAGGTGATACGGGAGCACGTGCGCAAGAGCGTGGGTAAAGCGGTGAGAAGTAATGCACAAGTTTCTTCCCTGCATTACCTACCTGTTATCGGCAAAACCATTGAAAATACGTTGGAAGAGTCAGTCACCGATATCGTGACCACATCGCTAGTTAATCTGTTAAGCGACTTAGACGCAGAGCGCATCGACCATTTCATTTCAGTCGGCATGCACGACTATACCCCTACCGCCGATGCACTTGATAAAGAAGTACTTAACGTTGTAAACGAATGCTTAGAACTGGTGAAAGCGCACGTTGCACAGCAGCGTTGGAAGTCACATCTCACCGAAAAAGAATCGGCTATTCCCACTGGCAAGCCCGAAATTTAATTAATTTGCAAAGCGGTAGAGTCAAAATGAACGCTAGCCAGTATTCTGTTCAGCCACTGTTCATACAAATAAGCTAATATAAAGTCCTTATGAATATAATTATAACGATTAGAGGGACTTATGATGAAAAGTAAACGCTGCCGAACGTTCAGCCGCTCATTTAACCACGCAATACTAGTAATTTGTATAGCGGCATTTGCTTCAGGCTGTATGGTGATCTTGCCGACCTCTTCTATTTCCACCAACCAAGAACCTGAAAAAATAGTTGAGCGCATTGAATACAATGCAAACCGATGCTGGTCCACACTGCATCAGCCAATCCATAGCGATATAGTCGTAAACACGTATACAATACAAAACGGCTACAAACTCACGGCCAGTCGTAAAGAAGGGAGCACCCCGCAATATCCTTTTTTACACGTCACCGTTACCCACTCAACCTACGGCAGCGAGGTATCTGTTCGAGAAGGAGAGTTTAACTTGGGCACAGACTTAAATTTAAGTGATGATGTAAATCGATGGATAAATGGCGACAATAGCTGCTAAGACTGATAAGGCGTACACACTATTTTTCAGTAGTAGACAGAATAATACTCGTCTCACTATTAAGCACGCCTTTAACGCCGCGCACTTCTTTTAAAATGCCATCTAAGTGCGCGAGACTTTCGGCGGTTATAACAATAAGTAAATCCCAATTTCCGTTTGTAGTATGAAACCGCTCAACACCATTCACCTGCCTAAGCTTACTAATAAGCTGTGTTGTACTAAGCCCTTCAAGCTCGACTGACATAAGAGCTTTTATTTTGTCTGGTTGAAGCTGCTCGTTAACACGAATAGTAAAACCGTCGATCACCCCCGAATTTACTAACCTGTCGATTCGTTTTTGCACCGTATTTCGCGATAACGAGAGGACTTCAGCTAGCACGGTTACAGGTGTTCGCGCATCGCGCTTCAATATATCGAGAAGCTCGCGATCTTTCGCATCTAAATCTACATACATGGTCGTTTCCCCAATAGATAAACAAATCGTCGAGTCATTAACTCGTTCTCCAAGACTAATTAGCGAAAAGCATAATGATAAAACAATTGAGCAATATGCTTAAACTAAATAACAACTTGCAACACCTTGAGCATGGTTAAGTGAATTCGCCAGAGAATAAAATACACGCTCTTTTCAGTGGAAATATTTCAGCTAAGGGCTGTAGGACGTTATATGCAAGCCAGTCACATCAAAAACTCACGATCAACTACACCAAATTCCGTTTTAATGGTACGCCCCTGTGCCTTTCGCCCCAACGAACAAACAGCCAAAGACAATAGTTTTCAGAAGCCCCTTGTATCGACGGGAAGAAATAGAGCGGAAATATCAAAGAATGCGTGTGCGGAATTTGATGAGATGGTTCGCACTTTACGTATGAACCACATAACGGTAGAGGTGTTTGAAACAGAAAGGAAAAACACGCCCGATGCCGTATTTCCAAATAATTGGTTAAGTACACATCCCAACGGTTTGCTTGTCACCTACCCTATGTACTGTGAAAACCGCCGAGCGGAGCGTCGTGACGATATTGTCAGTTATCTGCAGCAACACTATATCGTACAGCAAGCTAAAGATTTATCTTTCCTTGAAGATGACGGAGATATTGTTGAAGGTACAGGGGCTATGGTGATCGACCATGTAAACGCGCTAGCCTATGTTTGCCTATCCCAACGAGCCAATAAGAGAGCTGTAATATCGGCGTGTAAAGCTATTGGTTTAACGCCTATATGTTTTAGCGCCTTTGATACTGCTGGTACGGCGATTTACCACACCAACGTAATGATGTGTGTGGGCAGTGATTTTGCCATTGTTGCTACTAGCATGATAGAAGAAAGCGACAAAAATGTGGTGCTTTCAACACTTAAGGAAACAGGTAAAAACGTCATCGAAATTAGCGAAGAACAAGTGAATAGTTTTGCCGGAAACTGCCTAGAGCTTTTGAATAGCAATGGAAAACGTTTATTGCTTATATCAGACACTGCTTTTAGTTCAATGAACGAAGAGCAACTAGCTTTACTACCCAACGATCTTACTTTACTTCCCATCGCAGTGCCTACTATTGAAATGGGAGGAGGCTCCGTCCGCTGCATGGTCGCGGGTATTCACCTTGAGTGTAAAACGATTGGCGCTAAACAAACTACGACTAATAACATCAGCTTTGACACCCGCGTGAGGCTAGCAAAAGGTGATGACTTGGAAGGCTTGCTTGCGTTAGCTGAAGCTGCATCGCCAGGTATGACAACCTTCCCACCGGATAGAGCAACGCTTGATAACAAATTAAAGCGTTCAATTAGAGAAGAACAAAAACTTATGCGTCAAGAGCGTCCAGACTACCTTTTGTTTGTATTGGAGGACCTTCGAACTGGCAAGCTTATTGGTACATCTGCAATTTTTGGTGAATTAGGAAAAGAGGACAGTTTTTATAGTTACAAGCGAGAAAAAGTCGCACAGCGAAATAAATCACTAGGCGCACACTACACCCACGACATACTGCACCTAAGTCACCATTTTGAGGGGTACGCGGAAGTGGCATCACTCTACTTACTGCCTGAATACAGAAAACACTTCAACGGAAAACTACTTTCAAAAGTACGCTACCTTTTTATGGGTTTACATCAGCATGTATTTCCAAAGCAAGTCATGGCCGATCTACGAGGCTATGTAAATAAGGATGGGGAATCGCCTTTCTGGAATGCCGTCGGACGTCACTTTTTTCCTATGACATACGCTGAAGCGGATTTATATGGTGCCGTAAACGGAAATCAATTTATTGCTGATTTAATGCCCAAACTTCCACTGTATGTAAATATGTTACCCAAAGAGGCTCAGTTGGCTATTGGTAAACCACATAACGACGGCCAACCCGCTATGGCAATGCTAGAAAAAGAAGGGTTTAAATTCACGAACTACATCGATATTTTTGATGGTGCGCCAAGTATGGAAGCTGAAGTTTCAAGCCTAAAAACTGTCAAATCAACAAGGCAAGTAAGAAAAAAAGTTTGCGAAGGTACGAAGCATGTCACCGAGAGTAAAATGACGCTTGTCGCCACGTTGAGCCAGCCTTTTTATGCAATGATGGCAGAAACCGAAGAACAAGACGAAATAGCTGTTATCTCTCGCAAAACAGCACAAGCATTAAACGTTAGCTCGGGAGATACCATCTTACTTTCAGATGTTTAGCCTCGTGCGTATATCCAAAAACCGCTGTTCAATGACGAAAGCTCGGTGTGCGCTTTGAGCTTAACTAAAAAGAAAGCCCGCAAATGCGGGCTTTTATTCTGTTAAAAAGTCTTGGGTGCTAATTACGCTTTACGCCACGTAGTACCGCTCGGACCGTCTTCTAACACTACGCCTTTTGCGTTTAACGCATCGCGCGCGGCATCTGCCGCTGCCCAGTCTTTGGAGGCACGGGCATCGTTACGCTGTTTAATTAACGCTTCAATTTCAGCCGCTTCGTCGTCATTGCCTTCACCGCCTTTCAAGAAGGTGTCTGGATCACTTTGAAGCATACCCAAAATTGCGCCTAGGCCTTTAAGAACCGCGGCCAATTTACCCGCTTCGTCAGCATTGTCTTTTTGGCGGTTAAGCTCACGTGCCACGTCGAATAACACCGAAAAAGCTTCAGGTACGTTTAAGTCGTCGTTCATTGCTGCTTCGAAACGCTTCAGATAGCCACCGTAGCTCAGATCAGTGCTTTCATCTACTTCAACACCACGAAGGGCTGTATACAAACGCTCTAGGGCGGCCTTCGCTTGAGTAATATTGTCTTGAGAGTAACTTAACTGGCTACGGTAATGCGCCGACATCAGGAAGAAACGCAATGTTTCTGAGTCGTGCTCTTTAAGCACATCGCGCAAGGTAAAAAAGTTACCCAATGACTTAGACATTTTTTCGTCATTAACCTGTACCATACCCGCGTGCATCCACACGTTTACGTAAGGTGTGTCATACGCACAGCACGACTGAGCCACTTCGTTTTCGTGATGTGGGAACGTTAAATCTGAGCCACCGCCGTGAATATCAAAGTGCGCACCAAGATGCTTATGATTCATTGCAGAACATTCAATGTGCCATCCCGGACGTCCCTCGCCCCATGGCGATTGCCATGCCGGCTCACCAGGCTTGGTGGTTTTCCACAGTACGAAGTCTAGCGGGTCGTCTTTTCCTGCCGCCACTTCAACACGAGCACCCGCTTTAAGCTGATCTAAGTCTTGTTTGCTTAACTTGCCATAATCTTCGTACTTGCTTACGTCGAATAGTACATCGCCGCTTTTAGCTTGATAGGCGTAACCTTTGTCCATGAGTCGCTGGATAATTGCAATGATCTCATCCATATGACCACTTACTGTCGGCTCGACGTCTGGCTCTAGTAAGTTAATCGCCGCAAAGTCTTCGTGCATCATGGCAATAGTGCGTGCAGTTAGCGCCTCAAAGCTTTCACCATTTTCATTGGCGCGAGCAATAATCTTATCGTCGATATCGGTGATATTGCGCACGTACTTCACATCTAAACCAAGGTGGCGCATGTAGCGTACTAAGACATCGAAACTCAGGTAAGTACGGGCATGACCCATATGACTTAGGTCATAAACGGTAATACCACAAACATACAAACCCACTTTCCCTTCTTGAAGCGGTACAAACTTCGCTTTTTCACGGGTTCGGGTGTTGTAAAGATGTAGCATGTCTATATTTCCTATTTGTCATAATTTTTCGGCCGCAAAGTTTAGCACTGTCACGATTTAAATGGTACAAGCCTTTTGCAACGATATGGCTGGGTTTTGCGATAACCGTCTCTTTGCGCTAACGACTCGTTTTGCGCTAAAATGCCGCCACTTTATATGTATGCTAACACACAGGACAAACCACAATGGTTACGTTAAAAACAAATTTCGGTGACATCACCCTAGAGCTTTTTGAAGATAAAGCGCCTAAAACGGTAGCTAACTTCATTTCTTACGTTGAAGACGGTTTTTTTGATAACACTATTTTTCACCGTGTAATCAACAACTTCATGATCCAAGGTGGTGGTTTTACGCCAGATATGGATCAGAAAGACACAAAAGACCCTATTGAAAACGAAGCGGACAACGGCGTAGCAAACGAAGTGGGTACAATCGCGATGGCGCGTACCCAAGATCCACACTCTGCGACGGCTCAGTTTTTTATTAATGTAAATAACAACGACTTCCTTAACCACTCTAGCAAGTCTGTCAATGGTTGGGGCTACTGTGCATTCGGTAAAGTAACTGAAGGTATGGATGTTGTTGAAAAAATTAAGGCTGTTAAAACCGGTAACAGCGGCTATCACCAGGATGTTCCTGTTGAGCCTGTTATCATTGAAAAAGCGACTATTTCTTAAATAGCCGCTGACATCTATGCTTGAATAGCTGTCTCAATAACGCCTTGGCCAATATGATTTTCAAGACATACTAAGGCCTTGAGTTAAGAACAAGCCGCGTTACTTTAACGCGGCTTTTTAAACCACAATAAGAAGATTTATGTCGTTCACCTACTTCATTGCCGACTTGCACCTAAGTGCCGACCGCCCTGACATTACAGAATGCTTAATGCGCTTTTTAAAAGAAGATGCGATTAATGCTGATGCACTTTACGTTCTTGGTGACTTGTTTGAAGTTTGGATTGGCGACGACAACGTTACTCCATTTAACACTGCCATAGCATCAGCTTTCAAGGCAGTGAGTCAGCATTGCCCTATATACTTCATTCACGGTAATCGCGATTTCGCCATACGTGAAAAGTGGCTATCAAAAGCCGGCATGACGTTATTAAACGAACAAGAAGTTGTAGACTTATACGGCACACCTACCCTGCTTACTCATGGTGACGAACTATGCACTCGCGATGTTGCTTATCAAAAGTTTCGCAAGAAATCCCGCGGTTGGTGGTGGCCACGTTTAATGCTTGCGCTTCCGTTATGGTATCGACAGCGTGTTGCCGATAACGGTCGTAAGGAAAGTAAGGCTAAGCAGCAAAATCTTAAGCCAGATATTATGGATGTCACGCCTGAAGAAGTGGTGAAAGTCATGGAAAAATGGGGCGTGCAGCGCATGATACATGGCCACACACACAGACCCAACATTCATAGCCTTACAGCAAACGGCAAGCCTGCAACTCGTATTGTACTTGGCGATTGGTATGATCAAGGCAGTGTATTGAAGGTTACTGAAAATGATGTGATGCTGCAGAAACATAACTTCAGTTAGTCACCATCACTATTTGTTACAAACTAGCCGAAAGTACATGTGTTAGACGCTGGCTTAATTTTTGTTCTGTGGTATAAAGAATAAAAGCAAGTTAGTCATCATGGATGGTGTAAATGACAGATGTTCTTCTTTCCCCTACAAACTTCTGGTTTAGCATTTCGCTTATAGCCGTTTTCTTTATTTTCATACTAGAACTTGTTAGCACTATTTTTGGTATAAGCCTGTTGGGGTTAGGCGATGATTTTGCAGAGTTTGATGGCGATGGGTTTCTTAATACCTCGTTTGCCAACTGGCTTAATATCAATAAAGTTCCCTTTCTTATTTACCTGGTAGTACTTCTTACTCTATTCGGTTTAGTTGGCTTGATGGTTAACGGCTTAACAGCGAGTGCACTCGGCTATACTTTGCCAGCTTTCCTATCCGTTCCTCTTGCATTTGTTATTGGCGCATTCGTAACAGCTAAAACCGTAAAGGTAATTTCAGGCTTGTTGCCTAGTGTAGAGTCTAGCGCGGTTAACAGCGATGACTTCATTGGGTCTGTGGCCGAAATCACGATTGGAAAAGCAAGCCGAGGCAACCCAGCTGAAGCAAAGTTTACCGACCATTATTCACAGCCTCATTTTGTGTTAGTAGAGCCTTTCGAAGATGAAGAGTTGTTCGCACAGGGAGAGCGCGTCATTTTAGTTCAGAAAAAACAACACAGCTGGTTAGCAACCCGCTACCTATAACCTAAAAGAGATAAAAGTATGGATACAATTCAACCATCTAGCTTGCCGTCAATACTCTTTATTGCCGGTGCTATTGTTGTAGGGCTTATCGTTATTGGCCTTATCTTTGCCAAACTTTACACCCGCGCGACGAAAGAAACAGCGTTCGTAAGAACCGGTTTAGGCGGTGAAAAAGTCATTAAGGACGGTGGCGCTATCGTGCTTCCTGTCGTTCACGAAATCATTCCAGTAAATATGAACACCCTTCGTATAGAAGTGGAAAAAATTCAAAAAGACGCGCTTATTACCAAAGATCGCATGCGTGTTGATGTTAAGGCAGACTTCTATTTACGCGTGGCCCCCAATGCCAATGGCATATCAATGGCTGCGCAAACGCTAGGAACGCGCACCACTCGCGCTGAAGAAGTTAAGAAACTAATGGAGTCTAAGTTTGTTGACGTACTACGTGCCGTAGCTGCTGAAATGAGCATGACCGAAATGCATGAACAGCGTGCTGACTTTGTACAAAAAGTTCAGCAAAGCGTGGCTAACGACCTTGAAAAGAACGGTCTTGAGTTAGAATCGGTGAGCTTGACTGGTTTTGACCAAACCGACCTACAGTTTTTCAATGAGAACAACGCTTTCGATGCAGAGGGGCGTGCACGCTTAACGAAGATCATTGAAGAAAAACGCAAAGAAACCAACGATATTCAACAAGAAAACCGCATTTTCATTGAACAGCGTAATTTGGCTGCTGAGAAACAATCACTAGAGGTGAAACGAGACGAAGAAGAAGCTCGCTTAGCCCAAGAGCAAATTCTAGCCTTTAAACGTCAGGAACAAAAAGCAGAAATTGCTAAGCAGCGCGAAATGAAAGAACGGGAAGAGCGCGAAGCAGAGATCGCTAAAAACCGTGCTATCGAGGCTGCGGAAATTGAAAAATCACGGGAAATTGAAACCCAAGAAATTGCTAAGCGTCAGGCATTAGAGCAAGCGCGCATTCGTCAGCAGCAAGAAGTTGAGGTTTCTGAGCAAATTAAACAAATTGCCGTTGCGACAAAATCTGAGGAAGAGTCGGCCGCGCGTGCTAAAGCTGCTGAAGCGGAAAAAGCTAAAGTGGAAAAAGTGGAAGCAGTAACCACAGCGAAAATGGTGGCAGAAGCTGAGCGTAAGAAGCAAATTGAAGTTATAGACGCGCGTAAAGAGGCAGAGCGTGAGGCTGTGGGCATTACCGTAGAAGCACAAGCTAAGAAAGAAGCAGCTGAAAACTCTGCTGCCGCCATTCTTACGGAAGCTAAGGCTGCTGCCGATGCAAAAATGCTTCAGGCTGAAGCTGATGAGAAAGTGCTTGCTGTTGAAGCACAAGGTAAACAAGCGCTTTATGAGGCTGAAAATACGCTTAAGACCGAGCAAATTGAGCTGCAAAAAGCCCTTGCCATGCTCAAAATATTGCCTGAGCTTGTGGCACACGCCGTTAAGCCACTTGAAAACATAGAAGGTATTAAAATTCTTCAAGGCTACGGCCAAGGGAGTGGCGTGAAAGGCGATCACACCGTTGCTACTGCTGGTAGTGGTTTAGCTGAACAAGTAACGCAAGCCGCACTAAGCTATCGTGCTAACGCCCCACTGGTAGACTCTATGTTGCGTGAAGTGGGCTTGGTCGATGCGGAAAAAGGCACATTAGATGATTTGGTAACAGGCAACAGCGACATACTGACCAAGGCCAATGCCGTAAAACCTAAACCTATTGTGGCAGCACCAGAAAACCTAAATGGTAATAAACCGTCGGAAGAGCTTCCAGCTGATTAATGCTCATTGAGCTAGTATTTAGCTAGCTAATACGACACAACATCCTAAGCCCTGTAATTCAACAGGGCTTTTTGTTTTCACGTAATTTATCAACTAACCATTCTGAAAATACTTTTAATCGAAGTGGCATTTGTCTTCTAGAGGGGTACAGAAGATTTACCGGCATCGCCTGGGCCTCGAATTCAGGAAGCACACGAATTAGTTTTCCTTCTTTCAGCTCTGACTCAACCCCCACACTTGGAATTTGCGCAATACCCAATCCACTTGCGCACGCCGCGAAGTAGGCCTGGGTACTGTTAACACTTAACAAGCTTTGCATTTCGACAGTTTGGAGTTCTTCACCTTTCATAAATTCAAATTCTGGTGTTTTGTGACTTAGGGTATGGGAATAATCAATAAGCTTGTGATTAGCTAAATCTTCCAGCGACTGCGGTACGCCCCACTTCGTCGCATAATCAGGACTTACACAGTTATAAATTGGATAAGTTAAAAGGCGACGGGCAACCAAACTGCTACCCGCTAATGCACCAACCCTAATCACACAGTCAAACCCTTCTTTAATAAGGTCAACTTTGCGATCGACACTGCTTACTCGCAACGTAATCTTGGGGTAAGTAGAGATAAACTCACCTAAAATGGGAAGCAGAATATTGGTTGCAAATCGGCTTGGCATATCGATACGAAGCTCGCCACTTACGCTGTCTGCTGACGTTATGAATTGTGATTGTAAGGCGTCCCATTCACTCAATAAGGCAATACTTTGCGGCAAAAACGTTTCTCCATCAGAGGTGAGAGAAACGCTTCGCGTACTTCGGTTAAAAAGGCGCGTGCCCAACTGCTTTTCAAGATTTGTTACCGCTTGAGAAATACTCGATTTCGGTAAACCAAGAAGTGCGGCCGCCGCACTGAAGCTTCCCAATCTCGCGGTTTCTACAAACCGTGTAAGCATATCGAACCTGTCCATCTTTCGCCTATTGTTCACCAAATAAGAACAATGTTATCGCTTTAGGTAGGTTTTTCATACCAATTTTAGTCAATATAATCGTCTACGAATTAACCAACAAAGAGAGATAACAATGGCGATTGCATTAATAACAGGTGGAAGTCGAGGTCTTGGGCGCGCTGGCGCATTAGCACTGGCGAAAAAAGGGATAGACGTTGTTATCACGTATAACACTAACGAAGCAGCGGCCGATGAGGTTGTTAAAGAGATTCAGAGCATTGGAAGAAAAGCCTGTGCCCTGCCCCTTAACACTGCCGCCTCGCATTATTCGTTCCCGGAATTTCTGGTTACGCTTAAAGACGTGCTGAATAATCAATTTGGCAAACAGGCTATTTCCTATCTGGTAAACAACGCCGGCGTTGGTCTAAATGCTTCTTTTGCAGAAACAAGTATAAAACAGTTCGATACGCTATTTGATATGCATGTGAAGGGACCTTATTTTTTAACCCAAACACTGTTACCTATTATTGAGGATGGCGGAGCAATACTGAATATTTCCTCTGGTTTGGCAAGATTCTGCTTCCCGGGATACAGCGCCTACGGTATGGCTAAAGGAGCCATAGAGGTAATGAGTCGTTACCTGGCTGCAGAGTTAGGAGCCCGTAAAATTAGAGTAAACACCCTGGCTCCAGGTGCCATTGAGACTGACTTTAGCGGTGGCTATGTTCGCGATAATAGCGAAGTCAATAATGCTATAGCCTCTCAGACCGCTTTAGGCCGCGTTGGCCAACCCGAAGATATAGGTGGCGTTATGGCAGCGCTATTAAGTAATGATAGTTATTGGATTAACGGCCAAAGGATTGAGGCATCTGGTGGTATGAAGTTGTAACACCATAAGCATGATGGCGTTGATGTCAGCTTTCACTTATTAACGAAAATAGCTTAAACGCCTTTGTAACCTTTCAAGCTGCAAAGGCGTATCATAAGGAGTAACATACACAGGCAAAGTTGTATTCTCTGCGCTTAAACATTAGGTTTGCACGTGAGGATATTGTTAAGCCTTGAAAATATTATCTGAGATTGAGATATTTTTAAGGAAGAAAGTCGAGGATAAGTGCTATGAAGTCGCTACCCGAAGAACCAGAGAAACCATTAAGAGACGATTGTTGCGGCGGAGGTTCGTGTTGCCCATGTATTTGGGACGTATACTACGAAAAGCTTGCTAAGTGGAAAGAAGCAAAGCGAGAATTTGACGAGTTAGCGAATAATGAGTCATCAGACACAAGGTCTCCAGACTAGCGGTCCGTACTCGTATTTAAAAATGCCCTGTTCGCTATTTCCTACTATTGAACAGCCCTCGAACAAGCTATCCTGCCTTAGAACTTGCCTAATTTAAACCGCCGCATGAGCGTTCGACAGTTCCATTTTTTAAACTTCTCATTTACAAATTTCTATTCTACTGCTATTTTATCTTAATCGATTAAGATTTTGATTTTCTGTGAGTCTCAACCAAATTTGGTCAGTCAATAGCAGAAGATTAAGAATTAAGCTAAACCCGTTACATGGTTAATTTTGAATCTGCCAGACTGGTAGTGCTTAATTCGTAGTAATGTGTGCTCGCGATACGTAAGAGAAGTACGAGCAAGCGCATGCTGAATTTTGGAGAGTTATCATGTCTATACGCAATGGCGTTCAACTAATCACCTATGCAGACCGACTAGGCGATGGCAACATCGAGAGTCTAACAAGCATACTTCAGGGCCCGTTAGGTGGCCTGTTTACGGGTGTTCACATCCTTCCTTTTTACTACCCTTACGATGGTGAAGACGCGGGTTTCGATCCTATCGATCATACCTTGGTCGATGAGCGCTTGGGCGATTGGGACAACGTTAAAAAGCTTGGCGAATCGGTAGATATCATGGCCGACCTCATTGTTAACCATATGTCGGGGCAAAGTGAAGCGTTCAAAGACGTGCTGAAAAACGGGCGCGAATCGAGTTATTGGCCGCTGTTCTTAACCAAGGAAGATATTTTTAAGGACAACGATCAAACGCAAATTGACGAACAAATAGCACAAGTGTTCCGCCCTCGACCCACACCGTTTTTCAGCGATTACGAGGTGGGCACAGAGACTGGTAACCCTGAAACCGTGCCGTTCTGGACAACTTTTACCTCTAATCAAATTGATATTGATGTGGAGTCACAGTTAGGCAAAGACTACCTATCTTCTATTCTTCAGTCGTTTACTGAAAGTAATGTTGATCTTATTCGCTTAGATGCGGCGGGCTATGCAATTAAACGCGCGGGTTCGAACTGCTTTATGCTTGAAGAAACCTTCGAATTTATCGAAGAATTATCAAACCGCGCACGTGGTATGGGCATGCAGTGTTTGGTCGAAATACACAGTCACTATCAAACTCAAATTGATATTGCTGCGCGTTGCGACAGTGTTTACGACTTCGCTTTACCTCCGCTTGTACTACACACCTTGTTCTCTAAAAATGCAGAGGCATTGGCATACTGGCTTTCAATTTCGCCACGTAACTGCTTTACCGTGCTAGATACTCACGATGGCATCGGCATTGTTGACGTGGGCGCGAATGGTGACAAACCAGGCCTGCTTACCGCAGATGCGATTAATTCGCTCGTTGACCAAATACATGAAAATTCCAATGGCGAGTCTAAAAAAGCCACCGGTGCCGCTGCAAATAATGTAGACCTTTACCAGGTAAACTGCACATATTACGATGCGTTAGGTAAAGATGACTTCGCTTATTTGGTTGCACGCGCCATTCAATTTTTTAGCCCGGGTATCCCTCAAGTTTATTACGGTGGCTTGCTTGCTGTTGAAAACGACATGGCTTTACTTGCTAAAACCAATGTTGGCCGCGACATCAACCGCCCATACTTGTCTACTGCCATGGTAAAAGAAGCCGTTGAAAAGCCAGTGGTTAAAGGCCTGATGCAGCTTATTAGGCTAAGAAACGAAAGCGATGCTTTTAACGGTGTATTTGACGTGAGTTACATCAACAACGTATTCGTGCTTTCGTGGAAAAACGGCAACCATGCGGCGTCACTAAACGTGAACTTCAGCACAATGGATGCAACTATTCATACGGTGGATAATGGTGAAGAAAGCGTGTTGTCAATCAACACGCTACTTGCTTAAAACGCAATCTTTAGCGATAGTTTAGCTACTTAGCGCTCAGCTATTCAGGAACTAACACGTGCCGTCAATGCGCTTATACGCATTAGCGGCACGTAAACCTTGGATTAGCCATTACGATTTAAGTATTACAAGCCCCACCAGAAGAACTGGTATTGTTGTGAATTAACTCAGTACTCGTTTACCTAAACGACGTATTATTTTGTGTTGGTGTTTTATCTGTAGTCGTCGTTATACGCCCTACCCCAGTCACATAGCTGGCGTAAAGTTGGCTCTAGTGTACGGCCTAAATCGGTAAGAGAATACTCTACACGAGGGGGCACTTCAGCATACACTTTCCTGTTTACCAACCCATCACGCTCTAACTCTCTGAGTTGCTGTGTAAGCATTTTTTGGGTAACGCCTTGCAATCGTCTACGCAACTGACTGAAACGTAGCATTTTATGGCAAAGGTGCCACAAAATAACCCCTTTCCATTTACCGCCTATTATCTCAAGGGATACTGCTACGCCACAAATGTATTGATTTGAGTCGTTCTTATTTTCTGCAGCATTGGGCTCATTATCTTGTTTCTGGCTTTTTAGGACGGCGTTATTATCAATGTCTGATGTCACATCACTTTCCTCTGCCACTACACTGTTCAAAGTTGCGGTCATACTACTCCCTCTTAGAGTAATTACGTTCATATTCACTACGTAAAAGGCATTATTATTAATGTCAGCATTGATGTCAGTGGTCTTTGTTAAAGCGACCAGTCGAACAAAGGATTTACATCACGCCAATAGTATCTTTTAGGTTACTACACTACTAAAAAGTGCATACTTGCGCAAAGTTTATATATTGTCACAATGGGTAGCGTAATCATTCGACTAACGGAGACAGGTATGACATCGTTTAAAGCTTTGCTTGTAGAAAAGCAGGAAGATAAATCCTTTACGCGTAAAGTAACGCAGCGTTCACTTGATGACTTGCCTGAAGGCACGCTACTCATTAAGGTGCATTATTCATCGCTTAACTACAAAGATGCACTGTCAGCCACCGGCAATCCAGGTGTGAGCAGAAACTTTCCTCATACCCCAGGAATTGATGCAGCAGGCACGGTGGTATCGTGTGGTGACAATCGCTTTAAAGAAGGAGACGAAGTTATTGTCACCGGATTTGACCTCGGCATGAACACCGCTGGAGGCTTTGGCGAATACATCAGAATTCCAAGTGAATGGGCGGTAGCTAAGCCAAATGGACTTACGTTGAGAGAGTCAATGATCATTGGTACCGCAGGTTTTACTGCAGGACTATCGGTACAAGGCTTGGTTGAACACGGCGTGACTCCTGACAAAGGCGATATTCTAGTCACTGGCGCTACAGGAGGCGTGGGCTCTGTCGCTGTTGCCCTATTGGCCAAAGCTGGCTTTTCGGTTGTGGCATGCACCGGAAAAAAAGAGCATGAGTCATTTTTAAAGACACTTGGCGCAAGCAAAGTGATAACTCGCGACGAACTATTAGAAAACAAAGAACGCCCCATGCTTAAGGAGCAATTCGCTGGCGCCGTTGATACAGTAGGCGGAGAGTATCTAGCACAGGCAATCAAAGCTACGCAATATGGCGGCGCGGTGACGTGCTGCGGTCTTACGGCTGCTGCAGATCTTAACGTGAGCGTATTTCCATTTATCTTGCGAGGCGTTTCATTGCTTGGAATCGACTCTGTGCAGTGCCCAATGCCTCCAAGATTGAGGTTGTGGGACAAGCTTGCTAGTGAATGGAAGCTAAACTGCCTTGATAACCTTACCGAGGAAGTGACCCTTGATGCGGTAAATGAAAAAATAGACGTAATCTTAAAAGGGCAGATTTCTGGCCGTACTTTGGTTAATATTCAAGGCTAAGTACATAAAAAGAAGGCACCTTAATATGGTGCCTTCGGTTTATCTGACTCGCCCCGTCGAGTAACTAGTTTCCGTCGTTACTGATTTTTTTAGACAAGTGAATGGTGCTGACCTGCTTTGCTCTTCGCGAGCGAACCTTAATATTCAGAATTTCTACAATAAACGAGAACGCCATCGCAAAATAAACATACCCCTTAGGTACATGAACATCAAAGCCTTCTGTTATTAAGGTAAAGCCCACTAAAATCAAAAACGATAAAGCCAGCATTTTGATGGTTGGGTTTGCATCCACAAAGTCGCCAATCGGCTTTGCAGCTACTAGCATCACTGCTACTGACGCAACAATAGCAATAACCATGATGCTCAAATGTTCAACTAACCCTACTGCTGTGATAACAGAGTCGAGAGAAAAGATAACATCGAGCACCGCAATTTGAACCAAAATTGAGAAAAAACCAGAAGCTGCTACTTCCGTAGTTGATGCTTCGGTCACCTCGAAACTGGCATGTATTTCGTGGGTTGATTTTGCAATAAGAAAGAGGCCGCCCAACACTAAAATAATGTCACGGCCAGATATTTCATTCCCAAAGAGGCTAAATAACGGATTAACTAAGCCCATTACCCAAGCCAAACTAAATAGCAATAACAGTCGCGAGCCCATGGCTAAACCAAGGCCTATTTGACGTGCTTTATTTCTTTGATGATCAGGTAGCCTGCCCACCAATATTGAAATAAAGATTATGTTATCAATACCAAGCACTATCTCTAATGCCATTAAGGTGCCTAATGCCACCCAAGCTTCTGGACTCGCAAGCCATTCAAACATTTGCGCTATAAACCTTAGCCAAAACCACCTAATTTAGCGCATAGTATTACGGAATATCATCTCAAGCACGCTTTCTTTAGAAGCCCTCTAGAACCAACTTACCGATAGCTCGCCCTTCTTCTAAAATTTTGTGCGCGTCGATTAAGTTAGCAGCGTTAATTTTACCTAAGTGTTTGCCAACGGTAGTTCTAATTTTGCCTTCGTCAATAAGCGATGCTACATGAGTAAGCAGACGGCTTTGCTCTGCCATATCGTCGGTCTCAAACATTGAACGCGTAAACATAAACTCCCAATGAAGTGACAAGCTCTTCTGCTTAAGCTTGGCTACGTCAAGACTTTCTGGGTCGTCAATTAGCGCTAGTTTGCCCTTCGGCTTCATAACTTCAACAAAGCTATCAATGTACTGGTGTGTGTTATTTAAACTTGCGACATGCGTCACTTCACCAATGTTTAAGGCCTTGATTTGCTCAGCCATAGGCTTGCTGTGATCCACTACGTAGTCGGCACCTAACTCCTGAACCCAGCTTTTTGAGCTTTCACGCGAGGCAGTGGCGATCACGGTAGCCCCCGTTAGTACTTTAAGCAATTGCAGCATAATAGAACCCACGCCACCAGCTGCGCCTACCACAAGCACAACCTCATCGCTCTTTTCACTTTGTTGCCTTAGAGCAAGATGCTCAAACAACAATTCGTATGCTGTGATTGTGGTTAGAGGAAGTGCCGCAGCATCGCTGTCTGACAGAGACTTAGGCGCTTTACCGACAATACGTTCATCAACTAATTGAAACTCTGCGTTTGAGCCGGCTCTGGTAAGGTCGCCAGCGTAGTAAACTCTGTCACCAACTGCGAACTCGGTAACATCAGCGCCTATATCAACGATTTCACCTACTGCATCCCACCCCAGAATTTTGGGATCACCTCCATTAGGATTAACGCGATGACGAATTTTATAATCGACCGGGTTGACTGCTATCGCACTTATTTTTACAAGTAAATCTCGACCCGACGCGCTGGGCTTTTCGATGTCAATATCCACCAGTGCATTAGGCTCATTAATACCAAGTGAGTGGGTATAACCAATAGCTTTCATCATTTGTCTCTCCTTTGAGTAATATCATCATCATACTCTTGATTAAATTTGGATAAACAGCACAATAAAAGAAACATTATCAAATAGTTTTTGAAAGCCATGTTACTCGACGACTTGAATGTAGTGATAAAAGTTGCTGAATTTAGAAACATTACTGCAGCAGCGACACATTTGAATATGCGTACAGCAACCGCAAGTGCTGCGGTAAAACGCGTAGAACAGGCCCTTGGTGCCGAATTATTTGTTCGTACTACACGCTCACTACGCCTGTCGTCTGCGGGTGAAAGGTTTTTGCCAACGTGCCAAGAAGCCATGTCAATGCTGGCTAATGCCAAGCAGAACTTAAAGGGCGATACAGGCGTGATTGAGGGCGAGCTTAGGTTAGGTTTATCGTCTGATTTAGGCCGAAATGTGATTGCGCCGTGGCTAGATGACTTTATGGATTTGCATGACAAAATAACCGTAAAGCTCAACCTGAGTGACAGCAACATTGACTTTTATCGCGATCCCGTCGATTTAGCGCTAAGGTACGGTACTCCAACCGATGCGAATGTATACGGTTTCAAAATTTGTGATGTACCAAGTTTACTTGTTGCCTCCCCTTCTTATATCAGCTCTCATGGTGCCCCTGAAAAATTTGGAGACTTGCAAACACACAACGGACTTTTTTACCAACTACACGACAAGGTATATAACGAATGGGAGTTTTTTCACAAAGGGACACCGCTGAAGATAAAAATGCGAGGCAACAGAACCGCAAACGACGGAGAGATAGTAAAGCGTTGGGCCGTTGCGGGTAAAGGTATTGCTGTTAAATCTGGCTTAGATGCGTGCGACGACATTTTAAAGGGTCGACTTGTAACCTTGTTGCCCGAATATCAACCTAAACCGAAACAGCTTTGGCTGATTTGCCCTAGCCGCCAATCTATTACTCCAGCAGTAAGACTATTCAGAGATATGCTGAAAGAGCGCTGCGCTGAATGTTTAGCGCAGCTAGCCGCATTCAGCGTATCAAAATATCAAAAATAGACGAGTATCTGTGCATTTACTTTTGAATACTTTGATTTAGCTGTGCGTAAGCTTCCTCAAAACCTGTCAACGATATGGGCAAGGTAACTTGCTGGTTTTCAGATTTTTGAAACGCTATTAGCATAGTCTGTCCATTGTGCATTTGTTTCAAAAGCTCATTGTCGATTTTCACTATACTTTGGCAAGACTTCTCGTCACAGCCTGAGAATGGCACTTGTATGGATGCAAAATCGTCGATTTTTACTCCTACACCATTTTTTGTGAGTGTATTTTTTGGAAGCTTTATTTTCAATACTGGAAAATCTTGCGAATAGGAGTAGTCAACGTTGACGCCCAATAGCACTTTTTTTGCTTCTTTGTCTTTGGCAACGAGCTGGCTAAGCGTACACACAGACGAATCATTACATAGCAAACTCCAACTACCAAAGTCACTTGTGGTTACAGCCCATGAAAAAAACGATGCAAGTACTAAACTAACTGCTACTAAATATTTCACTTTCACCTCTTAGCAAAACGGGGAGCGCACGCTCCCCCTCTTTTATGACAACTTTATTGCTTCCGCTTTCTTATAACAAGCGTAGCAAACATTGCACTTAGCATTAGAAATAGAGTATTGGGTGTTGGCACAGATACAGGATCAGGTACAAACACAGTAACGGCATTCTGGTTCATATTAACAACGCCAGAACCATCGAAAGTGAGGCCGGTTACAAATGCGTCCGGCGTAGGCTCGAGCATATTCGAAACATCAATTCCCATAATTCTGAAGCGGTCAACTGGGGTATTGAAGTCGTACTCCTCACCACCAGTGATATCTGTGCCTGTATCGAACCAATCCATCAGAACATTGTCCCAAAGAAATAGGTCAAACATGTCGTCGTCGTAACCTTCAGGCAAAAGCACTGACGCGATGTTTGGACCACTATTTACAATATAGTCATAGCCTACTGCCACATCTGGGTCGATGAATACAAGTTCATCTGGATCATCGATAGAGAATTCAAATTCATAGTCTGTCGGTGTTTCTGGATTAACAATTGGCAATATAGGGTTTTCTGGAGTATCACCCGGTAGTACGCCATCGCGAATAGCAAACTTCCAAATACCAGGCGTGCCCGTGTTGCTGTTACTTTCGTCTATATCAGCGATAGCGGCGGTTTGAGACCCCGGCACAGTGAAAAAGTTTTCCCCATCTCCCGCGTCATAACCCGCTTGTGCTGGAACGCCGTTTGACGCACTACCTGAAGTCCAGCCGATATCTTCATATCTAAACTCAACGTCGAAATTTCCCGCACCTGTGTCTTCCCGATCAATTAACACTAATTGGAACGTGTTTGTGGGGTTACTGTTTTGACTGTAGTAACCAACATCGTTCCATGTCACTACCAGCGTGTTTTCATTCGGTGAACCGATAAACACGTCGCCACACTCTGCACAGCGCGTATCTACATCGCCCCAAAATGGCGCGATCATTGGCTGGTTGCTTATGGGGAAGGGTCTTGGCGTAAAGGAGCTCACGGTGCCATTGAAGGTTATATTACCGTTATTGTTAATGAAGAATCTATCGTATGAAGTACCAAAGAAATTTACGCCACTATCGAAGGCAAGCGATTCAAATGCGTCAAATACGATAGCGCCCGATGAACCGTCGTCGTTACCATTCATCGCTAAGTTACCAAATCCACTTTCAGTAGAGCCTTCCCAGCCGGAAAGGAGCACTGAAGCATTGGCTGTGGTGCTTGAGATTGAGAATGCTAGCGCTGCGCTCGCCAACAGGGATAATGAAAAACGCGAAGACTTTTTCATGTATACGTCCTTGTAGTTTATGTTAATAAGAATTTCATTATTTAGCAGACCCGATTTAGCAAAGTGTAAGCCAAATCTAAAATAGCTTTTAAATACAGAAGCTTAAAAAATAAATAATGAATTAGTTTAATATAATGTAAAAAAACCTGACATCCTTGTCTTTAGATTTTCAGACGTACTATCGCTTGTATTCAGCAGGTATGCCTTTGCCTGGTGTGCTCATTTTAATAAACTCGCGTAGGTCTTGGTTGGACTGTTTTAAGTCGTCGCGACGCAGATACATCATGTGGCCGCTGCGATATCCCTTAAAGCTCAAACGGTCTTTTAAATTGCCACTTTGATCGAGCTGCCACATCGTATACTTGGCATCAAAGTAGTTCGTTGCGCCGTCGTAATAGCCAGCTTGAATCATCACATTCAGATACGGGTTTTGCGCCATGGCTAATCGCAAGTTCTCACCCGATTGATTATTGCTTCTATCCCACGGGTGCACGTTTCCAAACATGTTGTACTTAATATCAGTTTTGTAGTTTAACTCTTCACGCAAATAGTAATTAATAGCGGGCGTGAACGAATGAAGCCATGATGTTAGCTCAGCCCAATAGTCAGGGCGGTCGCCGCTTTGCTTAGCATCTATACCCAAATAGCGGCTGTCTAAACGACCTAGCGTCTTCCCTTCGTCGCGCAGTAAGTCTTTCCAGAAAAATGCAGTGCTCACGTCTAAGTTGTTTTGCGCAATAGACGCTTCACTTAACCCAGAATAGCGTGCCATTTGCGTTAACACATCTCGCTTTTCCGTTTCACCAATGAAGCCACCTTTGGCCAGAGCAGGAATAAGCGTATTGATGGTGAAGTCTTCAACTTCAGGCAATAGCTCAGTAAGATCTTTGTTTTGCAACGCGGGTTCAAGCTTATTGTGATACCACGCCGCGGCAGCAAAATAAGGCAGTCGATTAGCGGCTTTTACCGGCCCGTTGCGCTCTATACCAATATCGGTTGGCGATACAAGCACAACGCCGTTTAAGTACATCCATTGGCGATTTTGAAGCTCTAATGCTAATCCTGACACACGCGTCGTGCCGTAACTTTCACCGATAAGATATTTAGGTGAACGCCAGCGATTATTACGCGTTACAAAAGTATTCACCCAGTCTGCCAAATAGCTAATATCGGCATTTACACCAAAGAACATTTTCTGCTGTTCATCTTGCGATGGCATGCTGCCGTCAGCTTTAGGCAGCACGCGGCTGTACCCTGTATTCACTGGGTTAACAAACACAATGTCAGCCACATCCAAAATGGAGTAAGGATTGGTTTGAACACCATAGGGCTGAACTGGATAGCCTTCATCGTCAATATTAAGAATACGAGGGCCTGTGTAGGCTACATGCATCCACACTGACGCAGAGCCTGGACCACCGTTAAAAGAAATAATAAGCGGGCGCTCAGTATTCTCTTTTACGTCAGTGCGCTGATAGTAAGTGTAAAACAAAGTGGCAACCGCTTCGTCTTTACTGTTCCAAACCGGTTGAGTACCCGTGGTAGCACTGTACTTTACGCGCTTGCCTAGGATTTTAGTTTCGTGCTCTGTCACTACACTGCTATCAATTTTTATTGAACGAGCATGGGCAGATGCGCTTTCTTCTTGCGCTGAAGCACTGGTAGTTAAGCTTACAAAAGCAATTAAGGCTGCCGTTAACCATGCTAGGGTCGCGTGCGATTGCGCTTTGTGTTTATTTTTACCCAGACTTAATAATACGGGCGATGTATTTCTAACTAAGGATTGAATATTCATCATTATTATCTTTGAGTGTCGTTAATTTTATCTTTTTTGTGTTGTCTTTGTATTGCACGCTTTACTATATCGCTGTTCACATGACAGCTTAGCAATGAACGACAAAACGACCAATTTCTTCGATACATTTCTGTAACACGGTTAAGCCTTTCAAATATTCTCAGGGCCATTGATTTTTATGTGTGTAATGAGTTCAGGGAAAAACGTTAAGAATCTCGCTTCAATCTCGTCTCTGTTCGCATTAATATCATCCACAGCAAGATGAAACGTGTTGGGAAAACGAATACGTTTAGCAACCACAGTAATCGCCTTAGCAATGCCCTCTTCCTTAGCATAATCTTCAAACCAGTCATGGGTTATCATATGCCCGACACTGTGCTGCATCGTTCTTGGCATAGTGGGCAATCGCTGTTCTAACAATGCGAAACTTTGTTCCCTGAATTCGTCAAAACCCTGTGTTGTAAACGACGCCCAATGTTTAATTAGCAAGTGATCGAAGTAGATATCCAGCGCCACAGGTGCAAAGCGCCGACGACTTTTATGAAATAACGCCTTTGCTGCTAAGACGCTGGTATGACTGTCGGTGAACCTATCGACTTCATAGTGGTTTTTAAGACCTAGCCGTACCGCTTGTCCAAACTCTTTAATATCAACACCCCGCCTGAAATCACCGAGTAGGTTACCGAATTGAGAATCGGCAGTTGGTCGGGCTAAGAAAAGATGGGCAAGATAATTCATTTTGTAATTTATTGGCCTCTATTTTAAGTTGTAAGGGCTTGTAGGTATCAAGTAAAATTGCGGTTCAATTCAGATACGCTGAATTTTGTGCTTTTATAAACCGAAACTGCCGAAACTAGCGTTGGCAGCAGCCAAATTCAAATGTAACTGAAAAACCGTAGCACTTAAAATTGAGTTTCAACATGTCTGTAATTTCCACTTCTGAAGTCACGTCTCTACTTTCACCAATCAATGCCTTTTTACATTGCGAGACGCCACAGTCGTGGATAGACGAAGCGCAGAAAGAGGAAAACCTTCGCGTTATCCTTACTGACCACCTAATTTGCGAGCTTAAAGCGGCTCAGTCGGCTATGTACCTACTTCGCCGCTATGTAGCCGATGAGGAAACCAGTAAGGTATTGCTGGGCTGGTTGAAACCTTACGAAGACTTCACTTACCGCCACGAAGGCGATTGGCAATCGCTTAATACTAAGCACCTTTCCAAAAATGTATTTAACACTGAAGGGCTAGACCCTTTTAAAAAAGACATGCTTGATAAAATGGTCATGCTAATTAAAGAAGAGCTTCATCATTTTTACCAAGTGCTAGAAATTATGCACGAGTTGGGGTTTGAATATAAGTCGGTAACATCCAGTCGTTACGCCAATGGCTTGTTGCGTCACGTACGCACTTACGAACCTGAAAAGCTTGTCGACAAGCTCATTTGTGGTGCCTACATTGAAGCGCGCTCCTGTGAACGCTTTGCCAAACTTGCGCCGTATGTTTCCGAAGATTTAGGCAAGTTCTATGTGTCGCTGTTGCGCTCTGAGGCCAGACACTTTGAAGACTACCTAACGCTGGCTGGGCAAATCGCTAAAACTGATATTTCAGAGCGCGTTGCCCACTTCGGAAACGTTGAAAGATCATTGATTGAAAGCGACGATGACGAATTGCGTTTCCACTCAGGCGCACCACGCTAAAGTTAACGCTTTGCATCCGTTTATAAATTAATCAATTTATGTTGACGGCTTAGTCATTCTGCTGCACACTCAATTTGTAAACATATTGTTAACGGCAGTGTTTAGCGCTTTGCGCTGTGTTTGTGTTTCCTTGGTTTTACGGTTAATCCGTGTGTTCTCCCTGCCTCACAACAATATTTTTTAAAATAATAACGTTGGTGAACAAGGCAGGACTTTATGATTTTGAATCATTTAATTGGTATTTACACTCATCCAAAAGAAGAGTGGCAAACCATTGATACCAAACACGAAACCTATTTTTACGCGCTTACCCATATCGCTTTTATATCTCTCATTCCATCACTCGTGGCCTATTATTCCAGTGCCCATACTGGCTGGAGTATCGGCGCAGGTGACATAATTCGCCTTAGCGAAAATACCGCCATTATGATGGGTATAGGCATGTATTTTGGCTTGATTGCAGGCGTAGTCGCATTGGCTGTACTTATTCATGAGTTGGCTAAAGCGTTTGATGCGACGCCAACTTATACGCAGTCGCTGGAACTTGCGGCCTACACGGCTACACCGTTGTTTATGGTGGGCTTCGCAGGTCTTTACCCAGAACTCTGGGTAGTGATGACGGCGCTGTTAGTCGGTATTAGCTATTCGGTATACCTGCTCTACTCTGGCGTGCCAATTTTGATGCATATGCCAGAAGATAAAGGGTTCATTTACTCAAGCTCGGTAGTGACATGTGGGCTAGTATTGCTCGTTATTCTAATGACAGGTTCAGTTTTGGTGTGGGGACTGTCTGGCGGGCCAGTATTTGTTCACTAGCCTCTTTCATTGAAATAAAGCATTAAAAAAGCCGCTTTAAAAAGCGGCTTTTTGTTATATCAAAGAGCGTCTTACATTAATCAGCGGCATCAATATTATGCACATCAAGGTTGCTAAGCTCTGCTTGCACCACTGGCGCTTTTCTTGACGCTTCACCGCGCGACATATCAATTCGCTCAAGGTACTCTTGGTCGATATCCGCAGTAATATAGTTACCATCAAAAACAGACGTTTCAAAACGCTGAATGGTTTCGTTCTCTTCGCGAACGGCATCTACTAAGTCAGAAATGTCTTGGAAGATAAGGCCATCTGCTTGGATAAGCTCTGCAATTTGATCTATTTCACGACCATAAGCAATCAGTTCGTTTGCCGATGGCATATCAATACCATACACATTTGGGAAACGAATTTCTGGAGCAGCTGACGCAAAGTATACTTTCTTCGCACCTGACTCACGCGCCATCTCAATGATTTGACCCGATGTAGTACCGCGCACGATAGAGTCATCGACAAGCAGTACACTCTTACCTTTAAACTCAGATGAGATTGCGTTTAGCTTACGGCGTACTGATTTTTTACGCATGGTTTGGCCAGGCATAATGAAAGTACGTCCAATGTAGCGGTTTTTAACGAAGCCTTGGCGATATGGCAAATCCAGTGTGTTTGCGATTTGAAGCGCCACATCCATCGACGTTTCAGGAATAGGAATAACCACGTCGATATCCAGATCTGCCCATTCGCGCTTAATTTTTTCACCTAGCTTACGGCCCATGTTTACACGCGATGCATAAACTGAAATGCCATCTATGAAGCTATCTGGGCGAGCAAAATAAACAAACTCAAAGATACACGGAGAGGTTACTGGATTCTCGGCACACTGTCTGGTGTGCAGTTGACCCTCTTCGGTAATGAATACCGCTTCACCTGGCATTACATCGCGTACAAACTGGAAGCCAACAGCATCAAGCGCCACGCTTTCAGATGCCACCATCCATTCCTCACCCAGCTCGCTCATACGCTTACCGAGTGCTAGAGGACGAATACCGTGCGGGTCGCGAAACGCTACAATACCTTGGCCGATGATGGCCGCAACAACTGCGTAGGCACCACGAATTTTCTTATGAACTTTCGTTACCACTTCAAAAATGTGTTCGGCACTTACGCTTAAACCTGCTACCTGCTGCAGTTCATGCGCAAGAATGTTAAGCAATAATTCTGAATCTGAGGTGGTGTTGATGTGGCGGCGTGCAATGCGGAATACTTCTTCCTGTAGCTCATGGGCGTTGGTGAGGTTGCCGTTATGAGCAAAGGCAATACCAAACGGCGAGTTCACATAAAACGGTTGCGCCTCTGCAGAGCTTGATGTACCCGCGGTAGGATAGCGAACATGGCCAATACCCATGTTGCCAGACAGCCTCTTCATATGACGCGTATGGAAAACATCTCGAACCAAACCATTTGCCTTACGCAAATTAAACATATTTTGGTCGATAGTCATTATGCCTGCGGCATCCTGTCCACGGTGTTGAATAACCGTTAGACCGTCGTACAGTGACTGAGCTACGGGCGTTTTACCAACTATTCCGACTATACCACACATGTGCGTTACCTATTTCAAGCGGGATTTAAGAAACTGGAGGAGTCTTTCACATAGCTGAAAAACCACTCAATGATGACACCAAACTCTGGAATGAGTACCGATGCTTGCCACCAATCTGAGGAAGCTGCACCAGTAAAGGTATCCATAAAAAAGAGCAATGCGCTAACTATAAGCACGCCACGCAGTGCGCCAAAAACTATACCGAGGGCCCTATCTGTTCCAGACAGCCCAGTTGCCTGAACCAATTGGCTAATCACGTAATTGATCATGCCGCCAAGAATGAGCGTGGTGACAAACAATGCTGCAATTGCAGCACCGTTTTTTAAGTAAGGATCGTCAATGGCTGTGAAGTAAACGGCGAGGTCAGCGTAGAAATTGCTTGAAATAAAGAGTGCAGCAAACCATACCACTAACGAGATGGCTTCTTTAACAAACCCTCTGATCAGGCTTATTAAGGTAGATACCGCAATGATACCCAGTATGGAAAAGTCTACCCAGTTCATCGTCTCTTTATTGCGTTGATGTTGCTTTTTATCGTAAAGCAACGAGCCTTTGGCGAGATGGCGCGCATTCTAACAGAAGATAAAAATATTACTAGTCTGTAATACCAATCCCTGTTGCTCTGTCCGTGCTTAATTCGAATTCGATTAGCACCAAGAACAATGCGCACTATTCAACTTTGAACGTAGTGACCTTACCTTTAAGGCTCGTCAGCTCTTTTAAATGCGGTAGTGCCGATTCCAGTTTCTTCTTGTCTAAATCCGGGCCAACGAAAACTTTATTAAGCGGGCCAGAACTGGTCTGAATTTTGCGACTAAACGCACGATATCCAGCCTTTTCTAGCTTAGCTAACAGCGCTTTTACGTTTTTCTCGTGGCGGAAGCTACCAAGTTGAATAACCCAACCAGCGTCATCGTCTGCGGCACTTTTTGTATTAACCACCGTTTGGCTTGCTAGATTGTCCTCTTCTTCAAAGGTTTTCACCGCTGGCGCTTTTGCGGTAGTGGCTTCACCTGCACGACCACTTTCCCCTGCGCCAGAAGAATCCAGATCATCATCTAATGCCGTTTCATCTTGAATTTCAACCGCTGGCACCGCAGCTTTCGCCACGCGCTCTGATGGAAAAGATTCTGGCTCTACGATGGGCTTTTTAGGCGGATTAGCAGGTACAGAGACAAAAGGTTCTCTGTTTGTTTGCTTTTTGCCATCAAGAAAGTCTGGTAAAAAGATTACCGCTAGGGCGACAACAATAATTGTCCCCACCAGTCTATTCTTTAATGCCGATGTCACTGTGCTCTCCTGCTTGAATACACGGTTTTACTCTACAATGCGCGTGTTAGTTTTGCTCAGCAAGCACGTCTGCTACGGTAACAAAAGAACCAAAAACGAGAATAAGTTCACCAGTTTGATAATCTGCAAGCGCGCGCTGATATGCCGAGGTCACGTCCTGAAACGTGTCTATATTCTCTATGGTTGTGCCGGCATTAACAAGTGCATTTTCAAGTACTTCTGCCTTGCAGCCCCGAGGACCACTCGTTGACGCTACGTACCACTTGGCATTAAGTGTCGCCAGTGGCGCTAAGGTCTCTGCAATAGACTTATCTTTTAGCATGCCCACCACAACGCGCATTTGGCTTACATCGTAACGGTTTAGCCAATCTTGCATAGCTGTCGTCGCTTGTGGATTATGGGCAACGTCAACAACTACGAGGGGTGATTCACTAATAGTCTGCTGACGCCCGGGCATGGTGGTATTTTCAATAATATCTCTAACCACATGTTCTTCGGGCAGCAAGTCTAAAAGTTCTAGCGCGGCCAACGCAGTACTCGCATTTTGAAGTGGAATTTTAGGATAAGGTAGCGACGTATAACTATTGCTCTTCCCTCTCCAGCTCCACTCACTGTAATCACTTGCTACCACTGTTTCGAAATCTTGTGTAGCCCAACGTACGTTAGCTTGTAGCTCGTTAGCCACATCGTAAAGCGATGATGGAGGAAACAGCTCACCAACTACTGCATTGCCGTTTTTGCGCATAATGCCCGCTTTTTCCCGAGCAATTTTTTCACGGGTATTGCCAAGCCAATCTTGATGGTCAAGATCGATAGTTGTAATAACAGCAAGGTCGGGATCAACAATGTTGGTGGCATCCAAACGTCCGCCTAGGCCTACTTCAAGAATGACCACATCAACAGCCCATGACTGCATCATTTTCATGGCAGCCAGTGTACCGAACTCAAAGTAAGTTAGAGTAATAGGTTCGCCACCCGTGTCTTTTCGCGCGCTCTCAACAAACTCAAATGCATTTACAAATTCATCGGCAGGCGGTAATTCGCCGTTGTAACGCACGCGTTCACGATAGTCGGTTAAATGGGGTGAACTGTATACCGCAACACTTTTGCCTTGCGAAAGCATGGCCTGCTCAAGTAAGCGGCACGTTGTGCCTTTACCGTTTGTGCCTGCTACAGTAATAACCAAAGACTGGCTGAGTGAGAGTGCCATGGCATTGGCCACTTCTTTCACTCTGTCTAGCCCCATATCGATGGCGCTAGGATGAATAGATTCTAGGTAGGATAACCACTGGCTCAGGCTTTTTTGCGAAGGTGAAGACGCTGAGGCGTTTTCTGCGTGTGGCGCTGAGCCAGTATTTAGATTGTTTTCGTTATTCACTAATTCTTATAATGCAACTTTACCAACAGGCTGTGTAATCTATCACGCATATCTCTGCGGTCAACAATCATATCAATTGCACCTTTTTCAACAAGGAATTCACTGCGTTGGAAACCTTCAGGCAGCTTTTCTCTTACTGTTTGTTCGATTACACGAGGGCCCGCGAAGCCGATAAGCGCTTTTGGCTCGGCTACGTTTACGTCACCAAGCATTGCCAAACTTGCAGATACACCACCCATTGTAGGGTCTGTAAGTACACTGATATAAGGCAGGCCTTTCTTACTCATTTTGGCAAGCGCTGCAGATGTTTTAGCCATTTGCATTAGCGACATCAGTGCTTCTTGCATACGCGCACCGCCACTAGCACTAAAGCAAATAAGCGGCATATCGTTTTCTAAGCATGCATTAACAGCAGCAACGAAGCGAGCCCCTACAACCGATGCCATTGAGCCGCCCATAAACGCAAACTCAAAACACGCAACCACTACCGGCATACCTTTTAGCTTGCCCTGCATTACCACTAGTGCGTCTTTTTCGTTTGTTGCCTTCTGTGCAGCAACAATACGGTCTTTATAACGCTTAGAGTCTTTGAATTTAAGTACGTCTTGTGGCTCGTGCTCTGCACCTAACTCAACGCGATCGCCATCGTCTAGGAACGCATCGATACGGCGGCGTGCCGTAATACGCATGTGATGGTCACATTTAGGGCAAACTTCCTGAAGTTTTTCCAGTTCGCTCTTATATAGCACAGCTTGGCATGAACCACACTTCGTCCAGATACCTTCTGGTACGTTACCTTTGGTTGATGTTTGCGTGCGAGGAAGAATTTTTTGAATCCAGCTCATGGAAATTGAATCCTTTGTTTTTTGTTTGCCGACCATGACGATTGATGTTTGTTCATACTTGTGGTCAACAACACATTAATTTTTTAAGTTTCATACTGTATTACAAAGAAAAAATACGTAACACAATAGAACAGCTACCTAATATAGCGCGCTATTAGACCACAATACAACGAAATGGAAAAAACAAAACTGGTCTTAGAAGTTGGCAAGGGATGATTTGAAGATACACGCTTCAATACAACCTGAGTTAACTGCTAGCCGATGTGCAGCTAACTCAGATTGAAAAATTTAAAGGCGAAGGTAGATAGATTAGGCTTCTGGAAGGAATAGCGGCCCTAAAGGCGGCTTAGGCAAACCGTGCTCGTCTGGGTATGTGACATCGACCAAGTACAACCCATTTGGCTTCGCCGTGGCTGCAGATTTACTTCTGTCTTTCAGGCTTAACAAGTGAGCTATCCAATTTACGTCTTGCTCCCCTGCCCCAATCTCAACTAGCGCGCCCGTGATATTGCGAACCATATGGTGCAAGAAAGCATTGGCGCGAATATCGATAATAACGTATCGCCCTTGGCGATATACGCTTACGTCAGTAACGTTGCGAAATGGTGTTTTACTTTGGCACAACGCTGCGCGAAAAGAGGTAAAATCTTGTTCGCCTAGCAATGCTTGTGCGGCAACATGCATTTTTTTCTCGTCTAATTCGCGGTGAATATGGGTAACACCGGAATGGAGAATAGCAGGACGCATTTTCGCATTATGAATAACGTAACGATAGCGGCGATGGGTAGCAGAAAAACGTGCATGGAAGTCATCGCTGACGTTCTTTGCCCAGGTAACAGCAACAGAGTTAGGCAGATTCGCATTTACGCCGAGTGTCCAAGCGCGCTCTGAGCGTGGTGCATCACAGTTAAAGTGAACCACTTGCCCAGTAGCATGTACACCAGCATCGGTACGTCCAGCGCACTGCACTTCAATGGGTTCGTTGGCTACTGTCGATAGTGCCTTTTCAAGATGTTCCTGAACACTTGGTACTTCACGCTGGCGTTGCCATCCGTATACAGCAGCACCGTCGTATTCAATCCCTAAGGCAATTCGCCCCATATCTGTATTACCCCGTTTCTGAAAAGGCGCTAAGTGTAGTCATGTCGCTTGCAACATGCAATGGCGCTAATACGCAAAACTCTTTTAGGTCATAGAAAATAAATGTACATCACCTAAAACAAAAACGGCCTGTATATCTTGTAAATATACTGGCCGTCCAAAATCTCAAACGAGAGCGCGGTTATGCGCATAAGAGCAAACTACTTAAGCAATATTCGCTAAAATCGATGCGGCTTCCTGTTTTTGCTCTTCGCTACCCTCTTTCATCACTTCTTCAAGTAACTCTTTTGCAGCGTCCACATCGTCCATTTCAATATAGGCACGAGCCAAATCCAAGTTAGCGTTTTGCCCTGCGTCTTTATCTATATCAATCACCGTATCTTCATCAGATACACCTGTGAAGTCAGATAAACTTACATCAAGATCTAGCGCTTGGCTATCCGGGTCAATAGCATCTGCATCATCGCCATCGTCCATTAAAGCCTCCACATCGAGGAAGTCTTCTGGTGGCGTTTGCGCGTCACTTTCACCATCGACATCACTAAGTAAGGCGGCAAGATCTAAATCAGGGTTATCGAGTTTAAGATCATCCTCTTGAGCCTTTTCAGTCTCAACGGATTGAGCCTCTTGTTCGTCCTCTTCAATTTCAGTTGGCGTGGCAATATCCAATTCCACATCATCTGGAATTTCAAGGTCGTCTAATGCAAGTTCCGAATCATCTTCTTCAAGGGCGAAAGTATCTTCGTCGCCTTCTTGCTCAGACTCAAAAGCACCATCTTCGTCTAGCTCAAAGGTTTCATCTTCTTCGTCTAGTTCAAACGTATCATCGCTTTCGTCGAATCCAAGGTTGTCGTCACTCCCTTCTAACTCGAATGTGGCTTCATCATCTTCCTGCTCAAGTTCGAAAGTATCTTCACTCTCTGCTGAAGATGCTTCTGGATCCTGACCGTCGTCATCACTTTCAATTTCACTGGTGTCGACATCACTTGTATCAACAATAGCGTCTGACTCAAGACTTTGAAGAAGCTCATCGAACTCAGCACTGTCAAGATCGTCAAGAATCTCGTTGTCGTCTACATGATCGTCGTCATCGGAAGCAGACAGCCAGTCGTCAAGGCCAGGAACATCGTCAAGTTCGTTAAAGTCTTCTTCGCTGTTCTTATCTGAATCGCTTTGGTTTAAATCAGTTTCTTCAGGTGAACTCGATTCTTCAGCAGCACTAGATTCTGATGATATTTCGTCACCTTCATCTTCACCGTCTACTACACCGTCAATTTCTTGCTCTAATTCAAAGCTTTCTACTTCGTCATACGCAGCGTTTAACAGGCTGTCGTCGTATTCATCACTGTCTTCTGCTGAAGCATCTTCCGCTGGCGCTGATGGCTTTTCCTGCGCTAATGGCTCTTCCGTATCCATCTGACTGAACGAAGGAATATCATCCATCATCTGTCTTTCAAACGCCTCAATAGCGTCATCTAGTGGATCGTCTGACGTTTGCCCTGCCTTTTCTTCAGCGTCTTCATCGACAGCGTCGAGCTCTGGCTCTACGTCTGTTTCTGGCTGTAGTTCTGCCTCGGCTTCCGTTTCTAGCTCTACTTCATCTTCCGAGTCGGCTTCAGGCTCAGCTTCGAATTCTAGCTCTGATTCTGGCTCTGGCTCAGATTCAAGTTCCGCCTCTAATTCTGGCTCAAGCTCAGCGTCTTGTTCTGCATCTACTTCAGTGTCAAACTCTGGTTCACCTTCGGCTTCCGCCTCTAGCTCTACTTCATCTTCCAAGTCGGCTTCAGGTTCAGCTTCAGTTTCAGGTTCAACTTTTTCTTCTGGTTCTTGGTCTTGTTCTGTTTCAGAATCGATATCCTGTTCTAATTCAGATTCAAGCTCAGGCTCAGCTTCAAATTCAAGCTCTGACTCCGTCGCTGGTTCAGACTCAAGTTCTGTTTCTAGTTCAGGCTCAATATCAGCGTCTTGTTCTGCTTCTACCTCAGTGCCAAACTCCGGCTCTGAATCTAGTTTTGACTCCGTTTTACCCTCGGCTTCCGTCTCTAACTCTATTTCATCTTCCGAGTCGGCTTTAAGTTCAGCTTCACGTTCAGCTTTTTCTTCTGGTTCCTGGTCTTGTTCTGTTTCAGAATCGAAATCCTGTTCTAATTCAGATTCAAGCTCAGGCTCAGCTTCAAATTCAAGCTCTGACTCCGTCGCTGGTTCAGACTCAAGTTCTGTTTCTAGTTCAGGCTCAATATCAGCGTCTTGTTCTGCTTCTACCTCAGTGCCAAACTCCGGCTCTGAATCTAGTTCTGACTCCGTTTTATCCTGGGCTTCCGTCTCTAACTCTACTGCATCTTCCGAGGCGGCTTCAGGCTCAGCTTTTTCTTCTGCTTCTTGGTCTAGTTCTGTTTCAGAATCGAAATCCTGTTCGAATTCAGATTCAGAATCAGCTTCAAATTCTAGCTCTGATTCCGGCTCCGGCTCAGACTCAAGTTCCGCTTCTAGTTCAGGCTCAATCTCAGCATCTTGCTCTGCTTCTACTTCAGTGCCAAGCTCTGATTCTAGTTCTGACTGCGGTTCACCTTCGGCTTCCGTCTCAAGTTCTACTTCATCTTCAAAGTCAGCTTCTCGCTCAGCTTCTGCTTCTGACTCGCTCAAAGCTTCAGGTTCGAACTCTGCATCTGTTTCATCATCAGGTTCTATTTCAGACTCAAGCTCAGAAAGTAGCTCGTCTGTCAGCAAATCTACATCTTCACTGCTTTTAGATTCTTCAGCTTCTAGTTCAGCAAGTAACTCATCAGTTAGCGGGTCGCTAAAATCATCTTCGCTAGCACCTTCTTCATCGCTTTCAGGCGTTTCAAGGTCTACGTCTTCATCGTGAGCTTCAGGACTAACTTCAGGCTCGCTATCCAACTCTGCTTCAAGCTCTGCAAGTAGTTCATCAGTAAACGGATCGTCAAAATCACCTTCCTCATCGGATTGAGTAGGTAAATCGCTAGAAGCGCTTTCATCGAGCTCTTCATCAGCTAAGGGCAGTTGATCCGCTGAAGGCATTTGATCCGCTGAGGGCATTTGATCCGCTGAAGGCTCTTCAGCAAGCTCATCTTCCGCCTGTAGTTCAGCAATAAGCTCATCGGAAAGAGGGTCACTGAAGTCCGCGTTAGTTTCGATTTCGTCCGTGACTATTTCGTCTAAATCGTCGGTAATGGCATCAAGACTCTGAATAGACTGCGGCGACGGCGAAGATGTTGTTATTTCTTCCTCAAGGTCATCCTCGTCTTCGTCATCTTCTTCACCTAGGCCACCCATCATTTCGATTTGCTCAATTTCATTTAACAAATCGTCGGTGATTTTATCAATTTCTTTATTTTGCTGATTAATCTCGTCGTCGAGCTTGCTCAGCATATCCTCATTGATAAGGTCGTCATTGCTGTCTAGCTCATCAGTAAGACCTGCATCAACGCCGTGCTCTTCTAGCAAATCGTCAATACTGATTTCAGGCTTATCGTCCTCATCTTCTACGCTTGGCAAAGAAGAAACACTTTCTGTTTCTTCGTCAGCGTCAGATAAGTCATCAACTGAGCTGGCAAGCAACGCGTCGATATCGTCTTCATCAACATTGTCAGATTCAGCGGTTCCGTTGACCTCAGCCAGTATGTCGTCAGGGTCTATGTCGCCCGACTCATCTAGCTCATCACTCTCAAGTTCTGCCGCGTCTTGGCTTTGTACATCATCAAGCAAGTCATCAATGTCAAAATCATCGTCATCTGTCGAGGCCGCCTCGTCAGCAACTTCCGTCTTTGGATCGCTTTCATCGGCAGCATCTTCATCAAAGATGTCGTCATCCCCTGACAGGTCGAAGCCTTCAAGGTCGTCAGTGTCGTTTTCGTTTAATACTTTATCTGACAGGTCATCGTCATCAAACAGACTATCTAGTTCACTTTGATCAAGCTCATCATCGCCAGCTTCAAACAAGTCATCACTGCCATCGTCTGGCACCAACATGTCGTCTTCAAGGTCAGCGAAGGTTTCTAGTTCGTCATCTAGGCTTTCTTCTAAATCTGAGGTAAGTACGTCATCAAGTAGGTCGTCGTCATTGAACAAGTCATCATCTGACAACTCTGCTTTATCATCAAAGTCAGGGACCAGTGCACTTGAAAGATCGCCAATGTCAGAATCAGGTACCGGCACTTCATCGTTATCGGCTGTAATCGTAGGTCCAGCCGCAGGCGCTTCGTCAGGCTTACTATTACGTTTTAGCAGCCACATGATAAGACCACCAACTAACAATAGTGACAGAATTGCAGAGCCTATGATTAGACTGAGTGGGCTGGTAAGTGCGCTTAAAAACGAAGACTGCTTTTCTGCTTCGCGCTGCGCTTGCTCGGCCTTGATCATGTCGAGCAATTCTTGCTGAAGCGCCACTTGCATATCTAGCTGGCTCTTAACATCTCCTTCGACTTGCCCACGCAAGGTTTCTAGTTCGCCATTAACGGCCTCAACACGCTCGTACAAGCGTCTGTTTTCGTTAAGAATTGCTTCAACATTTTCCAATGAGGCTGCAAACTGCATACGCAGTTCGTCGAATTGTCGGGTTTGCTCCTGATCCAAGCGAGTGATTTTCTGCTCAATATCAGTTTGGGTTTGAGTTAAGTCTTGTTGATTGACTAAAGGCGATGCAGGCTTGATATTTCTTACGCTACTGCCGGGCTTATTAAGCAATTCAGCAAATGCTCTATCATCCTGCTCAGCGCGCATCTGGGCTTTTTGCTTATCAATTCTGGCAATATAGCGCTCTGATGGTAGCTTTAATACCGCACCATCAACTAATAAATTTAAATTGCCGTTTTCAAATGCGTTTGGATTGAGCTCGTAAATGGCGGTCATAACCTGATATACGCTCAGGTTATTGTTTTGGCGATAGCGCTCAGCAATGCGCCATAGGGTATCGTTGGCGTCGATAGGGCCGTATTCTAGGCCCGAATACTGATCAGTTGCGTCTTTGGGACCTTTTAAGAAGGTAGCGCGTTCTTGTGCATCAACAGTGATAATAGGGCCAGACAAACAAAGTGTTAGTAAAAGTAAGCCCGTCAAATGCAATTTCATAGCAGTCCTATATGCCCTCAAGCGTCTTTACCACCCGAGACGTATGGGCGGATTTTCTAGCCAATCAGTACGGAAGAAAATATTGGCTTTTATTTTTATTCTTAAGCCACCTTGAAACCATTAATAATCAAGCCAGCGTTTTACAGTCTTTTTGAACTTAGCAGTAAGATTTATTTGCGCTTTATAGAATTCTTACCCTTCGCCTAAGTGTCTGACTGAGTATTGTTTTTAACGTTGTTCTATTCCTAACTTTACAAACTATAAACCAGTTATTAAGGGTGATCTAGTTAGACAGTAGTATTGAAGCGCTCTAATGCTCAAATTTTCGCTAAAAACCGCCATTTCGTTGCTTCAAATACATTCACTCTATCGTGTTGAACACTGCCGCTTTGATGCATTAAATGCTTTTATCAATTGTAACAGGTAATGCCCCTTTCATTGCATATCGGCAAGCACAGAAAAATGTTTACCTTTTCCTGTGCTTATCCGATTAATCAGAGGCTGAACCTCTGTAGAATACTTACAAGTAGTCGCGAATGAGTGTTTCAGCAATTTGAATGCTGTTTGTCGCTGCACCTTTGCGAATGTTGTCTGACACCACCCACAAATTTAAACCACAAGGATGAGTAATATCATTCCTGATACGCCCTACATGCACAATGTCGTTGCCGCTAGCACTGCTTACTTGCGTTGGGAATTGCTCATTGCCGTCGTAAACTGTTACGCCTGGCGCATCGGCTAAAAGCTCTTTAACATGCTGCGCATCTATTGGCGAACGCGTTTCAAGGTGAATGGCCTCAGCATGTCCGTAGAAAACCGGCACGCGCACAGCCGTCGCGTTTACCAAAATACTTTGATCGCCCATGATTTTTTGGGTTTCCCACAGCATTTTCATTTCTTCTTTGGTGTAGTCGTTGTCTTGGAATACGTCGATTTGAGGTATGACATTAAAGGCAATTTGGCGACTAAACGACTCTGGCTTTACTTCACGTGCGTTTAGCAAACCTGCGGTTTGTTTAGCCAGTTCTTCCATGGCTTCTTTACCTGCACCAGAAACTGACTGGTATGTGCACACGTTAATACGGTCAATACCAACAGCGTCTTGAATAGGTTTAAGTGCAACCAACATTTGAATGGTTGAGCAATTTGGGTTCGCAATAATGTTTCTATTGCGAAACTCTGCCAGTGCATGGGCGTTAACTTCTGGCACCACAAGTGGGATATCTGGCTCGTAACGAAACTCTGAAGTATTGTCGATAACAATACAGCCTTCCTCTGCCGCTATCGGAGCAAATTTTGCAGAAATGCTGCCTCCAGCTGAGAAAAAGCCAAATTGCACTAATGACCAGTCGAAATCATCAGCATCTAATACTTCAATGTCTTCGCCTTTAAACGACACGGTACTACCTGCTGAACGTTTACTGGCAAGCGGATACAAACGGTTTACCGGAAAGTCTCGCTCTTCTAATAGTTCAATCATGGTTTGGCCCACTAGACCTGTGGCGCCAAGTACCGCTACGTCAAACGCTTGCGACATAATGCTTTATGCTCCTAATATTAAAATAACTAAACCAGACTTACGTGAAAGCCCAGTTTGGTGAATGTGTCTTGGATTTGCTTACTGGTGTTTTTTGGCAAGTGTAACGCATAGGCGCTGCACTCGCGACGCACTCTGTATTGCTTGCGCAATGTAGAGAACGTATTTGCTATGTGTGTCTCTGGCGTTTCATTATGGCCTGACGCAAACGCGTTTCGCGTTATCTCATCGTCAATAGCTACATCATACACATCGTGGAATACGGCAATGAGATCCTCAACCGACAACCGCACCGCCTCAGGCGAATTTAACGCAACTTTGATCGGATTGGTTTTCTCTAAAAAGTCGCTAAGCACTTTGTCTGGGGCTTTGCCCACTACGTCACAAATTTGCTCGTAAATCATTTGCGTACCGCGCACTTTGCCTTCTACAGAGTGCCCCGCGATATGTGGTGTAACGAACCAAACATAGTCAAATAATGCTGTATTTATGGCAGGCTCATTGTCGAATACGTCGAGTACCACCGTTGGCGGTTTTTCACCTCGAAGTACACTAAGTAGTGCCACTTCATCAATAACCTCACCCCGGCATGCATTTATAAGCAGCTGGTTTGACGTTAATCCTTCCAGAAACGCTTCGTCTATCATCTGATATGTAGGATATTCGCCGCCTTTAATAAAAGGCACGTGAAGCGAGATAACATCGCACTTTGCTATTTGCGCTAAGTCTACAAATGACTGACCGTTATGCTCCTTCTTACCAGATTTTGCTAGCGCTTGCTGTAGCGGTGGGTCATACAGACAGTGTTTAACGCCAATTGCCATTAAAATTCTTGATAATGCAGTTCCCACATTACCCGCACCTACTATTCCCACTGTCGCATTATATAAATCGAGCTTTTGGGCTTTTTGCGCGTGCAGCAAAACACTTAACACGTACTCGGCAACCGCAACAGCATTACAGCCTGCCGCACTGCTATGCATAATACCCACGCTATCTAAATGCGTTTTATCTAGATGATTGGTTCCCGCCGTTGCCGTAGTAACAAACTTGAGCTTGTTAGCCTTGGTTAGCAGTTCAGGGGTAACCTTGGTAGTAGAACGTAGCGCAAGAATATCTACATCGCGCAGCATTTCAGGCACAAGAGATTGCCATGCATAGGTTTCAACCTCACCTACGCTATTAAGGTAATCGGTGCCAAACGGAATGGTGTCTTCAAGAAGTATTTTCATGGTGCTAAGTGTACCTTAACTTAGGCTTTTAGTAACCCAGCGCCCTTGATTTATCTTGTCGGTGATTCGTTTAATTTACGTCATTTTGATGCACGTTTGGCCGCAACATTAAAGAGACGGCCGAAGTTCATACAATCCTTTAACACGGGAACGCTTGAAGCAAACCGCTTTAGCTCACGTTTTTTGTCCACCTCACCCTTTGCGAACGTGGTATTGGATAACGTTAACTTTAAATAGTTACTTGTCGTAACCAGGGAAACGGCGTTCAACGCGTCGTTTAATACCCGGCCATGCTAACGAACCACCAGCCTGCCGAGTGACTTGATCGGCTTGTGTACGAATGCCATCTAGAATTGCCGAATGAATTGGAATAAGCGGTTTGCCTGTGGCCTGCGCTTTTAACTGAATTTCACAGGCGCGCTGCATAATAAACATAAACAAGAATGCATCGGGAATATTGTCTGCACAGGTTAAAAGCCCGTGATTGCGCAAAATCATAAATTGGGTATCGCCAAGGTCGCGAACCAATCGCACTTTTTCTTCTGGGTTTAGCGCCACGCCTTCGTAGGCATGATAGGAAAGCGACGCCAGCGGGAAAAGCGACTGTTGCGAGTAAGGCTGCAGCCCTTCTTCTAAAATGGATACCGCCACACCTTCTGCTGTATGCAAATGCAACACACATTTGGCATCGTCTCTAGCCTCATGAACAGCGCTATGAATAGTAAATCCTGCTGGGTTAATGTCGTACTCACTTTCCATTACCTTGTTACCGTGTAAATCAACTTTAACCAAGTTTGATGCCGTAACTTCATCAAACATTAAACCGTAGGGATTAATCAAGAAATGATGGTCAGGCCCAGGAACACGAGCAGAAATATGGGTAAAAATAAGGTCGTCCCAACCATACATAGCAACTGCGCGATAACATGCGGCAAGATCAACACGGGTTTGCCATTCTTCACTGCTAACTTTCGACTTTACTGAATCTGTCATAGCTTTACTCTTTTAACGTACAAATTAATTTCATTTGAGGCGGGTGAGCCCTAGGTGGAAGGCTCGATACCTTGAGCGTTTCAATGAAACTTCCACTTACTTTTTCTTACCGCCTACATTACGCGCAGTAATTGCTATACACTGTCGGATATACGACATTGTAAGAAATTTGTTAAATGGAAAAGTTTAAACCTGTTCTCGCTAGCTCTACTTGGTTTGGCGCGATCCCACCCTATTTGCAGGAAGCCATGTTCGACAAGATGCGCCTAAAACACCTAAAAGCCGGGCAGCAACTGCATGCCAAAGGTGAAGACGGTGTCGGTTTCTATGGTGTATGCGAGGGCCGTTTAAGAGTTGTCACTGTGGGCGTGGATGGTCGCGAAATGCTATTTGCGCTACTGGGCCCCGGCACCTGGTTTGGTGAGATATCGATGTTTGACGACCTCCCTCGTACTCACGACAACTTCTGTGAGACAAATTGCACCGTGGCGATTATTCAAAAGAACGCGTTTAAAGCACTGCTTGAACAGTTCCCTGAACTTTACCCGCATTTCACCCGCCTTTTATGCACACGAGTGCGCAGCGCGTTTCAATTTATTGACTCAAGTGCGGGTCTTAGCCTTAAGCACCAGCTGGTAAAACGGCTTTTAATGCTTACCACCAGCTATGGTCAGCATTTGCCCAAACATAACGCGATTACACTTACGCTTTCGCAAGAGTCTTTAGCGCAAATGATAAATAGCAGTAGGCAGACGGTGAACCAGTTATTAGGTGAACTTCAACAAGAAGGTTTGGTAAAACGGCATTACGGGAAAATCACTATTCCCGAGCCAGATACCTTGTTTAGTCGTTATCAGTTTATTTAACTTGACGCTTCCGCCACATTACTGGGTCTTTCCTTCGTATTTCAATCGCATAGATGTATAGAGTATTTCATCTGTTGATGAAGTACCCTAATGACGAAAGTACCGTCATCGACTTTTTTAAAGAAGACCATGTCCTATGAACTGGCAATTGAAAGTAATTCTTTCTGATATACTCTGCTGAAGTACCAAAACTAGGTTTTTCCGCCAGAATAACTAGAGCTTCGTGTAGGGCAACAAGATAGGCTTCAGCTTGAGTTACGCCATGAATATTGGCTGAATAATCGTAAATCCCGGAGATATCTTCCTCTGCTTTATTAGAGAGGGTATATTTATTCATTCTGAGGCTCGAGTTTTCTTAGCTTGAATAATATCTAAAACATTCTTATCACTTTTCCCACTCAATTCACCTTCTATGAGAGCTAAGCTAATTGCCTCTCGCTCACTCTGATTGCGACGTACTAAATCGCGAATATAATCACTAGCATTAGCAAATTTGCCAGTTTTTACTTGTTCATCAATCCACGTACGCATTTCGTCAGGAAGCGACACATTTAAAGTTGCCATTGTCTATTTCCGAATGTTCACCACCCTAAATTTATGGCAAACATTGACAAAGATTGCCAATTAAGTAATGAAAGTTAGGTTTAACCGATAGCTCAGAGCACTTAGTTGAACGACAAATTTAGTGTCACTCGAAACAGTGCGCTTAGTAAAAATTTGACATTCTGATTCACGAACAAAATACACAATTACAATCGCTTAAGCGGCCGCTTCTGAAAACACAGGTTTTATTTAAAAATAATAGCAATAAAAAAGGCGTAAACACAAGCACCCACGGTGCTCAGGTTTACGCCCTTTTGTCTTCTTTGAAACTTCTTAACTGAAGTTAAAAAAGCTTACTGGTTCAAGCGGTTTTAATTAACCGTTATAACGCTGCATAACAAGCGTTGCGTTAGTGCCGCCGAAACCAAAACTGTTAGACATAATTGTGTTTAACGTTGCTTCACGTGCTTGAGTAACAATATCTAGCCCTTGTGCCGCGTCGTCTAGCGTGTCGATATTAATTGATGGCGCAATAAAGTTATTCTCCATCATCAACAAGCTATAGATAGCTTCGTTTACACCCGCTGCACCTAGTGCGTGACCTGTCAGTGACTTAGTTGCACTAATAGGTACGCCCGCTTGGCCAAACACTTCTTGAATCGCCGCAAGTTCCTTCACGTCACCTACAGGCGTAGATGTGCCGTGGGTATTCAAGTAATCGATAGGCGCATCAATATTTTGCATTGCCATTTTCATACAGCGAATTGCGCCTTCACCCGACGGTGCAACCATGTCGAAACCGTCTGATGTAGCGCCGTAACCTACTACTTCGCCGTAGATTTTTGCGCCGCGTGCAAGCGCGTGCTCAAGTTCTTCAACAACAACCATACCGCCGCCGCCTGAACTTACAAAGCCGTCGCGTGCTGCGTCATAAGTACGTGATGCAACGGCAGGATTGTCGTTATATTTAGAGCTTAGTGCGCCCATAGCATCGAATTGGCTTGATAGTGACCAGTGTAATTCTTCACCGCCACCAGCGAATACTACGTCTTGCTTACCAAGCTGAATAAGCTCTAGCGCATTACCAATACAGTGGGCACTAGTTGCACACGCAGAGGCAATTGAATAGTTCACGCCGCGAATTTTAAACGGTGTCGCTAAGCAAGCCGATACCGTAGATGCCATACAACGAGGAACCATGTATGGACCAACACGCTTAACGCCTTTTTCGCGAAGAATATCAGCAGAAAGCACTTGGTTTTCAGAAGACGCGCCACCTGAGCCAGCAATAATACCTGTACGCTCGTTTGAAATGTCGCTTTCTTCTAAACCAGAGTCTGCAATGGCTTGTTGCATCGCTACGTATGCGTAGCCTGCCGCATCGCCCATAAAGCGCATGGCTTTACGATCAATATGGTCTTTCAAATCGATGTCGATGTTGCCCCAAACTTGGCTGCGAAGGCCCATTTCGGCGAACTGTTCTGAAAATGTAATTCCAGACTTACCCGCTTTAAGTGAAGCAAGTACGTCTTCTTTATTTACGCCGATGCTTGATACGATACCAAGACCGGTGATAACTGCTCTTCTCATAGTTTACCCTTTGCGTTGTTGCGGCTTATGGTAACGATTTTGAATGGTAAAGTGGTCTGCTCTGCCAATTGCCATACTCAAATTTGCCAAGTTTCAGCGTTGCAGTACCTGTTTCAATTCTGGGCTTATGTGTATAAACAGGTAGTTTCCCACTTCCCTTCTTTTTCGTTTTTGCCGTCTTCGTCTAAGCTTTCTTATTCGGAATAATTCCAATGTAGCACGAATGCACAGGGTCATGACCAGCGTTAATTTATACCTTCACAAAACCTTCAAAATAGCTTTAGCGGTTTCTTTTATTGACCAAAGTGAGCTCTAAGTTTGTTCTTAAATATTTTACCCGTATCTTCTCTGGGCAGAGAATCGAGTATTTGCAACATTTTAGGCCACTTGAACCGCGCCAGTTTGCCATCTAAATACCCGTGTAGCGCATCAATCGACAGCGCGTTGTCGGGTGAGCATTGAACAGCCACCACCACTTTCTCGCCATACTCAGCATCAGGCACACCGAATACCGCGCAGTCTGCAACCTCAGGCATTTCGATGATGACGCTTTCTATTTCAGCAGGAAATATATTGGCGCCACCTGAGATGATCATGTCTTTTTTTCTATCGCAAATATATAAGTAGCCATCTTCGTCCACATAACCCATATCACCTAATGTCGTGAATTCACCAACATGTAAGTCGCTTTGCGTGCCCGTAGTATTGGTATATTTGAATGGCGCGAACATGGAAAGGTGCGCATATATAACGCCAACACCACCTACCTCGCACTCCTCTTTATCGTCGCTCAATATTTTAATCGCGGCACCGGGAATGGGCTTACCCACAGAATTTGGCTTATCTAATGCTTCTTGAGATGAAATTAGGGTCATAAAGCCTAATTCACTAGCACCATAAGATTCATAGAAAATTGGACCAAACCAGTTAATCATTGCTTCTTTCACATCGCTTGGCAGTGCGGACCCGGTTGATAAGGCAAATCGCAAGCTTGAAGTGTCGTATTTGCTTCTTATCGACTCGGGCAGTTTAAGTAGCCTCACCATCATGGTAGGAACAATATAGGCGTGAGTCAGCTTAAACCGCTCTATGTCTTGTAAAAAGCGTTCGGGGTCGAATTGAGGCTCAATGTATACATCAATATTGCCCGCTGCTAAACAGCAGAGCGTAAGCGCGTGTGGTGCACTGTGATAAAGCGGTGCCGAGACGAAAAAGCGATCACCTATTGATAGCTGCATTAACGCTTCAGACAGCCCTTTAAATATTAAATAAGGGTCTGGCCGCGTTAGGTCTTCATCTCGCTTAATACCTTTGGGTTTTCCGGTGCTGCCAGATGTGTAGGGAAACATGCCCTTAAAGCGTTTTGGCGGTTCATCGTGGCGCGTTGCGTTTGGGGCAGCTAATAGCGTATCAAGACACTGGTACTGTTCCCCAGTTTTCGCCTCTGATGCTAACAGTGAATTATCTGTTAAATGATAGCGCTCTAAAATACTTTCCGGCGTTTTAATCGTGTATATCGCAGACAAGGTGGGAACTTGTAATAAGGTTTGGCGGTCATTCTCACCCTTTAATAAATCGCGATGAGCGAACAGCACTTTAGCGCTGCAGTCGTCTAAAATAGGCAGAAGTTCGGCAACAGGGCTGTGCCAATTAAGCAGAACATAGCGCGAACCCACATATCGGCATGCCTCAACTATTTCAAATATATCGACATGGTTTCGCATAAAAATAGCTACCACATCGTTATCGCACACACCTTGCTCAGCCAGTGCACGTGCTATGATACGTGCACGATCATCCATTTCGTCTCTAGTGCGTTTGCAAATGCTTTGACCACATTGGTGAAACACGCCCGCCATACCTTCTCCCTGAACTATGTTCAATAGACTTAGCGCTAAATTTAACAAATTATTTACAATAACAATTAAATAAACGTATTGTTTTTACTGATAGATTGTTATTTGCAAAAGCAATAAGAAAAGAAGAGTTTTAAGCAGGTTCAAACTTTTGCGGAAAAACAAAAAGGTGACAGGTAGAATACGCGGCCAAACGTTCGAAATTTAGATAAAACTGAAGATTGCTGTGTTATTAAAAAAGCCAAGAACCATTGCTCTACGCATTTTTCAAAGTACGGTACCCCGACTTTCTTTCGTGGTGGCTGCCTTTATCATTGCTTCTGCAGCGACTGTCTCAGTAACAGCTGCGCCTATCGTCCTCCCCGCGCTACCAGAGCCAGTTTCAAACAATGCCGTAGCTTCTGTAACCATAGACGACACACAATATGTATTTAGTTTTATGGGGCTGGGCAAAGGCAAGACCCATAAAGACGTGCACAACCGTGCTTGGCAACTTGTTATCAACAACAAAGATAAACCTTTGCAATGGCAAGCCCTTACCCCAGTTCCATCCAGCCTTGCGCTTAAAGGCCGTTTAGCCTCCATAGCAGTGGGCGTTAATGACAGCATTTATATTTTTGGCGGTTACACGGTTGATGAAAATCACAATGAAATTAGTACGCCAGAAGTTTATAAATACGCTCCTGTAACAGGGGAATATAAGCTATTAACGCCTATGCCCGTGCCTGTTGATGATGCAACTGCTTTAGTTTACCAAGACCGTTACGTGTACTTAATTTCTGGCTGGCACAACGATGGGAACGTAAACCTTGTGCAGGTTTACGATACGCAAACCGCCCAATGGCAACAGGCGAGCCCTTTTCTTGGCAGTCCGGTATTCGGACAAGCTGGCGGCATCGTTAACAGCACTATGGTAATTTGTGACGGCGTATCAGTAACACCTCACAGCGATAAACGCCGCAGCTTCGCGCCAGAAACAGCCTGCTTTAAAGGTGAAATTGACAAGGAAAATCCATTCAAAATTGATTGGCGTACGCTTGACCATCCAACGGGTTCTGCGCGCTATCGCATGGCGGCAGCGGGCGATAAGGACACCAGTAAAATCTATTTTGTTGGCGGCTCGACTAATCCGTACAACTACAATGGCATTGGCTATAACGGCGAGCCTTCAACTGCAGATGACGCCATCTGGATCTTTGATATTGCTGAAGGCACTTGGGTTATCTCGAAAACAGAAGCTGAAGCACCTACGATGGATCATCGCGGATTAATTAACGTTAACGGTTCTTGGTACACCGTTGGCGGTATGCTTGGCGCACAGCTCGTGACCAGTAAAGTAATTCCGCACTTTTCAACACTCGCAGAAATGTCTTGTTTATCTAAAAGCCAGGCTAGCTCTGGCGTTTCAAAACAAGGATCGGATGGGCAAGCTGTTGAAGTAGTGAAAACCGCCTCCAATTCAAAGTGCCAACACCAAAACAATATAAACGGAGAAAAATAAACAGTGAAATCTAAGCATGCACAGGTTCATTTTAATGAGAGCGGTACGCCTGTCGCCGACCATTTTGACGACGTTTATTTTTCTAACGACAGCGGAATTGATGAAACCCAACACGTTTTTGTTGCAGGCAACGACCTTGCTGAGCGCTGGCAACAGTGGCGCAACCCTACTTTTGTCATCGCTGAAACAGGTTTTGGAACTGGGCTGAACTTTTTGGTCGCCATGCGTGCCTTTAACGAATTTAGAGCAGCGAACCCTGATCATCCGTTAAAGCGCCTGTATTTTATTACCACGGAAAAGTTTCCACTGCCTCAACAGGATATGCAGCGTGCGCTAGAAGCTTTTCCTGCTCTTAAAGACGAAGCGCAAGCACTCGCTTCACTTTACCCCATGGGCCTTGAAGGTTGTCATCGCCTTCATTTTGATAACCATTCAACCACACTCGACTTGTGGATTGGTGATGTACACGAGCTTTTGCCTCAATGGCATTCTCCTGTAAATGGCCTCATCGATGCCTGGTTTTTAGATGGTTTTGCACCAAGCAAAAACCCTGATATGTGGACAGATGCTCTGTTTAGCCAAATGGCTCGCTTGTCGAAAACTGGCACAACCTTTGGAACCTTTACCGCCGCAGGCATCGTAAAGCGTGGGCTAGCTGGTGTGGGTTTTACCATTAAAAAACGCAACGGTTTTGGCCGTAAGCGCGACATGCTGACCGGCGTTTTTAACCAAGACAATGAGAATGTTCAGCATAAACTTCGCCTGCCTGTTGGCCCCTACTATAGGTACGCGAACGACAGTTTAGATAAAACAAGTAAAGTCGCGGTAGTAGGCTCCGGCCTTGCAGCAGCTACGGCATGCTTGGCTTTAGTAAAACGCGGCATTAGCACCACTTTGTATTTTGATGGTGACACCCTTGCAAGCGGCGCATCTGGCAACCCGCAAGGCGGCTTTTACCCGCAGCTCCATAGCGAAGCAAGTATTGCCAGCCGCATTCAGGCGCACAGTTTTTTGTATGCTAGACAAGCCTACGACCACACAATTGAACATGCAAAAGCCTGTGGCCTAGCCGACGTTGCCCATGATTTCTGTGGCGTTATTCAACTAAGCTTTAACGACAAGGTAGCAGAACGCCAAAATAAATTGGCTGCTGCCGACGTATGGCCTGAAGCTTTGATCAAGCCCGTGGACAGCAAAGAAGTGAGCGATATAGCTAACCTAGCTCTTCCCTACTCTGGCTTATACATTGGCTTAGGCGGTTGGATTTCTCCTCCACAGCTAGTTACTGCCATGATTAAAGAAGCACTTCAAAGTGGCAAACTCGAGTTGAAACCCAATCATACCTATGTATCTCATGAGGCAGTTGAGACAACAAAGCAGCAGGTGCAAATTCGTTTTAACTTAGATAGCGCTGAGAGTGAAGCAGTTATTAGTGCCGATCACCTTATTCTTGCCCTTGGTGCAGGTGCGGTAAACGCTAGCGATTTTAACAGCCTGTCCCTTCGTCCTGTTCGCGGGCAGGTTGAAGCTATTCCCACCCAAATGCCAATTGAACAGCTTAACACTGTGTTGTGTCACAAAGGCTATATGACACCTGTATTCGAAGGTCGGCATGCGTTAGGTTCAACCTACGTTAAAAACGACTTAAGTACCGATGTACGAGGCGATGAAACTGAAATGAACCTCGCCACCCACGAACAGGCGCTGGCAAACACCGACATCGTGCAAGCATTACAACATGACGGTAAAGCCAGAGCGGCTACGCGTTTAGGTTCGCCCGACCACCAGCCAGTAGTAGGTGCACTGCATGATTTTAATGCGCTAAAAAAACACTACGATATGCTTGGTGTGGGCAAGCCGTTAACCAGCGCGCCAGTGTTGCCAACCAGCGTAGTTTCCACGCTTACTTGCTTAGGGTCACGAGGGTTAACTACAGCGCCTTTAATGGCAGAGATCTTGGTGAGCAGTCTATGTAATGAGCCGCTACCTTTGAGCAACGATTTGCTTAATGCAGTGAACACAAGCCGCTTTATGACTCGCGAAGCAATTAGAAGTCAGGGTTAATAAACCAAGAGGCCTTTGTGAAAATTCTCCTGTGCAAGACACAAAAGATCGGATGTTTAAAGGTTTTAAAGCGAACATGAAAGGAGTTCGCTTTGAAAAAACAGAGCGCAATGGAAGTAAATGGCTAGTTTACGCTAGCCATTTTATTTAAATCCATCACGATAAACGCAGGAATGTATACGTTGGCGCTTGCCACCACTTGTTTATTTTCCAGCGACACGATACGGGCGTTTACGCGGACGCCTCTGTCATCTTCAATGATGGTGCCAGTTACAACATGGTCCATTTCAACCTGTTTAGCGAGTGCAGTACCATCTCGAGTAAGTACGAAATCGCCGACTGGCGTCACGGTAATGCCACCTGCAAGCTTAAAGTCGACAACCGCTAACCCAAAGTCTTGCAGCTCGGCTATTAGATACTCTGAGAGCTGATTGCCTAACACGGTGCTGTCGCTCAACGACTGATTAAGCCTCACAAAACTCGCCACACCCACCATATCTTGCTGCGTAAGACGGGTTGCATTGTCCATTAACTCCATCGCAAGTTGCGAGGCGTAATCATTTAAGCGCTTATGCGTTTGTGAAGGTGAATAGCCATGGTGTAGTGGGTCTTTATAGCCGGGTTCAACTTCCACGTGCTGTTGATATTGTCTATCGCGAGAATCTGGTGTGTACTCCAGCCCTGAACGGCTTGGTACAGGTACTGGCTCGGCGTGATGAGTAATTTCACCGTCTTCCCCTAACCAGAACGAGCCCATAGACTCCGTGCTAGTGCACCCTGTCATACAAACACTCAGCATTACGCCAACGGCTACCCAACTGCTTGGCAAAAGCTTCTTTGTAAACACCATACTGAAACTCCTAGCCGCGACTTAGCTTAACGCCATCGCGCATACCGTTTTGCTGGCTACCGTCACTTGGAATAAGTGCATCTACTACGTAGAACGGCACTAACATTTGCGCAGTTGCCACAACTGCGCGCGACTCCATGCCCAAAATACGAGCGTTAACTAACACGCCACCTTGGTGCTTTGTCATCGTTCCCGTTAACACGTATTCAATAGGAAGGCTGCTGCTCAATTCCAGATAGTCTCGGCTTAATACAAAATCGCCATCGTCAGTAATACGAATATATTCAGTGGCTTTGAAGTCGATAACCGGCACGCGGAATTTATGCAGTTCGTGAACAAAAGATTCCGCCATCTGACGACCAAGCAAATCTGTTTTCTGCAAGTCAGTATCTAGTAGTGCGAAATGGGTTACACCAATAGGTGTCTTGTTATTCACATATTCCATATTGGCAATTAAGTCTTGCGCCATGTTCTTCACATAGTCGCCAATATGCTTGGTTAGAGGTCGACCCTTATACGCGCCCTGTACGCTCGAATACAAAGGAGGTTGACCGATAGCGCCGTACGCGTCCATACCCTGAGACTGGGTATCACTGGTATTTTCAACTGGCTTTGAGGGAGCGCGGTCGGCGGCAGTAATATCAATCACGTTCATGGCCGGGCGCTGAGGCGCTTGTTCGGCTACCTCTTCTTCCCCCATCATCATAGAGCACCCGCTGACGCTTAGCAGTGAAGCACAAAGCGAAAGCGCCGCGTATTGATTTCGTCTTTTCATGGGGTTACCTCGTACCTTCAGTTCTGTATAACTTGCCGTTTCTGGTGGTTACTTGTTCTTCGCGCCAAAATAGTTCGGCAGGGAAAAAGCGTGTTGCTGCAGCGACAATGTTTTTATTTCTAGCGTTGATAATTCGAGCGTTAACCACCGCGCCAGACTCTTGATACACCATAGTGCCGGTTATATAAAAATCGACGCGCTCAATGTTGGAAAGCTGGTCGATATCGCGGGTTAATACTCTGTCGCTCTCGTTACTAACAATTATATCGTTCGAAAGCTTAAATTCTTGAGTAGAAAAGCCTCTTTTCGTGGCCTCAGTAATCATTCCTTGTTCAAGTTGATGGCCCAACAACATTAGCGGATGTTGATGGCCAGCACTGTATTTCATAGTATCAGCAGGTACAAAGCCAACTACCGCATAGCGAGACTGACGTGCTGGACCCACATCAGCAAAAAGTTCGTTCGCCAACATATAGGTATGGTATTCCACATTACCCAACGCCGATACGTCGCTGGCATCGGTTTGCGCAAATTGACTCTTAGGTTCGTCAGATGAAGAGCAACCAGAGAGTAAGCCCATGAGAAGCGCGGTATATGCCAAGGCTTTCACGACTAAGCGACCATTTTCTGTCAGCAAAGCGTGAGAGACAGGTTTTGTCATACTTTTCATTACACGTGTCCAGTGAAAAACGTCAAATTTCTATCGGAAAGAAGCAAAAACTCATCGAAAAACAGTGATCAGCTACTACGCAAACCGACATTTTTAGTGTCTTTAAACATGCTTTTGCAAAATTCACACCAAAGAGAGGCTACAAGCAGCATTGACCGTTACATTGAAGGTTACATTGATAAAATTGCTGATAACCAAGTGACGTAAAGCGCCTAGTTTAAGGAGATATACCTTTCTCAGTGTTAAAAGAACTTGATGTTTATCGTCAGGCCGTGCATGAAAAGCGGAGGCGACTTGCCGCCTTAGGACAGAAAGCTGCCGATAATTAAATAGGCAATGATCACAATGCCAAGTGATTAAAAAAGCTTGAGAACTCCCGGGACTCTCATGCCGCGTTAATGACCAATTAGCTAAATAAACCTGCACATGCCTAAACCTAAACTTTCACCGTCACGAGGTTCAAAACCGAATTTAAGATAAAAACTTTCCTTACCATGCGCAGCCAACAAGCCAATGGTTGCGCCAGGTGCGCAGCAAGACTCCAAATGTGCAATCAACGTGTTCATTATTTTCGATCCCAAGCCTTTATTCTGATGTCCTGGATGAATAATGACGTCTTGAATATAAAAATACATTGCGCCATCGCCAATCACCCGACCACAGCCTACAAGGTTGCTGTCGAGGTAAATTGTTGCCCAAAACAACGAGGCATCAATACTTTTTTGAACAACCGATAAACACGGGTTACTCCATCCAATCAATTTTCTCAGACTGGCAAAGTCTTCAGCTGACGGAGGACTTTCTTTAACGGTGTAATTCGTATGCATCATTCGTCATTCCGCCCCTCGTTTTCGCAAAAGCTACCTAATTCGGTAATGTGAAGTAGTTCGCCCGACGGGCCCCATAGATAGAAAACACTTCCCCAATGTTGTTGCTCAATTGATGAAATTTTCGTTTTATGTAACGAGCGTGAGCACAAATCAAAAGCATCCTGAATGTCTGCTACACATATTTGTAGCATAAAGTTATTCGCCAATTCAGGATTATAAAAGCGCTGAAGAAAGAAGAGACAATCACCATTCTCAAACAGTGTTAGGTCTTCATTTACGTATGAAGCATTAAATCCAATCTCAGAATAAAATGCTTTAGAAATATCGTAGTTTTTGCTTGGAATAAAAGTCTTAATATCTATGACGTCCATATCTTGAGATCCCTCGCATTTCGCTGCTTTAAATTTAAGTCGTGGCTAAATGGCAATAACAGCAAGCATGTCTTCGCCATCTTCATCTAACCCCACCTCTTCGAAACCAAAGCTTGAATAGAAGGCTTTGGCGACAGGATTCTTGGGGTTATAGCATATCTCTATCTGTTTGAGCTCAGAAGTTTGCTTTATAAGCGTGATAGCTTGAGATAAAGCAACTCTGCCAATTCCATTATTCTGATGGCTCTCATCAATCATAAAGCGCCAAATGGACACTTTGGTTGGCGTTTCCTGAACCCACATCAAGAACCCTACGGGCTGGTCGTTGCAATAAATGGCTTTGCAGGTATGGTTCTCGTTGTAGAAAGACTCAACCAACGACCACATATTGCACGCTACAAACGCTTGTTGATCATCAGCCACATCCAAGTCACAAACCTGCTCATAGTTAGATTTGTTTATTTCTTCCAGTGAAATTTTCATCCTGTCTTCTTATAAATGCACGCTGCTTTCTTGCCATTATAAGCTGAAGTTCACTCAAGTCATCATTAGTCGTTTATAGCCATATTGATAGTAAAGGCCTAATTAACAAAGCCGAAAGGTACAGCCCAACGCCAAATACGACGTGATTAATAATACTGTGTAACCGAGCGGTATTAGGGTTAGGCGTTTTCGATGCGGCAATACCAGCGCCCATACCTGGCTGCAATATAAAGAACGGTGCAACGACCGTAGCGATACCGAGCGCCACTGCTGGACCTAGCGTCGGTTCGAACAACCAAGACTCTCCGCATATGAAAATAAGCAGTGCTGCATAGGCAATTCCAATTAGGTAATGGGCTGTCCACCCAATAGTACTTTCCCCGTGAACAGCATGGGCACTTGAAATAGAAGTATGACGTAACTGCCCTTTTCTCATGTGCCCTATCCAGCGCCCCACCATGCCCCAATTGGTAGGGGAAATACCAAACAATTGCTTTCTCAACAAGGCCCATAAATCCATCACTAAAGTAGCTCCAATACCTATCAGCAAGATAAAAACAATACTTTCCATATTCACTCTCAATAACTAGTTTCAATTAACATGAGATGCTAGCCTACAACTTCAAGTTAACTTTAAGTCAAGCATTCCTTTGGGAAAAAGTATGGAAATATCTCAGGTCGCCAAAAAGTCAGGAGTGTCGGCATCAACACTGCGCTTTTATGAAGAAAAAGGCCTTATCAAATCTATTGGTCGACAAGGTATACGTCGCGTATTTAGCTCAAACGTACTAGAGCGCCTTGAATTAATCGCACTAGGCCGCGCAGCAGGTTTTTCGCTGGAAGAAATTTCTGGGATATTAGGAACCAATGCAAAGCCTGATATAGATCGCGATCTACTACTTAAAAAAGCGAACGAATTAGATGAAACAATCAAAAAATTAGAAGCAATGCGTGATGGTCTGCACCATGCAGCTGCTTGCACAGCACCGAGTCATTTGGAATGTCCGAGGTTTCGTCGATTGATGAACCTTGCAGCCGCAGGGGTGATTGAAGGCGTTGCCGCGAATAAAGCAGTAAAATAAAAATCCGTATCAATGGAAACCACTCAGCGCTTTGCGGGTACTAAAATCACCATCGCAGAGCTACCTCAAAATGGCAAAAATATGGCTATCGTAAAACCGTCCATTTTTAAAAATGGCGCGTTGCAATATCGCTTCTTGCTTAAACCCTGCATCTAACAGCAGCTTTTGCGAAGCAAGATTGGATGAAAATACGCAGGCAAAAATGCGCTCTATACTTGTGTTTGAGAAAGTAAGGGCGATAATTTGGCGCAGCGCGTCACGCATAATCCCTTTTCGCCAATGTGATGAACAAAGCCAGTACCCGACCTCTCCGGCTCTTTCATATTCAAAGTTTCCAGGGTTAACACCAATACACCCTACTAACTCGCCGTCGTACTCTACAGCTTTTATAAAACCCTCTTTGCTCCCCTCTTGAATCCACCATGTGGCATCTTCTTTTGTATAAGGGCTGGGAATTTTTGTCGACAGAAATTGCGTGACCGACGGTTGATTCAAAATATCTACCAGTCTACCTACATCGCTCATTTTAAAATCTCTGAGTGTTATCACGCGCTTTACTTCCCACCCGCTAAATCAATAAACGACCCTGTAACATATGAAGACTGAGGTGATAGAAGCCAGGCTATCGCCTGTGCGACTTCATCTGCTGTACCGCCCCGCTGCATAGGAATTTGTGAGCTTAACCGTTCTACTCTGCCAGGTTCACCACCATCGGCATGAATGTCTGTTTTAATAAAACCAGGCCGGACGCTGTTTACACGAATGTTCTTCGCAGCAAGTTCTAATGAAAGCCCTTTGGTGAATGAATCCATTGCCCCTTTCGACGTCGCATAGTCAACGTATTCAAAAGGAGCACCAGTACGAGAGGCAATGGACGAAACATTAACGATTGCGCCTCCTGCAACGCTTTGTTTTACAAAAGCCTTTGAACACAAGAATGCGCTAAGCACATTGGTATTAAGTACTTTGGTGAAGCGCTCTGCACTGACGTTAATTAACTCAGTTTTGGTAAATAAAACACCCACATTGTTAACCAAATGCGTTACCTCCCCCCACTGTTCCCTTACATATTCGAACATGTCCAGCACTTGCGCTTCATCTGAAACATCGGCTTTATGAGCAAATGCAATGCCTCCGTTGTCAGTTATCGACGCGCACACCCTATCCGCAGCATTTTTATCTGATAGGTAATTAACGCAAACCTTATAATCGTTACTTCCCAACAATTTAGCAGTTGCGGCACCAATACCACGACTAGCACCTGTGACAATAACTACCTTGCCCACAATTTGATTCCCTTAACTGGCCATTGAACGTGGCGCTAATTTTATAAGACTAACTTACCAGCTAGTTCTGGCTTCAGAAAGTCTTATTCACCATTGACACATAAACAGAAAACTTCACAATGGTTCTACTTTATATTCACTCGCGATCATTAATGCTGTACCTTTCTGAATTTCAAATAAAGCTTTCTAATCAATACATTACTCCTGCATTTTCGCTAGCGCTCTGTACTGAAAGTGCGCCGTCCCACTTCCTTATTGCAGGTAGAAACAGTAGCGGAAAGTCACTCTTAATTTCCGCGCTTGCCGGTAATGGGAAGGTAGCAAGCGGTAGTCGTGAATGTACTTCGGTTGTTGCAGAGGTATCGGTTTTTAAACAGCAAGCGATAATTGAAGAAGAAAAACAAAAAGACAGTGCAGATATTTTAGACGTAATAGCTGAGCCAACACAGGTTCGCGAACTATTCGCACAGACTAATGAGGATTATCAAAACCACCCTTATTACGACGAACTCGCCTCTGCGCTTAGAATTGAGCATTTGCTAGATAATGGGTTTCTTTCACTTTCAACAGGTGAAACCCGCAAGATTATTATCATGTTGGCATGGTTAAGTAATGCCTCTATTATTTTGCTTGATGAACCCTTCGAAGGTTTAGATGCTGAAGCGATAAGCGCATTTAGTCGCTTTCTTGTCTCTCAGCAGCAAGCTTCTTTAGTACTTACCGCCAACAAACTCGCAGATATTCCAAAGAATATGCAAGCCCAGTTGATTGTCATGGATGACTTGGCTATTACGTGGAAATCTGAAGATAAACTTAACTATGACGGTTTGCGCTCAGAACTAAGCACCTGGTTTGCACTAGAGTCTGATGATATCGATGTTCCCTCAGCCCTTAACGCTAAAGACAAACACGGCGATGACCCCAATCGCAATAACCGAAACCTCAATGATCAAAACAGTGAGTTAGATTCACTTCCTCATACCTTAATTCAGCTTAAAGATGGATTCGTGCGCTTCGATGAGCGAACCGTATTTGAAAAGCTTAACTTTACGCTTAACAAAAATGAGCATTGGCAGATCACTGGTCCAAATGGGTCAGGCAAAACCTGTTTGCTTCAAATGTTTACCGGTGATAATTCCCATTGTTATACCAACGATTTAACAATGTTTGGCATAAAACGTGGCACAGGCGAAAGCATATGGGACATTAAAAAGCACATTGGAATTATGTCGAATGCGCTCCACATGCAGTACAAAGTGAATGCAAGTGTTGAGCACGTTATCATTTCAGGCTTTCACGACAGTATTGGTCTGTACACTCGCCCCACGCTAGCGGAACGCATGGTGGCAGAGCAGTGGCTTGAAGTACTGGGTTTGAAACAGAAAAAGAACTCGCCGTTTCAGTCGCTGTCTTTTGGTGACCAGCGATTAGTACTTATTGCACGTTCTATGGTTAAGCACCCCGCCGTGCTTATTTTGGATGAACCTTGCAATGGTTTAGATGACTTCAACCGACAGAAAGCGCTTAAGCTTATTGATATATTGGCTAGGGCTGGCACAAGTACACTGCTGTATGTGAATCACCATGCAGAAGAACGCATTCCTAGCATTCACAATACGTTAAATATGAAAGACTATAATGTTTAAGGGTATATGTTGAAAACCTTGGCTTTTCAAGTTTTCGCTAAAAAGGTGTGGCACTTGCCTGTAAGACAATTAGCCTTAAAGCTGGAAGCTTAAAAGCTAATATTTAAAAATATTAGCGAGGCTAGGTACCGAGAAAGAAAAAAGCGCTATCACAAGGGAAAACTCATGGAAAAAGTGATAGCGCCGAAGTAACCGAGGGTGAGGTACAATAAGAACTTAAAAACTACATGGGATCCAGGGTAAGCAACACGCGATGAGTACCAGGTATGACTTTGCAGGACCGATGCACGGCGGCAAATTCTTCATGGCCCTGCCACGACTTACCTTTAAGTAAACCCACATCAAACGCGTTCATTTGCCTAACGCTGCTCTCTCGATAGTGCTGGCCCAACCTATTCTTAGTAAGCCCTTGTGTATTCGCGTCGTTAAGACCAATCATTTGGCGTGTAACCACACTTTCTTTCGGCAGCCACTCTGTACCTTCGCCTAAATAAGTATTCACCAACCGAACAGGAATATTGTCCACATGAAAGCTTGGGCACATTGCTGATGAAAGGGGCACTAACCTTACGCCCACACTGTCACAGTCAAATAGCGTGGTGAGCATGTCAGACAGCAAATAAATATCGTCAATGGCAGCCTGCTTTCCGGCACTATTTCTTCCATCAGGTAAAAGCTTTGCGATTTCCTCTTTCAGTGATATTAAAGAGAAAACACCGCGAATCCCCATTCCTAATGATTTAAAAATGTCGTCATAATATTGCGAGATGAGTGGCGTTTCGGGCCTTGTCCATATGGCAACGCTAATACCTTTATCAAAGATATCGCCCAACACCATAGCATCGGCGCTTGAACGCCAAGATTCGCTGTGTTCAAAGGAAGTAATGTGGTCTTGTAGCGCCTGCATATTAGTGCTCCCACGCAGGAAATGGGTCAGGCATTTCAGCCCAAACATGATGACCTTGAATAAGCTGTTCGTCTGTTAACAAGCAACTATCTAACCGCTCGATAATGTCGTTTTTATTAAGCCCTTGCCCAATGAACACCAGCTCTTGACGCATGTCACCGAAGGGCTCCATCCATTGTTCTTCAATCGCTTTAAGGTATTCAGGGTCTTCTGGCCACTGCTCTTTGGGTACGGCTTTCCAAAATAGTCCAGCGGCCCCGTATCTCGCCATACCGCCAGCTTGGCTCCAGCTGCCCGCTAATTGAGGGCGTGTTGCCAGCCAGAAGAAGCCTTTTGAACGAATTAATTTACCTGCAATGTCTTTACTATGAATAAAATCATAAAACTTTTGCGGATCAAACGGACGTCGCGCTTCGTACGAAAAGCTGCTTATACCAAACTCTTCAGTCTCTGGTACGTGCTCGCCACGCATTTCTTTCAGCCAACCGGGCGACTGCTGAGCACGCTCGAAGCTAAATCGCCCTGTGTTCAGCACTTTGTCGAGGGGCACTTTTCCATGCTCGATCGGAACTTGAATAGCCTCGGTGTTGAGGGTTTGCAGAATACTTTTAAGGCGCGCCAACTCTTGTTCAGAGACTAAGTCGGTTTTGCTTATTAGCAATATATCAGCAAATTCCACTTGTTCGACCAACAAGTCTGCCACACTTCGCTCGTCTTCCTCCCCCAAGCTCTCACCCACTTCGTTGAGAAACTTAGCTTCGTCATAGTCTTTAAGAAAATTCAATGCATCGACAACGGTAACCATCGAATCGAGGCGTGATATTTCCGACAAGCTTTTACCGTCTTCATCGGCAAACGTGAAGGTCTCAGCTACAGGTAAAGGCTCCGAAATACCTGTAGACTCTATTACCAGATAATCGTATTTACCTTCATGCGCTAAACGCTCTATCTCTTCAAGCAAATCTTCTCGCAACGTGCAGCAAATACAGCCATTGCTCATTTCAACTAGCTTTTCTTCGGCTCGATTAAAGCTAATTTCATTTTTCACCGTAGCAGCATCGATATTGATTTCACTCATATCGTTAACAATAACGGCTACTCTTAATCCATCACGATTATTCAGAATATGATTTAGAACCGTGGTCTTACCGGCGCCTAGGAAGCCCGAAAGTACGGTAACGGGAAGCTGAGTTTGAATTGACATAACGACTCGCTAAGTTTCATTTTAAATCTCGAATTTAATAAATGTTATAACATAACAATTAAAATGAAAATAACGATATGATTAATTTATTGCAAAACGCTTGCGGTATTCCACCGGACTAAGCCCATACTCTTTACGGAATATCTTCCTAAACGCATTGACGTTTTGATAGCCCACGTTGAATGCAATATCAGCAATGCTGCGCGTTGATACTTCAATTTGCTGACAAGCATGATGAAGTCTCAGCTTCTGCAGATAATCGATGACTGACATACCTAACGCTTGCGCAAATCTTCGCTGTAAGGTTCGCTGACTAACGAAAGTGTGGCTAGCTAAATCGCTAAGAGAAATTGGCTGACTGTAATGGTTTGCCAAGTAATTTTGCGCTTTAACAACGAGAGCATCGCCATGATCTTTTTTAGGTGAAAACTGGTGATAAAAGCCTTGCTCCCTGTAACCTGTATCCACCACCATCTCTTTAGAAAGATTCAAGGCAATGGTGGGTGAACTTAAGGTCGATATGATTTCAAACACAAGATCAATCCACGCCATTCTCCCGCCAGCTGTTATTACACCCTCCCCGTTTACCACGATAGCCTTAGCATCTAGCTTTGCTGTGGGAAAGGTTGCCATGAAGTGATCGGCAATTCGCCAGTGTGTAGTACACACTTTGTTATCTAAAAATCCCCCTTTGCCAAGAATAAATGCACCTACGCAAGCAGATGCGAGCAATGCACCTTGGGACTGCATGACTTCCATATAGTTGATGAGTGATGTGAAGTCATGCTCAAAAAATGTTTCACTCATGCTTGGCGGCAAGATGACCACATCAACCAGTGCATTTGAATTCAACTGTTCCGCTTTGTAAATACTCGCGCTAAATGCCACATCAGCGTTGATTTGCTCACACATCGTATTTGCTAACTCTAACATCTCAACGATGCCGTAAAGCGCAGATTGGCTTGCGGTTGGATAGTTTATTACTGCTATTTTTATTTCTTTCATCGTTTCATTGTCGTTCTGTGAACGCTGTCGCATTTGGCGCGCTTTTTGTCATTATCGTCACTCTCTATTACACGTGAAAATCTGCAAAATAGTCAATATCGAGTAAGCACAACTTAAACCGTGCTAGAGACTATTTCTTGGAAAAAGAGGGTAAGACCGTGGTTAAACAAGCACTTATTGTTATAGATATTCAAAACGATTACTTTCCTGAAGGGAAGTATCCTTTACACAAACCAGAGCTTGCGATGCAAGAAACACTTAAAGCGATGGCTATTGCAAAGGAAAAGAGCATTCCGATTATTCACATACAGCACCTTGTGCCTGTTGAGGCCGGAGAAGGGTTGTTTTTCTATGAAGGATCTCACGGCGCTGAAATTCATAAAGAGGTGATAGCCGCAGCCCCGAATGCGCCCATCATCACAAAGCAACACGCCGATTGTTTTGAGAACACCAATTTAGAAGAAACCTTACAGTCATTGGGCGTGGATGAAATTCTTCTGGCAGGTATGATGACGCACAACTGCGTAACTCACACAGCATTATCACCAGCTGCTGCCAAGTATTCCCCCAAAGTCATTGAACCTTGCACCTGTACGCGTGACGCCATTGGTCATCTATTGGCGCTGGATTCTATGCAAGTGCGCGGCATTGATATTGTATCAATAGAAACTGCATTTGCTTAGCTCCGACTTGTTTCGCTCAACACGTTGTTCGACTACTTGATGAGCGCTAACACTTCTCGGAATTTTGGGTGTTGGCATGATTTTAAAAGGCCAAAAAATGTCATCTCAAAACTGCTGATCCGTGCGCCCTGCTCACGCATATTTTGGATGGCGAGCACAGCATTTGAAGACTCTCTTGAAGAAATGCAGTCCTGTATTACTTCCACAGTGTGGTTATTTTCCAATAAACCCGTTACCGTTTGATAAACGCATACGTGCGCTTCAATTCCTACAACCAGCCATCGACTTAGTTCCATTTCACCAATGTACGCCAGTATTTCGGACGAACACTGGTCAGTACCCGCTACAGCGTTAAAAGTAAATTTCCTAAAGTGAGGATCGCTTGCGACATGAGTTTCGATTTCAGGGACCGTTCTCCCCAAGCCATCAGGATTTTGCTCAAGTACAACTACGGGAATATTGAGCAATTTACAACACTGTATTAACTTCACCGTTTTGCAGATCATTGTCTGGCTATCATTGACTTTTCGAGCCAGCGCGCCCTGAACATCTACGATCAACAACCCTACCTTTTCTTCGTCTAAATGCATCACTCACACCGCTTGTATTTAAGTTGTGGCTTCATATTCGGCTCTATTCGCCTTGTTTGACGGCGTTAAATTGCTCTCTAAATCCTCACATAAACCGCAATACCAAGGAAATAATGACACCGGTTACGATAAGCTGAACTAAGCAAAAGCCCATAATGTCTTTGGCTTTCAGGCCAGCTATGGCAAGTACGGGTAGCGCCCAAAATGGCTGAATCAAATTAGTCCACGCATCACCCCACGCTACCGCCATGGCAACTCTATTTATTTCGGCTCCAAGTTCAGCGGCAGCCGGCAAGATTACTGGGGCTTGCACTGCCCACTGACCTCCCCCCGAAGGCACAAAAATATTAACAATGCCTGCGCTAATAAAACTCCATACTGGCAGCGACTCTGCAGATGCAAAGCTAATCAGCCATTCTGACATGGTTTGGGCCAATCCTGATTGAACCATTACCGCCATGATCCCTGCATAAAATGGGAACTGTATAACAATACCACTACCGCCCTGAACGGCTTGCTGCAGGCTGTGCAGTACATTGCGTGGTGTACCGTGAAGGACAATAGCGAGAAAGAGAAATAGCGTATTAACGATATTGAGATTAAGCCCGCCCCCTGAAACAAAGTAGTTAGTGAGATAAGCAAGCCCTGCAAAGCCTACGAGTAACCCAAGCACCTTGCTGTTTTCAAGTTTGTCGGCGGGCCGCTCGTTTGTTGCCGAAGGCAAAGTGTCGTCTTTTAGCTTGGCGCTATCGACAATAATGCTTTCAGATTCAGGCGGTAACATTAAACGATTAACAAGAGGAATAATCACGAACATGATTGCTAATAACAGCAAGTTAAACCCACTGAAAATAGTCTCTCCAGTGCCAACTACGCCAATTTGTGCTTCTGAAAAATGACCCGGCGTTGCAATAGTTAAGGGCACAGAGCCCGCTAAACCGCCATGCCATACAATAAAGCCTGAGTACGCGCTTGCCACCAATAACCGATAATCTACCGACACTTTTCTTGCTAAGGCTTTAGCGAACAACGCGCCTACAACAAGACCAAAGCCCCAGTTTATCCAGCTTGCGATAAGCGACACCAACGTGACCAGCACAATGGCGCTCCCAGGGCTTTTTGCTAAGCTCGCAAGCCTTTCAAGTAAAGCTTTTACTAATGGCGTGCATGCCAGCATAAACCCAGTGACTAGTACCAAAAGCATTTGCATTGAAAATGTGAGCAGCCCCCAAAATCCGTCACCCCACTGTTGAATAGTTGTAAGTGGAGACTGATTTTGAATGACCACTGCAAACGCAAACGTAATTAGGGTGAGTAATAAAACGAAAATGTAGGGGTCAGGAAGATATCGTTCGACGAGTTTGACGAAGGGTTTTGATGCTCGGTTTAGCATTAACGCTCTCACAACATGTTAAAAACTTGTTGCATATTAACGCGTTTATTTCCCCGTTGGCGAGGGTCTAATTAACTTTGTTGAGCCAGTGCTGTAATGTTGAAGTTACTTTATTGTGCTCTATGGGTTTGGTGAGAAAATCATCCATACCGGCTTTCATACACATATCTTTGTCGCCCTGCATAGCATTCGCCGTCATCGCTATGATGGGAACACGTTTGTAAACTTCGCCGGCTGCACCATAGCGAATAAGCTTGGTTGCTTCGAACCCGTCCATTTCCGGCATTTGGCAATCCATGACAATTGCGCTGTAATGCGCCTTTAGCTTGCTGCTTTTTAACAGTTCTAACGCTTCTACACCGTTGTTGGCAACGTCAACCACATACCCTTCGCTTTCTAGAACATTGGTGGCCACTATTTGATTAATGGCATTGTCTTCTACTAACAAGATTCGATAAGCATTATCATCAGAGGTGTATTTTGCGTTTTCTTCAGGTGATTGCACGTGCTGAGTGTTGCCTTCGATAATACGAACCGGATCATCCTCGCGTTTTTTAAAGCGTGGTTTAGCTTCATAATCAGATGTATTAACTGATTCCTCTACAATTCGAATTAAATCTGAAGAGGTCAGTGGCTTAGGAAGACTCTCATCAACGTCTACTCCGCCATAGACAACAGAACTCTCCATGTCGCTTAGCTGCGTCATTAATACCAAACGCGTATGTTTTGTTCTGTGGTTATCTAAAAGTATCTGGCCGAAGTGTTGTGAAAACTCCTCCTCTTCTGCTTTCTCCAGAAATACAACATCAATGGGTATTGCCGGTATCTCTTGCTCGCTGTCTTTCAAATATAAGCTAATCGCTTCCTCAATCGAAGATGCGGTCAGCGTAAGCACTCCCCAAAGTTTCAGCTGGCTTTGCATGGCACGCCTTGTTGAAGCATTGTCGTCAATAATCAGGCAACACATGTCTTGTTTAGCAAGCTGAGGGCGCACAGCGTTGCGTTGCTCGGCGTAGCGAATTTCGCATGTCACATCAAAACGGCTGCCTTTGCCAAGCTCGGTGGTAACACTTATGTCTCCTCCTAACAATTGGCATAGCTTTTTGGTAATGCTCAACCCAAGCCCTGTTCCGCCATAGCGTCTAGTTGTAGAAGCGTCGACCTGTGTAAACGCATCGAACAAGTGAGGTAGTTTTGACGCGGGAATACCAATGCCCGTATCTGCCACCGCAATATGCATAAGCGCAGTATTCTGATTGTTAGTAGGAAGCAATTCTGCCGTGACAGAGAGCTCTCCCTGCTCGGTAAATTTAACGGCGTTGCTTAAAAGGTTTGTGAGGATTTGTTGAATTCGGCTGGGGTCTGAGTTTATTTTCGACTCACTGACCTTTGACAAATCTACAACAACATCCAGCCCTTTTTCTTGCGCTAAATGCGCAACCGATTGAGCAATGCTTTCAATTAATTCCCTTACATCAAATTCAACGGACTCAATCTCGAGCTTATCCGCTTCTATTTTAGAGAAATCCAAAATATCATTAATCAGGGCCAGTAGAGAATTAGCGCTTGAGCTTGCGATGTTGACGCGCTGTGATTGCTCAGTAGTTAGGTTGCTTTTCTTAAGCAGACCCAGCATCCCTATCACGCCGTTCATTGGCGTTCTAATTTCATGGCTCATATTTGCAAGGAATTCAGACTTCAACTTGGTTGCTTCTTCGGCTTGTTCCAGCGCCTTTTTCAAATCGTTGGCCTGTGCTTTCAACGAAGCTGTTTTTTCTGAAACTTGTTGCTCTAGCGCCTGAACAAAGCGCTTCTGCTTGGTAATTTCTGTTTGCTGTAAGTGGGTTCTTAAATAAATGATCATCAGAACAATGCCGAGTAAAAACGCAATGTAAATGCTGTATGCCCACCATGTTTTCCAAGGAGCTGCTGCTACATGCAAATTAACCGACATGACTTCATTGCCCCATTCACCATTGGGCTTCATTGCTTTGACCAGCAATGTATAGGTGCCGCCATTTAGGTTAGTAAATGAAACGTTGTTGTGATTTCCGATATCAATCCACTGTTCATCGTACCCTTCTAATTTGTAGGAAAAATGCGAACGCTTGGGATCAGAGAAGTCTAGAAGAGCAAAGTCTAATGAGAAGAAATAGTCTTCGTAGGAAAGATTAATATCCGTAACGTAGGATAGTGGCTTATCAAGGCTTACTGCTTCGCCCATTTTGTTGAAGCCAGTTAGCACAATTTTAGAATCGACCAACTCAGACTGTCCTGGCACATACTCAAAGTATTCAATACCTCGCTGGCTACTGGTAAAGAACGTGTTGTTAGTGGCTCTAAGTAAACTGTTTGAATAGAAATTCTGACTTACAGCCCCGGCAGTGCTAGTGTAATTAATGGCACTTTCAGTAGCCGGATTAAAAAGAAAGATCCCTTTATTCGTGGTAAGCCAGAGCTGGCCCTCGTCGCCGTCTGCAATCGCTCTTACTAAGGTAGCGGGCAACCCTTTCTGCTCCCCAAACCACTCGAAGGATTTCGATTCGGGCTTATAAAGGTTCAACCCCCGTTGGGTTGCAATCCAAATTTGGCCGTTTTTGGTCTCATGAATATCTTCGACGATGCTGCCCAACAGACCTGCATTGTGATCTTTATTATATTCAATCTGAGTGAAAGTATTGTCCTGAATGGACCATAAATTTACGCCACTTCCAGTGCCAATCCACATATTTCCTTGAGAGTCATTTACAATGGCGTGAATCTCTGGGTGAGCTAAACCGTCAGTCGTTGAAAGATGCCTAAAGACGCCAGATTGCACGTTGTATATATAAACACCATGCTTGTAGGTACCTATCCATACATTGTCTTCGTTATCTAACGCTAACGCTCTGAACTCTCTGAATTGGCGATACTTGCTGTCTTCTCTGGGATATTCTAAGCGACTTACATTTCCATTCTTTCTGTTAACACGTGCAATAAAGTTGTCTTGTGCCACCCAAATATTGCCGTGTTTATCGGGGACAATAATAGGTCGTTCTATAACTCCCCTATTTGAATATTCACTGTCTTCTTTAAATACCGAGTCAAATTCCTTTTGGAGTATTTGCTCTTTCACTTTCCATGTATAAATTTCAGCATTTGCTGTAGCAATCAATACATCGCCACTATTTTTGAAGGTATCTAGCTCAATGCCACTGGGTGAAACCAATGAGTCACTATTGATCTGCTTGATTTTACGGCGAGGAGATAGTTTAAATATGCCGTGAACTTCACTGGTTACCCATTTTGTTTTAGTGTGGTCTTCATATATTATGCGAAGTCCGTTGTCATAGCCGAAGTCCATCTTCTCTACGTAATTTCCCTCACCTGTATGTCTATAAAGACCCGTGGTGGTCACAAACCAAATGCACCCTTCGTGATCTTCAATCATTGAGTTCACTTGGCCTAATGCTTTGCCGTCTCGCGTAGTTTGTGCAAGGAATACGCCTGAACTTGGAAAGAAAAGAAAAGGGCCTTCCTGAGTCGCCACATAGAATTGGCTTGACGAAGTTCGCAGCAAGCTACGTATTTCATTGGCTCCTGTCGCAGTACGATTATCAGGGTCGGGAAAGAAGTGTTTGGTGGCGAGAGTTCTTTTGTCTAATAAGTTCAAGCCAAAACTGGTGGCTACCCACAGGCTGTTGTCATTATTATCCATAATGTCCCAAATGCGATTATGAGACAGACTATGGTCTTCATTGCTTTTCTTCTGAACCCTTTCGAATTCCCCATTTCCTAGAAAACGATTTAAACCTTGGTCATACGAACCTAGCCAAATTTGGCCCGTTTTATCGTGGAAGAGTGATTGGATTCGATTTGAAGATATGGAGCGAGGGTTGTCTGGATCATTCAAGTAACGAGAATAGCGACCTGTTGTTGGGTCGTACTTGTTAACTCCACCTCCCCACGTTCCAATCCATATATTGCCTTCTGCATCCAACATCAAATTGCCAGCGTCGTTGTGTGATAGCCCTTGGCTAGGATCGCTGTCAGACTCAAACAACGTAACTCTACGACCGTCGTAACGCATTACACCGTTTTCGGCAGTACCAAACCACAAAAAGCCTTGGCGATCTTGGATAATGGAATAAATCTCTGATGAGACGAAGCCATCTTCGGCAGTTAAAAGCTCAACCGAATACTCATTCATCAGCTTGTCTGCATTAGATGGATAAACACAGGGAACATAAAACAGGCAGAGAAGAGCTATTGCAAACAAGCGCACTGGTGCAAGTACAGGATTTGTTATGCTCGCAAAGAAGGCATTCTTCAAAGTGGAATCAAGACATTAAATTAAACTTTCTTAACCATAAAGCATCTATTGAACGCAATCTATTCTACAAAAGACGCATTTGTCACATAAAAAAGGGCCGAAAATGATATCGGCCCTTTATCTCTTGGTTAATTATTTACCAATTACAGTGAATTCATGCTTTGCACGCTAACAGGCCCGAGCTGAGCCGCTTCAACTTCTGCTTTAATCTTCTCGGCATCTCCGATGATTATCCAGGTTAATTTCTCTGGGTGCAGCACTTCTTTCGCCGCGTTACTCAAATCGTCTAAAGACAAGCTGTTGTATTTCTCGACCAAAGACTCTGGGTAGTTATATTGTCTGTTAAATCTTTCACTCGACAGTAAGCTATACAATACCGCGTTAGCCGTCTCAAATTGACCTGGCAAAGAGCGAACTTCGTCTAACCGCGCCCTTTCAAGTTCATTCGCCATTGGCGGCTTTTCACCTAAGTAAGCGTTAAGCTCTTTCTTAAGCTCAAGCAGTGATGGACCTGTTTTATCGGTTTGCACCGGCGCATAAACCATAAACGGGCGCTGTCCCCTAGCATCTTGCAGGAAGGTGTACGCGCCATAAGACCAGCTTTTATCTTCACGCAAGTTCATATTAACGCGAGCAGTAAAAGCACCACCTAAGGTTAAATTCATGGCATTAATTGCAATATTGTTGTCAGCCCCTGTTGGTGGCGCTAAATGTGCAGCCAGAATAAGTGACTGTTGTGCACCAGGGCGGTCGATAATAATCGCTTGGCCTTGCTCAGGCATTGACGCTTCAGCAATTTGCTTCGCACCTTTGCTACCTTCTACCTTCCATTTGCCAAACTCTTTCTCAAGCATGGGTTTAATGGCACCTAACGTGGTGTCGCCAACAACAAAAATTGTCGCATTGTCTGGGCGTAGCCACGTATTTTTAAAGTTAACAAGGTCATCTCGCGTAATCGCTTGTACGTCTTGTTCAGTTCCGGTCCCTGTAAACGGAATACCGTACGCATGGCCTTCACCATAAATAAGAGGCGGAAGTAACGTAAGCGCAATACTTACAGGGCGTGTTTTTTGCTGTGCAATATTACTTAATATAAGCGCTCGTTGACGTTCAATCTCTTCCTCTTTGAACGTTGGTGATTTCAAGATATCCCCCATCAGCGCCAAAGAAGGCTCCATGTTCTCTGTTAACATTGACATGGTAACTGTGGTGGTATCTAGGTTTGAGCCGGCGTTTAAATCAGTACCCAACTGCTCAAGCTCTGCCGCAAGCTCCAGCGCATCATATTTTCCCGCGCCTTCGTCGAGCATCTGTGTGGTGAAGCTCGCAAGTCCTAACTTGCCACCCGCATCAGCAGCGTAACCTGCGTCGAATTGCACCGCAACATTCACCAATGGAACCGTAGAGCGTTTTGCAAATACTACCTTTACACCGTTAGAAAGCGTAGTTTCTGTCACCTCAGGAAAGCTCAGTTGAGTCTCTGCATCGATTGAAGGCAAGCCAGAGCTGCGGTCAACGCCTTCGGTAGATGCTGTGTGCTCAATAAACGGAACAACCGTGATTTGATGCCACCCTTCTTTTAGCCATTTATTCGCAGCCGCTTTAACCCCTTTAGGAGTAGCCTGTCCTAGCTCACTCAATTCAGTTTTGAAGTAGTTAGGGTCGCCAGCAATGAACTCACCACTAGCAAGCGTATCGGCTTTACCGCCAAAGCCCCCAACCTCTTCAAGCCCGCGAATAATTGAAGCACGTCGCTTAGTCGACACCAATTTAACTTCGTCTTTGCTTGGACCTTTACGCAAAAACTCGCTAATGACTTTATCTATTTCTTTTTCCACTGTCGCAACGTCAACGCCATCTTTTACGTCAACCGTCACACCAAAAATAGACGCCATTTGTAGCTCGTAGTTAAACACCGAGGCATTGGTAGCAATTTGTTGGTTGTACACCAGTTCTTTGTAAAGGCGTGAGTTTTTACCATCGCCCATGACACTCGCGGCAATGAACAAGTCTGTTGCGGTTGAAGAGGTATTTTCAGGTGAAACCCAAAGACGGTATATGCGCGATTGAGGCACCTTGTCTTGAATCACTTCTCGGGTATTTGCATTGCGCTTGGGTACCCATGCTTCCCATTTAGACAGTGCTGGGCCCGGCTCAATATCAGCGAAGTACTTGTTAACCAGAGGTTTGGCTTCTTCTGCGTTAATATCGCCGCTTAGCACCAGTATTGCGTTATTCGGTCCGTAATATTGGTTAAACCAGCCCTTAACGTCATCTAACGAGGCGGAGTTAAGATCTTCCATCGAGCCAATCACCGTATGATGGTAAGGATGCCCTATGGGAAATAAGCCTTCAAAAATATGAGTGAATACGCTTCCGTAAGGCTGGTCTTCGCCCTGACGTTTTTCATTTTGTACAACGCCACGCTGTTCGTCTAATTTCTCTTGTGTCACCGCACCTAACAAGTGCCCCATGCGATCAGATTCCATCCAGAGAATACGATCTAGTGCAGGTGTCGGAACGGTTTGGAAATAGTTAGTACGGTCAAAGTTTGTGGTACCGTTTAATCCTGTTGCCCCAGCTTCTTGTAACGGCCCAAACCATTCATCGTCATAGTTCTCTGTGCCGTTAAACATTAAGTGTTCAAATAGGTGCGCAAACCCTGATTTGCCGTTTGGTTCGTCTTTTGAACCCACTTTATACCAAACCGCAACGGCAACCACTGGGGCCTTGCGGTCTTCATGAACAATTACCGTTAACCCATTATCGGTAGTGAACTTTTCGTAGTCGATATTGATATCGTTTTTAGCAAACGCTGAGCCAACCAGCGTACTACTTACTGCCAGCACACCTACACTTACTTTTAAGCGCTTGGTGAGATGCTTAAGTACAGTCATTTCGTCATCCTTAATCTTATTATCTGTGCTGAACACCAAAATGTGCCAGGCACCACAAAACGGCTTTACGCCGATACTAAACATAAATCAATTTGGTAGTTTATAAAGAGTTACGATGCAGAAAACTGTAACGGATTGTAAAAGAGAGGATAAACGACGAACGAAGAAAAATTGATAGGGGAAAAGTAAGGAAGAAAGTCGCAATTATATTGCGACTAGCCGTGCCCAAAGCGCTTTAACTTGTTTAGCGTCTTCACTTTCTAATTCGTTGTTGGCGAATGCGCTATTAAGGCTTTCGAGCATTTTATCATTAAGCATCGCAACCGTAGCATCTTCTTGCATTTCTAACTGGCGAGCCTCTACTGCAAAGTGACCTTGCAAGTAGCTGGCTATAAACAATTCGTCATCACTACCGTGATTTACCACGTCATCAAGCGATGCCTCAATATCTGCGATGGCGTTAACGACACTTTCTGGTGCTGCAGCAGGTGGTAACACGTCTTACTCCTTCCTGTTTTTCAATATCAAATCTTAGTTCGAGATAAACTCATTTTTTATGGCTATACATGTGCTGTGTTGTATCAAACTGCGTCTTTAAACAGCTTGGCAAAGTACTTTATCTTTATACCCAGTGATAACCGTGAACGCGCCTGCGAGTTCAGCGTCTAGCGTTGCATCGCTTGAGTCTAAGCGAAGCGGCTTACCGTTTAATGCCTGTAGTTTTTGTTTAGTGGCAACAACGAGCATATTCTGCTTGCCAATTTGACGGATAAAAGCAGGGCTAAGCTGCTGATTTCCGCGACCTAATATGTGGCCCTGACCACCGATCACCGTCAAAATGACTTTAGTGGGCTTGTCATGAGTCAGCGCAATCAGTTCGCTCGCAGTAACGTCACTTGCGATTAGCTCACCTTGTTTAACCACATCCACACCTAACAAGGTATTTTCTAGGCCAAGAAAGTCCATGACCGCACCTACGGTGGAGCCGGATCCCATGACAAAATAGGTGTCAGGCTCATCGTCAATAATTTCACCAACATAAGCGGCAATGTCGTCAAGCACTAAGGCCTCGTCCTCTTTCCCGCCCATTTTTACTGCTTGAACATAAGTGAGCTCTGCGGGTACGCGCATTTCACCATAGTGTTTGGCAATAACTTTGCCCTCGCGAAACGCGTTTTCGTCAATATCACGTACTTCGGCGTCCATTTCACTCACAAGCTCGCCTGCGATCATCTGACTTACTACCTGCCCTGCCGCTGACGGCGACACGCAGTAAACGCCAGAGTGAATTTTGCAACCTGCAGGCACACCTAGCACGGGCACCTGTGTGCCAACTACGCTACAGATATTACGGGCTGTGCCGTCGCCACCGGCAAAAAGCAGTAAGTCGACGTTGGCGTCCACCATTGCTTTAGCTGCACGCTCTGAATCTTCGCCCTCGGTTTGCACGGCATCAGCCGTGTAGATTACCTCATAAGGAATACCTAGAGATTCACAGATTGTTTCACCCATATCGCCCGATGCTGTCACGACGGTAAATTGCCCAGATAAGGCTTCTAGAATGCTGAGCGCTTTCGCCATTTTTTCGTTGGCTTTTTTCTCTGCTCCCATAGCCAGTGCTTTTTCGCGAATTTCTGCACCGTCGCTGCCTTTAAGCGCGAGTGCTCCGCCTATGCCGGCAAAGGGATTTACCACAACACCCAATTTGAATTTGGGTTTGTTATCAAACGTTGATTGGCTAAGATCAGTATGATTCATTCGGCATCTACTCCTATCCCGCCACCCAATTTGCTTTTAGCGTATTTTTTGACGTGTCTGTTACCGTGCTATTTATTACGCTGCTACATGAACCTGACGACTTACCTTTACCAAACGTAGATGACAGCGCATTAATAAATTGTTCAGCCCGAGGCGGAAAGCCCTCAGATTTATAGCGTTCAAGCTGAGCGGCTACGTTTCGCGTAAAACCTTCTCTGTCGGGCTCAGCGCCGTTTAAGTTATCCGTGCTTACCTGAAACTTTCTTCCTGTTGCTTCTGTAAACGCCCACTCGATGGCCTGGGGCTTAATTTCTACTTTTTCGAAGTCAGCTTGCTGTGATGCATCGCGGCCATCTGGGCAATACCAGTAACCGTAATCTTCTAATAGTCGACGCTTTTCACCCGCAATACACCAGTGCGAAATTTCATGCAAAGCGCTTGAAAAAAATCCATGAGCAAACACGACTTGATGATAAGGTGTTGCGCTGTCTGCTGGGATGTAAATGGGTTCGTCATCACCTAAAACCAAGCGCGTATTAAAATCTTCAAATGTCGAATTAAACAACGCGATTAACACAGGTACATCAACGTCTGCTTCTGAGTGATCCGACCCCGTAGTCGTTTCTCGGTGCATGCCCGGATATTCACTTTTTAGGCTTTCAACGTTTGAGCCTTTAGTATCGGTATTTTTAGTTTCAGTCTTGGCAAACAATGCGTGATGACTTGCGATGTTCATGGCGGCTAATAAATTCTACACAAAAGAGCTATTTCAATGGCGGTGGAGTATACCAGTAAAACTTTGTCTTCTCACTTGAAAGGCTCGCTTGCTTAGGTCAATCTAGGTTTACAACAACGAATTAGCCACACTATCTCAACAGGGAGTTTGTCATTTGGCGCAAGAGATAATTAAACATATTCATCGGGTCAATGCCCTTCGTGACTTAGCCAATCAGTTGGGTGTAATGCCTATCATTCATCAATTGCAACACTGGCAATGCGAACGCTTACTGGTCACTCACGACGATTTAGCACAGCAAAAACGTTACCAAAAAGCCATGGCTTTTTTTGTAGATGAATTGTACGGGCCAAAAGATTTTAGCCAACGGGACGCCGATTTAGTGCGAGTTATTCCGAAGCTCGCAAAAGTATTGCCTGACAAAGCTATGAACGCTATGGACGACGCATTGTCGTTAAATGCACTATCGTTCGATTTGGATATGGCGATGGCTCAGTACTTACAAAGCCAATTTCCCGGAGAACCTATCAACCGAGATAACTACGCTTTGGCGTATCGTAATGTGGGCAGAATTGAGGATAGAAAGCATCAAATCGACATAATTTCCCATTTGGGCGATCAACTCGCAGACGTTATAAAAATTCGTGGTATAGGTATGTTAATTTCACTGTCCCGTCGTCCGGCTAAATTAGCAGGATTACTCGCATTGCATGAATTTTTGGAAAGAGGGTTTGATGCGTTTAAAGCGATAGGTGACGTGCAGAGCTTTATTGACCCCGTATTGGTGAGAGAAAAAGCGATAATGCAATTATTGTTAAGCGATGATTTAACGTTACCTGAAGATAATCCCCTGCCTGTGGTATGAGGCACAATGCCTGAACGTGAAGAAGCAGAGTAGATCAAAGCAAAAATATGAATAAGGAAAAGATTTGAGCACCCCAACGCTTAATTGGATGTTAGACGCCCCCTATGTGCAGCAGTGGCATATTGATGAAACGCACATCGACCACTATCAGCACGTTAATAATGTGGCATACCTGTCGCAGTTAGAAAGCCTAGCATGGGCCCATTCAAACGCGCTTGGCTTGCAGTTTGCCGATTATCAATCGCTTAACCGTGGCATGGTCATTAAGCGCCACGAGCTAAACTACCACCTGCCAACACATCTTGGAGAAACGTTAGAATGCGCTACATGGATAGTGCATTGTGACAGCAAACTTACTTTGAAACGCCAGTTTCAATTTATCTGCCCAAAGCGAAACAAAACCGTATTTGATGCTATGACCACATTCGTATGTGTTAGCCTTGATACTGGCGCCCCAAAGCGAATGCCTAAACAATTCGTAGACATCTATGGCAAAGCGTGTGTGGCACAATGAAAACGTGGCTAGCGATAGTGCTTTCGCTCTTCCTCATTGTGTCGTTAGGCATAAACGTTTACCTATGGCTTAGTTTAAAGCAGCACAATGATAAAGCTTATGCACTAGAGGCCAGTTATGAACACCGTTTAGATAGTGACAAGCAGCTAGAAACCCAAGCACAGTTGGTGGATGAAACTCAGGTAAACGAAAAAGCTGAGCCCTTCAACAATGAACGCTCTCCCGCCAACTTTTCACCTATGACAGGCACTAACACGGCACCCAACGCACTTGACGATCTACGCACCTCTTCACCACTCGTTAATCAAGAGCAATTAGAGTCACTGACTACCCTACTCAATAACGAGCAATACGCGTTGCTCGCCACTGAATTAACAAACCTTTTAAAATATGACCCGCTCAACGAATCTCTGTTGTTGCTAGAGGGTGAACTGATTGAGTTAACCAAGCCTCTTTCAACGGCCATAGTGCACTACTACGACTTGGCCGAACTGCCTCTTTCAACTGAAACTCTCTCATTTATTGACGCAAAAATTGCCACTTTGTATCAACAGGCGCAGACGCAGTTAAGTCAAGACGAACAATGGGAATTGGTTGCCAGATTAAATGAGCCACTGTATCAACGCATACCTGACGCTAGGCACTACACCCTTAATTTGGCTGAAGCGTACGCTTATCAGCAAAAGCTTACGTTAATGGAAGACGTGCTTGCTGCCCTTCCATCAAACGACAGAGACGCTAATATCATTCGCAATAAAGCCTATGAAATGCGCGATATTGCCAACGCAGACGCTACGCCGAACAAGAGTGAAATAGAGCCAACAGGCTCTGAAGCCGCACGTTATCAAACCCGTGTAACCTTAGAGCGCATTGGCGATCAATATCGCCTTGATGTAAAGGCGCTTAACCAAAAAGCCACCATGATTTTAGATACGGGTGCCAGTACCACCGCAATATCATCGCGACTCTTTGCGCGTTTAGGCCGTATGCGAAACCTCACGTTCATTGGTAACTTCAACATTAGAACCGCATCAGGAACCATTGAAGCCCCTCTGGTACAAATACCCCGATTTTACTTTGCTGGCTACGAGTTCAACGATGTTTCTGCCATCGTGCTGCCCGAAGACGCTCTACCCGATGCCGACGGATTGTTGGGAATGAACGTTCTAGGTCAGTTTGACTTTGCAATAATGCCCCAGTCTAGTGAGTTGATTTTGACAGAGCGTGATTAATGCAGTCTGCACAAGGGCGAGAGCTTTGCGCCTCTTGCCTTTTAGGCTCTATAGCGCGATGTATTAATTTTGCAATTCAACTAAAGGAAATGTCTCAAACACCACCCCTTCGTGGCCCGTTTCCATAAAGTTGCGGATATTGGCATGGTCGTCGCCGTTAGGGTTATTAAGTACATCTTCTCGATAAAAACGTCCAAATAAGGCCAGCGTTTGAGCTTGGTTTAGGTTTAAATGCTGACCGAGTGCGAGCAGTTTGCAAGAGCCATTGTTCTGATTGGCTTCGTTTTTTACGTCACCATTAGTGAAAGCGGTGGGCGTGAAAACAAACGCGCTATCAACGAGCGTGATAACGTCGTTAAATTCGATAGTATCTGGGGAATTAGTGACTGCTTGAACTAAGTCTTGGGTGCAGCTGTATGCCATGTTTATCTCAAAAAAAGAAAACGATAATAACAGGTCTATGTCTTTACAAAAGACCACAACAGGTTCACTTTTGATATAAACAGAAAAAAGCGCCTCTTCATGAGGCGCTTATAATGCTAACAAGGTTGGGTTTACTAGCTCGTTAAACCGCAGCGCACACGCGCGTCCCCTGATCGATGGCGCGTTTTGCATCTAGCTCTAATGCTTCGTCTGCACCACCAATTAAGTGATAAGGCATGTTTAAGCCTTCAACAATATCACGCATCGGCTCTTGGCCTGCACAGATGATGATGTTGTCTACCAGCAATATTTGGCTGTTACCATCAACCGTAATATGTAGCCCTTCGTCATCAATTTTATCGTAACTTACACCTGGGATCATGGTCACGCCTTTGGCAAGCAGGCCTACTCTGTGCGCCCACCCCGTTGTTTTACCTAAACCTGCGCCAACTTTGGTTGTCTTGCGCTGCAATAGGAAAATCTCTCTTGGCGATGGCTCAGGCTGTGGCTTAACGCCTTCAATGCCCGCGCGAGCAGAGAAGGTCATATCAATACCCCACTCTTTCATAAATGCAGGAATATCTTGGCTTGGCGTTTCTTTGCCATGAGACAAGTACTCAGCGGTATCAAAACCAATACCACCAGCACCGATAATAGCCACTTTATTGCCAACGGGTTTCTTTTCTTTCAATACTTCGATATAGGTTAGCACTTTCTCGTGCTCAATGCCTTCAATCGCTGGCGTGCGCGGCTTAATGCCCGTCGCAATCATCACGTCATCGAAACCTTCGTCGTTTAGCGCAGCCGCATCAACATAAGTATTGAGTTTAAGGGTAATATTATTATGAAGCTCAATTTGGCGCTTGAAATAACGCAGCGTTTCGTAGAACTCCTCTTTGCCTGGAATTTGTTTGGCGATATTAAATTGACCACCAATTTCACTAGATGCATCATAAATCACCACGTCGTGACCGCGCTTGGCAGAAGTCACTGCCGCTGCTAGTCCAGCTGGGCCAGCACCTACCACTGCAACACGCTTTTTGGTTGCTGCTGGTTTTACGTTAATTTCAAGCTCGTGACAGGCACGAGGGTTTACCAAACAGCTAGTCATTTTGCCGTTGAAAACATGGTCAAGGCATGCTTGGTTGCAGCCAATACAGGTATTAATTTCGTCGGCCTTATTTTGCTGGGCTTTGCGCACAAAATCAGGGTCTGCCAAGAACGGACGTGCCATAGACACCATGTCAGCATCGCCGCGAGACAGCACTTCTTCAGCCACTTCAGGCGTGTTGATACGGTTCGATGTAATAACAGGAATTGATAGCGCTTCTCGGAATTTTGCGGTAACCCACGTAAATGCCGCTCGCGGTACTTTAGTGGCAATGGTTGGGATACGCGCTTCGTGCCAACCAATACCGGTGTTAATAATAGTTGCACCGGCTTTTTCAATTTCTTTGCCAAGCTGCACGACTTCATCATAAGTAGAGCCACCTTCCACCAGATCTAGCATCGATAAGCGATAAATAATGATGAAGTTCTTACCTACCGCCTCGCGCACGCGGCGTACCACTTCAATAGGCAGACGGATACGGTTCTCGTATTCGCCCCCCCACTGATCGTCACGGTGGTTTGTGCGCTTTGCAATAAACTGATTAAGGAAATAGCCTTCAGACCCCATGATCTCAACACCATCATAACCCGCGCGCTGAGCCTGAGTTGCGGCAGTAATGAAATCTTTAATTTGCTTTTCAATCTCGTCACCTTCAAGTGCTTTTGGCTTAAACGGGTTAATTGGTGCTTGTACCGCAGAAGGTGCCACTAGCTTTGGGCTATACGCATAGCGGCCCGTATGCAGAATTTGCATACAGATTTTACCGCCAGCAATGTGCACCGCGTCAGTCACTTCTTTATGGTTTTTCACCGCTTCGTCTGTATCTAAACGAAACGTTGACGGATGGGTAGCGCCCTCTTCGTTTGGTCCTATACCACCTGTAACGATAAGCCCTACGCCACCTCTGGCACGTTCACCATAAAATGCCGCCATGCGTTTGTGGCCGTCGGGTAATTCCTCTAAGCCTGTATGCATAGAGCCCATTAGCACGCGGTTCTTTAGGGTAGTGAAGCCTAAGTCTAAAGGACGAAATAAATGAGGGTAAACGGGATGATCGGTAACGGTCTGATTCATGATACATTCCTGAAAGTCGTTTTGGCTTGGTAAAAGCCGTTAAAAAGCCTGTTTAAATATTCTTATCTAATGCGCTCATTCTCTGAAGGCGCTATGTAATTCAACGAATTACAATCACTTACGAATTCATTTTCTTAATGGCTGGGTGTAATGGCGGATATTCCGGCAGCGTTTTGGTTTTCTGTGCTTCCATGGCTTTAAACACATCTTCCATTTGGAACATGCCCGCTTGCCATGTGGCCATATAGGTCAAGCTCTCTGCCACCGTGTGTTCTACCGCGTAGTTAATCATAGTCTTAGTGCCTGAAACTGCTAACGGCGAATTCATTGCAATCTGCTGCGCTATTTTCATCACTGCGTCTAGCAATGATTCTTGGTCGTCAAATACCTGATTTACAAAGCCAAGCTGCTGCGCTTCTGCTGCACCAAAATTGCGACCTGTATAAGCCAGTTCTTTAACTATGCCAATGGGAATGAGTTTTGGAAGTCGCTGAAGCGTGCCGACATCGGCTGTCATGCCTAATTGGGTTTCTTTAATAGTAAAAAAAGCATCTTGTGTGCAATAGCGCATGTCGCATGCACTAAGCAAATCTACTGCACCACCAATTGCCCCGCCCTGCACGGCACCAATAACCGGCATACGTGCCTGCTCTATGGCGGTAAAGCTATCTTGAAGCAACATCACCATACGGCGCATACGCTCTGCTCTGCGCGACGGGTCGCCCTTAAAGTCTTCTTTCATATTCAGGAACACCGATAAGTCCATACCGGCAGAGAAATGCTTACCCGTTGATGAAATAACAATGACACGGGCGTTGCCTTCATCGTCTATTTCACGAATAGCCGCTGGCAATTCGGTCCAGAACTCTGGGATCATGCTGTTCATTGCGTCGGGGCGGTTTAGTACTACGTGGGCAATATGACCCTCTTGTTTTACTTCTAATGTAGAGTACTTCATGGTTTGCGCTGTCTCCTTGGGCTGTTCCTGTTAACAAATTTGCAAACTAGACAGCGTCAAGATAAAAGGCTATGTTGACAGTGTCAAGATAAAACGTTATCTATTCGTCTCAATTTGAAAATGGAAACATCGGGTTTATGGCTAATGCAGTACAAAGCTACCATCACGGCGACTTGCGCAGCGCACTGATAGAGGCGGCAACGGCGCGTCTGTCTGAATACGGCGTTGATAGTTTATCTCTCAGAAAGCTGGCAGAAGATGCCGGAGTGTCACGTACTGCGCCCTATCACCATTTTAAGGACAAGAGTGCGCTTTTAAGCGCCATTGCAGCCAAAGGCTTTAGCGATTGGCATACCGCAGCTAAACGAATCTTCGAACAAGAAGACAAAACACCGCAGGCACGTTTCCGCGAATTTGTGCACGAATACATTGGCTACGCTGCCGACAACCCAGAGATGTACGAATTGATGTTTGGTCGCACAATTTGGCAAAACCAAGCGGCGACCAACGATCTGAAAGAGGTTGCATTTCCCTGCTTTCAGTTTCAGGTGACGATGACGCGCTATTGGCAAGATAAAGGGCTTCTCCCGAATAATCAGGATGCGCTGAGACTCGCACAGGTTACTTGGGGCACGTTGCACGGGATCGCACGATTGCTCATTGATGGTATCTACGCTGACAGCAGTCATATCGAGGAAATGTGTGATTGTGCAGCAGATTTGTTTATGCAAAAGCAAATGGATGCTTATAACGGATGAATTGCCAGAGCGAGACGAAGACTCGCTCGTAGCACTTTTTTAGTTACGCCGATTCCGCTTTAGCCATAGATACTGGCTGGCCTTCGTGCGTCGCTTTAATAAACTCAGCAGCACGTTCAGCAATCATGACGGTGGGTGCATTGGTATTGCCGCCAATTAGGCTGGGCATCACAGAAGCATCTACCACTCTAAGACCTGCTATACCTCTTACCCGCAATTGGGTATCAACCACTGCCATCTCATCGTCATTACTGCCCATTTTACAGGTACCAATTGGGTGATAGATGGTTTCAGCACGCTCACGTAAAAACTCTAAAATTTCTTCATCTGTTTGTGCTTCTACCCCAGGATATAGTTCACTGCCTTGGAACTTGTCGAAGTCTGGTGCAGATAGCAGCTTACGGGCAATGCGCACACCTTCAATCATGACTTGCTGATCTTCCTCTGCAGTCAAATAATTGGGGTCAATAAGGGCTTGATCAGCAGGATGGTTGCTTTGAAGCGAAATAGTGCCGCGGCTTTTGGGGTATAGACAGCATGCGTGAAGGCCATAACCGTAACCAAAAGCTAACTGTCTTCCATGGTCGTTTAGAATTGCCGGTAGAAAGTGAAACTGAATGTCTGGGCCTTGTGTCGCTAAGCTTGAGCTAACAAAGCCACCTGCTTCGGCTATGTTGGACGAGAAAATACCTTTGCGCCTAAACGCATAGTCTGCGGTGGCTTTTACGTAGGAAGGTAATGCCCCTAATGCCACGGCATAGCCCTCTCTCGCTTTACAAGTATATTGTACAATTGCATCAAGATGGTCTTGTAAGTTTTGGCCCACACCAGGCAAATCTTGCTGAACAAAAATCCCCTTTTCTTCTAGCTCTGCTCTGGGTCCTATACCTGAAAGCATCAGAAGTTGTGGTGAATTAATCGCGCCGCCACACAGGATAACTTCGCTTTTAGCAAAATAGCGATTTACTACGCCTTTTTCACGTACCTGAACGCCAATTGCACGCCCCTCTTTTAACAGCACTTTTTCGGCTGCGACTCTAGTAAGTACAGTTAAATTGTTGCGATGCTTGGCCTGCGTTAAATACCCCTTCGCCGTTGAACAGCGTTGCCCGTTGGCCTGTGTAACATGGTAATACCCTAACCCTTCCCTGTCGTCTCGGTTAAAGTCGTCCAGCTGTTGATAGCCTGCAATCGACGCTGAGTTCACAAATGCGTCTGACAGCACGCTGGTATGCCTAAGCTTGCTAACATTGAGTGGGCCGCCTGTGCCGTGGTATTCATCAGCACCTTCTTCAAAGTTCTCAGAGCGTTTGAAATAAGGCAGTACTTCATCAAACGACCAACCTTCAGCCCCTTCTTCATTAGCCCAGCGGTCGTAGTCTTCTTTTTGCCCGCGAATATAACACATCGCATTAACCGAACTGCTGCCGCCCAAGGTTTTACCGCGGGGCCAGAACAGTTCTCTGTCATACATCTCTTTTTGGGGTGCTGTGTGATAACCCCAGCCAATCCCCTCAAATCTACTGAGTAAAGACAACCCAAACGGGATATGAATAAGCGGATTAGTGTCCTTTGAGCCAGCCTCTAATAGCAAAATATCTAACGCGGGGTTTTCTGATAAACGGGTGGCAAGCACCGCGCCTGCGGAACCGCCGCCTACAATAATGTAATCGTATTTGCTCAGTACTTCGCTCATTTCGCCAACTCCTTGAGGGCAAGACTATTAAATGTTAAAAAAACGTTGTGGTACGACCAGATTACCAAACAACACTTCGCCAAGAAAAGACTTAAATTGTAAGATTTAAAAAATCTAATAATCCTGATAACTTAAGTGCTATATCGAAGTAGCCCCTACTCTGAAAAAAACTAACAACAAGCCACCGCCTAGTAGATTTAGGCTAAGAATGAACGTTGACCAAAAACTTATCGTTTAAAGACAAATGTAAAGTCTACCTTGCACAATGGCTTGTGAAATGGGGCAAGCTGACGCACGACGACTTCACGAAATCAGAGCTTCATGACCTCGTAAAAGGCAGCTTTCCTTACTCATTCACTTTCGATATCCCCATGGGAACTGGCACGGTTACCGTGCTTGAAGGAAATATCACGCTAGATAGTGAAAGCAACCGTATTGGTCTGCAGTGCCTCGCTGCGCTTAATATTGTGGTTGCCACCACGACTATTTATCGCGCTCATGTTGTATTTACCGTGTCGGCTTCACCCTATTACGACAAAAATATGAGTACACTCTATTTGACTGGCGTTGCCACTGATAGCGTCACCTTAGTTAACGATGATTACGCGTTGATTAAAGACACGCAATTTCTGATGTCGCGACTCTTCCCCAAAAGCGTTAATTCTTTGCTTGGTGGCTCTTTAAAATCAGCGTTATCACTGTTTAGCGCCGGCACATCCGATATGGCTGCAGACTATCTAAAGGTCTATTTATCTGGCTCGAAACAAGCAGTGTTGGACTACCACATCCCTCTCATTAACAACGCCATTAAAAAGCAAATTAAGCAGGAAGACTTAAGCCATACCATGCGTAACGACCATTGGCGCGAGGTTCTGTTCTCAAAAGCTGGCCAAAACGTGCGTGTAGAAGACGACGTACTGCGCTTTTACCTCATTGAATGACAACGCTTACTGTTTGGAACAATGCACGCTAGTGATCTGACACAATAGAAACAGGGACGGTATCCACCTGTTCACCAATATCGTCGATGTTTAACCTGGGATCGTCCACACTTGCTTCAAGCATATCGAACGCCTCTTTGACGTAGCGCGCTAACGGCTGTAGCGATTCAATATTCTTATTGCAGCACACTAATCCCACATTTGCCGTGCCTGCATATGTCATAAGCGTAATATTTACCCCGCCACCAGGCGTCATGGTAGAAATGGGGTAACAAGCCAGAAGCTCTGCATCTTTTAGATACCGCGTATCTTTTGGCCCAGGTACATTTGAGATCAAGATGTTGGCAATGGGTTTGACTACGCTAGATAGCCTTAACCACTCAAAGACCAGCGCAAGCGATTGAATAACAATAGTATAGCCGCTAAATGCTGCGGGCCGCGCGTGCTGCGCTGCATGTTTTACAATGCGGTGATTCACTACAATTTGGCGCAAACGTAAATAAGGATCGGTTTCGCCGTGAGCAAGCTGCACCGGCACAATAGCTATCTTATTGCCCGTGGTTTTCTCGCCGGGTTTACGCAAGTTAATTGGCATATTGGTGAACAAGGCTTTTTTAAATACTTGCCCGTGGTCTTGCAGCAGTTTATGTACGCCAATATCGAAGGCACATAGCAACACCTCGTTTGCCGTAGAGCGCGTTCGCCTTGCCAGGGCTTTCACACGCTTAAAGTCTAAGTCCATGGTAGCCACAGCCCTTCCCGCTTTCACTTGTCCAGTCAGCACTGTTTTCGTACCAGTGAAAGGAATAGGCATATAATGTGGGTTCACTCGCAGCACTTTCATGAATATACGAATAAAGATAATTAGCAAATCGAGCGCGGTTTTAAGCGCGTAACCCACTCCCACTAAGCGCTTGTAAAAGCTCACAGGCTCTCTGCGCTTATGGCGCAGTCGTTTTACTGCCCATACTGGTGTGAACTTAGTCTCGTGAGAGTTTGATACATATCCCGCTTGGAACCAGCGCACTAAGGTTGCCCCATCGCCATACATATGATGAACCCGCGCATAAATAGCAAACGTCTCGCTGTTGTCATCAAAGATGAAATGGTATTGCCAAAGGGGCTTGTCGGGATCTAACCGCGAAGCATGTAATCTTGCTACGAACGCATCGAGTGCTTCGCGGTTTGTAACATCAGCCACACGATGAATTTGAACGTGATAATCCATGTTGAGCTTTTTTACCGGCGCAAACCCCACCGGGTACCCCAATACCGTTTTTACCGCACAGTTGAAGGGAGAAGTAGCACGGGCAAAGCTTCTTATTTCCTGGAATAATTGAGGGACATATTCGGTACTTTTTGCCCCTTTAGGTATGGCAAGTAGCTGCAAGCAAGCTACATGTTTTGGATTCTCGTCTGACTCGGTTATCCAAAATGACTTATCTAAGAAACTGAGCGTTTTTGCCATTACTATTCCTTTACGCGAAGTCGAGGGGTGACAGGGTTGAGGCATCTCTCATAAAGTCATGAGAGTCGAGCATCTGTTCTAACTGCTGCTTTTGTTCATCGGATAGCGCCAATCTTGGCAATACGCTTACCATCATCAGCGACAAGGCATGATAGCGCTGCAGCGTACTATCCATATGGCTGTTTAATTCATCAAATTGACAAGACTGTGTGATGATTAAGGACATTAAATCCACCATAAGTGCCCTGTCTGCCTTTGAGGCAATAAGAATGTCTCGTTTCGATAGTGACTCAAAAAGAAACGCTAATTGTTTATTCAAGCTAGATAATATGTGTTGTCTAGGGCGCACGATACTGGGATATTTTTCTGCTAAGTCAGCCGGGCTACGGTAGAAAAAGCGAAATACATGAATACTATCTATAAGCAAGTAGAGGTAATACATAATTTCTTCAGGGTGAAGTGTATCGAGCTTTTCTCGGCTTAGTATCTTCTGCATCTGCTGCTCATGCATTTTCATCAACGCGTTAACCAGGCTGTCCTTGCCTTTAAAGTGGTAGTAGAGATTCCCCGGACTAATATCCAGCTCAATAGCGATATCAACACTGGTAACGGTGTTTTCGCCGTGCTCATTAAATAAGGTTAGCGCGGTGAGAAGTATTTTCTGCGCGGTTTTCATAATTTAGTTCAATCCTTTGCCAACCCAGTGCGTTAATTTTTTATTCGTGAAACACGCTACATAAACACCAGATAGAGTTGAGCAATACCAGCTACCATACCTAGAATAGCGCCGGTTACGATGAGCTTCCACTCATCCTGTTGATACGCTGGGCGCAAAACGCCTTCAAATTCTTCAACACTTAACGCCTGCATGCGCTCACTTAAATCGTGCCCAATCTGCATAGCATTATTAGCGTAATCAAACGCATAAAGCAGATACTTATCAGAATTATCAAATATCTGACGCACCGCTAGTGCCTTCATTTTATGGTAATTTTCTGACCCCACACCCAACGCAAAATACGGTTGCGCTATAGCAACATAGCGTTCAATAGCGTCGTTGACATGAAGCTCAATGAGTTCTAAAAGCTGGGCTGAGCCTGAACCATGCAAGATTACATGGGTGATGTTTTTAGGCGTAATAAGCTTTTCTTCAATAATGTTTGAATAGACTTCGGACACTTCTTTTTGGCGCTTTAAAAACATACCTTGAATAGTAATAGGCCCCAGTTTTCTTGGGCGTTTGGGTTCGAATATGATTTTGATAGCAATCCAATTAGTGGCATAACCCACAAGCAGCCCACCTAACGGCAGAATCCACCATGCTTGGTAGAAATACCAAAGTAGCATGGTGGGCAAACCAAACAAAAAGCCAAAATAGAAGCCAGAACGCACTATAAACGGAAACTCTTTGCTGCCTGCCGTTAAGAAAATTTCATTAACGAGCTCGGGCGCATTCACCAGCTGCTCTACCACCAGCTCTTTAATATCTAAAATTTCTGAAACATTGTGCTGAAAGTCGTCCACCATTTTATGAACCACATTAGGAATGTCGTTTTCGATACGTTGATAGACTAAATTTTTGCCCTGTACAGGTAACGCAGCCCAAAGTTGAGGAGCAGATTCTGCCATTACATCGTTAACGACTTTGCGAATAACTTGACTTAAACGCCGCTCAATTGCTTTTGTGAGCTCGTCTGCGTCTAAACGCCGTGCTAACTCTTCAACACTAAGCAGTTTGCCTAGCACTAGCTCAACCTCAATCTCGGCCATTTGGCGGCGCTTCGCAGGAATGAGTCCCTGCCATCCTAAGAAAGGCTTAATACCAACAAACTCAATGGGGTAAAACATCATTTTTACCGCCAGATAGTTGGTTAGCCATCCAACAATAGCGCTAATAAAAGGAATTGATAGCAGACTTAGCGTTTCAAAGTTCCATTCCATACTACGAACATGTGGTCCAATTTGTTATTTTCTCTCTCAGGCTACTGAGTGCTTATGAAATGGTCAATGTAAAAAGTGAAATTACTGCTAATTGTTGATTGAAAACAGCTAAATGAAAGTCTAAAAGTTAGAACGTTTGACCTTGTGTGATTCACCTAAAGTGCATCAGTTTTCTCAACAACAAACGATTAGGTAGTGAATTCTAAATTTACGCCATACACTCAAAATAATCTATGAACCGCTGTTCTCAAGCCCTTGCTTTGAGTCTTCGTTATATGGACATTTAAAGACCTGCAATTTTTGAGAAATGCGTTCTAAGTGAAAACTATCGTTTTGCTGGTGTTTTTCGGGTCAGTGTACTTTTTCCAATGAGAAGGCACAGCCCTCATCAATCAAAAATAGGTACTCGTCATGGCAGTATTCGACTTGCGGTTAAAAAAGCTTGAACATGAAATCGAGCATGCAGGCAATTATGATGAATATGAGGCCGCGTGCTTAGCGCACGATGCATTGTCTGGTGCTGAGGAATGGAAAGCCGAAGACGCTAGCGATGATTACGACTACAAACTAATTCGCAAACGGGTTCAGCGCCTACAGCTTGCTAGAGGCAAAGGCGATTTACATGCGCTTATGTCGATTCTGCACGAGGGGCTACACGGCAATTTAGGCAATATTGCCAACCCCGTATTACTTACCCAGTGTAAAATAGGCACTAAATATCTTATTGAACAGTTTATTGACGAAGTGATATTGGCGCTAGAGCAAATTTATCACGCCGATGAGCAAGATGTAGACTTTTACGAGAAACTGTCATTTTTTGAAGAGACTGCACACGCCTTCGGGCGCAGCTGCCTTATGCTTTCAGGTGGCGCAGGCTTAGGCTTTTTCCATGCTGGCGTGGTTAAGTCATTAAACGAAAAGAATTTGTTACCTACCGTAGTGTCTGGCTCTAGCGCTGGTTCTATCATCGCAGCCATGTTGGGTACACGAACTCACGACCAATTATTAGAAGCACTCAGCGCCGACTTTATTTACGAGACTTTTAAACACTGGCGAAGCTTTGCCGGTCTTGGAAAGAAAGGGCTATTTGATAGTTCCGTGCTCGAAAATGCACTGATTGAACTTTTCGACCTCACTACTTTTGAGGAAGCTTTTAAGAAAACAGGTCGACACATTACTGTGACGGTATCCCCTGCCGACCTCCATCAACATTCGCGCTTGTTAAATGCTAAAACCTCACCGAATGCAATTATTACTCAAGCGGTACGTGCATCCTGTGCAGTTCCCATCATTTTTAGCCCTGTACAGTTAAGAGCGAAAACGCCCTCAGGCGAGATTGTGCCTTATATTCCTAACCGTCGTTTTGCCGATGGCTCATTAATGGCCGACCTTCCCTTCGAGCGCTTAGCGAGGCTATATGGCGTAAATCACAGTATCGTGAGCCAAACAAACCCGTTGGCAGTGCCATTCATTTCCGCAAACCGCATTGACCCCAACTCGCTGTGGGACATGTCTGCGCGCCATCTTAGCCAACTAGCGAAAACTAACAGTATTTTCGCCATTGATATCATTGAAAGGTTAACCGGTAATAAAAGTGCCAAATTGGCTATTCATAAAGTTCGTTCTATCATTGATCAGCAATACGTAGGTAACATCAATATTTTACCCAAGCGCCAAATTAGAAATTTATCGCAGGTGTTGTCTAATCCAACGCGCGAAAGCATCAATCAGTTGATTGTCAGTGGCGAACGGGCATCATGGCCGCAACTTCATGTTATTAAAAGAAATACCAAAATTAGCGAAAATTTACGGTATCATTTAGGCCAATTGAAAAAACGTGAGGCAGTAGAGCTTGGGCACGAAGTAAGATAGCGTGTGCGTCGCTTGACCTGTCTTGAATTGCCAATAGCAAAGTAATGGCAATTCGCAGCATCTTTTGAAAGGAAAACGGTGAGCGCACAAAGCCAAAACCCCGACAGCATTTACACGCAGCAAGTAAAACAACTAATCAATATGATTTATCCTCAAGAAACGGGCTACGGTTCGGTGTTCGAGGATGCGAGTCACTATTTTTCGCTTACCCCCTCTCTTGAGCAGCACATTGAAGACTTGAAAGCTCAGCTTAAGAAAATTGAGGGAAATAAAAACAAAGAAGTGCTTGCAGAGCAACTGACCAAGCAAATAACAAACAGCACTGAAAAGCTTGAAGAAGAGCGTCTGGCAAGGATAGAGCGGCTTGACGCTGTAAGCACCAAAATTATTGAGCTTTGTGAGGGCGACAACTGGCAAGAAACACAACAGCTCAGCGCTAAGTTGCTTGGTACACTTATGCTGCTCACACGAGGACCAGAGGGCAACTTTGCACGTGTGCACATGCGCTTCAAACCGCTCTACAAAGCGGTGCTTACACTGCGCTTAGTCGATAGACTGTTAGAGCACGACACGATTGCTCACAAATACCTCTCGAAGTATCGCGAAGCTGCATCCCGGTTTCGTGGGAACCGCTATTGGCGCGATAAATGGAAAACTGAGCTTGGACGACCGCTAATTACCGCAGCGTTACTTCAAGATATTGGCCTGCAAAGCCCTGCCGCACTCACTATCTTGAAAGGGGAAAATGGCGATCTAGACGAATTTCGTTTGCTGGAAGAGTCGCAGCGAAAGGATCTTCTGAAGCTAAACTATCACTTCACTTTAAAGTACTTGTCTGAGGGGTTAGGCCTACCTAAGTATGTAGGAAACAACAAAGAAGACAGGGATCGCTTTGTTCAAACTCACAAAGAAGCCAATGAATTTTTGCAGCAGCTGGTAAAAGATGCATTTGTGTCGAAAACGGGGCTGGGAGAGATTGTAAAGATCCCTCAAATTTATGTTTCGATTGTGCTTTCAACTAAGTCTGACTACTCACGTATGAGCTTGCCTAAAGGCTACATGCTCATTGAACAATTAGCGAAAAAAGGCGGCTTAAATAAGCAGTTAGCGCAGGACTTTGTTGAGCTTGTGGGGTATTTCCCACAAGGGTTCGGCATTACCTACATACCGATGAATGAGAAAGGTCATGAAAAGGACCAGTACGAATGTGCAATAGTGATTGGCCTCAACCCTGCAAATCCAGCTGAGCCTTTATGTAAAGTGGTAACAAGAAATCAGAAGTACATTACCAGCGGTACGCAAGAAATCATTCCCAAAGGAAGAAACCTTTATTTCCCAGCTAACCGCAAGAAACTCATGCGCGTAGGGAAAGACAGATTAAGTGAAATTATGAGTCAATTGTCGAGCAACTTCACTCCAGACGCACTTGACGATTTAGTACCGAGTTTCTGGGAACCCTATGACTTCTTCGGTTTTAAAAAGCATCAGAATTTGTGGGCGAAAAATAAATAGTGGGCTTAGTTACGTGAAGTTTGTGATGGAAAAATTGAAGTTTCACTTCAATAAAAGCTCATAGTACAACTTCTACAAAACACCTCTCAAGAAAATGTAAAACTAAACTTAGCTACAGCTATCACTATGTCTATCTAAAGCGTTTCTGGACGAAGCTGCGCCAATTAACCACATATGTAGTTAATTGGCGCTCATGCCGAAAGCGAGGTTTATCTTTAGGAAGTGCTTTTATTCGTCGTTCTTGGTTGTATCAGTCGCGCTCTTGGTCGACGTTGCTTCTGCACTAGCCGCTTTCTTTTGTGCCGCACTCTTAGTAGTTGTCGATTTGGCCGCAGTACGCTTATTAGTTGTTCCCGCAGAAGCTTTTTTAGTCGTACTTGATGATGCAGATGCCGATTTGGTTGTATTGGCTTTGCGAGCACGAGAAGTTGAAGAAGCGGTCGAAGACGACTTTGTCGATGTACTCCTCGTTGCTTGCGTAGACTTTGGTGAGGTATTCTTGGGCGCTGCAGTCTTGCTAGCAGCGCTTTTAGCCTCGGCTTTTTTAGCAGCCTCTTTTGCTGCTAAAAGGGCTACCTGCTCTACAAGCAAGTCAACTTTTGCGCTTAATAGTTCAAGCTGCTGCTCTTTTTGCTGGCGCTTCTGGCCGCCTGAGAATGCAGAAAAAAGCGGCGTTGACGCCACTAATTTCTGAGCAGCATCAACCAAGGCAAAGGGGTTAAGTGTTCGTCTTAACTCGCTTTCAACCTCAAGCCCTTTCGCCTGCATCGAATTTATGGTTTCTTGCGTGTCATCAATTTTCTGACTAACAACGCCTGCAGCGTGGTCTAATTTCGCCGATAACAAATCTGAGCCAGCGTAAAGCCAACCAAATAGAGGTGACGATTTAAGAGGTGAAGTAGCAGTACCGTTAAGTACTGATGAATCTTGATCGACTGTCGACACAGATTCTGTAGATGGAATTTTTTTGTCGCTCATAACGCCTCCAATACGGAGATTTACTAAGCATGACAGCATAAAACGGTTTCTACAGTCATTGAACTTTGTAAAAATGCTTCGCTGTCACTCAATTGCAGCTTTTAAAACGCGCTTTCAGCACTGAAAAGCTTATGAAAACTGCATGGAGGGCACCACAAAATGGTGCCCGGAAGGAAAACCGTTTTACTTGCTGGCAGCTAGCTTTGCAACCGCTTCAGTCAAGGCATCGATTTTTGCTGAAAGCTCTTCGATGCGCTGATCAGCTGGCTCTGAATCAAGGCCAAGCTTCTTGCGCACGTCTGCAACGCGATTTTCAACATCGTTAGTCGTAGATTTGAACTTACTTTTTGCGTCTTCTTCTAGCGTTTCGCCCTTTGTCACTAGCTCGTCAAACATTTTGTTCGCTTCTTCGCTTAGCTTCTCGTAGCGCCCCTGCGCTTCTTCAACGCTCTTACCATAAGCGCCTAGGCCTGCTAACCAAATTTTACGTGCCATTTCTTCGGCTTCGTTGATTTTACCTTTAATTGTGTCAGTAGTAGTCATGTTCAGCTCCTATGAATGCTAAATGAGAGTGTATTTCAACACCATGGCTTTACTTTACGATTAACAATTAGAATCCGCATACTAAAAACACAAAAAACATAAAAATGCCCGAAAAAGCGCTAACTTGTTCGGGCGAAATACCAGAGGAGACTGGTTTTAAAAAGGTGAGTGTAGAGTTAGAGAGGAACACCTGCGAGATGCAACACAAACACATATTCAAGCGCGGTAGACTCGAATCGTTTGAAACGTCCTGAAGCTCCACCGTGACCCGCTTCCATGTCGGTTTTGAAAAGCAATAAGTTTTCGTCTGTTTTGTATTCTCTTAGCTTCGCCACCCACTTCATTGGCTCAAAGTACTGCACTTGTGAGTCGTGTAGTCCGGTTGTGACCAACATATGTGGATAGTCTTTCGCTTCAATCTGATCGTAAGGCGAGTAGGAAAGCATATAGTCAAACTCAGCTTTGTTGGCTGGGTTACCCCACTCGGTATATTCACCGGTAGTCAGCGGAATAGACGCATCGCTCATTGTAGTCACTACATCAACAAATGGAACGTGCGCGCTCACACCTTGATAGAGTTCAGGTGCCATATTTACGATTGCGCCCATTAATAAGCCACCCGCGCTGCCGCCCATAGCAAAGACGCGGTCTTTGTCTGCGTACTGCTTTGCCACAAGTCCTTTTGAAACGTCAATAAAGTCAGTAAAGGTATTTATTTTCTGATGCATTTTGCCGTCTTCATACCACTCGCGCCCCAACATTTGACCTCCGCGAATGTGTGCGATCGCGACAACAAAACCTCTGTCTATCAAAGATAACCAGCTGCTTCTAAACGTTGGGTCTACAGTCGAACCGTATGAGCCATAGGCGTATTGATATAATGGATTGGTGCCGTCTTTCTTAAACTTATCTTTGCGATAAACCAACGAAACGGGAACCGACGTACCGTCTCTCGCTTCAATCATCACGCGCTCAGAGGCATAGAGAGAGGAGTCAAAAGTGTCAGATACACGGGTTTGTTTCATCACCTCGCTTTCAAGGGTATCTAAGTTGATATCAATGATAGAACCAGGCGTGGTCAACGAGCTGTAATAAATTCTAAGCTTATTGGTATCCATTTCAGGGTTTGCATTAAAATACGCACCGTAAATTGGATCTTGAGCTGGAATAACTTTCTCTTCGTTTGTCGTCAGATTGTGAACGACCAAGCGCAGCATCCCGTTTTCTTTTTCTTTAACCACTAAGTGGTTGTTCATTACTTCAATACTTTGAAGGAAAACGTCTGGACGATGTGCAATCACTTCTTGCCATTTCGACACATCGTTAGTGGCGTCTAATGGTGCTTTCATCACTCTAAAATTCTTCGCACCAATATTGGTCAACACAAAATAACCGTCTCTCGCTTTTGCTACACTGTATTCTTGTCCGTCTTCAATGGGCAAGAATACTTTTGTTTGAGACGTTGGGTTATTCGCATCAATCAAAGTCACACCTGTTTTTTCGGTGTTGTCATGGTGAATGTATATGACACTATCGTCTTTACTTTTACTGATATAGGTATAAAAGGTAGGGTCGCTCTCTTCATAAACTAAAACATCTTCGCTTTGAGACGTGCCCAATTTATGGCGATAGACTTGGTATCCCAAAAGAGTCTGCGGGTCTTTCTTCACGTAAAAGAGGTGGGTATTATCGTTCGCCCAAACTACACTTCCAGACGTACCTTCTAAAACGTCATCAAGCTTTTCTTCACTCTCTAGGCTTTTGACATACACAGTGTAGATGCGTCGGCTAAGCGTATCTTCAGAATACGCAAGCAACTTGTTGTTGCTGCTTACCGCGTAGCTGCCAATACTGAAATAATCATGCCCTTCAGACATTCGGTTTGCATCAAGCAATACTTGCGGTTCAGCATCAAGTGAAGGTTTTCTTAAATAAATAGGATACTCATTTTCACCTGAGTAGCTGGTGTAGTACCAGTAACCATTGTCGAGAACGGGAACGGTTGAGTCGTCCTTCTCAATCCGAGACACGAGCTCCTCATAAAGCGCTTCTCGGTTTTTCTTAAGAGGAGCCAAAACAGTCTCAACATAGCTGTTTTCTTGTTCTAAATGGGACAATATCTCTTCATCGGTGCGGGAGTCATCACGCATCCAATAGTAATTGTCATTACGGGTGACACCATGTGCGGTCATTTCATGCGGCACTTTTTTCGCCACAGGCGCACTTACTTGAGTATTTAGCATAACGGATGGCGCTGCACTTTCAGCTACTTGTTGAGGATTTTCAGTTTTATTTTCGACGCCACAGCCTGCTACCAAGCCACCTGCGGCAAGTGCTATCCATAGATATTTCATTATTATTCCTGTTGTGCACTTTTATTGGCGCTTTGTTTACCGCCAAGCGATTGAAGACAATCGACTTTTGATCATTGAAGATTTAAGAAAGCAGCTAAACTAAGCGAAGTTTATAAGTAAAGTGAGTATATATAATTACGATTTAGGGTCTAGCGTTACTTAACGCGAATGAGACTAAGTAAGGGTTAAAATGTTACAAGATATGTGAAACTGTGTTTCATCGCTGTAAATTCACCAACGAGCGTTAGTAGAAAGCGATAAAAAAACGCCGCATATTCAGAAATAATGCGGCGCTTTTGTTGTTTATTGTAAAAGCCGTCGTATGGAAACCAACAGCTTTTGGCAGCCTAGTGTTTAGTCGACCAAATCTTTAGGCATGTCATCACGAATAGCAAGCCACACCTTTCCACTTTCTATACCGTACTTTCTAACTACTACAGGGACACGGTCGTATTCGCCTTTCTCAGCAACATCAAGCAAGTCTGCGTAATACTTGTTTGCCACGTCGCGTGCTTGTTGGTGCGAGAAGAAATAGCCACCAATACGCGAGTACAAACCACGGAAACCGTTCATCATCAAAACAAATACGTTATTGTTAGACGCTAACGCCAAGTCATGTGACATTTGATAGTCGAACTGGGCAAAAGCTAAACCTTCTTGCTCCACATTTTTATAACGGGCAATAATTTCAGCAGACTCTTGAGGGTTGTTTCGAATTGCGCCTCGAATGAAAACCGCACTTAAATTAGTGCGCGCTGCTAATAAATTATCAACCAGTTCAGGGATCCCTTCTTGGTCTAAACGAGCGAGAGTTTCTAAAATGTTTAACCCACACGTTTCCCAGAAATTGTTAACCTTGGTCGGCTTGCCGTGTTGAATTGTTAACCAACCATCACGAGCTAGACGCTGAAGTACTTCACGCAGTGTAGTACGCGTTACACCAATTAACTCAGAAAGCTCTCTTTCTGCAGGCAAAATGGTGCCAGGTGGAAATCTTCCACTCCAAATAGATTCAACAATATATTCTTCGGCGAATCCAGCTGGACTCTGTGCCTTATAAATCATAACTAATCGCCTGCACGTTATTGTTATTTTGCAACTGATTGTACCAGATGCTGTTTTATTATCACAATGAATTATGCCTCGTCCACTAAAGCTTTTAACAACTTGTTAAAATTAAAGTGTTATTTCAAACACCATTAAACACTGCTTGTACATTTTATGTTCGAAATATTACGTATTTTCAAATTCAATGATAACTATCATAAAAAAAGTGATAAATATTCAGTGACTTTCACATGGTGGGGTCTGTGAATTGCTTTCTCAAGACGTTAATATCATGTACGCTTAATTTCCGACTATAATGACAGCAGCAAAACCGCGGTAAGGCGAAATAAATCGCATAGCGCCAGCAGTTTATGTATGCAATAACCGGAACTACACAGTATAAAGATGCGCAAAAATGCGTGCTTTGTTGTAAAAGGAACAGGAACTCATGCAAACCTCAATGATCGCGGCGATCTATAAGAATTTCCTGGGACATGCGCCCGACTGGTATAAAAAAACCATTATTGCCTTTCTCATTGTTAATCCCTTTATCTTTATGGTGGACCCATATGTAGCGGGCTGGACGCTTGTAATCCAATTCATCTTTACCTTAGCGATGGCATTGAAATGTTACCCGCTTCAACCAGGCGGCCTGCTGCTCATCGAAGCGATGTTTATAGGCATGACATCGCCTGGCCATATGATGCATGAGATTGAAGTTAACTTAGAAGTGCTATTGCTACTGGTATTCATGGTAGCGGGCATTTACTTCATGAAAGACCTGCTTATGTACTTGTTCACCAAATTAGTGATTAAGGTTCGCAACAAGTTAATTTTATCCCTATCGTTTATTTTTGCATCTGCATTTCTATCGGCGTTTCTCGATGCATTAACGGTAGTTGCTGTAATTATCAGCGTTGGTCTGGGCTTTTACTCTATCTATCACAAAGTAGCGTCGGGCAAGGAGTTTCATTCTGATCACGACCACACAAGCGACGACGAGCTGGGAAGCCACGACTTAGAAGACTTCAGAGCTTTCCTACGCAACCTTATGATGCACTCAGCGGTAGGTACTGCCCTTGGTGGTGTTATGACCATGGTAGGTGAACCACAAAACCTGATTATTGCAGACAAGGCTGGCTGGGACTTCGTTGAATTTTTCATCCGTATGGCACCTGTTACTATCCCAGTATTCGTATTTGGACTACTTACCACCGTAATTCTGGAAAAAACCGGTATGTTTTCATACGGCGCAAAATTACCTGCAGCGGTAAGACAGATCTTGGTCGACTATAACGACCATATGGACAAGGGCCGCAGTAAGCGTGAAACCGCTAAGCTGGTAGTACAAGCACTAATAGGTGTTTGGTTAATCATTGGTCTTGCTACGCACATGGCGTCAGTGGGTCTTATTGGTCTGTCAGTTATTGTACTTGCTACTTCTATGAGCGGTGTTATCGAAGAACACGCACTTGGAAAAGCGTTCGAGGAAGCACTGCCATTTACCGCATTACTTTGCGTATTCTTTGGTGTAGTAGCCGTTATCATTGACCAAGGCCTTTTCCAGCCGGTAATCCATTGGGTACTGTCGTTTGAAGGCGAAACGCAAATGGTTATGTTCTATCTTGCTAACGGTGTGCTTTCGATGGTGAGTGACAACGTGTTTGTGGGCTCTGTTTATATCACTGAAGTAACAGCTGCTCTACAGGCCGGTCAAATCACACGTGACCAGTACGATATGCTTGCTGTAGCAATCAATACGGGAACCAACTTACCTAGTGTGGCGACACCAAACGGTCAAGCTGCTTTCCTATTCTTGCTAACCTCAGCCATCGCGCCACTGCTTCGTTTGTCGTACGGCCGTATGGTTATGATGGCATTGCCATATACCATAGTACTGACCATCGTTGGTTTGTTAGCAACTTACATTGGACTTGCTGATGCTACTCAGGTGCTTTACGACATGCACCTCATTGAACACCACACCGCTGCTGAAGCGGGTGCTCAAGCGGTAGGTCACTAGTCTATGCGTGGAATCATTCACAGCGTTAGCCAATGGGCAGAGCACAAGTCTTCATGGCTTGTGCTTTTCGCCACGTCATTGGCATTAGAAATTGCTGCGCTTTACTTTCAGTATGGCATGGGTTTAAAGCCGTGCATTATGTGCATTTATCAACGAACCGCCATGTACGGTATTGTGTTGTCAGCACTTATTGTCGTTATTAAAAACAATGGCTTTACACGCATGCTTGGTTTCGCTGGTTGGGCTGTATCTGCAGGATGGGGCTTCTTAATTGCCAAAGAACACGTTGGCATTCTCAATGCTGCGAACCCATTTTTTGCCAGCTGCGAAATTGTGCCAAACTTCCCTTCGTGGTTACAACTTCACGAGTGGCTACCCGCTGTATTTGCTGCTGAAGGTGACTGTTTAGAAGATTCATGGCAGTTTTTGTCTATGGGAATGGCTGAGTGGATGCAGATTATTTTTGCTGCCTACTTTGCTGTATTCGCTATTGTGTTTGCATGTCGATTATTGGATAAGAAACCCTTTTGATCGACTTATCCATTCTACCGTCACGCCTACCTCCAATACATACGGAGCAAGGCCCCATTTCCATTCAGCGCATTGCGGAGAAACACTGCTATGCGCTTTGTGAGGCTGGGCAACAGTCTATCCATCACGTAAAACCTTGGTTTGGTTCAGCGGTTTGCCCTGTTACGCCTGCACTCTCCAAGCAGTGCATCGCCAACATGGAAAAGGCCCGAGATACAGGCTATGGACTTACCTACTTGCTAATGCACGACGAAAAGTGCTTAGGTATGGGCATTATCAATCATATTCACCACACGCACCTTACCGCTAATCTTGGCTACTGGCTCAGACCAGACGCATGCGGGAAAGGTTTAGCTACCGCGATTTGTGAAGCCTTGAAGAAGCTTGCGTTCTCTCAAATGAATTTGCATCGATTAGAATGCTTTATAGAGCCTAACAACAAGGCAAGCATACGTGTAGCAGAGCGAATTGGTGGTACAAAAGAAGGGCTTTGTCGCAAACGTGTATTCGGGCGCGATGCGCTGCTTTATGCTATTGTTAATGGCGATTAACGCGCGTTCTGCGCGTTAATCTAAGTCTTCTAAAGGCCAAATGGCTATATAGTCTTCAAAATTATTTAAATCCACATCGGTTTCAAAAACAGTCTTATTGCGTACCGACATGCCCTTTGCGTGCATCACGTGCTTCTTCCCTTTGTTTAACAATGGATGCCACGATGGTATGCCCCTTCCCTCATAAAGGCGACGATAGGTACAGCTATTAGGCATAAAAAAGATATCCTTCAGATTTTCTTTTGTCAGCTTCACGCAATCAGGCACCAGCTCTGTGCGCCTTTCATATTGGGTACATTCACATTTTTTTGTGTTCAAATACGTACACACAATATTGGTATAGTGAATCTTCTCATTATCGTTAATATGGTCGGTCACTTCGTATTCTTCTACCGCGTCATCATCGATAAATTTTTGCAGACAACATTTACCACATCCATCACAAAGTGATTCCCATTCCTTTTGGGTCATCTCCTCTAAAGATTTGGTTTCCCAAAACGCTGCCGTCATTCTGCTATTACCTCAGTTTCCACGGTTAAATGATTGTCTAGCGTTGCAACAATCGTATCTTGCGAACAAAGCTTACCTACCCCTTTGGGCGTGCCTGTAAGAATCACGTCACCACTGTCTAACGTAAATATAGATGACATATGGGCGATAAGTGGGATGATTTTGTGCAGCATCAGTTCGGTATGTCCCTGCTGTCTAATCACCCCATTTATGGTTAAGGTAAAACGCAGGTCTTCCAAGTTTTCTATTTCACTTAACGGCACAAAACCTGACAGCGGTGCACTGTTGTCAAAAGACTTCGCTCTTTCCCAAGGCTGGCCTTGCTTCTTAAGCTCGGCTTGAACCTCGCGAAGGGTTAAATCGAGACCAAGTCCAATACCCCATACCGCGGCTTTTACGTCATCTACACTCGCATTCTTCAATGATGATTTTAGCAGCACAGCGACTTCAAGCTCGTTGTGACACTCGCCTTTGTCGGTAGGAATGGCAATAGGCTTCTGCATATAACATAAGGCAGCCTTTGGCTTCATAAACAGCAAGGGTGCTTCAGATACGGTAGAATTCATTTCTTGAATGTGGTCGAGGTAATTTCTACCTATACACACTACTTTACTAACGGGTAGTGATATTTCATTGCCTTGAGAATCGATGTGACGATAATCCACTAGTAACCTCGTTTTATCCGCTCTGATAAATACCCAACCGAAACGCCAAAGTAAGACGAGCGGTTCCACTTCATCAGTATGTGAAAATTGTTATACACCAAGTAAATTCGGCCTTGCTCACCATCTGGCATAATAAGCGATGCACTGATTTCTGCATTGGGGAGTTCATTTCCGTTGTAGCGCTTGACGCCATTCTGCTGCCAAAAGGCCAACGGCTTCATGTTAGACTTCGCTAACCCTGAAAAAGGTACTGGTTTGGTTAGTATTACTTGGCGTCCCCACGTCCCTTCACTATCCCAACCTTCAGATGATAGATAGTTGGCGATTGACGCAAATACGTCTGCCTTGGTCCCCCAAATATCCTTTCTGCCGTCGCCGTCGTAGTCCACTGCGTAATTTAGAAAGGATATGGGCATAAACTGTGTTTGTCCCATCGCACCGGCCCAAGAGCCTTTAAGCGCCTCTACAGAGATATGCCCTTCATCTAGAATCTGAAGTGCCGCAAAAAAATTATCTTTAAACAGCTTTTCTCTTCGCCCTTCATACGCCAAAGATGCCAGTGCAGACAGCACACTAAAGTTGCCCTGAATTTTACCAAAGTTAGACTCATTACCCCACAGCGCAACAATAAAGCGGGCCTGAACCCCATATTTTTGAGCAATTTCGTCAAGCAGTACTTTGTGTTCATTGTACTGCTCAACCGCCTGCTTCACTTTCCAGTCGGGTACTCGCGTTGCTAGATAATCATCTAACGTAATTTTTTTCTCTGGCTGGCTTTTGTCAGACTTGACCACCGTGGGCCTGAAAGTAATGTCAGCAAACGCTAAATCTAATTTAGTCTTATCTATGCCCTTTTCGGCCGCTTCTTTTTTCAGTTGAGCAACGTAGCTTTTGAAGCCCGTCTCACTAAGCCCACTGTCATTACTTGGCTGATTTTCGGCATGAACTGTCAGTGAAAAGCTTAAGGTTATACTCGATAAAACTAGGGCAATATTGCGCGGTTGAGGAAATAAGCTACGGTTTTTACGCTTAGCTATAAAGGTAATTCGGTTAACTAAGCGGTTTAGAGTCTTTAATAACATGGAAATTTAAAACTTCTTATCGGGCGTTTTTGACAGCCCAAGAGATTCACGGTGTTGCTCTAGCAAGTTATCTTCTTTTGGCGGCATTTGAAGGTAAAAGCCTTTTTCATTAAGCTCGTCGATAAGTTTTTGCTTATCAACCAGGCCAAGTTTCTCACGCTTTTCTAGGGCGATGATAGTCACTAGCTCTGGGCGACCAAACTTCGCCATAAGCGGCTCCGGCACGTCTTCAAAATGGTCTTTCTTTGGCACGTACAAATACATGCCGTCTTTCTTTCGCGTTTTATAAACTGCGCATAACATAGAATTTTTACTCTTTCTTAATTCGTTTGTTTAGTTCTTTTGGGGTCACTATGCAGATTGAATTGGCCAGAGAGCATACACCTCTCGCCAATACTGCTCACCCATTTTGCTTTTAAAGCACTATTGGGCCGGAGCGTCGCCAAGTAAGCGGGTTACGTGAGAGCGAAACAATGGCTCTCTCCACGTCGACAGTACATCGGGCATTAGTCCCTGCACGCGGGTCTCATCAACCGAAAACCAGTACCATTTTAACAGTTGATTCAGCTGTTTTTTAGAGGCAATAACGTCACTATTTACAGCATTGTCTTTCGCTATCTGGTCGCTGATAACTTTAAGCTCGGCCAACGTTTTTTTGTACTTGGCGATATCAATTAACCGCAGCACAACCGGAAGTCTGAGCTTTTCTGGCGTTTGCGCGTACTTTGCTCTTGCCTCTTCAATTAGCGTGATGATGGTGTCGCCGTAGCGGCGTACCGATTGATGATTCACGCCGTTAATTCGAGAAAGGCCAGATTTACTATCGATAAGACGCTGCGCCGCTTCAAACAAATGCCCTTCTTTGAACACAAAGTTTAGAGCCAGATCTTTTTTTCGTGCGGTATTCAAACGCCATGCCGCTAGTGCCTGTAATACAGTGAGCTGCTCGCTGTTCAATCGCCAGTTATTCTTAATGCTTAAGTACGCAAAATCTTCAGGCATTTGAGCGCGCTTCTTATCAACTAGCAAAGCGATCTCTTGGTAAATCCAGTGCACTTTCCCCGCCTCTTGTACTTTACTGGCTAACTGTTGGTAGCAAGGCAGTAAATACAGCACATCATTCGCTGCGTAGCTAAGCTGCGCTTCACGTAGAGGTCTGGCTAACCAATCGGTTCGCGACTCCCCTTTGTCCAAACTGATATCACACAGCAACTCTACAAGCTTTGCATAGCCAAGTGACGGTCCCATGTCCAAAATACTTCCCGCAAGCTGCGTGTCGAACACAGGCGTTGGTACGGTATCAAAGGCGGTAAGGAACGCCTCAATGTCTTCAGAACACGAGTGCAGTACTTTTACGACTTCGGTATTCTCCATGAGATCGATAAATGGCTGCATATTGTCTATGGCGAGCGGATCAATGAGTACCAGCTGATGGCCATCATAGAGCTGGATAAGGCCTAAATGAGGAGTGAGGGTTTTCGTTCTTACGAATTCGGTGTCTAAGGCTACCGCCTCTTGACGCTGTGCGGCAGTGCACACTTTTTCGAGTTGTTCAGATGTTGTAATTAATTGATATTGCATATTTTTGCACAGTAATAAAAAAGCCGGCTTACGCCGGCTTTCACAAAACTATTTCAACGAAATTAGTCTCGAAGCTCCCGACGCAGTATTTTACCTACATTGGTTTTTGGTAAGTCGTCTTTGAAAACAACTTGCTTAGGCACTTTGTAACCCGTTAAGTGATTACGGCAATGCGCGATAACGTCTTTTTCAGTAAGTGAGTCGCTATTTCGAACTACGAATAATTTCACAACTTCACCACTGACTTCATGAGGAACCCCAACCGCAGCTGCTTCAACAATGTTTTCATGCATTGCAGCCACTTCTTCAATCTCGTTAGGAAACACGTTAAAGCCTGAAACTAGGATCATATCCTTTTTACGGTCAACAATATAGAAGTAACCTTCATCATCTACCGTTGCGATGTCACCTGTGGCTAACCAACCGTCTTTTAGAATTTCTTCTGTCGCTTCTGGTCGGTTCAAATATCCTTTCATTACCTGAGGGCCTTTCACCCACATTTCACCAGGCTCACCTTTTTCAACAGGATTACCGTCGTCATCAAGAAGCTTAATGTCTGTAGAAGGAACAGGCATACCGATTGCGCCTTTATAAGCTTCAATCTGTGGTGGGTTAACCGCTACCACAGGCGAACACTCTGTTAGCCCGTATCCTTCAAGAAGCACTGTACCGGTGACCTTTTCCCACTTTTCTGCTACGGGACGTTGAACAGCCATACCGCCGCCTAAACCAAACTTAAACTTGCTGAAATCAAGTTCGCTGAATCCAGGCGTATTTAACAGGCCATTAAACAAGGTATTTACACCAGGTAAAATGGTGAACGGATATTTGCTAAGTTCGTTTACAAAAGCCGGCATGTCACGCGGGTTGGTGATAAGCAAGTTACGGCACCCGTATTTAACGAACATCAAGCAGTTCGCCAGTAGTGCAAAGATATGGTAGAGCGGAAGCGCGGTAACAACAAAGTCTTCGCCTTCTTCAATCACTGTTTCTAAAATTCCCGAGACCTGCTCAAGATTAGCCACCATATTGCGATGAGTAAGCATGGCACCTTTAGAAACTCCAGTCGTGCCACCTGTGTATTGAAGAAACGCTAAATCGCCGCTATCGATATCTGGGCGTTTATATTCAAGAGATTGCCCTTTTTTAACCGCCGACATAAACGATGTCGTTTCAGGAAGATTAAACGAAGGCACCATCTTTTTAACGTACTTCACTACTGCGTTCACGATCCAGCGCTTAGGTGCCGGAAGCATATCGCCTAAAGCGGTCAGAAAGACTTCTTGTAGATTTGTATCTGCGATGACTTCTTCTAGAGTACACGCGAAGTTTTCAACAATAACGATGGCTTTCGCATTAGCATCATTTAGTTGGTGCTTTAACTCACGAGCTGTATAGAGAGGATTTACGTTAACCACAACCATCCCTGCGCGCAAAATACCAAACATGGCAACAGGATATTGAAGAAGGTTGGGCATCATAATTGCCACAGCATCACCGCGTTTTAGTCCGCTTGCCTGCAAATAAGCAGCAAATTGAGCTGATAAGGTATCTAACTCTTCAAACGTGATTGAATGCCCCATATTTATGAAGGCTTCTTTATTTTTGAACTTCTTTACCGACTGCTCGAAAATGTCTACTACAGATGCGTAACGATCGGCATCAATTTCTGCGGAAACGCGAGGGTCGTAATGCTTAAGCCAGGTTTTTTCCACCAAAACCTCCTCTACTTTATTCTTATACTATTTTATAAGCGCATGGGGAGCTGCACTTATATAACTGGTCTGATAACTTGCGAATAGTATAGGATGTGTAAAAAAAAATAAACGGCACAATTTACAATTGCTCAACAAAATGACGAATTAATACCCCTACATCGTCAGTATTTTCCATGTGAATATGGTGACCGCCTACTAATTGTTCGTATTGCGCATTTAAAAACCACCCCTTGCGATTGGGGAAAACAGTCTCAAGGTTTTTAAAACTGTTAGATGCACCAATAAAAAGAATTGGGCATACAATAGCACGCATTAGCGATTCTGCCTGCTTTTCTGTAAGTCTTAGTGTAGATTTTGTACGAAGCTTCGGGTCGCTCGACCAGAAGCAATGTCCCCCTGCATCTTGGGTCAAATTTCTCGATAAAATAGAACGCGCGTGTTCGGCAGGAATATCGGATACCTTGCACCTGGCTTTAACTGCGTCGTCTAAATCAACGATTCGCAGTTTATTTCGCGACTTCGCGTGACGACTCATTATTGCGTCACGCATTTGTGCTGCGGTTGTTTCTTCAGTTTCGGTAAGCGGCCCACAAGCATCAATACTTATTACAGCAGTGACTTTTTCCGGAAAAAGTGCAGCGAAAAGGCTCGCTAGTATTCCGCCGAGAGAATGTCCTAATAAAATGACTTCTTCCCACGCTTGAGATTCTATTAGCGCATAAAGGTCTTGCAGGTAATCAGCTTGATTGTAATGAGCGCCTAGTGCACGGTGACCAGAACGACCATGACCAGCTAGGTCTAGCGCAATAAAGCGGTGAGTTTGTAGGTAGGGTGCTAACAGCCGTAAGCTCTCTGCGTTATCCAAGTAGCCGTGTAAACCAAGTACGACTTTGCCGACACCTTGATTATCTAACGCAGCTAAATGTAATGCCCCAATGTTAAATTCTGTTTCAATCATCTTTCATCCTTTACGGCAATAAATCGCCGCGCGCTTTCCATGACCGTCCTAAAAATAAAAAAAAGGCGGCAATATTTTGCCGCCTCCATGATGAGATTTTTACTTCGCTTTATCCTGCCTTGCGGGCTGTATCGTTGCTTTTGTCTTGCTTCGTGTAGACTTAGATTTAGAAGGAAGCGTGGCCTTGCTCGGCGCATTTTCGTAACGAATTACGCGCGTTCGATTAAAATGCGGATACATCCAAGGGCCATTGAAGCGATAAAAGGGTGAATACCAACCTGTGTGGTAATTGAAGAAGTAAGTATTTACATCATAAACCTCTTGCTTCCTCCACATGTGGTAGTCATCGGCAATGATCGTGGGATAAATGTAGGGCTGCTCACCCACCATGCCCGCAGTTGGAGCGGTAACTGTACCTAGAAACGTTGCCGCACGCCCTTCTTCAAAAACAATTGGGTCGACGAAGCCATCAATTTGTACTTTGAATCGACCCGACGTCTCTCCATTTGTTGAAGGCTTGCCATAATGATTTAGCGGAAAATGAGCGAGTTCAATGAACGTTTTGTTGGGCTTATTTTCAACACCAACAATCATTCCTCCCCATCTGGCCTTTTGGCCTTGCGCGTTCGCCCCCGACGTAACCGCTTTCGAATAGCTAACTAGCTGCGTTCCTTCAGGCACTTCTATGCTATCTGGGACTATTGTGCAGCCCGCAAATAAAAAGACTGTAAGTAAAACTAAATACCGAGACATCGACGAGCTCCTATAAATCCTAGAAAATGCTGCGTTTGAATAAAAGTCAGTCTACAAGCACTGGGTTGTTTAAAAAATACAGTGAAATTTCGATTACAACCCGCCTCTACTTTCATGTATCTCTTTATGAGAAAAAGAAAAACCGAATACCAACAACCAAACATTAGCATTTATACGAATGGACAACCACTGCCGTTCAAACACTATGTCGCTTAAATGAGATAGATCATCCCAACCAACAATTTGTAGAGTATGTACGGTAGGCTTTTGTTCAAAATAAACAGCGGGTTTTAACAATTTGTTAAATTTATCTACGGTGTGAATTATGGTGCTTGGAATTGAACTACGCGTAGATGTCCACGCCGAACATAGATTGAATAGACTCGCGTTGCTGCTGCTTTTCAAAGCTTGTGTATGACGCTATGGCATTTTGAGAATACGTGTTGCCATCTTCACGAATGAATTGTTGGTACGCTTTGGCGTTATCCGTTCCCTGTTCGTCGGGCGCAACAACAATCGCCCTAGCAGACGATTCGCTTTGCCCTTTACTTTGCTGTTCAGGGTCTTTGTTAATTTTAGCGACACGGCCTTGCGAAGGTTCGGAAGACGGTACGGCGAAATTATTATTGATAATCATACAGAGTTAACTGAGGCAAGAATCATACCATTGGGAAGCGAGCTTTAACCTTAAGACTCGCTCCTCTTTTCCCGTTGCTCGATTTATTTATTGTTAGTAATGGGCGCCCAATATTTGGCAGCGTGTCGTTACTCTCTGCCTGGTAATTTTTTCCACGTAACTTTATCGCGCAGATATACAGGTTCTACATTCACAGCATCAGATACTTCGCCTTTACTATGTGCATCTGTTGCAAGTTTAAGCATGTATTGCGCGTTTGGAAGTGTGATGTCAGACGCTACCTCACCACATACTTCAGACTTCCAGTTATCAAGCTCCTGATAGGCAGACCAGCCGGTGCCAGCTGCAATCACAGCCGCGCCGTTTTCTTCTCTAAGTACTTTTAGCTGTTCAATAGCCATTTCGGGCGGACAAACTTGCTCTTCAACGCAAAGTACAAGCCCATTTTGCGACTGAGAGTAAACCGCGAAGTACACTTCCCCCATACGCGCATCAGACGCGACGGCAATCAATGCATCTTTGTGCTGAGTTTTAGACGCTACTTCAAACGCCATAGCTTCAAGCGTACTCACGCCAGCTACTTTTAAGCCTGTCCCTAACGCTAAACCTTGAATCATTCCCGTCGCTATGCGAACACCGGTAAAGCTGCCTGGGCCTCGACCAAAGGCCAGTAAATCTAGGTCGCCCAGCGAAACCTTTGCTTCTTTTAACACCTCATCGACCATAGGAAGAAGTCGCTGACTATGCTGCTGAGGGCATATCTCGAAACGCGTTATGACGGTGTCTTTGAATTGAAGCGCAAACGAACAAGCTTCGGTTGCGGTATCTATAGCTAAAATGTTCATGTTTATCTCTTATTTCATATAAGCTGAAAACGGGGCTAATGGCGTAATACACGCTTACCGCTTTTTCAGTGCTTTAACTTAGGCTTCATCAATGCCGGCTAAAAATTTTTCCACTTCGTCCAAGCTTCTTGTTCTTTTCATATCTGGCAAGCTTCCGACGAAGGTTTTGGCGTAAGGCTTCGTCACTAATCGATTGTCACATATAACCAGCACGCCTTTATCTGAAGGATCTCGGATGAGTCTTCCCGCGCCCTGCTTTAACGTAATAACAGCTTGGGGAATTTGAATAACACCAAACGGGTTTGCTCCACGTTTTTTTACATCTTCCATACGGGCTTGAAGCAGCGGGTCATCAGGTGACGCAAAGGGCAGCTTATCAATCATCACGCAAACCAAGTCGTTGCCGCGCACGTCTACTCCTTCCCAAAACGCGCCTGTGCCCATTAATACTGCTTTTTCATCTGCAAGGTACGCATCCAGCAATGCTTGCTTGGTGGTAGTCCCTTGCACCAGTAGCGGATTATCTATCTCATCTTCTAGCTTCTGCGCAATTTCTCGAAGCATAGCGTGACTAGTAAACAACAAGAAACATCTCCCGCGACTTGCTTTGATTAGCCGTTTGGCTGTTTCTAGCAAAGTTTCGCGCATAGCGTAGCTGTTTGGTTCTGGTAAATATCGGGGCACGCAAAGCATGGCCTGTTCGGGGTAATTAAACGGGCTATCTAATCCTAACGTTTCTGCGTCTTCTAAGCCCATGCGGCGCTGAAAGTGATCAAAACCGCCGTTTACCATTAAGGTTGCCGAGGTAAAAATCCACCCGCGCGGCGGCGATGATACGAAACGTCTGAATTTAGCGGCAATTGATAAGGGCGTTAAATGCATAATGAGGTGGCGCTGAGTAGTTTCATACCACAAACTTACATTTTCTTGCTTATTGTCGCTTAACGCATCTAACTGCTCTCTTGCAGCCACAACACGTTCATACATGTTGTCTAAATCTTTATCGCGGCCAATATGTAGCTTACACACTTCATGCAGTACACCCAGCGCTTCGGCCAGCTTGCCCACCTGCATGCGTACGTCGTCACGGTCTAACGCCTCAGCCCAGTTGCCGCGTTCAGCCGTATCTGGGAATAATAACCGTAAGTCAGAGGCAATCATCCTGCATTTGTCAGCCGCTTTATCTAGCTGACCAGCATCTTTTAGCACTGTTCTGAACAACAGCGTGATATCTTTCGCAATATCGTGAATTTGTCTTGTCGAAAGTGACTCGCCAAAGTAATCGCTGGCAATATCGGGAATTTGATGAGCCTCATCAAAAATAATCGCATCAGCTTCTGGAATAAGTTCGCCAAACCCTGTGTCTTTCAGTGCCATATCAGCAAAGAAAAGGTGGTGGTTTACCACAATAATATCAGCATCCAGCGCCTTTCTGCGCGCTTTTACCAAGTAGCAATCTTCATAATCTGGGCAATCGCGGCCCAAGCAATTATCCACTGTAGAGGTAACCAGCGGTAAAACACGGGCATCTTCGGGAAGGGTTTTAAGCTCCCCCATATCACCTGTTTTCGTAGTACTAGACCAACGTTTCACTTCTGAAAGCTGACCCAATACCTCTTTTTCAACGAGCGTAGAGTTGCCGCTGTGCTGCGCTACACGGTGTAGACAAAGATAGTTTGAACGGCCTTTTAACAGTGCAGTTTTTCGCTTGCTGCCTAAGGCCTTTTTTACCAGCGGTAAGTCGCGGTGAAATAGCTGTTCTTGTAAGTTTTTAGTCCCTGTAGAAACAATGGCTTTTCCGTCGCTCAACAATGCCGGAGCGAGATAAGCGAAAGTCTTTCCCGTTCCTGTACCGGCCTCTACTATTAAACTACCAGTGGTATCAATAGCGCGCTTAACCGCCTTTGCCATTTCAGTTTGAGCTTCGCGAGGTACAAACCCCTTGATAGCACCTGCAAGGAGGCCATCTGAAGAGAATACGTTATTAATTGTGGGCATGGTTTAAGCGCTGTCATTACTTTTCTACTTTAGGCCGCGCATTATGCCAAAAAGCCTATGGAATGCCCATTAAAGGTTTGCATTTTAGCGTCAGTATTTGCTACATGACGCCTTTTAGAGTCAAAGCAATTGTTAAATTTTTGATGAAAAGAATTTGTCTTCTAGAACAAAAAAATTAGCTTTTTAATCTTAACACTTAGGCGCAATATCCAGCTTGTAAATGTTTATACTCAACTATTAAACGAGGTAATTATGAAAGATTTACGCTTTATAGGTTTAGGCTTAGTAGGTTTAAGCGCAATGGCGTTCTCTGTAATTGCAGCTGCGTCAGAAGAAGCACCTGCAGAGCTGGTAGCGGAATTAACCCAGTTCTGCAAAGAAATCGCTGAAGAAGAAGGTACAAAAGGCAAATCGGAAGACGTATTTGTATTAGAGTGCGTAAATGATGAGCTAGAAGCTGAAGGTTACCAGAAACTGAAATCTTTAAACTGATCTATTAAGGTGAGTTACTGATTCACTTTAACTGAATGATAAAGCCTCGCCAGAAATGGCGGGGCTTTTTTGTGCCCTGCTTTTGAGATGCCTTTTCGAGTTCCCTAGCATTGTATATAGCAATGCATGCGAAGGTGCTTTAGTTAAACGCATCAGCGTTCAAAAAATGCATCAACCAAATCGGCGAGTGACTCCTCTAGCTCTTCTTCGAAAGCATCGATATCAATACCAAAGCTATCCATATATTTAGCCGCATTGTCACGGGAAAGTACGGCATTTTTTATCTGGAACTCAAGCTCTGGCAGTGTCTTGTCGTAGCGGGGCTTAATGGTCCATCGCAAACAATGACCATGGTTGTCTTTTAGCCTTTTTTTGGCAAATACACAAAACTCCTCGACGTAGTCAGCACCTTGCGGCCCAAGACATCCCGGTTCTATGCGGTACATTACCAGCAGCTTTTTATATAGCGGAAGTCGCGTTTCCATCACATCTTCAATTAGCTTAAAGAGTTGATTATCGGAAAGTTTGGAGGATTTTGCCAGCCAAGTAAGGGGAGAATGCGAGAAATTTCACACTCCCCCGTATCATTACTCTGCAAGTTCAGGATCTTTTATGAACAAGATATCCATGATGATTGCAGGATCCCACTCGCGCATTTCTGCTTCGCATTTCAGTCGAATTTCGTCTAACTCACTGATCGTTGCAATCGAGAATGCGTCATCCACGATAATATGGACTAACAGATAGACATCCCTACCCCGCTTACTAATTCTCACTTCCACATGTTCGTATGGGACGTCAGCCAACGTTTTTTTGAATTTTTTCTCGATTACCGCCGAGATAGCTTCAGGCGGCGCTTTGTTAATTACTTCATTAAGGCTTTCACGCAAAATCTTAAAAGGCACCGGCAACATTGCCGAACCAAGAATAATCAATAAAACAGGATCAACGTACGGCGACAGTGTTCTATATTCCGTCAACTCTAACGCGTAGGCCAAAATAAAAGCGAACAAGATGGATGCACTTAGCACGCCGTCTATCATCCAAGTGTGAGAATCCACTTTTACTAAATCAGACAGTAAATGCTTACCTTTTACTCGCATGTACAGAGAGATACTAAAACAGCCAACCGTTGCCACAACACCGTAGACCATACCAATACCATACTCAGCTGCGTGCCCACCTGCTAATAAACTCTGAACAGAGCTCGCGACGGCATACACACACGTGGCAATGATAATAAGCGACTTAAACATGTTTAGCGTAGGTTCAATTGCCGTGTAACCAAAGTGAAACCGGTCATCGTCAGGGCGTTGAACCAAATTGGCCACTTTAAGCGTTAGCATTGACATAACAAAAGCGATTAACGAGTACGCGGCATCAAATAAAATAGCGCCTGAGCTCGTTAAAATGGCAAAACCAAGCGCAATAATGACAAATGCGCCGGCAATATAAAAAGAAAGCGTTAATAGACGCTTCTCTTCAAGGTGATGGAAGCCAATGTCCATGAAAATCACTTCGAAATTAAGGTGCGCGGATTCTACTCCTATATTTTAAAAAAAATAGTGCTTTAAATAAAATATTGCTATTTTTTTAAGCAATTCAGTGATACATAGCGCCTATATTATTTCGACTCAACGCACTGCGTTTTTAGCACCCGTTTTAAACTATGAAAATCGTTACCCATCCTTCTATAAAAAGTTACTTTGATGCAGATGAAAGCCGGCAGGAAGTCGAGCAGGCATTCTCTCGAGGGCTTGCTTATGCGGGCCATTCCCTAATGGTGCCAGAGAAGTTTAGCTATCAAGTACTGCCTCACTTTAACGACCGTTATGCGTTGTTTAATCAAGGTGAGAATTATGAACTTATATCCAATGTTTGCTTACATCGACAAGCTCAACTTCTTGAAGGGCAAGGCCGGGCACGCAGCATAGTTTGTAAACTCCACTGCTGGGGCTATGACAATACAGGCCAGCTTAAAGGTGCGCCCCACTTTAAGGATGCCCCTAGCGGTCAGTTGAAAAAGGAATCACTGTCAGTGTGGAACGGTCTTCTATTTCGAGGGCGATCTCCTAATATGGACTTATCTGCCCTTGGGCTTGAGGACTATCTCGACTTTACCGATTACTTTTACGCCGGATCTGAAACCACGGAATATCAATTTAACTGGAAGACATTCATCGAAATCTATCTAGAGAACTATCACGTGTACTCCATGCACCCTGGGCTTCGCCAGTTTGTTAAACCCGATGATTTAGAATGGTCGTTTGGCGATGATTTTTCAGTTCAAAAAGTTGGGCTAGGCGACCAGCTTACCAAGCGCACAACACCGCGTTACAGAGAGTTCCAAGACGCATTATTGGCACGATTTGGGCAAACACTTCCTCGCTTTGGCGCAATATGGTGCTTTTTGTACCCTAATATTATGATTGAGTGGTACCCAGATATTATTGTCGTCAGCACGATTTACCCCAAGGGCGCCGGCGCATGTGTAAACCACGTTGAATTTTATTATCCCGAAGCACTTTATAAAGATATGCCAGACTACTTTGCAGCGGAAAAAGCGGCCTATATGGAAACAGCGGTAGAAGATGAAGAAGCCTGCCTATTGCTAGAAAAAGGTCGACGTGCACTTTATTTATCAGGCGAAGAAGAACACGGTCCTATAGAACCGTTTTTAGAAGCGGGCGTGGCGCACTTTTACGATTGGCTTGCTAAACAGTAGCAGTCTTAGTGCTCTAAATAGTGGTATTTCACAAAAAAGGAGTTTTGATGAACAATTACAAAGGGTCTTGTTTGTGCGGGTCGGTAACTTTTAAAATTGAGGGTGATTTTGACAGTTTTTATCTGTGCCACTGTAAACACTGTCAAAAGGATACAGGTTCGGCCTTCGCAGCCAACCTGTTTTCAAGTTCGGCTATGTTAACTTGGGCATCGGGTGTTGACGCTGTAGTCAACTTCACGCTAGAGAACACGCGTCATAGCAAAAGTTTCTGTAAAATTTGCGGTTCAGCCCTTCCTTGTACTCAACTCGGTGACATTCTAGCCGTACCCGCTGGATGTCTGGATACAAAACTACTGATTAAACCTACTGCACATATCTTCGGCGTAAGCAAAGCTGCGTGGGAAGAAAACTTAGAAACCATCACAAAATTTGAACGTTTACCGTAACAAACATTGAATACTCATTCGAAACCTAATGGCTTTATACTAAACAAAATTCGCTGCTTGAATAACGGCAGGTCGATTGTTGCTCGCATTCACAACATTCTCCGCTTAACGTGTTCCGTTTTTGTCAAAAATAGCGAGTAACTTTTTCAGAAAATTCTATAGATCTCACAATTCCGCCTGTCGTCCCCCAACCTTTCAAAAAACATAAACCAATGATCTAAAAACACTTTATTGAAATGGCATATGCTGTGAATAACTCCATGTGAATACTCTCCTCCGTTTTTAAGCAGTATGGAGGCCGAAAAACCAAGGAGTTAGATATGAAAAAATTAACAATTGCTACACTAATCAGCGCCGCACTTTCGACTGCCGCGTTTGCCGGCAATGGTATCGAAAAAATAGACACCACATTTGCCGATTTGGATAACGATGACAACGGCTATATTTCACGAGAAGAAGCTGACGACGATGAGATTTATGCGCACTTTTCCAAAATTGATACCAATTCAGACATGCAGCTTTCAATTAAAGAGTTCAATGCTCATGTAACGAAGCACCCTCAACATTTCGATGACGACGTGCTTGCAACGGCAAAATCGATGAAAGAGAGTATGGGTACAGAAGGTACAATGGAAACGGAAGTTAAAGTTGATACTGATGTCGATGAAGTGGTTGCCGCGACGAAAGACAAAAGGCTGACTCACGAGCTAAGAGCTAAGACTGAGTTGAAGGCTAACGGAAACTTAGAAAAGACAAACGTTGACAAAGTCGCTGAAGATACTGTTGTTCACGATAATACGGTTATCGCAGATGAAGCGGTCATTGCGCGCAGTAAATTTGAGATGATGGACGCTAACAGCGACGGTAAGCTTACTAAAGCTGAAGCCTCGCGAAGTGGTGTAACACGTGATTTTGATAATATTGACGCAAATGACGATGAATTAATTACGCGTACGGAATTTAAGCGTTATCAGAGTAAGTCTGAAAATAACTCAAGTGATAGTTCTGAAGAGTAATGACTAAGTTGTACTAGCTCAGATTAAATCTGAGCTAGATTCTTTAGCATCTAACTTTCGGGTGTGGACTTAATCACTTCCTCGATTTCACTGTTACCACACAAGCGTGCGAGATCGATAAGATAACCTTTTTCTAGCTTATCCAAAGTGTGTCCTTCAAGTCGCGCTTTTACCTCTTCAACATCACCATTGGCAATAGAAGTTTTAAGCGCTGCATGATTATTTAACGATCGGTCTTCTGTTTTTTCAGCTGATTCATTCGCAGTCATCGTTCATCCTTAATTTTCACTTAGTAAAAAAACATTAGTGCTTTTTACCTTTTGTAGTTAAAGATGACACTAAACGATCACACCGTTATGCCACCCATATCTCGAACTGCCAAGGCGTGAGTTTATACACTGAATCAGCTCCGAAGATTTTCTTTTCGTCGCGCTCCCAGTGCGCATACTCACCTTCAAACAATGGTTCTTCAAACGTTACATCAAGCTGCTCATTTGAAAAATTAATCACAACGAACACTTTTTCATTTTCATTACAACGTACAAAACTAAAAACCTTATCCATCTTAGAGTTTGGCACCTGTATCATTCTTGCCCCGTACTCTCCGTTCCCTAGCACGGCTTTGGACTTTTTAAGAGCAATTAGCTTGCGGTACAAGTTGCCTATTTCATGTTCTTGCCAGTGTATAGGATCGTGCTCAAAGAACGCTAAACGCTTGGTTTCCCCGGCTTCTTGCCCGTTGTGAATGAGCGGCATACCTTCACCTACCACTGACAACGCAATGCAGGCTTCAAGCGCATCACCAAATTGTTCGCGCTGAGTGCCATCCCAGGCATTTTTGTCATGATTACTAACGAAGGTCATTCTGTAAGCGGAGTGAGGCCAGCTGCGTTCGTTCCACGAATAATACTTGCGCAACCTATCCAGCGAACATTGTCCGTGTGCGAGTTCGTGTAGCGTCTCGTTCCAACTCCATGCGTATGTCATATTGAACGCATTTTCGTGAAGATCTCGATTCTCCCATTCAGCCAACATGAAGACTGGTCTGATTGCGCTTAGCGTATGCACTGCTTGCTGCCAAAAATCGTTGGGGACATACCCCGCTACATCACAGCGAAACCCATCAATGTCGAACTTTTCAACCCAATAACACAACGCGTTAATCATGTATTTGCGAAGGCCAACGTGTTCATAATCAAACTCTATGATATCGCTCCAATCCCACCACGGAGATGGACGAAAATCTCCTTTGTAGTCTTTGGCGTACCACTCGGGGTGCTGTTCAACCAAAGGATTATCCCACGCACTGTGATTTGGCACCCAGTCTATGATGACTTTTAGCGAAAGCTTGTGCGCTTCATCCACCAGCGCTTTGAAATCTTCTTCGCTACCAAATTCTGAGTTTATGGCCAGATAGTCTTTTACCGCATAGGGGCTACCAAGCTCCCCTTTCCTGTTTTTTTCCCCAATAGGATGTACAGGCATTAGCCAAACAATATCAGCGCCAAGTGATTTAATATGAGCTAACCCTTTTCTCACTCCTTCAAAATTACCTTGCTCTGAAAACTGTCGAGTGTTGACCTGATAAATAACTGCGTGAGATGACCATTCTGGCTGAAGCACGTTATATCGTTTCTTAGGAACAGGATTGATATCCATATTATCTTTCCTTATCGAGATTAGCGTTTAGAAAAAGAATCTGGTTCTGCGTCGCGTTACTTTAGGCTTCAAATTGCAGCGAGCTGGGCTTTTAACTGCCGCAAGCTCGTGGCTTAAAGAATAGGTAAACTTGTAACACCTAAAATTAGTACCCAAATACCGAAAAAAAGTTTTAGACGCTGAACCGAAAATGCTAAAACAACAAACTTTGCAATCGTTCCACCGACTATTGCACCTGCCCCAGCAAACAAAACAACCTGCCATACCACAGACTCGCTTATAAAAGCGTGATACGGCAATGCAGACCACACAGTAAAAGCCGACAAGATAACCGCGCTGGCAATAGACAAAGTTACATTAAACCCTCGAATTATGAGGTAAACAGCGACTAACTCTCCTACTCCTACCGAAAGCCACGCGGTGATAATGCCGCCTAAAAAACCAATGAAAGGTAAAAGCAAAAGATCTTTCGTATGTAAGTCTTTTTTGAAATGGGTACGCTTCATTAGCGGAATAGAAGCAAATATTGCGATTGCTAATAGAATAGAAAAACTACCAAAAGCGATGTGAAGGTTATTGGCCCCACCCCACAAATGCTCTAGAAGCCTTGTACTTTGAGATGAATACTGAGCGAATCCTATGCCGCATATTGACGAGGGAACCGTTAACATCAGTACACTGGGTAATGCTTTCCAATACTGATCATACTTGTGTTGGTGTTTATAATACGCGGCCCAAGTTAGTGCCCCCGCGGTCATACCACAGCATTGGATGGCGAAACTCGTTGCCACAACGCTTTGCGCAGAAAATGACAGGTAGTTAAAAAACGGAACGAAAACCACGCCACCGCCAGCTCCAGTGGCATTCGCAAATATAGCACCAATAACGCCAAGAACGCTGAAAAGCCCGAAGTCTTTAACAAGCTCAATAGGGGCTGGTTGCGCTAGCAAACTGCCGATCCATAAAAATAAAAGTACTATCAACGCTGTTTTACCAGCGTTTTGCTTGATGAGAGAAATCACATACGTCCTTAAGGCAGAAAATACGGCAAGTTACACGGCATGACTTTTCTAAGTACGCAGCCAACTAGCATCTGTACAATTTTCAAACTATTGTTATCCCACTACGTATAAGGTTTTACTTACACAGATATCATATACAGCATTTTAAAAAACATGGTTGAAGTATCTACATTTGAGCACCAGGTGCAACTGCATCTTTCGCCAAACCGCTCAGCAACATGGCAACAGACAAAGCACCTTATTGCAGCTTTTGCCCTTTTTATCAGCTCGATAGCTATTGCTTGGTCACTGGCCGGTGCGTGGGTCATATTACCTTTTGCAGGATTGGAGGTCGGGTTACTTGCACTGATTATGTATTTGGTTTCTAAAGCAACATACCGCTGGGAGACGCTCTTAATTTCATCAAACAGCATTCAAGTCACTAGCTCGAACGGTATCAGCATAGAATTCTTCCGCCCTGATACGTCCTTGTACTATAAAAAAGACTTGAGCTTAAAATGTGCGCCACAGCTTGTGCTACAAGCCCCTCTGCAGCAATTTGAAGTGGGATCATTTTTAAATTTAGAAGACAAAGAGCGTGTTCATGAATGTATGCAAAAGGCGGGGATCGCAGTATGTTCGAATAAGTGGTGGTAAATCGTGTTGCTTTGAAATGCAACTTTTGAAATGCGACTAATGCGCAAGGCTCCTTATCGTGCATGACACAAAATTAATGATCATTGTGGCTATTTTCGACTAATTAGATATAAGACGCAGCTAAAACGAGTTGCGACCTAATGAGGGTTACACCATGAACTTATACATCGAGTCACTAGAAGGCGGCAATTACCTCGCATCAACCGGTATGGGCGCCTCACGCACCTTGGTTCGCGACAACAAGTCACAACCTAAAACGTTTCACTGTTTGAACGAGATTAGGGAGCATTTTGACTCTCAAGCCTTTGAGAAAGTTTGGCTCCTTCAAAGCACACCGTATGAAGAAATGGTTGGTCAAACCGATCATCCCGGTGCGTTAGAGCTTGAAATTGAGTGGTAGCGACTTGCAGGTGTACTAGCAAGTAAGACCAATAGTTTTCAATGTTCCATGCACCACTTAGCACGTTTTTTGCGTACAACTAATGTGACGTAAATTAAAACGGTATTTTATTGAATTAGAAACAGTAAGAATGGTCTTCTTCTGTAGTTAATAAAATACCTACATGCTAAGGAGAATTGCATGAAAATAAGTAAGTTAGCTATTAAATCTGTGTTTGTGGCTGCCGTGTTAGCCTTGACGGCGTGCGCTTCGATGGGCGACGGAACTGTTGCTGAAAAGCGACAAGCTATTTTAGATATGCAAGATAACGCGCTTGCCCGCCTTTATTCTGAAAAGCCCGATACGCGCTCTCAGGTAAAAGACGCTGCCGGCTACGCCGTATTTACCAATGCTAACATCAACGTATTCTTTGTGGCGGCGGGCACAGGCTACGGTGTTGTAAACAATAATGTAACCGGCGCAAAAACATATATGAATATGGCCGAAGGTGGCGTAGGCCTTGGCTTAGGCGCAAAAGATTACCGAATTGTTATGGTTTTCCACACACAAAAAGCGATGAATCACTTTATTGAAAATGGATGGACTGTAGGTGGTAACGCGGATGTAGCAGCGAAAGCCGGTAACAAAGGCGCATCTGCAGAAGGCGAAGGCTACTTGGGTAACGTCACAGTGTATACTATGACTGAAAGCGGCCTTACATTACAGGCCACTGTTAAAGGCACGAAATTTTGGGTAGATAAAGAACTAAACTAATTCTGCCCTAACTATTCCTAACCATATTAGCGATTAGCGCTCCAACACACCGAAGGCCTCTTGAATGCAAGAGGCCTTTTTATTTTTTCTGCACAACTGCCCGCTACCGCTCTAAATCTTTAGGCTGTCTGAATCACAGTAATAAGCAGTGTCGTGTTCCCATAGCTTCTCTTACCACCGCCGTGTATACGAAAGTCTAAATTTAGGGGGAAACCCTCATAACTGAATTGAACACTGGTGACTACGCTTTACTTGTAAAAGGCTCGCTTAGCAGCACGCTAAGCCATAAACGAGGGTTTCATCATGCAACCACAAAACAACAAAGTGATAAGAGCAGTAGTAAGAACAATATTAACGAGCGCATTGTTCGCTTCGGCGACGGTAGGCTTTTCAACTAACGCGGCAATAATAGGCAGCAGTTATGGGAATGCAGTCCATGTCGATCTTTCCATTACAAGTAATGTAGGAGGTATGGTCTCTGCAATCGCTAACTCAACTATCAACTTAGCTCATACCAGCGGTAGTGCTCCTGAAAATTATTCTCAGATTGACACTATCATTGGCGCAAGCTCAGATGCTTCGGGTACGTTGGGCAGCCCCATCGACGTTACAGAGTTTGATGGCGCGCTATCCACCGCCATTATTGAAGGTGAATCTCAATCGTCTTTAACGAGTTTTGTTCCGGCAAGCTTTTTTACGTCAGGCCGCGGAACCATAAACGACCTTAATCTTGACTTATTTTCAGACTTACTTGGAATAAGTGGCTTTTTAACGCTAAGTGCTGATGTACTTTCCACAATCTCGCAAATTGACGGAAACGCCACGACCGGCTCAAATGTGAATCTATCTACAGCAGGTTCATCAGACATCGTGGATGTGGAAGTGAATCTTTGGGGAAATACCGTAACGGCTACTGCACTTGAAAATCAGTCTCTCTTTGCAGGTTTGAATATCGCTGACTTTGGCTTGGGAATATTTGTTAATGAAGTCGAAAAGTCGTGTTCCAACACCTCTTGCACAGAATCACGCAACGCGGTTAGAGTATCTTTCGATGATTTCTCACTAAATGCATTTTACGATGCACTATTCCCTGCTGGCGGGCCGTTAACAGGGCCTGTGTTTAACTTGACCAACAACCCGATTGTCAACGGCGAGATCATTTTAGCTAGCTCGTTTGCTACAACCTCTTCTTCAACTGAGGTAAGTGCACCCTCTACATTTGCAATTTTTATTTTCGCAGTAAGTTTATTGAGTGCAAGAAGATTTAATAAACACAAAATGCTACAGAAATAACGTTTGAAAATCTCAAGGCAGAAGGAGCAAGTCTACGGTTTCTCTCTTTCTTGCCTTGAGAATCATATCGCTCACATTTTACTGAGCACGGTTTTCCTCAATCTGCATCCACTGTGCTCTTGTACAATTCTCGAGAAGCTCAAATGCTTCAACAACCACATCTTCTCCTTGTATAAATGGATGTGCCTGATTATCTTTCCTATCCGTTAACGCCTTAAGCTTATCTCTTGTTCCGTCTCTTCCAGGGTGATTTGACAAAAATACATCAATATTTTGTTCTTTCACCAGCGCTTTCATTGCATTGGCCGAGTTTGTATAAGACTTTATTCTTGCGACATCCGGACCATAATTGAGCCCTGTGCCGCCCCATAATACAGCGCGATGCCGTTCATCTCCATCGATCACAGGGAGAACGATAGTAAGCGTACCCGGTGTATGTCCAGGCGTTACATAAAACGCTAACTCAGTGCCATTCACGTTGAGTACATCCCCATCTTCAATCAGTAAATCTTTTTCAGGTTTTGTTCCCCAGCGATAGCTTGCAAACGCGTCGTTTTCTAACACGTGCCACTCAATTTCACTCATCACAATACGTGGACTATAAACTGATTTAATCAGCCCAAAACCACCGTAATGATCGCCGTGTCCATGAGATATGATTAGATGGGAAACAGGCTTATCTCCAAAACCCAGTGCCGAAAGTCCATTAAGAATATACTGTTGAGCTTGTTGGTTATTATTTAGCGCGTCTACTAAAACTATACTTTCGCCTGTATCTATTGCCCAACTCGCCACGTTTCCAGCGCCGACATAATAAAGGTTATCGAAGACCTGTTGAGGTGGAATTTGACGACGGACTTTAGCATTTCCTTTTACTTCGCTATCACCATTACTGCGCTTGGATCTCTCGCGCCGATTTTCGTTAATAACGAACATATCCCGCGGCTCTTGACTAATATCGCAAAGACTCGCCAATCCAGAAAAATGCTTAGCACTTTTCAATCCTTTATCCGCGTAATATTGCGCAGTGTATACATCGGCTGAGTAAGTATTATTGGACATCCAAACCGCCAGAAGCATTATTGCAAGCCGCCATACAGACTTTTTTATATTAACCATAACGCTTTCCATTCTAGGTGTATAAAACCACGTTGTTTTGCGGTGTTGATTTTTTCACTGTTTGGGACAACTGTATTCAGTTTGCATTAAACCACAAACAATATTTTGCATAAGGACTTTTAATTGGGCATATTTTAAACACAACTGACAAAGGGATTTCTTATGATAATCGTGGTGTTTAATCAAAAAGGTGGCGTAGGCAAATCGACCATTAGCACCAATTTAGCTGCGCAAAGCGCTAAGCTGGGTCATAAGACCTTATTGGTAGACTTAGACGCTCAGGGAAATAGTACTCACTACGTGGGATTTAACGCCAGTGAACAAAGCCTTACCGTGGCCGATATGTTCAAACAAGTAGTTGGCATTTTCAGAACAGCCAAGAAGCCTAACGCGTTCGTGCATGCAACGCCTTATGAAAACCTCTTCGTTATGCCTTCTTCTTCTGCGTTGGCAGAAGTCGAGCGAGAGCTCGAGTCACGATACAAAATTTTTAAACTTAAAGACGCGTTAAAGGAGTTAAAAGACGAATTCGACAACATTTTTATCGACACGCCTCCTAATTTTAATTTTTATTCTAAAGCGGCACTTATTGCTGCTGATGGCTTTTGCGTCCCCTTTGATTGCGACGACTTCTCGGCACAGGCGATTGAGCGTTTACTTGAAAATGTAATGGAACTAAAAGAAGACCACAACCCTGAACTGCGTTTGTTGGGTATTGTTGTTAATCAATTCAATAGCCAAGCAAAGCTTCCAAGAGAGTTAATTGAGACACTTAAGCAGCAAGATTTGCCAGTGTTAGAAAGTTATATAAGTGCCACGGTAAAAGTGAAAGAGTCTCACTCTAAGCGAATGCCGCTGCCTTTCTACTTACCTAAGCACAAAGTGACGAATCAAATTGCGGCTTTATTTGAAGAACTCAATGCGAGCAAAACCTAACGCTAACAAGTTTCGCTAAACATCAATATCAATATGCTTAAGTCCACCCTCGCTGTTACCTCGCTCTTTATCTTTCGAGTTTTCAGCTGATTTTTCGATAATCTCAGTTCGCTTCACATCTTGAAACTGATCGCGCTCTTCTTCACTGAAATGCTCGGACTTTTTGGTCTTTTGCACTTTCTTCACGCGGTCGTCCGTCTCAATCGGCACTTTTGTGTTGCGAGGCAAAATGGGAAACAGTAGATCGTTGCTCATACGCCCTCCAGAAGTTTGCATTTGTCTCTATAACTTATCGGCAACGAGTTGCCTAAAATTACGGTTCAAAACTAATTCATAACGAATTGTTTTATTATATACACATTAAATTAGAGTTAATGTGCCAAAAGAGTTCACTTTAACCTTGCAAATCCTAATTCAAAACGCTAATGTTTCAGCCGTTCGAAATTAGGAATTAAAATTTTCAAAATGATTAACTGCGCGACGAAACATCACCATCACCACAAAGCATAACCTTTCAGGTTCGTGCTGGAAGGTCTATGTATCCTTCCAGTGGCGCAGATAAAACAAATTCTCGACCCTCGGAAGGAAACTTCCGGGGGTTTTTCGTTTTAGGCGCAATCAAAAGTTAAAACACAACGTGTAAGGAACGTTTCAATGAGTAACAGCAAAAGACTTCGAATTGCCGTACAGAAATCAGGTCGATTGAGCGATGACAGCATTGCCCTACTGAAAGCTATAGGCATTAAACTCAATATTCGTGATCGCCTGCTGATTGCGCATTCTACGAACCAGCCTATTGATTTGCTTCGCGTGCGTGACGACGATATTCCAGGTCTTGTTATGGATGGTGTAGTAGATCTAGGCTTTATTGGCGAAAATGAGCTAGAAGAGAAAATGCTAGAGCGTAAAGCTGCGGGCAAGCCATTCGAGTATGAAGTATTGCGTCGTCTAGACTACGGCGGCTGCCGCCTGTCTATAGCGGTACCTAATGAGATGGATTATCAAGGAATCCAGTCGCTAGAAGGCAAAAAAGTAGCAACAACTTACCCCTACCTACTTGAGCGCTACTTCAAAGAACAGGGCATAAATGCAAAGGCTGTAATGCTACAAGGTTCTGTGGAAGTGGCCCCACGAGCAGGTGTAGCTGACGCTATCTGTGACCTTGTATCTACCGGTGCAACCCTTGAAGCTAACGGTCTTGTTGAAAAAGACGTTATTTTCCGCAGTAAAGCGGTACTTATTAAGCGCGCTGATGGCGAGCTTAGCGACGAGAAAGAAACACTGGTTAACCGACTAATGCCACGTGTTGATGGCGTATTACTAGCAAAAGAAAGCAAGTACATCATGCTACACGCACCAAAAGCGTATTTAGAGCAGGTGAAAAGCCTACTTCCAGGTGCTGAAAATCCTACGGTTCTACCACTTGCTGGAAATGAAGAACAAGTTGCTATCCACGTTGTTTCTACAGAGACCTTGTTCTGGGAAACCATGGAGAAACTTAAAGCCCTTGGTTGTAGCTCTATTCTTGTAATGCCAATCGAAAAAATGATGGGCTAAAAGGCAGGCAATTATGATTACTTGGTCATCTCTTTCGGTAAATGAGAAAAAACAGGCGCTAGCCCGCCCGGCTATGGCCAATAGCCAACAGTTAAAGCAGACCGTGGGCGACATTATCGCCCGCGTTGAAAAAGAAGGCGATGAGGCAGTACTTGATTACACACGTAAATTTGACTGCCCAGACTTAACTAGCCTTGTACTTTCACAAGAAAACATTGATGCTCTTGCTGCGAAGGTAACGCCAGAGGTAGCAAGTGCTATCGATACTGCGTTCAACAACATAAAAATGTTTCACGAAGCGCAAATGCCTAGTGATATCGCGCTAACCACAACGCCTGGTGTTAAATGCGAGCTGCGCTTCACTGCCCTTGATGCAGTGGGTCTTTATATTCCAGGCGGCAGCGCGCCGCTTCCTTCTACCGTATTGATGCTAGGCGTACCTGCATTGGTGGCGGGCTGCGAAAATAAGCTACTTTGTACTCCACCAAACAAAGAACAGCTTATCGCGCCTGAAATTGCGTATGCGGCCAGAAAATGCGGCATCGACAAGATCTTCTTGTGTGGTGGTGCCCAAGCAATCGCCGCTATGGCCTTGGGAACAGACAGCGTTCCTCAAGTAGATAAGATTTTTGGCCCGGGTAACAGCTTTGTGACTGAAGCTAAACAGCAAGTAAGCCAACGTGCTGATGGTGCAGCTATTGATATGCCGGCCGGCCCATCAGAAGTGTTGGTACTTGCTGATGAGTTCGCAAACCCTGAGTTTGTAGCGGCCGACCTGCTTTCCCAAGCCGAGCACGGTCCAGACTCGCAGGCTATTTTGGTGTCTAACAGCGCTACACTTATTGAAGAAGCAAAAGCCGCGGTTGAACGTCAATTAGCAACCCTATCTCGCGCTGAGATTGCCCGCCCTGCTATGGAAAATGCGCGTTATATTTTGGCTGATTCCATTGAGCAAGCCATTGAAGCAAGTAACGCCTACGCTGCTGAGCACTTAATTGTACAAATAGAGAATGCCCGTGATTATTTGCCAAAAATTAAATACGCAGGCTCTATATTCCTAGGCCCGTGGTCACCAGAATCTGCAGGTGATTACGCGTCGGGCACTAACCACGTACTGCCAACCTATGGCTATGCTAAGAATTACTCTAGCCTTGGATTATTAGACTTTATGCGTCGCTACACTATTCAAGAACTAAGCGCAGACGGCATGCGTAATTTAGGCCCTGCGATTATGGCACTTGCAGCTGCCGAGGGCTTGGATGCACACGAACAGGCCGTTGCACTTCGCATGCAGGCACTTAAGCAAGGAGACGCCTAATGTCGGCACTTATCGATAACCTAATTAACGAAAATTTAGTGCCGCTAAAGCCGTATGAATCGGCTCGTCGCTTATTTTCAGGTGGTCAAGACTGGCTTAATGCCAACGAGTCACCTTATGCCAACGAATACAGCGTAGATAGCAGTAACTTTAACCGCTATCCGTCATGTCAGCCCGAAGCGGTAGTCAGTGGTTACGCTAACTACGCCGGGCTAGACAAATCGCAGCTTATAGTTACCCGCGGCGCAGATGAAGGCATTGAGTTGCTTATTCGCACCTTCTGCACGCCGGGTAAAGACAGCATTCTGATATGCCCGCCTACCTACGGTATGTATGCAATCAGTGCTGAAACCTGTGATGTGGGCATTAAGAAAGTGCCGCTTAACGACGACTTTAGCCTTAACGTGAATGCTGTATGCGCTGAAGATGACGTTAACGTGATTTTCATCTGTGCGCCAAATAATCCAACCGGTACGCCAGTTGCTCGTGAAGACATTAAAACCGTGCTCAATCACTTTGCCGATAAAGCACTGGTTGTTGTAGATGAAGCGTATATTGAGTTCGATGCCGACAATACGTGGGCAAATGAGATTAACAACTATCCAAACTTGGTGGTACTTCGTACGCTGTCTAAAGCGTTTGCTCTTGCCGGTCTTCGCTGTGGTTTTACACTTGCTCAGGCACCCGTCATCCAAGCACTACTTAAAGTGATAGCGCCCTATCCCATTCCAGAGCCAGTAGCGCAGATTGCTGCACAAGCATTGTCGGCTGAATCGCTAACGTTACTTGAGCTTCAGGTGGCTACCATTAACCGGGAAAAAGAGGCACTAGCCGAAGCGCTGGAATCTATCGAAGGCTTTGAATTAGTGGGTGATAGACGAGCAAACTTTATCTTATTCCGCTACGCAAAAGCGCAAGCCCTAATGCAGTACTTGGTAAACCAAGGCATGCTTATTCGCGATCAATCAAAACAGCTTAACTTACAAAACTGTTTACGCGTAAGCATAGGCACTGAAGAGCAAAACCAGCGTTTAATGCAGCTAATTAACGAATTTAAAAATAATGAGGACGCGGCATGAGTCAGCAAGCCATTTTATTTATTGACCGCGACGGTACACTCGTAGAAGAGCCGCCAGTAGATAAGCAATTAGATAGTTTAGAGAAGCTTGTTTTCGAGCCAAATGTTATTCCTGTGCTACTTAAACTAAAGGCAGCTGGGTTTAAACTCGTGATGGTAAGTAACCAAGACGGCTTGGGTACAGACAGTTTCCCGCAAGAAGACTTCGACAAGCCACACAATGCCATGATGGCCATTTTCGAAAGCCAGGGTGTAGTGTTTGACGATGTGCTTATTTGCCCGCACTTCGATGCTGATAACTGCACATGCCGCAAACCAAAGCTTGGCTTAGTACAAGAATACCTACAGCAAGGCAAAGTGGACTTCACTCGTTCGTTTGTTATTGGTGACAGAATTACCGATGTACAGCTTGCTGAAAACATGGGTATTCGCAGCTTTCAGTACAACCGTGAAAGCTTAAACTGGAACGATATTCAGAAAAGCTTGTTAGCGTCTTCACGTATTGCAGAGGTGGTACGTACCACCTCTGAAACCGACATTCGCGTGCGTGTAGATCTTGATTCGCAGGCGAAGTCGACAATTCAAACCGGCATGGGCTTTTTTGACCACATGCTTGACCAAATTGCGACCCACGGTGGCTTCGAGCTAAACCTGACTACCGATGGCGATTTGCATATTGACGATCACCACAGTGTAGAAGACACCGCGCTTGCCCTTGGTGAAGCGCTTAAAAAGGCACTAGGCGACAAACGCGGTATTGGTCGCTTTGGTTTCGCGTTGCCAATGGATGAATGTCGTGCGGAATGCATTATGGACATATCAAACCGTCCACACCTTAAGTTTGACGCTGAATTTAGCCGCGACCAGGTAGGTGAAATGGCCACCGAAATGGTTCCGCACTTCTTCTATTCGCTTGCACAAAGCATGGGGCTATCGCTGCACCTTTCCACCAGCGAAGGTAATGCTCACCACCAAGTAGAAAGCCTGTTTAAAGTATTTGGCCGTGCGCTACGTCAAGCCATTACGCGCCAAGGCGACGCGCTACCAAGTAGTAAAGGAGCCCTGTAATGTCAGTGGTAAACCCCAGCCAGCGACAAAAAATAGTCATAGTAAATACCGGCTGCGCGAACATTTCATCGGTACGCTTCGCCCTTGAGCGCTTAGGCGTTGAAGTGGACGTATCTGACGATGTAAACGTGATTAAAAGCGCTGATAAAGTGTTTTTACCCGGCGTAGGAACAGCGGCAGCAGCGATGGCAAGCATTAAGCAAAAAGCGTTAGTGGAAACCCTGCAGTCGCTTACCCAACCTGTGCTAGGCGTATGTTTAGGCATGCAACTTATGGTTGAAACCAGTGCGGAAGGTGGTTTTCAAGGTACAGGCAACATCGACTGTTTGAACCTAATGCCAGGTCATGTGGCGCGCATGAAATCAAAAGGCGTGCGCTTGCCTCACATGGGTTGGAATACTGTGACGCATAACAACGAAAGTTTGTTCAAAGGCATTCCACAAGATACGTACTTTTATTTTGTGCATAGCTTTGCTGTACCTGAGTACGAGCATACGCTTGCAAGCTGTACTTACGGCAACGTATTTTCAGCTGCCATAAACAAAGACAACTTTTACGGGGTGCAATTTCACCCAGAGCGTTCTGGCGAGGCCGGAGCACAATTACTGACTAACTTTGTGAACCTATAATGATTATTCCAGCGATTGATCTTATTGACGGACGCGTAGTACGCCTTTATCAAGGCGACTACGAGCAGAAAACCCAATACGAACTGGACCCAGTAGACGTGGTTCACGACTATGCCGACCAAGGTGCAACCTGGCTGCACATTGTTGACCTAACAGGCGCTAAAGACACCAGTAAACGTCAGCTTTCACTAATTAAGTCTATGGTCGATACCAAGCGCATGAAGTTTCAAGCCGGCGGCGGTATTCGAAGCGAAGAAGAAGTGGCGCAATTACTAGAAACTGGCGTCAGCCGCGTAGTGATTGGTTCTTTGGCCGTTAAGCAACCTGAACTAGTGAAGTCTTGGGTAGAAAAGTACGGTCCAGAGCACATTGTACTGGCCCTGGATATCAATATCAGCGATAGCGGTGAAAAGCTTATTGCCACCCACGGTTGGCAAGAGAATTCTGGCGTAGCCCTTGAAGGCTTGCTTGAAGACTTCGCTTCTGTTGGTGCAAAGCATGTACTGTGTACCGACATTAGCCGTGACGGCACGCTACAAGGCGCGAACACCGAGCTGTATCAAGAAATGGCAGCCCGTTTCCCACACGTTAGCTGGCAAGCGTCTGGCGGTATTGGCAGCATCGCTGATATCGAAGCGCTAAAACCCACAAACGTTGGCGGCGTTATTCTTGGGCGCGCACTACTTGAAGGTAAGTTTACGGTGAAGGAGGCTATCGCATGCTGGCAAAACGCATAATACCGTGCCTAGACGTACGCGACGGCAAAGTTGTTAAGGGCGTTCAGTTTAGAAACCACGAAATTATTGGTGATATTGTACCTCTTGCTGAGCAATATGCGAAAGCAGGTGCCGACGAGTTGGTATTTTACGATATCACCGCAAGTTCTGATGCCCGTGTGGTAGACAAAAGCTGGGTAAGCCGTATAGCACAGGTTATTGATATCCCGTTTTGCGTAGCGGGCGGCATTAAGAGCATTGAAGACGCCGGGCGCATTTTGGAAATGGGTGCAGATAAGATTTCGATTAACTCCCCTGCCCTTAATAACCCAGATCTAATTAACCAGCTACACGACGTATACGGTCAACAGTGCGTCGTGATTGGTATCGACAGCTTTTATAACGAAGCAACCGACCAATACGAAGTGTACAAATTCACTGGTGATGAAGCGCGAACGCAAAAAAGCCAGTGGCAAACCATCGATTGGATTAAAGAAGTTCAGTCGCGCGGTGCGGGTGAAATTGTACTGAACTGCATGAACCAAGACGGCGTGCGCAAAGGCTACGATGTGAAGCAGCTGAAAGCCGTGCGCGATGTCTGTGAAGTGCCGCTAATTGCGTCGGGTGGCGCAGGTGAAATTGCCCACTTTACGGATGTGTTTCAACAGGCTGACGTAGATGGCGCGCTTGCAGCATCAGTATTTCACAAGGGCATCATCAATATTGATGAGTTGAAAGCAGAGTTGACCAGCAATGGCGTTGCCATGCGTAAGCGTCACGGATTAACGGCGCAAGCAGAAGGAGTAAACCCGTGATCATTACTAACGAAAACAGCAATAAATTAGCTTGGGACAAAATGGACAACCTACTACCCGCCATTGTGCAAGACGCACTGTCTGGTAAGGTATTAATGCAGGGCTACATGGACCAAGACGCATTGGCGAAAACCCTTGAAACGGGCAAAGTGACATTCTTCAGCCGTTCAAAACAGCGTCTGTGGACCAAGGGTGAAACATCTGGTAACACGCTAGATTTAGTGAGCGTTGCTTGTGACTGCGATCAAGATTCACTGTTGGTACTTGCCAACCCTAACGGCCCGACATGCCACACTGGTGTTGAAAGCTGTTGGTTCGACGGCAACACACCAGCCTTTACGTTTCTTGCAGATTTAGAGCGTGTATTGGCTTCCCGTAAAGACGCGGATCCTAAAAGCAGCTATACCGCTAGCCTTTACAACAAAGGCATTAAGCGAATAGCACAGAAGGTGGGCGAAGAAGGTGTAGAAACCGCATTGGCTGCGACTGTACACGACAAAGAAGAGCTAAAGAATGAAGCCGCTGACTTGTTGTACCACTTAACGGTACTGCTTCAGGCGAGCGATATGTCCCTTAACGATGCACTTGATGTGTTGCGTGAGCGCCATAAATAGTAATAGCGACAGCGATCTACGCAGAAGTTAAACTCAAGGCCTCTAAACGTTCACGTATTAGAGGCCTTTGAACTCCTAAATATATCTCCCAACGCTCCTCAAAAAGCTAAACATCGCTCTAAAATTGTCCACTTTTTTTACAATGAGTTCGTATTCGCAGAAAAAATCTCATACTTTCAATGTGATTACCTGAAGGCATGGATAATGCTTACACTGTGATTGTTTAATTAACAATGTTCACTAACCACATAAGGATATGTAATGAAAAAAGTACTTTCATGCTTTTTGCTTTTAGGAAGCTTCTCGTCTTTTGCAACAGTCATTCAGTACAATGATTTCTCCGACACTACGGGGCTTACGCTAAACGGCAACACGCAGGTAGTAAATAACAACCTGCAGCTAACGAATAATATTGCGTGGCAAGGCGGTTCAGTTTTTACCACAAATGCAATCTCTCTCATCAACGACTCTTCATTTGCGACAAGCTTTTCTTTCAAAATAGACAATAACAGTTTAGGCGGTGATACTGACGGCTTAGGAGCAGACGGTCTTGCTTTTGTAATACAGACACAAAATGCAAACGTGGGCGGTGCTGGTGGTGGTTTAGGATATCAGGGTATAAATAATTCAGTTGCGGTTGAGTTTGATACCTTTAATAACACCAGTTGGGATAATAATAACGGCAACCACGTTGGCATAGGTATTAACGGCAACGTTAATACCTCTAATAACGTCAATGAACCATTCCGATTCAATGAAGGAGATGTTTGGAATGTTCTGATAACTTTCGACGGAATTAGCAAGCTTTTCGATGTTTCTTGGTCCATGGAAACCGATTCAACGAAAGGAGGTAGCATTTCACGAATTTTAGATGTGGCCTCTATTTTAGGTTCAACCGATGCATTCTTGGGATTCACATCCGGAACAGGCTCCTATGCAAGTACTCATGAAATACTTTCGGCCACGTTCACAAATACATCCTCAATACCAACAAACACTCCTGTAAACGCTCCAGCAACCTTTAGCTTAATGATGAGTGCTTTAGCTTTTTTGGTTTTTCGAAGAAAAAAGCAAATTTTGAGGTCTTAACTCTCAAAGTGCAGTAATGTTTCTACTTTCAACAACTCGGTAACTAGCGTACTGATTAAGGCGTTGATTTAAATTACATTCTTATATAAAAATGCCCTTCTCGTTTTCTACACGAAGGGCATTTTTGTATCGCAGAGCTTTGCACTTTATTGAAATTAATACTGCTTAGCCTGTCTAACAATCGAACAAAAAGTGAGCCCTCGGTTAAAGAAACGCGACTAGCGCGGCGTTCCCAATATCCAATCTATTCCATGGATAGCAACGGTGGGAAATACGGTCGCATGCGACGCGCCGCCGATAACATGCAATTGTAGTGTTATGTTTTGATCTGCCTTAGCGTTGATTTTACTTGCCAATGCTTTGCTCCCCGCAACCATATCTTGACCCTCGCCAAACTCAGGCGTTTCAAAGCTTCCCACACCAATGTAAACACGCTTGGGCGATTGAGTTTCAGCCATTTCTAAGGTTAGCAAGTAATCGTCATTAAACCACACTGAAGGGCTAACAAGCACATAATTAGAAAAGGTTTCAGGAGATTGCATGAGCACGTAGCCGCCAAATAGCCCGCCTAATGAATGCCCAATAAAAGTCCGTCGATTGGCGTCTACTCGATATGTAGACTCAATAAATGTTAATACATCTCGTCTAATAAATGACAGATACTCCGCAGCAAGACCGGTTTCCAGTTTCCAACTATTGGCTATGGCAGGAGTGTAGTCCCTTACTCTACTCTCTACGCCTTTTGATTCTAGGGAATAAGACAACCCCACTATGACCGCTTCTTCCATTTGGCCTACGTTTACTGGCATTCGCATAGAGCTTACGATAATAGGAAAACTGTAAGGCGCGTCTGTTGTGTATATTACGGGGTAATCCTTGGAAGGAGATGCGTTATAGCTTTTTGGCAACTGTACAAATAACGTATATTTACGTGCAGTTTCCGTATCTTCTATTGTCACCATTTTGCTTCTAGGTAACGAAACAGACGCTTCAGAAATGATAGGTTTAATGATTGATTCAGCAAAAGCACATGAAAATGCACTTCCGACAAGAATTATTGCTGTTAGAAAGCGAAGCACCGTAACCTCTTAGTGGTTTAAACGGCATGTTATAACGCAGCTAATTTCAATTAACCACTGTTTGCACACCTAGGGTCACCTTTTGACTTCTCTATTTCTCGATTTCCCTTACCACTTGGCCATAAGCCAGCAGCGCGAACAGCCCCGTTCCGCCCACAATATTTCCTAATAATGTTGCACCAATGAGTGAGAGTGTTTCAAGAACGCTTATTTTATTTTGCAGTGCTAACAAGAAAAGTTCTGTTGAACCGGCTATCACGTGCGTAAAATTTCCTATAGCAATTAAATAAGTAAAAATAACTATCATCAATATTTGAGAATGCTTAACCGAAGGCTTCATCCATACAATAGCGGCAATGATAAACCCGGACGTAATGCCGTATGAGAAAGCGTCTGATGGTGATAGCTTGGCATAATGTTCAGAAATAGCGGTCATCCCTTCAACCAGCTCTGGTGGAACAGATTGCAGCGAAAAGCTGAAAAACGCAGCCAAAAAGGTGCCGAACATATTGGCGGTGAAAACGATGAACCACAGGCGCGCAATGCAAAAGCCCATATTGAACGAAGGTTTACTCAACAAGGGTAGAATGACCGAAAGCGTATTTTCGGTGAACAATTGAAGTCGACCAACAATCACCAGCACGAAACCAACCGTATAGCCCAGGTTTTCGATAACAAACTGATTGGGAGAATTTGCAAAGAGGTGATGCAAAATTCCTTCAGCAAGAATTGAAATCGAGATGCCAATGCCTGCCGCCACACCAGACCACCACAATGACATCATAGGACGCTGAAGTTCTTCTAACCCTTCCCTGTGGACAATGGCGTACAAAGAAACAGAATTTAAGCTCTGATTATCTCGTACATCTTTTTCTTCAGTATGACTAAGGGCAACGTCTTGCTCTTGGCGCCCAGACTCCTTTATTTTTTCCGTCACTCATGTCTCCTGCAACTCTTTGCTTAACTAGGACGTTTGCCTCAATTACATAGTATTTGGTCTACCACACAGTTATTTAACAGGCACTAACAGACCACCCTATTCGGTTACGTTGATTAAGTACGTTTTTGGTCACAATAATTTTGCCTATTTCAGATATAGCACTCATTTTAATAAAAAAGCCCGCGTGAACGCTGTTCACACGGGCTTTGATCTTATTAACGGCCGTTATAATGCTCGCAAAACGTAAAACATGAACTAAGGGTTCAACAAGGTTGGTTGCCCTAACCCAAGCGCTTGTAAACGCTCAAACTGGGTATCTTTGTCCCCTACTATCAAATAAATCATTCTATCAGGATGTACATATTTACCGTAAAGGCGCTTTATCTCACCAACGGTTAACGCTTTTACCTCAGCTTCTTGCTGTAAAACGTAATCATTGGGCAAGCCAAAGTCGCTAATTTCGCTAACCATATTCAATTTAGCGCCTAACGTTTCAAACGCCCTAGCGCCAGATTTAAGTGTAAACCCTTTCGTAACGTCTAAATCTTCATCTGAATAGTTTGTGCCAAACGCTGCTAATATATCCATGATAGCTTGCGTTGCTTCTAAGGTAACGTTCGACCTTACGGCGCTTCGTATGGTGAATTCACCCGTATATTGATCGCTAGAAAACGATGAACGAATGCCATAGGTGTAGCCTTTGTTTTCACGTAGTTCCTGCATAAGCTGTGAGGCGAAACCGCCCCCGCCTAAACGATAATTCATCACACTGACTTTATAAGCATCATCATGAGTAACATTCGGGGCGGAATGGCCGAAATAAAGCACTGACTGTTTAGCCCCAGGAACGTCATAGAAAAAGAGTTGGGCGCTTTCTGGCAGCTTGGGCTCTGGTACCTTCGCAAAAGTAACATCTTTTGGTAACCATCGCGCATTAAGTGGCGCTAGGCTTTTTACAACGTCCTGTTGTTTGATGTCTCCCACAACATGGAACTTTGCCAATGACGGTGTGAAGTATTTCTCGTAATATTTCTTAACATCTTCGAGCGTTGTGTCATCTACAGTTTGCTTATCACCAAGAACCGTTTGAGCAAACGGATGCGCCTTTCCGTAAAGCAGTGTTTTAAACTCAACCGATGCAATGGCATTAGGGTTCGCTTTTATTTGTTCAATCTGGTTGATCGTATCGTCTTTAGCTAATTCAAACTCTTGTTCATCAAAGCGAGGAGAAAGTATCACTTCAGTGACGAGCTGCATTAAGTCACTGTAGTGCTTAGACAATACCGTTCCGCTAATAGTAATGTCAGTTTCAGAAGCACTGGCCTCCAGAGAAGCGCCTAAAAGCTCAATTTCCTGTTCCAGCTGCTCGGGTGTTTTTTCCGCCGTACCTTTAAGCAAGGTTGCGGCAAGTAAATTGGCGGTTCCTGTTTTACCTTCTGAGTCTAGAAGCATGCCACCATCTAGCTTTAACTCAAACGCGACCAATAGCACTTCGTCATTAGCAATACCCGTTATTTTGATGCCAGACGACAGTGTATTTTGCCAAACCTTAGGTGGTGTAATTTCTATTGATTCACCATAAGCAGGCTCTTTCGTGCGATCAAACGATGACGGAGTACGTTCGTATTCAGCCGCAACTGACGCATCAAAGCTCTCTTCCGCCCCCGCGACAATTTGCTCCTCCACTACATTAGCTTCAGTAGAGCCGCTTAACACCAACTCTTGCTGTCCCTTAGGTACAAAGCTAGAGGCGACAAACGGTTTATCCTTGATATAGGTGCTATAAACACGCATTACATCTTGTTGTGAAACGCCCAGAATTTTCTGAACATCTTGGCTGATAAATTCAGCCCCGCCCGCAAAGATTTCGTATTGCGCCAATTGAAAACCTTTACCTAAGACGCTTGAAAGTCCTTGATAAAATTCTGTTTCTTGACCTGCTTTTATGCGCGCCAAATCCTTGGAAGAAATCCCGTCTTTCTCAAAGCGGGCGAACGCTTCGTTAACTCCATCTGCAACAGTGTTTAAGTTCACGCCATTAAATGCCATAACCTGCAGCTGTAGCTGTCCAGCGATCTCAGCATCATAGCCATAAAGATAAACATCACTGGTGAGCTCCTTCTCGTCAACAAGCACCTTGTTCAGCGGAGCATTTTTGCCTTGGCTTAAGTACTGAGAAAGTACTTGAAGTGGATAATAGTCATCGTGATATTCAGGTACGGTTGGCCACACCATAGTTAAAAGTGGCGCTTGTGCAAAATTATCTATATGGAATCGTTTTTTAGTCTCATTGAGCTTCGCAGGTTGAGGCGGTAATTTATTGATTTGCTCTCCCGCAGGAATTTCATCGAAATACTTTTTAACCCACGCTTTAGTTTGATTTACGTCAATATCACCCGCGATGGTAAGCACCACATTATTAGGTACATACCATTTTTTGAAAAACTCTTTCACGTCAGCAAGCGTTGCGTTTTGCAGATCATCTAACGACCCAATCACTTGCCAACTATAAGGATGCCCTTCAGGGTAAAGGTTTTTATCAATCACATATTGATTGTGACCATAAGGACGATTATCCACACTCTGGCGCTTTTCGTTTTTCACCACCTGCTTTTCTTTGGCGAGCACAGGGTCTGTTACGGTATTAATGAAAAATCCCAACTTATCGGCTTCAGCCCAGATCATTTTTTCTAAAGCATCAATGGGTACAGTTTGGAAGTAATTGGTACTATCACGACTCGTCGAGCCATTTGCACCTGAGCCGCCAATTTTCGCACTGAGTTTATCAAGACCGCCTTTTCCCAAGTTCTCTGATTCGAGAAAAAGTAAGTGTTCAAACAAGTGCGCAAAGCCTGTTCGCCCTTCTTTTTCTCTGGCTGAACCCACATGCGCAGTGAGGGCGACTGCAGCAACGGGATCAGACCTGTCAACGTGCAGTACAACGGTAAGCCCGTTATCCAGAGTAAAACGCTCGTAGTCCACGTTGAACAGTGACGTATTTAGGGAAGCAGTACTATTATCTGCATTAGCGGTTGTTTCGCTGGTTATATCGGAAGCAGTTCGTACATTTTGTGGATCATTGGTGTTATGCGTACACCCTGTCGAAACTGCACTTAGTGTTATTACAGCAATTGCAGTGTACATTCTTGTTCGTTTGAATGTTTCAAGCATTATATATGTTCTTTGCCAGTCAAAAATGTAACAAGTACCACAAGTGCACCACCAGTGCCATGACATTCCTTTTTCAGACATTTTTAGCATGCCTAAACGGGCGGCGTTCATCTTTTACAGAGTGCAATATAAACATATGATTGATATGAGTTTTATTGCTTTTTTTCAACGCTCAATACCCTGAAGCTAGAGCAACCTTAATTAGCTACCGACATAGTTCGTTACATTTTCCACACCTCAATTTTGAACAAATTAGGTAATTTACAATCTACATCTATTACACAAGCCATGTCGTGATAAAACTTTGATCTAACGAGCAATGTACGAAAAGTGAGAACCGAAGCCGTGTTAAATCTAAAACAGAGCGTAAAGAACAACCTGCCTTTCATTTTATTTATGGTTTTGCTTTTCTCGTTTCGAAGCAGTGTTGCTGATTGGTATCATGTCCCTACAGGCTCTATGGAGCCCACCATTCAAGTAGGCGACCGCGTAGTGGTTGATAAATCAGCCTACACGCTAGAATTACCGTTCACAGACGTTGTTGTCGCGAAAACTGGTAACATCAATCGCGGTGACATTGTAATTATTGACAGTAATGCAGCTGATACCAGACTCATTAAACGTGTGGTTGCCATTGAAGGTGATAAGGTCAAATTAGAAAACAACGTTCTTTTTATCAATGGTGAAAAAGCAACGTTAAGCGTCAAAGGTCACAATCTTTATTCCGAGCAGATTTTAGGGCAAACACGAACCATAGCGCTTAACCCATTACCTAGCCCTGCGAAAAACTTTAACTTGATCACTGTGCCCAGAGATCACGTGCTGGCAATGGGGGATAATAGGAACAACAGCGTTGATTCTCGTTATTATGGCTTCATTCCAATTGAAGAAATTCAGGGCAAAGCCAACTCAGTTGCATTTTCACTAGATCCGGACGATATGTATTTACCGCGAAAAGACAGGCTTTTCACATCACTTCAGTAGGGCTGAACAATACCCTTACTTGCAAAAAGGCCAAGCTAGACCTTTACTTGCGTTCAATTTTTCGGCAAAAAAAATCTGGTCAGATCTGATAAAGCGGTGATATTTACGTATATAAAGAAAAATGTAGGGGCAATTGCATATACGTAAATTCTTACTAATGAATTACAAATAGCGGTCTTGTTCCTTATCAAATTCCCATTTCCTCAACACCAATTAACTAAGCCGCAACCCTTTATTTTTACGCTGTTTTTAGTTTAACTTCACGGCCGCTTCATCCCGCTTCACATTTAAAAAAGTAATACATGGTTTACACACTTTGTAACCAAGTGTCACATCTTTCGTGTTTTCCCCTATTGCAACTTAAGTATTAGGAGTGCTATTCATAATTTTGCAACATCATCGTGTTGCAAAAACACACAACAAGTAAAATGGAAATAAGGAAATAACAATGAAACAAGGTCGTAAAGTAAGTGCAATTGCAGTGGGATTAGCACTTTCAGGATTAACCTCTCTATCTCCTGCGTATGCACAGCAAGCTGACGAAGAAGCAGCCAACCTTGAACGAATTGCAGTCACCGGTTCTCGTATCAAACGTACAGATATGGAAGGCCCTTCACCTATTCAATCAATAGATGCAACAATGATTGAAGGCATGGGCTATGAAAACCTTCAACAATTACTCGAGCGTATGCCGGCCACAGGTGCGGGTACCTTCTCGACACGTAATAACAGCCAAGATTCAACAGCCAATGGCGCGGCAGCGGTATCCCTCAGAGGTATGGGACCAGATGCAACGCTTGTTCTAATAAACGGACGTCGCGTGGCAATAAGTGCCTTTGCTGAAAGTATCACTAACTCATTTGTTGATATTAACTCTATTCCTGTATCCGCCATCGAACGAATCGATATATTAAAAGATGGCGCTTCTGCGATTTACGGCTCAGACGCTGTTGCTGGTGTAGTAAACGTAGTACTGAAGAAAGACTACGAAGGTCTAGAGATTAATGCAGGTTATGGTGGTACAACAGGCCCAAGCTATGATGAGACCACCGCCAGTATTCTATGGGGCTCTCAAAGCGATAAAAGCAGTGCTACAGTTATCATCGACTATTTCAACAACAGCACGCTTGGCGCTGACGAAATGGGTCGATTCGGAACAGCTAACCAATCACCTTATGGTGGTATGGACTTCCGTTCTTCACGAGGTTACCCAGGTTACTTCTATGTGGATGGTGTAAAAACTATCGACCCTGATTGTCCAGAAGATAGCGCAACGGCGTCTGGCAGCTGTCTGTTCGATTATGGCCCATTTGGTTTAACCATACCGGCTTCTGAGCGCGTAGGCTTTATTGGTCAGTTCGACTATAAAATTGGCGACGAAACCACAGCATTTATGGAAGTTGCAATGCAGCACAATACGTCTGAAGCAGGCGGTGCAGCAACACCTCTTGATGAAGATGCTGGTTTAACCGTTCCGGGTACTCATCCTGATAACCCGTTTGGACAAGACATTGAAATTGGTCGCTACCGCCCTGTTGACGCAGGTGCCCGTCGCTGGGATATCGAATCTGACACCCTTCGTTTAGTCGCTGGCCTTCGTGGCACGTTCAATGATTACGATTGGGAAGCATCTGTACAAAAAGGCCGCAGCCGTTCAGAACAAAGTGGTGATCAGTCACAAGGTTGGGTTCGCGTTGATTGGCTTCAGGAACAAATTAACCTTGGTAATTACAACCCGTTTGGTGGCGTTACTAACCCACAAAGTGTAATTGATGATATTACTACTAGCCTTGTGCGCCGTGGTGAATCTCGAATGACCAGCGTTGACGCTCACATTACCGGTGAAGCATTCAGCTTCGGCGACGATGTTGTCATGATGGCAGCAGGTGTTGAATATCGCGAAGAGCAAGTATCTGACGTTCCTGATGTTCAGTTCCAGCGCGGATTAATCTTCGGTACAGAATCGGTTTCTGCCTCTGCTGAACGCGACCAGTATGCTGCATACTTAGAGCTATCTATACCTTTAGCTGAACAGCTTGAGCTTCAACTAGCTGGCCGCTACGACCACTACAGTGACTTTGGTAGTACAACTAACCCTAAAATAGCATTACGTTGGGCGCCAAGTGATGAAGTAACCGTGCGCGGTTCATGGGCTCAGGGCTTTAGAGCACCGTCTCTTGCACAAGTTGGCCTTGGCCCATCACAGAAAAGTGTTTTCTTCGTAGACAAATATCGCTGTGATGCAACAGGTCAAGATTGTGAATCGTTGGATTACAATATCGAGTTTGCGGGTAACCCTAACTTGGATGCAGAAGAGTCAGAATCTTGGAACGTAGGTGTTATCTACGCACCTATTCAAGAATTAGGCCTGAGCATTGATGTATGGAGTATTACGCAGGATAACAAAATTGATGAGCAGCAATTCGGTTTAGTTTACGACGCGGAATGTAATAACCAAGACAGCACAATCTGTGTTCGCTTAGATCCGCAGCCAGGCGAGTCATTAGGTGTAATTCAAAAGATTTTCAACACCTACCAAAACGTATCATCTCAAGAAGCGTCTGGTGTTGATTTCAGCGCTAACTACCGCATGGAGTTGCAAGAGTTCGGTAACGTACGCTTTAACCTTGATTGGTCTTACATGAACGAGTTCGAAAAAGACGGTCTTGAGTACACTGGCGAATATGGCTATCCAGAACACCGTTGGTTATTCGGCACAACTTGGTCTAAAGGTGCGTTCGATGCCAACTTGAACATTAGCTTTGTTGGTGAGTTTGAAGACACGCCTGACATTGATTTCGACGGTGTGTTGGACTTTGAAGAAAATACCTCGAGAACGGTTGATTCTCAAATGTTGGTGGACTTGCAGTTTGGTTACAACTACAGCGATAACCTTCGCCTTGTAATTGGTTCAAACAACTTGCTTGACGAAGAGCCTCCGTTTGCTATTGGTGATGGTGATGGCGACTTATACGGCTATGTAGGCGGCGTGCACAACCCGCGTGGCCGCTTCGTATACTCTAAACTAACTTACCGCTTCTAAAAGCCTATAAGACGAAAAGCGCTCAACGGCATTGCTTAACAATGGCATGCCTTGAGCGCTTTTTTTTCATTCATGTATTAACGTGTGTTTAGAAAAAAAGATATTCAAAGAGTACCGTAGTGAGCCATGCGAGAATCACAGGCAATACAATCATCACATAAACCATTACCTCAGACCCCACCTTTTCGGCGCGCCATGCCTCCATCATCTTCACTTTAAACCTACGCTTCAGCAAGTAGGTGTAAAAAACTAGAAATACCAAAATTATAAGAATCTTTAGCATTTAGACTCCAACCGAATTGGTTAAACGGCCAAACAGGACAAACTCTTAGGTGGCAAAAGTTCCGTCTAGTCGCTTCGATGCGGTTATTCCTCTGTTGCAGGGACTATACCTTCGCAGCACACACAGCGAACCTGTCCTCAATATCTGAATTAGCTCAACCTGATTGGAAATGAGGTAAAAAAAATGCCAGCTAAGCTGGCATTTTTCTGTATGTATTCACTTCTTTTGCAACACTTACAATCCGAAATGAATGAGCACCAAATTACCTATTGCTGCACATAGCATAGCAAGGAAAGTCAGGATCATGCCCGCGAAGCGCTGCCAGCTAACGCCTGAGTGACGACCTAAGCCATAGGCATGTAATACACGGCCAAATAACAGTGCGCTCCCCAATGCGTGAACAGCCCACACTTGGCCAGTATTGGCTTCAAAACACGCTATCATAATAAGGGTGATGGGTACGTACTCGCTAAAGTTGCCATGTGCTCTTGTCAAACGACCCAGGTCTTCGTGACCACCATCGCCAATTCCCACTTGGTGGCGACGTCTGGCGCCAATGACTAAAAACGACAAATACAGGTAGCAAATACCCAGTAAGCTGGCGTAAAACGCCGTGATTGGCAAAACCATGGTCTACTCCACATGTTCTAGTTATATCGCGCTGTATTAATCAGCGCTTAATTCAACATTCATGGTTGTCATTAAACGTTATCCGCTAATAAGTTACAAGCAACAAAAAAGGCCGCCTAAGCGACCTTTTGTTGACGTTGTTGGCAATTAACCTAAACGTTCAGCAAGTTCAGCACTCACTTCTTCAACTGGGCGTGTACCGTCAAGCTTGTGGTACTCACAGTTTCCAGCTTCCGCTTCAGCGCTGTAGTAGTTCACAAGCGGCTTTGTTTGCTCATGGTAAATCGCAAGACGCTTGCGCACTGTTTCTTCTTTGTCGTCATCACGAACGATTAGGTCATCGCCTGTTTCATTGTCTTTACCTTCCACCTTTGGTGGGTTGTAAACAACGTGGTAAACGCGACCTGATGCAGGGTGTACACGACGGCCACCCATACGTTCTACGATTACATCATCAGGAACGTCAAATTCGATGCAATGATCAACAGTGACACCTGCTTCTTTCATTGCGTCAGCCTGAGGAATAGTGCGAGGGAAACCGTCTAACAAGAAACCGTCTTTACAGTCATCTTGTGCAATACGCTCTTTTACTAGGCCAATGATAATCTCATCAGATACTAGTTTGCCTTCATCCATTACACGCTTTGCTTCAAGGCCTAGCTCTGTACCTGCTTTAATTGCAGCACGAAGCATGTCGCCCGTTGAAATTTGTGGAATGCCATATTTGCCCATTAAAAACTGAGCTTGTGTGCCCTTACCCGCGCCAGGAGCGCCGAGAAGAATGATTCGCATGAGTGCGTTCTCCGCTTATGATTTTTAAACTTTTTACTTCGGGCACTTTACACATTCAACACTGGGGTGACAAGTGTAAGCAGTACCGTAAAGTTAATCTTAAGACTAATGGCGAATATATGTTCAGCTTATAGGCACTTTTGTAAATTTGCGCCTACACCCATTCAGTAACTCATCTTATTTAAGATGAATAAGCTAACTCTTAATATGATTAACTTGAAATTTTAGACCGCCAAAATATAGCACAATAAAATGGCTAAACTTACTTTTGTTAGTCGTAGAAATAAAAAAACGGGCATTACGCCCGTTTTTAAATGTAAACCTAATGGTTTATTGCTTTATTTAGCTAACTTCATTAGCAGTGTGTTCAAGTTCTGTACAAAACTAGATGGGTCTTTCAAGCTCCCCTGTTCTGACAGTGCAGCTTGATCAAACAATACGCCTACCCACTGATTAAACAGCTCTTCATCTTGGGTATCCGCCAGCAGCTTCACCAAGCTATGCTCAGGGTTAAGTTCAAAGTGATACTTCACGTCTGGCACGGTCTGCCCTGCTGCCTGCATAAGCTTCATCATTTGCGTAGTCATGCCATTGTCATCTGCTACGATGACCGCAGGTGAATCTGTTAAGCGATGGGTAAATTTAACGTCTACAACCTTATCGCCAAGTGCAGTTTTAGCTCGCTCAAGAACACCTTCAACTTGCTTTTCTGCTTCTTCTTGCGCCTTCTTAGACTCTTCGTCTTCTAAGTCGCCTAAATCTAAGTTTCCTTTCGCAATTGAGACAAACTGCTTCTCGTTAAACTCAGTAAGGTGAGACATTAACCATTCGTCAATGCGCTCGCCCATCAATAGCACTTCAATTCCTTTCTTGCGGAAAATCTCAAGGTGAGGACTAGACTTGGCAGCTTGCAAGCTATCTGCTGTCACATAGTAAATCTTATCCTGGCCTTCTTTCATTCGCTCAATATAGTCAGCTAATGATACGGTTTGTGCATCAGACTCACCGTGTGTAGAAGAGAAGCGTAGCAAGCCAGCAATTTTCTCGCGGTTACTGAAATCTTCAGCCGGCCCTTCTTTTAACACGTTGCCGAATTCATTCCAGAACGACTGATATTTTTCATTGTCGTTCTTCGCCATTTTTTCAAGCATCTGTAATACGCGCTTAGTACAACCTTGGCGTAGCGCTTGCGTTATCTTATTGTCCTGTAGAATTTCACGAGACACGTTAAGCGGAAGATCATTGCTGTCTAGCAAACCTTTAACAAAACGTAGATAAGTAGGCATGAACTGTTCGGCGTCGTCCATAATGAAAACGCGTTGAACGTAAAGCTTAAGACCATGACTTTGGTCGCGATTCCACATATCAAACGGCGCTTTAGAAGGGATATACAATAAACTTGTATATTCTGTTTTACCCTCTACTTTGTTATGCGCCCATGCAAGAGGATCAGCAAAGTCATGAGAGATATGCTTGTAGAATTCGTTATACTCGTCATCAGTAATCTCAGACTTTTCACGAGTCCAAAGAGCGGTGGCTTTGTTTACAACTTCCCATTCACCAGGCTGGCCTTCAATTTTTTCGCCATCAGGGCCTTCACTTTCAGGCACTTCATCTTTCCACATCTGCACAGGAATACTGATGTGATCAGAATACTTACTTACGATAGAGCGTAAACGCCATGCATCAGCAAATTCTTTTTCGTCTTCGCGTAGGTGAAGCGTAATCTCGGTGCCGCGTGTAGGCTTGTTGATTTCGGCAATAGTGAATTCACCTTCACCGTCTGAAATCCACTCAACACCTTGCGATGCATCTGCACCAGCAGCACGAGTTCGCACCGTTACTTTGTCAGCTACGATGAACGCAGAGTAAAAGCCAACACCGAACTGGCCAATGAGTTGTGAGTCTTTAGCGCTATCGCCAGAAAGTTTGCTAAAGAAGTCTTTAGTACCTGACTTAGCAATTGTACCCAAGTTCGCAATGACTTCATCGCGAGTCATACCAATACCGTTATCGGTAATGGTGACGGTATTTGCTTCTTTATCGACGCTAAGCTTTACGTTTAACTCGCCATCGTTTTCGTAAAGACTGTCATTTTCTAGCGCACGAAAGCGTAACTTATCCGCAGCATCTGCCGCGTTTGACACTAACTCACGTAGAAAAATTTCTTTGTTTGAATACAAAGAGTGAATCATCAGATGAAGAAGCTGTTTTACTTCTGTTTGAAAACCGTGGGTTTCTTTGTGGGCTGCTTCAGCCATAATCCAATATCTCCTCGTTGAATGGATCACGTTTGATGTTAAACAGGTAAGGTCGCTCAACGCACTTTTCAACGTTTAGAACGAAAATTTATTTTTTATAAGGAGATTTATCTTCAATAAAGTCTGGTGTTGAATATTTTGTGGGCGAACGATAAGAGAGAACGTGACGTAGGCCCGCCAGATGCGGTCCCACGTTGAGTGTTTTAATTACTAAGAATGGGTATACCCCAATTTACAGTACTATAGTTTGCGGCGACCCGAAAATGCGTGGGTGAGAGTATTACCATCAATATACTCGAGCTCTCCCCCAACCGGCACGCCGTGGGCAATTCGAGACGCATCAACGTTATGGCTTGCACAAAGTTGAGCGATATAATGTGCCGTGGCCTCCCCCTCTACAGTCGGGTTTGTGGCGAGGATAACTTCATTTATCCCACCTGCGGCAAGACGAGCCTCAAGCTCAGTAAGACCAATTTCTTCTGGCCCAACGCCGTCAATAGGAGACAAATGACCCATAAGCACAAAATACTGCCCCTTGTAACTTAAGGTTTGTTCGATTGCTAGTACGTCTTGTGGGCTTTCAACAATACATAACAAGCCACTTGCTTCTCTTTCAGGGTGACGACAAATGTCACATAGCTCGTCTTCAGTAAATGTTCTGCAGCGCTTACAATGATGAATATGCTCCATGGCATTGTGTAATACGTTGCTTAAATCAATTGCCCCAGTGCGATTACGCTCTAATAGGTGGAATGCCATACGCTGAGCGCTCTTGTTGCCAACGCCGGGAAGACACGTTAGTGCCTGAATTAACTCTGAGAGTAGCGGACTGAACTTCATAGTATTTACTGCTTTGGTGCTTTTTCTTTTTGATTCGAGCTTTCGCGGTATTTAATCACGTTCCGCTTTGCTTGGTCGAGCTTAACTTCATAAATGTTGCCCCCAAATAACCCCTTGTACTCTTCATCGGTGAAAACCAGCGTGTTGTCGTCATAAAACGTCACTGCCTCTTTTTGTGTGACTACGCCTAAATCAATACGCGACACATCGCCACTGAAGAAGTTATCGCCTTCAAAATTTTCAAATAACCACAGGCTTGTTGAATCTAACAGCACCAGTTTAGTCCTATCAGGGCTTATTGCAGCCGATGTGATCCAGCATAACTTTTCAAGGGTGGTACAGGTTTTAAATTCGCCGATGAGCTGTGCGTCAAAGTTAGCGGCATGATCCCCCACCTTATACAACTTGGTGATGCCATCGAAGGGTTTTGTTCTATTTTTTGTAAACAGGTAGAGGTTACGCTTGTACTCTACAAACGCTTCCAAATCGTAGTTCTTGTCTTTCGGTTTTACTTTTCCTTTTCCCATTTCCGGGTAAGTAAACTTAATGATTTCTGCTTCTGTGGTATCGGTTTTTATGTCAATGGGGTTTTCAATTTTATAAATCGTTAACCAGCGTCGCTTGTTGTCATTGTTGCCGAAGTCTCCCAAAAAGAAATGACCGAAACTGTTTTGTGTCATGTCTTCCCAGTCGACGTTTTTGGCATTTGTAACTGTAACTTCCCTCTCAATAGTTCCATCTTTATTGAGCATATAAAGGATGGGTCCATCGCCACTGTCGTTAATGGCCCAAAGCCTTTTGTATTTATCGTATTCTATACCTGAAATTTCCTTAAGCTTCGGGTCGACCGTTACTGTTTTCATTTTAAACAGGTCGTGAATACTCATAAAAAACAACACAGTTGCGATGGGTAGTAAAATAACCGTGGTGATAACTAAGCCTTTCCTTAGCACTACTAAAACCTCTATTTTAACGAGTTAACTTTCGCGATTAGCGGTTAACTGAACACGTTGAGTTTTCTGAAAGATAAAAAACGCAATGATACAACGATCATTCAACTATTTGGGACACTTTTTCTACGGAACAACGGTTAAATGAGATTTTACAGTTAATGTCGATGAGTTGGGCATGCGCTCAATATTTGTAAGCTGTGTATCAGCCCATAATTATCAACGTATCATGCTGAAAACAAACCTAACCTTTATCAGTAAGTAGACGTTGACGTCCATCTTTATTGAATACGGTTTCATCGTGCTTTATGAATTTTTCAATGATTGACTGCTCATGGTCAGTAAATGCAGTTTCAAAATTTTGGTGACCAACGCTCACTGTAGCTTTTTGCCCATTTGCTAACTTTTCGTTAGCCAGCGCTAACTGACTAATGAAATCATTTAACGATATCCGATTGTATGTAAAGATCCCGGGCTTACTCAATGATGCAGGTGTGAGTAAGTCATCATGTTCAAGCATAAAGGCGTGTTTGAAAATTGCTTGAGACTTTGTGAAGCAGGCAGTAGGGCTGCGCAGAGTAGCAGCTTCTGGAAGCGCTTTAATACGGACGCTCTGACCATTGTCTGCGGTTTGCCAAGTTACACCACACACACTAACACTAAATGCATCCACCTGATTAGCAGTTTCCTTTCGCGCTAGCGTTGAGACGGTATCCAATGCTTGAAGCTCAGCAAGAACTTGAGGTAAAGACGTCATTGAGAGCTTTTCAATTGTTATCTTTCCCGTGTTGGACTGATAAGTAAGCTTCAGCGTGTTCTCTAGATAGTAGACTTGGCCTGTGTCCTTCCAAAGGGATACAGCGGTATTATTGATAGACGGGTTTTCGACGGCACAATCACGTTGGGCCTGAAAGCGTTTTAACATTTTTGCTAACACAGCGTCCTCCCTCATTTCGAACTGCCACATTCTATTATTTGTGTTCCTTTGCTATGCGCAAGCTAAATGACTGAATGTGACAGTGTTTTAATGTTACGGAAGAAAGGCCTGGTTGAACTATTGCTAAAAATACTTATTTAAAACTGATAGCACGTTAGATTTTACGTGCGTATACCGACACCACAAACGTTAATGATAACTATTATCATATTGTAAAGTGTGCGAGAATGGCAGCATGGCTTGATGACTAAGTAAGTAGGAAAACGAATGCGAAATCTTATAAACGCAACCGTAACCCAAGTTCACCATTGGAATGACACTCTGTTTAGTTTCAAAACAACGAGAGAATCATCTTTTCGTTTTGAAAGTGGTCAATTCGTTATGATTGGTCTTGAAGTAGATGGTAGGCCACTGATGAGGGCCTACAGCATCGCAAGCCCAAATTATGATGAGGAATTGGAATTTTTTAGTATTAAGGTGCCAGATGGTGCGCTTACTTCTCGCCTTCAAAATATAGAACCTGGTGACCAGGTAATGATTAATGTTAGGCCTACAGGTACGCTCGTGCCTGGTTTCTTGTTACCCGGAAAACATCTTTATTTGCTCAGCACTGGTACAGGTCTAGCACCATTTATGAGTATTATCAGAGATCCTTTCATTTATGAAAGCTTTGAAAAAATTATATTAGTTCACGGAACGCGGTGGCGCTCTGAACTTGCCTATCAAAACGAAATTGAGCACCAACTTCCTAACAACCCTTATTTCGGTGACGAAGTGCGTGAGAAACTCATTTACTATCCTACTGTTACGAGAGAAAGTTATGAGAAAAACGGTATCGCTCACGAAGGACGGATAACGAAGCTAATTGAAAGCGGAAAGTTGCTGGATGATATAGGTATGCCTGAATTAGACACTGAAAATGACAGATTCATGCTATGTGGCAACGACAATATGCTACAAGACCTTATGTCTATGCTAGACGACAAGGGCTTCTCGAAAGCTAACTCGCGCCGTCAGGGGCATTATGTAATTGAACAAGCATTTATAGAAAAGTAATGCGCAACGCATTGGCCTGACTATCGGCAACATTTTAAATTCTCAATAAAAATCGCCGGCGTGTTGCCGGCGATTTTCTATGATTTCACTCGCAAAATACTTGCAAGCTGTATCGCTTCTAGCTTTACATAATTATTTAAAACGGCATTTTGAAGCCAGGAGGTAATGGCATTCCGCCAGTTACATCACCCATCTTCTCTTTGCTAGTTTCTTGAACTCGACGTACCGCGTCGTTAAATGCTGCAGCAACCAAATCTTCAACCATATCTTTGTCGTCGTCCATCAATGACTCATCAATGTCTACACGACGTACGTTGTGGTTGCACGTCATGGTTACTTTAACCATGCCTGCACCCGCTTCACCTGTTACTTCAATTTTGGCTAGGTCGTCTTGTGCTTTTTGCATGCGCTCTTGCATTTGCTGCGCCTGCTTCATGATATTGCCCATTCCACCTTTAAACATAATTTTTGTCTCGCTTCGTTTTGGTGTTAATAATTCTGCTATCGCGCTTTAACCGAATCGGTTAGCACTGACGCATCGAAAGTCGATAGCAATGCTTGAATTGTATCGTCGGTTTTAATCACCGAGTGTGCATGCGCATGGCGCATGGCATGAATCTCTTGTTGTAACGCAAAAGGTGTAGATGCTGGTTCACCTAACGTGATATTTACTTCAACGTTTTCACCCAACCCATGATGAATTGCATCAACCAATTGCTTTCTCGCACTATCATTTAATAAATGCGTCTGACTGTGGTCAATTTCAAGGGACACTTGATTGCCCGCTCGAGAAAATGATGCGTGCAGCACCAACTGTTTGAGTAGACCAGCAACTGGCATTTGCTCAACTAGATTGCTCCATTCGTCAATTTGGCTAGCGTGAGTTAATTTGCTTCCGTCATTTAAGTACGCTTTTAACTGCCCGTTATAGGTACTGCTCAGCGGCGTATCAAAATTTAGAGCATCCCGCGCAAAAGACCGATCTCCCGCACTTTCCATCTGCTCAGGGGCACTGTCGTAATTCGAACTGCTATCTGAGGGCGCTTCAACATAATCAGCACCTTCAACGTGTTGAGGTGGTTGATTATCGTAATCAGTAGCCCAAGGTGGCATATCCTCAACCGGTGTTTCCGAGTTTGATTGCGCCTCAGATTCGTCATTTGAAAAAGGCATATCCTCTTCAAATTCATCAAGCAAGAAATCGCTCGTGTTGTTTGAGCTAGAATGACTCTTTTCTGACTCGCTAGTATGCATAGTGTTAGAAGAATGCGCGTGAGTATTACCTAAAGACGAGCCTGAATTTGTACTTTCCAGTTGAGGAGTGTCAACGCGCGCAACACTATTGTCTTTATGTTCTGAGCCGCTATCTATGTTCTCTCTAAGCTCTGGGCTATTATTTAGAGGCTTAGGGCTACTATTTAGAGGCTCAGAGCTATGGTCTTGCAGCTCACGGCTGTCTTCATGCCCAATGGGGTTTAAATCACCACTCTTGATTTCGTTACCAGCGTTAGCCTGCCCTGCACTATTATCGCTACCCTTGTTAACTCCATGTGCAGTTTGTGCAGTACTCAAAGCCTCGGCTTTACTTCTGGTAAAGCGCGCTTGAATATCACTTGCACTTTCGGTCTTAGCATTTGCTGCGCTGGTACTTTTTGACTCTGCGTCTTGTGCTTTTCTTTGCTTTAACTTTTGACGAAGTGCCAACATATCAGCCGTAGAGGTAAGCTGCTCTTCGGCGGTTAATGAGGACGGTTCGTTCTCGTGTGCCAACGACTCGCTGTTTTTATCAGAGCCTTTAGCGTTACGAGAGCCCTCAGCGTCATGAGAGCCTTCAACGTTATGAAAACCTTCAGCGTCATAAGAGCCTTCAGCGCTTTGAAAACCTTCAAAACCTAAGGAACCATCATCTTCTGACGGAGGTGGCATATCGTCCATGTAAGCATCTAACGGAGGTCCATCGAAATATTGCGCTGCTTCGTTATGGGGCGCACTGACTTCACTTGGCGTTGGTTCAAGCTCTGCAACAACGCTCTCTGTTTGTACCGCTTGTACCGCGGTGTTTTCTACGGGTTGCTCTTCAAAAGACGAAGTTGGAGCTGGCTTTACGGATTCATCATCATGTGAAGCATCACGCTCAAGTGCCGTTGTTTGAGTCGTCGTTGCACCTGACTCTGCATGAGGTAGCGCCGACAGAGTATCACTTCCACTCAACTCGCTTTCATCAGCGGCTGCGTGTTTCTGCTCTTGCTGTGATTCAAATGGAGACGTCGATTGTTCTTGCTGCTCTTTTTCACTTATTGATGTAGCAAGTGAATCAGGGGTAGATGGCGCACTTTCTAACGACTGAGCAGAGGTAGATTCAACCGATAGATGTGAAGGCCTCTCCTCCTGCACATTGGTTGCAGAAGTTTCGCTTAACGGCGCTTCCTCCTGCTTACCGACGTTTCCCGGGCCACCACTGGAAGAAGCATGATCTACAGGTAAACTATGCTCACTCCTCCCGTTTTCAATCTCGCTTGCGGTGTCGTTGATGGGGGTATTTGGAGCAAACGACATCATTCGCATCAATGTCATTTCAAACGCACTTTTTCCATCCGCAGAAAACGGTAAGTCTTTTCTTCCTTGCAGTGCAATCTGATAAAGCAGCTGCACTTGCTCAGCTGGAATAGTTTTCGCTAATTGAAATATCGCTTTAGCCGATGTAGTTTCTAGCTTACATGCTTCAGGCACCCATTGCGTTAATGCTATTTGGTGCAGCAGGCTAGCCAATTCGCTGTGTACGTTGTCATAATCGGGGGCTTGCTCTGCGATGTCATTGACCAACTGCAATACATCAGCAGGACTTTTACTTACCACAGCATGAACCACTTTAAGCAACTGGTTCTTGTCCATCAGCCCCAGCATATCGGTTACCACCGATGCCAACACTTGATTTCCACCCTGTGCAATCGCTTGGTCAGTTAAACTCAGCGCATCACGCATACTGCCCTGGGCGGCTCTTGCCAAAAGCGCTAGCGCTTGTGGCTCAAAAGGCAGCTGTTCATGCTCTAAAATATGCTGCAGCTGTCCAACAATCTGCTCCCGAGACATGGCTTTCAAGTTAAACTGCAAGCAACGGGATAAGATGGTTATCGGAAGCTTTTGAGGATCGGTGGTAGCCAGTAAGAACTTAACGTGTGGAGGTGGCTCTTCCAGCGTTTTTAACAGCGCATTAAAGCTGTGTTTTGAAAGCATGTGTACCTCATCGATAAGGTACACTTTGTAACGCCCGCGAGTGGGTTTGTATTGCACGTTATCAAGAAGCTCGCGAGTATCCTCAACTTTGGTTCTTGATGCAGCGTCAATCTCTAACAAATCAACGTAGTTCCCCTGCTCTATATCTTTACAGGTGTTACATTGACCGCAAGGGTTTGCCCCTTGTCCTTCTTCGCAGTTAAGGCTTTTCGAAAAAATACGTGCAATGGTAGTTTTACCTACGCCTCGCGTACCTGTAAACAGATAAGCGTGGTGTAGACGATCGTTATCCAAAGCATTTGAAATGGCAGAGACAACATGTTCCTGACCCACAAGTTCACTGAACTTGCCCGGTCGCCACTTCCTTGCTAGTACCTGATAACTCATTATTACGTATTTCGCCTTTTGCTAGTTATGCTTTATAGCGATTATTCGCCTTCAAACTCACAAATAGAGTAGCTTTCTATATCAAGCGTACTCAATTTCTTCTCGCCACCTAAGTCCGGTAAGTTAATAACAAAACCTGCATGGTTTACTTCACCGCCTAGTGAACGAATTAGTTTCGCAGAAGCGGCTATCGTTCCACCAGTTGCAAGTAAATCGTCAATAAGAAGGACTTTATCACCTGGCTCAATGGCATCTTTATGGATTTCCAATGTATCCATGCCATATTCAAGCTCGTAGCTCTCGCTAACTACTTCACGAGGAAGTTTGTTGGGTTTTCTCACTGGAACAAAACCAATGCCCATTTCGATGGCCAATGGCGCACCAAAAAGGAACCCGCGTGCTTCAGTACCTGCTATCTTGGTAAATCCCATACCTTGATACTTTTCTACAAGTAACGAGATACAGCTACTAAATGCTTTGTGATCTTCTAAAACGCTGGTCACATCTCTAAATAAAATACCTGGCTTTGGATAGTCAGGTACGGTTTTCACTACTGATTTAATATATTCTGCAGTCACAATTATGCCTTGAATGTCTGCGTTATAACCAGAAGGTGAACCAGCCGGCGATGATATGCATCAACGGGAACGCGATTAGAGTTACTAGCGATGCTAGAAAGTACCACTTGTTATAGACTTCTTTGAAATCTGAATTGTCAGCCATTTGCACTACCTAAACAATTTTGTGAACAAAAAAATGGTGCTAAATGTTAATCGAAAGCAAGCCCGATTGACAGCGCTAATATGATCGATCGCTCACTTTCAGACCAGATCCTGGCGAAAGTTTAATATAAAGCAGGTAAATAGTAATGGTTACTTAGGATACTGGAAGGAGTATTCCTTTTTGTAGCATGTCAGTGAGGGTCTGGTTCATACCATTTATAAGCACGTTTGAAGGAATTTGGGGAAGTTGCTGGCACAACGACTCAGCTAATTGTTCTATTTCCATTCCCACTTCGTGCTGTTCCAGCGTATTGACTAAAATAGCCGTCACTGGATTAACATGAGTAAATTGAACATCAAACTCACGGTCTCTGTAAACAACGTAGAACTGCTGTTCTTGAGCAGGTTGCTCTGGGATATAATCCTCACCAATTAAATGGACTTCAAATCGGTACGCTGCCAAAGAGGCGTAAGGGGACACCCTTATTGCTGTAACGTTGTTTCCTTGTTGGTAGAATTCAACGTTGTCTTCGTTCTTTCTGATACTGATGTCAAGCTCTAGCCACTCATAGTGAGCAAGTTCCGCAGTAAAATCTGGAAGAGTAATATCGAAGGTTGGCTGTGTTGATAGGTATTCAACGAACTCTTTACTTATTTCTGCAAAATAGGGGGAACGACACTCGTGCTCAATAAAAAATTGACGCACAATACTCTCCCATCCTTTTTCACCATACTGTTTTACCACAATAGATTTTAAAACTGGAAAACCGGTACTGACGAAATTATCGATGTTGTTAAAAAACAGGGATTGATAGATTTGCATCCGACGAATGTTTTCAGCGTCGGTATCACAAAATGTCTGAGGGTCTTTGATCGCATCAACGAACGTTTTTTGAGTGGTTTGAAATGACTGAGTCACGCGACACTTCCTTTAACGTTTGATACTCGAACAGCTTCGCATTTTGCTTGAATTTGCTTAATTTTCTTCACTTCTGCCAGTAATTCGCTTAACGGGGGAATATTAAAATCACGCTCTAGTAACGTTGGAAATACGCCGTGAGTGAGGTAAGCGTGCTCCAACAAATCCCAAACTGGCTCAATGACATCAGCCCCGTGAGTATCAACTTTCAAATCCTCAGCTTCATCATAATGACCAGCAATATGGCCATACACAATTTTGTCTGAGGGTAAGCCGTTAATAAACGCTTTCGCATCGTATTTATGGTTGATACTGTTCACGTAAACATTGTTTACGTCGAGAAGCATTTTGCACCCCGATTCTTTTAGTATGCTCTTAGTAAATTCAAGCTCATCCATCTCTTGGCCTGGCGCAATGTAATAAGAGACATTTTCTAAGACCAGCGGTCGTTCGATGATATCTTGAACTTGAACAATTCGAGATACTACGTGCTTAATCGCGTCTTCAGTAAAAGGAATTGGCATCAGATCGTACATATGCCCGTTGCCAGAACAAAAGCTTAAGTGCTCGCTATACAATGCAATATTGTTTGCATCTAAAAATCGCTTAACGGTTTTTACAAACTCGACATCTAGTTTGTCGCTACTTCCGATAGACAAAGATAAACCATGAGTTGTAAAGGGAGCTTGCGAAGACGCTTGCTGAAATTGTTCTTGGTACTTCCCACCAAGTGGGATCCAATTTTCAGGGGCTACTTCCCAAAAATCGACTTCAGATGGCAATGTAGGTAAAAGCGCTTTTAGCATTTCCCGACGAAACCCAAGACCTGCGCCACAGATGTTTTTCATATCTTCCCCTTTACCGCATGGGATTGCACAATAGTAACGTACGTTACTAGACAAAAAAGGCCATCATTCGACAGCCACTTTTTGCTAAGCGTAACTCGTGTAGCCTTCATCATTCTTTTTCAAGCTACACGATGTTTTTTGAATGGCGGTTACATGCTACCGCATTTACCTTCGCCGCACTTGCCTTCTTTACCAGCTTTCTTATCGCCACCACATTTACCTTCGCCGCACTTGCCTTCTTTGTCAGCTTTCTTGTCGCCGCCGCACTTACCTTCGCCACACTTGCCTTCTTTGTCAGCTTTCTTGTCGCCGCCGCACTTACCTTCGCCACATTTGCCTTCTTTTTCAGCTTTCTTGTCGCCGCCGCACTTACCTTCTCCGCACTTGCCTTCTTTCTCTGCTTTGTCGCCGCCACATTTTCCTTCGCCACACTTGCCTTCCGCAGCGAATTGGCTATAACCAGATTCTAATGCTTGCATACCAAATGGATTTACATCAGCTACTGCAACCGTTGACGCCAAAGAGCCAATTACAACTGCACCCAACGCTGTCGCTACTGATGATTTTTTGATTTGTTTCATTGATGTACCCTCAATAATATTAGTCATGTTTGACGCACAGTAAGCACGTGTACTTTAAAAGACCCTGTGGGCTTAAAGGATATTTCACAAAAATTAATTTTTTTACAATTAATTTTTATGACATTGATATTAAAAGGTTTTATATTAACAAAAGTGCATCTGCATACTTTTACAATAAGTTAACAGAAAAAGTTAAGTACAGTACCTACAAAAAGTACAGGGTAAACGCGGTGAAGCAACAATTTTATCTAGGTCAATGGCAAGTCGATGTAACCAGCAATACTCTATCTCTCGGCAAGCTTAAGAGGACTATAGAGCCGAAAACCATGGATGTTCTGCTGCTGTTGTGTCAGCAAAAAGGAGAAGTAGTATCCTCTGACGAGATCGTTGCTCAGTGCTGGCCTAGATCTGTGGTTGGAGACAACCCTGTACACAAAGCTATTACCAATTTGCGACGTGCATTAGGAGATAAAGCTTCAGCACCTGAATATATTGAAACTATCAGGAAACGAGGATACCGGATTGTTGCTGAGGTTCATTTTATAGGTGATGAGCAGGCACGAGCTTCTGAAACTAAATGGCGAGATGCTTCGCCGTATGTTGGACTGAATGCATTTTCTGCCAACGAAAGCCAAGTCTACTTTGGCAGAGATGCACTAATCCGTGATTTAGTTTCTCGCAGTTCAGAACTTTTCAATCGTAAACGACCTCTTTTGATGGTGCTTGGCCCAAGTGGTTCTGGCAAAAGTTCGCTGATCCATGCCGGATTTTTACCTAGGTTACTCGAAAAACAAGGAGTAAATGGGTTGCATGCACATGATTACTTGAGCGTTGACCTTGCCGATATAAACCCTAACGGCAATCCATTTGCAATCATAGATGAGATAGCGGCTCACATGTTGGATTGGGGAAATGACGAAAAAGCGGTTTTTGAAGGTTATAGTGCATCGCTTCTTGCCGACAAACTGCTTACTTCTCCGCAATCAATTGTTGATATTGTTGAGCGTTATTGCGAAGAGCACGAGCATCATACAAAAAGCTCCTACTCTTTTTACGCAATCATTTTAGACCGATTAGAAGTTTTCCTCGCCGACACGAAAATAGAGCACAAAGACAAGCAGGCTGTATTCACACTTTTAGAGACACTAAGTCAAAGCAACCTTTTTCTTGTCGTTTTAATTAGCAGAAACGACTTCTACCCGCTTATTTCTAATTTCGAAGTATTGATGAAAAATAAGTCTCGGGGAGCGCATGTAGATATAGCGCCACCTTCGTTAAGTGAGCTTGGTCAAATAATCAAGCTTCCCGCTCTGGCAGCAGAATTGCAATGGGAGCGCGACGGGACAACAAACGCCACTCTCGACGATGTTATTCTTTCTGATGCAAGCCTAGAGCCCAATTGCCTTCCACTTCTTCAGTACACGCTCCAAGAGCTTTACTTACAACGCGACGGTAACTTACTTAAACGGAATACCTACTACGCGCTAGGAAAAATCGATGGAGCCATCGGCCACAAAGCCGAATCAACCTACTCCCAAATGCCTGCATCAGTGCAAAATGCGTTAAACACAGTACTTCCTCTTATTGTTAACTTGCCTGGAATGGGCAATACGATGACAAGTAAAACAGCCAGTTGGGATGAGCTAAAAGGCGATGATGAGCGTCGGTTCGTCGAGCTCATGGTAGAACAGCGCCTTTTCGTTTCATTTTTAAATCAAGGGCAAGCCAGCTTCAAAGTTGCTCACGAGGCAGTGTTAAGAAAATGGGAGCGGGTTCAGCAATGGATAGCACAGCACCAAAATACACTTTCAATTAAGGCAGCCCTTTATGAACAGGCAAAAACATGGGCAGAGAATGACAAAGATGACGCGTATCTTCTTCAATCAGGAAAGCCGCTTCTAGATGCCTCGACACTTCTTGATGCAAAATACATCCGACTATCGAATGAAGAGCGGGAGCTTATTCATCAAAGTCAGCGTAAATTCAGAAGGAAAAGCCTCTTTAAAGCGTTTACTGCCGCACTGTTGGCCGCACTATCTGTTATTTCCTTTGCGGCTATGCTGCACAGTAACCATTCTCAAGCTTTAGCTGAACGAAAGCGATTGGAAGCCGAAAATCTGATGGGGTTTATGATTGGCGATTTTGCCGATAAGCTTCGAAGCGTAAAACGAATGGATTTGCTAGAAGGTATTAGTGAACAGGCGCTTAAATACGTCACCCAAGCCCAAGAAATTCAAACGGGATGGATTGGATCGTCAACGCCGAAGCCTAGTTTTGAACTTCGCTTCCAACATGCTCTGTCTTTGCAAGCAATGGCTGAAGTGCGATTTTATCGCGATGATGCCGATACTGCCCAGCAATTGTATAAAGAAGCCGATAAGCGATTGGGCGCATTACTTGAGGAGCAGCCCGACAACTTCAAACTATTATTAGCGGCAGGCGCTAATGCATTCTGGTTGGGAGACATTGAATTAAGAAACTACAATTTTGCGCTGGCAGATGAGCAGTTTAATCGTTATTTGCGCTTTAGCGAGGAGATGCTGAAGGTATCCCCCAACAATTCGGATGCTTTGCTAGAGCTGAGTTATGCAACTAACTCGATTGGTAGTGTCGCGTTTCGTCGACAAGATTTTGACAAAGCTCTTTCGTTCTTCGAATCATCTCTGGCTTATAAGCAAAAACTTTTTGAAAAATCAGAGTCACCTATTATTACCGCAACCGCAGTTGCAGATACTTATTCTTGGATCGCGTCTACACACATTCACAAGGGCCGTATTAACGAAGCACAATTAACCTTTGCGAAAGCAGAAGCTATTTTAGAGAAAAGTCTATCTACCTACTCAGGGAATGCAGAGATAATCGAAACACTTAGTTTGATTAAAATGAATGCCGCAAAGAGTAGCCAATTTACTGAAGACCTTAATACTTCCATTGAACTTTTAAATGATGCTAAAAAATTGTTGATTCAATTACTTGAGCAGGACCCTGCAAACAGTTCATGGCAGTCGTACTATAAACATGCCAGGGCGTTACTGGACTACCACAGATCACTAAACCCAATCTCTGCATTACACAATCAAAATGTAAAACAAGATATCACTATTGATGAACTGTTAAGAGATGGAGCACGCCTCTCTTCGAAGATTTACGCAGTCCTCTCTTACCAATATCGTCAGGAATGGCAAATCAGTAGAAATTTGCTAGCTCAAATAAATATAGAGCACGCCATTGAAGAGAATTTAAATAAGAATATTAAGGCAGAATTCATAAATGTTAGGGAATTAGAAAACTATGTCCTATACCAAATCGCGAGTATTCGCCAAACGCTCAACGATGAGGGAAAAAATATAGATATAGTTCAAAAGGAATGTGAAACACTGTTTTCTCTTACAAACTCGGTAGTCAACACAAGTAAACACCCTTTATTCTTACAAGCCCATGTATTCGCGGGATACTGTTTAAATAAACAAACAGTAGTAGCCAAAGTACGAAGGCAACTCGCTCTTATGAAAGTACCGATGCCACTTTATTTTACCAACATCAATAAGGATTTGAACAATGACAACACCACCGAACTATAACTACAGCGTTTCCGTTGACGCAGAAGGAGTTTTTACCATTATACCGGAGGGCGGTGCTCCAGAGTCGCCCATTACCGTTACTGTGCCGAATACAACTATAACTTATACTCTTACCTCAGATACCCCAGCTGCCATGGTGTTTTTAGCCCCCGAAATAACGAATGATCCTGAAGGGGATTTAACTTGGGAAATTAAGGATTCGGGTAGGTGCATTGTTATTACTGATTCAGACGCTGACGAAGAAAACGCGATTTGCGTAAAACTAGTTACCGGATTTATTAGCCCAGACCCTCAAGTAAAAAACGAGCCTGTTTAAATAGGTAGATTCTGGGGTACCTATCAAAGTGATTTTTACTCCACAAGATATGACGTCTAGGTATTTTTTTCGGCGCGCTTATCTTTATCTGAAAAAGCACGTAGCAAGTACATTTTCACGAACAGCTCGTGCTTGCTACTATCGTTCAGACTCTCCCTCTCACGCACTAACTAAACGCTCAACATCAACTTCATGCCTAAAAATGAGTGTTTTTTCTGATAGGCTTTTAGTCCTGAATACTTGCGACATGTAATAACTTAGCTGCATTCATATTTAAGCTTTGAGCACACCATCCGCATCAAAAAACCATTGGCTTTACCTATCGCGCTTGAGCTTGATAGCCGTTTGATTCAGAGCTGAAATAGACAAATTCAAACCTTAAAGCTATGAGAAGCCTCTAACAACCAGTGGCAACGCAACAAGTCCAAATGATTTTAAATTCGTGAGTATCTTAGTTTAATCGATGCTAACTGAGGCTGGAATACTGCGTTATGCATCATGGGCTCGGCATTGAACTATTAATAATCAACACTCACGTTTTTATGCAATTTGTGTTTTAACAGTCGATTGTAAATATCCTAGCTCACCAGCCTCTGCCTAGAGCAACGCGTTTTTTATATTAGTAACTAGCACCATCACTTAAATCTAGAGGAAGCATATTTGGTCCCTTCCACGAGATTTGGCTTGATACAAAAGCGTATCGGCCGCCTGCAATAGCGATGTTATGTTCTCATAGCGTTGATTTTCATTCGTTGCCACCCCCATACTAACAGTGAGCTTTTTATTCGATGCCAGTACGAAGTGCCTGGCGCTCAGCTGGGCAAGGTGACGCTTTATTCGTATAGCCAATAATTGGGCGGTTTGTGAAGCGCAATTGGGTAAAATAATCGCAAACTCTTCTCCACCATAACGTGCCGCCAGGGTGTCACGGTTAGGCATACTTAAACTCAGAAGTTCACCAATACGTTTCAAACAACGATCTCCAGCTATATGACCATACTCGTCATTAAAAGCTTTAAAGTGGTCTATGTCGATTAAAATGACACTTAACGGTGACCCCTCGCTACTGCATTTAGTCCATTGGCTACTTAAGTAGTCCGAGAATTTGTGACGATTCGCCAATCCTGTTAAAAAGTCAGTTTCTGCCTTTCTTTTCAATGCAGCGTACTCGGCTTTATGGAGCGTCAGGTCACGTAGAATGCAGAAGAATAACGAGTTACTAGACGATAGCTCTTCTGGCAACGATGAAACTGAGATTTCTACACTAATATCTCGGTGCGACTGACTTCTTTGCGTAAGAGAAACTTCGAAGGGTGGCGTTTCTAGAGCATTCTGCGCAGCGTTATCTAAACACTGAATGACATGGCTTTGTATTTGACCCGTTTCATCATTTATGAAATTAAGTAAATTTTCACTTAAAAGTTCATCACGAGACAAGCCCAAGAGTGAAGAGGCATTGGTATTAACCATTTCCATTGTGCCATTGCTATCTACAACGACTATTGCCTCATTGATAAAATTTATCATTCTTGCAAGAGAACTGTCTTTGTAGAAATTGAACAGTTCAAGGTGGGATGTTGTCGATTTGTTTTTACTTAACATTGATGTACGCATTCCAATATTCCGCTCTATAGGCCCTGAATTGCATACAAGATTACGTTGATATTATTAAACGTACCTTCCGAACACCTTCCTCTTTAAATTACTGTTTTTAAGTGATTTTTTAAATTTAGGAAGCAAAAGGAAATAGTTATTTATTCGCACTTCGATAGGATTCTAATATTGTAGAGTCACTTATATGTGTAGTAACCAGATTCAAACTATCAACAAGTTCATCTTTGTATCTGCTGTGATTTGAAACTGCAAAATAGGAAGGTACGGTCAATTTGTCTGAAATACTTACCTCAACCAATCGACTACCTAAGGACTCTGTATAAAATTGATAGGGTTGTTTGTAGCTAACTAGATAAGACGTTCTTCCAACATCAAAAAGGTGAATCGCGTCGCTACTTGTCGGCATATCAAAAAATTCAAAACCTTCTTGCTGAAGTGCCTGTCGAATTCCTAAATAGTCATAGCCGCGAATTGCCGAAATTGACTTATCATCCGCAAGTTGTCCGTTATGTAGAAGTACAATAGATAAGTAAACAAATGGAGCGTCTATAAATGTAGCGTTCTGATCTAACGCTGAAGTACCTCTGACATTAATTGTGACATCGACCTTCCCGGTCTTCACACGTTCAAACAAACGGGCCGGAGGCATGCATTCAACTAACACGTGATAATTCATTTTAGTCAATATAGCTACAGTTGCATCTATCGCTACACCATGACAACGCGAAGAGTCGGGTTCTTTAATCACTAATGGTGGGAACTCAACGACACCAAGCGTAATAGACTTTTCTGTTTTTAAATTTTCTTCAGAGCTTGCGCAATACGCCCAAGAAATAAGAATTAAGCAGTAACCTAAAAGAACCTTACGTTTCACATTTTTACCGATTTATTCACTGATAAATTATTTATATAGGATTTTGTGAATAAATTATAGGAAGGAGATGTTATTACTAGATCTCTCCCAGTCAAAATATGCTTACAGCACAAGCACACAAGAAATGGGGTCAGAGTACATTTTTTCGCTTTAGAAAGAGTGGAAGTAATAACGTACTCTAACCCCTATATTATTTTCAGCTGATTGAATGTAGTGAACTATTTATTACATGCGTTCTGGAAATGCCTAAGCATTGAAAACGGCCGAAGAGTAACTCGTCTTTATTTGGGGGTCAGAGTAGATTTGTATATCTCTAAAAAATGGGGGCAGAGTACTTTATTACTTTAAACATCAGAACATAGTTATTCCATTATTCCCCAGTGCCGCTAAATCTGAGAAATGCACTCTGACCCCAATTTGAGGTTTTGCTGGGGGAGTGGGGATTAATGTACTCTGACCCCATTATTTTTCTTTCTGCGGAAAGCAAAAAACCCGCCGTTAGGCGGGTTTCTTTAATTGGGACCTGGCAGTGTCCTACTCTCACATGGGGAAACCCCACACTACCATCGGCGCTAATACGTTTCACTTCTGAGTTCGGAATGGAGTCAGGTGGTACCGTATCGCTATGGCTGCCAGGAAAAACTGGTAACAATCTAGAAAACTGGATATCAATTCAATCAGTGAGTAACTGTCTTTTCACTCTACTTGCGGCTCATTTTTCAGAGCTTAGCTTGTCTACAACACTCAGAAGTCTAAAGCTTCTTGGGCGTTGTATGGTTAAGCCTCTCGGGCAATTAGTACAGGTTAGCTTAACGCCTTACAACGCTTCCACACCCTGCCTATCAACGTCATCGTCTATAACAACCCTTCCAGACCTTAAAGGTCAGGGATGACTCATCTTTGGGCCGGCTTCCCGCTTAGATGCTTTCAGCGGTTATCCGTTCCGAACATAGCTACCGGGCAATGCCATTGGCATGACAACCCGAACACCAGCGGTTCGTCCACTCCGGTCCTCTCGTACTAGGAGCAGCTCCCATCAATCATCCAACGCCCACACCAGATAGGGACCGAACTGTCTCACGACGTTCTAAACCCAGCTCGCGTACCACTTTAAATGGCGAACAGCCATACCCTTGGGACCGACTTCAGCCCCAGGATGTGATGAGCCGACATCGAGGTGCCAAACACCGCCGTCGATATGAACTCTTGGGCGGTATCAGCCTGTTATCCCCGGAGTACCTTTTATCCGTTGAGCGATGGCCCTTCCATACAGAACCACCGGATCACTATGACCTACTTTCGTACCTGCTCGACGTGTCTGTCTCGCAGTTAAGCTAGCTTATGCCATTGCACTAACCTCACGATGTCCGACCGTGATTAGCTAACCTTCGTGCTCCTCCGTTACTATTTGGGAGGAGACCGCCCCAGTCAAACTACCCACCAGACACTGTCCACATTCCCGATAAGGGAACAATGTTAGAACATCAAACATACAAGGGTGGTATTTCAAGGACGGCTCCACACAATCTAGCGACTGTGCTTCAAAGCCTCCCACCTATCCTACACATGTAGGTTCAATGTTCAGTGCCAAGCTGTAGTAAAGGTTCACGGGGTCTTTCCGTCTAGGTGCGGGTACACAGCATCTTCACTGCGATTTCAATTTCACTGAGTCTCGGGTGGAGACAGCGTGGCCATGGTTACACCATTCGTGCAGGTCGGAACTTACCCGACAAGGAATTTCGCTACCTTAGGACCGTTATAGTTACGGCCGCCGTTTACCGGGGCTTCGATCAAGAGCTTCGTCCGAAAACTAACCCCATCAATTAACCTTCCGGCACCGGGCAGGTGTCACACCCTATACGTCCTCTTACGAGTTTGCAGAGTGCTGTGTTTTTAATAAACAGTCCCAGCCACCTGGTCACTGCGGCCTCCATTTGCTTACCACGCGAAGTGTTCACAAACAGAGGCGTACCTTCTCCCGAAGTTACGGTACAATTTTGCCGAGTTCCTTCACCCGAGTTCTCTCAAGCGCCTTAGTATTCTCTACCTGACCACCTGTGTCGGTTTGGGGTACGGTTCATATAATCATAAGTTTAGAAGCTTTTCCTGGAAGCAGGGCATCAACAACTTCACTCCCTTGGGAGCTCGTCTCGTGTCTCGGCCTTAGAATTCCGGATTTACCTAAAATTCCAGCCTACTCACTTTCACTTGGACAACCAACGCCAAGCTTGCCTAGCCTTCTCCGTCCCTCCATCACTGATTATATAAGTACGGGAATATTAACCCGTTTCCCATCGACTACGCATTTCTGCCTCGCCTTAGGGGCCGACTTACCCTGCCCTGATTAGCATGGGACAGGAAACCTTGGTCTTCCGGCGTGGGAGTTTTTCACTCCCATTATCGTTACTCATGTCAGCATTCGCACTTGTGATATGTCCAGCAAGCTTTACAACTCACCTTCATCCACTTACACAACGCTCCCCTACCCAGCAAGTAAACTTGCTGCCGCAGCTTCGGTATATTGCTTAGCCCCGTTACATCTTCCGCGCAGGCCGACTCGACTAGTGAGCTATTACGCTTTCTTTAAAGGGTGGCTGCTTCTAAGCCAACCTCCTAGCTGTCTATGCCTTCCCACATCGTTTCCCACTTAGCAATATTTTGGGACCTTAGCTGGCGGTCTGGGTTGTTTCCCTCTCCACGACGGACGTTAGCACCCGCCGTGTGTCTCCCGGATAGTTCTCATTGGTATTCGGAGTTTGCAAAGGGTTGGTAAGTCGGGATGACCCCCTAGCCTTAACAGTGCTCTACCCCCAATGGAATTCGTCCGAGGCTCTACCTAAATAGATTTCGGGGAGAACCAGCTATCTCCCGGTTTGATTGGCCTTTCACCCCCAGCCACAGGTCATCCCCTAACTTTTCAACGTTAGTGGGTTCGGTCCTCCAGTTGATGTTACTCAACCTTCAACCTGCCCATGGCTAGATCACCGGGTTTCGGGTCTATACCTAGCAACTAAACGCGCAGTTAACACTCGCTTTCGCTACGGCTCCGTTATTCACTTAACCTTGCTACTAAATATAAGTCGCTGACCCATTATACAAAAGGTACGCAGTCACCACACGAAGTGGCTCCCACTGCTTGTACGTATACGGTTTCAGGTTCTATTTCACTCCCCTCACAGGGGTTCTTTTCGCCTTTCCCTCACGGTACTGGTTCACTATCGGTCAGTTAGGAGTATTTAGCCTTGGAGGATGGTCCCCCCATATTCAGTCAAGATAACACGTGTCCCGACCTACTCGATTTCACTGTAAAGAATCCGTCGTGTACAGGGCTATCACCTTGTATCGCTCCTCTTCCCAAAGGATTCCACTAAATTCTAAACAGCTTAAGGGCTGCTCCCCGTTCGCTCGCCGCTACTAGGGGAATCTCGGTTGATTTCTTTTCCTAAGGGTACTTAGATGTTTCAGTTCCCCTCGTTTGCCTCGTTAACCTATGTATTCAGTTAACGATACCTGTAAACAGGTGGGTTTCCCCATTCGGACATCTGTGGCTCAAATGCATTTTGTCGGCTCACCACAGCTTTTCGCAGACTTACACGTCCTTCATCGCCTCTAACTGCCAAGGCATCCACCGTATACGCTTCGTCACTTAACCATACAACCCCAAACAGCCTTTTGACTTCTGTCTAAGTTATGTCGCATGAATGACAAGCTAATCGGAAGAATTGCCTTGCTATCAAATCATCGATTGATAACAAGCAATTCAGTCAAGTAGAGTAAAAAGTCATCTTTCGATTTCTCAGTTACTCAATTTTGATTGATTACTATTAATATCAGCTTTCCAAATTGTTAAAGAACATTCGCAAAATGACGAGTCATTTCACTTTAGAGTAAAAAACCCTAATCAATCTTTACTGAAACAGTAAATATTCATTAGGATTTCGGGTCCAACGTGACACGTTTCTACCTTTGTTACCTTCCTTTCTTAAACCAAGGAAATGGTAGGCTTGGGCAGACTTGAACTGCCGACCTCACCCTTATCAGGGGTGCGCTCTAACCAGCTGAGCTACAAGCCTTCAGTTTCTAAGTTTGTTAGCAACAAACCCAGTTTCAAGTAGATGGTGGAGCTAAGCAGGATCGAACTGCTGACCTCCTGAATGCAAATCAGGCGCTCTCCCAGCTGAGCTATAGCCCCATAAACTTGTGTCGTTCTTCATTTTAAACAAGACTATCTGTGTAGGCACTGCATCAAGGCGTCTTTCGACGTAATGGTAAGGAGGTGATCCAACCCCAGGTTCCCCTAGGGTTACCTTGTTACGACTTCACCCCAGTCATGAAACACAAAGTGGTAATCGTCCTCCCGAAGGTTAGACTAACTACTTCTTTTGCATCCCACTCCCATGGTGTGACGGGCGGTGTGTACAAGGCCCGGGAACGTATTCACCGCAGTATTCTGACCTGCGATTACTAGCGATTCCGACTTCATGGAGTCGAGTTGCAGACTCCAATCCGGACTACGACATTCTTTAAGGGGTCCGCTCCACATCACTGTCTCGCTTCCCTCTGTAAATGCCATTGTAGCACGTGTGTAGCCCTACACGTAAGGGCCATGATGACTTGACGTCGTCCCCACCTTCCTCCGGTTTGTCACCGGCAGTCTCCTTAGAGTGCCCAACTTAAGGCTGGCAACTAAGGACAAGGGTTGCGCTCGTTGCGGGACTTAACCCAACATCTCACGACACGAGCTGACGACAGCCATGCAGCACCTGTGTCTGAGTTCCCGAAGGCACGAAACTATCTCTAGTAACTTCTCAGCATGTCAAGTGTAGGTAAGGTTCTTCGCGTTGCATCGAATTAAACCACATGCTCCACCGCTTGTGCGGGCCCCCGTCAATTCATTTGAGTTTTAACCTTGCGGCCGTACTCCCCAGGCGGTCTACTTAGCGCGTTAGCTTCGCTACGCACGTCTTAAAGACACACACAGCTAGTAGACAGCGTTTACGGTGTGGACTACCAGGGTATCTAATCCTGTTCGCTACCCACACTTTCGCACATGAGCGTCAGTCTTTGGCCAGGGAGTCGCCTTCGCCACTGATGTTCCTCCAGATATCTACGCATTTCACCGCTACACCTGGAATTCCACTCCCCTCTCCAAGACTCTAGTCTGCCAGTTCTAAATGACCATCCCAGGTTGAGCCCGGGGCTTTCACATCTAGCTTAACAAACCGCCTGCGTGCGCTTTACGCCCAGTAATTCCGATTAACGCTCGCACCCTCCGTATTACCGCGGCTGCTGGCACGGAGTTAGCCGGTGCTTCTTCTGTTGTTAACGTCACGGCTAGCAGGTATTAACTACTAACTTTTCCTCACAACTGAAAGTGCTTTACAACCCGAAGGCCTTCTTCACACACGCGGCATGGCTGCATCAGGGTTTCCCCCATTGTGCAATATTCCCCACTGCTGCCTCCCGTAGGAGTCTGGGCCGTGTCTCAGTCCCAGTGTGGCTGATCTTCCTCTCAGAACAGCTAGAGATCGTCGCCTTGGTAAGCCGTTACCTTACCAACTAGCTAATCTCACTTGGGCCTCTCTTTGCGCCGGAGCCGAAGCCCCGTTTGGTCCGAAGACATTATGCGGTATTAGCAGTCGTTTCCAACTGTTATCCCCCTCGCAAAGGCAAGTTCCCAAGCATTACTCACCCGTCCGCCACTCGTCATCTTCTAGCAAGCTAGAAATGTTACCGTTCGACTTGCATGTGTTAGGCCTGCCGCCAGCGTTCAATCTGAGCCATGATCAAACTCTTCAATTAAATATATCGAAATATGAATCGTCGTTGTGACACTCTTAACGAGTGCCCACACAGATTGTCTTGTCTAAATTTTTAAAGAACGTTACTAGCTTTTGCTAGCTGCCTCTCCCGAAGCGGATGCGTATCTTACAGCGCATCTTTTTTTTGTCAACAACTTTTGTTTATTTATTTTTAAACTTGGTTTTTGACATCCTCATCAGTTGTTAGCGTTTTGCTGTTCCCTGTTGAGGAGGCGCGCATTCTACGCATTCCTGTAGCATCGTCAACACCCTTTTTTAAATAAATATAAAAAAAGCGACCATTCGGTCGCTTTTTAATCTATTAGTACATTAAGCATGCGTTTACGCTTGTATATCCTTATTCTATCAGCTCAAAAAGGCATATCCTCTTTATTATTGAGCGAATACATCTGATTATTGCTACGTAATCATTCCTGCTTATTGTCTACACTTTCATTGCTTTTCTTTTTATCGGCATTGAAGTCTGCATCTTCTTCATGGTCGCCCACTACATCGTCTAACGTTACTTTCTCAACGGTACGAAACGTATTGATAGGTCCAGCTAACGCATATAGTGCAAAAACAAGGAACAATACTAAAGCGGGTTCTGTTGCCACAACAACGAATATCAGAAGAACTAAAAGAAGGCCTACAAATGGAACCTTACCGTGCCAATTAACTTCTTTGAAAGAATTGTATTTAAAGTTACTCACCATCAGCAAACCTGCCAAGCCAGTTACTGCAGCAACTATTAAACCATAGTCGGTACCAACAGCATCATACTCAACTCCAACCCATACAAGACCAGAGACAACAGCCGCAGCAGCCGGACTTGCGAGACCTTGGAAGAAACGCTTATCGGCAATACCAACTTGCGTATTGAAGCGAGCTAAACGAAGAGCTGCACCCGCTACATATATAAAAGCCGCTAACCAGCCTAACTTGCCCAGCTCAGTTAACCCCCAATTATAAGCAACAAGTGCAGGTGCCATTCCAAATGAAACCATATCTGCCATTGAGTCATACTCAGCACCAAAGTCGCTTTGCGTGTTCGTCATTCTTGCCACACGCCCATCTAAGCCATCAAAAATCATAGCAACAAAGATAGCCACTGCCGCGGCTTCGAACCTGCCGTTCATTGACGAAACCACAGCAAAGAAACCCGAAAACAACCCTGCTGTTGTTAATAAGTTGGGAAGTAAGTATATCCCTTTACGTTTTTGATCAGACATATGTCCTCATACTTCTACATATACAATTGCACTAATTATTTCATAGATATGCAGGAACGCATAGCAAAGTAAAAAGGCTGCCTCGTTCCTTTACATAACGCCGTTGCAAAACGTTATTAGCTTTGCATTGATTACACGTACTCCTACCACAATGCCGGCGCTTGGCTTCTATTTATTCAGGACCGCGTATGCTCACGATCAAACAAACAACTAATAACTAGGTATACGGTTACATACCTTAAATAGCTCACCGTTCATATATCATACAAGTCCATGTTGAAATTAGGTACTACCAAGTTTGTGTTCGCATAATATGCGCACACATCACTCGGCGTGTACTTGAAGTGCTTTGCGCTTCATATATAGGAAAGCAATTATGCGAACGCTACAAAAAACGTTTTCTTTGCAAACTGTACTATTACTTTCCACAGCTTTGCTATCTACCCTGAGTGCTAATTCAGCATTCGCTACCTATTATAAAAAGCAAAGTTATTCTCACTGTGGGTCATCGAGCCAAAGCAACGAACAAAGCAATGTATGTAACTCTCCGTTGGGAGAATACACCTACGATCTAGTCGATAACAAAGTGACACAAACCAATCAGACGAATAATTCCTTTGTTCAAATAGACGGATTAAATATTAATATGTCCGCCTTTTCTGACACACAAGGAGTTACCGGCGAAACAGTCGTTGGCGCCAAGTTAGAAAAAATCTCAGATAAATGGGCTTACGGCATAACAAACAATGATGAAGCATACTATCGTGGCGACGCTGACCACGCTATTGACAATATCAACTATTACTCTCAAGGTAGCGCGAACGCTTATTATAGTGGTATGACTAACGTAGAACGTGACTATGACTTCGTGTTGTTATCTTTCGACTCTGCGGTGACACTAACGGGCGCAAGTTTTTCATGGCTTTACAGTGGCAGCGACAGCCAAGTATCTGTTGCAGCACTAAGTAATACTTCGAAACTAACCTCAGGTGTTAACACGTGGAGCGATATTGTCGCTAACGCCTTAACTTCAGCCTCATTTGATATTGAAAACTGTGAATATTTAGATCACCGCGCTGACTTTACTTTCACTGAGTCCGCTCAATATTGGTTGGTTGGCGCTTATAACACCGTATTCGGAAATATTGGCGGCCATGTAGGTAATGATGCCTTTAAGCTTGCTAATGTTGGCTTCTCTGTAACAGAGTCTGCCGGTACGCCAACGCCAACAGAAGTTTCTGAACCTGGCACCATTGGCTTACTCATGGCTTGTTCACTTCTCGTGATGTGGCGTCGCAAAAAATCCATTTGAAGAAATTAGACTTTAGATCACTGACAGGTTGGAAAATCTGTCAGTTTTTTTTACCCTCTCTCATATCGTCCCTTTTCAAATTATAACATTAACTTAAAAATCATAAACTTAAACAAACTGGCACGAAATAAGCATAACATTAGAAATAATCATCTAATTTTGCTTTTTGGGTAGTTCAAAATATGAAGTTTTCTACATCGCTGACAATACTATTACTTGCTGTTAGTTCATCAGTTTTCGCTACAGATTCAAGCCTCAACAGTGCAAAGTATGATGCACAATACACACTCGCCAATTCTAATGGCAGCGCTAATTACTCACAAACGACCAATGCGCAAAACAGCAATACCTCAATCGAGATCAACGGCGTTACAGTTGATGTAGGAATCACTGCTTGGTCAAACTCTGCAGGACACGCCGACGACAAACTTGCCCAGGGCAATATTCAAGGTTGGTGGAACTGTACGCTTGGTCATAATGGTTGTACTTTAGCAAATAGACACGTTGGCTACGGAATTAAAAATAGTGATTATTCTTGGGGAGGTGATAGTCACGCAGTTGATAATAGCGGTGACGGCGGTGGCAGAGATTTTGATATGTTCTTACTGTCATTTAGCGAGTCAGTGACTCTTGAAAATGCAGCCTTCACTTGGGTAGTCGGCGACAATGATAGTAAAGAAGTTACTGTTGCGGGTCTTAATAGTATTGCGGCATTTGAGAGCGGAGCCAACTCAACTTGGAACACTGTTACAAGCGCTATTGTTGAGAATACACTAGGTCACTATGGCGTAGGTTCAAAAGGCTCAAACGGTTTGTACGAATCAACATTTACGAAGCTAACTGGTAGTGCAAAATACTGGTTAATAGGTGCATACAATACCATTTTCGACGATAACGCTAAGAGTAACTTTAACAGCGTACAATTAAAACTGTCTTCCATTGGTGTGTCAATGACTCAACCAACCGCAGAAGTTAGTGAGCCTGGCGCCCTAGCACTGATGGGGTTGGGTTTAGGTCTTGTTCTTTATAGACGTAAGCGCCGCGTTTAATTGTTTAAAAACGCATAGAAAACACGTATCTTTAGAAGGTGGCTTAGGCCACCTTTTTTTATGCTATTTTTAAGCCAGCGGCTAGGCTAAGTTTCGAAGGTATATATGGATTTTTTTAATAATAAAAAGCGTGTTGTACAACGCGCTATTGTCTCTGCAGTTGCCTCATCATTAATCGCTTTTAACAGTTTTGCTTCTACGTCAGAAGACTACGAAAAAGCACTGACCGCGTTTAATCAAAACGAATACGACGAAGCCTATATCCACCTTAAAAACAGCTTACAAAAAGATCCTGAAAACCTTGCTGCAAAAATCCTAATGGGCGAAATACTGCTTATTAATGGCTACTTAACTGCAGCAGAAATGGAGTTTGTAGAAGCGTTGGAAATGGGTGCAGATATCAACCTTCTGGCAGAGCCTCTCGGCAACACTTGGTTGTTTTTGAACAGGTACCAAGAAATTGTAGACTTCTCTGATCTAAACAAACTGTCAGGTGATGCAGAGCGCGAGTGGCTGATGATACGTGCAACTGCGTGTATTAGACTGCAAGACGAGTCGTGTGCTCTACGTGATTACAATACAATCGTTTCACGCACGCCTAATTTTGTACCTGCAATAAATGGCTTAGCCTCCATTGCTCTTCAAAATGAAGATTTATCCAAAGCGACCTCGCTTATCAATAAAGCCATGTCGTTAGAACCAAAAAATGCAATAACATGGCGATTGAAGGGGCAACTTGCATACCGACAGGGTGATACAGACGCTGCAACCGCACATTTACAGAAAGCGCTGACTTTTAATCGAGACGATCCCATTGCATTACGGAATCTTGTTGATTTGTATTTAGAAGCGAAAGACTACGACACGGCAAAACTGTTCGTAGATGAGATAATCCAAGATACACCCAATGATCCGCTGGCCATCTTACTTAATAGCTGGTTACAAAGCAGAGACAACCAGCAAGCTATCGATAACGAAAAACTAAAAGAACTTAACGACTTCATGGCTCAACTGGATCCTGAGCTTATTACCTCACAGCCCATGTTGCTTTACATAAGTGGTTTAACTAACTTCTTTAATAACAACATGGAAACAGCCGCGAAAGATTTTAACGCTTATTTGCAACAAGAGCCTGATGACTTACAGGCGGTATTGATGTTGAGCCAAGTTTACATGGCGACTCAACAAGATAAGCAGGCCCTTGCCCTGCTTGAACGTCATCAGGATGCGTTAATGGAAGACCCAGACTCAGCACTGCTTTTAGGTGACTTATTTATTCGCCAAAACAAAGCGTTTAAAGCCGAGCGACTTTTGCAAAATCTTGAATATAAATACCCGAATGAAAACAAGCTCCAGCTATTTAAGATTAAATTAATGGCTGCTAGAGGTAAGCAAGATGAAGCGCTATCGATTCTTGAAAATAACTTATCTACCTACAAGGATAATGCCGGCTTTCTTTTCACTTATTCATTGATGAATTTACAAGCTCAGCAATTTAAGAATGCATTAAAAGGCGCTGACTTACTAAGCGCTTTGTTTCCAAACGAAGCAGAAGTTTTCAATCTTAAAGCCGGTATATTGATTAGACAGGGTCGATTAGAAGAAGCCAAGATCAACATAGAAAAAGCGCTAGCGCAAAACCCGACGCTTTTCCCTGCGAAATTCAATTTAGCAGCCACGGAAAGCCGTTTAGGAAATGTCGATAAATCTAACCTGCTAGTAGAAGAGTTACTTGCTCTGTCTCCCCAACACAATGAAACGCTGATGCTGAAAGCGTTCAATTTAAGCAAAGCAGGAAATCTAGAAGAAGCTAAGCAAATTTATCTCGATATATTGACGCTCACGCCTTCAAATACTGGAGCGAGAGAGCGCGTTTCATCTTTGTATCAACAACAAGGCGACACAAAAAATGCGCTCTATCACTTAGACCTCTTAATCAAAGACGATTTCGACAACGCCGATTATCTCCTTCGAAAAGCAGCGCTTCAGTTAGAAGCAGGTCAACGTGCCGATGCAGAAAAAACGCTAAGTATTGTGAGGAATTTTATCAATGACGATGCCGGCAAGCTTATCGCATATGCTGATCAAGCTCGAAGTGTTGATAATGATGAAAACGCCTTAGACGCCATGGCCCGAGCGTATGAAATAGCGAATACAAGTACGTTTGTCACGTTGCGCTATGTGAGCCTACTGCTCGACATGCAAAACAACAACAAAGCACAATCATTGCTAACAACCATTCCCGCAAACCAACAACAAAATCCGGTTTATTATTTCTTGAAAGGCCGATTGGCAGCAAATAAGGGAAACAGTGAACAAGCTATCAAAGAGTTTGAAAAAGCGTTAGACGTAGACGCTACTTTTGCACAGGCTTTTGTTGCCATTTACAACTACGCACTGAACGATCAGTTTGTTGATGTATTCTTGAATACGGCAAGAAAACTGGTGAGTGAGAATGAAAACAATCTGCTGGCAAAAAACCTGTTGGCGCAATACTTATTCTTCATTCAAGAGTTCGATGAGTCGATAGCGCTTTACAAGGAACTTGTTGAGCAACCAAACTTACTCAACCCTGCTGAGGCTTACAATCGCCTAGCGATCATGCATATCGAGGAATCGCTAGTCACTGCAAAAAACTATGCACGTCAGGCCTACGAGCTTCAACCAAACTCAGCAAAAATATTGGATACCTACGGTCACATCAAAGCGCTACAAGGAGACTATGAAGGCAGCCTTAAAATGCTGAGGGATGCGTTCGCCAGAGACGCCAACGACCCAAATATTCGCTATCATCTGGGCTACACGCTAGCCAAGCTCAATAGAATTGAAGAGGCGAAAAAAGAGTTAGAATATGCAGTAAAAGTGGAACGCCCTTTCTTTAAGCGTCCTCAAGCAAGAACGCTATTAGAGAGCCTATAAGGCTCTCTTCGCATGCAGCTATAGACAGCACGAACAGTTGCGTTTGTGCTTTTCCATTTTGCCAATACCAGGGTTAAACGTATTGGTTGGATCTAAGTCTTTGTAAAATTTCTGCAAGTTACTTTCGGCTTCATACAAATGACCTACATTGTGTTCAGCCGGATACTTAGCGCCACGACTGTCTAATAGTGCCAACATATCTGCTTTTACTTTTTTGGCGTCGCTGCCTTTTTTAAGTATGTAATCTTGATGGAAGACATGGCAGAAGAAATGTCCATAATAAAGTGACTTTTCAACGTGTTTGGCGATGTGCTCAGGCAGGTTCTCGACCCATAAATCATCGTTGCGGCGCAATGCGATGTCCAATGCTAAGATGTCTCCTACTTGCTTATGGTGTAACGTTTGATAGCGAACCGCGGCGCCAGCTGCAGCAAAACGTAATAAAAACGCCTTAGACGCTTCTTCTTCATTACAAGTAATGAAGTCACCATCTAGCTTCTCTTCGTTAAACAGCTTGGCCAAAAGCGTTTTAACCTCTTCGATGCCACCATCGCTCATTTTAAGGATTAGATGATGCTCGTACTTGTCGCGGTAAGTTCTTATACTCGAGGGTATTTGGTCAGAAAAGAACTTACTACCGAACTGCATCAATCTATCGCTTAGGTAAGGAGGAAGCAGAGGTAACTTGTTGAGCACGGCATCCACCCGCCCTTTGAGTGCAAACATTTTAGGTAGCGAGTCAGTTCCCAAACGCTGAATACTTATGATGGTATCTTTTCCGTAAACATCTGCAATATCGAACATTTCTCTATGAAGATATTCACCCACCTCAGGAACGTTTTTACATTGAGTCAGTATGTCTCTGCGAATACGAGTAAGTACAGAGGCATCATTCGTACCGATATAAAACGTTTGTTCTTTATTAGGCACTTCGAATGTGTCTAAGCGCACCGCGAAAACAGCAATTTTACCTGCGCATCCACTGGCTTCGTAAAGCCGTGTTGGATCGGCATTAAAGCGGCTCGGCGTATCAGCATTTACGTCTCTAACGATGTATTCATAATCACTTGCCGACGCTTTCATACTGGTTTCAGGTAGAGATTTTGGAAAGTTGCCAGAAGAAAGGTTTCCGATAATTTCTTCTGGCGTGTCGCCTAAATCTATCCCTAGGTGATTAACAAGCTTTAGCTCTCCGTTTTTATCCACCTGAGCGAACAGCGATAACTCAGTATAGGCAGGTCCCCTTTTGACAAGTGCCCCACCTGAGTTGTTTGCAACACCACCGACAATAGACGCACCTAGGCATGACGACCCAATTACAGAGTGAGGCGTTCGCCCGAGTGGCTTTAACGCCTTTTCAAGTTTGAACAGTGTTGCTCCCGGAAAGCTCAATACTTGCGTTCCGTCGTTAACCAGAACAATATCGTCCATTGCTAACGTATTTATAACCACCACTGGTCTATCGTAGTCGCTTCCACTTGGCGTTGAGCCTTCGGTCAAGCCGGTTTTCGCGGCCTGCATAATAATGATGCAGTTATATTCAACGCAAACCTTTAGCACTTCCCAATATTGCATTAGCGTATGTGGAAAAAGTACAGCCAATGCTTCGCCCTCGCCTGACCGCCACCCCTTGCGATAGTGCTCAGTTTGGCGCGTTCCTACGGCAAGATTGCTTTCCCCGAGTACGCGTTTAAAAGCGTCAATAATTGGGGTTGTTTGCATGTATAACTCCTTAGAACAGTGCAATGCGTATTAAAAATTAGTTTGTGCCGACTAATGGACCGCCGACGTCAAACACATAAACCCCCAACCATACTAAAATACCTGCAAATGCAACGTAATATATAGTTGGGATAACAGTCTTTCTTAAAGTAGCTCCCTCTTGCCCCATTAATCCTACTGTTGCCGACGCAGCTACAACATTGTGTATTGCAATCATATTTCCGGCAGCCGCCCCAACGGCTTGCGCTGCGATAATTAGTGCAGGTGACAATTGAAGGCTTAGTGCTGCTTCGAACTGAAACTGGCTGAACATCATATTTGATACTGTATTCGAGCCTGCGATAAATGCACCTAATGCACCAATGGTAGGGCTAATTAATGGGAAAGCTTCGCCAAACATATTGGCGAACAATTGCGCGCCAGCTATCGGCATACTGACGATGTCGGCGCCATTCACACCTGAATTTATAAAAAGCCTAACCATAGGAATTGTGAACATCAATACAAAACCAGCACTTAGCAACGTTTTGCTGGAATCATTGAAAGCCTTAAACAACACTTCTCCCTTGGATACCTTTTTACTTTGAATGATTACTGCAACCAATGCACCTATTAACAACAACCCACCAGGAAGATATAGCGGACTGATTGATGCACTTACACCCGTTTCACCCAGTATGTTGTCAAATGAGAGTGTCAGCGACGTAGTAAATTCTTTTATTGTTGGAAACACTCTGGATATAACGAGCAAAAGTGCAACAACTAAATAAGGGACCCAAGCCGTAACCCAATTCATGGCCTTTTGTGACGTTATGTCGTCTGCTTTTATTTCCAAATTACCCAGCCAACCTTTGTCCCATGACGCTTTCGGCGGGAAATCCCATGTTGTTTTAGGCATCAAGAAACCATTTTTAGCTGCAGTAACAACCACTGCCAAGCTCACCAATCCTCCAATCAACGAAGGAAATTCAGGGCCTAATACAATGCCGGTAAATACGTAAGGAATGGTAAAGCTGACGCCTGCGAATAAGGCGAAAGGTAGAATTTGTAACCCTTCGCGCCAAGACTTGTTGGAGCCAAAAAAGCGAGTGAGCATTACAGCCATTAAAACTGGCATAAATGAGCCAATAATTCCGTGGATAATTGCCACTTCAGAGGTGATTAGTTGAATAAACTGCTCCCATTGCCAGCCTTGAGCCTGCAAAGTCTGACTGATCGCTTGGCCGTCTAAGCCTTTGTTTACACCAATAACTATAGGCGTTCCCACTGCGCCAAAAGAGACGGGGGTGCTTTGTATCATCATACCAATAAGTACGGCAGCCAATGCAGGAAAACCGATGGCTACAAGCAAAGGAGCCGCTATAGCGGCCGGCGTGCCAAAACCAGAAGCACCTTCAATAAAAGTTCCGAAGCACCAAGCAATGATTATTGCCTGGACTCTTCTATCAGGTGAAATGTTGGTGAAACCCTGGCGGATAACATCAATTGCTCCAGTATATTTCAATGTGTTGAGCAGAAAAATTGCACCAAATACAATCCACAAAACAGATACTGTAATCACTAAGCCTTGTAGAATTGAAGCGCCCACCCGTACTGCCGACATATCCCATGCTAAAAGTGCCATAAGTGCTGTACTTGCTAATACAACCGGCATTGCTCTTTTCGCAGACCACTGTAAACCCAATAGCAGCACTGCTGAAAGCGTTATAGGTAACAATGCTAATAATCCAAGGGTTATCTCATTCATGAGTTTTCCTCTTATTATAATTAGTTAATTATTCGAGTTTCTAACGTTAGAAAATCGATGTTAATGCAGGGTTAAAATTTAGGTGTGCGACTGTACTAATTTCTCACGTGTTGATATATATGCATTAAAGACAAAGTTTATTTCCATTTTTGGACTAATAGTGGCAAAAGCAGACGATATTATCCTTTTTGTGAACGTAGTTGATGAAGGCTCTTTTTCAAAGGTCGCTCAAAAACTCAACCTAACTAATTCTGTAGTAAGTAAGCGTATCGCACGATTAGAGTCAGATTTGAACGTTCAATTGCTTTACCGCTCTACACGAAAGCTCAATTTAACTGATGCAGGAAGAACACTGTACAATAAGGCGAGAATCGCCAATTTAGCCATTCAAGACGCAGAAGATGCCGTCAGTGGTTACAGTGATGAAGTGCGTGGAAAAATCCGAATTACTATGCCCAATGTATCGGCAAAACTGGTCTTAAATCGCGCAATTGCCGAGTTTTGCAATTTACACGAAGAGGTGGATGTAGAGCTTGCAATTACCAATCGCGTTACCAATATCATTGAAGAAGGTTACGATCTCGCCATTCGTACAGCACATCTTGAGGACTCCTCTCTTATTGCTAAACGCCTTATAGATTCAAAATGGATAGTATGCGCAAGCCCCACATATCTTAAAAACAAAAGCCGCCCAAATCATCCTGACGACTTAACTGAACATAATTGTTTAATTTACAAGTACGATAGCACTGGCCCAGACTTCTGGCCGTTTCATATTGAAGGAGAGCTTCATAACGTTCAAATTGGCGGGCGAATACAGTCAAATAACTTGGATGCGTTAAGGCAAGCCGCTATTGCAGGTGTGGGTGTAGCATTTCTTCCCAAGGCATTAGTGCATGAAGATATCGAAGATGGGGCGCTTTCGCCTCTACTTGCCGAGTACGTAACTAAGACTATGGGTATTTATGCCGTTTATCCTCGTTCGCGTCAGCCTGACAAAAAGCTAAAGCTACTGGTCAACTACCTTCAAGAGGCGTTTGGCAATAGAAGCGCCTATTTTTATTGATAAACATTGAAGTAATCTCCGTTTACATCAAAAACATGGCGCTAAACATAATTGAAGCGATCTTAAAACGCGAACTTAGCTGACGCTTGGATGTAATTGGAGTCAATGCTGTCTATGTTGTCATCATTGATAGAATAAGCACCAAACTCTAGGCCGACATCAAGACGCGGCGCTACCGTATCAATTACATTCACCGCCCAGTGCGAACGTTTGCGCCCCAAAATATCTGTTTTAGCTGCTCCATAAAATACAGTGCTGCGGAGGGTTTCGGTCCAAAAATGGCGATACGCTACGGTATAAGCCAGCGTACTTTCCGTTTCCAATGTTTGAGTTGCAGGATCCTCAACAACATCAGCAGTCATGCCGGCCGCAGCATACCGACCGGGCTTACCCGCGGTTAATTGAAAACGTAGATCATCTTTTGCAAAAAGTAGTATTTTGCCTGCGATATTTACTGCTGCTGTAACTTCTTCAACCCCTCCTTGATCGACAAGTCGTATTACAGAGCCGAAAGCATATTGCCCATATTGACTATCTAAATTGTATCGTACAACAAAGTCGGGCGTAGACTCATCAGGGTCAGCGGCTACACCTGTAAGCCCTACGGCATTGGCAGGTGCGTCGGTATCACCATCCCCAATGGTCTCTGGGCTTTCGATGGCAAATTGCCAGTTTCCAGAGGTGTATCTAACCTGAACTTGCCTTGCAAACACTTCTCCTACATGAGGACCACCAAAATCTAACGACTCAGGAATAACGTGAAGCGGCATAAAGGTGCTCCAGTTTTGCCCCGCACTCCAGTTCTTATAGGTGATGAAGAAGTGACGTAATCTCAAGTTAGTAGAGTTACTTACCGCTTCGTTACCGCCTCCGCCATACATATCGACTTCTATAAAAGTACTCACCTCCCCTATAGAAACGCCCATATTTAAGCGTGACTCTCCTACATTGAAACCTGTGTGTGATGTCTCTATTGCTTCCCCGCCAGGAAAATTACCAATCCAATAATCCTGATAAGCAATATCCCCTTCAACATGCCTGACATCTACTTTGGCATAACCTCCAACACTAACCTTAACGTGTTCGTTACCGACCTTCCCGTTGAACAACTCTATGCCGTGAGAAGGGTTAAGAATTAGCGCTAATGCACAAGCAGATAAGCGTAGGGTGTATTTATTGTTTGTTTTCATTATTCGTCCTAATAGCTGAAACTATTTAACATGTCGTTAACGGGCGGATAATGTATTCGTTCGTGCTTAGAGGATAAACCGAGTTTAGAATATTAACTTTTTCCTAAATTCGCATAATCAGAGGTTTACTTTTTGAATGTTAATTGTGTAAAGAGATGAAGAATATTGAGCATAAATCGCTCAATAGAAAAATAATAAAAGGCTACTTGTTGCTAACACGATAAGTGAAAGTAATGATATTGATTGAAGTGTCTTACCCCAACTTTGCGAAAACCAACTTAAACACAAAGACAGAGAAAACACGGTAAGTGCAGACATAATGGTATCTGCAGGCGAGAATGTCGCTTGATTTACACTCAATGCAAATACGGCAAAACCTGTACCTATGGCACCGACTGCGCTCACAATCATGCATAATATGAAATGCGCACAAAGCTTAGCTATATCTCGGGGCATTGAGCGCGCAGAAACTACCGCTTCGTTTGAATTATATAACTGCATCGCAACCTCTTAACCCTCTCAACAATAAGTTAATGATAATCGTTATCATTATTAAATCAAGAAAATTAATTAGCTGTATTAAGAAAATTCATTAAACAAGAAAGCGTAATCTGTCGCTATTCGACCAGTGGCTTTTTAGTAAATCGTTTTTTGTTATGAAGCTGCCAATTAATGGTCTTTCGCGGAATCTACTGGCAATAAAAAAGGCACTGTCTGAAGTGCCTTTTGGTTTTAATTGCTGACAACGAAAAGTCCGCTGTCATCTGCATCAATACGAATGGTTGATTCCGGTATTAATTCGCCAGCGAGTAATTGATGCGCGAGTGGATTTTCCACCTGCACTTGTATCGCTCGCTTAAGCGGACGTGCGCCAAACACTGGATCGAAACCCGCGTCCGCCAATTTATCCATAGCCGCGGCAGACAGAGTAAGCTTATAACCTTTTTCTGCGAGCCTAGCGCGAAGCGAGGCAAGCTGAATTTTAGCAATAGATTTTATTTGCTCCTTCCCTAATGGATGGAATACCACAATATCATCGACGCGGTTGATGAACTCCGGTCTGAAGTGTTGCCCTACAACACTCATTACCGACGCCTTCATATCGTCATACTGACTTTCGTTGTGCTTATCTTGAATGATATCTGAGCCTAAGTTGGACGTCATGATCACCACGGTATTTTTAAAATCTACAGTACGTCCTTGTCCGTCAGTCAACCGGCCGTCATCCAATACTTGAAGCAGAATATTGAATACATCTGGATGTGCCTTTTCAACCTCGTCCAACAAAATGACCGAGTATGGCTTGCGACGCACCGCTTCGGTTAAATAGCCACCTTCCTCGTAGCCAACATAGCCAGGAGGTGCACCCACTAAGCGTGCTACCGAGTGTTTTTCCATAAACTCTGACATATCGATACGCACCATGGCATCTTCAGTATCGAACATAAAGCCTGCCAAGGCTTTGCAGAGCTCAGTTTTGCCCACGCCAGTTGGCCCTAAAAATAAGAATGAGCCAATAGGTCGGTTTGGATCCGCAAGCCCAGCACGTGAACGTCGAATTGCGTTTGAAACCGCTTCAACCGCTTCTTCTTGTCCAACAACCCGTTTGTGAAGTACGTCTTCCATACGCAACAACTTCTCACGCTCGCCCTCAAGCATTCGCGCTACAGGTATACCCGTCCACCGCGAAAGCACATCTGCAATTTCAACGTCCGTCACTTTATTTTTAAGTAACGTCGTCTCGCGAGTTTCGTTTTCAGCCGCTTGCTCTAACTTTGCTTCAAGCTCTGGAATACGGCCGTACTGAAGTTCCGACATACGATTCAAATCAGATGCACGTCGCGCTATCTCCAAGTCAAGTTTAGCCTGCTCAAGCTCCCCTTTAATGGTTTGAGTGCCCTGCATGGCGTCTTTCTCATCCAACCACACTTTCTCAAGCTCTGCGTACTTGGTTTCCGCTTGCTCACGCTCTAACTCAATCATCTCAAGTCGCTTATGACTCGCATCATCTGTTTCTTTGGCCAGAGCTTGCTCTTCCAATTTTAGCTGGATGATACGACGCTCTAGACGATCCATCTCTTCGGGCTTGGAGTCTATTTGCAATCGAATGCTAGACGCAGCCTCGTCTATAAGATCAATGGCTTTGTCTGGCAATTGGCGGTCGCTAATATAACGATGCGACAAACTTGCCGCTGCAACGATAGCGGGATCAGTAATATCTACCGAGTGATGGAGCTCATAGCGCTCTTTTAAGCCACGCAGAATAGCAATAGTGTCTTCAACGCTTGGTTCTTCAACTAATACCTTTTGGAAACGACGTTCAAGTGCTGCGTCTTTTTCAATGTACTGACGATATTCATCCAGTGTTGTAGCACCAACGCAGTGAAGTTCACCACGGGCTAACGCAGGTTTAAGCATATTACCTGCATCCATCGCTCCATCGCCCTTCCCTGCACCTACCATGGTGTGCAGTTCGTCAACGAATAAGATCACGCGGCCTTCTTCTTTAGCCAGCTCATTAAGCACTGCTTTAAGGCGTTCTTCAAACTCACCGCGATATTTAGCTCCCGCCACTAACGCGCCCATATCAAGGGCAAGAACACGCTTGTTCTTTAAGCCCTCAGGCACTTCGCCATTAATGATGCGCTGAGCCAACCCTTCAACAATAGCCGTTTTACCCACACCCGGCTCACCAATGAGTACTGGGTTGTTTTTGGTTCGACGCTGCAGTACTTGAACAGTTCTGCGAATCTCATCGTCTCGACCAATGACCGGGTCGAGCTTACCTTGTTCTGCTCGCTCGGTTAAATCTGTCGTGTATTTTTCAAGCGCTTGACGTACATCTTCAGCATTAGGATCCGTGACCTTCTGGCCACCACGCATGTCGTCTATTGCGCTTTCAATAGCTTCTTTAGTGATATTCAGGCTTTTGAGGATTTCCCCCAAGCGCCCTTTATCTTGTAGCGCCGCTAGAACAAAGATTTCTGAAGTGATGTATTCGTCTTTTCGCTGCTGCGCTATCTTGTCACAAAGATTTAGCAAAATGCCGCTGTCTTTACTTAATTGAACATCTCCCCCAATGCCTTCAATACGAGGTAGGCGCTCAATAGCTTGGCTCAGTGCTGAGCGTAGCGCATTTACATTGATGTTTGCTTGGTCAAGCAAAGGGCGTACTGACCCGCCTTGCTGATTTAGCATGGCAGTCATTAAATGGACAGGTTCAATGTATTGATGATCTCGCCCCAATGCGAGTGATTGAGCATCGGATATTGCGAGCTGAAATTTACTGGTAAATCTATCTAGTCTCATAATTTCAACCTAATTAATGAACAACTATACCTGCGGTAACACGCCGCAATTACGAACATTTTAACTCTCGCTGAGTGGGTAATGATCTATGCGGAATGGTATTCTTTATGTTCTAGTTATGTAGGCTGCTCAATTGCGATTCAAGTATGAGATTAAAAAGTTAGCCAAAAAGATAACAAATAATGTATGAAGTTTGATCTAGCGCAACTGTGTGATCAGACTAAAACTGCCGCCTTTTTTCGAAACAATTTAAAGCAGGCCTATTACGCTAACTATACGCCCAGTCGTGCGCTTGTTTTGATGCGTAGCTCTTCGATGGGAGTAAAAACGCTGTTCGTCAGTGTAAGTACACAAGTTACTTTGTGTAATACTCTCAACGCCAGCTTGCTGCAATTGCACCTGTGCCACTAGAGGTAGATCTAATAAGTACTTCCCTCTATTAGAGCTATTGGCAATGGCACCGTCTATATGGCGAAACTTACTCGCCAACTGTACATCAACTTCGTAGCAGGGCCCGCTGATTGCAGGACCAACCCAAGCGATGAGTTTTTTTGCATCGCTGCCAAAGTGTGAAACAGCACTTCCGATAATGTTAGTATCGAGACCTTTCCAACCAGCATGTACTGCCGCCACTTCTTGACCGCTTTCATCACACAATAAAATGGGCACGCAGTCTGCGGTCATTACCGCACAAAAATGCGATGTTGAAGAAGAATACGACGCATCAGCGGTGGTATCTGCGCTCGGCAATGACACCACGCGGTTGCTGTGCACTTGCTCCAACCATGTGATCTTTTCACTATGTGGAATTAGGCTTCTATTGGCTTTCACTAGTAGGAGGTCGTCCCCCACGTGGGCGCCAACGTTCAAACCTGCAAAATCACCTATGCTTGTACCTCCCATTCTTGTCGTTGTGTATGCAACAACATTTGCGGGACATGACCACGCTGGCGTAATCAAATCCAGCGTGGATGAAATAGGTGAATTCGCAGCTGACAATGTCATAAGTTCGCCTTACTCATTAAAGCATATCTTGTGGATTGTCCGCGGTGTCCTTTTTCACGGCTTTAAGCAAGTCCTGCATATCTTGAGGTAGGGGAGCTTTCCACGTCATCCACTCTTCAGTTTCAGGGTGAAACAGCGAGAGCTGTGCGGCGTGCAACGCCTGACGTTGGAATCCGCGAAGCGCAGCGATAAATTCTTCTGACGCCCCTTTAGGAAGACGAGGACGCCCGCCATAAACTTGGTCGCCAAGCAAAGGATGCTTAATGTGGGCCATGTGTACGCGGATTTGGTGCGTACGGCCAGTTTCAAGCTTCAAACGCAGGTGCGTGTATGCGCGAAATTTTTCGATAACACGAAAATGAGTGACCGCTGGTTTGCCCATTTCACGTACTGCCATATGCGTACGTTTTGTTGCGTGTCTACCAATAGGCGCATCTACAATACCACCAGCGACCATCGTACCTAAGGCAACGGCTTCGTATTCACGACTCATTTCCCGACGTTGAAGTTGGTCAACAAGATGCGTTTGAGCAGGAATTGTTTTTGCTACTACCATTAACCCCGTCGTGTCTTTGTCAAGGCGATGGACAATGCCCGCACGTGGAACTTTGTCTATCTCTGGACAATGATTTAACAAGGCATTTAGCACGGTACCGCTTGGGTTCCCTGCACCTGGATGCACAACCAAATCTGCTGGTTTGTTTATGACTAGGATGTGTTCATCTTCATAAACAATGTTTAACGCGATGTCTTGCGCTTCGCTCGTTACTTGTACATCCATTTCGGCCTGTACAGTAACAAGTTCATCCATTTGCATTTTGTGGCGAGGCACGGTGATTACTTCACCGTTTACAGCAACATTCCCATCTTGGATCCAAGTTTTTAGCTTAGAACGAGAATATTCAGGGAACAAATCAGCCAAAACCTGATCTAACCGTAAACCAAAATGCGCAGCTTCCGTTGAAGCTTCTAATTGTATTGTGTTCGGCGACTGTGTCATAACACCATTGATTACGTCTAAAAAAGGGTATTATAACAAGTATTCACGCTGTACACTGCCTTGTTTACGTTTTTGTATGGTTTTTCTCATCGTTAGTACGTTAGAATGCAATTAAAGTGTTGTTGTTTAACACATGAGCTTAGACAGCGAAGTATTAAAACTGTTTAGCAGGAAAATAGAATTATTATGAAATCATTTCGTCTACTGGCCCCCGTTTTATTGGGTGCTATGGTATCTGTCGCAGGATGTAGCTCTTCAGATAATGAAGAAAAAGCCGTATTAGCTAACATGGGTGCGCAGCAACTGTACGACAGAGCAAAGCAGAGCATGGAAGTAGGTAACTTCAGCGCTGCAGCACAAACGTTAAGCGCGCTAGATTCGCGCTACCCGTTCGGTCCCCTATCCCATCAGGTACAGCTAGACCTTATTTATAGCTATTATAAGTCAGGTAAAAACGAAGAAACGCTTGCCACTATCGACAGATTTATTCGTCTGAATCCAAACCATTCAGATGTCGATTACGCGTATTACATGCGTGGATTAACTAACATGGAATCAGATAGCAACCTTTTCCAAGAGTTAATGAATATTGACCGTACGGATAGAGACCCGTCGAAGTCTCGTGCTGCGTTTGAAGATTTCCGCAGACTGATTCAACAATATCCAGATAGCAAATATGCCGCAGATGCGAAACAGCGCATGGTTCATATTAAAGACCGCTTGGCTCGCTATGAAATCGCTATTGCACGTTTCTACATGAGACGCCAGGCTTATGTCGCTGCAGCAAACCGTGGTCGCTATGTTATAGAGCACTTCCCGAATACCACTCAAGTGCAACAAGCACTCGAAATTATGGTTTCAAGTTATGAGCAGCTTGGCCTAGATGAATTGCGTAACAATGCGATGAAGACACTAAAGCTTAACTACCCTGACAGCGAATTTATTAGCTAGATTTGGCTATTCTGTTTTGCTAGAGCTTTATGCAACCAATAAAAAAACGCACATTTGTGCGTTTTTTTGTATCTGGATGTCACATATTGAGCGTTCGCTTGATAGATTACTAGCGGAAAAACAAGTGACTAAAAGGGTTTAACAATCTTGCAAGGCCCGAAGTAAAGTGCAATGGCTGATCGACAATGCTAAATACAAGGCAGCCTTCTTTACCTTCGGATTTTGGCGTGTGCGTTTTATCACCATCCATGAAAATAAAGTCGCCGGTATCATAACGACTTAGCCCATCACTGAACTCACCATCAATGACTAATGTATATTCCGTTCCACGGTGCGTGTGCTCAGGTACACTACCACCACTTCCCATAAAGATAAAATTAGCTACACCTTGGTTTCCAAGGTCAACTGGCGCCTGCCACAGCTTCCCGACCAAACTTGACCAGTTACCTGTCTTATCGATGTAGCGGTGAAGTGTTCTGGGTAAAGTGAATACCCTTCCATCTAACTCGATGGTATTTGCGCTTGCCTGCGCCTGCAAGGCCGCCCGCCTCTTTACGGGCTCACGATACGCTGTGGGCTGTTCCATCAAAGCATTATTTTGTTTCGATGATGGGAGCTGCGTAATTTGGGATAGCATGTCACCAAACTGAAGCGACATTTCAGCTCTGTCGCTTACCGATGAATTGGCGTTCGAAACCATTTGAGCAGCAAGACTTTCCGTTTCAATTTCAACAAAACGCTGACATTTCTCACACATGTCACAATGTGCAGAGACCATCAGTGATATAGCAGGTGACAATGTGCCCTCAACAAAATCTTTAAGTTGCTGGGCACTTGGGTGAAACCTAATCATTATCGTTTAACATGACCTTTAATCGTTGAAGTGCCAAACGTGTCCGCGACTTTACTGTACCTAATGGAATTGAAAGCTCATCGGCGACTTCTTGTTGTGACTTGCCATCAATATAGATAGCTTCAACCACTGCTTTCTGTTTTACAGGTAGTGATTCGAACAAATAGCCAATCTGCTCTAAAGTAACTTGTTCGTCAAGTGGCGCCTCGTTTGCATCGGCTGTTTGTTCGCATAAAACCGGCCATAGATCGTCAGAACAAACATCCTCTTTTCTATTCTGCAGCTTTCGAAGCATATCAAAGCGAATGTTGCGTGCGATTGTGAAAATCCACGTTGACGGAGAACCCTTTTCTGCATTGAACAGGTGCGCTTTCTGCCATACATTCGACATAGTATCTTGTACCAGTTCCATGGCCAGTGCCTCATTACCCATCTGTTTCAGTGCATAAGAACGCAGCCGAGGCGCGAAGTAGTTAAACACTCTCGCAAATGAACGCTTGCATCGGGTATCTGCAACCGCGACAAGGTAATCAGACATTTCAGTTGCACACTCTTTAGGCTTGATTGTGCTGTTACTTTGTTCCAAAGGAATTCCAACTAACATAAGATTCGTCCGCTTTTCCGTTTTGGTTGTATCATTCTACGGCGTTATGACTTAAAACGTTTGCGAAAATCGCTAATATTGGATTACGAATTTGTAATGTCTTTATCCGACTCAACGACTAAGCGATTAGTGCAGAGAGATAGTTCAGTAAACTGGTGCATTCTCTTTGCGCTAAAAAGTGCTGTTTTTGCGAGCCGTCTACTGGCAATAATTCTAACCACCGATTTAATACCCAATTAGGGCAATCAAACTTTGGTGATTCATAAAGCGATGCCAACTCTTCGTAATTTCCAAATATTTCTTTAAGTCGCTCGTCCATAGGCGCTATTTGTTGAGGAGCCAAATCGCACTGCCAAGGTTCTAACACCTTGCAACTACCGGTACGAAGACCATCTTTTTCAACTTCTATACTACTTACCTCAACTAAATGAGAGCCAGCAACCTTTATGCCAAGCAACCCATCATCGAGCATGTCGAAGTCAACAACCTGCGCATAAGTACCTATTTTATGAATATGCTCATTCAAATTTTTGTCACCGTTAGCATTAAGCATACACATCACAAAGCCTTTATTTTCAGCACATGCCTGCTTAACCATTCGCACGTATCGTGGCTCAAAAATGCGCAATGCCATTCTACCTTCCGGCAAAAGGTGCGCAGATAAAGGAAATAAAGGAAAACGTTCTACACTCATACTCAGCACTTCCGAAAACACGAAAATAATTACGCAAGTGAGAACAATTAGGATCGAATGGGAAAATTTTTCACATATAAATGGAAAAACATGATCTTTAGCACGACGATTAATGTAACTTAGTTTTTAAATAAAACATTAACAGATTTCATATCAGAGACTTGCAATTTGAACGTGAAAATAACCGCGAATTTTTTTAAGCGTCGACATTACCGATATGCAAATCTGATTTTGAATTATGAGTTAAGGAAAGGCCATGGACGTCATTGGACGCTTTTGTAAAATTTACACAGATATATGTCAAATTTCTCCAGACGACCTAGAACATATCTATGCCGACGACATACTGTTTATCGACCCAATCACTACACACCATGGCATTGATGAAGTAAAACGCTATTTTTCCAACTTATTGACGCAGGCCGAAAGCTGTAAGTTCGACATTGCGGACATTTTTACTTGCTCGCCCAATGGCGCAAAAGAGTATCCATCAAGTCATTCAAAGGTTACCCATATCGCAAACTGGACGATGACCCTTACGCTGAAAGATAGTGATAAGCAAATTACGCTAGATGGCACCACGCAACTTGGTGTCAGCGGTGACAGCATTATTTACCACAAAGATTATTACGACTTGGGCGAAATGGTCTATGAGCACGTACCCATCCTAGGTTTTGTCGTAAAAAAAATTAAAGGGAAGCTAGCAAAGTGAAAAGTATTCTAATTACTGGCGCCACATCGGGTATTGGTAAAGCATTAGCAATAAAGGCTGCAAACAGCGGTTATCAAGTGATTGCCTGTGGTCGAAATGAAGACACACTCAACGAGCTCAGTAAGTATAATAATATTAGCGCATGCCAGTTCGATGTCACTGATCTTGACGATACTCGACGGGCGCTAGCAACGGTTAAGTTTGACATTGCTGTACTCAACGCTGGTACCTGCGAATATGTAGATATCGACGACTTCGAGCCAGACATGTTTCGCCGCGTATTCGAACCTAATTTCTTTGGCGTTGTTCATTGTGTAGATGCTCTTCTTCCACGACTTAAGCAAGGCGACAAGCTTGTGATTGTTGACAGCATGGCTCGCCTACTCCCTTTCACACGAACGCAAGCGTACGGTGCGAGCAAAGCTGCCCTACATTATTTTACTAAATCATTAGAAGTAGACCTTCACCACAAAGGCGTGAAAGTGCAAGCGGTGTCTCCTGGATTTGTAGAAACGCCCCTCACAGATAAAAACGATTTTGAAATGCCAATGAAAATTAGCGCTGAAGAAGCCGCTGACGCTATGCTTAAAGGAATAGAGGGCAACAAACAAACAGTTTTCTTCCCTCGGTTCTTTGGTTTTATTCTGCGCTTTATGCATATACTGCCAACCCCACTGCAAAAGCGATTGTCGTTGGCAATGAGAGAAAAACAATAAGAGAAGATGAATGAACAATAAGATTGCCATCATTGGCACAGGTATTTCTGGCTTGACCTGCGCGCACCTTCTAAATAGGCAGCACGACATCACAGTGTACGAAGCAAATGACTATATAGGTGGTCATACTGCAACGAAGAAAATAAGCGACAACGGGGAAACTCACCATATCGATACAGGTTTTATCGTTTTTAATGATTGGACCTACCCTAATTTTATTAAGCTCATTAATCAGTTAAACGTTGAGTATCAACCAACAGAAATGAGCTTCTCTGTGATGAGTAAAAAGGCAAACCTCGAATACAACGGCAATAACTTAAACAGTTTATTTGCACAGCGGCGTAATATTCTGAGGCCTAAATTTTGGCGCATCGTGAAAGACATATTGACGTTTAACAAAGCCTGTAAAGCGATGGTCGCAGAAAACCGTGATACTTCTTCACTTACGTTAGAAGACGTCATTAGAGAATTAAAACTCAGCGATGACTTTGCACGTTATTATATCTTGCCTATGTGCGCCGCAATTTGGTCCAGCAGCTTAGAGCAAACGAGAAAGTTTCCACTCACGTTCTTTTTGCAGTTTTTCAACAACCATGGCTTGCTCAATATTACCGACCGTCCTCAGTGGTACACAATTAAAGGTGGGTCAAGCCAATACATTCCGCCTTTAATCGCACCATTTGAGTCTAAGATAAAACTATCGACGGCCGTTCTGTCGGTAGCGAAAAGCGATGATAAGTGGCAGGTTACCGACTCTTCAGGCAACGCTGCGATGTATGATCATGTGGTATTTGCGTGCCACAGTGACCAAGCGTTAAAAATGATTCACTCACCGACTTCGCTGCATCGAGATATCCTTGGAAATATCCCTTACGCAGAAAACGACGTGGTGATGCACAAAGATATTTCACAGCTGCCTAAAAGAAAATTAGCTTGGGCGAGTTGGAATTACAGCTTAAAAGAAGACGCAAGTGAGGAAGCCCGCCCCGCTTCTGTCACTTATAACATGAATATTCTTCAACGCCTTGAAGCACAAAGCACCTACTGTGTAACGTTAAATAATACTGCGGAAATAGACCAAAAGAGTATTCTTCGAAGCTATCAGTACGCACATCCGCAATACAGTGCCAGCATGGTCAACGCCCAAGCAAGAAGAAATGAAATTTGTGGCGTAGACAACTTACATTTTTGTGGAGCCTACTGGTATAACGGTTTTCATGAAGACGGCGTAACTAGCGCACTTGATGTTTGTTCTCGCTTTGGTGAAGCCCTGTGATAGAAAGTGCCATCTACAAGGGTAAGGTTTATCACCAACGGTTTAAGCCTACTCAGCATAAATTTGACTATGACATTTATTTATTTTGGCTAAAGCTTGAGAGCAACGAACTCGAAACCTTGTCCAGTACGTTAAAACGCTTCTCTGCATACGACAAGGCTAGAGTGCGTTTCAAGCGTGAAGACTATTTAGGTGATCCCTCTTTACCTCTAGGTCAGGCAGTAATAGACAGAATGACAGAGTTAAACGGAGGGAAGACGCTTCAAGGCGATGTCTTTATGCTGGGACAACTGCGTATGTGGGGGCTGTATTTCAGCCCGGTGAATTTCTATTACCTACGCAATGCCGAAGGTAAGTATACACATATGCTTGCCGAAGTAAGTAATACGCCGTGGAATGAGCGTCATCACTACCTTGTAAATCTAGATACTCAAGACGATACGCCAAAAGCTTTTCATGTTTCCCCGTTTAATCCAATGGATATGACCTACAAATGGTCGATATCGCAGCCGTCGACTAGACTGTCACTTGCGATGGATTGTGTAAGAGACGACAAAGAGTTCAGTGCAGGGATAAATTTGACTAAATTTACTTTAGATAATGCGAATCTATCTGCGGCACTTAAACGTATACCCAGTATGACAATAAAAACTGTGGCTGGAATTTATTGGCACGCGCTTAAACTATTGCTTAAACGAACGCCACTGTATACACACCCAGAAAAAAGTCAGGAACAATAACAATGTCTTTTGGTGAATCTGTACTACTGACCACCTCAGAGGTCTCCTTTGTAGATAAAGCGTGTAGAACTCTATTCCTACAATGCTTAAAACAACTGCCTTTTGGCAGTTTAACCATTCAAGAAAACGGCGATGTCGTTGCGCGTTTCGGCACAGACGAAAGCGATTTGCGTGCAACGGTAAATATCAAGGATGTACAAGCCTATCGACGCTTATTGCTTGGCGGAAGTGTGGGCGCCGGAGAAGCATTCATGGATGGGTTATGGGACAGTGACGACGTAACAGCCGTGGTAAGAGTGTTTGCTAGGAATTTATCTACCCTTGACGAATGGGAGAATAAATTTAAATGGGTGACTATGCCCATCAACAAGATTCAACACTTTGCACGTCGAAATACAAAGGACCAAGCCAAGAAAAATATCGAGGCGCATTACGATCTGGGTAATAAGCTTTATACCCGCTTCCTTGACCCAACAATGATGTATTCGTCAGCCATATACCCAGATCCGAATGCAACTCTCAATGATGCACAAAATTACAAGCTCAAAGCCATTTGCGACAAGTTACAGCTTAGCGAAACCGATCATCTTCTAGAGATTGGCACGGGCTGGGGCGGGCTAGCCGTCTATGCTGCTAAGCATTATGGTTGCCGCGTAACGACCACTACCATTTCAGAAGAGCAGCATGCATGGGCAAAAGAATGGATTGCCCGAGAAGAACTTGAAAGCAAAATCACTTTGCTGAAAAAGGATTATCGCCTACTTGAAGGCAAGTACGATAAGCTCGTGTCTATCGAGATGATTGAAGCTGTAGGCAAACAATTTTTAGGAAATTTCTTTGAGAAATGCTCGTCACTTTTAAAAGACGATGGCCTAATGCTGCTTCAGTCAATAACCATTGATGACAGACGTTACGACAGCTATTCAAATAGTGTCGACTTTATTCAGAAATATATCTTTCCGGGTGGATTTTTACCTTCTCAGCACCAGCTTAACGCTCACCTGAAAAAGTACACTAATATGATGATTCGTGACTTACACGACATCGGGATTGACTATGCGAAAACATTGAACCATTGGTATGAAGCATTTATTTCTGCAAAAGATGAGCTTTTAAACGACGGTTATGACGAGCGTTTTATGCGAATGTGGACCTACTACCTGAAATATTGTGAAGGTGGTTTTTTAGAAAGAACAATCAGTACCGTTCAGCTTGTGATTTCAAAGCCTCATTACAGACTTGATTTGGCTCGTGTTTAACAACGCTAATTATCGATAGTAGTGACAAAAAAAGCGGCGCCCTTTGGCGCCGCTTTCTTGTTTGAAGCTGACACTAGGTCAAAGCACTACTCATCTACAACTGATATAGGCTTAGACAGCATTGGCTTACCCTGATTAATATTAATTTCAACGCGACGATTTTGCGCTCGGTCTGAAGGTGAAGTGGCATTTTCTACAATTGGATCGGTATCTGCCTTACCCACTACCGACATACGACTTTCGTCAAACCCTGGCGCGGTCCGCATGGCTTCAGCGACCGCGACAGCGCGCTGCGCTGACAAGTCCCAATTAGAACGATAGAGTTCATTAGCAATATGCTGACCGTCACTGTGCCCTGAAATTTCGATTTCTCCAGGCACATCCGCCAACAGCGTACCGATTTTTCTCAACACCGGTTGGAATTGGGGCTGCAAAAAGGCTGAGCCCGCCGAGAAGGAACCGTTCTCACGAATTCGAATGGTTAACTGCTGACCCAACGATTCCATTTCCACCGAACCATCTAGAATTTGTTTTTCTAATTGCTGCGCTACTTTTTTCATCAGTTCAGCCATTTGCGACTGATCGGTGCTTTGCTCAGCCGATGAAGACGACTCAGTAGCCGTTTGTTGAGATTGTCCGCCACGCTGCTCGCCGCGCTGCTTCTGCCTTCCGCCGGCAGAGTCTTCGTTACCAGCCTGAAATTCCAGCATTTGTTGGGTCATTTCGTTGGTTTGCTGCTGAATGGACTCAATAGGCGTAGGGTCAGGCTTGCCAGGTCGAAACTCCATTGCAATAACACTGGTACCCTTTGGAATATCTTTTACTTCAATTTTATTTTGCACACCAAAAGCAAACTTCATAGAGCCCGCAATTTGTTTAAACTTCAGTACGTCCATTTCCGAAAACGAAAGTAGCAGTACAAAGAAGCACATAAGCAACGACATCAGGTCTGCGAAGGTTCCCATCCAGGCTGGAAGCCCCTCGGGGGGACATTTTGGGCATTCTTCTTCGGCCATTACTCTTCCTCTGCGCTTCCGCGTTTACTCGCCGCAAGGTAGTTCTTTAATACCCCTTCGATAACACGTGGGTTCTGGCCGTCGGCAATACCCACAATACCGTCAAGAACAAGACTCTGGTTTAACTTCTCTTCACCGGCTCTTACCGCCAGTTTAAAGGCAATTGGCAAACACACGACGTTGGCAAAAAAGGCACCATAAAGCGTGGTTAATAGCGCTACCGCCATGGCAGGGCCGATAGCTTTAGGGTCATCCATGTTTGAAAGCATGGCAACCAGACCGATCAAAGTACCAATCATACCCATCGCAGGTGCTACGTCGCCCATTCCTTTAAATATAGAAGCGCCGAACTCATGCCTTTCCGTTGTCATAGAAATATCTTTAGCTAACGTTTCTCTCACCACTTCAATGTCGTGACCGTCAACCAGCATGTCCACACCCTTTTGCATGAACTCATTTGAAATTTCCGCTTCTTCTAATGCCAGAAACCCGCCTTTACGTGCAGCATCTGCCATTTCAACAATCTTCTCGATTAGCTCTTCAGGCGTTTCAATTTTGAACATGAACGCTTTGCCAGCAACTTTACCCGCACTGAAGAATTGACCCAACGTAAACTGAGATAGGACAACAAATAGTGTTCCCCCGAATACAATAAGTATTGATTGCACGTCGATGAACATGCCCAAGCTGCCGCCCAGAATCATAGCCATAACTATGAAACCAATGGCGCCCAACATACCTATGACGGTTGCTAAATCCACTCACTCTTCCCCATTTATGCGCAGTCAGTGCTGTTAGTGTACAAATACCCTATCGGCAAAAGATAGAAATACTAAAACGACATTATTGAAAAATATCACATTTATTTGTTTATTATGAAGTACGTTCTATGTAAAAGCGCTGCTTTGTCTGTTTTTATAAACTAAAAATATCTAGCGCTTTTTCAGCGCCTTACTTTTTCCTTCACAGTAAATAACACGGTTACTTCTGAAAGGTTAGTGAACCCTGCATCGAATATAGCACAATTTGCTTGTATGTTGCCTTTTGAACTGGATGAAAAAAAAGCTATGTTACTGTGATATAGGCGATATACGGACAAACCATTTGACCCTTGTGCAACCCTCGGTTAATGTGCGCGGTATACGTATTTTGGCCACTATATTGAGTGTTTTTATGACGACAGAAAAAGCATCAGCGTCTTTTGAAGAAACTTTATCAGAACTAGAAGCTATCGTTAACGAAATGGAAAGCGGTGATCTGCCTCTTAATAAAGCACTAGAAAAATTTGAGCGCGGTATAGCACTTTCCCGCCAAGGCCAACAATCTCTTGAAAACGCCGAGCAAAAAGTAAAGATACTGCTCAGTGAACAAGGCGAAGAAACGCTCCACCCTCTTCCTGAAAGTGAACAGCCATAAATCGTTCATTTTTAACTAACAGGCAATCTATGAATTTTTCTGCTTTGCATCAGCAAGTTAAACAGCAAACTGATGCATCTCTTCTTACATTAATTGACGAATTACCCGATTACGCGCCGCGCTTGAAAGACGCAATGCGTCACGCCTTACTTGCTGGCGGTAAACGGATGCGGCCACTACTTGTTCAAGTAGTAGGTAACACCCTAGACGTGCCCAAAAAAGACCAAATGGCTATTAGTATGGCCATTGAATGTGTGCACGCCTACTCGTTAGTCCACGACGATTTACCAGCCATGGACGACGACGACTTGCGCCGCGGTATGCCAACCTGCCATATTGCCTTTGATGAGGCTACCGCTATTTTAGCTGGCGATGCGCTGCAGGCACTTGCATTTACAGTGTTAGCTGATGCTCCATTAAGCACGTATGCTGAAACAAAGCGTAGCCAGTTACTGTCTGTACTTGCGAAAAGTGCGGGTTACATAGGTATGTGCGGTGGGCAAGCTATCGATTTAGCCAGCACCGGCAAAACCATCTCGCTAGAAGAACTAAAACAGCTGCATAGATTGAAAACCGGTGCATTGTTAAAAGCCTGCGTAGAAATGGTCGCCATTGTTAGTGAAGGCTTACTGCCTCAAACTAAAATTGACTTAATGGCTTATGCCGCGGATATTGGGCTAGCTTTCCAAGTTCAAGACGATATTTTAGATGTGGAAGGCAGTAGCGAAAAATTAGGTAAACCCGCGGGGTCAGACGAAGCGTTAGGGAAAAATACCTTTCCAGCCAAACTTGGTATTACAGGCGCTAAACAAGAATTAGAAATGCTTCACGATAATGCACTTCAAGCATTGGCGCGTTTACCCTACAATACTGACAGTTTAATTGCGTTTAGCGAGCTTTTGGTAAAACGCGACCATTAGCCACGCGCCATGTTGAAAAAGATAATAAGTACATGAGTTTAGATCTCCAACATTACCCAACGCTTGCGCTTGCGCAAACACCCGATAAATTGAGGCAGTTGCCCCAAGACAAATTACGCGAGCTCGCCGATGAGTTGCGTGAGTACTTACTTAACAGCGTAAGCCAAACCAGTGGGCACTTTGCATCTGGTTTAGGCACAGTGGAACTGACCGTCGCTTTGCACTATGTGTACGACACCCCCTTCGATCGACTGCTGTGGGATGTAGGTCACCAAGCTTATCCGCACAAAATCCTTACAGGCCGTGCAGAGCGCATGAGCACCATTCGCCAAAAGAATGGTCTGCACCCTTTCCCATGGCCGCCTGAGAGCGACTACGACACCTTTGCAGTTGGTCATTCGTCTACATCGATTAGTGCAGGGCTGGGCATGGCTGTGGCTGCCGAAAAAGAAGGCAAAAACAGAAAGGTTGTAGCGGTAATTGGCGACGGTGCTATGACCGCTGGTATGGCGTTTGAAGCCCTTAATCACGCTGGTGATATCAAGAAAGACATGGTAGTTGTACTTAACGACAACGAAATGTCTATTTCTGAAAACGTAGGTGCGTTGAACAGTCACTTAGCTCGCTTGCTCACAGGCAACTTTTTCAACTCTATACGCGATGGCGGCAAAAAGCTGCTAAGCAATGTACCTCCTATTAAGGAGTTTGCCAGCCGTGCAGAAGAACACATTAAAGGCATGGTTGTCCCGGGCACGATATTTGAAGAGCTTGGCTTTAACTACATTGGCCCTATCGATGGCCACGACGTAAATGGTGTTGTCGATACTCTACGCAATATGCGCAAGTTTGACGGCCCGCAGCTACTTCACGTAGTCACCAAGAAAGGTAAAGGTTACGCGGTTGCTGAAGAAGACCCTATCAAGTTCCACGCGGTACCAAAATTCAATCCGGCTGACAATGCTTTGCCAAAATCTAAGCCTTCAGCCCCTACCTACTCTGCAATCTTTGGGAAATGGCTGTGTGATATGGCGGCACAAGACCCTAAGCTAATGGCGGTAACGCCAGCCATGCGCGAAGGTTCAGGCATGGTTGAGTTTTCTCAGCGTTTTCCAGAGCAGTATTTCGATGTTGCGATTGCTGAACAGCACGCGGTGACCTTTGGCGCGGGCCTTGCCAAAGACGGTATGAATGCGGTTGTTGCTATTTATTCGTCGTTCCTGCAGCGCGCCTACGACCAGCTCATTCACGATGTGGCGATTCAAGACTTACCCGTATTGTTTGCCATTGATAGAGCCGGTATTGTTGGCGCAGATGGCCCTACTCACCAGGGGGCGTTTGATATCGCCTTCCTGCGCTGTATTCCGAATATGGTGGTTATGGCTCCTTCAGATGAAAATGAATGTCGTCAAATGCTCTACACGGGTCACAAGCTACAAAAACCAGCTGCTGTTCGTTACCCTCGCGGTGCTGGCATGGGTGTCACGCCTGACGAAGCTATGACAGAGCTTGAGATTGGTAAATCTCGTACGTGTCGAGAATCATCAAAAGGCAAGTCTGAAAGTATCGCCATTTTAAACTTTGGCTGTCTATTACCCTATGCCCTTGAAGCTGCAGAGGCGATTGACGCTACCGTTATCGACATGCGTTTCATTAAGCCGTTAGACGGCGACGCAGTATTAAAAGCTACCAGTGAGCACAGTGCACTTATTACGTTGGAAGACGGCTGTATTATGGGTGGAGCTGGTAGTGCGGTGCTTGAACACTTGCAGCAAAATGGCGTATTAAAAGCGGTGAAGATGTTAGGTCTGCCTGATAGCTTTATATTACAAGGCACTCAGCAGGAAATGTACAAAGAGCACGGCTTAGATGCTGAAGGTATTATTGCGGCGGCTAGCAGTTTAAGTGCTAACTAATTAAGCTTTAAAATCATTACTAAGACATTAAAAAGCCCGCTATTTTGCGGGCTTTTTCGTAAATAGTTTGCTCACCGTCAACTGGCTTTCCTTTGAGGTAAGTCTAACAAAATGGCGGCGAATATTCGTAATGAATTAAAACAAAGCCAATGCGGCAGGCCAAAACGCTATGAGTAAATGTAGACAACCGCATGCCATGGCGCCAGCGATAAGATCATCAAGCATAATGCCTGTACCGCCATGTAAGCGCTTATCTATGATACCTATTGGCCAAGGCTTCAAGATATCGAAAAGCCTGAATAGAACAAAGCCTACAAGTAAAGAGGACGCTGAAATAGGTACAAACAGAAAGGTCACAAACATGCCCGCTATTTCATCCCACACTATAGAGCCATGATCGTGAACCTGCATATCGTCAGCAGTCTTGCCACACAGGTAAATGCCTACAACTGAGAATATCAGCGTAAGCGCGATAAAGGAAATTAGGGAAATCTGGCTACAGGCAATAAGTAGGGGCAACGCAGCAAGTGAGCCAAAGGTTCCCGGCATGAAAGGAATAAGTCCACTGCCAAAACCTAGTGCAAGAAAATGCACGGGATTTTTCATACTCACTCTAGCGCGAAACTCAGCCTGCATGCTTTTTCCTTTTTATTGCTTTTGTCGGACAAATAGGCCGCCTAAAAGGCGTGCTCGTAACCTGACACGTTAACAGGTGTGTACTTTTCGTTGTCTTTGAGCAATGAAAGTGTGCCGTTATGACCGGTTAATTGGCCAATACATGTGGCTTTCACGTTTGTGCTTGCCAACGAGGTTTCAAGACTTCCGCGCTGCTCTTCACTTACAGTGAAGATAAGCTCATAGTCATCGCCTGCAGACAGCGCGTATTCGATAGCTTGCTCTGGTGTAACCGCGCTTGTTAATGCTCGTGACAACGGTAAACGCTCTACATGAACATTTGCACCGCAATTAGACGCTTTTAGGATATGACCTAAATCTGAAATTAAACCATCAGAGATATCAATGCACGACGTTGCAATACGTCGGATAGCTGTGCCCACCGCTACGCGAGGAGTTGGGAAGTAATGACGATTTACCAAGACATCTTTCGCTTCACCGCTTACACTCAGCTTATTTTGCAGGATGTCTAAACCTGCACCTGCGTCACCAAGCGTTCCCGTGACATAAAGCCAATCACCTGGCTTAGCGCCGCTACGTGTTAGCTCAGAACCCGGCGGTATAAAGCCTTGAGCTGTAATCGTGAACGCCATTGGACCTTTAACCGTATCGCCACCGATTAGCTGTACAGAATAGTACTGAGTTAGCTCATAAAGGCCCGAAACAAAGTCATCTAGCCAAGCTTCGTCCACTTCCGGTAATGACAGAGATAAGCTAATCCACGCTGGCTCTGCGCCCATTGCGGCAAGGTCGCTTAAGTTTACCGCCACTGTTTTATACGCAACAGACTTCGCCGGTGCGTCTTTCAAAAAGTGCACACCTGCAACCAGGGTATCTGTGGTAACGGCAAGCTGTTGGTTTTCAGGAACCGTTGTTACAGCACAGTCATCACCAATACCAATAACAACGTCTTTGCGTTTGTGGCCGCTGTTTGAAAAGTAGCGGCCGATAAGATCAAATTCTTTCACGGTAATTTTTAAACCCTTTTAGCGGCAGTCCATGCCGCCACGGTAAGGTTAGTCGCGCTCGTCTTTGCGCAATGTGCGCACTGCTTTGTCCAGTGCACCATTAATGAACTTGTGACTTTCTTCAGCACCAAATGCTTTAGCAAGCTCAATCGCCTCATTAATAATTACGCGGTAAGGGACGTCAATGCGCTCGGTCAGTTCCAGCGTCGCAATGCGCAAGATTGCTTTTTCAATAGCGTCTAACTCTTCAGGCAAACGGCCAAGGTAAGGCTTGATGGTCGTATCAAGTTTACTTGCGTTGTGTGCAACACCGCGAAGCAGAGCTTGGAAATACGCCATATCTACCTTTTGCATGTCGTTACTGGTGGCTAGCGCCAGTTCAACCTGCTGAATATCGTTGTGACTCATTTGCCATGAATACACGCCTTGCAGAGCGAGTTCACGGGCTTTACGACGAGCTGAAACTTTCACTTAATGTTTACCTTAAAGCTTTTCAACAGCATCGATAACGTTAACCATTTCCAGCGCACCAAGTGCAGCTTCTGCACCTTTGTTGCCCGCTTTGGTTCCTGAACGCTCGATAGCCTGTTCAATTGAATCTGTTGTAATTACGCCAAATGATACGGGTACACCGTATTCAAGAGAAACTTGCGCAAGACCTTTGTTGCATTCGCCTGCTACAAAATCAAAGTGTGGCGTACCACCACGAATAACCGCACCTAGTGCGATGATGGCGTCAAATGACTTTTTCTCAGCTAATTTCTTCGCTACTACAGGTAACTCGTAAGCACCAGGTACACGTACTAACGTGATATCGTCATCACTCACTTCACCGTGACGCTCTAGTGTATCTAGTGCACCTTCAAGTAAGCTTTCAACTACAAAGCTATTAAAGCGTGATACAACGATAGCAAATTTCTTACCGGTTGCTCTGATATTACCTTCAATTACCTGCATGGATTCATTCCTCGAGAAAAAACGGCGCGAAGTATACCACAACTGCGCCCAAACTAAATCGATTGTTTCTTTAACTTCAACTATTCGTAAACGGGTACGTTAGCTTGACTCAATGGGGGAAGGGAGTGCTCGTCGCAAACCCTATCCACTTTAGCTCCGCCCTACAGCTAAGTACTAGTCGTGCACGTACTCCACTACTTCAAGGCCGTAACCTGAAAGTGCGTGATATTTAATTGGTTTACTAAGAAGACGCATTTTGTGTACGCCCATTGATGCTAGAATTTGACTGCCTACACCAATAGTGCGTGACGATCCCTGCCAGTCAGCGCCAGTCGGGCGCTCGCCTCGGTCTTCTGCGGCAAAGCGGCGTACCTGACTTTCAATATGCTCTTCTTTACCTAATAGCACCAATACGCCACCGTCTTCTGAAATTTTGCGCATGCCATCTGCAAGCGTCATCGAGCGATGAATACCGCGGGTAGACCCAAGAAGATCACTAAACGTATTGTGAAGGTGTACACGTACAAGTGTCGGCTCATCTTCTTTAATTTCGCCTTTTTTAAGTGCGAAATGAAGTTGGTTGTCGATGCTGTCTTTAAACGTGTGAAGCTCGAAATCACCATACTCGGTTGGCATATTGCATTGAGCGACCTTTTGAATGGTGGTTTCGTTGAGATTGCGATATTCAATTAAATCAGCAATGGTGCCGATTTTAAGATTATGTTTTTCAGCAAACTTTTCTAGTTCTGGACGACGGGCCATCGTGCCGTCTTCATTGAGGATTTCTACAATAACCCCAGCAGGCTCTAACCCTGCCAAACGCGGTAAATCTACACCGGCTTCTGTGTGACCTGCGCGGTTTAACACGCCACCGTCTTTAGCAATTAGCGGAAAAATATGACCCGGCTGTACAATGTCTGTCGCTTTCGCGTCTTTCGCTACAGCAGCTTTAATGGTTGTTGCGCGATCTGCCGCCGAAATGCCTGTGGTCACGCCGGTTGCCGCTTCAATAGACACAGTGAAGTTGGTAGAAAATTGTGCTTCGTTTTTATCCACCATAAGCGGAAGATTCAGGGTGCGACAGCGCTCTTGCGTCATGGGTAAACACACTAAACCGCGAGCGTGGGTTACCATAAAGTTAATGGCTTCAGGCGTCACATGCTCTGCCGCCATTATCAAATCGCCTTCATTTTCCCTGTCTTCGTCATCCATCAAGATAACCATTTTACCTTGGCGAATGTCTTCAATAATTTCTTGTGTAGTGTTAAATGCCATGTTGTGTGCTTCTTGTAGGGTTATTTTCTTAAAAATCCGTTCTCGGCAAGAAATGCCATGTCAATGCCTTTGCTTTTTGGCTCGGCGGCTTTGTCGCCCAGCATCAATCGCTCTAAATAGCGCGCAATAACATCAACCTCTAGGTTCACCGCTGTGCCCACTTTATAGCTTCCCATAATTGTTTCTTGCAACGTATGAGGAATGATCCAAAGCATAAATTCTGCACCGTTAACTTCATTAACTGTCAAGCTGATACCATCAACGGTGATACTGCCTTTATGCGCAATATATTTAGCCAAGGCTTCTGGCGCTTTTACCCAGAACTCTACGTAGTCTGAGTGCTTAATGATTTGTGTAACCTCGCCTACACCATCAACGTGACCGGAAACGATATGACCACCTAAACGGTCGCTTGGACGCATCGCTTTCTCAAGATTCACCGTAGAGCCTGCGCTGTAATGTGCAAAGCCCGTTAATTTGATGGTCTCTGCCGACACATCTGCACAATAATAATCGGGGCCCATATCAGTAACTGTTAAGCAAACACCATTGGTCGCAATACTGTCGCCGAGTGCGACATCAGACATATCAAGCGTAGGCGATGAAACGGTAAGTCGAATATCGTTGCCACGGTTATCAAGCTTCTTAATTGTACCTAGCGCTTGAATAATTCCAGTAAACATAAAGTTCCTCTTTAATCGCGTTAACCACGGATGTTGCTAACATCAGGACGGAAGATAAGCTTAATATCGTTACCCACTTGACGATTTTCAATAAGCGAAAGCGAAATACATTCATTTAGCGACGTGAACGCGGGTAAATTAACCATACTGACTCCCTTATCACCTAAAAGCTTAGGCGCTTGGTAGCAAATAAGTTCATCCACCAGCCCTTCTTGCAATAATGCACCGGCAAGGCCAGGGCCTGCTTCCACCCAGACTTCATTGTATTGCTTGTCACCCAATGCTGACATTAGCGCATGTAAGTCGAGCTTACCGTCTTTTTCGTCCAGTTGGAGATAGTGCTGAGTAGCGGTGTCTGGGTGAGCCTGTGACGTCGCCGTGAACGTAATATTGCCGTCGTTAAAAAGTGTGTAGTCTCTAGTAAGCTTACTTTTGCTATCTACAACAACACGGGCAGGTTGACGAATGTGTTCCAGAGGATAATTAGTGAACTGTGCTTCTTGTTCTCTAACCAACAAACTAGGGTTATCGGCTTTCACCGTACCTGAGCCTGTTAGCACCACGCAACTTTGTGCACGATACTGTTGCACATCCCGTCTTGCCTCTGCTCCAGTAATCCACTGACTCACCCCATTTTGAAGGGCTATTTTTCCATCTAGGCTAATGCCTAATTTCACGCGAACAAAGGGCTCACCGGTAAGCATGCGTTTAATAAACCCAGGGTTTAGCGCTGCGGCCTCAGCAGCCATCACTTCGCTTACCACTTCGATGCCTGCTTCCTGCAGAATGCTAATACCGTTACCGCATACGTTTGGATTCGGGTCGGTCATAGCAATAACAACACGCGCTACCTTTGCTTCTACCAAGGCAACAGCACAAGGCGGTGTGCGCCCAAAATGACTACAAGGTTCAAGTGTAACGTATGCCGTCGCGCCCTTTGCGCCCTGCGGACGTGCGTTAGATGCATGTCTTAATGCATGCACTTCGGCATGGGGTGTACCAGCTTGAATGTGATATCCCTGACCGAGCAATTGATTGTTTTCGTCAACAATTACACAGCCTACGCGAGGGTTAGGAGAAGTGGTAAAACGCCCTTGTTGGGCAAGCTGAATGGCTTTTGCCATCCAAAAATAATCGTTTTTAACCGTATCGTGGTTCACTTGGATTCCTGTTGTAGCCCTAAGTGTCTGATGTTTGAGAGGTCGCCGACTTAATCTCCTAATCGCGCAATCTCTTCTCCGAATTCACGAATATCTTCGAAAGAGCGATAAACGGAGGCGAACCGGACATAAGCAACTTTATCGAGTTCTTTGAGGGCTTTCATAATTAGGTTGCCGAGCAGTTCACTGCTCACTTCACGTTCACCGGTTGCGCGCAACTGTGACTTAAGTGAGAGGATACATTGTTCAACTTTTTCTGTGCTCACAGGGCGCTTTTCGAGTGCGCGTTGCAAGCCTGCACGAAGTTTATCTTCGTTAAACGGTTCACGAGAACCATCGCGTTTAATAACGCGAGGCATCACGAGCTCGGCACTTTCAAAGGTCGTGAAGCGCTCGTGACACACCATACATTCACGGCGTCTACGCACCTGTTGCCCTTCTGCAACCAAACGAGAATCAATGACTTTTGTTTCTTGTTCTGAACAAAACGGGCAAAACATGAATAATCCTTAAATATTGCGTACTTAGGTATCTAAATTGAACCTAGACTAGTTAGTCCAGCATTAGTACCAAAGTACGCAATAAAACACAAACCTATTTATTTATAAACAGGGAATTGTGCGCAAAGTGCAACCACTTCGTCTTGAACACGTTTGATAACAGACTCATCGCCCATGTTATCTAGAATGTCGCAAATCCATGTTGCAACTTGCTTAGCTTGTTCTTCTTTGAAACCACGGCGAGTAATCGCTGGGCTACCAATACGAAGACCGCTGGTTACAAACGGTGAACGCGGGTCATTTGGCACTGAGTTTTTGTTTACCGTAATATTTGCGGCACCAAGTGCTGCGTCAGCATCTTTACCTGTAATGTCCTTGTCGATTAGGTCAAGAAGGAACAAGTGGTTGTCAGTACCGCCAGAGACGATGTTATAACCGCGCTCTTGCATTACAGAAACCATAGCTTTCGCATTTGCAACAACCTGCTGCTGATACACTTTAAATTCTGGCTGTAGTGCTTCTTTGAATGCAACCGCTTTAGCTGCGATCACGTGGCAAAGAGGGCCACCTTGGTTGCCTGGGAATACCGAGCTGTTAAGCTTTTTGTAAATCGCTTCATCGCCACATGAAGATAGGATAAGACCACTACGTGGACCCGCTAGCGTTTTATGAGTAGTCGTTGTTACCACGTGAGCATGAGGAAGCGGGTTTGGATAAACGCCTGCTGCTACAAGACCTGCTACGTGCGCCATATCTACGAGCAAGTAAGCGCCAACGCTATCAGCGATTTCACGGAATTTTGCCCAATCAACAATGCCAGAATACGCAGAGAAACCACCGATAATCATTTTCGGCTTGTGCTCTTTAGCAAGTGCCTCAACCTGAGCGTAATCGATTTCACCGGTTTCTTTGTTCAGACCATACTGAACAGCATTGTAGGTTTTACCAGAGAAGTTTACGTGTGAACCGTGAGTAAGGTGACCACCTTCAGAAAGGCTCATTCCCAATACCGTATCGCCTGCGTCAAGTAGTGCCATGAATACGGCAGAGTTAGCTTGTGAACCAGCGTGCGGTTGAACGTTCGCGTAGTCTGCACCGAATAGTGCTTTTGCACGATCGATCGCAAGTTGTTCAACAACGTCTACGTGCTCACAACCACCGTAGTAACGCTTGCCTGGGTAGCCTTCCGCGTACTTGTTAGTAAGCTGCGAACCCTGTGCTTCCATTACACGTGGGCTACAGTAGTTCTCAGAGGCAATTAGCTCTATGTGATGTTCTTGACGCTCAACCTCTTTAGACATTGCATCGGCTAATTCAGGATCGAAGTCGGCTATATTCATTTCGCGAGAAAACATGGGGGCTCCTTAACTGCGGTTTTTATATGGCGTTACGCACTGATTGCTCAAATTCGAGCCATATTCTAGTCATTTTCGGGGGCTTGTATACCGCTTTGTGACCAAATTAATATAAATGGCGCAGGTTTAACGAAATACCTGCGCCAGCGCGAGATCAGACCTGTTTTTCCAGGGCTTTAACACGGTCAAATAAACTACCAATTTTGGCAAGGCGAACCGTATTTTTGCGCCAGTCACGGTTGGTTTGTGCTGGCTGGCCAGAAGAATAAACACCCGGTTCAGTGATATCTTGTACAATCATGGTATAGCCAGTCACCTGAACATTATCGCAAATGCTAATGTGACCATTAATGCCCACTCCACCACCGATAATAACGTGCTTGCCGATATGACAGCTACCAGCAATTCCTGTAGCGCCGCAAATACAAGAGTGATCACCAATAATACAGTTGTGGCCAATTTGTACTTGGTTATCGATAATAACGTTAGTGCCTAAAATCGTATCTTCCATGGCGCCGCGGTCAATGCTGCTGCTTGCGCCAATCTGACTGTCGTCACCAATGCGAACCGACCCTGTTTGTGGAATAGGGATCCAAACGCCTTTATCATTTGCGTAACCAAAGCCTGCCGCACCAATAACTGTTTGGCTATGAATTGTCACGCGCTTACCAATTACTACGTCATGATAGATAGTTACGTTCGGGTGAATGGTGCAGCCTTCACCAATATGGGTACCTCTGCGAATAACCGTATTCGCGCCTACAGTAACTCTATCGCCTAAAACCACGTTCTCTTCAATGATTACATTGTGGCCTAGCGATACATCACTGCCGATGCGGGCAGATGGCGCAATAACCGCTGTCTCAGCAATACCTGTCGCTACCGCTGGGGTAGTATCAAACAACTGAGCGATAAGGGCGAACGCTGCATGAGGGTTTGCCACAACCAACGCAGGAACTGGGCTATCATCTTTTAAGTTTTTGTGCAGAATTACCGCACCAGCCTGAGTATCTTTTAACTGCGGCTTGTATTTAGGATTTGTTAGAAACGAAATTTGGTGCGATGCTGCACCGGATAACGTACCTACTGCAGAGATAGTAATGTTTCCATCGCCCTGCACTTCCCCACTTACATGTTTGGCAAGCTCTTCCAGACTGTATGTGCGTTTACTCATAGCGGTCATCATAATTACCTGTTCAGAGATATGAATAGTGTTGAGTCTATCGCTTTGGGTTCTTTATTGCTGTTTGCTAGCTCACCCTAAAGCCCATGTTTACTCATGCTTATAAAAACAAGTTTACCTTAAATCAACTCGCCAACCGATGCATAAATCGATCTTTTTGGCATGAGTGATTAAAATATCGCCAAGCACAAATACACTAAGCGTAAGTAACTGGCACAAACTACCCTGTTACGAGTAGAATAGACCCCAATCACTTTTTTATTTTTCACCGCTTATTCAGCGAGGATAGAGCATGGCGCAATACGTTTACAGTATGCATCGCGTGGGCAAAATCGTCCCACCTAATAGACACATTCTAAAAAATATCTCACTTAGCTTTTTCCCAGGCGCCAAAATTGGTGTGCTAGGTCTAAACGGTGCAGGTAAATCTACCTTACTTCGCATTATGGCCGGCGTAGATACCGACATCGAAGGTGAAGCGCGTCCTCAACCGGGCTTAAAAGTGGGCTACCTTCCACAAGAGCCTCAGCTTGATGAAACAAAAGATGTTCGCGGCAATATAGAAGAAGCCGTCGCCGACGTTAAACACGCATTAACTCGCCTAGATGAAGTATATGCAGCTTATGCAGAAGCAGACGCTGATTTTGACGCCCTTGCTAAAGAGCAGGGCGAGTTAGAAGCTATTATTCAAGCCAAAGATGGCCACAACTTAGAAAATGCATTAGAGCGTGCTGCTGATGCCCTTCGCCTTCCAGCGTGGGATGCGGACGTTAGCAAACTATCTGGTGGTGAACGCCGCCGTGTAGCGCTGTGCCGCCTACTTCTAGAAAAGCCTGAAATGTTGCTTCTAGACGAACCCACTAACCACTTAGACGCAGAATCAGTCGCATGGCTAGAGCGTTTCCTTCACGATTATGAAGGTACGGTAGTCGCTATTACCCACGATAGATACTTCCTTGATAACGTTGCAGGTTGGATTTTAGAACTTGACCGTGGTGAAGGTATTCCGTGGGAAGGTAACTACTCTTCTTGGTTGGAGCAAAAAGAAAACCGACTTGAGCAAGAAGAGCGTACCGAAACGGCGCGTATGAAGAGCATGAAACAGGAACTTGAGTGGGTACGCTCAAACCCGAAAGGTCGTCATGCTAAAAGTAAAGCTCGTATGGCCCGCTTTGAAGAACTATCTACCAGCGATTACCAAAAGCGTAATGAAACCAATGAGCTTTTCATTCCACCAGGTGAACGCTTAGGTGACAAGGTTATTGAAGTAAGCAACCTTAAAAAGTCGTATGGCGATCGCGTACTTATCGACGACTTAACGTTTAAAGTACCAAAGGGTGCCATTGTAGGTATCGTAGGCCCTAACGGCGCGGGTAAATCAACCTTGTTCAGAATGCTTACCGGTGCTGAGCAACCTGATTCAGGCACCATCGATTTAGGTGAAACCGTTCAAATTGCTGCGGTAGAACAGTTCCGCGACCACATGAACGAAAACAATACCGTGTGGAAAGAAATTTCTGACGAACAAGACATTATTCGCATTGGTAACTTTGAAATTAACAGCCGCGCCTACTGCAGCCGTTTTAACTTTAAAGGCACCGACCAGCAGAAGTTCATCAAAGACTTGTCAGGTGGTGAGCGTAACCGTGTTCACCTTGCGAAACTGCTTAAAGCAGGCGGTAACGTATTGCTACTGGATGAGCCAACCAACGACCTAGACGTAGAAACACTTCGCGCCTTGGAAAACGCGTTGTTGGAGTTCCCAGGCTGTGCCATGGTTATCTCGCACGACCGTTGGTTCCTAGACCGTGTAGCAACACACATTATGGATTACCGCGATGAAGGTAACATCAACTTCTTCGAAGGTAACTACTCAGACTACGAAAGCTGGTTGAAGCAAGAATTTGGACAAGATGTGGTTGAACCGCACCGCCTTAAATATAAGCGTATGTCTAAATAACACAAATTCAGAGATGTAAGATCTGTATCTCTGCTTTACGTCTAAAGCCGCTATCGCTGATAGCGGCTTTTTTATTTGTTCGCTTTTCATTGCGAACCCACGCAAATTAGCCAATACTAATACCAGTCCGCATAGGTCATTACCCACTCAGTGGGCAATTATCTACGCGGACTGATATAACAGCGTTAATGATAACTGGGTATTTGAAAAATGACGGATAAGCGCCAATTTCAACGGGTGTCACTGAATGTAAATGGCACACTGGCACACAATGACGTTAGTATTGATGTGGTAGTCAGCGACGTATCGCTTCAAGGCATTAAACTTCAAGCTACCGAAACGGCGTTGTCACACTTACCTTTTGACAGTCACGACCCTTACACTGCTACCTTCCAAGCAAATGAAGACAGTCCTGTAATAACCCTTTCTATTTCGCAGTTGTATCGTCATGCCGACAGTAGAAAAGAACGGGTTTCATTAGGCTGTAAAGTTGAGCGAATGGATGTAGACAGCATTAGCGCCCTTCGTCGTTTAATTACTTTAAACAGCGACGACGCCAGTATTGAAGAGAAAGACCTGAATGCATTAGTTGATGCGGTTTATCAGGCGCCACATTAACCTTTAAAAAACGCGTTTCACTCGTTTAATGCAGGAAAGGCCCATTTAATAGGCCTTTCAATTTAACAGGCACCGTCAACACTTTACTTAAATGTTGAGCCTTCCGCATTACTCAAGCGCGTCTAACGCCTCAGATAAGCGCGCTACCGGCACCACTTTCATACCATTAATGGCTTGCTTAGGCGCATTGGCTTTTGGCACGATCGCCCGCTTAAAACCATGTTTCGCCGCCTCGATAATGCGTTCCGTTCCGTTAGGAACCGGGCGAATCTCGCCGGCTAGCCCGACTTCGCCGAATACAATTAAATCTCTGGGCAGTGAGCGATTTCTAAAGCTTGAAATCATGGCCAATAATAAGGCTAAGTCTGCACTGGTCTCTGATACTCTTACACCGCCTACCACGTTGACAAAAACGTCTTGATCGTTCATTTGCACATTGCCATGGCGATGCAAAACCGCGAGCAGCATAGACAAACGGTTCTGATCCAACCCTACAGCGATTCGCCTTGGGTTCGACATCTGCGAATAGTCTACCAACGCCTGTATTTCTACAAGTAACGGGCGGGTGCCCTCCCAGATAACCATAACGCTAGACCCTGGCGTTTCATTGTCACCTCGACTTAAGAATATGGCCGATGGGTTGCTTACCTCTTTAAGGCCTTTTTCTGTCATGGCAAACACGCCGAGCTCATTTACCGCACCAAAGCGGTTTTTATGACTTCGAAGCGTACGGTAGCGACCATCACTTTCTCCTTCTAGCATCATAGAGCTGTCGATACAGTGCTCAAGAACTTTCGGACCCGCCAAGTTACCGTCTTTTGTTACATGGCCAACAATGAACATAGCAATATGATTTTGCTTGGCAAAGCGCGTTAAATACGCCGCGCTTTCTCGTACTTGCGACACACTGCCTGGCGCAGACTGAACGTCTGACACGTGCATCACCTGAATAGAGTCGATAACCATAATTTTAGGCTTTTTCGTAAGCGCTAAATCGCAGATAGTTTCCACGTTTGTTTCGGCTAACATCATAAGCTTGTCGTCAGGTAGATTTAAGCGCTTTGCTCGCATAGCGACTTGCTGAAGCGACTCTTCCCCCGTGACATAAAGCGCGGTTTCACTTTTTGCCATCTGACACATTACTTGAAGCAGAAGCGTACTCTTTCCCGCTCCTGGCGATCCACCAATTAACATAGCTGCCCCAGGGACTATTCCGCCCCCTAACACTCTATCTAGCTCTTTAAATGTTGACGAGAATCGCGGTAGTGATTCGAGATCTATTGCATTTAATGTCTCAATTTTGGCAGCGGTTTGCCCAGCATAGCCTGACGTGGTTTGGCGTGCGACACTTTTGGCACTTGCAACCACAAACTCACTTATCGTATTCCACGCTTTACACTCCGAACATTGACCTTGCCAGCGAGGGAACTCTGCACCGCAGTCAGAACACACATAAGCAGTTTTACGTTTTGCCATATTCCAGTTTTATCCATTGCTTAAAAAGAGTATTCTAACACTTAACAACGGTGAATTAAGCACAAACCTAAGGTCAGTTCTCCTCCAGTAAAACGGTACAAAAGTATAACGACTTTACGGGTTAATGAGTTTTGCTGATTTGCCGATAACAACTAAAATAATGATACTAAACAACAAAGTTGCGCATTCATGAGTCAAGATTTAAAGCAATATGCTGATATTATTGAACAGCTAAAGCCCATGGTTAATGAGCCTGAGTTTAACCAGGTATTGCTTCAAACTGCATCTGATGTGCCGAAAGAAAAGCGCTTCCTCATCAAAATGGAAGTGAAACGCCTAGCCAAACCCTGTATGCGCACCATAGACTTGCGTGGTCATGTTGACGGAAAGTGCAATAAATATGTACACGAAGGACGTAGCCACTACATGGATGACGTCGCTGTTGACAAGTTTGAAGAGCAGTTGAGGGTATTTGGCCGATATACTTACGGTGTTTACGAAGCGGTACAGAACACCGAAAACAACTTTCGCTTAATGCGCGAAAAAGAACTCGCACAAGAACGCGCTGATAAAGAAAATCCTGAACTCAAAAAGCGCTCAGCAGTATTGGAGCAGTTTAAAGTTCCTACCGTAAACCTGCTTGATTACAGACAGCGCAACACTGAACGCATGAACTTCGCTGTGGCGGTAGAATTATTTAATAGCGCCAATCAATCAATGCGCGGTTTGAGTGTTGATATATCTCTTGAAGGCTTACAGGTAAAACTCTCTAAAGACGCGTTTTTCAAAAAAGGAGAAACGCTGTTTATATTCTTTAGGGGCTTAGAGAATGAATTTGCCATGGACAAAAAGAATGGCATTGCATATAAGCTCGTAAAGATAATAACTAAAAACGATGTTAACTATCTTGCCTTGCAACGAGATAAAGAAAAGCCAAGCCCCGCATTCGACAAATTCTTAGAAAGCTTTATACACGGCAATAAACGCCGATATAAAGTTAATATGAGCAATACGATTGAGGCGATTACCAGTAAGATTTGTGAGCAGTACTTTTCGCCGCGTAGCCCCACGCTGCCGGTGTATATAGACGTCATTAATAAAACGCTGGTTCCCCGGTTTGCTATGGTTAACGAAGTGAACCGCGAAACCGTGCAGTATTGGCAAGACGAAGACGATAACTGTCGATTGAACTTCTTACTCACCCAGGAAAGGCTTATGCGCTTATTGCAGAAGTCAGAAGAAGTAAGAGAGATTTTCGTATTTAGTTTTACTCATTTGCAGAACGACAAGGTCTACTTTTACTCAGCCTCTTACGAGGAACTCTTGCAAAAAGACGTACTAACCCGAGTATTTTTAGGGTTTGGCTCTAAAAAAGCGAGTTGGCGTGTATTTAAAATAACCTTAACAGAGGTTGACCCTGAGCAGGCCCATATTCCGCTTTCCATTCCGGATTCTGTCGGTAATAAAGTTAAAAAACTGAACACTCCGCCATCGGCTCGACTAATGTCAAAGCTGAAAAACCTGCGATTCTTGGCACACGTAACCGATGTAACCTCAGTAACAGGGCAAGAGACCTACAACGAATTTAAGTTTAATCGAGAAAACCTCTCTCATCTGCGAAATTTTGGGCATCCGCGCAATCGCGCTCCTTCGAATGTTCAGGTTGTCAGGTTTAAATATGAAGAGCAACGCATAGAAAGTCGCTATCAGCTGAGAACCCAAATTGAAGCTCGCTTCAATAATGAAGAACTGGTGCACAAAGGGATCAGCGAAGATATTTCGGTGCATGGACTTGGACTTCGTATAGAGTTGAGCAAAGAATATAAAGGTAATTTAGAGGGCAAAGTAGAAGTCGCTTTCCCTCGTCTGCAAGAAATTGCCAGTTCCTTTGATGTCATGCATTTGCAATACGAAATCATTTATCACAACGTCGACAAGAACATTCTTCATTTAAAAACTATGCCGGGCGACGAAGGCAAAAGTGCTAGAAACTTCTTTGAAGAACTGATTAAAAAGAACAAAGGCAGCCTTAAAGTAGAGAACGACGAAGAAGAAGTACCAGGCATGGGACAGGCGCTTCGTTGTATTAATGCGCGAAACGCTACTTCCCTATCCTTCTTAATGAGTAAGGAAGGTGTTCGCTACACTCCACAGGCTTGTATTGTCGGAAAGCAGGACGAACGCATAACCACCCTAACCACGCAATACGCCGAACGTGGGCAAGTGAATTTAGAGTTTCTCTTTAGAGACAGAAAACAAGATATACCTTTTGTACAAAGTGGCATTAAGGCCGTTAAGCTTGAAAATATGCCGTTGCGACAGGAATTATTTATCTCATTCGATGCATCACAAAAAGAGCCGCGAATGGCGATCATTCCTCGCTATTCCGATAAATTCGAAAATAACGAGCAGCGCCGAGCGTTTATTAGAGAAGCTATGGTTCGCGGCCAGTTCGTAGCTATTCATGTCATGCTAACCACAACTGGCAAGCCAGACATGACCATGCTGCAAACGGAAATCAATTACGTCACCATGTACGCCATGCACCGGGCCCGTGAGCTAGAGAAGAAAATGTGGAGTATTGCAGCGTGTTCTCACCTGGTCGATGTCACAGATGAAGTGCTTATAAGATACGGCTTTACAGTAGAAGATATCACGGCTAATAAAACGTTAAAAAGTGCGGTTCAACCTAAAGCCATTGCGCGCAACGCGTAGTGAAATCGCAAAGCCTATCAATTTAAATGAGCCCGTAGGTTAAGACCCATCACGGGAGGATTTTAATCACAAGATTTTGAAAACTTGTGGCCGGTGAAAGGTAATCGATAAAGTGTGAAGCGCTAGTTTTATTGCCCCAAAACTAGCGCTTGTATTACAGACTCTCGTTAACTACTTGTCTAGAAAATACAGAAGGCTATGTAAACTGCCAATGCGGATTGCCACATCCGCCTTTTCATTAACCAGTGGCTTACCGTGACACGCCACGCCTAGCGCTGATTCAGCCATCATGACCAAATCGTTAGCCCCATCCCCCATAGCAACGGTTTGTTTGGCTGAAATTTGCCACTTCTCGGCAAGGGCGTTTACGGTTCGCGCCTTAACGTCTGCATTGACAATTTCACCCTCTACTTTTCCAGTCAGCTGCTCGTTTTTCACCGCAAGCGTGTTAGAAATGGCAAAATCGAGTCCAAGCCTTGCTTTTAGGTGGTCAGCGAAAAAGGTGAATCCACCTGAGGCGATCGCTAATTTCCAATTATGCTGTTTCAAGTGAGTAAGCAAGGCTTGAATGCCGGGCATGATAGGTATGCTGTCACGAATTTGATTAAGGTGACTAACTGGCACGCCTTCCAAGCAGGCCACTCTATGCGTTAAGCTATCATTAAACGCAATTTCTCCACGCATTGCCTTAGCGGTAACTTCTGCCACCTGCTCGCCAACACCCGCCAATTTAGCAATTTCATCGATACATTCAATCGCGATGACAGTGCTATCCATGTCCATGACCAGTAGTCCTGGCTCAGACAATGAGGGGCGAGAGCCCTGCAAACCAACATCAACATTATATGCCTTGGATACGTCGCCCAGCAGTGGCTTAATCTGCTCAAGTTCAGTGTATTGCAAAGCACCTCTAATTTCTATTACATCATCCCCCATTTGCTTGTGTAAATGATGGAAAGCAGCGCTAGAAGGAGTAAACACATCGTTGAGTTTAATTAAAACGCTGTGCAGTAGATAAGGTGTTACAGCTTGACCAATAACGGTTAACGTATGTGAATACGCACTGTCGTTGTGACTATTGCTAACTACATGAGACAAAAAAGAAGCTAAATGGATATCGTCATTATCGATATTATTAAGAAGAGTGTCTTTCATAACGCACACAGAAACTGCGGTGATTGGCAAATGGTGCTCTAATGCTAACCAATTAGGCTAACTAATAAAATATCTCCTTTTAAATTATTTCGAATTATCCTACTGTTAGGCAACCCTCGTGACTTTATGGAAAAGCGAATTGGTAGACGGGCTAAGCAAAGCAGCTTCACAAACAAAGAATGACTCGCATTCGTTGTACACAGTTCTAAAGCGATTGTTCCACACAATAGTAGTGAGTGCGGTGTTTGCTTTGATAGTGGTATTGCTTCTGTTATTCCAACAATACCAAAACGACTGGCTTACCGTGCAAACTCGCTTCTCTGGTGAGAGCATAGCAAGGCAGTATGCAAAACTGCTACAACCTGCCTTTATCGCTGACGCACTTTCGAATCAGGAAACTGAGAACAATGTAGATTCCGCGCTATCTGATACTCTCACTCAACGGGAGTATATTGAAAGTGTCGCCTCTATTTTGGTCGACGAGCCACACATTCTTGCCTTGTCTGTGTTTGATAAGGACGGGAGGTATATTGCTCCTTTGCCTCAAATTGCCAGTGTGGTGTCGATGAGTCAGTCGCAAAGTGTAACGCCGCTAACCTATGTTGGCGTTATCACTGACGATAATGAAAATTTACTAGGTTATGTGAATATTCACATGAACACGCAGGCTGTCCTCGAGAGTCCACTGACATTGCGTTACCAGCTTGCTCTTATTGCGTGTATTCTCGTCTTTTTAGCGCTCATGCTAGGTATTTACCTAACCCGGGCCTTTTATAAATCTCGCCCATGGTTTATTCAGGTAATCGAATCAAAAAGAAATAAAGAGAAGCGCTAGATAGCTAATTTGGAAGTCTATGCTTCACTTCCAGCATCAATATCAAATAGTCGAGTGTAGTTCGCTGTGGTGGTGGACACTATTTCTTTATGTGACATGCCATAGCGGTCGTTTATAACATCAACGACATCTGATAAATAACGAGGTTCGTTTGCTTCTCCTTGTCTACCGCACATGGGCATATCAGGGGCATCCGTTTCTAAAAGCAATTTATCAAAATGGTGTTCTAACAAAAACCCAAGAGTGTTTCGTGTTTTTTGAGCACGTTCATAGGTAATCGTACCGCCTATACCTAGGTAAAACCCTCTCTCAATATACCCTTTGGCCGCTTCAATACTTCCTGAAAAAGCATGCACAACGCCTATACCTTGGTATTTGGTTTGCTTCAATGCTTCAACTAGCAAGTGATGACTCTTTCTGTGATGTAAAATTACGGGTAACGATACTTTATCGGCAAGTTTCAAATGGTTATGTAGCGCTTCCTTTTGAAGCGCGAATGCCACGCTTATATGCCCATCGATACCTGTTTCCCCCACGGCTTTTACCGAAGGGTGCAAGTTAGCCGTAGCGTCTTCAAGTTGACGAAGACTCTCCTTGAGTGTTTGCTCTGGCTTTTCAAGCTCGCTGCCAGTCAAAAAATAAGGGTGAAGCCCGAGCGCAGTATCTATAGATAAAAGACTTTCGTAGCGTTCACTGAGCGCTTGTAACGTCTGCCAAGATTCGGGGTTAATGCTAGGCGCCATGATGCGGGTAAGCCCTGCGGCTTTGGCGCTTTCTAATGCAACTCTAAGATCTTTCTTTTGTGCAAGTAAGTCGAGATGGCAATGACTATCAATCACGGCTTAGATGCCTCCTTGTTACTTATCTCGCCGCACGCTATCTACAAGCTCAATAGTTAAGCGGGCTCACATTCTAGAGAAGTACTTTAGCTGGAACGAAAGGTGAACTTATTCCCTACGGCATTAGGCGCTGTGTTACCCACGCGCCATCTTCAGTTTTGTTGTATTCAAAGCGGTCATGTAGCCTATCTTCTCCACCTTGCCAAAACTCAATTTGATGAGGCACGATCCTGAAACCGCCCCAAAAGTCCGGCACGGGAAGCTCTTTGTTAGCAAACTTATCTTTTAACTGCTTAAACTGGGTCAGTAGAAGCTCCCTGCTGCCAATAGGTTTGCTTTGTTTTGACGCGTACGCTGCTAGCTGACTGTCTTTCGGTCGCGAAAAGAAATAAGCAGCATTCTCAGAAACAGAAAGCTTTTCAACGCTGCCACATACGCGAACCTGACGTTCCATAAAAAACCAGGGAAAGTGGCACGACACTTTAGGGTTTACCGCTAACTCTTGTGCCTTACGGCTGCCTAAGTTAGTGAAAAACACAAAGCCCTTTTCACTGACATCTTTTAACAAAACAATACGCTGAGAGGGTTGGCCGTTGGCATCGACGGTGGCAACCGTCATTGCAGTAGGATCAGGAATTCCGGCGTCTATGGCGTCTTTTAACCATTTATCGAACATGATAAATGGACTTGAAGTAATATCTGACTCACTCAAACTGCCCTTTGAGTACTGCCTGCGCATATCTGAAATTGCCATATACCGCTCCTAAAAAGAAGTTGTTGTGCCTGCTAGAGATGTTGAAACCGAGTAAATAAACCACCGTGTAAATGCTCACATAAGCGCATCTAACTGAGGTAGTTGTCCACAAGCCATCAGCTACACCACTTGGCGAAAATGCTGACTCACTCTATTTGCTAATATAACGCCAGTTACAGCTAACTAGCGTTATAAAGATAATATTAGCGTGAACTAGAAGTTACTGTCGTCTCCGTAACCTAGAGAGCGCAGAGCACGTTCATCGTCTGCCCAGCCTTGTTTCACTTTCACCCAAAGTTCTAGAAATACTTTGTTGTCGAACAAGTTTTCCATATCTTTACGCGCTTGCTCACCAATGGTTTTCAAATGCTTTCCCCCTTTGCCGATGATCATGCGTTTTTGGGTTTCACGCTCTACCAAAATCAGCCCGCTGATACGATAAACACCATTGTCTGCCATTTTGAATTGCTCAATTTCCACAGTAGTAGAGTAAGGCAATTCATCGCCGGTAAAGCGCATAAGCTTTTCGCGAATGATTTCAGCAGCCATAAAACGGCTTGAGCGGTCAGTAATGTAATCTTCTGGGAAGAAAAATTCACTTTTAGGTAGCGACTTGGCCACTAACTCTCTAATTTCGTCGACCATTCGGCCCTGTTTAGCACTGATAGGGATCATGTGCTCAAACGGGTGCTTTTCGCCAAGCTTTTTAAGGTGAACCATAAAGTTTTCTTTATCTTCAACCTTATCCATCTTGTTTACGATGAGATAGCAAGGAAGGTTTGCTTGTTTAACCTTACTTAATACCATTTCATCTTCGGCGTTGAATCGATCGCCTTCAACAACGAATAGCACAAGGCCAACTTCAGCCAAAGAGCTTGATGCCGCGCGGTTCATGTAGCGATTGATCGCGCGCTTTTCGTCTTGGTGAAGCCCTGGAGTATCAACGTAAATAGCTTGATAGTCACCATCGGTGTCTATACCAAGAATGCGGTGGCGAGTAGTTTGCGGCTTACGCGACGTAATGCTTACTTTTTGACCTAGCAAGCGATTGAGCAAGGTCGATTTACCCACATTAGGGCGACCTACTATGGCAACTAGGCCACAGCGAGTTTGAATATCAGGCATTTCTGGCAAATTCGATTCATCATGCGTTGTCATCAAGCTTCTCCAATGTTAAACGAGCAGCTTCTTGTTCTGCTTTTCGGCGACTATTGCCAGACGCCACTACCGCTTCTGGTAGACTTTCTACCTGACAGCTAACTTCAAAAGTCTGAGCATGATCTTTCCCTGAAATAGACAGCACTTCATAGGTTGGTAGCGCTTGTTTACGACCTTGTAAAAACTCCTGAAGACGAGTTTTGCTGTCTTTAGGGTGAGCATTAGGGTCTAGTTTGTTAATGCGGGTTTCCCATAAACGGTCTATAACGCCTCGTACCTCGTCCATACCGGAATCGAGATAAATAGCCCCTAAAATAGCTTCAACTGCATCGGCTAAAATCGAACTTCTACGATGACCACCGCTTTTGAGCTCACCGGGCCCTAAGTTAAGTAGTTCACCCACACTGGCTTCCTTTGCAAGTTCTGCCAGTGTGTCTCCTTTAACCAAAGTAGAGCGCATTCGTGTGAGTTTGCCTTCTGGCACAGTTGGGAATCGCTTAAACAGCGTTTCCCCAACAATCATGCCTAAAATAGCGTCACCCAGAAATTCTAGTCGCTCGTTGTGCTGTTTAGCCGCACTGCGATGAGTAAGCGCTTGTTCCAATAGAGCTTCATTGGTAAATGTGTAGCCTATCGCCTTGTACAGACGACGATATTTATCAATTCCCTGCATTAATGAATGCCACCTGCTCGCTCAAATCGAACACCTGTTGGTACCCAAGTTGGAAGGAAGTCTGACGGACTGCGCTCAAATTCAAATGAAATCCAGATCGCCACCGCTTTTCCAACCAAGTTTGCATCTGGCACAAAACCCCAGAAACGGCTGTCGCGGCTGTTGTCACGGTTATCGCCTAGCACGAAATACTGACCTTCTGGCACAATCCACTCATTGCTGCGTGTGCCAGGCTGGGTATAAAAATTAACCGGCGAAATCTCGCGTACTGGGTGGCGCAAAATGTCATGCTCTACTGTGCCTAAATCTTCGGTGTAACGCATAAGCTGCGCCATGTCCTGTACGAACTCACCACGCTCTTGGAACGTCAGCGGTACGGCTTTCAATTTAGGACAGTTGTTGCCAGTCTCACACTTCGGTTTGATATAAACCTGTTTATTTTGATAAACCACGGTATCGCCCGGTAAACCGATCACGCGCTTAATGTAGTCAATTGAAGGCTCTTCAGGGTACTTGAAAACCACCACATCGCCACGCTCTGGAACGCCAGTTTCAATAAGCTTACTTCTGAAAACTGGGTCTTTCACGCCATAGGCAAACTTTTCAACCAAAATGAAGTCACCCACTAACAGGGTGGGCATCATTGAGCCTGAAGGAATTTGAAATGGTTCATATAAAAACGAACGCAATACCAATACGAAAGCAATAACAGGAAAAATCTGTTGCGAAGTATCAACAAGGTACGGCAGTTGAGGATCTTCTCCATAGCCCGCTCCTTCTGCGGTTGCCGCAGCCTGTAAACGTGCTTTTCGCTTTGGTGCAAACACTAGGCTATCCACTAGCCAGATTAATCCTGTTATTAAGGTGAGTGCCACCAAAATTAAGGAGAAGTAATTCGCCATTATTTGCCCACCTTCAATACTGCAAGGAACGCATCTTGTGGCAATTCAACATTACCCACTTGCTTCATTCGCTTTTTACCTTCTTTCTGCTTTTGAAGTAGTTTCTTCTTACGGCTTACGTCACCGCCGTAACACTTCGCGATTACGTTTTTACGTAGCTGTTTAACTGTACTTCTTGCAACAATATGGTTACCGATAGCCGCCTGAATAGCGATATCGAACATTTGTCGTGGAATAAGCTCGCGAAGCTTTTCGACCAGCTCACGACCACGGCCTTGAGAGTTTTCTCTATGTGTAATTACTGCTAACGCGTCTACACGTTCACCGTTAATAAGAATATCAACACGCACCATGTCTGATGTCTGGAAACGCTTAAAGTTGTAATCAAGCGATGCAAAACCACGGCTCGTAGATTTCAAACGGTCGAAGAAATCGAGCACCACTTCTGCCATTGGCAGTTCATAAGTTACCGCCACTTGCTTACCGTGGTATGTCATGTTGGTTTGCATACCGCGCTTTTCAACGCAAAGTGTAATTACGTTGCCTAGATACTCTTGTGGCACAAGAATATTGGCTTCAACCATAGGCTCACGAATTTCAGCGATATCATTTACCGGAGGCAATTTAGCTGGGCTATCTACGGTAAGGGTTTCGCCCTTGGTCGTTTCTACTTCGTATATTACGGTAGGCGCAGTAGTGATAAGACCCAAGTCATATTCACGCTCTAAACGCTCTTGAATGATTTCCATGTGCAGCATGCCAAGGAAACCAATACGGAATCCAAAACCTAGCGCTGCAGAGCTTTCTGGCTCATAGAACAGTGAAGCGTCGTTCAGGCTTAATTTCGCAAGGGCATCACGGAAATCTTCATAATCGTCTGAGCTTATTGGGAAAATACCGGCATAAACCTGAGGTTTAACCTTTTTAAAGCCCGGCAGCATTGCATCAGCTGGCTCGCGAGCCAAGGTAATGGTGTCGCCCACAGGCGCGCCTTGGATATCTTTAATCCCTGCAATGATAAAGCCTACTTCACCGGCTCTTAATGTGCCTGTATCGAGTGGCTTAGGCGTAAATACACCAATTTTGTCAACCTGATGCGTTTGACCGTTTGACATAATTTGAATTTTGTCTTTCTTGGTCAACTGGCCTTCGACAATACGTACCAGTGAAACAACGCCTTGGTAGTTGTCGAACCAAGAATCGATGATCAGCGCCTTAAGTGGCGCTTCGCGGTCACCTTCTGGCGGCGGAATTTTATTTACAATGACTTCAAGTACATCTTCAATACCGATACCGGTTTTTGCTGAGCAGCGCACAGCGTCCAGCGCATCGATACCAACAATATCTTCAATTTCTTCTGCAACGCGGTCTGGTTCAGCCTGAGGCAGGTCGATTTTATTTAGTACAGGCACCACTTCCATATCCATCTCGATGGCGGTATAGCAGTTTGCCAATGTCTGTGCTTCTACGCCCTGACCTGCATCAACAACCAAAAGCGCACCTTCACAGGCAGCAAGAGAACGAGATACTTCATAGGTAAAGTCAACGTGCCCTGGAGTGTCGATGAAGTTAAGCTGATAAGTTTCACCGTCGCGCGCTTCGTAGTTCAGCGTTACGCTTTGCGCTTTGATAGTAATACCGCGCTCTTTTTCCAGGTCCATTGAGTCGAGAACCTGTTCAGCCATTTCACGGTCTGTTAGCCCTCCACAATGCTGGATTAGACGGTCTGACAGCGTAGACTTACCGTGGTCAATGTGGGCGATAATACTGAAGTTACGAATGTGCGATTGTTGCATAATGCTGGAAATTACCTGCAGAAAAATTCATTAAACAAAAAATGCTGCTTGCCTTGCTTAAAGGGTTATACGCAGCGCGTGCGGATTTTACCCATTTCTTGCGCGAAAAGCGAATTGGCGTGGTGGAAAATTTATTACTTTCAAGAAACATAACGAATGGAAGTGGCAACCTGACGTGACTTCCTCGGCCTATCTCAAAACTTGGCTACATTGATGAGCGTGAGTTAACACTATAATCTCGTATAAATTGGCCTCGTATGGAGCAGTCCCGTATTAAACCATTGAGCAGCGTAAAGCCCTTCAAAAAATCAATGTTCTATTGCACTGTGATCTTGTTGACCCAATAGGACAGGTTGATATTTCGTACGTTCTACACGACGCAACTTGTAAGCAATTAGCTTATAGGCAAAGAAGGTTACTAACCCACTTGGCAGCATGGCCCATAACTCGTGAGTAAATCCGTTACTACTAAGTAATGATATCGACACCGAATATGCCCCGATAAACGCTATGAGCGGTAGCAAATACAACCAAGCCGATGCACTTAAAACACCTGCTTCCGGTATGCCTACAGTCACTTCTTGGCCAACCCGCACAGGCATGGGAGTGCGCAGCGTCAACTGCTGCGTTTTCGGTGCAAGCGCACGAGAAATAACGCCGGTACCACAATCACTTTGTGCTTGGCATGCGTTACAGGTCGATTTAATCGCTGCTTCTACGGTGACCGTATCCCCATTAACGGCAACTACGGTGGCGGTTTCTCTTATCATTGTTACTCAATTGCGCGGTTATTCACTTACACTGCTGACGGGGCGTAAAGACGTAGCAATAGCGTTAGCGGTTTGCAAAGGTATTTCTCCCACCACTGTCACCTGGGCTTTGCCGTCTGTCAACGTTAAGAACGTACTCACTTCATTGCGCAGCGCCAGCGTTTCACCTAACGCATCTTCCGCAGGCTGAACATACACAGATACGTCAACCAATCCATCTGAAAAGAGTTTATATTCTACAATTTGCCCTGTTAAGGCCAATCGTCTTGTATCTTGCTTTATTTCTCGCATGCCAGCCGGCAAATAAGTGACATCCCATTTGTGTGCACGATTTGGCGTGTTGCTCAGCGCCATGGGCGCGGGTAACGACGCAGAATTAATTCGTGAGAAATAATCAGCAGGCTCTGGCGATATCGCAAAGGCCGTGACCTGAATCTGCTCTAATAGCGCCCCTTGCAAATCAAGCATGTTCAGTTTGAGCAACATACCAGACGACTCATCCAGCCACAGTTGATAACCAAATCGCGTGTTATCTCGGCTGACTATTCGAATTTGTTGCGCTGAACGTCCTGCCACCCGCGCTCTTCCCACAGCGACGAACTCATAGGCTTCGGCAAGCTGTTCAGGATGATACAATAATACACTTGGTATTGGACCGTTGATATGCTTTGAACGCAAGCTATAGGGTTGTACATCTGGCTCAAATACACTCACCACATCGTTCACACGAATAAGCTCGCGGCCTGGTCCATTTTGAAGATTTAACTGCTCTAATTCAGAACCATCTTCCATTATCCCGTGGCGCCATAAATATGGAACGGTTTCCTTTCCTGCAATAGTTTGCACAAAAGACACTTGGAAATTGGCATTGGTTATAATGTTTTGAAGTTCAGCTAGCCACTGATTGGCCGATTGAGGCTCTCGTGTGCGAGAAGCAGATGCATTTTGCTCGCTTCGACTTTGTTCAAGTTGCTCTTGAATCACGTCTTCTCGCACTGCTTCTTCTTGATCAGCTTCATCTAGTCGGCCAGCTCTCGTGTTTGATTCTGAGTTAGCGTCTAATTCAACGTCGCCGTCATTCACGTTTTGGACTGGGGCAATAGGAGCTTTCGTTTCTTCGCTCAGCGAAGTAGTTTGGGCAATAGTGGGCTGAATAGCCGCGCCCGAAATGAAAAAAAGTGCAAGGATAGAACTACAGCGCATTTTTTCCTGCCTTAAAACAAACATACCAGCAGTATATGCTGGTATGATTAAAATATGAAATGTATGTCAGTCGCAATTTACTTGCGAAAGCACATTCCAACTAATGTTGACTGGCTGCGATAACTTATGGGCGCTCTGGTCCACTTGTTTCGCTTTCACCTTCGTCCTCTTGCGCTTGCTTAAGCTTTATTTGCTGCTCATGATCAGCAATCAATGCATTAATTTTGCGCTTCTTCTCAAGCATTTCATTCATGTCGTTACGTGGTAACGTTCTGGTTTGTTCCAAACTCACTGGAGACAATCCACCTTGAGGAGCAATCGTTGGCGCTGTCATAAATGGCTCGGTAGGCGCTTCTTGATTAGTGTATTGAACACCAAAGATAACTGCCACTGCCACCGACGCAGCTACTGCAAACTGGCCTGACTGCTTCGCAAAAGGAACAACATTGCCAATCAATGGTACCGACTGCCAGCGCGAGCGTTTAGGTGCGACTATAGCTGGCTCGTTTTCAAGCGCAGCTGCTACGCTTGCGGTGATGTCCAACTGTGGAGCAACACTTGCTTCTTTTCGCATTGCACCGCGATACACATGGTAACGTTGCCATTTGGCCTGAAGCGCTTCATCTTGCTTAATCGCATCGATGATGTCATTGCCTTCTATCTCACCATCCATGAATGCGGACAATTTTTCTTGCTGTTGCGTCATATATTCATTTCCAGATCAAAGTGATCGTTAACTACCCTAACACAGCTGTTAGTCATCGTGGAAAAAAGAAAGTTCATCTTTTTTTGATTTTATTTCTTTTTAATTTTCTAACAACGGTTGAATAACTTTATCAATCGCCTCGCGAGCCCTAAAAATACGGGATCTCACCGTACCCACAGGACACGACATTACGTTCGCGATTTCTTCATAGCTCAACCCTTCAATTTCACGCAGCGTTATCGCCATACGTAAATCGTCCGGCAGCTTCTCAACTACCTTAAACAGGGTTTCTTCAATTTCCTCAGATAACAGGCTTCGCTCGGGTGTAGATTGCTCTTTTAATGCATCACTACCCTCATAGAAATCTGCTTCGTCAGCATCGACATCGCTTGCAGGCGGCTTGCGACCTTGAGATACAAGATAGTTCTTGGCACTGTTTACCGCAATCCGATAAAGCCAAGTATAAAATGCACTGTCGCCACGAAAATTAGGTAAGGCACGGTATGCTTTGATAAACGCTTCTTGCGTTACATCAGCAACGTCACCGGTATTTTTCACATAGCGAGAAACGAGATGCATCACTTTATGTTGGTAACGAGTTACCAACAAATTGAACGCATTTTTATCGCCACGCTGTACTTTTTCGACCAGTTGTTGGTCGGTTATCTGCTCGCTCATTCGAGCCATTACTCCCTACTTCAACTACACAATAGCTCTAACAAGCATGTGTATAGACGCGTTCTTTTTACAAAAGTTCTGTAAAAGCATTAAATATTTTAAAAAATGCTTAGGCCAGGGGGCAAGAATGATTGTGTTTTGCTACTCATCCTTTAGACTTGCCGAACCTTTGCTCGTTTGAATTGATATAAAAATACATGAAATCTGTATCGTCTTCACTAACTTCCACATCAAATGCAATAGAACACCGTTGTGACGTATTGATTATTGGGAGTGGCGCGGCAGGATTGAGCTTAGCGCTTAAGCTTGCCGACCATTGTCAGGTTATTGTACTTAGTAAAAGTGACCGCAATGAAGGCTCTACCCGCTATGCACAAGGTGGTATTGCCGCAGTATTCGATGAACAAGACTCCATAGACGCACACGTAAAAGACACGCTTGCTGCAGGTGCTGGGCTTTGCGAAGAGCCAGCCGTAAGATTTACTGCAGAACGAGCAAAGGCGTCACTTGAGTGGCTTATCAGTTACGGTGTACCGTTTGATACAGAAAAAAGTGAATCTGGTGAGGAGCGCTTTCACCTTACCCGTGAGGGCGGACACAGCCACCGGCGAATTCTTCACGCTGCAGATGCCACAGGCGAAGCGCTTCAAATTACATTAAACGACGCGGTATCGACCCATCCAAACATTCACATATTTGAGCGCTATAACGCCATTGATCTCATTCCTTCAAAGGAAGAAAAGAACAGCGTGGTGGGTGCTTATGTTTGGAATAGACAACAAGAGCACGTTGAAGTAATTCGCGCCCCTTTCGTTGCGCTAGCGACTGGCGGTGGTAGCAAGGTATACCAGTATACATCGAACCCCGATGTGTCGAGCGGTGACGGCATTGCCATGGCATGGCGAGCGGGTTGTCGCGTGGCCAATATGGAATTCAATCAATTTCATCCGACTTGCTTATTCCACCCGCAGGCACGTAACTTTTTGATTACAGAAGCGCTGCGCGGCGAAGGCGCAAACCTCTGCCACGCCGACGGTACCCGCTTTATGCACAAATTTGATGAGCGTGGCGATCTTGCGCCGCGCGACGTAGTCGCTCGCGCAATCGACTATGAAATGAAGCGATTGGGCGCTGACTGCATGTATTTGGATATCAGTCATAAGCCGGCTGACTTTATCGTTAAGCACTTCCCTAATATATATCGAAAGTGCCGCTCGCTTGGTATCGATATAACCCGTGAACCTATCCCAGTTGTGCCCGCTGCGCACTACAGCTGCGGCGGAGTGATGACCGACTTTAATGCCAAAACCGACTTGAATAATGTATACGCAATCGGTGAAGTGGCCTACACAGGCCTGCATGGCGCCAACCGCATGGCATCTAACTCTTTACTTGAATGTGTGGTTTTTGCCAGCGCTGCAGCAGAAGATATTATTAAAAATCTTCCCAGTGCAGACTGTGAAGAGTCTATTGCGCCTTGGGATGAGAGCCAAGTGTCTAACTCTGACGAAGAAGTCATCATTCAACATAACTGGCACGAACTTAGGCTGTTTATGTGGGATTACGTAGGTATTGTACGCACGGATAAGCGCCTTGAACGGGCCATGCGTCGCATAAAGCTATTAGAGCAAGAGATTACTGAGTATTACTCACACTTCAGGGTAAGTAACAACCTGCTAGAGCTTCGAAACCTTGTTACGGTTGCAGAACTCATTGTGCGATGCGCGATGGAGCGAAAGGAAAGCAGAGGGTTACACTTTAATTTGGACTACCCTGAACAGTTAGACAACCCCGCTCCTACAATACTTATTCCCAGAAAACAGCTGTCAGGCGCCGACGTTGGCTCGCTAATTACTCAAGACAGCTTCGCCGATGCCGACTAGTGCATAAAGTAAGATTTGTATCAGTCTAAAGAAGGCGCTAATGTTAATGCGCCTTTTTTTAATAACTGGACAATACATTTACACAGCATCATTTAGCGCTCAATAAAACACCTTAAACAAAAAGAGAGCATCACAGCATGCTCTCTTTTCACCGTCCACAGTATCATACCAAGCTGCTCCCTTTCAGATTCCCACGCTTTACTAGGAAACTTGCCAGCGCCTTCTGAGTGAGCAATGATCTATGCAGATTGGTATTAACCTTAGGTTATCTCCCGCTTATCTTTTGCTAATCTGCACCTGATTAAACATTAATTCAGGCCTGATTAAACACTAAACTAGCCAATAAGTGCACAAGGCTGTCATTACTATCGGTAACGTCTATTAGCACACTATTATCTGTTTTACAGTGTTGTTGAATATGAATGTCACAGGGCAAAAACACGGGTTTTCTAAAGCGGCAATTTACTTCTTTTACGCTCATAGATTGTCTGAAGTCTTGATGACTTACAAACGCCGACACAGCGCGTGACAATGTCCACATGCCGTGTGCTATAGGCTGTTTAAACCCAAATGCTTTGGCAGATATTGCAGACAAGTGAATAGGATTATAGTCGCCAGAAAGCTTTGCATAGCGGCGACCTGTATTAGCCGAAGCACTAATTTCGCCGATGAGCGCCCTATTCTCTAATTCACAATCGTCATGTAAGTCATTTTTTGCACCAAGTGGAGCTACATGAACGGCTTTCACCTTCACTAAGTAACTACTTATCGCCCTGTAAACCAGGTTCCCTGCCTGCAGCGCCTCTAACATTACATCTACTTCCCAACCTCGGTTATGCGGTCTCACATCGTGAAAGCGCACGCGACATTCAAAGGGTTCGCTTAAATCGCAATGGTCTATTACCGATACTTTGTTAGCGGCGTGGATAAGGCCAAGCAATGGAAATGGGCTTTGTTTGTCCAGCAAACACTGCATTTGCAATGGTAAGGAAAGCATCTGCAAATAAAGTGGATGGGCATGCTCATTTGCCGGCCAGTCATCTTCCTGACAAAAAGAAGCGTAGTGCACATTGTCGACATTGAGCGTTTTGGTATAGATGCGCTGAGGCAACGTAGGCGGTTTAAACTGCATAAGCTGCCTGGCGTCAACGCGTTTAAATAACGCTTTGGTATACTCACGAAACATCTTTTTAATTCCTTTAAGGCGTTGCTTTTCGGGCCAAGATAATGGCTCTAGCCAACCGGCGATAGTCTGCTTCGCAGCACTCACCTTTTAAGATCCAAGCGAGATGGCTATGATCTTTTTCAAACCATCTGCGTTTTTGGCGCAGCACATTGATACACAGCCCCCAAGTAAAGAGCTGGGAAGAATGATGAATGTTCATTGATGTGCCGTCGACCTGAGCATCAACTAGCAAGCTACCTTTTGGCATGCTTTGCAAATCCAGTGGGAGCGTGCTGTCGTCAACAACCCGGATAATACCATCGCTGGTCAAAGAGAGAGCGTATTGAGTAGCAGAAATTTTGTTACTAAACGCGTCATAAAGACGCCAGAAAATAACTAACGTGGTTGCAACAGCAACAAGCGCTATCAATTTTGAGAAGCTCAGCCAAGACCACAAGTATTGAGGAAGGCTGCACAATGCTGCGAAAAGACAAACAGCAACGCATACTTCCCCAAATAACCTTCTAAACCTATTGTGCGTAATGCAAATTCTATACTTTGACACGGTTGACGATAGTCGCCACCATGGCGGCTAGTTCAGGGTCTTCGCACTTTTGGTGTCCCATGATCCATGCAAACAAATCAGGGTCATCACTGGTAAGTAAACGTTCAAATGTTTCTTGATCTTCATAACTTAAAGAATCGAAGGCTTCTTCCACAAAAGGAAGTAAAAGTACGTCTAATTCTAGCATGCCTCTGCGACACGCCCACTTTAATCGCGCTAATCTTTTTGGTTCAAACATATGTCTTTCATACCGTTTTTTATTCGCTAACAATAATACCATGCCCTATGCGTGGGGATCACTGCTCTTTTGGTCAGATAGGCAAACTAAATAGAACTTAATCTGCGCACATTCCCATGTATTGCCCTTGAATATTGGTGGTTTTACCATACCTTGAGTACATACAGCGAATTTTACAGTGGTGAATATGACATCTATCGCATCATTACAAAGTCTTCCAAGTGAATTTGTGGTCAAGCTTTCAAATGCCATGATAATTTCTTTGGAAGGAGAACAGGCCGACAGTTACCTGCAAGGGCAAATTACGGTCAACATTAATAAGCTAACCGAGAATACTGCCAGGCATTTCGCCCATTGTGATAATAAAGGCAAAACGTGGTCTACCGGGTACGTAACTCGCCACCAAAACAAATTATTGTTGGTTACCAATGAAGATGCGGGTAGTCATTCATTAGCACAGCTTAATAAGTATGGTGTGTTCTCTAAGGTTGATATTCTCGACGACACACGAACATACAGCGCTTATTTTATTTCGCTTGATGCAGTGAAAACTAACGAAGTAAAGGCAGCGTTAAGCCAGCTTTTCTCCGAAAACGAAGTGGAACGCCTTCTTGAGAGCGATACTCCTGACAATGGTTCTCTTGAAAAGGTCGAGAGCGAACACGGCGTCGCCTATTTTGCCAATACTAGCTGCAAAGGAATTATTGTTCTTTTAGATGATAATGGCGCAAAGCAAATAAATTCGTTAATAGAGGCGCAAACCCTTTCTTGCTATCCCCAAACCGTGTTTGACGCTATACAAATTCAAAGCGTACACGCTTTAGTGCAAGGCGACGCAGTGGCGGAATACGTGCCCCAGATGATTAATGTGCAGGCGCTCAACGGTATCGACTTTGATAAAGGCTGCTATATGGGGCAAGAGGTGGTTGCGCGAACCCGCTTTCTGGGTAAAAACAAACGCGCCGCCTACAGCTTTAAGCTTGAAGGTAACGTAAATATTAAACCTGGCGATGCATTAGAAAAGCAGTTGGGCGAAAATTGGCGTATAGCGGGCAAAATACTCAATGTTGCATCGCTTGATAATGAAACCTGGTTTATTGCAGTGCTCAACAACGATACCACCAGCGAAGATTTACACAGATTGGCTGATAATAACGCCATTACCTGTTACCCTAATACTTTGCCGTACAGTATTGAGCAGAAAGCTAGCAATATTGTGAAAAAACGTCGATAAGCAGTTTTTACTGCATTACATTTATTGCCCTTTATTAAAGGGCCAAGATAGGATTTGTTATGACAATTACTTCTGACAGCGTTGTAACGCTACACTACACCGTATCTACCGAAGACGGCACAACGCTAGACTCTTCAGAAGGGAAATCGCCACTAGTAGTACTACTAGGCCGTCGCTTCTTAATTGAAGGACTAGAAGATGCACTTATTGGTAAATCGAAGGAAGATAGCTTCAACGTTTCAGTAAACCCTGAAAAAGCTTACGGTGAACGTGCTGACGAACTTGTACAAACTGTACCACGCTCAATGTTTGACGGTATGGATGTTGAAGTGGGTATGTCTTTCCGCGCAACTACGCCACAAGGTGAGCAATCGGTCATTATCATTGAAACAACTGACGAAGAGGTTGTTGTTGACGGTAACCACCCTCTTGCCGGTATTCCGCTAACTTTTGACGTAACTGTTGTTGACGTACGAGAAGCAACGAAAGAAGAGCTTGAGCACGGTCATGTACACAGTGAAGGCGGTTGTGGTCACGACCACTAAGTCACGTTGCTATTAAGCTTTAATAAATACTTAGTATATTAAAAAAGGAGCCATTGGCTCCTTTTTTTAATAAACACCATTTAATTAAATCGCGTCTTCGTTTTGTTCACCGGTACGAATTCGTACGGCGGTCTCAACGTTGTAAACGAAGATTTTCCCGTCGCCAATTTTGCCTGTCTTAGCTGACGTTTGAATAGCTTCAACCGCTTGCTCAACGCGGTCATCGTCCAGTACAAGCTCAATTTTGATCTTGGGTAGGAAGTCAACTTGGTACTCAGCACCGCGATAAAGTTCAGTATGGCCTTTTTGACGACCAAACCCTTTCACTTCTGACACTGTCATCCCTGCGATACCGACTTCAGCTAGCGCTTCCCTAACATCGTCCATTTTGAACGGTTTAATGATAGCTTCAATTTTTTTCATGACTACAACTCATCGTAAATTGTTGGAATTGGCACACGTTTATGCTGTGTACGCTCATAAATATAGAGCAATTTCTCTTCCACTTCCGCAGAAACTGGCTTTCCTTCCAAAAAGTCATCAATTTGGTCGTAAGACATGCCCAATGCTTGCTCATCGGCTTTTTGCGGAGACAGGCTTTCCAAGTCAGCAGTTGGCGCTTTAGTGATGACGTTATGTGGTGCACCCAAATGGGCTGCCACTGCACGTACTTGGCGCTTACTGAGACCAAACAACGGCGCAAGGTCACATGCACCATCACCATACTTGGTATAAAACCCTGTAATATTTTCAGCCGAATGATCGGTACCTAAAACGAGGCCATCAACCATCCCAGCAATTTCATACTGGATAACCATACGAGTACGTGCTTTAACATTTCCCTTCACAAAGTCTTGTTTCGCTTCATTGTCGGGAAGAAGGTTAGCACTGGCAAGCGCTTGTGAAGTAGACGCATGAATAGCATCTGCGCCAGGTTTTACATTCACTGCAAGAGAATGAGAGGGCTGGATAAAGTCGATAGATTTCTGTGCATCGTCTTCATCGGCTTGGGTATCATAAGGTAAACGAACCGCGATAAATTGGTATTTTTCGTGGTGCTCATCGTTTAATTCATTTACTGCTAATTGAGCTAACCGACCCAATGTGCATGAATCAATGCCGCCACTAATACCCAGTACCAGCGAATTTAAACCAGAAGTAAGTAACTGCTTTTTTATGAACGAGACTCGACGTGCGACTTCGTACTCTACGTCAATTTCAGGCAGCACTTTCATTTCATCAATAACTGCTTGTTTTTGCATCATTATATCCACGTATTTTTGGGGCGTCCTGGAACTTGATTCTACGACAATCTGACCGCAGATGTTAGTGGTATCCGCGCATCTATTTGGATTTACTCTTCTGGTATTGCAGTTGTGCAGCACTTAAGGTCAGCAATTTATTTATTATTAAGTTGAGATTCAAGCACAGCAGAACGACAAGCCATTAAACGTAAGGCGTATGGCCAAATATGCGGTTGCGCGGTAAAACATACCTTTGCCAACTCAAATTAGTTTACCCTAAAATATGAGTAAGTAGCGTAAAATTATGGCGCTACAACATTACATTGGAGAAAGGCGGCGCAAAAGCAAACCCTCCTGTTTCTCTTTATAGCAACGCGTGGAATCGAATACCGTTTATGACAAACACTAGGCTTACAGCACGACTATCCATAATGTCGAGACAGCAAGGACTAACCCTTCTAGAAATGCTTGTTGCCGTCGCTATTCTTGCCATTATTCTCACCACAGTTGCGCCTGGCATTCAAAATATCGTAATCAAAAATAGAATTACCTCTGACTTAAACAATTTAAGTGCAGTGGTTCAACGCGCTCGCTTTTCTGCGGTAGACGAACAAACCAACGTAGTGCTGTGCCCTACGCAAAACTATACAGCCTGCACGTCGAGTTGGCGCAATGCAAAAATGGTGTTTATAGATGCAAATGGAAACGGCGGCCGGGATAACAATGAGGTCTTAATTGTAGCAAGCGATCCACTTAGTAATGCCAATACCATCTCCGGTATAACCGGCAGCCTTATCTTCGACGAGCAAGGCGGAATAGACCGCGCCGCAACCATCACCTTATGTCCCAATAACAACGATGCAAACTATGCATCAGCACTTTTATTATCGCTTTACGGAAGAATATCTGTTGCCGTAGACAGTGATGACAACGGCAAAAAAGAAGACTTAGAAGGTAATGAGTTAAGCTGTAGCTAACCGTTCACTTTTCGTATCGTTAAGTTTCGAGCATTTTCTTACCAACATTCTGTGGGCGTCAGTGCGTCTTCACGTATTTTTATTACTCTACAGCTGTCCGTAGATGCTCTAGATGTCAGTGTAGCACTAATTTCATACATTCCCGTGTCGCTGATGGTTTGTGAGATGCGTACGCTGGCTATTCCAAAGGGTGGCAACGCATCGTGCGTTACGTACTCGCCTGTGAGTAGCCAACTTCGCGACTGAATTGCTTGGGCAGACAGAAGGTACACTTTGACCTTGTTGAGCTGACTTAGTTGTTTGCTAGCGGTAATTGCCGACGTAGTCGCAACGCACAATATGCCTGCTATAGCCGTTGCAACCAGTATTTCTACAAGCGAAAACCCTTCAGTCAGATGATGTTGTATGTACGCTTTATAATTCCCTTCCATGGTACAGCTATCTCTCTAATTGAATTTCAGTACATTGAGATTACCAATATGAATTAAGCAGGGTAACTGGACTTACGCATGGCTTTTCACGCTTACACATCCAACAACAAGCTAAGCATTCCACAACGGAGATTGAATGGGTTTACGCTTTTAGAAATGCTAGTTGTACTGGCAGTAATCAGTCTCCTATCGTTAATTGCTATTCCTTCATTTGATGCATGGAATGAGCGAAATGCCTTTAAACATGCTGCCACCGGAATAGCCTCACTCGCAAAACAGGCGAGAATGAAAGCACTAATAAACAAAAAGAACATGTTCCTGATTGCGCAAATTGAACACAATAGCTGTGTACTCGTGAGCGAAGAAGACTCGTGCTCTTGCGCCACCCGCCCAAGCTGTGCCTTGACTGAGTCGAGTTTCTTGTCACTGCCTTCGCGGTGGAATACAGAATTGAGCACAACCAATAATGAGGACAAGATTGTCGCGTTCAATAAAAACGGTACCCTCAATTTTGCGAGTAATACGACGCTAACGCTTTCAAGCCAGCGCTTCAGGGCAAAGTTAGTTATTAATACATTGGGGCGAATAAAGCTATGTAGCGTTCAGTCTATTTCTGGAATAGCGCCATGCTAAAACATGTAATGCGTCGTGGCGCAATCAAGCCGTATTGTGGATATAGTCTCACCGAACTGCTGGTGGCCTGTGGCTTGGCAAGTATAGTGATTTCAGCCGTTGCAACTCAAGCGGCGCGGTCGCACATTGCACACTCATCAATTCAACACGCTACCAGCGTAGAAGACGACATACGTGCGCTACAAAGTACAATTACACAACACCTAAGCAAAGCGGGTTTTGTTTACTCCCCTAACACCCTATCACCTTTCGGTGCGACCACAATCGAAAATACGGTATTCGAAGTAACCACTGGCCACCGCGCAAATGAACCTGAAAATAGCTGTGTTACCTTTTCTTATGATAAGAACAAGGACGGCGTGGTATCGCAGGCTCAGGGGGAGTTTTTTGGATACCGATTGCACGACAATGCCATCGAGTACCGAGTAGCAGGACATTCCTGTATTCAAAGGGGTTGGTACGACTTAACCGATACGCAAACTACCGTTGCCACCAAATTCACGGTTAACCGAAGGCACAGCAGTAGCTGGGGAAGTGCCTATGAAATTGAAATAGAGTTGCACAGTAAAGTTGATCCTACCGTCAAAAGCGCCAGAACGTTCATAGTTGAGGCTGTCAATGCCTACTACTAATTCCGAAATGCAGTGCCCTCAAAGAGGCAACAGAAAAACTGAGTTTAGAACAAGCCATGGAGGGGTTGTACCTACACGCCATACTGCACCGCTTCGTTTTCAGCAAGGCATCGCCGTGTTGGGAATTGTGGCCATATTATTAAGCGCTATTACCTTCTCAGCTATAAGTACATCACAGCAGGTTCAACAATTTTATACGATTGAAAAGACAAAGCGGGATACCGAGAAGGCACATGTTACACACATGCAGCAAGTCAAAGAAATCGCCACGTTGTTACGAAGTCATTCGGCCTCGCAAACGTTGAATAGGATAGACACATCCAATGCAACGATACTTATTGAGCAGACCGATTTAGTTGGTGAAGAACAGCAGCCTTTGCAACACTTTGACGTGCGGGTTTCCCAAGACGAAAGTAATATGATTTACACAGCTAAATTTCTGCGCTATCCGTCACTGTTAAGGCTACCTACTTCAACTCAACAATTATCATGGGACAATCAGCTTACCGAATGGCTGTTTAATCGAAGCATAGAGCACCTGAGTGCGACGTATTTTCCTCAAAGCGTTGCTAAACAGGATTGTGTGAACCTTCCGCCTGCCAGTATTTTCTGGATAGAGGGAGATTGCCAATTGGATAACGAAGATATAGCACACTCAGACGAAAACCAGCCTTTAATGCTACTGATAGTGGATGGCGACCTTTCACTTCACGCCGATACGCAATTCCATGGTTTGATAGTTATGCTTTCCACCACTCCATATACGCACACTTTGCATGTTTCACCTGAGGCATCTATAAAAGGCGCTTACGTTTCCAACCACCCCTTGAACACGAATCTTGATGGGCCATTAACACCGTCCACCGCGGTGCTAAAAAACCTTCAATCGCACACTACACTCGCTAAAATTATCCCTATCCCGGGTTCATGGTATAGGAATAACTCAACAAACGATTGAGCTGAATATTAGGTAAACGAAAAACCAGAAATAGAGGATCCTCAAAGATGCCTAAATTGAAAAATACAGGAAGTATTTTAATTGAAGTGTTGCTGGCACTGCTTATTTTAACAAGCACTACCACCTATCTACTTGCCACTCGCATTGATTCTAGGCTTCTCTTTCAAGTGACTTTGGATGAAAACGCTGAGCACAATGTCTCATTGAATTCGGATCGACTCGCTCTAGTTAACGACCCGGTTGACCAACGTTGGGATGACATCGCAATATTTGGTGAACCGTCATTACTGGTAATTTCAGCCCAATAGCACATCAACGCCACGTTTTTTAAGGCGTCAAAACGACCTGTGGCATTAATCGCTTAACGAATATCTACCAGTATTAATAATTAGCATGACCAGCAATATTCATCGGACTCAAGGGATCCATTGTTATTTTTATCCCAACCCTTTCTCCCATCACTGAAGTAAAACAACGTGCCATCTGATGCTTGACCTGTGCCGCTGACTGGCGTTGCCCTCAACTCATAAGCTGTTGCGCTGGCCGCTTGTATAGTTAAATTATAACGGCGATTTGCTTGGGGCTCAGAAGACGGAGAATAAGTAGAAAAAACGGCTGGCGCGCCGGTGTTTGCGCCACCACTTGCCGCACCTTCATAACTGAAAGAACCACTGTGATGACGTTCCATTGCAGATGCGAACCCCAACAAGTCAGCCTGCCCTGTGCCGCGGTATCCATCGGCAATAACACCTTGGTAAGAAGGGTATGCAATGGCGGCAATAATGCCCACTATCGCCACAACTATCATAAGCTCAATTAATGAAAATCCGCTCTCTGTTTTTTTATGCTTCACAATTATTCCCTCTCTGTTTCTGAGTGCCAACTACCACGCTGAATTCGCTCGAATCTTCCGTAAATATTTTCAGCTAAACACTCAAATGCGTTAGTACATGCCTCGTCGTTGCCATCTTCATCAACGTCAATCACTGCTGAGACACATTCAGTACCCAAGCAAACCACTGGACTCACAATATCTTCTATAAGAATTTTGGTCTCTGGTGCGATGCCAGTTTGTTTCAATTCTGCTGAGCGGTCAGCGTCGTTAACTTCTCCGTCATTATTTACATCTGTGACGGCGTTGCCATTAAACATACTGACTAAATAAGCGCGACTATTACCCGTGGGCGGAGCACATGCACTGGTACTACTCACCGCCGGAACATAGGTCGTAAAGAACACCTTGTAATCGATAATTAGCGGAGAAGACAGTACCTTTTCACCGTTAGTGGTTAAATTCAAATACCACCCAGCCTTGTTAGCAAAGTCCTGTGAAGCCAACTCGCGCTCCCCCTCGTCACTACTATTTAAGGCATGACTCGTGGCGTTGTACATTCCACTCTCATAAACCGTTTGCATAAATGTGTAATTCCCATTTACATCACGGTTAAATACGCCGCTGTCTTTAAGCATATAAAAGTTGTCTTCAACTACGGTATCTAGCGGAGATGCACGCCATCCACTGCCAAGGGCTATGCCATAATACAACTCATCGCCTAGCGCTATCTCTGTTACGTCTGGCCCATAGTAGAAATGTCGGTTGGTTTCTGCTGTGTCGCCACCGAAGTCGGCAATGCGCGCGCCTTTTATAAAATTCGTACCTGAATTTCCATTATAAATGTCTAACCTGAATAACTGGCCGCCCATATCGGCCACATACATATGGTCCGCAAACCCATCGTTATCCCTATCAATAACTGAAATTCGCCCTGGAACGCTGTAAGTCATATTCGTTAAGTTTAAATCCGCATCTTCATTACTTGCATGCCACAAGAGGCTGCCAGTATCAGCGTCGAACATAAACACAGCATTGCCAACGACATCATTTGCTCGAATAGCACGATCATCTTGTGCGTCATCGTAGCCACCGCCAACAATCATGACATTTTTAACTTGTCCGCCCATGTTCACTTTAGTGATTGTTGGTCTCGACCACGTCTGGCCCAACTTTGCCAGCGTCCCCGCCCCGCCTTCAATTTTGAATTTCAGCGTGGGTGAGGTCTTTTGCGTCACATCAAAGACATAATAATTACGTCCCCCCCTGCGCATACCAACATAAAGGTACTTGTTGTCTCCAACTGTTCTTAGAATCATGTCACCATCTAAGCCATATTTGTGCTCTAGCGATGATGTGTCTTTATAAAAATGATGTAGATTCTGCAGCAATGTTTTAGGCATGATGGCAAAGTTCTCTTCGCCTGTTGAAGTGTCGAATGAATGCAACATTCCTTGGTTGGTGGCGACAAAAATGGCCGAGTCGTCAGTACCGTAGTTAACAATTATAGGCTGAGAGTGAATGGGATCGCCCATTTGAGAGCGATAGTCAGTTGTACTTCCATCGCCGTTACTGTCTTTTACGTCCACGCCTCGAGTCCACTTTAAGATGGCATCTCTTAGTGCATTCGCGTCAGTTTCATCCTGAATGGCAAGGTCAGCATTCGTTATATTCGTATTGTTTTCGTGTAATTCATTGGCACTTCTTACAATGCTACCCGTATCATTGAACACGTATATATTTCGGTTCCCGCCCAAGCGACTGGCTGCTCCACCTTCACTCACCTCGCTGCCGTCAGCAAGGGTTGACCAATAGCTGTGTGCATTTTCAGCGAAGAATCCCGTAACGCTATCCACCGCATTTAGGCTGTTTTTATCGAGAATTTCATCACCACTTAAGCGATAACGTTTAAGGTTCCCAGGCCAAATCGCCCCTTCGCTCGGCTTAAACAATGCGAAGTATAATTCATCTCTATGGGTTAGACGGTTTAGCTGGTTAACCGCCACACCAGGCGACACAAAGGTTGCATTAATATCTTTTACAGAACGCAAAATAGTATTAAACGCCTCGAGCAAATCCGTACTGTTATCTGCCTGATAGAAACCACCACCACTTTGCAAAGCAAGCTGATTAAGGAAGTTGTTGGCGTTATTGTTCGCCGCAAACCCGATGGTGTGTGTAATAACCCTTGGGCCTATTACTGACGTTGACGCTTCACTGATATTTCTCACTAAATCTAGGCCGCACTTCTCACCGCTACTTCCGGTACAGCTTTTACCAAGTAACGTCTGAATTTTCGAAACACTGTGGTTGTTGTTCGCTTCACCGTCGGACAATAAAACAATGTGATTGTTTGTTTGACACTGTAGGTCAGACACCGGTGAAATGTAACTTGCCGGTGTTGGAATCTGCTCAGTGATACAGTCGCTGTCTGACAAGTTGTCTTCCGAGCAGCCCGAAGGCAAAATTGAATCTGCACCTATATAAGAGCTTCTGTGGCTCACACGAGTACTTCTTCGCACAGAGCTGCTAACGTCACTTTCCCCACGTTTTCGCCCATAATCTACGTCTCTACCGCCATAATAGTTAGCCGCTTCCAACAATGTGTCTACTATAGGGGTTAGACCGTTGGCGCTAAGCTCATCTATTTTGCTGATCAAATGTTCACGGACCGTTGCTGAAGCGCCAGGTGTCGCCGAGCCGTTAAACTTCACAATAAGCTTCGGTGCTTTAGATGGCGAGTTGTTATACGTATGCGCACCGCGGTACGACACAAAATCATCAAGAACAAAAGCCATATCGTTACCTGACCGCCAACCTGAACGATCAACAATTTGCTTAACAATGTTGCTCACGTCAGGCGTACGGTAGGTATAATTGTTGTAAAAATCAGGCATGGACCAAGTAATACCCGATGTTTTAGGCAAATTTCGTAAGCGGTTACGACGGTCTGGATGAAAATCAGACGCATCATCATCAGCTACGCCCCTAATACGCATGCTCGGGTTACCATAGGTCACCGTACTGTAAGCAGTAAACTCAAGATACGCTTCTGTTACTACAGCCCCTTGAGGAATGTTCACATTGCGAAATCGAACGCCTATGTAATCATTGTAAGATGGGTGGAAGGTCAGTTCACTACCGGTATTCGGGTAGCCGTTTACGTTCTCTTCCAAGTTATCTCGTGAACTGGCTACTTGATAAATTGCTTCGCCTTGAACACAGCCCGTAGCGGTAGAGTCATCATAAGTTACCACCAACTGTGGCGCACCACTTTGGCCTACGTCACTGGCTCTTACCTCACGAGAGCTTGCTGAATCGGTGCTAGAGCCTTCTATTAAAATATTAAGGTTCTTGCCGCCACACCATGCCGATAAATCGACGACTTCTTGAATGACTGCACTTATGTCAGGTGTGGTTATCACCTCGCCTGAGGCGGGAAAGCTATTGTCGGTTGCCCACTCAACGTTAGCCGCGGTCTTCGTTCGCGCACTCAAATTGTTCGAAGACGAAGCAAAGGCTGTACTTGATGCCGATGCTTCAGCTGATATAACAAGGGATGTACCCGCCACATTGAATTTTTCTGAAGTAAACCTAATACTGGCATTAACGATTGTCGCGCCTTGAGGTATGTTTAACTCGGTAAAACGCAGACCAGAGGTTACGGTTTGGGTACCGCTGCTTAATACAAGGTCATTGCTGTCAGTGGTAACGCTACCGTCTATTTCATGTGCGTCGTGATCGTCGTCGTTGGTTGAAATGATAATTTCAGGTCTTACCGCTTCATCTATATTGCGAACCGGATAGAGGATTGGGCCACCGTAATCCGAAAAACGCATCAAACCTGCGTTAATATTGGTCGCCGAACCGAGCGCTTCTTTTAGTGCATTCTGTACGCGCAACATTCGAGTTTGGCTGGTGTTATCGTACGATCCCATACTTCCCGATGAGTCCATGATAAACAGCACATTCGGGTTATAGGTTACGGCGTTATTTGCGTTGCCTAGGTAAATATCGAGGTCGTCACCAAACGCAGAGAAACCGATACAGCTAAATAGTATAATAGAGGCAAGGTAAGTCGAGAGTTTCTTCATATTAATACCTATTGAGACGCAGGGCCAAATACAGAGGCAGCCAAGCTGTTCGCCACAACAGAAGATTTACCCGCCACTTTCCCACATCCTCTGATAATGAATACATGGCAATTGACGTTGCTTCCACCAATCACGTTACTCGAGCCTCGACAAGCCTGCTCTCTGATAAAGGCAGTGCGCGACCAACTCTTTGACGAGGCCTCACTTTGATACGTGCCATCCACCACATGTCTGTCACCAACAGCAAGGCCGCCTTCAGTCATGTATCTGTCAGTCCACTCCCCGTCATCGAAACAGCTCATTGAATCTGCTTCAGGGTCAAACACGTTACCCTGCCGAGCTTCCGAGAGCGGGTCTGTCTTATTCGGGTCGGTAAGTAGGGTTTCATCTTCAGATTCAAAGAAAACGCCCGCGATCGCTGCTTCAGCAGCATCAAAAGCCAAACCACTTTGCTGCATAGACACTGCCATTTTAGACTGAGACAAGCTACTGGTTACCGCGCTTACCCCTAAAACAGTGATTGAAAGCAACACAAGAAGTGCGAATACCATCACTAAGCCTTGTTGTTTCATCGCGAACTCCTGACAAAATTTTTCATATTTCGAAGTGCCAACGTTTTTGAGAACACTTGATAATAATGGGCCGTGTCCATCGTTTTAGATGCTTCGTTTAACAGCGCATATTTCTGAGACTGTGTTTGTCTCACTTCATTTTGATAGCTTTTAAGCATTAGCGCCCAGCGCAGTGACACAACTTGTTGATTAAGCGCCCTTAAATCTTCAATTTCATCTGCGGTTACATACGAAACAGCTTGCCCTTGAGAATTGGTAATGCTGCTTGAAACGCCGAACTGCACTTGGAAACTTTCGACGTTATCGAGCAATGTTACGGTAAGGGGCGACACTGTCTGCACCTTTAGGCCACGAAGTACCCGACCATCATATCCTGTGCACTTAAGTGTACTGCCGCTTACAAAGTAGTGATTAACAACGTGAAACTCGAGACCGCCATAGCCGTGCTGGTTTCCAGTACAATCTTCGTCACTTAGTAGGCTCACAACCAGCTTATCACTGCCGCCACTAGAGGTTTGTATGCTGCCTAGTGTAGCGTTGGTAGCGAAATCCCCTGCTACAGCGATGGGGTGATTTTCCACATAGGCCGCTTCGGCAACGATATCAACGGATGTATCCACATCCGCGACTATCTGATCATAACGGCCGACTTCATAGAATTCTGCTGAGAGGCGAGCCATGATAAAGCGGCCTGACTCTTGTACTTGAGCCACGGCTTGATTGAGCTTATTCGTCACGCTACTACTGACGAGCACTTGAATAATCGCGCCTGATATCACTAACCCCAGCGTTAACGTAATCATTAACTCGACAAGGGAGAAACCCTGCTGTGGGCGGTGGCGACGTGCATTCATAATGTAATGTCCTTAAACACACATGCGTTACTGTCACCTTCAGATTCGTTACATCGCGCATTAAGGGTATAGGTCTGATTTCCCGAAGAAGCGACAGGCCACGTCAACAACACTTCTACACGAGAACCTGCACTACAGCTGTAAATATCTGCCGTATTGTTGTCGTCACACGATACCGACACTTTAGTTTGAGGATTGGTTTGTACTGCTGAGCACGATAGCGCCCAACCATCGTACTCAGCCATCTGTGCTTCAGTACAGGCCTGGCCTTCGCAATTTGGGATCCCTGCCGGCCTTGCCAGACAGTAGCAGTGATAAGGGTGAGACGAGCCAGAACAACTTAACGTGGCAAAATTATAGGTATCGCTAGAGAAGTACGCATTGTTGACTACCATGCCGTCTCCCACTGTTGCTGGGCGAGCGGCGGCTCTCAATCGTTCTGCAACTTGTGCTGCCACCATCTCGGCCTGAGTTCGGCTTATTGCGTCTTTATTGGCAAAAGAGCCCGTAAACTGGAGCGCAGCAACACCCAGTAAGCCCACAGCTAATATAAATAAGGTGATTAAGATCTCTATAAGACCTGCACCGTGTTGTGCGCGAATATGACTTCCCTTCACTCGCTTCATTATCACCTTTTCAGCAATCATCTTTTTTGCCATATACCTAACATTCAAATTGGTGTTATCACCAATGTAGTATAGTAAGACAAAAGCGTATAACACTGGGTATCAATGGTTATTAAAACGTATAATTTTCTGTGACCTGTACTAGCAAGCAAGTACAGGGCAGACTGTTCAACCATTTTATCTTTAAAGTAACCGGCTCTAAAAGGTAAGCGAGCTATAACACCGCTTTACGATGTACGTTTACGGTATAAAAGGCGCTACCTCAAAGCCGAACCGTGTAGCCTGTTCATGTTAAAATACCCTGTTCTAAAGGTATTATTATCCATTCGCAACTTGTTGAATTTCCAGTAGACAAAAGCATAAAAAAACACCGCAACTAAGTGCGGTGTTTTTTTATTTTGATAGTGAGGATAAATTAAACGACCTGCTTAACACGCAGCTCTTTAGGTACAGCAAATTCCACATTCTCTTCGCGTCCAGCACGCTCAGAAGCTGAAACAGCACCCCACGCTTTGAGCTTGTTTACCACACCTTGCACTAACACTTCCGGTGCAGACGCGCCTGCAGTAACGCCAATATGCTCTACACCTTCTAGCCATTCCTCTTGAATGCAATTAGCGTCAGCAATCAAATACGCTTTTGCGCCAATTTTTTCAGCCAACTCGCGAAGACGGTTCGAGTTTGAGCTATTCTGTGCCCCAACAACCAGTAAAACCTGACAATCTTGGGCTAGGTCGCGAACCGCGTCTTGGCGATTCTGCGTGGCATAGCAAATGTCGTCTTTTCTCGGACCATTGATTTTGGGGAACTTAGCGCGAAGTGCATCAATAACATCGGCGGTATCATCAACAGACAGCGTAGTTTGGCTGCAATAATAAAGGTTGGTCGGATCTTTAACTTCAAGCGTTGCCACATCAGCTTCAGATTCAACTAAATAAATACCGCCATCTTCATTGCTGTACTGCCCCATGGTGCCCTCTACTTCAGGGTGACCAGCATGACCAATCAAGATACATTCAGTGCCCGTTTTGCTAGCGCGGGTAACTTCCATATGTACTTTCGTCACTAAGGGGCACGTGGCATCAAAGACCTTTAAACCGCGATTTTCCGCTTCTTTTCTTACCGCTTGCGATACGCCATGGGCAGAAAATATAACTATGCTGTCGTCTGGTACTTCGTGAAGCTCATCAACAAATAGCGCACCACGCTCACGTAGCCCATCTACCACAAATTTATTGTGTACCACTTCGTGGCGTACATAGATGGGCGGCTCGAACATTTCAAGCGCGCGTTCAACGATGGTGATAGCTCTATCAACGCCCGCGCAGAAACCACGAGGGTTAGCTAAATGAATTTGCATAACTAGTTTCCACCTTGTGCTGACACGCCAGGTTTAACATCAATAATTTCAACGTCAAAGATAACCGTTTGCCCTGCTAGCGGGTGATTGAAGTCTACCGTAACAGAGTCTCCAGCAGCACTTCGAATAATCCCCGGAATCTCTGAACCGTCAGGCTGAGCAAACGCTAAAATCATGCCTTCCTCAACTTGCAAATCTGCACCAAAGCGGCTTCTATCCATATAGTGAATATTATTCGGATCAGACTGGCCGAATGCATCTTCAGGGCCTAATTTAAATGACTTTTTGTCACCTTTTTTAAGCCCAAGTAAACACGCTTCAAAATTCGGCGTAAGGCTACCGTCACCCATCACCATTTTGGCAGGTTTGTTGTTTACACGAGTACTGTCAGCGGCAGAGCCATCTTCTAGCTTTAAATCAAAGTGAAGAATAACTTCGTTATCAGCACCAATTATCAATGAGTCTGTCATAACCTTTCCGAATACTACTTAATGGTTTCGCTATTGTCCGCGGCACTGGCTCGCGCGTCTGCACCGTTCCCTTCACTTTTTTTGTCGCCATTTTTAAACATGTCGATAATAAGTAAAGCTGCGCCTATAAATATTGCGCTGTCAGCAATGTTAAACGCTGGCCAGTGGTAATTGTTTACGTAAAAATCTAAGAAGTCGATGACATAACCATGGACTAAACGGTCGTAAACGTTACCTAGTGCACCACCTAGAATAAAGGCAAACGCAACGGGCAGCATTTTTTGCGAACGGGGTGACTGCTTCAGCCACCACAAAATCACTACACTTACCACGACAGCAATGGCAGTGAAGAACCAGCGCTGCCAACCACCTGCATTTTCTAAAAAACTAAATGCGGCGCCGTAATTATGTACGTAAGTAAAGTTAAAAAACGGCAATACCTGTATCGACTGATACAACGACATACTGTCGATAACCGTGTACTTACTCCATTGGTCGAGGATAAACGCAATTGCGCTTATCCACAAAAAACGCAAGCCTGTTTCGCGAAAAAGCTTAAGCATAGTGGCGTTCTTCTCCATCACCGTCAATGTTTGTCACACAGCGACCACAAAGCTCTTCGTGACCTTCATGTGAGCCCACATCTTCACGGTGATGCCAGCAGCGAACACACTTTTCACCGCTTGCTTTATTAACGCTCAACCATAAACCTTCTACGTCTGTGGCTTTCGCATCAGACGGTGCACCGTCAACTTTAGTTAGCGTAACGCCTGATGTAATAAGTACGAAGCGTAGCTCGTCTTCAAGTTTTGCGAGTACGTTGTACAACGACTCAGTAGCATAAAGCGAAATGCTCGCTTCTAGTGAGCCACCTAGCTCGCCATCTTTACGCGCCTGCTCCATCGCCTGGTTTGCGGCGTCTTTTACGCTTAGCACTTGATGCCATAGGGCATCGTTAAACGTATCGCTTTGCGTGAAGTTGTTAAAACCTTCGTACCAGGTTTCAGTAAATACAAACTCGCTGCGCTCACCTGGTAGCGTTTCCCAGATTTCTTGTGCAGTAAAGCTGGTAATAGGCGCCATCCAGCGAACCAATGCTTCAATGATATGATACATGGCCGTTTGGCATGAGCGACGGGCTAGCCCATCTGCTTTAGCTGTGTACTGGCGGTCTTTAATCACGTCTAAATAGAATGAGCCCAGCTCAATTGAGCAGAAATGCGTAAGCTTCTGTGACACTACCAGCAAGTCGTAGTTGTCATACGCTTCGATAAGCTCTTCTTGAAGTGCCTTAGCACGAGCAACAATCCAGCGGTCAAGCGCGACCATATCTTCTTCTGCAACCGCATCTTCAACCGAGAAACCGTTCAGGTTCGCTAGCAAGAAGCGTGCAGTGTTACGTACGCGGCGGTAGCCATCTGCAGCACGCTTTAAGATTTCATCCGATACCGCAATCTCGCCGCGATAGTCAGTAGATGCTACCCATAGACGAAGGATGTCTGCGCCTAATTTGTTAGTGACTTCCTGAGGCGCCACAACGTTACCTACCGACTTCGACATTTTTCTGCCGTGGGCATCTACCGTAAAGCCGTGTGTTAGCACTTCTTTATAAGGCGCGTGACCGTGCATGGCAGTTGATGACATAAGCGAAGACATAAACCAACCACGATGCTGGTCAGAACCTTCAAGATATAAATCGGCAGAGGCCGGAATGTCATCGCGACGATCGACAACGAAGTAATGCGTTACACCCGAGTCGAACCAAACGTCTAGGGTATCGGTCACTTTTTCATAGTTGTCTAATTCGCTACCAAGCAGGGCTGCATCGTCGAGATCCCACCACGCTTGAATGCCTTTAGCTTCAACTTCTTGTGCCACCTTTTCCATTAACGCCGCAGACTCTGGGTGGATTTCACCGGTAAGTTTGTGCACATACAAAGGAATAGGCACGCCCCACGTACGTTGACGAGAGATACACCAATCTGGACGGCCCTCAACCATTTTCTCAATGCGGTTTTGGCCCCAGTCCGGGATCCATTTGGTTTGCTTAATTTGTTCAAGTGATTCAGCGCGAAGGCCTTTTTTATCCATGCTTACAAACCACTGAGGCGTAGCGCGGAAGATGATTGGCGTTTTGTGGCGCCAGCAATGCGGGTAGCTGTGCTCGTATTTTACGTTTAGGACAAGGTTACCCTTCTCTTTAACCGTTTCGATAATTTCATCGTTGGCTTTAAATACAAACTGACCTGCAAACAGCGGTGTGTTTTCAAGGTACACGCCATTGTTGCCTACCGGATTGTACACTTCGATATCGTATTGCTTGCCCACGTTAAAGTCGTCAACACCATGGGCTGGCGCTGTGTGTACACAACCTGTACCAGACTCAGTCGTAACGTGGTCGCCTAGAATTAACGGAACTTCAAGGTCTAAGAATGGGTGATTAACTTTAAGCTTATCAAGCGCAGCACCAGTACAGGTTGCCACTTCACGGAAATCTTCAACGCCGTAACGGTTCATGCAGCTTTCAAGCAGGTCCTGCGCTACCACTAGCCATTCATTTGAAGGCTGAACTTCAACAATCGCATAGGTAAGCTCTGGGTGTAAGCTGATTGCACGGTTGGCTGGCAGTGTCCACGGTGTGGTAGTCCAAATAACTACACCTGCTTTGTGTGTGGTTAAATCACCTTCAGACACACCAAACGCTTCTGCAATAGCAGCCACATCAGCTACTGGGAACTTAACGTCGATAGCAGGTGATACTTTGTCTTTGTATTCCACTTCTGCTTCAGCAAGTGCTGAACCACAATCTGTACACCAATGAACAGGTTTGAAGCCCTTTTCTAAGTGACCAGAGTCTACAATTTTACTTAATGCACGAATGATGTCGGCTTCAGATTTGAAGTCCATGGTTTTGTATGGGTTATCCCATTCACCAAACACACCTAAGCGTTTAAAGTCAGCCATTTGGCCGTCAATTTGCTTTTGTGCGTATTCGCGACACTTCTGGCGAAATTCAGCCGCAGTAACTTTCTTACCTGGCTTACCAACTTTCTTTTCTACCATCAATTCAATCGGCAAACCGTGACAGTCCCATCCAGGAACGTACGGAGAATCGAAGTCAGAAAGGTTTTTCGACTTTACAATAATGTCTTTGAGAATTTTGTTAACCGCGTGACCAATGTGAATATCGCCATTTGCATAAGGAGGGCCATCGTGAAGAATAAATGGCTTTTTGCCTTTTTTCGCTTCACGAATTTTGCTGTATACCCCTTTTTCCTGCCAGTCTTTAAGCATTTTCGGCTCGCGCTGAGCAAGGTTACCGCGCATAGGAAACGCAGTTTCTGGAAGGTTCAGTGTGGCTTTGTAATCACTCATAAAATTGTATTATCCGGTTACCTTAATTTTCACCCAATGCACTAACACATTGTGAAGGCGATATTCATTTTGCGATGTTCAAATTAAAACGCTGAATGTAAAAGGTTCAACGTAAAACTGTGTGTCGTTCTTACTAGCGCAAGGCTGACATTATATGTTCTAGCACAGTGACTTACTTACGCGTTTCGCGAACAAGGATCCACGTTTAAAAAAATCGAGCTCAATAAAATTAATACGCGCAAAAACTTTTCGTGACTTTATCACGTTTAACTATGCTAATAACAGACGCGCTTGTGCTGCATCTGCTTGAATTTGATCTTTCAACGCCTCAAAAGAATCAAATTTAATTTCATCTCTTATTTTTGCCATCGGAAACACCGTAATGGGCTTGCCGTAAAGGTCAGATGACAAATCAAAAATATGGACTTCTAACTGGTTTCTTACCCCGTTAACAGTAGGACGGGTACCAATGTTCGCAACGCCGTTATAGTGTTTTCCATCTACGTCGACACGAACTGCGAACACGCCGTGAATTGGCGTTTTTTGACGTTTTAGCATGACATTCGCGGTGGGAAAACCAATGGTGCGACCTTTTTTCTCGCCGTGAACCACCCTACCGTGAATAGCAAACGGGCGCCCTAGCATTTCGGTAGACAAACCGAAGTCGCTGTCAGCCAACGCTTCTCGCACCGCGGTAGAGCTTATTCGATGGGCATGCATGGTAAAACTGTGGGTGCTTACTACTTCGAAACCGTATTGGCGACCTGCCGCCTCAAGCATTTCGAAATCCCCTTTGCGGCCATTGCCAAAACGGAAATCGTCACCAACAACAAGAAATTTAACACCCAGTTTGTCCACCAATAAATCGTGAACGAAGGTATCGGCACTTTGCTTAGCAAACTCCGCGTTAAATCGCACAGCAAGCAGTCTGTCGACACCTTGTTGGCGCAGCAACTCGTACTTTTCGCGAAGAGGGCTTATACGCGCTGGTGCTTTATCAGGCATAAAGACTTCTTCAGGCTGAGGTTCGAACACCATTACGGTGGCAGGAAGTGATAGCGATTTCGCTTTTTCAAGCACGTTAGCCAACACAGCTTGATGACCACGGTGTACGCCGTCGAACTTGCCAATAGTGAGCACACACCCTTTATGGTGCGGTTTTACATTGTTTAGCCCGCGGATAAATTCCACTGTTAGCCACTACCTTTTAACTGCTAGAAAATCAAAGCTCGCGATTATAGCCGACCGCGAGCACAATACCAAGCACACGGGCCATTCTGGCTCCATGCTCTATTTCGCATCTATTGAATACTAATCGCCGCCGCTTCTGAAATGCCTGGGTCGCATGCCCAGCACCACCATGGTTGTCACGAACAGTATGACCGACAGCGATATGGTTATTCCTACTTCTAACATTTGGGCGGAAAGAGACAAATCAAAGAAACCTAAGCCTTGATCGCGATAATAAATAAGCCCGCCCATGGCTGCACTTGCAATAACTACACGGGCAATAAACAAAACCGATGTGCGGCTTAACGCAAACACGCCTTGGCGATGCAGCGTTATATAGAGCAAAGCGGCATTAAGCGTAGCTGACATACTGGTAGCAACAGCAAGCCCTACATAACCAAACGGAATCGCTAATATAAGGTTAAACACCATGTTTGCGACCATACACCAAATACCAAATTTCACTGGCGTCTTGGTGTCTTGGCGGGAGTAAAACCCTGGCGCGAGAATTTTTACCAGCATAAAGCTGAGCAAGCCAAACGAGTACGCGGTAAGCGAGTAAGACGCCATAATGGCGGTTTCTGCGGTAAACGCGCCCCGCTGAAAAATAACGGTCAGAATAGGCCTTGCCATCACGCCAAGTCCCACTGCAGCAGGTATGCCTAATAAACACACCATGCGAAACGCCCAATCGATATTCGCAGCAAACGCTTTGGGGTTATTACTGACATGGTTTCGGGATAGCGTAGGTAAAATGACTGTTGCGATGGCAATACCAAACAACCCTAGGGGAAATTCAAGCAGCCTGTCTGAATAGTATAACCAGCTAATAGAACCGGTAACTAAAAAGCTGGCGATGAAAGTATCAAACAACAAATTGATTTGCCCTACTGACACACCGAATAAGGCAGGGATCATCAGGGTGCGTACTTTTACCACGTTTTCGTCATGCCAGCCCCACTTTGGCTTTACCAAGAGCCCTGCCCTGAACAAAAACGGTAGTTGAAACAAGAACTGTACAATACCACCGATAAACACGCCCCACGCTAGCGCGTAAGCGGGTTGATTAAGCGTAGGAGCTAAGTATATAGCGCATGCAATAATGCACACGTTAAGTAAAACAGGGGTGAAGGCAGCAACCGCAAACTTATTTAGCGTATTGAGTATCGCCCCTGCCAACCCAGTCAGAGAGATAAACGCTAAATAAGGAAAGGTAATTTTCAACATGGTCGACGCAAGCACAAACTTATCTCCTGCCTCGTCCCCTTCGAGCCACGCCACAAACCAGCCTGTACCAAATAACGCCGCCAAAACAGGTGATGCTATTACCCCTATGATAGAAACTACAAAAACAATAGCGCCCAACGTACCGCTGACTTTTGCAACGAACTCTCTGAGTTGCTTTTTATCGTCGTTCTCGTGGACTTCGGTTAATACCGGAATAAACGCTTGTGCAAATGCACCTTCAGCGAATAGACGACGAAGAAAATTAGGAATTTTGTTAGCAAAGAAAAATACGTCAGCGGCTGCTCCATCGCCCAAAAGCTTGGCAACAACAACATCACGTACCAAGCCTAATACTCGCGAGACCAAGGTCATAATACTGACGATAAGACCAGATTTTATTAACTTCCGTGACACGTCACACTTCCAATAAGAGGTAAAGAATAGGCTGAATAGCATCAGCCATTTGAAAGATAGTCAAAGGCGTTTGCTAAGCGTAAAGCGGCAACGCTAGGTTGCAAGCGAGCCATAATAACCAAAGGCTATCGCAGGCGAAACGATTTCTTCAAAATAGTTGTGCATCTTTAACAACTTTCTTGTTATAATCCGCGCCCGGTATGGGGTGCTGTCGTTTATGCATGTCTATCGCTGAAATGTCTTGAAAGAATATCACTACGAATCTCTTTCAAAAAATGTCGCAGAGAAATGTCGCAAAGAATGTGCAACGTGTTGAGCATACTTTGTGTTCAATAGCTTGCGCGTTTTAACGCGGAACGATTTAAGTTTTAAATCGTTTGACATTTGGGCGTTTGGTAGGCACAATCCGCACCCTCGTTTTTGACATGAATTTATTTTGGGAGTTACACCTTGGCTAACATTAAGTCTGCTAAGAAGCGTGCAATCCAAGCCGAAAAGCGTCGTCAGCACAACGCTAGCCGTCGTTCAATGACTCGTACAAGCATCAAGAAAGTTATCGCTGCAATTGCAAGCGGTGACAAAGAAGCGGCACAAGCTGCACTTACTGCTGCTACTCCAGTACTTGACAGAATGGCTACTAAAGGCTTGATTCACAAGAACAAAGCTGCTCGTCATAAGAGCCGTCTAGCTGCACAAATCAAAGCACTAGGTTAATCTTTACGATTAGTAGTTAAAAAAGCGCCCTTCGGCGCTTTTTTTGTATCTGTAATCGACGCTAATTAGCATGGGTTACTGATTCCAAATTTAGACTTAAAGGCATAAAGCCCACCACTAGGCGAGCTTTGTCACTAGATAAAAAGTCTTTGCGGTGTGTTCCTCCCCCAGCTATCCACTTATCAGCTCATCTTCCTTATTGAGCTTGCCGGTGCAATACGCATGATCCAGTGAAGGATGGCCCACGGCCAGCTTGGTACAAACGCATTCGCTTTTTCCTTGTTGATTGCATTGACCATCGCGCGACAGCCCACATCTGTATCAACAATAAACGGTACTTTTTCCACCTTTTCGTTTATTTCGCTGCGAATAAAACCGGGGTGAATACAGGTGACGTTAATTGGCGTATTCATTACATCCATTCGAATGCCTTCAGTCATAGATGTAAGGCCCGCTTTCGTTGCTGCGTATACGGTCATGGCGCGTCTAAAACCGCGCACAGCACTGATGGACGAAATCGTCACAAGATGACCACTATTTTGCGCCCTAAAGATAGCCATTGCCGCTTCACATTGTGCTAGCGCCGACACAAAGTTAGTCACCGCCGTTTGCTTGTTAGCGTGAAAATACCCCGTACCAATCGACGCGCCTTTGCCCATTCCTGCGTTCACAATAACTCTATCAAGAGTTCCCATGTCATCTTTGAATGCGTCAAACACTTCAAACACCGCATCGTGATCATTGACATCCAGCGAGCGAATATACACGTCAATGTTTGGGTTAATTGAATGCAATTCGTCTTTCAATTTTTCTAAATTCTCAAAGCGTCTTGCGCATAGGGCTAGGTTACAACCCTGTTTGGCAAACTCAATCGCCATTCCCTTGCCTAGGCCTGAACTCGCGCCTGTGATCAGAATATTGCGTCTTGTTGTCATTATCGTTTTCCTGATGCTTTTATGGCCTTATTACAACGCCACATTAAATAATGAATGAAGATCCAAAAGTTTTTAAACGCTGGATTATTGGTTTGCTTGTGGTGGTATCGATAGTAAATTTGCTGGGCAATACCGGCTAAACGGAAAAGCCCGTATACCTCGTAAAAGGTAAAATCATCTACATCTATTTCCATCTCTTTGCAGTAGTACGCAACCACCTGCTTTCGAGTTAGCATACCGGGTAAGTGAGTAGGCTGGCGGCGCGTTGATTGGGCCAAAAAGTCATCATCCGGTTGTACCCAATACGCCAAGGTATTACCCAAGTCCATAAGCGGGTCGCCTAAGGTCGCCAGTTCCCAGTCCAACACACCGATAATTTGCGTATAGTTATCTGGCTTTAACACCACGTTGTCAAATCGGAAGTCATTGTGGGTAATACAAATGCGTTCATTAGCGGGCATGTGGTTTTCTAGCCAGCGCATTATTTTTTTACCCGAGGGGACATTCCAGGTTTTTGCTTTACTATAGCGTTCGCTCCACCCACTTATTTGGCGTTCTATGTAGCCAGCACCTTTACCTAAGTGCTCAAGCCCCGCTTTCTTATAATCCACTTTATGAAGCTCGATTAAGCTATCAAGTACATTAGTGCAGAGCTGTTTGCTTTGCTGCTCAGACGTGTTTAAGCCTTTGGGTAAGTTCTTACGTGGTATCACGCCGGTAAACTTCTCCATTACGTAAAACTCTGTGCCTATAACGCTCTCGTCTTCACAAAGTCCAAGCATCTCTGGCACATAGCGATAAACAGGCTTTAACGCATGCTGTAATCGAAACTCCCGCCCCATATCGTGAGCCCCATTGGCTTTAGTACCTGCTGGTGCCCGACGCAAAATCAACGACGTTTGCTCGCTCTGGTTTTGTTTACTGCCTTGATAGTCCAAGCAGTACGTCCAATTAGACGCGCCCCCAGAATACTGGGTGACTTGAGGAAAGCTATCGCTACTTTGTATCGTGGCCTTCAATGATGGACTCGAGGCACTAATATTTTCTTTAAGCCAATTGTGTACAGCGCTGACGTCTAGCTCTTCGCCTGCACGTACGCTGTCAGCTTTATCTACGACCTGTTGTTGCATATCTCATTCTTCTTGTAATTCTGTTTCAAAGGGCCTATTCAAAGTGCTAACTCACAATCTTTGGCTAGAAGATACTTCTGTTTGTGCCTGTACAAGAGCAGCTCGACAATTATCTTCAGATAGCTTGGCGACAAACATACGTGAGCCCGATTCCGTTTTGCCTAAGTTTGCTCTAATTTTGCTTTAACTTTGCTTTTCCATTGCACGCTTCATCATCTTCGTTTGATTGAGCATATTTTTGATATAGCGCTGGGTTGGCAGCAGCTTCTTTAACAGGAAAGCGCGTTTACCCAGTTTATGGGTAAGAATAAGAAACTGCTTTTTGTCGACTTGCTGAAATATGGACTCAGCCACGTCTTCTTTCGTCATGTCTGCTTTGGCAAAGAACTTATTGAGCATCTTGTGCGACGCTGGGTTGCTGCTTCGCATCGACTCATCTAAATTCGTTTTGAAGAAGCTTGGACAAACTACACTAACGTCAATATTGTCAGGTGCTAATTCCAACTTCATGGTTTCAGAAAACGACACGACTGCAGCTTTAACCGCGTTATAACTTCCCATATAAGGAATAGGCGTTAGCCCCGCTTGCGATGCAATATTAATGAAATAGCCACCGCCTTGCTCTCGCATTAACGGTAAGAGTGCACGACTGACTCTCACCATGCCTAACACATTAATATCAAACACCCACTGCCACTGCTCAATGCTCTCATCTAAAAGGCTGCCACCAGAAGCAACACCCGCATTGTTAAATACAGTGTCAACACCGCCCCAGCGAGTTTCCAAGGTGTTCGCTAACGTTTGAACATCATTTTCAGAGGTTATATCGCAATGGATGTAAAACGCATTGGCACCTTGGGCGGATAGCGTATTTACTGTTTCGTCGCCTCTTTCTTGGTTAATATCGGCAATGCAAATATCTACCCCCTCGTCTTTGCCTGCCCACTTTTCCGCCCACTTAAGGGCAATGGCCTGACCTAAGCCGGTAGCGCCACCGGTAATCAATACGCGCATGATGTGTTTCCTAACTGTTCTTGTTTCATTTTTCTTGTATCGGCGTTTATGTTTAGTTGCGCTTTATTGTGTTAAGCGCTAATCAGTACTTCACTATTCTCTCTAATTGACCGCCTTATCAATCCAATCAAACTGATTCCGTCTTTTGCAGTGACACTGATGGCTGTTCGTTACGCATTTTTCGTTTTGCCCACAGGGCCAATAGTGCGGGCCCGATGTACATTGCTACGCCATATACACCAGGTGCAATCGCGTAATCAGGCGCATCTAAAAAGGTAATACATATCAGCATTGCAAGCGCCGCGTTTTGCACGCCTATTTCAATGGCCAGCGTGAGCGAGTCTTTAAATGCTAGGTTTGAAAGCTTAGCAACCCCGAGCCCTAACAATACCGATGATAAATTTAACGTTAAGCAAACCAAAAACGCGCTTTCAAAGGACGCGGCTAAATTGTTTCTTTCTGAAACCAGCACGCCCACAATCATAAGCAACATGAAGTACATAGAAAACTGCCGGAAGAAGCTTTCAGTTTTAGTAGCAAACCTGCTGTTAAAGCGACGAATGGTCATGCCTAAAATGACCGGTACAATTGATATACCAACCAGCCCAATCACTGTTTGAATAATAGAAAAGTCTGGCGCGTTTTCTTTTACAAAGTAATCAAGAGCAAATTGAATGATAAAGGGCGTTGAGAAAACGCAAGCGATGGTAGAAATAGCGGTTAAGCTTACTGAAAGGGCCAGATTTGCTTTTGCGATGTGGCTGATTAAATTACTGGTCGTGCCGCCTGGGCATGCCGCTAAAACCATGACACCAACCGCAATATAATCGGGTAGACCAAAAACAAAGCACAGTCCTAGCGCCAACATAGGCAGCAATATAATTTGCCCTATAAAACCCGTTATTACTGCTTTAGGTGCTTTAAGTAGTCGGGCAAAGTCTGCAAGGGTTAGCGTTAGCCCCATGCCAAACATAACAAATGCCAACGCTAGAGGTAACAACACCTCGGTAAGTACAGATGCCTGCATGCACACGCCCCTTACAAAAGAAGCCTCTATAAAAGAAACCTTTTATTAACATTTAAGCCAGTGTACCCTGTTTAATAATAAATAAAAATGATGCCTTATTATGGAAACCCATAAATGATATGCATGGAAAATTAGACCTAAATTTGTTTGTTGTGCTGCGCGCGGTCTACGATCAGGGCAGCATTACGAAAGCCGCCAACGCACTGCATATTACTCAACCTGCGGTGAGTCACGCCTTAGGTCGTCTACGAGAGAAATTTGATGATCCGCTGTTTATTCGTCATGGACGACAAGTCGTGCCTACCCCATTTTGCCAAGGCATTATTGCATCGGTTGTGAAATCAATCGAAACCCTTGAAAGTACGTTAAAAGGTAAAGTGGGCTTTGATATAAGTGATAAACCCCGTCAGGTGAACCTTGGCTTAAGAGATGTTTTAGAATCTATATTTTTTCCCGTGCTTATTCCTGAGCTTGTTAAACATACTCCCAATATCACGGTGAATAGTAGACAGGTTACCTGGCCCGAGCTTGCTCCCGCGTTAGCCGCTAAAGAGCTTGATATCGTAATTGACGCGTTAGTTCCCACCAGCCGTGACATTCGTTCACAGTTTATCTGCGAAGAAACGTTTGTCGTGGTATGCGCGCCTAGCAATAGCTACGTAGATAACCAGAGTATCAAGAGCTACTCAGTTGCACAGCATGCGCTTGTATCTTTAAAAGACTCTAAATTAGATACGGTAGATCTAGCCCTTGCTCAGCACAATTTACATCGCAACATCGCATTGCAGTGTGAACACTACTTTGCCGCCGTTAACGTAGTTAGCCAATGCGATCTTTTGCTGACCATGCCAACGCGATTCGTCCAACAATTCAGTAATAAATTCGATATCGAAATTCTGCCCCTTCCATTTGACGTCCCCCCACTCCCCGTACACATGTACTGGCACAAACACGCCGATGAAGACTTAGTGAATGTATGGATGCGGGATAGGCTTTTAGACGTGGCGAATAAGTTGGGGTTATAGCGCGTATTTGTGTTGCTGTAACACAATGGTCAAGCAAGCGTCACGGTAGTGTCAATTTGCAAACCTATAGTGACGATCCAAGGCATCGCTTTGGGAAACCGCTATGAAAAAGACACACTATCGAACACTTTGGCTTTCAGATATCCATTTGGGTAATCGCGACTGCAAAGCTGAATACTTACTTTCCTTTCTGGATAGCATAACCGTAGACACCCTCTATTTGGTGGGTGATATTGTTGATATGTGGCAAATGTCCAAACAATTTCGCTGGCCAAAGGCGCACAATCAAGTCATGCATAAATTCATGCAAATGAGTCAGGAAGGCACCCGTGTGGTGTACCTGCCCGGAAACCACGATGAGCCAATTCAGTCTTATTCGGGTATGGCCTTCGGTGACATAGAAATAGAGCGAGAGTTGGTTCACACCACAGCACAAGGGAAGCGTTATTTAGTCTTACATGGCGATCAGTTCGATGGCGATGTGACTATGGGCAAATTCCATGCGTGGATTGGCGATAAAGGTTACGACCTTTTGCTTTTTCTAAATAGAGAGTTTAATCGCCTACGCGCGTGGCGCAAGCGAGCATACTGGTCACTTGCGGGCTATATTAAAAAACACATTAAGGGAGCGAATGAAGCCATCGCCCGTTATCGAGAAGCATGCTGCAGGCGCGCCGATGAAATGGGGCTCGACGGTGTTGTGTGTGGCCATATTCATCACCCTGAAAGCAGCTTTGAAAACGGCATTCACTATATCAATGATGGGGACTGGATAGAAAATTGCAGTGCACTGTCCGAAGACGTGAACGGTAACTTATCTCTTATTCATTACCTTGATTCATTAGAGTCAGCCACCGTAACACCAATTACAACCAAAACCTCTCGCTCAGAAGCAGCATAGCTGGCATTACGCAAATGGGGCTGTAACGGCCCCTGACTTTTGCTATTCACCAAGCAACAGGTGAATTCCAAACCCATCCATCAAGGTTAGGGCCTGCTGACCTGTGCCTCATATCATAGGTTAACAGGTCATAGTTACAACTTTTTAACACTGTCAAATAACTGCCATGAAACTGTGTGAAAAGCGTCACATTGCCCTGCTATTGTTCGCCAAAACCGGAAGAGAAACAGGTTCTATGTTTACTGTAAACGACGTACTGAACAAGCATTACCCTCAAGTAGCAAATAACCCCATTCTATTTAAATCGCTGTCTTTCGTTTTAAGGCACCTTCTTCACGAACGTGAAATTACCGAATTTGGCGAAACCTATCCACATTACGAAGATATCGATTTCGTAGAGCAAGTGCTTGAATATTTTAATATCAGCTACTCCACGCGCGATGTAGAAAAAGAGCGCATTCCAAGTGAAGGTAGAGTGGTGATTATTGCTAACCATCCGATTGGCTCACTCGACGCACTTGCGCTTATAAAGCTGGTTAGTGAAGTACGTCACGACTTGAAAGTGGTCGCCAATGAAATGCTTATGGCCATTGAACCGCTTCACGATATGCTGTTACCTGTAAACAATATGCAGGGAGGCACACCAAAACAGCATTTATCGGCAATTCAAAAACACCTTAACAGCGACGGCGCCATATTGATTTTTCCTGCCGGTGAAGTTTCTCGATTACGCCCGCAAGGTGTTCGCGACACCAGATGGCACACAGGTTTTTTACGCATTGCAAAGCAAGCAAAAGCACCGATATTGCCGGTTTATATAGACGCGAAAAATAGCCCGCTTTTTTACGGCGTGTCCATGGTGTACAAACCATTAGCCACCGCGCTGCTCGTCAAAGAGATGTTCAAACAGCGTAAGAAGCATTTACCTATGCGCATTGGCGAACTTATTCCATTTGAAGCGTACCAGCAAACCAATATACCGTTAAAAGAGCAGGTAAAGCTGTTTAAGCGCCATCTGTATCGCATTGGCAGTAACAAGAAAGGCGTATTTGAAACCCAGGCTTCTATTGCCATGCCAGAAGACAGAAAAGAACTGGCCCGCGCTATGCGAGACTGCGAACATTTAGGTGAAACTGGCGACGGAAAATCTATTTACCTATACCAACACAAAAGCTGTTCACCGATTATGCGAGAGATTGGCCGCCTGCGCGAAGTGGCGTTTCGAGCCGTGGGCGAAGGTACTAACAAGCGTAGAGACATCGATCAGTACGACTCCCACTATTATCACCTTGTACTTTGGGATGACAACGATTTAGAAATTGTGGGTGCCTACCGCTTTGGCGATGCTGAGCTTTTGACAGCGCCAGACCACCCTACCGGACTCTACTCTGCGACCTTATTTAATTACGGTAAGGACAACGATAAACTCTTCAAAGAAGGCTTAGAGCTAGGGCGAAGCTTTGTCCAGCCTCGCTATTGGGGAAAGCGTAGTTTAGATTATTTGTGGTTTGGTATCGGGGCATTTTTAAGCCGCTACCCAAAGTATCGCTATCTGTTTGGTGCGGTGTCACTCAGTAATGCCTACCCTGAACCCGCTAAAGATTTATTGGTACAATTCTATTCCACGTACTTCCCTGCCAAGTTTGGCGAAGCGACCTGCAAGCGACCTTATCAAATGGCGAACGACGCGTTACATCAATTTACAGGTAACGATTACAAGGCAGAATTTACGCAGCTAAAGCATTTACTGGCTAACATGGGCGTAAACGTACCAACGCTGTATAAGCAGTATTCTGAAGTGGCTAAAGAAGGCGGGGTGGCATTTTTAGGCTTTAATGTCGACCCAGATTTTAACGACTGTATCGACGGACTGGTGGTGGTTGATATGCAAACACTTACTGAGAAAAAGCGCAAACGCTATCTAACCGATATTCAGCTTAAAGCCACAGCCTAAGCGAAGAGGGAGCTTCTGACAAACGCTCCCTTTCTCATTCTACGGCCTTCCGCTTTACTGAAAATTTCAGAAGTCGTTATCGCTCGCCAACATACTTAAGAATGTCGGTATAAATATCTTCAAGAGTGAGTAAATCAGACACATGAATGTGTTCGTTTATTTGGTGAATGGTGGTGTTTGGCACACCCACTTCAACCACTTGTGTGTGCTCACTAGCAAAAAAACGCCCGTCAGAAGTACCACCGGATGTACTGATAACAGGGTAACGCCCTGTAGCGCCCTTTATCGCTTTTTCTACGCAGGCAATTAAGCAATGCTCCGCATTACTCTTAGGCTTGCTCAAGTAAGCTTCACAGGGTCTTGAAAAGCTAACTTTGGCTTCTGTATCAATGCTATTGATAATACTGCGCAGCAATACCGATAAACTGTTTTGATTAAACTGCCACGAATATCTGACATTAAACTCTATACGAACAGCACTAGGCACTATGTTATCTGTGAAGCTTCCCGTGTCCATGTGTGTTATTTGAAGCGTAGTACCAGGGAAATCATCACTCCCCTTGTCAAATGGGTACTGTGTTAGCGCATTAATCACGTTACTCGCTTTGTGGATAGCATTTACCGCTGTCTTTGGATAAGCCACGTGACCTTGCTTTCCTGCAATATGGATAGTGCCGGAAAGTGAGCCCCTGCGGCCAATCTTAATTGTATCGCCGGTTGATGCAGATGCAGAAGGTTCACCGACTAGGCACATATCAAGCTGGACATTTTTAGATGCCAAATATTCAGCTATCCATTTAGAGCCCCACTCCGCCTCCCCTTCTTCATCACTGGTGATTAGCCACCAGAAAGAGACCTTTTCCTTATCTAACGAGGCAATGGTTCGCTCTGTGGCCGCTAGCATGGCTGCGATGCCTGTTTTCATATCGGCAGCTCCACGTCCATATAATTTATTTTTGCTAATTACGGGACTAAAAGGCGGTGACTTCCACTTATCAAGAGGACCTGGGGGCACTACATCAGTATGGCCGCTAAATGCAAAGTGATTCGGGCCCTGCCCCCACCTTGCGACGAGGTTGCTCACACCATTAATTGTGTATTTTTCACAAAAGAAACCGAGTTTTTCGAGCTTGTATATCAGGTAACTTTGGCAACCAGCGTCCTGCGGGGTAATCGACGCTCTTGCCATAAGCACTTCGGCAAAATAAATACTGCGAGCTGGCGCTATGGAAGGTAAAGGCTGAATTGACATGCATAAGAAACCTTTATGAAACGTGAGTCTATTACACAAATGTAAAGTGACACGGCAATAACAGATTTACGACAATGCCATGACAGCGGACAAAGTAACCTGAAGCTAAAAATAATAAAGGGTGATAACAAGGAAGGCGACAATGGGTGAGTTGGCGACTAGGACTGGCTCGTTAAGATTTGTCTAAATCAACGCGCGTTGTTATAACTAGAACATAACTTAAAGAAAGGCATTACTGTGTTAAAAATCATTGTTTTAATACCCCTTATTTTGTCACTACTCTGGTTTGGCTATTTACAAGCCAACAAATACACTCTGGAGCAAGGCAAGCAAGGGTTTCTGTACATATTCGTGTTATCTGGTGTTATTGCGGCATTTTATACACTGATGCTGTTCTTAACGAACTAACGCACTTCAAACAAACACCCAATCACTGTGTTGTATAAAAAAAGCCAGCATCTATGAAAGAGGCTGGCTTTTTAGTAATTACCGGTGTCACTGCTAGTCGCAGCGACAACTTTTACGCAGCAGTGCTTATAGCGTCTGTGAGATAGTCACTTCTGCATTTGCGCGAAGCGCATCAATATATTGTTGATAAACGCGCTGGCCTTGTACCTGAGCAAGGCGCTGCTTCAGGCTTTCACCCAACTCATTCTCAAGCTCTGGTGCTGCGTTAACGTTTTCAAGCATAACAACAGCAACGTCACCGTTTACCGTTGTTGCAACATCAACTTTATCTTCGCCTTCAAGGGCAAGAGAGAAAAGCGTGTCAACGAGTGCACGTGCAAGTGTACCGCCCGCTCTCGGAACAGCAGCTGCTGTCTCCCAAGACACAGACTTTTCAGCTAGCTCGCTTTCAACGCTTTCTCCAGCACGCACTTTTTGTGCGATATCAAACGCCCAAGCTTCTGCAGCTTCTTTCGACTTTTCTGCCTTAACAGAGGCTTCGATGCCTTCGCGTACTTCTTCAAGAGATTGAGTACGCTGAGGCTGATGCTCAATAACACGCGCAACAACAACGGTTTCGTCGTCTAGTTCTATAATATCGCTATTAAGCCCTTCATCAATAAGTTCAGAAGAGAAAGCAACGTCCAGTAAACCAGGGAAGCTTAGATCAGCAGGTGCGGTGTTGCGACTAAATACCACTGACTCTTGCACAGGCAAATCAACCGCGTTCGCTGCATCTTCTAGCGTATCAGGTACTTCAAACGCAATTTCAGCTAACGTATTTTGAAGCTCAAAGTACTTTTCCATAGCCGCGTCATAAAGAAGCGTATCGCGAATCTCACCCGCTACTTCATCGAAAGATTTAACTTGTGCTTCTTTTAAGTCTGTTAACTTGATGATGTGAAAACCAAACTCGGTTTCAACTACGTCGGATACATCGCCAACATTTTGTAAAGCAAAAGCTGCTTCATCAAACGCTGGGTCCATCATTTCTGGTGTAATGAAGTCTAAGTCACCACCGTTTTCGGCAGAGAATGTGTCATCAGAGTCTGCTTCTGCAAGAGCCGCAAAGTCTGCACCGTTGTCGAGTTCTGCTTTTAATGATTCTGCTTTTGCTTTCGCTGCATCGGCATCATCGCCCGCTTCGATAAGAATATGAGAAACACGGCGCTCTTCTTCTTTGCCGTAGCTTCCCAGGTTATTTTCGTAGTACGTGCGAACCGCTTCTTCATCAACCGAAACGCGATCTTTCAAGTCATCGACACTTAACTTAACGTAAGCAAGTTTAACCTGCTCGTCAGTATCGAAAGAGGCGATGTTGTTATTATAAAAAGCTTCAACATCCGCATCTGTCACTTCGATTGAGCCGGCAAACTCATCAGAGCTCACTAGCACGTATTTCGCATCACGAGTTTGGCGCTGTAGCGCATTCGCTTGCTGTACTTCACCGTCCAACGCAAATGAAGAATTCGTTAGCGCTGCAGCCAACTGGTTTTGTGTCATTTGAACGCGCAGATAATCGCGGAAATCGGCTACTTGAAAACCGTTTTGACGAAGAATGGCTTGGAAACGTTCGTTATCGAACTGACCACCAAACTGGAATTCAGGCATTTGTGTTATGGTTTCGCGAATTTGTTTATCACTTACGCGCAATCCCATGTCCGTCGCTTGTTGCTGAATTAATTTTTCAGCAATAAGTCTGTCCAGTACATTTCTTCTGAAATCTGCGAGGTATTGCTCACTAGAGAAAAGCTGTGCGATGCTTTCGCCGTATTGAGACTCCATTTGTGCACGCTGATTCTGATATGCACGCTCTAGTTCTTGTGCCGAAATTTCTTCGCCATTAACAGTAGCTACTGCAGTAGTACCTGATGATGTTAGGTAGCTACCTACACCTGCGAATACGAAACTTAAAACGATAAGCGCGATAATCGCCATCGCCCATGGGCCTTGAGAACCTTCTCTGATTCTTTCTAGCATGATTGTTCTTCAACTCCGTTGCTTACTACAGTTACCTCAAACCATCACAAATCCGTGAGTGCGAGATAAAATAAGCGCTGATTATAACCCAATGCTGCCGAATATAAACGACCAAAACGCACTATTTGTACTGTCTTTCGTTAAGTTCGTGCATTGCGAGGATATGTATAAAACTTACCAAGCCTCGAAGGGTTATTTCTACTCTTAAAATATTGGGGTCAGAGTCATTACTCTCACCCCAATATTGAATTCTTTGTTTTAGAAATAAAAAAGGCGATGGACTAGCCATCGCCTTTTTCTATAATTTTTGTGCTTAGTTACAAGCGTCTTTCAGTGCTTTACCAGCTTTGAAAGATGGAACTTTCGCTGCTGAAATCTGAATAGTCTCACCAGTTTGTGGGTTGCGGCCACTGCGAGCTGAACGTTCGCGAACTGAGAAAGTACCAAAGCCTACTAGTGCAACTTGGTCGCCGTCTTTAAGCGCCGCAGTTACTGAGTCAGTGAATGCGTCAAGAGCGCGGCCAGCAGCTGCTTTAGAAATGTCTGCACCAGCAGCGATTTGGTCGATAAGTTGAGACTTGTTCACAATTATGATCCCCTTCGATTGTTATTATACTGTTTGTCCAAAACGATTTTGCTTGAACGTTATAGCAAGCTTGATTGTTAACATCAAGCTTCAGTCACAAATAATTAACTTTATTAATGAATCGCTGCAATCCCTTTTGTGGCAAGGCTTCAAGCGAATACCACTTAAAGGTAACACAACTTTTGCGACTTGAAAGCCCTAATTTTAAAAAAATCAGGTTTTCTTTCGCTCAATGCACATTTTTTGTTCAATTATTGCAATTTTATAGCAAAAAAACGGCTACACGCCTTTAAAAACAAAGGATTGTAGCCAGTCGATTAAGTTATTTTTTAACCACCTTGACGCTTTCTACAGGTTCCTGCAGTGCAATATCAAGAACTTCATCAATCCACTTAACCGGATGGATTGATAAATCTTTCTTCACGTTGTCTGGAATTTCTTCCAAATCACGCTCGTTATCTTTTGGAATAACGACAGTTTTAATGCCGCCTCGATGCGCAGCTAATAGTTTTTCTTTAAGTCCACCAATAGCAAGCACCTCACCACGTAGGGTGATTTCACCGGTCATAGCTACATCGCACTTCACAGGGTTACCCGTAAGTGACGAGACAAGTGCAGTGCACATAGCAATACCTGCGCTAGGGCCATCTTTCGGCGTAGCACCTTCAGGTACGTGCACGTGAATATCACGTTTCTCGTAGAAGTCATCGTTTATGCGAAGCTTTTCTGCACGACTTCTTACCACCGTCATAGCAGCCTTAATAGACTCTTGCATGACATCACCTAACGAACCCGTTGATGTCATTTTGCCTTTGCCCGGAACCGACGTTGTTTCAATGGTCAGTAAGTCACCACCTACCTGCGTCCAAGCAAGTCCTGTAACTTGGCCAATTTGATTATCTTTGTCCGCTTTACCGTAGTCAAAGCGCTGAACGCCAAGATAGTCCTTAAGGTTATCCTGAGTTACTACTACTTTGTCTTTGCTCTTCTTAAGCAAAATATCTTTCACGGCTTTACGGCATACCTTCGATACTTCGCGCTCTAAGCTACGAACCCCGGCTTCACGGGTATAGTATCGAATCATACCGATAACGGCAGAATCGGTAATTTCCAACTCCTTCGCTTTAAGCCCATTGCGTTCCATTTGCTTACCAATTAAATGGTTCTTTGCAATGTTGAGTTTTTCATCTTCTGTGTAGCCAGATAGACGAATCACTTCCATACGGTCAAGTAATGGGCCTGGAATATTCATGCTATTAGAGGTGGCTACGAACATAACGTCTGACAGGTCGTAGTCGACTTCCAGATAATGATCACTAAAGCTATTGTTTTGCTCTGGATCTAGTACTTCAAGCAGCGCTGACGCAGGGTCGCCTCGCATATCTGATGACATCTTATCGATTTCATCAAGTAAGAAGAGCGGGTTTTTAACCCCTACTTTCGCCATTTTTTGAACTAGCTTACCTGGCAATGAACCAATGTAGGTACGACGGTGACCACGGATTTCAGCTTCGTCACGTACGCCACCTAGTGCCATACGCACATATTTGCGACCTGTCGCTTTAGCTATCGACTGGCCTAATGAAGTTTTACCTACACCTGGAGGACCAACAAGACACAGAATTGGGCCTTTTAGCTTCTTAACACGCTGCTGAACGGCTAAATACTCAAGAATGCGCTCTTTCACTTTCTCAAGGCCGTAGTGGTCTTCGTTAAGCACACCTTCTGCGCGGGAAAGATCTTTCTTAACCGGCGAGCGCTTGTTCCACGGCACGTTAGTCAACCATTCAATGTAGCTTCGAAGCACGGTAGCTTCTGCAGACATTGGTGACATCATCTTAAGCTTTTGAAGTTCAGCTTTCGCTTTATCTTCCGCTTCTTTAGGCATTTTAGCGTCGGCTATCTTTTTAGATAACGCTTCAAATTCGTCAGGTGCGTCATCCAGTTCACCCAACTCTTTCTGAATGGCCTTCATCTGCTCGTTCAAATAGTACTCGCGCTGGCTCTTTTCCATTTGCTTTTTAACGCGGGTACGAATTTTCTTTTCGACCTGCAGCAAATCAATTTCGCCTTCCATCAGCGCCATCAGATATTCAAGACGCTCATTGACGCCCTGCATCTCTAACACTTTTTGCTTTTCAGTAAGCTTAAGAGGCATATGTGCAGCCATGGTGTCGGCTAAACGAGGCGCATCTTCAATGCCATTTAGTGATGTCAGTACTTCTGGTGGAATTTTTTTGTTTAGCTTTACGTAGCCTTCAAACTGAGAAACCGCAGAGCGAATAAGCACTTCTTGTTCACTCTCATCAATCTCTTCATCAGTTTGTTTGTCTACATTAGCAACAAAGAACGGCTCTGATTGCTTATAGCTTTCAATTTCACCGCGTACACTACCTTCTACCAGCACTTTAACCGTACCGTCGGGTAGCTTTAGAAGTTGTAGGATAGTAGCAATAGTACCGACGGTATAGATGTCGTCCGCTTCAGGCTCATCTACGCCAGCGTCTTTTTGTGCTACTAGAAAAATTTGTTTGTCATTATCCATTGCCGCTTCTAGACAACGAATTGATTTCTCACGCCCAACAAATAGGGGTATGACCATATGCGGGTAAACAACCACGTCCCGCAAGGCAAGCACAGGAATTTCAATGCGATTTTCACGCTCAACTGTCATACTTGTTCTCAATTAGTTTGAAATGTCATTTTTATATGGGGATGCAAGAGCAAAGTTCAATCGAAACTTATTAAAGTGCGTTAATTCCTTAACCTTACCTTCCCTGCTCTAGGGCCTGTTGACCTTAGTATAACCATTATCGATTTTGCCTCGAATGGCAATACTAAACGCAAAAATCTAGTAGAAAGGATAGCGAGATTTGTTTTAACCGCTCAAAAATCACCCACTTTCAAGGTATACCCTTTGGTTAAACGTAGATCAGATTAGACAGCGAAGTCTGAAACTTTGGCTGTTAAAAACAAAAAAAGGCCCTAAAGGGCCTTTTTTCACAAAACCAGCATCTATTCAGAGGCGGCTTTCTTTTCGTTGCTGTCGTAAATCAAGATAGGTTTTGATTCACCGCGAATAACGGTTTCATCAATAACAACTTTGCTCACGTCTTCCATTGAAGGAAGGTCATACATAGTATCAAGCAAAACCGCTTCAACGATTGAGCGAAGACCACGTGCGCCTGTTTTGCGATCCATTGCCTTTTTAGCAATAGCATTAAGTGCATCGTCACGGAACTCTAGCTCTACATCTTCCATCGAGAACAATGCACCATATTGCTTGGTGATTGCATTCTTAGGCTCGCGTAGAATTTGAATTAGTGCTTCTTCATTCAACTCTTCAAGGCTTGTTACTACCGGTAGACGTCCAATGAACTCTGGAATCAACCCATATTTCACTAAGTCTTCAGGCTCAACTTGCTTAAACAGTTCACTGATTTGTTTGCTGTTGTCTTTCGACTTAACCGTAGCACCAAATCCAATACCCGTGTCTTTTTGTGCGCGTTGCTCAATAACTTTATCAAGACCAGCAAACGCACCACCACAGATGAACAATATCTTAGAGGTATCAACCTGCAGGAATTCCTGCTGTGGGTGCTTACGTCCACCTTGCGGAGGAACAGACGCAACCGTACCCTCAATCAACTTTAGAAGCGCCTGCTGTACACCTTCACCCGAAACGTCACGAGTGATAGATGGGTTGTCTGACTTACGAGAAATCTTATCAATTTCATCGATGTAAACAATTCCGCGCTGCGCTTTCTCTACGTCGTAGTCGCACTTCTGCAGTAACTTCTGGATGATGTTCTCAACGTCTTCGCCCACGTAGCCAGCTTCAGTTAGCGTGGTTGCGTCAGCCATGGTGAACGGAACATCAAGCAGGCGCGCTAGGGTTTCCGCTAGCAGCGTTTTACCACTACCGGTAGGTCCTATTAGCAAAATATTACTTTTGCCAAGTTCTACGCCTTCGTGAACGTCGCCATTGCGCAAGCGCTTGTAGTGGTTATATACCGCTACTGATAACACCTTCTTTGCATGTTCTTGCCCGATAACGTAATCGTCTAAGTGAGCATGAATTTCACTTGGTTTAGGTAAAGCGTCCTGCTTTTGCTTAGGCGCGATTTCCTTAATTTCTTCGCGAATGATATCGTTACATAACTCAACACACTCGTCGCAAATGAATACCGACGGGCCTGCTATTAACTTTCTTACTTCGTGTTGGCTTTTGCCACAAAACGAACAGTACAGTAGCTTATTATCACCGTCACCGCTTTGCTTATCACTCATTACTTTTGCCTCTGCCTTGCCTGAGCCGAAAACCAAAACGTGCTATGCACTGGCTCAGGTCTACTATAACTATACTACTTAGTTGCGGCTACGTCAGATCGATTTGCTAAAACTTGGTCAACAAGGCCATATTCTTTTGCCTCAGTTGCACTCAAGAAGTTATCACGGTCTGTGTCACGCGCGACTTTTTCATAGTCTTGACCAGTATGGTCCGCCATAAGGCGATTCAATTTCTCTTTAATAGACAGAATTTCTTTCGCGTGTATTTCAAAATCAGATGCCTGACCTTGGAAGCCACCAAGCGGTTGGTGAATCATTACGCGCGAGTTAGGTAGACAGTAGCGCTTACCTTTTGCTCCTGCAGATAGTAGAAATGCGCCCATGCTTGCAGCTTGGCCCATACATACTGTACTCACGTCTGGCTTGATAAACTTCATCGTATCGTAAATTGCCATGCCAGCAGTTACCGAACCGCCTGGTGAGTTAATGTATAAGAAAATATCTTTCTCTGGGTTTTCAGCTTCTAAGAACAACATTTGAGCAACGATGAGGTTGGCCATGTGATCTTCAACTTGTCCTACCAAGAAAATTACGTTTTCTTTCAATAGGCGAGAATAAATGTCGTATGAGCGCTCACCTTTAGAGGTTTGCTCAACAACCATAGGAACAAGTGCATTCATTGGGTCAAACGGGGTATTAGTCATAGCTACCTTGATTATCTAGCGTTAAAAACAAAAATGCTCGGAAGGCTCCGAGCATTTAAGCAGTTGCTGACAAGTAATGTCAATCAGACAGTAAAAAATTACGCCTGTTTGTTCATAACCTCGTCAAAAGCTTTAGTTACTTCGGTAACTTTTGCTTGCTCAAGAACCCACTCAATAGCTTGTTCTTCTAGTGCAACGTTCTGCATTTGTTGCATAAGCTCTTGGTTGTTGTTGTAGTAATCAACAACTTCTTGCGGATCTTCATACGCTGAAGCAGCAGTTTCGATCATCTCGTTAACTTTAGCTTCGTCTGCTTTAAGTTCGTTCTGCTTGATCACTTCACCTAGAAGAAGACCAATAGATACGCGACGTTTAGCGTTGTCAGTAAACAATTCAGCAGGTAGGTCTGGAAGGTTCTGACCACCGCCTTGCTGGCTGAAACGTTGTTTAGCTTGCTCGCGAAGTGCGTTCACTTCTTGATCGATAAGCGCTTGAGGAATATCAATCTCGTTAGCTTCAACTAGCTTAGCAATAACGTCTTCTTTAACTTGCGCTTTTAGCGTTTGATTTAGTTCACGCTGCATGTTCTTACGAACTTCTGCTTTAAGCGCGTCAACTCCGCCTTCTTCAACACCGAATAGTTTAGCAAACTCTTCGTCAACTTTTGGAAGGTTTAGGCCTTCTACTTTCTTAACGGTAGTTTGGAAAACTGCATCTTTACCTTTTAGGTTTTCTGCGTGGTAGTCTTCAGGGAAAGTTACTTCGATAGTCACTTCTTCACCCGCTTTCGCGCCAACAAGTGGCTTTTCGAAACCAGGGATCATGCGATCTTTACCTAGCTCAAGAGCGAAGTCTTCTGCTTTACCACCTTCAAACTCTTCACCGTCGATAGAACCAACGAAGTCGATGATAACTTTGTCGTCTTTCTTCGCTTTACGCTTAACTTCTTTCCAAGTTGCGTGCTGCTTCTGAAGTGTTTCCATCATGTTATCTAGATCTTCGTCAGTAATTTCTACTACTGGCTTTTCGATTTCGATATCGCTAACACCTTTCACTTCTACTTCTGGGTAAACTTCGAAAGATGCTGTGAATTCTAGGTCCTGACCGTCTTCGTCTTTAGTCAGTTCAAACTTCGGCATACCAGCAGGCTGAATTTTTTCTTGAATCACTGCTTGGTAGAAGTTTTGCTGCATAACATCGCCAGCAACTTCTTGGCGAACAGCTTGGCCGAAACGCTTTTTGATTACGTTTACAGGAACTTTACCTGGACGGAAGCCGTTGATGCGTTGTGTTTTCGCCAATTGCTGTAGACGTGACTTAACTGCTGAATCAACCGTGTCAGCTGGAACGGTGATAGTAAGACGGCGTTCTAAACCCTGGGTCGTCTCGACTGAAACTTGCATTATGTTACCTCAACTATACGCCTTTACAGGCGTTTTGTTCTCAATCCCCTCTCCCGTCATGCAAGAGTTGCATATCACTCCGGGGTAGAGGTCGTTATTCGACGTTTATAAAATCAAAGTTAGGACACGAAATTGTGTCAAAAAGCCAACCTGAAACAAACGTACTGGTTAAAAAAAGACGCGGTAGTATACAGCCGCATACCACAAGAGTCGAGAGGCAAACACAAGTTTGTAACAACCATTTGAACGCATTTTGACCAAATAGCGAAACTAATAGCCTAAATAGCGAAAAAGACAGAATTTATGCGAATTTATTGAGCAATGAATAGAGAGGAGAGAAAGATAATGGTCGGTGAGACAGGATTTGAACCTGCGACCCCTTGTACCCAAAACAAGTGC